>Ga0207711_10000006_pt1 | contig 792692 bp, 768 predicted proteins | sample KBSS34metaG_FD_184401 | JGI IMG/M metagenome (GOLD analysis project Ga0207711, IMG submission 184401) | Switchgrass rhizosphere microbial communities from Kellogg Biological Station, Michigan, USA - KBS S3-4 metaG (SPAdes) (version 2) | ecosystem: Host-associated > Plants > Roots >...
AATTCGAACGGGGCAAAGAAAACGGTCAGCTCTCCGGCCCCCAGGCTTTCGCGATCGACGCCGCCGGCAACTTCTGGGTCGCCGACACCGGCAACAACCGGATTGCCGAGCTCAGCTCGGCCGGGGCCTTCCTCCGCACCAGCGGCTCGGAAGGCACCGCCAACGGCCAGTTCCGCTCGCCGAAAGGCATCGCCACCGACGCCGCCGGCAACGTCTGGGTCTCCGACACCGGCAACAACCGCATCGAGGAGCTCTCCTCCACGCTGGGTTATTTAGATGAGCTCGGCAGGTCGGGCAACAACGACGGGCAGTTTTCGGCGCCCCGAGGCCTCTCGGTCGACGCCAAAGGCAACGTCTGGGTAGCCGACTCCCTAAACGATCGGGCGCAGCGCTGGCAGCTTCCGGGATGGAATTCATCTACCTACCTTGATTCTCTTACCGCGGGCGGGGGAGGCCAGCTCAGCGCGCCAAACGGGGTTGCCACTGACAAAGAAGGCAACGTCTGGGTTGCCGACACGGCCCATAATCGCATCCAGGAGTTCAACAGCAACGGCGAATTTATCCGCCAATTTGGTACCTCCGGCTCGGCGAACGGCCAGTTCAACGAACCCTGGGCAGTAGCCGTCGACACTTCCGGCAACGTCTGGGTCGCCGACAAGGGCAACTATCGCGTCCAAGAGTTCAACTCTAAAGGCGAATACATCCGCAAGTTCGGTACTGCCGGCATCGGCAATGGCCAGTTCGGTCGCCTTCGGGGCGTCGCCGTTGATGCTGAAAGCCACGTTTGGACGATCGAAATTGGCACCGAAGGCACCGGGAAACCCCGCGTCCAGGAGTTCACCTCCGAAGGCATTTACATCCAGCAATTCGGCTCGGAAGGCTCGGGAGTTGGGCAATTTGTGAATCCTTTGGGCATCGCTGTAGATGCCAACGGCAACGTATGGGTGGCGGACACGGGCAATAGACGTATTCAGGGTTTTAACCCCAAAGGCGAACGAATCGCCAAGTTCGGACAGGCGGGAAGCGAAGAAGCTCAACTCGCTAACCCGACCGGTGTGGCGATCGCTAAAGACGGCCATGTCTGGGTTGTCGATTCCAAAAACAACAGAGTCTCGGAATTCACCTCAGAAGGGGTGTATCTGAGGCAGTTCGGCGCGCTTGGCAATGGCACCGGTCAAGTCTCGGAACCGAAAGGAGTGGCGCTAGACCCGACGGGCAACGTCTGGGTCGCCGATACCGGCAACAACCGCATCGGGAAATGGACGAAGACGACGCTCCCGGCCGAGGCCCCGGCACCTGATCCGGACCCGAGCGTCGATGTCACTACCTCGAATGGTCTGGTGGCCAGTGTTGAAGGCGAAGCAGCAGGAGCCACGAGTTACACCCATTCCGGCGAAAAGCTGACTGCGGTCTCAGGTCCAAAAGGCGCTACGGCCTATGCATACACTGAAGGCCGACTGACGAAAGTCACCCTGCCAAAAGGAACCTGGGGAGAAATAACGTACGACTCAATGGGCCGGGTGTCCTCCGTCAAGACTTCGATCGAAGGAACAGCCGCGACCACGACCTATTTCGAATTCGCCGAAACTCCCCGTCGCACTGTTGTAACTCCGGAAAAAGGCAGAGCGACCACCTATGACATTGCCGCCGACGGCTCCATATTCAAATGGTGGAACTCCCCGAAAGCACCGACCATAGAACCCCTAGAAGGGAGTCTCTGGTTTCAGCGCGGTGAAGTGCATCCGGGAACCGTCTCACCGGGAGACCAGACGCTCACGGTGCTCGCGAAATCCGTAGAAGGCATCGCCTCGATCCAGATCATCGCCAACGGTAACCAGGTCGTGGCGGAAAAGACCTGTGAACAGAACTGGGAAGTCGCCGGGATCGAGTGCCAGTCCGTTGAAAAGACCTTCGTCACCGAGACGGAAAACTGGCCCCCGGGGATCTTGCAGTTCGAAGTGATCGTCATCGACCGGGAAGGCTTAGTCTCGACCCAGCGGTTCTGGGACAACATCCCCTACACGCCGCCGCCGAACCCAGATGAAATCACGCCGCCGTCCTTCGAAGACATCAAGCACTTCAGGGAAGAATTCGGTCTGGACCTAGACCTCAGTGGCAACGACCGAGCGATCAATGATCGTATCTTCCAGTTGATCGCGGATTGGCATGACTCGAATTCTTCACTCGGGCAGGTAGCGCGGGCGAGCTGGGAACGATGGGGGATCCCTTTGCGGCCTGTAGACGTAGCAGAGTTGGAATATCGCGAATGGTTCTTCGACTTGGATGCCGAACTGATCGACGAATGGTTTGCGCAAAGCGAATCGACCGCATATTCCGGTTACTACCTCGACCATAGGGCCGGGGGAATCATGCATATCGGCTTCACAGACAACCAAGAGCAGCAGTTGGCGAACCTGGAGGCCGATCTCCCATTGGCGGCGAAAGATCGACTTGCAGGTTACCGTGGAGCCCCGAAAGCCTCTTATGCAGCGCTTGAAGCTGTTACCGCCTCTGTTGAATCTGCCATCGCCTCAAATACAACTTTGCGCAATCTCACCACGGGTCTCTATATCGGGGAAGATGACAACTTGGTTCACATAGGAGCTATTGATACCGCTCAGGCCGAGGAAATCCTGGATTCGACTCTCGGACTGTCTGCTCCATTCGTGGTAGACCATCTTTTACCTGGTGACCACCTGTCGGGCCGCTTTCGTACTAGCGGCCGCATGCGAGCAGGTGATAATATCCTCAACAGTGTTGGCAGATGCACCGCCGGATTCGGTGCCTACGACAAGTTCAAGGTGGCTGGCAAGGATGTCCTTGCGAATTTCGTCCTTACCGCTGGTCATTGCTACGACTCTGACGAAGAGGTCTTTCGATCTCCTTATGCTGACTTAAGCGAACGAAAAGACTGGAAGACGGTTGGTTGGGTAAAGCGCCGATCCTACGAACGCCCTGAACCGATGAATACGGATGCAGAGGCAATTCGAATATATAATGAAGGTATAGTCCCTAGAGGAATATTTGGATGGGGCGGAAATCTTATCTCGACGGGTGCCCCTACTAAAGCTAGGGTAGGGAACTTAATCTGCTATTCGGGCGCCCATACTCAAGAACCTTCATGCGGAAAAATTGTGGCTCGCGAGAAGCATTTTGAAGCAGATGGTGTCACGAGTGGAGGTTATCTTGTCGAGTTCAAAAGGCCTGCGGATCACGGGGATAGTGGTGCGCCCGTGTGGAACCCACACACCGGCGCATCAATAGGCCTGGTGACGGGGGGCTATATCGACCGGGGCCAGACGCTCGTGGAGCCGTTACTTCATCCGCCCCTGATGAACGACGGCCTAGTGGCTGGAATTTTGCACAACAAATGGCTCCAGCCACTGCAACCTAAGCTCGGGGGCTGAAGGTGTCGCGCCAGCGGATTGTGCTCTTAGTCGGAGTCTTCGTTACGTCTTCTGTTTGTTTCCTCGGCTGCGCTGGCGGAGGGGGCGATTCAGGCGCGGTCCGATGGTCATTCTTCGAACAGTTGGGGCCCAGGAAGGCGAGACTGGCCAGCGAAGTGGACTACTGCGTCGGAGAGCCTAAGCCTTACATAGCGAGAGTGGAGCGTCGCCATTCGGACAATCAAGTCTTTCTGACGCTGATCCTCGACGAACAGCCGCTGGAGCCTGAAGAGTGCAGAGGAATGATTCTCGCTGTCTATAAGAACGTCATCTTCCAACAGGACCTTGCGCAGCTCGAACTTTACGATGCGAGCACGGATCCCCCCGAGCGGAAGTGGCCGGGCTAGGTTGGCCACTTCCAGTTCGGGGCGGTAAAGAGCGCAGCGTGTTGTGCTCTAGATTGCCTTCGTGGCAGATCTCTGTCGAGGAGTAAATCCCGACGCTTACCTGAACTCACTCGAGCCGGTCGGCTGGCGATTCGGTCTCGAGCGGATGCGCAAGCTGACGACGGCGCTGGGGATGCCGCAGCACCGCTTCGCCTCGATCCACGTCGTCGGCACCAACGGCAAGTCCTCGGTGACGCGGATGACCGCGCCGCTGCTGGAGGCGCATGGGGTCAGCGCCGGCGCTTGCGTCTCGCCCCACACCGAGTGCTGGTCGCAGCGGACGCTGGTCCATGGCGAGGAGGTGGCACAGGAGGCCTGGGCGCAGGCGGTCGAGCAGGTGGCGCGGGCGGCCGAGGGGGTGAACCGGACCCTGGAGGAGGGGGAGGCGGTGACCCAGTTCGAGGCGGCGACGGCGGCGAGCTTCGTCGCCCTTGCCAACGCGAGGGTCCGGGCCGGGGTAATCGAGGCTGGGCTCGGCGGGCGTCTCGACGCGACCAACACGATCCCCTCGAAGGTCACCGTCCTCACTTCGATCGGCCTCGACCACACCGAGTGGCTGGGAGAGACCGAGGTCGAGATTGCGACAGAGAAGCTCGCGGTCCTGCGCGATCAGACGACGCTGGTGCTGGGCGAGGTCTCCGACGAGGTGCGGGAGCTGGCGGAAGCGACGGCGCGGGAGCGCAACGCACGCCTGGTCCCGGCGCCGCCGGAGCCGCAGTTCGAGGTCCATCTGCGGGCTCCCGGCGAGTTCCAGCGGCGCAACTTCGCGATCGCCTGCACGGCGGCGGAGGCTTTTCTCGGACGCTTCGATCCCGAGCTGGCGAAAGAGGTCGCCGCGACCATCACGGTCCCTGGCCGCCTGGAGATGGTTGCCGACGACCCACCTACTTACATCGACGCCGCGCACAATCCGGCCGGCGCGATGGCGCTTGCCCGCTCTCTGCTGCGGATGGACATCGAGCTACCGGTGACCGCCTGCCTGGCAGTGCTCACAGACAAGGATGCGCCGGCGATGGTGCGAGCCCTTGAGCCGGCCCTCGACTACGTGATCTGCACCGAGCTTCCGGCGGCGGCGCTGGAAGGGCACGGACGGCCCGGCGCCCGCTCCCGTCCCGCGGCTGATCTCGAGGGGATCTGCAGGGAAGTCGGACTCCCCGCTGCAGCAGAGCCGGATTTCGAGGCAGCTGTGCGGCGGGCTCGGGCGAATGCCGAGGGTACGGTTGTGATCGCCGGGTCCCACTATGCGGTCGCCCCCGCCCGAGCGGTCCTCGCCGCCTGACTGTGCGAGGATTTCCGCATGGATCGTCCTCGCAGTGCCGGTTCCGAACTGCTCTCGATGATGGGCCTCGTCGCCGCCGTGGTGGCGATCGTGATCCTCTTCTTCTTCGGGGTCGGCTACCTGTTCGGAAGGCTCTTCCTGTAGGAACAGGGTTAACGTCGGCGGCGGCGAAGTAGACTGCCGCTCCCTCAGCGGCGCCCCCAACACCATGTCTCTAGCGATCTTCGGCATCACCAACGACGGCCTCAATCTGGTCGCCACCCTCTTTCTTCTCTTGCTGGTCGTGCTCTGGCTGGCGCTGATCGTCTACACCTACCTCGACGCCCGCCGGCGCATCTCCGACCCCTTCCTGGTCGCCTGCGCCACCGTCGCCTCCTTCTTCCCCTTCGTCGGCACCGCCGTCTACGCGATCGTGCGGCCGCCGGAGTACCTCGAGGACGCGCACGAGCGCAAGCTCGAGATCAAGGCCGCCGAGCTGCGGGTGCGCCAGCTGCGAGAGCAGAGCTGCCCCAACTGCGAGTACCCGGTCGAGAAGAACTACCTGCGCTGCCCCAACTGCCAGCGCCGCCTCAAGGACCCTTGCCCGACCTGCGGCAAGCCGGTCGACCCGCGCTGGGGCCTCTGCCCCTACTGCGAGACCAACCTCCGAGGCGGAGGCGAGGAGCGGCCGCGTCGCAAACGTCGTGACCCCGAAGAGCGCCAAGCGCCGCCGAGACGCGAGGCCGCGCCGCGCCGCAGAAAAGCTGCGCCGGAAGCGGACGAAGGGGCCGATTCAACCCAAGAGCAAAGGAGCCCCACCCGTGAGCCGGACCCTGATCCTCGTCAAGCCTGACGCCTTCGAACGCGCCCTCACCGGCGAGGTGATCGCCCGCTTCGAGCGCAAGGGGCTGCGGATCGCCGCTCTCAAGACGATGCAGGCGACCGAGGAGATCGCCAACCAGCACTACGCCGAGCACAGCGAGAAGCCGTTCTTCGGCGAGCTCGTCTCCTTCATCACCGGCGGCACCCTGGTGGCCATGGTGCTCGAGGGTGAGGAAGCGGTGAAGGCGGCCCGGCAGCTGATCGGCGCCACCAACCCGGTCGAGGCCGCTCCCGGCTCGATCCGCGGCGACCTCGCGCTCGAGGTGACCTTCAACATGGTCCACGGCTCCGACTCCGACGAGTCGGCCGAGCGCGAGATCGGTATCTGGTTCCCCGAGCTCTGAAGGTAGTCCTCGCATCTGGGTCTCCGCAGCGGCGGGAGATCCTGCAGAAGTTGGGGCTCACGTTCGAGGTCGTTGTGCCTGGGGTGGACGAGCTCACCGCTGGGGACCCTGAAAAGCTGGTTCGCTTGAACGCCTTGGCGAAGGCCAAAGCGTTGGGCGAGGCGGGCATACCTGCGCGCGGGGTCGTGCTCGGCATGCCCGCCTCGAACCCGGAGCGCATGGTTATTGCCTGTGACACGGACGTGGTGCTTGATGGCGAGGTGCTCGGGAAGCCTGCTGATGCTTCTGAGGCTCGCTCATACCTCGATCGCATGAGCGGGCGCGCTCACACGGTGATGAGCGGGCTGGTGGTTGTGATTGATGGCGAGGAGCGGGTGGGGGTGGAGCAGACGACTGTGGTCTTCAAGCAGCTGTCTAATGCCGATAAAGACAGGTACGTGAAGTTCGGGGAGTGGGAAGGTCGCTCTGGTGGATATGCGATTCAGACGCTGGGATCCAGCTTGGTAGAGCGGCTTGAGGGGAGTGTTTCGAACGTCGTAGGGCTTCCCGTGGGACTGCTGGCTGAGCTAGCGCCGCAACTGTTCGAGCGGGGCTGAGGAAGCTCACAGAACGCTTATACGCGTTTGCCATCATCGGCCCTGTAAATGGGCCTTTTCGGCAAGATCGGCTTGGGCGGCAGGGACATGGCCGTCGACCTCGGGACCGCCAACACGCTTGTGTACGTGCGGGGGCGCGGGATCGTGCTTTCCGAGCCCTCGGTGGTGGCAATCGATTCGGTGTCCGGGCAAGTGCACGCGGTGGGCGTGGAAGCCAAGCGGATGCTCGGGCGCACGCCGGGGACGATCACCGCGATCCGGCCGCTCAAGGACGGGGTGATCGCCGACTTCGACGTCACCGAGCAGATGCTGCGCCACTTCATCACCTCGGTCCACTCCAACCGCTTCGCCCACCCGCGCGTCGTCGTCTGCGTGCCCTCCGGCGTCACCGGGGTCGAGAAGCGGGCGGTCGAGGAGGCCTGCCTCTCCGCCGGCGCCCGCCAGGCGTACCTGATCGAGGAGCCGATGGCCGCGGCGATCGGCGCCGGTTTGCCGGTGGCAGAGCCGACCGGCTCGATGATCGTGGACGTTGGCGGTGGCACCACCGAGGTCGCGGTCATCTCGCTCGGCGGGATCGTCGTCTCGCAGTCGATTCGCGTTGGCGGCGACGAGCTCGACGACGCGATCGTCGCCCACTGCAAAGCCAAGTACAAACTGGCGATCGGCACCCAGACCGCGGAGGAGGTGAAGCTCGAGGCCGGCTCGGCCTCGCCGCTGCCGGAAGAGGTGCGGACCGAGATCCGCGGCCGCGACCTCGTCTCCGGGCTGCCGAAAACGGTCGAACTGACCTCCGAGGAGGTCCGCGGCGCCCTCGAAGAGCCGGTCAGCCACATCGTCGCCGCGGTCAAGGAGACGCTCGACCGCACCCCGCCGGAGCTGGCGGGTGACATCATGGACCGCGGCATCACCCTCGCCGGCGGTGGCGCGCTGCTGCAAGGACTTGAGCAACGCCTGCGCGACGAGTGCCAGATGCCATGCCAACTGGCAGAGTCGCCGTTGACGTGCGTGGCGGTCGGTTCCGGCATCTCCCTCGAGGAGGTCGAGACGATCCACCGCGCCGGTAAGAACAACGGAGCGCGCCCCCGGCGTTGATCGCGCTCCCCTATGCGGACCCAAAGCTAAAAACGTGTACCGAAAGCAAGTACGCCGCCGTCGCGCGGTGCTGGCGCTGTTGATCGTCGGCTCCTTTGCCCTGCTCAGCGTCACCTACGGGCAGGGCTCCGATGGGGTCCAGCGGGGCGTCGCGACGATCTTCGGCCCGATCCAGTCGGTCGCCGACCGGGCCCTGAAGCCGGCCCGCGACCTCGTCAACTGGTTCGACGAGACCTTCGACGCCAAGGGCGAGAACTCACGCCTGCACGAGGAGCTGGAAGCAGCCCGCAAGCAGGCGGTCGGCTCGCAGGCGGCGATCGCCGAAAACGCTCAGCTGCGGAAGCTGGTCAAGCTCGACCGCAGTGGCGCCATCCCCTCCGGCTACACGCCGGTCACCGGCCGCGTGACCGGCCGCTCGCCGACTGTCTGGTTCGCCGACGTCACCATCGACGTCGGCTCCGGCGATGGGGTGGAGGTCGAAGACCCGGTGGTCAACGGCGACGGCCTCGTCGGCAGGGTCACCGCGGTGACCGGCGGCAGCGCCCGCGTCACCCTGATCGCCGATCACTCCAGCGCCGTCGCCGCGAAGGTGGTCCCGAGCGGCGTCCAGGGAGTGCTGAAGCCGTCGGTCGGCGATCCCGGTGACCTGATCCTCGATTTCCTCAACAGCGAAAAACCGGTCGGTAAGAACCAGTCGGTGGTCACCTCCGGCTGGCGCGGGCAGGGGATCGAATCGAGCTACCCGCCGAACCTGCCGATCGGCGAGGTCTCCGAAGCTCCGCTGGTGGAGCAGGAGGCCCAGCAGCAGGTCCACGTGCGGCCCTTCGCCGACCTCCGCGAACTCGACCTCGTCCAGGTGCTGACGGGAGGCTCGCGCGGGTGATCCTGACGCCCAACATCGTCGCCCGCATCGTCGCGATCGTGATCGCCGGGGTGATCCTCCAGCTCACCTTCTTCAGCCAGGTGGCGCTCTTCCACGTCAGCCCCGACGTCCTGCCCTCGCTGGTGGTCGTGCTCGGCCTCTTCGGCGGCACCCTGACCGGCGCGGTATGCGGGTTCTCGGCCGGCTTTCTGCTCGACTGCCTGCTGATCGCCCCGCTGGGCGGCGGCTCGCTGGTCCTGCTCGCGACCGGCTACCTCGCCGGCCTCTTCCGCGAGCGCTTCGAGATCCACAGCGTCCTGGTGCCGCCGCTGCTCTGCATGGCGTTGACCTTCTTCGCCGAGCTCGGCTTCGGCGCCGTCGAGCTGATGCTGGGGATCGACGCCCCGGTCAGCCCCTTGGTCATCCGCGACATCCTCTTGAAGAGCATCTTTGCCTTCTTCCTCGGCTGGGGCATCCACGCCCTGCTGCGGCGGCTGCTGCGGCCGGCGCTGGTCGAGGAGCCCGCCGCGCAGTTGCGTCGCCGCCGCCCGCCCCGGGTGATGAGGCCGAGCCGTGGCAGGCGACCGCGGGTCATGGGAGCATAGGACGGTGTACCTGCGCAACGACGATCGTCCGCAGGGCAGCCGGCTCTCGCTGCGGGTCGCCGTACTCGGCGGCGTTGCCGTAGCCCTCTTCGGTGTCCTCTTCTTCCGCCTCTGGAACCTGCAGGTCCTCGACGGCGGTAAGTACCTGGCCGAGGCGAAGAACAACCGCACCCGCGAGTTCAAAGTGATCGCCCCGCGCGGCGACATCCTCGACCGCGAAGGCAACATCATCGTCGACAACCGCACCAGCCTGGCGCTGCAGCTCAACACCAGCAAACTGCCCGAAGACCAGGTCGAAGAACGCGAAGAGCTGGAACGGCTGGGGGAACTCGCGCACATGTCGCTGCCGAAGGTGCGCAAGGCGATCAAGGAGGGCGAAGAAGTCGCCGCCGGGGCGCCGGTGACGCTGCGCCAGGACGTCGGCTTCTACCTGATCGCTTACATCGAAGAACACCAGCGCGAATTCCCCGGGGTGGCGGTGCAGCGGGTCTTCGTCCGCCACTACCCCGATGGCACCTTCGCCGCGCACGTGGTCGGCAGCGTCGGCGAGATCAACGAAGAAGAGCTGGAAGAACCCGAGTACAAGGGCCTCGAGCCCGGCGACGAGATCGGCAAGGGCGGGGTCGAGTACACCTACGACAAGTTCCTCCGCGGCCAGCCGGGGCTGGAGAAAATCCAGGTCAACGCGCTTGGCCAGCCGACCCCGGGAGGGCAGCTGGTCTCGAAGTCGCCGACCCCTGGCGAGAACGTGAAGCTGACGATCGATCCCGAAGTCCAGGCGGCAGGCGAAAGCGCCCTCGCCTCACAGGGGCTGCCGGGCGGCTTCATCACGATGGATGTCCACAACGGGCAGATCCTCGGCCTCGGCTCCTTCCCGACCTTCGAACCGGCGGACCTGACCCCGCCGATGAGCCAGGCCGAGGTCAACGCGCTCTACCGCAACGAATTGGCGCCGCTGGCCAACCGCACGACCGAAGGGCTCTACCCGACGGGCTCGACCTTCAAGATCATCACCGCCCTGGCGGCGCTGGAAAACCACGTGATCACGCCGAGCACCGTGATCAACGACCCGGGGGAACTCTGCGTCGGCAGCGACTGCTTCCAGAACGCCGAAGGGGCGGCCTACGGCCCGCTGTCCCTGGTCCCGGCGCTCGAAGTCTCCGACGACGTCTTCTTCTACACGCTCGGGCTCGACATGTGGAAGACCAACGACCTGCAGGACTGGGCGCACAAGCTCGGGATCGGCCGCGCCAGCGGGATCGACATCCCGGTCAACACCGACGGCCTCCTGCCGACCAGAAAATGGCGCGACGATCTCTTCGCCGAAGGCGAAACCGAACGGCCCTGGTCATCGGGCGACAACATCCAGCTCGCCACCGGCCAGGGGGACCTGCAGAGCAACCCGCTGCAGATGGCGATCGCCTACGCCGCCCTCGGCAACGACGGCACGATCGTCACCCCGCACCTGGCGATGGAAGTCGAGGACGCGGCCGGGCGCGTGCTGAAGGAATTCGACCCGAAGCCGCAGCGCAAGATCAAGATGAACGCCGGGACCCGCAGCGTGATCATGGAAGGCCTGCACCAGGCGGCGCAGGGGCCGGGCGGAACCTCCGAGCCGATCTTCGGCAGCTTCCCGATCCCGGTCGCCGGCAAGACCGGGACCGCGGAACGGCCGGGCCACGCCGACCAGTCCTGGTACTGCATCCTCGCCCCCTATCCGGACCCCAAAATCGTCACTTGTGTGACTATTGAGGAAGGCGGCTTCGGAGCGCAAGCCGCTGCCCCCGCCGCCCACACGATCCTCGAAGCCTATTTTCACGACCGGATCGCGGCCGAAAGTCGTGCTGAAGGTGAAGGTGAAGAAGGCGGCGAAGCCGAAATCGAATGACGATGTACGCCACCAGAACCAGACAGGCCCGGCCGGAGCCGTTCGCGGTCCACGTCGGCATCGGCGAGCGCCTCGGCCTCGCCCACATGGATTGGCCGCTGACGATCACTGCCGTCGCCCTCGTCGTCTTCAGCTGCTTCACGCTCGGGCAGGCGACCCAGAGCGACGTTCCCGGCAGTCCCAATTACTACCTCGACCGCCAGGCGATCTACGGCGTGCTCGGGGTGATCGGCATGCTGCTCTTAACCCGGATCGACTACTCGCGCTTCCGCGAGCTGCGGGTCGGCATCTACACCTTCCTCTGCGCCAGCGTCTCCCTGGTCTTCGTCTTCGGCTTCGCCGCTCGCGGCTCGCGGCGCTCCTTCGAACTCCCCTTCTTCTCCTTCCAGCCATCGGAGCTCGGCAAGCTCCTGCTCGTGCTTGCGCTTGCCGGGTTCGTGATCGATGGCGCCAGGCGCGGCTCGCCGGTCCAGCGGACCGTGCGCTACCTCTGCCTCGGCCTGGCACCGGCTGCACTCGTCTTCCTTCAACCCGACCTCGGCACCTCGATGGTGTTTGTGGTCGCCACCCTTGCCGTCATGTACTTCGGAGGCGTCCCCTGGACGCACTTCGCGGTCATCGGCGGCGCCCTCGTCGCGCTGGTTGCACTGGTCCTCGTCGCCGCACCGGCGGTGGGACACCCAGTTCTCCATGGCTACCAGGAGGAACGGCTGACGTCGTTCCTCCATCCCCACGAGAACGAAGCCGGCGCGGGCTATCAACAGAACCAATCAGTTACCGCCGTGGGCTCCGGTCAGACGACCGGCCGCGGCGACAAAGCCACCCAAACGCGGCTCGACTTCGTTCCCGAGCGGCACACCGACTTCATCTTCGCGGTGATCGGTGAGCGCTACGGGTTCATGGGCGCCGCGTTCGTCCTATCCCTTTACGCCCTGCTCTTCTGGCGGGCGCTGCGGATAACGACGCTCTCGAAGAACTCCTACGGAACCCTGGTCGCGGGCGGCATCGCCGTCTCGCTGCTGTTCCAGGCCTTCGTCAACGTGGGGATGAATCTCGGGATCATGCCGATCACCGGGATCCCCCTGCCGTTGATGAGCTATGGAGGGTCCTCCGTGCTCGCTACTTTCTTGGCGGTCGGCGTTCTTCAGAGCATCAACGTCCAAGCGCATCTCAGTCAGAGAGGCAGGTTCGCCTGGTGACTCGCAGAATGAGGCCCGGCACCGCGTACCTATCTGAACTGAGCTGAATCACAAATGAAAAAAACGATTTTGGTCTCCGCCGAGCGTGGCGAGACCCGTGTTGCCGTCCTCGAGGCAAAGCAGAAAGGCGGCAAAAGCAACGTCGCCGAGCTCTACATCGAGCGGCGGGGCCGGCGATCGATCGTCGGCAACATCTACAAGGGCAAGGTCGACAACGTCCTGCCCGGGATGGAGGCCGCCTTCGTCGACATCGGCCTCGAGCGCAACGGCTTCCTCCACGTCGACGAGATCCTCACCCCCGACGGTGAGCAAGCACCGCGCCGCGGGCGCGGCGGCGGCCGCCGCATCAACGAGCTGATCAAGCCGGGCCAGGAGATCCTGGTCCAGGTCGTCAAGGACCCGCTGAAGACGAAGGGCGCGCGGCTATCGATGAACGTCTCGATCGCCGGCCGCTACCTGGTCTTCGCCCCCAGCGGCAGCGGGGTCGGCGTCTCCCGCCGGCTCGCCGACAAAGAGCGCGACCGGCTGCGGAAGATGGTCGACCGCACCTACAAGGGCAAGGGAGGGCTGATCGTCCGCACCGCCGCCCACGGCGCCAAAAAAGCCGACTTCGTGCGGGAGATCAAGTACCTGCAGAAACTGAACGAGGTGCTCGAGCGGCGGTCGGAGGGCACCAAGGCGCCCTCGCTGGTCTTCCAGGAGGCGGATCTCTCGATCCGGGTCCTCCGAGACGTCTTTCTCAGCGAGTTCGAGAAGGCGATCATCGACTCGCCGAAGCAGTTCGAGCGGGTGACCAACTTCTTCCAGCGCACCGCGCCGGAGCTGGTCGACGGAGTCGAACTGTACGAGGGCAAAAAGCCGCTGCTGGAGAAATGGAAGGTCGACGAGGAGATCGAGTCGACCTTGAACCGGCGGGTCGACCTGCCCTCCGGCGGCTACCTGATCATCGACTACGCCGAGGCGCTGACCGTGATCGACGTCAACAGCGGCTCCTTCACCGGGCGTGGCAAAGGTGGCCTCGAGGAGACGATCACCAAAGTCAACACCGAGGCCGCCGAGGAGGCGGTGCGGCAGCTGCGGCTGCGCGACATCGGCGGCATCATCGTCATCGACTTCATCGACATGGCCCGGGCCAGCAACCGCGACAAGGTCCTGAAGACGATGCGCAAAGCGCTCGACGCCGACAAGTCGAAGAGCTACGTGGTCGAGGTCTCGCCGCTGGGCCTGGTCGAGATGACCAGACAGAACGTCACCGACGGGGTGCGGGAGATCCTCACCGAGCCCTGCCCTACCTGCGAGGGGGAGGGAGTCGTCCTCTCGGCCGAGACCGTCGCCCTCGAGGGGCTGCGGAAGATGCGCGACATCGTCGCCGAGAACGCCGACAGCGAGGCTTTCCTGATCCGCGTCAACCCCAAGGTCGCCCATGAGCTGACCGACGAGGACAGCGGCCTGGCGGAGCTCGAGGAGGAGACCGGCAAGCGGTTCCACTTCGAGGGTGGCGAGGCGCTGCCGATCGACACCTTCCGGGTCGTCGAGCAGGGCGGCCGCGCCGAGATCGAGGAGCGGGCGCTGCCGTTCAAGGTCGGCGAGGAGGTCCTGGTCGATATCGACGAGCCGCACATGTACAACGCCGACGACGCGGTTGCCCGGATCGACTCCTACATCGTCAGCGTCACCGGCGGCGGCCCCTTCGTCGGCGAGCGCAAGATGGTGCGGATCGACGAGGTCGAGCGCTCGGCGGCGATCGCCTCGCTGCTGGGCGGCGGCGGGGAGTCCCCGAACGGCTCTTCAGGAGGCGAGAAAAACGGCTCCCAGCTAGACTCCGACGCTCCTTCGCGCAAACGTAGCCGTGGCCGCAGGGGCGGTCGAGGGCGTTCGCGCGCCAAGCAAGGCAGCGAGAAAGACTGATGAGCACCTACGCGATAGTCGAAACCGGCGGTAAGCAGTACAAAGTCGAGGAAGGCACGTCTCTGCTCGTCGACCGGCTCGACGCCAAAGAGGGCGACAAAGTCGCCCTGCGCCCGGTGCTCTTCCGCGGCGACGACGTCGTCACCGGGGAGAAAAACCTCGGCAAAGTCAAAGTCGAGGCGAAAGTCGCCGAGCACCTGCGCGGCCCGAAGATCAAAGTCTTCAAATACAAGGCGAAGAAGGGCTACCGTCGCCGTGCCGGTCACCGCTCCGAGCTGACCCGGCTCGAGGTCACGACGCTCAAAGGGGGCAAAAGCTAATGGCGCATAAGAAAGGCCTCGGCTCCAGCCGCAACGGCCGCGAATCCAACCCCAACATGCTCGGGGTCAAGGTCTTCGCCGGTCAAAAAGTGACCGGCGGCGAGATCATCGTCCGCCAGCGCGGCACCCGCTTCTGGCCCGGCGACGGCACCGGCATCGGCCGCGACCACACGATCTTCGCGACCCGCGAAGGCGTCGTCGACTTCAAGCCGTCCCGCAAGGGCCGCACGATCAGCGTTCTCGCCGACTAAAGCTGCAACCAGCGCTCGCTGAGTTTCCCTCCCCCGAGGGAGGAAGATTCAGCGAAGGCTGATGTACGACAAGGCGAAAATCTGGGTCGAGGGCGGCGGTGGCGGCAACGGCAGCATCAGCTTTCGTCGTGAGGCCCATGTGCCTCGGGGTGGTCCCGATGGCGGCGATGGCGGCCACGGCGGCGACGTCGTGCTGGTCTGCGATCCGTCGAAGCGCGATCTCGGGGCGCTGAAGGGGAGCAAGCACTTCCGGGCGCAGCGGGGGCGGCACGGGGAAGGCTCGAACCGGCAGGGGGCGCGGGGCGAGGATCGGGAGATCCCGGTGCCGCCGGGGACGCAGGCGACCGCGGTTGATGGGAGCAGGATTGACCTGGTCACGCCGGGGCAGCGGGCGGTGGTCGCCCATGGCGGGCGCGGGGGGCATGGGAATCGGCGATTCACGACCTCTACCCGGCAGGCGCCGCGGTTCGCGGAGAACGGCAGCGCCGGCGAGGCCGACTGGATCGAGCTGCAGCTGAAACTCCTGGCGGACGTGGGGCTGGTCGGGCTGCCGAATGCGGGCAAGTCCTCGCTGCTCGGGCGGCTGACGCGGGCGGCGCCGAAGGTGGCCGACTACCCGTTCACGACCCTCGCACCGGCGCTCGGGACGCTCGAGGGCGAGGACCGGCAGGCGGTCATCGCCGACATCCCCGGCTTGATCGAAGGGGCGGCCGAAGGGGCGGGTCTCGGTCATGAGTTCCTCGCTCATGTCGAGCGTTGCTCGATGCTCGTCCACCTGGTCGACGTGGCGCCGATGGAGGGTGATCCCGTTGCCGATTACGAGACGGTGCGAGGCGAGCTGGCGGCGCACGGCGCCGGGCTCGAGCGCCTTCCCGAGCTCGTGGTCTTGAGCAAGCGCGACCTGCTGCCGCCCGAGCAGGTCGAAGCGGCTGCCCGTGAGTGGCAGGAGCGACTCGGAGGGGAGAGCCTGGGAGTGATGGCGGTCTCCTCGGCAACGGGTGAGGGGCTGGACGAGCTGCGACAGCGGATCCTCGCCGAGCTGCCGGAGATCGTCCCGGCCGCTGCGGCCTCAGGCGCCGAGCCCGACCAGGAGTTCGAGGCCGAGCACCGTGTCTACCGGCCCGCCGGCGAGGGCGGCTACTGGGTCGAGCGCGAGGAGGACGGCGCGTTCCGTGTCCTCGGCCGTGGCGTCGAGGTGCTGTTCGAACGCCACGACACGAAAAATGAGGAAGCGCTCGCCTACCTCGAGCAGCGGCTGAAGGAGATCGGCGTTATTGCCGCCCTCGACCGCGCTGGCTTTGAGCCCGGTGACGAGATTCGCATAGGCGAGCACGAGTTCGAGTTGTACCCCTGACTGGGAGCGCTTCTAGCTGAGACTCGAAAGACCGGCAGCTACGGCGAAGCCAAGGACGGTGACGAGGCCGGCGCCGCGGCCGGCGTCGCTGCGGGCGTCGGGGATCATCGAGTCGATCAGCATCACCAGCAGGGCCCCGGCGGCGAAGCCGTCGATTGCAGCCTTCCCGTTGCCGGCCACGGCGTCGGCCAGCAGGTAGCCGGCGACGGTGGCGACGGCGCAGATCAGAGCTACCAGCACCCAGAGCCGCAGGATCGCCTCTTTGGAGCGTCCCGCTTCGCGCATGTCGCTGGCCGAGCCGAGCGACTCCGGCAGGTTGGAGACGAAGATCGCGACCAGCAGCGAGACCCCGACGCCGGCGCCGGCGGCGATGTTGATCCCGAGCACCATCTGCTCGGGGATGCCGTCGAGGAAGGCGCCGAGGGCGAGGGCGGTGCCGCTTCCCGAACCTTCCGAGCGGCCTTGGCGGCCGCGGCCGGTGGCGTTGCGGCGGGCGATCAGGCCGTCGAGGAAATAGTAGGTCAGTGCTCCGACCCCGAGCCCGATGCCGGTTATCGGGGCGCCGCCGACATCGATCCCCTCGGCGGCGAGCTCGAAGCTGACCGCGCTGATCAGTGCTCCGGCTCCAAACGAGAGCACGTAGCCGACCTGGCGCTGCGGCCACTTCCGCCCGAAGCTGAGCAGCGCACCGATGACGAGCGAGCTTGCCGCCAGCGCTCCCCAGCCGATCGCTTCAGCCATCTGGGTTACCTTCCCCCCCGTGACCGTCGTAATCAAGCTCGGGTCCTCGATCGTCGCCGCCGACGACGGCGAGCTGCGCACCGACGTGCTCGATTCCGTCTGCGCCCAGGTGAGCAAGCTCGAGCAGGCGGGAGAGCGGGTGGTGATGGTCACCTCCGGAGCGATCGCCCGCGGGATGCGGCTGATGGGCCTCACCAGACGCCCCAAGGCCATGGATGAACTCCAGGCAGCTTCAGCAATTGGCCAAGGCGACCTTTTCCGTGCCTACGAGAGCCGTCTTGCGCAACACGGCACGCGGGCTGCCCAGGTTCTCTTGACCAGAGCAGACATCACTCGGCGATCTAACTACGTGAATGCCCGCCGAACGCTGCAGCGGTTAGTTCATTGGGATGTCGTTCCCGTTCTAAACGAGAACGATACGACCGCTACCGATGAAATCAGCTTCGGGGATAACGACTTTCTTGCTGCGCAAGTGGCTGTGCTGCTTCAGGCGCGTCTACTTGTATTGCTGACGAATACCGATGGTCTCTATAGCCGCGATCCGCGTCTTGGCGAGGACGCTGAGGTCATCCGGGAAGTCCTTGACCCACGCGAACTAAGCGGGGTTGAAATTGGGAGTAAACCCTCCCAGTTCGGGAGCGGAGGTATGGGCAGCAAGGTTGCTGCGGCAGAGATGGCAAGCCAATCAAAAGTGGCTGTGATCATCTGCAATGGAACTAAACATGGGACTCTCCTTGGGGCTGTGCATGAAAGTGGAATCGGCACCTATTTCGCTCCGGCGAAAGGGAAGCGCAAGAGATCCTCGGCCTTCAAGCTCTGGATGAAATATGCAAACGATCCAGCGGGGGAGATCTGGGTCGATCGGGGAGCCGCCGACAAGCTGCGTAGCAGTGGCTCAAGCCTCCTGGCAGTAGGCGTCGTTGATGTGAAGGGTGCGTTCGAACCAGGCGATGTGGTGGCGGTGGTCGATGCCGAGCATGAACAGCTCGTTGGGAAAGGTATGACGCAATACGCGGAGTTTGATCTTCGAGAGGTGATGGGCCTCAAGAGTGCCGAGATCCGAGACCGCCTTTCCTATGCGCCCGACGAGGTCATCCATCGCGATCGATTCGTGCTCATCTGACCTAGTGGCGAGTTGATCTTGCTATAGCGCGATTAACTCGCCACTAGCGTTGATCAGGCGTCCAGTTACCCTTACTGGATGGCTGTGACCGAGACCACCGTCGCCGAGAGCTGCGCCGCCGCCAAGCGCGCCGCGCGCTTCCTGGCGACCGCCTCGACCGAGGCAAAGAACGCCGCCCTGGAGGCAGCCGCGCGCCTGCTCGGGGAGCGGGTGGAGACGATCCTCGAGGCGAACGCCGGCGACCTCGCCGACGAGCGCGCCGCCGGGCTGACCGAGGCCCTGCGCGACCGGCTCCGCCTTACCCCGGAGCGGGTGGCGGCGATGGCCGAGGGCGTACGGGTCGTACGCGACCTCGGCGACCCGGTCGGCGAGGAGCTGGATCGGAAAACCTTGGCCAGCGGTCTCGACCTGCGTAAGGTGCGAGTGCCGCTCGGGGTCGTCGCCGTGGTTTACGAGGCGCGACCGAACGTGACGATCGATTGCGCGGCGCTGACGATCAAGAGCGGCAACGCGATCGTCCTCCGTGGCAGCTCCTACGCGGAACGCTCCAACGCGGCCCTGGCCGCGGTCGCCCGCGAGGCGTTGGTCGAGGCGGGGCTGCCCGAGGATGCGGTGCTCTCGCTCGGCGGCGGCGGCCACGAGGAGCTGGCTGAGCTGGCGACTCAGGAGGGCCTCGTCGACCTGCTGATCCCGCGCGGGGGCGAAGGCTTGAAGGCGGCGATCAAGGCGGTGGCGACGGTCCCGGTGATGTACGCGGCGGCCGGCAACTGCCACGTCTATGTCCACACGGAGGCCGATCCCGAGATGGCGCGGCGGATCGCCGTCAACGCCAAGGTCCAGCGGCCGGGCGTCTGCAATGCGGCCGAGACCCTGCTGATCGATGCCGCCGTAGCCGAGCGCGTGGCGCCGGCGATCCTCTCCGACCTCGCCGCCGCCGGTGTCGAGCTGGTCGGCGACGAGCGCATCCGCACCGCGGCCGGCGAGGTCGAGGTCGGCACGGCGGCCGACGAGGACTGGGACAGCGAGTACCTGGGCCTGAAGATGGCGGTCGCCGTCGTCGACTCGGTCGAGGACGCGATCGAGCACGTCAACCGCCACGGCACCGGCCACTCGGAGGCGATCGTCACCGCCGACGAGGCGGCCGCCGAGGAGTTCGTCGCCGGGGTCGACGCCGCCGCCGTCTACATCAACGCCTCCACCCGCTTCACCGATGGCTTCGAGTACGGGATGGGCGCCGAGATCGGCAACTCGACCCAGAAGCTGCACGCCCGCGGCCCGATCGGAATGCGCGAGCTGACGACCTTCAAGTACGTCGCCCACGGCAACGGCCAGGTGCGTGAGTAGCCCTGACGGCGCGATCGGAGTGCTGGGGTCCGCGTTCAACCCTCCGCACCTCGGCCATCTCGCGCTTGCCCAGGAGGCGGCTTGGCAGCTCGGCCTGGCGGAGGTCATCCTCGTCCCGACCGGCCAGGCGCCGCACAAGCGGATCGCCGACGATCCCGGCAAGGAGGCGCGGATGGAGATGACCCGGCTCGCTGCTGCCGACGACGAGCGCTTCTCGGTCTCCGGCCTGGAGGTCGAGCGCGAGGGGCCGTCCTACACGTATGAGACCTTGGAGGCACTTGCAGAGGAACGGGGCGACAGGGCGTTGGTGTTCGTGATGGGAGCGGACGCTGCCGTGGGCCTCGAGAGTTGGCGCCGACCGGAGCGCGTGGTCGAGCTGGCGAGCCTGGCGGTGGCGCGGCGGGCCGGCGTCTCCGATGCCGACGTCGCCGAGTCGATGCGCAGCCTCGGCTGCGAGGGACGCGCGACGATGCTGGAAATGCCGCAATTCGGCGTCTCCTCCTCGGCGGTGCGCGAGCGGGCCCAGCAGGGCCGGCCGCTGCGGTATCTCGTCCCCGACGCGGTTGCGGATTTCATCGCCGAGAGGGGGATCTACAGGTGAACGAGGCGCAATCGGAGAGCCTGGCGCGGCAGCTCGCCGCGATCGCGGACTCGAAAAAAGCCGAGGAGCTGGTCGTCCTCGACATGCGCGGCCTGGTCGCCTATACGGACTTCCTGGCGATCTGCACCGCCCGCAGCGAGCGCCAGGCAAAGGCGATCGTCGACGAGGTGCGGCTGCGGGTGAAGCGCGAGACCGGGCTGCTGCCGGGCGGGGTCGACGGCGGCGGCGATGCTGGCTGGACGATCCTCGACTACCTCGACTGCGTCCTCCATGTCTTCACGCCGGAAGCGCGGCAGCGATACGCCCTCGAGGACCTATGGCACGAGGCGCCGCGGCTCGAGCTCGATCTCGAGGCCCCGGAAGCTCCCTCCGCCGCTAGCGCCTGAGAAGTTCCCGAGCTTCTCCGCTTCTCGGCGGATGTTCTATCGCGTTGACAGAACCACAAGGTTTTCTTAGAGTGGACAAACCTTCCTGTAAAGGAAAAGGCCAGGGAAGCAAGCTCGGCCAAGCAGGAAGGGGGGGAGGACGCCCGAACGGCCGACTCTTCTTGCCAGTCAACAGGAGAAAGGGAGCTATGAGTTTTCGGAAAAACGCGGCTGCGCCGCGGAGCCGGCGTGCAAGGTTCGTCGCCGTCGCTGTCGCAGCATGCATGGGTGTCATGGGTCTGACGTCGGTGGCATCCGCCGCCCCGCATAACCCGACCGGTGTATTTGCCGGCTTCGCGGATTGTCCGCTGAACAACCCGGCAGTCGACAGCTGCTTCCGCTCGGTGAGCAGCGGGGGGACGTTCACCGTTGGGGCCAAATCTGTCCCGCTGAAAAATCCGGTGACGCTGCAGGGCGGCCTGGAACTGCTCGAAGAAGCCCCGCTCGGGGAAGAATTCCGATTTGTGGGCGCTGAGGACGGAAACACCCTCTCGAAAACGCCGCAGCCGGTCCCGGGGGGACTGCTGGGTATCACGGCGCCGAGCTGGTGGCCGCAGATCCTGAAGGACCTCTTCAACGAAGTGGTCATCAACCAAGGAGCGACCGGGGTCACGGCGACGGTCGAATTGGCCAAACCTGCTTCCAGCGTCAAGGTCAGCCTGCTCAACTACATCGAACAGAAAGGCACGGCGCTGGGACTGCCTGTGAAGGTGAAGCTGGGCAACGCCTTCCTCGGCAGCAATTGCTACATCGGGTCGAACTCGAATCCGATCAACCTCAAACTGACGACGGGAACGACCTCGCCGCCGCCTCCCAACACGCCGATCAGTGGCGCTATCGGGACGCCGAAATTCAATGAAACGTTCACCTACACGGCTTTCGAAGGGGGCCGCGTGGTGGATAACTCGTTTGCCTCTCCGGGCGCGAACGGATGCGGGGGGATCCTGTTCTCCTGGCTTGTCGATCCGTTCGTCGATTCGATCCTCGGAACCCCGTCGCCGGCGGGTAAGAACACCGCGATCCTCGAAGGCAAACAGGAGATCGGTGAAGCATCGTCCGTGCGCGCGAGCGAATAACGCTGCAAGCGCTCTAGCTGGTCGAGCGCCCGCCCTTTTGCGGCGGGCGCTCTTTTTCTGTGGGCGCCGCCGCTCCGTGTGCAAAGAGGCGTCCGAACGGCTTTCTAGGTTTCGGAACATGAAGGGGTTCCGGAGAGCGCTGTTCGGGTATCAGCGCGCGGAAGTCGAGGATGCGATCTCGATTCGGGACGCGCGGATCCTCGGCCTGGAGCTGAATGCAGACGCGCAGCGCGCGGCTCTCGCCGAGCTGGAGACGGAGACCACTTCGCTGACCGGAATGGTCCTCGAGCGCGAGCGCGAGATCCGTTGCCTAAATGAACGGTTGCGCGAGGCTAACGAGTGCCACGACCGCAGCATCGCTTCGCTCGACGCGATCACCTCGCGGCTGGAGGAAGTGGAAGCGCAGGCGCGCGGCCAGGCGACCCGGATCCGGATGAAAGCGCTGCGCGAGGCGGTCGAGGTGAGCAAGAAGGTGAAGGAGCTGACCGAGATCGAACCCGCCCTGGAAGCCGAGGCGGCTGCCAGCCAGGATCCCGCCCCCGACGAGGGTCTCTACGAGGGCCGGGTCAAGCTCGAGATCGGCCCGCTCGGTGACTTCTCGCAGCTGGTCGGGTTCGAGGATGCCGTCGGCCAGCTCGGCGCCTCGGAGATCAAAGTCGACCGCTTCTCCGAGGGCCGCGCCACCTTCTCGATGCAGCTGAACGAACCAACCGACCTGCTGAGCGAACTCGAAGAGCTCTCAAGCCTCGACTTCAAGGTCCGCCACACCGCCCCGGACAACCTGATCCTCGACGTAGACGAGGAGCAGGGCCCGGAACAGCGCGCGGCATAGAAGTCGGCTCTTTTTTTATGTCCGATGGGAAATGTATAGTCTGACAGACCATGAACTACGGCCCAAATCACAAGGGGAACGTTGCGGAGCTGGCTTTCGCGGCGGAGGCGGCGCGGTGGGGACTAACGGTCTATGCACCGCTGACCGAGCATGGACGCGCAGATCTGGTGCTCGAGATAGGAGGGCGCCTGCTACGGGTTCAGTGCAAATGGGCGAACAAGAAGGGCGATGTCGTATTTATCAGTCTTCAAACGAGTCGCAGATGCCGGAATGGCTACATCCGAACGACCTACTCGGTGGATGAGATCGATGCGATCGGGGCCTACTGCGAGGAGCTCGACAGCTGCTTCTTGATTCCTGTAGATCTGGCCGAAAGCAAGAGCGCCGTGTCCCTTCGATTGGCTCCGCCGAGAAATGGACAGCGCGCAGCATTAAACTGGGCAGAGCAGTACCAACTTGGGGCTGTAGCTCAGCTGGCAGAGCGCCTCGCTGGCAGCGAGGAGGCCAGGGGTTCGAATCCCCTCAGCTCCACTCCTAGTGCGGAACCCGCGCCCGCCGTCCGATCGGTCGGCGCCCACGAGTTCCGCAACCACTTCGGCTATTACATGGAGCAAGCCGCTGGGGGGACGGAAGTTCTCGTCTCGAAGCGCGGGCGGCCGTTCGTGCGGCTGCTCGGGGCTGAGGCTCTGGAGGCGGAAGCGGTCACCCCACCAGGCGCGGAAGCTTCGCTAGAGTTGCCGCCAGATGCCGACTAGCTTCACTCACGCCTGCCCACCATCTCTGCGGCTCGAGCTGCAGGCCGTGCAGGCTGTTTCAGTCCGGCTCTAGCCGCCTTTCCGCGCCTCGTTTTCTCGCCCTCGCCATCGGGGCGTAGACCCTGTGTTCGCCTGCAAGACGGCGAAATCTGGGATACCGAAATACGCATAGCGCGGTATTACCGCGGCGACTTGACTTCAACTCTATGGACCTGGCGGGAGCAGGCCAATTTTCTCCGCTAGATGCCGCGCCGCGAAGATCCCCAAGTCGGCCTCGGAATGGCCATCCGCACCCTCCGCAACCAGGCTCAGCTGAGCCAGGAAGCGCTGGGCGAAAAGGCGGAAATCCACCCGACCTGGATCTCCCACATCGAGTCCGGCCGGATCAATCCCACTTGGGGCAATGTCCGCCGTATCGCCAAGGGCCTGGGCGTGAAACTAGCCCGGCTCGCCGAGCTGTCCGAGAAGCTCGAGCGCGAACACAAAGACAACTAACTCAAACCGTCGCCCAGACCTGCCGATGCTCTAGTCGATGAGCGCGGCAAATCAGCACGTGTTCTCGCACGGGATGCGGGACACGCGGGAGACCCTCGACGCCTGGAGCCGGCACCCGTGGCGGGTGCTCGGGCCTTGGCTAGCGCTCAGCTTCAGCATCGCGCTGACGCTGCTGGGGGCGGTATGGGTGGTCTCAGGGCTGCTAACGCCGGACCTGACGCCGATCCACCTTCCCGGCTTCACCGAACCCTCCGAGCCCGGGGACATGCTGCCGATCCTCTACCGCAACTCGCTGGTCCTGGCCCTGCACGGCACCGCCTGCATCGCCGGCTTTATCGCCGGTGCCTCGATGCCCATCGCCGCCGCCGAACGCACCGGCATCTCGCGCTGGATCCATGTCAAGGCGGGGGAGCTAGCGATCCTTTTCGTTTGCGCGGTGACCCTCTTCTCGCTCTGCACCCAGGCGCTCTACCTCGGCTTCCAGGGCTCGACGATCGCCTACCAGTTGCAGATCTCCCGCCTCGAGCTGATCCTCAGCGTCCTCCCGCACGCGATCCCCGAGCTGACCGCGCTCTTCCTCCCGCTCGCCGCCTGGCTGATCGCCAGCCGCCGCGGCGAGTGGAACCAGCTCCTCGCCGCCACCCTGGTGACCGTGATGCTGGCGATCCCGACCCTGATCCTCGCCGCGACGATCGAGGTCTACGTCTGGCCCCACATCCTCCAGGGCCTGGCGCCGGTCGAACACCCGGTCACCTTCTGATCGCCAGGCGCGACCGGTACGCGTCTCCTGCGTAAGATCGCCGCTCATGGCGGGCTACGACCCCAGGGAGATCGAGCGCAAGTGGCAGCAGGTCTGGGCTGAGGAGAAGACCTGGGAGGTCGCGAACCCCGGGCAGCCCGGCTTCGACGATGCGAAGCCGAAGTCCTACGTGCTCGAGATGCTGCCCTACCCCTCCGGTGAGCCCCACGTCGGGCACCTCAAGTGCTACGCGGTCGGCGACGCGATCGCCCACTTCCGCCGCCGCCACGGCTTCGAGGTGATCCACCCGATGGGTTACGACTCCTTCGGCCTGCCGGCTGAGAACAACGCGATCAAAACCGGCGAGCCTCCGCGGGTCGCGACCGAGCGCTCGATCGAGTCCTTTCGCCGCCAGTTCCGCGAGTGGGGCATCTCGATCGACTGGAGCCGCGAACTCGCAACCCACACCCCCGAGTACTACCGCTGGACCCAGTGGATCTTCCTGCAGCTGTTCGAGAAGGGCCTCGCCTATCGGGAAGAGGCGGAGGTCAACTGGTGCCCCAAGGACGCAACGGTGCTGGCCAACGAGCAGGTCGTCGACGGCCGCTGCGAGCGCTGCGGCACCGAGGTGATCCAGAAAAAACTCGAGCAGTGGTTCTTCCGCATCACCGACTACGCCGACCGGTTGCTCGAGGACTTCGACGCGCTCGAGTCCTGGCCCGAGCACGTGATCACGATGCAGCGCAACTGGATCGGCCGCTCGGAGGGCGCGCAGGTCGTCTTCCGCTGCGAGGAGGTCGATCTCGACTTCCCGGTCTTCACCACCCGGCCCGACACCCTCTTCGGCGCCACCTTCTTCGTCCTCGCGCCCGAGCACCCGGAGCTGGAGCGGCTTGTTGCCGACACCCCGGCCGAGCAAGAGGTGCGCGAATACGTCAACCGCGTGGGCCGCGAGTCGGCCGAGGAACGCGGGGCGGAGGACCGGGAGAAGACCGGCGTGCCGCTCGGGCACAGCGTGGTCAACCCGGTCAACGGCGAGCAGATCCCGATGTACGTCGCCGACTACGTGCTGATGGAGTACGGGACCGGCGCGATCATGGCGGTGCCCGGCCACGACAGCCGCGACTACGAATTCGCCCAGAAGCTCGGCTTGCCCGTAAAGCGCGTGATCGCGGGCGAGGACCCGGAGACCGCCCGCGACGAAGAGGGGCTGCCTTTTGCCGGCGACGGCAGGATGACCAACTCCGGGCGCTTCGACGGCAAGCACAACCGCGAGGCCTACGACGAGATCGTCGCCTGGCTCGAGTCGGAGGGACGCGGCGAGCCGGCGGTCAACTACCGCCTGCGCGACTGGCTGGTCTCGCGCCAGCGCTACTGGGGCGCTCCGATCCCGGTCGTCTATTGCAACGAGTGCGGGATCGTCCCGGTGCCCGCCGAGCAGCTGCCGGTCGAGCTGCCGGAGATCGAGGACTACGCGCCCCAGGGCAAGAGCCCGCTGGCGGCGGCCGAGGATTGGGTGGCGACGGAGTGCCCGCGCTGCGCCGCCGCCGCTCGCCGCGAGACCGACACGATGGACACCTTTGTCGACTCCTCCTGGTACTTCCTCCGCTACCTCGACGCCCAGAACGACAGCGCTCCCTTCGACCGCTCGGCCGTCGACCACTGGATGCCGGTCGATCAGTACATCGGCGGCGTCGAGCACGCGATCCTCCATCTGATGTACGCGCGCTTCTTCACCAAGGCGCTGGCCGACCTCGGCCACCTGGGGGTGCAGGAGCCGTTCGCCAACCTCTTCACCCAGGGGATGATCACCCGCGACGGGGCGAAGATGTCGAAGTCGAAGGGCAACACGGTCAGCCCCGGCGACTACGTCGAGCGTTATGGCGCGGATACCGCCCGCACCTACGTCTGCTTCATGGGACCGCCCGAGCGCGGCGGCGATTGGACCGACGAGGGCGTCGAGGGCGTCAACCGGTTTCTCTCCCGTCTCTGGCGGCTCTGCGAGGAGGTCGGGGAGCGGACCGAGGCCGGTGCGCTCGATCTCAGCGCCGGCGGCGAGGCGCGCGAGCTGTCGGCCAAGGCGCACTGGGCGATTGACAAGGCGACCCGGGACTTCAACCGGGGTTTCCAGTTCAACACCGTGATCTCGGCGGTGATGGAGCTCGTCAACGAGGCCTACCGGCTCAAGGACGGGCTCTACGGGTCGCCGGAGGGCGACACCGCGGTTCGGTTCGCCACCGCCACGGCGGGCTCGCTGATCTTCCCCTTCGCGCCGCACCTCGGCAGCGAGATCTTCGAGCGGCTGACGGGGGAGCGGGTCTGGGAGCAGCCGTGGCCGCAGGCCGACCCCGCTCTGCTCGCGAGCGACACGGTGACCCTGGTGGTCCAAGTCAACGGCAAGCTCCGGGACCGGATCGAGGCGCCGGCGGAGGCGCCGAAGGAGGAGCTGCTGCGGCTGGCACGCGAGAGCGAGAAGGTCGCCCGCCATCTCGACGGTCAGCAAATAGTCAAGGAAATTGTAGTTCCGGGCAAGCTGGTCAACCTGGTGGTGCGATAGCGCCCTCCGCAGGGGTGCCAAGGTCTGCTAGAAAGCCGCCGAATGCTCGTCCGACGACTCAATGAAGCCGCCGTGGAGGAATGGCACCGCCTGCGCGCTCACGTCCTCATGGATGCGGGCGAATTGGGCTCGCGCAACCTCTCCGTCACCTGGGTGACGGTGCCGGGCGGGGCGAAGCAGACGCTGCACTCCTCCGGCGAGGCCGAGCAGGCCTACGTCGTCGTTCGCGGTCGCGGCACGATGTCGGTCGCCGGCGACACCCAGGAGGTCGGCGAGGGCGACCTGATCCTGGTCCCGCCCGCGACCGAGCACTCGATCGGCAACGAGGGCGACGCCGAGCTCGCCTGCGTCTCGATCCAGTCGCCGCCGGTCGCCGCCGCCGAGCTCTACAGCGACCAGTTGGCAGAGGTCGCTGGATACGACGACGACGATGACTACTAGTCGCCGCTAGTCACGGTTTCGCGCGGAACTCGTTCCTGAAGATTTGAATTGTGCGCGCCATGCGTGCGCCCGGGTCGCCGACGATCGCGGCCGATGCCGGAGCTGAGCCGCAACCAGGTTGTCGTCTACGCCGCAATCGCGGTGGCGCTGCTGCTGGTTGGCGCGCGGGCGATTCGAGGGGAGGGAAGCACCGACCCCCCCTTTGCCGCGGCGGAGGCGCACGGATCCTTCTCTTCCTCTGCTGGCGGCTTCTCGGTCGGAGGCGAAAGCGGTGACCTCGTCGTCGACGTCACCGGGGCCGTGCGGCGGCCGGGGGTCTACCGGATGCCGGCAGGAAGCCGCGTCAACGATGCGGTCACGCGCGCCGGCGGCCCGACCGGGAAGGCGGAGCTGGAAGCTGTGAATTTGGCGGCGCGGCTCGCCGACGGCCAGCAGGTGGTGGTGCCCGAACGTGCTGCCGCCGGGACCGTTGCTTCGGCTGGTGCCACTGCAGAAGACGGCCCGATCAGCCTCGGCACCGCGACCGTCGAGCAGTTGGAAGAAATCGACGGGATCGGCCCGGTGACCGCCGGCGACATCGTCGACTTCCGCGACGAGCACGGCGGCCTCTCCTCGGTCGACCAGCTCGACCAGGTGCCTGGGATCGGGCCGGCGACGATGGAGGCGCTGCGGGGGCGGCTGCAGCCCTAGCTCGTGCGCTCGCCGCGGCCGTCCCTGCCGATCCTCTTCGCGATCGCCCTCCTCGTCGCTCTGGCCTTGGCGCGCAGCGGGGAGATCCGGGACCGGGCGGCGGAGGGACTGGGGCAAGGGATGCCGCCGCGCGAGGCCGAGCTGGCGCGCGGTTTCGTCCTCGGCGAGGACGAGCGGATCGACGAGGCGACGAAGGAAGAGTTCCGACGCTCCGGTCTCAGCCATCTGCTCGCCGTCTCTGGCGAGAACGTCACCCTGCTGGCGCTTTTGGCGATGCCGGTTCTCGGCCTGCTTGGCATCCCCCTGCATGAGCGGCTGATCTGGGTGCTGGGGCTGATCGCCGTCTACGTCCCGGTGGCGGGAGCTGGACCGTCGATCCAGCGTGCGGGGGTGATGGGCGCGATTGGGGTGCTGGCTGTTCTCGGCGGGCGTCGCGCTTCGCGGCTCTACGCCCTGGCGCTGGCTGCCGTGGTGACCCTCGGGATTGATCCTTCCGTAGCCGGTGACATCGGCTGGCAGCTCAGTTTCGCCGCGGTGGTGGGGATCCTGCTCCTTGCCACCCCCTTGCGAAGGGCCATCGCCGCCCGGCTCGGTGAAGGTCCCTGGCGCGGGGCGCTGGCCGAGGGCCTGGCGGTGACGATCGCGGCGACGCTGGCGACGGCGCCGCTGATCGCCTTTCACTTCGAAACCCTCTCGACGACGACGCTGGCCGCCAACGTCCTGGCGATGCCGGCGGTGGCGCCGGCGATGTGGCTGGGGATGTGCAGCGCGGCGCTGGCGCAGGTTCCGGGCCTGCCGCTGGAGCCGTTGAACTGGCTGGACGCGATTTTGCTGGCCTATATCGCCCAGGTCGCCTCCTGGTGCGCCGCACCGGATTGGGCCGAGCTCCACTTGCAACTGAGCGGAGCGGGCCTCGCGCTGAGCTATCTCGGCATGGGAGCAGTCGGCCTGCTGGGGCTCTATCTGTGGCGCCTCAAGCTCCTGCGTCCAGTGCTGCGGGGGCTGGCGCTGGTGGCGACTGTCGGTGCCGCTCTCCTGCTCGGCTGGTCGGAGGACCAGAGCCCGGCTGCGCCGGTCACCGGCCTCCGCGTCGAGGTCTTCGATGTCGGCCAGGGGGATGCCATCCTCTTCCAGCCGGCTGCCGCGCCCGCCATCCTCGTCGACGGCGGCCCGCCGGGGGACGGCCTTGCCGACAAGCTCGAGGACGCCGGCGTAGACGAGATCGGTGCCGCTGTCATTACTCATGACCAGTCCGATCATGCGGCGGGGATCGAGGAATTGCTCGGTTGCTTCCCCGTCGGGCGCCTTGTCTACGGACGGCTTGGCCGCGGCACGCGGGCGGAGGCGGAAGCTGCCGGGGTGCAGCCCGAACGGGTCGCGGCGGGGCGGGAGCTGCGGTCGGGCCTGCTGCGGCTGCGGGTGCTCTGGCCGCCACCGCGGGTCTTGGCGGCGGCCCCGGCGGACGAAGACCCGAACCAGCTGGCGCTGGTGATGGAGGCTCGCTGGCGCAACTTCACGATGCTCCTCACCGCAGACGCGGAGGCCGAAACGGTTCCCCTCGACCCGGGACCGATCGACGTGCTCAAGGTCGCCCACCACGGCAGCGAAGACGCGGGCCTGGACAGCCTGCTGGACCGCATCCGCCCGCAACTCGCGGTGATCTCGGTTGGCGCCGACAACCCCTACGGGCACCCCACCCGAAGCACGCTGGTGACGCTCGCCTCCCACCAGGTGCCGACGCTGCGGACCGACGAGGACGGGCAGGTTGTCATCGACGTAAGCGGCGGCTCTTTCCGCGTGGACGGATGACCGAATCGATAGTCGAGGAAGTCGATCCAATCGCTTTTCGGCACCGGCGGGGTGCCGATGCATGAACCGGTGCGCTCCATCTTCCACACCAGGCTGCTCTCCGCGCTACGGCTACGGAGCTTTGCCGGCGAGGGCTTGCCGGAACGGATGCGCAGCATCAGCTTCGCCCTTCTAGGCCTCACCGCGGCGGCCGGCCTCGCCTTGGTCGCGATCTTTGCCCAGCCGGGCTTCAGCTTGCTCTCCCCGGCTCCTTTACCCGACCAGCCATCAGCCGGCCAATCGGTCGCCGAGGCACAGAAGCTTCCTCTCGCCCACCGTGCAATGGCAGTACTCACGGCGCAGCCGGCCCATAAGCAGCAAGGAAACGCCTCTTCGGCCGCAGGCTCACCCGCTCCCGCTCCGGCTCCGGCTGGTCAGGCGGCCAGCGGTGGCGAGGACACGCATTCGCCCACCGCGGGCGATGTCCCGGCTCCGGCGACCGCACCCGAACCTTCAGGTGGGAACAACGGCGGCGGTGGGAGCGGAGGTGGGGCCGGGGGCGGCTCTGGCTCGGCTCCCACCGCTGTCCCTGATCAGCCAGCCGCCTCACCCTCGGCACCCGCAGCCTCGCCGGCGCCGAAGCCCACCGTTATGACCCCAGAAGCGACCACCTCCGCACCGAAGCCCGAACCCGTCCCGGCGCCGGGCAACTCCAGCTCTGCGGCCGCGGCCGAACACGCGAGCGAACGGGGGATCGAAGCCTCGGCCGGCTCCTCATCGCCTGACGGCAGTGGAGCGACGACTGCCTCGGTCGCACCCGACGCCGGCTCGCCCGGCGACGACAACGGGCTCGCCAAAGGCCACGACAAGTAGCGCAGCAGGCAAGCCGCGGCGGGTTCTAGACTCGCCGCATGCCCGCCGAGATGCAGCCGCTGTACCTGATCGCCGGGACCGATGGCGCCAAAATCGACGCCACCCGCGCGCGGTTGCGCGCCCGCGCCGAACGCGAGGGAGGATCGGCGGCGCTGGAGGTTTTCGAGCCGGGCGAGGGGAAGGGGATGCCCGACCACGAAGCGCTGCTGGCGGCGATCCCGGCGATGTCGTTGATGGGGACGCGGCGCTACCTGCTCGCCGACGGGATCGAGCGCTGGCGCGACAAACAGCTCGAGCCGGTGCTGGCGGCGCTGAAGGAACTGCCACCAGACCTGACGCTGGTCCTGATCTGCCGCGATAAGACCGCGGCAAAGCTGACGAAAGCGGTTAAAGCCGCCGGCGGGGAGATCCACGAGTTCGAGGCGCCGAAAGCAAGGGATATGCCGCGGGTGCTGGTCGGCGAAGCGCAGCGGCTCGGCTTCCGGCTCGATCCGGCGGCGGCGCGGATGATGGTCGAGCGGATGGGGGCCAACCCGCTGCGGCTGCGCAACGAGCTTGAGCGCCTGGCGCTGTGGGCGGGGAACGAGGGAGAGGTGTCCGCCGCCGCCCTCGAGGAGATGGTCGCCGACACCTCCGAGATGGCCGTCTGGTCGCTCTCGGACGCGCTGATCGACGGTGACGCCGCCGCGGCCCTGCAGATCGGCGAGCGACTGATCGGCCAGGGCGAGAACGTCACCGGCTTGATCTACGGCCTCGCCTCCCGCCTGCGCAGTGCCTGTGCGGCGGCGGCCCAGATGGAGGAGGGAATCCCGCCCAAGCAGGTCGAGTCATCGCTGAAAATGCACCCCTACGCCGCCAAGCAGCTTGTTCGCCGCCTCCAGGGCACCGACCTCGAGAGCCTGCGGGCGGCGACCGAGACCCTCGCCGACCTCGAGCTTTGGTGCCGCGGGGGAGCCGACTACGGCGACGAGCTCGCGCTCACGATCGCCCTGAGAAAAGCTGCAGCAGGAGCCGCTTAGGCGGCTTTGGCGCCGGCGGCGATACGAGCCGCTTTCGCCTTCTTGCGGGCCCCAGTGTTGCGGTGGAGGGCGCCCTTCTGCACGGCCTTGTCAACCTTCGAGACCAGCTCGCGCTGCTCGGTGGCGATCGCCTCGGCGTCGCCGCCCTCGACCGCGGCTTCGAGCCGGCGGAAGTGGGTCTTGACCGTGCTGGTCAGCAGCCGGTTCTCGGTGCGCTCGCGCTCGCTGCGCAGTATCCGCTTCTTCTGTGAGGCTATGTTGGCCATGTTCGAAGGCCCTAGCAGGCGTTTGCCAGCTCCGGGCGGCCGCCGACTATAGCGACTGAAGCAAAGCTTGGAGACGCCCAGGGCACCTGACAACCCCGATCGCGACGAGCGGCCGATCAACGCGGACGAGGCCGCGCTGGCCGCCGACGTCGGCGTTCGCGAGGCCGAGGGCTTCGAGCCGGGGGAGGAATTCGGGGCCGATCCGGCTCCGGGGAAGCAGGCGGGGCGGATTGCCCGCTCGACCGCGTTCTTCTCGATCGCCACCGCCGCCTCGCGCGTTGCCGGCCTCGCCCGCGAAGTCGTCGCCGCGGGCTACTACGGGATCAGCGGGCCGATGTCCGCCTTCACCATCGCCTTCCAGGTCCCGAACCTGATCCGCGCCCTTTTCGCCGATGCGGCGCTGCAGCCGGCCTTCGTCCCCGTCTTCACCGAACTGATCGGCAAGAAGGCCTACAAAGAGGCCTTCCGGCTGGCCTCGACGATGTTGCTGCTGGTGACGATGGTCCTCGGCGCGATCACCGCGCTCTTCGTCCTCCTGGCGCCGGTGATCATGCCCGTCTTCGCGCCCGGCTTCGAAGGCGAGATCCTCGACCTCACGGTCAGCCTCTCGCAGGTCCTCTTCCCGATCCTGGTCCTGCTCGGGATCAGCGGCATCGTCGTCGGCATCCTCAACAGCTACGACCGCTTCGGCGCCTTCGCGATCTCGCCGCTGTTCTGGAACCTGACGATCATCCTCGTCCTGGTCGTCCTCGAGCCGATGTTCCACGGCCAGGACCGGATCTACGCGTACGCGATCGGGATCCTGGTCGGGACCCTGATCCAGCTGCTGATTCCGGCCTGGGACCTGCGCCACACGCCCTACCGCTTCAGCTTCAGCTTCGACTGGCGCCACCCCGGGGTGCGGCGGGTGCTGTTGCTGATGCTGCCGGTGACGATCAGCCTCGGCCTGATCAACTTCAACCTGCTGATCAACAGCTTCTTCGGCAGCCTCGTCTCCGACCAGGCGCCGGCGGCGATCGACAAAGCCTTCCGCATCTACCAGCTGCCACAGGGGATCTTCTCGGTGGCGATCGCGACGGTGCTGTTCCCGACCCTGGCGCGCTTTGCCAATGCCGGCGAGATCGAGAACCTGCGGGCGACGATGGCGAACGGGATGCGCCAGATCCTCTTCGTCCTGGTTCCGGCGGCTGCCGCGATTCTCGCCCTCTCAGACCCGATGATCCGGCTGATCTACCAGCGCGGCGAGTTCGACCCGGCGGAGACGGCCGTGGTGGCGACGGCGCTCTTCTGGTTCGCCTTCTCCCTGCCGACCAACGGCCTCTACCTGCTGCAGACCCGGACCTTCTTCAGCCTGCAGAAACCGTGGCAGGCGACCGCTCTGGCAACCATCGACCTGGTCGTTTCGGCCCTGGCCGCCCTGGCGCTCTACAAGCCCTTCGGCGTCGGCGGCATCGTCGCCGGGACGGGGATCGGCACCACCGTCGCCGTCGTCGCTCAGGCGGTGATCCTGCGCCGGCGCTTCGGCGGGCTGGAGCTGCGGCGTTTGCTCTCGACCGGCCTGCGGATCACGATCGCCGCCGCGGCACTGGCGGGGGTCGGCTGGCTCGTCTGGGACCTCCTCGACGCGACGCTGGGCCGCGGACTCCTCGGGCAGATCGTCTCGCTCGGAGTGGGGCTGGGCGCCGGCGGGCTCGTCTACGTCGCGGTGGCGAAACTGCTCCGGGTAGAGGAGCTCGAGCAGATGACCCGGCTCCTACGGCGGCGGTAGCGGCGCGTGCTCGGGCCTGGGCGGTACCTGTTGGGGGTGCTGGAGATCCTGCTGCTGGGCGGTTTCGCCTGGCTGGGGGGGACGGCTCTGCGGGAATGGCTGCTGCCTCAGCTCGAGGGGGCTCCAGCGGGGCTGGCGACTGCAGTGCTTGCGCTGGCGCTGGCGATCTGGCCGGCGGAGCTTCTCGGCAGCTTCGGCGTCTTCGACCCGGCGCCGTACCTGCTCCTCGTTGCTCTGGTGGGGCTGCTGCTCTGGAGGTTTGCGCCACGCCCGCCGGAGAGAGGGAAATCGCCCCTCTACCTGCTGAGTAAGGGGCGATTTCCCTCTCTCCGGCGGGACGGGCGCGACTGGATGACCCTGATCGCGTTGCTGATCGCTGCGGTGGCTGTGATCCACTTCGCGGCCGGCGTGAAGACGCGCCTGAGCACGGGGATGACCGGGTTCGACAGCACCTGGTATCACGGGCCGTTCGCGGCGGGGTTCTTCCAGAGCGGCGATACGTGGGAGCTGCACTTCATCGCCCCGCAGTTCCTGGCGTGGTTCTATCCCGCGAACGGCGAAATCTTCCACGCGGCCGGGATGCTGGCGTTCGACCGCGACGTGCTCTCGCCGCTGCTGAACCTGGGGTGGCTCATGGGGTGCCTGGTGGCGTGCTGGTGCATCGGGCTGCCGTACCGGGTGGCGCCTTGGTCGCTGGCGCTCGGGGCGGTCGCGCTGAGCGTGCCGGCGCTGGCCGATCAGGCGGGGGAGGCGAGGAACGATGTGGTGGGAGTGTTCTTCCTCCTGGCGGGGCTGGCGATCGCGCTGAACGTCTGGGGCGGAGAGGTGGCGGACGTCGCCGAGGATGTTCCGGCGGGAGGGCGGGTGGAAGCGGAAAAGAAGCTGGGTGGGGAGGGAAGTGTTGCCGGCGTTGGCGCCTATCTGGTCGTGGGCTTGGCTGCGGGGCTGGCGGCGGGGACGAAGCTCAACTTCCTGCTGCCGGCGGCCATGCTGATCGTCGGCCTGGGTTTTGCCGGACGCACTTGTCCCCGGTATGCGGGGAGAAGTGCGTTCGCTTGGGGCGGGGTGGGGGCGGCGGCGCTTGCTGCGCTGGCCGGTGGCGGCTACTGGTACCTCCGCAACCTCGTCCAGGCCGGCAACCCGTTGCCCTGGGTCCACCACCTGGGCCCGATCGACCTCCCGGCCCCCGCGCAGTCCCTGGGCGGTCGCGAAGCCCACTCCGTCCTCGGCTACCTCACCAACGGCGAGGTCTGGTCCGACTGGTTCCTCCCTGGCCTCCATGGAGGTCTCTGGTTCCTCTGGCCGATCCTGCTGCTGGGGGCCTTCGGTGGGCTGGTTCTCTGTCTGGTTCGAGGCAGTTCCATCCAGCGAACCGTCGCGCTCGTGGGGCTTGCCTCGGCGCTCGCGTGGCTCGTCGCGCCGACCTCAGCCTCCGGCCCCGATGGCATGCCTCGCGGCTTCGAATCGGGCCTCCGCTACCTCGCCCCGGCCCTTGTCCTCGGTCTCGCCTTGCTCCCAACTGCCCTCTCACGGCCGCTCGAAGGGGTGCTCCCTTCTTTTGCGTCGCATGGCGGGGAAAAGGTGGGGAGCACCTTCGCGATCCGGGCGGGTTGGGTGGTCGGTGCGCTGGTCGTCTTGGCGGTCGCTGTGGGATACCCGACCCAGCGGCACTACCTCGCCGCCCGCTACGAGGGCCCGACCTTCACGACCCCGGGCCTCAACGCTGCCTTCGCCTGGTCCCGAGACGTCAACGATGCCCGCATCGCCACCACCAGCACCCGCCAATACCCCCTCTTCGGCACTGACCTCTCCAACCACGTCCAGTACCTGGGCATCCACCGCCCCCACGGCGGTTTCGAAGCCCCGACCACCTGCCGCCAGTACCTCCAGCTCCTGAACGAAAGCGACTACGACTACGTCATCGCCACCAAGGACCGCCTGGAACAAGGCAAGTCCCCGTACCCATCTCTGGCCAAGTGGCTCGACGACGCCGGCGCCAAAGTCATCTTGCGACAACCGCCGACGGTCGTGTTCAAGCTGAACGGTCGGCTCGGCCTTTCCGCCTGCCGCTGACGTGCGTCGGCCATACTCCCTCGGCCTCATGGACCACATCCGCAACTTCAGCATCATCGCCCACATCGACCACGGCAAGTCGACCCTGGCCGACCGCATCCTCGAGCTCACGGGCGCCGTCGACCCGAAGAAAATGCAGGCGCAGCTGCTCGACTCGATGGACCTCGAGCGCGAGCGGGGGATCACGATCAAGGCGCAAGCGGTGCGGGTGGAGTACGCCGCTCAGAACGGCGAGGCCTACCACCTGCACCTGATCGACACGCCGGGCCACGTCGATTTCTCCTACGAGGTCTCGCGCAGCCTCGCCGCCTGCGAGGGCGCGCTGCTGGTCGTCGATGCCGCCCAGGGGGTGGAGGCGCAGACCGTTGCCAATACCTATCTGGCGATCGAGAACGGCCTCGAGTTGATCCCGGTGATCAACAAGGTCGACCTGCCCGGCGCCGAGCCCGAGCGGGTCGCCCAGGAGATCGCAGACCTGCTCGGCGGCGACCCCGAGGAAGCGCTCTGGATCTCGGCGAAGACCGGCCAGGGCGTGGCGGAGGTGCTGGAGGCGATCGTCGAGCGGATCCCGCCGCCGCGGGGCGAGGCCGAGGCGCCGGCCCGCGCCCTCATCTTCGACTCCGAGTTCGACCCCTACCGCGGCGTCATCGCCTACGTGCGGATGGTCGACGGCTCCTTCGGCAAGCGCGACCGGATCCTGGCGATGCAGAACGGCACCGAAGCCGACATCGACGACATCGGCTTCTTCCGCCCGGCGATGACCGGCGTCGAGGGCATGGACGCCGGCGACGTCGGCTACCTGATCACCGGCATCAAGGACGTGACCAAGCTGCGGGTCGGCGACACCCTCACCTCGCAGACGAATCCCGCATCCGAGCCGCTCGAGGGCTACCGCGAGGTGCGGCCGATGGTCTTCTGCGGCCTCTTCCCGATCGACACCGACCGCTACGAAGACCTCCGCGACGCGCTCGAGAAGCTGTCGCTGAACGACGCCGCCCTCTCCTGGGAGCCGGAGACCTCGGAGGCGCTCGGCTTCGGCTTCCGCTGCGGCTTCCTCGGCCTCCTCCACATGGAGATCGTGCGCGAGCGGCTGGAGCGCGAGTACGACCTCGATCTGCTGGCGACGACGCCGAACGTGCGCTATCTGGTGAACCTGACCAACGGGGAGACGAAGGAGGTCCACAGCCCGACCGACCTGCCCGATCCAGGGACGATCGAGACGATCGAAGAGCCCTACATCCGGGCGACGCTGATCTGCCCGAAAGAGCAGGTCGGCGCGGTGATGGAGCTCTGCCAGCAGCGCCGCGGCACCCACGTCGACATGCACTTCCTCAGCCCTGAGCGGGTGCAGATCCGCTACGACCTGCCGCTGGCCGAAATCGTCCTCGACTTCTTCGACCTGCTGAAGAGCTCAACCCGCGGCTACGCCTCGCTCGACTACGAGCCGATCGGCAACCGCGTCTCCGACCTGGTCAAAGTCGACATCCTGCTCGCCGGCGAGAAGGTCGATGCGCTCTCGATCATCGTCTTCCGGGACTTCGCCTACGACCAGGGCAAGCGGCTCGTCGGCCGCCTGCGCAAGACGATCCCGCGCCAGCTCTTCGACGTCCCGGTCCAGGCCGCGGTCGGCTCCAACATCCTCGCCCGCGAGACCGTCAAGGCCCTGCGCAAGGACGTCACCGCGAAGCTCTACGGCGGCGACGTCACCCGCAAGAACAAGCTGCTGAAGAAGCAAAAAGCGGGCAAGAAGCGGATGAAGGCGGTGGGCCGGGTGGAAGTGCCGCAGGAGGCCTTCCTCGCGGTGCTCGAGATCGACGAGTAGCGCGCTGGCCAGCCGGCCAGTTAGAGTGCCGCGCCATGGCACTGAAGACTGACGCGGTAGGCAAGGAATGGCCCGCCAGCACCTATCAGGTGGGGCGGGAGAAGATCAGGGAGTACGCGAACGCGCTGGGGATCGACAACCCCGTGCACCTCGACGTCGAGGCGGCGCGCGCGGCCGGCTTCCGCGACGTGGTGGCACCGCCGATGTTCGCGGTCGTCTACAGCAGCCCGGCGATGGCGCCGGCGATGTTCGACCCCGAGGTGGCGATGAACTTCGCGGCGATGGTCCACGGCGGCCAGGAGTTCGAGTGGGGTGAGCCCGCCTGCTCCGGCGACGAGATCACGACGACGGCCAGGTGCCTCTCGATCGAGGAGAAAGACGGCAAAGGCTTCTACGTGTTCGAGACCAACGCGGTCAACCAGGACGGCGCCCAGGTTGCGCGCGGCACCTGGACGCTGATCGTGAGGGGGGTTTGAGATGGCTGACTTGAACGTGGGCGACGCGGTTCCCGAGCTGCGGGTGACGCCGGACAAGTACCTGCCGCACCGCTACGCCGGTGCCTCGGGCGACTTCAACCCGATCCACATCGATGAGGAGTTCGCGAAAATGGTCGGCCTCCCGAGGACGATCCTCCACGGCCTCTACGGGATGGGCCTGACCGCCAAAGCCAACGCGGCGCTGGCTGACGGCGACCCGCGGGCGCTGAAACGGCTCAAGGTTCAGTTCCGCGGCATGGGCTTCCCGGAGCAGGAGATCGTCGTCTCCGGCACGGTCAAGTCGGTCGAGGGCGATCGGGTCGCGGTCGACACCGTCGCCAAGCAGGGCGACACCGAACTGATCAAGAACGCCGAAGCCGAACTCGAGCTTTAGGGGTAGGGGTCGGGGGACCCCTCGTTCTGACAAGACGCAGTGCTAATTAGCACTGCGTCTTTGAGTATCCGCCAGCCCGAGGGGTCCCCCGACCCCCGGTTCCTAGAATGTGCGAATGCTTTCGCCGCGACAAGAGCTGATTCTTAGGTTGGTGGTGGAGAGCTACCTGGAGACGGGGCGCCCCGTGCCTTCGAAAGAGGTGGCTGAACAGCATGAGGTGGAGTGGGGGCCCTCTACTGTCCGGGCGGAGTTGGCGGCTCTCGAGGCTGCCGGCTACTTGACGCATCCGCATACTTCTGCGGGGCGCGTGCCTACTGATACCGGTTACCGGCTCTACGTCGATTCGATGCTCGCGTCGGGAGCGATGCCGGCTGAGCCGAGCGTTGAGCTGGAGCTCTCGCGCCTGCGCCGTGAGGTCGACGTGGCAATGCGGGAGACGACCGTCGCGCTGGCGGAAGTCACCGATCTGGTGGCGATGGCGACGGCGCCGGAACCGAGCTTGACGGCGACGATCCACCGGGTGGAGGTGCTGCAGCTGCAGCCGAACAAGGTCGTCGTGATCGGGATCGCCTCGACCGGCGACGTCACTCGCCGCGTCTTCGAGTTCGGCCACGCGGTAGACCGCGGGCTGGTCGAGTGGGCGTCCAGCTACCTCAACGAGTCGCTATCCGGGCTCGGCGTCGGTGCCCGGATGATCGAGACGAAGCTCGCCGACCCTGGCCTCACTGGCGCAGAGGCGGAGTTCATCGCCACCCTCGGCACCGCCTTCACCGACTTCGTCGGCGAGGGCGGCGGCGACCTCTACCTCGAGGGCACCTCGCGCCTGCTCTCCGACGCCCACCTGCCGGACCTGCCGCGGGCCGACGAGCTGATGACGGCGCTGGAGCGGCGCGCCGGCGTCCTGCAGATGCTGCGCTCCTCGCTCGACCGGCGCTCGGTCTTCTTCTGGATCGGTGCTGAGAACCCGCAGCCGGAGCTGCGCTCGGTCAGCGTGATCGGCGCCAACTACGGGCTCGCCCACCGCAACCTCGGCGCGGTCGGCGTCGTCGGGCCATTGCGTATGGACTATGCGACCGCGATTGCCTCGGTCCGCCTCGCGGCCCGCGAGCTCTCCCGTTACTTCGAGACGGTTTACGGCAACTAATCACCCATGCCCCGCGATTACTACGAGGTCCTCGGGGTCTCCCGGGACGCTGACGAGACCGAGATCAAGAAAGCCTTCCGCCGCCTGGCGCGGGAGCTGCACCCCGACGTCAACCAGGAATCCGACGCCGAGGATCGCTTCAAAGAGGCGGCCGAGGCCTACGAGGTCCTCTCCGACGCCGAGCGCCGCCAGACCTACGACGCCTACGGGCACGAGGGGCTGCGCTCCGGCGGCTTCGATCCTGGCGCCGGCTTCGGCTCGATCGACGACATCTTCCAGGCCTTCTTCGGCGGCGGCGGATTCGGCTTCGGCGGCGGCGGCCGTCGCGCCGCGGCTGGCGGTGACGTCGGGATCGAAGTCGAGGTCGAGTTGTCCGAGGTAGCGACCGGCGCCCGCCGGGAGGTCACCTACGACGTCGTCGCTCCCTGCGAGCACTGCCATGGCAACGGCGCCGAGCCGGGAACCCCGATCTCCACCTGCGAGCGCTGCGGCGGCAGCGGTGAGTTGCGGGCGGTGACCCGGACGCCGTTCGGGCAGATGGTCCGCAGCACGCCCTGCGATGTTTGCGGGGGCGCCGGCAAAGTCCCGCAGACGCCGTGCGAGGCCTGTGGCGGCAGCGGCCGCACCCGCCAGAGCCGCACCAGCGCGATTGAAATCCCCGCCGGGATCGAAGAGGGGCAGCGAATGCGGATCGCCGGCGCCGGCCACGCAGGCGAACCTGGGGCGCCGGCGGGCGACCTCTATGTCGAGGTCGCGGTTGCCGAGGACGAGCGCTTCGAACGCGAGGGCACCGACCTGATCAGCACCGTCTCGATCTCGGCTACCGAAGCGATGCTGGGGGTGACGGTGACGGTGCCGACGCTGGATGGCGAGGAGGAGATCGAGGTCGCTGCCGGTACCCAGCCCGGCCATCAGTACGTCCTCAAGGGCCTCGGCCTGCCCCGCCTCAGCGGCCGGCGCCGTGGCAATCAGCGGGTGGTCCTCGAGGTGATCATCCCGACCAACCTCGGCGACGAGCAGCGCGAGCTGGCCGAGCGCCTCGACGAGACGCTCGAGGACGAGAACCTGGAACCGCCCCAGGGCGGTGGCCTCTTCGGCCGCGTGCGCCGCGCCTTCGGTTGAGGATGACTCGATTGGGGATGTCGGGTTGATCCGCCTCGCCGTCCGCTGTACCCCCGAGCAGGCCGAGCTGGTCCTCGCCGAGCTGACCGTCCTCGCTCCCAACGGGGTCGAGGAGGAGCGAGGGCCCGGCTACGTCGAGTTCGCGATCTACGGCGGCGAGGGGGAGTTGCCGGAGCTGGGGGATCTCGATGCGGCGGTGGAGGGCGGCCGCATCGAAGTCAGCTCTACCGAGATTCCCGACGACTGGGCCGACCGCTGGCGCGACTTTCACAAGCCGCTGCTGGTCGCCGACCGGCTCTGGCTGCGCCCTTCCTGGGAGCCGCCGCAGGAGGGGGCAACCGATCTCGTCGTCGACCCTGGCCACGCCTTCGGCACCGGCGCGCACCCGACCACCCGTCTCTGCCTCGAGCTCCTCTGCGAGCTCGAGCCGGGCGGTGAATTGGTCGATCTCGGGACCGGCTCCGGGGTGCTGGCGATCGCCGCGGCGAAGCTGGGTTGGGGACCGATTCGGGGCTATGACCACGAGGAGGCGGCGATCGACGCGGCTGCCGCCAACGCCGCCGCGAACGGGGTCGAGATCGCCTTCGAGCGCATGAACCTGCGCGAACGGCTGCCGACGCTGGCGCCGACCGTCGTCGCCAACATGACCGCGCCCGTCTTGACTGACGTGGCCGCCTTGATCGAGGAGCCGCCGCTGACGCTGGTCTGCTCAGGCCTGCTGCCGCCCGAGCTGGAGGCCATGGCAGCCACCTTCGCCGAGCTCGGCTTGCGGGAGGCGGAGCGGCGGATCGAGGGCGACTGGGCCGCCCTGCTGCTCCGTCGGGGCTGAGGAATATGTTCTCCGCCATGCCAATCGCTTCGCTGGTCAGCGGCGACTACAAGTTCGCCCTCTTCCTGCATGTTCTCGCGGTCGTGCTCGCTTTCGGGCCCACCTTCGGCTACGGGATCCTCTTCTCCGTGCTGCCGAACTACCCGCGGGCGACGCCGGCGTTGCTGGCCGGCATCCAGAAGATCGATCGCTATCTAGTCACGCCGGGGATGGTGGTCGTCCTGCTCGCCGGGATCTACCTGATCGTCGCCAGCGACGACGCTTGGGACGGCAGCGAGGCGTTCATCACCGTCGGCTTCATCGCGATCATCGCGCTGTTCGGTCTCCAGCACGGGTTCTTCCGCCCCCAGACCGCCAAGGCCAAAGAGCTGGCCGAGCGCGATCTGCAATCGGGCGACACGCTGGGTGCGGAATTCGAAGCGGTGGCGCAGCGGCTCGGCACCGTCGGCCCGATCGCTGGCCTGATCGTCGCGGTGACGATCTTCTTCATGACGTATAAGCCGTTCCTGTGATCTGCGCTTGACGGACCGCTCTGCCGCCGAGTTGCATCCGGCGCAGCCGATCGGAGTATTCGACTCCGGGGTCGGCGGCCTCACCGTGCTGCACGAGTGCCTGGTCTCGCTGCCGCAAGAGGACTTCCTCTACCTCGGCGACACCGCCATGTTCCCCTATGGGGACAAGGATCCGGTGGAGCTGCGCGAGCGCATCCGCCGCATCGCCGGCCTGCTGCTCGACCGCGGCGCGAAGCTGCTGGTTATCGCCTGCAACACCGCAACTTCGATCGGCGAGGAGGTGACGCGGGAAGTGGCCGCCGAGCGGGGGGTGGAGGTGGTGCCGGTGGTCGAGCCCCAGGCCGAGATCGCCTCGGCGATCACCGTTAACGCGCGGGTGGGCGTGCTGGCGACGCCGAACACGGTCGAGAGCGGCGCCTACCGGCGCGCCCTCGAAGCTGCTGGTCGCGGCCTTGACGTGATCGAGGTGGCGGCGCCGGATCTTGCCTCCTTCATCCAGGACGGCGCCCTCTTCGACGAGGACACGATGACGATGGCCCGCTCCTACTGCGGGCCGCTTAGGGCCGCCGGCGTCGACACCCTGATCCTCGGCTGCACTCACTACCCGCTGGTCGCGCCGATGCTGCAGCGCATCCTCGGGCGCGACGTTCGCCTGGTCAGCGGCGGCCACGCCGTCGCCGCCGCCGTGCAGCGGACGCTCGAGCGCGTTGGCCTCGCCCGCGACTCCAGTGGCGAGGGCAGCTACGACTTCCTCTGCACCGGCGACTGCGAGGCCTTTCACGCGATCGGCACCCGCTTCCTGCAGATGCCGCTTGGCGAGGTCGAGCGGGTCGAGATCTAGCCGACGTCACTGTTTCGTTACTGAGCCGACGACGAAATTTCGAGATCTGCGCGCCATACGTGCGTCCGCGAGCCTCAAGCTCCTCGCATGCCTATTCTGACGCCGAGCAATACCGTATATACTCATCCCGTGGCCAAGGTAATGATCTCCATCCCCGACAAGCTCCTGGAGCGGCTGGACACCCGCGCAAAGGCGACCCGCGAGAGCCGTAGCGGGTTCCTGCAACGAGTTGCAGAGCGGGAGCTGGAACTGGCCGAACGCCACGATCGCGAAGAGATCGAGCGGCTGCTGGACGAAATCCAGCTGATCGACTTCGGCGGCGTCAGCGCTGCCCAGCTCATTCGCGAAGACCGGGAATCTCATTAATCGTGTGGCTTGTAGATGCCAGCGTTTGGGTGAGCCTGGTCGAGCGTGGGAATCCTCACCGGGAGGCGGCGGTGACGCTGGTCCGCGAGCAGGCGCCAAGCCTGAATGCGCTCGACCTAACTCTGTACGAGGTCGCCAATGCGATCGGCGTCAAGCAGGGCGACGCCAAAGAGGCAAGCCGGGTAAATCGCCTGCTCCTCAGATGTTGCGGCGATCGGGTTCTCTCGGTCAAAGCAGAGCTCGTCGAGGCTGCTCTGCAAATTGCCGCCGATCACGGCCTCACCGCCTACGACGCGGCCTATGTGGCAGCAGCTCGTCACCACAGCCTGACCCTGGTCAGCGCCGACATCCGCGACCTCGTCTCGAAGGGGCTTGCCGTGACTCCGGACGCCGCCGATTACCCTTAGGTCGATGAGCGTTCTAGAACAGGTGCAGGGCGACGTGAAGACGGCGATGAAAGCGCGAGATCGCGAGCGCGCGTCGGCTTTGCGGCTAATCGTCGACGTGCTGCAGCAGGACGCGAAGCTCGGCAAAGGCGACGAGATCGCGGTGTTGCAGCGCGAGCGCAAGAAACGGGTCGAGGCGGCGGAGGCCTACGAGGGTGCCGGCCGCGCCGAGCAGGCCGCTTCCGAGCGCTTCGAGGCCGAGTTGATCGAGGGCTACCTGCCCCAGCAGCTCTCCGACGAGGAGCTGGCGGAGCTGGTCCAGGGGGCGATCGAGGAGACCGGGGCCAGCGAGCAGCGGCAGATGGGCGAGGTGATGTCGGCGCTGATGCCAAAGGTCAGCGGGCGGGCGGACGGCAAGCGGGTGAGCGCCGCGGTGCGGCAGAAGCTGGGTTCCTGAGTCTTGGCCCGCAGGCAGCTGACCCTCGACAACACGGTCGCGGCCGAGCTGGCCGGCTCCGAGGACGGCGTCCTGAAGGCGTTGCGGGGGCGGCTCGACGCCGAGCTGCACCTGCGTGGCAACGTGCTGACGCTCGAGGGCGAGCCCGACGACGTCGCTGCCGCGGCGACTGTGGTCGACGAGATGGTGGAGCTGATCGAGCAGGGGATCGAAGTCGCGCCGGGGACGATCGAAGCGGTGACCGGGGCGCTCGACGCCGAAGAGAGCCCGGCGGAGATCCTCGAGGACGTCGTCTGGCGCCACCGCAACACGAAAGTGGCGCCGAAGACGCTGAACCAGAAGCGCTACGTCGACTCGATCCGCCGCCACACGATCACCTTCGGGATCGGCCCCGCCGGCACCGGCAAGACCTTCCTCGCGGTGGCGATGGCCGCTGCGGCGCTGACCGAACGCAAGGTGCAGCGGATCATCCTCACCCGGCCCGCGGTCGAGGCCGGAGAGCGGCTCGGCTTCCTGCCCGGCGACATCCAGGCCAAGGTCGATCCCTACCTGCGACCGCTCTTCGACGCGCTCTTCGACATGCTCGACCCCGACCGCGTCAACGGCTACTTCGAGCGCAACGTGATCGAGGTGGCGCCGCTGGCCTTCATGAGGGGAAGGACTCTGAATGACTCCTTCGTGATCCTCGACGAGGCCCAGAACACCAGCCCCGAGCAGATGAAGATGTTCCTCACCCGGCTCGGGTTCAACTCGCGGATGGTGGTCACCGGCGACGTCACCCAAATCGACCTGCCGACCGACCAGCGCTCGGGGCTGATCGCGGTCAGCGACATCCTCAGCGACGTCAAAGACATCTCTTTCGTCCGTTTCGGCGGCGAGGACGTCGTCCGCCACAAGCTCGTCCAGCGGATCGTCGCCGCTTATGACGCGCACGGCTCCCGGGAGCAGGGCGCGCGTGCCGAACACGGGCCGACGCCGCGTTCGTGAGCCTCGACCTGACCGACGTTCCTCCCGACCTCCGCGACGCCGTCTCCGCCGCGCTGACCGCGGCTGGGGTCAGCGACGGGCACCTCGGGGTGGAGATCCTCGGAGAGGAACGGATCCGCGAGCTGAACCGCGAGCACCGCGGCAAGGACGCGCCTACCGACGTCCTCGCCTTCCCGATCGACGAACTCGACCCGGTCGCTGGGCCGCGCGAGCTCGGCGATGTCGCGATCTGCCCTGAGCACTGCTCCGACGTGACCGAAGCGGCGGTCCACGGCGCCCTCCACCTCTGCGGCTACGATCACGAGACCGACGACGGCGAGATGCTGGCGCTTCAGGCCGAGGTGCTGGAGGGCATGGGCCATCGTGCGGCGCGCCCGGATGCGAAGCGAAGGACGCGGCGGTGAGGTCAGGTTTCGTCGGGCTCGCGGGACGGCCGAACGTCGGCAAGTCGACCCTCGTCAACGCGATCGTCGGCTCCCACGTCGTCATCGTCTCCGATCGCCCGCAGACCACGCGGCGGGCGATCCGCGGCGTCGCCACCGACCTCGCAGCCGAGCGGCAGCTCGTCCTCGTCGACCTGCCGGGGGTCCAGCGCCCGCGCGACGTCCTCACCGAGCGGATGCAGGGCCGGGTCGAGCGCGAGCTGGCCGACTCCGACGTCGTCCTATTCGTGATCAACGGCGAGGAGGGAGTGGGCCCCGGCGACCGCTTCATCGTCCGGGCGCTGCTCGGCGCCGGCGGCCGCCTCCCTGTGATCTGCGCTGTCAACAAGGCCGACCGCCTGGGCCCGAACGAGTTGGTGCCGGTGCTCGCCGCGGCGGCTGAGTTGGAGGGGGTCGACGAGGTCTTCCCGATCAGCGCCAAGACCGGCGAGGGAGTAGGGCCGCTGCTCGAGCGCCTCGGCGAGCTGATGCCCGAGGGTGCGTACATGTACCCGCCGGAGGACCGCAGCGACCAGTCGAGCGAGCTGCTGCTCGCGGAGCTGATCCGTGAGCAGGTGCTGAACCGGACCCGGCAGGAGATTCCGCACTCGGTCGAGGTCTCGGTCCAGGAGGTCGAGCCCCGCGAGGACGGGCTGGTCTCCGTGCAAGCTGAGGTCTGGGTAGAGACCGAGTCCCAAAAGCGGATCCTGATCGGCAAGGGCGGGACGAAGATCGGGGAGATCGGCACCGGTGCCCGCCGCTCGCTGGAGGCCGAGCTCGGCGCCAAGGTTTTCCTCGATCTCCAGGTTCGGGTCCGCCGGCACTGGCGCCGCGACGAGGACCTGCTCGACCGGCTCGGGATCGAGTAACAGGGTTCCCCGGCAGGCGACGTTTACGATTCAGCCGATGTTTCCCGAAATCGAATTCGACCAGCAGGGCCTGGTCCCGTGCATCGTCCAGGACTTTGCAAGCGGCGAGGTGCTGATGCTCGCTTACATGAGCGCCCGTTCGCTGGAGATGACGCTGGAGGAGGGCGACCTTCATTTCCACAGCCGCTCGCGTGACGAGCTTTGGAAAAAGGGCGAAACCTCGGGGAACTTCATGCACCTGCGCCAGCTCCGCTACGACTGCGACGGCGATGCGTTGGTGGCGCTCGTCGACCCGGCCGGGCCCGCCTGTCACACGGGGGAGCGCAGCTGCTTCTACCGCGAGGTGCTCGGGTCCGCCTCGCCGCGCAAAGACGCGCCGCCGGCCGAGGGTGAGCCCTACCCGGTCACCTACGAAGCGCTGCCGGCGCTCGAGCGGACGATCCGCCACCGCGCCCTGCAGCGGCCGGATGGCAGCTACACGGTGACCCTGCTCGACGACCGCGAGCTGATCGGCGAGAAGGTCGAGGAGGAGGCCGAGGAGGTTGTCCGTGCCGCCCGCGAAGAGAGCGAGGAGCGGGTCGCCGAAGAGGCCGCTGACGTCCTCTACCACCTCAGCGTCCTGCTGGCCTCGCGCGGGGTCTCGCAGGCGAAGGTGATGGAGGTGCTGAATGCGCGTAGCGGCTGACTCGGAGATCCACCTCGAGCCGAGCCTGGAGGAGGCGCGCGAGCTTGCCCGCGAGGGCAACGTGGTGCCGGTGCGGGCGCGGCTGATCGACGACTGCGAGACCCCGGTCTCCGCTTTCCTCAAGCTGCGTGCCGGGGAGCCCGAGGGTGCCCCGTGCTTCCTGCTCGAGTCCGCAGAGCAGGGGCAGGTCGGGCGCTACTCGTTCGTCGGTCTGCGCCCGCGAGCGCTGCTGCGCTGGAGTGAGGGGGCGCTTTCGGAATGGAGCGGGGAGGAGCTGAGCCCCGGTGCGGCGCCGAGCCGTGTGGAGGCGGCGCCCGATCCCTACGCCGCGGTCGGCGAGCGCCTGCGCGAGTACCGCCCGGCGCCCGTCGAGGGCCTGCCGCCGTTCGCCGGCGGTGCCGTCGGCCTCTTCGCTTACGACCTGGTCCGCACCGTCGAGCCCCTTGGTGAGCCCAACCCCGACCCGCTGGGGCTGCCGGACATGGCGCTGATGGTGACCGACGCGATGCTCGTCTTCGACCACCTCCGCCATGAGCTGACGATCCTCGCCTGCGCCTTCGTCGAGGAGGACGGCAGCGTCGATGCCGCCTACGAAGCCGCGGCGGCGACAATTGCCGAGATGCGCGAGCGCCTGCGGACCGCGGTGCCTGTGCCCGGGCACGCCTCGATCGTCGAGCCCCCCGAGTTCGCTTCCAACATGAAGCGGGAGGAGTTCGAAGCGATGGTCGCGCGGATCATCGAGTACGTCCACGCCGGCGACGCCTTCCAGGTCGTGCCCTCGCAGCGCTTCTCGGCACCCGCCCCGGTCGAGGCCTTCTCGGTCTACCGCGGCCTCCGCGCGGTCAACCCCTCTCCATACATGTACTTCCTCGAGTTCGGTGACTTCCAGATCGCCGGCGCCTCGCCCGAGCCGCTTGTCACGGTCGAGGGACGCCGGGTCTCGAGCCGGCCGATCGCCGGCACCTCGCCCCGCGGCCGTAGCGAGGAGGAGGACCGCCGCCTCGCCGAGCGCCTGATCAACGACCCGAAGGAGCGGGCCGAGCATGTGATGCTGGTCGACCTTGGCCGCAACGACCTCGGCCGGGTCTCCGAGTACGGCAGCGTCAAGGTCGACGAGCTGATGGTGGTCGAGACCTACTCCCACGTCCTCCACATCGTCAGTCAGGTTTCGGGGACGCTGAAAGAGGGCGTCTCGGCGATGGACGTGATCCGCGCTTGCCTGCCGGTCGGCACCCTCTCCGGCGCCCCGAAGGTGCGGGCGATGGAGATCATCGACGAGCTGGAGCCGGTCAAGCGCGGGGGCTACGGCGGCGCCGTCGGCTACCTCTCCTGGGACGGCGATCTCGACACCGCGATCCACATCCGCACCGTCGTCTGCAAGGACGGGCAATTGCACGTGCAGGCCGGCGGCGGCACCGTCGCCGACGCCAAGCCCGGCTACGAGTACAACGAGTCGGTGAACAAGGCCCGCGCGGTCTTCCGCGCGGTCGAGGTCGCCTGCGAACAGCCGGATTGGGCGTGACGGCGTGCGCGTGCTCGTGATCGACAACTACGACTCCTTCACCTACAACCTCGTCCAGTACCTCGGCGAGCTGGGGGCGGAGGTCGAAGTCGTCCGTAACGACAAAGCCACGGTTGAGGAACTGCTGGCGCGAGAGCCGGATCGGCTGGTCGTCTCGCCCGGCCCCTGCACGCCGGCCGAGGCCGGGATCTCCGGCGCGGCGATCAAGGCGTTCGGCGAGGCCGGTACGCCGGTGCTCGGCGTCTGCCTCGGCCATCAGGCGATGGTCGAGGCCTTCGGCGGCCGGGTGATCCAGGGCGAGCCGGTCCACGGCAAGGAGGGCGAAGTCGAGCACGACGGCAAGACGATCTACGCCGGCCTGCCGAGCCCGCTGGTCGCCGGCCGCTACCACTCGCTGATCGCCGACGCGGAGCTGCCGGGCGAGCTGGAACTGACCGCGAGCCTCGGCGATGTCGTGATGGGCGCACGGCACCGCGAGCTGCCGATCGAGGGAGTCCAGTTCCACCCCGAGTCGGTCCTCACCCCGCAGGGGAAGCACCTGTTGGCCAACTTCATCGGCGAAACCGCCGAAGGCGGCGCATAGATGCCTAACGACATCGTCAGCCGGGCGATCGACGCGGTCTGCGCCGGCGACCATCTCACCGCCGACCACGCCTCGGCGGTGCTCAGCGAGATCATGGAGGGGCGGGCCGACCCGATCCAGACGGGGGCCTTCCTGATCGCCCTGCGGGCGAAGGGGGAGACGGTGCCGGAGCTGGTCGGCCTGGCGCGGACGATGCGCGGTCTCGCGGCGCCGGTGGCGACGAAGCGCCACGACCTCGTCGACACCTGCGGCACCGGCGGCGGCCCCTCGACCTTCAACATCTCGACCACGGCCGCCTTCGTCGCCGCTGGCGCCGGCTGCGCGATCGCCAAGCACGGCAACCGCTCCAACACCAGCAAGTGCGGCTCCGCCGACCTGCTGGAGGCACTTGGCGTCAATGTCGAAATCGAGCCCGAGCAGGTCGGGCGCTGCATCGACGAGGTCGGCTTCGGGTTCATGTTCGCGCCCAAGCACCACGCGGCAATGGCCCACGTGGTCCCGGCCCGCAAAGCGCTCGGGGTGCGGACGATCTTCAACTTCCTCGGCCCGCTGACCAACCCCGCTGGCGCCAACCGGCAGCTGCTCGGGGTCGCCGACCGCCACTACCAGGAGACGATCGCCGAGGCGCTGGTCACCCTCGGCAGCGTCCGCGCCCTCGTCGTCTCCGCCGGGGACGGCCTCGACGAGCTCTCGCTCTCGGCGCGGACCCGGGTGATCGAGGTCGCCGACGGCCGCACCGCCGAGTGGTTCGTCGAGCCCGGCCAGTTCGGGCTTGCCCCGGTAGACCTCGCCAGCGTCGCCGGCGGCACCCCGGCGGAGAACGCCGCGGTCAGCCGTTCGGTGCTGGCGGGCAACCCTGGCCCCCAGCGCGATCTCGTCCTGCTCAACGCCGCCGCGGCGATCTACGTCGGCGGCCTCGCCGGCGACCTCGAGCAGGGGATCGCCAAGGCCACCGAGGCGGTTGATTCCGGCGCGGCAGCCGACGTGCTGGAGCGGCTGAAAGCGGCAGCCGCAGGCCCCGCCGTCTAGGCTTATTCAGCTCAAGTGGGAATGATGGATCAGCTCATCGCGGGGGCCCGGGAGGGCGTCGAGGCGCGTCGCGCCGAACTCTCCCAGGCCGATCTGGAAGCGCGGCTCTCCGGCCGTCGCGAAGACCGCCCCTTCAACGAGGCGCTGACGCGACCAGGCCTGTCGCTGATCGCCGAGTTCAAGCGGCGCTCGCCCAGCGCCGGCGCCCTCGCACCGGAGGCGATCGACCTCGGCGCCCAGGTCGCCGCCTACGAGCGCGGGGGGGCCGCAGCGCTCTCGGTCCTCACCGACGAGCGCCATTTCGGCGGCTCGCTAGCCGATCTCCGCGCCGCTCGCGCCGCCTGTGACCTGCCGATCATCCGCAAGGACTTCATCGTCGATCCCTACCAGCTCTACGAGGCGGCGGTGAACGGCGCCGACGCGGTGCTGCTGATCGTCGCCGCCCTCGGCGACGGGGACCTGCGTGCCCTCTACCAAGAGGCGCGCTCGATCGACCTCGACGTCCTGGTCGAGGCCCATGACGGCGAGGAGCTCGAGCGGGCGCTGGAGGCCGGCGCAGAGGTGATCGGCATCAACAACCGCAACCTCGACGACATGAGCGTCGATATCGGCACCACCTACGAGCTGATGCCGGACGTCCCGGCGGGGAAGACGGTGGTCGCCGAGAGCGGCATCTCCGGCCGCGAGGAGCTCGCCGAGCTCGACCGGGTGGGGGTTGATGCGGTCCTGATCGGCGGCGCCTTGATGACCTCTCCCGACCCCGAGGCGAAGGTGCGGGAGCTGACCGGGAGCGACGAAAGCACCCGCGAACACCTGGTCTGAGCCGCCCGGCGGCGCCGGCCTGTCATCTTTAGAAAACTTTTGAAGAGCATTTAGGGGACGGTCACGGCCCCGCGCGATCCTCATTCCCATGCCTGAGCAACCTTCTTCCTCGAAACTCCGCAGCCCGTTCTTCTCCGCTCTCCTTGGCGGTCTTGTCGTCGCCGTCGTCGGACTGATCGCGATCGCCGCAGGCGTTGTCGATTCCGGCGGGGGCACGACGACGACCGTTGCGACTCCGCTTACCGCCCCCGTGGACGCCAAGTCCGAAGACGGCTCCAGCAACGTCGTCAACCAGATCTACAAGGCCGACGGCGAGGGCGTCGTTTTCATCGAATCTCAACTTGAAGCAACCGAAAGCGAATTCCTCAATCCCTTCGGCGAACCCGAATCCGGAGCCGGTGGCACCGCCACCGGCTCCGGCTTCGTAATCGACGGCGAAGGCCACATCCTCACCAACAACCACGTGATCGAAGGCGCCGAAAAGGTGACGGTCAAACTCGGCAAGTCCGAAAAGACCCACCCGGCCGAAGTCGTCGGCACCGATCCCGGTACCGACATCGCCCTCTTGAAGGTCGACGCGCCGGCGAAGGAACTGCACCCCCTGACCCTCGGGCACTCCTCGGAAACCGAAGTCGGCGACCCGGTGGTGGCGATCGGCAACCCCTTCGGCCTCGACCGCACCGTCACCAGCGGCATCGTCTCGGCGCTGCAGCGGCAGATCCAGGCCCCCAACGGCTTCTCGATCAACCACGTGATCCAGACCGACGCGGCGATCAACCCGGGCAACTCGGGCGGGCCGCTGATCGACGCCGAAGGAGAGGTGATCGGGATCAACTCCCAGATCGCAACCGGCGGTGGCGGCAACGGCAACGTCGGCATCGGCTTCGCGATCCCGATCGACACGATCCGCTCGGAGATCGAGCAGCTGAAGACCAAGGGCGAAGTCGAACACGCCTTCCTCGGGATCAGCGGCGGCACGATCACCCCCGAACTGGCAAAGGCGCTGAACCTGCCGGTCGAAGAAGGGGTGCTGGTCCAGCAGGTCGTCAAGGACGGCCCGGCTGACAAGGCAGGCCTGGAAGCGGGAGGGACCACCGCGACGATCAACGGCGAAGAAGTCCGCCTCGGCGGCGACATCATCACCGAAGCCAACGGCGAGAAGGTGAAGAGGATGGAAGAGCTGGTCGAACAGATCCAGGACTCCAAGCCCGGCGACAAGCTCGAACTGACTTACCTCCGCGGCGGCGACAAGAAGACCGCCGACGTCACCCTCGGGACGCAGCCCGACAGCAGCGAATAGTCAGCGTAGTAGGACGGGCCTGACCCCCTCCTCACTCAACCTGCTCGGGTGGGGCGGGGTCGGCCGGTCCCGAGATTGTCTCTGGCCGAGAAGTACAAGCCGTTCGGAGGGGTCAGGCCCGTCTTCACGTACGCTGGTGGGGATGCGAGTCAAGTTCTGCGGGATCACCAATTTGGACGATGCGGCGGAGGCCGTGCGGCTCGGTGCGTGGGCTATTGGCCTGATTCATTTCCATGCCAGCCCGCGTGATGTTGATCGCGCGGTGGCGGCTGAGATTGCAGCTGCTTTTCGACGCAAGGCGGAGGTAGTAGGCGTCTTCGTCAACCCGACGCTCGAGGAGGTTGTGCGGGCGGTGGAAGACGAGGGGTTGACGATGGTGCAGTTGAACGGGGCTGAGGGGGCGTCGTTCTGTGGTGAGGTGAAGCGGCGGGCGGGGGTGAAGATTGCGAAGGCCGTTCACGTCGCCAGCGCTGCCGATATTCATGCCGCCGAGGCTTTTCGGACCGACTTTCACCTCTTCGACCGCCGCGCCAAGGGTGGCTGGGGGGGCACCGGGCAGAGCTTTGACTGGGAGCTGCTGCGGGGGCACCGCTCGGAAGTGCCGGCGATCCTTGCTGGCGGCCTGCGCCCAGGCAATGTCGCCGCCGCGATCGAGATCGCGCACCCATACGCGGTCGATGTCGCCAGTGGCGTCGAGCTCGAGCCCGGGCGCAAGGACCATGCGGCGATGGCGGCCTTCTTCGAGGCGGCCAACAGCGTAGGCGCGAAGGCATGAGCACGATCGAGCAGAGGTTTGGCCCCTACGGGGGGCGTTACGTGCCGGAGACCCTGATCCCGGCGCTAGACGAGCTGACCGCGGCCTGGGCCGAGGCGCGTGAGGATGAGGCCTTCATGGCGCGCCTGGAGCATCTCCGGCGCGATTTCATCGGCCGCCCGACTCCCCTCTACCGGGCCGAACGCCTGTCTGAGCGGGTCGGATCGCGGGTGCACCTGAAGCGCGAGGACCTCGCCCACACCGGCTCGCACAAGATCAACAACGCGCTCGGGCAGACGCTGCTGGCGGCGCGGATGGGCAAGCCGCGGGTGATTGCCGAGACCGGCGCCGGCCAGCACGGGGTGGCCACCGCCACTGCCTGCGCCCTGCTGGGGCTCGAATGCGTCGTCTACATGGGCACCGAGGACATCCGTCGCCAGGCGCCGAACGTCGAGCGGATGCGACTGCTGGGGGCCGAGGTGGCGCCGGTCGAGGCGGGGGCACGGACGCTGAAGGAGGCGGTCAGCGCGGCGATCCGCGACTGGGTCGCCAACGTCGCCACCACCCACTACGTGATCGGCTCTGCTGTCGGCCCAGCGCCCTACCCGGCGCTTGTCCGCGACCTGCAGCGGGTGATCGGCGAAGAGGCGCGCGAACAGGCGCTGGCGGCTGAGGGCGTGCTGCCCGCGCGGGTGATTGCCTGCGTCGGCGGCGGCTCCAACTCGATCGGGATCTTCACGCCCTTCGTCGAGGATGCCGAGGTCGCTCTGGTCGGGGTCGAGGCGGCGGGGGAGGGGCTCGAGAGCCAACGCCACGGCGCCTCCCTGCAGGCCGGGACCACCGGCGTCCTCCACGGCTCGCTCTCCTCGATCATCGCTGACGAGGAGGGGCAGATCCTCGAGGCCCACTCGATTTCCGCCGGGCTCGACTACCCCGGCGTCGGCCCCGAGCACGCCTACCTGCGCGACAGCGGTCGCGCCACCTACGTGGGGGTCACCGACGAGCAGGCGCTTGCCGCGTTTGCCGAGCTCTCGCGGCTGGAGGGGATCATCCCCGCGCTCGAGTCCTCGCACGCGATCGCCTGGCTGCTGGAGAACCCGGGCGGCGAGGGCTTCGACGTTCTTTGCCTCTCCGGCCGTGGCGACAAGGACATGGCCGAGGCGACTGCTCGCCTGAAACCGCCGACCGACATCCTGCCGTGAGCGGAGAGGAGCGGATCGCAGCGGCCTTCAAAGCGGCCGCCGACGAGGGCAGGGCGGCGCTGATGCCGTACATGATGGCCGGGTATCCCGATCGCGAGACCGGGCTGGCGGTCGCCGAGGCCTACGCCGGCGCCGGCGCCGACTTGGTCGAGCTCGGAGTGCCGTTCTCCGACCCGCTCGCCGACGGCCCGGCAATCCACGCCGCCGCGACGAAGGCGCTGGAAGCGGGGGCGACCCTGGCGACTGCGCTCGAGGTCTGTCGCGCGATCGCCGACCGGGTTCCGGTCGTCTTCATGGCCTACGCGAACATGGTGCTCGCCCACGGCGGTGCCGTCGAGTTCGCCCGCCTGGCGCGCGCCGCGGGCGCGGCCGGCGTGATCGTGCCCGACCTGCCGCTGGACGAGGCGGGGGAGGTGCGGGAGGCGTTCGCCGGTGAGGGGTTGGCGCTGGTGCCACTGCTGGCGCCGACGACGCCGGCCGAGCGGCGCCGCCAGATCTGCGAGGCGGCGCGGGGCTTCGTCTACGTCGTCTCCACCGTGGGGACGACCGGTGAGCGGGCCGAGGTGCCGCCGGCCTTGGCCGAGCTGGTCGAGGCGACGAAGGCTGAGGCGAAGACGCCAGTCGCCGTCGGGTTCGGAATCGGCAATCCGGCGCAGGCCGCTGTCGTCGGACGGATCGCCGACGGGGTGATCATCGGCAGCCGCCTGGTTCGCGCCGCCGGCGAGGGCGGCTCACCGCAGGGCGCCGCCGACGCGGTCGGCTCCTTCCTCGGCGAGACCCGGGAAGGGCTCGCGGCCGCTCGTTCCACCGGCACGATCCAATAGGATGCCCCGCGACATGAGCATGGTCGTAACTCTGTTCCTCGCGATCACCGCAATGGTGATCGGCTACGCCGCCTTCGGCCAGGGCGGCGGCGTTGCCGGGATGATCTTCTTCGGCGTTCTGCTGATCGGCGCCGCGGTCAGGATGGCGCAGCGCGCCGCCTGACGCCTCTCGACGCCTACCTCAGAGCACGCACTTGGTCACGCCGTAAACCTCGGCGGCCCGGTCTCCGGCCTGAAACGGATTGCTGGTGGCTTCCAGAGCGACGGTCGGTTCATCTTCCGTCGCCTGCATGGCCCCTTCGTATTTCTGGACGATCAGGTCGGTCGCGGTCTCGTCGCCCTTGGGAGGGGTCAGCTCGTCTAGCTGTTCGATGATTTCGCTATAGACGGGGAGCACCGCGAGGACCACCAATTTCCCCGCCGCCTCTTTCGTGACCGGCTGCGGGTTGTCCTGGGGGAGGGTTTTCAGCGCTGCGCGAACGTTCGCGTCTTTCTTCCTCAGCATGGTTAAACAGATCTGGTCGGCCTGCTGAATGAACTCCTTCTTCGTCAACGGGCCCGAGCTTACGCTTTCCGACGCGCTCGATTCGGTCGCGGCTGCATTCTCAGAGCTGCTGTTGTCGCCACCTCCACAACCGCTGAACAGGGCCAGTGCAAGAGCAAGACTCGCTGCAGCGACTATCCGAAAACCTCTCCCCTTCATGCTCGCCCTCTCGTTCCCGTTGGTGTACGAAGGCGAGTGTAATCAGAATATCTTTTCAAAATCAACGCATGTCGATCTGTCACAAGGCGACAGTTGGCACCCGCTTTTCAGGCGCGCGTGGCGACGACGCGGAGGTATTCAGGTTCGATGACCAAACCCCGATCGCCGGCGGTATTGGCGTCTTCGAGCATCTGGCGCAGGTCCGTGGTCAGCGCCTCCTCGCCCTCGGGCCCGACTTTCTCGTAGGCGCCTTTGATCGGGCCGAAGTAGGTCCGGAAGACGTCGATGTAATGGTCGGCGGAGAAGAAGGGCTGTCGCGATTTGACCCGCTCGCAGCGCAGGTCGGAGATCCCGTCGCCGAAGAGCTGCCGGACGTGGTCCTCGGTGCCCCAGAGGACCGGTGGCATGACGCCGGGAGGAGGGCCTCCGGTGTGCTTCATCACCGTCAGGAACAGGCGCTCGAGGCCGCCGTCAGGGCACCAGTTGGCCATCCCGATGCGGCCGCCTGGTTTGGTCACCCGCAGCAGCTCGTCGGCCGTGCGCTGCTGGTCGGGGGCGAACATCGCCCCGAAGATCGACATCGTCACGTCGAACTCGCCATCGCCGAAGGGGAGCTCTTGGGCGTCGCCCTCGACGAACTCGACATCTAGCCGCTCGGCGGCCGCACGCTCGCGGGCGCGCTCAAGGAGCTCCGGGACGAAGTCGAGGCCGGTCGTGTTGCCCCAGGCGCGGCGGGCGGCTGCAAGTGCGCCGTTGCCGCTGCCGCAGGCGACGTCGAGGACGTGATCGCCCGGAAAGATCTCCAGCGCCTCGGCGAGCTCCTCGGCGGTGTAGAAGACGATCGCGGCGATGACCGCGAAGTCGCCTTTGGACCAGGTCTGCTGCTGGGCTTGGGTGGCTGCTTGGAAGTCAGGTGTCTCGTTCATGCCCGGCACCCTCTCACGTGAAGAAGAGCTTGGCTATCTCCAGCATCCCGAGGTCGACGTGCTTGACCTTGACCGCCTCCTCCAGCGGGACCGAGGTCATCTCGGTGCCGTGGATCGCCGCCATGCGGCCGAATTCGCCGGCTTTGACCATCTCGTAGGCGTGGGCCCCGTAGAGGGTGGCGAGGATGCGGTCGGTTGAGGTCGGGGTGCCGCCGCGCTGCACGTGCCCGAGGACGGTGACCCGGGTCTCATAGCCGGTCAGGCGCTCGAGCTCGTGCGCCAGCGCCGCGCCGATGCCGCCGAGGCGGGGGTAGCCGTATTCGTCTGAATCCTTGATCGGCTGGATCAGTCGTTCCTCGCCGCTGGCGAAGGCCAGCTTCGCGCCCTCGGCGACGACGATGATCGAGAAGTCCTTGCCGCGGTCGTGGCGGCGGGTGACGTCGCGGCAGATCTCCTCCACCGTCGTCGTTTGCTCGGGGATGACGATGCAGTCGGCGCCGCCGGCGATCCCGGCGTAGGCCGCGATCCAGCCGGTGTTGCGGCCCATCACCTCGACCACCATGATCCGGTCGTGCGACTGGGCGGTGGTGTGGAGGCGGTCGATCGCGTCGGTGACGATCTGCACGGCGGTGTCGAAGCCGAAGGTGAAGTCGGTGCCGCCGACGTCGTTGTCGATCGTCTTCGGGACCCCGACCAGCGGCAGGCCGTGGTCGGCGTGGAGCTGGCGGGTGATCTCCATCGTGTGCTCGCCGCCGATCGCGACGACCGCGTCGAAGCGCTGTGTCTCGAAGGCCGCGGCGACCTGGTCGACCGCGTTTTCGCGGATCGGCTCGTAGCTCGAGGTGCTGAGGATCGTCCCGCCCTGGTGGAGGATCCCGGTCACCTGGGACATGCCGAGCGGCATGTAGTCGTTCTCGGCGAGACCGCGGTAGCCGCGGCGGATCCCGATCGCTTCGTCGCCCTGCTGCATCGCCGAACGGGCGATCGCGCGGATCACCGCGTTGAGGCCGGGGCAGTCGCCCCCTGCAGTCAGCATCCCGATGCGCATCGCAGCCCGAGTTTAGGATCGCCTCCCATGCGCCGCCTCCAACCTCTCCTTCTCGGCCTCTGCGCGCTGCTCGCCGCCGCGGGCTGCGGCGAAGGGGGCACGGCGAGCGGAGCTACCGTCTCCGTCTACATGGCGGCGTCCCTTTGCGGGCAGGTGAGCGGCGGGCGCGCCGGCGATCTGCGAGTTCGGCTCGTTTGCCTGGCGCCCGTGGAGAAGGGAGGGAAGGTCGACCTGGATGCCGCCGGCGCCAACGCTCGGCGAGCGACCGAGGATTCCACTGCGGTCGCCTACGTCGAAGCTCCGGGTCCCGCCGCCAATTTCAGCCGCTCGATCGTCGACTCGGCCAACCTCGCCTGGATCGAGACGAACTCGGGCTCTCGGGCGATGCGTCGCATCCGCAGCGCCCTAGAAGAAGACAGCCCGTCGCCGCGCCAGGCGGTCCTAGACGAGATCGGCTAGCGCCTCATCCAGCTGCGGGTGTTGGAAGCGATAGCCGAGCTCCTGCGTGCGCCTGGGTAGCACGCGCTGGCCGCCGCGGAGGACGTGCCCGAACTCGCTGCCGAATTTGAGGTCGAGGACGAAGCCCGGCACCGGCGCGATCGCGGGCCGGTTGACCGCGCGGCCGAGCGCCTTCGAGAACTCCTTGTTGGTCACCGGTTCGGGCGCGGTCGCGTTGACCGTGCCGCTCGCTTGCTCGTTGCCCAGCGCCCAGAGCAGGATCCCGACCTCGTCCTCGAGATGAATCCAGGAGAAGTACATCTTGCCGCCGGCGAGCGGGCCGCCGACCCCGAGCTTGAACGGGGTCAGCATTTCCTTCAGCAGCCCGCTCTCGGCGTCCAGGACCAGGCCGGTGCGGACGACGACGACGCGGACGCCGGCGTTGTCGAGCTCGTGGGCGGCCTGCTCCCAGGCCTGGGGCACCTCGGAGATGAAGCCGCTGCCAGGCGCCGAGCTCTCGTCGAGCTCCTCGTCGCCACGGTCGCCGTAGTAGCCGATTGCCGACTGGCTGACCAGCACCTTCGGCCGCTTCGACTCCTCCAGCGCCTCGATCCCCTGGACGAGGTTGTGGGTGGCCTGGCGGCGACTCTCCATGATCCGCTGCTTGGACTCCTCGTTCCAGCGCTGGTCGACCTTCTCCCCGACCAGGTTGACGACGCCGTCGACGCCCTCGAAGGCGGCGGGGTCGGGCCGTTCCAGCGTCGGCTCCCACTTGTGCCAGGTGACGCGGGGGTTGGAGGAGCGGGCGCGGCCGGGGTCGCGGGTGAGGCCGACGACGTCGTCGCCGCGGCTGAAGAGGGCGTCGCACAGAGCCGTCCCGATCGCGCCGCTGGCTCCGGTGACGAGAACCCGCATTGCCTAGTTCTCCACCGCCGTGAAGGTCCCGGTCTCCTCGTTCAGGCGGGCGATGCCGTCCCGTTTGGCCTCTTCGACCACCGCCTCGGCGACCTTCGGCGCCACCTCGCGGTTGAAGACGCTGGGAATGATGTAGTCCTCGGCCAGGTCCTCCTCGGAGACCGCCATCGCAATGCCTTTGGCCGCGGCGAGCTTCATCTCCTCGGTGATGCTGGGAGCGCCGGCGTCGAGGGCACCGCGGAAGATGCCGGGGAAGGCGAGGACGTTGTTGATCTGGTTCGGGAAGTCGGAGCGCCCGGTGGCCATGATCCGCACGTAGGGCGCGGCCTCCTCGGGCATTACCTCGGGCGTCGGGTTGGCCATCGCGAAGACGATCGCGTCGTCGTTCATCTTGCCCAGGGACTCGGGCTGGATGATCCCGGGGCCGGAGAGGCCGACGAAGATGTCCATGCCCTCGATTACGTCGTCTGGCTCGCCCTGGATCAGGTCGGGGTTCGTGGTCTCGGCGTACCAGCGCTTGGCCTCGTTCATCTCGCCGGATTCGTAGTCGGCGCGCTTCGTCGAGACCGCGCCCTTGCGGTCGCATCCGACGATCTGGGTGATCCCGGAGGCGAGCATCATCTTGGTCACCGCTACCCCGGCGGCGCCGAGACCTACCACCAGCACCCGCAGCTGCTCGATCGGTTTGCCGGTGATCTTGAGGGCGTTGAAGAGGGCGGCCATCGTCACCACCGCGGTTCCGTGCTGGTCGTCGTGGAAGACAGGGATGTCGATCGACTCCTTGAGCCGGTCCTCGATCTCGAAGCAGCGGGGGGCGGAGATGTCCTCGAGGTTGATGCCGCCGAAGGTGGGGGCCATCAGCTCGACCGCGCGGACGATCTCGTCGGCGTCCTGGGTGTCGAGGCAGATCGGGAAGGCGTCGACGCCGGCGAACTCTTTGAAGAGCATGCACTTGCCCTCCATCACCGGCATCGCCGCCTCCGGGCCGATGTTGCCGAGGCCGAGGACGGCGCTGCCGTCGGAGACGACCGCGACCGTGTTCTTCTTGATCGTGTACTCGAAGGCTTTGCTGCGGTCGGCGTGGATGTCCATGCAGACGCGGGCGACGCCGGGCGTGTAGGCCATCGAGAGGTCGTCGCGCGTTTTCACCGGGTACTTGTTGCGCATGTCGATCTTGCCGCCCCGGTGCATCTGCATCGTGCGGTCGACGTAATCGAGTACCCGGGCGCCCCGCGTAGACCCGATCGCCCGCAGGATCTTCTCCCAGTGGTCACGGTCGGCGGCGTCGATCGTGAACTCACGGACCCGTTTCCCCTCCGGCCCCGCACCCGGCACGAGATCAACCCCCTGCAACTGCCCACCCGCCTCGGCGATCGCCGCCGTCAGCCGCCCCAGCGGCTCCTGGCGGGCATCGAGCTCGACGCGAATCGTGACGCTGTACTGGGCGCTGACAGCCATGGGCGGCTATCGAATCAGATTCACCGCGTCGACCATCCTCCTAAGCTGCTCGACCCTGATCCGGGAAGCGCTGTCGTAGAGTCGCGGCCGTGCCAGCCGATGCCCCGCAGCTGTTCCTGATCGACGGCAACAGCCTCGCCTACCGTGCCTTCTTCGCTCTGCCCGAGTCGATCGGGACTAGCGACGGGCGGCCTACGAATGCGATCTACGGGCTTGCTTCGATGTTGGTGAAGATCATCGACGAGCACCATCCCCAAGGGGTGGTCGTGGCTTGGGACGCGGGCTGGAGCGGCCGCGAGAAGACCTATGACCTTTACAAGGCGCAGCGGAAACCGCGCCCCGATCTGTTGCGGGAGCAGTGGCCGCACCTGATGCCGCTGGTCGAGGCCTTCGGCTACACCAACGTCAGGATCGACGGCTACGAGGCCGACGACGTGATCGCCTCGCTGGTCAAGCAGGCGCGCGAGCAGGGGATCGAGGTAATGGTCGTGACCGGCGACCGCGACGCCTACCAGCTGGTTGACGAGGGGGTGCGGGTGATGAGCACCTCGCGCGGGATCACCGAGACGAAGATCTACGACCGCGCCGCGGTGGAAGAGCGCTACGGGGTGCCGCCGGAGTCGATCACCGACTTGATGGGGCTGCGCGGCGACACCTCCGACAACATCCCCGGCGTCCCCGGGATCGGCGAGAAAACGGCGACCCAGCTGCTGCAGCAGTTCGGCTCGCTGGACGGGGTGTTGGAAAACGTCGGCCAGGTCTCGGGCAAAAAACGCAAGGAAAACCTGGCGAACCACGCCGACGACGCCCGTCTCTCCAAGCAGCTGGCGACGCTGCAGTACGACATCGAGACGGGGGTCGACCTCGGTGAGGCGATGGCCAGCGAACCCGACCGCGGCGCTCTTCGCGAGTTCATGCGCGAGTTCGAGCTGCGGGCGGTGATGGAGCGGCTGGAAGAAGCGTTGCCGGAGGGCGACGCGGTGCCGGGGCGCAGGGTGCAGACCGAGCTCGAGATCGAGGCGGAGGAGGCGACGCCAGGGGACCTGGGGGAGGGGCCAGCGGCGCTCGGTATCGCCGGCGACCGCTGGGCCGCCGCCGAAGCCGACCGCCTCCTCACCGGTACTTCCAGCCTCGACGAGCTGGCGGTCGCTCTTGACGGCAAGCCCTTCGCCGCCCACGACGCGAAGTCCATCGGCGGCGGCCGTCACGGCCTGCTGGCGGCGGCGGCGCGGGAGGGGGTGGCGCCGCAGCTCGACCACGACACGATGATTGCCGCCTACTTGCTGGAGCCTCAGCGCCGCACCTACGACCTCGTTGAGCTGGCCGCCGACGCTGGGATCGGCCTCGCCGAGGGCGCCGCCGCCGAGGCACCGGAGGAGGACGACGGCCAGATGGCGCTCGGGGAGGAGCTGGAGCCGGGGCTCGATCCGGCCGAGGAAGCGCGCCTGGTCGCCGCCCTCGCGGCCGTGCAGTCGCCGCGGATCGAGGAGCTGGGACTGGAGCAGCTGCTGCGCGAGGTCGAGCTGCCGCTGGTCGGGGTGCTGGCGGCAATGGAGCGCGAGGGCCTGAAGCTCGACGCCAAGCGGCTGGCCGAGGTTGGTGCCGGCTTCGGCGAGCGCATCGACACCCTGGAAAAGGAGATCTACGAGCTCGCCGAGGAGGAGTTCACGATCGGCTCGCCGCAGCAGGTGGGCCGCATCCTCTTCGAGAAGCTCGGCCTGACCCGCAAGCGTCGCGGCAAAACCGGCTTTTCAACCGACGCCCGCGTCCTCGCCCAGATTCGCGACGAGCACCCGATCGTCGAGAAGATCGAGTCCTGGCGCGAGCTGACCAAGCTCAAGAACACCTACCTCGACTCGCTGCCGGAGCTGATCGACCCCGAGACCGGCCGCGTCCACACCACCTTCAACCAGGCCTCGACGACGACCGGCCGCCTCTCCAGCACCAATCCGAACCTGCAGAACATCCCCATCCGCACCGACCTCGGCCGCCCGGTCCGCGCCTGCTTCGTGGCCGAGGAGGGAGCGCGGCTGCTCTCCGCCGACTACAGCCAGGTCGAGCTCCGCGTCCTCGCTCATGTCGCTGACGAGACGGTCCTCAAGGACGTCTTCCGCGAGGGCGAAGACGTCCACGCCGCCACCGCCGCCGAGGTCTTCGAGATCGAGCGCGACGAGGTCGACGTCGGCCAGCGCTCGAAGGCGAAGATGGTCAACTTCGGGATCGTCTACGGATTGACTGGGTTCGGCCTCGCCGATCGCCTCAACATCCCGCGCAAGGAGGGCGAGGAATTCGTCGCCCGCTACCTCGAGCGCTTCCCGGCGGTCCGCGCCTTCCGCGAGCAGGTGATCGAGCGCGCCCAGGAGGAGGGGTTCGTGACGACGCTCATGGGCCGGCGCCGATCGATCCCCGAGCTGCGCTCCGGCAACCCCAACACCCGCCGCCTCGGCGAGAGGCTTGCGGTCAACACCGTGATCCAGGGCACCGCCGCCGACATCATCAAGGTGGCGATGGTGCGCTGCCAGCGGGCGCTTGGCGAGAAGGGATGGGAGACCCGCCTGGTCTTGCAGATCCACGACGAGCTGCTCTTTGAGGGCCCGCCCGGGGAGATGGAAGCGGCGGCCGAGCTGGTGGAGCGCGAGATGTGCGCTGCCTACCCGCTCGATCCGCCGCTGGAGGTCGACCTCGGCGTCGGGCCTGACTGGCTCAACGCCAAGTAGTCGCTGACGCCGACTGCCTGCCTAGGCGTCTTTGCCCGACAGCTCGACCTCCTCGAAGGTCGCCTGGCCGTTAGCGACCTTCAGCTCCGCCTCCTGGACGACCGCGCCCGGGACGAGGTCGGCGGTGGTGCAGTTACCGCCTATGTCCTGATCGTCCCCACTGCCGGGACCGGAGTTGACGCTGCCCGGGCCGGAGTTGTCACCTCCGTTGTCATCGCCGGCCTCTTCGCCGGCGTGATCGTCACCGGGCTCTTCCTCGCCCTGGCCACCGTTGTCATCACCCGGCTCGATCTCTCCTTCGCCGCCGTCGTCGTCGCCCGGCTCGACCTCACCGGAGCCGCTGCCCTCACTGCTGGCCGAGGCGCTTGAGTGGTCCTCGCACCCGATCTCGGTTCCTTGGTTGACGAGGCCGGAGATGGTTTCGCCACCAAAGAGGTCGATCACGAGTTTGCCGGTTTCGGCATCGAACGAGGTGATCGTGCCGGCGTTGTCCTCGCCGTCCACGACGCCGTCGTCGTTGGAGTCGGCGTCGCGCGGGTTGTCGCCGGCGAGGAACTCGGCCCGGTTTCGGAGCCGGTCACCGTCCTGGTTCCTGTGCGCCTGGTTCACCTTCAGCGAGAGGTGGTGGCGCTTCTCCCACTTATCCGGAAGGTGATCGTGGTTGCTGTCCTTGGCGGCCGCCAGGCCGGGCATGGCCAGGAGCGCGAGCGCACCGAGCGCCAGCGCAAACCAGGTCATCCAGAGACGAGCTCGCCGTCCTTTGTTGCGGGTCATGCCTTTCCTCCTGAGTTCGAAGTTCAACAACTGGTTGCGGCTACAACCCGAGGGGAAGGCAAAGATCACGCAGCCATGTGAGATAAACACCAAAGTATCTATCAGATCTTCTTGATCATAAAACCGCGAGGTGGTAGGACCTACCTACCGGAACTGTCCTCCGGTCCGCAAACCAGGCGCGTCGCGCCAATCACGGGGAGAAATAATGGGATACCTAAAGCTACTCGGCCTCACTGCGACCACTACTTTGGCCCTTACGGCACTCGTGGGACTAGATAGTGCTTCGGCAGTGACATTTTGCGAGGAAAACGTAGCAACAGGCTGCAAAGTTCATGTCAACGCGGGTGCCACAATCGATCTATCGGCTGAGGACTCGATCAAACTGTCGGGCCCATTCGGCATCGTATTCAGCACATGCACCGAAAGCACAAATCAATTGAAAACCACAAACACAGGCGCAGACGACCTTGGAACTGCGGTTGTAGCCCACTCTGAGAGCCTTACCTTCAGCGGCTGCACTCGCCCAACCACAGTCGGAAACGGTGGCACGTGGTCGGTCACGGCGAGCGGCACCACCGGAAATGCCTCTGTCACCAGCACCGGCACAACAGTGACCATCCACGAACTCCCGAACATCGTCGGCAATCCGTCGACCTGCGCCTACACGACGAACAACACGGCTCTGGGCACCCTCACAGCAAGCGCTACCGCAACGACATTCGACATCTCCGCGACCATTACCTCCGAGACCGCAAACTGCCCCAGTGGCACCTGGTCCGGCCATTACACCAATACAGGGACAAGAGTCCTCGCGTTCTCGCACTAAGCATCATCATGTCCTAGAAGTACCTGAAGGGGAGAGGCGGTCGCGCTGAAGGGTGGCCGCTTCTTCGTGCACTCAAAAGGAGAAGCAATGAAACACCTGAAGATGTTCGGCCTCGCTGCGATCGCGGCGACGGCCCTAACCGCTATCGTGGGGGTCGGCAGCGCTTCGGCTGTGACACTGTGTGAGAACAACCAGGCGACTACCTGCACTAGTCATGTAAACGCGGGGGGTACGGTCGACTTCTCGGCGGAGGACTCGATCAAATTGGCGGGTCCGTTCGGCATCGTCCTCGACACATGCACCGAAAGCACAATGATAGGGACGACCAGCAATACAGGCGCCGACGATGAAATGACCCCAGTATCGATCACCATTACGAAACTAACCTTCAGCGGTTGCACCCGTCCGATGACAGTCGGCCAAGGCGGCACCCTGTCAATCTCCGGGATCAAAGGCACTGGCAACGGTACAATCACCAGTAGTGGTCTGACATGGACCGTGCACGAACTCCCAAACATCGTCGGCAACCCGTCGACCTGCTCCTATGCCACCAGCAACACTCCCGTTGCGACCCTCACAGCAAGCGCTACCGCGTCGACATGGGACATCGCCGCAACTTTCGTTTCTGAGACCCCCCAATGCTTTGCCTTCACCTGGTCGGGCAATTACGCAGGCACAGGGACAGTGATACGTGCCATTGCGCATTGAGGCACCATCAGTTTCAACGAAGTCCTGTCTTGATCAAAGGCGGCCGACCTAGGGGCGGCCGCCTCCTTGAATTGGGAGCCATTGGTCGTAGTCAACAGGTGGTGCAAGCGTCCTTCGTGCTGTCCCTGCTGCCGCTGGTTCCGATGCTGTCGTCAGAGCCGCCGTCCTTCGTGGCCGAGTCGCCACTGGCACTTCCATCGCTGCCGCCTCCGTCGCTGAGGGCCGGTTCGGTGGTGGTGACCGGGTCGCTCTCGATCTCACCGCTGCCGGGGCCTGAGCTGCCGCTGTCGGCACCGCTGGTGAGGCCGTCGTCGCTACCGGAGCCGCCGGAGGTTCCGTCGTCGTCACCGGAGCCGCTGGTGCCACTGGTGCTGTCGTCTGAACTGCTGCCGGAGTGGGAGCTGCCGTCGTCGCTGCCGCTTTGACCTCCATGGCGGTCGCCTGAACCTGAGATCCCGGTCGATCCTGAGTTGGAGCTGGGCCCTGAACTGTCCGAGCCTCTTGAGTCGCTACCGGAGTGCTTTGAGCCGCTGGTGGGAGAGTCGCTGCCAGAGCTGTTGCTGCCTCTGCGGTGGCCGTCGGTTAGCGATCCGACGCTGTCCTCGCGCTCGCCCTCGTCCGTGTCGCGAGGCCCGTCCGAAGACCCACGGCGTCCGTCAGATTGGCGAGTGCTGGATGCAGAGCTGGGTCCCGCCGCTGCAGGACTGCTTGGACCGCCTGAATGCCTATCACTTGCCAACGGCGCCGCCGCTGCGGCTTCGGGACCGGCGCGGTGGCCCCGTTGGTGCTCGACCGCGACGCCGGCGCCGACCGCCCCGGCGATCAGCACGGTTGCCATCCCCGCCTTCAGGGCACCGCCACCGAGTGCGACCGCGCCTCCGGCCGCGCCCGCTTCGCCGCCGTGGTCGGCCAGCGCCCGCAGCACCGGCAGCGGCAGCAGCAGGCCGAAGCCCTCGCGCAGCGCCGCCCGGGCCCGGAAGATCGCCTGCCTCGCAGCACCGCCGCTGACCCCGAGCGCCGCCGCGATCTCCTCGTGGCTGAGGCCCTCGAGCTCGCGCATCACCAGCGCCGCCCGCTGCGTCTCCGGCAATGCCTGCAACCGCTTCATAAGCTCGCGCAGCTCCTCCCGCGACTCGACTTCGGCGGCGGCGCTGCGGGCGCCGGGTAGCGCCTCGGAGAGCTCCGCCGCCACCGGGTCGCGGTCGCGCAGGTCGTTCAGGGCCGTGTTGCGGACGATCCGGTAGAGCCAGGGGCGCAGTTCGATTTCCGCCTCCGAGCCGCGCAGCGCCAGCAGAGCCTTCGAAAAGGCGTCTTGGGTGACGTCCTCGGAGCGGCCGCCGACGATCGCCGCTGCGAAGCGGTCGAGCGGGCGGCGGTAGCGGCGCACGATCTCCTCGAAGGCGGCGTCGTAGCCGTCGCGGACGAGGTCGACGAGCCGGCGATCCGGCTGCGCCCGCAGCGCGGGCCCCATGAAGATGCGGGCGGCGAACTGCTCAGCAGGCGGTGGGGTCATGGCTGGTTCTCCCTGGATCGGCCGGGTAGGCCTATGGCGTTACTGATAAGAGAGCGCGAAGGTTCAATCGCGCCTCGCCTTGGAACACGTGTCCGGACTGAAGATCACGCGCATCCCGAGAGAGCTCCATGGATAGGGGAGTCACTGTCCTGCTCACCGCCGCTGCCGGTGGGCTAATCGCTGCCCAGGCGCCGATCAACGCCGGGCTTGGCAAATCGACCGGCAGCATGCCGGCGGCGCTGGTCTCCTTCTCGATCGGCACCCTGGCCCTCGCCGCGGTAGTGGTCCTCAGCGGCAAGGCCGGCGGCCTCTCGAACACCTTCGACGTCAGCTGGTACTACCTGCTGGGCGGCTTCCTGGGCGCGCTTTACGTCCTCAACGCGCTGATCGCGGTGACGGTGATCGGCGCCGGCGGCGTCGCCGCGGCGACGATCTTCGGCCAGTTGACGGCCTCGATCGTGATCGACCGATTAGGCCTCTTTGGCCTCGACCAGGTCCCGCTCTCGCCCGAGCGGCTCCTCGGCGTCGCCCTGCTGATGGCCGGCACCGTTCTGGTCGTCCGCTGAGGGGGAGGCCCATTTCGAGCCGGCGTACTCCGGCGGCGCGATCGCCAGGTAGTGGTTGAACGACCAGTTGACGAAGCGCTTGCTTCCCATCAGCCTGATCGCCGGCCCGAGGATCCGCGGCGGCACCCGCGGGATCAGCTTCTGCACCCGCAGCATCCACTTGAACTTCCACTCGTGGGAGTCGTGGAAGGAGGCGTAGCTCGCTTCCGCGTCGGCCCGGCTCTGGCGCCCCTCGTAGACGCCGCGGAGCTCTTGCCCCAGCGCCATTCCGAAGTAGAGGGCCGTCCTGATCCCCTCCGCGCTCAGGGGCAGGCAGTGGCCGGCCGAGTCGCCGACGAAGAAGACGCCGCCCTCGGTGGCGCGGCGGAGCTTGTGGGGGATCCAGTTGCCCTGGTACTCGTTCGGCTCCTTGCCGAGGTCCCGGGTCAGCTCGACGGTCGTGTCCTTGACATGGAAGCGGGGGTCGAAGGAGCCGATCCCGATCCGCAGCTCGTCGCGGGCGGGGAACGACCAGCCGTAGCCGGCGGGGACGTACTTGCGGTCGATCCAGATCGCCAGGTCCTCGGACTCGCCGCCGGGGTGGACCTCGAGCCCGCGCGAGAGCGGGGCGTCGGGCGGCTGGTAGCCGTCGCCGCTGGCCAGCATCCGCCGCCAGCCGAGGGCGTCGACGACGAGCGGGGCGGAGACGACGCCGCGATCGGTCTCGACGCTGATCGTGCCTGAGGGTGTCGCTTTCCTCTCGCTATCTGAGAGGAAGTCGACACGCCCGTTGACCTTGGCGGTCTCGAAGGTCGCGTCGCAGTCGCGCCAGAGCAACTGGCACAGCTCCCGGTAGTCGAGGGTCGAAAAGGTCCAGGGGAGCCGGTAGCGGGCGTCGCCGTGGGGGGTGTGCATGACCAGCGTGTCGAAGCGCTGGCGCTCGGCCGCCATCAGCCCCAGCCGCTCGAGCCACTCGGTCGGGATGCCGCAGGCGGAGGTCTGGCGCTCGCCGATCTCGTAGCGATCGATGATCAGGATGTCGGCGCCCGAGCCCGCAAGCTCGCGTGCGACCGCCAGCCCGGCAAAGCTGGCACCGCAGATGAGGACGTCGTGCTCGCCGCTCAGCGGCGTGCGTTCGTCGCCGCGCTTGGTGGCTCGGACCGGCATCGAGCCGGATTCTGCCATCATTGCCGCCCGTGTCCGCGACCGAGACCATGACGCCTGCGCCCAGCGCCACCCCTGTTGAGGGTTCTGGCGGGCTTCTCCTCAATATCGACGGCAAGATCGTCCCGAATTACGCGGCGACGATGGTGTCCTTCGAGGAGGGCGATGTCGTCAAAGGCAAAGTCGTCCGGATCGACAAAGACGAGGTGCTCGTCGACATCGGCTACAAGGCCGAGGGCGTCATCCCGTCGGGCGAGCTTTCGATCCGCAAGTCGGTCGACCCGCATGAAGAGGTCGAGCTCGGCGAGGAGATCGACGCCCTCGTCCTCACCAAGGAGGACTCCGAGGGCCGCCTGATCCTCTCCAAGAAGCGCGCTCGCTTCGAGAAAGCCTGGCGCCGGATCGAGGTTGCCGCCGACTCGGGCGAACCGGTCGAAGGCAGCGTCATCGAGGTCGTCAAGGGCGGCCTCATCCTCGACCTCGGGGTGCGCGGCTTCCTGCCCGCCTCGCTGGTCGACATCCGGCGCGTCCACAACCTCGAGGAGTTCACGGGCCAGACGCTCGAATGCAAAGTCATCGAGCTCAACCGCAGCCGCAACAACGTGGTGCTCTCGCGGCGCGCCGTGCTCGAGGAGGAGCGCAAAGAGGTTCGCGAGCAGATTCTGGGGCGCCTGGAGCCGGGCCAGGTCGTCGAGGGCAAGATCTCCAACATCGTCGACTTCGGCGCCTTCGTCGACCTCGACGGGATCGACGGCCTGATTCACATTTCCGAGCTTTCCTGGAGCCACGTCAACCACCCCTCCGAAGTCGTCTCGATCGGCGACGACGTGCGGATCAAAGTCCTCGACATCGACCGCGACCGCCAGCGCATCTCCCTCGGTCTCAAGCAGACCCAGGAGGACCCGTGGCAGCGCGTCATCAGCACCCACCGCTCCGGCGACGTGCTGGAGGGGACGGTGACCAAGGTCGTCGCCTTCGGTGCCTTCGTCGAAATCCTGCCGGGGGTCGAGGGCCTGGTCCACATCTCCGAGCTCGCCGACCACCACGTCGAGAACCCGAGCGAAGTCGTCGAGCCGGGCTCGAAGCTGAACGTGAAGATCCTCGAGATCGACGAAGAGCGCCGCCGCCTCTCGCTCAGCATCAAGCGGGTCGAGGGCCAGAACATGGCGATGGCCGGCCTCGGCGAGCAGATCGCCCAGGCCGAAGGCGGCCAGGCCGGCGAGGCCGAGGAGCAGGCACCCCCGCCCACCGGCGCGATGGCAGACGCCTTCGCGGACGCGGCCGCGGCGGGCACCTCCGCTGAGGAGCCGCAGGCCGAGGAGGCTCCCACGGTGGAGCCCCAGGCCGACGAGGAGGCACCCGCTGACGAGGCACCTTCTGAAGAGGCGCCGGGCGAGCTGCCGCAGGAGGTCGAGGCTTCCGACGACGCCGAGCCCGCTCCCGTCGCCGAGGAGAACGGGACCTCCGAGCCCGACGTGCCCGAGGGGCAGGAGGGCGAATCGGCGCAGGAGCGGCCCGACTCTCCGGACGACCTCGACGAGGCCGCCGGCGAAGACACCCAGACGGGCGATTCCGAGCAAGGCTGAGCGGCGCCGGTGGCGCCGCTGAAGATCGGCCTCACCGGCGGCATCGCAGCCGGGAAGTCCGAGGCGTTGAAGGCGTTCGAGCGCCTCGGCGCGGCGACGCTGTCCAGCGACGCGGTCGTCCACGAGCTGCTCGAAAGCGAGGAGCTGTGCGAGCGGCTGGTAGAGCGCTGGGGGCCGGAGGTGGTCGTCGATGGGAGCGTCAACCGCGCGAAAATCGGCGAGATCGTCTTTGCCGACCCGGAGGAGTTGAGCTGGCTCGAGCAGCAGATCCACCCGCTGGTCCAGGCGCGGACCGCGGAATGGCTGCTCTCGCTACCGGCGGGCACCGAGGTCGCAGTGGTCGAGGTGCCGCTGCTCTTCGAGGTCGGCGGTGAGCGCCCCTTCGACACCACCGTCTCGATCGTCACCAGCGACGAGGTTCGCCGCGAACGCGCCGCCGCCCGCGGCCACGCCCTGGTCGACGAGCGCGAGGCGCGGCAGCTGACTCAGGGGGAGAAGGCCGAGCGAGCCGAGCACGTGGTCGAGAACGACGGCTCGGTGGAGGATCTCGAACAGGCGTTGTCCGCCCTGCTCGAAAAGCTGCGCCGATGAGACGCAAGGTCCGCGCCCGCCGCCGCCGCGCCGCCTGGGCGGGGATAGCGGTGCTGGCCGGGCTGGCCCTCGCCTTCCTGATTGCCGACGGCGCCTTCGACGATGCGATCAAGGAGCTGACGCTGCCGCTGCGCCACGAGGACGTGATCCGCCAGCAGGCCCGGGAAAAGGACGTCGACGCCGCCCTGATTGCCGCCGTGATCTACTCCGAGTCGAAGTTCAGCGACCAAACGTCGAGCGCGGGGGCCCGGGGGCTGATGCAGATCACGCCGGAAGCGGCCGAATTCATCGAGAGGCAGAGCGGGGGCACGACCTTCAAGCTCTCCGATCTCTCCGATCCCGAACTGAACATCCGTTACGGGACCTTCCTCCTACACGAACTGCTGGAACGCTACGACGGCGATGAGGCCGCGGCGCTGGCCGCTTACAACGCCGGGCCCGGCAACGCCGACAAGTGGGGCGGGGCGGGCCTGACGGTGGCTGCGATCCCGTTCCCGGAAACCCGCGCCTACGTCGAAGAGGTGCTGGAGAAACGGGACGAGTACCGCCGGAAATACGCGAAGGAGCTCGGCTATTAGCGCTGCGCCGAGACCGCGCGTCGCCGCTCTGGCCCTCGCGGTCGGGGTCGTGCTCGCCGACTCTTCGATCGTCGTCCTGGCGCTGCCCGACATCTACCGGGAACTGAACACGAGCGTCTCAGGGGTCACCTGGGTCCTCGTCTCCTTCAACCTGGTGATGGCCTTGGCAGCGGTGCCGGCGGCGCTGATTGCCCGCCGGGTCGGCCCCGGGCGCGCCGCCGCAGTGGGCCTGGCGATCTTCGCCGGCGCCGGTCTCGCCTGCGGCCTCGCCGACAGCCTCTCGACCCTGATCGCCGCTCGCTGCGTCCAGGCAATCGGCGGCGCCGCAGCGGTGACCGCGGCGTTGGAGCTGCTGCCGGCGACGGTCGGCTCCGAGCAGCGCGCCACCACCGTCTGGGCCGCCGCCGGGGCTACCGGCGCCGCGCTGGGCCCGGCACTGGGTGGCATCCTCACCGAGCTCGTCTCCTGGCAATCGATCTTCCTCCTCCAGGTACCGGTGGCGCTGGCGGCGGCGGTGCCGATCCTCTCGGTTGCCAAACACGAGGCGGCGACCGGGATCGTCTCGACCGAGCTGCGCCGCACCGGCCGGCCGCACCTCTGGGCGAACCTGGCGCTGGCGATGGTCTCGGCGGCGATCGCGGCGGCGCTCTTCCTCCTCGTCCTGCTGCTGATCGAAGGCTGGCGCCTCAGCCCGATCGAAGCCGCGCTGGTCGTTTCGGCGATGCCGCTGGCGGCCGTGATTGGCGGCAAGCTGGCGGACTTCGTCCCCGACGCCCGCGCCCGCGCCGCCGCCGGCGCGATCCTCGTCTCCGGCGGCCTTGCCGGCCTCGCCTTCCTGCCGAAGGCGACGATCGTTCTCACCTTGCCGCCGCAGATCCTGGTCGGGCTCGGCCTGGCGCTGGTCCTCTCGGCCTTGACGGAGACCGCTCTCAGTGGCCGGGCGCCGCAGGCGATCCACGGCGGCTGGACGATCTCCGCCCGCCACGCCGGCGTGGTGATCGGTCTGCTGGCGCTGACCCCGATCTTCACCGCCGAAATCGACCAGCAACGCCATGACGCGATCAACGCCGGCACCGCGGTGATCCTCGACTCGCCGATCAACCCGCTGCTGAAGCTCGACCTCGCCGAACGGGTCAGCGAGCGGCTGGAAGAAGAGCGGGGGAAGGTGCCGACGATCGGTCCCGCTTTTGAACCGCTTCCCGACGATCCCGGCGAGCGCTCTGAAGTCCAGCAACTGCAGAGCGAACTGCAGGACCAGCTCGATCGCGGTGCCACCCACGCTTTCAGCACCTCGTTCATCCTGGCCGCGCTGCTGGGGCTGATCGCGCTGTTCCCGATCGCCCTCTCGAAAGAGGTGGAGCTGTGAGCGCGGGTGGGCGCAGCCGTGGGTTCCTGCTGATCGCCGGCGCGGTGGTCGCCTCCCTCGTCCTGGTCGGCGCCTACCTCGCCGCCGGCGGCTCCTCGTATGAGCCGGAGAAGGTGCAGGACCCCTGCAAGCCACGCCCGTGGAGCAACCCGCAGGGCCTCTCTGAAATCGCCAACCAGTTCACCGTCTCCGCCCTCGACGGCGCCGCCTGCCAGCTCGGCGTCTCACGCGAGGCGCTGGCGCGGGCGCTGGCGACGCCGGAGGCCCGCGAACGGTTCAAAGAGAGATACGGGATCACCGACGCGAAGCTGGCAAAGGCGGTTCGGGCCGGCCTGGTGCGGGCGGTCGACGACGCCGAAGAAGCGGGGGCCCTGAGCCCGATCCTGGCCGTCCCCCTGCGCGAGGCCGTGCAACGGGTCCCGCTCGAACAAGCGATCGAATTCATCAACGACGCCGAATCCTTCCTCGGCAACGTCAACAGCTTCCTCGGGCCGGCTCAGAGCCTGCTCGAAGAATTCCTCCCCTAGGAGGGCGCCACGATCTTGTAATCGCGCGCCTTCGGGTCCCAGGTGATGCCTGAGCAGAGCGCTTCCGGGGTGGTGCCGAGGGCGGTGGCCAGCTTCACCAGGGTGCCGAGGCGCGGTTCGCGGCCACCGCGCTCGAGCAGCGAGACCTCGGTGCGGTGGATCTCGCACATCTCGGCCAGGGCTTCCTGCGAGATCCCGGCGTTTTCCCGGGCCAGGCGGAGGTTGGCGGCAAAGCGGTCGCGTTTGTCCATCCCCTGCACTCTATTCGCAGCAAGGGGGTGGTGGGGCGCTGCGGGGTGACGCCTACCGCCGAGTCGCCTGCCAGACCCAGAGCATCGCCAGCGGCTGCAGCGGCAGCCGCGCCCATAGCGCCCAGCGGGGGAGCTTCCGCATGTCGAGGCCGCGGATCTGCTCGGGGTTGACCGCCATGTGGATGTTGGCCGGGAAGACCGCGGCCAGCAGCGCCAGCAGCCACCAGCGGCCGAGCCGGCGGGAGGCGGGGTGGAGGACCAGGGCCGCCCCGGCGATCTCGGCGTAGCCGCTGATCGCCACCGCCTCCTTCTTCTGGGCCTCGATCGCCGGCGGCACGATCGCTTCGAAGAAGCGCGGGCGGAGGAAGTGCATGGTGCCCGTGAAGGCGAAGAGGGCGGCGACGCCGAGGCGGGAGAGCTTCATCAGAAGCCCAGGATATGCGCCAGCTATGTTCTGGCTGTGCCCGACTTCAAGCTCAACCCCGCCTACTCACCGACGGCGGACCAACCGAAGGCGATCGCGGGGCTGGCCGAGGGGCTGCGCGAGGGCGACCGCTTCCAGACCCTGCTCGGGGCCACCGGCACCGGCAAGACCTTCACGATGGCGGCGACGATCGCCGAGGTGCAGCGGCCCTCGCTGGTGATCGCGCACAACAAGACGCTGGCCGCGCAGCTCTGCAACGAGTTCCGCGAGTTCTTCCCCGAGAACGCGGTCGAGTACTTCGTCTCCTACTACGACTACTACCAGCCCGAGGCCTACGTCCCGGCCCAGGACCTCTACATCGAGAAGGACTCCTCGATCAACGACGAGATCGACCGCTTGCGGCACGCCGCCACCGCCGCGCTCTTCGCCCGCCGCGACGTGATCATCGTCGCCTCGGTCTCCTGCATCTACGGGATCGGCTCGCCGCAGGTCTACAACGAAAAAATGCAGCTGTTCAAGGTTGGGGCGGAGATCGACCGCGACGACGTCCTCCGCAAGCTGGTGAAGATGCAGTACCAGCGCAACGACCAGGTGCTGGGGCGCGGCGCCTTCCGGGTCCGCGGCGAGGTTCTGGAGATCATGCCCTCCTACGCCGAGTCGGCCTACCGAATCCAGCTTTTCGGCGACGAGATCGAGGGGATCCAGCACTTCGACCCGCTGACCGGCGAGGTCCTCGACGTGATCGACCACGTCTCGGTCTGGCCGGCTTCGCACTACGTGACCAAAGACGAGACCGTCGATCGCGCCGTTGACGAGATTCGCGCCGAACTGGAAGCGCGGACCGCCGAGCTGGAAGCCGAAGGCAAGCAGCTGGAGGCCCACCGGCTGCGGCAGCGGACGATGTACGACCTCGAGATGATCAAGGAGCTCGGCTTCACCTCTGGGATCGAGAACTACTCGCGGATCCTCGACGGCCGCCCGGCCGGGAGCCCGCCGCACACCCTGATCGACTACTTCCCCGAGGACTTCGTCGTCTTCGTTGACGAGAGCCACCAGACGATCCCGCAGATCGGCGGCATGTACGAGGGCGACCAGTCGCGCAAGCGGTCGCTGGTCGATTACGGCTTCCGGCTGCCCTCGGCGATGGACAACCGGCCGCTCAAGTTCGACGAGTTCATGGCCCGGGTGAACCAGCTGGTGATGGTCTCGGCGACTCCGGGGCCGTTCGAGAGGACCGAAGCGAGCCGCACGGTCGAGCAGATCGTCCGCCCGACCGGGATCGTCGACCCCGAGATCGAGCTGCGGGCGACGAAAAATCAGATCGACGACCTGATGAACGAGGTCAAGCGGGTGGCCGAGAACAAAGAGCGGACCCTGGTCACGACCCTGACCAAGAAGATGGCCGAGGACCTGACCGCCTACCTGCTCGAGTACGGGGTCAAAGTGCGCTACCTGCACTCGGAGGTCGACACCCTGGAACGGATCCAGATCATCCGCGACCTGCGGCTGGGGGAGTACGACGTCCTAGTCGGGGTCAACCTCCTGCGCGAGGGGCTCGACCTGCCCGAGGTCTCGCTGGTGGCGATCCTCGACGCCGACAAGGAGGGCTTCCTCCGTGGCGAGACCAGCCTCGTGCAGACGATCGGGCGGGCGGCACGGAACGTCAACGGCCGGGTGGTGATGTACGCCGACAAGGAGACCGAAGCGATGCGGGCGGCGATGCGCGAGACCGACCGCCGCCGGGCGATCCAGCTCGCTTACAACAAGGAGCACGGGATTACGCCGGAGACGGTCCGCAAAGGGATTTCCGAGATGGCCGAGTTCCTGGCGATGGAGGACCGGGCGCCGCGCAAACGCCGCCGCAAGCGGGCCGAGGAATTCGCCTCGCCGGAGGAGCTGGAGAAGACGATCGTGGCGCTGGAGGAGGAGATGCTGGCCGCCGCCGACGACCTGCGCTTCGAGGAGGCGGGCCGGATGCGCGACGAGCTACGCGAGCTGCGGCGGGATTTGGACGGGATGACCGCCGGAGCGTAGTTCCGAGTCTCTATCTTCAGAAGTTGTCACCCGGGAGAAGGCGATCTGCCTTTTCCTCTGGAGAACTCGTTCTAAGCTCAAAACGTGCCCGTCCAAGCCAACGAAGAGACCTTCGACCAGTTAGTACTTCGGCGTTCCCATCAGGTACCCGTGGTTGTGGATTTTTGGGCCGACTGGTGCGGGCCGTGCAAGGCCTTGAGCCCGGCGCTGGAGGCAGCTGAGGCCTCGCGCGAGGGAAAGGTCGAGCTGGTCAAGGTCGACGTTGACGCCAACCAGCAGCTGTCGGCCCTCTTCAGGGTCCAGGGAATCCCCGCGGTCAAGGCCTTCCGCGACGGCAAGGTGATCGACGAGTTCACCGGCGCCCTGCCGCCGCGGCAGGTCGAGGCCTTCTTCGACAAGCTCGTGCCCTCCCGGGCTGATGAGCTAGCGGCGGCAGGCGACGAGCTCTCGTTGCGGGAGGCTTCCGAACTCGATCCGGGCCGGGCCGATATCGCCGTCGCCCTCGCCAAGGCGCGGTTGGCGCGCGGGGCGGAGGACGAGGCCCTGGAAGCGGTATCCGACCACGAGAGCGACTTCGGCGCCGCCGGCATCGCCGCCCGCGTTCGCCTGACCAACGCCGGCATCGCCAGCCACGCCTTCGCCGCCCTCGACCGCGGCGAGCGCGACGTGGCGCTGGAGCGCCTGATCGACACCCTGGGCGCGCTCCCCCACAACGGCGATGGCGCCAGCGGTGACGGCGGCGCCCGCGACGACCTGGACGCCGAGGAGACCCGCGACCTCCTCCGTCGCGCGATCGTCGGCATCCTCGACGAGTCCGACCCCGCCGACCCCACATCCCGCAGCTACCGCCGCAAACTGGCGGCTGCCCTCTAGGGAACATCTGTTCGCCTGGCTAGAATCGGTGTGAGTGGCTGCCTCTGAGCGAATCGTCATCTCCGGCGCCCGGGAGCACAACCTCAAGGACGTTGATCTTGAGCTGCCCCGCGACGCGCTGATCGTGATCACCGGCCTTTCCGGGTCGGGGAAGTCGAGCCTTGCCTTCGACACGATCTACGCCGAGGGGCAGCGGCGGTATGTGGAGTCGCTGTCGGCTTATGCGCGGCAGTTCCTCGGGCTGATGGAGAAGCCGGACGTCGACTCGATCGAGGGGCTTTCGCCGGCGATCTCGATCGACCAGAAGACGACCTCGCGCAACCCGCGCTCGACCGTGGGGACCGTAACCGAGATTTATGACTACCTGCGGCTGCTGTGGGCGCGGATCGGGACGCCGCACTGCCCCGAGTGCGGCGAGGAGATCACCGGCCAGACCCAAGAGCAGATCGTCGACCGGCTGATGACCCTGGAGGACGGGACCAAATTCATGGTGATGGCGCCGGTGGTCCGCGGCCGCAAAGGCGAGTACGGGAAATTGCTCGACCAGATGCGGCTCGAGGGCTACTCGCGGGCCAAGATCGACGGCGAGCTGCTGCGCCTCGACGAGAAGATCGAGCTCGACAAGAAGTACAAACACGACGTCTCGATCGTCGTCGACCGCCTGGTGATGAAGACGGACCTGCGCCGCCGCCTCTCGGAGTCGGTCGAAGCGGCGGCCGGGCTGGCCGCCGGCCTGGTCGAAGTCGAGATCATCGAGGGCAAGGGCGCGGCCGGGACGAAGGGCGGCGAGCATCCCGGCGGGGTCATGCTGTTCTCCGAGCAGTTCGCCTGCCTCAACTGCGGCACCTCGATCCCGGAGCTGGAGCCGCGGATCTTCTCTTTCAACTCGCCGCATGGCGCCTGCGATCGCTGCCATGGGCTCGGCTTCCAGCGGGTGATCGATCCCGAGCTGGTCGTCCCCGACCCGACCCTCTCCCTGGCCGAGGGCGCCCTGCAGCCCTGGAACCGCGGCATCAGCGCTTACTGGAAGCGGCTGGTCGCCTCGGTTGCCGAGGCTTATGACGTCGACGTCGATAAACCGTGGTCGAAGCTGACCGACGAGGAGCGGGAGATCTTCCTCTACGGGACCGGCGACGAGCGTCACCACGTCTCCTACACCAACCGCTTCGGGCGGCGGCGCTCCTACAAAGTGCGCTTCGAGGGGATCGTCAACAACCTGCAGCGGCGCTACGAAGAGACCGACTCCGAGTCCAACCGCGAGCGGATCGAGGGCTACATGGCCGAGCAGCCCTGCCCGGCCTGCCACGGCGCCCGCCTGCGGCCGGAGAGCCTCGCGGTCAAGGTCGGCGGTCTCAGCATCGCCGAGTACAGCGACCTCTCCGCCCACGCCGCTTCCGAGTGGATCCGTGAGCTGGAGATGACCGAGACCGAGCGGGCGATCGCGCGGCTGATCGTCCGCGAGATCACCGAGCGGCTCTCCTTTCTCGAGAACGTCGGCATCGGCTACCTCTCGCTGGGCCGCTCGGCCCGCACGCTTTCCGGCGGCGAGGCGCAGCGGATCCGGCTGGCGACCCAGATCGGCTCCCACCTGGTCGGAGTCATGTACGTCCTCGACGAGCCCTCGATCGGCCTCCACCAGCGCGACAACGAGAAGCTGATCGCGACCCTCGACCGCCTCCGCGACCTCGGCAACACGGTGATCGTGGTCGAGCACGACGAGGGGACGATGATGGCCGCCGACCACCTGGTCGACCTCGGTCCCGGCGCCGGCGAACACGGCGGCCACGTGATCGCCGCCGGCACCCCGAAACAGGTCTCCAAGAACCCCTCGTCTCTGACCGGGCAGTACCTCTCCGGCAAGAAACAGATCGAGGTGCCGGAGGAGCGGCGCAAGCCGACCGGCGAGCTGGTCGTCCGCGGTGCCCGCGAACACAACCTCAAGGACGTGGACGTCGAGTTCCCGCTCGGCGTCTTCTGCTGCGTCACCGGCGTCTCCGGCTCGGGCAAGTCGACGCTGGTCAACGAGACCCTGCACCACGCGGTCGCCAACCGCCTGCACCAGGCGAAACTGCGCCCCGGCTCGCACGACGGCATCGACGGCCTCAGCCAGATCGACAAGATCATCAACATCGACCAGTCGCCGATCGGTCGCACGCCGCGCTCGAACCCGGCCACCTACACCGGCGTCTTCGACCACATCCGGTCGCTCTTCACCCAGACCCAGGAGGCGCGGGCGCGCGGCTACAAGCCGGGCCGCTTCTCCTTCAACGTCAAGGGCGGCCGCTGCGAGGTCTGCAAGGGCGACGGCCAGATCAAGATCGAGATGCACTTCCTGCCCGACGTCTACGTCCCCTGCGAGCAGTGCCACGGCAAGCGCTACAACCGCGAGACGCTCGAGGTCCGGTTCAAAGGCAAGAACATCGCCGACGTGCTCGAGATGTCGGTGGCCGAGGGAGTCGAGTTCTTCGAGAACGTGCCGAAGATCGCCCGCCGCCTGCGCACGCTGAACGACGTCGGCCTCGGCTACATCCGCCTCGGGCAGCCGGCGACGACCCTGTCCGGCGGCGAGGCGCAGCGGGTCAAGCTGGCGACGGAGCTCTCCAAAGTCGCCACCGGCGACACCCTCTACATCCTCGACGAGCCGACCACCGGGCTCCACTTCGCCGACGTCCAGCGCCTGCTCGACGTCCTCGGCCGCCTCGTCGACGCCGGCAACACCGTCGTCGTCATCGAGCACAACCTCGACGTGATCAAGACCGCCGACTGGCTCATCGATCTCGGCCCCGAGGGGGGCGAAGGTGGTGGCGAGATCGTCGCCACCGGCACCCCCGAGCAGGTTGCCGCGGTCACCGGTTCCTATACCGGCAGCTTCCTCCGCGACCTCGTCGTTCCCGCGAAGACGAAACGGCGTGCCGCAAAACGCGAGTTGTCCGCAGCGGCCTAAGCCACCCCCTTTCGCAGAAATCCCTGGTTTCCAGGCATACAAGGGCTTAAGGTGGGTAGTGCACTCGCGGGAGCGGGGGCAACCAACAGAGGAGGGAACCGATGTCAGCATTGAGTTCACGGGTTTGGCTCGCGGTAGCGGGCCTTGCCGTCATCGCCCTGGTCGCCGTTGGTTGCGGCGGCGGCGGGGACGACACCACCGGCGGCGGCGGTGAAAGCGGCGGTGGAGGTGGCGGTGGAACGATCGCCCTCCTGCTCCCAGAAAACGAAACGCCGCGCTACGAAACCAACGACAAACCGGGGATCGAAAAAGCGGTCTCGGAAAAATGCCCGGAATGTGAAGTCATCTACTTCAACGCCGGCGGGGATGCTGAAAAGCAGCAGTCCCAGGGCGAAGCTGCCCTGACCAAAGGCGCCGAAGTGATGATCCTCGACCCGATGGACTCCAAATCGGCCGCCTCGATCGCCGAAAAAGCCAACGCCCAGGGCGTGCCGGTCCTCTCCTATGACCGCTTGATCGAAAACGCCGAAGTCGCTGCCTATGTCTCCTTCGACAACGAACGGGTCGGCGAACTGCAGGCCGAATCGCTGTCCAAAAAATTGAAAGAAGACGGCCACGCCGAAGGCCCGATCATCAAGATCAACGGCGACCCGGCGGACCCGAACGCGGCGCTGTTCAAGAAAGGCTCGAACAAGGGCTTTGAAGAAGCCGGCGTCAAGGTCGCAAAGGAATACGACACCCCCGGCTGGACCGCGGAAAATGCCCAGCGTGAGGCTCAGCAGGCCATCACCTCGCTCGGCAATGACGGGTTCTGGGGCATCTACGCCGCCAATGACGACACCGGCGGCGGCGCGATCGCAGCGATGAAAGGCGCCGGGATCAACCCCGAAGAACGGCCCGTCACGGGTCAGGACGCGACGGTCGCCGGTCTCCAGCGGATCCTCGCCGGCCAGCAGTACATGACGGTTTACAAGGCGATCCCGCCGCAGACGGAGATCAGCGCCGAAATCGCGATCGCCCTGCTGGAAGGCGAAGAAGTGCCGCAGGACAAAGTCACCGAAGAAGTCAACAACGGCAAGACCGACGTCCCGTCGGTACTGCTGGAACCGATTGCCGTGACCAAGGACAACGTCAAGTCCACGGTGATCAAAGACGGGTTCGTGACGGCCTCCGAACTCTGTACGAGCGCCTATCAGACCGCCTGCAAAGAAGCGGGAATCTCGGGCTGAGATGACCAACGGCACTCCCCTCCTCGAGCTGGAGGGAGTAAGCAAGCGATTCGGCCCGGTCCAGGCATTGGACCGGGTCGACTTCACCGTCAGCGCCGGCGAGGTCGTGGGCCTCGTCGGCGACAACGGCGCCGGCAAGTCGACGCTGGTCAAGGCGATCGCCGGCATCAACCCGCCCGACGAAGGCACGATCCGCTTCGAGGGGCATGAGGTGCGGATTCACAAACCGCAGGACGCGACCGAGCTGGGGATCGCGACCGTCTACCAGGACCTGGCGCTCTGCGACAACCTCGACGTGGTCAACAACCTCTTCCTCGGCCGTGAGGAGGTCGCGCCGGGCCCGGGAGTGGCGACCCGCCAGCTCGACGAGGTGAAGATGGAGCACGAGACCGCCGACCTGCTCTCGAACCTGGCGGTGACGATCCCGAGCCTGCGCTCGGAGGTCGGCACCCTCTCCGGCGGTCAGCGCCAGCAGGTCGCGGTCGCCCGCTCGCTGTTGGGCGAGCCGAAAGTGGTGATGCTCGACGAGCCGACGGCGGCGCTCGGCGTGCCGCAGACCAAACAGGTGCTGGAGCTGATCCGGAAACTGCGTGAGCGCAATCTCGGCGTCGTCGTGATCAGCCACAACCTGGTCGACGTCTTCGCTATCTGCGATCGGGTCTTCGTCCTCCGGTTGGGCAAAGCCGCCGGCGAGTTCAAGGCCGAGGAAGCGACCGAGGAGCACGTCGTCGCCGCGATCACCGGTGTTGGTGACGGCCGCGAGAAGACTGAGCGCAAGCCGGAGGAGGAGGAGGGGGCATGAGCGCGGCCGAGTCAGCCGTCGCCGACGGCGGCCAGAACGATCAGGGCTCGAGCAGGGGCCAGGCGATCCGCCGTCTGGTCCAGGGGGACCTCTCCTCGGTCCGGGTGGTGCTCGGCCTGGTCGTGATAGCGATCATCTTCCAGGTCCAGGAAGACCGCTTCCTCTCGGCCCAGAACCTGACCAACCTGATGCTGCAGATCACCACGATCGGGTTGATCTCGGTCGGCATCGTCTACGTGCTGCTGCTGGGGGAGATCGACCTCTCGGTCGGCGCCGTCAGCGGCCTCTCGGCGGCGGTGATGGCGGTCTTGAGCGTCAACCACGGCTGGAACGCGTACTTGGCGATCGCCGCCGCGGTTGCCACCGGCGCCGCGATCGGGTTCCTCCAGGGCTCGCTGTTCAGCCGCTTCGTCGTGCCCTCGTTCGTCGTCACCCTGGCGGGGTTATTGGCCTGGGAAGGGGCGTTGCTGCAGGTGCTTGGGAAGACCGGGTCCCTGAACATCAACGACCCGAAGATCACCGGCCTCGCCAACACCTTCTACTCCGACACCGTCGGCTGGATCTTCGCCGCGATCGTCATCGGCGCCTACGGCGCGGTGCTGGCGATGGGCTACCGCAAACGCGTCTCCGCCGGCCTCGGCGACGGCGGGCCGTTGCCGCTGATCATCCGCTTCGTCTTCCTCTCGGCGATCGTCGTCGCCGCGGTCGCGATCCTCAACTCCGACCGCGGGGTGCCGCTGGCGGTGATGATCCTGCTCGGCTTCGTCGTCGGGATGGAGTACGTCGCCAAGCGCACCACCTTCGGCCGTCACGTTTTCGCCGTCGGCGGCAACGCCGAGGCGGCGCGGCGCGCCGGCATCCGCGTCAACGCGGTCCGGGTCGCCGTCTTCACGATCTCCGGCTCGATGGCGGCAATCGGCGGCGTGATGGCGGCCTCGCGGCTGTTCGCGGTCAACCAGAACTCCGGCGGCAACGAACTCCTGCTGCTGGCGATCGCCGGCCCGGTTATCGCCGGGACCAGCCTCTTCGGCGGCCGCGGCTCCGTCTGGACCGCATTGCTCGGAGCCCTGGTGATCGGCTCGATCTCCAACGGCATGGACCTGCTCTCGCTCTCCTCGGCGGTGAAACTGATGGTCACCGGCGGCGTCCTGCTGCTGGCGGTCCTGGTCGACGCGGTGGCCCGGCAGCAAAGACAGACCTCCGGACGGGTTTAGTCGTCTCGTGACCAAGCGGGGCGGTGACGACACGACTCCCGCGTAGTGGAGCTACGCGGGACGTCGGGGAGGTGCCGCATCCGCGCCGGTCACGTGGCGACTAAAAGTGAGGCGCCGATGGCGCCGCCTAGGTCGCCCAGCGAGGCGACCCGGACCGCTGGTGGCCGCTCGTCGACGAAGAGGTGCTTGCCCATCTCCTCCAGCAACGGCTCCTGTAGGCGCTCGCCGAAGCGGATCCCGAGACCGCCGCCGAGGATCACCGCTTCGACGTCGAGCAGGTTGATCGCCGAGGCGATCCCGGTTCCCAGGGCCTCGATCGCGCGCTCGATCAGGTGCTCGGCCAGCTTGTCTTCATGATCGAGGGCGCGCTCCCAGATGCCGCTGGTCAGCCGCGGTTTGTCGTGCTTCTCCATCAGCTTGAAGAGGTCGGTCTTCTCGCCGTCCTCGTGGCGCTTGCGCGCCTCGGCTTCCATCGCTTTGCGCCCGGCGTAGGCCTCGAGGCAGCCCTCCCGCCCGCAGGGGCACTTGGCGCCGCCGCGCTTGACGACGACGTGGCCGATCTCGCCGGCGGCACCGCGGCCCAGCCAGGGCTTGCCGTCGAGGATCAGGCCGCCGCCGACCCCGGTCCCCCAGAAGACGCCGATCAGGCTCTCGAACTCCTTGCCGGCTCCGAGCTGGAACTCGGCTTCGGTCGCGACCTGGACGTCGTTACCAACCTTCACCTCCGTGCCAAGGGCCTGATCGAGGGTTTCGGCGAGCGGGAACTTGCCCTCCCAGCCGGGGAGGTTGCGGGCCGCGGAGACGACGCCGGTCTTCTCGTCGGCGTCGCCGGGGGAGCCGACCCCGACTCCCTTCAGCTCCTTCGTCTCGACGCCGGCGGCCTCGGCCGCCTCGCGCAGCGCCGTCGCCATCGCGGCGGCAACGTCCTCCGGGCCCCCTTCGGTCGGGGTCGGGTGCCGGGCTTCGCCAACCACCTTGCCGTCGCCGTCGACGATCGCCGTCTGGATCTTCGTCCCACCGAGGTCGATGCCGCCGCGCAGGTCCGCCATCCCTGCGAGTCTACGGCCGATGGGCGGCTGGAAGCTCTGGTGGGCGAAGCGGCGCTGGTACGAGCGCAACCGGCGGCTGCTGCGGCGCTGGCGGATCAATCGCCACGCCGCCCGCGGCGGCTTCTTCATCCGTCACCCGGTCGAGGGCGAGGTATTGGAGGCCCTCGATGAGGGTCGACTAACCATCGGCGCCGGGACGCTGCTCGAGCCGGGCTGTTGGCTGACCCTGGCGCCGGGCGCCCGGATCGAGATCGGCGAGGGCTGCTTCCTCAACCGGGGAGTGATGATCGCCGCCTATGAGAGCGTCACGATCGGCGACCACACGATGCTCGCCAACGGCTGCTTCGTCGGCGACGGCGAGCACCGCTACGACGATCCGAGCCAGCCGATCACCTGGCAGGGCTTCACCTCTAAAGGCCCGGTCAGGATCGGCTCCAACTGCTGGTTCGGGGTCAACTGCGTGGTCACCAGCGGGGTCAGCGTCGGCGAGCGCTGCGTCGTCGGCGCCAACTCGGTGGTCAACCGCGACGTTGAGGACGCGACGATCGCGGCCGGGGCGCCGGCGAAGCCGATCCGCAGGATCGACTTCGCCGCTCCCGGGGGGTGACTACTGGAGGAAGCCGGTCTTTTCGACGGCCTTGAGGACTTCGGCCGCGGTCATCGGTTTGTCGAAGGCGCCGTGCGGGGCCATGTTGGCCGGGGTCGGCTTCAGCAGCAGGCCCGCGACCGAGGCGTGCCGCGCCTCGACCGAGTGAATCGAGAGCGCCGCGGCCACGTAGGCGGCGTTGGAGATGTTTAGCGCCTGGCCCGCGTAGGCGGCGACGCCGGTGTTCTCAAGCGCCACCGAGGTCTTGAGGAAGGCGGCGTGATCGGCGGTGGTGTTGCCGAAGTCGACCTTCGGCGCCTTCACCGCTTTGCTCCCGAGCGCCTTCTTGAGGAAGGCGACGTGGGCGTTCTCATCGGCGGTGACCCGCTTGAGGAAGGCCTGCTCCTGCGCGCCCTTGAGGAAGGTCTTCTTCTTGTTGTTGGCGGTGGCCTCGTTGTAGAAGGCCGCCTCGAGGTACTCGAGGGTGAGGGCGTAGTTGAGGATGCCGATGTCGCCCTTGCCGAAGCTCGCCGGCGGGCGCCCTTTGCCAGCGGCCATCGCCGCTGCCGGGGTGAGGGCGCTGAGGAGGGCGCCGCCGCCCATCAAGCCGCCTCCGGCGAGGCCCGCCTTCTTCAGGAAGTCAAGTCGGGTGTCGCCCTCGAGGGCCTCCGTCGCCTCGTGGGCCGCCTCCTGCACAACTGCCTCGATCTTTGAGCTCATCGGTCGTCCTTCCGCGCGTGGGTGGTCTTGAAGGCTCCTGCGCAGGGAAGTGACGCCCGGATCACCGCAAAGGGATGTTTTTCTGTCGCCGATGTCACAGAAGTGCGATGAAGTGCGCCATAATTTGCCCCTGATGGCCGTGACCCGTAGGGCATGGACCTATGAACTCCAATCTCCTCGCCGATAACCCTCGTCCTACCGTGGCCGCCCCCGCCCTGCGCACGAAGGCCGAGCTCCGCGCTGCGGTTGCGGAGGCGAAGCGCGCCCGACAGACAGTTGGCCTGGTGCCGACGATGGGCTACCTGCACGACGGGCACCTCTCGCTGATCCGCGCCGCTCGCGCCGAATGCGACCTGGTGGTGATGAGCCTCTTCGTCAACCCGACCCAGTTCGGCGCCGGCGAGGACCTCGACCGCTACCCCCGCGACGAGGAGCGCGACCTGCGCCTTGCCGGTGAGGCCGGCGCAGACCTCGTCTTCGCCCCGGCCGTGGCGGAGGTCTACCCGGATGGTCATAAAGGCATAGCCACCTATGTCGAAGTGACCGGTCAGCTGACCGGCGTCCTCGACGGCGACCCCTCGCGCCGCGGTCCCGAGCACTTCCGCGGGGTCACCACCGTCGTCGCCAAGCTCTTCAACCTCGTCGGTCCCGACGTCGCCTACTTCGGCCAGAAGGACGCCCAGCAGGCGGTGGTGATCCGCCGCATGGCCCGCGATCTCGACTTCCCGGTGCGGATCGAGGTGCTGCCGACGGCCCGCGAGCCCGACGGCCTGGCGATGAGCTCGCGCAACGCCTACCTCGGCGAGGAGGACCGGCAGCGCGCGACCGCGCTCAACCGCGCCCTCCAGGCCGCCGAGCGGGGAGCCCGCGAGGGCGGGCTTGGGATCGGCCTCGAGGCCGCGCGCCGCGAGCTCGCCTCGGCCGGGATCGAGCCCGAGTACCTGGAGGCCCGCGACGCGGAGACGCTCGAGCGCATCCACGCGCTTGAGGAGCGGCCGGCCCTCGTCCTCGTCGCCGCCCAGGTCGGCCCCGCCCGCCTGATCGACAACGTCTTGATTCACCCGACCAACGTCAAATAACGGTCACGAAAACCCGCCCGGACAAAGGAGAAACAGTGCAGAGACAGATGCTGAAGTCGAAGATCCACCGGGCGACGGTGACCGACTGCGACGTCGACTACATCGGCTCGATCACGATCGACACCGAGCTGATGGCCGGCGCCGACATGATCACCAACGAGCAGGTCCACGTCTGGGACGTCGACAACGGCTCGCGCTTCGTCACCTACGTGATCGACGGCGAGCCGGGCTCGGGGACGATGCAGGTGAACGGCGCCGCCGCCCACCTGGTCGAGCCCGGCCACAAGATCATCGTCGCCTCGTTCGGCGCCTACGACGAGGCGGACCTCGAGCGCTACTCCCCGGTCGTCGTCCACGTCGACGACGACAACAAGGCAATTGCCGTCGACAGCCACCCGGAGGTGCTTCTCAAATGAGCTCTGGAGCCCGATCCCACACCGCACCCGAGACCGCCGGCAAGGAGCAGCGCCGGCCGGTCAGCCTGCCGCGCCTCGACGAGATGAAGGCGAACGGCGAACCGATCGTCATGGTCACCGCCTATGACTACCCCTCGGCGACCGTCGCCGAGGCGGCCGAAGTCGACATCGTCCTCGTCGGCGACTCCGCCGCCAACGTCGTCCTCGGCTACCCCGACACGAAGCTGGTCTCGATGGAGGAGATGATCGTCCTCGGCAAGGCGGTGCGCCGCGGCCTGAAGACGCCGCTGATGGTCGGCGACATGCCGATGGGCAGCTACGAGGCCTCCAACGAGGAAGCGATCCGCAACGCCCAGCGCCTGGTCAAGGAGACCGGCTGCCAGGTGGTCAAGCTCGAGGCCGGCGGCGTCATCGTCGAGCGCGCCCGGGCGATCGTCCAGTCGGGCATCCCGGTGATGGGCCACGTCGGCCTCACCCCGCAGACCGCCACCGCGATCGGCGGCTACAAGGCCCAGGGCAAGAGCGCCAAGAGCGCGATCAAGCTGCTCGAGGACTGCCTCGCCCTGCAATCGGTCGGCTGCTTCGCGATCGTGATCGAGGCGGTGCCCTCGGCGATCACCGACGAGATCGCCAAAAAGCTCGAGGTGCCGACGATCGGCATCGGCGCCGGCCCCGGCACCTCAGGCCAGGTCCTCGTCTTCCACGACCTGCTCGGGATCACCACCGGCCACATGGCGAAATTCGTCAAGCGCTACGCCGACGTCCACGAGACCATGGTCGCCGCCGTCTCCCAATACCGCGACGAGGTCCGCCGCCGCCACTTCCCCGAGCCCGAGCACGTCTACAGCGTCGAGCCCGCCGAGTTGGACGAGTTCCGTCGCTACCTCAGCGAGGAGAGCCTGGCCAGCGCCAAGGGCTGGGAGTGGGAGCCGCTGCCCTAAAGCGGCTATCGCCGCAGAGCGTTTGAAGCTCGTGCGGCGCGGGCGTCTGCCCGGCGGAAGCAGGGCTGGCGGGGGTTGAAGGCGCTGACGCGGCAGAGGACGGTGTGGAAATGGGGGCCGGTGAGGGGGAGGAGGCCGCTGCCGAGGAGGCGGACGCCTAGGGAGCCGGTCCAGGTGGCGGGCTTGCCGGCGTCGGCGGCTCGGTAGTGGGCGCGGCCGCTGAACGGGGCCCCGAGGGCGATGCGGGCGGTGGTGGGATCGACGCCGCGTCGGCTGATCCGGATCTTCCCGGGGGCGGCGAACTGCATCGCCGAGCGGAGCACCCGGACTCGCCCGACCTTTTCCTGCAGGGAGGCGGTGACGATCGAGTAGAGGTCCTTGCGAGGGATCGGGATCCCCCGGGGCGGTTCGACGCTGATCGCGGTGAAGCGGGTGAGGGCGTTGCCGACGCGCGAGCGCGCGGAGAGCAGGGTGAGGTTGAAGCCGAAGGGGTTGGCGCTGGCGCTGCTGCTCACGGCCACCGCCGGGCGGGCGCGCCGTCGGTGCTTGCGGACCGGGACGAGGCGGCAGACCTGCCGGTAGGAGCGGCGGACCTCGCCGCGGAGCTTGCCGACGGCGAGGCGGGTGTAGCCGTTCTGGCCCTCGAATTCGATCGTGCCGTGGAAGCGGCCGACCTCGCGCTGGGGGTCGCGGCCGCGGCAGGCGGTGCGGGTGCGGCGATGCTTCGCTGGCTCACGGGAAGCCGTCGGGAAGGGGCGCCGCTTGCCGTGGAAGCGCAACGAGACCTTGCCGAAGCGCCCGAAGTCAGCCTTCACCTGGTGGCGGCTGACCTTGCCCTTGGTCATGTAGGAAGCGACCTGGCCGCCCTTGCTGACGGTGAGGGTGACCCGATGGTGCCCGAGCGTGTCGACCGTCACCGCGTAGCCGCGCGTCCCCGCGCCCGACATCGTCAGGTGCAGGCTACGCGGACGCACTTCGTCGCCCGGCCGCGCGGCGGCGCCAGCCGGCAGCAGCAGGAGGGAGATCGCGATTGCGACCCCGATCGAGGGACCGGTGGCACGCCTGGCGCGTTGCAGACGCGCACTTGCACTCATAGACCTAGAGCGTTCGCGTTTCCTCCCGCGTTTCCTTTCCCTGCAAGCGGCGAACTACGATGGGCAACGGATGCCGATCTACGAGTTCGAGTGCGAGGCGTGCGGGGAGCGGTTCGAGGAGCTGGTCGCGGCGGATGCCGTGGCCGTCTGCCCCGCCTGTGGATCCGGGCGGACGCGGCGGCTGCTCTCGAATGTGGCGCCGCCGGGGCGGCAGCCGCGGGGGGCGAAGGTGCGCTCGGACGAATCGATGCGACGAGAGCGGGAGTCAGCGCGCCAGGACCGGCTCTCGGAGTCGCGCAAGCGGCGGGCGCGAGGGGAGAAACCGTGAGCGCGAGCGCGGCCGAGCGGCGGGAGCAGCTGGTCGAGCTCTACAAGGAGGTCCAGCGCTGCGAGAAATGCCCCCTGCACGAGACCCGCACCAAGGTCGTCTTCGGGGCCGGTAACGCCGACGCCGACCTGATGTTCGTCGGCGAGGCGCCGGGGGCCGAAGAGGACCGCCAGGGCCTGCCGTTCGTCGGCCGTGCCGGCCAGCTGCTGAACCAGCTGCTGGAGGAGATCGGCCTCTCCCGCGAGGAGGTCTTCATCGCCAACGTGCTCAAGAACCGGCCGCCCGGCAACCGCGATCCGCAACCGCAGGAGATCCAGGCCTGCGAGCCGTGGCTGTGGCGCCAGGTGGCGCTGATCGAGCCGCGCGTCGTCTGCACCCTCGGCAACTTCTCGACCAAGCTCCTCAGCGGCAGCCCGACCGGGATCACCAAGGTCCGCGGCACCCCGCAGGCGCACGAGCTCGGCGGTCGCATGGTCTACCTGCTGCCGCTGTTCCATCCCGCCGCCGCCCTGCGCACGCCGGCGGTGAAGGAGACGCTGCGGGCGGACTTCGCGACGATCCCGGCGCTGCTGCAGCGGCCACTGCCCGATCCGGCTCCCAGCGCCGAGGAAATCGCCGAAGCGGAGGAAGAAGGCGGCACGACTCCGCCGCCCAGCGACCAGCTCGGGTTCTTCGGATGAACGGCGGGACCGGCAGCGAAGTCGTCGAGTCCGGTTCCGCCGCGGAGACCGAAGCGATCGGCGCTCGCATCGCCGAGCGCCTGCAGCCCGGCGATGTCGTCCTCCTCTCCGGCGACCTCGGTTCCGGCAAGACGACGCTGATCCGCGGCGCCTGCCGCGCCCTCGGCGTCACCGCCCCCGTCACCTCGCCCACCTTCACGATCGGCCAGCGCTACGAGGGCGGCCGGGTGCCGGTCTCTCACCTCGACCTCTACCGGCTCGAGAGCCTCGAGGACGAGGACCCGGCGCTGCTCGACGACTACCTGCGCCCCGACGCCGTCGCCTTCGTCGAGTGGCCGGGGGCGGGGGAGGGCTGGCTCGGCCGCCCGGCCCTGGAGGTGCGGCTGGCGCACGTAAACGAGGAGAGCCGCCGAATAGAAGTCCAGTGGGCAAGCGCACCCCGTCCCTCTTGACCGTGTTCGGGTAGGGGCGAGCCCAACTTGTAGCATCGACGCTCGGAATTTCGACGCAGAAAGGCAGGACATGAAGGGACTGAAGACGCTGATGGCGCTGGCGCTGGTGACCGGGCTGCTGGCCGTAGTGGCGCCCGCCGGCGCGAGCGCGGCCGCCTACAAACACTACGTCGGCTGCGGGGTCTCCAAGAACGCCAAACCCGCCCACTCCTGCCCGAAGAAGGCGAAGAAGGGGGCCTTCTTCAAAAGCCTGAACGGCGAAGTCGCCTACACCGTCTGCGTCAAGTTCCCGAGCGGGAAAAACCTCTGCGCGCAGGCCCAGGAGGCCGAACAGGGGACGCTCTACGTCAACAAGATCACCTCGACGATCGTCGGCCGCCACGTCGTCAGCTGGTACGTGAAAGGCCAGAAAGTCGGCTCCTGGGCGTTCAAGGTCACGGGGTAGCGCGCCCCTGATCGTCGTCGGCTTCGACACCGCGACGGTCGATACCGTCGCCTGCGCCTGGCGCGACGGCGAGGCCCTGCACGAGTCGCAGCTGGGGCTGTCCCCGCAAGGGAGGCCCCGGCATGCGACCGGGCTGCTGGAGGAGGTCGAGCGGGCGGCCGCCGCGGCCGGCGGCTGGGAGCAGGTCGATTTGCTCGCGGTGGGGCTCGGCCCCGGCACCTTCACCGGGATCCGGGTCGGGATCGCGACCGCCCGCGGCCTCTCGGTCAGCCTCGGCCTGCCGGCGCGCGGCGTCTGCACCCTCGACGCCCTCGGCCGCGGGATCCAAAAGGCCGGCTCTTCTGTTCCTTCTGGCGGTATAGCGACCAAAAGGAACAGCTTGGCCGTGCTCGACGGCTGGCGGGGGGAGGTCTTCGCCGCGCTCTACGGCCCCGACGGGGAGCGGCTCTGGGAGCCCGCCGTCCTCCGCCCGGAGGAGCTGGCCGAGCAAGTGGCTTCGCTGGAGGAGACTCCCTCGGTGGCCGGTTCCGGGGCGGTACGATTCCGCAAAGAGCTGACTCGCGACGGTGTCCGCATTCCGGACGATTCCGACCCCGTCCACCGAATCGCAGCGCGGCACCTGTGTGCTCTCGCGGCGGCCTCGGCGGCCGAGGAGGGCGAGCAGCTCGCCCCGATCTACCTCAGACCCCCCGACGCGGAGCGGTGGCGTGAGCGAGACGCTTCACAAAGAGCCAAATGAGCTGACCCAGGAGGTCGAGGTCCGCAGGCTCGCCTACAGCGACCTGCCGGCCGTGATCTCGATCGAGCGGCGCTCGTTCCCGACCCCGTGGTCGCTGGCGATGTTCGTGCTCGAGCTCTCGAAGCCGTCGGGGATCTGCCTCGCCGCCTGCGCCGGCGGCGAGCTGCTCGGCTACGTGGTCTGCTCGCGCTACGACCAGGTTTGGCACCTGATGAACATCGCCGTCGCCCCCGAGCGCCGCGGCAGCGGCGTCGCCGGGCGGCTGATGAAGCGGCTGATCGCCGAGGCGCAGGGGGACCTGCCGTTCACGCTCGAGGTCCGGGTCTCCAACCACCGGGCGATCGGGATGTACGAACGCTTCGGCTTCCGCTCCGCCGGGGTGCGCCCGCGCTACTACCACGACAACGGCGAGGACGCCCTGATCATGTGGCTTGATTAGGGGGCCAGGGTGAGCGACGGCCTGCTGCTGGCGATCGAGACCTCCTGCGACGACACCTGCGCCGCCGTGCTCGACGGACGCCGCATCCTCAGCAACGTGATCTCCTCGCAGGCGAAAGCCCACGAGGGGTTCGGCGGCGTCGTCCCCGAGGTCGCGGCGCGCCATCACCTCGAGCTGGTCGAGCCGGTGGTCGAGGCGGCGCTGGCCGAGGCGGGGGTGACGCTGGACGAGATCGAGGCGGTCGCCGCCACGGCCGGCCCCGGCCTGATCGGGGCGCTGCTGGTCGGGATCAGCGCCGCCAAGGGGGTCGCCGCCGCCCGCCGCTTGCCCTTTATCCCGGTCGACCACCTGCAAGGGCACGTCGCCGCCAACTTCCTCGAGCCCGAGCCGCTGGAGCCGCCCTTCCTCTGCCTGATCGCCAGCGGCGGCCACACGATGCTCTGCGGGGTTCGCGACCACGAGGGCTACGAGCTCCTTGGCCAGACCCTTGACGACGCCGCCGGCGAGGCCTTCGACAAGTCGGCGCGGCTGCTCGGGCTCGGCTACCCCGGCGGGCCGCTGATCCAGAAGGAGGCCGAAGGGGGAGACCCGGAGGCGTTCGAGATGCCGGTGGCGATGGCGCGCGGCCCCGGCCTCGACTTCAGCTTCAGCGGCCTCAAGACCGCGGTCCTCTACCGCTGCCGCGACCTCGGCCCCGAGGGCGTGGAGGAGCGCAAGGCCGACGTCGCCGCCTCCTTTCAGGCGGCGGTGGTCGAGCAGCTGCGGACGAAGCTGAAACGGGCTCTGAAGGGGGGCGAGTGGCAGGCGGTCGCGCTTGGCGGCGGCGTCGCCGCCAACGGTCCCCTGCGCGAGGCGGTGGCGGCCCTCTGCGAGGAGATGGGCCTGCGCCTGAAGCTGGTCCCGATCGCCCTCTGCACCGACAACGCAGCGATGATCGGGGCGGCGGCGCGCTACGTCGAGCCGATCCCGTATCCCGACTACCTCGGCTACGACGCCTTCGCCTCCGGCGAAACCAGCACCAGCAACAAAACCGGCAACAGGACCAGCGCCGTCGCCCACTAAGCCGTGCCCGACGTCGTCGTCTACTCCCGGCCGGGCTGCCACCTCTGCGAGGAAGCGATCACCCAGATCGTCGCCTTCCACGAGCAGGGCTACCGCTTCAACCTGCACGAGATCGACATCGAGAGCAACGACCTGCTGCTGCGCCGCTACCTCGAGCGGATCCCGGTGGTCGAGATCGACGGGCTCGAGGTCTCCGAGCTCGTTCTCGACGCCGCCGCGGTCAAAGCCAGGCTCGATACTGTGGGGGCATGGTCGAGTTGATCGAGGAGTTCGACGCCGCTGGCGCCTTTCCAGTCGAAGGCGAGCGGCTTTCGCTGGGCGTCGCGGCGCGGCTCTCGCGCTACCTGCAGGTGCTGACGCAGGCCCGGAAGATGGGCCGGGAGACGATTTCCTCGCAGGAGCTCTCCGAGTACACCCACATCAACCCGACCCAGATCCGCCGCGATCTCTCCGGCTTCGGCAAGTTCGGCAAGCGCGGGGTCGGCTACAACGTCGACTCGCTGGTCTCGGAGATCCGCAAGATCCTCCGCACCTCCGGCCAGCACAACATCGCCCTCTTCGGCGCCGGGAACCTCGGCCAGGCGATCGCGACCTCCTCGATCTTCGCCGACCATGGTTTCCAGGTGGTGGCGGTCTTCGACAGCGACCCGGGCGTCGTCGGCAAACCGATCGGCGACCTGCAGGTGCGCGATATCGGCGACCTGCCGGACGTGGTCGCCGAGGAGGAGATCGTCGTCGGGGTGCTGGCGGTGCCCGCCGATGCCGCCCAGGACGTCGCCGACCGACTGGTCAAAGCCGGCGTCAAGATCATCTTCAACTACTCCGAGCAGCTGCTGCAGGTGCCGCCCGAGGTGACCGTCCACACCTCAAGCCCCGCGGTCGACCTGCTCTACGCGCTCTACTTCTACCTCGCCTAGCGCTCGATTTTGGCTCTGGACCTCGATCTCGCCCGCGAGAAGTTCGAGTCCTCGCAGGACTTCACGATCGGCCTCGAGGAGGAGTTCGCGATCGTCAACCCGCAGACGCTGGAGCTGGAGCACCGCTTCGAGGACGTGATCGCGGCCTGCCAGGACGACGAGGTGCTGGCGGAGGCGGCGGCGGGGGAGCTGATCGCCTCCGAGGTCGAGATCCGCTCGGGGCGCTCAGAATCTTTCGGCGAAGCCGTGTCTCGGCAGCGCGAGCGGCGGGCCCGGCTCTTTGACCTCGTCGGCGGGATGGGCCTGTCCCTGGCGGCGATGGGGACGCACCCGTGGGCAAATTACCTCGACCAGCGGATCATCGACACCCCGCACTACAACCGACTGCGCAACGAACTTGGCTGGGTCGCCCAGCGCAACAACACCTGGAGCCTGCACCTGCACATGGGGGTTCAGGGGGCCGATCGGGCGATCGCCGTCTGCGACCGGCTGCGCGAGCTGCTGCCGCTGCTACTCGCTGTCTCGGCCAACTCGCCCTTTCTCGACCGTCATGACAGCGGCCTCCACAGCGTTCGCACCGAGATCTTCACCCGCACCTTCCCGCGCTGCGGTGTGCCTTCGCCGTTCCGGGACTGGGCCAGGTACGCCGATTTCGTCGACACGCTCGCGCGGCTTGGCTCGGTGGTCGAGTCGACGCAGCTGTGGTGGAGCGTGCGGCCGCACCACAGCTTCGGCACCGTCGAGGTGCGGATCTGCGATGCGCAGACCCGGGGCGACGAGGCATTCGCGCTTTCGGCGCTGATCGCCGCCTGCATCGCCCAAGCCGCGCTTGACTACGACGAGCATGGTTACGACGGCAAGGGGGCACCGCTGGCCGATCGCGAGATCGAGGAGAACCTCTGGCGGGCGATCCGCTACGGCGCCGGCGGGCGGATGATCGACTTCCGCCGCGGCGAGGAGGTGCCGACCCGGGCCCTGCTCGAACGGGTGCTGGCCTGGACCGAGCCGGCGCGGGCGCAGCTGGGCCTCGATCCAGCTCTGCCGGAGCGGAACGGGGCGCAGCGGGCGCGCGAGGCGCTTGACAGTGGCGTCTCGATCGAGGACATCTACCGCGACGCGGTGGCGGAGACGCGCCGCACCTACGCGGGCGCAGCGCAGCCTCGGCAGTCGGCGTAACCGAGTGCCAAAGGGCGGGTAATCGAGGTCCAGAGCGGGCCTCGGCGCGTTGTCGCCGCCTTCGTCTATAGACTCCCGCGCCGCCAAAACCACCGGAGGATTAAGAACTTGACCGACTTTCTGACCGAATACGGCGTGGTTGTCGCGCTCGTCTGCGCAGGCGCCGCCGTTCTCTACGGACTTCTCGTCACCCAGCGCCTGCTGGCGAAGCCCGCGGGCAACGACCGCATGCGCGAAATCTCAGGCGCCGTCCAGGAGGGGGCCCAGGCCTACCTCAGCCGCCAGTACACGATCATCGCCGCCCTGGCGATTCCGATCGCCGTGCTGCTGCTGGTCCTCCAGGACTACAAGACCGCGATCGGGTTCCTGATTGGGGCGACCCTTTCCGGCGCCACCGGCTTCATCGGGATGAACGTCTCGGTGCGGGCCAACACGCGTGTCGCCGAGGCCGCTCGCGGCGGCGTCTCGCCGGCCCTCGACGTCGCCTTCAAAGGCGGCTCGGTCACCGGTCTGCTCGTCGTCGGGCTGGCGCTGCTCGGCGTCGCCGGCTACTACGGGATCCTGGTCCTCACCGGATCCAGCGACAAGGAGGCCGTCGATGCGCTGATCGGCCTCGGCTTCGGTGGCTCGCTGATCTCGGTCTTCGCCCGTCTCGGTGGTGGCATCTTCACCAAGGCCGCCGACGTCGGCGCCGACCTGGTCGGCAAGGTCGAGGCGGGGATCCCCGAGGACGATCCCCGCAACCCGGCCGTGATCGCCGACAACGTCGGCGACAACGTCGGCGACTGCGCCGGCATGGCCGCCGACCTCTTCGAGACCTACGCGGTGACGACGGTGGCAGTGATGCTGCTCGGCGTCCTCACCTTCACCGGCTCCGGTGGCGACTACCTCAGCAACGTGGCGATCTACCCGCTGGTGCTCGGCGGCGTGGCGATCATCGCCTCGATCATCGGCGCGCTTTGCGTCCGGTCCAAATCCGGCAACGTCGAGGGTGCTCTCTACACCGGCCTGGCGATCTCCGGGATCCTCTCGATCGCGGCGTTCTACCCGGTCACCGACTGGCTGATGTCCGACCCGGTCAAGTACGGGCTCGAGGTAGGTGCCAAGAGCATCTCCGTCAGCGACCTCTGGCTTTGCGCAGTGATCGGTATTGCCGTCACCGCGCTGCTGTTCGTGATCACCGAATTTTATACGGCGACCCGGTTCCGGCCGGTGAAGTCGATCGCCCAGGCCTCGGAGACCGGCCACGCGACGAACATCATCGCCGGGCTGGCCCAGGGCTACCAGGCGACCGCCGCTCCGGCGCTGGTCATCGCCCTGGCGATCCTCGGTGCCAACGAGCTCGCCGGGATCTACGGCATCGGCATCGCCGTCGTCGCCCAGCTCTCGCTCTGCGGCCTGATCGTCGCCCTGGATGCCTTCGGGCCGATCACCGACAACGCCGGCGGCATCGCCGAGATGGCGGAGCTGCCCGAAGAGGTCCGCAACGTCACCGACCCGCTCGACGCGGTCGGCAACACGACCAAGGCGGTCACCAAGGGTTACGCGATCGGCTCCGCCGCCCTGGCGGCACTGGTGCTGTTCGCTGCCTTCCGCAGCGAATTGGCCGACGAGGCGCCGGCCGGGTTTGACCTCAACAGCCTCTTCAACCTGACCAGCCCCGACGTGCTGATCGGGCTGATCATCGGCGGCATGATGGTCTACCTGTTCTCAGCCCTGGCGATCGAGGCGGTCGGCCGAGCCGGCGGCCAGGTCGTCGAGCAGGTTCGCAAACAGTTCCGCGAGCGGCCCGGGATCATGGAGGGGACCGAAAAACCCGAGTACGGGGAAACGGTCAGCATCGTCACCCTGGCGGCGCAGAAAGAGATGATCTTGCCGGCGCTGATCCCGATCGTCGTGCCGGTGATCGTCGGCCTGCTCAGCGTCGACGCGCTCGGCGGCCTGCTGATCGGTGTCATCGTCGTCGGCCTCTTCATGGCGATTTCGATGACTGCCGGAGGCGGCGCCTGGGACAACGCGAAGAAGCTGATCGAGGACGGCGCCCACGGCGGCAAAGGCTCCGAGGCCCACGCCGCCTCGGTGACCGGCGACACCGTCGGCGATCCCTACAAGGACACGGCCGGCCCCGCGATCAACCCGATGATCAAGGTCGCGAACATCGTCGCCATCCTGATCATCCCGATCGTCAAGTTCTGATTCGGATTGCGGGAGAGGGGCTTGTGCCTCTCTCCCGCGAAGTACCCTTACCGGGGTGCGGAGGCTGACTTATCCGCTGCGGCGGTGGCCGCGGCTTTCGAAGGCGCTGGTCGTCGGGGCGGGGTTGGCGGCTGTGCTGACGCTGCTGGTGGCCGCGGCCAACGTTTACGTGCTCCTTGATGGCGAGGATTCGACTTCTTCGGTTGCCGATGTGCCGCAGACGGAAGTGGCGATCGTGCCGGGGGCGTTGGTTCAGCCGAACGGGAAGATGAGTGGGATGCTCGGTGATCGGGTCGAGCAGGCGGTGCGGCTCTGGCGGGCGGGGAAGGTGGAAAAGATCCTCGTCTCCGGCGACCACGGGAGCTGGAAGTACGACGAGCCGGACACGATGCGGATGGCGCTGGTCAACCGCGGGGTGCCGCCGCGGGACGTCTTCGAGGACCACGCGGGCTTCGACACCTGGCAGACGATGGTGCGGGCTCGGAGCATCTTCGGCGTCCGCCACGCGGTGGTCATCACCCAGGGTTTCCACATGCCTCGAGCTCTGTTCCTCGCCGATCACGCCGGCATCGATGCCACCGGTCTCACCTCCGACCTCCACGTCTACGGCTACCAGCTCCACAAGAGCGAGGCCCGCGAGGTGCTCTCGCGGGTGAAGGCCGTTGGCGACGTCACTCTCAACACCCCCGCGATGGCGGGCCCGAAGATCCCGATCGCAACCGCCGACGGCCGCGAAAGCTGGGGGCCGGCGCCGCCACCCGGCACGCCCCCCGCCGGGGCGCCGCGGCATTGAGAGCTTGGCCCCGGTGACCGCTAGGCTGCGGCCGATGAGGCGGGGGATCCGAGCGGCGATCGCGGCGGTGCTGGTGGGCGCTGCAATGCTCGCGCCCGCGCGGGCGCTGGCGGCACCTCCCGCCAACGACGACTTCGCGAACCGCACCGAACTCGTAGGAGCGCTGCCGATCACCGAATCCGGCGCGAATGAAGGGGCGACCAGGGAGTGGCAGTACGAGGAAGTGGGCCCGTTCGCAGCGGGCCACTCGGTCTGGTTCAAATGGGTCGCCGACGTAGACGGTTGGGTCACGGTGGACGCCTGCACGGCCTCGTTCCAGACGGTGCTCGGAGTCTTCACCGGTTCCGACGTCGAACACCTCACCCGGGTCACGAAGGGAAACGCGAGCGAAATGCCCGGGTGCTCTTCTACCGGGCGCAGGTTCACCTTCAAAGCGGTGAGCGGGACCGAGTACGAGTTCGGGGTGGACGGCAACGGGTTCTTCGTGCCGCCGCTGCCTGAAGAACCGCCGCCGCCCCCACCGGTGACGGAAGGGGAATTCACCCTGCGGATCGAAGAAACGCCGGCGCCGGCCAACGACGACTTCGTGGCGGCAACGCCGATCCCCGGCGCAACCGACGAAGAACCGGACGGCACCCGTCGCTACCTGGCCCAGATCGACGGCTACAACTGGAAGGCGACGACGGAGGCTGGGGAGCCGTCTTACGGGCCGGGCGCCGGCGCCTCGGTCTGGTACTCGTGGACGCCGCCGGAGACGGCGGATTACAGCCTCTCCGGAGCTTGCTGCGGCAGCAGCATCCCCTTTGCCCTCTTCACCGGCGATTCGCTCGGCACGCTCACCCAGGTACCGCTCGGCGAATTCGGCGGAATCCACGCGGTCGGTGGAACCCGCTATTGGATTGCCGCCTACGGCAAGCAGGACGCCGAAACCAGCGAACCCGCCATGGGCAGCTTCCACATGTTGTTCACGGCCTTCCTCGCTCCCGGCCCGCTCGCTTTCCCTCCAGTACCTCCCCCTTCACCCACGCAATCCTCGCCGCCGCCGGTCGACACCGTTGCGCCGGATACGAAGATCGAGAAGACCAGCTTGCGGGCGGCCACTCGCAGCGCCAAGTTCTGGTTTTCGGCCACCGAGCCCGCGCAGGGCTTCCTCTGCCAGCTCGACAAGAAGGACTTCAAGCCGTGTAGCGCGCCGCGTGCCTACAAGCACCTGAAGCCGGGGCGGCATGCGTTCCGGGTCAGAGCCGTCGATGCTTCTGGCAACGTCGACGGTTCTGCTGCGGCGGCGTCCTTCAGGGTCCCACGGCCTCAAAAGCGGCGCTGAGCGCTAGGGTCGCGCTCGCCGTGACCGAGGACTGGATCAACGTCGCCGACGCCGAGCGCGAGGGGGAAGCGCGGCTCGAGCAGGGGCCGCGGGACTACTTCGCGGGGGGCGCCGGGGACGAGCTGACGCTGCGGGAGAACGTCGCCGCCTGGGGGCACTGGCGGCTGCGGCCACGGGTGCTGAACGACGTGCGGGGGGTTTCTACTCGGGCGGAGGTGCTGGGGAAGCCCGTGGAGTTGCCGGTGCTCGTCGCGCCTGTCGCATATCAGCGAATGGCGCACCCAGACGGGGAGCGGGGCATGGCTGCGGGTGTTGCCTCGGTGGGGACCGTGATGTGCCTCTCGACGCTTTCGACCACCCGGCCCGCTGAGGTCGCCGCGGCGGCTCCGGACGGCCGGCGTTGGTTCCAGCTCTACGACTTCAAGGACTCGGGGGTAACGCGGGCGCTGATGGAGGAGGCGATCGATGCCGGCTTCGAGGCGGTCGTCGTCACCGCCGACGCGCCGCCGGGCGGGAACCGCGAGCGCGACCGCCGCAACGCCTTCACGCTGCCGAAGGAGCTCGGGACGCCGAGCCTGAGCGCCGCCGTCGGCGGAGACGAGGCGCTGACGATCGAGGAGACCTTCGCGCTGATGAACCACGCCCTCACCTGGGCCGACGTCGAGGACCTCGCCTCCGAGTGCAGCGTCCCCGTCCTCGTCAAGGGCGTCCTCACGGCCGAGGACGCCGAGCTGGCGCTCGAGCACGGCGCCGCCGGCGTCGTCGTCTCCAACCACGGCGGCCGCCAGCTCGATCGCTCGCTCGCCACCGCCGAGGCGCTGCCGGAGATCGCCGAAGCGCTCGCAGGGCGAGCCACGCTCCTGGTCGATGGCGGCATCCGCCGCGGCGTCGACGTCGCCACCGCGCTCGCTCTCGGCGCCGACGCCGTCCTCGTCGGCCGACCCGCGCTCTGGGGCCTCGCCGCGGGCGGCGCCGAGGGGGTGGCGCGAGTTCTCGAGCTGCTCCGCGAGGAGCTCGAGCTCACCCTCGGGCTGCTCGGCTGCACGGCTCCGTCGCAACTGGCACGAGCCCACGCTCGGAGAGCGTCCGCCGCGTCCGTATATTCGGTTTAGTGACTTCTTTACGCACCGTCTAGATGGCCCAGCGAATCCCCAGAGACGAGTCGCTGAGCCGCGTCCATGGGGTGGGGGCCCTGTTCTCGGCCGCCTACGGGAACGTTGGCTCGTCGATCTACTACGCCCTCGGCGTCACCGCCGCCTTCGCCCTCGGCCTCACCCCGATCGCCTTCGTCATCTCCGGGTTGATCTTCGCCGCCACCGCCGCCACCTACGCCGAGGCGACGGTGATGTACCCGGAGGCCGGCGGCTCCTCCAGCTTCGCCCGCCACGCCTTCAACGAGATGGTCAGCTTCATCGCCGCCTGGGGGCAGATGCTGAACTACACGATCACGGTCGCGATCTCGGCCTTCTTCGTGCCCCACTACCTGGCGGTCTTCTGGCCCTGGCTCGGCGACAGCCCCGGCGACATCATCGGCGGCGCCGTCCTCATCGTCGCCCTCGCCCTGATCAACATCCGCGGCACCGAGGAGTCGGCGAAACTGAACCTGATCCTCGCGGTTGCCGACCTCGCGACCCAGGTCGTCCTCGTCGGCATCGGCCTCGTCCTCGTCCTCAGCCCGCAGATCCTGGTCGACAACGTCCACCTCGGCGTCGCCCCGACCTGGAGCGACTTCGCCCTCGGGATCGCGGTCGGGATGATCGCCTACACCGGGATCGAGACGATCTCCAACATGGCCGAGGAGGCCAAAGACGCCGCCCGCACGATCCCCCGCAGCGTCGGCCTCGTTGTCATCGCCGTGCTCGGCCTCTACCTGCTGATCCCGATCGTCGCCCTCTCGGCGATGCCGGTGGTCCAGGACTCAGCCGGCCACTACGCGACCGCGCTCGGCAGCAAGTTCGCCGACGACCCGATCCTCGGGATCGTCGAGAACCTCGGCCTCTCCGATACCCCGACCGAAGTCCTCCGCTACTACGTCGGCGTCCTCGCCGCGGTGATCCTGCTGATCGCGACTAACGCCGGGCTGATCGGCGTCTCCCGGCTCACCTACTCGATGGGCCAGCACCGTCAGCTGCCGGAGGGACTGCGCCAGGTCCACCCTAAGTACCGCACTCCCTACATCGCGATCCTGATCTTCGCCGCGATCGCGATCATCACCCTGCTGCCGGGGCAGACCGACTTCCTGGCGACGATGTACTCGTTCGGGGCGATGCTCTCGTTCACGATCGCGCATGTCGCGGTGATCCAGCTGCGGCGAAAGGAGCCCGACCGCGAGCGCACCTGGAAGCCGCCGATGAACATCCGCGCCTTCGGCTTCGAGCTGCCGCTGAGCGCGGTGCTTGGCGGCCTCGGCACCTTCTCCGCCTGGATCGTCGTGATGGCGCTGAACCCCCGCACGCTGTTCGTCGGCCTCGGCTGGATGGCGCTGGGGATCGCGGTGTACGTCCTCTACCGCCGCAACCAGCGGCTGCCGCTGACCCAGACCGTGAAGGTGGTGTTGCCGGAGCCGCTCGGGGTCGAGGAGGTTGAGTACCGAAGCGTGCTTGTCGCCTTCGAGGACGACGAAGAATTCTCCCCGGAGATGGTCGCTACCGCGATCAAGCTCGCTGGCAAGAAGCGCCGCGGCATCCACGTTCACTCGATGATGACCGTGCCGACCAACCTCCCCCTGAACGCGGAGATCCCCGAGCGCGAAGGCGAAGCGCAGGGGCGGATCGAGGAGGCGAAGCTGATCGGCGGCCAGCGGGTGACCGGCCACGTGGCGCGGGTGCGGCCGGGCCAGGCGGGCTACTCGGTCTCCGAGGAGGCGGCCGAGATCAAGGCGGAGGCGATCGTCGTCGGCCTGCGCTACCGCAACGGCGTGCCGCTCTATGACAAGACCCTGCAGACGATCCTCGGCGAGCGCCCCTGCCGGGTGATCGTCGTCTCCGACCCGAGCGAAAAGCCGGCGGCGATCCCCGGCGCCGCCCTCGCCGAGGCGACCCCGTGAGTGGCGAGCGCGTCTACCACGGCGCCGTCCGCGCCTTCTCGTTCGCCTTCATCGCGATCGGGCTCGTGGCCCTGGTCATGACGCTGGCCAACGGCGGCGGGCCCGCCTCGCTCGGCTTCCTGCTCGGGCTCGCCTTCGTCGGCATCGGCATCGGCCGCCTCTGGGCGGGAGCGAGGATGAGCAGTGGCAGCGACTAGCCCCGCCGAGGGTAACGGCGGCCGCCCGCGGCGGCCGGAGGAGCCGCGGGCCGAGCCGATCGTCAAGCGCGGCCTCGGCGTCCCCTGGCTGTTCGCCGCCGCCTACTCGGCGGTCGGCTTCTCGATCTACTTCGCCCTCGGGGTCGTCGCCGACCGCGGCCTTGGCCTGACGCCGCTGATCTTCCTGGCTGCCGGCCTCCTCTTCGGCCTCACCACGCTCACCTATGTCGAGGGCGGGGCGATGTTCCGCGAGCGCGGCGGCTCCTCGACTTTCGCCCGCCACGCCTTCAACGAGCTCGTCGCCTTCATCGCCGGCTGGGCGATCCTGATCGACTACCTGATCGTGATCGCCCTGGCGGCGATCTCGGTGCCGCACTACCTGGAGCCGATCTCCGGCGACTTCGCCGACCCCGGCTGGGAGATCGGGATTGCGACCACGGTGATCGTCGCCGTCTGCGTCCTCAACATCCTCAACGTCACCGGCCGCGAGCGCCAGGCCTCGCTGGTCTTCCTCGCCCTCGCCGACCTCGGCCTGCAGCTGGCGGTGATCGTCGTCGGCGCGCTGGTGGTGATGCACCCCGACCGGCTGACCGAACACATCCACCTCTTCACCGAGCCGACCTTCAAGGACATCGTCTACGCAGCGGTGGTGGCGATGCTCGCCTACGCCGGGATCGAGGCCGCCTCGGACCTGGCGCCGGACATCGACGTCAGCCGCGACGACCTCCGGCGGGTGGCCAGCATCGGCGCGATCGGGGTGCCGCTCGTCTACGCGCTGATGGCCGCGGTGGCGCTGATGGCGGTGCCGGTGGTCGGCGGCCCCGGCGGCCCGCACACCGCGCTCGGCGGCGAGTTCGTCGAGGAGCCGGTGCTCGGCGTCGTCTCCCAGTATCACCCGGCCTGGGTCGCCGATTCGATGCGCTGGCTGGTGATGGCGATCGCCACGCCGGTGCTCGTCTGGGCCGCCAGCACCTCGATGCTCGGCGTCTCCCGGCACATCTACACGCTGGCGATCAACCGCCAGATCCCCAGCTGGCTCGGCAAACTCGACCGTCGCAACGCGACCCCGTACGTCGCGATCGTCTTGAGCGGGATCATCGCGATCGGCCTCGTCGTCCCGACCAACGTCAAGCTGCTGGCCAGCATCTACGCCTTCGGGGCGACCCTGGCGATCACGATCGCCCACCTCTCGATCATCCGTATGCGGGTCAAGGATCCCGACCGGCGGCGGCCGTTCCGGATCCCCTTCGGCTTCCACTGGGGGGTGGCGACGGTGCCATGGCCGGCGCTCGTGGCCGCGCTGCTCAGCGGCCTCGCCTTCCTCAGCGTGCTCGCCTACCACTCGACCGCGCGCTGGGTCGGCCTCGGCTGGATGGCCTTCGGGCTCACCTTCTACGTCGTCTACCGCAAGGTCTTCGAGGGGACGACGCTGACCAAGCGGGTCTCGGTCACCGAGCGGGCGCTGACCAAGCAGGTGCCGGAGATCGAATTCAGCAACATCCTCGTGCCCGTCTTCGGGACCAAGTTCGACGACGACATCGTCGCCACCGCCGGAAGGCTGGCGGCGGCCGAGGTGGACGGCAAGAGCGGCGCCGAAACCTCGCGGATGGACGTCGTCTACGTGATCGAGGTGCCGCTGACCCTGCCGCTCGACGCGAAGCTGCCGAAGGAGCGCGAGGAGAAGGCGCGGCGGGCGCTGGAGCGGGCGCGCGAGGTGGGGGAGGAGTACGAGGACGTCGAGGTCAGCACCGACGTGATCCGCGCCCGCAAGGTCGGCGCCGGGATCCTCGAGGCGGCGCGGCGCGGCAATGCCGAAGCGATCGTGATCGGCGGTGAGGCGCCGACGAAGATCCGCGGCGGCGGCGTCCTCGGCGGCATCGGTGCCGCCAAGCCGGCCGAGATCGGGGCGGCGACCGAGTACGTGCTGAAGAAAGCCCCCTGCCGGGTGCTCCTCACCGCCCCACCCGAACCGCACTAGCCCTAGTATCCGGCCCATGCTCGTTCTGATCGTCGGTTGCGGCCGCGTTGGCTCCTCGGTGGCACGGGCGATGCTGCGCGAGGGCCACACCGTCTCCTGCCTCGACGAGGACCCCGAGTCCCACACCCGGCTCGAGGTCGGGCTGGAGAGAAGCTGGGAGGACCTCGGCGGTCAGTTCACGGTCGGCGCCGGGCTCGAGACCGAGGCCCTGGAGGCCGCCGGGATCGCCGAGGCCGACGTCTTCATCGCCTCGACCGACGGCGACAACACCAACATCGTCATCGCCCAGATCGCCCAGCGCCGCTACGAGGTGCCGACGGTGATCGCCCGCGTCCTCGACCCGCTGCGAGCCGAGTGGTACCAGCGCCAGGGCCTGCACACGGTCTGCCCGACCCGGGTCGCGATCGACATGCTGGAGAGCGCGGTGCGCGATTCCGCGGGCCGGGGCGAAGCATCCGACGACACCGCCGCGACGGTCTAGGGAGCAGGGACAGGCATGTACATCATCATCGTCGGCGCGGGCAAGGTGGGGTGGAACCTGGCCCGAGAGCTGCTCGACAAGGAGCACGAGGTGACGCTGATCGAGAGCGACCGCCGCCGCTACCTGACCGTCGAGCAGGAGCTCGAGCACGCCGTCACCTACGGCGACGCCTCCGAGCTCTGGGTGCTCGAGCGGGCCGGGATCCAGCGGGCCGACATGGTGATCGCGGTGACCGGCGACGACGAGGACAACATGCTGATCTGCCAGGTCGCGAAGGAGAAGTACCTGGTCGACCAGATCATCGCCCGGGTCAACAACCCGCGCAACCGCCGCCACTTCGACCTGCTTGGGATCAAGCCCTCGGTCTCGGCCACCGACCTGATCCTGCGCCTGCTCGAGCACGAGGTGCCCGAGTACGGGCTGGTGCACCTGCTCGACCTGCAGGAGGAGCAGCTGGAGATCATCGAGATGCTGCTGGGCAAGGACTCGGGGGTGACCGGGCGCCGGGTCGGCGACCTGCAGATGCCCGAAGGCAGCCTGCTGATCTCGGTCCTGCGCGCCGGCAAAGGCTTCGTCCCCACGGCCGACACGGTGCTGGAGGAAGGCGACGAGATCCTCGCCGTCCTCGACCCGGGCAAGGAGGACGACCTGAAAGTCCTCTTCGGGCCCGAAGGCAACGGTTCTAACGGCGACGGGTAAGACCGTCGCGGAGCCGGACGCTAATGGGTAATGGCTGATCGAGAAGTCGATTTCCTGCTGATCGGCGGCGGCATGGCCTCCGCCAACTGCGCCGCCGAGCTGCGCCGCCGCGGCGCCGACGGCTCGATCCTGCTGGTCGGGCGCGAGCCCGAACCACCCTACGAACGGCCGCCGATCTCGAAGGAGTACCTGCGCGGCGACGCCGAGCGGGCCGAGGCCTACGTCAACGAGCCCTCCTGGTACGAGGAGAACGGCGTCGAGCTCTGGACCGGGCGCAACGTGCTCGGCCTCGACACCGAGGCGCGGACGGCGAAAGTGCAGGGCGGGGAAGAGGTCGCCTTCGGCAAGGCGCTGCTCGGGACGGGGGCGATGGTCAACATCCTCCGGGTCGAGGGGGCCGAGAACGAGGGCATCCACTACCTGCGCGCCTTCGGCAACGCCGACGCGATTCGCGCCGATGCCGAGGCGGCGGAGCACGTGGTGCTGGTCGGCGGCAGCTACATCGGCTGCGAGGTCGCCGCATCGCTGGCTGCGCGGGGGACGAAGTGCACGATCATCGCGATGGAGGAGGTGGCGCTCTCGCGGACCTTCGGCGAGCGGGCAGGGCGCTGGTTCCAGGGGCAGCTGGAAGAGCGCGGGGTGAGCTTCCACGGCGGCGAGACCCTGAGCGCCTTCGAGGGCGACGGGCGGGTGCGCGCGGTCGTCACCGAGAGCGGGCTCGCGGTCGAGTGCGACACGGTCGTCGTCGGCGCCGGGGTGCGGCCCGACGCGATGCTGGCGCAGCGGGCCGGGATCGAGGTCGGCGACGGCGGGATCGTCTGCGATCCCAAGCTGCAGACCTCGGTCGAGGGCATCTACGCCGCCGGCGACTGCTGCTCGTACGAGAGCGTCGTCCACGGCCGCCGCATCCACGTCGAGCACTGGGACGTGGCGATGCAGCAGGGGATGAAGGCGGGGGCGAACATGCTCGGCGCCGACGAGGACTACGACGTCGTCCCCTACTTCTTCAGCGACCTCGCCGACTGGGCGAGCCTCGAGTACGTCGGCCCGGCCTACGAGTGGGACCGGGAAGAGTGGCGCGGCAGCTCCGAGGAGGGCGAGTTCTCGGTCTGGTACCTGCAGGGAGACCGGGTTGCCGGCTGCCTCAGCGTCGGCCGCTCCGAAGAACTGGCCGAAGCCCGGCAGAAGATCGCCGACGGCACTCCCTTCTCCTAGTAGGAGGCCCTCACCCTGCCTGGTCCCTTATCCTGAAGGGACGCCGTTGCGGCCTGGTGTAATGGCAGCACGCCTCGCTCTGGACGAGGAAGTCGGGGTTCGAGCCCCTGGGCCGCAGCTTTCGCTGAACCCCTGCTTAGGGGCACGCTGGCAGGGCTGGGGCACGCGTCTGGCGGCGGCGGACACTGCGCGGTGCGGCGTCCTCAGTCGGCCAAATAGCGCTGCGATTCGGCCTCCCTGCGTCCTTGCCCCGCTTGGCCCGGCGCTCGCCAGCCACGCACCCCAGCCCTGCCAGCGTGCCCCAGGCGTCCAATCGCCCTGCTAGCTTCGCCCCCGTGAGGAGACCCGGCCACAAGACCACCCTGCTCCTGCTCGCCGTCTTGGCGGCGCTGCTGGTCGCCGGCTGCGGCGGTGGTGGTGGGGACGAAACCACCGATGAAACTGCGGCGACGACGGAAGAACCGCAGAAGCTCTCGAAAGCCGAGCTGATCGAACAGGGCGACGACATCTGCGCCGAGACCAACGCGGCGGTCGGAGCTCTGAGCTCGGAAATCGAAGCCAGCTCGATCCCCGAGACGGCTGAAAAAACCTCCAACCTCTACATCGGCATGGTCGAAGGCCTGCAGGAACTTGGCGCGCCGGAAGGGGCCGAAAGCAGCTTCACCAGCTTCATGGAAGCGGCCGAAGAGTTCGCCAAGGTCGAGGGCGAAGTGAAGCTGGCGATCGAACGCGAAGACTCCGAAGCGCTCGGCGAAGCGTCATCCGCCGCCGGCCCCGCTCTCGAAGAATTCGAGACCCAGGCCGAAACGTACGGCTTCGAAGAGTGCAGCGAAGGCCCCCAGGCGACCCTGGGCGGCGGCTCGAGCGGCGCTGAAGGCGGCGAAGAATTCGAAGGCGCCGAAGAAGAAGCAGGCGGCGTCGAACCCGAAGCCGAATACGAAGAACCCGAATACGAAGAAGCCCCGCCCGAAGAAGAAGTAGCCCCCGAAACGGGTGGCGCCGGCGGCGGCGCAGAAGTAGCCCCTGAAGGCGGCGGAGAAACCGGCGGCTCAGAATCCGGCGGCGTCGGCCCCGGCTGATTCCCAGCCCCGCCGCCTCGGCTCCGGCCAGGTCGCCTCTCCGAGCTTAGGGCCCCTATAGGGCACCAAATCTCGGAGTCGTGGTTAGGGGGTCGGCACCCCTCCTCCGGAATTGACCTCCCCTCCGCTGACGCTGCGGGGAGAACATGCAGCGCGGCTTCGCCGCGCCCCAGATCAGATTGCATATCGCCGAACATTCCTGCGGAGGGGTGCCGACCCCCTCCAGCAACACGCCCCGGCAGACGCTTTTCCGCGAGTTGGTTGGGTGGAACCCGGGTGATCGAGGCTAGGCTTCTCGAATGGCCCGCAAGCTCCTCGCTTTTATGTTGCCCCCTGTGCTCGCATTTGGATTGCTCTCGCTCGGAACGCTGACTCCGATCTCTGACCTCTGGGACAAAGTCTTTTCTTGGGTCGCCTTTGCGATTCTGGTGGCCTATGTCGCGCTCCCCATGTGGGAGTACCACCGGTTGCGGTAGGAGGATCAAGCAAGCAGCACTGCGAACACTTCCAGCGACCAGGTGTGATCGGCAGTTGCCGCCACCTGGCTGACGTGAACTGACCACTGCCCTTCGTGAGTCTGTGAAAGTGCGTGCTCTACGCCCCTTTTCACAGACTCGCGAAAAAGATCAGCCGTCTGTCAGGACGTGTTGCTAGGGGTCCGGGGGTCCTCTGAGGGAATGTTCGGGCGATATGCAATCTGATTCCTGTCCTCCATAGGAGGACAGCATGTTCCGGAGCTGGCCCGATTTAGGGCCGCGACAAATTCACTCAGAGGACCCCCGGACCCCTCTACAAGAGCGCTTGGTCCTCAGTCAGTTCAGGCAGCTGAGCTCTCGGCCCAGGCGCCGTAGAGCTTGCTGTAGGGGCCGCCGGCGTTGATCAAGTCGTCGTGGGTGCCCTGCTCGGCGATCTTGCCGCCTTCGAGGACGACGATCTTGCCGGCTCTGCGGATGGTGGAGAGGCGGTGGGCGATGACTATGGCGGTGCGGCCGTGGAGGAGGCGCTCGAGGCCGCGCTCGATCGTCTTCTCGGTGCGGACGTCGACGTTGGAGGTGGCCTCGTCGAGGATGAGGATGCGGGGCTCGGCGAGGAGGGCGCGGGCGAAGGCGACCAGCTGGCGCTGGCCGGCGGAGAGCTGGATGCCGCGCTCACCTACTTCGGTGTCTAGGCCCTCGGGGAGCTTGGCGACGAAGTCGGTGGCGCCGACGGCGGCGATCGCCGTTTCGATCTCCTCCTCGGAGGCCTCCGGCCGGCCGAAGGCGACGTTTTCCCGCACGCTGCCGCTGAACAGGAAGCCCTCCTGGGGGACGATCCCGAGCTGGCGCCGCAGTGCCCGCTGCTGGACGCCGCGCAGGTCGTGGCCGTCGACCCGCACCGTCCCCTTCTGCGGGTCGTAGAAGCGAGCGACGAGCTTGGCGAAGGTCGACTTGCCAGCGCCGGTGGCGCCGACCAGGGCCAGCGTCTGACCCGGCGGCACGTGAAGGTCGACGTCGCGCAGCGCCCAGAGGTCGTCGCCGGGGGCGGCGCCCTCCTCGGCCGCGGTCTGCTCGGCATAGGAGAACCAGACGCCCTCGAGCTCGATCTCGCCCCGCAGCCTGCCCGGGTCGATCGCACCGGGCGCGTCGACCATGTCGGGCGCCGTGTCGAGCAGGTCGAAGATCTTGTCGAGCGCCGCCATCCCCTGCTGGTAGGTCGTGTAGAGCTGGGAGAGTTCCTGGATCGGTTCGAAGAAGCGGGTCAGGTAGCCGACGAAGGCGACGACGACGCCGACTTCGATCGCCCCGTTGACCGCCTGGCTGCCGCCGTAGAGCAGGATCACCGCCGTCCCCACCGCCGCCAGCATTTCGACCGCCGGGAAGTAGGAGGCGTTGAGGTAGACGGTCTTCATGTTGACGTCGCGGTTCTCTTCGTTCAGCGCCGTCATCTGGGTCTGATGGCGCCGCTCCTGGCCGAAGCTGCGGACGACGCGGACGCCGCTCAGGGTCTCCTGCAGGTAGGCGGTGACCGCGGCGATCCGCTCGCGGGTGGCCCGGTAGGTCCCGGCGGAGACGATCCGGAAGACCACGCTCGCCACCGCCAGCAGCGGGAAGGTGATGAAGGTGATCAGCGCCAGTTTGACGTCGAGGAAGAGCAGGATCACGACGACCCCGACCAGGGTCAGGGTGCTGGAGAAGATCGTCACGAAGCCGTTGGTCACCAGCTGGTTCAGCGCTTCGACGTCGTTGGTCATCCGCGAGATCAGGACGCCGGGGCTGCGGCGGGTGAAGAAGCCGATCGACATCGACTGCAGGTGGGTGAAGATCCGCTCGCGCAGGTCCTGAAGCGCCCGGGTCCCGATCCAGCCGACCAGGTAGCTCTCCCAGAAGGTGGCGACCGCATAGAGCACGGTGGCGAAGACGAAGGCGGCGACGATCCAGTCGAGCGCGGCGACGTCGCCGGCCCGGATGCCGCTGTCGATCGCCTTGCCCAGCAGGTAGGGAGGAGCGAGCGCGGCGGCCGTCTCCAGCAGCAGCGCGACGAACATCAGGATCAGGCGCCGGCGGTAGGGGCGCAGCAGCCCCAGCATCCAGCGCACCTTGCGGCCACGCTGGTCCTCGCCGCGCACCAGGCGCCAGAGGTCTCTGAACAGCCGGCCGACGTTGCCGAGGTTCACAGCCGCGCCACCTCCTCGCGCTCCTCGAGGTCGCGCTGGAGGAAGACCGAGTCGGCGAGCCCGTGCTCGGCGATCTCGCGGTAGAAGCCGCATCCCGCCATCAGCTCGTCGTGGCTGCCGCGGTCGACGATCGTGCCGCCGTCCATGACCACGATCTCGTCGGCGAGCGAGACGGTGGAGAGGCGGTGGGCGATGATGAAGGTCGTCCGCCCGGCCATCGCCTCGCGCAGCCCGGCTTTGATCGCGCTCTCGGTGGTCGCGTCGACCGAGGAGGTGGCGTCGTCGAGGATGAGGATGCGCGGGTCGGCGAGCAGGGCACGGGCGATCGCGACCCGCTGGCGCTGGCCGCCGGAGAGGGTGAGCCCGCGCTCGCCGACTCGGGTCTCGTAACCGTCGGGCAGCTCGAGGATGAAGGCGTCGGCCTGGGCACGCCGCGCCGCCGCTTCGATCTCCTCCGTCGTCGCCTCCTGGCGCGCGTAGGCGATGTTCTCGGCGACCGAGGCGGTGAAGAGGAAGCTGTCGTCGGCGACGAAGGCGATCTGCGAGCGCAGCGAGTCGAGATCGACGCCCCGCACGTCGGCCCCGTCGACCATCACCGTCCCCTCGCTGGGGTCATAGAGCCGCGCGATCAGCCCGACCAGGCTCGTCTTCCCCGCCCCCGAGGGACCGACCAGAGCCACCGTCTTCCCGGCCTCGACCGCCAGGTCGACGCCGGTCAGGGACGGCGAGCCGCCGTTGTAGCGCAGCGTCACCCCGCGCAGGTCGACGGCGCCGCCGCCGGCCGGCAGCGCCGGTGCCCCCGGCGGGCTCTGGATCGCCGGCTCGCGGTCGAGGATTTCGAACATCCGGTTGCCGGAGGCGACCGCGCGCTGAGCCATGCCCAACGCCATCCCCAGCGAGCGCATCGGCCCCGCCAGCATCCCCACGTAGGTGTAGAAGGCGACGAAGGCACCGAGGCTGAGGCTGCCGTCGATCACCTCGCGGCCGCCGATCAGCAGCACCAGGGCAATCCCGATCTGCGGGAGCAGCCCGATCAGCGGCGAGAAGAACGCCTGCACGCGGGTCGTGTAGATGCTCTGGTCGAAGACTCTGGCGACAGCGCGCTGGAAACGGTGGAGCTGGTGTTCCTCGCGGGCGAAGGCCTTGACGATGCGGATCCCGGAGACGTTCTCCTCGGCCTCCGCGGTCAGCTCGGCGATTCGCTGCTGGACCTCCTGCTGGGCGGGCCGCGAGATTTGGCTGTATTTCGTCGCCGTCAGGATCACGAACGGCGCCGGGATCAGCGCCACCAGCGCCAGGACCGGGTTGATCGCGAGCATCACCACCGCCGCCAGGGTGATCGTGAGGATGTTCTGGGTGATGAAGATCAAGCCGTAGCCGAGGAAGAAGCGGATCGACTGCAGGTCGACGGTCGCCCGCGACATCAGCTGCCCGGTCTGCTGGCCGTCGAAGAAGCCGAGGTCGAGCCGCTGCAGGTGGGCATAGAACTGCTGGCGCAGGTCGAATTCGACCGCCAGCGAGACCTTGCCGGCGACCAGCCGCCGCACCACGGTCAGGCCGAGCCGCAGGATCCCGGCGCCGACGATCGCCAACGCCAGCGGCAGCAGGTCGGGCTTGTTCCCGTCCTCGATCGCGTTGACCGCCTTGCCGATCAGCCACGGGATCAGCACCGTCATCCCCATCGCCGCCCAGGCGAAGATCAGCGACCCCCACAGCTGCAGGCGGTAGGGACGCAGGTATCCCATCAGACGCCGATAAGTGCGCACCTACTCACTATACAAAGTGAAGTATTGCCACGAGACCGCAAAAACCCTTGTAGAGGACGGGTTTTTGCGGTCTCGTGGCTATTCCAGCCGCGCCGCGGCCTTGGCGCTCGGGACTTTGCCGTCTTCGCAGTCTTTGGCGTGGTGGCCGGGGGGCTGCAGGATCTGGAAGTTGGTGACGGCGTGGACCTGGGTCGTAGCGCCGCTGTTCTGGGCGAGGTTGACGATCAGGCGGTAGAAGCCGGGCGGGAGGCCGTGGTAATAGATCTCTGGCCGCGTCGCCGGGGAGTAGCCGCCGGCGGTGCCGATCTGCTCGGCCAGCGCTCCGTTAGGGCCCGCGTACCTGGCGAAGTCGAACGATTTGCCGACCAGGCGGCCTTTGCCGACCGGGCTGTCGATCGCGTCCTGGAGCTTCTTCGCATCGACGCAGTCGGGGACGCGGTGGAGGCTGAAGCGGAGGTGTCCCTCGCCAAGCTGAGGTTCGCCGCCGAACTGGCGGGGCGCGAGCTCGAAGTTCTCGACCCCGACCCTGACGACCGCGGCGCGCGCAGTCTGGCGGGCGCCGTTGCGGGGGGAGATGATCTCCACCGCGGGTTCGCCCGGCACGCGGCTTTCCGCCTCGGCCGGCTCCGAGCTCTGCTTGCCACCGAAGGCCACGGCCAGAGCGACGGCGACAGCGGCCAGCGCCACGGCTGCGACAGTTGCAGTCCTTCCCTGCATCGAGGCGGGAAGACTACGCGGATCGCCGCTCAGCACGCCCGCCTCGCTACCCTCGTCCGTCCCCATGAGCCCCGCCACCCAACTCGCTTATCGGATCGGCGCGGCGGCGCGCCGCCCTGCCAGCTGGTTGCAGCTGCTCAAATTCGGCCTTGTCGGCGGGGTTGGCTACCTGATCAACCTGGTGGTCTTCGCTTTGCTCGCCGGGCCACTCGACGTCCATCACGTGATCGCTGCGATCGGGGCCTTCTGCGTCGCAGTGACCAACAACTTCGTCCTGAACCGCTACTGGACCTTCGAGCCGGGAGCGGGCCCGGCCCACTTTCAGGCCGCCCGCTTCTTCGCCGTCAGCCTGGCTTCCCTCGGCCTCAACATCGCCGTCCTCGAACTGCTGATCTCCAATCGCTGGACGGGTGAGCTCGTCGCCCAGGCGATCGCGGTCGCCGTCGCGATGCCATTTAATTTTTTGGGCAACAAGCTCTGGACCTTCGACGAATGAGGGCACGGCTGGGCGCTTGGCGCCTCAGTCATCATTGAAGGTGGAATGAGCGAGAAACGGAGATACGACCCGCAGGCAATCGAGCCGGCGCGGCAGCAGGCCTGGCAGGAGCGGGGCGACTTCGACGCGCCCGAGGCCGGGGATGGGCAGGAGCACGTCTACGTCAAGCCTTCGAGCCCGTTCACCTCGGGCAACCTGCACATGGGGCACGTCCGCGACTACTCGATCGGCGACGCGTATGCGCGCTTCCGCCGCGGCCGCGGCGACGCCGTCCTCTTCGGCTTCGGTTTCGACGCTTTCGGGCTGCCGGCCGAGCTGGCGGCAATCGAGCGCCAGGAGCCGCCGTCCGACTGGGTCGCCCAGTGCGGTGAGCGGATGCTCGGCCAGATGAAGCGGCTCGGCTTCTCCTTCGACTACGACCGCGTCTTCTACAGCTCCGACGAGGGCCAGTACCGCTGGTCGCAGTGGCTCTTCAACACCTTGTGGGCCCGGGACCTGATCTACCGCGACGATGCCACCGTCGACTGGTGCGACACCTGCCAGACGACCCTCGCCTCGATTCAGGTCGAGGACGGTCGCTGCTGGCGCTGTCACAACGAGGTGCGGCTGATCCGTCGGCCGACCTGGTTCCTGCGCATCACCCCCTACCTGGAGGAGAACGACCGCAACACGCCGCGGCTCGAGGAGGGCGGCAAGTGGGACGAGCTCTCGCTCGCCACCCAGCGCTACATCCTCGGCCGCGCCGACGGCGTCGAGCTCGACCTGCGGGCGAGCGACGGCCGCTCGCTCACCGTCTTCACCCCGCACCGCAAGTTCGCCGGTCACGCTAGCTTCGTCCTGCTCTCGCCGCGCCACCCGGAGGTCGACTCCTGGGCGACCGACGAGGCGCGCGAGGAGCTCGAGCGAATGCGCTCCGGCGGCTGGGAGCGCAGTGCTCGCGACGCCCGCTCGGTGCCGCTGGTCGATACCGGCGCCTCGATTACCGGCCCCGGCGGCGAGCAGCTGCCGGTTGCGATCTCGCCGCTGGTCGACGCCCGCTTCGGTCCGACCGCGGCGCTGGGCATCCCGGCAATCGACGAGGCCGACCGCGACCTCGCCGAGCGGCTGGAGCGCGCCGAGGTGCCAGCGGCGCCCGGGGACGGGGAGGAGGGCCCTGCGCCCGCCCCTGTCGACGGCGCCCGCGAGGCCACCCGCTACCGGGCCAACGACTTCTCGATCTCGCGCCAGCGCTCCTGGGGGACGCCGATCCCGGTGATCCTCTGCGAGCAGTGCGGCCCGCAGCCGGTTCCCGACCAGGGCCTCCCGGTCGTCCTCCCGCGGGACATCAGGCCGACCGGCGAAGGGAATCCGCTGGCCGAGCGCCCCGACTTCGTCGACGTCGAGTGCCCGAAGTGCGGCGGCGCCGCCAAGCGCGAGACCGACACCCTCGACTGCCACTTCGACGCGCTCTGGCTCTGGGTCCCCGCCGCGGTCCCGCCGGAGGCCCGCGACGAGCAGATGTTCACCCATCCCGACCTACAGAAGTGGCTGCCATCCGAGCGCCTGGTCGCCGGCAACGACAGCGGCGGCTTCGTCTTCGACCAGCGGATCGTCACCAAGGCCCTGCGCGACATCGGCCCCTTCGCCTTCATGGGGGAGGGGGAGCCGTTCGCCGGCTGCCTCTTCCACGAGATGGTGATCGCCGACGGCCGCAAGATGAGCAAGCACCTCGGCAACGTCGTCAACCCCGACGAGCTCGTCGCCCAGCACGGTGCCGACACGGTGCGGCTGGCGGTGCTCTACGCGGCCGGGCCGGCGAAGACGCTGAACTGGAGCGAGGGGGCGATCAAATTCGCCAACCGCTTCCTCCGCAACCTCTGGAACTACACGCACGAGCGCGTCGCCGGGCTCGAGGAGCTGACCCACGACGCCGAGGCCGCGGCCGACACCGAGCACATGCGCGATCGCCTGCGCAAATGGTGCGAGAACGGGCTCTCGCGGATCGCCGAGGACACCGCCGAGCTGCAGATGCACAAGTCGGTCCGCAACATCACCCGCCTCTTCGAGCGAATCCAGGACTTCGAGAAGCGGGTGCTGCAGCGGCGCGGGCAGCTCGACCGCGCCGACGCCGAGGCCCAGCTCGCCGCCCTCGTCCTCTTGGCGCGGACGCTGCTGCCGTTCGCCCCGCACACCGCCGAGGAGCTGCTCGTCGCGCTCGGAGTGGAGGACTCGGTGGAGACCCTGGAGGTCTGGCCTGAGGCCGCTGAGATACCGGTTGAGGCAGCTGCGCTTTAACAGGCGCGGGACCTACGACAAAAGTCTGCTCCATTGTGCAAACACCCTTGACTGCTTCAAGGCGGCTGTGTTATGAATGGCCCTGCCGGGCGATCAACCGGTGAAGGAGGCGGGGCCCTCGGATTAGGGAAACCGCCTTGGGGTGGCAAAGGAGGACCAATCCTGAGCCAGGATCTAAATCGTCATGACGGATCCTGGATCTCGTCGGCACGGCTGACGTCGCCCCGCCTCCCTTCATCACTTTCAAGATCGCGTCAAGGGGGCGGGGCCTATTGGGGTGGCACCCGCCCCCTCTGGCACCGCCAGACCTACTTCGGCGGTTTCTTGACGTCGAAGCGGTGGCTTTTGGTGACGTAGGAGATGCCTTCGCAGAGTTCTGCGGGCGTGGTTTTGAGGGCGCCGGCTAGCTTGACGATCGTTGCCAGGCGCGGCTCGCGGCCGGCGCGCTCGAGCAGCGAGACCTCGGTGCGGTGAAGATCGCATAGGTATCCCAGCTCTTCCTGGGAGATGCCGGCGGCGGCGCGGATGCGGCGCAGGTTGGCGGCGAATCGCTCTTGCGGGGTCATAGTCGAGGGATGATCGGAAGTTGATGACAGAAGCTCTACAGACAATACCGCTCCGAGAGCTTGCATGCTCTGGCGGTTCCGCTACCTTGCTTGCAGGGACCCGGCGCCCGGATGGCAGTTGACCACGTCTTATTTACGCAGAAAGTGTTGAGCAGCAGCTACCCATGTGTTATATCCCTGATTCCAATTGGACTAGCGCCGAGGGATCGGCGGCAAAGGAGGATCAATGAGTGACGCGGTAGAGCCGCATCGCACCGAGCCTTACGGGCTCCGGACCACCTCCTGCGCCACCGAACTCACCTGCCGCGAGTGCGGCTACCGGACGCCGCTGCTCGACAAAGCCTTCAAGTGCCCGGCCTGTGGCGAAGGGCTCGATATCGATTACGACTACGAGCTGGCGAGGAAGCGGATCGCCGAGCGCCCGCTGGCCGAGCGGCCCTGGAACATCTGGCGCTTCGAGGAGCTGCTGCCGATCCTCAACCGGCGCGCCCAGGAGCGGGTCGCCCAGTTCGCTGGCAAAACGCCGCTGATCCACGCCGAGCGGCTCGGCGCCGAGCTCGGCCTCAGCAACCTCTACCTGAAGGACGACTCGACCAACCGGCCCTCGCTCTCCTACAAGGACCGGGTCGTCGGGATGGCGATCGCCCGCCTGCTGGAGCTCGGCAAGGACGAGGTCGGCTGCGTCTCCACCGGCAACGTCGGCACCGCGGTTGCGGCGCTGGCGGCGCAGGCCGGAGCGAAGCCGTACATCTTCTACCCGGGCAACATGGAGAAGGGCAAGGCGAAGGCCTGCCGGGCTATGGGCGCCCAGGTGATCCAGCTCGACGCCAACTACGACGGCGCCAATCGCGCCTGCCGCGAGCTGGCGCTGGCGACCGGGATGGAGTTCGCCAACATCACCCTGCGGCCGTTCTACGCCGAGGGGGCGAAGACGATGGGCTTCGAGGTCGTCGAGGAGCTCGGCTGGAGCTCGCCGGACCACTTCGTGATCCCGGCGGCCGGCGGCACCCTCTCCTCCCGTGTCCACAAGGGGCTGCTGGAGCTGGAGAAGGTCGGCCTCGCCGAGACCGCGGAGACGAAGATCAACATCGCCCAGGCGGCTGGCTGCTCGCCGATTGCGACCGCGATCACCGGTGGCGGCGAGATCATCACCCAGACCCCGGAGACGGCGGCGCACTCGCTGGCGATCGGCGCTCCCGGCGACGGCAACCTCGTCGTCGACGCGGTCCGCAGCCGCGGTGGCGCGGCGGCGGCGGTCTCCGACGAGGAAATCTGGGGCGCGATCGACCTGCTCGGCCAGACCGAGGGCATCCTCACCGAGCCGGCCGGCGGCACCACGATCGCCTCGACCGCGAAGCTCGCGCAAGAAGGGAAGATCGGCCCCGACGAGGTTGTCGTCGCGGTGATCAGCGGCAACGGCCTGAAGACGCTGCAGGAGCATCCCGACAAGTCCTGGCCGGAAATGGTCCCCTGCGAGGTCGGGGCGATGGAGGAGATGCTCAACGACTTCCGCCAGGCAGCTGCGGCCACGCTGCACTGAGCGGAAAAGGGGCGGGCGACCGGCGCGACCCCCGGCGCGCAGCCGGTCGCCGCGCCCGCACCTCCTCCGAACTGCATCAAATTTTCCTTCTCGTCGAGGGAGAATTTGATGCAGTTCGCCTAGGGTGGATGCTGTGAGCGAGCTGCCGCAGGTCGAGGGGGTCACGCACCACTGGGTGCGGGTGCGTGGGGTCGAGCTTCATTACGCGGAAGCTGGCTCGGGCGACGAGGCCGTCCTTTGCCTGCACGGTTGGCCGCAGCACTGGTACGAGTGGCGCGACCTGATGCCGGCGCTCGCCGACCGCTACCGGGTGATCGCGCCCGACCTGCGCGGGTTCGGCTGGTCGGAGGCGCCGGCGGGCGGCTACGAGAAGGAGAATCTGGCCGACGACGCCCTCGCCCTGCTCGACGAGCTCGGGCTCGAGCGGGTGAAGCTGGTCGGCCACGACTGGGGCGGCTGGATCGGGTTCCTGCTCTGCCTGCGCGAGCCGCAGCGCTTCGAGCGCTACCTCGCGCTCAACATCCTGCCGCCCTGGACGACGATGCGGGCGATGGCGCCGCACCTGTGGAGGTTCTGGTACCAGTGGCTGATCTCCTCGCCGGGGATCGGCTACCAGCTCCACCGCAGCGGCAAGTTCATCCCCAAAGTCCTGGTCGGCGGCTCGGTCCGCCGCGAGCCCTGGGACGAGGCGACGATCCACGCCTTCTCCGGCACCTTCACCGAGCCCGACCGGGCGCGGGCGGCGGTGCAGATGTACCGGGTCTTCACCCTCCGCGAGGTCCCGAAGATCAGCCGCGGCCAGTACGCCAAAGCCCGCCTCCGGGTCCCGACCAAGCTCCTCTTCGGCACCGGCGACGCCGCCCTCAACCACAACCTCCTCGCCGGCTACGAGAAGCACGCCGACGAGATGACGGTCGAGAAGGTCGACGGCTGCGGCCACTTCATAGCTGACGAGATGCCCCAGCTCGTCGCCGAAAAAGCTCGGGAGTTTTTCGCCGCCTGAGTCCGGGGTTGGGGAGGGGTTCGCCGGGCCCCTCCCCGCTGTTGCCCGCCGAACCCCTCCCCAACCCCCCCTAAGACCGAATCCTCGCCTCCTCCAGGTCGAGGTCGCGCTCGATCTGGCGCATCGTTTCGTTACGCAGCCGGCCGGCGCCGCGCAGCTGCAGCAGCTCGTCGCGCTCGATCCCGATCAGCTCGCGGCGCAGCTCGCCGTAGTCGGCGATCCGCTGTTCGCGCGCCGCAGCGCCGGGGTCCTCGCCGCCGAGCACCGCCTGGCACATCCGGAAGCGGGCGCGGTAGAGGTCGCGCAGGCGCTTCAGCTGTCCCTCCGAGGCGCGCTCCTCGTCCTCCATCTCGTCGAGCCGGTCGAGCGCCGACTGCGCCGCCTCCATCCGCGCCACCGCCTCTTCATCTGACCAGCGGCGCGGCTCCTCCAGGCCCAGCGCCCGGACGATGAAAGGCAGGGAGAGGCCCTGGCCGACCAGGGTGACGAGGATCAGGGCGAAGGTGAGGAAGATGATCTGCGGCCGGGCGTTGACGCTGAGCGGCACCGCCAGGGCGGCGGCGAGGGAGACGGCGCCGCGCATCCCGCTCCAGCCGACCGCGAACCGCTGCCCGAGGGTGTCGCCGGCGTCGCCTCGCATCGCGAAGACGAAGGCGAGGCGGACGGCGATCGAGGTGGCGGCCAGCGCCGCCGCCGGCAGCAGCAGCTCGCTGACCCCGGAGGAGGTCTCGTTGAGGGTGTCGACGATCTCCGGCAGCTGCAGGCCGAGGAGGACGAAGAGGGTGATCTCGAGCCCGTAGACGAGGACGTTCCAGAAGGCGACGGCGCTGAGGCGGACGTCGGCGTCGAGCGAGCGCGGCGACTGGTAGCCGGCGTAGATCCCGCCGACGACCGCGGCGAGGATGCCGGAGACGTGGAGCTCCTCGGCGCCGATGTAGGCGCCGTAGGCGGTGAGGACGGTGAGGACGATCGAGAGGCCGGCGTCGGTCTGGCGGCGGACGACCAGGTCGGAGACGACGCCGACGGCGAGCCCGACGACGATGCCGCCGAGGGCGACGCCGACGAATTCGAGCGCGGCGCCGCCGAAGCTGAAGGCGCTGCCGGTCGCCACCCCGACCGCGATCCGGTAGAGGACCAGGGCGGTGCCGTCGTTGATCATCGACTCGCCTTCGACCAGCAGCCGCACCCGCTCGGGTGCGCCGAGGCGGCGGAAGATCGAGGTCGCGGCGACGGCGTCGGTGGGGGCGAGGACGGCACCGAGGATCGCCGCCTCCGCCCAGGTCATCTCCGGGACCAGCGCGTGAGCGACGGCGGCAACGGCGCCGGCGGCGAGGAAGACGAGGCCGATCGCCAGCAGGGCCAGCGGCCGCATCACCGCCCGCAGCTCCTGCGGCGAGGTCCGCCAGCCGGCAGCGTAGACGAGCGGCGGCAGGAAGACGAGGAAGACCGTGTCGGGCTCGAGTTCGACGCTCGGCAGCGTCGGCACGAAGGCGATCCCCAGCCCGCCGAGGACGAGGACAATCGGCGCCGGGATCTTGCCGTAGTCCGCCAGTCGCACCAACAGGGCGGCGGCGAGGATGAGGACGAAGACCGACTCGATGTTGTTCATCGACCACATAACATCGGGTTCCGTGGACGAACTGCTCGCACCCCCGCTGGAGGAGATCGACCACGTGCGCGGCGACCCGGGCGCGCCGCTCGTGCTGGTGATGTTCGGGGACTTCCAGTGCCCCTTCTGCCTCGGCGCCCAGAAGAGCCTGCGGCGGGTGCGCGAGCGGCTAGGGGAGCGGCTGCTCTTCGGCTTCCGCCACCTGCCGATCCTCGAGCGCCACCCGCTGGCCCCGATGGCCGCCGAGGCCAGTGAGGCCGCCGCCGCCCAAGGCAAGTTCTGGGAGTACCACGACGCCCTCTACGCCGCCCAGCCGAAACTCTCGCGGGAGACGATGCTGGCGGTGGGGCGGGACCTCGGCCTCGACGCCGACCGGATCGCCGCCGACCTCGACTCCGGCGCCCACCGAGAGCGCGTCGCCCGCGACATGGCCTCGGCCCAGGCCAGCGGCGCCAGCGGCACGCCCACCTTTTTCGTCAACGGCAAGCGTTTCTACGGCGCCTACGACGCCTCCTCGCTGGTCGAGGCGCTCCAAGCCTGAACCGGGCGCAACTTCCTGCCGCCGAGCGGTTGATAATGCAGCGACCAATCGAGGGGAGAGGGTGGATGCAGGCTGTAGGCAGAGCGGTGCTTGTGGCGCTCGTTGTCTCGCTGGCGACGGTGGTGCCGGCGGCTGCGCAGGCGGCGACGATCACCGGCACGGTCAGCGGCGAAGACACCCACGCCGGGATTGCCGGAGTTGAAGTCTGTCCGACGCCGCAGCCCTACACCTTCGAAGCCGCCTGTACCACCACGGATGCGAGCGGCCACTACAGCCTCAATGAACTGCCGCCGGCGCAGTACTCGATTGCCTTCTCGGGCTGGGTCAACAACGTCCCGTACGTCAGCGAGACCTACGACAACAAGCCGGCCTACCAGTACGGCGATCTGGTCACGCTGAGCTCGGTCGACGAGGTCCGACAGCTCGACGTCGAACTCGCCCGCGGCGGCTCCGTCAGCGGCAGGCTGACCGATGAAGAAACGGGTTTGCCGATTGCCGGGATGGGCGCTTGCGCGAGGCTCGAAGGTGACGGTTACGAACGCTGCGCGAAGTCCGACGGCAACGGCAACTACCAAGTGAACGGCCTGCCCAGCGGGGAATACAGCGTCTACTACGAAGGCTGGAACCAGGTCAACTACCTGCGGGAGTTCTACGAGGACGCGGAAACCTGGGCGCAGGCGACGGTGCTCACCGTCACCGCACCCGGGACGACCTCTGGCATCGACGCCGAACTCGCCCGCGGCGCCCAGATCTTCGGTCACGTCAGCCAGGCCGGCACCGGCCTGCCGCTGCCCCAATCGTTCGTCTGCGCCGAAATGGAGCCACCGGGCGAATACCAGGAGTGCGACATGACCGACGCCGACGGCAACTACGGGCTGATCGGGCTGCCCGCCGGCACCTATCTGGTCGCCTTCGAACTCGAATACCTGCCGTTCGGCCCGGTCGCCGGGCAGTGGTGGCAGGGGGCGGCGACTGCCGAGGAAGCGACGCCGATCGTTCTGACCCCGCCGGAAACCCGCACCGGCATCGACGGGGTGGTGGATCGAGCGATCTACGGCCCCCCGGAAAAAGAACCGACTGTCACGATCCCTCCGCCGCTGCCGCCGCCACTCGCCACCACCAGCGTTCAGCGGCGACTGCCGAAATGCCACAAGGGCTTCCACCGAAAGCTGGTCAAAGGCAAGAAGCGCTGCGTGCGCAAGCCCCGGCCCCACCGCAGGCATCGCCGCAGCCACCACTAGGCAGCTAGGCTCGCGCCCGTGAAGGCGCTGGTTCAGCGGGTAAGTCAGGCGGCGGTCAGCGTCGAGGGAGAGCGGGTCGCGCAGATCGGCCCGGGCATGTTGATCCTGCTCGGCGTGGGCGTCGGCGACGGGCCTGAGGAGGCCGACCGGGTCGCCGAGAAGGTGCGGAAGCTGCGGATCTTCGACGATGCGGAGGGGCGGATGAACGAGCCGCTGGGCGAGCGCGAGATCCTCTGCGTCAGCCAGTTCACCCTCTACGGCGACGCCCGCCGCGGCAACCGGCCGAGCTACGTCGACGCCGCCCGGCCGGAGGTCGCCGAGCCGCTGTACGACCGCTTCTGCGAGCGCCTGGGGGCGAAGAAGGGCGTCTTCGGCGCCTGCATGGGAGTGGCGCTGATCAACGACGGGCCGGTGACGCTGATGCTCGAGGTGCCGGCGGCCGGCGGGCAGTCAGGCTGACGGCGCGCTAAGCGTCGAGCAGGCCAAGCTCGCCGGCGCGGTGGCTGGCCTCGACCCGGGAGCGGCAGTCGAGCTTGCCGAGCAGGTTGCGGACGTGCATGTCGACGGTGCGCTGGCTGATGAAGAGCTCCTGGGCGATCTCCTTGTTGGTGCGGCCGACGGCGACGTGGCGCAGCACCTCCAGCTCGCGCCGGGTCAGCTGACTGCCGTCAGCGGCTGCCGCGGCGCGGCTGCCGAGGCGCTGCGCGACCGACTCGCCCAGCGCCGCGACTTCTTGCGCCGCCGCGGAGGCGAGCGGGCCGGCGCCGAGCTTGCGGGCGCAGCGGTAGGCGTCGGAGAGTCGCTCCAGCGCCTCGTCGCGTTGGCTCGCGGCGGCGAGGGCGACTCCGGCGCGGAGTTCGACCTGGGCCCGCTCGTGTGGGATCGCCAACGTGCGGTGCAGCTCGACCGCGCGGGCCATGTGCTCGGCGGCGGTCGTCGCCTCGTCTTCGAGCAGCGCCAGCTCGCCAAGCGTCTGCGCCAGGGCGGCGAGGGCGTCGGGGTGACCGCCATCGGCGGCCATGCGGCTGAGCGCCTCGGTGCAGGCGGCGAGGCCGTCGCGGTCGCCCCGGCCGGCGAAGTACGTGGCAGCCCAGCGCATCCCCCAGACGGCGTAGTGGTGATCTTCGCTGCGCTCCCAGCGGGCAAGCAACTCGCGGCAGTAGCGGCTCGCCTCGTCGTCGAGGCCCTCGGCGGCGGCGACGATCGCCAGGCCGGTAGTCGAGTCGACATACATGTTGTAGTGGCCGACCGAGGAGGAGACCGCGCGCGAGGAGGTGAGTAGGCGCCGGGCCGAGCTGAGCTTCCCCTGGAAGGCATGGATCGCACCGATCAGGCCCTCGGCGACCCAGACCGCGGTGTCGTCCTCGATCAGCTCGCGGCCTAGCTCCTCGGCGCGCGGCCATTCGCCGCGCTCGCGCAGGACGTAGACGAGGCAGGTGACGCAGGCGACCTCGGTGTCGCCGGAGCCGTCGGCGCGGCAGAGGCCGAGGGCCGTGTCGAGTGCCTCCTCGGCCTGGCGGTAGTCGGCGCCGTCGTAGAGGACGAGGCTGAGCCGCTGGTAGAGCTCGGCGGCGACCGGGGTCAGGTCTTCCTCCAGTGCCAGCGCCAGGCCAGCGCGGACGCTCGCCAGGCCGGCCTCGTAGTCGCCGCCCTTGGCCTCGGCCACGCCCTGCAGGCCGAGCAGCCGCGCCCGCAGGTCGTTGCGGCCGGCGGCGGTTGCCTCGGTGACGGCGATCTCGGCCAGCTCGATCGCCTCCTGGTAGCGGGCGCTGCGCCGGTGGTGGTCGCCCATCGCCAGGCGCTCCATCGCTGCCTCGGTCGGTTGCCCGGCGGTGGCGAAGGCCTCGGCGGCGAGTCGCCGGGTGGCAAAGGCGGCGTCGCGTTCGCCGAGCAGGTCCTGGACACCGGCTAGCCGCCGCTGCGCTTGCGCATAGCCAAGGCCGTCCTCGCGCTGGTCGCAGCCGGCGGCGAGCTCGCGCCAGCCTTTCGCCGCCTCGGCCATCTCGCCGGAGAGCTCGGCGCAGCGGGCGAACCGCTCCAGCGTCTCCTGCCGCGCCTCGTCAGCTTCGTCGCTGGGCCAAAGCTCGAGTGCCTCGCCGGCCGCGCGGGCCGCGTCGCGGTGGGCCTGCAGCTCCTCCGAGCGTCGCGCCGCCTCGACCAGGGCGGCGCGGGCGGCTGGCTCGTCGGCGGCGCCACGCCAGTGGGTCGCAACCTCGAGCTGGGAGCCGTCGGCCGCGGCCAGGGCTTCAGCGAGGCGCCGGTGCAGCTCGCGGCGCCGCATCCACGGGACCTCCGCGTAGAGGGCTTCCTGGGCGAGGGCGTGGCGGAAGGCCGCCCGTCCCGGCCCGCGCTCCTCCAGGAGGCCGTTCTCGATCAGCTCGGCGAGGCCGGCGCCGCTGCTCAGCTCGGCGACGGTGGCGAGGTCGAGCTGCTGGCCCGCGACCGCGGCGGCCTCGGCGGCAGCCCGTGCCTCCTCGGAGAGCGTCGAGGTGGCGATGAGGACCGCTTCGCGCACGGTGTCGGGCAGGGGGACGTCGTCTTCGTCGGTCAGCTCGAGCCCGTGGCGGCCGGGGCGCAGCGCCTCCCGCAGCCGCAGCGCCGCCACCAGCTCCTCGACGAAGAACGGCGAGCCCTGCGTGCGGTCGTGGATCGCGCGGACGAGGGCGGGGGAGGGTGGCTCGGGGAGCAGCGCCTCCAGCAGCGCGGCGACGCCGTCGCTGTCGAGCGGGTCGAGCGAGATCTCCTCCAGGCTGCCGCCGCGCCGCAGCTCGTTGCGCGCCCAGCGCAGGCGATGGGCGCGGGGGAGGCCGTCGGAGCGGTAGGCGCCGATCACCAGCACCGGCATCTCCCGCACCGGGCCGGCGAGGGCGGCGAGGAGTTCGAGCGTGGTCTCGTCGGACCACTGCAGGTCGTCGAGGAGGATCGTCAGCGGCTGCTCGGCGGCAAGGTGGGCGAGGGCGCACCGCACCGCCTCGAAGATCGTCGCCCGCTCGGTCTCGGCAGCGGGCTCGCCGAGCTCGGGGAGCAGGAGCGCGAGGTGGGGGAGGAGCGGGCCGCACTCGCCGAGGGCCTGGGGGTCGGAGCGCAGGCGCGAGCGCAGCGCGTCGACGATCGGCCCGTAGGGGACGGCGGAGCCCTCGGTCGCGGCCCCGCGCAGGACGGAGGCCGCGTCGGCGGTCGCCGCTTCCGCCAGCCGACTCTTGCCGATCCCGGCCTCGCCGCAGAGCAGGACGATCCCGCCCGAGCCTTCCGCGGCGCCCTCCAGGGCAGCCGCCAGCCGGGCAAGCTCGGCTTCCCGGCCGACCAGCGGGGTGCGCGTCCCCATCACGAAGTAAGTCTAGGTCCGCTCATGCCGACGGGCCGAAAACCGGATGAGCGCTCCGGTTCCGGCCCGTCGGCGAGCGCGGCGGCTCAGTTGGTGGCTGCCACCGGGTCGGGGCGGACGATCACCGTGTCGGCGATCGGGATGATCTCGTCGGCGGGGAGTCCGGCATCCTCGGCGTGCTTGCGGATCGTCTCCGGGCTGTCGCCTTCGTAGACGCAGAAGGTGCCCAGCTCGCCGCTCTCCTCGGTCAGCACGTAGCTGCGAATCCAGCGCACGCCCGAGTCCGGCTGGTCGCCGACTTCGGCCGATTTCTTGGCGGCGGCCTCCAGGTCCTCGCCGGTGCGCCACCCGTTGCGGCGAAGAATTCCGTACAGCTGCATTTCAGTTACCTCCAGTTTCGCTTTCGACTTGCCCTACGACCGTACGCCCGCCGAGGTTCGGTCGCATCAGCAAAACCACCGTATTTTCGGTTCCAGGTGCCGTATCCCGCGATGCTCGGCATACGGCACCTGTTGAATACGGCGATGGCCGAGCTGATCTACACCGCGATCGCCTCCCTCGACGGCTACGTCGCCGACGAGCAGGGCAAGTTCGACTGGGCGATGCCCGACGAGGAGGTCCACGCCTTCGCCAACGAGCTCGAGCGCGCCACTGGCACCCACCTCTACGGCCGCCGCATGTACGAGACGATGAAGGCCTGGGAGAGCGACGAGATGCTCGAAGGCCAGCCTCAGGTGATGCGCGACTACGCCGAGATCTGGCGGGCCGCCGACAAGATCGTTTACTCCCGCTCGCTCGAGGCGGTCGAGACCTCACGTACCTGTCTGGAGAGGGACTTCGACCCAGATTCCGTCCGCGCCCTGAAGGAGACCGCGACCCGCGACCTCAGCATCGGCGGCGCCGAGCTGGCGGGCCAGGCCCTGGATGCGGGCCTGGTCGACGAGATCCACCTGTTGCTCGTCCCATTTGCGGTGGGCGCCGGCAAGCCCGTCCTCTCAATCAGCAGACAAATCCCGTTGGAGCTGCTCGACCAGCGACGCTTCGACAACGGGACTGTCTATCTGCGTCACCGGCTCCGCGGCCTGTAAAGATGCGGCGATGAAGTTACGGCGGCTGCCGCTCTACTGTTTCCTCCTCGTGGTTGCCCTGAGCTTTCCGGCGGGAGCAGCGGCGGCGGCCCGGCCGGCCGACGTACAGCGTGGCCTCCAGCGCCTGGTGGCGGCGAAGGGCGGGCCGCCGGGGGCGATTGCGACGCTGTACCGCAACGGGCACTTGACGGTCCTGCGCGCGGGGCGGGCTGACGTCCGGCGGCCGGGGGCGCCGAAGCCCACCGAACACATGCGGATCGCCAGCGTCGCCAAGGCGTTCAACGGCGCCGTGGCGCTGCACCTCGTTGACGAAGGGCGCCTGGGACTCGAAGACACGATCGCCCAGCGACTGACCGGCATTCCCGCGGCCTGGGGGCAGGTGACTGTGCGCCAGATGCTGGGCCACACCAGCGGGCTCCCCGACTACACCCAGTCCAAGGGCTTCGCCGAACAGGCGAAAAAGAACCCGCGCGGCTTCGTCTCCCCGCAGAAGATCATCGGCTGGGTCCGCGGCGAAGCGCTCGAGTTCGCGCCCGGCTCGGACTACGAGTACTCCAACACCGACAACATCGTCGTCGGCCTGATCGTCGAAGCCGTCACCGGCCGCTCCTACGCCGACAACCTCCAGGACCTCGTCTTCAACCCGGCCGGGCTGAGCGAGACCAGCTTCCCGACCAAGCCGGCGCTGCCGAAGCCCTTTATCCACGGCTACGTGGTCGAGGCCGGCGAGCCGCCCGCGGACGTGACGACCTTCCTCAGCCCGAGCGGCGCCTGGGCCTCCGGAGCGATCGTCTCGACGCCCCGGGACCTCAACGCTTTCATCCGCGCCGATCTAGGCCTCGAGTTCTTCTCTCAGACCCAGCAACAGCAACAGATGAACTTCGTCCCCGGCGGCAAGTCCAGCCCACCCGGCCCCGGCCAAAACTCCGCCGGCCTAGCCCTCTTCCGCTACAAGACCAAGTGCGGCACCGTCTACGGCCACACCGGCAACTTCCCCGGCTACGTCCAATTCGCCGCCGCCACCCCCGACGGCACCCGAGCCGTCACCACCTCCCTCAACATCCCCGCCCCCACGGGCAAGCTCCTAGCCCAACTACGAAAGGTCCAAGAGACCGCAGTCTGCGCGCTGCTGAGATAGATATAGAAATCTTCTGTCTGAGGAGTTCTATAGCCTTGGCACGTTGGTCCCGCGCCCCTACCAGCTCGATTTTTTCGCTGACGATGACGGCGACAAGCCCTGCCTGCGGTGGATCAAGGAACTGACTCCGGCGAAGCGTCACGCTATCGGCGTTGCGATGGAGCAGATCCTCCAGAACCAGGGTGTCGCGGTCTGCAACGAGAAAGCCTGGGGGAAACAGCTAGGTCGCGGGGTGTTCGAGTTCCGGCTGATGCGGAAGCGTCGCTACAGGATGAAGCAGAAGGGTCGCAAGGTGGAGAAGGTCGAGCAGATCAGTCTGCGGGTCTTCTGCCATGCCTACGGCGACCGGCGGATTCTGCTCCTGCATGGCTACGACAAAGGAGAGGACCCCAAGGGCCGGCGACAGCAGCGCGAGATCGAGACCGCACGGCACCGATTGCGCAAATGGCACTCGCAGCAACGGGCGAAGCAACGGCGAGCTTGACAAGATATGGGTTATAGCCCATAATAGTTGCCGCGCGTCAACCTTTCGACCATCAATGGATATGAGCGACGATTTCAAAAACCTGATCGAGGACATAGAGGCCGAGGCAAAGGCAGAAGGCTTCGGGGCCGAGCTTCGCGAGATGCGGCGCGAGTTCTCGATCGCTAGTCAGCTGATGACCCTCCGGCGCGAGAAGAAGCTGACTCAGAAGCAGCTCGCCCAAGCCTCCGGAATCCCCCAGAGCGAGATCAGTCGTATCGAGACCGGCGACGCCAATCCCACCTACGCCACGCTCTCCGCGCTCGCCGAGCCCTTCGGTGTGCAGGTGGGCTTCATCGTCCCCGACGCCGCATAGGTCGCGCCGATGAGGTGGGCAGAAGTGCGCTTCCTCTCGTTGTACCGCAACTCTTGAGTTCGCTTGCCGCGATGCCGGAGGAGGGACTCAAACCCTCGACACGCGGATAATGAAAGCCTTTTAGGGGGGTACCTAATCCCTGTCGAGAACTTCCCTGACGCGCGTCAGGTGCAACCCGGCTGCTTCGCCGATCTCCCGCAGCGTCAGGCCCGCCTTCCGCGCCCGCTCAAAGGCTTCCCGGCGAGCGATGCGGGCTTGGTCGCGCTCGCTGTCAACGCGGGCGAACTTCGATTGAGCGCGCTCGACCTCGGCGCGCGCTTTGTCCTTAGCGTCCTTAGCCACGCGAGCAGCCATTCGGGAGGGTGGCGGGAGGGGGTAGGGCGACTTGCAATTCGCACCTTGCCAGCGGACCTCCGCCGTACCATTCCCCGCATGACGGCGGGAAGACCTCGGCCCCTCAGCTTTGCCGTGCGGCAAGCGTTGATCCAAGCTTGCGGCACCGTCTTTTATTACAAGGGCGGTTTGGTTGAGCTATTCACTTCCGCAGGGGTTCCTCGGGCTGCCGTCCAGCGCTATGTCGATCAGGAATGCGTCAAGTTTCAGATTGCTCGCTTCGTCCTGGAAGACCTCGACAAGAGGGGTGCATCCGGCCACCGCATTCAGGCCCAGATTGTCGATGCGATGCTCGGACTCGACGGACCGGCCGATGACGTTGCCGACAAGGCGGAAGCAAAGAAATCCCTAGAGGCGCTTCGCGGCGCCGCAGGACGAGCTGCGCCCTCGGGTGCGGCGGAGCAGCAAGCGGCGGCTGTCGCGGCCCGTAAGCAACGAGAAGCCCTCCAGCGCAAAGCTGCCGAGGTCCAAGCTGAAAAAGTCCGGGCACTTCGTGAGGACTTCGCCAGGCTGGCGGGAATGACCGACAAGCAGGAGCGTGGCTATGCCTTTGAGCGCTTTCTGGCCGATTTGTTCAAAGCCTCAGACCTCGACTATCGCGGCTCTTACAAGGTGGGCGCTCAGCAGATTGATGGCGCCTTCAAGCATGGGGGGCGGGACTATCTGGTCGAGGCCCGCTGGCGGGAGGAACCTCCCGCCGCCAATGACCTGTTCACCTTCGCGATGAAGGCAACTGGCAAGCTCGACGGAACGTTGGGCCTGTTCATCACGATGGTCCCGCCGCGCGACGAAGTACTGGCGGAGGTGGCGAAAGCGAGCCGAAACGTTCTCATCATGGACGGGAGCGACTTGGCGTTGATCCTTGAGGGTCGGCTAACGCTGCCGGAAGCCTTGGAGTTCAAGCGCAGGCGTGCCGCGCAAGAGGGCATTCTCTTTTCGAGCCTCGCCCAGGCTCACCTCGTCTAGCTGCCTGCTGGGCTACTCCTCGTCCTCGTCATCGCCAGTTAGCTCCTTTAATAGCTCCGCTTGCATGGTGGTGATCCAGGCGATGGCTTTGTTTTCAGCGTCGGCCTGATCTTCGGCGTCAAATGAAACGGTGCCGTAGCTCGCGGGGGAGACGCTGCTCAAAACCACTCGCCCTCGATGTTGTTCGACTCGCGGAGCCGCCCCACTCCTAGCTGATCGGCAGTCAAGTATCGGCTGCCCTCCTCATGGCTCGGGTCTGGTCCAAAAACCATGTACGGACCGCTCACGCCGCTCCTCCTTGCCACCCCCCTGCCAAATCGAACCCTCCCAGCCTCGGGAAGCGGCGCATTTCCCAGTGCGCTGGGATGCCGGAGGAGGGACTCGAACCCCCGACACGCGGATTATGATTCCGCTGCTCTAACCAGCTGAGCTACTCCGGCGGGGGGGATGATGGTAGCGATGGCGCGGTCGGGTGGTGGAGCTCCTGAGACGGGTTGGGCGGCGATTCGGCCGGTGCTGGTGGGGTTCCTGCTGGTGGTCGATGCGTTTGCGGTGATTTCGCTGGCGGTGGTGCGGCCCGAAGACTGGTGGGCGCCCTTTACCGGGTTCGGGGTGGTACTGGTGGGGCTGGTGTGGTTTTTGAGCTGGTCGATCCGGCATCGGCACGACGACGACTGAGGGGCGCCGGCGGGGAGAGCGTCGATTGCAGGGGAAACGCTGCACCATTCGCGCATCGTGAGTAGGCTGGGCCGATGCCTGCTGATCTCGACAGAGCGGTGAAGACCGTGGTCCGGCAATGCATGGGGATCCAGCCGGGCGAGGACGTGCTGGTGGTCTGCAACCCGGTCACCGAAGAGATCGGCGCGCTGATGCGGATCGAGGCGCAGGGCGAGGGCGCCGACGCGACCCTGGCGGTGATCTCCGAGCGCGACTCCGCCGCCGCCGAGCCGCCGCGCGCCGTGGCTGCGGCGATGGCCGCCGCCGACGTCGTCCTGGCGCCGACGATCCAGTCGCTCTCGCACACCGACGCCCGCAAGGTGGCAAGCGAGGCGGGCGTCCGCGTCGGCAGCCTGCCGGGCGTGACCGAGGAGATGCTCGGCCGCCTGATGACCGGCGACCTGGAGGAGATTCGGCGCCGCAGTTGGGCGCTGACCACGGCGATCAACCGCGGCTCGGAGGCGCGGATCACCTGCAACCACGGCAGCGACCTGCGGATCGGGCTCGAGGGGCGAATGGGGACCGTCGACGCCGGCGAACTCGGCAGCCGCGGCGCCTTCGGCAACCTGCCCTGCGGCGAGGGCTTCATCGCCCCGGTCATCGAGAGCACGGAGGGCGTGCTCGTCGTCGACGGCTCGATCGCCGAAGTCGGCCTGCTCGACACCCCGACCGCGCTGACGGTCCGCGAAGGCCACCTGGTCGAGGCGACCGGCCCGGACGGCAGCCGGCTGATGGAGCTGCTGACCGCCCACGGCGAGGAAGCCACCAGCGTCGCCGAGCTCGGGATCGGCACCAACGAAGAAGCCGAGCTGACCGGCAACATCCTCGAGGACGAGAAGATCCTCGGCACCTGCCATGTCGCCTTCGGCGCCTCGGCGGCGATCGGCGGCACCGTCCAGGTGCCGGTCCACCTCGACTGCGTGGTGCTCGAACCGACGATCGAAATCGACGGCGAGACCGTCGTCAGCGGCGGCGAGCTCCTCCTCTGAGGGGGCGCGGGGATGCCGACCCTCCTCGCCGTCCCCAACGTCTCCGAAGGTGCTGATGAGGGGCGGCTCGACCGCCTTCAGAGCGCCTTCTCGAGGAGCGTGCGCCTGCTCGACCGCCACACCGACGCCGACCACGGCCGCAGCGTCTTCACCCTCGCCGGCGAGCCCGGCGCGCTGACCGAGGCGCTGGCGAGCGGGGCGGAGGAGGCGATCGAGACGCTCGACATGCGCGCCTACCACGGCGCCCACCCGGCGATCGGCGCGCTCGACGTCTGCCCCGTCGCCTGGTTCGACCCCGCGGCCCGAGAGGCCGCCCGCACCGAGGCGGTAGCCGTCGCCGAGCAGATCGGCGGCCTCGGCGTCCCGGTCTTCCTCTACGGCGAGCTGGCGCGGGAGCCGGGACGGGCTGAGCGCGCCTACTTCCGCAACGGCGGCCTGGCGGAGCTGTGGCTGCGGATGGAGTCGGGGGAGCTGCGGCCCGACTTCGGCCCCGACCTCCCGCACCCGACCGCCGGGGCGACTCTGGTCACGGCGCGACCGCCGCTCGCCGCCTTCAACGTCGAGCTCGACAGCGGCGACGTCGAGATCGCCCGCTCCGTCGCCGCCAGCCTGCGCGAGGCGGGCGGGGGCCTGCGAGGGGTGCGCGCGATCGGGCTGCTCCTCTCCAGCGGCCGCGCCCAGGTCTCGACCAACGTCCACGACCCGCTGGCGGTGCCGCTCGGCGAGGTGGTCGAGCGGGTGCGCGAGCTGGCGGCGCCGCTCGGCGCCCGCCCGATCGAGGCCGAGCTGGTCGGCCTGATCCCGCAAGCCGCGCTCAGGGACTATCCCGCCGACGTGCCGATGCGCGGCTTCGACCCGGCGCAGCACGTGATCGAGGCGCGCCTGGCGGAGGCGACCGACTAGATTTCGAACTGCATCAAATTTTCTCTCTACAAGGTGGAGAATTTGATGCAGTTCGCTCTCATGGCTCAGACGAGGAAGAAACGACAGCGCAAGCGCCGCGGCACCCAGGGCGGGCGGATCGACACGAAGGCGCGCCGCAGCCGTCCCCGCAGCCGCGAGGAGGCGAAAGCGCAGGCGCGGGCGAAACGCCGGCCTAGCGCGAAAGAGGACCTGCCGCCAACCTGGCGCAACTCCTTCGTCCGCGGCCTCTTTGCCACCGCCATCTTCTCGGTGCTGATGATCCTGATCTTCAAACGGGCCGTCGGTCCCGCGCTGATCTTCGGCGCCTTCATGCTCGCCATCTACGTCCCCTCGGGCTACTACATCGACACGGTCCTCTGGCGGCGGCGCGAGCGCGCCCGCATCCGCGCCCGGAGCGAGTGATGGCACTCGACGTCGAGATGCTCACGGTGGGGCAGATCGGCGAGAACTGCTTCCTGTTCCGGCCGCAGGGCAGCGACCGGCTGCTGATCGTCGACCCGGGGGAGGAGCCGGAGCGGATCCTCGCTGCTGTCGAGGCGATGGGCGGCTCGGTCGAGGCAATCCTGCTCACCCACTGCCACTTCGACCACATCGGCGCGGTCGCGCCGGTGGCGCGGGCGACGGGCGCCCCGGTCTACTGCCCCGAGATCGAGGTGCCGCTGCTCGCCGACATCATGGCCTACGTCCCCTGGCCCGGCTTCGGCCCCTACGAGAGCTACGAGGCCGACGAGACCGTCAGCGGCGGCGAGACGCTCGAGCTCGCCAGGATGGAGATCGAGGTCCTCTTCACCCCGGGCCACAGCCCCGGCCACGTCACCTACGCGGTCAAGGGCGAGCCGGCGATCTTCTCCGGCGACGTCCTCTTCCAGGGCTCGGTCGGTCGCGTCGACCTCCCCGGCGGCGACGGCCCGACCCTGCTCGCCTCCATCGCCACCCTGATGGACACCTACCCCGAGGAGACCGTCGTCCATCCCGGTCACATGGGCCTGACGACGCTCGGGGCGGAGCGGGCGACCAATCCCTTCCTCGGCTCGCTGGCGCGTTAGGAGCACCATGGCGAGCAAGTTCCAGGCCCCGCGCGGGACCTTCGACATTCTCCCCGAGGCCGCTCGCGGCCGCCGCCGACTCGAAGCCGCCGCCGCGACCGTCTTCGCCCGCGCCGGCTACGAGCCGATCGCGACGCCGGCCTTCGAGGACACCGACCTCTTCGAGCGCGGGGTCGGCAAGTCCACCGACATCGTCCGCAAGGAGATGTTCACCTTCGAGGACAAGGGCGGGCGCAGCCTCACCCTGCGCCCGGAGGGGACCGCCTCGGTCTGCCGCGCCTACCTCGAGCACGGGATGCAGAAACTTGCGCAGCCGGTGAAGCTCCACTACCTCGGCCCGTTCTTCCGCCACGAGCGCCCGCAGGCCGGCCGCTACCGCCAGTTCCACCAGCTCGGGGCCGAGTGCATCGGCACCGATTCGCCGCTCGCCGACGCCGAGGTGATCATGCTCCTCTCCGACCTGCTGGGCGAGCTCGGCGTGCCCGGGGTGGAGCTGCGGCTCGGCAGCCTCGGCTCCTTCGAGGCGCGGCGCGCCTACCTCGAGGACCTGAAGGCGTACCTGCACGGCCACGAGGGCGAGCTCTCCCGGGACGTGCGCGAGCGGATCGACATCAACCCGCTGCGCGCCTTCGACTCCGACGACGAAGGCACGCGCGGGGTGATGGCGAACGCGCCGACGATCGTCGAGCGGCTCGAGGGCGAGGACGCCGAGCACTTCGCCGAGGTGCGGGCGTTGCTCGACGCCTCCGGCATCGCGTACACGATCGACCCGACCCTGGTCCGCGGCCTCGATTACTACACGCGAACGATCTTCTCCTTCGTCTGCGACCGGCTCGGGGCGCAGTCGGAGATCGGCGGCGGCGGCCGCTACGACGGCCTGATCGAGCAGCTCGGCGGCGCGCCTACCCCCGCGGTCGGCTGGGCGGCCGGGATCGAGCGGATCCTGCTGGCGCTTGACGAGGAGGTGGCAGGGGAGGGGCGCGACGCCTTCATCGCCGTCGCCGACCCCGGCCAGCGAGGGCGGGCGATGGCGCTCGCGACCGAACTGCGCCACGCGGGAATCTCCGCCGAGCTCGACCTCGCCGGCCGCAGCCTCAAGAGCCAGCTCAAACACGCGAACCGGATCGGCGCCCGCCGCGTCCTCATCTTGGAGACCGACGGCACTGCCCAGCTGCGTGACATGGGGTCGGGAGAGCAGCGCGCGGTCGATCCCGGCAACCTTGTCGACGAGATGACCGGAGGAGAAGCGTGAGCAAGAGGGGGTCGAACCCGCTGTACCAGGATCTTCCGCCCCGCAGATCCGGGTCGGTCGGGACGAAGAAGTCGCAGGCCGGGCCAGCCCTGCGAGGCAACCAGTACCGGGACACCTGGTGCGGCGAGGTGCTGCCCGAGCGGGTGGACTCGCAGGCGCGGGTCGCCGGCTGGGTCCACCGCCGCCGCGATCACGGCGGCCTGATCTTCATCGATCTGCGCGACCGCACCGGGATCGTCCAGCTCGTCTTCAACCCCGACAGCTCCGGCGCTTCCTTCGAGCTCGCTCACAAGCTGCGCGCCGAGGACGTGCTGAGCGCTGCAGGTGGCGTCGTCAAGCGCTCCGAGGAGACGGTCAACCGCGAGCTCGCGACCGGCGAGGTCGAGCTCCTCGTCACCGAGGCGGAGCTGCTCGCCAACGCGGAGACGCCGCCCTTCCAGGTCGAGGGCTTCTCCGGCGAGGTCGGCGAGGACACGCGGCTGCGCTACCGCTACCTCGACCTGCGCCGCGAGCAGATGCAGAAGGCGCTGGCGCTGCGCCACCGGGTCGTCCACGCGATGCGCGAGTTCCTCGACCAGGAGGGCTTCCTCGACGTCGAGACGCCGGTCCTCACCCGCTCGACCCCCGAGGGCGCCCGCGACTTCCTCGTCCCCAGCCGCCAGCAGCAGGGCTCCTTCTACGCGCTGCCGCAGTCGCCGCAGCTGTTCAAGCAGTTGCTGATGATGTCCGGGTTCGAGCGCTACTACCAGGTGGCCCGCTGCTTCCGCGACGAGGCGACCCGCGCCGACCGCCAGGCCGAGTTCACCCAGCTCGACATCGAGATGTCGTTCGTCGACGGCGAGGACGTGATCGACGTCAACGAACGGCTGCTGGCTCACGTCTTCCGGAGCGTCGGCGGCCCCGAGATCGAGGCCCCGATGCAGCGCATGTGTTACGACGAGGCGATGGGGCGGTTCGGGACCGACCGGCCCGACCTGCGCTTCGGCCTCGAGCTGGTCGACCTCGGCGACGCCCTGCGCGAGACCGAGTTCAAGGTTTTCCGCTCGGTGCTGGAGGGCGGCGGCTCGATCCGCGGCCTCAATGCCGGCCGCCGCGAGATGCCGCGCTCTGAGCTCGACGGCCTGATCTCCCGCGCCCAGGAGCTCGGCGCGAAAGGGCTCGTCTGGGCCTTTCGCGAGGGCGACGGCTGGCGCTCGCCGACCGCGAAGTTCCTCAGCGACACCGAGCTGGCCGACCTCAACCAGCGCCTCGGCGCCGGGGAGGGCGACCTGCTGCTGCTGGTCGCCGACAAGCGCCCGGTCACCGACGCGGTGCTCGGGCAGATGCGCCTCGACCTCGGCGAGAAGCTCGGCCTGATCGACGAGAGCGAGCACCGCCTGGTCTGGATCGTCGACTGGCCGATGATGGAGTGGAACGAGGGGGAGAAGCGCTGGGACGCGATGCACCACCCGTTCACCGCCCCGGCCGGCGAGTTCGACCCCGAGAACCCGGGCGCCGCGCGCGCCCAGGCCTACGACGTCGTCTGGAACGGGCAGGAGCTCGGCGGCGGCTCGATCCGCATCCACGACGCAGAGGTCCAGGAGCAGGTCTTCGCTGCCCTCGGGATCGACCGCGAGACGGCGGAGGCGCGCTTCGGCTTCCTGCTCGAGGCGCTGCGCTACGGCGCCCCGCCGCACGGCGGCATCGCCTACGGCATCGACCGCATCGTCCAGCGCCTCTACGGCGCCGAGACGATCCGCGACGTGATCGCCTTCCCCAAGACGGCCTCCGGCTTCGATCTGCTCACCGGCGCCCCAGCCCCGGTCGACGACCGGCAGCTGCGCGAGCTCGGCGTCGCGATCCACAAACCCAAACTCGCGGGACATTGAGATGGGCCTGCGGGACTGGATCCCCCGCAGGTGGCGGCCGGCCCCGGGGCCCGGGCAGACGCCGATCCACGTCGATGACCCCAGCTACGACAGCTGGGAGGTGGTGCGCGACTTCGCCGACGTCCGCACTGCCCGCGCCTGGCACCAGGCCCTGATCGAGGCGAACATCGAGGCGGTTCTCACCTCCGACTGGCCGCTCGACCGCTTCGGCCGCGGCGACATCGCCCTCCGCGTCCCCGCCGAGCGCTGGAGCGAGGCCGAGTGGCACCTCTCCAACCTCGACGACGAGTGGGTTTGACGAGCGCCCAGCGGTGGTAAGTTTGCACCAGGCTCGAGCCCGTACGAGAGCCGTCTCACCGTTTGACCCAACACAAACGGCGCGGGAGCTGACAAGTCTCCGGGTCTCTTGGGATCAGGAGCAGGCACCCACCTTCATTTGAAGGGATCAAAGCCAGAGGCGGCAACGGCGGGTTGGGGCCTTTTTCGTGCGCTTCGCGTCACCGAATCGTCCGTCTGGCGCGACTGAATCGGCACGATCTGCGCACCACGCGTGCGCCCCGCCGCTTCACGATCCGCGGCATGACCAGCGAGAGTGCAACTCGCCCTCATATAGAGGGTCAACTGCACACTCGATGTCTTGACCGGGAGATCGCACGGCTGGCGACGGGGCAGCATGGGGTGGTTGCTCGGCGGCAGTTGGTCGCGATCGGGATGGGAAGCGGAGCGATCTCGGTGCGGCTCGAGCGAGGGCAGCTGCACGAGCTGCACCGAGGGGTCTACGTCGTCGGCTTTCGTCGCATATCGCAACGTGGTCGGTGGATGGCAGCGGTCCTTGCTTCCGGCCCAGGAGCAGTCCTGGGCCACCGGTCTGCGGCTCGTCTCTGGCGACTACTTCCACCCAAGGCCGAGCGGATCGCCGTCACGGCTACGGCCCGGCAGGTTCGACGGGAGGGAATCGAGGCCCATCGCTCCCGACTACGCAAGGACGAGTGGCTTGAGTACGACGGCATTCCGGTGACGTCGCCGTTTCGGACGATCTTCGACCTTGGCGCCGTTGTGGGGATGCGGGAGTTGGAGCGGGCGTTTCATGAGGCGGAAGCTCGGGAGGTGACGGATCAGGTGTCTCTGCCGATGCTGCTAGAGCGGTACCGGGGACGACGAGGCTCAAAGAACCTTCAGGTGCTGCTGCAGGCGCGGGCGCCCATCGGGATCACGCGGAACGATTTTGAGGAGGCGTTCGTCACGCTGGTCGATCGTGTTGGACTCCGGCGGCCGCGGATGAACGCGGACCTGGCGATGCGCGGGCGCTTCTTCGAGATCGATGCTCTCTGGGAGCGCGAGCGGGTGGCGGTGGAGCTCGACAGTCGCGGCATCCACGGGACGCGCAAGAAGTTCGAGAGCGACCGTCTGCGCGATCGCATCCTCGTGGCGGAAGGGTGGCGGACGATGCGGATCACCTGGCGGCAGCTGCAAGAGGAACCGGACGAGATTGCGGTGGATCTGCGGGCGGCGCTCTACCCTTGATGCATGGAGCGGGAGCTTTTCGAGCACTACCTGCGTGATGAGAGCCGGCTTGGGCCGGTGCCTGACGGCGCCTTCACGGGCGCTGCGGGTGGGGCTGCTTGCGGGGACCTCTCGCGGCTCTCCTTCCTCGTCGAGGACGGCCGCATCCACTCCGTCACTTTCGACGCCGAGGGATGTGGGGCCACTCGGGCAGCGACCGCTGCCGTAGCCGAAATGGTCGATGGCTCTCCTGTTCTAGAGGCTGCTCTGATCGATATAGACACCGTCGATCAAGTAATCGGCGGGCTCACGCCGGCGAAGCGCCATGCCGCCCAGCTCGCCACCGACGCCCTCCACCGGGCGTTCCAAGGCGCCGCTTCCTCGTCCCTCAACCTGATTCAGGGCTCAGGTCGGATGGCCACCTCACCCGGAACGGGTGGCCATCCGACCCAACCCAAGCGCGTCGCCGTCGCCATGTCCGGCGGGGTCGACAGCGCCGTCGCCGCGCTCCTCGCACGCGAGGAAGGGGCCGAAGTCGTTGGTATCACCGTGAAGCTCTGGTCCGATCCGGAGACCGATGGGGCCAAGGCGTGCTGCTCGCCCGAGGCGGTGCTAGGCGCCCGTGGCCTCGCGCACCAGCTGGGGATGCCGCACTTCACGCTCGACCTCGAGGAGGACTTCCGGCGCCGGGTTGTCGATCGATTCATCGGCGGTTACGCCGAGGGCCAGACCCCCAACCCCTGCATCCTCTGCAACGGCGAGGTCCGCCTGGCCGCGATGGTCGACCTGGCCGAGCGGGTAGGCGCCGAGCGGCTGCTGACCGGCCATTACGCCCGCATCGTCGACGACGCCGACGGGCCGCTGCTCGCCACCGCCGTCGACCAGGCCAAGGACCAGAGCTACATGCTCGCGGCGCTGCCGCCGCAGCTGCTCGGCCGCCTCGGCTTCCCGCTCACCGACCTGACCAAGCCCGAGGTGCGCGAGATCGCCGCCCGCCACCAGCTCTCCGTCGCCAGGAAAGCCGAGAGCCAGGACCTCTGCTTCCTCGCCGGCCAGGGCAAGCGCGGCTTCCTGCGCCGCCACGGTGGCCTGCGCGAGCGCGACGGGGCGGTGCTCGACAGCGCCGGCCACACGATCGGTCGCCACCGCGGCCACCACGACTTCACCGTCGGCCAGCGCCGCGGCATCGGCGTCTCGGCGCCCGAGGCGCTCTACGTGCTCGCCACCGATGCCGGCGCCAACACCGTCACCGTCGGCACCCGGGCCGAGCTGGAGAAGCGCAGCGTCCGCGTCCGCGACGCCGTCCTGCACCGCGACGGCAGCGCAGTCGACGCGGTCAAGCTGCGCTACCGCTCCCGACCTCTCCCCGCCACCGTCTCGGTGGCGGGGAGAGGTCGGCACTCCTCCCTGGAAGTCGAGCTGGCCGAGCCTTTCCCTGGCGTGGCACCCGGCCAGACCGCGGTGCTGATGGCCGGCGACCGGATCGTCGGCCACGGCACCATCAGCGCCTGAGCGCTGAGCTCGGGCCCCTAAGCGACAGAGCTCCCCGCGACCAGCGCGTGTTCTTCCTGTCGCTGCTGGACGACCGTTTTGACGCAGCGGCTGAAAGCAGTTCCCTTGTCGCCGTGGGCGACGTGCTTGCCGCTGCGGTCGTGCTTTTTGTTCAGGTCTTTGCAGGCCTGACGCGGGGTGAGATTGGGCTGGTTGGCGGCACGCTTGTGCGCCAGGACACAACGGCTGAAGGCGGTGCCCTTCTCGCCTTTCACGTGTTTCTTGCTTTCGCCTTTGCACCAGTAGCCGTAGGCGTGCCCTTTAGGCGCGTGCGACGGATGTTCGGGGTGGTATTCCGGCTGGTAGGAGACCGCCCCGGCCATTGCCGGCAACAGTCCCATTGCCAGCGCTGCGAGCCCAAGTGCGAGCTTCAGATGCAGTTTCATTTCCTGCCTCCTTCGACAAAGTCGAACGAACCTTCGAGTCCCCCTGAAACGCACCCGCCCGGCGTCTATAAGGCCAAACTCTCTTGCGCATCGCGATCCCGCTGCCTGGGCGGACAGGTGTCCGATCGCGCAAATATTTAGGCTTCCTAACATGAGGGCGAAGGAGATCCGGGACACCTACCTGTCGTTCTTCGCCGAGCGCGGGCACAAAATCGTCCCGTCGGCCGCGCTGGTGCCCAGCGTCCACGATCCCTCGGTCCTGCTGACGACGGCCGGGATGCAGCCGTTCAAGCCCTACTTCCTCGGTCGCGAACAGCCACCGGCGCCGCGCCTCGCCGACGTGCAGAAATGCTTCCGCACCACCGACATCGAAGAGGTCGGCAACACCGCCCGCCACATGACCTTCTTCGAGATGCTCGGCAACTGGAGCTTCGGCGACTACTTCAAGGCCGAGTCGATCCCCTGGGGCTGGGAGCTCTCGACCCAGGGCTTCGGGATGGATCCCGAGCGGATCTGGGTGACGGTCTTCGGCGGCGACGAGGAGCTCGGCCTCGGCCCGGATGAGGAGGCGATCGAGATCTGGCGCGCCACCGGGGTGCCGGAGGAGCGGATCGTCCGCCTCGGCCGCGAGGACAACTTCTGGCAGGCCGGCCCGACCGGCCCCTGCGGCCCCTGCTCGGAGCTCTACCTCGACCGCGGCCCCGAGTTCGGCGCCAATGGCGAGCGGCCAGGCGACGACACCGACCGCTTCCTCGAGTTCTGGAACCACGTCTTCATGAGCTACGACCTCGCCGAGGACGGCTCCCTCACCGAGCTGCCGATGAAGAACATCGACACCGGCATGGGCCTCGACCGGATGGCGGCGATCCTCCAGGACGTCCCCTCGGTCTTCGAGACCGACCACGTGCGGCCGCTGATCGGGTTGGCCGAAGAGCTCTCCGGCCGCCGCTACGACGAGGGCGGCGCGGTGACCCGGGCGATGCGGATCGTCGCCGACCACAGCCGCGGGGCCGCCTTCCTGATCGCCGACGGCGTCGTCCCCTCGAACGAGGACCGCGGCTACATCCTCCGCCGGATCATGCGGCGGGCGATCCAGCAGGGGCGGGCCCTCGGCCTCAAAGCCCCGTGGCTAGGTCAATTCGCCGAACGGGCGATCGAGCTGATGGGCGACGCCTACCCCGAGCTGGTCGCCGAGCGGGAGACGATCCGCCGCTGGGTGGGTGACGAGGAGGAGAGCTTCGGCCGCACCCTGGAGCGCGGCAGCGAGCTGCTCGAGCGCCTGGTCGCCGAAGCCGAGCGTCAAGGGACCTCCTGGATCGACGCCGCCGAGGCGTTCAAATTGCACGACACCTACGGCTTTCCTTACGACCTGACCAAGGAGCTGCTGGCCGAACGCGGCCTCTCGGTCGACGACCAGGGCTTCGAGGAGCTGATGGAGGAACAGAAGGCGCGGGCCCGGATGGCGAGCGCCACCGCCCACGGCTCCGAGAACACGCACGAGCGCGTCGCCGCCTTCGCCGCCGCGGCGCCGCCGACCCGCTTTGTCGGCTACGAGACCCTGCGCGCCACCACCGGCCTCGCCGCGGTCGAGCCGGTGAACGGCAAGGCGCTGGTGAAGCTCGAGGAGAGCCCCTTCTACGCCGAGGGCGGCGGCCAGGTCGCCGACTCGGGCGTGCTGCGGGTCGGGGGCGCCGAGGCGCGGGTACTCGACGTCTACCGGCTCGGCGAGGACCAGGCGCTGGAGGTCGAGGTGGGGACGGCGATCGAGCCCGGCGTCCCGATCGAGGCCGAGGTCGACCACGAGGCACGCTTCGCGACGATGCGCAACCACACCGCCACCCACCTCCTGCATGCGACGCTGCGCGAGCGGCTCGGCACCCACGTCCGCCAGGCCGGCTCCGCCGTCCGCCCGGACAAGCTCCGCTTCGACTTCACCCACGGCCAGGCGCTGAGCCCGGAGGAGCTGCGCGACGTCGAGGACCGGGTCAACGAGTGGGTCAAGGCGAGCCGGCCGGTCCGCTGGATGAACATGAATCGCGAGGAGGCCGAAAAGCTCGGCGCGATGGCCCTGTTCGGCGAGAAATACGGCGAGTGGGTGCGGGTGGTCGAGGTCGACGCCGTCTCCCGCGAGCTCTGCGGCGGCACCCACGTCGCCAACACGGGCGAGATCGGCATCTTCAAGATCACCTCTGAGGGATCCAGCGCCGCCAACGTGCGCCGGGTCGAGGCGATCACCGGGCCTGCGGCGATCGATTACTTCCGCGAGCGCGAGGGGCAGCTGCGCGAGGCCGGCGAGGTGCTCGGGAACGCCCAGGACCCGGTCGCCGCAGCGCGGCGGGCTGCGGAGCGGCTGAAAGAGGCCGGCGCCGGGGAGGAGAAAGCCCAGCGCGAGCAGCTCGGCATCGAAGCCGACGCGCTCGCGGCGGAGGCCGGCGACCTGCCCGGCGGCGGGCGTCTCGTGGCCGCGACGGTAGAGAAGGACCTGCAGGCGAATCCGAAGCAGCTGCTCGACCTCGCCAACCGCGTCCAGTCGAAGCTGGGACAGCCCTCGGCGGTTGTGCTCGGGAGCGAGTTCGGCGGTAAAGCGGGCCTCGTGGCGCTCGTCTCGAAAGAGGCGGTCGAGCGCGGCCTTTCCGCCGGCTCGATCATCCGCGAGATCGCCCCGATCGTCGGTGGCGGGGGCGGTGGCCGCGACGACATGGCGCAGGCCGGCGGCAAGGACCCTTCGAAGCTGGACGAGGCGCTGGCGACTGCGCGGGCCGCGGTCGAGCGGGAGATCGGCTGAGGGGTGCGGGTGCTCGCCCTCGATCACGGCACCGTTCGCATCGGCTGTGCGCTTTCGGACTCGAGCGGGACCCTGGCGACGCCGCTGCCGGTAATCGAGCCGCCGGAGGCGCGCGCGGTCGCCGAGCTGGTCGGCGAGCACGGGGTGGAGAAGGTGGTCGTGGGGCTGCCGATCCACCTCAGTGGCGAGGAGGGCAGTCAGGCGGGATTGGCCAGGACTTTCGCCGGGGAACTCGAAGCGATGCTCTCGATCCCTGTCGACACCTACGACGAGCGCCTGACCAGCCGCATGGCCGACGCCAGCCGCCGCGGCGGAGCCAGCGCCGCTCGCGACTCGCTCGCCGCCGCGCACCTGCTCGAGAGCTACCTGGAGAGCCGCGGATGAGCGACGACTGGCTCACCGAAGACCCCTTCGCCAACCCCGACGACCCCGCCGCCCGCGAGCGCGAGCAGCGGCGTCGCGAACGCGAGGAGAAGCGACAGCAGCGGGAAGAGAAGGAGCGCCAGCGGGCCGAACAGCAGGCAGAGAAGGAGCGCCAGCGAGCGGAGAAGCAGGCGGCGCGGGAGCAGAAGGCACCCCCGCCGGCCCCTGCGGCCCCGCCGCCCAAAGCCGAGCCCGTGCCGCAGGAGCCGACGCCGCCACCGCAGGAGCCGCCGCCTCCTCCACCTGCCGCGGAAGAACCGCCGCTCCCGCCGCGTACCCCCGAGCAGGAGTTCTGGGACGAGGATCCCGAGCCGGAGCCGGTTGCGGCCCCGGTTGTGGTCGAGCCCGACTACCACGACGAGGGCGACCCGGAGATGGCCGGCGCCGCCCGCAACGGGCGCCGGGCCGGCGACGACGGTGGCTCGCGCCGCGGCGGTCCGCTGGGGGCGATCGCCCGCCACCCGTTCCGGGTCTTCGGCGTGCTGGTCGCTCTCTTCCTGCTCTGGTCGCTTAACCAGCTCTTCCAGCCCTTCCACGGCGACGGCAGCGGTCAGGTGGCGGTCGACATTCCGAAGGGGTCGAGCGTCTCCGAAGTCGGCGACATCCTCACCGACAAGGGCGTGATCGACGACTCGACCCTGTTCCAGATCCGCGTCACCCTGGCCGGCAAGCGCTCGGAAATCTATTCCGGCCACTTCACCCTCGCCCACGACATGAGCTACGGCTCGGCGATCGACGCGCTCTCCACGGCGCCGGTCAAGCGCACGGTCAGCGTCACCATCCCCGAGGGCTACACCCGCTCGCAGGCGGCGCAGCTGGTCGAAGAAGACGGGGTCCCCGGCAGCTACACGAAGGCGACGGTGAAGTCCAGGTACCTGAACCCTGCTCAATACGGTGGCAAGGGCGCCAAGGACCTCGAGGGCTTCCTCTTCCCCGACACCTTCGAACTGAAGCCGAACGCGCCGGTCGACGCTCTCGTCCAGCTGCAACTGCAGGACTTCAAGCGGCGGATCAAGGGCGTGGACATGAAGTACGCGAAGTCGAAGAACCTCACCGTCTACGACGTGCTGATCATCGCCTCGATGGTCGAGCGCGAGGCGGGAGTCTCTAGCCAGTACAAAGACGTCGCCTCGGTGATCTACAACCGTCTGCACGAAGGGATGCCGCTGGGGATCGACGCGACGATTCGTTTTGCCACCGGCAACTACACGAAGCCGCTGACCGAATCCGAACTGGCGATCGACTCGCCCTACAACAGCCGCACCAACGTCGGCCTGCCGCCGGGGCCGATCAACAGCCCCGGCCTGGAAGCGATCGAGGCGGCGGCGCACCCGTCGAAGAGCGATTACCTCTTCTATGTGACCACGCCGGGCGCCTGCGGCAAGCTCACCTTCGCCAAGACCGAAGCCGAATTCGAAGCCGCCGTGAACAAGTACAACTCCGCGCGCGAAGCGGCCGGCGGCAACTCGCCGGATACCTGCGGGGAATAGAGCGATGGCGAAGCTGGCCGTGATCGGGCACCCGGTCGCGCACTCGCGCTCGCCGGCGATGCAGACCGCGGCGCTGGGGGCGCTTGGGCTCGCTGACTGGACCTACCGGGCGATCGACGCGGCGCCGGGCGCCTTCGAGATGACGGTGCGCGAGCTGGCCTCGGTCGGCTACGCCGGCGTCAACGTCACCGTCCCGCACAAGCAGGCGGCGCTGGCGCTGGCCGGCGAGGCGAGCGAAGCCTCGCAGCAGATCGGCGCCGCCAACACGCTCGTCTTCGACGGCAAGAAGATCGAGGCCCACAACACTGACGCCGACGGCCTGCTCGCCTCGCTGCCGGTCTCGCCGCGCGGTCGCCGGGTCCTCGTCCTCGGAGCCGGCGGCGCCGCGCGGGCGGCGATCTGGGCGCTCCGCTGGGAAGGCGCCGAGGTCGAGGTCTGGAACCGCACGGCCGAGAAAGCGGCAGCGCTCTGCGCCGAGCTCGGCGGAGCGGCGATCACCGATCCGCAGCAGGACGCCTACGAGCTGATCGTCAACACGAGCGCCGCCGGTTTGAAGGGAGAGGACCCGTTCGAGCACCTGCCGCTGGAGCCAGACCTCTTCGCCGCCAGCCAGACGGTCGTTGACATGGTTTACGGCGAGCGCTGCAGCCCCCTGCTGGAGGCGGCGGAGAAGGCGGGCGCCGCCACCGTCGACGGCCTCGAGATCCTCGTTCAGCAGGGCGCCCGCTCGCTGGAAATCTGGACCGGCCGCGAGCCCGACCTCGACGTGATGCGTCGGGCGGCAGCGCGCCGATAGCCTTTCCCGCGATGACGACGTTCCGTTTCACCACCGCGGGGGAGTCGCACGGGCCAGGCCTGGTGGCGATCGTCGAGGGCATGCCGGCGGGCCTTGAGCTCGACCGCGAGGCGCTCGACCGTGACATGGCGCGGCGCCAGCTCGGCCACGGGCGCGGCGGCCGGATGAAGATCGAGACCGACGCGGTCGAGGTCCGCTCCGGGGTTCGCCACGGCCGCACGCTCGGCAGCCCGATCGCGTTGCTGGTCGCCAACCGCGATTACGCCAACTGGGAGGAGCGGATGAACCCCTGGCCGGTCGAGGGGTTCTCACCCGACGAGGTGCACCTGCCGCGGCCCGGCCATGCCGATCTGGTCGGGGCTCAGAAATACGGCCACACCGACATCCGCAACATCCTCGAGCGCGCCAGCGCCCGCGAGACCGCCGCCCGGGTCGCCGCCGGGACGATCGCCCGCGCCTTCCTGGCAAGGCTCGGGGTTGAGATCCACAGTCACGTGCTGCAGATCGCCTCGGTCAAAGCCGCCGAACGCACCGACTTGAAGCCGGAGGACTTCGCCGGCATCGATGACGACCCGGTCCGCTGCCTCGACCCCGAGGCGAGCAAGGCGATGGTCGCGGAGATCAACCGCCTGCGCAAGGCGAACGAGAGCCTCGGCGGCACCTTCGAGGTGCTCACCTTCGGGCTTGTCCCGGGAATCGGCTCCCACATCTCCTGGGAAGACCGGCTCGACGGCCGCCTGGCCGGCGCCGTCGCCTCGATCCAGTCGATCAAGGGCGTCGCGATCGGCGAAGCCTGGGACGTCGCCGGGCGCCCCGGCTCGGAGGCCCACGACGAGATCTTCTGGTCCGAGAAGGACGGCTACTTCCGCGAAACCAACCACGCCGGCGGCCTCGAGGGCGGGATGACCAACGGCCAGCCGCTCTCGGTGCGGGCGGCGGTGAAGCCGATCTCGACCCTGACCAAGCCGCTGCGCTCGGTCGACACCGAGACCAAGCAGCCGGCGCAGGCGCTGCGCGAGCGCACCGATTCGTCCGTCGTGCCCGCCGCGGCGGTCGTCGCCGAGGCGATGGTGGCACTGACCCTCGCCCGTGCCTACCGCGAGAAGTTCGGCGGCGACCACATCGACGACGTGGTCGAGGCGATCGACGCCTACAAGCGCCGCATCGACCAGCGCAAATGAGAAGGGGCTGACCCGGTGCAGCCGGCCATCGTCTTCATCGGCTTCATGGGGGCGGGGAAGTCGACCGCGCTCGCTGCCGCCCGCGAGGCGGGGCTGGAGACCGTCGAGATCGACGATCTGATGGCTGTTGAGCTCGGCAAGCCGATCCGCCAGGCGTTTGAAGATGACGGGGAGGAGGCCTTCCGCGCCAAAGAGGCCGAGGTCGTCGGTTCCCTGCTGGAGAACGCCGACGGCGGCGCGATCGCCCTCGGCGGCGGCAGCGTCCTCTCCGAGAGGGTCCGAAAGGCACTTGATCGTCACATCGTCGTCCTGCTCGAGATCGACGCGCCCGAGGCATGGCGCCGGATCGAGGGCACCGACCGCCCGCTGGCGACGAGCGAGGAGGGCGTCGCCCACCTGCTGGCCGAGCGCCTGCCGCTCTACGAGGAGCTGGCCGATGCGGTGGTGCCGACGGTCGACGAGGGCGTTGTCGCGCGGGCACTGCCTGCGATCCAGGCCTTGGCGCAGATGCCTGAGGGCACGAAATTGCTGTGGGCCGAGAGTAGTTCGGGGAATTACCCGATCTTTGTTGGCAACGGTGTCCTTGAAACCAGCTGGTGGCCGCTGAAGGGCAGGCGCTTCTGTATCAGCGATGAGCATGTAGGCAAGCTCTACGCAAAACACCTGGAGCCCCTGGAGAGCCTGATCGAAGTGGCCCCGGGGGAGGATGCCAAGTCGTTTGATGTGCTGGCAGACCTGATCGAGGACCTGGCCCTGAGGGAGATGACTCGCGAGGACCACATGGTCGCGCTTGGCGGCGGGGTGGTGGGCGATCTTGCGGGATTCGCGTCCCATATCTACCAGCGTGGAGTTCCGGTGGTGCAGGTTCCGACGACCCTGGTAGCTCAAGTTGACTCTGCCTATGGCGGTAAGACCGGTGTCGACGTAACTAGCTTCAAGAACTATGCCGGTGCGTATCACCTTCCGTCGGCAGTTCTCGCGGACACTTCGACTCTGCACACGCTTCCTGAGCCGGAGATCGCTGCCGGTTTCGTTGAGGTGATCAAGACTGCGCTTTTGTCGGGGGGGAAGTTGTGGGACAAAGTACGGAGGATCGAGACGATTGATCCCACGGCTCTCGATGACCTCATCTTTGAATGCGCCCGCTACAAGTGCGCAGTGGTCGCCGCCGACGAGCGCGATGCCGGGCTGCGTCACGTGCTCAACCTCGGGCACACGATCGGTCATGCAATCGAGGGCGTCACGGCCTACTCGACCTACCGTCATGGTGAGGCGGTAGGGCTCGGGCTGTTAGCAGCGCTGCGCCTTTCCGATGCCTCCGAACTTCGTGACGAGGTAGAAGAGCTCCTGCGGCGGCATGGTCTTCCGACCCGTCTTGAAGGTTTCGACCTCCTCGCGCTGGAAGAACTACCGGCGCTTACTCAGCTCGACAAGAAGCGCACTGCAGCCGGCGTCGGCTTCGTTCTTCTCTCCGAGCCGGGTAAGCCCCGAACTGGCCAGTTGGTCGAGCCGGATAAGGTCAAAGCGGCCGTGGAGGAGCTTCTCTAATGCCAACTGTGAGCAACCGTGTCGCCGTCCTGCACGGCGTCAACTTCGACGTCCTCGAGCGGCGCGACGCCAGTATCTACGGCGGCATCTCGCTCTCGCAGCTGGAGGCGAAGATCTCCGACTGGGCACACGAATTCGGCCTCGAACCGATCTTCTTCCAGACCAACTCCGAGGGCGAGTTCTGCGAATACCTCCATCGAGCGGCCGACGGGCTCGCCGATGCAGCGGTCGTCAACGCCGGCGCCTGGACCCACTACAGCCGCGCGATCGCCGACGCGCTGGAGTTGACCCGGCTGCCCGCGGTCGAGGTCCACCTCTCCGATGTCGAGGCGCGCGACGACTGGCGCAAGCTCTCGGTCTTCGACGGGCTCGTCGCCGCCAAGATCTCCGGCAAGGGCCCCGACGGCTACCGCGAGGCGCTGGGAGTGCTGGCGACGAAGCTGGAAGTAACTCCCTAGTGCGCGGCCGCGGCGACCGCCTCGAGCAGGCGCTCGGCGAGCGCGAGCTCGACCGGATGCTGGTCCTCAACCTGCTGAACATTCGCTACCTAACCGGCTTCACCGGCACCAATGGCGCCTGTGTCTGCGGCCCCGGAGCCCGCCTCTTCTTCACCGACTTCCGCTACACCGAGCGCGCCGAAGCCGAGGTCGAGGGCTGGGAGATCCACACGATCGCCAACGACTGGCTGGGCGGGATCGCCGGGCACCTACAGGGGCGGGTCGGGTTCGAGGACGACCACATGTCGGTGGGGCTGCTGGAGAAACTGAAGGAGAAACTGGCCGACGGGGTGGAGATGGTCCCCGCCGGCGGCCGGGTCGAGGAGCTGCGGCGGGTCAAGGACGCCGAGGAGCTGGCGCTGATCGAGGAGGCCGCGAAGCTGGCCGACGAGGCGCTGCGCTGGAGCACCGAGCAGGGGCTGGCCGGGAAGACCGAGCGCGAGGTCGCCCGGGCCTTCGAAGCGAAGGTCCGAGAGCTCGGCGGCGACCCCTCCTTCCCGGCGATCGTGGCCGCCGGCCCCAACGGGGCGCTGCCGCACGCCGAGCCGGGCGAGCGGGAGATCGGACGCGGCGAGCTGGTCGTCTTCGACATGGGGGCGGCGATCGACGGCTACTGCTCCGACGGCACCCGCACCTTCGCCACCGGCGACCCGGGCGAGGGAGCGATCGAGGTCTACGAGGTCGTGCGGCGGGCGCAGCAGGCTTCCCTGGACGCGATCCGGGCCGGGATCACCGGCGAAGACGTCGACAAGGTCGCCCGCGAGGTGATCGACGCCGCCGGCCACGGCGATCGCTTCGGCCACGGCCTCGGCCATGGCGTCGGGCTCGAGCTGCACGAGGCGCCACGGCTCTCGCTGCGCTCCGACGACGTCCTCGCGCCAGGGGAAGTGGTGACGGTCGAGCCGGGGATCTACCTGCCGGGCGAACTCGGGGTTCGGATCGAGGACCTGGTCGTGGTGGCCGAGGAGGGCCTCCGCAACCTCAGCTCTTTACCGAAAGATCTGCAGATCATCGGCTGATATTCAAGGCTGGGCGCGTACTAGCCGATAGCGGCACATGAGCGCTAACGCCGAGACCCTCGTCTCGATCCATGAGGAGGCGCGCCGCGAGCGCCTGCTCGACATGGAGGACCGGGTCCGGCGCTACCGCCTCGCCTGCTTCGGGATCCTGGCGCTGGCCCTGGCGGTGGCCGGGGGAGACGAGGTCGGCTATTGGTGGATCCCGCTGCTCGGCGGCGGGCTCGCCGGGTTTGCCGTCGCCGATCGATTCATGCGCAAAAGCCGCCACCCGGCGATCTGGGTCGCGGGGGCCTGGGCGGCCCTGCCGATCATCCTCATGGCCTCCGTCCTCGTCACCGGCGGCGCCGCCAGCCCAGCGCTGGTCTGGTTCGCGCTGCCCGCGGTGACGCTGGGTTTCCGCTTCGAGCCGCGGGGGATGGTGATCGGGACCGCCTACGTGGTCGCGACCTTCCTGCTTGCCGCGATCCTTCCCGACCCGCAAATGGCTTGGGATGAACGTCAGATGCTGATCGCGGTATTCGCCCTGATCGTCAGCACCGTGATCCTCTCCGGCGCCCTGGTCGAGTCCGACCGCGCCCACCGCCACCGCTCGACCCTCGATCCCCTGACTGGCCTCTTCAATCGCAACGCACTCGAGCAGCGGCTTTCCGAACTCGAGGGCCAGCCCTGCAATCCGGTCCAGGGTATCTCCCACGCCTTCCTCCTCTGCGACCTCGACCACTTCAAGCAGGTCAACGACCGCTTCGGGCACGCCACCGGCGACGCTGTCCTCCAGGACGTTGCTTACACGATGCGGGCGACCCTGCGAGCAGGCGACTCGATCTACCGCGTCGGCGGCGAGGAGATCCTGGTGATCCTGCCGGGCGCTGGCCACGAGGACGCCTGCGAGATCGCCGAGCGCCTCTGCCTCGCGGTTCGCGAGCGTCGCCCCAGCGGCGTCACCGTCTCGATCAGCATCGGGGTCGCTGTCGCCGAACCGGAGACGATCGACACCGAGGACCTGCTGGCCCGCGCCGACGCGTCGCTCTACGCGGCCAAGGCCAGCGGCCGCGACAGAATCTTCGTCGACGACTGTGAGCCGGCTTTAGTTACCGGCTGAGGTCTACGTCGCCGCTCAGCCGCGAGCCGAAGGCCGCGAGGAGCTGGACGGTCGCCTCGACGTCTCGCAGGTCGACCATCTCGACTGGCGAGTGCATGTAGCGCAGGGGGATCGAGACGACGCCGGTGGGAATGCCGGCGCGGGAGATCTGGAGGACGTCGGCGTCGGTGCTGGTGCCGCGCCCGCTGGCGCTGATCGAGTAGTCGATTCCCTCCGCCTCGGCGGTCTCGACCAGCAGCTCGAAGACCTTCGGCGAGAGGGTGGAACCGCGGCCGATCGCCGGGCCGGAGCCGAAGGGGTGGCTGCCGATCTCCTTCTCGTCGACGCCGGGGGCGTCGGTCGCGTGGGTGACGTCGACGGCGATCGCGATGTCGGGTCGCAGCTGGAAGGCAGCGGTCCGGGCGCCGAAGAGGCCGATCTCCTCCTGGACCGCGGCCACTGCGGCCATCGAGCCGCCCGGCCCATCGCCCTCGTGGCAGCGGCGCAGGCTCTCCAGCGCGACGTAGGCGCCGAGGCGGTTGTCCATCGAGCGGGAGACGAGGCGGTCGCCGGCAACCGGCATCGGCTCGGTCCGGATCACCACCGGGTCGCCGACCCGCACGAGGGTTTCCGCCTCCTCGCGGTCGGCGGCGCCGATGTCGATGTGCATGCCTTTCAGCTCGACGACCTTCTTGCGCTGCTCGGCCTCGAGTAGGTGGATCGGCTTGCGCCCGGCGACGCCGGGGACCAGCCCGTCCTTGCCGCGGATCTCGACCCGCTGGCCGACCAGAATCTGCGGGTCCCAGCCGCCGATCGGGGCGAACCAGAGGAAGCCCTTCTCGTCGATGTGGGTGACGAGCAGGCCGATCTCGTCGATGTGCCCGACCACCGCGACCAGCGGCGAGGCCTCTCCGACCCGGGCGATCGTCGACCCAATTCCGTCGACGCTGATCTCCGCGAACGATGCGGCCTCGCGCCAGACCTCGGCCGCGGGAGCCTCGTAACCCGATGGTGCGCCGGTCCGAAGGAGCTTGTCGAGAAGGTCGGGAGTAGTCAAAAGGTTGGGGCAGTATGCCTATACGGACGGATGTTCGTCGGCAGGCGCCGAGGGTGCCGCGGGTTACGCGGTGCTCGCTTCGCGCCGAAGGGCGTCGCGACCGGGCCCGTACCCGCGGTGCTCGTAGGCGATCATCGCCCAGATCAATACGACAGCCACGGCGAGGGAGATCAATGCCGGCACCGCGGTCGCGACCGGGATCAGCAGGACGAGGACGATCGCCAGCCCGAGCCGCTGGCGGTTCAGGGTCTGGATGTGGCGGTAGCGGAAGGCGACGAGCCCGAGCAGGTAGAGCGCTAGCCCGCCGAGCAGGGCAGCTGCGGGGACGTCGTGCAGGCGATCGGAGTGGTGGCCGATCGTCACCTTCATCCCCAGGGCGACGAGGACGATGCCGGCCACGAGCAGCAGGTGGATGTAGGAGTAGGAGTCGCGGGCAAGCGCGTTCTGCTCGCGGCCCGGCTTCGCCTCGCCGAGCCGGCGGGCCGAGACCAGGGCGACGACGTCGAAGTAGGTCCACCAGAGCGCCGCGGCGAGGAAGACGCCGAGCACGGCGGCGGCGCCGATGCCGAGGTCAAGCGATCCTGAGGCGCCGACCCCGATGGCGACGATGCTCTCGCCGAGGGCGATGATCAGGATCAGCCCGTGGCGCTCGGCGAAATGGCCGGGGACGAGCTTCCATCCCTCCGAGCCGAAGAAGTAGGGGCCGGCCATGTCGAGGAAGATCGCCAGCGCCCAGAGGGCGCCCTGGGCGAGGCCGTCGAAGAGCGAGGCGAGGGCGAGGATGCCGACCGCGATCGCGGTGCTGACCGCGAGGCCGATCACCGACCGGCGCAGGCCCTCGTCATCGGCGCCGGCGAGCATGAAGAGGGCGATGTGGGCGGCGCGGAAGACGCCGATCGCCAGCGCGAAGGTGAGGGCGAGGTTGCCGAAGGCCTCCTGCACGCAGAGCGAGACGATCAGCAGCGCCGCCATCGCGACGAAGATCACTCCTCGCACCGCGCCGGCCTCCGGGTCGATAACGCTGGTCAGCCAGGCGTAGCCGACCCAGGCCCACCAGAGCACGGCGAGGATCAGCAGCCCCTGCGCCAGCCCCGACCAGGTCTGGTCGTGGGACATCAGCCCGGTGCACTGGGTGATCGCGAGGACGAAGACGAGGTCGAAGAAGAGCTCCAGCGGCGTCACTCGCTCGCCTTCGCGCCGCATGGCACCCAGGCGATGGTGCTGTTCGTTCGAGGCCTCCATTCTCGAATACTGTTGCGGATGTGGCAGTCGCACTGGTAACGGGAGCGTCGACGGGAATCGGCGAGGCGACGGCGATCAGGCTCGCCCGCGAGCCCGATGCCGCTCTGGTCCTGACGGCGCGGCGCGAGGAGCGACTGCGCGAGCTGGCCGAGTCGCTGCCCTGCCGCGCGAGCTACGTCGCCGTCGATCTCACCGAGGACGACGCGCCCGAGAAGATCCGCCGACACATCGAGGCAGAGCACGGCGGCCGCCTCGACCTGCTTGTCAACAACGCCGGCGCCTCCTGGCGCGCCAGCTTCGAGGAGGGCGGCTACGCCAACGTCCGACGCCACATGGAGCTGAATCTCGATGCCGCGGTCCGCCTCACCGAGGCGCTGTTGCCGCTGCTGCGCGCATCGGCGCCCAGCGCGATCGTCAATGTCGCGAGCACGGCCGGCCGCGTCTCGCGCGCCCGGACCGGCGCCTACAGCGCCAGCAAGTTCGCCCTGATCGGCTGGTCGGATTCGCTATACGCAGAGGAGCAGCCGCACGGGGTCCACGTCGGGCTGGTGCTGCCGGGCTACGTCCAGACCGAGGGTTTCCCGGCCACCGAGCTGCGGGAGAAAGCGCTGACCCGCTGGATCGTCTCCAAGCCGCCGAAGGTCGCCGAGGCGATCTTCGAGTGCGGCCCGGGCCGCAAGCCCGAGCGCTACGTCCCGCGCCCCTACGCCCTTGCCGCCCACGCCCGCATCCTCTTCCCCTCGCTGACCCGCCGCGTCCTCGGCGGCGGCGCTGCGTCCACTCTCACGACCAGCACCGGCGGCGAAAAGGCCCAGGGCTCCGGTTCGGGCTAATGCCCCTCTTCGCCGACATCATCGTCGCCTCGGCGCTGGTGGTGGTCGCCATCGTCGCCACGATCTCGACCCGCAAGGTCCGGCAGGTCAACCGCCGCTTCCGGATGCTCGACGAAATCTCCCGCGTCGCCGACGAAGGCAGCAGCCTTGACGAGACGCTGGAGGCGATCGCCGAGATCGTCGTCCCCGAGCTGGGCGACATCTGTGCGATCGACGTGATTGAGGGCGACAGCGTCCGCCGCGCCGCCCTCGAGGTCGACGGCCCCGACGCCGATGCGATCGCGGCTCGCCTGATGGCCCGTGGTCCCCGCCTGCAGGAGCAAATCGCCAGTGATGCCGTGCGCGAACGACAGGAGCCATTTCACTTCGAGATGCGCAGCGACGAGGACTACCGCAGGTACGCCGAGGACGATGAGGACTTCGAGTTTCTCCGCAGTCTCGGGATCTACTCGGGGGTGACGATCGAGCTGCGCGCCCGCGGCCGCCCGACGGGGGTGCTGACGATCAGCGTTGGCCCGTCCGGGCGGCGCTTCGACACCTCCGACGTCAACTTCGTCACCATCCTCGCCGGCCGCGTCGCCCTCGCCCTCGACAACGCCGGCCTCTTCTCCGACCTCGCCCGGGCCGAGCGCGAACGGGCGGAGATCGCGGAGACCTTGCAGCGGGGCCTGCTGCCACCGCCGCTGCCGCACATCCCCGGCTGGTCGGTCGCGGCGATGTACCGGCCGGCCGGCGCCGAGAACGAGATCGGCGGCGACTTCTACGACGTCTTCCGGATCGCCGGCGGCTGGATGGTCGTGATCGGCGACGTCACCGGGCGCGGCGCCCACGCCGCCGCCGTCACCGCCCACGCCCGCTACACGCTGAGGACCGCCGCGGCGATCACCGGCGACCCCGTCATCGCCCTGCGCACGCTCAACCGCGAGCTGCTCGCGCGCCGCGGCACAGCGCTGTGCAGCGTCGCCGCGATGGCCGTCTCCGAAGATCCCACCCAGCCCGTCCAGCTCGCCGTCGCCGGTCACCCGCCGCCGTTGCTGATTGACGGCAGCGAGGTGGCCGAGGCGTGCCGGCCAGCGCCGGTCCTCGGGGCATTCTCCGACTCCGAGTGGGACCTGAGCGCCACGCCGGTCACACGCAACCAGCAGCTGGTGGTGGTGACCGATGGCGTCACCGAGGCCCAGGGCAAGGAGGGCCGGTTTGGCGAGGACAGGCTCCGAGCCGCGGTCGCCGGGCTCAGTAGCCCGGCTCTGGCGGCGCAGAAGATCGAGGGGGCGCTGCACGAGTTCACCGCTGGCGACCTCGACGACGATGCGGCGATCGTCGCGATCGCACCCGCTTCTGCCGACGTCGAGCCCGCGCCGGAGGGCCGCCGGGAGATGGTCGAGCGGCTCTACTCCGCCTTCAACGGCCGCCACCCGGAGGAGATCGTTGCGCTCTGCGACAGCGCGATGGGGTTCTTCCCGGTTGGCACCGCTGAGCAGATCGGCCGCACCGCCCCCTACGTCGGGCCCGAGGGCCTGCGCGAGTACATGCGGGACGTGGAGAAAGCCTGGGACGAGCTCTTGATCACCCCGAAGGTCGTCGAGGGCCACGGCCAGTCCCTGTTCGTGCGGGGAAGGGTCTACGCCCGCAGCCGGGCGCTCGGCATCCGCGACATGCCGGTCGCCTGGATCTGGGACGTCGAAGACGGCCGCTTCGTCCGCGGCGAGGTCTTCCGCGACCCTGAGGAAGCCGTGCGCCGCCTTCTTACCTCGACTGAAGACACCATCTAGGATTCGCCGCCGTGACCATCTCGACGAACCAGTTCAAGAACGGCACCCATATCGAGATCGACGGCAAGATCTGGAAGATCATCGAGTTCCAGCACGTCAAGCCGGGCAAGGGCGGGGCCTTCGTGCGGACGAAGCTGCGGCGGATCGAGGACGGCTCGGTAATCGACAAAACCTTCAGGGCGGGGGAGAAGTTCCGCCCGGTTCGGACCGAATCGAAAAAGATGCAGTACCTCTATGACTCCGGCGAGCAGGCGGTCTTCATGGACTCGCAGAGCTACGAGCAGATCGAGATCCCGATGGAGTCGCTTGGCGATTCGATGAAGTGGGTGCTGCCGAACGCCGACGTCGATGTCCTTTTCGTCGACGAGCAGCCGAGCGACGTCCAAGTGCCGAGCGCGATCGAGCTGAAGGTCACGCAGACCGATCCCGGCCTCAGGGGCGACACCGCCTCCGGCGGCGGCAACAAGCCGGCGACCCTTGAGTCCGGCGTCGTCGTCCAGGTCCCGCTTTTCATCGAAGAGGGGGACACGGTGCGGGTCGACACCCGCAGCGGCGAGTACGTCTCCCGCGCCTGAGCAGGCGCATCGGATTCTTGGCACACCCGGCTGTGTCGAGAATCGGTTGCGGTGTCCGGCGCTGACAGAATGGGCCCATGCGTAGGTCCGACCAGCGGCGGGACGCCGTCTTCGCCAACTACCAGCGCGACGTCACCGGGCGTCCGCTCGAGGAGCTGCTGGGCGAGGCACGGCCGCTGACCCGGGAGCTGGCCGAGGGGGTCGATGAGCACCGCGAAGAGCTCGATGACATCATCGCCGCCCATGCGAAGGGGTGGACCGTCGACCGGATCGCCCCTCTGGACTTGAACGTTATGCGCGTAGCCCTCTACGAGATCGATTTCATGGACACCCCGGCCGAGGTCGCGATCAACGAGGCGGTCGAGCTGGCGAAGGAGTTCTGCGGGGCGGAGGCGCCGCGGTTCGTCAACGGCATCCTCGGCGCCGTGGCCCGCGAGCGGGGGGCGGCGGCATGAACCTGCGCCTGCGCGAGATCAGCGAGCGCCTGCGCGAGATCACCGCCGAGCTCGAGAGCGAAGAGGTCGGCGACGAGCGTGCCGCCCGGCTGGCCTCGGAGGCTGCCGACCTCGCCGCCGAGGCGGTCGAGGAGGCCAACCGCGAGGCCCGCCAGCAGGCCTCTGGCGAGTGACCTACCCGGAGAACCTGCGCGCGCTGGTCGACGGCGCGCTGGAGGATCTGCGCTTCTCCGACGCCGCGCCCACGGCCGGCCTCGAGGAGGCGATGCGCTACTCGCTCCTGGCCGGCGGCAAGCGGGTGCGGCCGGTCCTCGCCCTCGCCACCGCCCGCGCCCTGGGGGCCGAGCCCGAGCGCTTCCTCCACGTCGCCTGCGCGATCGAGTTGATCCACACCTACTCGCTGATCCACGACGACCTGCCAGCGATGGATGACGACGATCTCCGCCGCGGCCTGCCGACCTCGCACGTCAGGTTCGGCGAGGACGTTGCGATCCTCGCCGGCGACGGCCTCTTCGCCGAGGCGATGCGCCTCTTTTGCGAGCAGCCGGGGGATCCGGCGCGGCTGCTGGCGGCGCTGCGCGAGCTGGCGGCGGCGACCGGGGTCGACGGCATGGTCGGCGGCCAGTACGTCGACGTGATCGGGGCCCAGACCGACGCCGAGGGGCTGCGCTCCCTGCACGCTCTGAAGACCGGCCGCTTGATCGCCGCCAGTGTCAACGTCGTCCTTTTGCTGGAGGAAGCCGGCGAACCTGAGACAATGCCTTATCGCCGTTTCGCCGACGAGCTGGGCGTGTTGTTCCAGATCGTCGACGACATCCTCGACGTGACCGAGTCAGACGAGCAGCTCGGCAAGCCCCATGGAAGCGACGAGAGACATGGCAAACTCACCTACGTCAGCCTTTTTGGCCTCGAGCGGGCGCGCGAGCTGGCCGCTCAAAGTCACGAGACGGCAACTGCGGCGCTGGCCGAAGCCACCGGCGAGACCGAGGACCTGAGACGCGTCGCCGACTACATCTTCACGAGGAACGAATGAGCGAAAAGCCCCCCACCCAGGGCCACGAAGAAGACAAAGACCAGACGAAGGAGCCGCTGCTGCCGGGGATCGACGGCCCGGCTGACCTGCACGGCCTCGACGACGAGCAGCTGCAGCAGGTCGCGCAGGAGATGCGCACCTACATCATCGACACGATCGGTGAGATCGGCGGTCACTTCGGCGCCAATCTCGGCACCTGCGAGCTTGCCGTCGCCCTCCACAGCCTGCTCGACTCGCCGCGCGACAAGGTCCTCTGGGACGTCGGCCACCAGGCCTACCCGCACAAGATCCTCACCGGCCGCCGCGACCGACTGCCGACGATCCGCCAGTACGACGGGCTCGCCCCGTTCTGCTCGATCGCCGAGTCCGAGCACGACATCATGGGCGCCGGCCATGCCTCGACCTCGATCGGCTACGCGGTCGGGCTGAAGGAGGCGATGCGCAAGGGGATCGGCCCCGACGGGAAGGTCGCCGCGGTGATCGGTGACGGCGCCCTCACCGGTGGCGTCGCGTACGAGGCCCTCCACGCCGCCGGCGGCCTCCAGACCCCCGTCGTCATCGTTCTCAACGACAACGGGATGTCGATCTCGCCCAATGTCGGCGCGCTCTCCCGCTACTTCAACCGCATTCGCCTCAACCCGCGCCTCTGGCACGCCCGCGAGGGGGTCGAGGACCGGTTGACGAAGCTGCCGCTGGGTCTCGGCAAACGGATCGAGCGGCTCGGTCCCGAGATCAAGTCGGCGATCAAGGCCTACTGGGCGCCGGGGCTCTTCTTCGAGGAGCTCGACCTCGCCTACCTGGGCGTGATCGACGGCCACGACGTGCACGCCCTGCGGGAAGCGCTGGCCGAGGCCTTCGCCGCCGACCGCCCGGTGATCGTCCACATCCACACCGTCAAGGGCAAAGGCTTCACCCCCGCCGAGGAAGGCGGCCTGGCATCGATGGAGGAGTGGCACGCGGCGAAGCCGAACTCGATCGTCGAAGGGCGCCCCGCAGTCAAGGAGCCGAAACCGGTGCCGGTGACCGAAACTGACTCCCCGGAGGGGATCGAGCTGCTCGAGAAGCCGCCCGCTCCGAGCGCGCCGCCGCAGTACACGAAGGTTTTCGCCGACGCGATCGTCGCCGAGGCCATGGCCGACGAGCGGGTGATCGGGATCACCGCGGCGATGGCGGGGGGGACCGGCCTGCAGAAGCTCTGCGACGAGCGCCCCGAGCAGTACTACGACGTCGGCATCGCCGAGCAGAACGCCGTCCTCCTCGCCTCCGGCCTCGCCCTGCAGGGCGCTAAGCCGGTCTGCGCGATCTATTCGACCTTCCTCCAGCGCGCCTTCGATCAGATCGTCCACGACGTTTGCCTGCAGGGCCTCGACGTCACCTTCGCGATGGACCGAGCCGGCCTCGTCGGCGATGATGGCCCGACCCACCACGGCGCCTTCGACGTCTCCTACTTCCGCCCGATCCCGAACGTCGTCCTGATGGCTCCCCGCGACGAGGCGATGCTGGTCCACATGCTCCACACCGCGATCGCCCATGACGGCCCGGCGGCGCTGCGCTACCCGCGCGGCGCGGCCGAGGGCGCGGAGCTGCCGGCGAAGCCGGAGCTGCTGCCGATCGGCAAGGGCGAGATCCTGGCTGCCGGCGACCGGGTGGCGCTGCTCGGCTATGGCTACGGGGTCACCGTCGCTCGCGAAGCCGCCGAGATCCTGAAGAAGCACGGCCTGCAGGCGACCGTCGCCGACGCCCGCTTCGCCAAGCCGATCGACGCCGAGTTGACCGAGCGGCTGGCCCGCGAGCACGAGCTGCTGGTGACGATCGAGGAGAACGCGCTGCCCGGTGGCTTCGGCTCCGCCGTCCTCGAGCACCTCGAGGACGCTTTTGCCGAGAGCCCGGGGGAGAGGGCGCGGGTGCTACGGATTGGACTCCCTGACTCCTACGTCACCCACGGGAAGCCGGCGCTGCTGCGTGCCGAGGTCGGCCTGACGGGCGAGTCAGTGGCAGACAGGGTGCTCAGCTCGCTTCCGAGCGCGCAACCGGCCCTGACTTGAGGTAGTCCGCCTAATCACTTTTGAGGATTGATTCAATTGGCGCAATCGATTAGCCTGCCCCAGTCTCTCCGGTGAGAGAGAAGCCCGGCAACGAGCCAGCGCTTCTGGGGGAACACCAAGGGGAGGAGAGGCGCGCATCTATATGTGTGGATCCGCTTGGGGAATCGGATCTCTCGCGCCCCCCGGCAAGGCCGGGGCGCGAGACGCGCCCCCGATCGTCGGCGCTGCATGATGCTTCGCTGCGCGTGGTAGGCCGTAAGCGAAGCCCGAAATAAAAAGCGCCCGCCGGAGCGGGCGCTTGATCTAACTGTTGGACTAGTGCAGCCGGCTATTCGCTGGCTTGGACAGCTCCCCGGTCGGCGACCTGGATTTTCCCTTCGAGCACCGCGGCGTTGGTGCCGGCGGGTGAGGGGAGGCCGACGATTTCGTTCACGAACGGATCGATCAGGAACGAGAACAGCCCGCCGCAGCCGTTGGCTCCAGGCGCTGCGAACGAGTTGTTGACCAGTTTGCCGCCGCTGAACGTTGCGATGCTGCCGCTTTCGTTCGAGCTGAGCGTGCCGGGGTTGCCGGTGATCGGCGTATTCGGCGGGGGCGGCGAGGTCGTGCCGGTGGTGAAGGCAAGCACGATCGGTTTCGAGTTCGAGCCGACGTAACAGCTGCTGCCGAGGAACGGGTTACTGAGCTTGATCTTCGCCGGCAGCGAGAGGGCCGTGCCTTCCTGCAGGAGGAGGTTGAGCGGGCTGATGGTGACCCCCGTCTGGGAAGTCAGTTCAACCGTCGCGGTCACGCCGGTGAAGCCGTTGTTGATCGTTTCGTTGAACAGGTTCTGCAGGAACAAAGGCCACCAGCTAGGGGCAACGATGCCGGTAAGCCCACCGGGTACCGGCTGCGGCACCCCGGGCAGCGAGTTGCCATCGGCGGCCGGGTAGAATTTGCTGGGCGTCAGGATTTCGTCAAGACCGCCCTGGAGCTTGACCGGGTTTTTCAGCGGGACGTTTTTTTTGCCCATCTGGAAGAAGCCGGAGCTCGATTCCGAGAACAGGCAGACGGTGACCGCTGGTTCGTACGGGCAGTTGTCGAACTGCGCATATTCCCCCGTCGGATGGTGGGGTGCGGCCAGGGCGGAGCTGGGCACTACTAGCGCCAGCAACAGCGTCCCGGCGAGACAAAGCCTTCTCATGAACTGGTTCCTTTCCGAAACTGATTTAAGCCGCGCACGGCCTCTGGCCGCCGCGACTTGTCTCCCATTAGAGAAATCGCTTGTACCAGAGGGAGACCCATGAGCAATCCACAAAATTTGTAGAAGGGCCGCGCGGAGCGTGCCACCTGTCACTCGCTGGGCCGGACGCCGATGAGGCCGGGATACTGCGGCGATGATCATCGATTGCGCGGCCTACGCCAATGGTGAGCGCAGCGAGGGGGATCTCTCGCTGGAGCGGGCGGGGGAAGCCGCTCGTGCGGCCGGCTCATTCGTCTGGGTGGGCGTATTCGAGCCCGACGAGGCCGAGTTCAAGGCGGTGGCGGCCGAGTTCGGATTGCACGAGCTGGCGGTCGAGGACGCGGTCCGGGCTCACCAGCGGCCCAAGCTGGAGGCATACGGCGAGACCATCCACATGGTCGTCAAGCCGGCCCGCTACGTCGACCCGAAGGAGGTGATCGAGGTCGGGGAGTTGTCGGTCTTCGTCGCCCCCGGCTTCGTGATCACCGTCCGCCACGGGAGCGGCGATTTGGCTCCGGTGCGAAAGCGGCTCGAGGCCCGGCCGGACCTGCTGCGCCAGGGCCCCGGCGCAGTCTTGTACGCGATCGTCGACCACGTCGTCGATCGCTACCTCGAGGCGGCCCAGGGCTTCGACGAGGACGTGCGCGAAGTCGAGCTGCAGGTCTTCGGCGAAGGCCAGAACCCGACCGAGAGGATCTACAGGCTCGAGCGCGAGGTCCTCGAGTTCCAGGCCGCGGCGACGCCACTTGGCGAAGCGCTGGAAGAGCTCTGCAGCGGCAGCTTTCCCGTCGTCCCGCAGACCCTCCATGAGTACTTCCGCGACGTCGAAGACCATCTGCGCCGGGTGACGACCCGGATCGAATCCTTCCGGCAGCTCCTCGACAGCGCCCTGGAAGCGAACCTGACCCAGGTCTCGATGCAGCAGAACGAAGACATGCGCAAGATCTCCGCCTGGGTCGCGATCGCAGCCGTGCCGACGATGCTCGCGGGGATCTACGGGATGAACTTCAAGCACATGCCCGAGCTCGGGTGGCGCTTCGGCTATCCGCTCGTGCTGGCAGTCATCCTCTCGATCTGCCTTTACCTCTACTGGCGCTTCAAGCGGGCGGGGTGGCTCTGACCCCGTTTTCACCCCTCACTTTTGGGTAGATCGAAATAGAGCCGTTCCCGATAGCGAGAGGCAGGCGATGGAGGCAGTGGCAACTTCCCTTTCCCTCAAGCTGGCTGCCGAGCCGCAGAACGTGCGACAGGCGCGTGATGAGGCTGCGAGCTGCGCCGAAGCGCTGGGGATGTCGTCTTCCGGCGTGGAAGACCTGAAGACGATCGTCTCCGAGGCGTGCTCGAACATCGTTCGCCACGCTTATCCCGCGGACGCGACCGAGCGGCCGATGGAGGTCGAGATGGAAAAGACCGACGGAGAGCTGACTTTGACGGTCCGCGATTGTGGCACCGGGATCCGGCCGCCCACCGGCGCCCGCCCGAGCAGCCTCAGGCTCGGATTCATCCTGATGGGCTCGCTCGCCGACTTCCTGCAACTGCGAACCGGCCGCGGCCGCGGCACCGAGTTGCTGCTGAAGGTCCCGCTGGGCTCGGCCTGAGGTTGCGCAGGACGCTCTCCGGAGGGAAACTGGCGCCGTGGCCAGCGTCCCGACCGAACTCGATCGCTCGGCGCCCGAGGGCAAGGAGGCCCGCCGCCGGGTGCCTCGTTCCAGGCACGAGGAGTGGGAGCCGGCGTCGCGGGATCCGGTCGAGATCCTCACCCGGCAGGACGAGAGCCGGGTGTCGGAGCTGGTGCCGATCCGCTACGAGCGGATGCTCGCCTCGCCCTTTGCCTTCTTCCGCGGCGGTGCGGCGATCATGGCGGCAGATCTGGCGGCGACGCCGACCGTCGGGCTGGAGGCGCAGCTCTGCGGGGACGCCCACCTCTCGAACTTCGGGGTCTTCTCCGCCCCCGATCGGCGCCTCGTCTTCGACTGCAACGACTTCGACGAGACCTGCCGCGGGCCGTTTGAGTGGGACCTCAAGCGCCTCGTCACCAGCGTCGCGATCGCCGGCCGGGAGAACGGCTTCGGCGGGCCCGAGCGTCGGCGGGCGACGCGATCCGCTGTCGCCTCCTACCGGAAGTCGATGTGGCGCTTCGCGGGTATGGGCAATCTCGACGTCTGGTACTCGCGCCTGGACGTCGAGCCGGTGCTGAAGGTCCTCCGCAGGCAGATCGACGATCGACGCTATCGCCAACTCGAGCGCACCCTCGCCAAGGCGCGAGCCAAGGACAGCCTGCGGGCGCTGAGGAAGCTGACCCGTGAAGCCGACGGCGAGCTGCGGATCGCCGGCGACCCGCCGCTGATCACCCCGCTGGAGGACCTCATCGACGGTGCGGAGGCGGAAGCGCAGCTGCGGCTGGTGCTCGACGCCTACCGCGAATCGCTGACCCACGACCGCCGCCACCTCGCCAGCTCCTACCGCTATGTCCACGCCGCCCGCAAGGTCGTTGGCGTCGGCAGCGTCGGTACCCGAGCCTGGATCGTCCTGCTGCTGGGCAAGGGCCGAGACGACCCCCTCTTCCTGCAGGCGAAGGAAGCCCGGGCCTCGGTCCTCGAGCCCTTCGCCGGTGCCAGCCCCTACCGCAACCACGGGCGCCGGGTGGTCGAGGGGCAACGGCTGATGCAGGCGGCAAGCGACGTCTTCCTCGGTTGGGTGGCGACGCGGGGCATCGACGACGAGCACCGCTGTTTCTACGTGCGGCAGCTGTGGGACGGCAAGGGGTCGGTCGAGGTCGAGCGGATGTCTCCGCCCGACCTCGCCGTCTACGCCTCGCTCTGCGGGGAAGCGCTGGCGCGGGCCCATGCTCGCTCAGGCGAGCGAGCCGCCATCGCCTCGTATCTCGGCAAGGGGGATGTCTTCGACAGGGCGCTGGCGCGCTTCGCCGAGGCCTATGCCGACCAGAGCGAAAGGGACTTCCAGCGGGTAAAGGAGGCGCGTTCTATTCCTCCCAGCGAGCGGTGAGCTGGTAGATGATCGCTACGTCGAGGATGATCATCAGGAACGCCCATAGCGGCGCCGCGGGGAACCAGACGATCTGCGCCACGGCGTTGACCGCGACGAAGAAGATCGCCGCCCAGCGCGCCGACTCGGCGGCGGCGAAGAGGCCGAGCCCGGTCGCGGCGACGATCGAGCCGAGGATCAGGTGGATCCAGCCCCACGTCGTCACGTCGGCGATGATCACTCCCTGACCGCCGACGATCACCACTTCGTTGTTGAGGATCGCGGCGAGTCCGTACAACGCATCCAGCGAGCCGACGATCAGCATCACTGCGCCCGCGAAAACCGTCCAGCCGGTTGGCTGCCGACTCTCCACTCGCCGCTGATGCTCGCGTCTCTCTGCAGCGCCTGCCTCCATTAGAGGCTCCTTTCCTTTGGCCCGGGGGGCCATTGTCTTTCCCTTGGCTCGGCGCCTCTGCGAAGCGCGCCGGTTTGATGAAGAACATAAGACTGGGCTGTTCTCAAAGCAATATCCGGGCCCTATCTCCCAGTTGCTTTGTCGCTCCAGCCGGTAGAAACTGCGCACCGTGATGCCTGGGATCCGCCGCGGCCTGCTCGTCCTCGTCCTCGATGCGGGGATCCTGCTGCTGCTCTCAGAGCTGCTCGACGGGTTCGTGCTCGACGGTGCCGGTGCCGCGCTCGCGGCCGCCGCGGCGATCGGCCTGCTCAACGCCCTCGTCTGGCCGGTGCTTGCCCGGCTGACCCTGCCGCTGACGGTGATGACGCTCGGGATTGCCGCACTGCTCCTGAACGGCTTCCTGGTCACGGTGGCGGTCAACCTGATCCCGGGGGCGGAGGTGAGCCACGTCTTCGACGGCGTCGTCATCACCATCGTCTTGACGGCATTGACGGCCGCGATCTTCTCCCTGCTGGCGATCGACGAAGACGACGCTTGGTACCGCAACGTCGTCCGCCGCCAGGCCCGGGTTCGCAAGCAGGTGGTTGAGAGCGAGGTGCCCGGCGTCCTCTTCCTCGAGATCGACGGCCTCGCGCATGACGTGCTGTGGCGGGCGCTCCAGGACGGCAACGCACCGACCCTCGCCCGCTGGGTGCGCGGCGGTACTCACCGTCTCGAGTGCTGGGAAACCGACTGGTCCTCGCAGACCGGCGCCTGTCAGGCGGGCCTCCTGCACGGTTCCAACGAGGACATGCCGGCTTTCCGCTGGTGGGAGAAGGAGCGGGGCGTGGCGATCGTCACCAACCACCCCCGCGACGCCGAAGAGATCGAGCGGCGCCACTCCGACGGGCGCGGGCTGCTCCACGCCGACGGCGCCAGCCGCGCCAACATCCTCTCCGGCGACGCGCCGCACTCGATGCTGACGATGAGCACGGCGCTGCGACGCCGGCGCCCGATCGGCAAGGACTACGCGGCGTACTTCGCCCGGCCCTACGCGGCGGCGCGAACCTTTGTCCTCTCCCTCGCCGAGATCGGCCGGGAGCGGCGGGCGGCCCGCAGCCAGGTGCGAGACGACGTCCGGCCGCGGATCCACCGCAGCCGCTCCTACGTCTTCGCCCGAGCCTGGGGGACGGTGGTCCAGCGGGATCTACAGGTCGCAACCGTGATCGGCGACGTCCTCTCCGGGCGCCCGGTCATCTACACCACCTTCCTCGCCTACGACGAGGTCGCGCACCACTCGGGCATCGAGCGGCACGACGCCCTCGCCGTGCTCCACGACCTCGACCGCCAGATCGCCCGGATCGCCCGGGCCTGCGAAGACGCGCCACGTCCCTACCGGCTGGTGGTGCTCTCCGACCACGGGCAGTCGCAGGGAGAAACCTTCCGCGACCGTTACGGGCAGACCCTCGAGGAGCTGGTGCGGGGGGCCTGCGAGGCAGGGAGCGTGATTGCGGCCGAAGCAGGCGATGACGACGCCCTCTCCTACCTCAGCGCCGGCCTCACCGAGGTGGCAAGGGATGACACCGTCGCCGCCCGCACGGTCCGCGCCGCTACCCGCGACCGCCGCGCCGACGGCGCCGTCGCCCTCGATCCGGCCGCCCGCCGCCCCATTGACGAGACGCACGACGGCGAGTTGCCGGAGCTCTCGGTGATGGCCTCCGGCTGTCTCGGCTTGATCAGCTTCCCACGGGAGCCGGGGCGCCTCAGCCTCGAGCGCATCGAGGAGCTGTACCCGCAGCTGATCCCCGCTCTGCGAGACCACCCGGGCATCGGCTTCATCCTCGTCCGCTCCGAGCGGGAGGGTGCGCTCGCGATCGGCGGCGCTGGCGTCCACCACCTCGATACCGATCGGGTGGAGGGGGGGGACCCGCTGGCGCCCTTCGGCCCCAACGCCGCCGATCACCTGCGCCGGACCGACGGCTTCGCCCACTGCGCCGACCTGATGATCAACAGCACCTACTGGCCGGAGTTCGGCGAGGTCGCGGCCTTCGAGGAGCTGGTCGGCTCGCACGGCGGCATGGGGGGGACCCAGAGCTTTCCGTTCGTCCTGCACCCGAGCGAGCTCGAGTGGCCGGGTGAGGAGGTCGTCGGGGCCGAGCGCGTCCACCGCATCTTCCGCGGCTGGTTGGCCGGGCTTGGGCAGAGCGCCTACTCCAGCGAGGTCGATTCGCCGGGGGAGAGGACCCGGGTCTCGACGTGAGGCGCCAGCTCGCGCATGTGGGAGACGAATGCGTCGCCCGGCCGGCGCAGAGGCCCTGGGCGCAGGCGATCAAGCCCGAGCGGATAGAAGGTCCCCCAGTGGATCGGCACCGCCAGCCGCGGCGAGAGTGCGGCGGCGGCTCGAGCTGCCTCGGCGGGATCGAGGTGTCCCTCGCCGATGTTCGGGCCCCAGCCCCAGATCGGCAAGAGCGCCAGGTCGAGGTCCGGGTCGAGCCCGCTCATCGCGGGGAAGAAGTCGGTGTCGCCGGCGAAGTAGACGTCGCGGCGACCGCGCACCAGGAACCCGACTGCTTCGGCCTCTCTGGCGAACCGTCGCCCTCCGCCGGGGTGGATGGCCTCGACTGCGGCGACCTCGACCCGGCCGACGGCGCTCGTCTCTCCCGGCTTCAGCTCGGTTATCGAGCGGAAGCCGCGCCGCTCGAAGAAGTGCCGGGACCCGGGAGGGACCAGCATGCGCACGTCACGCCCGAGCCGCCGCAGGGAGGGGAGGTCGGCGTGGTCGTGGTGAAGGTGGGAGATCAAGACGGCGTCGAGATCCCGGGTCACCTCCGGCGCGGGGGCTGCCCCGTGCCGCACCAGCGGGCCCAGCCGGCGCCGCAACAGCGGATCGGTGAGCAGCCGGGTTCCCTCGATCTCGATCAGGACGGTGCCGTGACCGACGTAGGTGGCAGTGTCCGCGGTGCTCATGTCGCCTGAGCCTAAGCCCAAAGACGAAGTCGCCCAGATCGAGCGGGGAGCGCTGAGCGGGCTCTTCGCCTCGCCCGGGTGGTTGCGCGATCTCGGCTTCTCGGCCTGGCTCCTCGTCGGCGTGGCGGCGGCGCTGATCGGGGCGATTTGGCTTCTGGCCCTCACCCAGACGATCGTGATGCCGCTGATAACCGCCGGCATCATCGCCTCGGTGACCGCGCCCGCCGTCGACTGGCTGCGGCGTCACAGGGTCCCCCGCGGGGTCGGTGCGGCCCTGGCCCTCGTGGCGATCCTCGCCCTCGCGCTCGGGGTTGGCCTGATCGTGCTCACGGGAATCGCCAGCCAGGCGGCCGACATCGGCACCAGGCTGAAGGAAGGGGCGAGCGAAGTCGAGGCGTGGGCGCGCGACCTCGGCGTCGGCGCGTCGAAGGCCGCCAGCGCCAACGCCGACACCAGCGGTGGGGCGAGCGAAGCGTTCCAGGCGCTCACCCACGGTCTGCTCGGTGGCATCGGGCGCTTGGCCTCGCTCGCGGTTTTCCTCTCCTTCACCGCGCTTAGCCTGTTCTTCCTCCTCAAGGACGCACCGAAGATCAGCGGCTTCGTCGAGCGCCACCTCGGCGTCCCGGTTCCCGTTGCCCGCTCGGTCCTCGGCCGAGTTGCCGGCAGCATGCGCGGCTACTTCCTCGGCGTCACGATCGTCGCCCTCTGGAGCGCCCTGATCGTCGGCGGGGGCGCACTGCTCCTCGACGTGCCGCTGGCGGGGACGATCGCGGTCGTCACCTTCGTCGGCGGCTACGTCCCCTACCTCGGTGCCTGGACCGCCGGCTTCTTCGCCGTCCTCATCGCTCTCGGCGCCAACGGAGCCGAGACCGCGATCGTCCTCGGGGTCGTCGTCCTCCTTGCCAACGGCGTCCTCCAGCAGCTGGTCCAGCCGATCGCCTACGGCGCTGCTTTAGACCTGCACCCCCTCGCGGTCCTGATCGCGACGATTGCCGGCGGTTGCCTGTTCGGAACCATCGGCCTCGTCCTCGCCGCGCCGCTCCTCTCGGCCGCGGTCAAGATCGCAGCCGACCTCAGGGCTGACGATGCTGTCGCGTCGGCCGGGTCACCTTGATTAATGCGAGCATTCGCCTGGTTGGCCCCGGGAGAGGTCCGCGTCTTCGGCCTAGACGAGATCGACGCGGCGCGAGAGTGGGTTGCCGCTTAACGCCGTCTCGCCGGGCGGCTACAGCGAGGAGAGCGGGCGCCTCGACAGGTGGTAGATCACCGCTTTTTCCGACTGGGAGTAGGTGGTCCATCCTAGGATCAGGCGGTTGCCGGACGCGGTCGCCCGCACGTTGTCGACCTGCTGTGGCTGAGCGCCGATCGGCCGACTCCGAACCTTCTTGCCGTCACGGTCGAAGGAAACGAGCGGTCGCCGGCCGCCGCTGAGGACCACCAGGAGGCCGTGGGGGGTGGGGAGGATTTTCGTCGGGTGGCTCCCGGAGGTGAGCGGGCCGAGAAGGAGGCCCCGGCGACCGAAGCTCCGGTCGCGTCGGCCATCGCTCCCGAAGCGCATCAGGACGAGGCGCTGATCCTCGCGTTCCTCGCCCACGGTTCCCGCCAGGTAGACGAAGGAGCCCAGACGGGCCAGCGCCATGGCGTGGGCGGGGGCGCCGAGCTTGGTGATCGACCAGCCGTCGGAGCCGAAGCGCGGGTCCGGCCGGCCGCTGCGGAGGAGGCTGGTGATCGCGAAGCGGCGATCGATGCTGCCGCCGGCGAGGATCCGGCCGCCGGGCCCGGCAGCGAGCGCCCTGCCCATGATCGCGCGTTCACCCAGCTTCATCGTGAACCTGCCACCGTGACCGAAGGCCTTGTCGGGCTTGCCGTCGCGCCTGTAGCGGAGGACCACGCCGGGCTCAGCGTAGAAGGGCCCGGAGATCTGCTGGATGCCGAGGACGAGGGGATCGCCGTCTCCGGCGAACATCAGTGCCTTCACCCCGACTTCGCGCGGCAGGTCGATCGAGCCGTCGGAGCCGAAGGAGGCGAGCGGCGAGCCGTCTCCTGCCCGCACCATCAGCAGGTGACTGCGGGGATATGCGTAGGAGGCCGTCAGCACCCCGTTGCCCCGGACCGCGAGCCCACGTGCGCCGTGCGAGGAGCCCTCGTTGAAACGGCCGAGGTCGACGTAGCCGGCACCGCCGCCGAAGGTTTGGTCGAGGCCGCCGTCGGGGGTGTAGCGGATCAGGACCGGCCTGTCTTCGATGCCGACGTCGGTGGTGCCCGCCGCGATCAGCTTCCCGTCGGTCATCACCGCCAGGCCCGCAACCTCCTGGCTTGCCCGCAAGGGTTCACGCACCCGGACGATCCCACCTTCTCCGAAGCCCGGCAGGAGGACCCCCTGAGGCGAGACGGCGGCAAGGAAAGCGGTCGTTTCGTTCGGCGGCGCATTGCCTGCGGCGACGATCGACCCGTCCGGCCTGCGCGCCAGCGCGCTCACCGCCTCGCTCGAGTATCCGTGCGGCCTCCCCGCCAGCGGCGCCAGCCTCAACACTCCCCCTTGGGCGAACCCGGTTTCGAGTTCGCCTGCCGCGCTGAAGGCGACGAGGATCGGCGTTTCTTCGCATTCTTTTTCCGAACAGGGAGGCTGCTCCTGCGTGCGGCCACCGACGATCACCGAGCCGGCAGCGCCCCAGGAGGCGATGTTTGCCCTGTCCTGGCCGCCGTCCAGATCGAAACGCCGCATGCCCTGCGAGCCGAAGGCGGGGTCGGGTCGCCCGGACGAGGTGAAGCGGTAAAGCGCCAGGTCCTCGCTGCCGCTCGTGCCTCCGGACGCCGTCCCTACCGCCTCGATCGAGCCGTCGACGAGGACATGCCCACCGATCAGGTTGGACACTTCACTGACCAGGCCTTTCTCGCCGAAAGCGGGGTTCACCCTGCCCTCGGAATCCAGCTCGAGGAGGAAGGTGGTCCCGGTCACGAGGGCGCCCCCGTCGTTCGCGGGCGAGATTTCGGGCGGGCCGAACCCGCTGTAGGTCGGCGTCACCGGGCTCGAGAAGCCGCCGTCTTTGACGAGGGCCCCATCCTGGTTGAGCAGCTTGATGTGGACATCGGAGTAGAGGGTGTGCGTGCCACCGGTTTCGACGCCGACGATGACGATCCGACCCGATCCGAGTTCCGCGACGGCGTCCGCCCAGTACGGCAACTTGATCGTCCCAGTCCCCCCGAAGCTCCGGTCGAGGCCGCCGTCCGGTTCGAGGCGCGTCAGCTTTTCGTAGCTGAGCAGCAGGCTCTTGCCGTCGGCGACCGGAAACAGCCTCCCTTCGGCCGGTGCCTGAAAGCTCGGTCTATCTGAGTCAGGCGTACCGTCGGCACGGAAGTTTTCGATGTGCTGCTCCCGCAGCGTCATCAGGCTTCCGTCGCCGCGCGCCACCACGCTTGCGAATCGCGTTCTTTCGAAGTGGATACCCAGGCTCTCGGTTCCCCCAGTCTCGGCGGCGCCGGCGATCGCAACCAGCGCTGCCAGAGCGCAGGTTGCGGCGAAGGCCGCCGAGAGCAGTCGAAAGACGCGCGCGGTTCCTTGTAGAGCCATGCCTCCACAGCCCCGCCACCGCAAAAAAGTTGTGGTGCCGCCAAACAGAAAACGCCCCGCCGGGGAGGCGGGGCGCTTCTGGGGTTACTACAGGGAGGAGAGGACTGCGAGGCGGCTGGCGGTGAGCGAGATTCCGCTTGCTAGTGCGGAATCGAGTCCGGTTATCTCCGGTTGATTCCGGTGGTTTCAGTGGCGCACTGGCGCATCATTGGCGCATCGTGTCGGTGCCGCCGCTTTTCGTTTTGAGGCCGGATCGGCAGCTGAAAGCCCGCAAATTGCAACCGACCCGCGGCAAGTTTCCGCCGATCCGTACGTAAACCTCCCACAGTTCTCAAAGACCACCAAACAGGAGGTTTACAACCGATGTTGCAGGAACCTACTGTCGAGAGCGGCGGAACCGCCCTGCTCGACGCGATCGACGTGGATACCGCGATGCAGAAGCTTGACGAGCTGCTCGACCTGAGCAACGTCAAGATGAAGCTCGCGGACACTGATGAGGGTCCGGGCCTGGACGCCGGCAGGATCGAGCTGATGGAGGCCGAGTACCGGAAGTTCCTCGCCCTCCAACTAATGCATCCCGGCGCAGTGATCGTTCCGTGCAAGCTCGTTGATGAGATGTGGCACCGCCACATTCTCGACACGGCTGCTTACCGCGAGGACTGCCAGGCGATCTTCGGCCGCTTCCTCGACCACTTCCCGTACTTCGGGATGAGGGGGGAAGAAGACGCGCAGGCTCTCAACGATGCCTACGCGGACACCCTCTGGCGGTATCGGGACGCCTTCGGCGACCCGCCTGCCGAGACCTGGATCAGCAGCGACGCGGCCAAATGCGGGCGTACGGCCTGCAAGCCGCAGAAGTGCAGGTAGTCGCTTGCCCGGCAGATCGCGCGGCTCTCGTCCCTAGGCGAGGGCCGCGCAGCCTGAAGGTGACGCCGGCTATTACGGGCATCCAGTTCTCAGCATCCCTCCACTGACCATATGAACCCTCCACTCGCGATAGCGGCTGCCGAATGGGCGACTATCGGCAGCGCTGCGGTCGGCTTCGCGGCGCTGGGCCTATCGATCTTTTCGATTTGGCATCAACGGCGCCAGCCGTTTCTAGAAGCGCAAACCATCCACGACGTTGGGACCCTGACCACCGCAGTCGCCGTTCAAAACAATGGCAATCGATCCGCGAAAGCCCCGTGGGTGATGTTCGCTACCAAGGACGGCAACCTCTCATTTTGCTCCCACGTGAGCGCAGGGTTTTTAGGCGCGGGGGCAGGTCGCTACGTCTTGACGAATGCCCCCGGCCCACACGGTCCGGTGGTAGGGGTAGTTGGCTTCATCGACTCCCGTGGACGCCACATCGTCCGGCGCATGAGCGGAGGGCGAAAGAAAGTGTTCAAGGGCGGCTCGTTTGAATCGATGTTCCGCGCCTTCTACCCAGAGGTCGAGTTAGGGCATCAGGTGAGCAAGGCTTCTGACGCACCTCTGGCGTGATCGGAGGGCTACTTCTCGGCCTGTTTAGCGAGGCGCGAGACCGACAGCTCCAGTGCGATGGCGATGGCCTCCAGCGTTTCCCAAGTCGGGTTGGCTTGACCGCGTTCGATTTTCGACAAGTGCCCGACGGTGATCTCGGCCCTGTGCGCGAGCGCTTCTTGGGTTTCGTCCCGTTCGACCCGGAAGTGTCGAACCGCATTGCCGAGGGCGGCGCGGCTGTCTCCTCTAGTCATTCAGCAGACGTTCTCAAAGACGGGTCTCACAAGCCAGAACTCATAAGACTTGTTCTTTAGGATTAGTTGCGCTACGGTGCGCCTCCAGACAAAAAGCGCCCCCGCGCTGCGCTAACAGCCGGGGGCATGGCACAAGGAGAGTGACCTCCCTATGCAAGACAAGCCTAGTGGCGCCGGCCATGAGCGCGCCACGAGCACCGCCGACCAGGACGACCGCGATCAGGCGGCGGTCCTGCGAGAAGTCCTCTACATCTATCCGGAGGTTCTGACGCTCGAGGAGCTGGCCCGCGAGGTGACGTTCGCCTCCGATGCATTCGGACAGCGCGACCGGATCGAGCGGGCAGTCCGCGACCTGACGAAGGTGGGCCTGCTCCATCAGGTCGGCCCGCTCGTCCTGCCGACGCGGACCGCCACCGCCTTCAACCGCCTGGCGGAAATCTGATGGACGGCAGGCACGTAGACAGAGAGGCTGCCCGGCAGCTCGGAAAGAACCTGTGGCGAGCGCGGCGGCGCGCGGGCTACTCGCAGGAAGCCCTCGGCGCGCTGTGCGGACTGCATCGCACCGAGATCGGTTTCGTGGAGAACGGTAAGCGGCTGCCGCGCATCGACACGCTGATGAAGCTCGCCGCCTCCCTGGAAGTTCGGGTGGAAGCGCTGGTGGAGGGGATCGAATGGCTGCCGCCCGGTCCTCCCCATCGGGGCAGCTTCTCGGTTGGGAGGGCGGCATGAACGGCACCAAGGTCACGACCATGAGGCTTCCGGAGGTTATGGCGGCGCAGCTTGCCGCCATCGCCCGCACCGAGGGGGTGCCCGTCTCGGAGTTCGTCCGTCAGGCAATCGAGGACCGCATGACCTTGAGACTCACCGAAGAGGGCTTCAAGGCGCGCATGAAAAGACTCATGGACGAGGACCGGGAGGTTTTGAGAGACCTCGGGATCGAGGACTAGCCATGCGAAGACGACAAGACAGATTGCCCTTCGCCCTCGGCACTTCGATTCGCAACCCGTTCAGCCGTGAACTGCTCCGCCGCTGTGTTCTCGCGCAGCGGCCGGTCAGCCTGGACGAGCTGGCGGAGTCGATGGACGGGCTGCGCTCCACGATCCGCGATCACGCCGAAGAACTGGAGATCCTCGGCGCCCTCAAGATCTCCGAAGAGTTGTGGCCGTGGCGTCCGTCCGTCCACCGCTACGAGCCGACCGAGTTGCTGATGGAGTCGCAATGGGCGCTCGTCGGCCTCGGCCTCATGCCGGGTGATCGTTGGCTGACCGACGAGGACCGAGCCGAGATCGACAAGCACATCGCCGACCGACGCAGAGACAAGGAGTTCACGGAGCGCCTTCGTCGGCGGATGGAGGAAGACCGGGATGTGCTGGAAGCCCTGGCAGGGCCGGACGTGCCGGTGCGCCTGTGGCGGCGAGCGCTGGCGTCGGTGCGGTCGCGCTGGAAGAGAAAGAAGCGTCAGGTCAGACGTAGACGCAACAAGGCAGAAGCCAAGAGGCACTGAACTAAAGATCGGCCTCTAGGACTGAGAAGCAACTACTAGCGCCAGCAGCAGATTGATCCTGTGCCTCTAGGGCCGCAGCAGCAGGCCCTAGAGGCACTACTAACCGCGAACAGCAGAACCCCTCACGCACTATCACCCCCGCGACCCCACGCTCAGGCGGCCCTTCGAGCCGACGCGGTGACCTAATCCTCCAGGGGATCCCACGCGACCCCGTCAGACACCGCCTTCAGCAGTCGATCTAGTAGCTCCCGACTAACAGCAAGCGGATCTTCAGAGAGATCGCGTGCGTCGTAGCGTTTTGCCCGGACCGCCTGTGGTTCCGCATACCGGAGCTGGCTGTGAGAAAAGTCGTGGCTGAAGTGGGCCGAAGTTGCTCCCTGGATGCCGGTGACTGCCATCCCCACATCGACCGGCCCCCACTGTCCTCCTGCCCGGTAGTAGGCCCCGACAAGAGCGAGAAACTGCGCGAGGTTCACCGATATCCCCCGCTCGAACAGCATGAAGACTCGTGCTCCGGAATACGGTTCTCGGATAGTCGCGGCGCCGCCGTAGAAGAAGTAGCAGCGTCCGTCCATGTTGAGGTCGGCTCGAATCCGGTCGTCGGACGCAAGACTCTCCGGATCAGAGACTTCAAACTCGCTGCTAAGGCTCCTCACATCTGCACCACGCGGTCGCCAGTTCAAAAGGCGCCCGAGATTTGAGCCCCAGCCCCCCGAGGGGATGGACCCAGTGGATTCCCGTAGCTCCTTGAGCAGCTGCCGCTCGTCCTCGAAGGAGTCCACCGCCCGCGCCCAAAGATCGTCGTCTTTGATTGCCGGCTGGACAAACGCCTGGAGGAATCCTTCTCCAGGACCAGGCTGCCCAATGGGGGAGGCCAAAATGCACTCGGCGATTAGCTTCTCTTGGTCTACCACCTGACGTCGGCGGCGCTCGTAAAGTCGGCTCACCTCCTCCTCTGAAAGGCGGCGGTTGCCGGTGTCGCAGCGCCCGTAGAAGCGGCGGTCGCCGCCGACCGTCACCTGATGGGGTGCCAGCGGCGAGGCCGGGATGATCGCGAGCAAGTAGCCCACGGCTGAGTCCTCTTCTCGCCGCAAGGTGATGAACCTGATGCGCGGATTGCCGGAGATCGAATGCTGCGCCACTTGGTCGATCCTCTCGGCCGCGCCCGCGAGCTTGAACGGAGCAAGAACTCGCGGCTGGCCGTTGTCGTCCTCTCCCACGCCATAAACCAGCACCCCGCCGTCCGTGGTCATCGCGGCGATGTCCTTGGCCAGCTCCTTGCCGCTTTGCGGGAGCTGTCGCTTCGCGTCGAAGTCGTGTCGCTCCTCTAGCGCGCCGCCTTTGACGGCCTCCTCGAATTGGTGAAGGTCTTCGGGTTCCCACATGCCGCCGAGGATAGGCGGGGGCCTTGACGTGCTCGAAGGTCACGGACCGGCCGTGGATACCTAGTCAGGGGCACAACAGGTGTCTCCGGCATTTCCACTACGTGAACTGCCGCCGCAATTCGCCGGGGCGTTTGCCTCCCCCCGAGGACTTCTTCGGCGTGGAGCCGATACACGCCGCCGCCGCGCTGGACAGCAAAGGCATGGACGCCGCCATCGCCAGAGGCCCGCGCTGATGCTCTCCATCGGGAAGATGGGCGCGGGCCAGGAGGGCTACTACCTCGGCAAGGTCGCCGAAGGCACCGAGGACTACTACTCCGGCGAGGGGGAGGCCGAGGGCTACTGGCTCGGTGACGCCGCCGAGGACCTCGGCCTGCAAGGCAAGGTCGATCCCGATCAGCTCGTCGGGATGCTGACCGGGACCAACCCCGCCAGCGGCGAGCCGTTCGGGATGCAGCACGTCGAGGGCGGGTCGGTCCCGGGCTTCGACCTCACCTTCTCGGCGCCGAAGTCGGTCTCGCTGCTGTGGGCGCTCGCCGGCTCGCCGGTCGGCGCCGAGGTCAAAGAGGCCCACGCCGCCGCCGTCGAATCCGCTTTCGGCTACATGCAGCGCGAGGCCTGCTGGACCCGGCGCGGCAAAGGCGGCCGGGAGTTCCTGCGCGGCGAGGGCTTCCTCGCGGCCGCCTATGCGCACCGTTCCTCCCGCGCCGGCGACCCGCAGCTCCACACCCACGTCCTCGTCGCCAACGCCACCTTCGCCGAGGGCCGCTGGACCCGGCTTTACCACCCGGCGATCTACGAACACGCCAAAGCGGCCGGCTACATCTACGAGGCCCACCTACGCGACGAGCTGACCCGCCGCCTCGGCGTCCGCTGGAAAGAGGTCGTCAACGGCATCGCCGAGATTCGCGGCTTCGACCCCGACCACCTGACCGCCTTCTCCACCCGCCGCCAGCAGATACTCGAGGCGGCAGGGGAGGGCGCCAGCGCCCGCGCCAGGCAGATCGCGACCTTGGCGACGAGGGAGTCGAAGGACCGCGACCTGACCACGGAGAGCCTGCGCGATCTCTGGCGGGCGAAGGCCGAGGAGATCGGCCTTGACCGCGAGTCGATTCGCGCCACCCTCGGCCGCGAGCGCCAGGCGCCGGAGGGACAGGTCGCGGTCGCCGAGGTCGAAGCCGCGCTCACCGCCCACGCTTCTCATTTCGACCGCCGCGATGTCATCCAGGCGGTCGCCGACTGCCTCCCGGCCGGGGCGCCGGGGCATGAGGTCGAGGAGCTGGCCGACGCCTTCATCGCGACCCCCGACGTGATCCGGATCGCGGCCACCGCCAAGGGCGACCGCTACACCACCCGGACGATTTGGGAGCTTGAGCGCGGCGCGCTTGATCGGGTCGCCGTCATGGCGGCTCGCTTCGACGCCTCCGTGGGCTCCGAGATCGTCGTCGCCCGCGTCCTCGCCAAGCGGCCGAGCATGAAGGCCGACCAGGAGGCGATGGTGCGGCGCCTGCTCGGTGGCGGTGAAGGCGTGATCGTTGTCGTCGGCGAGGCCGGGACCGGCAAGACCTACGCGCTGACCGCCGCGGCTGAGGGCTGGGCGGCGAGCGGGGAGGAGCTGCGGGTGGCGGCGCCGACGTGGAGGGCGGCGAACGTCTTGCGCTCCGAGGGATTGAAGGCAACGTCGGTCGCCTCACTTCTCGCCGATCTCGACCGTGCGGCTGCGAGAGGCGAAGCGGCTCTTGGTCGGCGAGCGGTCCTGGTGGTCGACGAGGCCGGAATGGTGGACTCGCGGGCGATGGCGCGATTGATCGCCCACGCCGAGGAGGCCGACGCCAAGCTCGTGCTGATCGGTGACCCCGCGCAGCTGGGCGAGATCGAGGCGGGCGGTCTCTTCGCCTCGATCGCGTCGAGGACCGAGCCGGTCGTCCTCGATGAAGTGATCCGCCATCGCCACGAGCTGGAGCGCGAAGGCGCGAAGCTGATCCGCGAGGGCGAAGGACGGGAAGCACTTTCGATCTACCAGGGCGCGGAGCGGGTCACCGTCTCCGACGATCCGCTCGCCCGCCGCGAGGCGATGGTCGCCGACTGGTGGCAGAGCTTCGAGCGCGGCGAGGACGCGCTGATGATCGCGAAGCGCAATGCCGAGGTTCAGGAGCTGAACGCGCTGGCGCGGGGGCGGATGCGGGTCGAAGGCAGACTCGGCGCTGAGGAGATCGTGGTCGGCGGCGTTGGCTTCGCTGCCGGCGATCAGGTCATCACCCGCATCAACGATCAGCGCCAGAACATCTACAACCGCGAGCGCTGGCGGGTGGCCGAGGTTGACGGGGATTCCGGTTCGTTGGTGTTGGTCGGAATCGACACCCGGGGGCGGGTGTGTGTCGATTCCGACTACTTGGGCCGCTTGAGGGAGAGGGACGGAGGGCCGGCGATTGAACACGCCTACGCCGCGACGACCTACCAGGCACAGGGGGCGACGGTGGACACCGCTTTTGTGATGGCCGACCCCTCGATGGACCGCCAAGAGTTCTACGTCGCTACCTCGCGGACCAGGGAGCAGACCTACCTCTACGCGACCCCCGAGATCCAGTTCGACCGCGACGAGTTCGCGCCGCGTTCGCCAATGCGTGAAGGGCTGGAGCACATCGCCGAGGCAGCAGAGCGCGACAGCTCCCAGGCCTCCGCCCACGACGAGGCCCTGCGCCAGGAGCTCGGGCAGCTTTCACCCGACGAGCTTCTCCGCCGTCTCCACGAGCTCAGCTCGGAGGCCGGCGCCGAGCGCCACAACGAAGATCGCCATCTACGGGTCGAGGCGGAGATCGACCGCCACAGCGAGCACCTGGAGCAGTACCGCTCGGCCTCGCACAAGGTGCATCCTTCAAACGAAGAACACACGCTTGAGCGGATCGAGGCAGCGAGGGCCGAGCGCGAGCAGCTGCCCGAGGTCGGCCACGAGGCCCGCGCCAAGATGGCGGTCGCCGAGCATGTCCTCGCCGAGCGCGAACGGGCCGCCGCAACCGCCGCCCGTCTCTCGCCTCCCGACTACATCAAGCGCGAGCTGGGGGAGAGGCCGAGCGACCCGACGAAAGCCCGCGCCTGGGACAAGGCGGTGCGGGGAATCGAGAGCTATCGCGTCAGAAACGGCGTGGTGGACAGACACAATGCCCTCGGGCGGGAGCCGAAAGACCGCGCCGCGCAGGCTCGGCAGAGGCAGGCCAGGGAGCGGCTACAGCGCACGCAGCGCCAGCTCGGGTTGAAGAAACAGCGGACGGCCGAGCGCTCGATGCGCCTCGGGATCGGGCGGTGAGAGGGCATGGCGAAGAAGCTGCCGGCTTCGATCCCTCGCATCGCTCTCACTCCCTCGGAGGCAGCTGCCGCCATCGGCGTCGGCCCTGACTTCTTCGATGAAAACGTTGCGCCGCAACTGCGCTTGGTCCGACGCGGCCGCAAGCGCCTGGTCCCGGTTCGCGAGCTTGAACGGTGGGTCGCCGAAAGCTCGGAGGAGCCGATGATGGAGCAGCTTTCGTGATGCTCTCCGCGTCCAGTTCGCCCGGTAGATTTCACCGCAACAAGAAACGGCCCTCGGCGGCGCGCCAACGCCGGATCGAGGGCCTGACCACAAGGAGAGGTGACCTCCCTATGGCTGTTACTCACCCTATGTATCTGTGCCGTTCGACGCTCGGCATCCGTTCTCGTTGGGAGGGCCGCGCCGATGGCTGAGGGCATCGTCAGAAGGCACGCGCCGCGCTGCCCGAGCCGCGAAGGCAAACGCTGTCGTTGCAACTCCGGCTGGGAGGCATGGGTCTACCTGCGCCGCGAGAAGAAGAAGGTTCGCCGCACCTTCAAGACGAAGCGCGAGGCCCAGGCGTGGCGCTCCGAAGCGTTGACCGCCGCCCGCAAGGGTGAGTTACGTCGAGCGCCGAAGGACGCCCGCACCGTCTACGAGGCGCTGGTCGATTTCGTCGCTGGGATGGAGAGCGGCGAGGTTCGCCCGAAGAAGAAGGAGCGTTACAAGCCGAACACGATCCGCTCCTACGAGCGGGCGGTGCGCCTCCGCTACAAGGACTCCGAACTCGGCGCCCTGCGGCCTTCCGAGGTTCGACGCGCTGACGTGCAGAGCTTCGCCGACGACCTGTTGGCAACTCTCTCCGGCCACAGCGCCAGCAACGTCCTCAACCCCCTCCAGGCGTTCTACCGTCGCGCCATCCATCGTGAAGAACTTGCGAACGAGCCGACCAAGGGAATCGATCTCCCTTCCGGCAAGTCCACGCGGCCGCGCCGGATCGTCGCCCCCGAGGAAGCGGCGCGTTTGATTGAGCTGCTTCCTGTCGAGGATCGAGCGCTGTGGGCGACGGCCTTCTACGCCGGTCTTCGGCGCGGCGAGCTGCAAGCCCTCCGCTGTGAAGACATAGACCTAGCTCGGAACCTGCTCCACGTCAAGAAAGGTTGGGACCAGGAGGAGGGTGAGATCGAGCCGAAGTCAGAGGCCGCGAAGCGGACGATTCCTCTACTCGCGATCCTGCGTGACTTCCTCGATGAGCAGCTTGTCCGAACGGGGAGGAGCGGCACGGATCGCATATTCGGCCGAGCCGCCGATCAGGTCTTCTACCCGTCCACCATCGACGGACGGGCGCGGCGAGCATGGAAGGCATACAACCTCGCCGAGCGGGAAGCTGCCGAGGAGGAGGGCCGCGCGCCGGTCCTCTTGACCTTGCTCACCCTCCACGAGTGCCGGCACACCTTCGCGTCACTCCTGATCGACACGGGGGCGAACCCGAAAGCGATCCAGGTGGTAATGGGGCACACCAAGATTCAGACGACCTTTGACGTGTACGGGCACTTGCTCCCTGGCAGCTACGACGACGTACGGGCACGGATGGACGCTTATCTGGCGTCAGCTTCCTCCGCGTCGATTCCTGAGCCTCGGGAGGCGGCTCCTAGCTGCGAGTCACCGAAATGATTTCGGCCGTTTTGCTGAACGTTTCGCCGAGTCTTGGCTGGATGTTCTCCGCCACTGCCTCCCGAAGTTTCGAAGCTTCAGCATTGGCTGGCGCATAGCCGTCAACCAGCATTGGCGAGATGGGGTCCAGGTAGCCGGTCGCAACCGGGGGGACAGACCCCGGCTTATGCATCCATTGCCGGTCGGCGTTGCCGACCGTAAAGGCGTTGATGTTGGCTGCTACCTCGGCAGTCCCAGGTATGGGCTCGGCTGCGTCTTCCGAGGCTTGCCAGGTCATGAGGATGGCGAGGGTGGGAGATACGGGGACGCGTATCTCAAGAAAATTCAAGGCGCCTACGCCCGCCTGGTTGGGCTCCGGGCGGCGGAACGACTCCTTTAGAGGCCATCCCACGACTGGCTGATCGGAGATGGCAAGTAGAGGCTCCCCAAACTCGATGAGATGCCAGCGCATCGAGCCAAAGATGTCGATCAGCTTGTTCGCAATGCTCATCATCCGCGTGAGCCATTGAGTCTCGCTGAGCAGGTGATCCTCAACTTCGTTGAGGTTCTTTTGGGTGACCGGCAGCCAGAGTCCGTTGTGCAGGACAGGTTCCGGGTTGTGTCGCTGTTCCGCGATGTGCCGCCGCGTCTCGGCTTCACGCCATTGCTTCCAGCGTGGGCCTCGGACGAGCTGAAATGCGAAGAACTCAGCAAGCTTGCCCTTGTCCTCGATCCTGGTGTATGGCCAAGACTCGCGGATCAACGGCAACATCGGGCCGACCTCGTCCTCCACCCGAGAGAGGGACCACTCCACATCGTCAATCGGCGTGCCGTCAGGGCGGTAGCGCCGGTAAAAGGTCCTTCGAACCGCCGCATCGTCTATCGAGGTCGGGCCAGGAACGACTTTCCCATCGACGTGCAGGGTCACCGCCTCATCTACCGCGAAGTTCAGGAGGTAGCAGCGGGGGACAATGTGGGCTCGTTTCACCTCTGAGTACTTCACGCAGCCCAGGTTAGGCCCGCGTGCGGCCGGACTGGCGCATCAGCTGGCGCATCGCACCGCCTTCGCACCTCTGGCTTAGTCGAGGAGCTGGCGGATTTGGCTCCGCAACAGAAAACGCCCCGCCGGGGAGGCGGGGCGCTTCTGGGGTTACTACAGGGAGGAGAGATATGTATCTCTATATATGTGTGGATCCGTGGGAGGTAGGTGAGCCCGGTTTGTGTCGAGTGCGTCGCTGTGGGAAGCAGCGAGGCGATATATCGACGCGGGGTTCAACCAAGAAGTCTTTGTCGTGTTCCTTAGGTCGGTTTCCTCGTGCGAATCCTTGGACAGCGTACGAACGTATGTGCGACTTGTGTGTGAGTGGCCTCACAGAACGCCTGCATCTCACGGTCTCTCCGGCTTCCTCGTCTCAAGCGCGTCTAAATCCGTCTCGCTGCGGAGGCTGGCTGTAGCGTTCGAGCCGTGAAGAAGTCCCGCATAGACGCGGTCCTGGCGGATCGCGGCCTCTTCCCGTCCCGTTCGGCGGCTGCCGGCGCGGTACGGGCCGGCGAAGTCCGGGTCGGGCAGGACGGCCCGGTGGCGCTGCGGCCGAGCCAGCTGGTCGAAGCCGACGCCGACCTGATCGTCGCCTCCGGCCCCCGTTTCGTCTCGCGCGGCGGGATCAAGCTCGACAACGCGCTCGAGGCGCTCGGCATCGCCGTCGCCGATCGCGACTGCCTCGACGTCGGCGCTTCAACCGGCGGCTTCACCGACTGCCTGCTGCAGCGGGGTGCGCGGCGCGTGGTTGCCGCCGACGTCGCCTACGGGCAGCTGGACGTCCGCCTCCGCGAAGACCCGCGCGTCTACGTGATCGAGCGGCTGAACGCGAGGGCGATGGAGCCGGGGGACCTGCCCTTCCAGCCGTCGCTGGCGACGGTCGACGTCTCCTTCATCTCGCTGGCGAAGGTTCTGCCGGCCGTGGTCCGCTGCTTAGAGCCCGGTGGAGAGCTGCTGGCGATGGTGAAGCCCCAGTTCGAGCTCGGGAAGAGCCGGGTTGGCCGTGGGGTGGTCCGCGACTCCGCCGACCGGCGCGAGGCGATCCTCAAAGTCGCGGAGGCGGCGCGGGATCTCGGGCTGCCCGTGCGCGGTTTTGCCTCCTCGGGGTTGCCGGGGCCGAAGGGGAACCGCGAGACCTTTGTCTGGTGCGGGGGAGGGGGCGCGGAGGTCGAGGACCTGGACGCGGCCATTGCCGCGGTCGTGGAGGTTGACGCATGAAGACCGCCGCGCTGATCACCCATTCGCATCCGCCCTCGGCCTCAGAAGCGGTCGCGGTCGCCGCCGAAGTCGCCCACGAGCTCGGCTGGCGTCTCGCCGCCAGCCAGGACGAGCTCGAAAAGCACGGCGCCGCCGGCGAGGGGGTCGATGTCACCGCCGAACACACGCTGCCGGAGATCTGCCTGGTGCTCGGCGGCGACGGCTCGATCCTCCACGCGCTACGGCGTTTCGCCGGCACCGAAGTCCCGGTCTTTGGCGTCAACTTCGGCACCGTCGGCTTCCTCGCCGCGATCGAGCGCGATGAAGCCCGCGACGGCATCCGCCGCGCCCTCCAGGGAGAGTTCGAGACGATCGAGCTGCCCGGGCTCGAGGTCACCTGCGAAGAGGTGAAGGCGGTCGGCCTCAACGACATCACCCTCGCGCGGCGGCCCCACGACCGGGTCGCTGAGCTCAGCTACCGGATCGCCGGCAAAGAGGTCGGGCACGTGCGCTGCGACGGCCTCGTCGCCGCCACCCCGGTCGGCTCGACGGGCTACAACCTCGCCAACCAGGGTCCGATCCTTGCCTGGGGTGTGAAGGGCTATGTGGTCAGCTACATCGCCCCGCACTCGCTGACCGCCCGGGCGCTCGTCGTCGCCCCAGGGGACGTCCTCCATATCGGGAACGCACCGGAGCGTGCCCCGGTCGAGGTGGCCGTCGACGGCGGCAAGCTGGCTGAGCTGGCGCCCGGGGCGGAGGTCGAGGTCCGCTTCCTCGACTCGGTCAGCCGCCTCGCGCAGCTGCCGGGCGCGAGCTTCTATCAGCGCATCCGCGACAAGTTCGGCCACCTAGCTGTCTGAGCCTGCTCAGCCGACGAGATCGGTTCATTAGGGTGCCTCGCTTATGGAGCGCAAGTGGTGGACCCTGCTGCTGGTCTCGATCGCGACGTTCATGCTGCTGCTGGACGTCACCGTCGTCAACGTCGCCCTGCCGGACATCCAGCGGGAACTGAACGCGAGCCTCTCGAGCCTGCAGTGGGTGGTCGACGCCTACTCGCTGACCCTGGCCGCCTTCCTCCTCACCGCGGGCTCGCTCGGCGACCGGCTCGGCCGCCGGCGCGTGTTCACGATCGGCTTCGGCATCTTCACCTTCGCCTCGTTCCTCTGCGGCATCTCCCAGGACCCGACGCTGCTGAACCTGGCCCGCGGGCTGCAGGGGATCGGCGGGGCTGGGATGTTCGCCACCTCGCTGGCCCTGATCGGCCAGGAGTTCCACGGCAAAGACCGGGCGACTGCCTTCGGCGTCTGGGGCGCGACCGTGGGCGGCGCGGTCGCGGTCGGCCCGCTGGTCGGCGGGGTGATCACCCAGAGCTTCGGCTGGGAGTGGATCTTCTTCGTCAACGTCCCGATCGGGATCACCGCGATGGTGTTGACCGAGCGGAAGATCGTCAACGTCTTCGCCAAAGACCCCGAGCCGGTGGACGTGCCCGGCCTGGTCACCTTTTCAACGGCGCTGTTCCTGCTGATCTTCGGCCTGATCCGGGGCAACCCCGAAGGCTGGGACAGCACCGTGATCCTCGTCTGTCTGATCGGGGCCGCGGTCCTGCTCGCCGCCTTCGTGGCGATCGAGCATCGCGCCGCCCATCCGATGCTGGACCTGAAGCTCTTCCGCAAACCCGCCTTCAACGGCGTCTCCGCGGTCGCCTTCGCCCTCTCGGCCGGGATGTTCGCGATGTTCCTCTACCTGACGATCTACATGCAGGGGGTGCTCGACTTCTCGCCCCTGGAAGCCGGCCTGCGCTTCTTACCGCTGACGGTGCTCGGCTTCGTCGTCGCGCCGATCTCCGGCAGCCTCTCGCACCGTGTCCCGATCCGCATCCTGCTCGGCACCGGGCTGACCCTCGTGGGGATCGGCCTGTTGCTGATGCACGGGCTGACCCCGAGCTCGGAGTGGACGATGCTGCTGGTCGGGTTCGTGATCGCCGGCATCGGCATCGGGACCACCAACCCGGGGATCGGCCAGGCGGCGATCGCGGTGGTCCCGGTCGAGAAATCCGGGATGGGCTCGGGGATCAACACCACCTTCCGCCAAGTAGGAATCGCCACCGGGGTTGCCGGGCTCGGCGCGGTCTTCCAGAGCCAGGTCGACTCGAAGCTGAGCGAACTCGTGCCGCGGGCTCCCGACGGGCTAGGAGAAGCGGTCGCCTCGGGAGGCTCCCGCGCCGTCGCCGAACTACCGCTGCCACCCGCCATCCACGCCAAGGCGACCCACGCCGCCGACGTCGCCTTCGTCAGCGGCATGAACGAGATCCTCGTGATCGGCGCCGTCATCTGCTTCGTCGGCGCCGCCCTCGGCTTCCTGCTGGTCAGGTCTGAGGACTTCGTGCAGCCGACCGGCGGGCCGGAGCCGGGCGCCGCCTGATCCGATCAGACGAGTTCCTCGCGGACGCTGGCCATGCGCTCGCGCAGGGCTTCGTCCGAGTCGCCCCGACATTTGCCGCTGAGCTCTTCCTCGAGCAGCTCGACGAGGCGTGTCCACACCCTTGCGGCCCGCAGGGCCTCTTTCCGCTCGCGCTTCTCCCGCAGCGTCCCGTGGCTGTCGGCTCGTTCTTCGCCGGCTTCGTGGGCGTCGCGCACGTACCGCGTCCGCCCGGCCACCCAGACGAGGACCTGTTTGCCGCCGTTGCCGTTCGGGCTCTGACCCGCAAGGGCCGCCAGTTCGGGGAGCAGGCTTTCCGACATCGCGTCAGAGACCGCCCGTGCCTCATGGCTGAAGTTGAGCCCCTTGGCGCGCGCTCCTGCATCCACCCGGGCACTCAGGCTGCGCAGCCACCTGAGCCTCTCCTCCCAGCTCAGATGCTCGCGGCAGGCCCTGCCCAGGGCCCGCCAGATCTCCGCCTCGGCCTGCCACCACTCGACGACCTCGCGAGCCGGTGGCCTGGGCGCGGCTGCCCGTTCGCGCCATGTGACCGCGAACAGGCATGCCCCTTCGCACATGACCCGGACGGTGAAGCGTTTGACGTCGGCTTTGCGGACCGCCTCCCCCGGCGAGAAGGAGCGGGGAAGATGATGGCTGGCCCAGAGCCTGAAGATCGACTGCCCGCGCAGGCCGCTGAGGTCGGGGTCGTCGAAGGCGACCCAGTCGGCCTGCGCCGCGACCCTGCTGCTGCCGGCGAGGTAGGCGTATTCCTCCAGTTCCTCGATCGCCGTGTGGGCGATCTGCTCGATGCTGGTGCCGGCGGGGAGGGGGTTCAGGTCGACGTTCGGCGGGGCGCCACCTTCTTCAAGCTCCCGGGCCCAGGTGCCCGCCTCCTCCTCCTTGGCGTACCTGCGGCCCGGGGAGTCGTCGCCGAGAGCCGAGGCGGCGGTGCAGGCGGCGTTGTAGTGGAGCTGCCAGGCGTCGTCGCGGCGGTTGGCCAGCGGTCGCCTGAACGTCAGCCAGCGGCCCGGCCGGCGCCACCCCGGAGCGGGGAACGGCCAACGCTTGACCAGCTTCCTGTGACCGGCGCGGATCTCCTTGAACCAGCTGAGCCGGTTGGCGGCTGCGCTTGACTCCTGAGGACAGCCATCCAGCCGCTTTTCCAGGCTGGTGGCGATCCTGACCCGGACCAACAGCTTCGAGGTCTTAACCGCCGCCAGGCTGAACTCCGGGCGGAAGGCGCGGCGCAGGCCCGGGCGGCGTATCCACGATTCCCTCCAGGTGCCCCGGCGCGGGATCCCGATCCTGAGCGCGCTCTCCAGCTCCTCCAACCGGCGCAGGCCGAGGATCTGCAGGGCGGCTTCCAGGCGCTGCTTGCGTTCTGCCCTGTTGGCGCCGACCTGCATGAACGGCTCCAGGACCGACTTCGCACCGGCTTCGGCATCGATCCGGCGAAGCACCCTGATCAGGAGGGTCGACGGCGCCCTGCTGATCAGGGAATGGACCGCCCAGGTGAAATTTTCGGGCAGCTTGTGGGGCAGCTGCAGTCGGTGGGTCTCGAACAGCGGGTTGCGCTTGAGGACCATCCGCAGCTCCTCCCGCCGCTGGTGGCGCTCGTCGCTGCGTCGATCGCCGTCGCCTGTCGGGACGTCGTCCCCTTTGACCCATTGCGCCGCCGTGCGCCGGTTGGTCAGCAGAATCGCGAGCCGGTACAGCGCCAGCAGGTAGACGCGCCGGTTGGGGCCGCGCCAGGCCTGGGGGTTGGACTCGTCGACGATCGCCTCATAGGTGACCCAGGCGTCCAGATCGAGCTCGAGGCGCTCCTGCAGCATCGCGATCTTCAGCCGTAGGTTCGGATTCAGGGGGTCGAGGTCGAGGGCTCGGTGGAAGGCCGCGAGCGCGTACTCGAGGCGGTTGGTCGCTTCGTATCCGAGAGCATCGTGGTAGGCCTTCACCAGCTCCCGCGGGACGTTCTTCTTCCACAGCGCCCAGGCTCCGCGGTCCTTCTTCCTCACCCGCGGATAGAGGGCGCCGGCGACGGCCATCGCAGCCTCCCGGGCACCCGCTTCCCAGGTCGCCTCGTCCAGCACGACGTTGAGCAGGGTGCGGTTGCCCCGCCGGCGCTCGATCAGCTGAATCGAGATCCGGCCGCCTTTCTCGTCCCGCGGTCTCAGCGAGCCCCAGACTTCGTAGGCGGAGTCCGGGACGATCGCTTTGTAGAGCCGACCCGCCGCTGCGCCGATGTCGCGGCCGACGCCTTGCCCCACGCCTTCGACTATCTCCACCAGAGGGGCCCCCGGCGCCCGGTCGGGCAGGGGGTCGAGCGGGTCGAGCCGCAGGGCCGCAAGCTGCTCTCGAAAGAGCGACGTCACCCAGGGGGCCTCCTGGTGGGCGGAGTCCGAGCTGGCCCAGGCGAAGCTGGAGACCTGGACCCGGGAGGTGCGGCCGCGCCAGAAGAGGAGGGCGTTGCGCAGCAAGCGCAGCAGCACGACGATGGCGATGACGGCAAGCACAGGCGGCCAGATGTTTTTGAAGATGTGCCAGGTCGGCGCCAGGGCGGAGCCCACCCGGGCAAGAAAGTCTTCGACGAAGGTGAGGGCGTCGGTGACCATTCAGGATGAACGTAACACTTAGTGATAATAATCACATGAGTTTTTAAAACTCGTCCCCTGCCGAGTCGATCCGGCCCCGGTGGTACACAGACCAGATGCTGCGTGAGCTGCGGATCGAGAACCTGCTCCTGATCGAGAGGGCCGAGCTGCGGCTGGGCGAGGGGCTGAACGCGATCACCGGCGAGACCGGCGCCGGTAAGACGGTTCTGGCTCACTCCCTCGACCTGCTGATGGGCGGCAAGGCGAAAGCGCAGATCGTCCGGCCGGGGGCGGCGGAGGCTTGGGTCGAGGGGGTCTTCGACCTGCCGCCAGGATTGATGGAGGAGCCGGAGTTCGCCGAGTTGGGCGAGCGGCTGCCGAGCGATGCAGAGGAGGTGGTGCTGGGTCGACGGGTTTCGGCGAGCGGGCGGACCAGCGCCTTCGTCGCCGGCCGGGCTGCGACCGCTGCTGACCTGAAGCTGCTCGGCGGCCGCCTGCTCGCCTTCTTCGGCCAGCACGAGCACCGGCGGCTGACGATCGCCTCGGCCCAGCTGCAGATCCTCGACGGGTTCGCCGGGGCTGCGCATCTCGAGCTGCGCCACGGCTACCAGGGGGCGCACCGGGAGGTCGGTCTCCTGCAAGCCGAGCTGGCCGAGCTGCGCGAGCGCGAAGGCTCGCGGGAGCGCGACCTCGACCTCTATCGCTACGAGCTCTCCGAGATCGAGGAGGTCGCGCCGGTCCCCGAGGAGCGGGAGGAGATAGGCGCGCAGCGGGAGCGACTGCGCCACGCCGAGGGCTTGCGCGAAGCCGCCGGCGCGGCCCATGCCGGCCTCGCCGGAGCTGAAGAAGACGGCGGTGCGCTTGCCCCCTTGGCCCAGGCGGAAGCGGCACTGCAGGGTGCGGCCGGCCTCGATTCGGCGCTTGATGCCCTGGGCGAGCGGGTCGCCGCTCTGGGCGTCGAGCTCGGCGATGTCGCCTCCGAGCTCCGTGACTACGCCGAGGGCGTGGAAGCCGACCCCGGCGCTCTGCTGGCGATCGAGGAACGGCTGGAGGCGATCGACCGGCTCGAGCGCAAGCATGGCGGCAGTGTCGAATCGGTGCTGGCGCACGCGGAGCACTGCCGGAAGGAAATCGCCCGCCTCGAAGGCGCCGAGGAGCGCTTTGCCGAGATCGAAGCCGAGGTCGAGGCGGCCCAAACTCGGCGCGCGAAGCTGGGGGAGAAGCTCAGCGCCGGCCGGGAAGAAGTCGTGGAGCCGCTGCAGGAGCGCGTGGCCATCGAGCTCGCGCAGCTCTCGATGGAAGGGGCGACCCTTCAGGTCGTGCTCGAGCCTCACCCCGACGGCTACGGCGCCTCCGGTCGAGAGACTGTCGAGCTGAGGGTTGCGCCGAATCCCGGGATCGAGCCGGCGCCGCTGCGGGACGCCGCCTCGGGGGGCGAGCTTTCGCGGGTGATGCTGGCCCTCAGCGGGCTCGGCCAGTCGGCAAGCGCCGGGACGATGGTCTTCGACGAGATCGACGCCGGGGTCGGCGGCAACACGGCGCGGGTGGTCGGCGAGCGGCTGCGGGCGCTGAGCCGCGAACGCCAGGTCATCTGCATCACCCATCTGCCTCAGGTCGCCTCGCTCGCCGATACCCACTTCCGGCTCGAAAAGGATGTTGCCGCCAAGCAGGCCGTTGCAATGGTCGAGCGGCTCGAAGGCGAGGCCGTCGTCAACGAGATCCGCCGCATGCTCGGAGGCGGAGACTCCAACGAGGCGGCAACCAGGCATGCACGCGAGCTACTGGCCGCAGCTTGACTGCTCCTACTGCCGCAACCGATTCCTTCCACACCCTGGTGTGGCGAAAATCGGAAGCGTTGGCAGGCCGCGGTTCCTTCACCTAGTCTGGGCTTGTGGCCACCGCTTCTCGCCGTCGTCTCCCCGCCCTGCTCGGGCGCAGGAACGGCGCGCGAGCCGATGCGCCGATCGAAGGTACGGCTCGCTTGGGCGAGCGGACCAAGCATCTGGTCAAGCGGTTGCGGCCCGGCGAGGTCGCGGTCATCGACCACGTCGACATCGACCGGATCGCCGCCGAGGAGCTGATCGAAGCCGGCGTCATCGCGGTGGTCAACGCTGCGCCTTCTTCCTCGGGTCGCTATCCCAACGCCGGGCCGCTGATGCTCGCCCGCGCCGGGGTCGCTCTTGTCGACGCCCCGGACGCCAGGCTCTTCGAGCAGCTGAAAGACGGCGATTGGGTGGGGATCGCCGGCGGCACGATTTCAGCAGGTGGCGAGGAGGTCGCCGAGGGCCGCCGCCTGCGCGTCGCCGAGCTCGAGCGCGAGATGCAGGAGCACCGCCAGCGGATCGACGAGGCGCTGGGGGAATTCGCCGAGAACACGGTCGCCCACGTGCGGGAAGAGACCGACCTGCTGACCGGCAACATCGCCTTTCCGCCGACCCGCGCCAGCTTCCGCGACCGCCATGTCCTGATCGTCGTCCGCGGCGAGCGCCACCGCCGCGACCTGAAAGCGCTGCGCGCCTACATCCGCGACGTGCGGCCGCTGATCGTCGCCGTGGACGGCGGCGCCGACGGCATCCTCGAGGCGGGGCTGAAGCCCGACATGATCGTCGGCGACATGGACTCTGCTAGCGACGCCGCCCTTCGTTGCGGCGCCGAGCTGATCGTCCACGCCTACCCCGATGGCCGGGCCCCGGGGCGCGAGCGGCTGCTGGAGGCCGGTCTCGACCACCAGGTGATCCCGGCGGCAGGGACCAGCGAGGACGTGGCGATGCTGATGGCCTACGAGAAGGGGGCGACCCTGATTGTCAGCGTCGGCGCGCACTTCAACCTGGTCGAGTTCCTCGACCGCAAGCGCGGCGGCATGTCCTCGACCTTCCTGACGCGGCTGCGGATCGGCGAGCGGCTGGTCGACGCGAAGGGGGTGAGCCGGCTCTACAACCCGAGCTCGACGCTGGCGCCGCTGGCCTTCTTCATGGTCGCTTTCCTGGTCCTGCTGACGATCCTCGTCATCACCTCCCCGGCCCTCAACGACGTCTGGGAACTGGTCTGGCTGAAGATCCGCATCTGGCTCGGCATCTGACACTCCCCCGAGAGCCGACTAGCCTTCCCTCCGAATGGGGTACTCCGCCCGCTACCACGCTGCCTCGCTGATCGCCATCTTCCTCTCCCTGGCGATCGGGATCTTGATCGGCGCCGAGTTCGGCGGCGATGCGCTGACGAACACCCGCAAGGACCTCGAGCACAGCCTCGTCGGCAACCTCCAGGACGCGCGCTCGCAGGCCGACGACCTCAGCGCCGAACTCGGCCGCGCGGACGAATTCGGCGAACGCGTCTACCCGGTGCTGACGCGGGACCGGCTGGCGGGGAAACGGTTTGCGATCGTCGCTCTTGGCGGCTTGCCCAGTGACATCACCGGCGATGTCGAGGATGCGCTCGGGCCGACCGGGGCGAAGCTGGTCGGGGTCGGCGTGGTGCGCGAGCCGGTCGACCTCAACGGCCTGGCGACCGACCTGGCGAAGACGCGCTTCTCCGACCTGCGCACGAACCCCGACGCCCTGACCGAACTGGGGACGGGCCTCGGCCGACAGCTCGTGCTCGGCGGCACCTTGCCCGAAGTGGTCCGCGGCCAGCTCTTCTCGCGCGCCAGCGGCACCTTCGGCGGCCTCGACGGCGTCATCGTCGTCCGCGACCAGCCCGAAGACATGGGGCCGGTGCAGCGCTCACGCGCCAGTCAGCTCGAGTCGGCGCTGATGAGCGGGATGACCGCGACCCGGATCCCCGCGGTAGGTGTCGAGGCGACGACCACCGAACCGTCCTCGGTCTCCTTCTTCCAGTCCAGCGACCTCTCGAGCGTCGACGACGTCGACCTCACCGCCGGGCAGCTGGCGATGGTCTTCGGGATGCTCGGCGCCGAGGGCAGCTTCGGGGTCAAGGGCAGCGCCGACCGACTGCTGCCGGACCTGCTCACGGAGGGCAAATAGCCGCGATGCACTGGGTCGGCTTCCCGCTGGCGATCGCGATCTCGCTGTTCCTGGTCCCGGCTGGAGCGCGCGGGCTGCGGGATGCGGGGCTGGTGCGGGAGAACTACCGCGGCGCCCTGCTCGCCTTCCCGCTCGGGGCGGTGCTGGCGACCGCGGCGCTGGTGACGCTGGCGCCGCTCGCTTTCCTCAACGACCGCGCCGACCTCGACCTGCTCGAGCCGGGGTTGCGGCAGTGGCTGCCCTACCTGCTGGGAATTGCCTTCCTCGGGTTCCTCGACGACGCGCTCGGGCGCGGGGAGGCGGTAGCGACGCCGCGCGGGTGGCGGGGGCACTGGGAGGCGTTGCGAACCGGCTCGCTTTCGACCGGTGCGATCAAGGCGATCGGCGCGCTTGCGCTTGCTGCCTACGTGGTCTCCGGTCGCGGTCTCGAATCCTGGCGCTATATCGCCGACGTTCTTCTGTTGATCCTCGCCACCAACCTCTTCAATCTCCTCGACCTGCGCCCTGGGCGGGCCGAGAAGGCCCTGGCCGTGCTTGCCGTCGGCCTCTGCCTCGGCGCCTGGACCTTCGAGCCGCTCGAACTGCTCGGGATCTTCGCCGGGCCGGTGCTGGTCGGCGCCTGGCTGACGCTGGGGGAGAGGGCGATGCTGGGGGACACCGGCTCGAATCTGATCGGGGCGGTCGCCGGGGTCTGGCTGCTGACCGTGCTCGGCCCGGATGGGCGGCTCGGGGCCCTGGCGGTCGTCCTGGCCCTGACGATCTACGGAGAGATTCGCTCAATTTCCGCAACCATCGATTCGGTTCCGCCCCTGCGCTGGCTAGACTCGCTCGGCAGAGCATGAGTCCAGGGAACAAAGGCGACACGCGGTTCATCTTCGTCACCGGCGGCGTCGTCTCGGCCCTCGGCAAGGGCATCACCGCCGCCTCGATCGGACGCCTTCTCGTCTCCCGCGGCTACCGGGTTCAGCTGCAGAAGTTCGACCCCTACATCAACGTCGATCCGGGGACGATGAGCCCGTTCCAGCACGGTGAGGTGTTCGTCACCGAGGACGGGGCGGAGACCGATCTCGACCTCGGCCACTACGAGCGCTTCACCGACGAGAACGCGACCCGCGCCTCCAACGTCACCGCCGGCGCGGTTTACAACTCGGTGATCAAGCGCGAGCGCCGCGGCGACTACCTCGGCGCCACCGTGCAGGTGATCCCGCACATCACCAACGAGATCAAGCAGAAAATTCTCATCGTCGCCGAGTCGCAGGCCGTCGACTTCGTGATCACCGAGATCGGCGGCACCGTCGGCGATATCGAGTCTCTGCCGTTCCTCGAGTCGATCCGCCAGCTCTACACCGACCTCGGCCCGAAGCGAGCGATGTTCGTCCACCTGACCCTGGTCCCTTACGTCGGTCACGCCGGCGAACTGAAGACGAAGCCGACCCAGCACTCGGTCAACGAGCTGCGCCGGATCGGGATCCAGCCGCACGCGCTGGTCTGCCGCTCCGAGGGGCGCCTCGACCGCGAGATCCGCGGCAAGATCGCCCTCTTCGCCAGCCTTCCGGTCGACGCGGTGATCTCCGCCCACGACGTCGACAACATCTACAAGGTGCCGCTGGTCTTCCGCGCCGAGGGCGTCGACGACCTCGTCCTCGACCACTTCGGGATGGAGGCCCCCTCGCCCGATATGGCCGAATGGGAAGAGATGGTGCGGCGGGCCGAGGAGGCAAGCGGGGAGGTCCGGATCGCCGTCGTCGGCAAGTACGTCCAGCTCGCCGATGCTTACAAGTCGGTGATCGAGGCGCTCGAGCACGGCGGCTTCCATCACGGCGTCAACGTGAAGGTCGAGCTGGTGGATTCCGAGAACTTCGACCCCGAGAAGCTCGAGGGCTGCGACGGGATCCTGATCCCGGGCGGCTTCGGCGAGCGCGGGATCGAGGGCAAGATCGAAGCCGCGCGGATCGCCCGCGAGAAATCGATCCCCTACCTCGGAATTTGCCTCGGGATGCAGATCGCAGTCGTCGAGTTCGCCCGCCACGTCGCCGGCATGGACGGCGCCAACTCGGCCGAGTTCGATCCCGAGACGCCCTTCCCGGTCGTCGACCTGCTGCCGGAGCAGAAGGAGGTCTCCGACATGGGCGGGACGATGCGCCTCGGTGCCGACCCGGTGAAACTTCACGAGGGGACGCGAGCGCGGGAGATCTTCGACGAGGCCGTGATCTACAAGCGCCACCGCCATCGCTACGAGGTCAACAACCAGCTGCGGCGCCGGCTCGAAGACGAGGGGCTCGTCTGCGGCGGCACCTCGCCCGACGAGCGCCTGGTCGAGATGGTCGAGCTGCCGGGCCACCCGTTCTTCGTCGCTTCCCAGTACCACCCGGAGTTCAACTCCCGACCGAACCGCCCCGAGCCGCTCTTCCGCGAGTTCGTCGGTGCGGCCGCGCGCCAGGCCGGGGAACGTCCCGCCGACGGCGGCGAGATCGAGGAGATCCGGGTCGAGCAGCCCGAAGTCCGCTCGGGATAGCCTGTCCGCCGTGGGTTCACGGCTGCATGAACGATTCGTCCGCTACTGCGAGGTTCGTAGTCCTACCGGTGAGGAGCGGGAGGTAGCTGACACCCTGGGCGCCGAGCTGCGCGGGATGGGGCTCGAGGTGGTCGAGGACGACGCAGCCCAGGCGGCGCAAGCTGGGTCCGGCAACCTGATCGCACGCTCGCCGGGGACCGGCGAGGAGTGGCTGATGTTCTGCGCCCACATGGACACCGTCCCTCACAAGGGGCGGGTCGAGGTGGTCGACGACGAAGGCGTCTTCCGCAGCCGCGGTGACACCATCCTCGGCGCCGACAACAAGGCGGCGGTGGCCGTCTTCATGGAGCTGGTCGCGCGACACGTGGAAAATCCGGCGCCGGTCGGGATCGAGATCGTGCTCACCGTCGCCGAGGAGCAGGGGCTGCGGGGGGCGAAAGCCTTCGACGCCTCGCAGCTGCGCTCCCGCGCCGGCTTCGTCCTCGACCACGCCGGTCCGGTCGGTGAGGTGATCGTGACGACGCCGACCCAGCAGAAGATCCTTGCCGACTTCATCGGGGTCGAGGCCCACGCCGGGATCAGGCCCGAGGACGGCAGCAGCGCGATCGCGGCCGCCTCGGCTGCGATCGCCCGGATGGAGCTCGGCCGCCTCGACGAGGAGACGACTGCCAACGTGGGGCTGATCCGCGGCGGCACCTCTGGCAACGTCGTCCCCGGCCACTGCGCGATCCACGCCGAGGCCCGCAGCCTCGACACCGAGCGGGCGGCTGAGGTAGCCGGCAAGATCGCCGACGCTTGCGCCTGGGGCGCGAGCGAGCACGGCTGCGACGTCGACGTGCGGATCGAAGAGCTCTTCCGCGGCTACCAGGTCCCCAAGGACTCGGCGGCGCTGACGCTGGCAGAGACGGGCCTGCGCGGCGCCGGCCTGGGCCCGCAGCGTGTGGCGATCGGCGGCGGCAGCGACGCCAACGTCTTTCGCCGCGACGGCCTCGACTGCGTCCTCCTCTCCAACGGCACCTCCGACGTCCACACCTCCGAGGAGCGGGTGCCGGCCCGGTCCCTCGACAAGATGCTCGAGGTCTGCGAGCGAATAGTCGCCGCAGCGGCGGAGCCCGCGGCGAGCGAATAAGTGGCAGGCCGCCTGAAGCTGCGCCGCGGCGTCATCGTCTCGGCTGAGCCGCTCGAAGTAGAGGTCGAAGGAAAGCGCCGCCGCGCCTGGGCCGACGAGATGCTCCTCGGCGAGATGCAAGAGGGCGACGAGGTCGTCGTCAACACGGCTGCTCTGGACCTCGGCCTCGGCTCCGGCGGCTTCGACGTAGTCCACGTCAACCTCACCCGCGGCCTGCAAGGCGGGGGAGAGGGCGACGCCCACGTGATGAAGCTGAACTACACCTCTCTCCAGCACCCCGTCGACCCCGTCGACCGGCAAGAAGTGGGAGACATGGCTGACATACAGCCAAAAGTCCCAGTGCTGGTGCTTCCCCTCCACGGCCACCTCTCGCCTGCTGCCTGGGCGTTTGCACAGGCGGCACCGGACCTCCGGGTCGGCTACATCCACACTGGCGGCGGCGCCCTGCCGGGCTCCTTCTCCCGCGACGTCAAGCAACTTCGCGAACGCGAACTCCTCTGCGGCCACATCACCGCCACCCCGTCCTACGGCGGCGAACACGAGTCCCTCAGCGCCGTCGGGGCCTTGGACGCGGCTACGACAGAGCTCGGCTGGGACGCCGTCCTGATCGGGCCCGGGCCGGGAATCATCGGCTCCGACACCGCCTACGGCCACGGCGGCATGTCAGCCCTGGAAAACGCCCACGCGGCCCTAAGCCTGAACCTCCCAACCCTGATCTCCCCCCGCCTGTCCAGCAGCGACCCCCGCGACCGCCACCGAGGTCTTAGCCACCACACCCAAACCGTCCTGCGGCTGCTCCTGGCTCCAGTCGAGGTGCCGATCTCAATTGACGCGCCCGAGGTAGCTGCAGCCCTCGAACCCTTCGACCACCATGTCGAGCAGGTAGCTGTAGATCTATCCGGCTACGCCGAAGCAGGTCTCCCGACCACCACCATGGGTCGCTCACTCCGGGATGACCCGCTGTTTTTCACGGCAGCCCTAGCGGCTGGGCGCCTGCTCGCGGAGCGGGTGGCCGGGACGGGAGGCCCTCCCCAGACACTCAACCTCGAGCCATAGCGAGAGGTGCCTGGGGAGGGGCTCCCGCCCCGGCCCCAGCGCATGGTCTCTTGCGCCCCAAGGACTGCCTTCAACCAGACCGAATCACCCCGTCATGGCGGTAGCCATCAAACCCGACGCCCCTGCAGCCGCAGCCAAGCCCGGCGCCGACAAACGCTTCCAATCCCTACTCCTAGATTTCCTCAGCTACCTTGAGCTAGAGCGAGGTCTCTCCCGCAACACCCTCAACGCCTACCGGACCGACCTCCTCCAGTACGGCGAATACCTCTCAACCCACAACCGCGACGCCCTCGAGGCCTCCGCCGCCGACGTAGCGGACTTCCTCGCCGAGCTGGCAACCGGTGAGGGGGAGCGGCCCGCCTGCTCGGCGGCGACGATCCACCGCAAGGCCGCCTGCCTGCGCTCGTTCTACAAGCACCTGCGTCGCGACGAGCTGATCGGCGACGACCCGACGGCGGCGCTGACGGCGCCGCGCCGCTCGAAGAAACTGCCGCATGTCCTCAACTACTCGGAGGTGCAGAAGCTGCTCGCCTCGCCGACGGGCAGCGAGCCGACGGCGCTGCGCGACCGCGCCTTGCTCGAGGTGATGTACGCGTGTGGCCTGCGGGCCTCGGAGACGATCGGGCTCGAACTCGGCGACGTCGACCTTCACGAGGGCTTCCTTCGGGCTCGTGGCAAGGGCTCGAAGGAACGGCTGGTGCCGCTCGGCCGGCAGGCGATCGCGGCGATCAACGGCTACCTGCGCGGCGGCCGGCCGAAGCTGGTCGGCGAGCGCCAGGTGTCGCGCCTCTTCGTCAACTTCCGCGGCGGCCCGCTGACCCGCCAGGGCCTCTACAAGATCGTCCAGCGCCACGCCCGCGACGCGGGCCTCGCCGGCAAGATGAGCCCGCACACCCTGCGCCACAGCTTCGCCACCCACCTGCTCGCCGGCGGCTGCGACCTGCGCGCCGTCCAGGAGATGCTCGGTCACGCCGACATCTCCACCACGCAGATGTACACGCACCTGTCGGGCGATCGCCTGAAGGAGGTCTACTTCTCGGCCCACCCGCGGGCGAGCGAGTAGCTCGACTGCATGAAGTAGAACTCAGGGGATGCCCGAGCTGCCCGAGGTGGAGACCGTCGTCAGGCAGCTGGAGCCCGAGGTCGAAGGGCACCGGATCGATCGGCTGGAGGTGCTTGACCCCCGCTGGTCGCGGCCGGTACCGCCCGAGCAGCTGGGCGACGCGGTCAGCGGCAGCACGATCGAGCGGCTCGGCCGCCGCGGCAAGTACATCCTCATGCACCTCGACGGCGAGCGGGCCCTGGTCATGCACCTGCGGATGACCGGCAACCTGGTCCTCCGCGAGGGTGAGGAGATGCTCGACCCATCTGAGGGGCGGCGGCTTTACGAGAGCGAGCGCTCGACCGAGGAGCGCCACCTGCGCGCCCGCTTCGTCCTCGACGACGACCGCGAGCTCTGGTTCACCGACGCGCGCCGCTTCGGCGAGGCCTTCCTGATCGCGGACTCGAAGCTGGACGATCGCTTCGCCAAGCTCGGCGTCGAGCCGTTCTCGCCCGAGTTCACGGCGCAGGCGTTGGGGGAGATGGCGGCGGGACGAAAGGCGCCGCTGAAGTCGTTCCTGCTCGACCAGTCCGGCGTCGCCGGCGTCGGCAACATCTACGCCGACGAGGCGCTCTTCCGCGCCGAGCTGCACCCACTCTCGCCTGCGGGCTCGATGAAGCCGGAGCACCTGGAGGCACTGCGGGACGCGGTCGTGGCGGCGCTGGAGGCCGGGATCGACGCCGGCGGCTCCTCGATCGACGACTACCGCGACGCCCGCGGCGAGAAAGGGGCGATGCAGGACGAGTTCCTCGTCCACACCCGCGAGGGGGAGGAGTGCCCGCGCTGCGGCGGCACGATCGCCCGCATCGTCGTCGGCGGCCGCTCGACCTACTTCTGCCCGGGCTGCCAGGTGAGGCTGCGAAAACGTCCGAAGCGCCGGGCAAAATGACAACGTGGCCGGAACTACGGTCAAGACTGAGGCAGTTGTGCTGCGGAGCATTCGCTACGGCGAGGCCGACCGCATCCTTCACTTGTATTCGAAGACTCGCGGGCGGATCGGGGCCATCGCCAAGGGGGCGCGCAAACCCCGGTCGCGCTTCGGCGGGCGCCTGGAGCCGTTCTTCCGCCTCGACCTGATTCTCCACGAAGGCCGCGGCGATTTGATGACGGTGACCAGCGCGACCACGGTGGACGGCTACCCGCGCCTGCGTAGCTCCGGCGCCGCCCTCACCGCCGGCGCCCGGGCCTGTGACTCTGTCCTGCGCCTGCTCGACTCGACCGAACCGAACTCGCCGGCCTACAACCTCCTCTGCCGCTACCTCTCGCTGCTCGACGACCCGGACGCGCCGCGGGCGGCGGAGCTGGAGACCGCCCTCGCCTTCCGGCTGAAGCTGGCGCTGGTGGCCGGCTTCGCGCCCGAGCTCGCCTCCTGCGCCCGCTGCGGAGAGGCCGAGGACCTGGTCGGCTTCTCCGGCGGCGCCGGCGGGGTCGTCTGCGCCGGCTGCGAAGCCGGGTCCTTCCCCTTTGGCGAGGAGGCGCATCGGTTCATGGTCGAGGGGCTGGCGAACCCGCTGAGCGAGGCGCCGGCGGCCGAGCCGCGGGACCTGCGCCTCGTTGAGCGCGCAGTTGGCGAGACTTTGGAGCACCACGCGCACGTGCAGCTTCGCGCTGCGGCTTAGACTCGCTGCGTGCCTGCCACCGCCACCTTCGAGGACCGGATCGTCGCGATCGAGGAGGAGTTCCTCTCGCCGCAGGCGACTCGGTCCTATCCGGCGCGGCGACAGCGGGAGGAGGCCGATAGCCCGCTGCGGACGCCGTTTCAGCGCGATCGCGACCGCATCGTCCACTCGAAGTCCTTCCGCCGGCTGAAGCACAAGACGCAGGTCTTCGTCGCCCCTGAGGGCGACCACTACCGCACCCGCCTCACCCACACCCTGGAGGCCTGCGGGATCGCCCGCACCGTCGCCCGGGCCCTGCGCCTGAACGAGGACCTGACCGAGGCGATCGGGCTCGGCCACGACCTCGGCCACCCGCCCTTCGGGCACGCCGGCGAGGAGACGCTCGACGAGGCGCTGCGCGAGCACTGCGGCGCCGGCTTCCGCCACAACGAGCACTCGCTGCGGGTCGTCGACGTGCTCGAGCGCGACGGCCAGGGGCTCAACCTGACCGAGCAGGTGCGCGACGGCATCCTCAACCACACCGGCTCGCGCAAGCCGGCGACGCTGGAGGGCCAGATCGTCAAGATCGTCGACCGCGTCGCCTACATCAATCACGACATCGACGACGCTCTCCGCGCCGGGATCCTGCGCCAGGAGGACCTGCCGGCGGCGGAGATCGAGCTACTCGGGCCGACCGGCTCGCAGCGGATCGACACCCTGGTCCGCGACATCGTCGACCACTCCGAAGGTGAGGAGGAGATTCGCCAGGGGCGCGAGGTCGGACAGGCGATGCTGCGCCTGCGCAAGTTCATGTTCGACCGCGTCTACCTGGGGCCGGAGGCGCGCAGCGAGCATGAGCGGGTGCAGCGGACGATGCGCGGCCTCTTCGCCCACTACCTCGCCCACCCGGGCGAGATCCCGGCGCTCGACCCGACCGCGAGCGAGTGCCAGCGGGTCGCCGACTACATCGCCGGGATGACCGATCGCTTCTGCATCGCCAAGTTCACCGAGTTGACGGTTCCGGAAGAGTCCCGCTTCTGATGGCGCTGATCTCGAACGAGAGCCTGGAACGGGTGAAGGCGGCGGCCGACATCGTCGAGGTCGTCTCCGCCCACACCGACCTGCGCCGTCAGGGCGCCCGCTACGTCGGCCTCTGCCCGTTCCACGAAGAGCGGACGCCGTCGTTCTCGGTCGAGCCGACCGAAAAGCTCTACCACTGCTTCGGCTGCGGGGCCGGCGGCGACGTGATCAAGTTCGTCGAGGAAAAGGACGGGCTCGGCTTCGCCGAGGCGGTCGAGATGCTGGCCGACCGCTACGGGGTCGAGCTCGAGCGCGAGCAGGAGGATCCGCGGGCGGAGGCAAAGCGCCAGCGCCGCCGCCGCCTCGAGCAGCTGCTGGAACGGTCGGCGGCCTTCTACGCCAACTACCTCTGGGAGTCCGAGGAGGCCGGCAAGGCCCGCGACTACCTGGCCCAGCGAGGGCTGCGGGAAGAGGTACTGCGGGCCTTCGGGGTCGGCTACGCCCCCAGCGCCTGGGACAAGATCCTCGTCCGCGGTCAGCAGGCGGGTTTCGGGGTCGAGGAGCTGCGGGCTGTCGGGCTGGCGCAGCGCGGGCGCAGCGGCGGCGAGTACGACCGTTTCCGCGAGCGGATCATGTTCCCGATCCGCGACCGCCGCGGCCGCGTCCTCGGCTTCGGCGGCCGGGCCATGCGCTCCGACCAGGGCGCCAAGTACGTCAACACGGCCGAGACCGACTTCTTCCACAAGAGCCAGATCCTCTACGGCGTCGACGTGGCCAAAGCGGCGATCGCCAAGGCCGGCCGTGCGGTGGTCGTCGAGGGTTACACCGACGTCCTCGCCCTGCATCAGGCGGGGATCGAGGAGGCGGTGGGGGTTATGGGGACGGCGATCACCCCCGACCAGGTAGCGGCGCTATCGGGGATGGTCGACGAGGTTGTCCTGGCGCTCGACGCCGACTCGGCCGGCCAGGAAGCGATGCTGCGGGCGCAGCGAGTCGCCGCCGGGCGGCGGATGCGGTTGCGGGTGGCGGCGATGCTCGCGGGTGAAGACCCGGCGGAGATGATGGCGGCCGAAGGCGGGCCGGAGCGCTTCGGCGAGCTGGTGGAGGGAGCCGAGGAGCTGACCGCGTTCCAGGTGCGCCTCGTGCTCGAGCGGACCGACGTCTCCGAGCCGGTGGCTCGGGACCAGGCCCTGACCAACGAGCTGATCCCGATCCTGGCGGGCATGGGCGACAGCCAGGAAGCGCTGCGCAACGAGTTGGAACGGCGGGTTGCCGAACGCCTCCAGATCGACCCACCGCGACTGGCGGCGCGGGTGATCGCTGGGACCCCCGCCAGCGGCGGGCCGCAGGATCCCGGGTCGGAAGCACGCGCCCCTCAGCAGGGGGCTCCCGCACCTCGCCGTCCCGCCGAGCTGACCTCGCGCGAGCGTCGCGAGCGGGCGCTGCTGGCGATGTGTATCGCGCTCCCGAGCGAGGGCAAGGATTACCTGGCGCGGCTCACCGACGCCCACCTCTCGCCGACCGGCCTGCGGGCCGCCGGCTGGCTGCGCGAGCACCCGCAGGACCCGGCCTCGAACCTCCCGCACGACGACGGCGAGCTGGCCGGCCTGATTGCCGAACTTGTGATCATGTCCCGAGAGGAGCCCTCGTCCCACGAAGCGATGGAGCTCAACTTCCTCCTCCTCGACCAGCGCCGCCTCGAGGACGAGATCGCTGCCGCCGGCGAGCGCGGCGACTACGAGCGCCGCGCCGCCCTCAGCCGCGAACGCGCCGCCCTGGTCGAACGAATCGCCCACGCAGAGCGCCCCGCCGGTAGCGTCTAGACCTTCTGTCTGCGAGTTTTTCTGTCTGCATCATCTGGGAAGATGCAGCTATGCAGAAGGAGTTCCTCGAACAGTGCCTAGCGGAGGGAATGTCCCTCGAAGCGATCGGCAAGCGAGCCGGCAAGCATGAATCGACGGTCAGCTACTGGTTGAAGAAGCACGGGCTGGAGGCAGTCGGAAAAGAGGCGCATGCTCCGAATGGGAAGGTCGACCCGCAACGCTTGAAGGAACTCGTGGAGCAGGGGGCGTCGATCCAGGATATGGGCGATGCATTTGGTGCTGGACGCTCAACCATCAGGTACTGGCTTCGCAAGCTAGGTCTAGAGACGGAGCGGTCCACCCGCCTGCGCGAAACGCGTGCTGTCTGTAAGGAGGGTGTGCGGCGGGCCTACTTCCGGTGTCGAAAGCATGGTCACACTGCCTTCTATGCTCGACCCGAAGGCGGATTTCGGTGCGGACGCTGCAGCTCGGAAGCGGTTTCGAAGCGACGCCGGTCGCTGAAGAGGAAGCTTGTCGAAGAGGCTGGAGGAAGATGCGCTCTTTGCGGATTCGATGGGCACCCTGCGGCCTTACAGTTTCACCACCTGGATCCATCGACCAAGGCGTTCCACCTGTCCGAGGGAGGTCTCAGCCGTGGGATCAAGCAGAGCCGGGCGGAGATGGAGAAGTGCGTGCTGCTCTGTGCCAACTGCCATGCTCAGGTCGAGGTAGGCGCCAAGAGCGTATCCGCGGCTGATCGCTAAAGTTGTCGAGCGCACACCTCTTTCCGGGGTAGCGCAAAGTTGATCCGGGGTAGCTCAATTTGGCAGATGCGCTCGACTGTTAATCGAGAGGTTGTGGGTTCGAGTCCCACCCCCGGAGCTTTCTAGGCGGTAGCGAGGCGCCCCAGTGCAAACCGCTCCACCAGTTCCGCTCCTCGCGCCGCGCCGTCGTTCTCGCGTCCCCAGGCGGCGATTTCCTGCGCTTTTGACGCGAAGCTTGGCTCGTGCAGCAGCCGCCGGGCCGCCCACTTCAGCGGCGCCGGGCGGCAGAGGCGCCATGGGAGCGACAGGCCGGCGCCGGCAGAGGCGACGCGCATCGCGGTCTCGCTCATGTCGCCGATGATCGGGCTGATGAGGACGGGGGTGCCGGCGCCGAGGGCGCGGGCGACGGTCCCGTGGCCGCCGTGGGAGATGACGAGGCTGGCGGCGGGCATCAGCTGGCTGTAGCTGAGCCATTCGACCAGCTTGGCGTTGGCGGGAACCTCGATCGGGCGCTGGGGGGCGACCCGGTTGGTCGTCGCCACCACCCGCACCGGCTCCTCGGCCAGAGCCGCCAGAGCCGTCCGGACAAGATGGTTCTCGGAGTCATGGGCGGTGCTGGGGGCGACGAGGACGAGCGGGTCATCTCCCGGCGGGAGATCGATCTCGGGATGGGGCACCTCGAAGGTCATCGGGCCCGTGATCTCGACCCTCGGGGGCCAGGCGCGCGGGTACTCGAGCTGCGGGTAGGTGGCGACCAGCGCCAGCTCGGGGCTGATGCCGCCGTGGAAGCGGTCGATCGGCGGCAGGTCCAGCCGCTCTCGTTGGATGTTGAGGTCGCGCCGACCCTGTTCCAGCCCGACCCGCAGCGCCCGGTCGTGGCCGTAGCGCCAGACCCTGCGTCCGAGCCCGGTCCGCGGCCGCCGCAGCCCGATCGCGAAGAACGGGGAGCCGGGCTCGACGACCGGGTAGATGTGCGGGATCAGCGTCGCCAGTGGGATTCCCGCCCGCTCGGCCGCCAGGGTGGGGGCGAGGGTGAGGATGTCGCTGACGACGACGTGGGGCTGGAAATCCTCCAGCAGCGGCTGCAGCGCCTTCGCCGCCTCCGCCGCGTGCTGCCCTTCCTCGGAATCGGGATCCGGCGGCGGGAACATCCGGTATTCCTCCGCCGCCGCGAAACCGAGCCCCTCGCCCTCGACCGCCGCCCGCCGCTCCTCCCAGGTCTCGATCACCACCCCGTGACCGCGCGCTGCCAGCGCCTTCCCCAGCGCGATCGCCGGGAAAACGTGCCCGGCGTCGCCGAACGCGGCGACCAGGACTCTTAATGACGAGGCTCTGGGGTTGTCAGGCAAGGACGCAGGGAGTCTGAATAGCAGCACTATTTAGACGACCGAGGACGCCGCATGGCGACCCCAGAGGCCGTCAGGGCGTGTCCAGGCTCTCGCCCGGCCGCGTGAACACGATCTCCGGGATGTGGCAGTTCCTCGAGGTCCGGAGCAGGAACCGGACCGCCTCGCCGAGGTCCTCGGGCCGGATCATCTCCTCCGGCGGGATCTGGCCCTGGACGAACTCGGTCATCGGCGTCTCGACGAAGCCCGGCGCCAGGGCGGTGCACTGAATCCCGGCGTTGCCGGCCTCGCGGTGGGTGGACTGGGTGAAGTTGATCACCGCCGCCTTCGTCGCCGCGTAGATCGAGAGCCAGGCCTGACCGCCTTTGCCGGCGATCGAGGCGGTGTTGACGATCAGCGCTTTGCCGTGCTCGGCCCCTGCTTGGCGCAGCATCGGCAACCCCTCGCGGGTGCCGAGGATCAGCGCCCGCAGGTTGACCGCCAGCTGCATGTCCAGGTGTTTGGTCTGGATCTGCTCCATCGGCGCCCCGATCCCGACCCCGGCGTTGTTGACGAGCGCGTCGAGGCGGCCGTACTTCTGCCGGTGGGCGGCGAAGATCGCGACGACGTGGTCCTCCTCGGCCATGTTGGCCGGGATCGGCTCGACCTCGAAGCCTTCGGCCTTCAGGCCCTCGGCGGCTTCCTCGAGCTTCTCGGGGCGGCGCGCGGCAACCGTCAGGGCATAGCCTTCTTCGCCGAGGACTTTCGCGATCGCGAGCCCGATCCCGCTCGATGCACCAGTAACCAACGCCGCTCGATCGGCCATCTCATCTCCTTCTCGTCGAGAACCCCGGAGACCCTATCTGTCCATAACATGCCGCCGATGCGCGCCCCCCGCCTTGCCCCAGCGCTGCTCTGCGTGCTCGCAGCGGGGGCCCTGGTCGGCGGCTGCGGGGGCGGCTCGGACGAGGGCGAATCAACCTCGGCCGCCGTTGGGCCGGCAGCGAGTCGGCCGGCGCCGCCGAAGTCGGCGTTCCCGAGCCCGGAAGGCCGATCCCTGCGGGACGTGCTGAAGGCCGCCGACGCACGGGCCGAAGTCCTGGTGGAACCAGCCGCCGTCGTCTTCTACCCGGGGAAGAACCGTTACCCGTTCGAGATCGTCGACAAAGACCACAAGCCGATTTCCGACGCCGAAGTCGCGCTCTACTACGCCAAGGTGCCGCAGCCGAAGCCGGGGGCGAAATCGAAAGCGGGCAGCCGCGGCCAGATCGCCCAAGCAGAATCGCAAGCGCTCGACGAGCTCGCGGTCGGCCCGTTCCCGGCCAGGCTCGAAAGCCTGGCTAGCAAGCCGCAGTTCAGCGCCGACAGCACCCTTGACGACCCTGACGTAGCGGGCGTCGTCTACTCAACCGAGTTGACCTTCCCGGGCGACGGCGAATGGCGCCTTGGGGCAATCCTCGAGGAAGACGGCGAGCTGAAGGGGGCGCTCCTACCCGGCATCGTCGTCGGCGAATTCAAGCGGGTGCCGAAACCCGGGCAAAATGCGCCGGTTATCCATACGCCGACCGCGCAGGATGCGGGCGGCGAGTTGTCGAAGATCACGACCCGGAAGCCCCCTGACAGCCAGAACAAGGTGGATTACGCGGACGCGCTGGGCAAAGAACCGATAGTCCTCTTGTTTGCGACCCCCCAGTTCTGCCAGAGTCGGGTCTGCGGCCCCGTCGTTGACGTGGCGGAGCAGGCAAAAAGCGAATACGGAGACAAGGCGGCCTTCATCCACATGGAGATCTACAACGAAAACGACCCCGGCAAAGGAGTGCGACCCCAGGTGCGGGCCTTTCACCTGCCGAGCGAGCCGTGGCTGTTCACGATCGACCGCCAAGGCGTCGTCCGCGAAGCCGTCGAGGGAGCCTTCGGGCTCGAGTTGATGCATGAAGCCGTTGACAAGGCGATCGCACCATGAACGAGAAAGCCGCAACCGAGGAGGAGCTGCTGCAGTCGTTCGCCGAAGAGGCGAAACGGCGCTGCGATGTAATCGCGGCAGGCCTCGCTACCGGCAGCAGCGATTTCGAGACGATGCGCGCCGAAGCCCACGCGCTCAAGGGCACCGCTGCCGTCGTCGGCCTACGCCGCCTCGCCGAGCTGGCGGGCCTGATGGAGTCCGACCTCGCCGAAGCGAAGAAGACCGGCACGATCCGCGGCGGCCGCGACCACCAGATCGCCGACGCCGCCAAAGCCCTGGCCGACGGCGCCGCCGCGGCTGCCAAAGGCGAAGAAGAGCCACCAGACGTCGGCCGCTCCCTCGCCCAGCTCTTCAGCGCCTAGCCCCGAGGAGCGCGGTACGCTCGCCCAGCGGGGCAGTAGCTCAGTTGGTTAGAGCAGCGGACTCATAATCCGTCGGTCCCTGGTTCGAGTCCAGGCTGCCCCACTAATCGTCTTCCGTGACCGTAGGTTGTCTCACCGCAACTTGGTGAACCGGTCACGGTTGGGGTCAGTGACAGCTACCGCAGGGGGTTCCCGATGGGTTTGGGTTGGAGGTGGGTCGGCGCCGTCGTCGGTTCGATCGTCGGAGTGGTGCCGTTGATGCTCGCAGCAACTGCTGGTGCGGCGACTGTGACCGCAGCGGAGGGACCCCTCTTCAAATCGCCGGGACTGCGTTATGCGTCCGCCACTGTCGAGGCACAACCCGACGAGGCAAATCGCCTCTCCATATCGGTCACCGGGGACCCCGGGCACTACCTCCTCCAGGTCCGTGATGCGGCCGGACCGCTTCAAGCCGGCAGTGGTTGCGAGGGAGGTGGAGCAGGAAATGCCGTCGTCACCTGCGCCATGAGCGTGCAGCCCGGCAGCGTGACGGTGATCCTGGGAAACCGGGGTAGCGCAGTCGACGCCGGGTCGTTGTCGAGCGCGGTTTACGTCTGGGGCGGCTCTGGCGATGACCTGGTCACTACCGGCAGCGGGAGCGACGCCTTCTTTCCCACCCGTTGCGGCCCCAACACTCTTCCTGTTCTTCAGTGCGATCCTGAACTGGGCGACGGCGATACCGGGACCGACCATGTCTCCACCGGAGCGGGCGACGACTTCGTTGAGCTCGGCAACCGGCCAAGCGAAGTGCGGACCGGTCCCGATAACGACCGGGTCATCGTCCCCGAAGCCCCTAACGGCCCTGACCTGATCGACCTCGGAGCAGGAGACGGCGACGTTGCCGATTACCACTTGCGGAACGAGGCGGTCACCTACGTCGCGGACGGGCTTGCCGACGATGGTGCTGCGGGCGAGAACGACAACGTCCTCGGTGCGGAGTTCTTCGCTACTGGTGCCGGCAAAGACCTGCTGATCGGGGACGGTGACAGCGATTACCTCTTCGGGGGTGGCGGCGATGACACGCTGGTCGGGAAGGGTGGCGACGACCTGCTGGTCGGCGAGTACGGGGAAGAAGACAATCTCGGATTTGTCGCCGGGGTGGACGTCACGCGCTTCTGGTCCTCGTATCCGACGCCGTTCGATCTTGACGTAGAAGCTGGCAATGACACGGCGCGCGGTGGGAGCGGGGACGATCGTTTGCGCCTTGACGGGGGAGACGACACCGGCATGGGAGGGCCGGGCGCAGACAGGATCTGGGGAGATGCCGGGGGAGATCTGCTCCTTGGCCGACGCGGGCGCAACTGGCTCGACGGCGACGGTGGGCACGATCGGTGCCGTGGGGGCAGCCGACGCAGCATCGTCCTGAACTGTGACGATCAACGACGGCTGGGCTGAGCCTCTCTAAACGACCGTCAGTTGCAGAGCGGCGCCGATCGCGCCGCAACTGAGGACGACGAAGAGCACCGTCAGTTTCGCGTGCCAGCGGTTGAGGGCGAGGAAGGCGCCCACGGCCAGCGCGGCGGTGTAGGCGTCGACGACGGAGGCTTCGAGGATTTCCACGGTGACGGCGGCGATCAGGCCGATGACGCCGGCGGCGACCCCGAGGAGGAACTGGTGGAGGCGCTCGTTTTCGGCGATCGTCACCAGCTGGCGGTGGAGGAAGATCGGGAAGACGAAGGCGGGGATGAAGATGCCCAGGGTCATCAGCAGGGCGCCAACGAGGCCGCCGGCGAGGTAGCCGACGAAGGTGGAGAAGATGATCAGCGGCGCCGGGAGGATGCCGCCGATCGCCAGGCCGTCGATGAACTGGTCCTCCGTCAGCCAATGGTGGCCCTGGACGGCGCCGTCGTGGAGGAAGGGGACGACGGTGTAGGCGCCACCGAAGGTGAGCAGGCCGGCCTTCAGGCCCTCGAGGAAGATTTCACCGGCTAGGCCGACGGTGATCGCGCCCGCGGCGATCCAGATCAGCGCGGGCAGCGAGAGGGTGAAGGAAGGCGCTTGGCCGAGCCAGCTGCGGGCGTTTCGCCAGAGCTCGTAGGCGAGGCCGCCGCCCAGCAGCACGAGGACGAAGCTGCCGTTGGCGAAGAACGTGATGGCAAAGCCCGCGACGGCGATCAGCGCCAGGGGCACGTCCTGGATGAACGATTTGCTCAACCGCACCAGCGCCCGCGCAACCAGCGCCCCGACCGCAGCGTTGAGCCCGTAGAAGAGGGCATCGAGGTTGTTGGCGATGTCGGCCTCGACGTAGAGGATCGAGAGGCCGAGCATCAGCAGGAAGCCCGGCAGCATGAACCCGAGCCCCGCCGCGAAGCCGCCGAGCTTGCCGCCGCGAAGGCGCCCGAAGTAGACGCAGAGCTCGTGCGCCTCCGGCCCCGGCAGCACTTGATAGACCGCGAGCTGGCGCTGGAAAGCGCGCTCGTCGAGCCAGCCTTCCTCGTCAACGCACTCGTGCTTGATCATCGCGATCTGCGCCGCGGGGCCGCCCCAGGCGAGGCAGCCGAACTTGAGGAAGCGGAAGAAAAGGGCGAGGGGAGATTCCAGAGGGCCTGTTTGTCTATCGCAGTCGGGGGTAATTCGCCTGTAAGCCCAAAGTCGAGCGGTATCGCTGAGGTTCGCGCCGAATTCGGGTTATCCAAATCGGGGAGTGGGGGGCCGACGGGCCCCGGCCTGACCCCGGTCGAGAAGAAGAAGCTCCGGCAGACGCCGTCGCGCGCCCCTGCACAGGCGGCGACGAGCGCACGACCCCGAAACCAAGGAGGACGAAATGGCTGACGGAAGCGTTGGCGAAGCGCAGGAGAAGGCGCAGGAAGTCGCAGGCGAAGCGCAGGAGAAGGCACGGGACGCCGCCGGCAAGGCGCAGGAGGGCGTGCGCCAGCAGGTCGACCAGCGCTCGACCCAGGCGGGCGAGCAGGTGACCAGCACCGCGAAAGACCTCCGCTCCGTCGGTGAGGAGCTGCGCAAACAAGGCAAGGACACGCCGGCGAAACTGGCTGACCAGGCCGCCGAGCAGACCGAGAAGGTCGGCTCCTACCTGAAAGACAAGGGTCCCGACGAGATGCTGCACGACGTCGAAGACTTCGGCCGGCAGCGGCCGTGGGCCGTTCTAGCCGGCGGGCTCGTCCTCGGCGTGGCAGCGGCGAGGTTCCTCAAGGCCTCGAGCCGCAACCGCTACCAGCAGCGCAGCAGCAACGGGAGCAGCCCGACCGGTCAGCTGCCGCGAAGGACGGCAGCGCCGCCGGTGAATCGCTCCGCCGTCGAGCCGGTGGCCACCCCGCCGCCCCCGACCGCGCAGCCCACCCCGACCGCGACGCCGGTTACCCCGACCCCGACGGCGTCCCCGGCCCCATGAGCACCATGAACGGGGAGGGCAACGAGCTGCGCTCGCACTCCACCGGGGACCTCGTCAAACAGCTCTCCGAGCAGACGACGACGCTGGTCCGCAAGGAGATCGAGCTGGCGAAAGCCGAGCTCACCGACAAAGGCAAGGTGGCGGGCCAGGGCGCCGGGATGTTCGGCGGCGCCGCAGTCGTCGCCCTGCTGGCGCTGGGCGTGCTGACGACGATGATCCTCGCCCTGCTGGACAAGGCGATGGACCTCTGGGTTGCCGCCCTGATCGTCACGGTCATCTACGGCGCAATCGCGGCCGTGATGGCGATGACCGGCAAAGAGCGCATCAAGCAGGCAACGCCACCCGCACCTGAACAGACTGTCGAAACCGTGAAGGAGGACGTGCAATGGGCCAAGAGCCAAGCCAAATCCGCCAGGAGATAGAGGAGACGCGCGCCGAAATGGGTGACACCGTCGACGCGCTCGCCTACAAAGCCGACGTCAAAACCCGGGTGAAGGAGTCGATCTCCGACAAACGCGACCGCCTCAAGGAGCAGATCCAGGGCACGACGCACAAAGTCGGCAAAGCCACCCCGGACGGGCAGCAGGTCAAAGAGGGCGCCCGCGAAGTCGTCGGCGTCGCCCAGGAAAACCCGCTCGGCCTCGCGATCGGCGGCCTCGCCGCCGGCTTCCTCGTCGGCATGCTGCTGCCGAGCTCGCGGATCGAGGACGAACGGGTCGGCCCGATCGCCGACCAGGTCAAGGAAACGGCTGCTGAAACCGCCGGCGAGGCGGTGGAGCGGGGCCGTGACGTCGCTACCCAGGTAGCCGAGCAGGCGGTCGAAGGGGCCAAAGAAGTCGGCCAGGAAGCAGTGGAGACGGCCAAGCAGTCCGGTCAGGAGCAGGCCGAGGAGCTCAAAGACAGCGCTAAAGACAACGCGCAGGAAGTCAAAGAGCAGGCACGCGCCTGAGAAGCCTCATGAGTCGAGTCCCGTCTCGGCGGGACTCGACCCATTGAGATGGCGCAGGACGATTTGGTGTGCCGGCTGAACCTCTGTAGATTTTCCTCAATCAGGAACTGACGGAGTGCTGGGAAGCGCTCTGACCGGGGCAAGCGGGATGAGGATGAAGGAGGAGCGGTGACCGAGCTTGACGTCGATCTAGGAGCGTTGCTGCCCGCGGACCTGCCGGACGGGCGCGAAGCGGTCGAGGAGGGGAAGGCGCTGGCCGCGACCGTCGAGCGCGGACGGTCGCTCTTCTGCGAGGAGAAGGGCGTCGGCTCCGAGCGCGAGTGGCGCGAAAAGGCGCGCGAGCAGGGCATCGCCTGCACCTGCATGAACATCGGCCTCAACACCTGGGCCGACACCCGCGAGGCCCTCGGCCAGATCTACGAGAACGCGCTCTCGCGCGGGGTGCGCCCGCCCGATCGCTTCAACCTGATCGCCGAGCGGCGACAGGGGCTGCCGAAAGAAAAGCGCGGCGAGGCGCCCCAGGAAACCGGCCCGGCGATGATGACCGCGCAGGATTGGTGGGAGCTCGCGCACACGGTCCCGATCGAGCCGGAGGCCGCGGACAACAACATCGGCAGCCCGGCCTCGATCGAAAACGCGATCGACGCGCTGCAGGGCGGGGTCACCTCGATCGGCGTCCTCTCCCAGCACTCGTGGCGCTGGCCCTATTGGGACGACGAAGTCGGTCAGACGATGGTCACCCTGAAGGGGGCCGGGCTACTGGCGGCGTTCAAAGCCGAGGGCGTGGTCTTCGACTCCTACCTCGAGGACGGCTATCCCGGGGTCTTCCACGACTACGCCAACTACATCGGCTGGGCGATGGTCGAGCGCTACATCTCCGAAGAGCTGATCGGCGCCGCCTACTCGCCCTCCTGGGGTGGGCTGACTCAGAACCCGGTGGTCAAGTCGGCGGTGACCCTGGCCCTCGAGGCGGTCAACTACGACCGGGTCCCCTTCCTCTACACGCAGGGAGACACGATCGGCAACACGCCCGATTTCGATGCCAACATGGCCGTCCTCAACACCGACGTCCTCTTCATGAAGATGGTCGACATGCGCTACCGCCTCGGCTCGGCGCCGATCGCGGTCCCGGTCACCGAGACCGAACGGATCCCGTCCTGGGACGAGGTGGCGACGGTGCAGACGATCAGCCGCCGCCTCGACGACTACGTGCCGCTGGTCGACCCGGTGGTCGACTGGGCGAAGATCGAGGCGATGCGCGACCGGCTCGTCGCCGGCGGCCGCCGTTTCTACGAGGCGGCGATCGGTGGCCTCGCCGGTGCCGGGATCGACGCCCGCGACCCGGCGCAGCTGCTGCTGGTGCTGAAACGTCTCGGATCGGAGCGGTGCGAGGAACTGTTCGGCGCCGGCGATCCCGACCCCGAGTTCCCGCGCGGGCGCCGCCCGGTGCTGGAAACCGACCTCGTCAAGAGCACGATGGAAGAGCGCGAGCGAATCCTGACCCAGTTGCACGGCCGCCACGAAGAGGAGGCGATCCGGGGGATGAAGGTGCTCGTCACCTCGACCGACGTCCACGAATTCGCCCCCTTCCTGCTCGGGTCAACCCTGTCGGCGGTGGGAACTGAGGTGATCGACTTCGGCATCAACCGCGATCCCGAGGACATCGTCAAAGCGGTGATCGAGACCGACGCCGACGCGGTCGTGATCAGCACCCACAACGGCGTCGCCCGCAACTTTGGACAGCTGCTGATGAGCGAGCTTGGCGCGGCGGCGACCCGGGAGGTGCCCGTCTTCATGGGCGGGGTACTCAACGAAGACGTCGAGGGCTCCGACGTCCCCCGCGACGTCAGCGCCGACCTCAACGCCAACGGGATCCAGACCCCGGGGACGATCGACCGCCTCGTCGACGCGCTAATCGAGTGCCGCGCCGGGGGCGTTCCCGCCTAGATGGGCGCGATCGCGCTCGCCGACTTCGGCAGCACCTACACCAAGCTCAGCCTCGTCGACCCGGAGGAGGGGAGGCTGCTCGCCCGCGCCGAGGCGCCGACCAGCGTCGGCACCGACCTGATGGAGGGTTACGCCGCTGCGCTTGCGGCGGCCCGGCGCGCCTGCGGCGAAACCGTCGAGGTGGAAGAGGCGATCGCCGCCTCCAGCGCCGGCGGCGGCCTGCGGGTCGCGGCGGTGGGCCTGGTCGCCGACCTGACCGCGGCAGCGGCGAGGCAGGCAGCGCTGAACGCCGGCGCCCGGGTCGGCACGGTCCTGGCCGGCAGACTGGAGCCTGCGCACCTGGAGGAGCTGCGGGCGGCGCGGCCGGAGATCGTCCTCTTTGCCGGTGGCACCGATGGCGGCCAGGGGGAGCTCGTCCTCGAGAACGCCCGCCGGCTCGCCGAGGCGCGGCTTCCAACCCGCTTCGTCGTCGCCTGCAACTCCGCGGTCGCCGCGGAGGTGACGGAGATCCTCGAGGAGGCGGGCACGGCTGCCGAGATCGCCGGCAACGTGATGCCGAGACTGGGGGAGATCGAAGTGGAATCGGCCCGCGAGGCGATTCTTCGCGCCTTTCTCGACCACGTGATCGGCGGTAAGGGTCTTAGTCACGACCCGAACTTCAAAAGGATGGTGCGGATGCCGACCCCCGAGGCGGTTCTCGAGGCGACCCGCCTGCTCTCTCAAGGGACGGAGAGGGTGCCAGGGGTCGGCGACGTGCTGGTCGTTGACGTCGGCGGCGCCACCACCGACGTCCACTCGAGCCGTCTGGCCGAAGCGGCGACGCCGGGCGTCGAGGACCCGCTGCTACCGCCGCCGCCGACCTTGCGAACGGTCGAGGGGGACCTTGGTCTGCGCTCCGGATCCGCGGGCGTTCTCGCAGTCGATGGGCAATGGATCGAGACCGAGGCGGCTCTGGGCAGGGAGGCACTTGGACAAGCTGTCGCTTTACGGTCGAAGGATTCGAAGTGGATTCCCGACGACCCGGAGGGGTCGCTTTTGGACCAGCTGCTCGCGGTCGGCTGTGTCACTCACGCGCTTCGGCGCCACTGCGGAACGATGCTCCTCTCCCGCAGCGAAAACGGGCCGCCCACCCTCGTGCGCGACGGTCCGGACTTGAGGGAGGTGGAGCAGGTTCTCGGTACCGGAGGGGTTTTCGCCCATCGCAAGGACGGTCGTGAGATCCTCGCCACGGCCCTCGAGCGCCGCGCACCGCGCTCCCTGTCGCCTCATGACCCTGTGCTCCGCGTTGACGGGAACTACGTCCTCGCCGCGGCGGGTCTTTTGTCAACCGTCAATCCAGACGCCGCCGCCCTGCTGCTGCAGCGCGAGCTCGACTTGGTCGGTGCCTAGACATGATGTCCAAACCGATCTGGGTACGTCGCCGTTCTCCGCCCCCGAAATAGCGCATGATCTAAGGCAGGGAAAGGGGATCATGCTCAGGCGGCGGAACAGAGAAAGCATCATCCGGCTCTTCTACGCAGGGGACGTGCATGGGTCGCGCGTCTGCTGGAAGAAGTTCGTCAACGCCGCTCGGCACTACCCGGCCGATGCTCTGGTGATGGGCGGCGACCTGACCGGCAAGGCACTGGTGCCGATCGTCCGCGGCGATGATGGCACCTACCGGGCTAGGGTGATCGGGGAGGAGCGGGTCGCCCGCACTGCAGCGGAGCTGGACCAGATGCAGGCGGCGATCTCGACCAACGGGATGTACCCGCTGATTGTCGATCCCGATGAGGCGCGGCTGCTCGAGCAGGATGAGCGCCGCCGCGACGAGGTCTTCGAGCGGGCGCTGCTGGACGAGCTGCGCCTCTGGGTCGAGCTGGCCGACGAACGCCTGGCCGGGACCGATGCCCGGGCGTACGTGATCCCGGGCAACGACGATCCCTGGTCGATCGACGAGGTGCTTGCAGGCGGCGACAGCGTAGTCGCCTGCGACGAGCGGATCGAGGTGATCGGCCCCCACGAGATGGTCTCGCTCGGCTACTCCAACCGGACGCCGTGGAAGACCCCCAGGGAGCTTGACGAGGAGGAGATCTACGCTCGCTTGAAGCGCCTGACCGAGCAATTGGAAAACCCGGAGCGGGCGATCTTCAACATCCACGTCCCGCCCTGGGAGAGCAGCCTCGACACCGCCTTCGAGGTCGACGAGGAACTGCGTTACGTGACCAAGGGTGGCCGGCCGCACGAGATCCCGACCGGCAGCCGCGCGGTGCTCCAGGTCATCGAAGAGACGCAGCCGGTCCTCAGCCTCCACGGTCACATCCACGAGAGCAAAGGTGTGACCAGGATCGGCAAGACGGTGGCGATCAACCCAGGTTCCGACTACGGCAGCGGGCACCTCGACGGCTGCCTCGTGCACCTGGGCCCGGAACGTGTAATCGGCCAGTACTTGGTCTCTGGCTAGGGTGAAAGGGGGAAAGGGATGACCGAGTTGGGGGAGAGACCGGCACCGCAAGGCGGTTCCCGGGTTTACGCGCGCAAAGCGACCGGGCTGGTGCGGGAAGTGTCGCCGTTCTCGGCCTTTGTCTTCAACATGGCCGGGCAGCCGACGTCGGTGTTGCTTGCCACCTCGGTCTTCTGGACCCTTGGTGTGTTCGTCGGGGGGTCGATCTGGCTGGGATTCGCGATGGCCTTGGTCGCCGCGATCGTGATCTCCGTCTGTTACGGCCTCTTCACCTCGGCGATCCCGCGCAGCGGCGGCGACTACGTCCTGGTCGGCCGCGTCACCCATCCGATAATCGGCCTGATCTCCTCCTTCTTCTGGGCGACCGGGGTGATCCTCTCGATCGCCTTCATCGCCCTCGCCTTCGTCACCGTTGCCCTCGGCCCGTCTCTGACGGCGGTGGGGCTTGTCAGCGGTCATCACACCCTGGTCACCGCCGGCGACGACCTGGCGACGAGCCAGGGGTGGCAGTTCGGGATCGGCGCCGCCGTCATCATCGGCTCCTCGTTCCTGCTTGCCGGAGGCTGGCGCTGGACGACGCGGATCATGAACAGCCTTTGGGTGTTGATGATGCTGGGGCTCGGGACGGTGTTCTTCGTCCTCCTGTTCAAGACCCAGGGCGGCTTCGTCAACAGCTTCAACGAGTTCGCCCGCTCGATCACCGGCGAACCCGACACCTACCACTCGGTCGTCGCCAATGCGCAGAAAGAAGGGGTGGCGTTCAACCCTCCGTTCAGCATGGACAACACCTGGCCGGTCTGGGCGGCGATCTGCAGTCTCTCCCTCTACGCCTGGCTCTCGATCTACATCTCCGGCGAGGTGCGGCGGGCGCGCGATACGACCCAGATGAAAGTCATGAGCGCCGCCAGCAGCCTCCACATCGGGATCGCGGTGATCCTCTCGGTCCTCTTCTTTGCCCGCTTCGGTCACGACTTCTTCGTCGCGATCAACGCGCTCAGCATCAACGAATCCGAAAGCTACCCCTTCGCAGCGCCGCCTTATTACACCTTCCTAGGCTCCGTCGCGGGCGGCAGTACGGTCCTCACCTGGTGGCTGTTCATCGCCCTTGCTGCTGCCTATCCGCTGTTGATGATTCCCAACATCACGATCGCCGTCCGCACCTTTTTCGCCTGGGCGCTCGACGGGCTGCTGCCGTCGCGCCTGGCCCAGGTCTCGGCCCGGACCCACGCTCCGAACTATGCGATCGCTCTCACCGTCATCCTCAGCGTCGCGGTGCTCGGCTGGGCTGTAAAGAACGGTGAAACCTTCTACGAAATCCTCATCGAGGCGGTTTTGATGCAGTTCGTGACGATGATCCTGCTCGGGATCTCGGCGGTTCTGCTGCCCTATCGCCGGCCGGGCGTGTGGCGCGCCTCGGCAACCACCCGGCGACTGCTCGGCGTCCCGGTTGTCGCCTGGGCCGGGGCCCTTACCGCGGCGCTGCTCTCGGGGCTGTTCTTCATCTGGATGCACTACACCGAACTCGGCCTCGACAAGGGTCACTTCCTGCGGGATGCCGCGATCGTCCTGGCAGCGGCGCTGCTGACCTTCTTCGTTGCCCGCGCCGCTCGCTTGCGGCAAGGGGTCGACGTCGACAAACTCGCCACGGAGATCCCGCCGGAGTAGTGGCCAGGGCGGGGGTGCAACCGGTCGCGGATCCCGTCGCCGAGGGGCGGCGGATCGTCGAGGCTGCGAGCGAAAAGGGGGTACCGCTGCGGGCCCTGGGGGGTGTTGCGGTTGCGATCTTGTGTCCCAGTGCAGGCCGGCCGCCGCTGGCGCGTGAGTACGCCGACATCGACCTAGCCACTACCGGTTCCGCAAAGGAAAAGGTGGCGAACCTGCTCGAATCGCTGGGCTACACGGGTGACAAAGAGTTCAACATGCTGCACGGGCACCGGCGCCTGTATTTCTGGGACGAGCATTCGCAGCGTCAAGTTGACGTCTTCGTCGACGAGGCGAACCTCTGTCACCGGGTTGAGCTGAAGCGCAGGCTCGAGGTGGTTCCACTCACCCTTTCGCTCGCCGAGCTAACTGTGTTGAAGCTTCAGGTGGTGGAGACCAACGAAAAGGACTTCCTCGATATCTGCGCGCTCTTTGCCGACCACGGGCTCACCACCGACGACAGCGGCATTAATTCCACCTATATAGCCAAACTCACCGCAGCCGACTGGGGTCTGTGGAGGACGTTGGAATTGGTAGCCGAGCGCAGTGAACAGTTCGCTCTTGGGTTGCCGGGGTTCGAGGTCGCTGCGCTGGTGGCGGAACGATTGCGGCGTCTTCGCGAGGAGATGGAGGCGGCGCCGAAGTCGCGTGGGTGGAAGCTGAGGGCTCGGATCGGCGACCGCAAGCGTTGGTACGAGCTTCCCGAAGAGGCCCGGTGAGGTAGGTCATGTCAGTTGCGTTGGATAGTCTCGCCCCTGTGAAGTCTCTGACCAATCGCCTTCAGAAGGGGCAAACGTGACGCGGCCTCGGCGCGGGGAGCCGCGCGCCCGAACGAAAATCCTCGAAGCGAGTCGAAAGCTCTTCTCCCGCCGGGGATTCGCGGAGACCTCGATGGGGGACATCGCCAAAGCGGCACAGGTCGCCAGAGCAACCGTCTACAACAACTTCGACGACAAGCAGGACATCCTCGCCGAGATCATCAAGGACTACATGGTCGGCTACGCGCAGATCCCGCAGCGGTTGCGCGAAAATGCCCGCTCCGGCCAGACCTCGTTCGAGCTGGTAGAGGAGATGGTTCGCGAGGCCCTCACCTGGAGGGTTGTCAACGCCGATTTGCGCCCGATCGTGGGGGTTGCGCGGAACATGCGCGGCTCAGGCTGGGACGAGGCGGACAAGGCGGCTGACGATGCGATGCTCGGCTGGATCATGGCGGTCCACGCAGCTGACGAGTCGGCAGGCTTGGTCCGCGAGGACGTCGATCTGGAATTCGGGGTTCGCGCCACCTACGCGATGATCGAGGCGATCCTGCGCAACTTCCCGGTCTCCTCAGACGAAGTGGAGATCAACCGCGTCGCCCACCAACTGGCGCTGCTGCACTGGTACTCGATCTGCTCCGTGTCCCCCGAGGAGGCACCCCGCAGCCCATTGGGGAAGAAAGTCACCCCTAGCGCGTAGACAGGCTGTCCACTTTCGGTAGCCTGAGTGGTGTGGCTGCATCGAACAATGTAGCGAGTGACCTCAAGCACTTGATCCATCCTTTGACCGATCACTCGGTTCTGCCGCAGGCGGGCCCGCTGGTGATCGCCCAGGGGGAAGGCTGCGAGTTGGTTGCGGAGGACGGGCGCCGCCTGATCGACGGGATGGCGGGCCTGTGGACGGTCAACCTCGGTCACGGCCGCCAGGAGCTGATCGAGGCGGCGGTGGAGCAACTCCGCTCGCTCCCATATCTCTCGACCTTCGGTGGCGTCTCCTCGCAGCCAGCGATTGAGCTCGCAGAGAAGGTTGCCGAGCTTGCCCCGGCCGGCCTCAACGGCGTCTTCTTCACTTCCGGCGGCAGCGAGGCCAACGAGACGGCGATCAAGTTCGCTCGCCGCCACTGGCTTCGCAACGGCGAGCCGGAGAAGTCGATCGTGCTCGCCCACGAACGCGGCTATCACGGCCTTGCCGGCGTGACCACGACGGCAACCCGGCTGCAGCCCTACCGCGCTGACTTCGGAGACGGGGTGCCGGGCATCTACGAGGTTCCGGCGCCTTACCTTTACCGCTGCCCGGCCGGCACTCCCTGCGATCCCGATACCTGCCCCGTTTGCAGCGGCGCCGCTCTCGAGCAGCGGATCGCCGAGCTGGGCCCCGAGCACATCGCCGCGGTGATCGTCGAGCCGGTTTTCGGAGCCGGCGGCGTGATCGTGCCTCCCCCGGGATACCTGCGGCGCCTGCGGGAGATCTGCGACCGCCACCGGTTGCTGCTGATCCTGGACGAGGTGATCACCGGCTTCGGGCGCTTAGGAGACTGGTTCTCCGCCGAGCGCGAAGGGGTTTCGCCGGACTTGATCACCTTCGCCAAGGGCGTTAGCAGCGGCTATGTCCCGCTCGGCGGGGTGATTGTCAGCGACGAGCTCTGGGACGAGCTGCGCGATCCCGGCGAGGAGCCCGGGGTCCTCATGCACGGCTTTACGCACTCCGGTCATCCGGTTGCCTGCGCAGTTGGCCTGGCCAACATCGCCGCGATCGAACGCGACGACCTACTGGCTCGGGTTCGCGAGATGAGCGCGGTGCTGGCGAGGATGCTGGCGCCGCTGCGCGACCATCCCGAGGTCGGAGAGGTGAGACAGGCGGGCCTGATGGTCGGGGTCGAGCTGGTCGCCGACAGGGCGACCCGGGAGCGCTGGCCGACGGCGGCGATGCGTGGGCGCCGGGCCGCCGCCGAGGCGCGCGAGCGCGGCCTGCTCACCCGCAGCCTCCTCGACGACATCCTCTGCCTGGCGCCGCCCTTCACGATCTCCGAGGAGATGATGGGGCGGGCGGTGGAGATCCTCGCGGAGAGCATCGAGGCCACGCGGGGCCTCCACCGCTAACGCCCGGCGGAGCGGGCGGTTATTCGAGGTACTTTTCCGCCTGCTTCTGAACTTCTTCGGCGCCCTTTTCAGCTTGCGCCTTGCCTTCTTCGATGCCCTTTTCGGCTTCCTTGCTGGCTTCCTGGACCTTCTTCTTGGCCTTGCCCTTGAGGTTCTTTTCGACCTGTTCCTGGGCTTCTTCCAGCCCCTTTTCGGCCTTCTTCGTCCCTTCCTGGACGGCTTCTTCGGCCTTCTTGGCGCCTTCGTTGATCTGCTGCTTCGCCTGTTCGCTGATCGAGTTGCTTTCGTCGCTGCTGCTGCCGCAGCCAGACCAGACGATGCCGCCGGCGCCGATCGCGATAATCGCCAGGATCGGGCCGATGGCGTGCAGTTTCTTCGTCATTTGAGATGCCCCCGGTCGTTTGCTGATGAGTGGTTGCTGACTACCTGGAGCGGCAGTGAATCAGACCGCGCCGGACGGTCGGCGATCAGCGGACCCGGCAGACCTTTTCCAGGCTCGAGGTGATTTCCGAGTGCCCTTCGAAGCGGAACTTCGCTTCGGCGAAGGTGAAGGGAACTTCGGGGAAGCCGGCGGGGGCGCTGCAGGCGGCCGAGAGGTAGCTGCGGGGCTTGCCGGCGAAACGCCAGCGGCGGCCGAGCGAGAGCTCGATCTGGGTGATCGAGCCGAACCCGTTGGCCAGCTTGGGGATCCGGGCCCGCAGTACCGGCCCGAATTCCCTGTCCCGATGGTGGCCGATCCCCAGCGGCACGACCAGGGTGAAGCGGACCGGGGCACCGCCGAAGAAGTGGAGGAGCAGGCCGGGTTTGCCGGCAACGCGGCCGTTGAAGGCGAGGACTTCGCCCGCCGCGTCGACCGGGCTGGCCCCGAGCTGGACTTCGGCCCGGAAGCGCCCCTTTCCGACGAGGGCGCTGCCGCAGCGCGATCTGGCCTCGCTGGTGCTGGTTGACTGCAGGCGCGAGGGCGAGCAGGAGGGCAGGCCCTTGGTGTAGATCCGGCCGCTGCGGTTGAGCTTGATTTCGAGGACTTTCAACGGCGGCGGATGACTGCCGTCAGTGGTCGCGACGGCGCCCTTGATCGTCACCTGGATCGGCGCCGGAGTCTGCCGCGGCAGCGAGTGCGGGGAGAACTCGGCGTCGAAGTGGACGACCAGCCCGTCCTTCTGTTGCACGACAGCGTCAGTGACGGCTGCCGTCGCCAGAGCCAGCAGCAGCGCCAGCGCAAATATGGGTAGGCCCCTCCGCATCCTCTGGCCAGTCTAGGAGCCCGCCGGGCCTAGCCGTCGTCGCCGTCGCCGAGGTGGGTCACCCGTTCGGCTCTTTGCCGCACTTCCGCGCTGGCCTCCCGGGTCGCCGCGAACGCCTCCTCCCGCGCCGCCGCCAGGCCCTCGCTCGGCTTGCCGCCGACGATGTCGCGGAAGGCGTTCTTGAAGCGCTCGGTGCGGCGGTCGGGCGGGAATCGGGCTTCCGCGCGCGCCTGCTTCTTCGGGTGCCGCTCGCCGTAGCGGCGCCGCGCCCAGGCGGAGCCGGGCTTGCCGAGGCGGCAGGCTCCATAGAGGGCGATCGGGAAGACGAAGAAGCCGATCGTCCCGTGCAGGGCCCTGCCCTTGAGGAAGCAGATCGCGACCATGGCGAAGACGACGAGGGCGCTGAGGAAGCTGCCGAGAATCGCCTGCGCCGAGCCGTCTTCGATCGTCAGCGGCGTGAAGCCGACCAGCACCAGCATCATCCCGGCGGCGGCGATCACGGTGGCATCGATTGACTTGCGCCCCTCCTCGGCCCAGTAGACGTCGTCGAGGTAGACCCAGAGGGCGAACTCGTCGATCGTCAGCCCGGCCCCGATCCCGAAGAAGAGGGCGCAGATCTCGGTCCAGGGGGTGTGGCCGAAAGCGAGGAAGCCGCCGGCCCCGGCGATCATCATCGTCACGATCCCGAAGACGAGGTGGTGGAGGTGGACGCCGCTGTCGCTGACGATGCTCCCCGGCCACCACGGCACCCTTGCGCTGCGCTGCAGCCGCGTGCTCATGCGGATGAAGGCGAAGGAGCCGATGAAGCCGACGAGGACGAGGAAGAGCCCTTGCTCGTCGTGCTGTTCGAGCTTGCCCCAGAAATCGCCGAGGAGCGAGGCGGTGATCATGCCGGCACCGGGGTCGTGTGCAGTGGCGGGCCGGATCTCTCCTTGGCGGCGATCAGCTTGACCGTCAGGAGGACAGCGGCCACCGCGAAGATCGGCGAGAGGAAGATGTTGGCGACCGCCTCGGCCAGCCAGGCGGCGAGGAAGGTGTCGCCGAGCTCGTGGTGGACCAGCGCAGCCAATCCGCCGCCGATCGCATCGCCGACGATCTCGATCGGGACCAGGACCCAGAAGACGAGCCAGAAGCTGCCGCGGACCAGCTGGAAGCTACGACGGAGCGCCGTCGCCGCCGAGCGCTCCTCGATCTCGACGATCGGGCCCGCCAGCCCGAGGAAGACGAAGGCGAGGACGCCCGGGACGAGGCCGAGCAGGAGGCCGAGGGCGACGATCGCGACGAAGCCGACGTCGACGACGATCAGGCGCCCGTACTTGATCCGCCCGGCGATCTCGCGAAGGCCCGGCGGCTCCTGCCCGTGGGGGTGGGTCAGGGAGATCGCGATCGCGCCGCTGAAGAAGATCTCGCCGAGCAGGCCGGTCATCGTCACCGCCCCGACCGCCAGCATCAGCGCCGCGATCTCGACCCCGCTGGTCAGGTCCAGCGACTCGACGTCGACCTGAAAGCTGAGCGCGTCGAGCAGCCCGAGCGGCACGAAGACGACCACGGCCAGGGTCAGGAGCGTGGGCATCCAAGCCCGGTAGGTGCGCCAGATGTCCGAGTAGAGGGCGGCGACCCGTCGGCCGAAGCTCATCCCCGCCGTCCGCGGCGACCGGCCGGGCGCCGGCCGCGTGCCTCCAGCTTCGACTGGCTCGACTCCGAGGCCGGCACCCGCTTGAGGCTGCCGAGCTCCGGGACCAGGAGCTCTTCGGCGCAGCGGCGGTGCCAGTGGTGATGGTCTGTGCCGCCGAGGCGGCGGACGAACTGGACGACGGTGTGCTCCTCGCCGACCGGGATCTCCCCGTGGCAGCCGGGGCAGCGGTAGAGCTTGCGGGAGATCCCGCGGATCAGGTAGACCTCGTCGCCCTCTTCGTTGATCCCGGTGAGGCTCCAGCGAATGCTCGGCTGTCCCTCGAGCTGATTCATCGGCGGCGCGCCATCCAGGCAAAGCCGGCGGCCATCGCCACGTTGGCGACCCCGGCCATCTGCAGGCCCAGCCTCGCCCCTGGTCGGCTGACCGCTGGCGAGGCGGACCAGAGCGCGTCGGTGGCGATCTCGGTCCCGCGTAACCAGGCCAGCGACTGCCAATCGGCGGGCTTGCCGCGGCGGTCGGCGACGAGGTGCGCGGCGGCGAAGGTCAGCCAGATCGGCCCACAGCGGCGGAACAAGTGCTTGGCATCCGGCGAGGGCTCGTCATGACCCAGCACCTTCAGGGTGGCCGCGGGGGCGGCGATCGCCGCCGTCCCCAAGATCAGGTCGAAGGCGATCATGTTGCGGTTGGTGAGACGCAGGGCTTCTTCCAGGGTCATTACTCGACAAATCCAACCAGAACCTGGAAGGGAAAGGTTGAGGTTCGGCGAAATGGACCGCCGTGACCAAAACCGCGACGAAGTCCCCACAGCTCAAAAGCCTTTCCGACTACATCCAGGAGCGTTTCGAAGAGTTCTCGCGCTCCCAGAAAGATGTAGCTCGCTACATCGTCGACCACCTCGACGAGGCCGCTTTCCTGACTGCCGAGGAGCTGGCCCGGAGAGCGAGCACCTCGTCCTCGACGGTGGTGCGCTTCTCCCAGGCCCTCGGCTTCGAGGGTTACCCCGAGCTCCAGCAGGCGGCGATCGAGGAGTACCGCACGACGATCGCCGCTGCCGGTGCCAACGGCGGGGCTCTCTTCTCCTTCGACCACTCCGAGCTGGAGGGATCGCTCAGCGCCGACTACTCGAACCTCGAGGAAACCGCACGCAAGCTCAGCACCGAGCAGGTGCAGAACGCGGTAGCGGCCTTGGCCGAAGCACAGCGGATCGTCATCGTCGGCGTCGACCAGATGGCGTTCTTCGCCAGCTACCTGCGTCACACCCTCAGCCTGCTCGACATCCGCGCCGAAATCGTCGCGTCGACCGGCGGCGAGTCTCTGCAGCGGCTCGGGCGGATCGACGAGAGCACCCTCGTGATCACCCTTTCAGCCGGTCGCGCCCACCCGCTGCTGCTGCGGGCGATGAAGCTCGCTCTTCACCGCGGCGCCCGCACCCTGGCGATTTCCGACGCGACGATGTCGGAGGTGGGGGAGCATGCGGAGCTGACGCTCTACTTCTCCTCCAACAGCCCCAGCTTTACCCGCTCGCACACGGCACTGATGGCCCTGATCCAGGGTTTGGCCCACGGTCTCTACGCCCGCGACGAAGCTGCGCACAAAGACCGCATCCGCGCGTACAAACTGAAGTAGGGACGGGGGCGCACTGCCCGCGGGCCCTGTCTCCGATCGGGGGCTCTCCCTTCCGGGAGAGTCCTCCCGATCGTCGCCACCCGCGGGAAGGCGCCTGTCTAAGATGCGCTCCATGACCGAGCGCGCGACTTTCCGGCTGAAAACCGGCCTGGCGGAGATGCTGAAAGGCGGGGTGATCATGGACGTGGTCACCCCTGAGGAGGCGAAGCTCGCCGAGGAGGCAGGGGCGGTGGCGGTGATGGCGCTGGAACGCGTCCCCTCCGACATCCGCGCCCACGGCGGCGTCGCCCGGATGTCGGATCCCTCGATGATCGAGGGGATCCAAAAGGCGGTCTCGATCCCGGTGATGGCGAAGGCGCGGATTGGCCACTTCGCCGAGGCCCAGGTTCTGCAGGCGCTGGAAGTCGACTACATCGACGAGTCGGAGGTGCTGACCCCGGCCGACGAGATGAACCACATCGACAAGCTCGCCTTCGAGGTTCCCTTCGTCTGCGGCGCCACCAACCTCGGCGAGGCGCTGCGGCGGCTCGGCGAGGGGGCGGCGATGATTCGCTCGAAGGGCGAGGCCGGCACCGGCAACGTCGTCGAGGCGGTCCGCCACATGCGCGAGATCACCTCCGGGATCAAGCGTCTGGCGCAACTGCGGCCGGAGGAGCTGGCGGCGGCGGCAAAAGAGCACCAGGCGCCGCTGGAAGTCGTCCAGGAGGTCGCGGCGGCGGGCCGGCTGCCGGTGCCGCTGTTCTGCGCTGGGGGGATCGCCACCCCGGCTGACGCGGCGCTGATGATGCAGCTCGGCGCCGAGGGCAACTTCGTCGGCTCAGGGATCTTCAAAAGCTCTGACCCGGAGCGGCGGGCGCGGGCGATCGTCGAGGCGACCACCCATTACAAGGACCCCGAGCGGGTCGCGGCCGCTTCGACCGGCCTCGGCGAGGCGATGCCGGGCCTGGAGATCGCCGGGCTCGAGGCCTCGGACGCCCTGCTGCAGCACCGCGGAGCGTAGGTGGCAGACCCAGGGCCGCAGGCTCTCCGGGTCGGAGTTCTCGCGCTCCAGGGAGATTTCGCGGCGCACGCCGAGACGTTACGCCGGCTCGGCGCCGAGCCGCGCGAGGTTCGCACGCCGGATGACATGGAGGGGCTCGACGCGCTGGTCATCCCCGGCGGCGAGAGCACGACGATCGGGAAGATGATCGAGTCCGCCGGGCTCGAGCCGGCGCTGCGGGCCCACTTCGACGGCGGCAAGCCGATCCTCGGCACCTGTGCCGGCCTGATCGTCTGCGACGCCGACCACCTCGGCTTCCTCGACGCGACCGCCAGGCGCAACGCCTTCGGCCGCCAGTTGCAGAGCTTCGAGGCCGAGCTCGAGGTCGAGGGCGCCGGCGACGAGCCGCTGCGGGCCGTGTTCATCCGCGCCCCCTGGGTCGAGGCGCACGGGCCGGGCGTCGAGGTGCTGGCCTCATATGAAGGGCATCCGGTGGCGATAAGGGATGGCAACGTGCTTGCCTGCGCCTTCCATCCCGAGCTGACCGACGACCCCCGGTTCCACGCAATCTTCATGGCAATGGCAACCGTTGCCCGCGAGCGGGCGGGGGAGGAGGCGAAGGCATGAGCGGCGGCGACCCGAGGGTTCAGAACCTGGCGAAGATCCTGGTCGGCTACTCGACCGAAGTGAAAGAGGGAGACGTCGTCTCGATCGACGGCGAGAGCGCAGCGGCGCCGCTGCTCCTGGCCGTCTACGAAGAGGTGCTGAAAGCCGGCGGCAACCCGATGCTGAACGTCGCCCTCGAGGGGCAGGTGGCTGCCTACTTCAAGCAAGCCACCGACAAGCAGCTGGAATGGATCTCGCCCTATGCGGAGTGGATGGTCGACAACGCCGACGTACGGATCGCGATCGGCGCCTCCACCAACACGCGGGAGCTTTCCGGAGTGCCGCCGGAGCGGCAGACCTTGCGCCAGTCGGTCACCGGCGACCTGATGACGCGGGCGATGAAGCGCAGCGCCGAAGGCGACTTTCGCTGGGTTTACACGCTCTTTCCCACCAGCGCCTATGCCTCCGAGGCGGAGATGAGCCTGGCCGACTACGAAGACTTCTATTACGGCGCCTGCCTGGCGACCGACGGCGAGCCGTTGACCGCCTGGCAGCGCGCCTCTGACGAGACGCGGCGGCTGGCCGACTGGATCCAGGGCCACGAGGAGGTGCGGGTCACCGCGCCGGGCACCGACATCAAGCTCGGCATCGCCGGCCGCGAGTTCATCCCCTGCGTCGGCGATAACAACATGCCCGACGGCGAGTTCTTCACCGGCCCGGTCGAGGACTCGGTCGAGGGCGAGGTCAGCTTTCACCTGCCGGCGGTGATCGGTGGGCGCGAGGTCGCGGGCGTAAAGCTGCGCTTCGAGGGCGGCCGCGTGGTCGATGCCTCGGCCGAGCGCGGCGAGGAGTACCTGCTGAAGCTGCTCGACACCGACGAGGGGGCCCGTACCCTCGGCGAGCTCGGCATCGGCACCAACTACGGAATCGACAAAGGCACCCGCGAGGTCCTGCTCGACGAGAAGATCGGCGGCACCGTCCACATGGCGGTCGGCGCCAGCTACCCCGAGTCAGGAGGCGAGAACGAGTCCTCCGTCCACACCGACCTCGTCTGCGACCTGCGCTTGGGTGGAAAGTTGGAAGTGGACGGAGTAGTGATGCAGGAAAACGGTCAATTCGTGGTCTGAGTGCCGTTACTGGTTCGGGATCGGGGAGCCGGCGAGGAGGAAGAACCAGAGGGTCAGCGCCAGGGCGGCCAGCATCACCGAGGCCATCAGGACTGCCTCGACTACGGTCACGGAGCTGTGGACCGGTGCGGTGTCCCGCATGCTCTTCAACCAGTTGGGCCGGATCGGTTCCAGTCGGTTGGTGCCGGTGATGCGGATGTAGAGGTTGTTGAGGCGGCCGATCAGCCAGGCGACCGCCACGAAGGTGAGAAGGATCCCGACCACGACCACCGCATAGGGGCCCCCGGCCGGGAACTGCGTCTGCGAGAGCTTCGAGGCGATGTATACCCAGCTCAGGGGGATTGCCGTCCAAAGCGAGAAGGCGGCAAGGAGCATGGCGATGAAGACGAACCCTGCGGCCACGCCTCGGCCTGCTCGTTGCGATCGCGTCATCGTCGACATTGGCTGGTCATAGAATGGCAGGCGATGTCCGGGCATTCCAAGTGGCACTCGATCAAACACAAGAAGGGCGCTGCCGACGCGAAACGCGGCAAGCTCTTCAGCAAGCTCGCGCGGGCGATCACCGTCGCCGCGCGTGACGGTGGCGGGGACGTCGACCACAACCCGACCCTGGCGACGGCCGTTCAAAAGGCCAAAGACGCTTCGATGCCGAAGGACAAAATCCAGAAGGCGATCGACGTCGGTACCGGGGCGGGGTCCGACGGGGCGGCGATCGAAAGGGTCGTCTACGAGGGCTACGGGCCGGCTGGGGTCGCGGTTCTGGTCGAGGCGCTGACCGACAACCGCAACCGCGCCAGTGCCGAGATCCGGCATGCCTTCTCCAAACACGGCGGCAACCTCGGCGAGCCGGGCTCGGTCGCCTGGATCTTCGAGCGCAAAGGCTCGATCGTCGTCGACGGCAGCCGCTACGGCGAGGACGACCTGATCGGGGCGATCGATGCGGGCGCCGAGGATGTCCAGGTCGACGAGGAGAAACTGCGGGTGATCTGCGACCCCGCCAACCTCACGGCCGTCAAGCAATCGCTGGAAGGCGAAGGGATCGAGATCGAATCCGCCGGGCTGGCGATCGAACCGAAAAGCAGCGTCGAAGTCAAAGGCCACGACGCCGAACGAGTCCTGAAGCTGCTCGACGCCCTCGACGAGCAGGACGACGTCGACGAAGTCTTCGCCAACTTCGACATCCCGGCAGAGGTTCTCGAGCAGCTCGCCGCCTGATCCGGAGCCTCAGGAAGGCATCCGATCCACTTCACAGAATCAATTCCCATGCAGGTAGTCATGGGGATCGATCCTGGTGCGGCCAACCTCGGTTTTGGCATCGTCCGCGTCGAGGGCAGCCACATGGTCGCGCTCGACGGCGGTGTCGTCGAGACGACCCCTGATCTGCCGATGGAGCGGCGGCTGGCCCGCATCCACAGCGCCCTGCGCGAGCTGATCGCCTGGCACGAGCCGAAGGCGATGGCGCTGGAGGAGGTCTACTTCGGCAAGAACGTCAACTCGGCGATGGCTGTCGGCCGCGCCAGCGGGGTGGCGATGCTGGCCGCGGCCGAACACGGCGTCGGCTGCTTCTCCTACACGCCGCAGGCGATCAAGATGGCGGTCTGCGGCTCCGGCGGCGCCGGCAAGCGCCAGGTGCAGAAGATGGTCGGGGCCCTGCTGGGGCTGCCCGAGCCGCCTTCTCCCGACCACGCGGCCGACGCGCTCGCGGTTGCGATCTGCCATGGCGGAACCAGCGGCCGCCGCGAGGCGATTGCCGTCGCCCAGGAAGCTTCCACCCAGGTTGGGGAGCGGGTCGCCGGATGATCGCTGCCGTCCGCGGCGAGGTGATGGTGCGCCGCCCCGATCACGTCGTCATCGACGCCGGCGGCGTCGGTTACCGACTCGCGGTCTCCTCGGAGACGCTGAAGGCGGTACCGGCCGCGGGGAACGACGCCTTCCTTCACGCCGAGCTGGTCGCCCGCGAGGATTCGCTTTTGCTCTACGGCTTCTCCTCCGAGGAGGAGCGCGACCTCTTCCGCCTCTTGACCACGGTCAGCGGCGTCGGCCCCAAAGTCGCGATCGCCACCCTCTCCGGCGGCAGTACCCGGGACCTGCTGCGGGCGATCGCCGCCGGCGACGCCAAACGCTTCCAGGCGGTGCCCGGGATCGGCAAGCGCACGGCAGAGCGGATCATCGTCGAGCTGCGCGAGAAGGTCGCCGGGGCGCTGGAGGAAGAGGTCGCCGTTGTCGCCGGCGAGGAGGGCAGCGCCCGCACCCTCGCCCGGGACGGGCTCGTCAATCTTGGCTACGCGCCGCTCGAGGCCGAGCAGCTGCTCGACGGGGTCGAGGGCTCCGAGGCCGAGGAGCTGGTCGCGGCGGCGCTGCGCAAGGCCGGGGCTTCGAGGAACGCTGCATGAGCCGACCGCCCGACATCGGTGGCGGCCGCATCCGCACCCCCGGCATCGACGGCGATCCGGTGCCGGTCGACGCCGAGGTGAAGGTCCACGACGCCCGCGCCGAGGCCCCGGACGAGGAGCTCGACCGCTCGCTGCGGCCGCCGACCCTGACCGATTTCGTCAACCAGCGGCAGGTGACCGAGCAGCTGGCGATCTTCATCGAGGCGGCGAAGAAGCGGGGCGAGCCGCTCGACCACGTCCTCCTTGCCGGCCCTCCAGGCCTCGGCAAGACCTCGCTCGCCCATATCGTCGCCGCCGAGCTCGGCGTGCCGATGGTGCAAACGGCGGGCCCGGCGCTCGAGCGCAAGGCCGACGTCGCCTCCTTCCTCACCGCGCTTGAGCCCGGCAGCGTCTTCTTCATCGACGAGATCCACCGCCTCGGCCGCGCGGTCGAGGAGACGCTCTACCCGGCGATGGAGGACGGCGAGCTGCCGGTTGTCCTCGGCCAGGGGGCGGGGGCGCGGACCGTGACGCTGCCGCTGCCGGGCTTCACCCTGGTCGGTGCCACCACCCGCGCCGGCCTCCTGACCACGCCGTTGCGCGATCGCTTCGGCGTCTCCCACCGGCTCGAGTACTACGAGCCCGAGCACCTGGCACTGATCGTCGAGCGCTCGGCCGGCATCCTCGGCGTCGATGTCGATGCCGGCGGGGCCGCGACGATCGCTGCCCGCTCACGAGGGACGCCACGGGTCGCAAACCGCTTGCTGAAGCGGGTTCGGGACTTCGCCCAGGTGAAAGGCAGCGGCCGGATCGAAGCCGAGGTGGCGGCGGCTGCGCTGGAGATGCTCGAGGTCGACGAGGCCGGGCTCGACCGCAGCGACCGTGCCCTCCTGGAGACCGTGGCGTCCAAGTTCGGCGGCGGGCCGGTCGGCCTCTCAACCCTGGCGATCGCGATCGGCGAGGAGCAGGACACGATCGAGGACGTGTTCGAGCCATATCTCCTCCAACAGGGATTGTTGAAGCGGACTCCGCGCGGCCGGGTCCTCACCCAGCGTGCCTACGACCACCTCGGCATCGCCCCGCCTGAAGGCGCCGCCAGCCTCTTCTAAGGCGCCGAATCCGGATCGTCACCCGATCATCTAGCCTGTCGCCTATGCCGTTTTTCATCTGTCCGAATTGCGGGCACCGGGAGGTCAGCGGGGAGCGGACCGCAGGGTTCAGCACCCGTCCCAAGGGCTGCTCGAAATGCGGCTTCGGCTTTGTCTTCGAATTACTCGACGATTATTATCCGGCTCCTAATGCTGCCTTTTTCGTCTGTGACAAGCAGGAACGCGTGATCGACGCCGGCAAAGGCAGCTTCGAGCTGACCGGCCTGACCGATGAGGACGTAATCGGCCGGCCGGTGCGCGAGGTTCTCGGCCTCAACTGGATCGACGCTGGCGACGGCGGCGAGGAGGCCGATACCAACAAAGACGGGTCCACCGACCCGATCGAGACCTCGCTGGAGTGGGGAGTGCGCTCGCTCGGCAAGCGGGTCGCGGTGAATGCCGAGGGCGACCTGCCGGCGCGCGCGGTTGCCGATGTCTTCCCGGCCTACGACGACGACGGCGGCCTGCTCCTCGTCTTAACGCCGGAGGGGTAGCGCGATGGGAACCCGGCGCAGCCACATCTTCGTCCTCCTGTTCGTGATCGGGCTGGTCGCTGTCTCCGGCCTCGTCATCGCAGCGAAGGAGACCAAGCTCGGGCTCGACCTTCAGGGCGGACTCGAGCTCGTTTACCAGGGGCAGCCGACCGGCACCAGCGAAGAAGTGACCGGCGAAGACATCGAGAACTCGATCTCGATCATCGAACAGCGGATCAACAAGCTCGGTGTCTCCGAGCCCGAAGTCGCCCGGCTCGGCACCGACGAGATCACGGTCAGCCTGCCGGGCGTCACCGATGCCAACCGCGCCGCCGAACAAGTCGGCAGCACCGCCCAGCTCTACTACTACGACTGGGAGCCGAACCTGATCGGCCCCGAGCGCGCGATCGGCGGCTCGCCCGGCCGCGAACCCCCGGAAGCGGCGCGTAAAGCCTCTGAAAAGCGCTGGGAAGAAGCCGGGCGCAACGTCACCAGCCAGGACAACAAACAGCTGATCTACGCAGGCGCCTACCCGACCGCCTACGACGCCGCTCAGCTGGCGGCCGAACAGAAGCCGGTTGAAGACTGCACGGACTGCTCGGTCGCCAAACCCCGCTACTACCTCTTCCAGAAGGCGGAGCCGCATGAATTGATCGCCGGGCCGGAGCTCTCCAAAAAGGATCTCTACATCAGCCCGACGGGGAAGAAGCGGCCGAAGAACGGGATCGTCGTCGAAGTCCCGGCGGGCACGATCCTGGTCTCCGAATTCCCCACCGACGAAGAAGGCAAGCTCGACGAAACCGCCGACCCGGGCTGGTTCGCGCTCAAAGACAAACCGGCGCTGAGCGGCAACGACATCACCAACCCGGAACAGTCTTACGGGCCGAACAACGAACCGATCGTCACCTTCGAATTCACCGGCGGCGGCCGCGAGGCCTTCCAGGAAGTCACCCGCCAGATCGCCCAGCGCGGCCAAGCCTCGGCGATCGGCCCGGTCTCAGCCGAAGAAGCCGGCTTCCTCTCCGGGCACTTCGCCGTCGTCCTCGACAACGAAGTCAAGACCCGGCCGATCATCAACTTCGCTGAAAATCCCGACGGGATCGACGGCCGCACGGGAGCCCAGATCTCCGGCGGCTTCAGCAACGTCCAGGACGCCCAGGACCTGGCGACGACCCTGCAGATCGGCGCCTTGCCGATCAACCTGAAGCTGATCTCCGAGACCCAGGTCTCGGCGACCCTCGGCAGCCAGGCGCTCCACGAAGGCATCAAGGCCGGAATCATCGGCCTCAGCCTCGTCATCATCTTCCTGCTTCTCTACTACCGCTTCCTCGGCCTGGTCGCCTCGATCGCGCTTGGTGCCTACGGGGTGATCTTCTTCGCCCTGATCAAACTGATCCCGATCACCCTGACCCTGCCGGGGATCGCGGGCCTGGTGCTGACGATCGGCGTCGCCGCCGACTCCAACATCGTCATCTTCGAGCGAATAAAGGAGGAGGTGCGGGCCGGCCGCTCGATGTCGAGCGCGATCAGCGCCGGCTACAAACGTGGGATCAGCACGATCGTCGACGCCAACGTCGTCACCTTGCTGACCGCCTTCATCCTCTTCGTCCTCGCCTCCGCCGGGGTCAAGGGCTTCGCCTTCACGCTCGGCGTCGGCACGATCGTCTCGCTGCTCACCGCGGTCGTCTTCACCCAGGCGCTGCTCGGCAGCATGAGCCGCTCCCGGCTGCTGCGCTCCCCGGCTGCGCTTGGCGCCGGCGGCGAGGGCAAACGCTGGCATTTCGATTTCATGGGCGCGAGCCGCTGGTTCTTCTCGATCTCCGGCGTGATCCTGCTGATCGGCGCCTTCGCCCTGGCGACGAAGCAGCTCAACTTCGGGATCGACTTCGAGTCTGGCACGCGGATCACCGCGGCGCTGCAGAAGCCGACCGACGAGGAAGGGGTGCGCAGCGCCCTCGAGTCGGCCGGGATCAAGGGTGAGGAGGTGCAGCAGGTCACCGATCCGAACTTCGGCGCCAACGTCTTCCAGATCCAGTCCCACCAGCTCGAACCGGGTGAGGTCCACGAAGCCGAAGCGGCGCTCGCCTCCGAATTCGGGATCGTCAGCCAGGGCTTCGACAGCACCAGCGTCGGCCCGACCTTCGGGCAGCAGGTCGCCAACAGTGCCCTGAAGGCCCTGATCTTCTCGCTGTTGGTGATCTGCGGCTACGTGGCGCTGCGGTTCGACCCGAAGTTCGCGGTGCCGGTCCTGATCGCGATCTTCCACGACATCCTGATCACCGCGGGCGTCTACTCCTTGACCGGTAAAGAGGTGAGCAGCGGGACGGTCGCCGCCTTCCTAACCATCTTGGGCTACTCGATCTACGACACGATCATCGTCTTCGACCGGATCCGGGAGAACGTGCCGCGGATGCCGCGAGCTGCCTTCTCACAGATCGTCAACCGCTCGATGAGCGAGGTGCTGACCCGTTCGCTGGCGACCAGTTTCTCGACCCTCCTGGCGGTCGCCTCGCTGCTCGTCTTCGGTGGCGCCACCCTGCAGGACTTCGCCTTCGCGATGCTGGTCGGGATCGCCTCCGGTACCTACTCGTCGATCTTCATCGCCTCGCCGGTGCTGACCGCCTGGAAGGAACGCGAGCCCGGCTTCATCCGCCGCCGCCTGCGGATTCAGGAAGTCGAGGGCGGCCAGGTGCCGGCCTACGCCGACGACATCGAGATGGCGAAACTCGGCCGCGACGAGGAGCGGGAAGCGGCCGTCGCGCCGGTGGCGGAGGAACCCGCCGCAGAGGCGGCGCCCGGTGCGGTGGCGACGGTCGAGCGCACCGATGACGGCGGCGGTAACGGCGCCGGGTCGCCGAGCAACGGGGATACCGAAGCCGCCGAGGCCGCCTCGGCGGAGCGGCGCAAACGAAACGCCGAGCGCAAAGCAAGGCGCCAGGCCCGGCGGAAGCACGGGAGGAGGTAGCGATGGCCTTGGTGGTCTTCTTCATGATGGGAATTGCCCTCTGGCACTTCACGGTCTTCCTCCCTGACCACTTCTGGCAGGGGATCGTCGGCGCCTTCCTCGGCTCGGTTCTCGGCGCGATCATCTTCGGGCTGATCGTCCAGGAGGCGAGCGGCAAAGGGCTGGGAGACACCGACCTCTCGACCGCGCTCGTCGCCATCCCCGGAACCCTGATCGGGTTGGGGATCGTCTACGCGATCGGCATGCGTAGCGAGCCAGAGCACGCCTGAGCGGAGCGTGCCTTTTTTGCCCAACTTGGGCGGGTAAACGGCAGCTTTGCCGCCGGACCGGTTCCTAGCCTGGAAACGTGCCGGAAACCATCGCCGCATTCGCCGTAGAGCCATATTCGTACGCCGAGGCCCGCGCCCTGCGCCAGGAGCTCGGGCTGAGCGAGCCGGTCGCCGTCACCCTGGTCAGGCGGGGGTACCGCACGCCCGAGCAGGCGCGGGAGTTCCTCGCCGCTGACGAGTCGCATCCACCAGGGTCTTTCGAGGGGATGGAGCTGGTGGTGGAGCGGGTGCGTGCGGCGATCGAGGCTGGGCGGCGGATCACGGTGCATGGTGACTTCGACGTCGATGGGGTCTGCGCGACGGCGGTGATGGTGCGGACGCTGCGGGGTCTGGGGGCGGAGGTGGATTGGTTCATCCCGGATCGCGTTGCCGATGGCTACGGGCTGAGTGACGAGACGGTGCGGCGTTTGGCCGAGCGAGGGACTTCACTTCTATTGACGGTCGACTGCGGGATCACCTGCGCCCCTCAGGTGGCTCTCGCTCGCGAGCTCGGTGTCGAGACGATCGTCACCGATCACCATCAGCCGAAGGAGGAGCTGCCGGATTGCCCGATCCTGCATCCGCAGGTGAGCGGGTATCCGTTCGAGTCGCTTTGCGGGACTGCGGTGGCTTGGAAGTTGGCTTGTGCGTTGCGGGGAACGGGGGAGGGACTCGGCGGACAACAGCGGGGAGGGTCCGGCGAGTCCCTCCCCCGTTCCCTTGCAGGCGCCCAATTCGATCTTGACCTCGTAGCCCTTGCGACGGTGGCGGATGTGGTGCCGTTGGTGGGGGAGAACCGGGCGCTAGTGCGCAAAGGATTGGCGGCGATCCGGCGGGCGCAGCGGCCCGGCATTCGGGCTCTTTTGGAGGCTTCGAAATGCGATCCCGAGCGGCTGGACGAGGGGGATCTCGGGTTTCGACTGGCGCCGCGGATCAACGCGGCTGGCCGCCTGTATCGGGCCGACGCTGGGGTGGAGCTTTTCCTGACGAAGGATCAGGAGCGTGCGGCGGCGATTGCCGAGGAGCTGAGTCGGGCCAACTCGGAGCGACGGGCGACCGAGCGGGAGGTCGACGCGGCCGCCGAGGCAGCGCGGCGGGAGCTGCCGGACGAGCTGCGTGAGGCGCATGGGCTGGTGTTGGCGGGGCCGGACTGGCACCCCGGCGTGGTCGGGATCGTCGCTTCGCGCCTGGTCGAGCGGCATTGCCGGCCGGTCGTTGTGATCTCACTCGACGAAGAGGGGGAGGGGCGTGGCTCCGGGCGCAGCATCCCCGGCTTCGACTTGTTGGGGGCGCTCGAGGCGTGCGCCGAGCACCTGGAGGGCTTCGGCGGTCATCGAGCCGCGGCGGGCCTGACGATCAAGGCTGAGAACGTCGAGGCGTTTCGGGCCGCCTTTGCGGCTCATGCGAACGAGGTTCTGGCGCCCGAGGACCTGCGGCGGACCGAAAAGGTGGACGCGATCGCCGGCGGGGTCGGTCTCGGCTTGGAGCTGGCGGAGGAGCTGAAGCAGCTGGCCCCGTTCGGGATGGGCAATCCGGGAGTGCGCTTGTTGGTGCCCTCGGCCCGCGTCACCGACGTCCGCGCGATGGGCGAGGGCAAGCACGCTCGCTTCAGCCTCCACAGCGGCTCCCACCGCGCCCTCGGCGTCGCCTTCGGCCGCTCCAGCCTCGGCGTCGAGGACGAGGATCTCCTCGACGCCACGGTGCGGCTGGAGGTCAACCACTGGAACGGCTCGGTCGAGCCGCGTCTGGTGCTCCGCGAGCTCTATCCGCTCGAGTTGCCGGAGGTCGACGAGAAGCCGGGGCCCGATGAGAAGTCAGCGCTCCCGCACACCTGTGTGTCGGACGAAGCCGAATGGTGGGCCCGCTTCGAAACCGAGCTGACCGCGGACCTCTCCCGCGAGACCGCAAAAACCCGTCTTGAAGAGGGGTTTTTGCGGTCTCGCGGGATGGACGGGGTTCGGCAGGTGGTTGGCGGCGGTGGTTCGGCCACGGTCGCCATTGCGGAGTTGGTCTCCAGCGGTGCCGGTGTTCTGGCGGTTTGCGCTGACGCTTCGCGCCGGGCCGGCCTCGGCAACGGCGCCACCGGGCTCGCCCGCTTCAACGGCGGCGCGGCGCTGATCGCCTGTCATCGCTGCGGTGACGAGGAGGTCGCGCGGCTGGTCGGGAAAGCTGAGGCCGGCCTGGCGGTCGTCGACTACGCCGCCCTCGAGCGGGCGCCGGAGCTCGCTTGCGCCTTCGAGCATGTGGTTCTCGTCGATCCCCCACGCAGCTCCCTCGAGGAGACCCTCGCCGGCCGCTCTGGCTCCGACGGCGATCCCGGCTTCCTCCACGTGCTCTGGGACGACCCCGAGCGCGAGTTCGCCACCAAGGTCTTGGCCGAGCAGTGGCCGGGGCGGGAGGCGGTTGCCGCCAGCTTCCGGGCGTTGCGGGAGCTCGGTGAGGCGAGCGGGGAGGAGCTGCGCACCTCCCTGGCGGGGAGCGGCAAGTACCCGCTCTGCCCGGAGGCCTGCGCGCGTCGTTTTCGCGTGCTCAGAGAGCTTGGGCTGCTGCAGGGGACGCCTGATGGCGGCGCAGGGGTCGTCCGGGTCGTATCCTCAGAGAAGACCGAGCTGCAGCGCTCGGCCGCATTTCGCGCCTATGGCGAAAGACTTTCGGAGGTTCAGCAATTTCTCGCAAGACCCAAGCCGCGGTAGAGCACAAGGAGCTCCTGGCCGATCTCTTTGCGGTGATCGAGGAGTTCGACTCCTCCGCGGCTGAAAACGGCAACGGCGACGGGGCCTTGGTTGGCGGCGGCGCCGGTACCGCGGTCGCGGTCGCGGCGATCGATCGGGCCAGGGTCAAACAGGCTTTCGACTTCGCCTGCGACCGTCACGCCGACCAGCGCCGTTACTCGGGCGACGAGTTCATCACCCACCCGGTCGGGGTGGCTCAGATCTGTGCCGGGATGCGGCTCGACACCGAGACGCTCTGCGCCGCACTGCTCCACGACACGGTCGAGGACACCACCGCCAGCCTGGAGGAAATCCGCGAGGAGTTCGGCGACGAGATCGCTCAGCTCGTCGACGGCGTTACCAAGCTGACCGGGATCACCTTCGAGAGCCGCGACGAGCGGCAGGCAGAGAACTACCGGAAGATGATGGTGGCGATGGCCACCGACGTCAGGGTGATCCTGATCAAGCTGGCCGACCGCCTCCACAACATGCGCACGCTCGGCGCCCTGCCGAAGCAGAAACAGACGCTGAAGAGCCACGAGACGCTGGAGATCTACGCGCCGCTCGCCCACCGGCTCGGTATCCACGCGATCAAATGGGAGCTCGAGGACCTCGCCTTCGCCACCCTGCACCCGCGCAAGTACGCGGAAATCAAGCAACTGGTCGCCCAGCAGCGCGACGAGCGCGAGAACTACGTCACCGAGGCCGGCGAGTTCCTCTCCAAGGAGCTCGAGCAGGTCGGGATCGAGTCCGAGATCTCAGGCCGCGCCAAGCACTTCTACTCGATCTACACGAAGATGGCGAAGAAGGGCCGCGAGTTCAACGAGATCTTCGACCTGACGGCGATGCGGGTGATCGTCCACTCGGTCAAAGACTGCTACGGCGCGATCGGCGTCATCCACTCGCTCTGGAAGCCGCTGCCCGGCCGCTTCAAGGACTTCGTCGCGATGCCGAAGGCCAACATGTACCAGGCGCTGCACACGACGGTGATCGGGCCGGAGGGCAAACCTCTGGAGATCCAGATCCGGACCGAGGAGATGCACAAGCTCGCCGAGTACGGGATAGCCGCCCACGTCGCCTACAAAGAGGGCGCCAGCCGCGACCCGCAGCGGGAAAAGATGACCTGGCTGCGACAGCTGGTCGAGGCCGAGGGCGAACAGGACCCGACCGAGTTCCTCGAATCGCTGAAGGTCGACCTCTTCGAGGACGAGGTCTTCGTTTTCACCCCGAAGGGCGAAGTCAAGAACCTCTCCGCCGGCTCGACGCCGCTCGACTTCGCCTACGCGGTCCACACCGACGTCGGCCACAGCTGCGTTGGCGCCAAGGTCAACGGCTCGATCGTGCCGCTGCACTACCAGCTGCGTTCCGGCGACATCGTCGAGGTGCTGACCGCGAAGCAGAAGCGCGGCCCTTCGCTCGACTCGCTGAAGCTGGTGCGGACGAGCCGTGCCCGCAACAAGATCCGCGCCTGGTTCAAAGAGGAGCGCCGCGAGGACGCCGAGCGCAACGGTCGCGAAAAGCTCGACGAAGCGCTTCGTACGCGCGGCATCCCGATGCAGAAGGTCTCCGGCTCGCCGCTGCTCGCCGACGTGATCCGCGAGATGGGCTTCCGCAAAGCGACCGACTTCTACATCGCCCTCGGCCAGGCCAAGATCGACGCCAAGACCGCCGCCAACAAGCTGATGCAGAGACTGAAGGCGGGGGAGGGTGTCGAGGAGGACGCCAGCGCCCCGGCCGGCGGCGAGGACCGCGCCCGCCGCACCAAGGACGCCTCCAACTACGGGATCAGCGTCAAGGGCGCCGACAACGTCGCCGTGCGCCTCGCCAAGTGCTGCCGCCCGGTGCCCGGTGACAAGATCGAGGGCTACGTCTCGCTCGGCCGCGGCATCACCATCCACCGCGCCGACTGCAAGAACGTCAAGGCCTTGAAGCGTGCCTCCGAGCGCTTCGTCGAGGTCAGCTGGGTGGGTGAAAACGAGGCCGCCTACCGGGTCGAGCTGGCAATCGACGCCTACGACCGCACTCGCCTGCTCGAGGACCTCTCGCGGACCTTCTCCGAGGCCGGGATCAACATCATCGGCGCCACCTGCACGACCAATCATCCGATGGTGAAGAACCGCTTCGTGGTCGAGGTCGGCGACACGGAGCAGCTCAAACACTGCATCAGCCGCCTCCGCAACGTTGACAGTGTTTTCGACGCGTACCGCATAACCCCTGCGGCCTGATAGCCGGCGCGTGGCGTCGTCCTCGGTCGCTTGTGTGCAGAGCACACGGCGCTCCCTGCGTCCTACCCACGCTTGGCTCTCAGACCGCAGCCATAACATGGTTGTATGGCGTTGAAAGTCGCAGTCACCGGCCCCACGGGGGAGATCGGGAAGCCGTTGATGTCGGAGCTGGAGCGGCGTCCCGAGGTCAGCGGCGTGCTGGGGATGGCGCGGCGCCCCTTCGATCCTGAGGAGGAAGGCTGGGAGAAGGTCACCTATCGGCGCGGGGACATCCTCGACCGCGGCTCGCTGGCGGCGCTGTTCGACGGCGCCGACGTCGCCGTCCACCTCGCCTTCGCGATCTTCGGCGGCCGCGAGGAGACCCGCCAGGTCAACCTGCAGGGAACGCGGAACGTCTTCGAAGCGGCGATCAAGGCCGGGGTTCAGCGCCTCGTCTACGCCTCTTCGGTCGCCGCCTACGGTTTCCACCCGGAGAACCCGCAGCCGCTCGGCGAGGAGGTGCCGGCGCGCGGGAGCGACAGCTTCTACTACTCCCAGCAGAAGGCGGAGCTGGAGGACCTGCTCGACGAGCTGCTGCTCGGCAGCAACGTCGAGGCCTATGTCTTTCGCCCCTGCATCGTCGCCGGCCCGCGGGCGACGATGCTGATCGAGCAGACCGTTGAATCGGTGCGGGCGGGCGACCCGGTGCCTCTCGTCCGCAAGGGAATCGAAAAGCTGCCGCTGGTGGCGCCGATCTTGCCCGACCCGGGGACCCCGATCCAGCTAGCCCACCACGACGACGTCGCCCAGGCGATGGGCGCGGCGATCTGCGGCGATGGCCCGGCCGGCGTCTACAACCTCGCCGGCGACGGCGAGATCCAGGTCCGAGACATCGCCCGCGCCCTCGGCTGGCGCTGGGTCCCGGTCCCGCGCCCCGCGGTCAGCCTCGGCACCGCCGCCGCGCGCCGCCTCAGCTTCGCCTCGCCGAAACTCGAGTGGGCGATTGCCGCCGACACCCCGGTCCTGATGGACACCGCCAAGGCCCGCCGTGACCTCGGCTGGAAACCACAGCATGACGCCGAGGAGACGCTGGGCGAGACCATCGCCGGCGCCCGCGAGAAGGGCCTGCTCGACTAGCTCGGGCTAGGCGACGACCGTCAGCGCCGCGGGCACTGCTTTCAGCTCGATCCGGTCGCGCTCGCCGATGTAGTCGCCGTCGACCTGGATCGGCAGGGGGCGGAAGATGCCCTGCTTGTCCTTGGAGACGGTTTCGACGACCGCGTGGGCGACGTCGTCGAAGTGGGCGACCTGCTTGTGGCGGGCGGCCGGGTTCTTCTCGCTGAAGAGGCGGTTGACCAGGGTCGGCATGTCGCGCTGGGCGGCGCGCTTCAGCACCGCCATCGAGAGGGTGCCGTCGTCGATCGCGATCCCCTCGCAGACGCGGATCGGGCGGCTGGCGAAGTAGGTGAACGGGTCGGAGTTCTGGACGATCGTGGTCACGCCCTCGACCGGCTCCCGTCCGTCGATGGTGGTGCGCATCCGCACCGGGTTGAGGAGGTATTTGCGGTAGAAGCTCGAGACCCCCGCCCACGAGTAGTAGTAGGGGCCAGCGTTCCCCTTCATCGTCGGGTTGCGGTCGACCCGTTTGACCACCGAGGCGTCGATCCCGGCACCGCAGGCGAAGACGAAGTAGCGGTCGTCGACCATCCCCAGGTCGATCCTCCGCGGCTGCCAGTCGTCGGCGAGCGAGAGCAGGTGCTCGGTCGCGTCGACCACGTCGTTGGGCATCCCCAGCGTCCGCGCAACCACGTTCGTCGAGCCCCCCGGCAGGATCGCCACCGGCATCTCGGTACCCGCGACCCCGTTGACGACCTCGTTCAGCGTCCCGTCCCCGCCGAAGGCGACGACGACGTCATAACCCCCGTCCAGCGCCTCCCGCCCGATCTCCGTCGCATGGTTCTGCGCCTGAGTGGAGACCGCTTCCACATCGAACCGCCCCTGCAGCGCATAGACCACCAAGTTTTTCAGCCGATCCGAAACCGTCGTCGCATATGGATTGACGATCAGCAGCATCCGCTTCTTAGCGGGCTTGCGGCGGCGGAGAGACCGGATCTGCGCAGTCACGGACGCGCAAGCCTAATGGTGGTGCGGTTCGCCTAGGCTGCCGCCGATGGTCGACCGACGGGAGCTGGGCGCGATCTTTGTTGGCGGGGCGCTCGGGGCGCTGGCGCGGGCCGGACTCGCGGAAGCGCTGCCGGGCCCGGGGGTGGGGTGGCCTTGGGCGACCTTTGTGGTCAACGTGGTGGGGGCGGCTCTGCTTGGTTACTGGTTCACCGTGCTGCCGCACTCGCAGTACCGGCGGCCGCTGTTGACGACCGGGTTTTGTGGGGCGCTGACGACCTTCTCGACGGTCCAGGTGGAGCTGCTGGAGATGCTCGAAGCCGGTCGGCTCCCGCTTGCCTGCCTCTACCTCGCGGTCAGCATCGCCGCGGGGCTGGCGGGGGCGCAGGCGGCTACCGCCGTCGGCCGACGGACGGAGGCCGCATGAGCTGGGCGGTCTGGATCGGGGTCGCTGTGCTTGGCGGCTGCGGGGCGCTGGCGCGGTTCGGGCTGACGTTGCTGGTCGCCGACCGCCTGCATCCCCACCTGCCGGTCGGCACGCTCGCGGTGAACCTGAGCGGCGCTTTCCTGCTCGGCCTTTTGGCGGGGGCCGCGGTCGAAGGGGACGTGCGGCTGCTTCTCGGCGCTGGAGCGCTCGGCTCCTACACGACCTTCTCGACCTGGATGGTGGAGACCCAGCGCATCGAGGAGGCGGGACGGCGACGAATCGCCGTCACCAACATCGTTCTTAGCATCGTTCTCGGCCTTGCCGCCGCTGCCCTCGGTCACGCGATCGGCGCGCAGCTCTAGGTGTGTCGCCTTCGTGGCCTATCGGCCACTAAAGCGACACTAGGCCGCTTCGTAGCGGATCACAGCGCCGTCGTCGGCCTCGCGCACCCGCCCTTCGTTGACCAGCAGGTCGGCGTGGCCGATCACCTCGGAGAGGGTGAGGAAGGCTTGGGTGACGGCGACGTTGCCCCAAAGCGCCTGCGCCAGCTCGTAGGCGTTGCGGGGCTGCTGGGCGATCAGCTTGTAGATCTTCTCTTTGCGGCGGTCGTAGCCGGCCATGCGGGAATCGATCAGCTCCGCGTGCTCGGTGATCGGCTCGCCGTGGCCGGGAAGAACGATCTCCACCGGCATCTCGCGGGTCTTCTGCAGCGACTCGACGTAGGTGACGAGCGCCTGGGTGCGCTTGTCGCTGCCGTCGAGCGGGCGGGTGATCAGGGGGTTGGAGGAGATTCTCGGCAGCAGGTGGTCGGCGGCGATCAGGATCTGCCGCTCCTCGTCCCAGAAGACAGTGTCCGAAGGGCTGTGGCCGGGGCGGTGGAGGACCTGCAGGCTCCGATCGTGGAGGGCCAGCGTGCCGCCGTCCTCCAGCGGCTGCGTCACCGCCACGTGCGACCCCCAGCCGCGGAAGCTGCGCGAGACGCTCCGCAGCGCCACGGTCACGTCCTCGGGGATGCCGTTGCGCAGCATCACCTCGACCGCGAACTCGTCCTCGGCCTCGGCGTCCTCGTCGAACGCCGCCAGCCTCTTGGCCGCCGCGCCGAGCGCCGCCACCTCGGCCCCGGAGTGCTCGACCAGGATCTCGACGAGCCCGAGGTGGTCGATGTGCTGGTGGGTGACGACGATCAGCTCGAGGTCGGAGAGGTCGTGGCCGCGCTCGGCCAGTCGCGCGGTCAGCTCGTCGAGCGCCTTGCCGGAGTTGGGCCCGGTGTCGACCAGCGTCAGCGGCTCGTCCTCGATCAGGTAGCAGTTGACCCGCCCGACCGCGAACGGCGTCGGGATCGGGAAGCAGTGGATGCCGGCGAGAGCCGCCTGCTCCAGCGCCTCCTCCGGCGTCGCCGTCACGCCCGGATCAGCTCGAGGATCTCGTCGCGGCGGCGTTCCATGTCCTCGCGGGAGACCAGCGACTCGAGGTTGAGCCGCAGCAGCGGCTCGGTGTTCGACGGCCGCACGTTGAAGTGCCAGTCGGGGTAGTCGATCGAGATCCCGTCGAGGCGGGTGAGCTCGCCGTCGGAGTAGCGCTCGGCGATCTCGGCCATCTTCGCCTCTTGGTCGTCGACTTCGGAGTTGATCTCGCCGGAGATGAAGTATTTGGAGCGGAACTCTTCCATCAGCTCGGCCAGCGAGCGGCCGTCGAGCGAGAGCAGCTCCAGCACCAGCAGCGCCGGGATCGTGCCCGAGTCGGCGTTCCAGAAGTCGCGGAAGTAGTAGTGGCCGGAGACCTCGCCGCCGAAGGCCGCTCCCTCTTCGCGCATCCGCGCCTTGAAGAAGGCGTGGCCGACGCGCGAGAGGTCGGAACGGCCGCCCTCTGCGGCGACCAGGTCCGGGACCGCCCGGCTCGATCGCGGGTCGTAGAGGATCGTTGCGCCCGGGTTCTTCTGCAGGATCGAGCGCGCCAGCAGAGCGCAGATGAAGTCGCCGTCGCAGAACGTGCCCTCGCCGTCGATGAAGAAGCAGCGGTCGGCGTCGCCGTCCCAGGCGATTCCGAGGTCGGCGCCGGAGCTCTTGACGCGGTCGATGATCATCCGCCGGTTCTCCTCCAGCAACGGGTTCGGCTCGTGGTCGGGGAACTCGCCGTCGGGGACGAAGTACATCTCCTCCAACTCCAGCGGCAGCTTCTCGAGGATCGGGCCGACCATCGGCCCGCCCATGCCGTTGCCGCCATCGACGACGACCTTCATCGGCTTTACGTTGGAGGGATCGATGAAGGAGAGCGCGTGGGCCTGGAACTCGCCCCAGATGTCAACCTTCTCTGAATCTCCCCCGCCCGGCTCCTCGCCGAGACCGCCTTCGATCTCAGCCTTGACGTCGCCGATCCCGGCGTCGCCGGAGAGCGGCAGCGCCCCCTCGCGCACCAGCTTGACCCCGGTGTAGGCCTTGGGGTTGTGCGAAGCGGTGACCATCGCGCCGCCGTCGAGCTCGCGCGAGCCGACCAGGTGGTAGAGCATCTCCGTCGCGACCTGGCCGGCGTCGACTACATGGGCCCCCTCGGCAATCAGCCCCTCACGGACCGCGCCCGCCATCGCCGGCGCGGTCAGCCGCATGTCGCGGCCGAGCCCGACCCGCAGCTCGCTCGGCGCCTTGCCCCGCAGCCGCCCCAGCACGCGAGCGAAGGCGCGGCCGATCGCCCGTGCCGTCGTCTCGTCCATCTCCGAGCCGTGCAGGCCGCGAATGTCATAGGCCTTGAAGATCTCGGGCGGTGCGAGGGGAGGCTGGTCGTTCAAAACGCTCCTTTCAGAGCCTCGAAGCTCTGCTCGATCGATTGCGGCATCACTTTCGTATCGGCGATCACCGGCATGAAGTTGTTGTCGCCGGCCCAGCGCGGGACGACATGCATGTGGATGTGGTGCTCGACCCCGGCGCCGGCAACCCGGCCCTGGTTGAAGCCGACGTTGAAGCCGTGCGGCTGGTAGACCGACTCGAGCCGGTCCATCGCCTGCTGCGCCAGCGCCATCATCTCCGCCAGCGTCTCCCCGGGGATCTCCTGCAGCCGCCCGATGTGGTCGTAGGGCGCCACCATCAGGTGCCCGTTCGTGTAGGGGAAGAGGTTGAGGATCACGAAGCAGCGCTCGCCACGGTGGACGATCAGGTTCGCCCCGTCGTCGCCCGCCGCCGGCTTGGCGCAGAAGATGCACTCCTCCTCGATGTCCTTGGACGCGTCCTTCACGTAAGCGAGGCGCCAGGGCGCCCAGATGCGGAAATTTGCCACGGGCGCCCCATCCTATGGAAGCCGGCGCCGTGCTCGGGCGCGAAGCAGAGGACACGGCGTTTGATCGGGCTCAGAGCCACTTGCGGCGGCGGAAGTAGGCGACCATCCCGACCAGGACGATCGCCATCACCACCAGCACGGCGATGAACCCCGCCTCGTGGTGCTCGCTCGGCACCCAGGTGTTCATCCCCATCACGCTGGCGATCAAGGTCAGCGGCAGGATCACGACGCTGATCGCGGTCAGCACGCGGAGGATGTCGTTGAGGCGGTGGGAGATCAGCGACTCGTTGGTCTCCTCGAGAGCTTCGGCCACCTCCTTGTAGTTCTCGAGCATGTCCCAGATCCGCTCGTGGGCGTCGACGATGTCGTCGAAGTAGATCTCCAGGTCGAGGTCGGACGCCAGGTAGCGCTGCTTCACTCTCTCGAGGTCGCGGAGGACCGGCCGCTGCGGGCGGATGACTTTGCGGAAGTTGATGATCTCCTGCTTGACGTTGGAGATGTCGCGCACGACCTCCTCGGCCCGCTCTTCGAAGATGTCGTCCTCGAGCGCGTCGAGCTTGTTGCCGATCTTGCGCAGCATCGGGAAGCAGTAGTCGAAGCTGTCGTCGACCAGGCGGTAGAGCAGGTAGCCGGAGCCGCGGGAGAAGAGCTGTTCGCGCAGCTCCTCTTTGGCCCGGCAGCGCTCGAACAGGTACTCGACCGGCTGCAGCGGCAGGTTCGGGATCGTGACCACGTAGTCGGGCCCGACGAAGAGGTCGAGCTCGCCGGTCCCGAGCCGGCCCGCGTGGGGGTCGAAGACCGGCAGGTGGAGGACGATGAAGAGGTAGTCGTCGTAGACGTCGATCTTCGGGCGCTGGTTGCGGGAGAGGACGTCCTCGAGGTCGAGGGCGTGGAACTCGAAGTGCTCCTCCAGCCAGGTCCGCTCCAGCGAGCCGGGCCACTCGATGTTGACCCAGCGCAGGCCGTTGGCCTCGATTTCCTCGACGTTCGGCCTTTGAGGCTCAGGCGCCGCCGGCTGAGAGACGAGCTCGCCGCGCCGGCCGGGCCGTCGCAGCCTCGGTTTCGGAAGGTTCGGCATCGGAAAGTCCGATCGTCTCGTGCAGCAGCGGGCTCATCGTCTCGCCTAGGTTAGTCAGGCGTGACGAAAAGCGTGCGCTCTGGCCGTAATTGGTTGCCGGGCGCCGGCACGTCCGCTATCTTTCCCTGCACATAAGCGCCACATCTAGAGGGGTGGAGGGACTGGCCCAGTGAAGCCCCGGCAACCATCGCGACCGCAAGGTCGAGACAGGTGCCAAGTCCAGCAGGTCGCGAAGCAGAAATGCGAGCGATTTGGAAGATGTGGGGGATGTCCGATCGGACCTCGCCCCACAGATGGCGAGGTTTTTTCGTAAGTGAAAGAGGATCGGATGTCAGTAGAGAGCCTGAAGTGCAAGGAGTGCGGCACCAGCTACGAGCTGGACGCCAGCTATGTCTGCGAAAACTGCTTCGGCCCCCTGGAGGTCGCCTACGACTTCAGCGGCCTCGACGCGGCGGGAGCGAAACGACGGATCCAGGCGGGATCGCAGGGGATCTGGCGCTACAGCGACTTCCTCCCGTTCAAAGGGCGGGCAAGCGACCCGCTGGAGCCGGGCCTGACGCCGCTGCTGAAGGCCGATCGCCTGGCCGAGCGGCTCGGCACCAAGGCCGAGATCTGGATCAAGAACGACGCCGCCAACCCGACCCACTCCTTCAAGGACCGGGTCGTCGCGGTCGCGGTGGCGAAAGCGCAGGAGCTCGGGTTCGAGACCGTCGCCTGCGCCTCGACCGGCAACCTCGCCAACGCCGTCGCCGCCCACGCCGCCGCCGCCGGCCTCGATTCCTACGTCTTCGTCCCCGCCAACCTCGAGGAGCAGAAGCTGCTCGCGACCGGCGTCTACGGGACCAACCTGGTCGGCGTCCGCGGCAACTACGACGACGTCAACCGGCTCTGCACGCAACTGGCCGAGACCCGTCCCTGGGCTTTCGTCAACGTCAACCTCCGCCCCTACTACGCCGAGGGCTCGAAGACGCTCGCCTACGAGACCGTCGAGCAGCTCGGCTGGAAGCTGCCGGACCGCGTCGTCAGCCCGATCGCCTCGGGCTCGCTGTTCACGAAACTGGGCCGCGGCTTCCAGGAGTGGCTCGACCTCGGCCTCGTCGAGGGTAAGCAGCCGGTCTTCAACGGCGCTCAGGCGCAGGGCTGCAGCCCGGTGGCAACCGCCTTCGCCGAAGGCTGGGAAGTCTGCAAGCCGCAGCGACCGGAGACGATCGCCAAAAGCCTCGCGATCGGCGACCCGGCCGACGGCCCCTACGCAGTCGAGCACGCTCGCAAGACCGGCGGCGGCGTCGACTCGGTTACCGACCAGGAGATCCGCGAGGGGATCAAGCTGCTGGCCGAGACGACCGGGATCTTCACCGAGACCGCCGGCGGCGTCACCGTCGGCGTCCTGCGCAAGCTGGCCGAGCGGGGCGAGCTCGCCGACGGCGAGCGGGTCGTCGTCTACATCACCGGCGAGGGCCTGAAGACGCTCGACGCGACGCGCGATACGTTCCAGATGCACGAGATCGACCCCAGCCTCGACAGCTTCGAGACCGAGTTCCGCCAGGAGGTAGCCGCCTAGATGTCAGTCACCGTGAAGATCCCGACCCAGCTACGCGCCGCCACCGGCGGCCAGGCGGAGCTGGAGGTGGAGGGCTCGACCGTCGGCGAGGCCCTCGACAGCGTCTTCGATGCCCACAACGGCCTCCGCGACCGCATCACCCAGGACGGCGACCTGCGCCGCTTCGTCAACGTCTATGTCTCCGGCGAGGACATCCGCTTCCAGCAGGGGCTGGAGACGAGCATCAGCGACGGCGACGAAGTGACGATCCTCCCCGCCGTTGCCGGCGGCTGCTGACAGCATTCGGAGGCGTAAATACCAGTCGGTACCTAATTAGGAGGATTGACTTCGTAAAGTGCTGTGGTCGGCTTGAGTGGTGGAGGCCGCCCAGCAAGAGACACAAAAGCTCGGAAGCGACGACCTGAGCGAAGTCGACTACGCGGCCGCTGGCCGCAGCTGCGACATCGTGATGAAGGGCGGGATCACCAGCGGCGTGGTGTATCCCCATGGGGTCTGTGAGCTCGCCCGGACTTACCGCTTCCGGAATGTCGGCGGGACCTCGGCCGGCGCGATCGCCGCCGCCGCTACGGCGGCGGCCGAATATGGCCGCGCGAAGCAGGGCTTCAACGAGCTGGCGAAGCTGCCGGGGTGGCTCGGCGAAGGTTCGAACCTGAGCGACCTCTTTCAGCCTCAACCCTCGACCCGGAAGCTGTACGCGGTGCTCTTCGCCGCCGTCGACGGCGGCAAATGGAAGGCGGCAGGATCAGCCCTGCTCAATCACCCAACCGCAGCAGCCATGGGCGCCCTTCCTGGAGCCGTCCTGCTCGTGCTCAGCCTGGTTGCCGCAATCATCAGCGGCTCGAAGGTCATGATCGAAGTAGCGGCCGTGCTCGCGCCGCTCGCTGCCGTTCCCTTGATGGTGCTGGGGATTGCGACCTTGGTGGGCTGGCGGATCTTCGTCGAAGCGAAAAGGGAGGTCCCGGGCAACCGCTTCGGGCTCTGTTCCGGGATGAAGGGGGAGGGGCCCGGCGCAGACGCCCTCACCGAATGGCTCGACGGTCGCCTTGAAACATACGCCGGCAGGACCGAGGTGAGGAAGAAAACGAAGGAGCCACTCACCTTCGGAGACCTCTGGGATGGCCCGGCGGGCTGGCAGCCGGACACCCCCGGGGAACACTTCGTAGAACTTTCGATGATGACTACGAACCTGGTGAATCGCCGGGCGCACCAGATTCCCTGGGAAGACCGCAGCTGGTTCTTCAAGCCGAGCGAGCTGCGCCAGCTGTTCCCTGAGCAGGTCGTCGATTTCATGGAGAAGCACAGCCCCAGCAGATCCCCCGAGTACAAAGGGACGCCCGCGGAGCGCCGCTCCCGCGTCCGCCTTGCCCTCGCCCGCGAGCGAGGGCTGCTGGCGCTCCCTCCTGCCGAGAAGATGCCTGTCCTCGTCTGCACGAGGATGAGCTTGTCCTTCCCGATCCTGCTCAGTGCGGTGCCGCTCTGGAACCTGGACATGTCCGCTCCTGTCAACGAGGTCTTGAACGACTGGAAGACCTGGGCGGCGGCGCAAGGGAGCAGCTTCGACCCCCTGGCCTCTGAGCGGAAAGATTGGCCCGCGGAAGGGAAGCCGAAGACAGTGCCCGAGCCCGAGTGCTGCTGGTTCTCCGACGGCGGGATCTCCAGCAACTTCCCCGTCCACTTCTTCGACCGGCTGGTGCCCCGCTGGCCGACCTTCGCGATCAACCTGCGGCCGTTCGCACCCTGGCAGACACCGAGCACCAACCAGATGGAAAACACCTCGATGGTCACATCCAACAGCGACGGCATCGCCGAGTGGTGGTACCGCTTTTCCGACGGGGACGGGAAAGACAAGCGGCTGGCGGCCTTTCTCGAAAGCATTGTCAGGACGATGCAGAACCGTCTCGACGAGGCGCAGATGCGGGTGCCCGGGTTTCGCGATCGCATCGCCCACGTGAGCATGAGCGACAAAGAGGGCGGGATGAACCTGACGATGGAAGAAGACACGATCACAGCGCTGACCGAACGGGGCCAGGCGGCTGCCCGGAAGCTGCGCGATGCCTACACCTCGGACTCCGACCGGGAGAACGCGATTACCTGGGACAACCACCGCTGGCTGCGTCTGCGGTCGTCACTTGCGGTGCTGGAGGAGATGCACCGGCGTTTCGACGACGGCTATGCGAAGCCGCCTCTGCAGCAAGACGAAGGCGAAGCGACCTACGTCGAGCTGATCGAGCGCGGCGAGGACGATCCCCCGAACAGCTACCGGTGGGCGAGCGAGGACCAGAAAGCCCTCGCGCTGGCGGAGATCGCGGCCATTCAGGGGGCCGCCGCGGCAGCCGCGAATGGGCGATCGGTGGTTCCGAAAGCACCCAAGCCAGGACCGGTCGGAAGGATCGTGCCGAGAAATTGACGGTGCCCGGCGGCCCGCCCTGGCGACGGTGCCCCATAATCTCCCGCCGATGAAGCCCCCGGTGGTAATCCTCTGCGGCGGCCGCGGGACGCGGCTGCGCGAGCGGACCGAGTCGGTGCCGAAGGCGCTGGTCGAGATCGGCGGCCGGCCGATCCTCTGGCACGTGATCCAGATCTACGCCGCGCAGGGGTTCGAGCGTTTCCTTTTAGCGACGGGGTACATGGGCGAGGCGGTGGAGGAGTTTGCCGTCGCGGAGCGCTGGCCGGAGGGGGTGGAGGTCGAGTGCGTCGACACCGGGCTCGATACCCCGACGGGCGGCCGCGTGGCGGCGCTGGCGGATCGGCTCGGCGATGGGACCTTCTGCGCGACCTACGCCGACGGCGTCGCCGACATCGACCTCGACACCCTGCTCGAGTTCCATCGCGAGCAGGGGGCGCTGGCGACGGTGACGGTGGTGCGGCCGCACCTGCAGTGGGGCGTCGCCGAGCTGCGTGGCGACGCCGTCACCGGCTTTGTCGAGAAGCCACGCAGCGAGCACTGGATCAACGGGGGCTTCTTCTGCTTCGAGCCCGGAGCGCTGCGCTACATCGGCGAGAAGAGCGTGCTCGAGCGCGAGCCGCTCGAGCACCTGGCCGCCGATGGTCAATTGCGCGCCTTCCGCCACGAGGGCTTCTGGGACTGCATGGACACCTATAAGGACGCGGTGGTGCTGAACGACCTTTGGGCCGACGACCGCGCCGCTTGGCGGATCTGGGACGCAGCGCCGGTGGACGCCTCTTGAAGCGGGCGCTGGTCACCGGCGGCCACGGTTTCGTCGCCTCCAACCTGGCGCGGGCGCTGCTCGAGCGCGGGGACGCGGTCAGCGTCCTCGACCTGGCGCCGCCGCCCCGCTCGGGCCTCGCCTTGCAGGGGATCGACAGCGAGGTCGAGCTGCTCGAAGTCGACCTGCGCGATGCGCCCGCGGTCGAGGCGGCGATCACCGCCGGCGAGTTCGACGTCGTCTTTCATCTTGCCGCGCAGACCCTGGTCGGCCCGGCGATGGCCGACCCGACCCAGACCTTCGAAGTCAACGTCCGCGGCACCTGGAGCCTGCTTGAGGCCTGCCGTCGCGCCGACGTCCCGGCCGTGGTCGTCGCCTCCTCCGACAAGGCCTACGGGCCCAGCGAAGAGCTGCCCTACCGGGAGACGATGAGGCTGCAGCCCGCCTCCCCCTACGAGGCGAGCAAGGCGGCGGCCGATGCGATCGCCCTCTCCTACCGGCCCTCCTACGGGCTGCCGGTGGCGGTCACCCGCTTCGCCAACATCTACGGCGGCGGCGATCCCAACTTCTCGCGCCTGATCCCCGAGGCGATCGCCGCTGTCATCGACGGCCGCCGCCCGCAGATCCGCTCCGACGGTAGCCCCGAGCGCGACTTCCTCTACGTCAGCGACGCCGTCGCCGCCTACCTGGCCGTCGAGAGCGCCGTCGGCGCCGGCGGCCCGGGGGCGGGGGAGGCATTCAACGCCGGCGGCGAGCGCCCTTACTCGGTCGCCGAGGTCCTGCAGACGATCGTCGACGTCTCCGGCACCGATCTGCAGCCCGAGTTCCTCGGCACCGGCAACCCCGCCGGCGAGATCGACCGCCAGTACGTCGACTCGGCGAAGCTGCGCGAGATGACCGGCTGGCGCCCCGAGGTGGAGCTGCGCGATGGCCTCATCCGCACCCTCGACTGGTACCGCGACCACGCCGAGCTGCGTCCCGAGGGCGCCGGGCTGGCCGGCTAGTCTGAGCGCCATGTGCGGGCGCTTCACGGTCACCGGCAAAGACACGAAGAAGATCGCCGACCGCTTTCAGGTCGAACTCGAGAAGGCGCTGGAACGCGGCGGGGCGCCGGCGAAAGAGAGCGTCAAGGGCGGGGGAGAGGCCAAAGAGGGCGCTAAAGGGAAAGCGCCTCCCGGTCTGGGTCGCTTCAACGTCGCGCCGACCCAGGAGATCCTCGTCGTCCGCTCCTCGCCCGAGGAGGAGGCGGCGGCGCGGGGCGAGCGGGAGGCGCAGCTGATGCGCTGGGGCCTGGTCCCGGTCTGGGCCAAGGACCTCAAAGTCGGTTACCGGATGATCAACGCGAAACGGGAGAACCTGGTGAAAAGCAAGGCCTACGGGCCCCTCGTCGACAAGTTCCGCCACCGCTGCCTGATCGTCGCCGACGGCTTCTACGAGTGGATGAAGGCCGAGGACCCGAAGCAGCCGCGCCAGCCCTGGCGCTTCACCGTCGACGGCGGCGAGCCCTTCGCCTTCGCCGGCCTCTGCACCCGGAAGAAATGGGACGACCCGGAGGAGCGCGGCTACGTCGACGGCTACCTCTACACCTGCACCCTGATCACCACCACGCCGAACAGCGTCGTCAAGCCGGTCCACAACCGGATGCCGGCGATCCTCCCGAGCGCCGAAGCCGAGGCCGCCTGGCTGCGCCCCGACCTCAGTGTCGAGGACGCGGTGGCGATGTGCGAGCCGCTCGACCCGCGGCGGATGGAAGGAGCCCCTGCCAACCCGGCGCTGAACAAAGTCGGCAAAGGGATGGCCGAGGGGCCGGAGCTGCTGGTCGCGCCGCAAGAGCAGCTCGACGTCTAGCCTTCTTCGTCCGCTTCTTCTTCGGCTTCGAGTTCTTCTTTTTCTTCGGCTTTTTCGGCTTCCGCCTCTTCGTCGATCGGCGGCGAGCGGTGCTCAAGCGCCACCTGCGTGGTCGCCGTCGCCTTGCCGGCGCTCGTTTCGAGGGTGCAGGCGATGTCGGCCGCGGGAACCTTGGTCGTCCGCCAGACCGTGAAGAAGGGCAGTTCGAGGTCCTGCTTCGGCTTGCCGGAGATGAAGTATTTGAGGTGCTCGGTGCCGACTTGATATTCGGGCCATTCGAGCTTTACGCCCTTTTCGGTGGTAAACCGCTTAGGCCGGTCGAGCACTTCGAGGGTTGCCAGTTCGCTGCTGTGGGAGCTGAAGTCCATCAGCACCGTTTCCGGCACTTCCTGGTTGTAGATCCCTTCTTCGGAGGAGCGGGGGTAGGTGCCGCGCAGGCCGCCGGCGCTCTGGGCGATTTCGGTCCCGTGGTGGGCTTCGACGCTGCAGAGGATGCGGCTGCCGCCGATCGGCGAGCCGGCCGAGACCTTCAGGGTCGAGCCAGCGGTGAAGAGCGAGTAGCCGCTGACGTTGGTGCCGGTGGAGCGGATGTTGGTGTTGACCAGCTGCATCTCGCCCTTGCCGCCGGGAACCGGCGTGGTCTTGGAGTCCGCGGCGGTGGCCGACTGCACCCATTCCAGCTGCGCCGATTCGCCCTCGCCCTTGCCGACCGTGGCGAGCGCGGCGACGACGCAGGCGACCAGGCCGATCGCGACGACCGCGAGGGCGCCGCGCGGCAGCCTGTCGTCCTGCGGGTCGGCGGAGCGGGGCGGGAGGCGCACGGCGCGACAGTATTGGAACCGGGGGCGGATTCGCCGCCGCGCGATACCTCTGCACGTTTTGGGGGTATGGACCCGACGTGGCAAACAAAGCGACGCGATTGAGCAGGGCCAAGCCGAAGCCGAGGGCCGTCGAGGTCCACGGGCGGCCGATGAACTTCGTCGAAGCCGGTTCCGGGCCGGTCCTGCTGCTGATCCACGGGATGGCGGGTACCTGCGCCAACTGGGAATCGGTGATCGAGCCGCTGGCGATCGACCATACCGTGATCGCCCCCGACTTCCCCGGCCACGGCGCCTCGGCGCCGGGCGGCGGCGACTACTCGCTCGGCGGCCTGGCCAGCAGCCTGCGCGACCTGATGCTCTCGCTCGGCCACGACCGAGCGACCCTGGTCGGCCACTCGCTCGGCGGCGGCGTCGCGATGCAGTTCACCTACCAGTTCCCCGAGATGGTCGAGCGCCTGGTCCTCGTCTCCAGCGGCGGCCTCGGCCCCGACGTCAGCCCGATCTTGCGCGCCGCGGCGCTACCCGGCGCGGAGATCTTCATCAGTGCCACGGCGGGGGTGGGGAAGACGATCGGCGGCGCGATCGGCCGTGGCATCGGCGCGATCGGACTGCGCCCCAACGCCGACCTGGCCGAGGTCACCCGCGGCTACGCCACCCTCTCGGATCCCGAGCGCCGCAAGGCCTTCCTCGCCACCCTGCGATCGGTCGTCGACATGGAGGGCCAGCGCGTCGCCGCCCTCGACCGCCTCTACCTCGCCGAATCCCTTCCCGTCCTCATCGTCTGGGGCGAGAACGACCCGATCATCCCGGTCGAGCACGCCCGCGAAGCCCACGCCGCCCTTCCCGACAGCCGCCTGGAGATCTTCGAAGACACCGGCCACGTCCCCATGCTCGAGCGCCCCGGCCACTTCATCGCCGCCCTAGAGCGCTTCCTAGCCGAAACGGACCCCGCCGAATTCAACCGCGAAGAGTGGGTCGCCCGGTTCAAGGCCGCCGAAAACTGAGGCGTGTCGCTCTAGCGGCCAAATAGGCCACTAACTCGACACGGCAAGGGGACGCGCCCGACAGGATTCGAACCTGTGGCCTACAGCTCCGGAGGCTGTCGCTCTATCCAGCTGAGCTACGGGCGCCTGTCCGCAGCTTAGCCAGCGACACCGAACTTTGGGTCCCTATAGGACACCAAATCTCGGAGTGGCTTAGGCTCGCCGCGCAATGGATTTGGCGGTGACTTTTCTTGGGACCGGGGGGTCGGTTCCCTCGGCGCGGCGGTCCACTGCGGCTGTGCTGGTCAGCCGTGGGGGGGAGCGGTTGCTCTTCGACTGCGGGGAAGGGACGCAGCGGCAGATGCAGCGGTCGCTGGGGTTGGTGCACGTGGATGAGATCTATCTGACTCATTTCCATGCGGATCACGTGCTGGGGATCCCGGGGCTGCTGAAGACCTATGACCTGACTGACCGGCAGGTGCCGCTGAAGATCTACGGGCCGCAGGGGCTGACGGAGCTCTTCCAGGTCTTCTCGCCGCTGATCGGGCGGCTCGGGTTCACGCTCGACCTGATCGAGTTGAAGCCGGGGGAGGGGGTGGGGCACGACGGGTACGAGGTTTCTCCGTTCGAAACTGCGCATCGCAGCGCCCGCGCCCTTGGGTACGCGCTCGCGGAGGAGGAGCGGCCGGGGCGGTTCGACCCCGACGCTGCCGCTGCCGCCGGCGTATCGGAAGGCCCGGCCTACGCGGCGCTCCAGCGGGGCGAGTCCGTCGAGGGCGAGGCCGGAACCGTGACGCCCGACCGGGTGATGGGGCCGAGCCGAGCCGGGCGCACGATCGTCGTCACGGGCGACACCGCACCCAGCCCCGCCACCGTCTCCGCCGCGGCCGACGCCGACCTGCTGATCCACGACGCCTCCTTCGCCGAGGAGGAGGTGCAGCGAGCCGCCGAGACCGGGCACTCGACCATCGGGCAGGCCGCCGCTGTCGCCGACGAGGCGCACGTGAAGCTGCTCGCGCTGGTCCACATCTCCTCCCGCTACCACGTCGGCAAAGTGATCGAAGAGGCGAAGGCGATCTTCGAGCCGACCGTCGCGCCGCGCGACTTCGACGTGATCGAGCTGCCGTTCCCTGAGCGCGGTGAGCCGCACCTCGTGCCTAACGGAGCCCGCGAAGCGCGGAAAGACCAGGAATCGGAGGGTTAGCAACCGTCGCAGAGCGCTGCTACATTGGGCGCGTCCTTTAACCCGGTCCCGTGAGGCCAGGAAGGAAGCAATCGAAGTGAACGAGAAGGTCGTGCTCGAGCACGACGATCTGAGGCGAACGCTGCGCAGAATCTCGCACGAGATCGCCGAGGGGAACCCCGATTCCGAGCGCTTGGCGATTGTCGGCATCCACACCCGCGGCGCCGTGCTGGCCCGCCGCCTCCACGTCTTCCTCGGCGAGCTGACCGGCAGCGACCTGCCGTTCGGCGACCTCGACATCTCCTTCTACCGCGACGACGTCGGCGCCAAGGCCCCCGGCTCGCAGCCGGTCGTCCACGCCTCCCACATCGACTTCGACCTCTCCGACCGCACCGTCGTCCTCGTCGACGACGTCCTCTACACCGGCCGCACCGTCCGCGCCGCGATCGAGGCGCTCTTCGACTACGGGCGGCCGCAGCGGGTGCAGCTGGCGGTCCTCTGCGATCGCGGCCACCGCGAGCTGCCGATCCGCCCCGACTACGTCGGCAAGAACCTGCCGACCGCCCGCGAGGAGCGGGTCAACGTCCGCCTCGAGGAGATCGACGGCACGGACGAGGTGACGATCTCCGAGCCCAGCCCCCTGGAGGTGAGCCGATGAAGCACCTGCTCTCGATCGACCAGCTCTCGCGCGAGGAGATCGAGTCGATCCTCGACCGCGCCGAGAGCTTCGCCGAGGTCGGCCGCCGCGACATCAAAAAGGTGCCGACCCTGCGCGGCCGCACCGTCGTCTCGCTCTTCTACGAGTCGAGCACCCGCACCTCGAGCTCCTTCGACCTCGCCGCCAAGCGGCTCTCCGCCGACCTCGTCTCGGTCAAGGCCGCCGGCTCCTCGGTCGAGAAGGGCGAGTCGCTGAAGGACACGGTGGCGACGCTATCCGCCTACGACCCCGCCGCGATCGTCATCCGCCACCCCTACGCAGGCGCCGCCCAGATGGTCGCCGGCTGGACCGCCGCCTCGGTCGTCAACGCCGGCGACGGCAAGCACGAGCACCCGAGCCAGGCCCTGCTCGACGTCTACACGCTGCGGCGCCGCCTCGGCTCGCTCGAGGGCACGAGGATCTGGATCGTCGGCGACGTCCTTCACAGCCGCGTCGCCCGCTCCAACCTGATCGCCTTCGCGAAGATGGGCGCCGAGGTCACCGTCTGCGGCCCGCCGACCCTGATCCCGCGCGGGATCGAGGAGCTCGGCTGCGACGTCTCCTACAGCCTCGACGGGATCGGAGAGGCTGAGGTCGTCTACGCCCTGCGGATGCAGAAGGAGCGGATGAGCGAGAGCTTCGTCCCCTCGCTGCGCGAGTACGCCGCCTGCTTCCAGGTCGACAGCCGCCGCCTCCACCCGCGCCAGCTACTGATGCACCCCGGGCCGGTCAACCGCGGCGTCGAGCTCTCCGGCGAGGCGATCGACTCGCCGCAGTCGCTGATCGCCGAGCAGGTCGCCGCCGGCCTGGTCGTGCGGATGGCGATCCTCTACGAGCTGCTCGCCGGCGGCGACGCCGCCCCGAGCGCCGAGGGGGAAGGCAGCCGGCCGACCCCGATCGGGACTCCCGCGTGAGCGCTCAGGGCGAACTGCCGACGTCGAGCCTGCGCGACCAGCTCGACGTGCGCCCGGGGGAGGCCGCGCACCTGGTGCTGCGGCGGGCGACGGTGCTCGACCCGGTCGCCGGCATCGACTCGGTCCACGACGTCGTCGTCCGGGAGGGGCGGATCGCCGCCCTCGCCTCGCCCGGCGAGGCCGACACCGAGGGCGCCGAGGTGGTCGAGGCCGAGGGCCTGCACGCCTTCCCGGCCTTCTTCGACCCTCACGTCCACCTCCGCACCCCCGGCCACGAGCACAAGGAGGACGTCGGGACCGGCACCCGCGCCGCCGCGGCCGGCGGCTACTGCGGGATCCTGGCGATGGCCAACACCGAGCCGCCGGTCTCCACCGCCGCCGACATCAGTGCCCTGCGCGAGCAGGCGCGCGCCGGCGCCTCGGTCCCGGTCGGCTTCCTCGCCACGGTCACCAAGGACATGGCCGGCGAGGAGCTGACCGAGATGGTCGAGCTGCGCGAAGCCGGCGCGATCGGCTTCTCCGACGACGGCCTGCCGCTCACCGATGCCGGCGTCATGCGCCGCGCCCTCCAGTACCAGCACCTCTGCGGCGGCAACATCGCCCTGCACGAGGAGGACCCCCGGCTCTCGATGGCGGGGGCGATGCACGAGGGGCCGGTCTCGGCCGTCCTCGGCATCGGCGGCATCCCTTCGGTCTCGGAGACGACGATGGTCGCCCGCGACTGCGCCCTGGCCGCCCACGAGCGCGCCCGCATCCACGTCCAGCACCTCTCCGCTGCCGAGTCGGTGGAGATCGTTCGCGCCGCCAAGGCCGCCGGGGTGCAGGTCAGCGCCGAGGCCAGCCCACATCACCTCTGCCTGACCGACGAGGAGGTCCGAACCCTTGACCCGCACCGCTTCAAGATGAACCCGCCGATCCGCGAAGAGCGCGACCGCCAGGCGCTGATCGAGGGCCTGCGCGACGGCTCGGTCGAGTGCATCGCCACCGACCACGCGCCGCACCAGCCGGAGGAAAAGGACGTGCCCTTCGAGCAGGCGGCCTTCGGCGTCACCGGCCTGGAGACCGGCTTCGCCGCGCTGCACACCGAGCTGGTGCTGCCGGGCGTCATCGACCTCGGCCTCCTGGTCGAGCGGATGGCCGGCGGCGCCGAGCCCTTCGACCTGCCCCGACCGACCCTCGCGCCCGGGGCGGAGGCGAACGTCGCCCTCTGCGACCTCGGCGCCGAGTGGACGGTCGGCGAGGATGGCTACGAGAGCCGCTCCGCCAACTCCTGGTGCGCCGGCCGCACCCTCACCGGGCGCGTGCTGATGACCGTCGCCGCCGGCCAGGTCGCCTACCGCCTGCGCACTTTCAGTCTGGGGGTCGCCGCATGAGCGAGGCGTACCTGCTGCTCGAGGACGGGACGCGGCTCGACGGGCTCGCCTGCGGCCACGACGGCGCCGTCACCGGCGAGGTCGTTTTCAACACCGCGATGACCGGCTACCAGGAGGCGGTCACCGATCCGTCTTACGCCGGCCAGATCATCGTCTTCACCTATCCGCTGATCGGCAACTACGGGGTCTCGCAGGCGGCGATGGAGTCCGACCGCGTCCACGCTCGCGGCGTCGTCATGCGCGACGCCAAGAACCGGGAAGACGTCGCCACCGCCGAGGGCGGCTGGCTCGAGTGGCTGAGCGACTGCGGCGTCCCCGCGGTCAGCGGCGTCGACACCCGCGCCCTGGTTCGCCACCTGCGCGACAAGGGAGCGATGCGCGGCGGCATCTTCCCGGCGGCGACGCCGGAAGTCGAGGCGCGCGAGCGGATCGACGCCGAGCCGGCGATGGACGGCGCCGACTTCGCCCGCACCGTCACCCCACCGGAACCGGTCCGTTTCGAGGGCGACGGCCCGCACGTGGTCGGCATCGACACCGGCGTCAAGCTCTCGATCGTCCGCCAGCTGCGCGAGCACGGCGCCCAGCTGACGCTGCTGCCCTGCACCAGCAGCCCCGAGGAAGTCCTCGCCGAGGGCCCTGACGTCGTCTTCCTCGCCAACGGCCCCGGCGACCCCGCCGCGCTCGACTACGTCGTCGAGACCGTCCGCGGCGTTCTCGGGCAAAAGCCGGTCTTCGGGATCTGCCTCGGCCACCAGCTGCTCTGCCGCGCCGTCGGCCTGCAGACCTACAAGCTGCCCTTCGGCCACCGCGGATCCAACCACCCGGTCAAAGACCTGGAGACGGGGCGGATCGACATCACCTCCCAGAATCACGGCTTTGCCGTCGTCGGGCCGGGGGGCGAGCCAAGGATCGAGGGCGACGAGCCGGTCCGCTGGGATACCGACTTCGGAGTCGCCGAGCTCTCGCAGCTGAACCTCTACGACCGCACGGTCGAGGGCCTGGTCCTTCGCGACGTCGCCGGCGCCACCGTCCAATACCACCCGGAGGCCGGCCCCGGCCCGCACGACGCTCGCCACCTCTTCGACCGCTTCCTGGAGCTAGCCAATGCCTAAGAGAACCGACATCCAGAAGATCCTCCTAATCGGCTCGGGGCCGATCGTGATCGGGCAGGCAGCCGAGTTCGACTATTCCGGCGTGCAGGCCTGCAAGGTCCTGCTGGAGGAGGGCTACGAGGTCGTCCTCGTCAACTCCAACCCGGCGACGATCATGACCGACCCGGAGTTCGCCACCCGCACCTACATCGAGCCGCTGCTGCCCGGCCCGGTGACGAAGATCCTCGAAAAGGAGCGCCCCGACGCGCTGCTGCCGACGCTCGGCGGCCAGACCGCGCTCAACATCGCGATGGCGCTGGACGAGGACGGGACGCTCGAGCGCCTCGGGGTCGAGTTGATCGGCGCCAACGCCGAGTCGATCAGCCGCGCCGAGGACCGCGACAAGTTCCGCACGACGATGCAGGACGCCGGCATCCGGGTCCCATGGTCGGTCATCGTCGAGAGCGTGGGGGAGATGGAGACGAAACTGGCCACCGGGGAAATCACCCTGCCGGCGATCGTCCGGCCTGCCTTCACGATGGGTGGCCAGGGGGGAGGGATCGGCAACTCCGAGACCGAGCTGCGCCAGGTCGTCTCCGAGGGTCTCGCCGCCAGCCCGATCAACCAGGTCCTGGTCGAGGAGTCGGTGATCGGCTGGGGCGAGTTCGAGCTCGAGGTGATGCGCGACCGCAACGACAACGTCGTGATCATCTGCTCGATCGAGAACGTCGACCCGATGGGTGTCCACACCGGCGACTCGGTCACCGTCGCCCCCGCCCAGACGCTGACCGACCCGCTCTACCAGGACCTCCGCGACCAGGCGATCAAGGTGATCCGGGCGATCGGGGTCGAGACCGGCGGCTCCAACGTCCAGTTCGCGGTTGATCCCGAATCTGGCGAGATCGTCGTCATCGAGATGAACCCGCGCGTCTCCCGCTCCTCCGCGCTCGCCTCGAAGGCGACCGGGTTCCCGATCGCGAAGATGGCGGCGAAGCTGGCGGTCGGCTACGCGCTGGAGGAGATCCCGAACGACATCACCCGCGCCACGCCCGCCTCCTTCGAGCCGACGATCGACTACGTCGTCACCAAGATCCCGCGCTTCGCCTTCGAGAAGTTCCCCGGCTCCGAGGGCCGGCTCTCGACCTATATGCAGAGCGTCGGCGAGGCGATGGCGATCGGCCGCACCTTCCGAGAGTCCTTCGCCAAGGCGATGCGCTCGCGCGAGCTCGACTCGCCCGCCGAGATCCCGGAGTCAGACGAGGAGCTGCTGGCGGCGCTGGAGATCCCCTGCGCGGAGCGCTTCGACCAGGTCCTCGCCGCCTTCGAGCGCGGCCTAAGCGTCGAGGCCGTCCACGAGCGCTGCCTGGTCGACCGCTGGTTCCTGCGCGAGCTCGAGGCGCTGGCCAAAGAAGGCGACGGCACCGATGGCCTCGCCCGCACTTACAAGGCGGTCGACACCTGCGCCGCCGAGTTCGAGGCGGCGACGCCCTACTACTACTCCGGCCACGAGCGCACCCGCCACGATGGCTCGCCGCCCGCCTCGGAGATCCGCCGCGGCGACAACGACTCGGTGGTGATCCTCGGCGCCGGCCCGAACCGGATCGGCCAGGGGATCGAGTTCGACTACTGCTGCGTCCATGCCGCGATGACCGCGCGCGAGCTCGGCCGCGACGCGGTGATGGTCAACTGCAACCCCGAGACGGTTTCCACCGACTACGACACCTCCGACCGCCTCTACTTCGAGCCGCTGACCGCCGAGGACGTGCTCGCGGTCTGCGCCCAGGAGAACCCGGAGGGCGTGATCGTCCAGTTCGGCGGCCAGACGCCGCTGAAGCTGGCCCGGACGCTCGAAGAAGCAGGCGTGCGCCTGCTGGGAACGCCGGTCGACGCGATCGACCTCGCCGAGGACCGCGGCCGGTTCGGCGCGATGCTGCGCCGGCTCGGGGTCGAGCACCCGCCCTACGGCACCGCGCTCTCGGCCGAGGAGGCCGAGGTGATCGCCGAGGAGGTCGGCTTCCCGCTGCTGGTCCGGCCCTCCTACGTGCTCGGCGGACGGGCGATGGAGATCTGTTACTCGACCGACGACCTCAAGGCCTACCTGAGCAAGCACGTCAAGGCCGACCAGGAGCATCCGTTGCTGCTCGACCGCTTCCTCGAGGACGCGATCGAGGTCGACGTCGACGCGCTCGGCGACGGCGAGGACGTCTATGTCGCCGGGATCATGCAGCACGTCGAGGAGGCCGGCGTCCACTCCGGCGATTCCGCTTGCGTGATCCCGCCGCTCTCGCTCGGCGAGGAGATGCTTGGCCAGATCCGCGCCACCACCGAGCAGATCGCCCTCGAGCTCGGCGTCATCGGCCTGATCAACATCCAGTACGCGGTCGCCGGCGGCAAGCTCTACGTGATCGAGGCCAACCCGCGCGCCTCGCGCACCGTCCCCTTCGTCTCGAAGGCAATCGGGCTGCCGCTGGCCAAGCTCGCCTGCAAGCTGATGCTGGGCGAGAAGCTGGCCGATCGGGACCTCCCAGAAGGGATGCCCGAGCACGTCAGCGTCAAGGAGGCGGTGCTGCCGTTCGCCCGCTTCGCCGGCGCCGACTCGGTCCTCGGCCCGGAGATGAAGAGCACCGGCGAGGTGATGGGGATCGCCGGCGACTTCCCGACCGCCTTCGGCAAGGCGCAGGCCGCCGCCGGCGTGCGGCTGCCGGAATCGGGCTCGGTCTTCATCACCGTCACCGACACCGACAAGGCCGCCGCCACCCAGTTGGCGACCCGCTTCCACGACCTCGGCTTCGAGGTGATCGCCACCCACGGGACCGCCCAGGCGATCGAGCGAATGGGGGTGCCGGTGACCCCGATCAACAAGCTGCAGGAAGGCTCGCCGCACGTCCTCGACCTGATCCGCAAGCGCCAGTGTGACCTCGTCATCAACACCCCGACCGGCTCCGGCGCCCGCACCGACGGCTACGAGATCCGCACCGCCGCCGTGCGCCAGGGAATCCCCTGCGTGACGACGATGACCGGCGCCACCGCTGCAGCCCGGGCGATCGCCGCCGCCAAGCAGGGGGACGCCGAGGTGCGCTCGCTGCAGGAGATCCACGGGACCGCCGCCGGAGAGCCGCAGCCACGATGACCGCGCCGCTCGGCCGCCGCCTCTGCGAGGTCGCCGGGAACGGGGCGACTGGCGGCTACCGGATCTTCTCCCTGCTCGACCGCGAGGGCCCGGCGCCCGAGCCCGGCCAGTTCTACATGCTCGCCAGCGCGACTGGCTGGGGGGAGGGGGGAGGCAGGCCCTTCTTGCCGCGAGCGATCTCGGTCGCCGAGACGGCCCCGGCCAAAGACGGGGTGCGTCTCGATTTCCTCGTCGAGGGTGTCGGTCCCGGCACCGACCGGCTTTGCGAGCTGGAGGCCGGGGAGGGGGTCTGGGCGACCGGCCCGCTCGGCAACTCCTTCTCGACTCCGAAGCAGGTCAACCCCGACGCCGCCGGGGCGATCCTGGTCGGCGGCGGCATCGGCATCGCCCCGATGGCGATCTGGCGCCGCCACCTGGTCGAAAGGGGGATTCCGTTACGGGTCTTGCTTGGATTCCGCAACGAAGAGCACTCCGGCGGCCTTGACGAGCTGTTCTGCTCAGGAGGCAACCTGTGCCCTGATGTCAAGCTGGCCACGGAGGATGGACACGCCGGTCGTCAAGGCTTTGTTACGGATCTGCTCCTACAGATTCTCGAAGGAGACGATGCCGCCTCGGCTGTTGTCTACTCCTGCGGGCCACCGGCGATGCTGGAGGCAGTAGTTGCCCTCTGCGATTCCCGCGGCGTCTCCTACCAACTTGCCGAGGAGACTCCGATGGCTTGCGGCTTCGGGGCCTGTTTCGGCTGCGCCGTTCCGAAGCCCGACGGGGGCTACCTCCGCCTATGTGTAGACGGCCCGGTGCTCTCTGGGCCGGCGGGTCCTGTCACCGATTTGGCACCACCATCCCTGCGCTGCAGTAGCTGCTCGGGATGGTCCCCCAAATCGGCGCCACCCCCCGGCAGTAGCGGGGGGAGTGGGACGGAGTTCTGCGGGATCGAGCTGGCACACCCGGTAATCAACGCGTCGGGCACCTATGACGCCATCGCCGCGTACAAAGTGTTTGGGGATGAGCTGCTCGAGGAGTTTCCGTTTTCAGCATTCGTGTCGAAGACGATCACGCCAGAGCCGCGAGCTGGAAATGAGCCACAACGGATTTGGGAGACCCCAGCGGGGATGATCAACTCGATAGGCCTGCCGAATAGGGGTCTGGAGGGGTTCCTGGCCGAGGACCTGCCGCAACTGGCGGAGCTGCCGGTGCCGCTGATCGTCTCGGTGATGGCGACCAACCGCGAGGACTTCTCGCGCATGGTCGCCGGCGTCGCGGCGAGAGACGAGGTCGCAGCGATCGAGCTGAACGTGTCCTGCCCGAACGTGCACTCGGGCCTGATCGTCGGTGAGAAACCAGCCGAAACCGAGGCCCTGCTGGAAGCCCTGCGTCCGCTGACCGAGAAGCCGCTGATCGTCAAGCTGACTCCCAACGTGGCGAACCCCGAGGCGGTCGCCTTGGCGGCTGAAGAGGGTGGAGCGGATGCGGTCTCGCTGATCAACACCCTGAAGGCGAGCGCGATCGACCCGGCGACCAGGGAGCCGGCGCTCGCGGCCGGCTATGGGGGCCTTTCGGGTCCGGCGGTGCGACCGATCGCTCTGCAGCAGCTACGGGCGGTGACCGCCGTGACCGAGATTCCGGCGATCGGTATGGGCGGAATCTCCTCCGGCGCCGACGCGGCTGAGTTCCTGGGCGCCGGAGCGACCCTGGTTGCCGTCGGGACCGAGAGTTTCCGTGACCCGAATGCCGGCTCGCGGATCGCAAATGAGCTGGAAACCGGCGTGTATCAGGCTTCTTTGCGTATCTAGACAGTCGACCTCGACTAGAGGTTGACGCGAATTTTTGAACTTTTCGGGGTTACCGGCTTGCAGGCCCCAAAGTCGCGGCTATACTCGCCGCCCACATGACTGCCCCTCCAGTCAAATCCTCCCTCGCGGCCCCGGAAAGATCTCTCGATCAGCGGATGGAGGCCCTCAAGCGAGCCAACGACATCCGCACCGCTCGCGCCAAGCTGAAGAAGGATCTGAAGGCGAACCGGGCAAGCATCCAGACGATCCTGCTGGACCCGCCGGAGTACGTGCAGACGGCGAAGGTCTTCGACATGCTCCTCGCCGTGCCCAAGTACGGCCGGGTGAAGACGAACCGGATCCTCAACCAGTGCCGGATCTCTCCGTCGAAGACGATCGGCGGCCTCTCCGAGCGCCAGCGCGCAGAGCTCATCTCCCAACTGCGCCGCTAAGGCTGCTGCAAACCGGCGCATATCGGCGTCCTCAGTCGCTCGCGTGCAAAGCACGCAACGCTCCCTGCGTCCGGCCGATCTGCTTGGTTTTCGCAGCCTTATGGCAAAAGTCTTTGTCATAACCGGGCCCTCTGGCGTCGGCAAGGGAACCCTGATCAGGGAGCTGTTAAAGCGGGTCCCCGACCTCGAGCTCTCGGTCTCGGCGACGACGCGAGCGCCGCGCGAGGGGGAGGTCGATGGGCGCGAGTACCACTTCCTCACTCCGGGGCAGTTCGAGCAGCGGATCGAGGAACAGGACTTCCTCGAGTTCGCCACCTACAGCGGCAACCGCTACGGCACCCTGCGCTCCGAGGTTGAGCGCTGCCTCGAGCACGGCCGCTCTGTGGTGCTGGAGATCGAGGTCCAGGGGGCCCAGCAGGTGCGGGCGGCGGAACCCGACTCGGTCCAGATCTTCATCGCTCCGCCCGACCCCGCCGTCCTCCGCGAGCGCCTGATCGGCCGCGGCACCGACTCCACCGAGGCGATCGACGAGCGCCTTAAAGTCGCCGAGCAAGAGCTCGCCGCCCAGGACGACTTCGACCACCAGATCGTCAACGACGACAGCAACCGCGCCGCCAACGAGCTGGTCGAAGTAGTCCGGTCGGAGCTCGGACTGGCGCCGGCGGGCTGATCCTCTAGACTCGGCCGCCGATGATCAAACCTCGCGTAGACAAGCTGCTGGACCACGCCGATTCTCATTACGCCGCCGTTGTTGTTGCGGCGAAGCGGGCTCGGCAGATCAACAGCTACTTCCACAACCTTGGTGAGGGCGGCTTCGGGGAGTACCCGCCGCCGATGGTCGAGACGAATGCCGAGAGGAACTACCTCTCGATGTCGCTCGAAGAGCTCGCCGAGGGCAAACTGAAATACGAGTACCGCGCCTAGGTTCGAGGCTGCCCGCTTAGCGGGCGTGCTTTAAAACCGGGGGCATGGCCCGAATACTTCTCGGCGTCAGCGGCGGTATCGCCGCTTACAAGGCCCTGGAGCTGGCCCGGCTGGCGACGCTGGCCGGGCATGGCGTGCGGGTGCTGATGACCGAGACGGCCACCCGCTTCGTCGGCGCCGCCTCCTTCGAGGGGATCGTCGGCGCCCCGGTCCTGATCGACGAGTTCGAGCGCGACCCGATGCGGGGCGCGTTCCCCGGCGACGAGGCGGTCGCGCACGATCCGATCGGCCACCTCGAGCTGGCCGGGCGCTGCGACGCCTACCTGGTCGCGCCAGCCTCCGCGAACACGATCGCCAAGCTCGCGTCCGGCAACGCCGACTCGATGCTGACCACCTCGTTCCTCGCCTGCACGGCGCCGCGCCTGGTCGCACCGGCGATGAACGACCGCATGTACGCCGACGCCGCGACGCAGGCGAACCTGGCGACGCTGCGGGAGCGCGGGGTGGAGGTGATCGAGCCCGACGAGGGCAAGCTCGCCTCGCGCGGCGAGTACGGCCGCGGGCGGCTGCCCGACCCCGAGCTGCTGCTGGCGCGGATCGAGGCATCGCTTCCGAGCGGCGACCGCCCTTGGGACGGGCTCCGGGTCCTCGTTACTGCCGGCGGAACCCGCGAGCCGATCGACACCGTCCGCTTCATCGGCAACCGCTCCAGCGGCCGCATGGGCTTCGCGCTCGCGGCCGCGGCGGCCAAGCGCGGAGCGGAGGTGACCGTGATCGCAGCCAACGTCTCGCTGTCGACGCCGCCGGGGGCGCGGCGGATCGATGTCGAGACCGCGGCCCAGCTCGCCGAGGCCGCCGCCACCGAGTTCCCGCAGGCCCATCTCCTGCTGATGGCCGCGGCACCGGCCGACTTCCGCGCCGCCGAACCCGCCGCTGGCAAGCTCAAGCGCCAGGATGGACTCGACCTGCAACTCGAGCCGACCGAAGACATCCTCGCCTCGCTCAGCGCCCGCCGCAGCGAGGGGCAGACGATCGTCGGCTTCGCCGCCGAAGCCGCTGTCAACCGCGAGGAGGCGGTGGAGCGGGCCCGCGGCAAGCTCGAGCGCAAGGGCGCCGACCTGATCGTCTTCAACGATGTCTCCAACCCCGAGATCGGCTTCGAGAGCGAGCGCAACGCGGTCACCCTGATCGCCAGGGAGGGAGAGAGGGAGGTCTCGATCGCCTCGAAGGACGAGATCGCCGAGGCAATCCTGGAGGAGGTCGACCGCCTGCGCGAGAAATCCCGCAGGCCTACGCACTGAGCGGGCTATACTGGCTTCAAGCTTTTCTGTCCTATGCGGTGTCGAGGAGTGGGCCTGGCCCACTTTTTTTACGCCCGGACCCAAAAAATCACCCCAAGGCAGGACCCCCACCCAGGCATGGCCGACCCCACCGAGCAAGATATTCAGCAGCAGCTCTCCGACCTCGATTCGCAAATTGACCTCGTCGCTCTCGAGAAACCGAGGACCGACGCCCTGCGCCTCTTCATCGACCACCCCGAGGGCGTCGATCTTGCGCTCTGCGAACAGGTCAGCAAGCACCTGAAACACCTGCTGGTCGATTATTCGCTCGAGGTGTCCTCGCCGGGCCCCAAATACAAAGACCGCCGCAAAGCCGCCAGTTCCGAAACCAAGGAGTCGCTTCAGTGAGTAAAGAGATCGTCGACGCAGTCAAAGCGCTCGAGCAGGAGAAGGGCATCTCGGCCGACCGGCTGATGGACGCCCTCGAGGACGCGCTGCTCTCTGCTTACAAGAAGACTCCCGGCGCCGCCAAATACGCGCGGGTCGACCTCGATCACGAAACCGGTGACTTCCGCGTCTTCGAGCTGATCCTGCCTCCCGAGCTGGAGGAGAAGCTGCTGGCCGAAGCCGCCGAGCAGCAGGAGGAGCCCGAGGTCGATCCGGAGACCGGCGAAATGAAAGAGCCGGAGGATCCCGAGCTCGACCCGGAGATGATCGCCCCCTACGAGGACCAGATCGACACCCGCGACGTCACCCCCGAAGACTTCGGCCGGATTGCCGCCCAGACCGCCAAGCAGGTGATTCTGCAGCGGATCCGCGAGGCCGAGCGGCAGATGATGTACGACGAGTACCAGGACCGGGTCGGCGAGCTGATCACCGGGATCATCCAGCAGTCCGACAAGCGCTACACGCTGGTCCAGCTGCGCGAGCGGGTCGAGGCGCTGCTGCCGAAGTCCGAGCAGGTCTACAACGAGCGCTACGACCACGGGATGCGGGTCAAGGCGGTCATCACCGACGTCTCCGACTCGACCAAAGGCCCGGCGATCGTCGTCTCCCGCCGCAGCCCGGAGCTGATCAAAAGCCTGTTCGAGCTCGAGGTGCCGGAGATCGCCGACAAGCTGGTGGAAATCACCGGCGTCGCCCGCGAGCCCGGTTACCGCTCGAAGATCGCCGTCGTCTCCCACGCTGACGGGGTCGACCCGGTCGGTGCCTGCGTCGGCCCCCGCGGCTCTCGCGTTCGCATGGTCGTCTCCGAGCTGCGCGGCGAGAAGATCGACATCATCCCTTACAACGAGGAGCCCGCTCGCTTCGTCGCCAAAGCGCTCTCGCCGGCGCGGGTGCGCGAGGTGATCGTCGATGACGAGGAGCGCCAGGCGACCGTGATCGTCCCCGACGACCAGCTCTCGTTGGCGATCGGCCGCGACGGCCAGAACGCCCGGCTTGCCGCCCGCCTCACCGGCTGGCGCGTCGACATCAAGTCGGAGACCGAGTTCGCCTCTGAAGAACAGGACATCGAAGTCGAGGGTGAAGAAACCTTCGACGGCCGCTGCATGGCGGTGCTGACCACCGGCCGCCGCTGCCCGAACGCCGCGGTCCCCGGCTCCACCTACTGCGGTCTGCCCCAGCACCAGGCGCTCTCGCGCTTCGAGACGAGCCAGACCGCAATCCTCTCCGACCTCTCCGAGGCGGAGGTGGAGATCCTCGCCGACCCGGACGCCGATGAAGGGCAGGTCGAAGAGATCGTCGCCCGCGCCTCGGCCAATTTCGTCGAGCCGAGCGCCGGCGAAGAGACGACCGAGGAGGCTCCCGCCGAGGAGACCGCCGACGAAGTCGCCACCGAGGAGGCGATCGAAGCGGACATTCAGCAGGAGGCCACCGAAGCCGAGGAAGTAAGCGGTGAGACTCTGGACGACGATCCGGAAGCCGCGGATGAAGTACCGGCCGAGCAGGCCGAAGAGGTTGTCGAGGAGGCGGAGCAGGCCTAGTGGCTAAGAAGCGGGTTCACGAGATCGCGAAAGACCAGGGCGTCAGCTCGAAAGAGCTGCTGGCCGCCCTGAAAGCGGCCGGCGTCGAAGCGAAAGCTGCCGCCTCGACCGTCGAGGAGGCCGACGCGTTGAAGGCCATCTCGGCCTCCAAAGGCAACGGCGGCGCCGAAGCGACCAAGAAGGCGCCGGCGCAGGCATCCGCTGCTGCTCCCCAGAAAGCCGCGGCGCCGCAGCAGGCTGCCGCGAAACCGGCCGCCAAAGGCCCGCAGACCTCGAGCAAACCGGTCCGCCCCTCCGGCTCTCAGCAGAGCGCGGGCGGTGGCGGCGCCGCTTCGAAGAAACGCCGGGTCGTGATCGACTCACAGGCCTCTCGCCGCGAGCAGATGGGCGGCCCGCCCCCGCAGCGGCCACCGCGCCGCCGCGGCGGTCGCCGCCGCCGGCCGTTGCTGGAGGAGCCGCCGAGCGGCCCGGCAACGCCGGCCGAGCCCGAGGCGGTCAAAGTCAACTCCGGCGCCACCGTTCGCGAGGTCGCCGAATCGCTCGGCCTGGCCCCCGCTGAGGTGATCAAAAAACTGATGATGATGGGCGAGATGGCGACGCTCACGCAGACCCTCACCGACGATTCGGTGAAGGCAATCGCCGACGAGTACGACCGCAAGGTCGAAATCGTCCACGCCGCCGACGAGGAGCCCGAGGAGCCGGAGTTCTCCGACGCCGAGGAGGACCTGGTCGACCGGCCGCCGGTCGTCACGATCATGGGTCACGTCGACCACGGCAAGACCTCGCTGCTGGACGCGATCCGCGAGACCGAGGTTGCCGCCGGTGAGGCCGGGGGGATCACCCAGCACATCGGCGCCTACCAGGTCCATCACGACGAGAAGACGATCACCTTCCTCGACACCCCGGGCCACGCCGCCTTCACGGCGATGCGCGCCCGCGGCGCCAAGGTCACCGACGTCGTCGTCGTCGTCGTCGCAGCCGACGACGGCGTCATGCCGCAGACCCGAGAGGCGATCGACCACGCCCGCGCCGCCGACGTGCCGATGTTGATCGCTGTCAACAAGATCGACAAAGAGGGCGCCAACCCGGAAAAAGTCCGCGGTGAGCTTGCGCAGATGGAGATCACCCCCGAGGAGTGGGGAGGCGACACCGTCTTCTGCGAGGTCTCGGCGAAGACCAAGGACGGGCTCGACAACCTGCTCGACATGATCCTCCTGGTCACCGAGCTGGAGGAGCTGACGGCGAACCCGAGCACGGATGCCTCCGGCCACGTGATCGAGTCCCAGCTCGACCCCGGCCGCGGCCCCGTCGTCACCGTCCTGGTCGAGCGCGGAACGCTCCGCGTCGGCGACTCGCTGGTCGCCGGGCCGCAGTGGGGCCGGGTGCGGGCTATGCAGGACTTCACCGGGAAGCCGGTGACCGAGGCGGTCCCCGGGATGCCGGTCGAGGTGCTCGGCTTCGACGGCGTCGTCGACGCCGGCGAGTTCGTGCAGACGGTCGAGGGAGACCGCCAGGCCCGCCAGATGGCGGGGGAGCGTGCCCACCGCCTCAAAACCGAGGCGCTGGCGCGCCGCCAGGGGCGCAAGGTCAGCCTCGACGAGGTCTTCGCCCGGGCTCAGGAGGGCGAGATCAAGGAGCTCAACATCGTCCTCAAGGCCGACGTCGCCGGTTCCCTGGAGGCGCTCCAGGACGAGCTCGCGAAAGTGCCGCAGGAACGGGTCGCGATCAACATCATCCATTCGCAGACCGGCGGCATCAACGAGTCCGACGTGATGCTTGCCTCGGCCTCCGACGCGATCATCATCGGCTTCAACGTGCGGCCGCTGCTCGACGCGAAACGGGCGGCCACGCGCGAGGGCGTCGACGTGCGCACCTACTCGGTCATCTACAAAATCACCGAAGACCTGCGCAACGCGATGGAGGGCCTGCTCGACTCGGTCGCGGTCGAGGAGACGATCGGCGAGGCGCTGGTCAAACAGACCTTCAAAGCCTCCAAGGTCGGCCGCATCGCCGGCTGCATCGTCGCCGAGGGCAAAGCCGTCCGCACCGCCAGCGTTCGCCTGATCCGCGAGGGCACGGTGATCTGGACCGGCGAGCTCGGCTCCCTGCGCCGCTTCAAAGACAACGTCCAGGAAGTCGAGGAGGGGCAGGAGTGCGGCATCGTCCTCGAGGGGTACGCCGACGTCAAGGAGGACGACGTGCTCGAGTTCTTCCAGACGAAACAGGTCGAGCAGACCCTGGAGTAGCATGGCCGGACCCCGCATGCGGCGCATCAACGAGGTGCTTCGCGAGGTCGTCGGGGCCGCCATTGCCGGTGAATTGAGTGACCCGCGTATCGGCTTCGTGACCGTGACTGCCGTCGAGACCAGCCCTGACCTGCGCACCGCCAAGGTGTTCGTCAGCGTGCTCGGGGACGAGGAGGAGCGGGAGGCGACGCTGGAGGGGCTGCGCTCCTCCCACGGCGTAATCCAATCCCGGATCGCGACGGAGATCCGGATGAAGCGGACGCCGACCCTGACCTTTGTCTATGACGACACGATCGAGAAGGCATCCCGGGTCACCGAGCTGTTGGAGGAGGGAGGGGACGAAGCATGAGCTCCCTGCCTGAAATCGCGACCACCGATCTCGAGCGCACTGCTTCGGAGCTGCGCGACCGCGAGAAATTCCTCCTGACCGCCCACGAGGGGCCCGACGGCGACGCCCTCGGCTCGCTGCTCGGCCTGCACCAAGTTCTCACCCAGCTCGGCAAGGACTCGGTGATGTTCATGGCGGCGAAGGAGTTCCCGTTGCCGATCGAGTACCGCTTCCTGCCGCTGGAGGAGGTCTTCCATGAGGCGCCCGCCGACATGGCCGACCGCACTGTCGTCTTCCTCGACTGCGGCAACATCGACCGGGTCCCGGTCGAGTGGCTGACCGAGGGCGGCAACGAGGTCATCAACATCGACCACCACCACGACAACACCCGCTTCGGCGACATCAACCTGGTCGAGGTCGGGGCCTCCTGCACCGCGGAGATCGTCTACGACCTGGCGCTGCTGCTGGGGGCGGAGATCACCCCGGGGATCGCCTCGGCCCTCTACGTCGGCCTGATCACCGATACCGGCAAATTCATGTACGAGAACACCAACGCCCACACCCACCGGGTGGCGGCCGATTTGATCGATGCCGGGGTCAACGTCGACGACACCTACCGGCGCCTCTACGAGCACGTGCCGATCGAGAAGCTACGGCTCGTCTCCCGCGCCCTCGACGGGATTTCCAGTTACTGCGACGGCAAGCTCGTGGTCAGCTACATCACGATGGCCGACTACGAGGCGACCGGCGCCGCCGAGGAGATGACCGAGGGGCTGATCGACAACCTGCGCTCGATCGAGGGAGTCAAAGTCGCCGCCGTGATTCGCGACCTCGGCGACCGCGGCCGCGCCGCCCGCAAGGTCAGCCTCCGTTCCAGCGCCGGTGACGTCGACGTCTCGGCGATCGCTCGCGTCAACGGCGGCGGCGGCCACAAGCGCGCCGCTGGCTTCTCGACCGACCTCGAGTTCGAGCAGCTGGTCGAGTTCCTGGCAAACGAGGTCTCCGCCCAGCTCCCTGCTTGAGCATGACGGCCGCAACCGGTTCCGTGCTGCTCTTCGACAAGCCGGTGGGGATCACCTCGCACGACGCGGTCGCCCGGGTGCGCCGCGAGCGGGGCGTCAAAGCAGGCCATGCCGGCACCCTCGACCCGTTCGCCACCGGCCTGCTGCTGATCCTGCTTGGCCAAGCCACCCGCCTGCAACGCTTTCTCGTCGGCCTGCCGAAGATCTACCTGGCGACGGCGCGACTCGGCTGGCGCTCCTCGACCGGCGACCCCGACGGTGAGCTGACCGAGACCGGGCGGGTCCCGGGCTCGCTGGAGCTGCCGACCGGCACGGTGCGCCAGCGGGTGCCGATGACCTCGGCCGTTCGCGTCGGCGGGGAGCGCCTCTATAAGAAGGCCCACCGCGGCGAGGTGGTGGAGACGCCCGTGCGCGACGTCGAGGTGCACCGGGCCGAGCTGCTCTCCAACGACAGCGAGCGCGCCCACTACGAGATCGAATGCTCGGCCGGGACCTACGTGCGGACCCTGATCGAGACGCTTGACGACGCCTACTGCGAGGAGCTGCGGCGGACCGCGATCGGCCCCTTCCGGGTCCAGGACGCGGGGCAGGAGGTGCCGGCTGGCGCGGTGGGGGAGCTGGTGCCGGCGGTGGCGGAGGCGCTGCGATGAGCAGCATGAGGGTCACCTCGCTTCCCGACGCCGACCAGCGGCCACGCAATGTCGCGATCGGCACCTTCGACGGCGTCCACCTCGGCCACCAGGCGGTGATCGAGGGCGCCGACACCGTCCTCACCTTCGACCCGCACCCGCTCGAGGTCCTCCACCCGGCGGCGACCCCGAAACTGATCATGCCCTTCAACGTCAAGCGCGACGTGATCGAAGGCCTCGGCGTCCAGGAGCTCGTCGTCATCCCCTTCGACGAGGACTTCGCCCGCCGCAGCGCCGAGGACTTCGTCGAGCGCGTGCTGCTGGAGAGGCTCGACGCCAAGCAGGTGTCGGTCGGCGAGAACTTCCGCTTCGGCGCCAAAGCCAAAGGCGACCCGGCGATGCTGGAAGCGCGCCCGGAGTTCCGCACCCGGGTGGTGCCGCTGGTCGAAGTCGACGGCGAAACCGTCTCTTCGACCCGGATCCGGGCCCTCGTCGCCGCCGGCGAGATGGAGCCCGCCCGTCGCTGCCTCGGCGCCCCCTTCATGGTCGAGGGCGAAGTCGTGACCGGCGACCAGCGTGGCCGCGAGCTCGGCTTCCCGACCGCCAACATCGTCCCCGACGACCGCCTCGTCATCCCCGGCCACGGCGTCTACGCCGCCTTCGCCGACGGCGTTCCCGCCGCCGTCAACGTCGGCATCCGCCCGACCTTCGAGAGCGGCCGCGGCGTCCTGATCGAGACCTACCTGATCGACCGCGAAGAAGACCTCTACGGCCGCACCCTCCGCGTCGCCTTCGTCGAGCGCCTGCGCGGCGAGCGCAGCTATCCGGACGTCCAAGAGCTGATCGACCAGATGCACCAGGACGTAGAGGATGCAAAGCGCGTCTGTGCAGGATTCACCTCCCGTTAGCCGGAAAGACGGTTGACGCGCGAGGTCGCCCGGTGCGAGTCTCGCTCGGCCCAAACTCAAGGAGGATTTGAAATGAACCTGATCCGGACGAGGCTGACCTACGCGAACGTGATGTCGACGCTCGCCGTGTTCCTCGTGCTTGGCGGCGGGGCGGCCTTTGCGGCCACCAAGCTTGCCAAGAACTCCGTTGGCACCAATCAGCTGAAGAAGAACGCGGTCACCGCCGCGAAGATCAAGAACGGCGCCGTCAACAGCGCGAAGGTCGCCGACGGGTCGTTGACCGGGACCGACATCGCCGATGGATCGATCGGCGGGAACGACATCGCGAACCTGGCGATCGGCACCGCCAAGCTCGGTGACGGCGCCGTCAATAACGCCAAACTCGGGGACAACGCTGTTAATTCCGCCAAAGTGCAGGACAAAAGCCTGAAAGGCGGCGACATCGTCGACGGCTCGATCACCGGGACGCAGGTCAGCGAGGGCACGCTGAAAAACATCGACGCGGCCACGCTCAACGGCAAGACCAGCACCCAGTTCCTCTCCAGCGAGGTCTACAAGAACGAGTCGGCGGTCGAAGCCGGTCAAACGCTGGGCGACGAAACCCAGGTGATTTCCGAGGCCTGCAACCCGGGTGACGTGCTGCTCTCCGGCGGCCCCGCGAACATCGCCAAAACCACGACCCTGCTCGAGAGCTTCCCAACCCCCGGCAGCACCAACTCGTGGACGGCGCGGGTCAACAAGAACGCACAGACGGACAACTTCAGCGTCGTTGTCCTCTGCGTTAAACAGTAGATCGCAAGTGGCGCGGCGGGGAGCCCGACAGAGGGCTCTCCGCGGCTGTCACTGTGCTAGCTTCCAGCAGCCGTCGCACCGAAAGTGCGCGGCGTTTTTACGAGATGAGCCTTACGAAAGAGAAAAAGAGCGAGCTGATCGGCAAATACGGCCGCGGCGATAACGACACCGGCTCGGCCGAGGTCCAGATCGCCCTGATGACCGAGCGGATCAACGAACTCACCGAGCACCTGCGCGCTCACGCCAAGGACCACCACTCGCGCCGCGGGCTGCTGATGCTGGTCGGCAAGCGCCGCCGGATGCTGCGCTACCTCGAAAACTCCGACCTCGAGCGCTACCGCGCCCTGGTCAAAGAGCTCGGCCTGCGGCGATGATCGCCGTCGGGGACCAAGCCCCCGACTTCACCCTCCGCGACCAGGACGGGGAGAAGGTCTCCCTCTCCGACTACAAGGGCCGCAAGGTGATGCTGGTCTTCTACCCCGGCGACTTCAGCCCGGTCTGCGGCGACCAGCTCTCGATCTACCAAGAGGTTAAGCCGGAGATCACCGAGAAGGGGGTCGAGCTGGTGGGGATCAGCTGCGACAGCTTCTTCGCTCACAAGGCCTTCCAGGAGAAGCTCGGGATCGACACGACCCTGCTCTCCGACTTCGAGCCGAAGGGCGAGGTCTCCCGCGCCTACGGCTCCTACCTGGACGCGCCGCTCGGCTTCTCCAACCGCACGCTGGTCCTCGTCGACGGGGACGGCAAGGTCGCCTGGACCCACGAATCGCCGAACCCCGGCGAGTTCCCCGGCGCCAACGTCATCTTCGACGCCCTCGACTGACACGAGACCGTAGAAATGCGCCTATACGACGCATTTTCACGGACTCGGTGAGATGACCGACCTCGGCAGCGCCGCGATCCCGCCGATCGGGCCGGACGATCACATCCGCGGTGATGGGGAAGAGGGGATTGTGGTCTACGGCGACCTCGGCTGCCCGCACTGCGCTGCCGAGTGGCCGCGGCTGCGGGAGGAGCCCGGCCAGCTCGTCTTTCGCCACTTCCCGGTCGCCAGCAAGCATCCGCGCTCGCCTGCCCTGCATGCAGCGGCCGAGGCCGCCGGGCGGCAGGGGCGCTTCTTCGAGCTGGTCGACTCCCTCTATGCCGACCGCGCGCGCGTTGACGATCCCCATCTATGGGAGCGAGTCGAGCAGCTGGGGCTCGACCTCGACCGCTTCGAGGCCGATCGCCGCTCCGCCGAGGTCGAAGCGCGGGTGCGCCGGGACTTCGAGTCTGGCATCCGGGCTGGCGTCACCTCGACTCCTGGCGTCTTCAACGTCTAGGGCCTGTACTCTTCCCGATTGAAAGAGAACGAGAGTTCTGAAAGCAGATGGTCGCCATCCGGGCGGCCGGAGGTAACAACTAAATGAGCATGTTTGACGTTACCCGCGTCTCGGCGGATATCGGCGATGGCCAGATTTCCTTTGAGACCGGCAAACTCGCGAAGCAGGCGGGTGGTGCTGTCGTCGTCCGCAGCGGCGACACGATGGTCCTCTGCACCGCCACCGTCGGGAACCTTCGCGACGTGGACTTCCTTCCCCTCACCGTCGACGTCGAGGAGCGGATGTACGCCGCGGGCAAGATCCCGGGCTCGTTCTTCCGTCGCGAGGGCAAATCCGGCGAGAAGGCAACGCTGACCGCACGGATGATCGACCGGCCGATCCGCCCGCTCTTCCCCAAGGGCTGGCACTACGAGACCCAGCTGGTCGCGATGCCGATGTCGGTCGACCACGAGCACCCCTACGACATCCTGGCGATGAACGGCGCCTCCGCGGCGCTGGCGATCTCGCCGGTCCCGGTCGCCAAGCACGTCGGCGCCGTCCGGATCGGCAAATTGGAGGGCGACTTCGTCGTCAACCCGCCGGAGGAGCGTCAGGAGGAGCTGGAACTCGACCTGATCGTCGCCGGCACCGACGAGGCGATCCTGATGGTCGAGGCCGGCGCCGACGGCGTCACCGAGGCCGAGATCCTCGACGCCCTCGACATCGCCCACGGCGAGATCAAGAAGCTCTGCGCGACGATGGAGGAGCTGCAGCAGAAGGCCGGCAAGGAGAAGATCAAGCACGAGGAGCCGCAGCTCGACAGCTCGCTGCTCGATGAGATCCGCTCTTCACACGGCCAGGCTCTGGTCGACGCGATCGCGACCGAGGGCAAGCTCGAGCGCTACGAGGCGATCGACAAAGTCAAGGACGAGGTCGTCGGCCATTACGCCGCCGCCCACGAGGACGGTGAGGTCGACGCCGACCGCGTCGCCGAGGTCAAGGCGGCGATCGACTCGATCGAGAAGGAAACGATCCGCAAGGCGATCGCGGTTGAAAAGAAGCGCCCCGACGGTCGCGCCCAGGACGAGATCCGGCCGATCGAGACCGAGGTCGACATCTCCCCGCGCGTGCACGGCTCGGCGCTCTTCACCCGCGGCGAGACCCAGATCCTCTCCAATGTGGCCTTGGGGACGACCCGGATGGACATGCGCCTCGACACGCTCGGGCTGCAGACGACCAAACGGTTCTTCCACCACTACAACTTCCCGCCCTTCTCGGTCGGGGAGGCGGGCTTCATGCGCGGCCCGAAGCGCCGCGACATCGGTCACGGCGCCCTTGCCGAGCGCGCCCTGGAGGCGACGATCCCCGACGAAGAGTCGTTCCCGTATGTGATCCGCGCGGTCTCCGAGACGCTCGAGTCCAACGGCTCCTCGTCGATGGGCTCGGTCTGCGCCTCCTCGATGGCCCTGCAGGCCGCGGGCGTCCCGGTCACCGCACCGGTCGCCGGCGTCGCCATGGGGCTGATCAAGGAGGGCGACGACTACATCGTCCTCACCGACATCGCCGGCGTCGAGGACCACCTCGGCGACATGGACTTCAAGGTCGCTGGCACCAAGGACGGGATCACCGCCCTGCAGATGGACATCAAGATCACCGGCGTCACCTTCGACATCCTCCGGGACGCGCTGGACCAGGCCAACAAGGGCCGCCAGTTCATCCTCGGCAAGATGGCCGAGGCGATCGACGGGCCGCGGGAGAAGCTCTCCCAGCACGCGCCGGCGATCGAGTCGATCAAGATCGACCCGGAGAAGATCGGGGCGGTCATCGGCAAAGGCGGCGAAACGATCCGCGCCCTCTGCGAGGAGTTCGAGGCCGAAATCGACGTCGAGGACGACGGCACCGTGCGGATCTACGCGCCGACCGGCGACCTCGTCGACGGTGCGGTCTCCCGCATCAACTCGATGACCAAGGAGGCCGAAATCGGCGATCGCTACGACTCCGCCAAAGTCGTCAAGACGACGACCTTCGGGGCATTCGTCGAGCTGGTCAAGGGCACCGACGGCCTGCTTCACATCTCCAACGTGAAGCCGGGCGAGCGGGTCGACTCCGTCGACGACGTCCTCAAAGCCGGCGAGGAGATCGACGTCACCGTGGTCGAGGTCGACAAGGAGCGCGGCCGGATCGGCTTGCGCCTCACCAGCGACCCCTCGGTCGCCGGCAAATCGCCCGAGGAACTGGCTTCGGTCGGATCCGGCGACGGCGGCCGGCGCAACGGCGGCGACCGTGGCGGTCGCGGCCGGGATCGCGACCGCGGTGGTCGCGGCGGGCGTGAACGCGAGCGTCGCGGCTAGTTGACCGGCGCCAAGCTCACCACCCTGGACTCGGGCGTGCGGGTCGTGACCGAGGAGGTTCCCTCGGTCCGGTCCGTGGCGCTGGGGCTCTGGGTCCGGACCGGCTCCAGGAACGAGACCCCGGCGCAGGCTGGGGTCTCGCATTTCCTCGAGCACCTGCTGTTCAAGGGGACCGCGCGCTACTCGGCGATCGAGATCTCCGAGCGCTTCGACGGCCTCGGGGCCTCGGTCAACGCCGCCACCGGCAAGGAGACGACGCACCTGCACGCGCGCTTCCTCGACGAGCACACCGAGGAGGTCTTCGACCTGCTCTCCGAGATGCTGCTGGCGCCGACCTACCCCGACATCGACTCCGAGCGCCAGGTCGTGATCGAGGAGATCGCGATGTACGACGACGAGCCGCAGGACCGGGTCCACGACGTCCTCGCCGAGGCCGTCTTCGGTGAGCACCCGCTCGGCCGCCGGGTTCTGGGAGAGGCCGAGGTGATCGCCTCGGTCCCGGTCCCGGATATCGAGGACTATCGCCGGGCGCACTACACGGCGCCGCAGATCGTCGTCGGCGCCGCCGGGCACCTCGACCACGAGCGGATCGTCGAGCTGGCGCAGCGGCTCGTCCAGCCGCCGGCCGAGGGCAACGGCAAGCTTTCCGAAGCGCCGCTGGCGGGCGATTCCCGCCTCTGCTTCCTCGCCAAGGAGACCGAGCAGTACCACATCTGTTTTGGCGCCCCGGGGATCCGCCGCGACGATCAGCGCCGCTTCCCGCTCGCCGTCCTCGACGCGATCTTCGGCGGCAGCACCTCATCGCGGCTTTTCCGCGAGGTGCGCGAGAAGCGTGGCCTCGCCTATTCGGTCGGCTCCTACAACGAGCAGTTCACCGACCAGGGGATGGTCGCCACCTACGTCGGCACCCGCGAGGACAACGTCGACGAGGCCTGCGAGATCATCGGGCGTGAGATGGCTCGCCTGCGTTCCGAGCCGGTCTCCGAAGAGGAGCTGGTGCGGGCGAAGGAGAGCGTCAAGGGCCGGCTGGTGCTCTCTTCGGAGTCGACCGCGGCGCGGATGACCCGGATCTCGCGCGCGACCCTATTCGGGCTGCCGATCGAAGACCTCGACGAAATGCTGGCCAAAGTCGACGCGATCGAGGTCGACCACCTGACCGAGCTGGCCTCCGAGCTTTACGCGGCCGACCGCCTCAGCGCCGCCTGCGTCGGAGCCGACGAAGACCGCTTCCGCAAGGCACTGGCCCCCGTGAGCGAGGCCCTGGTAGCAGCATGACATCAGACGGCACCTCCTCCGCTTCGCGTCCGGGGGTGCCTGGGTGATCAACGTTGCCGTAGCGGGCGCCGCTGGGAAAATGGGCGCAACCGTATGCGAAGCGGTTGAAGCGGCTGAGGGACTGGAGCTGACCGGCCGGGCCGATCCGGCGCTTGGCACCGAGCTTGGCGAGGTGCTGCCCGACGCCGACGTCGTCGTCGATTTCACCGTCCCGGACACTGCGCTCGCGAACGTCAAGGAGTGTCTGGAGGCTGGCGTCCACACCGTCGTCGGCACCACCGGCTTCGACCTCGACTCCGCCCGCGCCGCCGCCGAGGCCTCACAGGCGAACTGCTTCGTCGCCCCCAACTTCGCGATCGGCGCGGTGCTGCTGATGGAGGTCTCGCAGACGATCGCCAAGCACATGCCCGAGTGCGAGATCGTCGAGCTTCACCACGACAGAAAGCTCGACGCTCCCTCCGGCACCGCCAAGCGCACCCAGGAGCTGATCGACGCGGCGGGCGGCAACGTCCACCAGCCGATCCACTCGGTCCGCCTGCCTGGCCTCGTCGCCCACCAGGAAGTGATCTTCGGCGGCGTCGGCCAGACCCTCGCGATCCGCCACGACTCGATCGACCGCCACTCCTTCATGCCCGGCGTCGTCCTCGCCTGCCGCAAGGTGGCAAACCTGCCCGACCGCTTCACGGTCGGGCTCGAGAAGCTGTTGTAGATGGCCTGGGGGCCGCGCGACGGGATACCCTGGAGAGAGATGAAGGAGATCAAGGGACTTCTGACCGCGATCGCGACTCCGTTCGACGAGAGCGGAGCGGTCGACCACGATGCCGCCCGGCGCCTGGCGGCGCATCTGCTGGAGCACGGGTCGCATGGGCTGGTGATCGCTGGCAGCACGGGGGAGTGCCCGACGCTGACCGACGAGGAGGAGATCGAGCTGCTGCGCTCGATTCGGGCCGAGGTGGGCGATGAGGTGCTGCTGGTCTGCGGTACCGGGACCAACGACACCCGCCACTCCTGCGAGCTGACGAAGATGGCCGCCGAGGCTGGCGCCGACGCTTCGCTGGTCGTCGTCCCGTACTACAACAAGCCCACTCCGGCCGGCATCCGAGCGCACTTCGAGACCGTCGCCGCCGCCGTCCCCGAGCTGCCGATGGTGATGTACAACATCCCCGCCCGGGTGATCGTCAATGCCAGCCCGGAGCTGCTCGGCGAACTGGGCCGGGACGTCGAGAACATCGTCGCCGTCAAGCAGGCCAACGACGACGAGCTCGCCCCGATCGAGGGCCTGACCGTCCTCGCCGGCAACGACAACGTCCTGCTTCGCGTGCTCGAGTTCGGCGGCGGGGGCGGCATCTGCGTCGCCTCGCACATCGTCGGCGACCAGATGCGCGAGATGTGGGAGGCTGCCCAGGCCGGCGACCTCGAGCGGGCGCGAGCGATCGACGCCGAGATCACGCCTGCCTACGAGGCCACCTCCGTCACCACCAACCCGATCCCGCTGAAGGCGGCCCTGGCAATGCTGGGCCTCTGCGAGGACCGGCTCCGACTTCCCCTGGTATCCGCCGACGAGGAGCAGCGGGCCGCCATCAAGGCCGGTCTCGATGCTGCTGGCGTCGCGATTGCCAGTTAGACACCAAAGACAAAGAGAGTGAGTAACTACTTCTAGTGCCAAGCAAACTACGCGTGCTGCCTTTGGGCGGCCTAGGCGAGATCGGCAAGAACATGACCGTGATCGAGTACGACGGTCGCATCGTCGTCGTCGACACGGGGCTGATGTTCCCGACCGCCGAGATGCACGGGATCGACCTCGTGCTGCCGGACTTCTCATACCTGCGCGACCGCGCCGACGACATCGAGGCGATAGTCCTCACCCACGGCCATGAGGACCACGTCGGGGCGCTCCCCTACGTCCTCAAAGAGATCGGGATGCCGCCGAAAATCTACGGCGGCCTGCTGACCATCGGCATGGTCCGATCGAAGCTCGACGAGCACAAGCTCGGCGAGAGCGCTCCGCTGCAGGAGCTGCCGCCGGGGGAGAAGGTGCGCTGCGGTCCCTTCGAGCTCGAGCTGATCCACCTCGCCCACTCGATTCCCGACATGCGGGCGGTCCTGTTGAAGACCGAGGCGGGCTCGGTCCTGATGACCGGCGACTACAAGTTCGACCAGACCCCGGTCGACGGCCGTCCCGCTGACGTCTCGCGGCTGGCCGAGCTCGGCAAGGAAGGGCTGCTGCTGCTCTGCGGCGACTCGACCAACGCCGACCGTCCCGGCGTCGCTCCGTCGGAGTCTTCGGTCGGGCCGGCGCTGCTGCAGCAGTTCGGCCGCTGCAAGGGCCGGATCATCGTCACCTCTTTCGCCTCGAACATCCACCGCGTCCAGCAGGTGATCGACGCGGCGGCCCGGCTCGACCGCAAAGTCGCCCTGGTCGGCCGTTCGATGCGCAAGAACTTCAACATCGCCTCCAACCTCGGGATCGCCAACGCACCGCAAGGGATCTTCATCCAGCCCCGCGAAATCGAGGACTTCCCGGACGAGAAGGTGGTGATCATCTCGACCGGCAGCCAGGGCGAGCCGCTCTCGGCGCTGCGGCGGATGGCCAACAACGACCACCGCGACGTGCAGCTGCACTCCGGCGACACGGTCGTCTTCTCGGCTACCCCGGTGCCCGGCAACGAGCGCGCGGTCAACGAGACGATCGACCGGATCTACGAGATCGGCGCCACCGTGATCACCGCCAAAGACGCGCCGATCCATGCCTCCGGCCACGGCTGGCAGGAGGAGATCAAGCTGATGCTGAACCTGACGAAACCGCGCTACGTGATGCCGGTCCACGGCGACTACAAGCGCCTGCGCCTGCACTCCGAACTGGCCGAAGCGGTCGGTATCGAGGGCGACCGCATCTTCCAGGGCCGCAACGGCCTGCCGCTGGAACTGAGTGGCGACGGCGCCAGCTTCGGCACCGACATCCACGCCGGCGTCATCTACGTCGACGGCGTCAACATCGGCGAGCCCGACGACGCCGCCCTGCGCGACCGCCGGGCGATCTCCGAGGACGGCATCTTCATCGTCGTCGCCACCGTCGGGGGCGACGACGGCAGCATCGTCGCCGACCCCGAGGTGATCTTCCGCGGCGTCCCCTTCCTCGACGAAGCCGACAACCTGGTCGAGGACCTCAAAGACCTGGTCGAAGACATCCTCGACGAAGCCGCCAACAACGGCAACCGCGAGCCCCACCTGATCGAGGAGGACCTCCACGAGGCGATCGGCAAATTCACCTGGCAACGCCTCCGCCGCCGCCCGATGATCCTTCCGGTCGTCATCGAGGTCTAGGGCAAAGGAAAAGCCCGCCGAGGTAATTTCTGGGGAGAAACCTCGGCGGGCTAGTGTGTCTCGTCCACGGGAGAATCTAGGGGCGGCCTCTAAAGCGCCTCTAAAGGTTTGGCGGCCGGTTTCGGGTGCTCGGCGAGGGGGATGCGAGCGACCAGGAGGGCGCCGCCGGGCTTCGATGCGCGGGCCTCGACGCTGCCGCCGTGGGACTCTGCGACGGCGCTGACGATTGCCAGGCCGAGGCCGGTGCCGGTGCCGCGGGCGGTGTCGGCGGGGCCGGTGCCGCGGACGAAGCGGTCGAAGACTTGACTGCGCATCGACTCGGGGATCCCGGGACCGTTGTCGGCGACTTCGACCACCGCCTCGCCGCCGTCTTCGCAGAGCGTCAGCTCGACACAGGAGCCGCGAGGGGTGTGGCGGATTGCGTTGTCGAGCAGGTTGAGGACCATCCGATGCAGCTCGTCGCGGCTGCCTTCGACCCGCAGCGGCTTCTCGTTGTCGAGGATCAGCTCGCGGTCGCCCATCAAGGGCGCCACCTCGGCGGCGGCGTCGCCGGCGACTTCGGCCAGGTCGACCCGGCGGTGGGCGGGGAGGCGACCGGCGTCGGCGCGGGCGAGCAGCAGGAGGTCGCCGATCAGCCGCCCCATCCGTTTGGAGGAGCGCAGAGCGGAGTCGACCATCTCCCTGTCCTCCGCCTGGTCGGCGCCGTGGAGCGAGGCCTGCAACAGCTCGAGGTTGGCGAGGACGCTGGTCAGCGGAGTTCGCAGCTCGTGCGAGGCGTCAGCGACGAACTCGCGCTGCTTCTGCATCACGCCCTCGCGTTCGGCCCGGGCGGCGTCGAGCGAGCGCAGCATTTCCTCGAGCGTCCGCGCCAGCTCGCCGACCTCGTCGTCGTTGGCCGGCTCCGGCATCCGCTCTGAGGGATCGCGGGTCGTCGCGATCTTCCTCGCGGTCGCCGTCAGGGAGCCGATCGGGCGCATCGCCCGCCCGGCGACCGCGACGCCGGCCAGGGCCGCGAGCAGGGTGCCGCCGAGAATCCCGCCGGCGATCAGCAGCCAGACGCGGTCGATCGTCGCCTCGACGTGGGAGAGGCTGCGCCCGTACTGGACGTACCCGGTGACTTCGCCCGCTTCGGAGGTGAGGGTGGCGGTGGCGACCCGCATATCGCTGTGGTCGGAGAGGCCGGGCTGGGGGGAGCCGAGCGCTGCCGCATGCCCTCCGGCTTCGCCGAGGACCTTGCCGTTGATGTCGACGACCCGGGCGGAGGCGTCGTCGGGGAGGACGAAGGCGTTCAGCGAGAGCCGCTGCCGCAGTTCGGATTCGCCGAACGGCTGGTAGACGACCCCGAATTCGCTGCTGAGGATCTGCACCGCGCTGTTGACCTCGCTGTTGAAGTCGTCGCGGATGCGGTTGGTGGCGATCTTCCCGATCGCGCCGCCGAAGAGCATCAGGATCACCAGGGTCAGCCCGGAGGAGACCGCGGCCAGGCGCCAGCGGACCGGCCAGGAGCGCGGTTGCAGGAGGCGCCGGGCGAAGCGGCCGAGACGGTGCGGGACCGCGCGCACCGCCCTACGCCTTGAGGACGTAGCCGGCACCGCGTTTGGTGTGGAGCAGGCGACCCTCGTCGCCGGCCTCGAGCTTGCGCCGCAGGTTGGAGATGAAGACGTCGATCGTGTTCGTCGCCGCCATCGGGTCGTAGCCCCAGACCTCGTCGAGCAGGCGCTCGCGGGAGACGACCAGGCGCTCGTTTCGCATCAGGAACTCGAGCAGCTCGAACTCGCGGTTGGTCAGCTCGATCTCACGCTCACCCCGGTTCACCTCGCGGGTGTCGGGGTTGAGAACCAGATCGCCGACCTCCAGCGAGGCGGCGCCGCGCGGGGGGCGGCGGCGCAGCAGCGCCCGGATCCGGGCCAGCAGCTCCTGGCGCTCGAACGGCTTGACCAGGTAATCGTCGGCGCCGCTGTCGAGGCCGGTCACCCTGTCCTCGGTCTCGGCGCGGGCGGTCAGCATCAGGATCGGCACGTCGCCGTCGCTGCGCAGGCGCCGACAGACCTCGATCCCGTCGAGCCCCGGCAACCCGAGGTCGAGGACGACGAGGTCGGGGACGAAGCCGGCGGCGACGTCGAGCGCCTCGGTCCCATCGGCCGAGGTACGGACTTCGTAGCCCTCGTTGCGAAGCGAGCGGCGGAGCACGTCGGCGATGTCGACGTCGTCCTCGACGACGAGGACACGGCCTCCCGCTTGTTCCGCCTCAGACAGCACAAAGCGATGGTAGCGGCGGAAATCGCCGCACCGCGCGACTTTTAGGGTGAATTTAAAGCCGCGCAGGGGTCGGGGGGCCGGCGTCGAACGGGAGAGCAATGTTCGTGCGTAAGAAGCGGGGCGGATCCGCCCGCAAAGGCAAAGCTGCGTCGAAAAGGAAGCCGAAAGGCAGGGGCGGAGCCAAGGGCGCCTTGCATCTGCCGGCCGGGCTCGAGCAGCGCCACCTCGACCTGATCGGCCTCTTCCTCGTCGCCTTCGGCGTCTACCTCGTCTTCGTCCTCTTCTTCGGCTGGGAAGGCGGCAAGGTCGGCTACGGGGTCGAAACTGGACTCGTCTACCTGTTCGGGACGATCGGCGCTCGCATCTTCACGGTCCTGCTGCTGGTCGTCGGCGGCATGCTTCTCACCGGGACCTCCGTCTCCGCTCTGGCACGCGGGATCGGCCGGTCGCTGCGGGCGATCTTCCGCGGCGTCTTCGCCGGTGGCGATGCAGCCGCCCGCACCGTCGCCAGGACCCACGCCGACTGGCGCGAGCACCGCGAGGCCCGGGGCGAGGCCGGGACCCTCGCCGGGCCGACCGACGTGATGAGCTCCTACCCGGAGGAAGACGAGGACTTCGAACCGACCGTCGCCCTCGCCGAGGAGGACGATTTCGACCCGCAGATCTTCGACGCCGGGGACGAGAGCGACACCGAGACCCACGTGCTCCCGGCTGAGGACGATGCCGAGGAGGCGCCGCAGAAAGTGGAGCTGCAGAACTACGACTCCGCCGACGCGATCGCGGTGACCGACGAGGGCGACCGGGCGCACGCCGGCCTCACCCCGATGGGCAACAAGCGCGGCGTCACCATGTCGGAGGAGATCGACTATCGGCCTCCGCCGGCGAAGCTGCTGGAGCGCGGCAAAGGCGAGAAAGGCCCCGACCCGCGCGACCACGAAGCGGTTGGCCGCAAGCTGGTGGAGACGCTTGGCCACTTCGGCGTCGAGGCGAAGATCGTCGGCATCGTCAGCGGCCCGCACGTCTCCCGCTTCGAGCTGCGCCTCGCGCCGGGGACCAAAGTCAAGAAAGTCACCGAGCTCGCCAACGACATCGCCTACGCGCTCGCCTCCACCGACATCCGCATCTTGGCGCCGATCCCCGGCAAGCAGGCGGTAGGGGTCGAGGTCCCCAATCGCACCCGCAAGATGGTCCGCCTCGGTGACATCTACGCCGGCCGCCCCGAGAAGACCTCGCCGCTGGTCGCCTGGCTCGGCAAGGGGATCGACGGCAACCCGGTCTGGACCGATATCGCGAAGATGCCGCACGTCCTTGTTGCCGGCACCACCGGCTCGGGCAAGAGCGGTTGCGTCAACGCGATCCTCTCCTCGATCCTGATGCAGGCCTCGCCGAACGAAGTCCGCCTGGTCCTGGTCGACCCGAAGCAGGTCGAGCTCAACCACTACGAGAACGTCCCGCACCTGCTGACGCCGGTGGTTACCTCACCCCGCCTGGCGGCCAACGTCCTCTCCAATCTGATCGTCGAGATGGAGAGCCGCTACGGGATCATGAGCGAGGCGCGGGCGCGCAACCTCGACGAGCTGAACCGGACGCGCCGCAAACAGGGGCAATCGCCGCTGCCGCACATCCTCTGCGTGATCGACGAGCTCGCGGACCTGATGATGGTCGCCCCGGCCGAAGTCGAGGACTCGATCATCCGCCTGGCCCAGAAGTCCCGTGCGACCGGAATCCATCTGGTGCTGGCGACCCAGCGGCCCTCGACCGACATCATCACCGGGACGATCAAGGTCAACATTCCGTCCCGAATCGCCTTCGCCGTCTCCTCGCAGACCGACTCGCGGGTGATCCTCGACCAGGGCGGCGCCGAGACCCTGCTCGGCCAGGGCGACATGCTCTTCCGCGGCGCCGGCACTTCGAAGCTCTCGCGCGTCCAGGGGGCCTTCGTCACCGAGGACGAGATCGCCCGGATCACCAAGCACTGGGCCAAGCAGGGCGAACCTGAATTCGAGGACGAGCTGCTGGAGACCCCGCAGGAGGCCGAGAGCGAGGATCGCGACGACGACTTCGATCCCGACAGCGACGACCTGCTCGACGAGGCGATCCGCCTGGTCGTGCAGACCGAGACCGCCTCGGTCTCGATGATCCAGCGGCGGCTGCGGGTCGGCTACACCCGGGCCGGGCGCCTGATCGACATGCTCGAGCGACGCGGCGTGATCTCCGGCTACGAGGGCTCGAAACCGCGTCAGGTACTTATCACGCAAGCCGACCTCTCGCGGGTCCTCAGCAACGGCGAGCCCGAGCCGACGCCGGTCGCGGTCGACTCCGATCCCGACACCTAGATCGCGAAGACTTTGCGCTGCGGCCCGAATAGCCGCAAAATGGGGATGTGGACGATGGCGTCGGGAAGAAGCTCCACGAGGCCCGAACCCGGAAGAAGTTGAGCCTCCAGCAGATCGAGGAGGCGACGAAGATCCGCGGGCGCTACCTGGGGGCGATCGAGAACGACGAATGGGACCAGCTGCCCGGCGATACCTACGCCCGGGCCTTCATCCGCACCTACGGGCGCTTCGTCGGGCTCGACGGGGACCGGCTGGCCGAGGAGCACCGTCGCAGACGGGGTGCCGCCCGGCCTGGAGAGCGGCTGCCGCGGGTCGATCCGCGACCACGCCCGGTGGTGAAGAAGCGGCATCGCGGGCGCAGGCGAATCCCCCCAAAGCTGGTGGCGGTCATCGTCACCGCGCTGGTGCTTGCGGCGCTGCTCGCGATCGGCCTGACCACTGGGGGCGTCCGGTAGCTTCCGCCGGGTGATTCGCGCCGGCATCATCGTCACCGGGACCGAGGTCCTGACCGGGCGTATCTCCGACGCCAACGGGCCCTGGGTCTCCGAGCGCCTGGCCGAGCGCGGGGTAGAGGTGGCTCACATCATGGTCGTCGCCGACCGCCCCGACGATCTCGAGGCGGCGCTGCGGTTCATGGCCGCGGAGGGGATGGACCTGATCGTCACCAGCGGTGGCCTCGGGCCGACCGCGGACGATCTCACTGCGGAGGTTGTCGCCCGCTTCGCCGGCCGCGAGATGGTCCTCGACGAGGCGATGGAGGCGAAGATCGCCGAGGTCCTCAGCGGCTTCGCGCAGCGCTTCCGGCTCGACGAGGCGGCCCTGCGCGAGTCGAACCGCAAGCAGGCGATGGTGCCGAAGGGCGCCGTCGCGCTCGATCCAGTGGGGACGGCGCCGGGGCTGGTTGTCCCGGCCGAGGAGCGGGTCGTGATCGTCCTCCCGGGGCCGCCGCGCGAGCTGCAGCCGATGTGGGAGGCGGCGGTAGAGACCGCGCCGGTGAAGGAGATCCTGGCGCGGGCGACGCCCCTCCGCGCCTACACGATGCGGATGTTCGGGGTGCCGGAGTCCGAAATCGCCAAGAGCCTGCGGGAGATGGAATCAGACGGGCTCGATCTGGAGGCGGTGGAGATCACCACCTGCCTGCGCAAAGGCGAGATTGAGATCGACGTCCGCTACCGCGACGAGGCGACTGCGGTCGCCGAGGAGGTGCGCGCGGGCCTGGCGCGGCGCCACCGGGAGGAGACTTTCAGCCTCGACGGGGAGACGATCGACGCCCAGGTGGCGACGCTGCTGCTCGGCCGCCGACTCGCCTTGGCGGAGTCCTGCAGCGGCGGGCTACTGGCGGCGCGGATCACCGACCTGGCGGGAGCCTCCGAGTACTTCGCCGGCGGTGTCGTCGCCTACTCGAACGAGGCCAAGGCAGAGATACTCGGGGTCGATCCGGCGCTGATCGAGGCCAATGGGGCGGTCTCGCCGGAGGTTGCCGAGGCGATGGCGATCGGGGCGCTGGAGCGCTTCGACGCAGAGATCGCGGTCTCTATCACCGGTATCGCCGGCCCTGGCGGCGGCTCGGAGGAGAAGCCGGTCGGCTACGTCTGCTTCAACGCCCGCCTCGCCGACGGCACTGCGATTGCCCGCGACCCGGTGATCCCCGGTGGGCGGCCCGATATCCGCGAACGCTCGGCCCTGGTCGGGATGCACCTGCTGCGCCAGCTCCTCGGTGAGGGAATCGGCGAGAAGTCGTGACCCAATTGTTGCTTTAGGGCGTTGTTTCGTGCGTCGCGGCCCCGTAGCGTGGCGGCCGTGACCAAGCAGCAACCGAGAAGCCCGCGAGCACGCCTGTTCGTCGCCCTCGACCTGCCGGGGGCGACCCGCGAGGGGCTGGTCGCTTGGGGGAAGGAGGCGCTGGCGGACCCAGCGCTGCGGCCGGTGGCGCCGGAGTCGCTCCACGTCACCCTCGCCTTCCTCGGCTCCCGCCCGGAGGAGGAGATCGAGGGGATCGCGGCAGCGGCGCGCGAGAGCGCCGCGCCGGCGCCCTGGGTGGAGCTGCGCGACCCCGAGCAGCGGCCGCCAAGGGGACGGGCGCGGCTGTACGCGCTGCCGGTGATCTCGCCCGGCGCCGAGGCGCTGCAGGCGGGGCTGGAGGAAAAGCTTGTCGATGGGGGCTTCTACAAGCCCGAGAAGCGGTCGTTTTGGCCGCATGTGACCGTGGCCCGGGTGCGTTTCGAGGCGCGGGGATCGAGGCGGCCGGCGGTCGTCTCGGAACCTCCGGGAGCGATCCCGGAGGAGCTGAAGGAGCCCCGGATTTCTGTCCGGATGACGCTCTACCGTTCTGTCCTTCTGCCGAGTGGTGCGCAGTATGTGCCTTTGGCCCAAGTCGAGCTGCCCGGAGGGGGCAGCAGTGAGGTGATCTAGATGGCGAAAGCGAACTTGAGAGAGGCATCGGCCAAAGAGGCCAAAGCGAAAGACGCGGCGCTGGAGAGCGCTGTCACCGGGATCAAACGGGAGTTCGGCGAGGGCTCCCTGATGCGGCTCGGCGACAAGGGCACCGTCAAGGTGGAGTCGATTCCGACCGGAGCCCTGTCGCTCGACCTGGCGCTCGGCATCGGCGGCGTCCCGCGCGGCCGCATCGTCGAGATCTTCGGCCCGGAGTCCTCCGGTAAGACGACGCTCGTCAACCACATCATCGCCCAGGCACAGGCGATGGGCGGCGTCTGCGCCTTCATCGACACCGAGCACGCGATCGACCCCGTCTACTCGCGGGCGATCGGCGTCGACACCGACGAGCTGCTGGTCTCCCAGCCCGATTACGGCGAGCAGGCGCTGCAGATTGCCGACCGGCTGATCGCCTCCGCCGCGGTCGACGTGGTCGCGATCGACTCGGTCGCGGCACTGACCCCGAAAGCAGAGCTCGACGGCCAGATCGGCGACACCACGGTCGGGCTGCAGGCGCGGCTGATGTCGCAGGCGATGCGCAAACTGGCCGGAAACCTCAACCGGACCAACACCGTCTGCATCTTCACCAACCAGATCCGCGAAAAGGTCGGCGTCCAGTTCGGCTCGCCGGAGACCCAGCCGGGCGGACGGGCGCTGAAGTTCTACGCCTCCCAGCGGCTCGACATCCGCCGGATCGAGACCCTGAAGGAAGGGACCGAGGCGGTCGGCAACCGGGTGCGCGTCAAAGTCGTCAAGAACAAGGTCGCCTCGCCGTTCCGGCAGGCCGAATTCGACATCGAGTACGGGGTCGGGATCTCCCGGGAGGGCGGTCTGCTCGACTTCGGGATGGAGCAGGACCTGGTCCAGAAATCCGGTTCGTTCTTCTCCTACGGCGAGACCAGGCTCGGCCAGGGGCGCAACAACGCCAAGCAGTTCCTGGTCGACAACCCGGAGCTGGCCCTGGAGCTGGAAACGAAGATCCGGGCCGGGCTCGGGATCGACGGCGAGGAGGCTCCGGCCGCGCCGGCCGAGGACGCCGCCCCGGCGGCTGAGGTGAGAGCGGCTTAAGGCCGCTTTCGCCTCACGGCGAGGCGGGTATCGACCTCTATAGGATGGCCGCCGCCCATGGATAACGAGACCCTCTTTTACGTCTGCGGCATCGTCCTCGCCGTTTCCGCGCTGGTGGTCAGCTTCGCCGGCTTGAAACTGAAGGACTTCCCCGGCAAAGCGCTGCCGCTGGTGATTCTCTGGTTCGTCGTCTTCGTCGTCGCAGCAACCACCTTCGCCACCCGGTACTCGGGCGAAGAGCACGAGGCGAAGGCGGCCGAGTACGCGAAGTTCAACGAAGAGATCGAAAAAGGCGAGACCTCCGGTCCCTACGAAAACGAAGGCGGCGCCCAGGGCGGCGAAACCGAGCAAAGCGAAGAACAGGCCGAAGAAGAAGCCGAAGGCTCGGTCGAAGGCGAAGAACCGGTCGGCCCGACCGAAGGCGCGCAGGAAGGCGAAGGCGCGCAGACGCCCGAACCCGGCGGGGCCGAAGGCAAGGGGGGAGGCGGCAAGTCCAAAGCCTCGGCGACGACTTTGGACGTGGAAGCCGATCCCGCCGCTCTCGCCTACGACACCACCAAGCTGACTGCCAAGGCGGGCAAGGTCACCGTCGACTTCAAGAACCCCTCGGCGATCCCGCACAACGTGGTGATCGAAGAGAACGCCAAAGAGCTGGCTGGGTTCGAACCGATCGCCGAAGGCGAAGAATCGGAGACCGCCGAACTGAAGCCCGGCACCTACACCTTCTTCTGCTCCGTTCCCGGCCATCGCGAGGCGGGCATGGAAGGAACCCTGACCGTCAAGTAGCGGCGACTAGACCGGCGCACATCGGCGTCCTCGGTCGCTCGCGTGCGGAGCACGCCACGCTCCCTGCGTCCTTGAACTGCTTGGTCTATCCGCCGCTAATCTGCTGACATGTCCAAGCGGTTCCACGTCACCACCTTCGGGTGCCAGATGAACGTGCATGACTCCGAGCGGATGCGGGGGATGCTGGCTTCGCTCGGCTACGAGGAGGTGCCGAGCCGCGAGGAGGCCGACCTGATCCTCTTCAACACCTGCTCGATCCGCGAGTCGGCCGATAGCCGCTTCATGGCTCACCTCGGGCAGGCGAAACGGCTGAAGGGCGAGGATCCGGAGCGGATCGTCGGGGTGGGCGGCTGCTGGGCGCAGTCGGTCAAGGACGAGGTCTTCGATCGCTTTCCCTTCGTCGACGTCGCCTTCGGGCCCGGCCAGATCCACAAGCTGGCCGAGTTCCTCAACTCCGACTCGATCACCGCCCAGGGCTACTTCGAGTTCGAGGACTTCTCCGGACACCTGCCGACCCGGCGCGAGCGCGAGTTCCAGGGCTGGCTGCAGATATCCCAGGGTTGCAACTGCGTCTGCTCCTACTGCATCGTCCCTTCGACCCGCGGCCGCGAGGTCAGCCGCGACCCCGACGAGTTGATCGCCGAGGCCGAAACGCTGGCCGCCGACGGCGTCGTCGAGGTGACCCTGCTGGGCCAGAACGTCAACAGCTACGGCCGCGATCTGCCGGGTGAGAAGCGGGTCGGCTTCTCGGGCCTGCTGCGCCGGGTCGACGCGATCGAGGGGATCGAGCGGATCCGCTACACCAGCCCGCATCCCAAGGATATGAAGGAGGACGTGATCCTCGCCCACGCCGAGCTCCCGGCCCTCTGCGAGCAGATCCACCTGCCGCTGCAATCCGGTTCTAGCGCGGTGCTGAAACGGATGCGCCGCACCTACAACCGCCAGCGCTACATGGACCGGGTGGCGCTGATCCGCGAGCACGTCCCTGACTGCGCGATCACCACCGACATCATCGTCGGCTTCCCCGGCGAGACCGAGGCCGACTTCGCCGAGACCCTGGAAGTGGTCGAGGAGGTCGGCTACGACGGCGCCTTCACCTTCATCTTCTCGCCGCGGCGCGAAACCGAGGCGGCGACGATGGCGGGCCAGCTACCGCACCCGGTCAAGGTCGAGCGGATGGAACGGCTGGTCGAGGCGGTGCAGCGGCGGGCGGCGGAGCGGGCGCAGCGGTTCGTCGGCCGCACGCTCGACGTCCTGGTCGAAGGGACCAGCCGCACCGACGAGACGAAGCTGCGGGGGCGGACGCGGCACGGCAAGGCGGTCAACTTCGATGGCGAAGCCCGTCCGGGAGAGTTTGTTCCAGTCGCGATCGAGTTGGCGACCTCGCAAACGCTGGGCGGGGTCTCCGCGCGGCCGCTGACCCACCTTCTTTGAACGTAATCGCCATCTTCGGCCCCACCGGGGTCGGCAAGACCGGGGTCGCGATCGCGCTCGCTGAGCTGCTGCGGAAGCGAGGCGAGGAGCCGGTCGCGATCAACTGCGATGCCCTGCAGGTCTACGAGGGCCTGGAGACGCTGACGGGGGCAGCGACCCCGGAGCAGCAGGCGCAGCTCGAGCACCGGCTGCTCAGCTTCGTGCCCATCACCTCCGACTTCTCGATCGGGGATTACATGCCGCTGGCTCACGCGGAGATCGATCGGGCGCTGGAGGAAGGGCGCAGGCCGATCGTGGTGGGGGGGACCGGGTTGTACCTGCGGGCGGCGCTGGCGGAGTTGTCGTTGCAGAAGGTGCCGCCGGATTCAGAGGAGTCCGAGCTCTGGTCCCCCGAGACCCGGCACCCGACGACGATCTTCGGGCTCGACATGGACCGGGCCCGGCTCTACGAGCGGATCGACGCGCGGACGGAGGCGATCGTCGCCGCTGGCGCCGCCGAGGAGGCACGGTGTGCCGTTGCGCTCGGGCCCGGGCGCACGGCCCGGAAAGCGCTGGGGTTTGACGAGGTGCTGGCTGGCGACCTCGAGACGATGAAGAAGCGGTCCCGCAACTACGCCCGCCGCCAGCTCACCTGGATGCGGAAAATCCCCAACCTCCACTACCTCGACCGAACCGGCCTCTCCGACGCCGAGGTTGCCGCCCGAATAGGGTCCGCCGCGTGAAATTCGAGAAGTGGCAGGCGCTGGGCAACGACTACCTGATCTTCGAGGCGGACCGGCTGCCCTGGGAGCTGACGGCGACCCGGATCGAGTGGCTCTGCGATCAGCACTTCGGGATCGGCGCCGACGGGGTGCTGCTGCTCTCCCGTAGCGACAACCCGGATTTCGTTGCCGATCTGCGGATCTTCAACCCCGACGGCTCCGAGGCCGAGCTCTCGGGCAACGGAGCCCGCGAGGCGATCCTCTACCTGCGCCGCAACGGCTGGACCGAGGAGGACGAGTTCGCGATCTCCACCGTCGCCGGCCCGATCCGGCCGACGATCACCGGCGAGCTGACCTGCTCGGTCGATATGGGCCGCGCCGCGACCGCCTCGAAGGACTTCCCGTCTGGCGGCGAGGACGGCCGGGGGACGCTCGAGGCCGGCGGCCGCAGCTGGGAGTTCCAGCACGTCTCGATCGGCAACCCCCAGTGCGCGATCGTCGTCGGCTCCGAGCTCGACGGGCTCGACCTCGGCGAGATCGGCCCGGCAATCGAAGGGCACGAGCTCTTCCCCAACCGGACCAACGTCTCCTTCCTGGACATCGACGGCAGCCTGGTCCGCGCCCGGATCTTCGAGCGCGGGGTGGGGGAGACGCTCTCCTCCGGCACCGGCGCCAGCGGCGCCGCGGTGACCGCCTTCCTCCGCGGGGCCGAGAGCCCGCTCGTGGTCGAGCTCGAAGGGGGAGAGCTGCAGGTCGCGATCTCGCAGGACCTCGACGTCCAGCTCGACGGCTGGGCCGAGCCGGTCTTCCACGGTGAGCTGACGCCGGAGCTGCTGCAGGCGCTGTCCGAGCTGGACGGATAGATTCCCGCGCCCCATGAGCATCAGCGACCCCTCACGCCGCCTGGAGGCAATCCCTCCGTACAAGTTCCAGGAACTCGAGCAGCAGATCGCCGACAAGCGCGCCGCTGGGATCGACGTGATCAGCCTCGGGATCGGCGATCCGGACCAGCCGACCTATCCCCACGTCGTCTCGGCGATGCAGGAGGCGGTCGCGAACCCCGCCTACCACCAGTACCCGAGCAACCGCGGCCGCGACGAGTTCCGCCAGGGCCTCAGCGACTTCTACGACCGCCGCTTCGGCGTCGAGATCGACCCGAAGAGCGAGGTGATCCCGGCGATCGGCGCCAAGGAGTGCATCTACAATCTCTGCTTCGCCTTCCTCGATCCCGAGGACGTGGCGCTCGCCTCCGATCCTGGCTATCCGGTCTACACCGGCGGCCCGATCCTCGCCGGCGCTAAAGCCGAGCTGATGCCGCTGGTGCCAGAGCTGGGCTTCGCGCCCGACCTGACCGCGGTGCCCGCCGACATCGCCAACCGCGCCCGGCTGATGTTCATCAACTTCCCGAACAACCCGACCGGCGCGATCGTGCCCGAGGGCTTCTTCGACACCGTCGTCTCCTTCGCTCGCGAGTACGAGATCCTCGTCGTCCACGACAACGCCTACTCGGAGACCACCTACGACGGCTATGTCGCCCCGAGCTTCCTCGCCACGCCGGGGGCCAAGGAGGTCGGCGTCGAGGTCTTCTCGCTCTCCAAGGGCTACAACATGACCGGCTGGCGTTGCGCGGCGATCCTCGGCAACGCCGAGGCGATCCAGACCTACTGGCGGCTGAAGACCAACGTCGACTCCGGCCTCTTCGAGGCGATCCAGATGGCCGGCGTCGCCGCCCTGGAGGGCCCGGCCGAGCCGCTGGAGCAGATGAACGCGATCTACACGCGGCGGCGAGACCTCGTCGTCTCCGCTCTGCGCGAGATAGGCGTCGATGTTCCCTCGCCGAAGGGCACGATCTACGTCTGGGCCCCGGTGCCCGAGGGTCACACCTCGACCTCCTTCTGCGAGCTCGTGCTCGAGGAGGCTGCGGTCGTCATCTCACCCGGCTCGATGTACGGGCCGAGCGGCGAGGGTTTCTTCCGCATCGCGCTCACCGCGCCCGACGACCGCATCGAAGAGGCCGTCGAGCGCATGCGCGCGCATCTCAGCTAACGGCTCCTTTCCCGCTCGGGAAAATAGCTCTTCCTTCGGCAACCACGATGGGCGATTTTTCCCGAACGGGAAATGATAGGCACTTTCCGCCGGTTTGGCTGTCATCTTTTCCCGAACGGGAAAATGGAGATGCTGCCAATCAAAGACTCGAACGCCCTGGGTGCCACGATTCGCGCGCGGCGGCTCGAACTGGATCTGACCCAGGAAGAGCTGGCTGACGTAGCTCGCGTGACCCTGCGGTTCGTGAGCGAACTGGAGCGAGGCAAGGAGAGCGCCCAGTTCGCTGGCATCCGCCGCGTCCTCGGTGCGCTGGGCCTCGACCTTTATGTGAGGCCCCGGTGACTGCCCTCGACGTGTACCTGCACGACGAACGGGTGGGGCTGCTCGAGCGCGTGGACGGAGCGAACTTGCGCTTCACCTACGACGCCAGCTGGCTTGCCGGGGCCAAGAAGCCAATCTCCCTTTCGCTGCCGCTGCGGGAAGAGCCTTTCGGCGACGCGGAGTGCCGCCCCTTCTTCAAGGGCCTCCTGCCGGAGGGCGAGTTCCTGCGCTCGATTGCCCGCACCTTCCATATCTCGGCGGAGAACCCCTTCACCGTCCTCCAGGAAATCGGCGGCGAGTGCGCGGGCGCCATCTCACTCGTGGCACCGGGGAGTGAGCCGCCTTTTGCCTCTGCACCCGACCCCGAATGGCTGAGCGAGACCCAGCTTGCATCGTTGCTAGCCGAACTCCCCGCGCGCCCGCTGCTAGCCGGCCCCGACGACGATGAGGGGGTGCGGCTGTCGCTCGCTGGGACCCGCGACAAGCTGCCCGTCCTGGTCGAGGACGATCGGATGGGGATCACCCGGGGCCGGCCCCCCAGCACGCACATCATCAAGGTCCCGCCGCCGGAGCTCGATGGCTTCGTCGCCAACGAGGCCTACTGCATGGCGCTGGCGCGAGAGACGGGCTTGTGGGTGGCGACGGCTGTGCCCAAACGGGCCGATCATCTCGAGGCCCTCCTGGTCGAGCGCTTCGACCGCATCCCGACGAGCTCGACCGTCCACCGCATTCACCAGGAGGACTTCTGCCAGGCGAGCGGACGGCCGCCGGAGATGAAGTACGAGGCGGAAGGAGGACCGGGCGTCGCCGAGTGCGCGCGACTGATCGGGGAACACGGATCTGCGCCCGGGGCCATCATCCTGCGGTTTCTCGATGCCCTCCTCTTCAATCTTTTGATCGGCAACGCCGACGCGCACTCGAAGAACTATTCGCTCTTGCTCGAGGGGGTCAGTGCCCCGCAGCTCGCGCCGCTCTACGACCTCTTGTCGACCCGCGCCTACGGCCGCCGCTTCGGGCGCAGGATGGGGATGAAGTACGGCGGGGAGTACAGGCCGGAATGGATTCGCGGCAGGCACCTCGACCGCCTCGGCGAGAACCTGGGCATCGCCGGGCGACGGGTCCGGCGGCATGCGCTCGAGGTGAGCGAGAGCGCCCTGCGCTCACGCGAGGCGGCGCGGGAGAGCCTGCCGTCCCCTTGGCGGGACGCGCCGATCATTGCCGTGATCGACGAGATCGTGGCGGAGTTCGCCGACGTGCTCCGGAGAGCGGTCGACGAACCCCGCGAGGCCTGAGGCGCTACTACTGGCGCCCTGGCGGTGCTGCCAGTCGTTGAACGTCGTGCTCCAGGCCGCTTCGGCGAGCCGTGCTTGGCCGGAGACCGACGGGTGGAAATAGTCGGCGGTCGGGGTGTTCGCGACCGTGGCGACGTCAGCGGTGGTGAAGCCGGAGTTGAAGACGGCGTAGTCGTCCCAGATGCAGCGCTTGAATTCGGCGCAGACTTCCTCCAGCGCTTCGTTGTAGGCGATCACCTGGGCGCGGAACGCTTCCCGCCGTTCTTCGTCGGCCGGTTCGGTCGAGAGCGGGTTGGCGAGCAGCCCCTGGCAGACGTGGAACGCTTCCCAGCGCCCGATCGCGTTGGGATCGGGCGGTTCGGTGAAGATCGTCCGCAGGTTGTTGATGTCGGGGATGCTCATCAGCTGGATGTAGACCTGCTTGTTCGACGCGACCAGGACTTCGAACCCGGAGCGGACTTGCTCGCGGAAGGTCGCAGTGGGCGTGGGGGTTGAAGCACAAGCGTCGTTGGCGCCAATCTCGATCAAGACCAGTTCGGGGTCCTGGGCGGCGGCGGTTTCCGCCTGTGCCAGCAGGTTGACGGCGCGCGCGCCGGAGACGGCGTCGTTATAAGCCGTCAGCGGCTGCGGCGAGATCGTGTCGAGCCGTTCGCGGAAGCTGCCCACGGCTGGGTTCGTGCCGGTTGCCCATGAGTTTTGCGGGCAGTCGAGCGACGGCCCGGTGGGGCAGCCTGGGCCAGCGGTGTTGAAGCCTCGGGTAATCGAGTCACCGAGCGCCGCCATCACCCGCGGCACCTTGGTCGCCTGCGCCGTCCCGGCAAGCAGGGCAAAGCTGATCGTCAGACCGGATAGCGCCACGAGTGCACGCCGCAGCAGCGAGATCCTGGCCATTCTCGTCCTCCTTCGTCCCTTGAGTCCCCGCCTCAGGGCTCAGGTACCCGGGCGAGGGGGACATAACCCGCTAGCCGGCTTCGCGCTCGGCTTTCTTACGCCAGTAGCGGTCGAGGCCGCTCCACTGGTAGGCGGTGGGGACAGCCTGCAGGAGCTCGTCGACGGTGGCGCCTTCGAGGCCTTCGGCGGCCAGCTCGCGCCGGATCCGCGCCTCGTTGTCGGCGTCGTAATCCTCCTTCGGCATCCGCCGCGCCAGCTCCGCCTCCTCCCGCAGTTTCGCCCGCACCTTTTCGATGTGCCCGGGCACGTCGCCCTCGACAGCGCCGAAGTGGGTGAGGGCGAGCCGCTCCGGTTCCCAGGCGGCGACGGCATCGAGCGATTCCTCCCAGACCTCGATGTTGATGTCAGGCGGCGGCGTAGGGGGTACGACCAAATGCGAAGGCGGGATCCGGCAAGCGGCGACGTCCCCGCAGAAAGCGGTGCCGCTCTCGCCGTGGAAGTAGCAAACGTGGTGGGAGGCGTGGCCAGGCGTGTAGGCCACATCCATCCCCAACACCGTCTCGCCACCGGCGAGGACGTGCACGTTGCTCTCGGGCACCGGCAGGATCTCGCCCCACAGGTAGTTCAGCCTGTCCCCATAGAGCCGCTCCGCACTGGCCAGCAGCTTCGAAGGATCGATCAAATGCGGCGCCCCGCGCTCATGCACGTAGACCTCGAGGCCGGGCCACCTCCGCACCAGCGCACCCGTAGCCGCCGCATGGTCCAAATGAATGTGAGTCAGCAGCACAGCCCGCGGCTGCTCATCCCCGATCGCGTCGAGCACCGTCTGGAGCGAAGACTCAGGCCCCGGATCAACCAGAACCCCATCCACCTCCCAACAACCAATGACGTGGGGGCGCCCCAGATGCATGACGTCGATAACGCGCACCCGAGGCAGCCTATGGGAGCCGGGGGAGGGTCTGCCGGGCCCTCCCCGCTGTTGTCCGGGAGACCCTCCCCCGGCTACCTCAAGCGCTTGGAGTGGGAAAGCGATCGTCCGCTTCCAGCGTCTGCCGCAACCCCTCTTCCATCCCCCGCGGCGAATACCCAAGCTCGCGCTGAGCCTTCTCGTAGCTCGCCCAGAAGGTCACGTTGTCGGCCGAGCTGATCAACTCGCGCAGGTTCGGCGGCTGCCCCATCACTTTGCCGACCAGCGGCCCGAGCGGGATCATCGCCTTCATCAGGCCGGTGGGGAGCGCACGCTTCGGGGCCTTGCGGCCGCTCACCTTTGCGACCGTCTCGATCGCCTCCCGCATGGTCGTCACCGGCCCGCTGATCACGTAGGTCTCGCCGAGCACACCCTTGTCGAGCGCCAGGAGGATGCCGCCGGCGATGTCCTCGACGTGGGTCATGCAAATCCCCAGCTCGGGGAACGGCATCAGCGGCAGCTTGCCGGCGAAGAACTGCTCGAGCAGGTCGGCCACCTGCGAGGTGTCGCCGGGCCCGTAGACGCCGCCCGGCTGGACGATGATTGCCGGCAGGCCCTGGTCGTCGATCATCCGCTGGACCAGCTTGTGCGCCTCGAGCTTGGTCTCCTCGTAGTAGGAGGTGAAGTCGGTCTCCGGGTTCTTGTAGCTCTCGTCGACGACCTGGTTGTGGGTGTTGCCGAAGATGCCGACGGTGGAGACGTAGACGACCCGTGGGACCTTCTCCTCCAGCGCGACCTTCATCACCCGCTCGGTGCCGGCGACGTTGGCCTCCCACATCGCCGGGCGCTGCTTGGCGGGGATCCCGACCTCGTACATCGCCGCGGCGTGTATCACGGCGTCGCATCCCTGCATGCCTTGACGGATCGCGGCCTCGTCGGAGAGGTCGCCGCGGCTCAGCTCGCAGCCCAGATCCCGCAGCTTCGAGGCCTTCTCGGGGCTGCGGGCCAGGCAGGCGACCTCCTCGCCGCGGGCGCGCAGCTGGCGCACGACCTCGCCGCCGATGAAGCCGGTGCCGCCGGTAACGAAGACCTTCATCGGCCCCACCCTAACTGGCTGGGCGGCCAGGCGTACAATTCCTCTGAGTGGGAGCTTCGAGAAACGGCAGGACGACCGAGACGCGGTACGCCGCGTCCGCGAACGGTGCCGGCGTCTCGAACTCGCGGGCGCGCCAGCGGGCGATGGCGATCGGCGTCGTCGACGGCCGCGAGGAGGGCGAGCCACTGGCTGAGCTGAAGGAGCTGCTGCGGACCGCCGGGGTAGCGACCGCCGGCGAGGCGACTCAGCAGCGCCCGCAGCCCGACCCCGATCGCTACTTCGGGCGCGGTCGCCTGCAGGAGCTGAAACAGGAAATAGCCGCCGCCGGGGCGAACCTCGTCGCCTGCGATGACGAGCTGGCTCCCCGCCAGGAGCGCAACCTCGAGGCGGCGCTGGGGGTGCCGGTCGTCGACCGCACCAGCGTCATCCTCGACATCTTTGCCGACCACGCCCACTCGGCGGAGGGCAAGCTCCAGGTCGAGCTGGCCCAGCTCGAATACAACATGGCGCGCATGCGGGGGCTGTGGACCCACCTCGAGCGGCTCGGGGGCGGGATCGGCACCAGGGGCCCGGGCGAGACCCAGATCGAGACCGACCGCCGGCTCGCCCGCAACCGGATCGCGGCCCTGCGGCGCCGGCTCGTCGAGCTGGAGCGCAACCGCGGCGTCATGCGCGCCCGGCGGGAGGCCTCCTCCCTACCGCGGATCGCCCTCGCCGGTTACACCAACGCCGGCAAGTCGACGCTGTTGAACGCGCTGACCGGGGCGCAGGTCGAAGTCCGCGACCGGCTCTTCCACACCCTCGACCCGACCACTCGCACCTTCGAGCTCTCCGGCCGCGATTACCTTCTGACCGACACCGTCGGCTTCATCGAGAAGCTGCCCCACCAGCTGGTCGAGGCCTTCAAGGCCACCCTGGAGGAGACCGTGCTCGCCGACCTGATCCTCCACGTCGTCGACTCCTCGGCCTCCGAGGAACGGCGGCTCGCCGACATGCAGGCGGTCGACGAGGTGCTGGAGGAGATCGGGGCGGGGGAGAAGCCGCGGCTGCTGGTCTTCAACAAGATCGACCTGCTGACCGAAGAGGAGCGGCGCGAAACCGGGCTCGACCATCCCGAGGCCGTGCTGGTCTCGGCGCAGGAGGGGGAGGGGCTTGAGACCCTGAGCGAGCGGATCGAGTCCGCCTTCGAGGAGACCCTGACCGCGGTCGAGCTGCTGATCCCCTACTCGCAGGGCGGCCGCCTGCACGAGCTGCACGAGGTGGCGGGGGACCTGGAGCGGACCGACCGCGAGGACGGCGTCCTCGTCCAGGCCAAGGTGCCGACGGCGGAGATGCACCGGTTTAGTGATCTCGCTGTCGCTTAGGTAGATCCGGGGGAGGGGCCCCCGGACAACAGCGGGGAGGGTCCGGGGACCCCTCCCCCGGATCTATAGGCTGGCGCTCGTGGAGCTACCAGCGACCAAGCTCAAGGACGAGGCCCAGCTGCCCTCGCGTGCGCATGAGGGAGATGCGGGACTTGATCTCTACTCGTGCGAGGCAGCTCATATAGGGCCGGGGGAGCGGTGGAGCGTTGGGACCGGGGTTGGGGTGGAGATCCCTGAGGGCCATGCAGGATTGGTGTTGCCGCGCTCGGGGCTTGCTCGGGACCATGGGATCGCGCTTGTCAATGCCCCTGGCTTGATCGACTCCGGCTACCGCGGGGAACTGCGGGTGTTGCTGCTGAACACCGACCCCGCCGAGACCTTCAGGGTCGAACCGGGGGACCGGATCGCCCAGCTAGTACTGACGCCGATCGCCACTCCCGACGTCGTCGAGACCCAAGCACTCAGCAATTCGGTGCGCGGCAAGGGTGGCTTCGGGTCCAGCGGCCGCTAGCGGTGGGACTTATCACCGCATAGCGAGGAAAAGGCCCACTATTCGGCGGCCCCCCGCGCCGACTCGTGCGCGGCGGCCTCTAGCTCGTCGGGAAGTGGCTCTAGGTCGGGGTGAGTTCCGTAGCGGCGCTCTAGCGCCAGGGCGATCAGGTGGTCTGCCAGCCAGGCGTTCTTGGGGAGCAGGGGGCCGTGGAGGTAGGTGCCGATGACGTTGTCGCGCTTGACGCCCTCGAACCCGTCGCGGTCGTTGTTGCCGTGGCCGGAGACGACTTTGCCGAGCGGTGTGGCGCCGGTGCCGAGGTAGGTGCGGCCACCGTGGTTCTCGAAGCCAGCGATCAAGCGCGAGCCCGTGCCGAGGTCGGCCTCGATCGAGACGTTGCCGATCAGCCGCGGGCCCGGCTCGCGCACGGTCTCCAGGTCGGCGATCCCGAGGCCGGGGAGCGTCTCCTCGCCCAGCTGGTAGCTGTGGCCGAGCAGCTGGTATCCGCCGCAGACCGCCAACAGGACGGCGCCGTCGTCGGCTGCGGAAGCGATCGCCTCTCGCTTCGTCGCCACCATGTCGGCCGCGACCGCCTTCTGGTCGCGGTCCTGGCCGCCGCCGATGTAGAGGAGGTCGTGCTCGGCGGGGTCGAAGCTCTCGCCGGGCCCGGCGCCGCGGTGGGAGAAGCCGATCCCGCGCCACTCGCAGCGCCGCCGCAGGAAGATGATGTTGCCGCGATCGGCGTAGATGTTCATCTGCTCGGGGTAGAGGCTGAGGACGCGCAGTTCCATCAGGCACTCTTTTCCAGGAGGACGGCTGTGGAGCCGACGTGAAGGTCGGTCTCGGGAATCTCACGTCGGCCTGCGGGTCGCAAGCCCGCAGCCTCGGCGTCGCCCTCCAGTGAGGATGCCGAGAAGGTCGCGATCCGTATCTCGTTCGGCTCCTCCCTCAGCTCTCCCTCGGGAGAGACCGCGTGGCGCAGGCGGCGGACGATGATTTCGCCAGGCCCGACCGCCGCCTCGACCGCCAGGCTCGAGTAGACCCAGCCGTCGACCTCGCGCACGTCGGGCAAAGGCGGCGGGGCATCGTCTGCCCCCGGCATCCCTTCGATGATCGAGGCGGCGAAGAGGCCGCCAGGGCGCAGGGCTGAGGCGACGCAGCGCAGGCATTCGTTTCGCTCGGCGGGCGTGGGAAGCAACTGCAGCAGGTGGGTGGGCGCCAGCGCCAGCGCAACCGGCTCGGGTACCTGGAACTCGCGCGCGTCCGCATGGATCGGGGTGACGGCGCCGCCGCCAGGCGCATCCGATTCTTGACCCACCCTGGTGTGCAAAGAATCGGCTGCGCGTTCGGCCAAGACGTCGAGGAGTTCGGGATCGCGGTCGAGGCCGTAGACGCGGTGGCCGCGGCGCGCCAGGTGCAGCGCCACGCGGCCGGTGCCGCAGCCGAGCTCCAGCACCGGCCCTTCTTGACGCGCGGCCAGCTCCTCCCACAGCGGCAGGTCGGCCGCGTAGCTGCCGCACTCGACGTCGTGCCAGATCGGCGCGACGCCGCTCACCGCCAGAACTCCTTCGCCAGGCCGCGATCGGCGAGCAGCTTGCGCAGTTCGAGCAGGGCGGTATAGGTGGGGAGGGCGAAGAGGCGGCCGGAGGAGCCGGCGACGGCAGCGTCGAGCGAGGCCTCGATACCGGGCACCACCTCGATCGTCTCCTCCGGCCAGCCGGCGTACTTCAGCCGCAGCGCCATCTCCGGCGCCCGCGTCCCCGAGCAGACGACGCGGCGGACCCCCCCGGCGAGCAGCTCGAAGTCGGCGTCCCAGATCCAGGAGACGTCGCGGCCGTCGGCGATCCGGTCGTTGAGGGCGATCCAGAGGTCGATGCCCTCGCCCTCCTTGCCTTCGCGGCTCTCCAGCATCAGCGTCCGCAGGACCTCGTTGGCGCCGGCCGGGTTCTTGATCAGCAGGATCGAGACGGGCGTGCCGCTGACCTCGATCGTCTCGACGCGGCCGAAGGCCGCCCGCATCTCTCCGAGCGCGGCGGCGACCCGCTCCGGCGCAACCCCGAGCCGCAGTCCCGCCGCCACCGCCGCCAGGGCGTTGTAGACGTTGTAGAGGCCGGGCAGCGGCAGGTTCAGCTCGATCTCGCCGGACGGGTGTCGAACCCGCGACCGCGAGCCGTCCATCCCGTGCAGCTCGATCGCGGTTGCCGCCACCTCCGGCACAGGCCGACGGGCGCCGCAGTTGGGGCAGGAGTAGTGGCCGAGGTGGCCGACGAAGGCACGCTCGTAGGCGTATGGATGGCCGCAGCGGCGGCAGTGCTTGGCGTCGAAGGCGTGCTGGAGCTCGGGCAGCGCTTGCGAGGCGTCCTCGATCCCGAAGTAGAGGACGCCCTCGCGGCGCTCGCCCGCAGGGTCGCGGCCGAGGTCGGCGATCAGCGGGTCGTCGGCGTTGAGGACGAACTGGGTGAGCCCGACCCGCGCCGCCACCGTCCCCGCCCAATCGTCGGCAAGCGCCTCCATCTCGCCGTAGCGGTCGAGCTGGTCGCGGAAGAGGTTGCCGAGGACGATCAGGGAGGGATCGAGCTGCTCGGCGACCCGCGGCAGCCAGGCCTCGTCGACCTCGAACAGGCCCTCCTCGCCCCGCTGCTCGAGCAGCGCCGTGGCGACGCCCCAGGTCATGTTCGAGCCGGCGCGGTTGTGGACCGGGCGGCGGCCGTCGGCGGCGAGGATCGAGGCGATCATCCCGGCGGTCGTCGTCTTGCCGTTGGTGGCGCTGACGACAGTCGTCCCGCGGTCCAAGCGGTCGCCGAGGCGGGCGATCGCCTCCGGCTCCATTCGCAAGAGGACGCGGCCCGGCAGGGTGGTGCCGCCGCCACGGCCGCTGGCCCGGCTGGCGGCGCCGATCGCCCGCGCGAGGGCCAGCTTCGTTCGAAATAAGCCCCCCGAACTCGGGCGGCTCACCTTCGCCATCAGTTGCCCTTGCCGGCGGGGACGAGGATCGAGAGGCTGCTCGGCAGCACTCGCAGGGAGACCGGCAGGTCGGTGAGGTGATCGCCGTCGGCGTAGACCGGGAACGGTCGGCTGGCTTCGATCTGCAGCCGCGGCGCGCGGAAGACGTCGACTTCCTCCTTCTCGAGGTGGGCGCCCTTGAGCACGTCCTTGAGGCCGAGGAGAAACCGTAGCTTGCCGCCCTCGCCGATCGAGACGACGTCGAACTCGCCGTCGTCGAGCTCCGCGTTCGGGGCGATGTACATGCCGCCGCCGTAGACGCTGTTGTTGGCGACGGCGACGAAGTAGCCGCTGATTCGCTTGCGTTCCTCGCCGACTGCGAGGGTGAAGCGGGCGCTGCGCCAGCCGATCAGGGTGCGGATCATCGAGTAGGCGTAGACGGAGTTGCCGCGGAGCCAGTGGGTTTCGTTGGCGAGCCGGTTGCATTCGGAGTCGAAGCCGATGCTGGCGATCCCGAGAAAGCGCTTGCCGTTGGCCTCGCCGACGTCGATCCGCCGGCTCTCGCCGTCGAGGACGACATCGACCGCCGCCTCGGGCTCGTCGGGGATTCCCAGCGCCCGCGCCAGGTCGTTGCCGCGCCCGGAGGGGATCAGGCCCAGAGGCACGTCCGATCCCGCCATCGCACCGCCGATGGCGCCGAGCAGGCCATCGCCGGAGACGACGACCGGGATCTCGCCGAGCTCGACCGCCCGCAGCGCCAGCTCGGCCCCGTGCTCGAGGCTGCGGGTCTTCTCGACCCGGAAGACGGCCCTACGGGCGTCCAGCGCCGCCTCGACCCGCGGCAGCAGCTTCAGGCTCTTGCCGCCCGCGGAGGAGGGGTTGACGAGCAGGGTCAGCGGCGTCCCGGCGATCTCCATTCGGCCTGGAGCCTAGAGGGCGAGCCCCGGGGCGCCGCCGCCCCGCAGCCGCAGGACAGAGAAGCTGCCGTCGCCGGCCGCTTCAGACCAGATCGACTCGAAGCCGCGGCGGGCGAGGCGGCGGCGCAGCAGCTTGCCGCGGAAGCCGGGAGGGGACTCGGGGGCCGTCGTCGCCGCAAGCACCAGGAAGCCACCCGGGCGGAGGGCCCGGGCCGACTCGGCGGCGGCGGGACGGGCGTCGACGGCAACCAGGAGGTCGAAGTGGTCGTCGGGGAAGGGAAGGGAGCGGGGGGAGCCCTGCTTGAAGGCGACGCGACCCTCCGGGTCCAGGCCGATCTTCATGGAAGCCTTGTGAACCGCCTCCTCGGAGGAGTCGACGCCGCGCACCCGGGCGCTCGGGAACTCGCGGGCGAGGAACAGCGCGCCGGCGCCGCCCCCGCACTCCACCTGCAGGATCCGCTCGGGGTCACCGACATGAAGGACCGCGGCGGCCAGGGGGGTCAATGGCGGAACGGAAGACACAACCTCGATCCTAAGTTCAAAGCGAGTCCGTAAAAACTCCTCTTCAAGGGGGGTTTTCACAGACTCACCGTCTTCAGTTGCATTAGGGTGTCGCGCCGTGGAGCAGCAGGGACCGGACCGCCGCTGGATCATCCTCGCCGTCTTCGCCGTGATCGCGGTGGGGATCGTCGCCGCTGTGCTGATCTCGCGCGGGGGAGGGCCCGACGACTCGAGCTCCAGCTCGACCTCGGCGGAAGCTGGCGCCAACGGCTGTAAGAAGGTCGAAGCGCCGGAACCGAAGACGGTCAGCTTCAAGAAGGCGAAGCAGGTGCTGAAGCCGGGCGAAGAAGCGACCGTGGTGATGAAGACCAGCTGCGGCACCTTTGAGATCGCCCTCGACACCGAGCGCGCTCCGAAGACCGCCAACTCCTTCGCCTTCCTGGTCGAAGAAGGCTTCTACGACGACCTCACCTTCCACCGCGTGGTCCCGGAATTCGTGATCCAGGGCGGCGACCCGGAAGGGACCGGCACCGGCGGCCCCGGCTACAAGGTTGAAGAGAAACCGCCCGCAAACCTCGCCTACACCAAAGGGATCGTCGCGATGGCGAAGAGCTCGGCCGAGCCGCCCGGCACCTCCGGCAGCCAGTTCTACGTCGTCACCGCCCCCGACGCCGGCCTGCCGCCCGAATACGCCCTGGTCGGCAAAGTCAGCAAGGGCTACTCGGCCGTCGAACGGATCGAAAAGCTCGGCGGGCCGGAAGAAAAACCGAAACAGACCGTCCTGATCGAAGAAGCGACGCTCCAACGCGGCTGACGCACCCGCCTCGCCGGCCAGCTACTCTGGCCGGGTGGCCAAGGTGGATGTAGGCGACCAGGCTCCCGATTTCACACTCCCGGGAACGGGGGACAGGACCTACCGCCTCTCGGACTACCGGGGCCGCAATGTGATCCTCGCCTTCTATCCGGGCGACGCGACCACCGTCTGCACGAAGCAGTTCTGCAACTACCGTGACGAAGGCGACCGCCTCGACGAGCTGGAGGTCGAGGTGCTGGGGATCTCGCCGCAGTCGGTCGACTCGCACGAGCACTGGGTCAAAGAGCAGGAACTCAACGTGCCGCTGCTGGCGGACGAGGATCTGGCCGTGGCGAAGAGCTACGGCGTCACCGGCTGGATCGGGCCGCTGGCGCGGTTCACCGAGCTGAAGGACGCGCCGGGCGGCCGCTACGTGCAGCGGGCGATCTTCGTCATCGACGGCGAGGGCGTCGTCCGCCACAAGACGGTTTCGCGCACCGGCGCCAGCTACGAGTCGGTCGAGGACCTCGAGCAGGCACTCGCCTCGATCGGCTGATGGCGCTGGAGCCGGAGGCCTTCGAGGTCGGCCCGGCGCCGCTGCTGCGCGGCGAAGCGGAAGGGGAGGGGCCACCGGCTGTCCTCTGCCACGGGATCACGGCGACGCGGCGCTACGTCGTCCATGGCTCGCGGGCGCTGGCCCGGGCGGGCCACCGGATCGTCGCCTACGATGCCCGCGGCCACGGCGATTCCCAACCAGCCCCGGTGGGGGAGGGTTATGGATACCCGGAGCTGGTTGACGACCTCGAGCGGGTGGTGGCAGCGCAAGTAGGCGAGGAGGACCGCTTCCTGCTCGGCGGCCACTCGATGGGCGCCCATACCGCGGTTGCCTACGCGCTGCGGCATCCCGAGCGGCTAGCCGGCCTGGCAGTGATCGGACCGACTTTTCTCGGCGAGATCAAGCCGGAGTCGGCCGAGTACTGGGACGGTCTGGCGGCGGCACTGGACGCCGATGGGATCGACGGCTTCGTCGCCTACATCGGCGAGCGCCAGGGGATCGACCCGCGCTGGCGCGAATCGGTGCCCCGCTTCACCCGCGAGCGGATGCTGCGGCAGGGCGACCTCGGGGCGCTGGCGGAGGCGCTGCGGCAGGTCCCGCGCTCGCGCCCGTTCGAGTCGATGGACGAACTGGCGCGGCTGGAGATGCCGGCGCTGGTGGTCGCCAGCAACGACGACGCCGACCCCGGCCATCCCTACGCGGCCGCCGCGGCCTACGCGGAGGCGATGCCGCGGGCCGAGCTGATCAGCGAGGACGAGGGGGAGTCGCCGCTGGCTTGGCAGGGGGGCAAGCTCTCCCGCGCCTTAGCGGCGTTTTACGCCCAAGCTTTATCTTCCGCTGCGTGAAGACGATGAGCTTCCCCAGCGAGTGGGCCCTGCGGCGGGCGATCGCCTTCTTCGCCGCAATCGGGATCGGCGTCGCCACCTACATCGCGATCGTCGAGGGAGGCGGCGGCGCACCGGCCTGCCTCGCCGGCGGCAGCGGCTGCGAGACCGTCGCCAAGAGCTCCTACTCGCACGTCGCCGGGATCAACATCGCCGTCTTCGGGATCGTCGGCTACGTCCTTCTGCTGGTGAGCGCCTTCTTCGCCAACGACCTCGCGCGCCTCGGCGGCTTCGCCGTCGCCCTCGGCGGCTTCGGCTACAGCGTCTTCCTCACCTACCTGGAGATCTTCAAGATCGAAGCGATCTGCCAGTGGTGCGTGGGGAGCGCCATCCTGATGACGATCCTCTTCCTCTTGAACGCGACCAGGCTGATCGGCTACGGCGGCATCGAGGAAAGGGCGCATCCGCGTGAGCGCCGGGCCTGAGCGCCGCCAGCGCCTGCTGCAGCTGGCCGCCGGCGCGGCGTTTTTGATGCTTGCGATCGTCCTCGTACTGATCGTCGTCAACTCCAGCAACGGAGACGGCGGCGACACGACGATCGACGACGCGGCCGAAGCCAACCGCGAGCTCGCCGGGATTCCGCAGGAAGGGATGGTCCTCGGCGATCCTAAGGCGCCCGTCGAATTGGTCGAGTTCGGCGACCTGCAGTGCCCGGCCTGCGCGGGCTACGCGAAGGAAATCCTGCCGCCAATTATCGAAAACCAGGTCAAGAAAGGCGAGGTCAAGCTCGACTTCCGCAACCTGACGATCATCGGCCCCGAATCGATCCCCGCCGGAGCGGCGGCGCTAGCCGCGGGCGAACAGGGCCGCGGCTGGAACTACATCGAGATCTTCTACAGAAACCAGGGCGCCGAGCGCTCCGGCTACGTCACCGACGAATTCATGGAAGCGGTGGCCAAGGCGGCCGGCGTCGAAAACCTCGCCAAATGGAACCAGGACCGCAAGCAGCTGACCGGCGGAGTCGAAAAGACGACCGCAGAAGCCGAAAAGCTCGGATTCCACGGAACGCCGTCATTTGCCGTCAAAGGCCCGGGCAGCGACGGCCTGGAACTCCTAGGCACGCCCGAAGGCACGGGATCCCTCGAAGAAGCGATCGAAAAGGCCTCCTAGCGAAGCGCCCCCCGCATTTGCCCCGCTATGCGACGCAAAAGAGGGGCACACTCCCTTCAAGTTGACATAACCACCATTATCGTGCGTTGGATCAGGCAGGAGCACCGAATCGGCACAACCTTCAGCTGAGGCTGGCGCTGCCCCTCACCAGGGGCCTGACGATCGGGGGCGCCTTCGGCAACTCGGCGTGCTCGACCTCGCGGACCTCGAAGCCGGCGGCACCGAGGCCGGCGACCGTGTCGCGGTTGCAGTGGCAGCCGTCGCCGAGGAAGCGCCAGGGTTTTTCGAGGCGGTCCTGCCACCTCGCGAGATCGGCGTTGTGGGAGCGGACGTGCTCGAGGAAGAGCAACTGCCCGCCGGGTGCGAGGACGCGTGCGATCTCCTTCAAGGCTGCCGGCTGATCGGGGACGGTGCAGAGAACGAGCGTGACGACCACGGTGTCGAAGCTGTCGTCCTCGACCGGCAGCGCTTCGGCACCGGCTTCCAGCAGCTCGGCGCCGGGACAGCCCTCCTTCGCCCGCTTGCGAAGCTGCTTGAACATATGCGGGTCCGGCTCGGTGAGGACGAGGGTGTCGATGCCCTCGTGCGGATACAGCTCCATGTTCAATCCGGTTCCAGAGCCCAGCTCCAGCACCCTCCCCCGCGCCTGCGCTAGCAGCGCGGCGCGCATCTCCCTCAGCCCCGCCTCTTCGCTTGCCGCGAAGGCCCGGTCGTAGAGGGCCGAGAAGGCTCGGCCCCAGGTCGCGTCGTAGATCCGTCCCATCTGAAGCTGCCTTACGGGCGCCGGCCGTCCCGGGTTCAGCTAGCTAGGCGGCGTCGTGCGAGCGCGCCTGCTCGTCCTCGAGCGTTTCGTCCTGGCCGGGCTCGCTGGCCGCCGCCCGCTCCTCGTAGGCCTGACGGGCGCTGTGGTCGACCTCGATCATCAGCTTGTCGACCTTCATCGCTCGGCCGAGCCCCTCGCGCCATTTGCGCGGGAGCGGCGCGAGGATCTTGTAGAGGGCGCCGTTGGCCCGCGGGACGAAGACGTCGAAGCGCGGCACTTCCATCGCCTCGACGATCTCGTTCGCCACGTCGGAGGCCTCGACCGGTTTCACCCATTTCTGCCCGACGCCGCTGGTCAGCTCGGTGTTGACCACGGTCGGCATCACACAGAGGACCTCGACGCCGGTATCGCGCAGCTCCGCCCGCACCGCCTCGCTGAGGCCGACGACGGCGTGCTTGGTCCCCGAGTAGGTGGCGATTCCCGGGATCCCCGATTTCCCCGCCTGCGAGGCGATGTTGACGATGTACCCGCCGCCGCGCGGGCGCAGGCGCTTGATCGCCAGCTGCGTGCCGGTGATGACGCCGTGCAGGTTGATGTCGATCTGGCGCCGGACCGACTCCGGGCTCTCGTCCTCGAACGGGGTCACCGGCATGATCCCGGCGTTATTGACGACGGCGTCGACCGGGCCGAGCTGCCGTTCGGCCTCGTCGAGGAAGCGCTCGAAGGAGCCGCGGTCGGTGACGTCGAGCGGCAGCGCAACCGTGCCGCCGCCGAGCTCCGCTGCCGTCTTTTCCGCCAGCTCCAGCTCGAGGTCGCCGATCGCGACGCGGCAGCCCTTCGCGACCAGCGCCGTCGCCGTCGCCTTGCCGATCCCGCGCGCACCGCCGGTGATCGCCACGACCTTGCCGCTCAGTGACCGCCGCTCTTTCGCCATCCTGCTCCTCCTCTGTTGCCGCGACCCGCCCCTAGGCCGCCGGTTTGTAGACGGTGACCACGGCGGCGCCGCCGAGGCCGATGTTGTGCTGGAGGGCGGTCTTCGCGCCCTCCACCTGGCGCTTGTCGGCTTCGCCGCGCAGCTGCCAGGTCAGTTCCGAGCACTGCGCCAGCCCGGTCGCGCCCAGCGGGTGGCCCTTGGAGATCAGCCCACCAGACGGGTTGACGACGGGGCCGCTGCCGCCATAGGTGGTCGCTTCCGCCTCGACCAGCTTGTGCGCCTCGCCCTCGGCCGCGAAGCCGAGCGCTTCATACGTGATGAGCTCATTGGCGCTGAAGCAGTCGTGGAGCTCGCAGACGTCGACTTCCTCGGCCCCCACTCCGGCTTCCTCGTAGGCGATCTTCGCCGCCGTCCGCGACATGTCCGAGCCGACGATCGTCATGCAGTCGGCGTTCTCGTCGAAGGTCGAGGAGAGGTCGGTGACCATCGACTGGCCGGCGATCTCGACCGCCTGCTCCCAGAGGCCGTTGCGGTCGACGTAGGCCTCGGAGGCGACGATCGCGCAGGCCGAGCCGTCGGAGGTCGGCGAGCACTGCAGCTTGGTCAGCGGGTCGTGGATCATCTTCGCCGCCTTGATGTCCTCGAGCGAGTACTCGTCCTGGAACTGGGCGTAGGGGTTGTTGACCGAATGCTTGTGGTTCTTCCAGCCGATCCAGGCGTAGTGGTCGGGTTCGGAGCCGTACTTCTGCATGTGGTCGCGGCCGGCGTTGCCGAACATCTGCGGCGCCGGCGGCGAGGCCTCCGGGTCGCGGATCTCGAACATCCGCATCGCGTGCTTGTCGAGGGCGTTGGTGCGGTCGGTGTACTTGACGCCCAGCGAGCCCGGCTCCATCTTCTCGAAGCCCAGCGCCAGCGCGCAGTCGACGAGCCCGCCCTTGACCGCCTGGCGGGCCAGGAACAGGGCCGAGGAGCCGGTCGAGCAGTTGTTGTTGACGTTGACGACCGGGATCCCGGTGAGGCCGAGCTGGTAGAGCGCCCGCTGGCCGTAGGTGGAGTCGCCGTAGCAGTAGCCGGCGTAAGCCTGCTCGACGTCCTCGTAAGGGATGCCGGCGTCGGCAAGCGCCTTGGTCCCCGCCTCTTTGGCCCAGTCCGGGTAGTCGCCCTCCTTGGTGCCGGGCTTCTCGAACTTGGTCATCCCGACCCCGATCACATACGTCTTGCTGCTCAAGTCTCCGCTCCTCCTACGTTTGGCTGACCAGCCAAATCTACCGCGGATACCGGATTTGGCCAGAGCCGCCAGGCGAGGAAGGCGATCGCGATGCCCAGCGTGCTGCCGGTGGCGCGCTGACCGGCGGCGTGGATGGCCCCCTCCCCCACCGTCGTGCTCATCACCACGACGAAGGTGGTGATCGCCGCGGTGAAGAGCGCGTACTGGACAGTCAGGAGGCCGAAGGAGAGCGCCGCGGCGACCGTGAGGACGATGCCGAGGGCGAGGTCCTCGCCGGCGAAGGCCTCGGCGAGGGCGGTGGCGATGACCAGGCCGAGGACGGTGCCGAGGGCGCGGAGGATCAAGCGGTGGTCGGTCTCCGAGCGGACCGGACGCATGACGAAGAGGATCGTCAGCGGAATCCAGTAGCCATGCTGGTGGAGGCCGAGGATCCAGTACGCGGCGACGCCGGCAGCCAGGGCGGCGCCGAAGCGGATGCCGTGGCGGGCGCTCTCCGACGTGAGGGCGAGGTTGGAGCGCAGCGCGGCGCGGGCCGCAGCCGAATCCCAGGCCTTTTCGGGCTGGTCGGCCTGCTTGTCCACCGCGATCCAGACGATCAGCGACCAGGCAACTTGGGTAAGGGCGCCGACGGTTCCCCAGAGGAGCGCCGGCAGCGCGTCGGAGGCGGGAAGGAAGAGGCCCTGCGCGATCAGCATCCCGAGGGTGACCGAGAGACCGACGATCGCCAGGCGCAGCGAGACGGCAAAGCAGTAGCCGGCGAGAAGCCCGAGCAGGCCGAGGGCCAGGACCGCGGTCGGCGCCGTCTGGCTGCTGAGGACGCCGATGCAGCCGGCGAGCCCGATCAGCGGCGCCGTCGCCCCCTGCCAACCGGCGCGGGGCCTGGCCGGCGCGTCCATTCCCGGGAAGCCGTTGATCAGGGCCCCGACCGCGATCGCCCCCTGCGTGGGATCGTCGAAGCCGAGCTCGAGGACGAGGACGAGGCCGATCGGCACCGCCAGCAGGGCGCCGCGACGGAGCGCCGGGCCCGGCGCGCTCGGGCCGATCGCGAAGAGCGGCGAGGCGCGCAGTTCTCGCGCCCTCCCGGAGGCGTTGAAGAGACGCGACGATGACCGCCGTTCCGGCACGGCCCTGAGGGTAACCTGAGGGGTCGTGGTTCACGCCGTCGTCAGCACCCCCGACCCCTCATCCGGGGTCGGAATCTTCGCCGCCCTCGCAGCCGGAGTCGTCTCCTTCCTCTCCCCCTGCGTGCTGCCGTTGGTGCCCGGCTATCTCTCGGCGGTGACGGGGGTGTCGGCAAACGAACTCGACGATGCCGGCTGGCGCCGGGTCCTCGGCCCGAGCCTGCTCTTCGTCGCCAGCTTCTCGGCGATCTTCATCATCCTCGGCCTCACCGCGACCGGCCTCGGCTCGGCGCTCCAGGACCACAAGGAGCTGCTGACCAAGATTTCCGGAGTGCTGATCATCGCCATGGGAGTCCTCTTCGTCGCCTCCCTCTTCATCACCCGCCTCAACCGGGAGTGGCACGTCGACGCCCTGCTGGCGCGGGCGGGCAAAGGCGGCCCGATCGTCGCCGGCGCCGCCTTCGCGATCGCCTGGACTCCCTGCATCGGCCCCACCCTGGGGGCGATCCTCTCCGCCGCCGCCCTCACCGACTCGGTCGGCCGTGGCGCTTTCCTCCTAGCCGTCTACAGCGCCGGCCTGGCGATCCCCTTCCTCCTCACGGCCGTCGCCTTCTCCCAGATGACCACGGCCTTCGCCGTCGTCAAGCGCCACTACCAGACGATCGTTGCCGTAGGTGGCGTGATCCTGATCGCCATGGGCTTCCTCATCCTCAGCGGCGAAATGTCGCGCCTGAACCTAGAAGCCCAGAACTGGCTAGAAAGCTCAGGCATCAACTTCTTCAACCTCTGAGAGACCACATGGCCGGCGCATCTCTGCGTCCTCAGTCGGCCAAATAGCGCTGCTATTCGGCCTTCCTGCGTCCTTGACCTGCTTGGCCCTGCGGCCTCTCAGTTTTGAACCGGAGTAGCGGTCTCGAGCTCTTTCCCGACCGCCTCGACGATCTCCAGGCCATCGTCCTCGAGGTCCCGGGAGCAGACGATCCGGAACCGCCCCGTCCCGATCTCCCCGTCGGGCACCACCGGCAACCCCCGAATCGTGTCCCACCCCAACCGCTCGACCTCGAACGGATTCATCCGCACCTCCGCCGCCGGGAACGGGCAGTTCGAGTTGTGCTGATCGATCGCCTTGGAGATCGCCTCGAGGTTCTTCGCCTCCGGGGAAGCCATGCGGGAAGTCTAAGCGGCGGGAACGCGCCACCGGCCGCAGGACCCTTGAGTAAAGTGGCGAATCCACCTTCATGGCGCTGGTCTTGGCGTGCACCGAAGGCGGGCGCAACGGCGGGCTGGTCTGGCTGATCATCCTCGCGGCACTTGCGCTCTGGATCGCGGTCACGGCCCTGATCGTCAGATCGGCGGCGGACCGGAGGGAGAGGCGGCTGTTGCTGGGCTTCTGATGGGCTCGGTCGTGCTCGGCCCGCTGATCTTCGCCCCCTACTACACCGGCCTCTTCGGCCACGACCGCACCGGCGCACTCGCCCTGCTCCTGGCGATTCCCGGCCTGATCGGGGTGGTGATCGCCCATGCGACGGGTGCGGCGAACCGAGTAAGGGCCTTTCTGATCAGCACCTGGGGAGCGATCTTCCTCGCCGGAGGAAGCCTCATCATGTTCGTGGTCGCCGTCACGGTCGGCGGCGCCTGTCTCGAGTGACGCGAACGCTCTGGTCCCCGTCCCTTCGCCGTCCTACGATCGGTGGGTGAGTTCCGAAGAGCGGACGGTTGCGCATCTAGACATGGACGCGTTCTATGCGTCGGTGGAGCTGCGGCGGCGGCCGGAGTTGCGGGGGAAGCCGGTGGTGGTCTGCGGGTCGGGGCCGCGGGCTGTGGTGACGACGGCTAGTTATGAGGCGCGGAAGCTGGCTGGGATCCATTCGGCGATGCCGGCGGCGGTGGCTCGGCGGCGGTTGCCGGACGCGATCTATCTGCGGCCGGACTTTCCTGCCTATCGGGAGGCTTCGGGGCAGGTCATGGACATCCTCCGCGGCAACGTCGAGGTGGTCGAGGTCGTGGGGCTCGACGAGGCCTATCTGGACCTGACCGGGTTGTTCTCGCCGAAGGCGACGATGCGGCGGGTGCAGACCGAGATCCGGACGGAGACGCAGTTGACCTGCTCGGTCGGGATCTCGGAGTCGAGGATGCTGGCCAAGATCACCAGCGAGCTCGGCAAGCCGCGGGGGCTCGTCGTCCTCTCCCGCGAGCAGGCGCTGGAGCGGTTTGCGGACACCTCCCCCGGTCTGATCCCCGGCATCGGGCCGAAAACGGTCTCGCGGCTCGAGTCGATGGGGATCCGGACGCTCTCGGACCTGCGAGGGCGGAGCCGGGAGGAGCTCGAATCCTCCTTCGGGCCGCGCTCGGGCGCCTGGCTGCACACCCGGGGCAACCTTCTCGACGCCACCCCGGTCACTCCCGAACACGAGACGAAATCCCAGTCGACCGAGATCACCTTCGACGTCGACGTCTCCCAGCGCGCCGAGCTGGAGCGCCACCTGCACGAGCTCTCAGAGGAGCTCTGCCGGCGCCTGCGCAAGCGGGAGCTTGCCGGGCGCTCGATCGGGATCAAGGTCCGGCTCGACGACTGGACCAACGTCACCCGCTCCCACACGATCGACGAGCCGACCGACGACCCGGAGGTCGTCGGCCCGATCGCCCTGGAGCTGCTGCGCGCCTACGACCCGCAGCGCCCCGTGCGTCTCCTCGGCGTCCGCGTCGCCTCCTTCGGCTCTGCTGAGGAGACGAGCGAGCCGGAGCCGACAGATGGTCAGCTCCGGCTCGGCCTCGCCGGTTGAAGTCGTGGCTCCTATGGACGCACACCGTCCGAAAAGGAACCACGGGATGACCTACCGGGTTGCCATCACGGTCCCGATGCCCGGGAAGCCCAGCTTCTCCTTGACGGCCGTCGTCAGGTCGTAGTCACGGCCGGCGACGTAGGGGCCGCGGTCGATCACCGGGACGGTGACGCTGCGGCCGTGGTAGCGAAGCTTCACCATCGTCCCGCAGGGCAGCGTCTTGTTTGCGACGCCCATCGTCCCCGGCATCAGGGTCCCGCCGCAGGCGACGCCATTGCCGTAGAGGCCCGGGCCGTAGTAGGAGGCGCCGGCCAGGCGGTAGGCGGTCAGCTTCCGCGCCGGGCTCTTCGAGCCTGCCGTGCGGCGGTCGTGGAGGCCGTAGGCGCGGACCGCGTAGGTGCCGGTCCGGCCGGGCACCCAGCGCACGGCGAACGTCCCGTTCGCCTTCGTGGTCAGGCCGCGGACGCCGCCGTCAGGACCGCGGAAGACGATCTTGAGGCGGTGACGGCCGCTCGGCCGCACCTTGCCGCGCACCGCCAGGCCGTTCCCCTTCAGCACGGAGTGCGTGGTGAGGTGCAGGGAGACGTGGGCGCGCGAGCGCTCGTGGCGGTGATGGCTCGCAGGCTGCGCCGCCGCCGGCGCCAGGCCGGTCGTGAGCGCAGCGGCAGCCGCCACCGCGGGCAGGATTCTTCGCATCTGGTCAGCTCGCTTTCGTAGCCGCCTACGGGGTTAGCTGACGGGCTCGCAGTCGCCGGCACCTCCGGCTCCCGCTACGGGCGGCTCGCCACCCGATTCGCCCCGGCCGCGCGCTCAGGCGCGGCAGTGGGTCCCCCGCTCCCCCACGCTGGCGCGAAGGACTCGGCAGGTTGTTTGGCTCGTTCTCTGACCGAACACGCTAGGAAAGGGATCGTTGCGCAAATGTGAGCGGACGCACACAGAACCCGGATGAACGTAAATGTGCAGCGCCTGCCCGGGATTCGGCTCCAGAAGCGGTTTGCGTGTTCACAAAGGGCTGGACAGCTGTGCGACGATGTCTTCCATGACGAAGCCCGAACGACTCAGCGGCCTGGACACCTCCTTCCTGCACCTGGAGCGCTCCGGCGCCCACATGCACGTCGCCTCGGTCTCGATCTTCGAAGGCGAAGCGCCTACCCACCAGGAGTTTCGCGAGCACATCGGCTCGCGCCTGCACCTGGTGCCGCGTTTCCGCCAGAAGCTGCGCTTCGTCCCGCTCGCCCAGAGCCGGCCGGTCTGGGTCGACGACCCGCACCTCAACCTCGAGTACCACGTGCGCCAGACCGCGCTGCCGGCGCCGGGCTCCGACGAGCAGCTGCGCAACCTCGCGGCGCGGATCTTCTCCCAGCAGCTCGACCGCTCGAAGCCGCTCTGGGAGCTGTGGCTGGTCGAGGGCCTGAGCGACGAACGCTTCGCGATCGTTGGCAAGAGCCACCACGCCCTCGTCGACGGCGTCTCCGGCGTCGACATCACCACGGTCCTCTTCGACCTCGACTCCGAGCCGCAGGGCACGCCGGACAAGGCGCCGCCGTGGCTGGCCGCGCCCGAACCGACCGACACCCAGCTGCTGGGCGAAGCGCTGAAAGAGCGGATGACGAGCCCGTATGAGATCTACCGCGGCGTCCGCGCGGCGCTGCGGGGCCCGCGCCAGGTCGTCAACGCCCTTGGCGCCACCTCGAAGATGGTGACGGCGGGCATGTCGGCGCCCGACACCGTCTTCAACGTCGAGATCGGCCCCCACCGCCGCTTCCAGATGGTCCAGGCAGATCTCAGCGATCTGAAGCGGGTCAAGGACGCCCACGGCGGCACCGTCAACGACGTCATCCTCTCGATGGTCACCGGCGCTATCGGCAAGTACCTGCGGGCCCGTGGCCACGACACCGAGGGACTCGAGTTGCGGGCGATGGTCCCGGTCAGCGTCCGCGCCGAAGAGGAGCACGGCGCCCTCGGCAACCGCATCTCGGCGATGTTCGCGCCGCTGCCGGTCTGGTGCGAGGACCCGGTCGAGCGCCTCCACGTGGTGACCCGCGAGATGGGCGACCTCAAGTCATCCGGCCAGGCGGTCGGGGCCGAGATCCTCACCAAGCTGACCGACTTCGCTCCCGGCACGATCGCCACCCAGGCGGCGCGCCTGCAGCCGGCCCAGCGCTTCTTCAACCTCGTCGTCACCAACGTGCCGGGGCCGCAGTTCCCGCTCTACGTGCTCGGCCGGCGGATGGAGTCGTTCTTCCCGATGGTGCCGCTGGCCCGGCGCCAGGCCCTCTGCGTCGGGATCATGTCCTACAACGGCCAGGTCAACTTCGGCCTCGTCGGCGACTACGACGCGATGGCCGACCTCGACAGCTTCGCCCTCGACCTCGAGGCAGCGACCAATGAGGTCATCGACACGGCGCCGAAGGCGGCGCCGAAGAACGGCAGCAAGAACGGCGCCAAGAGCAGCGGCAAGAAGAAGGCCAAAAAGGCCAAAGCCGCGGCGTCCAGCAACGGCGCCGGGCCTAGCGCTGCAGCTCGCCGCTGATTTCGAACGGGAAGCCGTCGGTTAAGTAGAGCCAGTCGAGGCGGCGGGCGCTGAAACCGCGGGCGCGGCCGTCGGCGTTGACGACGACTGCGGTGATCCGGGAGAAGCGGCCGGGCTGCGGCAGTCGCACCGTCAGCCGGCCTCCCGCCTGCTTGAAGTTGATTCGCGAGACCGTGCGCCCGTGGCGCTCGCTGCCGACCCGCCCGACCAGCGCCAGCCCAGCCGCAGTCCCGACCGGCGCCGTCAGGTGCACGACCACCGCGCGGCCGCTCCGCGCGTGCACCCGCAGCAGCTGGAAGGTGGTGTGGTTGAGGAAGCGGGTAAGGCGCCCACCGCTCAGCGGCAGGTGCCCCTGGCGCGGCAGGTCTGGATAGAGGCGGCTCTCGCGGAACCCCTGCCCTGCCCGCCACTCCGCCACCGCGGCGGCGAAGCGGGTGAAGTCGTGGCTGAAGCCTGAGGGGCCGGCGGCGCGAATCGCCCGTTCGTAGCTGGCGACGGAGAAGCCGCCCGGCTTCGCCCTGACCGCGCCCGCCCAAGCCTTGCGGATAATCGACTTGCCGTAGCGGCGGGCCAGCCACTGGTTCCAGACTGCGCTGCCGTACTCCTTGATCGAGCTCGCGGTCAGCGGCGTTTCCCACAGCTTCACCCAGCGGCGGACGTAGCGCAGGTAGTCGTCGATGCCGTTGTAGACCTGGTCCTCCATCCAGGTCGCGCTCGACTCGGCGAACCAGGGGTCCTGGTAGGCGTCGTAGCCGAACTGGAGGATGTGGTTGTACTCGTGGGCGAAGGTCACCTCGAGGTCGTTCAGTGGCTTCGTCCCCGGGAACTCGAAGGCGCTGTAGTCGTTGTCGAGGACGAGATAGCCGTGCAGGTGGCGCGGGATCCGGCCCTTCTTGCCCTGGCCGCGGTCGGGGGCGGCGTAACCGAACAGTTCGCCGCCGATCTGCGAGAGGTAGACGTCGGTCTTGCCGCGGTGGCTGCCCTGGCGCCCGTCGCTGCGCGGCTCGGCCCAGCCGAGCTTCTCGTTCTCGATCTGGTGGACGTGTTCGGCGACCCGCAGCACCCGTTCGACGAAGTCGGGGATGCCGTTGGCGTTGCGGTCTGAGAGGTTCGGCGCGTCGAGTCCCTCCGCCACCCAGTGGACGCAGAAGTGGGGTGAGCAGGCCGGCGATTTTTTCGCCTCAGGGACCGAGTAGGCATTGCGGTTCGGATCCGGGTCTTCGGTCGGCCGCGGGCGCTCTTCGGTCGGCCGCGCCTGCGGCAGGATGAACGGCTTTTGGGATTCAGAGGCGAGGGAGGCTTCCGAGAGATCCGTCGCTGCGTGGGCAGCAGGCGCCGCGGCGAGGGCCATTAGCAGCACCGCCGAGGTTCCGACCAGGTGGCGCCGGCGGTTCCGCATGCATCGAAAACCCTACTGAGGGCCGGAAGTACCGCCCTGATCGAGATGAAGCTGAGGGGGTCCTGTTGATGAAGGGATTACGCTCCGCGAGCCGATGCGTATCGCCCTCGCCCAGATCAACCCCACCGTCGGCGCGATCGACGCCAACGCGGCGAAAGTAGCCGAGTGGATCGGTCGCGCCCGCGACGAGGGCGCCGAGCTGGTGATCTTCCCCGAGCTCTGCATCCCCGGCTATCCGGCCGAGGACCTCTACCTGAAGCGCCACTTCCTCGCCGCCAACCAGCGCGCGGTCGAGGAGCTGGCGAAGGAGGCGACCGGGATCGCCGCGCTGGTCGGCTTCGCCGAGCCGGTCGCCGAGCCCGCCGACTACCGCCGCGCCCACAACTCGACCGCGGTCCTCGCCGACGGGGCCCTGCAGGCGGTCTACCGCAAGAACCGGCTGCCCAACTACTCGGTCTTCGACGAGCAGCGCTACTTCGTCCCCGGCACCGAGACGTGCTCGGTCGCGGTCGGGGGCGAGAAGGTCGGGGTGACGATCTGCGAGGACGTCTGGCTCCCCGGCGGCCCTTCCCAGACCGAGGCCGAGGAAGGCGCGCGGCTGATCGCAAACCCCTCCGGCTCCCCGTACCACCGCGGCAAGGGTCGCGAGCGGGAAACGATGTTCTGCGAACGCTCGCGCGCCTACGACGCCTACTTCGCCTTCTGCAACCTGGTCGGTGGCCAGGACGAGCTCGTCTTCGACGGCCAGAGCCTCGTCACCGCCCCCGACGGGAGCGTCATCGCCCGTGCCGCCCAGTTCGAGGAGGAGCTGCTGGTCTGCGAGATCCCCTCAGATGGGCCGGGACCCTTGGCCCAGCCGCTCGGCGACCTCGACGAGGTCTACGGCGCCCTCACCCTCGGTCTGCGCGACTACGTCGAGAAGAACGGCTTCAAGCACGTCGGCGTCGCCCTCTCGGGCGGGATCGATTCGGCCCTGGTGGCGATGCTCGCCGCCGACGCGGTCGGCCCGGAGCGGCTCTCCTGCGTCGTCATGCCCTCCCCCCACTCCAGCTCCGACACCCAGCAGGACGCCCGCGACATCGCCGCCAACCTCGGCTGCGAGCTGCTCGAGATCGGGATCGAGCCGATGATGCAGGGATACGAGGAGGCGCTGAGCGGGCTGCTGCGTTCCGGCGAGGAGCCCGCGGCGGGCGAGGACGCGGTGCCGCGCGACCCGGCGCGGCCCTCCGAGCCCGACCTCGCCGCCGAGAACATCCAGGCGCGCATCCGCGGCAACCTGATGATGGCGCTCTCCAACCGCCACGGCTGGCTGGTCTTGACGACCGGCAACAAGAGCGAGATGTCGGTCGGCTACGCGACCCTCTACGGCGACATGGCGGGCGGCTTCGCGGTGATCAAGGACGTGCCGAAGGGGCTCGTCTACGAACTGGTCGAACGACGCAACCAGCGCGAGGGGCGCGAGCTGGTGCCGGCAAGCGTGATCGAGCGCCCGCCCTCGGCCGAGCTGCGCCCCGACCAGCTCGACGAGGACTCGCTGCCGCCCTACGATCTGCTCGACCGCATCCTCGAGAGCTACGTCGAGCGCGACGAGGGGCGCGACGAGCTGATCGCCGCCGGGATGCCGGCCGAGACCGTCGACGAGGTGATCCGCCTGGTCGACCGCGCCGAGTACAAGCGCCGCCAGGCGGCCCCGGGCATCCGGATTACCCCGCGGGCGTTCGGCAAGGACCGGCGCCTGCCGATTACGAATCGGTTTGGCGGATAGCTAAGCGCCCGGTCGCGGGCGGACCGCCATGGTCATACGGGCGAGGGCGCACAGTTTTCCCTCCTCGTTGAGGACCTCGCACTCCCAGAGCCAGGTGGTGCGGCCGCGGTGCCGGGCCTTCGCCCGGACTTCCACCGACCCCGAGGTGACCGGGCGGATGAAGCTGACGTCGATCGACTGGCCCATCGCCGTCATCCCGTCGTCGTAGACGGCGCCGGCGGTTGCCCAGGAGCAAACGCTCTCCACCACCGTTGACATCACACCGCCGTGCATCAGCCCGAACGGCTGGCGCAGATCGTCGCGGAACTGGATGCGGGCGCGGGCGTCGTCGGGGTCGTGGTTGAGCCACTCGGTCCCGATCAGCTCGTCGAAGTGCTGCGGCTTAACCTGAGCGTCGTCGTTCACAGCTGGGGACCCTAATAGGCTTGCCCCCTCGTGGCGCTGAGTGACGACCAGAAGGCGATCCTACGGCTGCTCGCGCAGAGGGGTGCGCAGGGCTACGAGGATCTTGCGGCGCTGATGGGGATCTCGGTCGACGAGGCCCACCGGCGGGCGCAGCGGGCGGCGGCGGATCTGGAAGCGGAAGGGATACCCGCGCCCCAAATTCCGGAGCCTGGGGGCGAGGGGGGTCCCCCCTCCGTCGCAAAAGATGGGAAGGCTCCTGCGGGGGGACCCCCCTCGCCGAAGGCACCGGATCCTCCGCCTTCACCTAAAAAGAAGCCGGAGCCCGTCAAGCCGATCCCTCATCACGAGCATGGGCACAGCCCGAAGGAGATCGCGCATGAGGCGAAGCTGCTGGAGAGCCGTGGGCTTTGGGCGATCTTGGCCGGGGTCGCGATCGTCGTGCTGTTCGTGGTGATCCTCTTCGTGGCTGGTGGTGACGACGGCTCCGAGTCTTCGAGCACCACCACCGCTTCTGCGACTCAGAGCAGCTGCGAAGAGCCGACGGGGGCGGCGCCGAAGGCGAACGGGAAAGCGATCGCGGTTCTTGCTGCCTCGGCGGTCAAAGCTGGGAAAGAACCGACGCGGGCGGTGCTGAACCCGGTCGACGGCAGCGGAGCCCGCGGGCTGGTCGTCTTCGGGCGGGTGAAGAACAGCCTGGCGCTGCAGGTCGCCGCCGAAGGACTGCCGCCGCTGCCGAAGTGCGGCGGCTACACGATCTGGCTCGCCGCCTCGCCGGCCAAAATGCTGCCGCTGGCTTCGACCGAAGTGGCAAAGAACGGGCAGATCCGGGCGCAGGTCGGCGTCCCGGTGGAAATCCTCGCCTACCTGGCGAACGAAACCTTCGACCAGATCGCGGTCACGGCAACCGACGAATCGGAGCTGAAAGCCAGCCTGGCCGAGGCGACGAAAGAAAAGGCCGCCCCCAAGTACACCGGCACCGAAGTCCTCCGCGGCACGGTCAGCGGCCCGATCGTCGGCGTCGCCCAACGCCTCCAAGAAAAAGAAAAGGAATAAGCGCTAGCTGCCCGGCAGGAGCTTCCCCGGGTTCATGATCCCGGCCGGATCTAGCTGCTCCTTGACGGCGCGCAAGATGCCGAGGCCGGTTCGTCCCACCTCGGCCTCCATGTAGGGGCGGTGGTCGCGGCCGATCGCGTGGTGGTGGGTGATCGTGCCGCCGTGGGCGACGATCGCCTCCGAGGCGGCCTGCTTGACCGCGCGCCACTGCTCGACCTCGGCGCCGCGGCGGGAGCGGGAGATGAAGGTGAAGTAGAGCGAGGCGCCGTCGGTGTAGGCGTGGGACAGGTGGCAGAAGACGAGACCGGGGGTCCCCTGCTCGGTCAGGGCGCTGCGGATGGTGTCGCCGACGGCGCTGTGCAGCTCCTCGAGGCGGTTCCAGGTGTGGGAGGTCTCGAGCGTCTCCACCATCGCCCCCATCTCCATCAGGGTGTCGCGGAGGTAGGGCCCCTGGTAGCGGCCGTGCTCCCAGGCGTTCCCGGCAGCCTGGCCGAGGTAGGCGGCACCGCCGTCGCGCAGCGCCCGTACGGTGAGGGCGCGCCTGCGGGCCACGTGCTCCTGGTCGCCCTCGAAGCCGACGATCATCAGCGCCCCGCCGCGCCGCTTGCGCAGGCCGAGGTAGCCGTCGAAGAGGCGACCGGTCGCTCCCCGCGGTCCCGATAGAGCCAGCGAGCCTTCGGTCTCCTCCTCGTCGGAGACGCGGATGATCTCCGGCAGGCCGGGCCCCTGGGCCAGCGCCCGCACGATCTCCGAGCCGGCCTCGAAGGACTCCGCCATCCAGGCCTCGTAGCGCTTCACGGTCGGGGCTCGTCGCACCCGCACCGTCACGTCTGGGATCACGCCGAGAACACCCTCCGAGCCGATCACCAGCTCGCGCAGGGCGGGGCCGGCGGCGGTGTGCGGCGTTTCCAGGGTCTCCACCTCGCCCGCGGGCGTTAGCAGCCGCACCGAGCTGACCAGGGCGTCGAACCGTCCGTAACCGCTCGATGCCTGACCGGCGCTGCGGGTGGCAGCGAAGCCGCCGATCGTCGCGTACTCGAACGACTGCGGGAAGTGGCCGAGGGTGAGGCCGAAGCGCCCCAGCGCCTCCTCCGCCTCCGGGCCGCGCAATCCGGCGCCCAGGCGCGCGGTCAGCGAGCGCTCGTCGACCTCGACATCGCGCAGGGCGCCGAGGTCGAGACTGATCAAGCGGCTGTGCTCACCGCGCACCGGCTCTACCCCGCCGACCACGCTGGTGCCGCCGCCGAACGGGACAACGGCGACTCCCTCCGCCGCACAGATCTCCAGCACCCGCGGCAACGCTGAAGCGCTTCGCGGCATCAGGACCGCGTCTGGAGCGGCTTCCAGCGCCCCGTTACGCAGCCGCGCCAGATCGACATACCCGCGCCCGACCGCGTGCCGCGCCCGGTCCTCGTCGTCATCGAAAACGTTCTCCTCCCCCACCGCCTCGACCAGCGCCCGCGGCAGCTCCTCCGGCGCCGGCAGCTCGAACCCCTCCAGCGAGCGCGCCAGCGGCCAAGGCTCCAGCTCCCCGATCCGCTCTCGCAGCACCCCCGACGCAGCGTCATCGAGCGACGGCTCGACCGCCGGATCACCCCACCCCCACCACTTCGCGTCCCTCCTCGGGGTCACGTCAGCGCCTCTTCCATCCGGTCAAGCGCTTCGTCCAGCACGTCGCCGCGGGCGCGGCGCATCAGGGGGGAGCCGAACTTCGACATGCCTTTCAGGCTCTGCTCCTCGGTCAGGCGGACCTCGGTGCCATCGCCGCGCTCGCGTAGGCCGATCTCCACCCGCAGCGCCTTCAGGTGCCGTTCGAACGGCGTCCCCTCGAGCTCCTGCTCCCAGACGTAGCGCTCGCCCTCAGCCGAGCTGACGCAGCGGAAGTCGGCGCGCACCCCTCGGCCCTCGGCGGTCTGCAGCACCTTCGTCCAAGCGGTCCGCTTGCCGCCCGGCTTTGAGTCGACGTTCTCGACGCGCGCCGTCCGCGGCCACCAGCGCGGCAGGTTGTAAGGGTCGGAGACGAGCTTCCAAACCTCGCCGACCGGCGCCTCGATCTCGCGCGTGCGGGTTGCGCGGGCCACTCAGTCGCCGGCAAGCCGGCGCAGGTCCCGGACGAGCAGGAGGTGCTTGAGATGGCTGACCGTCGCCGCCAGGCTCTCCAGGCTCTGCAGCGCCTCTTTGCGGCGCTCGGGGTTGCGCGAGCGCAGCGAGGGGCCGAGCAGCGCTTCCAGCAGGTTCGCCTCGCGATCGGCCGAACTCCGGAAGACGCGCAGGTTGCGGGCCCCGACGCCGACCCGAGAGAGCTCGTTGGCGGCGCGGACGATCTCGCGGTCGGTCTCGTCGTAGACCGTCCTGCCCTCGCGTTTCTCCGGCTGCACGATCCCGTAGTTCTCGAGCTCGCGGATCAGCTCCTCGCGGGCGCCGGTCTCCTCGACGATCTCCTCCAGGGTCAGGTAAGCGCGCGAGGTGTCGACGAGGATCGCCCGCCGCACCGCTCCGGCAGCCGGCTTGCGGTCGGCACCGTCGCCGGTTAGCCCAACGAGATCACCACCGGAAGCCAGCTCCTGGCGGATCACCCGCAGCGGCAGGAACTCGTCGCGCTGCAGCCGCAGGATCGTCCGCAGCCGTTCGACGTCGGACTGGCTGTAGAGGCGGTAGCCGCCGGAGGTCCGGCGCGGGCTCAGCAGCTTCTGGTCCTCCAGGTAGCGGATCTTGGAGATCGACACGTCGTCGAATTCGCTCTGGAGGATTTTGCAGACGGCCCCGATCGTCAGCGCCTTGCGCGGGCGGCTGGCGGGTTCGGCGCTGCGGTTGGTGGGCCCGGAGACGGTCATCGTTACCGCTCCAGGTAGCTCAGCTTGTACTTGCCGACCTGGATCTCGTCGCCGTCGGCGAGCCGGTGGGACTCGATCCGGCGCCGGTTCACGTAGGTGCCGTTGAGCGAGCCGAGGTCGTCGATGTAGAGGCCGTCGCGGCGGCGGACCAGCAGCGCGTGGTTGCGGGAGACGGTGACGTCGTCGAGGAAGACGCCGGCGTCGGGGCTGCGGCCGATCGAGACCCGCTCCTCACTGATGCTGAAGCTCTCCCCGGCGCGGCCGCCGCCGCTGCGGATCACCAGCGCGGCGCCGCTCTCCTCGACCACCTCGTCGATGTCGACCGGCTTCATCTCACCGGTCTCGTCGACCCGGTAGGTCATCGTCGTCGGTTCGTCACCCTCTTTCGGGCCGCCGAGATAGGCACCGCACTTCTGGCAGTAGTTGGCTCCCTCGGGGTTGGCGAACCCGCACTCGGGACAGTGAACGGCCATGACTGGTTGTCCCGCTCAGGCGGCGGGATCGTCCTCCGTCAGCGGCTGCGCCTTCCCGGCGAGGATCTGGGTCAGCTGCTCGACATCGCTTCCGGAGATCACCGACTCCCCCGCCTCGCGTTTGTGGCGCAGGCGGTTGACCAGCTCGGCCCGCAGGATGTCGATTTTCCCGTGCAGGACGCGCCGTTTGTAGGAGATCTCGTTCTCCTCGGCGGTCAGGTTGTCGATCATGTCCTTCAGCTCCTTGTCGCTGAGGGACCCGAGATCCGGAAAGGTGTCCTCCATCGTGCTCCTAACTCGAGGAGGCGGGGCCTCCGTTTGCGAAAGCGGATGATAAACCCCCGTGGGTGAAAGGTTCAACCCTAGGTTAAGGGTTTAGGTACATCTGAAGCTCAGCTTGCAGCGCGCTGGGCGCGGACCGCCCGCATGCCGGCGCGGGCGTAGAGGACCGTCGCGAGGATCGCCATCGCCAGTCCCCAGAGGACCAACGCGGTCGCCACCCACCCGGGCGCCAGCAGCGCCAGCCAGAGCCCGCCCATCAAGGGGAAGACCGAGATCCGGCCGGGCCAGTTGACCTCGATGTCGACGCCGTGGCGGAGCCCGTACTCGGCGAGGATCAGCATCGAGAGCTCGCGCAGGGCCAGCAGCGCCAGCGCCCACCGCGGCAGCAGCTCGAAGCTCCAGCAGACGACGGCGCCGGCGAGAATCGTCAGCCGGTCGACCAGCGGGTCGAGCAGGGCGCCCATGCGGCTGTACTGGCCGGTGATCCGGGCGAGGATGCCGTCGAGGTAGTCGCCGGCGGCGATCGCCCAGAAGACCATCGCCGAGGCGAACGAGGTCCCGTCCTCGGTGTTGAAAGCGAGGACGAGGAAGACCGGTAGCGCCGCGAGGCGGATGTAGCCGACCGCGTTTGGGATCGTCCAGGGGCGCAGCGGCTCCCCCTTGCGGGTCGTGCGCGGCGGCGGCGCGCTGCGGTCGAGCCCGAAGAGGCGGCGCAGGCGGCCGCGACCAAAGGGATCGTGCTCAGTCATCGAGGAGCGACAGCGCCTGCGCGGCGGCATCCTCCAGCGGCAGCTTCTGCTCGGCGCCGGTGGCGCGCACGGTCGCCTCGACGACGCCTTCGGCGAGGCCGCGGCGGCCGGCGACGATCCGCAGCGGGCAGCCGAGCAGCTCGGCGTCGGTCAGCTTCTCCCCCGGCCCGGCGTCGCGGTCGTCGTAGAGGGCCTCGGCGCCGGCCTCGAGCAGCTGCTCGTAGAGCTTGTCGGCGGCTTCGCGCTCCGGCTCGCCCGCCTTCGCCAGCGAGACCAGGTGGACCTGCCAGGGGGCGATCGCCTTCGGCCAGACGATCCCGTTCTCGTCGGCGCCCTGCTCGATCGCCGCGGCGACGATCCGCGCCGGGCCGATCCCGTAACAGCCCATCACCACGGGGCGTTCGGCGCCGTTCTCGTCGAGATAGGTGGCGCCGAGCGCCTCCGAGTATTTGGTCCCGAGCTTGAAGATGTTGCCGACCTCGATCGCGGTCTCGATCTCGATCGCACCGCCGCCGGGCGCCGTATCTCCCGGCTCGACCTGGCGTACGTCCATCTCGTAGGACTCGAAGTCGCGGCCGGGGTCGACCCCCCGGAGGTGGGTGTCCGGCTTGTTGGCGCCGGTGACGTAGGAATTGCCGGTGAGCGCCGCGTCCTTGATGATCGGAAGGCCGCTGCCGACCGGCCCGAGGTAGCCGACCGGCCCCAGCTGCTCCTCGATCTCCTCGGCGCTGGCCTGACGGAAGTCGGTTTTCATCCCGTTGCGGAGCTTCGTCTCGTTCAGCCGGTGGTCGCCGCGCAGCAGGACGAGGACCATCCCCCGCCCCTCGACGACGATCGGCAGGGTCTTGATGAAGGCGCCGTACGGCAGGCCGAGGTGGTGGGTGACCGCCTCGACCTTGGTCATCCCCGGGGTCTCGACCTCCTCCGGCGCGGCCAGCGGCGCCGGCAGCTCGACCGGCTGCGGCTCGGCCGAGGCGATCTCGACGTTGGCCGCGTACCCCGGCGCCAGCGCCACCTCGTCCTCGCCGGCGGGGCAAGGCGCCATGTACTCGTCGGCGTCGGTGCCCCCCATCATCCCGACGTCGGACTTGACCCGCGACCAACGCACCCCGCAGCGGTCGAGGATCCGCCCGTAAGCCTCGGCCTGCAGCTCGTAGGAGCGGGCCAGCCCCTCTTCGTCGCGGTCGAACGAGTAGGCGTCCTTCATCGTGAACTCGCGCGTGCGCAGGACGCCGGCCCGCGGCCGCGGCTCGTCGCGCTCCTTCGTCTGGATGTGGAAGAGCATCAGCGGCAGGTCGCGGTAGGAGCGCACGTCCCGCGCCACATGGGTGGTCACCGCCTCCTCGTGGGTCATCGCCAGCACCAGCGGCGACCCCTTGCGGTCCTCGAGCTTGAACAGCTCCTCGATCGCATACCGCCCCGTCTTTTCCCAGGGCTCGGCCGGCATCAGCAGCGGCATCAGCATCTCCTGACACCCGATCCGCTCCATCTCCTCGCGGATGATCTGCTCAACCTTCCGCTCCACCCGCCACCCCGCCGGCAGATAAGTCCACAACCCGGCCCCCAACTGCCGGATCAGCCCAGCCCGCACCATCAGCTTGTGCGAGATCGCCTCAGCATCCGCAGGCGGGTCCTTAAGCGTCGGCAGAAAGGTCTGAGAAAGGCGGCTCACGCCGGAAAACCTATCTGGCTCCTGAGGGTCAAGCGGCAAGCATGGCAAGGACGCAGGGAGCGAAGCGTGCTCTGCACGTGAGCGACCGAGGACGCCGCCATGCGCCGCCGATTGGCCCTCAGGCCCGCGTGAACCTGCGGCCTGCGGTCGGGGAGGCCTCCTCGTCGAGGAGGACTTTGTCGGACTCGCCGCGCTCGACGGCTTCGGCCTCCATCGCGGCGATCTTCTCGGGGGTCAGGTCGCCGGCGTTTTCCCGCTCGATGTTGGCGACCCACTCGGCGCCCTCCTGGGACTCGGCCTCGTCGAACTCGACGGTGCCGCGGTCGAGGGACTTGTCGATCTCTTCGAAGAGGGTGTCGACGAGCTTGGCCTGCGGGACCTTGCGCAGCGGTTTGCCGCCGGCGAAGATCAGGCCCTCGTTCTTGGCCCCGGCGATGCCGAAGTCGGCGTGGCTGGCCTCGCCGATGCCGTTGACGGCGCAGCCGAGGACGGCGACCTCGACCGGCTCCTCGTAGCTTTCCAGCCGCTGCTCGATTTCCGCCACCACCGAGTCCATGTCGAACTGGAGGCGACCGCAGGTCGGGCAGGCGATCAGGACCGGGCCGCGCTCGCGCAACTGCAGCGCCTTGAGGATCTCCCAGCCGACTTTGACCTCCTCCTCGGCGTGGAAGGTCGAGAGGCTGATCCGGATCGTGTCGCCGATCCCGTCGGCGAGGAGGGCCCCTAGACCGACGGCGCTTTTCAGCGAGCCGCCCCACTTCGTCCCCGCCTCGGTCACCCCGAGGTGCAGCGGGTAGGGGATCTTCTCCGAGAGCAGGCGGTTGGCGGCGATCGTGTTCGGCACGTTGGTCGACTTGATCGAGACCTTGAAGTTCTCGAAGTCGAGGCCCTCCATCAACTCGACGAACTCGATCGCGGCGGCGACCAGGGCCTCGACCGGCGCTTCGCGCTCGAGCGCGTGCAGGTGCTTGGGCAGCGAGCCGGAGTTGACACCGATCCGCATCGGCACGCCTTTCGCGTTCGCCTTCTCGGCGACCTCGGCGACTTTCTCGCGGCCGCCGATATTGCCCGGGTTGAGGCGGATGCAGTGGGCGCCGGCGTCGATCGCTTTCAGCGCCAGGGTGTGGTTGAAGTGGATGTCGGCGATCACCGGGATCGGCGATTCCTTGACGATCGTCTTCAGCGCCTCCGCGTCCTTCTCCCGCGGCACCGCGCAGCGGACCAGGTCGGCCCCGGCGTCGGCGACCTTGCGGATCTGCTCCACCGTCGCCGCCAGGTTCGCGGTCTCGGTCTTCGTCATCGTCTGCACGGCGACCGGCGCGCCGCCGCCGATCGGCACCTTGCCGACCCAGATCTGCCGTTTGGAGGCCATATCCCAAGCTTATTGAGCCGGGAACGCGGGCCGGTTGAACCTCAGCGGTGTGGTAGCCGTATGGCGAGACGAATGGCACCGCCCAGGCGTGGAGAGCGGAGGCGACGGCACGGCAGATTGCTACTGCTGCTCGCCGTCGTGGGAGTCGGGGTTCTCCAGCTGCCTGCCGCCGGCGCAGCGGATGAACCAACCGTCGAACCCGCAGAAACGACCAGCGGATACGCCTGGAAGCCATCTACCGTGACCGCGGCGCCTGGCGGGGCTGTCGCTTTCCGCAACCCGGGCAACGTCGTGCCCCACGGCGTCCATTGGACGGGCGGCCCGGAAAAGCCCGCCTGCAGCGGCGTCCCGGTCGACGAATTCGGCACTTCCTGGGGCGGGTCGTGCACGTTCACCCAGGCCGGGGCCTACACCTTCGTCTGCACCGTCCACCCCGAAGAAATGAAGGGGACGGTCACCGTCGGCAGCAGCGCAACCGGGCCTGCGCCGGTGCCGGCGCCGGCGCCCGGGCCTTCGCAGGAACCCGTTTCGACGGAAGGCCCACTCATCCAGGGTCTGCGTCTGGCGAAGAACCAGCGTGGCGGCGCGGTCCGGGGCTCGTTTGTCGTCTCGCCGACCATGGTCGGCGGCAGCTTCAGCATCGAGCTCGAGGCAAGACACACCGCCTTGGGCCTCCGGGGAAAGGGACCGGTCCCGGTAGGCGCCCTCATCCGCTCCCTCGCGCGAGCCGGTCGCCACCGTTTCGCGGTTCCACTCAAGCCCTCGGCGCTGCGGGCGCTGCGCAGCCGGGGGCAACTGCCCACGCTCGTGAGGATCTCCGTCGCGCCGGCCGATGGCACGCCGGTGCGACGGAGCCGAAAGGTCGAGCTCCATGCGTAGAGCGCTCGCGACCGCCCTCCTCGGCGTCACCCTCCTCGGTGTCGGAGCGGTCAGTGGCCTCGCTGCCGAACCGACCATCGAAGTCACCGGCAACTCGCTTGCCACCTACGCCTGGACCCCCTCGACCGCCGAGATAGAAAGCGGCGGCTCGGTCGCCTTCAAGAACGCCACCGCCAACCCACACGGCCTGGCCTGGGAAAGTGGCGACCCGGAAACCCCCAACTGCACCGGGGCCCCGAGCCTGGGACAAGGCAACTGGGCGGGCTCCTGCACCTTCGCCCAGGGCGGGGCCTACAAGTTCTACTGCCCCGTCCATCCGACGATCATGAAGGGGACGGTGACCGTCACCGGGCCCACCGCCCCCGTCGTCAGCACCGGCTCGGCGACCGCGGTGGGAGAAACCGAAGCGACGCTCAACGGGTCGGTGAGCCCCGCCGAACAGGAAACGACCTACTTCTTCGAATACGGCACGACGACGGTCTACGGGCTGAAAACCGCCGAAACCTCGGCCGGCAGCGGCGCCTCCTCCCTCCCGAAATCGGCGACCGTAGGCGAACTTACCGCCGGCACCACCTACCACTTCCGCCTCGTCGCCAAAAACGGCACCGGGACGAGTCACGGGTTCGACCGGACCTTCAAAACCACCGGAGGATCGGAACCGCCCCCGCCACCCAGCGAAGAACCGCCGCCATCGGAAGAACCCCGGCCGCTTCCACCCTCGGCGACTCCGCCGGCGGCCCCCTCCCAGCCCCCGGTCGCCGTCCCTCCCGCGGCTCCGAGCACGAAGCTGACGCTGAAGCCGCGCCCGAAGACCGAGGACAGCACGCCGACCTTCAAGTTCACGGCGACCGTCGCCGGCGCGAGGTTCCAGTGCAGGGTCGACAAGAAGCCCTTCAAGGCCTGCCGGTCGCCCTACACGACGCCTTCCCTGAAACCGGGCAGGCATGTGGTTCGGGTCGCGTCGGTCGCCAACGGGCTCACCGACCCGACCCCCGCGACCTGGAGCTTCAAGGTCCTGCCGAAGAAGCAGTAACGCCTAGCGGGTTTCGAAGCCTTCGCCGGTGATCCGGCCGATGTCGTTGGAGAGGCCGATGAACATCAGGATCAGGACCAAGGCGAAGCCGATGACGGTCGCCCGCTCGATCACCCGCAGCGAGACCGGCTGACCGCGCAGTTTCTCGATCACCGCCCAGAAAATGTGGCCGCCGTCGAGCGGCAGGATCGGCAGCAGGTTGATCATCCCCAGCGAGAGGCTGACCAGGGCCAGCAGCAGAAAGGCCTCCCGCCAACCCTGTTCGACCGCGGCGTGGCCGACGTCGCTGGTGCCGACGATGCCGGAAATTTCCTTGCGGTGCTGGGATTCGAAGATCCGCCCGAAGACGGTCGCCGTCCTGCTGGTCACGAACCAGATCGAATCGAGCGATTTGTCAACGGCGTGGCCAAGGCTGATCGGGACGAAGTGACCCCCGTAGGAGAAGCCGATCAGCGCTCGCTTCGCTTCCTTGTCGTAGCGCGGGTAGACGGAGAGCGACTTCACCTGGCCGTTGCGTTCGATCGTCAGCCGCACCGGCGTCGCGGCGCGGCAATTCTCAGACTGCTCGCCCGGGCACTTGTGCGATTTGACCGTGTCACCGAACCCTTCCAGGCGCTTTTCGAGGCTCTCGCCCGAGAAGCGCTTGCCGTCTACCGCGACGATCTTGTCGCCTTCCTGGAGGACCTTCGCGGCGGGCGAGTCGGCTCTGATCGGCCCCACCGACTGGTCGGCCTTCTGTAGGCCACCGATCGAGAAGACCGCGAAGAGGATCAGGAAGGCGAGCACGATGTTGACGGCCGGCCCCGCCGCGACGACGACGATCCGCTTCCAGACCGGCTTGCGGAAGTAGGCGTTCTCTTCGTGCTCCGGAGGAACCTCCTCCTCCGGGTTCATGCCGGTGATTTTCACGTAGCCGCCGAGCGGGATCGCTTTGATCCCGTACTCGGTTTCGCCGCGCTTGAATGACCAGATCGTCGGGCCGAAGAAGAGGAAGAAGCGCTCGACCCGCATCCCAACCGCCTTGGCGGCGAAGAAGTGGCCCGCCTCGTGAATGACGATCAGGAAGCAGAAGCCGAGGAAGACGAGGAACCAGCTCATGCGGGCGCCAGCTCCCTGACCTGCTCCTGGCTGCGTTCGCGGGCCTCCGCGTCGGCGGCGAAGAGGTCATCGAAGTGGCTCACACCTTGCGCGGGCATCTCCTCGAGAACACGCTCGATCACCGCGGGGATCGCCGTGAACGGAATCCGCTCCTCGAGGAAGGCGGCGACGGCGACCTCGTCGGCGGCATTGAGGACGGTCGGCGCGGTGCCGCCGGCGCGGCCAGCCTCCAGCGCCAGCCGCAGGCAGGCGAAGGTCTCGAGGTCCGGCTGCTCGAAGGTCAGCGAGCCGGCGGCCGCGAGATCGAGCCGCGGCACGTCGACGTCGGCGCGCTCGGGGTAGTGCAGGGCGTAGGAGATCGGCACCCGCATGTCGGGATAACCGAGGTGGGCGAGGGAGGAGCCGTCGTTGAGGTGGATCAGCGAGTGGATCAGCGACTGCGGGTGGACGACGACGTCGATCCGCTCGTAGGGGACGGCGAAGAGGTGGTGCGCCTCGATCGCCTCGAAGCCCTTGTTCATCAGCGTCGCCGAGTCGATCGTGATCCGTCCCCCCATCCGCCAGGTGGGATGGGCCAGGGCGTCGGCGACGCTGACGTCGGAGAGATCGTCGCGGCCACGGAAGGGACCGCCGGAAGCCGTCAGCACCAGCCGCTCGACCGTCCCGGGCGCCTCCGCCCCGATCAGCTGGAAGAGCGCCGAGTGCTCGGAGTCCACCGGCAGCAGCCGTGCCCCCGTCGCCTCGGCCAGCGCCATCACCAGCTCGCCGCCGAGGACCAGACTCTCCTTGTTGGCGAGGGCGACGTCGATCCCCTCGCTGAGGGCGACGATCGTCGAGCCGAGCCCGGCGGCGCCGACGATCGAGTTGAGGACGAGGTCGGCGTCGGTGGTCGCAATCAGCTCCCGGATCCCCTCTTCGCCGGCGAGGACTCGGCCGCTCCAGGCACCCCGCGCCCGCTCGGCGGTCTCCTGGTCAGCCAATGCCACCGTCGGCACCCCGTGCTCGCGCGCTTGCTCGACCACCGTCTCCCAGCCGGAACCGGCCGCCAGGCCGACGGCCTGCAGCTCATCCGAGCGCCCGATTACTTCCAGCGCCTGCGTTCCGATGGACCCGGTCGACCCGAGCACGAGGACCTTCTTCATGCCCGACAGAGGATACGGGGCCTATTCGGCGAGCCCGCCGAGGAACCAGAAGGGGCTGCGGGACCGCTCGGCGTAGGCCTCGCTCCAGGTGCCCTCGACGGCTACCGAGCTGCCGGCCGGCGCCTCGCCGCGGATCCGCTCTGCGAGCGCGTTGGCGCTGTCCTCGTCGGTGGCGCCGACCAGCACGTACTTCCAGCGGTGAACAGTGGGAAGACCCTCGGCTTGCAGTCGCTCTGCGAACTCGGATGCCTCCTTGTGCGAGGGCAGGTCGATCCGCACCTCGTACTCGGGCCCGTTCGCCTCTGACTCCTGCCGTTCGCGGGCGACCCGCGCCGCGTGCTCGGGGGCCCGGTCCTCGGCGTCCTGCGGCAGCGGTTCGTCAGCCGGCCGCCACTCCTCGGCTTCGGGATGCCAGCGCGTGAAGCTCAGCTTGACCTCCTCGCCTTCCTCGGAGGTCACCCGTTCGACCAGCCGCTGCGCCTTTTCGGCCTGCTCGCGGTCGCCGGCGTAGAGGAAGACCGTCGTCCCGTCGTTGGAGACGATGACCCGGTCCTGGAAGGCACGGCTGAGGTCGTGCTCGAGCTCCTCGGCGTCGAGCCGGTCGTGCAACGCGTCAGCGAAGTTCTCCTCGACGAAATCGATTTGCAGGCGCCAGTCGTCGTTCATCGGCAAGCCGTATTCAAGCCGCTACGACCTCGGGGACCGGCGCGATCTCGCGCTCGGGTGCCTCATCAGGAACCTGTCGTTCGATGCCGATCAACAGCTCCTCGTCAAGCACGGCGAGGATTCGCTTCAGCACCGGAATCGTCGGGATGTGGTCGCCGCTCTCCAGTTTCGAGATGAACGAGTGCGAAGTGCCGGCCTGCTCAGCAACCTCCTTTTGCGTCAGATCAAGCTCGTAGCGGCGTTCGCGGATATGAGCGGCGATCCAGTTCCGCTTTCGCAGCTCTTTGATGGCTGCGTATTCGTCTCGCGCCTCTCGATACGTCTGGCTGCGACGCCCCCGGTCTCCTGCCGCATCGGCAACCGACCTGCCCCTCGGACTGAGATCAGGCTTTTCGGTGCCTCTATTCATTCACCGAGCTTATCTAAATTGATAAATAAGTCAATCCCGGATCCTCTTGCGCATCGGGGCGTCCTGTCCAGCAGCTCGTGGTGGTTTTCTCGGCCTTGCGTTCATTCGCCTCTTGAAGTCGCCGATCCGTCGTTTTGCCAGTTCCTTGTGCGTGGCTGATATCGCTCCGGTGTTCTTCTCAAAAGCGTGCAGCAGGACGACCAGACTCCCGGATCGCTGGTAGAGGATGCGGTACCGCGTGCTTCCGAATCGAACCCTCAGCTCGCGCAGCTCTCCCTCGACTTGAGAGGTGACCGGGAACTCAGGCGGAGGCGCGTCCAGCGGTTGCCCGCTCAGGTGCTCTTCGATGAAGTCATCGATCTTCGCTGCCCGCTTCGGCGGTAGCTCATCGATGAATTGCGCCACCGGTTCCATGCCGTACTGGTCGCGGTAGAAGATCGCCTGAGTCCCTGCCACGGAAGGAGCATTGCACTTCGTACTGTCGTCTCCGGAGTGGGAGCTAACGTCTCTGCGCATGGACGCGATATTGCCGGGCCACCACGTCTCTGACGAGGACACTTACAGCCGCTTTTTGAACCGTAAGGGTCCGGCGGTGGTCGCGGATTTCATCGACGGAAGAGGTGATTTCGGAACCCAGTTGCGCCATATAGCCCCCATCGGAGCCCCTGCATTGCAGTGCTGGGCAGATTGGGAGCCTGAACCCTGCCCTCTGCCTCTCATCGAACCGCTTCCGGCTCCCCGCACGAATGCACGCAGGGATTCCCCCGACTGGATGATCAGAGCACTCAAACGCATCGAGGTCAGCGGCAAGCCGCTGAAGGAGATCCCTAAGACCGCCGAATTACTTGCACCCGGGCCACGTCGCCCCATCGACGAACTTCCGGCTTGGTGGTCATCTCTAGAACCTGCCTGGTCCGGCAACTGGCAACCGAAGGGGCCGAAACCAAAGGGACAGCGCACGGGCCGTGCCAGACGCGACCTACTGGCCGCAGTTTGCGTTGACATACATGGCCGCCCCCTCGCATGGGTAAGCGGCACGGTGCTCGGACTCAGCGACCACGAGGAGTTCACCAAGAACGGGAAGATCTCAAAGGATCCACGGAACGCTCGTAGGTACCGTGATCGCGGACGTGCCCTTCTCGCCCTTCTTGGCGTTTGGCCTTGGGCCTTGGCGCCCTATGGACGGCTCACGCCTAACTGGCAAGAGGACCGCTCCTACATGTTCTCCCTTGAATGCTGGTCCTCGAATGGCCTTAACGATCTCCGGAGCGAGATTGCGCAAACCGATCGTGCCCTCAATGCCATGGCCCGTGCGCAAGGCGATCGTCGCGCGTACGTGCGGGAGCTGAGCGGTTAGTAAACCAGGGCGACGGCCAGGTAGTAGCCGACGACGACGGTGAAGAAGACGGCGTCGAGGCGGTCGAGGAGGCCGCCGTGGGGGCCGAAGATGGTGCCGGTGTCCTTTGTCCCGAGGTCGCGCTTCAGCATCGACTCGAAGAGGTCGCCGATCGGGGCGACGGCGGCGACGGCGGCGCCGATCAGGAGGGCGTCCACTCCCGAGAGCCAGTCTTGGTAGAGGCCGGCGAACCAGAAGCCCATCGTCCCGATCACGAAGCCGCCGATCAGGCCCTCGATGGTCTTGTTCGGGGAAATGTTGGGGGTGATTTTGTGGCTGCCGAACATCCGCCCGGTCGCATAGGCGGCGGTGTCGGCGACGAAGGTGCCGACGAGGACGTCGATCAGGAGAGCGGCACCATGCGAGGGCAGGTCGCGCAGCAACACCGCGTGGGCGAGTGGGATGCCGATCCAGAGGACCCCCAGCAGCGTCACCCCCATCGAGACCGTCGCCCCCTCCTGGTTCTGCGGCCGGGCGACGAAGGCGAAGATCAGCAGGAACGAGGCCGCCAGCACGTAGAGGACGTTGAAGGCGGTGCCGAAGTGGGCGGCCAGGACGAGGCCGGCAACGGCGATATAGGCGGGGATGACCAGCGGCCGGTGGCGCCGGGCGATCGCGTCGAACTCGCGCAGCGCCACCACACCGATCGCGATCATCGCCAGGGTGAAGACGATCCCGCCGGCGACGGTGATCGCGATCGCGAAGACGATCCAGGGCAGCGCCACGAGAATCCGCTTCGCGGTCTCGCCACTGCCGCGGCGCCGCTTTCTTCGCTCGGGACGCGGGGGGCGCGGCTCGCGTGACGGTCTGCGGGCCGGCTGCGGCTCGTCCTCGAACATCTCGTCGTCGAAGAGGTCCATGGTGGCCTTCGGCTCCTCCCCCTCGGCGCTCACGTGCGGCTCCCGAAGCGGCGCTGCCGGGTCTCGTACTCGCGCAGGCAGGCCTCCAGCGCGGCGCGGTCGAAGTCGGGCCAGAGCTCCTCGCGGAAGACCAGCTCGGAGTAGGCGCACTGCCAGAGCAGATAGTTGGAGAGCCGCTGCTCGCCGCTGGTACGGATCAGCAGGTCGGGATCGTGCATCTCCGGCGCGTACAGCAGGCGCTGGAAGTCCTCGTCGGTGCCGCCTTCGAAACGCCGCGCCGCGTCGAGGATCTCGGCCCGGCCGCCGTAGTTGAAGGCGACGAAGAGGGTGATCCGCTCATTCTCGGCGGTCTCGGCTTCCGACCACTCCATCCGCTCGACCAGCGCCGGGTCGAGACCTTCGCGGCGGCCGATGTAGCGCATCCGCACGCCTTCATCCTTCAACTCCGGCGTTTCGGTCCCGATCCGCTCTCCCATCATCGACATCAAGCCGCGGACCTCTTCCTCGGGCCGGCTCCAGTTCTCGGTCGAGAACGAGTAGACGGTCAGCTCCTCGATTCCCAGCTCGGCGGCGTCACGCAGCCGCGCCTTCAGCGTGTCGGCCCCGGCCCGGTGCCCTTCGACCACCGGCAGCTCTCGTTGCTTCGCCCAGCGGCCGTTGCCGTCGGTGATGATCGCTATGTATTTCGCCGCGGTCACGAGAGGGCCGCGATCCTCAGACTTCGAGGATCTCCTCTTCCTTGCCCTTGAGCAGGGAGTCGATCTCGGCGGTCGCCGCGTCGGTCTGTTTCTGCAGGTCGGCCTCGGCCCGGCGCTCGTCGTCCTCGCCAGCTTCGCCTTCCTTTTTCAGGTCGCGGAGGTCGCTCATGATGTCGCGGCGGATGTTGCGGATTGCGACCCGGCCCTCCTCGGCGACCCCGTGCACGACCTTGACCATCTCGCGCCGCCGCTCCTCGGTCATCTCCGGGATCTGCAGCCGGATCAGGTTGCCGTCATTGCTTGGCGTCAGGCCGACGTCGGACTCCTGGATCGCTTTCTCGATCGCCCCGATCGCGCTCTTGTCGAAGGGCGTGACGGTGAGCAGACGGGCATCGGAAGCAGCGACATTGGCGAGCTGCTTCAGCGGCGTCGGGTTGCCGTAGTAGTCGACCGTGATCCGATCGAGCAGGTGCGGAGTGGCGCGCCCGGTGCGAACGGTGATGAACTCACCACGGGTCGACTCGACGGATTTATTCATCCGCTCTTTCGCGTCCGCAAGCAGTTCGTCGAGTAGCTCCACCGGTTCCCGTCCTCCTAAGCAGCGGGCTTGCTGGAGACCAAGGTCCCCACCTTTTCGCCGGAAACGATCCTATCTATGTTGGTCTCGTCGCCCATGTTGAAGACGTAGATCGGCAACTCGTTGTCCATGCAGAGGGAGAGCGCGGTCGAGTCCATCACCTTGAGGCCACGCTCGATCGCCTCGCGGTGGCCGATCGCGGGGATGAACTTGGCGTCCGGGTTGGTTGCCGGGTCGGAGTCGAAAACCCCCTCGACCCCGTTCTTCGCCATCAGGATCGCCTCGGCGTGAATCTCCAGCGCCCGCAGGGCCGCGGCGGTGTCGGTGGTGAAGAACGGGTTGCCGGTGCCTGCGGCGAAGATGACGACGCGGTCCTTCTCGAGGTGGCGCATCGCCCGACGGCGGATGTAGGGCTCGGCGACCTCCTGCACTTCGATCGCCGACATCACCCGCGTGTGCTGGCCCTGGCGCTCCAGCGCGTCCTGCAGGGTGAGGGCGTTCAGCACCGTAGCCAGCATCCCCATGTAGTCGCCGGTGGCGCGGTCCATCCCGCTGGCCGCCCCGTCCAGGCCGCGGTAGATGTTGCCGGCGCCGACGACGATCGCGATCTCCACCCCCCGCCCCTGGACCGCCGCGACCTGCTTGGCGATCCGATCGACCTCGGCCGCGTCGGTGCCGAACTCTTGGCGGCCCATCAGGGCCTCGCCGGAGAGCTTCAGCAGGATGCGCCCGAAGCGGGGCTCGGGAGAAGAGTCAGTCACTGAGCGCGCAGCCTTTCACAAATTTCGGCTGCGCTCCGCTCGCGAAGAGTCAGATTTCGACGCTCGCCCCGCTCCGCCTCAAGCGCCGACGCGGAAGTAGGAGAAGCGGGAGATCTGGATGTTCTCGCCGGTTTTCGCCGCCAGCTCCTGACGCAGCTCCTCGATCGTCTTGCCCTCGTGTTTCTCGGCGTTGACGTGGGTCTGGTCGAGCAGAGCGACTTCGCTCGCCCACTTGCTCAGCTGACCCTCGACGATTTTCTCGACGACGTTGTCGGGCTTGCCTTCTTCGCGCGCCTTCTCTTCGAAGACCTTCTTTTCCGCCTCGCGCTCGGCCTCGTCGATTTCGCTCGTCGAGACGTACTGCGGGGCGGTCGCGGCCGCGTGCAGGGCGACCTGGTAGGCGAAGACCCGGAACTCCTCGTTGCGGGCGACGAAGTCGGTCTCGCACTGGACTTCGACCATCGCCCCTACCTTGTCGTTGGCGTGGATGTAGGAGGCGACGACACCCTCGTTGGTGCCGCGGCCTTCGCGCTTGGCGGCGGAAGCCTGCCCCTTCACCCGCAGCAGCTCGACCGCGCGCTCGACATCGCCATCGGCCTCGACCAGCGCCGATTTCGCGTCCATCATCGCCGCCCCGGTCCGATCCCGGAGCGCCTTCACATCAGCAGCGGTAACGCTCATTTCGACTCCTCCGTATCAGCAGCCTTCGCACTTTCCTCAGGCGGAGCCGGCGGTTGCTCCTCGGAAGCCTCCTCTTTCACCTCGGCAACCGAAGCGGTGTCTGCGGTGGCCTCGACCGCGGCGCCGGCCGGAGTGGCCTGAGCCTGAGCCCCCGGCGCCTCTCCCGCGGGTGGCGTCGTAGGGGGGGCCGTCTCCTGCGCCGTCGCGGGAGACGGTGGGCCCCCTGCGGCGGCAGGGGCCGCGGGCCGCTGTGGTTTGTCCTGCGCGGCTTTTCTCGCCTCAGCCTCGGCCTTCTGTTTCGCGGCCGCTTCTTCGGCCTGTTTGGCCTCCTCGGCTTCGCGGCGCGCTTTCTCTTCTTCCTCGCGTTTCTTCCGCTCTTCCTCGTCCCTTTTGCGGCGCTCCATCTCTTCGGCGATCCGCTTCTCCTCCTGCACGCGCCAGGCGGAGGAGCCCTCCTCGATGGCGCCGCCGATCGTGCCGATCACCAGCTCGCAGGAGCGGATCGCGTCGTCGTTGCCGGGGATCACGTAGTCGACCGGGGTCGGGTCGCAGTTGGTGTCGACCAGGCCGATGATCGGGATCCGCAGGCGGGCCGCCTCGTTGACCGCGATCTCCTCGGTTTTCAGGTCGGCGACGAAGACGGCGTCGGGCAGGCGGTCCATGTCACGGACGCCACCGAGGTTGAACTCGAGCTTGGCGAGTTCAGCCTCCATCCCCATCCGCTCCTTGGTCGGCAGGAGGTCGAGTTTGCCCTCCTCTTTCCAGTTCGTGAGCTCGTGGAGGCGGGCGATCCGGCCCGACATCGTGTTGAAGTTGGTCAGGAGGCCGCCGAGCCAACGCTTGTTGACGTAGGGCATTTTGCAGCGGTCGGCCCATTCCTGGACCGTGTCGGCGGCCTGCTTCTTGGTCCCGACGAAGAGGACGGTGCCGCCTCCGGTCGCCAGCTCGCCGGCGAATTTGCGGGCGTTCTCCAGCAGCGCCTCGGTCTGCAGCAGGTCGATGATGTGGATCCCGTCCATCTCCGTGAAGATGAAGCGGCGCATATTCGGGTTCCAGCGGCGCGTCTGATGGCCGAAGTGGACTCCGGCCTCGAGCAGATCTTTCAGTTCTGCTTGAGCCATGTGGTGAATCTCCTTTTGTCTTTTGGGCAAGGCGCCCGCCACGCTCGCCGGGACCTGGTGGTGGCCAGGCAGGACCGGCTGAGCCCTGACGGGGGTTGGGTTTGGTTCGCCGATTGTAGAGCGGTGGCGCTACTCGGCGTGGGCCGCCTCGAGCGCGGCAGCGAGGTCCGGCGGCAGCTCGGAGCTGAAGCTGAGGCGCTCGCCGCTGCCCGGGTGGGCGAAAGCGAGCCGGTGGGCGTGGAGGAACTGGCGACCGAGGCCGTAGCGCTCGGCGCCGCCGTAGGTGGTGTCGCCGGTCAGCGGGTGGCCGATCGCGGCGAAGTGGGCGCGGATCTGGTGGGTGCGCCCGGTCTCCAGCCGCGCCTCCAGATAGGTCTCGCGCGGCAGCAGCTCCCGCACCTCGAAGTGGGTGCGCGCCTGGCGGGAGGCAGCCCCGGAGACCGCCATCCGGTGGCGCTGGCGGGCGGCGCGGCCGATCGGCGCGTCGATCGTCCCGGTCCGCGAGGCCAACCTTCCTCCCGCCAGCGCGAGGTAGATCCGCTCGACCTCGCGCCGGCGCACCGCCTCCTGCAGGGCCGCGTGGGTCTCGTCGTCGCGAGCGACCACAAGCAGCCCGCTGGTCCCTTTGTCGAGACGGTGGACGATCCCCGGGCGCTCCGGGTCGCCCCCGCCCCCGAGGACCTCCGCCAGCTCGTCGACCAGGGTCGGTCCGGTGTGAGAGGGCGCCGGGTGGACGACGAGGCCGGCCGGCTTGTCGACCACCGCCAGCCGCTCGTCGAGGTAGACGATCCGCAGCTGCAGCTCAGCCACCGCCCGCCTCCGGCTGCTCCGGCTCCTCCCTCTCGGCGTCCCGCAGGTAGAGGTAGACGAGCAGCAGCACCCCCAGGGTGATCGAGACGTCGGCGAGGTTGAAGGCCGGCCAGGAGCCGACGACGATGAAGTCGGTGACCGCGTCGGCCCGGATCCGGTCGGCGAGGTTGCCGAGGGCGCCGCCGACGACCAGGCCCGCCGCCAGCCACATCCACGGCCGTTGCGGGTTGCGGGAGAAGAGGTAACCGATCACGCCGAGCGCCAGGGCCGTCGTCAGCACCAGCTTGACACCAGCGCCCCCGGCCAGCCCGAAGGCGACGCCGCGGTTGTGCGAGAGCGTCAGTTCCAGCGGCCCCAGTACCTCTTCGTCCTGACCGATGACCAGGTGCGCCTCGATCGCCGCCTTGGTGGCCTGGTCGAGGACGAGGACGAGCCCGCAGACGGCTCCCGCGAGGGCCCAGGCGCGGGCGGTGGCGTGGCTCACCCGCGGATCAGCCCGACGACGATCGCCTCGGCGACGAAGAGGACGATCAGGCCGACCATCGGGCTCAGGTCGAGAGCGAAACCGCCGCCCCCAAACCTCGGCAGGAAGCGGCGAAAGAAGTTGAGGTAGGGGTCGGTGGTCTCGGTGATGAAGTCGAGCACCGCCCGCAGCCAGGGCCGGTAGGGCATCCGCGGGATGAAGGAGATGACGATCCGGGCGAAGATCAGGATCACGTAGACGAGGAAGAGGGCCGCTACGTAGTCGGCAACGTCGCCGCGGTCAAGGGCGAGCGGGATCACCCTCGCATCTTCTCCAGCGATGCCCGGACGGCCGCCTCGAACGCCTCCCGCGCGCCTTCGCGGTCGAGCGCCTCCAGCCCCTTCTCGGTGCTGCCGCCCGGCGAGGCGACGGCCTTGCGGACCGCGGCGGGGTCGTGGCGGCGCAGCAGCTCGGCGGTCCCAGCGGCGGTCTCGACGACCAGCTCGCGGGCCAGGGTTTGGTCAAGGCCATCGGCGGCGCCGGCAGCGGCGATCGCCTCGACGGCGAGAGCGAAGTAAGCGGGCGAGCAGCCCATTACCGCGGTCGCGGCGTCGAAGTCGTCCTCGGGCAGCTCGACCACGCGCCCGAGCAGCTCCAGCTTCTCCCGGGCCGCGGCGCTGGCCGTGCCGGCGACGCAGAGGACCCCCTGCCGCACCTCGACCCCGACGTTCGGCATCACCCGCAGCACCTGCTCGGCATTCGGCAGCGCCGCCCGCAGCCGCTCCAGCGGCGTCGCCGCCAGGACCGAGACGACCTCCTTGGCCGCCGCCAGCTGCGGCGCCACCTCCTCGAGCTTGTTCGGCTTCACGGCCAGCAGGACCAGATCAGCGCGCCGCGCGATCTCCTCGTTGGAAGCGACCTCGCCCCCCAGCTCGCTCGCGAGCTCCTGCGCTCGCCCCGAGCCGCTGTCGGAGAACAGCATCTCCTCGAGCTCGCCGGCCCAGCCGCGCGCGATCGCGGCGGCCATGCTTCCCGAACCTACGAAACCGACGACCATGGCGGGGAGACTAGCCCCCACTGCCGACCGGAGGGAGGCGCTTATGACTGGTTGAAGAAGCCCTTGTCGATCAGCCTCGCCTTTTCCTCGGCGGAGACGTCGACGTTGCGGGGCGTCAGCAGGAACATCTTCTCGGCGATCCGCTGCATGCCGCCGTCGAGGGCGTAGGTGAGGCCGGAGCAGAAGTCGATCATCCGCTTCGAGAGCTCGTGGTCGGCGGTCTGCAGGTTGAGGATCACCGGGACCTGGCGTTTGAACTGGTCGGCGACCTGCTGGGCGTCGTTGAAGTTGCGCGGGATGACGAGGTGGACCTGGAGGTCGCCGCCGTCGCCGCCGTTGTCGACTGGGCGCAGCGTCCGGGTGCGGCCGCCACCGATCGGTTCGTCGTCGCCGAAGATGTCGTCGATCTCGTCGCGGCGCGGGCGGCGCGAGGTCGGCAGGCGCCGGACGGAAGAGCTCTCGCCGCGTTCGCGGCGGCCCTCGTAGGCCTCTTCGGTCCCCGTCTCGGGCTCGAAGTCTTCCTCGTATTCGGGACCGTAGTCGTGGTCCTCGGCCAGCCCGAAATAGACCAGCGCTCTATGCCAAGTGTCTTTGAGAGCCATATCTGCAGCGTGTTTCGGCCTTGGGGGGCCGACTCCTTTACAGATTATTCCCAGTTGGGCGGGAAAATCACTCGAAGAGCGCGTGGCCCAAGCGGATGATCGTCGCCCCCTCCTCGACCGCGACCCGCCAGTCCTGCGAGGTTCCCATCGAGAGGCGGGCGAGCCCGTTGGCCCCGGCGAGCTCGGCGAGGCGGGCGAAATAGGGCCGCGAGCCCTCGGGGTCATCGCTGAACGGGGGCATAGTCATCAGCCCCGTGACCCGCACCGGGCAGCGCTCGACGAAGGCCGGCAGCTCCTCGGGAGCCACCCCGCCCTTGCCCTCCTCGCCGGAGAGATTGACCTCGACCAGCACCTCGGTCTGCGGCGTCCCGTGCTTCTCCAGCTGGGCCAGCACCGAGTCGCTCGCGACCGAGTGGATCAGCCGGCAGAGGGGAAGGATGAGCTTGAGCTTGCGGCTCTGCAGGTTGCCGATGAAGTCCCACTCGAAGGCGTCGCCCCAGCGCTCGTGCTTGGCGGCGAGGTCCTGCTGGCGGTTCTCCCCGACCAGCCGCACCCCCGCCTCGGCCAGCTTCCCCATCTCCTCGAGCGGGACGTACTTGGTCGCGACCAGGAGCTCGACCCCGTCGCCGGTGACCGCGCGGACCTCTTCGAGGTTTGCCGCCACCTTCGCCGCGTCGATGTCGTGGATCAGCTCCGCCACCGCTATCCCTCCAGCCAGGCGATGCCGGCCTGGCGGCCGGTGCGGCCGTGATCGCGGCGGTGGGAGAAGAAGAGCTCCGGCTCGCAGCTGGTGCAGAGGCCGGCGGACTCGACCCGCTCGACGCCCGCCGCGGCGAGACGGCGGCGGGCGACCTCCGGCAGGTCGAGCATCCGGCCCTGGGCGATCCCATCGCCGAGGTCGGCGAAAGCGTCCAGAACCTCCTGCCCGACTTCGTAACAGCAAGGCCCGATCGCGGGCCCGATTGCCGCTGAGGTCGCACCGACGGCCGCTGCCGCAGCGCCGAGGATGCCGCCGGCGAGCCCGCGCCACCCGGCATGGGCCATTGCCAAGCCACCCCGCCCGTAAAGCGCCACCGGCAGGCAATCGGCGGCCAAGACCATCGGCGCCGGACCAGGTGCCGTGACGACATGACCGTCGGCCTCGGGAAGCTCCTCTTCGCAGGGGTGATGTATCAGCCGGGCCCCGTGTACCTGAAGGGCGAAGACGATCTGCTCCGGGTCGCGACCGAGCGCCTCGGCGAGGCGCCGGCGGTTCTCCGTCACCGCCTCGGGCTCGTCGTCGGTGAGGCTGCCGAGGTTCAGCTCGTCGAACGGCGGCTCGCTGACCCCGCCGATCCGGGTCGAGAAGGCCGCGCGGGCGCCGCCGAGATCGGCCTCCAGCCACCGCACGCCGTCGCGCTCGCGCCACTCCATCCCGGTAACAAAGCAGAAGCGGGCGTCAGCCCCGCAGCGCCGCCGCCAGCGCGGTCGCCAGCTCCTCCTCGCGGCTGTGGATCGCGCCTTCGAGCTTCTTGTGCCGGGCGGCACGCAGGCCGCGGCCGATTGCCGGGCCCTGCTCGACGCCGGCGGCGATCAGGTCGTCGCCGTCGATCTCGAGCTCGATCCGGCGCCAGGCGGTCAGGTAGTTGTCGAGCCAGTCGGCCCCCATCGCCCGGGCGAGGATCAGCTCGACCGGGTCGCGCCGCTCGGCTACCTCGACCCCCTCTCCCGGTTTCGGCATCCACATCGAGGCCAGCATCTCCTCGGCCCCGGAAGGTCCGAGCGCAGCCGCGACCAGCGCCCGCTCGCGCGGCACCGTCTCCGCCCAATGCGGTGTGCGTAGCAGGGAGTCGACCGCCTTCATCAGCTCGATCCCTCCAGGCCGCATGTCGATCAGACCCCAATCGCCGATCAGCTCGAAACCGGCGCAGGCCGCCTCTTCTGCTGCCAGCCGCTCCAGCTCGGCACGGCGCCGGTCGGCGGAGACGGTAGTCAGGTCGGTCTGGCGCAACAGCTCCTCGGTCTCCGGCACCAGTTGGAAGCCGAAGCGGGAGGCGTAGCGGGCGGCGCGGATCGCCCGGGTCGGATCGTCGACGAAGGAGCGGTCGTGGAGGACGCGCAGCAGCCCCTGCTCGAGGTCGTCCCTCCCCCGATACGGATCGATCAGGCGGGCCTCCCCCTGCAGCGGGATCGCCATCGCGTTGATCGTGAAATCGCGGCGGCCGAGGTCCTCCTCGATGCTCGCGGCCGGCGTCACCGTCGGCAGCGCCCCCGGCCGCTCGTAGCTCTCGGTGCGAGCGCCGACGATGTCGACCTCGTGGCCGTCGACGTCGACCTTGACCGTGCCGAAGCGGTCGTGCTCGGAGTTGGCGCCCCCGAGCACGGCGGCCAGATCGGTCGCGTCGCCCTCGACCATCAGGTCAATGTCACCCCGGGGCCGCCCGAGCAGCAGGTCCCGCACCGCACCCCCAACCAGGTAGACCGGCTGCCGCGCCGCCGCCCGCACCGTCTCCAGCTCCGGGTGAGTCTCGCGAAGTGCCTGCTCCAGCTCGTCCATGGGCGCCCTTACGATGACCGCTTTCGCGGATGGCCGACGACCACCTAGACGAACGGGCGCAGAGAAGCGAGACCGCGGCGCGGTCCGCGCGGCGCGACGAGCAGCGCCGAAGGCTGCGGCGCCAGCGGCTACTCGCCGGCGGCGGCCTGGTCGCGGTTGGTGCGGTCATCATCGCCCTTGTCGCCTCACTCGCCGGAGGGTCAGGCAGCGACGGCCGCAAGGCGCACGCTTCTTCGGCGCAGTCACGATCTCGACGCGCGAGTAAAAGCACCGGCGAAGAAGGCGGCCTGGTGCGCAACGCCACGCCACAGCCTGACTGGCAGCCCTACACCGGCCCGGTCCCGATCCTCGAGTACCACGTCCTCGGCCGACCCCAGGCCGAAGTCCCCTACCCCGACCTCTACGTCCCCCGAGCCAACTTCCGCAAGCAGATGGACTGGCTTGAAGAACAGGGGTTCGAAGCCGTCACTCTCGAACAGGTCGAGGACGCCTGGTACGACGGCGGCACCCTGCCCGAACAACCGATGGTCATCTCCTTCGATGACGGCTACCGCCCCCAGTACACCTTCGCCCTGCCCACCCTGCGAGAACACGGCTGGCCGGGCGTGCTGAACCTGAAGGCCGAAGGCTCCGACCTCTACGAAAGCAACGTAAAGGCGATGCTGGCGGCGGGCTGGGAGCTAGCCGCCCACACGATCAAACACTCGGATCTAACGACCATCGAAGGCGAAGCACTCGAAGAAGAAGTAGCCGGCTCGCGGGAAATCCTCCAGCGCGAATACGGGACCCCGGTGAAGAACTTCTGCTATCCGGCGGGCCGCTTCGACGAAGCGACGATCGCCGCGGTAGAAGCCGCCGGCTACATCGGCGCCACCACGAGATCCCGGGTTGGGCCACCAAGGACCACCCATATGAACTCGCCCGAATCGAGGTGCTCGGGAGCTGGACGCTAAGCGACCTGGCGGCAGCGCTTCGTAGTTGACCCGGATATCCCTCGAACTGGCGGATACTCAAAAAGCCGGCCTAATTTAGGCCGGCTTTTGTCAGGGCGAGGGATATCCGGGTCAACCCAACCGGACAGGTATGCCGTCCCTCGCCAACCTCTCCTTCGCCTCCCGAACCCGGTAGTGGCCGAAGTGGAAGATCGAAGCGCAGAGGACGGCGTCCGCGTGACCGTCCGTGATGGCATCGCTGAGGTGCGAGAGCTCTCCGGCTCCACCTGAGGCGATCACAGGCACGCCGACAGCGTCGGCTACCGCTTTCGTCAGCTCCAGGTCGTAGCCGTCATTGGTCCCGTCACGGTCCATGCTGGTCAGCAGGACCTCCCCCGCCCCGCGCTCAACCGCCTCTTCGGCCCAGCTGATTCCGTCCCGATCTTCGACGCGTTTGCGACCGCCATTCACGTAGACGCCCCAGGCCGCCGGTGCGCCGCAGGGCGAAGATGAGACCGGAGGCTCGCTCTCGCGTTTGGCGTCGATCGCGATCACCACGCATTGGGCTCCGAACTGGTCGGCCAGCTCAGTGAGTAGCTCGGGACGGGCGAGAGCTGCGGAGTTCACAGAAACCTTGTCTGCCCCGGCATCCAGCACCGCCTGCGCGTCCTCGACGGAGCGGATGCCGCCGCCGATCGTGAAGGGGATGAAGACGTTGTCCGCCGTCCGGCGGGCCAGCTGCACGATCGTCTCGCGCTGTTCGTGGGAGGCGGTGATGTCGAGGAAGACGAGCTCGTCGGCCCCCTCGGCGTCGTAGCGCTCGGCCAGCTCGACCGGATCGCCGGCATCGCGGAGGCCGACGAAGTTAGTCCCCTTGACAACCCGCCCCGCGTCGACGTCGAGGCAGGGGATGACGCGCTTGAGTGCCATGGCCTCAGGTTAGGGCGGCAGTCGCCTCGGCGACGCTGAACTTGCGCTCGTAGAGGGCGCGGCCGACGATCACGCCGTCGATGTTGGGTGCGGCCTCGGCGGCGAGGTGTTGGAGGTGGGAGAGGTCGCCGACGCCACCGGAGGCGAGGACCTTGGCGTCCGTGACTGCGGCGATGCGGTTGAGGAGGCCGATCGCCGGGCCCTCCATGGTGCCGTCGACCTCGATCGCGGTGCAGAGGAAGCGGCGGACGCCGCGCTCGCTCAGATGGGCCACCGCCTCGGCGACGTCGAGCTCGCTGGTCTGGGCCCAGCCCGAGAGGGCGACCTTGCCATCGCGGGCGTCGACGGAGACGACGAGGCATGCGCCCTGCGCTTCGATCATCGCGTCGAGGAACTGCGGATCGCGTAGCGCGGCGGTGCCGAGAACGACGCGCGCGGCTCCAGCCGCCCGTACCGCCTCCACCGCGGCGGTGTCGCGGAGGCCGCCGCCGACCTGGATCGGGCAATCGACCGCGGCGGCGATCCGCCGCACCGCGTCAAGGTTCTGCGGCCGCCCGGCTTTCGCCCCGTCGAGGTCGACGACGTGGATGTGCTGCGCACCTTCATCAGCCCAGCGCCGCGCCGCGTCAACCGGATCGGCGTCGTAGGCGGTCTCGCGCTCGTAGTCGCCTTGGACCAGCCGCACCGCCTTGCCGCCGCGGATATCGATGGCGGGATAGAGGATCACGCGGCCGCGGGAGACTTCGCGCAGACCCCGGCGAAGTTGGAGAGCAGCCGCAGGCCGGCGGCGCTCGACTTCTCCGGGTGGAACTGGACGCCGAAGACGTTGTCGCGCTCGGCGGCGCAGGCGAAGCGGTTGCCGTAGACGGCGCTGCCGAGCAGGTCCTCGGCGCGCGGCCGCGGGGCGAACGAGTGGACGAAGTAGAAGGGCGTCTCGGAGGGAATGCCGTCGGTGAGGCGGGAATCGCGCTCCCAGCGCACCGGCTCCCAGCCGATGTGCGGGACCTTCAGGCCCTCGGCGTCGAGCTCGCCGACCGACCCCTCCAGCAGGCCCAGCCCATCGGCGCCGCCGAGCTCAGAGCTCGTGTCGAAGAGCAGCTGCAGGCCGAGGCAGATGCCGAGGATCGGCACCCCCTCCTCGCGCCCCTCGGCGACCAGCTCGTCGAGGCCAAGCTCGCGGATCCGCTCCATCGCCCGCGGGAAGGCGCCGACGCCGGGCAGGATCACGCCGTCGGCCGCCCGCGCCTCGCCGGCGTCGTTCGTGATCGAGGCGGTCACACCGACGTGCTCCAGCGCCTTCTCGACCGAGCGCAGGTTGCCCATCCCGTAATCGAGGATTGCGATCCGGGAGCTCATTCGCTCAGCGTCCCCTTGGTCGATGGCACACCGGTCTCGTCGGGGTCGATCGAGACCGCGACCCGCAGCGCCCGCGCGAAGGCCTTGAAGGACGCCTCGATCATGTGGTGCGCGTTGGTTCCCGAGCGGGCCCAGATGTGCAGGGTCAGCTTGGCGCTGTTGGCAACAGCACGAAAGAACTCCTCGGCCAGCTCGCTGTCGAAGCCGGCGATCGAGACGACCGGCAGGTCGGCGGCAAAGTCGCAGTAGGGACGACCGGAGATGTCGATCGCGCACTCGGCCAGGGACTCGTCCATCGGCACCAGCGCCGAGCCGTAGCGGCGGATCCCGGCGCGGTCGCCGAGCGCCTCGTCCAGCGCCTGCCCGAAGACGATGCCAACGTCCTCGACCGTGTGGTGCGCACCGGTCTCGAGGTCGCCGTTCGCCTCCACCTGCAGCCCCAGCCGCCCGTGCCGGGCCAGCAGGTCGAGCATGTGGTCGAGAAAGCCAACGCCGGTGTTGGCGCTCGCATCTCCCCCATCGAGGTCGAGTGAAAGCTTGATCTGAGTCTCGGCGGTCTCCCGCTGCTTTTCGGCGGTGCGGCTCATTAGTTGCTCCTAATCATCGCTGACTCTCCATGGACGGGGAAGCCCTCAGCGCGGGCGAGGGCGTCGACGTGCGGCGCCAGCTCCCGTGCCGCCTCCTCGTCGATCTCGACGTTGGCAATGCGACGGCGGAAGGTGCCGGGGCCGAGCGGCCCGGCGTAGCGGCCGGCGCCGCCGGTCGGAAGCACGTGGTTCGAGCCCGCCAGGTAGTCGCCGAAGGCGGTGGCCCCGTTGCGGCCGACGAAGACGCACCCGGCGGTCGTCACCCGCTCGGCAAGCAGCGCGGCGTCGGTCTCCAATAGCTCCAGGTGCTCTGGGGCGTAAGCGTTGGCGAGCGCGATCCCGGCCTCGGTGTCGGGCACCTGGACGAGCGCCAGCGGCGCCTCGGCGACGCTGCCGCGGCCTGCCGCGGCCTTTTCGGCTGCAGCTGCGATCGCGTCGAGCACCTGCTCCTCGACTGCCGCCACGACCAGCGGGCTTTCGGGCCCGTGCTCGGCCTGCGCGCAGAGATCGAGAGCCGCCCACTCGGGGTCACTGTCATGGCCGGCGATCACCATCAGCTCGGAGGGGCCGGCGAGGGAGTCGATCCCGACCTGGCCGTAGACCGCCCGCTTCGCCTCGCGCACCCAGGCGTTGCCGGGGCCGGCGATCACGTCGACGGGGGCGATCGTCTCGGTCCCGTAGGCGAGGGCGAAGATCGCCTGGGCTCCCCCCATCGCATAGATCTCATCGAGTTCGCAAAGGGCCGCAGCAGCGAGGGTGAGCGGGTTCATCCGCCCGTCCGGCCCCGGCGGCGAAGCGAGGGCGACCCGCTCCACCCCCGCGGCCTGGGCGGGGATCGCGCACATCAAAACGCTGGAGGGATAAGCGGCGCGACCCCCCGGCGCATAGATCCCGGCAGCACCGACGGCGACCTCCCTCAACGTCACCTTCTGGCCGGCCGGCAGGCGCACCTCGCACCCCTCTCCGATCTGAGCCCCGGCGACCTGGCGGATGTTGGCGGCGGCGGCCTCCATCGCCTCGCGAAGGGTCGGCTCGAGGACCGCGAGCGCGGCGGCGGCATCGGCCGGATCGACCCGCAGCGACTCGAGGCTGGCGGCCGGCGCGTCGAAGCGGTGGGTCAGTTCCAGCAGGGCCTCGTCGCCCCGCGCCACGACCTCCCCGAAGATCTCGTCGACGTCCACGGGCGGCGCCGATCCGGCCGCCCACTCGCGCAGGGCCACCGCGGTTTCCGCCGCCCCTTCCCACTCGAAGCGCCGCGCCCTCATCCCTGAGCCGCCTGGCGCAGCTTCTCGGTCAGCTCGTCGATCTCGACGGCCCGCAGCTTGTGGGCGACCCGGTTGGCGACGAAGCGGGCGGTGCACTCGACGATCTCCTCGCGCACCTCGAGTTCGTTCTCTTCCAGGGTGCGGCCGGTGGCGACGAGGTCGACGATCCCGTCGCCGAGATCGACCAGGGGGGCGAGCTCGACCGAGCCCTTGACCTCGATCAACTCGATCTGGCGGCCGGTCGACTCGAAGTAGCGCTCGGCGATCTTCGGGTACTTGGTTGCGATCCGCAGCGAGCGCTCGGATTCGTCGAGGCGGTTAGATCCGACCCGCCCGGCGAGGACCATGCGGCAACGGCCGAAGCCAAGGTCGAGCAGCTCGTAGACCGGGCGGTCGCCCTGCTCCAGCAGCACGTCCTTGCCGGTAACCCCGACGTCGGCGGCGCCGGCCTCGACGTAGGTCGGAACGTCAGAGGGGCGCATCGTCACCAGGGTCATCCCTGGGGTTTCGAAGATCAGCGAGCGCGAGTCGCCGCGCAGCTCGGAGGTGTCGACGCCGGCGGCGTCGAGGACGTCGAGCGTTTCCCCGAAGAGGGCGCCGCGCGGCACCGCCAGCTTCAGCGGCTCGCTCATCGGGCCCCTCCCCCGCGCCGGCGCTCCTCGACCCGCGCCACCTGAACCCTCTCCAGGTAGAGAGCGAAGCCGGCGGCGGAGAGGTCGAGCCCGAAGCGCTTCATCAGCCCGTCGTAGCGGCCGCCGCCGCCGAGGACGCGACCGACCGCGGGGTCGTAGACCTCGAGGATGGCGCCGTTGTAGTAGCCGAGATCGCGCATCAGGCCGAAGTCGAACTGGACGCGGTGGCCGTCCTGGCGCGAGCCGAGGGCCTCGTTGACGTCGCGGAGGCGCTCGATCGCGCGAGTGACGGCGGCGCCGTCGTGCTCCCGCGCCTGCTCGAGGACCTCGGGGCCGCCGCGCAGCTGCGAGAGCGCCAGGCAGGACTGCACCCGCTCGCTTGCCACCCCTGCCGACTCGAGCTCTTCCTCCAGCCCAACGAGGTCGTGCGCGGCCAGCCGGGCCAAGGCCGAGTCGCGTACCTCATCGGCCAGCCCCAGCTCGCTCAGTAAGTCGCGATAGAGGTCGGCGTCGCCGAGGCCGATCACGGCGCTGCCGAGGCCGGCGGCGTCGAGCGCCGCTTCGAGCACGTCGATCACCTCGACCGTCCCGGTTGCCGCCGGGGCGCCGATCAGCTCGACCCCCGCCTGGAGGAATTCGCGCATCTCCCCCCGCTGAGGGCTGACCGCCTGGTAGGCGCCGGCGACGTAGCAGAAGCGGTGCGGCGGCTCGGCGCCCGCGTAGCGGGTCGCGACCAGGCGGGCGATCGGCACGGTCATTTCCGAGCGCAGCGCCAAAAGCTCACCGCTCTCGTCGAAGAATCGGTAGGCGGCGTGGTCGCCGCGACCGCCGCCGCGGGTCAGTACCTCGTCGTATTCGAGCGCAGGCGTCCCCACCTCGCCGTAGCCGCGGCCTTCGAAGACCTCGATCAGCGCAGCCTCGAGCCGGCGCAGCTCGCGCATCTCCTCGGGCAGGACGTCGCGCGTTCCTGGCGGAATCGGGTGGATCATCGGCCTGACCTTACGTGAGCGGGCGAGAAATCCCTGCTAAGCAGGGACCTCCGCAGAGACCCGTTCGATCTGCGCGCCGAGATCCCGCAGGCGCTCGTCGATCCGCTCGTAGCCACGGTCGATCTGGCGGATCTCGCCGATCTCCGACGTCCCCTCCGCCGCACAGGCGGCGATGAGCATGGCCATCCCGGCGCGAATGTCGGGGCTGGAGACGCGCTCACCATGAAGCCGGCTCGGACCGCTGACGATCGCCCTGTGGGGGTCGCACAGCGTGATCCGAGCGCCCATCGCGACCAGCTTGTCGACGAAAAACAACCGGTTCTCGAACATCTTCTCGAAGATCAGGATCTCGCCCTTGGCCTGGGTTGCCAGCGCCAGGGCGATCGAGGTCATGTCGGCCGGGAAGGCCGGCCAGGGCCCGTCCTCGATCTTCGGGATCGCGCCGCCGAGGTCGGTTTCGACCTCGAGCTCCTGTTCGGCGGGGACGAAGACGTCCTCGCCCTGGATCTCCGACCGCAGCCCCAGTCGCTTGAACTGGCGGCGGACGTTGGTCAGGTCCTTGGGGTTGACGTCGCGGATCCGCAGCTCGCCGCCGGTCGCCGCGGCCAGCGCCATGAAGCTGCCGACCTCGATGTGGTCGCAGGAGATCGTGTACTCGGCGCCGCCGAGCCGCTCGGCTCCGTTGACGACCATCACGTTGGACCCGATCCCGTCGACCCGCGCCCCCATCGCGGTCAGAAGGTGCGCGAGGTCCTGGACATGCGGCTCGGAAGCCGCGTTGGCGATCTGGGTGGCGCCGGGAGTCAGCGCCGCCGCCATCAGCGCGTTCTCGGTCCCCATCACCGAGGGCTCGTCCATGAAGATCTCGCAGGCCTGGAGCCCCTTCGGGGCGCTGAGCTCGATCCAGCGGCTGCCGTCGACGCGGGCGCCGAGGTCCTCGAAGGCGTCGAGGTGGGCGTCGAGTCGGCGGCGGCCGATGAAGTCCCCGCCCGGCGGCGGCATCCGCGCCTCGCCGAAGCGGGCCAGCAGCGGGCCGGCAAGCAGGAAGGAGGCGCGGATCTTGCCGGAGAGCTCCTCGTCGACCGCCCCCCCGACCTCGCGGGCGCAGAGCCTGACGCTGTTGTCAGCTACCCACTCGACCTCGACCCCCAGCTGCTCGAGCAGGGCGATCTGCGCTTCGGTGTCGCGAATCCGCGGGACCCGGTGCAGCAGCACCTCCTCCTCGGTCAGCAGGCAGGCGGCGAGGATCGGCAGGGCCGCGTTCTTGTTGCCGGCCACGGTGACCTCCCCCGAAAGGGGGACGCCGCCCTGGATCACGAACTTCTCCATCAGCTTGCCCACTCCGAGCTCACCGGGCTAGGGTAACGACCGGCCATGAGGCGACGGGGGACGATCGCGATCGGCATCATCGCAGCGCTGCTCGCGCTGCTGGTCGTCAACGCCCTGGCGGTCGACGGGGAGACCGGCAGCGCCCACGCGACCGTGCCTGGCGGCCGCATCCTCAGCCTCCCCGACGGGGACCTGCAGGTGCGCGAACGCGGGCCCCACGAGGGATCGCCGATCGTCCTCATCCACTGCTTCAGCTGCGCGATGGACTGGTGGGACGGGATGCTGCCGGCGCTCGAGCGCCGCCACCGGGTGGTCGAGGTCGACCTGCTCGGCCACGGCGGCTCGGAAAAGCCCAGCTCCGGCTATACGCCGCAGAACCAGGCAAAGGTGGTCAGCGAGGCGCTGACGCGGCTGCAGGTGAAAGACGCCGAGGTGGTCGGGCACTCGCTCGGCGGCTCGGTGACGGTCGCCTTAGCCCAGGAACACCCCCAGCTGGTCGGCCGGGCGGTGGTCATCGACATGCCGCCCGACAACTCCTACGGCGACCTCGGCATCATCGCCGGCCTTGCCTTCCAGCCGGTACTGGGCGAGGCGCTCTGGCAGATCAAGCCCGATTTCTCTGTCCGCGATGGCCTCGAGGTCGCATTCGCGCCCGGCTACGACGTGCCAGACGCCTTCGTCGAGGACGTCAAGCGACTGACCTACACCGCCTACGACGATTCGCCCGGCGGCAACGACGACTTCCTCGACGAAGAACCCCTGGATCAGCGGATGAAGGCGAGCGGCAAGCCGCTGATGGTCCTGATGGGCGCCGAGGAGCAGATCGTCAACGACCCGCAGCGGGCGCTGGAGCAGTACAAGAGGGCCGTCCCCACGGCCCAGGCCCACCTGATCGCCGGCGCCGGCCACTCGCCCAACGTCGAGAGGCCCGGGGAGACCGCCCGCCTAGTCCTCGCATTTGGACAAACGCGCAAAAAACAGGTAGGGTCTTCTGTGCGCGACGTCACGGAGCGTGGCCACGGGCCACCGCAAGAAGCTCCGGGGGAAGATGTCGCCGATTAGCGCTTCTGGGGTTTGCGGAGCTACTGTCGCCAGTAGCTCCGCGGCATGCGCGAAAATTGCTTATTTGCAGTACTTTCCGGGTATCTCTGCAAGCGAGATTGCAGAACCCCGATGACGTCCGGGCGCCCTTCTACCTTGTACGAACTAATGTTCGATTCAACGACCAAGATAAGCAAACGGCTGACCGACGCCGCAGACCTACTGATCGACTTCGCAACCCTCGGCGAGTACGGCATCGAGCCCGCTGGGAGGCCTCGCCAGGGTTGCGTAGACCTTGCCTCTGCCCCGCGCCGAGCGCCGGTCCGCACCGGTGCCAGCCGGACCGATGCTCGCCGCGAGACGCAGTGCAACCTGCTTCAAGAAGCCGGCTTCCGCAGGCCGGGCTTTGATTTGTCGCGGTAGCGAGGCGTTCTAGGAGCAAGCGATGGGCCGCGAGCGCGGGGCGTGGCGTAGCAGCGCTACGCGAGCCCCGCGATCGTGGCTCAGCGCGCCGCTTATGGAACGCCGCAGCCCGCGCCAAATCAAGGCGCGGGCTGCAACACGAAAAACCGGCGGCGACCTACTCTCCCAGGAGGTTTCCCCCCAAGTACCATCGGCGCAGAGAGGCTTAACTGCTCTGTTCGGAATGGGAAGAGGTGTTTCCCTCTCGCTATGCGCCACCGGAAATTTTGCGAGACCGCGCCCGGTGGAGCTTGAAAACCGCACAAGACCAGGGGTACTTAAAAAATATCCGTCAAGCCCTCGACCCATTAGTACCGGTCGGCTACGAGCATTGCTGCTCTTCCACCGCCGGCCTATCAACCTGGTGGTCTACCAGGGGTCTTACTCCCTCAAGGGGATGGGAGAACTTATCTCGAGGACGGCTTCCCGCTTAGATGCTTTCAGCGGTTATCCGTTCCATGCGTAGCTAACCTGCGATGCCCTTGGCAGGACAACAGATACACCAGAGGCATGTTCATCCCGGTCCTCTCGTACTAGGGATGACTCCTCTCAATTCTCCAACGCCCACAGCAGATAGGGACCGAACTGTCTCACGACGTTCTGAACCCAGCTCGCGTACCGCTTTAATGGGCGAACAGCCCAACCCTTGGGACCTACTCCAGCCCCAGGATGCGACGAGCCGACATCGAGGTGCCAAACCGGTTCGTCGATGTGGACTCTTGGAACCGATAAGCCTGTTATCCCCGGAGTACCTTTTATCCGTTGAGCGACGGCGCTTCCACTTGCTACCGCCGGATCACTAAGCCCAACTTTCGTTCCTGCTCGACCCGTCGGTCTCGCAGTCAAGCTCCCTTATTGCCTTTACACTCTACGTACGATTTCCAACCGTACTGAGGGAACCTTTGGGCGCCTCCGTTACTCTTTAGGAGGCGACCGCCCCAGTCAAACTGCCCGCCTGACACTGTTCACCACCCGGATCACGGCGTGGTGTTAGAAGCTCAGAGCACCAAGGGTGGTATCTCAAGGGTGACTCCCCAGCGGCCGAAGCCACTGGTTCATAGTCTCCCACCTATCCTGAGCGAGATACCCCAAACTCCAATATCAAGTTGCAGTAAAGGTTCACGGGGTCTTTCCGTCTAGCTGCGGGTACTCGGCATCTTCACCGAGACTTTAATTTCACCGAGCCTCTCGTTGAGACAGCGTCCAACTCGTTACGCCATTCGTGCAGGTCGGAACTTACCCGACAAGGAATTTCGCTACCTTAGGACCGTTATAGTTACGGCCGCCGTTTACCGGGGCTTAGCTTCATTGCTTCGCGCCGAAGCGCTAACAAGTCCGCGTAACCTTCCGGCACCGGGCAGGCGTCAGACCCTATACGTCGTCTTACGACTTAGCAGAGCCCTGTGTTTTTGGTAAACAGTCGGTTGGACCAATTCACTGCGGCCCCCTCGAGCTCCCTCCGTATGGAGTTCACCCTAACGGGGCGTCCCTTCTCCCGAAGTTACGGGACGATTTTGCCGAGTTCCTTAACGAGAGTTAGCTCGCTCACCTCAGTATGTTCTACTTGTCCACCTGTGTCGGTTATCGGTACGGGCACGCGAATCCTGCCTAGAGGCTTTTCTCGGAGGCATGGGATCGGAGACTCGCCGGTTACACACCAGCTGGCATCGCACCTCGCGTCAAAACGCCGCTGCGGATTTTCCTACAGCAACTAGCTACGTGCTTGCCCCAGGACGACCATCGCCTGGGTTCTCTTACCCTTCCCCGTCCCCCCATCGGTCATAACGGAGACAACGTGGTACAGGAATATCAACCTGTTGGCCATCGGCTACGCCTTTCGGCCTCGCCTTAGGTCCCGACTAACCCTGAGCAGACGAACTTTACTCAGGAAACCTTGGACAATCGGTGGTGGGGAGTCTCACCCCACTTTCGTTACTCATGCCGGCATTCTCACTTCCAGCCACTCCACGGGGCCTTACGACACCGCTTCACGCAACTGGAACGCTCTCCTACCGCGTACAGAACCCGCAGGCCTGCACACCCATAGCTTCGGAGACTAGCTTTAGCCCCGTTGAATTATCCGCGCCCGAACACTTGACCAGTGAGCTGTTACGCACTCTTTCAAGGGTGGCTGCTTCTAAGCCAACCTCTTGGTTGTCTCTGCATTCGGACATCGTTTGCCACTTAGCTAGTACTTGGGGTCCTTAGCTGATGGTCTGGGTTGTTTCCCTCTCGCGTACGAAGTTTATCCCCCGCACACTGACTCCCGAGTTAAATGTAATGGTCTTCGGAGTTTGCCTGAAGTCGGTAACCTGGTAGGGCCCCTAATCCAAACAGTGCTCTACGGCCACAACACAATTACTCGAGGCTATACCTAAATATATTTCGGAGAGAACCAGATATCTCTGAGCTTGATTAGCCTTTCACTCCGATCCACAGGTCATCCGCCCAGTTTTCAACCTAGGTCGGTTCGGCCCTCCACGAGGTCTTACCCCCGCTTCAGCCTGCCCATGGATAGCTCGCTCAGTTTCGGGTCTACCGCCAGTGACTGTGTCGCCCTATTCAGACTCGCTTTCGCTACGGCTCCGCTCATCGCTTAACCTTGCCACTGACGAGTAACTCGCCGGCTCGTGATGCAAAAAGCACGCCGTCACACCCGAAGGTGCTCCGACCACTTGTAAGTCTACGGTTTCAGGTACTATTTCACTCCCCTTCAGGGGTACTTTTCACCTTTCCCTCACGGTACTAGTTCACTATCGGTCACCAGGTAGTACTTAGCCTTGGAGGGTGGTCCCCCCAGATTCAGACCACGTTTCACGGGTGTGGTCTTACTCAGGAACGTCAATCGACAGATCAGCGCGCTTTCACCTACGGGACGATTGCCCTCTGTGGTGCGAGGTTCCACTCGCTTCGGCTAACGCCTGATTTTGTAACTGCCGCCAGACCGGCACGGCCTGGACATGACGCCCTACAACCCCGAACAAGCAACGCGTGCCGCTTACACTTGTTCAGTTTGGGCTGATCCCCTTTCGCTCGCCACTACTAAGGGAGTCTCGGTTGATTTCTTTTCCTCGGGCTACTTAGATGTTTCAGTTCGCCCGGTTTCCCTCTGCCGGCTATGTATTCACCGACAGATGACGTCGCATTACCGACGCCGGGTTTTCCCATTCGGAGATCCGCGGGTCAATGGCTATTCAGCGCCTCACCGCGGCTTATCGCAGCCGTTCACGTCCTTCATCGACTCCTGGTGCCAAGGCATCCACCGTAAACTCTTACTATCTTGACGGTGAGCGACTCACTCACTCGAAAGTGTGTGAATCGATTTCATTAAATACCCTCAGAACCCACGTCGCGTGGATTCTGAAAAAAGAATTCACAAACGTGAATTCTGATTTTGGCCTTGTGCAGTTTTCAAGGTCCACCGAGGCGCACCCACGGGTTCTCCGTGGGAGGTCTCTCAAAACTGAGCAGCGTACTCACCAGCTCGAAAGCTGATGAGAGCCCGGTCGACGTTCTAGAGAAATCTCCCTAGAAAGGAGGTGATCCAGCCGCAGCTTCCGCTACGGCTACCTTGTTACGACTTCACCCCAATCACGGGCCCCACCTTCGACGGCTCCCTCCTTGCGGTTAGGCCACCGGCTTCGGGTGTTGCTCGCTTTCGTGGTGTGACGGGCGGTGTGTACAAGGCCCGGGAACGTATTCACCGCGGCATTGCTGATCCGCGATTACTAGCAACTCCACCTTCATGGAGGCGAGTTTCAGCCTCCAATCCGAACCGAGGCGCACTTTATGGGATTTGCTCCACCTCACGGTATTGCTGCCCTTTGTATGCGCCAATGTAGCACGTGTGTAGCCCTGGACATAAGGGGCATGATGACTTGACGTCATCCCCACCTTCCTCCGGTTTGTCACCGGCAGTCTCCTATGAGTCCCCAACTAAATGATGGCAACATAGGACGGGGGTTGCGCTCGTTGCGGGACTTAACCCAACATCTCACGACACGAGCTGACGACAGCCATGCACCACCTGTGATGGTGTCCCGAAGGAAAACCGTGTTTCCACGGCGGTCACCAACATGTCAAGCCCAGGTAAGGTTCTTCGCGTTGCGTCGAATTAAACCACATGCTCCGCTGCTTGTGCGGGCCCCCGTCAATTCCTTTGAGTTTTAGCCTTGCGGCCGTACTCCCCAGGCGGGGTACTTAGTGCGTTAGCGACGGCACGGGAGGAGTCGACACCTCCCACACCTAGTACCCATCGTTTACGGCGTGGACTACCAGGGTATCTAATCCTGTTCGCTCCCCACGCTTTCGCGCCTCAGTGTCAGTAACGTCCCAGCGAGCTGCCTTCGCTATTGGTGTTCCTCCTGATATCTGCGCATTCCACCGCTACACCAGGAATTCCACTCGCCTCTTCCGTACTCTAGCTCCGCAGTATCCATCGGCTTTCAAAGGTTGAGCCTTTGACTTTCACAACGGACTTACGAAGCCACCTACGCGCGCTTTACGCCCAATGATTCCGGACAACGCTTGCTCCCTACGTATTACCGCGGCTGCTGGCACGTAGTTAGCCGGAGCTTCTTGTGGAGGTACCGTCAATCCACACGGCTATTCACCGGTGAACCTTCGTCCCTCCTGAAAGGGGTTTACAACCCGAAGGCCGTCTTCCCCCACGCGGCGTTGCTGCGTCACGCTTTCGCGCATTGCGCAAGATTCCCCACTGCTGCCTCCCGTAGGAGTCTGGGCCGTGTCTCAGTCCCAGTGTGGCTGATCGTCCTCTCAGACCAGCTACCCATCGTTGCCTTGGTAGGCCGTTACCCCACCAACAAGCTAATGGGCCGCGAGCCCCTCCCAATGCGGAGGCCGAAGCTTCCTTTAGCGAACAGACTTACGTCTGTGCGCCACATCCGGTATTAGCCCGAGTTTCCTCGGGTTGTCCCGGTCATCGGGGCAGGTTACTCACGTGTTACTCACCCGTTCGCGGCTTTGCCCCAGGGCAAGCCCTGGTTCGTCGCACCACTTGCATGTGTTAAGCACGCCGCCAGCGTTCGTCCTGAGCCAGGATCAAACTCTCCGTGAAATGTGCTTCTACAGAGAGCCTGTCATATCTCAGTTGGCCGTCGAGTACACAAGTACGACGACCGACATGACGAGGTAAATCAAGACCATCCGGCACGCTGGCGCACCGAATGGGTCGGGCTGAACATTCCGCAGACCATTGCGGGTCCGCGGAGATGCACGCTGCTCAGTTTTCAAAGACCGCTGCGCTTCCGCGACGGGTCTCGTCGCTCTCGACGCCTGAGGCCGCGGGTGGCAGCCTCAAGAGGGCAAAGAAATATAGCACTGCTGAGGCTGCTTGCCTAGGGGGTGGCCTTCAGGCGGCAGAAGCGTCGCTTCCCCACCTGCAGCACGTGCCCGTCAAGACTATCGACCTCGAGATCGAGAGGCTCTGCGGCCATCGGCTCGCCGTCGAGCTTGACCCCGCCCTGCTGGAGCAGGCGCCGCCCCTCGCTGCTGCTGAGGCCGAAGGCGCCGGCGATCAGCCGCGGCAGGTGGACCAGCCCGTTGCCGTCGGCGCGGTAGGCGCCGAGCTCGACCTCGGGCATCTCGTCCGGCGCCGCGCGCTCGACGAAGACCCGGTTGAAGTGCTCCTCGGCGCGCTTGCCCGCGCCCTCGCCGTGGAAGCGGTCGACCAGCCGCCGCCCCAGCTCCCGCTTGGCCTCGTTCGGCGGGCCCTCGGGCTGCTCCATCCCCAGCAACAGCCGGTAGTACTCGGCCATCGCCTCGTCGGGGATGCTCATCAGCTTGCCGAACATCTCCTCCGGCGGATCGGTGACTCCGACGTAGTTGCCGAGCGACTTGCTCATCTTCCGCTCGCCGTCCGTGCCGACCAGGATCGGCAGGGTCATGATCGATTGCGGCGGCTGCCCGTAGGCGCCCTGGACGTCGCGCCCGAAGAGCAGGTTGAACTTCTGGTCGGTGCCACCGAGCTCGATGTCGGCCTCGACCGCAACCGAGTCGTAGCCCTGCAGCAGCGGGTAGAGCAGCTCCAGCGCCGCGATCGGCTGGCTCGCCGCCATTCGCTTCTGGAAGTCGTCGCGCTCGAGCAGCCGCGCCACCGTCGTCTGCGCCAGCAGACCCAGCAGCGCCTCCGGCTCCATCCGCAGCCACTCGCTGTTGCGGCGGACCTCGGTCCGCTCGCGATCGAGGATCTTGAACGCCTGCTCCTGGTAGGTGGCCGCGTTCTCCTCGATCTCCGCCGCCGTCGGCACCGGTCGGGTGGCAGAGCGGCCGCTCGGGTCGCCGACCTGGGCGGTGAAGTCGCCGATGATCAGGACGACGGTGTGCCCAGCCCGCTGGAACTCGGCCAGCTTCTCGAGGACGACGGTGTGGCCGAGGTGGATGTCGGCCGTGGTGGGATCGATCCCGAGCTTCACCCGCAGCGGTTTTCCGCTCTGCAACTGCTCAACGAGCCGCCCCTCGGGCAGCACGTCGACGGCGTTTCGCGTCAGGTCGGGCAAGGCGGCAATGCTAGACTGCCGCCTTCGCTCGGCGCCTCTTCAGGACGTCGAGCCTTTTTCGTAGCGCCCCTTTAGATGGCCGTCCTAGGACTCAAACGCCGGAGCAACGGCGGCGGCGAGGCCCCGCCTCCCCCTCCGCCCCCGATCTCTGCCACCGCGCCGGGGCCGCCCTCGCCTCCCCAGAAATCGAAACCGCGGCTGAAGAAGCTGCGCATCCTCTTCGTCCTGCTCGGCCTCGGCGTCCTCGCCGTCGTCTCGATGATCTTCGGGATGATGGCCGCCGTCTCGACCGACCTGCCGGCGATCTACAACTTCGCCCAGTACAAGGCGTCGAAGAACAGCGAGGTCCTCGACTCCAACGGCGAACCGATCGGCACCCTGACCAGCGACCAGAACAAAATCCTCCTCAGCTCCTCGCAGATCTCCCCCAACGTCAAGAACGCCGTGGTCTCGATCGAGGACGCCCGCTTCTATGAGCACAACGGCGTCGACTTCCAGGGGATCGGGCGGGCGCTGGTCAAAGACATCCTCAGCCAGAGCGCGGCGCAGGGCGCCTCGACGATCACCGAGCAGTTCGTCAAGAACGCGCTCGAAGCCGAAGGCAGCCGCACCGTGCTGGAGAAGTTCCGCGAGGCGGCGCTCGCCTACCGGCTCGAGCGCCACTGGAGCAAGGACAAGATCCTCACCCAGTATCTGAACACGATCTACTTCGGCGAGGGCGCCTACGGGATCGAGGCGGCCGCCCGGACCTACTTCGGCGCCGCCCACCCCGGTTGCGGCACCCCGACCGAACCCTGCGCCTCGGTCCTCGAGCCCTGGGAGGCGGCGACGCTGGCGGCGATCATCTCCTCGCCCTCGGCCTACGACCCCAAGACCTACCCCGAAAACTCGCTCGAACGCCGCAACCTCGTGCTCGAAAAAATGGCCGAGCAGGGCTACATCACCGAGGAACAGATGCGGGAAGGCCAGGAACAGGCGCTGCCCTCGCCGAGCAGCATCGAGCCGCCGACCCTCGACTCGCGTGCCCCCTACTTCACCGCCTACCTGCGCCAGCAGCTGGTCGAACGCTACGGCGCCTCGAAGGCCTTCTTCGGCGGCCTCAAAGTCAAGTCGACCCTCGACATGCAACTGCAGGAAAAGGCCGAAGAAGCGGTCAACAGCTACCTCGGCTATTCGCCGGCGACCGCCTCGGTGGTGGTGATCGACAACCACAATGCCGGGATCAAGGCGATGGTCGGCGGTCCCGACTTCGCCGCGAAGCCGTTCAACCTGGCGACCCAGGGTCACCGCCAGCCGGGCTCCTCGATCAAGCCCTTCACCTTGATCACGGCCCTGGAAGAGGGGATCTCGCCCTACACGGTCTATCCCTCCGAACAGCGGACCTTCCACTTCGGCAAAAAGGGCAAGGAAGTCTTCGAAGTCTCAAACGACGAGGACTCCTACCTCGGCTCCTGCGACATCGTCTGCGCGACGACCTACTCGGACAACTCGATCTACGCCGGGCTTGGGCTCGAAGGGCTGAAGGGGAAGACGGTGCAGCAGCGGACCCGCTCGATCGCCTCGACGATCCACAAGGCCGGCTACGACGACCCGATCTCGACCAACCCGGCGATGGTCCTCGGCGGCCTCAAGGAAGGCGCGACCCCGCTCGGCTGGGCCTACGCCTACAGCACGATCGGCAACAACGGCGACCGCGTCAGCGGCACCCTGGCGCCGCGCCCCGGCGACAGCCCCGTCGCCTACACCGAGGTGACCAACAGCGACGGCGACCTGATCAAGGGCGGCGACAACGACTCGATCCACACCCAGGTCTTCGACGAAGAAAACATCAAGACGGCAAAGAGCATCCTCGAAACCGTCGTCGCCGGCGGCACCGGCACCAACGCCCAAATCGGCGTCGAAGGCCAGTGGGGCAAGACGGGGACGACCGAGAACAACGGCGACGCCTGGTTCTGTGGCGGCGTCGGCGACGAAGTCACGGCCTGCGTCTGGGTCGGCTACCCCGACACGACGACGCCGATGACGACGCTCTACAACGGCGGCCCGGTGATGGGCGGCACCTTCCCGGCCCTGATCTGGGCGAGCGTGATCTCCGCCTGGCGCGACATCCAGGCCGAACACGCGGCCGAAGAAGCGGCACGCAAGGCGGCTCGGGGCGAAGACGAAGGCGACGAATCTGGCGAAGGCGGGGAATCGTCGGAATACGAATATGAAGCTCCGGAATCCGAAGGCGAATACGAAGCTCCGGTCGAACCGGAAGCCGGTGGAGGCGAAGCTGAACCGGGCCCGGTGGAAACGCCGGAACCCGAAGAAGCGGCGCCCGAAGAAGCCGCCCCTGAAGCGGCGCCCGAAGAAGCTGCGCCAGAAACCGGCGGCGGCGTCACCGCTGGTTAAGCATCAGGCGCCGCCTCCTCCGCTTCGCGTCCGGGGGCGGCTAGGGTCTGGGACGGGATACGTGGGGGTTCTCGACAGCGCAGAAGCGCCACGGGTTCTCGACCGCTTTGGTGATCCCGATCCGCGGGCCGGCGACGATCTCCGGCCGGTCGCCCTCGGGCGACAGCAACAGGAACGGCTCCTCGCCGAGGTCGCGTTCGTTGTCGCTGAGGTCGATCCCCAGCGCCTCGGTCAGCTTGCCCGGGCCCGAGCAGAGCTCGTGGTCGGGCTTCGGGCCGCGGCGCTCGCGCATCGCCTCGAGCCCGTCGGTCGGTTCCAGTGCCCGGATCAGGGCCGCGGCCGCCTCTCCCTCCGGCTCGGCGACGGCGTTGAGCAAGCTGTGGATCCCGTAGGAGAGGTAGACGTAGGCGTAGCCCGGCGGGCCGAAGAGGACCTTGGTCCGCTCGGTCAGGCCGACGTAGGCGTGACAGGCGGGATCGTCGGCCTCGTAGCTCTCGGTCTCGACGATGACCCCACCGCAGCCCTCGTAGAGGAGAGTGCAGCCGATCAGGTCGCGAGCAACCGCGTGAACCGACCGATTGAAGAAATCAGCCCCCAACGGCTCTCCGAGCCGTCGGGCCCGGCGTCGCGACCCTGAAGGGCCCTTCTTCACCCGCGGGCGACCCGCGCCTGGATCGCGGCGAGGGTCTCCCCCGCCTCCTGAAGCTGCTTGGCCAGGGCAGTCGAGCTGGTGCCCCCGGCGATCCGCTTCGACTCCAGCCAGCTGCTGCGCTGCAGCACCTCGTAGTAGGAGTCGTCGAGATGCTCGGAGCGCTGGCGCAGCTCCTCCGGGGTCAGCTCGGAGAGCGACTTGCCGCGCTCGACCGCGTCGCGGACGAGGCCGCCGACGATCCCGTGCGCCTCGCGGAACGGCACGCCGCGGCGAACCAGCAGGTCGGCGACCTCGGTCGCGGCCAGCATCTCGTCGCCGGAGGCCTCCTCCATCCGCTCGCGGCGGAACTCGATCCCGTCGAGCATCCCGGCGGTCGCGTCGAGGCAGGCCTCGAGGGTGTCGATCGCGTCGAACAGCGGCTCCTTGTCCTCCTGCATGTCCTTGCCGTAGGTGAGCGGCAGCGCATGCATCACCCCGAGCAGGGTCTGCAGCGAGGCCGCGACCCGCGGGCTCTTCGCCCGCAAGAGCTCGGCCGAGTCGGGGTTCTTCTTCTGCGGCATGATCGAGGAGCCGGAGGAGAAGGTCTCGTCGAGCTCGCAGAAGCCGAACTCACTGCTGCTCCAGATGACGATTTCAGAGCCGAAGCGCGAGAGGTGCATGGCGCAGGTCGAGGCCGCGTTCAGGTAGTCGAGGACGAAGTCGCGGTTGGAGGAGCCGTCGATCGAGTTGTGGGAGACGTGGGCGAAGCCGAGGTCGGCGGCGACCGACTCGCGGTCGATCTCCCAGTTGACGCCGGCCAGGGCGCCGGAGCCGAGCGGCATCACCGAGGCGCTGTCGAGGGCGAACTGGAAGCGGAGGACGTCGCGGGCGAGCATCCAGAAGTAAGCGAGCAGGTGATGGCCGAGGTAGACCGGCTGGGCCCGCTGCAGGTGGGTGTAGCCGGGCATCGTCCAGTCCCTGTGGGACTCGGCGAGGTCGAGCAGGCGCTGCATCGCCGCGCCGCAGAGCTCGATCGCGCGCAATGAGTGCGCCTGGACGACCATCGCCACGTCGGTGGCGACCTGGTCGTTGCGGGAGCGGCCGGTGTGGAGCTTGCCGGCGAGCGGGCCGATCTCCTCGCCGAGCAGGCGCTCGATCGCCATGTGGATGTCCTCGTCGGCGGGCTCGAACTCGAAACCGTGCTCCGCCATCCGGGCACGGACGCGGTCAAGGCCCTGCTCGATCCGGGCCAGCTCGTCCTCGGAGAGGACGCCGATCCCGCAGAGGCCGCGGGCGTGGGCCTTCGACTGGTCGATGTCGTAGGGCGCCAGCCAGGAGTCGAAGGCCAGCGAGCGGTTGAGCCGCCAGAAGCGCGGGTCCGGGTCTTTGCGGAAACGTCCCATCGGGCCGGCGATTATGCCGGGAGCGGCGCCTGCCCGAGGGCTGCGGCCAGCTCCTGGCAGACGCGGTCCACCTGCGCCTCGCTCATCGCCGGGAAGAACGGCAGCGCCAGCGAGTCGGCCGAGGCGGCTTCGGCGACCGGGAACTGACCCTCGCGGTAGCCGAGCGCTCGGAGGTGCGGGAAGAGGTGGATGCAGGGCAGGTAGGCCTTGGAGGCGACGCCGCGCTCGCCGAGGCGGCCGATCGTCGCGTCGCGGTTGCTGCCCTGCGGCAACCGCACCGTGTAGACGAACCAGCTGCGGGCCTCGGAACCACGGCCGGGGATCGGGGTACGCAGCCCCTCGATCGCGGCGAGGCGCTCCTCGTACATCCGCGCCACCGCGGCGCGGCGCTCGAGCAAGCCATCCAGCTTCTCGACCTGGGCGATGCCGAGGGCGGCGGCGAGGTCGGTGAGGCGGTAGTTGAAGCCGAGCCGGTCGTGATCGAGCCAGCCCATGTCGACGGCGCGCCCCTGGTTGCGCTCCGAGCGCAGGCGGGCGGCCTCCTCGGCGTCGCGGGGGACGATCATGCCTCCCTCCCCCGTCGTCATCTGCTTGTTGGCGTAGAAGGCGAAGGTGGCGAGGTTGCCGCGGGCACCAACCTTGCGGCCCTCGGAGTCGACGGCGCCGAGCGCCTCGCAGGCGTCCTCGAGGATGCCGAGGCCATGCCGCTGCGCCAGCGCCCCCAGCTCACGCATGGCGGCGGGGAAGCCGAAGATGTGGACCGGGAGCAGACCGACGGTGCCCTCACCGATCGCATCGGCCGCCGCGGCCGGATCGAGGTCGAGCGTCTCCTCCTCGACGTCGACGAAGACCGGCTTCGCCCCCTCGTACAGCAGGCAGTTGGCCGAGGCGACGAAGCTAAAGGGGCTGGTGACGACCTCGTCTCCCTCGCCCCAGCCCAGCATCCGCACCCCGAGATGGAGAGCGGTGGTGCCGCTGGAGACCATCACCGCGTCCTCGACCCCGAGCCAGGCGGCGAACTCGCGCTCGAAGCGCTCCCCCATCGGGCCCAGCGAGAGCCAGCCGGAGCGCAGCACCTCGAGCACCAGCTCCTCCTCGCGCGGGCCGATGTCCGGCTGGGCCAGCGGGATCGGGTCGCTGGCGGGGTCGGCGCTCACTGGAAGGCGTACTCCAGCGAGTCGACCAGAGCCTCCCAGGAGGCCTCGATGATGTTCTCGGAGACGCCGGTGGTCCCCCACTCGCGCTCGCTGTCGTGGGAATCGAGGATCACGCGGGTGACCGCGCCGGTGCCGTGGGCTTCGTCGAGGATCCGCACCTTGTAGTTGGTCAGCTCGACGTCAGCGAGGCGCGGATACTTGCCGGCGATCGCCGTCCGCAGGGCCTTGTCGAGGGCGTTGACCGGCCCGTTGCCCTCGGCCGCCTCGAAGTAGCGCTCGCCGTCGACCTCGACTTTGACCGTCGCCTCGGTGACCACCTCGCCGTCGGCGTGTTTCTCGACCACGACCCGGAAGCTCTCGAGCCGGAACAGGGGTTTGTATGTGCCGGCCTCGTGCCGCAGCAGCAGCTCGAAGGAGGCCGGCGCCGCCTCGTAGTGGTAGCCGCGGTGCTCCTGCTCCTTCAGCCGCTGCACGGCTCGGGTCGCCGCCTCGTCGTCGAGCTCGATCCCGGCGCGCTCGGCCTGGCTGCGGATCGTCGCCTTGCCGGCCAGCTCGGAGGCGACGATGTCGCGCTCGTTGCCGACCGCGGCCGGATCGAGGTGCTCGAAGGTGCTGGCGTCGGCCTCGACTCCGGCGGCATGCATGCCCGCCTTGTGGGCGAAGGCGTTGCGCCCGACGTAGGGGCGGTCGGGGTCGGAGGAGAGATTGCAGAGCTCGTCCAGGAAATGGGCGGTCGGAGCGAGGGTCGCCAGCTGCTCGGGCGAGACGACCTGGAACCCCATCTTCAGCTGCAGCGCCGGCAGGATCGAAGCGAGGTTGGCGTTGCCGCAGCGCTCCCCGTAGCCGTTGACGCAGCCCTGGACGAGGCGGGCCCCGGCTTCGACGGCCGCCAGCGAGTTCGCCACCCCGCAGCCGGAGTCGTCGTGGGTGTGAATGCCGATTTCGACCGCATCGCCCAGCGCCTCCACGACCGCTGCGGTCGTCGCGGCGACGAAGCTCGGCAGGCTGCCGCCGTTGGTATCGCAGAGGGTGACGTTCTCGGCCCCGGCCTCGGCCGCCGCGGCGACGCATTCGAGCGCGTAGGCGCTGTCTTCCCGGTAGCCATCGAAGAAGTGCTCGGCGTCGAAGAAGGGGCGCTTGCCCTGCTCGCGGCAGAAGGCGATCGAGTCGGCGATCATCGCCAGGTTCTCCTCGCGGGTCACCCGGATCACCTTGTCGACGTGCAGCGGCGAGCTCTTGCCGACCAGGCAGATCGCGGGCGCGAAGGATGCCGTCAGCACCCCCAGCGCCTCGTCCTCGGCGGCAGTACGGTCGCGGCGGCGGGTCATCCCGAAGGCGACGATCGTTGCGTTCGCCAGCTCGACCTCGCCGAGCCGGGCGAACAGCTCGGCTTCCTTCGGGTTGCTGCTGGGGAAACCGGCCTCGATGAAGTGGGCCCCGAGCGCGTCGAGCGCCAGGGCCACCTTCAGCTTCTCGCCGACCGAGAGGGACATGCCGCGTCCGCCCATCCCGTCGCGCAAGGTCGTGTCGTAGAGCTTCACCTGTTCCATCGGCTGTTCCATGGTTACTGCCTTTCGAGTCTGAAGAAAATCGGGTGGGCCTGGTGGCCCGGCGTGCGCGGTCGTGGCGCGCCGGCCGCTTATGCGGCGGGGGTAATTCGCCCGATCGACTCTGAGCCGGAAGCCTCGGTGGAGCCGTTGGAGCCGGAGCCGTTTGCGCTCGCGGGAGGCTCGACGAAGTCGAGCCACTCCAGGTACTCCTCCGCCCGGCCGTAGAGGGCGTCTTCGAACTTCGCCTGGACCTGGCGGGTGACCTCGCCTATCTCGCCGAGCGGGTGGTCGTCGATCTCGCGCACCGGGACCAGCTCGGCTGCGGTGCCGGTGAGGAAGACCTCGTCGGCCAGGTAGAGCTCGGCGCGGGCGATGTCCCGCTCGACCACCGTGTGGCCGAGGTCGCGGGCGATCTGGATCACCGACTTGCGGTTGATCCCGTCGAGGATCGAGGCAACGTGCGGCGGGGTGAGGATCTGGTCGTCGCGGACGACGAAGATGTTCTCGCCGGAGCCCTCGCAGACGAAGCCGCGTTCGTCGAGCAGGATCGCCTCGTCGTAGCCGGCGTTGTGCGACTCGGTCTTGGCGAGGATCGAGTTGAGGTAGGAGCCCGAGGCCTTGGCGTGCGGGATCGAGCCGCCGGGGCTGATCCGGCGCCAGCTCGAGACCTTGGCCCGGATGCCGCCGTTCTTGCTCTCCTCGCCGAGGTAGGCGCCCCAGGGGAAGGCGGCGATGATCAGGTCGATCGGCGCGTCTTTGGCGTAGAGGCCGAGGCTGCCGTAGCCGCGGTAGGCCAGCGGCCGGATGTAGGCGGAGCGCAGCTCGTTGCGGCGCAGCAGCTCGTGCGTGGCCTGGCGGATCTCCTCGATCGAGTACGGCAGCTCCAGGTAGTAGAGCTCTGCCGACTTCTGCAAGCGATCGAGGTGGTCGTGGTGACGGAAGACCGCCGGCCCGCGCTCGGTCTCATAGCAGCGAATCCCCTCGAAAACGCCGGTCCCGTAGTGCAGCCCGTGGCTGAGCACGTGGGTCTGGGCGTCCTCCCAGGGGACGAACTCGCCGTTTCGCCAAATCAACTCGACCTGATCCATGTTGGGGAAGTATGCCCGATGGGTCAAAGGTGTTCAGGGCAGCCGCCTCGAATGAAGGCCCGGAACCGATTCAAGGAGAGAAAAGATGCGAATCCCCCGTCCCAAGCTGAGCTACGCGAACACGATCGCGACGATCGCACTGTTCGTCGCCCTCGGCGGCGCCGCCGTCGCCGCCGGGCTGCCGAAGAACAGCGTCGGCACGAACCAGATCAAGCGCGGCGCGGTGACGGCCGCCAAGATCAAGCGTGGCGCCATCACCAGCGGCAAGATCGCGCCGAAGGGCGTCACCGCCGGCAAATTGGGCGCCAACGCCGTCCTGCCCGGCAACCTCGGCAGCGGCATCATCAGCACCGACAAGATCTCCGACGGCGCCGTGATCGCCAGCAAGATCAAAAACGGCGTCATCACCACCAACAAGCTGACCAACGGCGCCGTGAACACCGGCAAACTCGGCGACAGCGCCGTCACCAGCGGCAAGCTCGCCGACGGCGCGGTGACGCCGGCCAAGCTCTCCCCCGGGGTCATCGGGCAGCTGCTCAGCACCCTGAAGAGCGGCGAGACGCTGCGCGGCGTCTTCGACCTCGGCTCGACCGCGGCGGCAGTCGGGGACACCACCCGCGGCGCGGTGACGTTCCAGTTCCCGCTGCAGAACGCGCCGGCGGTCACCGTCCTCAGCAAAGCCGGCGAAACGACCGCCAACTGCGCCGGCCTCGGCGGCGGCAACAACCAGACGCCGCAGGCTGCCGCCGGCAACCTCTGCATCTACGTGACCGAATCGACCAATCTCGATGTCCCGGCGCTGACGGTGGAGAACAACACCCGGCTCGGGTTCGGCCTGCAGGCGAAAGCGCTCGCCACCGGCAGCTACTACGCCTACGGGCAGTGGGCGGTGACCGCGCCGTAGCGACGCGGCCGCGGCGGTTCTAGGAGAGCTCCTCCAGGACCGCCGCGGTCATCTCCGCGGTCCCGACTTCGCTGACCGGCGACGGGCTCTCGCCGGTGGGCGCTTCGACCACGGTCCCCGACGCCAGGTCGGGGGTGCGGAGGCCGCGCTCCAAGACAGCGTCGACCGCGGTCTCGATCCGGTCCGCCTCCTCGCCGCGGCCGAGGCCGTGGCGCAGCATCATCGCCGCCGAGAGGATGGTCGCCAGCGGGTTGGCGACGCCCTGACCGGCGATGTCGGGGGCGGAGCCGTGGACGGGCTCGAAGAGACCGGGCTGGCCCTCGGCGCCGAGGCTGGCGCTGGGCAGCATCCCCAGCGAGCCGGTCAGCATCGCCGCCTCGTCGCTGAGGATGTCACCGAAGAGGTTCTCGGCGAGGACGACGTCGAAGTCGGCGGGCCGGGAGACCAGCTGCATCGCCGCGTTGTCGACCAGCAGGTGCTCGAGCTCGACGTCCTCGTAGTCGGCGGCAACCTTGCCGACCACCTCGCGCCAGAGGCGGGAGGTCTCGAGCACGTTGGCCTTGTCGACCGAGGTCACCTTGGCCTTGCGGCCGGCGCTCTCGGCGCGGCGGCGGGCGGCTTCGAAGGCGGTGCGGGAGATCCGCTCGATCTCCTCGACCGAGTACTCGCAGGTGTCGAAGGCCGAGCCGTTCTCACGGCCGGAGGCGCCGAAGTAGATGCCGCCGGTGAGCTCGCGGACGACGAGCAGGTCGGTGCCGGCGATCCGCTCTTCGCGCAGCGGGCTGGCGCTGACCAGGGCGGGGCTGGGCCGGACCGGCCGCAGGTTGGCGTAGAGGCCCATGCCCTTGCGCAGGCCGAGCAGCCCCTGCTCGGGGCGCGGCGCGTCGGGGTCGGTGGTGTCCCACTTGGGGCCGCCGACGGCGCCGAGGAGCACCGCATCGGCGCCCTTGCATGCGTCGAGGACCTCGTCGGTGAGGGCGGTCCCGTGCTCGTCGATCGAACAGCCGCCCATCGGGCGCTCGTCGTAGGAGAACTCGCCGAGGGCGTCGAGGACCTGGCGGGCCGCGGTGACGATCTCGGGGCCGATCCCGTCGCCGGGCAGGACGACTATGCGCGAGGTGCCGTTCACGAGCTGGGCACTCTACGCATCAGGGCCGGGCGGTGGCCCGTCAGTCCTGGGCCGCGTCGGCCTCGATGTTGAGGCGCACGTAGTCGAGGGTGAAGGGCTGCTCGTGCTCGGCGAGGACGGCTTCGGCGAAGGGTTGGCGCTTCTCCTCCGGCAGCTGGTCGAGGACCGGGCCCAGGGTGACCGTGGAGATGAACTCGAGCGGGCGCGCCGGTTGGACCGGCTTCGGCTGCAGCCAGCAGCGGACGCCGGTGAATCCGGCGGCGTCGAGGCGCGGCTCGGTCTGCTCCGGCGAGGCGAAGTTCCAGAGGCCCTTGGCCTCGGAGAGGTGCTGGCCGTACTCGGGGTCGGCGGCGATGGCGGCGATCGCTTCGGCGTGGCGGGCGACGTTGCCCTTGCCGCCGCACTGGGCGATCAGGCGCCCGCCGGGCCGCAGGACCCGCCGCATCTGCCGGAAGAGGCGATCGTGGTCGCCGATCCAGTGGAAGGTCGCGGTCGAGAAGACGATGTCGACCGGCTCGGGCAGTTCGAGCTCGACCAGGTCGCTGACCAGGTAATCGGCGCGGTCGCCGAGCCGCTCCTTCGCCTTCGCGATCATCGCCTCGGAGCCGTCGACGGCGATCACGCGGCCCTCCGGCAGGCGCTCGAGCAGCTGCTCGGTGACGCGGCCGGAGCCGGCCCCGGCGTCGACCACGGTCTCGTCGCCGCGCAGCTCCAGCCGCTCGAGCACCTCCATCCCCCATTCGAGCTGGGGATCGGAGACCTCGTCGTAGGTCTTGGCGTCCCACTCGCGGGCGCCGGTGTTCATCGGCTGCTTGAACTCGTCGGCCATCGCGGCCCTCCTCTTCGCTCTACAGGCTGGTGGTGACCGGGCCCACGGAGGCCGCCGCGCCGGTCTCGAACTGGTCGATCGCGCCGGCGTTTTCGAGCGTGATCCCGATGTCGTCGAGCCCGTTCAGGAGCCGGTGCTTGACGTCGTGCTCGATCTGGAACTGGAAGACGCCGGCGGCGCAGTTGACCGTCTCGTCGTCGAGGTCGATCCGGGCCTCCCCCGCCTCGGCGACGGCCCGGCAGTGCTCCTCGTCGAGGATCGCCGGCAGCAGCCCGATCTTGGTGCAGTTCGAGTAGAAGATGTCGGCGAAGGAGGGCGCCAGGATCGCCTTGAAGCCGAAGTCCTCCAGCGCCCAGGGAGCGTGCTCGCGGGAGCTGCCGCAGCCGAAGTTGGCCCCGGTGACGAGGATCGGGTTGGGCTCCAGCTCGATCTCGCCGTCGCGGATCCAGTCGTAGAAGAGGAACTCGCCGAAGCCGGTCCGCTCGACCCGCTTGAGGAACTGCTTGGGGATGATCTGGTCGGTGTCGACGTCGGCGCGGTCGAGGACCGACACCTTGCCTTCGATTCTGTCTACGGGTCGCATCTTCTAGCTCCAATCCCTGATGTCGACGAAGTGGCCCTCGACGGCCGCGGCGGCGGCCATTTTCGGGCTGACGAGGTGGGTGCGGCCGCCCTTGCCCTGGCGCCCCTCGAAGTTGCGGTTCGAGGTCGAGGCGCAGCGCTCACCTTCAGAGAGCGTGTCGGGGTTCATTCCCAGGCACATCGAGCAGCCGGCGACGCGCCAGTCGAAGCCGGCGCTCCTGAAGACCTCGTCGAGGCCCTCTTCCTCGGCTGCCTTCTTCACCTGCTGGGAGCCGGGGACGACCATCGCGTTGATGCCGCTGGCGACCTTGCGGCCCTCGACGATCGCTGCGGCCTCGCGCAGGTCCTCGATCCGCGAGTTGGTGCAGGAGCCGATGAAGACCCGTTCCGGGGCGACCTCGGTCATCGGCGTGCCGGCGGTCAGGCCCATGTAGGCGAGGGCGCGCTCGGCCGCCTCGCGGTCGGCGGGCGAGTCGAGCTCGGCCGGGTCGGGGACGCGGTCGGTGACCTCGACGACCTGACCGGGGTTGGTGCCCCAGGTGACCATCGGCGAGATGCTCGAGGCGTCGATCTCGACCTCGTTGTCGAAGCTGGCGCCGGGCTCGGTCGGCAGCTCGCGCCAGCGGGCCATCGCCGCCTCGAAATCGGCGGGAGCGGCCGTGCGGCCCTTGACCCACTCGAAGGTCGTCTCGTCGGGGGCGATCATGCCGGCCCGGCCGCCGCCCTCGATCGTCATGTTGCAGATCGTCATCCGGCCCGGCATCGAGAGCGCCTCGATCGCGGGACCGGCGTACTCGACCGCGTAGCCGGTCATGCCGCCGGTGCCGAGGCGGCCGATCGTCGCCAGGATCAGGTCCTTGGGGGTGACGCCGGGGCGCAGCTCGCCCGAGTAGCTGATCCGCATCGTCTTCGGCCGCTTCTGGACCAGGCACTGGGTCGCGAGGACGTGCTCGACCTCGGAGGTGCCAATGCCGAAGGCGAGGGAGCCGAAGGCGCCGTGGGTGGAGGTGTGGCTGTCGCCGCAGACGATCGTCATCCCCGGCTGGGTGACGCCCAGCTCCGGGCCGATCACGTGGACGATGCCCTGGCGGTCGGAGCCCAGCGAGTAGACCGGGACGCCGAACTCGGCGCAGTTGCGCTCCAGGGTTTCGACCTGGACGCGCGAGAGCTGATCGGCGATCAGGCGCGCGGCCATCGTCCCGTCGGTCGGGGTGTTGTGGTCGGCGGTCGCCAGGGTCTTGTCCGGGCGGCGGACCTTGCGGTTCGCCAGGCGGAGGCCGTCGAAGGCCTGCGGCGAGGTGACCTCGTGGACCAGGTGCAGGTCGATGTAGATCAGCCCCGGTGAGACCTCGTGCTGCTCCCAGATCTTGTCGAACATCGTTTTTGCCATGTGTGTCAGCTCCTCCTGAGGCCGGCGGCGATCACGGCGAGGAAGCGGGTCGCCTCCGCGCCTTCGTTCTCGAAGTGGTGCGGCAGGTCGGCGTCGAAGGTCACGCTGTCCCCCTCTTGAAGCTCGTGGCGGGCGCCGTCGACGACCAGCACCAGGGTGCCGGCGAGGACGACCGCGGTCTCGCGGCTGCCCGGCTCGTGCATCGGCGGGTCGGAGCGGCCGCCGGTGGTGGCGCCCGGGGCGAGCACATGCAGCGAGACATCGGCGCGCTGCCCCGGCAGCGGCGGCGTCAGCTCCTCGACGGAGTGGCCGCCGCGCTCGGAGCACCGACGCCCGGCGGCGCGGCTGACGACCACGTGCTGTCCCTCGTCGAGGCGCAGCAGTTGCGAGAGCGTCAGCTCGAGCCCAGCCGCGATCTTGCCGGCGACCGCGAGCGTCGGCGACGTCTCTCCGCGCTCGACCTGCGAGAGCATCGGGGCGGAGACGCCGGAGCGCTCCGCGAGGTCGCGAAGGGAGTAGCCCATCGCGTCGCGCAGCGCGCGGATACGGGGGCCGACGGAGACTGCGGGGTCTTTCCCGGGCGAGCCGGAAGAGGCGGACGCCTTCGGGGGCGAGTCGTTGGTTCCTGACGTCTTGGTCATAGTGGGGGCCATTGGTTTGTACGTTATCACGGACGATTGTATTGACTGGGACGAGCGGGCGGACTAGGTTCCGGGCGGAGGCCGCACCCACCTCTGCTTCGGCAGGTAGAGGTGGATGCGGCCCCGGCGAGACGTCGATGGTGGTTCTTCTGCTTCTGGTTTCTCTCTATCTATCTCTGCAGCATCCGTCGAAGATCAGAGGCGACCTCCTCGGGTTCGACATCCAGCTGGTTCCAGGTGAGATGTACTACCGAGAAGCCGGCGGCATGAAGAGCGCGGTCTCTCGCGCGGTCGTCCTGGAAGGCCGAGCGGCTGGAGTGACCCTTCCAGCCGTCCAGCTCGACGATCAGGCGCAGGTTCGGCCAGTGGCAGTCGGCTCGGTAACGCTTGGAGCCGAGGAGGATCCAGTCGTTGAAGCGGGGTAGGGGCAGGTGGTGCCGGCGGAGGAAGGGGGCGAATCGTTCCTCGAGCTTCGAGCGCTTGCGGCCCGGCGGCTCTTCGGTGATGCGCTGAAGAGCGAGCTGGAGCTTCTTGGAGCCCCGTTTCCCGGGATAGCGCACCAGAAGGTCCGGAAGCGAAAGTCGATCCCAGCGGTTTAGGTATTCGGCCTCCTTGATCATCGCCACTACGTCGTCGACCGAAACCGATGCCGCGAGGTCGAAGATCGTCCGGTGTACCGAGGTGGTCGGTATCCCTTCCTCAACCGCCCGCTCGTCCTCCGGGACAGCCGAGAAGTGCCTGCGGATCCGCTTCGTCGAAGTGCTCTTGCGCGGAACGGTCACGTGGATCGCACCGCCCGAGTAACCGCGGATGCCCCAGAGGGCGGCAGCAGTGTGGTGGCTCAGGAGCGCTTCGGGGCCTGAAGCGAGGACCGCCGCCATCCAGAGGCCCTGTCGGGAAATCGCTCGGTGACCAACCGCAAACGCTCCTGGATGCAGCTGCCGCAATCGCCCTAACCGACGTCGATGCCGGATAGCGGCCTCTCCCAGCCCCAGATCCTGCAACTGCGACCGCCCCACCACCCCATGTTGCCGGTCAGCCAATCCCGCGATCGACCTCTCGACTTCGCGAGTCTGTGGAAGCTGACGTATATCGCCAGGTTTGACGGACTTGCGGGACACGCCCGAAGCGTGGCGGGGAAATGCGCACGGATGGCGCGCACGGTGTGCCGATTCAGGCGCACCTGTGTGCCGGAAGCGTGACTTCCCGCCTCAACTTGGGACCGCATCAACCTCCTCACCTAAAGGGGGAGGTTGATGCGGTCCGAGGCCTTCCCTGCTCCTAGGACTGCCGGCAACGCCCAGGGCCCTACGGCCCGGGCGTCCGCTCTACCGCGGCCTCGGCGGTCGCTGCCTCGGCCTCGCGCGTCGCTGCGCCTTCCAGGGCGTTCGAGATCGCTCGCACGTAGGCGCGAGCCGAAGCCTCGAGGATGTCCGTGGCCACGCCCTGGCCCGTGGCCAGGCGCCCCGCGGCCCGCAGCTGCACCGCTACTTCGCCGAGGGCGTCCTCTCCCCCGGTCACCGCCTCGACCTTGTACTCGACCAGCTCGCACTCGGTGTCGACTGCGTCCTGGATCGCGTGGAAGATCGCGTCGACGGGGCCGTCTCCGCTGGCTTCGCCGACCGACTCCTCGCCCGAGGGCTTGGTGACGGCGACTTTCGCCACCGGTGGCTTGCGGGTCCCGGCCTCTACCTCGAACCAGGCCAGGTCATGGGCGTCGGAGCGCTCGCGCATCTCGTCGGAGACGATCGCCTCCAGATCCAGGGCGGTCACCTGCTTCTTGCGGTCGGCGACCTCCTTGAACGCCTTGAAGGCGTTGTTCAGCGCCTGGCCTTCGACCTTGAAGCCCAGCTGTTCCAGCGCGTCTTTCAGCGCGTGGCGGCCGGAGTGCTTGCCCAGGACGATCGAGTTCGACTCCAGGCCGACTTCGGTCGCGTCCATGATCTCGTAGGTGCTGCGCTCCTTCAGCACGCCGTCCTGGTGGATGCCGGACTCGTGGGCGAAGGCGTTGCGCCCGACGACCGCCTTGTTCGGCTGCACCGGGTAGCCGGTCAGGCGGCTGACCATGCGGCTGGTGCGGGCGATCTCGCGGGTATTGATCCCGGTCCAGAGGTTGTGCACGTCCTCGCGGACGCCGATCAGCATCGCGATCTCCTCCAGCGAGCAGTTGCCGGCCCGCTCGCCGATCCCGTTGACGGCGCACTCGACCTGCCGCGCCCCCGCCAGCACGCCGGCGTAGGAGTTGGCTACTGCCATCCCCAGGTCATCGTGGCAGTGGACCGAGGTCTCGACCCCCCGCAGCCCCGGCACCAGCTCGTACAGGCGCCGGAAGTAGTCGGCGTACTCCTCCGGCGTCGTGTAGCCGACCGTGTCGGGGATGTTGATCGTGGTCGCGCCCTCTTCGACGGCGATCGCGCAGACTTCGGCGGTGAACTCGATGTCAGCGCGGGTCGCGTCCATCGGCGAGAACTCGACGTCCTCGCAGTAGGACTTGGCCAGCGAGACCGCCGCCCGGGCCTGGCCCTTGACATCCTCGCGGTCGGTTTTCAGCTGGTGCTCGATGTGGATGTCGGAGGTCGAGATGAAGGTGTGGATGCGCGGGCGCGCCGCCTCCTTCACCGCCCCCCATGCCGCGTCGATATCGGCCTTGTGGGTGCGGGCGAGGCCGCAGATCACCGGCCCCTCGACCACCCGGGAGATCTTCTCGACGGCCTCGAAGTCGCCGGGCGAGGTGATCGGGAAGCCGGCCTCGATCACGTCGACCCCCAGGCGGGCGAGCTGCTGGGCGATCTCGACCTTCTCGGCCGTGTTCAGCGAGATTCCGGGCGACTGCTCGCCGTCTCTCAGCGTGGTGTCGAAGATGTGGACGCGATTGGCGCCGGGTTTATTTACGTCAGTGGGTCCCATCGGACCTCTCCTTCTCTCTATGAATCGAATGGCCTTTTATGTCTCTCGCGGCTATCGCGCCGCCCAGCGCTATTCCCCCCGAGGGGGGAGGAGAAGGAGTAGCGCGAGGCTGTCGAGCCGGGTGCCCATTCGGCTCCGAACCTTAGCGTAGGCTGCGCGAATCGCAACCCCGGCAGGCACCGATTCGCAGCGGACGAACTGGCTGGCGCTCTTCGCGATGGGCGCCGCGGTGGTCGTGATCGCCAACGACTTCACCGCCGTGAACGTCGCCCTGCCGACGATGGAGAGCGACTTCCACACCAACATCAACACGATCCAGTGGGTGATCAACGCCTACGCCCTTACCTTCGGGGTGATGATCGTGACCGGCGGCCGTCTCGCCGACATGTTCGGGCGGCGCAACGCCTTCTTCCTCGGCAGCGCGATCTTCGCGACGATGTCGGCGCTGGGCGGCGCCGCGCCCAGCGAGACCCTCTTGATCGGGGCGCGGGTGCTGATGGGGGTTGGCGGCGCCCTGATGTGGCCGGCGATCCTCGGGATGACCTACGAGATCCTCCCGGAAGAGAAGGCGGGGCTCGCCGGGGGGATCATCATCGGCGCCGCAGGGATCGGCAACGCGGTCGGTCCGCTGCTGGGCGGCGTCCTCACCCAGGAGCTGAGCTGGCGCTGGATCTTCTTCCTCAACGTCCCGATCGCGATCTTCGCGGTTGGGGTCACCTACCTGCTCGTCCACGTGAAGGAGCCGGAGAGCGAGGATCGCCGCATCGACTACCCGGGGATCGCGGCGCTCTCGGTCGGGCTGGTCTCGCTGCTGGTCGCCCTCGACCAGGTCGACGACTGGGGCTGGGGCGACCCGCGGGTGATGGCGATGTTCGCGATCGCGGTGGTCGGTCTCATTGCCTTCGTCCCGATCGAGCGGCGGGCCGGCGACCACGCGCTGATCCCGCGGCAGGTGATCCGCAACGAGAGCTTCACCGCCGCCTGCGTCGCCGTCCTCTTCATGGCCGCGACCTTCTTCGCCGCCCTGCTCTACCTGCCGCAGCTCATGCAGAAACAGCTCGGCTACTCGGCCCTCGAAGCCGGCGTCGGGATGCTGCCATTCCTCGCCGTCTTCGCCCTCTCGTCGTTTGCCGCCGGGCCGCTCTATGACCGCCTCGGCGCCAAGAAGCTGGCGGTGATCGGTGCCGCCCTGATCACCCTCGGGCCGATCCTCTTCTCGCTGCTCGACGAAGGGTCGGGCTACGGCGCCCTGGTCCCGGGGATGATCGTCCTCGGCATCGGCGCCGGCAGCTTCGTCCCCACCGCGACGACGGCCGGGGTCACCTCGGTCGACGAATCGCAGACCAGCCTCGCCGGCGGCATCGTCTACATGTTCCAGATCGCCGGCGGCTCGATCGGGCTTGGGCTGACGACCGCCGTCTTCTCCTCGGCGATCCCACCCTTCGTCGACGGGATCCAGGCGGCGATGCGGCTCGACGCGGCGCTGGCGGTAATTGGCCTTTTGATCGCGATTGCCTTCGTCGGCGGGCGGATCGTCGGCGGCGGCGAGCCGGCGCGCGAAGCGGCCTGAGCGGCCGCTTATCGCAGAAGCGAGTTGTTGCCCGGGCCGCCAACCAGGAGGTCGGTGCCCGGCCCTCCCCGAAGCTGGTCGTTGCCCTGACCGCCGATCAGGTGATCGTCGCCCGGCCCACCGAGCAGCAGGTCGTCGCCCCTCCGCCCGACGAGAACGTCGGCGCCGGGCCCGCCGATGATCTTGTCGGCGACGCTGCCACCGGTGAGGCGGTCGCGCCCGGGCCCGCCCCGCAGCGTTGCCGGGACCGGGATGTCGGAGCTGAGGACGACGGTGTCGTCGCCGGCGGCGACGTTGACTTCGAAGCCGGCGATCGCCGGGGCGTCGCAGGCGAGCTCGGCCATCCGTTCTTCCGGGTGGCGGCAGAGGTCGCCGCCGGCTTCGAGTATCGCGTCTGACGAGATCATGTATTCCCGCCCGTCGGGGCTGAGACTGATGCGGAAGACGTTGTCGGCGCCGTTGCCGGAGAGAAGCAGGGTCAGCGGGCCGGATTCGGCGAAGGCCGGCGGCGCGAGCATGCCCGCGAGCATGGTCAGGACGATAAGGATGAGCTTCTTCATGAAGAGGTGTTCCCTGGCGGGCCGGTAACGACCCTCCCATAGGAACAATCGGAGTCGCCAGACGTTGCGGCCTACGCGAACGGCTGTCTACAGCTCAGAGATCGACCGAGCGGCCGTTGGAGAAACCCTCGAGCGCGAGGATCTTCTCGATCGTCTCCCCGCGGACCGGCGCGTCGGTGGTCAGCGCCATCACCGCCCGCTCCCCCCCGCTTTCGGCGCCGACGGCGGCGGAGACGATGTTGACGCCCTCTTCGCCGAGGAGGGTGCCGACGCGGCCGATCATCCCCGGCTGGTCGGCGTAGCGGAAGACGGTGATGTGCTCGGCGAAGGGCAGGTAGAAGCTCTCACCCCAGGCGGAGACCAGATAGGGCTCGTTGCGAGGGCCGACGCTGGTGCCGGCGACCTCGACCTCGCCGTCGGCGGTGGTGACGCGGACGCGGACCAGCTCGGTGAAGTCCTCGGCGCTCGCGTCGGTGGTCTCGGAGAGCTCGATCCCCCGCTCCTCGGCCATCTGCGGCGCGTTGACCAGGTTGACCGGCTCCTCGGTGTGGCCGGAGAGGATCCCGGCGAGGACGGCGATCCCGAGCAGGCGGGTGTCGTGGGATGCGATGCGGCCGCGGAATTCGGCGGAGACACGCTCGACCGAGCCGTTGCCGAGGCCCTGGGCGAGGCGGCCGAGCTTTTCGCAGAGCGGGACGAACGGAGCCAGCGCTTCCATCACCTCGGGCCGGACCGCGGCGATGTTGACCGCGTTGGTGACGACGCCGCCGGTCAGCGCCGCGGTCACCTGCTCGGCGGTGACGACGCCGGCGCGGTCCTGGGCCTCGGCGGTCGAGGCGCCGAGGTGCGGGGTGACGACGACGTCGCCGCGGGAGAAGACCGGGTGCTCGGTGAACGGCTCCTCGGGGAAGACGTCGAGGGCGGCACCGGCCAGCTTGCCGGACTCGAGGCCGTCGACCAGGGCGTCGAGGTCGACCAGCTCGCCGCGGGCGCAGTTGACGAGGCGGGCGCCGTCCTTCATCGCCGCGATCGTCTCGGCGTTGATCATCTTGATCGTCTCCGGCGTCTTCGGCGTGTGCAGGGTGACGAGGTCGGCGCGGCCGAGCACCTCCTCGATCGAGTCGACCCCCCCGGCGCCGAGCTCGCGGAAGCGCTCGGCGGAGACGAACTTGTCGAAGGCGACGACCTCCATGTCGAAGCTCTGGGCGCGTTTGGCGACGAGCTGGCCGATGCGGCCGAAGCCGATCACCCCGAGCGTCTTGCCGTAGAGCTCGGAGCCCTTGAACTTGGCCCGGTCCCAGCGGCCGGCGACGAGCGATTCGTGCGCCTGCGGGACGTTGCGGAAGAGGGCGAGGGCCAGCGCCAGGGTGTGCTCGGCGGCGGCGACCGAGTTCGATTCCGGCGCGTTGGCGACGATGATCCCGCGGCGGGTCGCGGCGGGGATGTCGACGTTGTCGACGCCGGTGCCGGCGCGGCCGATCACCTTGAGGTTGTCGGCGAGGTCGATCAGCTCCGGCGTCATCTTCGTCGCCGAGCGGATCAGGATCGCGTCGTACCGGGAGATCTGCTCCCGCAGCTCCTCGTCAGACATCTCCAGGCCGAGGTCGACGTCGAACTGCGAGCGCAGCAGGTCGACGCCGGTGTCGGCGATCTTCTCCTTGACCAGGACCTTCACGAGGCCCTCACCCCGTCGACGTTCTCGACCACCCAGTCGATGCAGGCGGTCAGCGCCTCGACGTCGGCCGGGTCGACCGCCGGGAACATCCCGATCCGCAGCTGGTTGCGGCCGAGCTTGCGGTAGGGCTCGACATCGACGATCCCGTTGGCGCGCAGCGCCTTCGCCAGGGCGGCGGCGTCGATCGAGTCGTCGAAGTCGATCGTGCCGACGACCAGCGAGCGTTTGGCCGGGTCGGCGACGAAGGGGCTGGCGTAGTCGCTGCGGTCGGCCCAGCCGTAGAGGCGGCCGGAGGAGTCGGAGGTGCGCTCGACGCAGCCGGAGAGGCCGCCGAGCTCGAGCATCCACTGGACCTGATCACCCAATAGCAGCAGGGTCGCCAGCGCCGGGGTGTTGTAGGTCTGCTCCTTGCGCGAGTTGTCCAGCGCGGTCTGCAGCGAGAGGAAGGCGGGCTGCCAGCGATCGCCGGCCCCGTCGAGCTCCTCGATCCGGGCGATCGCGGCGGGGCTGAGGGCGGCGAGCCAGAGGCCGCCGTCGGAGGCGAAGCCCTTCTGCGGGGCAAAGTAGTAGGCGTCGCACTGGGTGAGGTCGACAGGGAGGCCGCCGGCACCGGAGGTCGCGTCGATGAGGACGAGCGCCTCGGCCGCGCCGTCGGGCCGCTGCACCGGGACCATCACCCCGGTCGAGGTCTCGTTGTGGGCCCAGGCGAGGACGTCGGCGCCGGAGTCGGCGCGCGGCGCGGGCGCGTCGCCCGGGTCGGCCTCGACCACGATCGGATCCTGCAGGAACGGTGCCGCCGCGGTCGACTTGGCGAACTTGCTCGAGAACTCGCCGTAGGTGAGATGTAGAGCGCGCTCGCGGACGAGCCAGGCCGTCGCCGCCTCCCAGAAGGCGGTGGTGCCGCCGTTGCCGAGGGCGATCTCGTAGCCGTCGGGCAGCGAGAAGAGCTCGCCGAGGCCGGCCCGCACCTCCCGCACCAGGTCCCGGGCCGGCGCCTGTCGGTGCGAGGTCCCCATCAGGTCTGAGCGCTCGGCCAGGCGCGCGAGCGCCTCCGGGCGTACCTTCGAGGGGCCGCAGCCGAAGCGCCCGTCAGCGGGCTTGATCTCGGCGGGAATTTGCAGGGTCGTCTCAGGCGCCATCCGAGCGAGACAGGTTATTGACCAAACGCCTTGGGCGACGCCGGGGCTCGGGATAGGCTCAACAGCGCGGTTTGACGCAGGATTACCACGAGGGGAGAGCGATGTATCCAGTCATCTACGAAGCGGATTTCAACCCCGCTCCGAACCGTTGGACCACCTTCTTCAGGCCGATCCTGGCGATCCCGTGGCTGATCGTCGCCCTCTTCTGGGGGCTGCTGTTCGTCTTCACCCACTTCTTCGCCTGGATCTCGATCATCGTCCTCGGGCGCTACCCCAAATGGCTCTACGAGTTCAACTCGGGCGTGGTGCGCTTCGGTGTCCGCTTCGGCGCCTGGCTCTACCTGCAGACCGACGAATGGCCTCCGTTCGGCTTGGCCGACGATCCGAGCTACCCGATCCGGGTCGAGATCGCCCCGCGACCGGAGAGCCAGAGCCGCCTCAAGGCGCTGTTCCGGCTGATCCTGGCGCTGCCGATGCTGCTCGTCTCCTACGCGGTCAACTACATGCACCTGTGGGTGGCGGTTGTCGCCTGGGTGACGATCGTCTTCCGCGGCTACCAGCCTGAGGGGATCAACACCGCCCTGACCTTCGTCAACGGCTTCTACGCCCGCCTCTACGGCTACGTCGCCTTCCTCACCGACGAGTACCCGCCGATCGGCGCCGAGAAGGCCGGCGGCCCGACCGATGCCGATCCCGGCAGCGAGCCGGTCCCGGTAGTGTCATGAGCGGCGTGACCAAAGGCGAGGGCTGGGCGGTTGCCGGCCTCGACGACCTCGGCGAGGGCTGGGGCTTCCGCAAGGTTCGCAAAGAGCTGGGAGTGGAAGCCTTCGGCGTCAACGCGATCGTCATGCCTCCGAGCTACGAGTCCGGCAAGCACTACCACGAGGAACAGGAGGAGCTCTACTTCGTCCACCAGGGCCAGATGGAGATCGATCTGGACGGCATCAAGCACCAGCTAGGCCCGGGCGGCTTTGCCTGGGTCGAGGGCAAGGTGGTCCGCAGCCTCAAGAACCTCAGCCCCGACGAAGACGCGATCTACGTCTGCATCGGCGGCAAGGACGGCTACGTAGGCCGCGACGGCAAACTGCCCGAGGGCGAAACCGACCCCAGGGGGCCGATTAAGGATTGAAATGGTCTCAGGGGTCTGAGACCAAGCAGTTCAAGGAGGAAAGAGAGAGCGTGCTCTGCACGTGACCGAATGACGACGCCGAAATGCGCCGGTATCAGGGTCCCTGAGACTATTTCGTGTCTTTGAAGCCCTGATCGATCCAGGGCATCATGCTGCGCAGGTCGCCGCCGATCTCCTCGATTTCGTGGCCGGCCGCTTCGCTGCGCATGCGGTCGAAGTTCTCGTTGCCGGCGCGGTTCTCGGCGATGAACTCTTTGGCGAAGTCGCCGGACTGGATCTCGGAGAGGATCTCCTTCATCGCCGCCCGGGACTCGTCGCCGATCACCCGTTTGCCGCGGGTCATGTCGCCGTACTCGGCGGTGTTGGAGATCGAGTAGCGCATCCCCTGAATGCCCTTTTCGTACATCAGGTCGGCGATCAGCTTCAGCTCGTGCAGGCACTCGAAGTAGGCGAGGCGCGGGTCGTAGCCGGCCTCGACCAGGGTCTCGTAGCCGGCGCGGACCAGCTCGGAGGCGCCGCCGCAGAGGACCGCCTGCTCGCCGAAGAGGTCGGTCTCGCACTCGTCTTTGAAGGTCGTCTCGATCACCGCGGCGCGGCCGCCGCCGATCCCGGAGGCGTAGGCGAGGACGAGGTCGTGGGCGTTGCCGCTGTCGTCCTGGTGGACGGCCATCAGGCAGGGGACGCCGCTGCCTTCCTCGTACTGGCGGCGGACCAGGTGCCCCGGGCCCTTCGGCGCGACCATGCCGACGTCGACGCCCGGGGGCGGCTCGATCTCGCCGAAGTGGATCGCGAAGCCGTGGGCGAACAGCAGCAGGTTGCCGGGGGCGATCCCGTCGGCGATCTCCTCGCGCCAGACCTCGGCCTGCTTCTCGTCGGGCAGCAGGACCATCACCAGGTCGCCGCGGCTGGCGGCTTCGGCGATGTCGAGGACCTCGAGCCCGGCCGCTTCGGCCTTGGCGCGGCTGGAGGAGCCGGGGCGCAAGCCGACGACGACGTCGACGCCGGAGTCCTTGAGGTTGAGGGCGTGGGCATGCCCCTGGGAGCCGTAGCCGAGGATGGCGACGGTCTTGCCGTCGAGCTTGCTGAGGTCGGCGTCCTTGTCGGTGAAGATGTCGTCGGTTCGCATGACGCGGCAGGCTAGCGGAGAGCCCTTCGCATCAGCTTGCCCGAGGGCGTGCGTGGCAACGCCGAGGCGAGCTCGACCCGCTTCGGCACTTTGAACCCGGCAAGTGTCTCGGCGCAGTGGCGCCGCAGCTCGTCCGCGGTGGCGCTGCTGCCGTTCTGGAGGACGACGACCGCGGTCACCGCCTGCTGCCACTCCGGGTCCTCGCGGCCGATCACCGCCGCCTCGGCGACTGCCGGATGGCGCAGCAGCACCTCCTCGACCTCGGCCGGGATCACGTTCTCGCCGCCGCTGACGATCATGTCGTCGATCCGGTCGCGGACGTAGAGGAAACCTTCCTCGTCGATGTGGCCGAGGTCGCCGGTGTGGAGCCAGCCATCGGCGTCGGCGCTGCCGGGGGCGACCGTCGGTCCCTGGATCAGGATCTCGCCCTCGCGGATCCGCAGGTGCGTGGTAAGCAGCGGGCGGCCGGCGGATCCGAGCTTGCGCTTGGCGTCGGCGGGGGCGAGCGTCGTCACCTGCGAGCAGGTCTCGGTGAGCCCGTAGGTCTGGACCACGGTCGCGCCCTTGGCGATCGCCTCTTCCAGAGGCTCCTCGGGCACCGGGCCGCCGCCTACGAGGATCGCCCGTGGGCCGGAGAGGTCGACGCCGGCCTCGAGCAGCCGGGCCAGCATCGTCGTCACCAGGGAGACGAGCGTGATCCCGTCGCCTTCCAGGGCCTCCCCCACCCGGTCGACGTCGAAGCCGTCGTGGATGACCGCGGTCGTCCCGTAGATCACCGAGCGCATGACGATCCCGAGGCCGGCGATGTGGCTGAGCGGGACGCAGCAGAGCCAGCGGTCCTCGGGCAGGACGCCGAGGTTGAAGCCGGAGCCGACCGCGTTCCAGAGGAAGTTGCCGTAGGTGAGCGGGACCGGGCGCGGGGTGCCGGTGCTGCCGCTGGTGAGGACGCGACAGCAGATCGCGTCCATGTCGTGCTCGCCGAGCAGTGGCATGTCGGCCTCGGTCTGGGTCAGCTGGCCGGGGTCGTCGAGGTCGACGATCGGGTCGACGGCGGAGACGATGGCCGCCCGCTCCTCGGAGGTGAGCCGGGGGCCCAGCGGCAGCAGCGCCGCGCCGACCTTGAGCAGCGCGTGGAGGAGGACGACCTGCTCGCGGCGCGGGTGCATCGTCAGCGCAGCCGTGCTTCCACGGCGGACTCCGTGGGCGGCGAGCCGGCGGGCGACCCAGGTGGCCTCGGCCTCGAGCTCGGCGTAGGTCATCTCCGCCCCGTCGGCGACGAGGGCCGTCCGGTCAGGACAGCTCTGTGATCTCTGCGAGAGCCAGTCGTCGAGCTTCATCGGGATATCGTGCCCATCATGCCCAAACGCCACAAAGGAGCTCCCCCAGAGAGTGAGCTCTACGCGCCGATCGAGTGGAAATCCGGTCCCGGCGAGTACGAAGACATCCGTTACGAGACCGGCGGCGGGATCGCCAAAGTGACGATCGCCCGGCCCGAGGTCCTCAACGCCTTCCGGCCGCAGACGCTGATCGAGGTCTCGGCGGCGATGGAGTTGGCGCGCGAGGACGCTGAGGTCGGCATCATCGTCCTGACCGGCGAGGGCGAGCGCGCCTTCTGCTCGGGCGGGGATCAGACCGTCCGCGGCGACACCGGCTACATGGAGGAGGGTGCCTCCGTCGGCCGCTTCCACGTCACCGACCTGCAAATCCAGATGCGGCGGCTGCCGAAGCCGATCGTGGCGATGGTCGCCGGCTACGCAATCGGCGGCGGTCACATCCTCCACCTCTGCTGCGACTTGACGATCGCCGCCGACAACGGCGTCTTCGGCCAGGTCGGGCCGCGGGTCGGCTCCTGGGACGGCGGCTACGGCGCCTCGCTCCTGCGCGACCTGGTCGGGACGAAGAAGGCGAAGGAGATCTGGATGCTCTGCCGCCAGTACGACGCCGAGGAGGCGCGCGAGATGGGGCTGGTGAACACGGTCGTGCCTCTGGCCGACCTGGAGCGCGAGACCGTCGCCTGGTGCCGCGAGATGCTCGCCCTCTCCCCCTTCGCACTGCGCCTGGTCAAGGCCAGCTTCAACGCCCACGAGGATGGCTACGCCGGGATCCAGCAGTTGGCCCACGACGCCAACCTCCTCTTCTACGGCTCCGACGAGGCGGCCGAGGGGCGCGAGGCGTTCAAGGAGAAACGGCGCCCGGAGTTCGAGAATTTCCCGAGGCGGGCGTGACTGGCGCGCGGGTCCTGTCACGGCAGGGGACCCACCATCCCTGCAACTACGCAGGGATGGTCCCCCCTACCGTGCCACCCGCGCGAGGAGCGCCTGCGGCTCACCGCCCTAGCCCGGCGAATAGAGGAGATCTGAGATGAGGATTTGGCTGATGGCCGCGAGGCCTCGAACCTTGCCCGCGGCAGTTGCACCAGTTCTGGTGGGCACGGCGGCGGCGGTGCAGTGGTACGGGAGCCTGCCGCGCTGGGGCGCGTTCTTCGCGGCGTTGATCGGCTCGATCTTCATCCAGATCGGGACCAACCTCGCCAACGACTACTCCGATGCCAAGCGCGGCGCCGACACCGCCGACCGGCTGGGGCCAGTGCGGGTGACCGCCAGCGGGATGGTGACGCCGCAGCGGGTGATGCGGGCGACCTGGATCGCCTTCGCGGTCGCGGTCGCCTGCGGCATCTACCTGACCGCCGTCGCCGGCTGGGTGATCCTGCTGATCGGGATCCTCTCGATCGCCGCCGGCGTCCTCTACACCGGCGGGCCCCGCCCCTACGGCTACGCCGGCTTCGGCGAGGTCTTCGTCTTCCTCTTCTTCGGCCTCGTTGCCGTCAACGGCTCCTACTACGTGCAGCTGGAGGAGCTCGACGCGCTGCCGCTCGGCCTCTCGATCTCGATCGGCTTCCTGGCGACCGCGATCATCGTCGTCAACAACGTCCGCGACGTCGAGACCGACCGCCGCGCCGGCAAGAACACCCTGGCGGTGCGGATCGGCCGTGAGGCCGCGGTGCGGCTCTACGGGCTGCTGGTGGCGGGAGCGTTCGTGGTCCTGCCGATCGCGCTGTGGGCCGGGGAAGCGAGCGCGCTGCCGCTGATCGGGTGGCTGGCGGCGCCGCTGGCGCTGAAGCCCTACCGGACGCTGCGGGAGCGGCGCGACGGCCCGGCGCTGAACGGGGTGCTGGCGGCGACCGGCGGCCTGCTCGGGATCTTCAGCCTCCTGGTCACGATCGGCCTGCTGATCTCGGCCTAGGGGTCACGAACCGCATCAACTTCTACTTCTGCTGGGTGTAGAGGTTGATGCAGTTCGGGTTTGAGAGGGTTGGGGCGTGCGGTTCGCATCGGTCGAGGTCATTCCCTACGCGCTTCCCTTCAAGGCGCCGTATGTGACGGCGCGTGGGGTGCTGGTGCGACGGGAGATGGTGCTGCTGCGGGCCCGGGATGCGGACGGGGTCGTGGGGCTGGGCGAAGCGGTGCCGCTTTCGTTGCGGGGGGGCGCGACGCTGACGCAGGTGGTTGGTGAGCTCGAGGAGTGGGCGGAGAGGCAGACGGTTGAGGGACTGTCCTCTCCGTCTCTCTGTGCGGTGCGAACGGCGGAAGCGGATTTGCTGGGTAGGAGGGCGGGTGACCAGCGGACTCATAATCCGTCGGTCTCCGACGGGCCGGAAGCGGTTCCGTGCAACGCGACGCTGGTGGCAGGGGCGCCCGAAGCGGTTGCAGCTGACGCCCGAGCGTGGGCGGCTGACGGGTTCGGGACGTTCAAGCTGAAGCTCGGTGCCGAGTCTGTGAGAGCTGGCGATATGCGTCAGGTTTCACAGACTCGCGATGAGGATGTCGAGCAGGTTCGCGTGGTTCGGGAGGCGGTGGGGTCTGAGGCGCGGATTCGGGTGGACGTGAACGCGGCTTGGGAGCTCGAGACGGCGAAGAGGCGCTTGGGCGAGCTGGAGCCGTATGGGATCGAGCTGGCGGAGCAGCCTGTCGAGACGCTGGAGGAGATGGCGGAACTCGCGGCGGCTATGTCGATTCCCCTTGCTGCGGACGAGAGCGTCGCTTCGCTCGACGAGGCGGAGCGGGCCGCCTCGTTGGGCGCTTGCGCCTATACGGGCATCAAGCTTTCGAAGGTCGGCGGGCCCGAAGCCGCCCTGGCGATCGCCGACGTCCTCCCCGCCTACATCACCAGCGCCCTCGACGGGCCGGTTGGCATCGCCGCCGCCGCCCAGACCGCCCTCAGCCTCGCCGAGACCACCCACCCCGAACGGCTCCACCTCGCCCACGGCCTCGCCACCCAACGCCTCTTCGCCGAGACCATCGCCTCAGTCGAGTGTGAACTCCGCGACGGTTTGCTCCACCTCCCCCCTGGTCCCGGCCTAGGCGTCGAGATCGACGAGCAGGCGCTCCAGGCCCACCGCCTCTAGCCTGCCGCAGACGCCCCAATCCCGAACTGCATCAGATTTCCTACCTGCCAGAGGGGAAATCTGATGCAGTTCGGGACGGCCACCCCCATGGACCCCACCAACGCCAATACCGCCCTCGCCTCCGCCTTCGCCGAGGAGCTTTCGCGCTCGGGGCTGCGGCTCGCTGTGGTCTCCCCTGGCTCCCGCTCTACCCCGCTCGCGGTGGCCCTTTGGCGGCAACCTGAGATCGAGGTGGCCGTGATCGTCGACGAGCGGTCGGCTGGGTTCTTCGCGCTGGGGGCGGCGCAGGCGAGCGGGGAGCCGGTGGCGCTGCTCTGCACCTCGGGGACGGCGCTCACCAACTACCACCCGGCGGTGGTCGAGGCAGACGAATCCGGGATCCCGCTGCTGGTGCTGAGCGCCGACCGGCCACCGGAGCTGCGGGGGATCGGGGCCGGGCAGACGATCGACCAGATCAAGACCTTCGGGGCCTCGGTGCGCTGGTTCAGCGAAGTCGGGACGCATCAGGCCGACGACAGCGGCCTGCTGCACTACCGCTCCATCGCCTGCCGGGCGCTGTCGAAAGCGCGGGGGGAGGTCCGGCCCGGCCCGGTGCACCTGAACCTGCCCTGGCGCGAGCCGCTGGCGCCGGTGCCCGTCGAGGGGGCGGTGACGGCGACCGATCCGCTGGCGCTGGAAGGGCGCGCCGCGCGGCCGCTGACCGCGGTGACCAAGGTCGATCTCGAGCCTTCGGTCTTCCTCCTCGAGGAGATGGCCGGCCACATCGGCGACGCGATCTCAGGCGTGATCGTCGCCGGCCGCCAGCTCGATCCCGAGCTTCGCGAGCCGCTCGCCCACCTCGCCCGGGTCTCGGGCTTCCCGATCCTCGCCGACCCGACCTCACAGCTGCGGTGCGGCCCCCACGACCGTTCTCACGTCGTCGCCGCCTACGACCTGCTGCTGCGCGACGAGCATTTCGCCCGCTCGGTCGTCCCCGAGCTTGTCCTTCGCTTCGGCGAGATGCCGACCAGCAAGCCGCTGCGCTCCTGGCTTACCGCGAGCGCCGCCGAGGAAATCGTCATCGACCCCTACGGAGGCTGGAACGAGCCGACCGACCGGGCGGCTGCGGTCCTCCGTGCCGACCCCACCGAGCTAGCCTCCGGCTGGGCGGCGCGCCTGGAAGGCCTGGAGGGGCGAGAACGCCCGCTGCCGGATCGCTGGCTCGAAGCCGAGAGTGCCGCACGAAACGCGCTCGACACGGCCCTCGGCGGCGGCGGCACGATCACCGAGCCCGCCCTCCACCGCGCCCTCGGCGCCGCCCATCGCGACGGCGACCTCGTCTATACGAGCTCCTCGATGCCGATCCGCGATCAGGAGGCCTTCCTAGCTTCCTCCACCGCAGATGCCCTCTTTCTCTCCAACCGCGGCGCCAACGGCATCGACGGCCTCGTCTCCTCCGGGATCGGCGCCGCCCGCGCCAGTGGCCGACCGACGACGATCGTCACCGGCGACCTCGGCCTCCTCCACGACCTCGGCGGCCTCGCCGCCCTGCGCGAGGTCTCGACTCCGGTCCGCATCGTCGTTATCGACAACGCCGGCGGCGGCATCTTCCACTTCCTACCCCAGGAGAAGGCGCTCCCGGGAGACGAGTTCGAGGCCCTCCTCGGCACCCCCCGCGGCGTCGACGCCGCCAAGGCCGCCGCCCTCTTCGACCTCCCCCATCGCCGGCTCGAGTCGCTGGGCGAGCTACCCGCGGCGCTTGCCGCCGGCACCGGCCTGATCGAGGTGCAGACCGACCGCAGGACCAACGTCGGGGCCCACCGCGCCCTCGCCGCACGAGTGCAGGAAGCCCTGCCCCGCTAGCCGGGCCGGACGACGCGCCAGGTGAAGACCACCGGCGTCGGGTCCGTCAACCCCTGCGCGTCCACAGCCCGGACCTTGAACTTGTGTCGTCCCAGGCCGACCTTCTTCTTGAAGGGAGAGGTGCACGGCTTGAAGGGCTTGCCGTCGAGCTTGCATTCGAAGCGGGAGTTGGGCTCATTTGCGGAGAAGGTGAATTTCGCTTTCCGCTTCGTCGTCCGCGCCAGCGGGTGTTTCTTCAACTGAGTGACCGGAGGGTGGTTGACCGTCTTCGGCTTCGAGTTATTCGGCCCGGGGCCGTTCTGCGAGCTTCCACCTTGCGAACCGCCGTTCCCTCCCCCGCTCCCGCTGCCAGGAGCCGTCACGGTGATCTGCGCCGAGCCTTCGCTGCCCTCATGGCCCGGGCCGCCTCCGTAGACGGCGGTTACGGCCTGGCTTGCGGTCAACCCCGTCAGCTCGATCGAACATGTCGAGCTGGCCTCAGTGACGGGGACCAGGGTGCAGGACGCTCCCGTGCTGAAGGTGACGTCGCCTGCGGGCTGGGTGAGGGCCGTCCCCAGGTCTTCGACAGTTGCCGCACAGGTCGATCCGCTGCCAGGTGCGATCGACGAGGGCTCGCAGACGACCCGCGTCGAGGTCGGGTTCCCGAGCTCGTCGGCGCCGATGTCGGGAGCCGGGCCGATCGTCCGCTGCTGACCGTCGATGTCGACGCTGCTCGACTGACCGTCGACCGCCCCTTTGTTGATCGTCGGCGAGCCCGCCATCTGGTGGATGTGGTCGGAGGCGAGAAGCGGAGCGGCGGTGATGTTCGCGTTCGTCCCCGCAGGCGTGATCGACGCGCTCCCGCCGGTCCCCGAAGTCTCGGTTTCGACCGTTGCGTAGTCGGAGTGGTCGAGGCTGATGCTCACCGTCGCACCCTTGCCCGATCCGCTCGTTTCCCTGCCGCGGGCGACGACGTCCTTTTCTTCGCCCTTCGCGATCAGCCCTTTGGCGTCGATGTTCGCAACCAGACCTTCGTCGGTGGCTCCGTAGAAGAATTCGACTCCGCGGGAACCGAGGCCGCTGGCGATCGCGGTGGTATTGCGGATCGTCGTCGTAAAAGTGCCAGGCCCGGTGCCGATGCTGGCCCCCAGCGCGATGCCGGCGCCTTCGTTGAGGCAGACGCTGTTTCGCACGACGCCAGCGGTGACCTCACAGGTGATCGAGGGGCTCGACGGGGCGCGGACGATCGTGCCGTCGAGGGTTCCTTCGGAGACGCTGACGCCAAAGCCCCCTACAGCTTCGTTCTCGATTTCGACGTGGGAGACGAGCCCGCCTTCGAAGATTTCGAAGGCGCCGGTGTTGGAGAAGTCGTTCTGCAGGCGGATCAGCGGCCGCGGCTGACCGGGCTCGCCGCGCACGGTGACTTCCTGCACCGCCACGTAGTTGAAGGGGCCGAGATCACCCGCGGCTTCCGAGTAGGTGCCAGGAGCCAGTTCCACCACGTCACCTGGCTCGATCGTCGTGTCCGGGGCGCCGGAGTCGGCGGCTACGTAGATGTTGCATGGTTCTGCGGGGTTTTCACAGGGATCGACGCCGCTCCCGCTGGGCGCCGCGTAGCGGGTCGCGGCGGACGCCGCAGACGCGGTGACCAGCGCCAAGGCGGTCACGAGAATCAACAGTCTCCCCAGGCGAATCACGGCCCGTACCCTAACCGCGGAGGGTGACGGTGTCGAGTCGGCAGGGACCTCGGCCTACTCCGCCAGCAGCGGCAGCAGCGCCTGCAGCTTGACCTCGGTCTCGGCGAGCTCGGCGGCGGGGTTGGAGCCGGCGACTACGCCGACGCCGGCGAAGAGGTGGGCCTCGCGGTCGCGGAGGAGGGCGCTGCGGAGGGCGACGCAGAATTCGCCGTCTTCGGTGGCGTCCATCCAGCCGACGGGGGCGGCGTACCAGCCGCGGTCCATCCCCTCGAGGTCGGCGATCGCGGCGGCCGCGGCGGGCCACGGCTCGCCGCCGACGGCGGGGGTTGGGTGCAGGAGGCCGGCCATCTCGATCGCCGAGTGCGGTTCGGCGAGCTGGGCGATCACCGGCGTCGCCAGGTGCTGGATGTTCGCGACCTTGACGATCTCCGGCTCGGACGCGGCCTCGACCCAGACCGCGTGCGGGCGCAGGGCGCGGACGATCCGCTCGGCGACGATCCGCTGCTCGCGCCGGTCCTTGTCGCTGCGCAGCAGCTGCTCACCGAGGTGGTCGTCGACCGCGGGGTCGGAGCTGCGGCGGGTGGAGCCGGCGAGGGCGACGGTGGAGACGGAGGCGCCGGCGCGGCGGACCAGCAGCTCGGGGCTGGCGCCGATGAAGGCGGCCTCGGGGGTGCCGCAACAGAAGCAGAAGCAGGCCGGGAACTGCTCGCGCATCGCCCCGAACACCGCGGCGGGATCGTGGGCGGCGCCCGCGCTGACGATCACCTCACGGGCGAGTACGACCTTTGAGAACTCACCGGCGGCGATCCGCGATGTGGCACCCTCGACCGCGGCTTCGAAATCGCGCGGCGGGCGGGCGCTGCGAATCTCGGGATGGGAGGTCGGGTGCGGGTCAAGCAGCGGCAGCGGCGCGCCGAGGCGCAGCCCGGCAACCCGTGCCGCCAGCTCCCCGGCGAGCCGGTCCACCTCTTCCCCCGGGCGCACCACCGCGTTGACGGTGAGGAAGGCGCGCTCGCCGCGCCGGCAGAGCGAGACCTGCGGCAGCACTAGGGACGCAGGCGGCAGCGAAGACCAGGTCGAGCTGGCGCCGCCCTCTGGGTCGAAGGCGAAGCCGCCGAGCCAGGTGGGACCGGCGCCAGCCGGCAACCCGCGGGGCTCCTCGAGGACCGGGTGATCCCCCAGCCTCAGGCACTCGTCGGCGACCTCCTCGAAGCGCCGCTCCCCGCGCGAGGTCGCCTCGTGCGCGACACCCAGCCCTGCCAGAGCGAATTCTCGGTCGGGCTGCTCCCAGCAGAACCAGCGCTCGGAAGCGAGACGTGACGCGAACACGACCGCGCAGGGGTCGTCGACCTCGACCTCCTTGGTGACGCTTACGAGGGTGCGTCGGCCCCGTCCGGCGCCGTTGGCTAACGCGCCGAGAAGGTCGTTAGTCGTGACCGCGTCCAATAGCGATCTCGCCAGTGCGGACCATTTCGACCAACCCGTGGGGGCGGACCATTCGCTCGAAGGCCTCGATCTTGTCGGCGGAGCCGGTCACCTCGATCGTCATCGTCCGCCGCGCCACGTCAACGATTTTCGCCCGGAAGATCTCCGCGAACTGGATGATCTCGGCCCGGTTCTCGACCGCCGAGGAGACCTTGAACAGCGCCATCTCCCGCGCCACCGTCTCCTCCGGCTCCATGTCGCGGATTTTCAGGACGTTGACGAGCTTGTGCAGCTGCTTGGTTACCTGGTCGATCGGGTGGACGGCGCCATCGAGCGTAAGGGTGATCCGCGAGACGCTCTCATCGTCGGTCGGCCCGACCGCGAGCGTGTCGATGTTGAAGCCACGGCGCGAGAAGAGCCCGGCGACGCGGGCCAGGACGCCGGGTTTGTTCTCAACCAGGATCGAGAGGATGTGCTTGCGGCCGCTGAGCTGCCCGGCCACGTGCAGGTCCTCCAATTTGACTGCCTGAGGAGTCCCCGCCTCCATCAGCCCACTGCCTTCCGGGGAGCCTCGACCATGTCGCGGGCGGCGCTGCCCGGCGGGATCATCGGGTAGCAGTTCTCCTCGCGGACGGTGCGGACGTCCATCAGCACCGGGCCGTCGTGCTCCAGCGCCGCGACCATCTGCTCCTCGAGGTCGGCGGAGTCCTCGCAGCGCATCCCTTTGGCGCCGAAGGCCTCGGCCAGCTTCACCCAGTCGGGGCTGGCGCCCATCTCGACCGAGCTGTAGCGGCGGTCCCAGAACAGCTCCTGCCACTGGCGGACCATGCCCATGTAGCCGTTGTTCTGGAGGAAGATCTTCACCGGCACGTTCTCGGTGACGCAGGTGGCGAGCTCCTGGATGTTCATGATCAGGCTGCCGTCGCCGGCGAGGCAGACGACCTGCTCGTCGGGGCAGGCGACCTTGGCGCCGATCGCGCTCGGCAGGCCGAATCCCATCGTCCCGAGGCCGCCGGAGTTGATCCAGCGCCGCGGCCTGTCGAAGCCGTAGTACTGCGCGGTCCACATCTGGTGCTGGCCGACGTCGGAGGTGATGATCGCGTCGCCCTGGGTGGCGCGGTGCATCGCCTCGATCATGAACTGCGGCTTGATTTCGCCATTCTGGGCGGGCTCGTAGTAGAGCGGGTGCGCCTCCTGCCAGCCGCGCAGGGTGTTCCACCACTCGTCGAGGCGGCTGGAGTCGGTCTGCAGGGCTCGGTACTCGCGGGTCAGCTTTGGCAGCACCTGTTTGACGTCGCCGACGATCGGGATGTGCGCGCCGACGTTCTTCGAGATCTCCGCCGGGTCGATGTCGATGTGGATGACCTTGGCGTGCGGGGCGAACTCGTCGAGCTTGCCGGTGATGCGGTCGTCGAAGCGGGCACCGATCGCGACGATCAGGTCGGCTTTGTCCATAGCCTGGTTGGCGGTCCAGGTGCCGTGCATCCCCAGCATGCCGAGGAAGCGGTCGCTGGAGGCCGGGAAGGCGCCGAGGCCCATCAGGGTCGAGGTGACCGGGAAGCGGTCGGAGTCGGCGAGCTCGCGCAGCTCGGCGCTCGCATTGCCGTTGATCACGCCGCCGCCGGTGTAGAAGATCGGGCGACGGGCGGATGCCAGCGCTTTCGCGGCGATCCGGATCTGCTTGATGTTGCCGTCGGTCGAAGGCTTGTAGCCGGGCAGCTCGACCGGTTCGGTGCGCGGCACGTAGTCGATGTCGGCGCGCGAGAGGTCCTGCGGAATGTCGAGAAGGACCGGCCCGGGCCGCCCGGTCGAGGCGACGTGGAAGGCCTGGTGCACGTACTCGGGGATCTGGCGCGGGTCGGTGACCGCGAAGGAGTGCTTCACGAACGGCAGCGTCGCGCCGAGGATGTCGGCCTCCTGGAAGCCGTCGGTGCCGATCAGCTCGGTGCGGACCTGGCCGGTGATGAAGACGGTCGGGGTCGAGTCCATCATCGCGTCGGCGATCGCGGTGACGAGGTTGGTGGCGCCGGGACCAGAGGTGGCGAAGGCGACGCCGACCCGGCCGGAAGCTTTTGCGTAGCCCTCAGCGGCGTGGCCGCCGCCCTGCTCGTGGCGCACCTGGACGTGCCGGAAGTCGGCGTCGTAGAGGGCATCGTAGGTCGGCAGGTTGGCCCCGCCGGGGATCCCGAAGACGTCCTTGACGCCCTCGGCCTTGAGGCTTTCCATCAACGTGTCGGCGGCGCGCATAGGAACTGGCGATGGTACCAGCGGCGCCGCCTCGGGCCCGCCGGCCGGATCGAGCTGGATCGGGAGCTTCGCTACGCCTGGCCGGCCGGCGATTTAGCCGGGTTCCAGCGGGTCTTCGGGTCGATCGCCGTCTCGACCACGCGGCCTTTGTGGCGCTCGATCGCGTGGATGATCGACTCGACCAGCTCCTCACCCAGCAGGGTCGGCTCGAGGCCGAGGTCGAGCAGCTTGGTGTGGATCGCGTTGTAGTAGTGCTCTTCCTTCTCGACCCGCGGGTTCTCGTAGTGCTGGATATCGACGCTGTAGCCGAGGTGCTCACCGGCCTCCTTCACGAGCCCGGCCAGCTCCAGCACCGAGAACTGCTCGGTGAACTGGTTGAAGACGCGGAACTCGCCGCGCTCGGCCGGGTTCAGGGCCGCCAGTTCGACGCAGGCGAGGGTGTCGCGGATGTTGAGGAAGCCGCGGGTCTGGTTGCCTTCCCCGTAGACGGTCAGCGGGTGGCCGATCACCGCCTGCACGCAGAAGCGGTTGAGGACGGTGCCGAAGAGCTCGTCGTAGTCGAAGCGGGTGACGAGGCGGTCGTCGCGGGCGGTCTCCTCGGTCTCGACGCCGTAGACGACGCCCTGGTTGAGGTCGGTCGCGCGCAGGCCCCAGGTGCGGCAGGCGAAGTGGATGTTCGTCGAGTCGTGGACCTTCGAGCAGTGGTAGAGCGAGCCCGGCAGCTTCGGGTAGGGCAGCGTGTCGCGGCGGCCCTTGTGCTCGATCTCGATGTAGCCCTCCTCGATGTCGATGTCGGGCTGGCCGTACTCGCCCATCGTCCCGAGCTTGACCAGGTGCGCATCGGGCACGTGGTCGCGCATCGAGAAGAGCAGGTTGAGGTTGCCGATCACGTTCGCGTGCTGGGTTTCGACCGCGCGCTCGCGCGAGAGCATCGAGAACGGCGCCGAGGCCTGCTGGCCGTAGTGGACGACCACCTCGGGCAGCGTCTCGGCAACGACCTCGTCGAGGAAATCGCCGTCCTCGACCGCGCCGATGTAGCTGCGGATCTGCTCGCCGGAGACCTCGCGCCAGGCGGCGATCCGCTCGTCCAGCTCCCCGATCGGGGTCAGCGAGGCGGTGCCGTGTTCGGTGTGCCAGCGGCGGCGGGAGAAGTTGTCGACGACGGAGACTTCGTGCCCGCGGGCCGAGAAGCGGAGCGCAGTCGGCCAGCCGAGGTAGCCGTCGCCCCCAAGGATGAGGATTCGCATGAGGGCGGCACTTTAGTCGGTCAGCCGGCCGCGTGTCCGTGTTGAATCCCTGCGATGGCGAGCAAACTGGCGGCGCGAAACGGCGGCTGGATCGGCGTCGGCGCGCTGGTCGCGATCCTCCTGCTCGGCCTGGGGCTGCGGGTCGGGGAGGCCTGGGACGGGCGCGCGCCGGTCTACGACGCCCAGGCGTACGCGGCGATCGCGGCGAACCTGGAGGACGGGACCGGGTTCACGGTCGGGCCACAGGCGACGCAGCCGTCGAGCAATTACTCGCCGGGGTTGCCGTTGCTCGTAGCGGGGTTGTATGGGGTGACGGGCGGGGTGCATGAACGGCTGGCGCGGGTGGTTCTGGCGGTCGTGGGGACGCTGAGCGTCTGGTTTGCGTATGCGATCGGGCGGCGGCTGGGGCGGGCACTCCAGCGACCCGAAGCAAGTGAGGTCGCCGGAGTGCCCGCCCAGGAGCCGCAAGTGGAGAGTTATGCGTCCTATAGCGCGACTAATTCTCCAGTCGTGTGGCCGGCGCTGGTGGGGGCTCTTGCGGTGGCGGTTTATCCGGCGTTGGTGGAGTACCAGGGGATGCTGATGAGCGAGCCGTTGGCGGCTTCGCTGCTGTCGGGTGGGGTGCTTGGGGCGCTTTGGGCTTGGGACGGGAGCTGGATGCGGTGGCTCTTGCCTGGTGCTTTGTTCGGGGCGCTGGCGATGGTCCGGCCGGAGTACCTCGGAATCGCCTTCCTCGTGGCCCTGGTGATCCTGGCGCGCGAAATTCGGAGCGATTGGCGCCCCTCCTTCCTACGTGCTGTTGTTTTCCTCGGCGCGGCCCTGGTGATCATCGCGCCTTGGACGATCCGCAACGCCGTGGCGCTCGACCGCTTCGTGCCGATCTCCACCGGCGGTGGGCAGGTGCTGTACGCCGGCACCTACCTGCCTTCCGACGGGGACCCTGAAAAGGTCGGCGCGGAAGTGGTGCGCGAGAACCCGCAACGGTTCGCGCCCCAGGACGCGAACCGCTTGCGCCTTGAGCAGATCCTCGCCCGGCTGGCGAAGGCGCGATATCCCGCAATGGAAACCGACCAGGCGCTCTCGAAGCTCGGCAAGGAACAGCTCTGGGACGACATTTCGGAAGACCCAGTCGAATACGCCGGCTTTGTTGCCACCAAGATCGGCCGCATCTGGTGGCACGGCCCCCGCGACGTCACGCGCGAGCCGGTCTGGGAGATCTTGCACTGGCTTCTCGTCGCTGTCGGCCTGCTCGGCCTCGCCACCCTCGCCTGGCGCCGGCGCTGGGAGGCCCTCCTCTTCGCCACCATCTTCCTCGCCATCACCGCGATTAGCGCCCTCCTCGTCGCCTCCCCCCGCCGCGTCCTCGTGTTGATCCCTCTCCTAGCTGCCCTAACCGCCCCAGCCCTCACCTATCTCACGACCGCCTTCGAGGGCGCATCCGATCGCCGCCTCACAAAGCCAGGGCGGCGATCGGATGCGCTCCCCACCACCCACACCCCGGATAGCCTCACCCCGCCGTGACCGCCCTCACCACCTGGATCCGCGCCCTCCCCCAGCGCTACGGCAAGCGCACGCTGATCGCCCTCGCGTTGATCGCCGCCCTCGGCCTTTTTGTCCGCGCCTACGTGGTCGTCAACCCAGTCTCCGACCCCGCCGACGACTCGCACGCCTATTACGCGATCTCGAAGGCCCTCTACGAGGAAGGCAGCTTCGGCGGTCCCGAATTCCGCGACTCCAGCGACTGGTCTCCCGGCGCGCCGTTCCTCTACGCCGCCTCCTTCTACGCCACCGGCGGCGCGCGCGAAGGGACGGCACGGATCGTCGAGGCGCTACTGGGCGTGGCAACGATCCTCGTCGTCTTCGCGCTCGGCTGGCGACTCGGCGGCCGCAGGCTCGGCCGCTGGGTGGGCCTCTTCGCGGCCTTCGCGGTCGCCATCTACCCGCCGTTCATCCACACCACCGGCGAGCTGATGAGCGAGCCGCCGGCGATGCTGACCCTCCCCGCGGCGATCCTCGCCTTCCTCTGGGCCTCAGATCGACAACCGAACGCAGTCCTCCCCGGTATGCGGGGACAAGCGCGTTCGGTTTGGCCATGGCTGGTCCCGGGCTTCCTCTTTGGCCTAACCGCCATGTTCCGCCCCGAGTACCTGCTGGTCGGCGCCGCCTTCGTCGTCCTCGCCTTCATCCGGATCGCCTGGCCGCGGACCGGCACTGGCCGCGCCTGGACCGCCGGCCTCGCCGCGGCCGCCGTGCTCCTCGTCGCCCTCGTCCTCCCGATCCTCCCCTGGACGATCCGCAACGTCGTCGTTCTCGACCGCGTCGTCCCGATCTCGACCGGGGGCGGCAAGGCCCTCTACGTAGGCACCTACCTGCCCGCCGACGGCGAATACCAGCGGGTGAAGGCGACCCTCGTTCGACGCTACGAAGGTCGCGACCTGGAGCCGAGCTCCGAAGCGCTGAACCAAGTCAGCCCCACCCCGCTCTTCGACCGAGCCGCAAAGGAAGTGCAGCAGGAACACCCCGACCTGACCCGGGACCAGGCGCTCGGCAAGCTCGGCAAGGAAAACCTCTCCAAGTACTTCGGCGAAGACCCGGGCGGCTACCTGGCGATGACCGCGCGCAAGGTCGGGCGGATGTGGAGCAGCGGGGTCGGCGAAGCGATGAGCGGCGCCCCCGGCCGTGTCGTCCAGATCCTCCTCGTCCTCCTCGGGCTGGCCGGCTTCGTCCTGTTGGCGCTGCGGCGCCGCTGGTGGGATCTCCTCGTCCTGGCGACTCCGATCGCCCTAGTCACCCTGATCGGGGCGATCTCCCTCGCGGCCCCTCGCCGCAACGAGGCGCTGATGACGCTTGTCTTTCCACTTGCCGGCCTCGCCCTCTCATCCGCGGCCGCAGCCATATCCTCCGGTCGCCAATGGTCGCCCCAACCGCAGGCATCTTCCCCGCCGAGCTGACCGCGCTGCGCGCGGTCGGCGTCGTCATCGCGCTCGCGATGGTTGCCTACGCGGTCGCGCGTCGCCGCACCCTGCGCAACGCCGACGCCCTGATCCTGATCCTCGCCGGGCTCGGGCTGCTGGTCGTCACGGGTACGGAAATCGTCAACGGGCTGCTCTCGGCCTTCTCGTTCGAGAAGGGCAACGGCGGCCGCATCCTCGGCCTCGCCGTCTTCGCGATCTTCATCCTCTTCCTGCTCGCCCTGCGGGCGCTCTCGCAGTCGGCCCGCAACGCCCGCCAGCTCGCCGCCGCGCTCGAGGGCCTGGCCTGGGAGGAGTTCCGCCAGGCGGGGCTGCCCGACCGCTTCAAGAACAAGATCGCGATCCTGATCCCGGCCTACAACGAGGCCGCCAACATCGCCACCGTCCTCGACCAGATCCCGCCGGCCGTCTGCGGCATCCGCACCGAGGTGCTGGTCGTCGACGACGGCTCCCGCGACGCCACCGGCGACGTCGCCGCCGAGCACGGCGCCCTCGTCGCCCGCCACGTCACCAACCGCGGCGGCGGCGCGGCATTGCGGACCGGCTACCGGCTAATGGTCGAATCGGGGGCCGAGATCGTCGTCACCCTCGACGCCGACGGCCAGCACCGCCCCGACGAGATGGAGCGCCTGGTCAAGCCGATCCTCGACGGTGAGGTCGAGATGGCCCACGGCTCCCGCGTCCTCGGCCACGCCGACCGCAACCACTTCGCCCGCGAGCTCGGGATCGTCTTCTTCAACCGCCTCGTCTCCTTGATCACCCGCACCCACGTCACCGACTGCTCCAACGGCTACCGCGCGGTCCGCACCACCGTCCTCCCCCAGCTGGTCCTGCGCCAGGAGCAGTTCCACACCTCCGAGTTCATGATCGAGGCGATCAAGCGCGGCATCCCCGCCAAAGAGGTCCCGATCACGGTCGAACAGCGCCTCCACGGCCACTCGAAGAAGCCCGCCGCCTTCCGCTACGGCGCCGGCTTCGCCAACGCGATCGTCAGGACCTGGCTGCGCTAACGGACGCCCGGGTGGCGGACCGCCACCGGGTCGGGCAGGTACAGGTCGGTGCCGCAGCGGGGGCAGACCTGGACGTAGAGCTTCAGCGCCTTGTGGCAGTTGGGGCACTGGCGTTCGGGTTCGTCCTTGTCGACGCGATGGAGGATCACGGCGATCAGGCCGAGGGGCGGGATCACCATCCCGATCACGAACCAGATGAAGAACGAGCTGCCCTTGGCGCGGCCGATGATCCCGGTGGCGAGGCCGAAGAAGAAGGCGATCACGAGGTATTCCACGCTTCTATTGTGGCGCGGCGGCGCTCAGACCAGCGGTTTCGGCTTGCCGATCGTCCCGACCTCGGCGATGTCGCGGCGGAACGGCAGTCCGGCGGTCCAGTCGAGGACGGCGCGGAACTTGCGGGCGGCGCCCGGGATCTGGCTCATGTGGTAAGTCCGGGCCATCCACCAGGCGGGGAAGCCGCGGAAGGTGCGGTCGCCGATCCGGCCGACGGCCTTGTAGCGGCCGAGGTTGACGAAGCTCGCTTCGCTTCGGTAATCGAAGGGCTTGGGGGAGCCAATTCCGAGCTCGGCGGCGATGTTACGCGCCGCGACCGGCCCCTGTCGGACGGCGTGCTGGGCGGTCGGCGGGCAGGTGCCACCGCGGGGGTCGGGGGCAGCGGCGCAGTCGCCGATCGCCCAGACCGAGTCCATGCCCTGGACCCGCAGGTAGGAGTCGACCGGGACGCGGCCGCGCTCGTCGAGCGGAACGTTCAGCTCCCCGAGGATCGGCTGCGCCTTCACCCCGGCGGTCCAGACGACGGTGCGGGTCGGCAGCACCTCGCCGGTCGAGAGCCGGGCGGTGTCGGCGGTGACCTCCTCCAGCGTCGTCTGCAGGCGGATGTCGATGCCGCGCCCGCGCAGCTCCCGCAGCGCGTACTCGGCCAGCTCGCGATCGATCTCCGGCAGCACCCGGCCGGAGGCCTCGACCAGAACCCAGCGCATCCCGTGCAGGCGAGCCCGTGGGTAGCTGTCCATCGCGTCGGCGGCGAAGTCCTGAAGCTCGGCCAGGGCCTCCAAGCCGGCGTAGCCGCCGCCGACGAAGACGAAGGTCAGCAGTTCTTCGCGGCGCTGCGGGTCCTCGGTAGCGTTCGCTTCCTCCAGCGCCTCGACCACGTGGTTGCGCAGGTAGATCGCGTCTGCGAGGCTCTTGAACCCGACCGCGTGCTGGGCCAGCCCCGGCACCGGCAGCACCCGCGAGGTCGAGCCCAGGGCGAGCAGCAGCTGGTCGTAGGGCATGGTCTCGGTTTCGCCGTATTTCGCCCGCAGCGTCACCGTCTTCGCCTCGGGGTCATGCCCGACGATCGCCCCGATCCGCAGGTAGGTCCGCTTCAGCATCTCCCGCAATGGCGTCACCACATGCCTGGGCTCCAGCGTCCCAGCAGCCGCCTCCGGAAGAAACGGCGTGTAAAGAGCGAAGTTCGTCTCATTCACGAGCGCCAGGCGAGCCGACTGCTTAGGCATCACCCGCTCCAGCTCATGCGCAGCAGCCGCCCCGCCGAACCCACCACCCGCGATCACGACATTCCAGGCCATGACCTCAACCTAGCACGCTTGTAACAAGTTGTTACAAAGTTTCAGATGTGTCTAAGGAGACCGAGAGGCGGAGCCACTAAAAGCAGCGGCCCCGCCAGCTACCTGCTAGTTGCTCTTGCTCATTGAGAGCAGCGGCAGCGTCGGCTGCGCGATAGCGATCTGCATATCCCTCACCCCCTTTCCCGTTGTTGGGCTCAAGGGGAAGGATCGGTAAAAACGGCTCTACCGGTCGAGCCTATGTAGCGAGGTCCTTGCGGTTTTCCTCATTAACGTTCAAAGCACCGCAACGGTTCCTGAACGGAAAGAGGGTGAGGGGATGGCCGCCGACAAAGGCAAGAAGAAGTGCAACGGGGAGACCGAGCCGGGAGAGATCGAGTACGTCGATGGCACCATGGCCAAGGCGATGGCGCATCCCCTCCGGGTGCAGATCCTCGCCGCGCTGAACAAGCGGGTTATGTCGGCCAGCGGATTCGCCAAGACATATGGCGAGAAGCTCCAGAACACCAGCTACCACTTCCGCATCCTCAAGGAATACGGGCTGATCGAAGAGGTCGAAAGCCAGCCGGTGCGAGGGTCTACCGAGCATTTCTACGCAGCGGTCAAGCGCGTGCTGTTCGACGGCCGCGCCTGGGATGAGCTACCGCCCTCGGTCAAGGCTCAGGTCAGCGCCCGGATTCTCAGCGACTTCCTGGAAGCGGTGGCCACCGCGATGGACGGCGAAACCTTCGACTCTTCAGACGAGCGGATGGCGGTCTGGGTGCAGCAGCGCCTGGATGAGCAGGGCTGGGTGGAAGCAGTTGCGGCTGAGCGCGAACTGGTCCACAAGATGGAAGACATCTACCGAGGCTCGAAGCACCGCCTGCTCGAAGCAGGGGCGCCGGAGGGCGGGATGCTCGGCACCTTCGGGGTCTTCCTGTTCGAGTCGCCTCCGGCCAAACAGCAGTGGCCAGAGGACGAGGGCGCCTGATCTTCTCGACCCTGCGCAAAGGGATAACCCCCGTTGGTCCAAGTTAGCTCGGCGTCATCACCAAATCGACGATGCCTATCAGCCGCGTGTAAACCTCTTCGACTCGATCGGCGGTGGAGAGGTCACAACCTTCCAGGAGAAATTGACTCGCCAGGTCCGACCGACCGCCATCAGAGAGAGCCGTGTGAGCGTCTCTGGCCCAGTAGATCAACATCTCCTGGATATGGATTGATCGCATCTCCCTCGCCCGGCGACGTTCATCCTCAAAGGTTTCGGCACTTCGGAGCTTTTGAATCGCCTGCTCTATTGCGCCCCTTTCTGAGTTGACGAACTGAAGCCGCGCCTGCATCACTTCGCGTTTTGCGGATCCCATCGCTTCGTCGTGCATCTGCTCGGAAGCCCGACGTTCTGCGTCGTGGTTCTCTTCGGTCGCCCTACGTTCTGCCTCGCGCTTTTGTTCCATCTCCGCTAAGGCCTGAGAATGCGCTTCTGTCGTTTCCGATAGCTCCTTGCTGGGCTCGGACAAGCGAGGACCGAGCCTCATCTCTTTGGGGCTTCGTAGCTCCGAGGGCGACCACCGTCGCCCACAAATAAGGCGTAAGGATCCAGCCTGCCGAGGCCGCAATGAAAGCGACCATGAGACGAAGTCCGAGCGAGGCTGGTACGGCAATGGCGGCAAGTACGGCCGGAACCACCGTGTAAAGGAAACTGAAGCCGGGATGGGTTTGGTGATGGAGAGCGACGCTTTCCTTCCCACGCTCCCATCGCGTTTGGGTGTTCGGATCGGCTAGCTCGTTCCGCCAGCCATCCATCGGAGCCAGCTTCTCGAAGATTCGGCGCGCTCGTTCCCGCAAAGCCAAACGAGGCTAGCCCCTGAGGCTGATTCCCGTCCAGGGGAAGCCCACAACCCAGCTTCGGCGCTACAGCTTCTCGCGGATGATGCGGTTGACCTCGCCGCCGTCGGCGCGGCCTTCGGTCTCTCGCATCACGGCGCCGACGATGGCGCCGATCGCCTTGCCGTTGCCTTCGCGGATCTTCTCGACGGCGTCGGGGTTGTCGGCCATCGCTTTCTCGACCATGGCCTCGAGCTCGCTGGAGTCGGACATCTGGGCTAGGCCCTCGCGCTCGACGATCTCGGCGGGGTCGCCGCCCTCGGTGACCATCGCCGCCAGCACGGTCTTGCCGCTGCCGTGGGAGATCTTCTTCTCCTGGACCATGCTGACTAGGGTCGCGAGCGCCGGTGGCGAGACGCGGGAGTCGGCGGCGCCGCCCTCCACCTCGGCCTGCCGCAGCGCTGCGGCGAGCTCGCCGGTCACCCAGTTGGCGACCACGCGGGGCTCGACGGCGTCCCCGGCCTGGACGGTGTTCTCGAAGTAGCCGGCGGTTCGGGGGTCGGTGGCCAACGTCTGGGCGACGTCCTTCGGCAGCCCAAGCTCGCCTTCGTAGCGCTCGATCCGCGCCGCTGGCAGCTCCGGCAGCGCCTCGCGGGCCTCGCGCAGCATCTCCTCGGTCGGCGCCAGCGGCACCAGGTCGGGCTCGGGAAAGTAGCGGTAGTCGTGCGCTTCCTCCTTCGAGCGCAGCGAGGTGAGGCTGCCGCTGGCCGGGTCGAAGTGGAGCGTCTCCTGTTCGACCGTCCCCCCACTCTCGATCAGCTCGCGCTGCCGCGCCAGCTCGGCCTCGATCCCGCGCTGCAGGAAGCGGAAGCTGTTCATGTTCTTCAGCTCGGTCTTGGTCCCGAGCTCGCTGCTGCCGGCGGGACGGACGGAGACGTTGGCGTCGACCCGCAGGCTCCCCTCCTCCATGTTGACGTCGGAGACGCCCAACTGGCGCACGGTCTCGCGCAGCAGGCGCGCCCACTCCGCAGCTTCGGCAGCGCCGCGAAGGTCGGGCTCGGTGACGATCTCGACCAGCGGCGTGCCGCCGCGGTTGAAGTCGACCAGCGAGGCGTCGGAGCCGTGGATCCGGCCCGAGGAGCCGACGTGGATCGTCTTTGCCGCGTCCTCCTCGAGGTGGGCGCGATGGATGCGCACGGCACCCAGCCGCCCGGCGCCGCAGATCGGAATGTCGTACTGGCTGATCTGGTAGGCCTTGGGGCTGTCGGGATAGAAGTAGTTCTTGCGGTGGAAGATCGACCAGGGGGCGATCTCGCACTCGAGCGCGAGGCCGATCTGCAGCGCGTGACGGATCGCCTGCTCGTTCGGTACCGGCAGCACGCCCGGGTGGGCGAGGCAGATCGGGCAGGTGTGGACGTTCGGCTCGTCGCCGAAGGAAAGTTCGCAGCCGCAGAACATCTTCGTCCTCGTCGCCAGCTGGACGTGGATCTCCAGCCCGATCACCGCCTCGAGCTCAGCCATCGGCGCCTCCCACACCCTCGGGGCGCGCGTCGAAGCCGATCCCCTGCTCGAGCGCGTAGGCGGCGTCGAGCAGTTTCTGCTCGGCGAAGGCCGGCGCGGCGATCTGGAAGCCGACCGGCAGCGTCGGGCCGCCGCCTTCCGGCTCGGCGAGGCCTGCCGGGATCGAGATCGCCGGGATCCCGGCGAGGCTCATCGGCACGGTGAAGAAGTCGTTCAGGTACATCGAGAGCGGGTCGTCGGTCTTCTCCCCCAGCTTGAAGGCGACCGAGGGAGCGGTCGGGGTGACGACGAAGTCGACCGCCGAGAAGGCACCGCTGAAGTCCTCGGCGATCCGCGTCCGCACTTTCTGGGCCTGGCCGTAGTACGCCTCGTAGTAACCGGAGGAGAGCGCATAGGTTCCGAGCATGATCCGCCGCTTCACCTCGGCCCCGAAGCCCTCCGAGCGGGTCGTTTCGTACATCTCGGTGAGGTCACCGTCGCCGCCGGCCCGCATCCCGTAACGGACGCCGTCGTAGCGGGCGAGGTTGGAGGAGGCCTCGGCGGGGGCGATCACGTAGTAGGCGGAGATCCCGTGCTCGGCGTTCGGCAGCGAGACCTCGACGACCTCGCCCCCCAGCGCCTCGATCTGGGTCAGCGTCCGCTCGAAGACCTCGCGGACGCCGGCGTCGACCGCGTCGCGGGCCAGCTCGGCGGGGACGCCGAAGCGCAGGCCGGCGAGGTTCTCGCGGTCGGGCAGGGAGACGCCGCCCTCGATCCCGACCGAGGTCGAGTCGAGCGGGTCGCGTCCCTGGAGCATCGCCAGCAGCAGAGCGGCGTCGCTGACGGTCCTGGTCAGCGGCCCGCACTGATCGAGCGAGGAGGCGAAGGCGATCATCCCGTAGCGGGAGATCGCGCCGTAGGTCGGCTTCAGGCCGACGATGCCGCAGAAGGCGGCGGGCTGGCGGATCGAGCCGCCGGTGTCGGTGCCGATCGCCCAAGGCGCGAGGCCGCCGGCGACCACCGCTGCCGAGCCCCCGGAGGAGCCGCCGGGAACGCGCTCGCGGTCCCACGGGTTCAGCACCGGGCCGTAAGCGGAGTTCTCGTTCGAGGAGCCCATCGCGAACTCGTCCATGTTGGTCTTGCCGAGGATCGGCAGGCCGGCCTCGATCAGCTTGGCGACCGCGGTTGCCGTGTAGGGCGGGCGGTAGCCCTCGAGGATCCGCGAGGCGGCCGTGGTCGGCACCCCCTCGGTGGTGAAGATGTCCTTGACCGCGATCGGCGCGTTCCAGCCCTCCTGCACCTCGATCGCCGCGGCCTCGGCCCCGCGGTCGTTGCGCCAAAGGTAGGCGTTCAGCTCGTCGCCTGCGGCCGCCTCGAACCATGCTTCGGAGTGCTCCTGGGCCGAGAGCTCGCCGGCCATTTTGGCGTTGTGGGCCTCGAGGACCGAAAGGTCGGTGATGTCGGCCATCTATTCGGCCTGCGGCGAGGGCACGCGGAAGGCGCCCTCGGACGGTTCCGGCGCCGGGGCAAGGGCAACGTCGCGCGGCAGGCTCTGCCAAGGCTCGTCGGCGCGCAGCACGTTCTCCAGCGCAACCACGTGCGAAGTCGGCTCGACCCCCTCCAGATCGAGATTCCCGATCCGATCGACGTGCTCGAGGATCCCCGAGAGCTCCCCCACCATCCGCTCGACTTCCTCCTCGGAAAGACGAAGACGCGACAGCTTCGCCACGTGGAGGACCTGGTCGCGATCGATCATGGCGGCCGATTCTAAGTAGTCGGCCGCAAACGGTCCTCGCGGTGGGTGGCGCCGATTTGGGGGACCATCTCTGCGTAGTTGCAGAGATGGTGGGACCAAATCGGTGACAGGACCCGCCGCGCCACCAGCCTGGCTGGCCAGCCAGTAGTCTCCCGTGCCGATGCAGGGACCGCGCGCCGAGAGATTCGTCGTCCTCAACCTGCGCCTGCTCGCGGTCACCTTCGCCGTCGTAGGCGTCCTGTTCATCGCCGTCCCCAGCGGCGTCCTCGACGTCATCTCCGACGTCGGCGAATGGCTCGGCAACCACAACCGCGCCCCGCATACGCAGGAGGACCTCTGGCTGGCCCTGGCCTTCGCCTATATGGTCGTGATCACCGGCATCTGCCTGGTCGCCCAGGCCGACGTCGTCCGCTACCGGCCGCTGCTGCTCGTCCTCGCCGCCGGCAAGACCGCCTCTTCGCTCGGCTCGCTCGCCTTCTTCCTGATCGACGAACAGGTCTTCATCTACCTGCTGAACTTCCTCGTCGACGGCTTCCTCGCCCTGCTCTCGCTCTGGCTCTGGGTGCTGGCGGGGCGGGTCGGCCGCCCGGCCGCGCCCGACTGAAGGCGCGCGCCAGGGCTCTCAGCCGCTGAGCAGCGCACCCTGAGCGCGATCTGCGCGGCGATGGCGCCGGGGCTCGACGGCCTGCCGGCGGCGGAGCGCGAGGTCGACGTCTCCGGGCGGGTGGCGAAGTTCCTGCGCTCGGTCTCGCCGCCGGTGCTGTTGCGGCTGCGACTCGGCCTGCGCGCCTTCGAGTGGCTGCCGTTCCCCTGGCGCTTCAGCCGCCTCGACCCCGAGGGCGCGGCCGACTTTCTCCACCGCCTCGAGCGCTCGCGGTTCCCCCTCCACCACGAGCTGCTGATGATGGCCAAGATCCTCTCGGTCCTCGGCTACGCGGCGGTGCCGGCGGTCGAGCTGCGGATCGGGACCGAGATCGGCTGCGGCCTGGCCGACGGGTCGCTGCCGGAGCCGGCGGGGACGCTCGGCGACCTCGAGCCGCGCGGCGGGGGCGAGGAATGCGACGTCGCGATCGTCGGCTCGGGCGCCGGTGGCGCCGTCGCGGCCGCGGCCCTGGCCGAAGCGGGGCTCGACGTCCTCGTGCTCGAGGCCGGCGGCCACTACAACCGCGAGAGCTACCCGGCCGACCGCCTCGAGGCGATCACCGAGCTCTACCGCGACGCCGGCTTGACGATCGCTTCGGGGAAACCGCCGATCCCGATCCCGGTTGCGAAGGCGATCGGCGGCACCACCGTGATCAACTCTGGCACCTGCTTCCGCGCCCCCGAGCCGGTGCTGGAGAACTGGCGCGATGAGCACGGCGTCGCCTGGGCCGGCGATCTCGACGAGGACTACGCCGAGGCGGAGGAGTTCCTCCATGTCACCCAGCTCGACCCCGAGCGGATGGGCCGCAACGGCCAGCTGGCGATGGAGGGCGCGGCGGCGCTCGGCGCCAGCGGCGCCCCGATCTTCCGTAACGCCGGCAACTGCGTCCAGTGCAGCTCCTGCCCCTACGGCTGCGCGATCGACGCCAAGCGCGGGATGCACGTTTCCTATCTACCGCGGGCGGTCGCCGCGGGGGCGCAGGCCCGGGCCACGGTGGAAGCGCAGCGAGTGCTGGTCGAGGGCGGTCGCGCCGTCGGCCTCGCCTGTTCCACCCGGGGTGCCGACGGCCGCAGCCGCGCCTACGAGGTTCGCGCCCGCCGTGCCGTGATCGCCGCCGGCGGCGCCTTCGGAACCCCGGAGCTGCTGCTGCGCTCGGGCCTCGGCGGCAGCCAGGTCGGCCGCAACTTCCACATCCACCCCGCCTGCTGGGTCGGCGCCCGCTACGAGGAGGAGGTCCGCGGCTGGGAGGGCGTGATGCAGAGCTTCTACGTCAACGAGTGGGAGCCGCAGGGCGTCCTGCTGGAGGCGACCTTCACCCCGCTCGCCTTCGGCGGCGCCTGGCTGGCCGGGACCGGCGCCGACCATCAGCGCTCCCTGCTCGAATTCGGCCACATCGGCTCGATCGGCGTCCACCTCTCCGATCGCTCCCAGGGGACGGTCGGCCTTGGCAACGACGGCGCCATCCGCGCCGCCTACAAGCTGACCCGCGAGGACGCCGACCGCGTCCACTTCGGGATCGCTCGCGCCGCCGAAGTCCACTTCGCCGCCGGCGCCACCGAGGTCTACCCGAACATTCCGCGCTTCGGGACCCTGAAGCGCGGCGACCTCGCGGCGTTCGAAGCGGCGCGGCTGAAGACCTCGGAGCTGCGGCTGGAGGCCTTCCACCCAATGGGCACGGCGCGGATCAGCGCCGACCCGCGCCAGGGGGTCTGCGCCGCCGACGGCTCGGTGAGGGGCACCGAGAACCTCTACGTCGCCGACGCCTCGCTCTTCCCCACCTCGGTGGGCGTCAACCCGATGATGACGATCATCGCCTCCGCCAAGCAGGTCTCGCGCGCGGTCGCCGGCGATCCGGCTCCGGCCCTACTTCGCGCTTAGCCGCTCGGAGATCTCAGCGAACGAGGAGCCCTCTTCTTCCATCGCCCGGTAGCCGCCGTAGGCGACCAGCGCGGAGAGGATCAGGCCGAGGAAGACGCCCCATTCGCGTTCGCTGCCGCCCGGCGGGTCGATGATCCGGTAGAGGACGAGCAGCGCGCAGAGGCCGCCGAGGATCACCACCACCGGGTTGAACGGGAAGTCGATCAGCGCGTCGGAGGCCTTGGCAATCACCGAGCCGACAGTGACCACCACGGTGAGGAAGAGGATCAGGTCGATGAAGTCGAACGACTCCCAGGCGTTGAAGGTGATGCTGCCGCCGATCCCCAGCGCCTCGCCCGGGTAGTCGAACCCGAACCACGCGAACCACATCGAGATCAGGAGGGCAATCGCAGCGCCACCCGCGATCTTCTCCCCCGTAGTCAGCTTGTTGAGATCCATGAGCCACTTATACGCCGAGGGCGCAGGTAAACCTTCCGTCAGGTGCGCAGACGAGCCGCCTGCAGCGTGTTAGAGAGCAACATTGCGATCGTCATCGGGCCGACGCCGCCGGGAACAGGCGTGATCGCCGAAGCGACCTCGGCGGCTGCTTCGTAGTCGACGTCGCCGGCGAGCCCGTCCTCGAGCCGGTTCATGCCGACGTCGATGACCACGGCACCGGGCTTGACCGCCTCGGCCCCGAGCAGTCGCGGCACGCCGACCGCGGCGACGAGGACGTCGGCGCGGCGGCAGGTGGCGTCGAGGTCGCGGGTGCGCGAGTGACAGATCGTCACCGTCGCGTTCGCCCCCAGGAGCAATCGCGCGACCGGTACCCCGACCAGCTTCGAGCGCCCGACCACGACCGCCTCGGCGCCCTCCAGCTCGACGCCCTCGTGGGCGAGCAGTTCCATCACTCCGGCGGGGGTGCACGGCACCAGCCCAGGCGTGCCGTGGGCGAGCAGCCCGGCATTGACCGGCGTCAGCCCGTCGACGTCCTTCTTCGGGTCGAGCGCCTGGACGATCGCGTCGGAGTCGATGTGCGCCGGCAGCGGCAGCTGGACGAGGATCCCGTCGACCTCGTCGTCCTCACCCAGCTCGCGCACCAGGTCCAGCAGCTCCTCCTCGCGGATCGAAGCCTCCGGCCCGTGGTGGATCGACCGCATCCCGACCTCCTCGGTCGTGCGGCGCTTGTTGGCGACGTAGATCTCCGAAGCGGGGTCGTCGCCGACCAGCACCGTCGCCAGCCCGGGCATACGGCCGGTCTCCGCCTTGTAGGCCTCGACGTCGACCTTGACCCGCTCGCGCACCGCCGCGGCGACCGCCTTGCCGTCGATCACCCGCGCAGCCATCGCTACCGCCTGCGGATCGGAGCGTAGTCGGCCATCAGCTTGCGCTCGGTGCCGTCGCCGGAGAAGCGGACGATGATCACGCCCCCCGGCTCGACCCCGGTCACCACCCCGTCGCCGAAGCTGGCGTGGACGACGTCGTCGCCGGTCTGCAGCTCCAGCGCCGGGCCCGGGTCGAGCGGCTGCACCGGTTCCACCGTGTCGGTCGTCGGCGTGCCCCAGCTGGTGCTGAGGCTCTGCGAGGCGGTCGAGTGGCGCTCGGTCAGCTCGACCGGGATCTCGTCGACGAAGCGCGAGGGCAGGTTGCGCTCGGAGCGGCCGAACAGGCTCCGCTCGCGCGCCCAGGTCATATAGAGACGGCGGCGGGCGCGGGTGATGCCGACGTAACAGAGGCGCCGCTCCTCCTCTTCGCCGCCCTCTTCCAGGGCGCGCAGGTGCGGGAAAGCGCCGTCCTCGCAGCCGACGATGAAGACCGTGTCGTACTCGAGCCCCTTGGCGTTGTGGAGGGTCATCAGCGTCACCAACTCCTGCTCCTCCTTCAGCGAGTCCTGATCGCTGTAGAGCGAGATCTGCTGCAGGTACTCCGCCAGCGGGGAGACCTCGCTGTCGCCCTCGCGTTCGCGCTCGATGTCGAACTCGGCGGCACCGGCGATCAACGCTTCCAAGTTCTCGCCCCGGCCTTCGGCCTCAACCGTGCGCTCGGCGGCCAGCGCTTCCAAGTAACCGCTCTCGTTCAATACCGTTTCCAGCAGCGTCGCCACCGGCCCTTCTTCGTCGGCGCGTTCGCGCAGCGTCGCCATGATCTCGTAGAAGCGCCCGACCGACTTGATCGCGGCGCCGCTCAAACCCGGTACCTCCTCCGCACGCTCGATCACCTCCCAGATCGGCAGCCCGGTCGTGTTCGCGTGCGAGGCGAGCCGGCCCTGCGTGGTGTTGCCGATCCCGCGCCGCGGCGAGTTGACGATCCGAGTGAAGGAGACGAGGTCGGCCGGGTTGACCAGCAGGCTGAGATAGGCGACCGCGTCCTTGATCTCGGCTCGCTCGTAGAACTTGGTCCCGCCGATCACCTGGTAGGGGACGTCGAAGCGGTTGAGCGTGTCCTCCAGGACCCGGCTCATCGCATTGGTCCGGTAGAAGACGGCGACGTCGGAGCGGGCGAGCCCGTGCTCCTCCCCCAGTCGCTCGATCTCCGCCGCGACCCAGCGCGCCTCCTCGTGCTCGTCGCCGAGCTCGGAGAGCTGGACCAGCTCGCCGCCTTTCTCTTCGGTCCAGAGCTCCTTCCTCAGGCCGGCCTTGTTGCGTTCGATCAGCGCGTTCGCGGCCGAGAGGACCACCTGGGTCGAACGGTAGTTCTGCTCGAGCTTGACAACCTCGGCTTCGGGAAAGTCCTTCTCGAAGTCGAGGATGTTGCGAACGTCCGCGTGGCGGAACCCGTAGATCGACTGCGCGTCGTCTCCAACCACCATCAGGTTCCGATGCTCGCCGGCCAGCAGCTGCAGCAGCCGGTACTGGGCGTGATTGGTGTCCTGGTACTCGTCGACGAGGACGTGGCGGAAGGTGCGGCGCCAGCGCTCGCGCACCTCCTCGAACAGCTCCATCGCGTTGACCGTGCGGACGAGCAGGTCGTCGAAGTCCATCGCGTTCGCTTCCAGCATCCGCTTCTCGTAGAGCGGAAAGGCTTCGGCGACGACCTCCTCGAAGACGCTGCCCTGCATTTCGCCGTAGGCAGAGGCGTCGATGAGCTGGTTCTTGGCGCCGGAGATCTTCGCGTGGACCGCTCGCGGCGGGAATCGTTTCGAATCGACGCCGAGCTCCGAGAGGCAGCGTTTCAGCATCCGCAGGGAGTCGGCCTGATCGTAGATCGTGAAGCCCTTCGAGTAGCCGAGCCGCTCGGCGTCGACCCGCAGCATCCGCGCGCAGGCCGAGTGGAAGGTCGTCACCCACATCGCCCGCACCGAGCGGCCGACGAGCTGGCCGACCCGCTCACGCATCTCCGCCGCCGCCTTGTTGGTGAAGGTGATCGCGAGGATCTCCCCCGGCCGCGCTTCGCCGGTCGCCAGCAGGTAGGCGATCCGGTGGGTGAGGACGCGGGTCTTGCCCGAGCCGGCGCCGGCCAGGACCAGCAGCGGCCCGCCGCTGTGCTCGGTCGCCTCGCGCTGCGGCCCGTTGAGGCCCGCGAGCAGGCGCTCGACCCGGTCAGCGCCGGGCTCGGTAGGCGCCGCAGGCGGCTGCTGATGCGCCTCAGAAGAGGTGTCGAAGTGCTCCTGCAGGCTCACCCGCCGAGCATAGCCAGGGACCCGGCGGGCTCAGCCGCCAGCCGAGGAGCGGCCGGTTCGGGGCTCGATCTTCGCCACCTCGGCCGAGGGGCCGTTGCCGCCGTCGAGGCGGGCCAGGCGCTGCTCGACCTCGGCGATTCGCTCGGAGAGCGCCTTGATCGCCTCGGCGATCGGGTCGGGCAGGTGGATCCAGTCGGCGTCGGGGCCTTCCACCCGTTTGCCTTCGAGTTTGACCGGGTGGCCGGGATTGCCGACCACGGTCGCGCCCGGAGGCACGTCCTCGACGACGACCGTGTTGGCGCCGATCTTCGCCCCGTCGCCGACCGCGATCGGCCCCAGCAGCTTCGCTCCGGAGCCGACGGTGACGTTGTTGCCGAGGGTCGGGTGACGCTTGCCGCGCTGGAAGCCGGTGCCGCCGAGCGTGACCCCCTGGTAGAGGGTCACGCAGCTGCCGATCGCAGCGGTCTCGCCGATCACCACGCCCGATCCGTGGTCGATGAAGAACTCGTTGCCGATCTGGGCGGCCGGGTGGATCTCGATCCCGGTGATCGCCCGGGTCAGGTAGGCGATCGTCCGCGGCAGCAGCGGCACCCCGGCTTCCATCAGCGCGTGGGCGGCGCGGTGGGCGAGCAGCGCCTGCACCCCGGCCCAGCTACTGAGGATCTCGAAGGTGGAGACGCCCTGGGCAGCCGGGTCGCGCTCGCGGGCGGCGCGGACGTCCGCGCGAACCTCCTTGAGCAGCCGTTTCCAGCGGTTCATGGTGAGAAGAAGGGTAGGGACATGTAGCGCTCCCCCGAGTCGCAGACGATCGTCACCACCCGCTTGCCGGCCATCTCCGGGCGCCCCGCGACCTCCAGCGCCGCCCAGATGTTGGCGCCGGCGGAGATGCCGGAGAGGATCCCCTCCTCCTTCGCCACCCGCCGCGCCGTCTCCAGCGCGTCCTCGTCACCGACCGGCAGCACCTCGTCGACAACGCCTCGGTCGAGGACCTCGGGGACGAAGCCGGCGCCGATGCCCTGGATTTTGTGCGGTCCGGGCTTGCCGCCGGAGAGGACCGGCGAGCTGGCCGGCTCGACCGCCACCACCAGCGCCTCCGGCGCCCGCTCCTTCAGCATCCGGCCGACCCCGGTGATCGTGCCGCCGGTGCCGACCCCGGCTACGAAGGCACCAATCTCGCCGTCGGTATCGCGCCAGATCTCCTCCGCGGTGGTGCGGCGATGGACCTCGGCGTTGGCGGGGTTCGAGAACTGCATCGGCATGAAGCCTTTGCGCTGGTCGCGGATCTCCTCTGCCAGGGCAACCGCCTCGTTCATGCCCCCGAGCGACGGCGTCTCCCGCACCTCTGCCCCGTAGGCGCGCAGCAGCTTCGCCCGCTCCCGGCTCATCCCCTCCGGCAAGGTGAGGATCAGCTCATAGCCGCGCGCCGCGCAGACCATCGCCAGCGCGATTCCCGTGTTCCCACTCGTCGGCTCCACCACCACCCCCTGGCCCGGCCGGATCAACCCCTCCTCTTCGGCCGCATCGATCATCGCCACCCCGATCCGGTCCTTCACCGACCCGCCGGGATTGAAGTACTCGAGCTTCACGCAAACCTGCCCCCCCAGCCCCTCCCCAAGCCGGTCGAGCTGCACCATCGGCGTATTGCCGACAACAGCGGAAGCCTCAGCCCCGATCGTCATCAGATGAAGTACATCCCTGAACCGGCCTCTTCGGCCTCGCGGCGGGCTACTTCGGCGATCGTGGTTTGGCCGAAGACCTTGCGGAGGGCGGCTACGCCCTCGGCCCAGATGCCGCCCGCCTCGTCGGCCTCGTCGCCGACTTTGCCGTCGAGGGCCTGGACGACGTCGAGGACGGTGATCTCTTCGGCCGGGCGCGAGAGGGTGTAGCCGCCGCGCATGCCGCGGTGGCTGGTCAGCAGACCGGCGCGGCGGAGGGTCGAGAAGAGCTGCTCGAGGAACTGCTCGGGGATGTCGCGGCGCTCGGCCAGCTCTTTGATCGGGACCGGCCGCTCGCCCGCCCGCGCCAGCTCGGCGAGCGCAACTACCGCGTATCTGGACTTCGACGTAATGGAGATCACCCGGACTTTCTACCGCACCCTGGCGGGGCTGGGTTAGGATCGCCGCAGGGTCGCCCCCTGGCGCCCACTCGGTCCATCGGGAGATTGGAAGTCCTCTGAGCCAGCGCCACCACTGTCTTGTCATCGACGGCCAACCGCTCGTCCGCCTGGGAATCCGGGAGGCGATCGAGGATGGCTTCGTCGTTCACGAGGTCCCGACCCGCCACGAGGCCGTCGACCTGGTCCGCGACGTCGGCGACTTCGACGTCGCCGTCGTCGACATGCGCTGGCGGGGCAACGGCGACGGCAGCTCGATCAGCGGCACCGAAGCGATCCGGATGCTGCACCGCTCGGCCTCGGGGCTGGGGATCGTCGCCTATGGCGAGGTGCCCGAACGGCACCTGGCCAGTGCCGCCCTGCAGGCCGGCGCCACCGCGTACGTCTCGCGCACGGCGGGCCCGAAGGAGCTGCGCAGCGCCATCGATGCGGCTGTCGCGCAGGAGCGCTTCGTCGACCCCGCCGTCCCCCCGAAAGGGAGCCGCGGCAAGCTGACCCGCCGCCAGCGGGAGATCCTGCAGCTGCTGGCCAACGGCGAGTCGACCACCTTCGCCGCCCGCGAGCTCGACCTCAGCGAGGAGACGGTGAAGACCCACATGAAGTACACCCTCGCCCGCCTCGGCGCCAAAAACCGCACCCACGCGGTGGCGATCGCCGTGCGCGAGTGTCTGATCGACTAGCTCAGGCTTTGCGCGAAACCTGATCGCTGGTCGCCCAGCTGGGGCGGCGGACGCGAACCAGGGAGCGGCGACGCCACTGAGGCGCGGGTTGCTTCTGCTGGGCGGCAGGAGTTGCCGCGGCGGCCGGCGTCTTGGCCATGACTAGATCCAGCCCCGATCGCGGGCGGTCAGCACAGCCTGAGCCCGGTCGACGGCGCCGATCTTGCCGTAGACGTTGTGGAGGTGGGTGCGGATGGTCGAGACGGAGAGGTGCATTTCGCTGGCGATCTGCTTGTAGACCATCCCCTCCGAGAGGTGGCGAAGGACGTCGAGCTCGCGGGCGGACAGCGGGCAGGGCTCGCTGATCCGGGTCGCGTCCTGGGTCGGCAGCGGCAGCTCGTAGAGGAGGTCGCGCAGGCCGGACTCGCTGAGACCGCAACGTTCGGCGGCGACGCGCAGACGCTCGGGCGCGATCGCCTCGCCCTGGCAGTAGTGGGCGACCATGTCGGCGAGGGCGACCATCGCCGCCAGGCCTTCGGCCTCCTCGGCGTGATGGCGCTCGATCGCGATCGCCAGCCGCTGCGGCAGGTTCCAGCGCCGGGCGAGGACGCCGCCGACCAGGGCGTGGTCGATCCCGAGCTGCTCGCGTTCCTCACGCAGGCGCTGCTCGGGGGTGCGGGAGACGGCGTCGAAGTAGACCTTGTAGCCCGGGTGCAGACGGGAGATGACGAGGCGGCCGACGTCGTGCAGCAGCGCCGCCACCGCCAGCTCGTCGCGTTCGACCCAGCCGACGACGCGGCCGATGCGGTCGGCGGCGCGCTGAGTGGCGAGGGCGTGGACGCGGAAGCGCTCGGGCTTCAGCTCCCAGCTGCCGTTCGGCTCGAGGAAGTCGAAGCTCGGGGCGGTCCCGGCGATCGCGAGAACGCCAGCGGGCTTCAGCAGCTCGACCGCGGCCGGGATGCTGGCGACGCCGCCGGAGTGGAGGCCGGCGCGGTTGGCCTGACGCAGGACCGAGACCGCGAGGGCGACGTCGCTCTCGACGGCTTCGATGATTTCGCCGCTGCGGGCGGTCTCAGCCGTCGCGGCGTTGATCACCCGATCCCGCGCCTCGACGAGGACGGGATAGCGCTCTACGGTCTCGAAAGCCTCTGCCAGGCGACTGCCGGGCGCCGGGGCGGCCCGGCCGGCTTTGGGGCCTTCGTGCAGGGGAACTTTGCCGTTGCTCTGGGGAGCAGTGACACTCATTGGACAACCCATCGGCAGGTATTGCGCCTGGGTTTAGCCCAACCTCCCTTTCCAATCCACGAATTTGGGTATGAGATGCGGCGGCTCAGGCAGCCGCGAGGCGGCCGGCGGCGGCGCGAATGCGCTCCAGGGAACGCTCGCGTCCGAGTGCGGCAAGGGACTCGAAGATCCCAGGCGAGACCGAGGTGCCGGTGATCGCGACCCGGATCGGCTGGTAGAGCCGGCCCGGCTTGAGGTCGAAGCGCTCCAGCAGCGGCGCCAGCGCCGCCTCGACCGGCTCCGGCTCGAATGGCTCGACGGGCTCGAGGGCATCCGCCACCGCCTCCAGCACCTCCCCCGTCCCCTCTTTCATCACCTTCCCCCAGGCCTTCTCGTCCTTGACTGGCGGCTCGAAGAGGAAGCGGATCAGCGGCCAGACCTCCTCCAGGGTCTGTGCTTTCTCCTGGGCGATCGCACAGGCGGCCCGCAGCTGCTCGTCGGGCTCGCGGCCGAGATGGCGGGCGACCGCCGCGGCGTAGTCCACCAGCGGCATCTCGCGCATGAAGCGGCCGTTCAACCACCGCAGCTTCTTCTCGTCGAAGATCGCGGCAGACTTGCCGACGTCCTCGACCCGGAAGCGCCGCACCAGCTCCTCCGTCGACATGATCGTCGTGTCGTCGTCGGCCCCCCAGCCGAGCAGGGCCAGGTAGTTGCGGACAGCCGCCGGCAGGTAGCCGGCGTCGCGAAGCTCCTGGACCGAGGCGGCGCCGTGGCGCTTGGAGAGCTTCTTGCCGTCGGGGCCGTGGAGCAGCGGCAGGTGGGCGTAGCGCGGCGCCTCGAAGCCGAGCGCCTCCAGCACCAGCAGCTGCTTCGGCGTGTTCGAGAGGTGATCGTCGCCGCGGACCACCTCGGTCACGCCCATCTCGGCGTCGTCGACGGCGACCGCGAAGTTGTAGAGGACCGAGCCGTCGCCGCGGGCGATCACGAAATCGTCGTAGCTGGCGTTGGGGAAGGCGACCTCGCCCCGGATCAGGTCGTGGACGACGGTCGTCCCCTCGTCGGGCACCCGCAGGCGGATCGCCGCTGTCTCGTCACCGGTAGGCGTGCCGCGGTAGCCGCGCCCGGCCCCGTGCTCGGCCTTCCAGGCCTCGACCTCCTTGGCGGTCGCATGGTCGCGGTAGGCGTGGCCGGAGTCGAGAAGCCGCTGCAGCGCCTCTGCGTGCCGCTCGGCCCGCCCCGCCTGCGAGATCGGCCCCTCGTCCCAGTCGAGCTCGAGCCATTCCATCGCGTCGATGATCTGGTCCCAGTTCTCCTGGGTCGAGCGCTCGCGGTCGGTGTCCTCGATCCGCAGGATCAGCGCCCCACCGTCGTGGCGGGCGGCAAGCCAGTTGTAGAGTGCCGTCCTCGCTCCGCCGATGTGCAGCGCGCCGGTCGGCGAGGGGGCAAACCTGAGACGGGAGTTATCTGGAGTGTTCATCGGAGCGCATGTATCGACCGGGGGCGGCCTGCCGAACGCGATCGAGCGCGGCAAGGAACGCGGCTGCGAATCTATCCAGATCTTCCACCAGAGCCCGCGCATGTGGCGGCCGACGAACCACACCCCGGCGGATTTCACCGCCTTCCGCGAGGCGATGGACGGCTCCAAAGTCGAAGCGGTGATCATCCACGCCGTCTACCTGATCAACTGCGCGACCAAAGACAGAGAGCTGCGGAAGAAATCGCTGACCTCGCTCACCCATGCGCTGCGGGTCGGCGACGGGATCGGCGCCAGGGGCGTCGTCCTCCACCCCGGCTCGCAGAAAACCGACCCCCTGAAACCGTCGCTGAAAAGAGCCTCGAAAGTGATCGCCGAGGCGCTGAAGGAGACCGACTCCTGCCCATTGCTGATCGAGCAGACCGCCGGCCACAAAGGCCTTCTCGCCCGCGACTTCGATCAGATCGCCGCCCTGATCGACGGCGCCGGTGACGACAAGCGCCTCGGGCTTTGCCTCGATTCCTGTCACATGTTCGCCCAGGGCTACGACATCACCGACGAGGCCCACCTATCCGCGGTCCTCGACGACGCTGACGCCAAGGTAGGCCTCGACCGCCTGGGCGCAGTCCACGTCAACGACGCCGCCGTCCCCCTAGGAGCCCACCTAGACCGCCACGCCAACATCGGCAAAGGCGAGATGGGCAAACGAGGCCTCTCCGCCTTCCTCTCCGAGCCCCGCTTCGAGGGCCTACCGGCGACCCTGGAGACCCCAGGGCCGGAAAAGAAAGGAAGCTCGAAAGCCGAAGTCACCCTCGCGAAGCGCCTGAGGCGAGAAGGCCTGAAAAGGCGAAGTTCCTAGGGTTTCCAGGGCGTCGGTGACCAAGCGGGACGGTTATGAGGAGGTTCCCGGGTAGCAGCGCTACCCGGGACGCCGACGAAGGGCCGTATCCGCGCAGCGTCACCGGCGTCCTGGCAGGCGACAAGGACCGGCTCCCCCAGCCGGTCCTTGCTCTCCCGCCGTAAGTCTTGGTTATTTGATGTGGAGACCGGAGATGGCGCGGGAGATCACTAGCTGCTGGATCTCTGAGGTGCCCTCGAAGATGGTGTAGATCTTCGAGTCGCGGTGCATGCGCTCGACCGGGAACTCGCGGGTGTAGCCGTTGCCGCCGAGGATCTGGATCGCCCGCTCGGTCACCCAGACGGCGACCTCGCCGGCCTTGAGCTTCGACATCGAGCCCTCGGCGTTTTCGAATTTGTGGCCGTTGCGGCCCATCCAGGCGGCGCGCCAGACGAGCAGGCGGGCGGCGTCGATCTCGAGCTTCATGTTGGCCAGGTCGAAGGCGATCGACTGGTTCTCGATGATCTTCTTGCCGAACTGCTCACGCTCTTTGGCGTAGTCGAGCGCGTACTCGTAGGCGGCGCGGGCGATCCCGAGCGCCTGGGCGCCGACGGTCGGCCGGCTGGCCTCGAAGGTCTGCATCGCCGCCTGCGATTTGGACTTTTTGCCCTCGCGGACGCGGGCGAGCCGTTCGTCGAGCTTCTCTTTGCCGCCCAGCAGGCAGGCGCCCGGGACGCGGCAGTCATCGAGGTGGACGTCGGCGGTGTGGGAAGCGCGGAGGCCGTGCTTCTTCACCTTGGCGCCCTGCTCGCAGCCCGGCGTGCCGGGCGGGATGACGAAGGCGGCGTGGCCGCGCGAGCCGAGCTCGCGGTCGACCGAGGCGATCACGACATGGATGTTGGCGATGCCGCCGTTGGTCGCCCAGGCCTTCTGGCCGTTGATGACCCACTCGTCTTTGGCCTCGTCGTACTTGGCAGTGGTGCGGATGCCGGAGACGTCGGAGCCGGCGTCCGGCTCAGAGGCGCAGAATGCGGCGAGCTTGACGTCATCCGCATCGCCGAAGCACTGCGGGATCCACTCGCCCATCTGCTCCGGGGTTCCCTGCCCGAAGATCGCCGCGACCGCGAGCGTCGTGCCCATGATCGCCATGCCGATGCCGGCGTCGCCCCAGAACAGCTCCTCGTTGGAGATCGGCAGCGTCAGCCCGGTCGGATCGGCCCAGAACTGGCCCATCGCTTCGAAGCTGTAGAGGCCGATCTTGGCGGCCTCCTGAATGATGGGCCAAGGCGTCTCCTCGCGCTCGTCCCACTCCGCCGCGGCCGGACGGACGACGCCCTCGGCGAAGCCGTGTACCCACTCGCGGATGTCCTTTTGGTCTTGGTTGAGCTCGAGCGTGAACTGCGGCTCGCCCTGAGCCTCGGACGTGGAGTTGGCCTCGTCGAGCAGCGCGTTGGCGTCGACGTCGGCGACAGAGGAATCAGCCATGGACGCGAAGTCTACACGGAACGGTGTCGTACTAAACGTCGCGCAAATCGAAAGCCCGCAGCCCCTCGCTGCCCCCGTCGGTGCAGTCGAAGAAGCGGCGGTTGACGCAGCCGTAGCTCTCGCCTTCGCCCTCGTAGGCGCGCTCGACCGAGAACTGGCAATGCGGCAGCGGCTCGCCGGTCATCTTCACGCCGCCGGGGAGACCGCCTGGCTCCAGCACCGCCCGCAGATCGATCTCGGCCCCGAAGACCTCCTGCATGCAGCCGACGTACTGCTCGCCGGTCAGCCGGTCGACGTAGCTGTAGAGGAACTTGCAGCCAAGCTCGATGCAGCCCCGCGGCTCGACCATCTTGTCGCAGAAGGAGCGGCACTGCCGGCACTCCCCCAGTCGCGTGCGCGTAGCGCTCATGCGGAGAGTCTAGGGAGGCGGGATCGCGGAACCAAGCGGTTCAGGCGGCCAATGCGTCGGGGCCCAGGAGTTGATTCAGTTCGTAGCGCAAGTGCGGGGAGACCTGGACGCGGAAATCTTCGCCGGTCTTCAGCTCCCGCGGCCCGTCCTTGGTCTGGACGACGAAGTGGACGCCGGCTTCGCCCTTGTGGTCCTCGAACAGCGATTTCAGCTCGTCCATCACCTTCGGGTCCCGCAGCCGGTCGAGGTCGATCGAGACCTGCAGCGGCCCGGTCGGCAACGGCGTCGGCATCTTCTTCGCGGCGCTGGCGATCTCGGCCTCGTCGGGTTCGAATCGCTGAGCCTCCTGGACCACCAGCTTGGTCTCGCCGCGGTCCTTGTGGTCGAGGCGGCCGCGGACGAGGACGATCGCGTCGGGCTCGATCACCGCTGCGCTCTCGGACTCGTCGGCCTTGAAGACCAGCATCTCGACCTGGCCTTCGACATCGTCGAGGGTCGCGAACATCATCTGGTTGCCGCTCTTGGTGCGGATCTTCTTGCACTCGACGACGATGCCGCCAACGGTCACCCAGGCGCCGTCGGGTTTGCCGCCGAGCTGGGCGATGCTGCAGTCGACCCGCGCCCGCAGCGCCGGCCCGACTTCGGCCAGCGGGTGCGAAGAGAGGTAGGTGCCGAGCACCTCCTTCTCCATCGCCAGCATCTCGGCGCGGTCGAACTCGGCGGCGGGGATCGGCGGCCGCTGGTGAACATGGGACTGGGTCTCCCCGCCGCCGCTATCGCCGAAGTCGAAGATCGAGCCCTGGCCCATCTGGGCGTCCTCCTGGGCCTTCTGCCCGGCCGACTGGGCCGCCGGCAGCGCCTCCAGCATCCCTTTGCGGCTGGCGCCGGTGGAGTCGAGGGCGCCGCACTTGATCAGGCATTCGATCGCCCGTTTGTTCACCGCCCGCGAATCGACCCGCTCGCAGAAATCGTAGATCGAGTCGATTGGCTTGTCCTCCCGCGCCCGCAGGATCGCCTCGACCGCCGAGTGGCCGACGTTCTTGACCGCGTCGAGGCCGAAGCGGATCGCGTTCTCGGAGACGACGAAGGAGTGGTCGGAGGAGTTGACGTCGGGCGGCAGCACGTCGATCCCCATCTCCGCGCAGCGGTTGACGAAGAACGGCACCTTGTCTTTGGTGTTCATCACCGAGGAGATCACCGCCGCCATGTACTCGGCCGGGAAGTTGGCCTTGAGGTAGGCCGTGCGGTAGGAGATCAGCGCGTAGCAAGCGGCGTGGGACTTGTTGAAGGAGTAGTCGGCGGCCGCTTCGTTCAGCTTCCAGAGATCTTGGGCCACTTTCGGATCGGTGTTCGACTTCGCCAGGCCTTCGATGAATTTGTCCTTCATCGTCGCCATCAGGTCGCGCTTCTTCTTGCCAACCGCCTTGCGCAAATCGTCCGCCTCGGCACCCGTGAAGCCCGCCATCTCGCGGGCGATCGCCATCAGCTGCTCCTGGTAGACGACGCAGCCGTAGGTCTCGGCGGTGATCTCCTGCAGCCGCGGGTCCGGGTAGCGGACGCTGGCGGGGTTGCGCTTGCCTTTGGCGTAGGTAGGGATGTAGGCCATCGCGCCCGGGCGGTAGAGGGCGCCGAGCGCGACCAGGTCGGCGAACTCGGTCGGCTTCACCTTGCGCAGGGCGTCACGCATCCCCTCGGACTCGAACTGGAAGACGCCGGTCGAGTCGCCCTCGGCGAGCATCGCGTAGGTCTTGGCGTCGTCGAGCGGGATCGCGGCGATGTCGATCCGCTCCCCGCGCGAGCGCTCGATGATGTCGATCGCGTCCTCGATCACGTCGAGATTGCGGAGGCCGAGGAAGTCCATCTTCAGCAGCCCGATCTCCTCGATCGGGTTCATCGAGTACTGGGTGACGATCTTGTACTGGCGCTCCGGCTTGCCCTTCTCGTTCGTCGTGGCGGGCGCGCTCTTGTCCTCGGCCAGCTGCAGGGGGACGACCTCGTGCAGCGGCCGGTCGGCGATCACCACGGCGGCGGCGTGGATCGAGTTGTTGCGGACGATCCCCTCGAGGCCGCGGGCGACGTCGATGACTTTTTTCGCGTCGGCGTCGGCGTCGTAGGTTTTTTTCAGCTCTTCGCCGGGCTTGAGGCATTCCGCGAACGAGGGGCTGCGGCCCATGATCGGCTCCGGGATCTGCTTCGCCAGCCGGTCGCCGGTGGCGTAGTCGAAGCCGAGCACGCGGGCGGCGTCGCGGGTGGCGGCGCGCGGAGCCATCTTGCCGAAGGTGATGATCTGAGCGACCGACTCGCGGCCGTATTTCTCGGCGACGTAGCGGATCATCCGCTCGCGGCCGCGAACCGAGAAGTCGATGTCGATATCCGGCATCGATTTGCGCCCCGGGTTGAGGAAGCGCTCGAAGATCAGGCCCTCGGCGAGGGGGTCGAGGTCGGTGATGTTGAGGCAGTAGGAGACGATCGAGCCCGCGGCCGAGCCACGACCGGGGCCGACCGCGATCCCGTTCTGCTTGGCGTAGGAGACGAAGTCCCAGACGATCAGGAAGTAGGAGGAGAAGCCCATCTCCTCGATCACCCCGAGCTCGAACTCGAGCCGCTCGACCGCCTCGGCTGGCGGCGGGTCTCCGTAGCGGGCGCGGAGGCCGTCCATCGCGATCCGGCGCAGCATCGCCTCCGGCTCCTCGCCGTCGGGGGCCGGGTAGCGCGGCAGCAGCAGCTTGCCGAGCTCGATCTCGATGTTGCAGCGCTCGGCGATCTCCAGGGTCGTCGGCACCGCCTCCGGCCACTCGGCGAAGGAGTCCGCCATTTCGGCGTTGTCCTTGATGTAGAACTCGTTCGTGTCGAAGCTCATCTTCGGCATCTGCAGGGTCGACTTCGTCTGCACGCAGAGCAGGGCCGCGTGGTTGTCGAAGTCCTCGCGGCGCAGGTAGTGGACGTCGGCGGTCCCGACCAGCGGCCGGCTCAGCTGGTGGGCAAAGCGGACGATCCCCTCATTGGCCTTGTCCTGCTCTTCGATCCCGTTCTTCTGCACCTCGAAATAGACCTGCTCGGGCCCGAAGGCCTGGATCAGATCGTCGAGGTGGGCACGGGCGTCGTCCTCGCGCTCTTCCACCAGGCGGCGGCAGAAGCGCGACTGCAGGCAGCCGGTGAGGACGATCACGCCCTTCGAGTTCTGCGCCAGCAACTCCATGTCGACGTTGGCCTTGCCGCGGTGGAAGCCCTCGAGGAAACCGGCGGAGGTCAGCTTGACGAGGTTGGAGAAACCCTCGTTGGTCTCTGCGAGAAGGGTGAGGTGGTTGCGCTCGTAGCGCGTCTGCTCCTTGATCGCCCGGCGGTCGTCGACCAGGTAGGCCTCGAGGCCGGCAATCGGTTTGATCCCGTGCGCCTGGCAGGCTTTGTACAGCTCGACGGCGCCGTTCATGACCCCGTGGTCGGTCAGCCCGAGGGCCGGCTGGTCGAGCTCCGCCGCCCGCGCCGCCATCGCGTCGATCTTGCAGGCACCGTCAAGGAGCGAGTACTCGCTGTGGGCATGAAGATGTACGGCAGAGGCAGAGCTCACGGTCCGTCGATCATGCCAACCAGGGCAGATGGACCCGACCGCCTTTCGGCACACTTTTGCGCGATTTCCGCGCTACTTCAGCGCCGATGAATCACGGACTACGCGAGGAAGCCGCGGGGCTTAACCGCAGACCCAGGCGCTGGAGCCGGAGTCGGCCCAGATTTCGGCGGCGATCCGGTCCTGTTCGGCCTTCGGGGCGTTCTGCGGTTCGCCCTGGCCGCCGTAGAGCTCCCAGGTGCTGGGGAGGATCTGGTAGGCGCCGCCGGCCCCGCTGGAGGGGTTGAGGGCGCTGTAGTTGCCGCCGGACTCGCACATCACGATGTAGGTCGGGATCGAGTACGGCCCGCCGAGCCAACGGCCGACCTCTTCTTCGGCTTCGGCTTCCGATTCGGCCAGGCGCGCTTCCTGGATCTCGTCGACCCAGTCGGCGATGTCGCCTTTCAGCATCGCCAGGGAGGCTTCGCGGCTGGCGCGCAGGGACTCGAGCCGGGCCGCCGAGGCCTCGGCGGCTCCTCGGACCGAGGCGATTTCGGCGCGGGCGGTTTCGAGCTGTTCGTCGTAGGCGACGGCTTCGTCCTCGAGATCGCCTACCCGCAGCACCTCGCGGTGGACCGCGACGCGGACTTCGGCGACCCGCTCGGCGAGGGCGCTGTCGGCTTCGTTGATCGCTCGCAGGTAGTCGTTGCGGGCGACCAGGTCCTGGTAGTCGTCGGCTTCGAGGACGATCGTCGCCGCATCGGGGGTGCCGCTCTCGTAGATCGCCACCAGCCGGTCGGCGAGGACTTGGCGCGAGCGCTGCAGCCGCGCCTTCTCGACCGCGAGGCGGTGCCTGGTGTCTTCCAACTTCTGGGCCAGCTCGGCGGCCCGTTCGCGGCCCTCGGTCAACAGCGTGCTCAGCTTTTCCTCGCGCGCCTGCGCCTTGGCCGCTTCGGCTTCGGCGCCCGCCAGTTCGGCGGTGGTCGCCTGCAGCTCGCTGGAGAGCGAGCTCGCCTCGTCGCGAGCGCTCGCCAGCTTCGCTTCGAGCGCCTCGGCCTTGCCGGCGCTGGCGGTGCCGACAGCGACGATCAGCGTCGCGAGCAGCGCGCAGAGCGACGCCGCGGCGCCCACCTTCAGCAGTGGAGTTCTAGATTCGAGCGGCCGCACGAAGGCGGCTGAGGCTAGCGATCGGAGGCTGAAATCCCTGCAAGTTGCCGATAAACCGCAAGAGAAGTTGCGGCTGAGGCGATCTCAGCCTTCCGGGACGTCGCGGCGCAGCCACCAGGCGACGGCCACCGCGGCGGCCACGGTCAACCCCGCGGCAGCGATCCCCGCCTCGCGTCGGTAGCGGCGCCGGAGGTAGTGGAAGGCGAACTTCAGCGCCGCTTTGCCGAGCCGGTCGTGCATCACTCCCCCCCGTCCTCCTGGTTACGCAACCGGTGGGCCATCCGCGACTGCAGCGACCAGAGCTCGATGAAGCCCGGGGAAGCGGTCTGTTTGAAGAGGCCGCCGCTCTCGGCGAAGGTCGCCAGCTCGCTGTCGTAGACGGCGTTGGACGAAGACCGGGTGACGACGCGAACGCTGCCTTTGTAGAGCCGCAGCCCGATCTCCCCCGTCACCTGCTCGTTGACAGCTTCCATGTAGGCGTCCAGGTCGGTACGGAGCGGCTCCCACCAGAGACCGGCGTAGACGAGGTAGCCCCACTTTTGATCGAGGGCGGGCTTGAACTGATTCTGGTGGATCGTCCCGACCAGCCGCTCGAGCTCCTCGTGGGCGGTGAGGACGATTGCCGCCGCCGGCACCTCGTAGATGTCGCGGACCTTGAGGCCGACGATCCGGTCCTCGATGTGATCGACGATGCCGACGCCGTGGCGGCAGCCGATCTCCGCCGCCCGTTCGAGCAGCTCGACCAGCTCCAAGCGCTCGCCGTTCAGCGAGACCGGCACCCCCTGCTCGAAGCCGACCGTCACCGTCTCCGCCTCGTCCGGCGCCTCCTCGGGCCGGGTCACGAGCTGGAAGACGTCGTCCTCGGGAGCGCGCTCGAGGTCCTCGATCCAGCGACCCTCCGATGACCGCCCCCAGAGGTTGTCGTCGATGGAATAGGGCGCGACCTCGGTCCCACCCTTGACCGGGATCCCGTTTTCACGCGCGTAGGCGATCTCCTCGTCGCGGCCCATCGCCCAGGTACGAACCGGGGCGATCGTCTTCAGCTCGGGCGCCAGGGTCGCCACCGTGGCCTCGATCCGGACCTGGTCGTTGCCCTTGCCGGTGCAACCGTGGGCGATCGTGTCGCACTTGCTCTGGCGCGCGTATTCGACCGCGAGCTGGGCGATCAGCGGCCGGCCGAGCGCGGTGAAGAGCGGGTAGCCGTTGCCGTAGACGGCGTTGGCCTTGATCGCCGGGGCGACGAACTCGGCAGCGAACTGCTCCCGGGCGTCGACCACGTGGCACTCGACCGCGCCGAGCTGCAGCGCCTTGCGTTCGATCACCTCGTAGTCCTCGCCGGGCTGGCCGAGGTTGACCGTGAGACAGACGACTTCGGCCTCGTAGCGGTCCTGGATCCACTTCAGCATCACGCTGGTGTCTAGCCCGCCCGAGTAGAGCAGGAGGACACGATCGACCGTCGAGGGATCTGCCTCGTAGGTCGCGGTCGGCTGGGAGTGAAGTTGCTCGGCGCTCACAGGGAGCGCAAGTCTGCCAACTAGGGGGCTTCGATGCCGCCCGAGCCGCCTTCTTCGTCAGGCGGAAGTTCTTCTTCGGGTTCTTCCGGTTCCGGTTCTTCTTCTTCTGCGGTCGTTTCGGTCGTCGTTTCCGTCGATTCCGTCGTCGTGGTGGTCGAGCTTTCGGTCGTCGTCGGGACAGTCGAAGTCGTGGTGGTGGCCGAGCCGGTCGAGTCGCCGCCGCTGTCGTTGCCGGCGATCACGATCACCGCGATCAGCAGGCCGACGATCACCGCGATCAGGCCAGCGATCAGCCAGCGCGTGTTGGTGCCGCGATCCGCAGGCGGGCGGCCGCCGGGGCCGCGGTCTTCCGGTCCCATCATTCGCGTCGGGTCCTCATGCATGCTCTAGTCCTCCGGGCCGAGAATCGCGTCGAGGATCGGGCTCGTGTCCTCGATCTCGAACCGGTTTCGCAGCCGCTCGGCTATCTCCTCCCTGCTGCTGCCGGAGACGGCCATCTGGGTAGCCAGCAGACGAGCGCCGGCGGCGTCACCGAGCCGGGGCTCCGACGGCAGCTCCGGCCCCTCGGCCCTGCCTACCGCGCGCAAGCGAGGTGCCTCCTGCACAGCGGGATCTTCGAGGCGGAGCGGCGGCTCCGGTGCCTCAGTCGGCTGCTTTGGGTCGATCCGCGAGCTCGCCTCTTCCAGCGTCGCCTGCAACCGCTCTGCCTCGCGGCGCAGGGCGATCGCCTGGCCGAGCAGGCTGTCGACCAGGTCGGAGAGCTCGGCGACGCGGCCCTCGGCAGCCCGGTCAGCCTCCGCCCGCGCCTGGGCGAGGTAGCGGCGGGCCTGGGCTTCGGCATCGTCGATCACACTCTCGGCGGCGCGCTCGGCCGCCTCGACGATCGCCTCGAGGCGCTCGGCCGTGGTTGCGCGCAGCTCCTTCTGCTTCTTCGGCAGGTCCTCGCGGCGACTGGTGCCCATCAGGCCGAACAGGCTAAAAGCGATTCGCCGATCAGGCCGGCCGCTTGTTCGACGTGGTCGGAATCGATCACCAGCGGCGGCAGCAGGCGCAGCGTGTCGGGGCGCGGGACGTTGACGACCAGCCCGCGCTCGAGCAGGTCGGCACCAACCGCGGCGGCGTCGATCCCCTCCTCCAGGCCAACCCCGATCATCAGCCCGCGGCCGCGCGTCTCGCGCACGCCGTCGAGCGCGTCGAGCTTCTCGCAGAGGTAGGCGCCGAGCTCGCGCACCTGTCGCAGCAGCACCGGGTCGTCGACCAGGTCGAGGACGGCCAGCGCAGCGGCGGTGGCGACCGGGCCGCCGGCGAAGGTCGAGCCGTGATCGCCGAGCTCGAGCACGTCGGCGCAGCTCGGGGCGGTGACGCAAGCGCCGATCGGGACGCCGCCGCCAAGCGCCTTGGCAGAGGTGAGGGCGTCGGGCCGGACCGGGGTCTGCTCATACGCCCAGAGCGAGCCGGTGCGGCCGACGCCGGTCTGGATCTCGTCGAGGATCAGCAGCGCCCCGGCCTCGTCGCAGGCCTGCCGGGCGGCGAGCAGAGCCTCTTCGCTGGTCGGGATCACCCCGGCCTCACCCTGGATCGGCTCGATCAGGACCGCCGCGGTGCTCTCACCCACCGCCTCGCGCAGCGCCGCCGCGTCGTTGTGGGGGACCGAGCGGAAGCCGGCCAGCATCGGCTGCAGTGCCTCGTTCTTGGCCAGGCCCGGGGTCGCCGCGAGGGCGCCGAAGCTGCGGCCGTGGAAGTCGCCCTGGAAGGAGACGATCTCGGGGTTGGGAACGCCACGGCCGTGGGCGTGCTTGCGGGCGACCTTGATCGCGCACTCGATCGCCTCGGTGCCGGAGTTGGAGAAGAAGACGCGCCCACCGAGGCTCGACCCGGAGAGCCGCTCGGCCAGCTGCGCCATCGGCTCGGTGTAGAAGAGGTTGGAGACGTGCATCAGCCGGTCGGTCTGATCGCGTACCGCGTTCACCACCTCCGGGTGGCAGTGGCCGAGCGAGCAGACCGAGATCCCGGTGAGGAAGTCGAGGTAGCGCTTGCCGTCAGCGTCCCAGAGCAGCGGCCCCTCGCCTTTGACGAAGTCGACCGGCGCCCGTTTGTAGGTGCGCATCAGGTAGCGCTCCTCCAGCGAGCGGGTCTCTTCGAGCCCGATCCCCTCGGCGACGTCGCTCACGGGGTCACCATGGTGCCGATGCCGGCGTCGGTGAAAAGCTCGAGCAGGAGGCTGTGCGGGCGGCGGCCGTCGATGATCGCCGCCGAGCCGGTGCCGCCGCGGATCGCGTCGACGCAGGCCTGCAGCTTCGGCCGCATCCCGCCCTCCAGGCTCTCCAGCCGGGCATCGACCTCGTCGACGGTGCAGCTGGAGATCAGCGAAGCCTCGTCGGCGGGGTCCTCCAGCCACCCCTTGACATCGGTGAGGAAAATCGCCTTGTGCGCGCCAAGCGCGGCGGCGACCTTGCCCGCCGCCTCGTCGGCGTTGACGTTGTAGGACTGGCCGTTGCGGTCGGAGGCCGAGGAGGCGATCACCGGGATGTAGTCGGCGGCGATGTGCTCGAGGACGTCGGTGTCGACGCGGTCGATCGAGCCGACGAAGCCGACATCGTCGGCGTTGGCGACCGGCGAGACCTCGAACAGCGTCCCGTCCTCGCCGGAGAGGCCGACCGCGGCCTGCCCCTTGCGGTTCAGCCGCTGGACGATTTCCGAGTTGAGCTTGCCGACCAGGACCATCTTCGCGACCTCGACGGTCTCGGCATCGGAGACCCGCAGGCCCTCGTGGAAACGGACCTCCAGGTCGAGCTTCTCCATGTAGCGGGTGATCTCGGGGCCGCCGCCGTGGACGATGATCGGGTTGAGGCCGACGTACTTGAGCAGGACGACGTCGGTGGCGAAGTTTTCGCGCAGGTTCTCGTCGAGCATCGCCGCGCCGCCGTACTTGATCACCACGGTGCGGCCGTGGAACTCGCGGATGTAGGGGAGCGCCTCGAGAAGGGTGGCGACGCTGCTGTCGTAGGAGCCCTGCGGGGTGTTGATGTGATTCATGTTGGTGGGATTCGTGTTGATGCCCTGGGTCACGTCGTGTATTCCGCGTTGAGCTTGACGTAGTCGTAGCCGAGGTCGGAGAACCAGACGTGGGCGCCGTGATCGCCGCGGCCGAGGCGCAGGCCGATCTCGGCCTCCGGCACATCGGCGCCAAGCTCGGCCGCCTCGATGTTCTCGGCCCCGAGCTCGTCGAGATCCTCGCCGGCGAGGGCGGCACCGGCCGCCTGGGCGATCCGGCCCCAGTTGGGGTCGCGGCCGAACAGCGCCGTCTTGACCAGGGGCGAGTTGGCGATCGCCCGGGCGACCCGCTCGGCCTCTGCCTGGGTCGCCGCCCCGGTCACCTCGATCCGGCCGGTGCGGACCGCACCCTCACCGTCGCGGACGATCTCGATCGCCAGCTGCATCAGCACCGCCTCCAGCAGACCCGCCGGCAGCGGCTGCCCAGAGGTGCCCGAGGCCTGGAGCAGGACCGTGTCGTTGGTGCTCATCTGGCCGTCGACGGTGATCCGGTTGAAGGAGGCGTCGACGGCAGCGTGCAGCAGCGCGTCGGCGTCCTCGACGACGGCGTCGGTCTGGACGAAGCAGAGCATCGTCGCCATGTTCGGCTCGATCATCCCCGCCCCCTTCGCCTGGGCGGAAAGGGTCACGCCGCCGGCGCGCAAGGCGCAGCGCTTCGGCCAGCGGTCGGTGGTGAGGATCGCGTCGGAGAAGGCGCCGCCGCCCTGCTCGGAGAGACCCGATGCGGCACCGGCGATGCCGGCAAGGACGGCGTCGACCGGCAGCGGCACCCCGATCGTCCCGGTCTCGGCGACGGCGACCTGACTGGCGTTCAGGCCCAGCTCAGCTGCGGTCCGCTCGCACATCGCCCGCGCGTCGGCCAGCCCCTGCTCCCCGGTCTCGGCGTTGGCGTTGCCGCTGTTGACGACCGCGGCGCGGACGCCGGCCCGGTCGACCTCGTCGCGGCAGATCCTGATCGGAGCGGCAGCCGAGGCGTTGCGGGTGAGGACCATCGCCGAGGCGACCTCCTCGGCATCGCAGACGACGAGGCCGACGTCGGTGCGACCGCCGCCCTTCAGCCCGCAGTGGGCGCCGCCGGCGCGGAAGCCCGGGGCGAGCTGGCTCGGGTCGAGCTCCTCGACGCCCGCGGGCGCCTCGACCCACCTGGACCGAAAGAAGGAGGTCTTCTCGGCCGACTCGCTCACAGCAGCCCCGCCGTCTCCTCGATCCCCAGCATCAGGTTGAGGTTCTGCACGCCCTGGCTGGAGGCGCCCTTCCAGATGTTGTCGATGGCGGAGAAAGCCATCACCCTCCCCCGCTCCTCAACGGTGACGTAGACGTGGCACTCGTTGGTATCCCGGACCGCACGCAGGTTCGGCGGGCCGTCGAGGACTTGGACGAAGGCCTCGTCGCCATAACGGCGGTCGTAAAGGTCCCGGATCGCCTCTTTCGAGATTTCCTCCTTCAGCGAGGCGAAGCAGGTGGCGAGCTCGCCCTGGTCGAGCGGCAGCAGGTGCGGGACGAAGGTGACCGGCGCCGGGCTGCCGAGCGCCGCCAGCTCCTGCTCGATCTCCGGCCGGTGCCGGTGCCCCTCGGTCTTGTACGGGAACGCGTTCTCGGCCATGTTCGAGAAGTGGACGAGGTCGTCGCTGGAGCGACCGTAGCCAGAGGTGCCCTGCATCGCGGAGATGAAGACCTCGGAGAGCAGGCCCTGCTCGGCCAGCGGCGCCAGCGCCAGCACGCTCGCGGTCGGGTAGCAGCCGGGGGTTGCGCAGAGCTTCGCCTCGCGCAGCTCCTCGCGGTAGAGCTCGCTGAGCCCGTAGACGCCGCTGCCGAAGAGGTCGGGAGCGCCGTGCTCGCCGTACCAGCGCTCGTAGACCTCGCGGTCTCGGAGGCGGAAGTCGGCGGAGAGGTCGACGACGAGGATGTCCCGAGCCCGCAGGGCAGCGTCGGTCGGCGCGGCGGCGCCGTGCGGGTAGGCAACGATCGCCGCGTCAACCTCAGGCAGGTTCTCCAAGTCGAGCTCGGTCAGCTCGATCGGCACCCGGTAGCGCGGGTAGATCGCGTCGAGCCGCTTGCCGGCGTCGCTGCGCGAGGTCGCAGCAACCAGCTCCAGCTTCGGATGGCGCCAAATGATCTGCGCTGCAAGAGCGCCGGTGAACCCGGAGGCGCCGGCGACCAGCACCCGCGCCGCGGGCGTGCCGGCTAGAGGTTGGGCGGCGAGGTCAGCCACGCAGGGACCCCCCGATCTCGTCGAGCTTGGCCTCGATCGCGGTGCGCCGCTCGGCGACCTCCTCGTCGGTGAGGGTGCGGTCGTCGGCGCGGAACTCGAGGTTGAGCGCAAGGCTCTTGCGGCCCTCGCCGAGCTGCTCGCCTTCGAAGAGGTCGAAGACCTCGGCCGCGCGCAACAGCTCGCCGCCTCCCGCCATCACCGCAGCCCGGACCTCGGCGGCCGGGGTCTCGGCGGGCAGCACGACCGCAAGGTCCTGGTAGACGGCGGGGAAGGTGGTGACGTCCTCGTAGCGCTCCTCGCCGACGGTCGCGGCGGCTAGCAGCGGGGCCAGGTCGAGTTCGAAGGCAACAGCGGCGTCGAGGCCCCAGGCCCGGCAGACCAGCGGGTGGACCTCGCCGAGCCAGCCGCCGGCCTCGCCGCCGACCGAAACAACGGCCGCGCGGCCGGGATGCAGGAACGGCTCCTCGGCAGGCGCGAACCCGAGCTCGACGCCCAGCTGCGCCGCCAACCCTTCCAGCACGCCCTTGAGCGCGAAGAAGCCCGCGGCCTCGCCCGCGCCCCGCCACGAACGCGGGACCAATGGACCGACGGCGATCCCGGCCAGCCGGTGGGGCTCGGTGAACGGCGCCGGTTGATCGCCGGCGAACTTGCCGGCCAGGGGGTCGATCTCAGCCTGGGCGCTTGAAGTGCCTTGCAGGTACACACGGGCGGATTCGAAGAGGGCAAGCGCTCCGGCGCCGCGAGCGGTGTTCCTGGCGGCGATGTCGAGGAGCGAGCCGAGGAGGAGGGTGCGCATCGCCGACTGGTCCTCGCTGAGCGGGTTGGCGAGCAGCACCGGCTTCGCCCGCGGATCGTCCTCGGAGATCCGCAGCCGGCCGGGCTCACCGGGGTCGGTGAAGCTCCAGCCGACGACCTGGTCGAAGCCGAGGTCGCGGAGCCCGTCCTCGGCCCGCCGCCGCAGGCGCTGCTCGCGGCTGAGGCCGCCGACGGCGCCGCCAACCGCGGGCAGGGTCGTCGGCAGGTGCTCGTCGATCCCGTGGACCCGCGCCACCTCCTCGATCAGGTCGACCTCGCGGGTGACGTCGTAGTGGCGGTCGGGCGGGACGACGACCTCGAGATCATCGCCGGCCTCCTGGGCCTCGAACCCGAGCCGCTCCAAGTAGGTCTTCTGGTCGGCCTGGGAGATGGGCATCCCCAGCAGCCCCTCGACCCGCTCCGCCCGCAGAATCAGCCGCCGAGGAGGCGGGATCTCGGCGGCGACGTCGATCGTCCCCGGCACCAGCTTGGCGCCGCAGAGCTCGACCATCAGCCGCGAGGCGACCCTCTGCGCCCGCATCGTCAGCTCCGGGTGGAGCTGCTTCTCGAACCGCGAGGAAGCCTCCGAGCGCAGCCCGAGCTGGCGCGAGGTCCGCAGAATGTTGGTCCCGTTCCAGTTCGCCACCTCGAGCAGGGCCCGCGTCGTCGACTCGGAGACCTCGGAGACCTGGCCGCCCATGATCCCGGCGATCCCCGAGGGCCCGTTCTCGTCGCAGACGAGGACGGTCTCGGCATCGAAGGTTCGCTCAACATCGTCGAGCGTCGTCATCTTCTCCCCCTCCTCCGCGGTGCGGACGAAGAGGGCGCCGTCGGGCACCTTGTCGAGGTCGAAGGCGTGCAGCGGCTGGGCGGTCAACAGCATCACGTAGTTGGTGATGTCGACGACGTTGTTGATCGGGCGCTGGCCGGCAGCGGCGAGGCGCGCCTGCAGCCAGAGCGGCGAGGGGGCGATCGTGACATCGGTAAAGACGCGGGCGGTGAAGCGTGGGCAGAGCTCGGGGACCTCGACCGTGACCGAGGCGTAGTCCGAGGCCTCCCCCTCGCCTTCGGCGGGCGCGTCCTCGGCCCAGGGGTCGGGGGCCAGCTCAGCACCGGTGATCGCGTGGGCCTCGCGGGCGACACCGTGGACGCCAAAGCAGTCGGTGCGGTTCGGGGTCACCTCGATCTCCAGCACCGGCTCGCCCAGCGGCAGCGCCTCGGCGAGCGGCGTCCCGGCGGCCAGGCTCTCCTCGAGGACCAGGATCCCCTCGTGGTCGTCGCCGATCTCGAGCTCGTCGGCGGCGAGGATCATCCCTTCGGAGGGGATCCCCCGCAGCTTCGCCTTACGCAGCTTCTCGCCGTTCGGCATCCGCGCCCCCGGCAGCGCCACCGCGACCGTCTGTCCGGCCGCCACGTTGGGGGCGCCGCAGACGATCGGCCGCTCGCCGTCGCCGGTGTCGACCATGCAGGCGCTGAGCCGGTCGGCTTTCGGATGCTTCTCGCATTTGACGACCTTGCCGACCACAAAACCATCGGCTGAGGGCGGGCCGACGCGATCGAGCCGCTCGACCTCGGTCCCGGTCATCACCAGGCGGTCGGCCAGCTCGGCCGGCTCCATGCCGGGATCGCAGTACTCGCGCAGCCAGCTGTAAGGGACCCTCATCCGAACTGCTCCAGCATCCGCACGTCGTTGTCGAAGAAGCGCCGCAGGTCGGGGATGCCGTGGCGCAGCATCGCCACCCGCTCGACCCCGATCCCGAAAGCGAAGCCCTGCACCCGCTCGGCGTCGTAGCCGTAGCTCTCGACGAAGCCGAGCACGTTGGGGTCGACCATGCCGGCGCCGAGGATCTCGATCCAGCCCTGGCCCTTGCAGAGGTTGCAGCGCTCGCCGCCGGCCAGCTCGCCGGTGCCGCCGCACTGGAAGCAGGAGACGTCGACCTCGACGCTCGGCTCGGTGAAGGGGAAGAAGTGCGGCCGCAGGCGAACCTCGCGGTCGGGGCCGAAGATCGCCCGGCACATCGCCAAGAGCGTCCCCTGCAGGTCGGCGAGGGTGATCCCCTCGGCGATCGCCAGCCCCTCCATCTGGTGGAACATCGGGCTGTGGGTGGCGTCGGAGTCGCGCCGGTAGACCTTGCCGGGGACGATCACGAAGATCGGCGGCGGTTGCGTCTCCATCGAGCGCACCTGCATCGGCGAGGTGTGAGTGCGCAGCAGCACGTCGGGGTGCGACTGCACGTAGAAGGTGTCCTGGAGCATCCGCGCCGGGTGGCCGGGCGGATGGTTCAGGGCGGTGAAGTTGTAGTAGTCGTGCTCGATCTCCGGCCCTTCGGCGACGTGGTAGCCGAGGCCGATCATCGTGTCCTCGATCAGCCGGGTGGTGCGGGCGATCAGGTGGGCGTGGCCGACCGGCCGCGGTGGCGCCCCGGGCAGGGTGACGTCGATGCGGTCGGTGACCAGCCGCGCCTCCAGCTCGGAGGCGTCGAGCCGCTCGGCGCTCGCCTCCAGCAGCGCTTCCAGCTCCTTGCGGGCGCGGTTGGCGGCGCCACCGACGGCGCCCCGTTCCTCCGGCGGCAGCTCGGCGATCCCGCGCAGGATCGAGGTCAGCTCGGCTTTGCGGCCGAGGTAGCGGACCCGCAGCTCCTCGAGCTCGGCGCTCGAGCCGGCGCCCTCGATCGCCGCGGCTGCCTCGGCCCTGATCTCCTCGATCCGCTCAAGCATCGCTCTGGGCCTCCCGCATGGCGAGCGAAGATATCCGCTGAGCGGCGATCGCAGCGGCGGCGGCAACGTTGAGCGACTCGGCCCCGCCCCGCCGCAGGGGGATCGTGACCGTGTGTGCACACTCGGAGAGGACCGCATCCGGCAGCCCCTCGCGCTCCGCGCCTAGGCAAACCGTGGCGGCGCCATCAAGCGCGTCGAGACCTTCGCCTCCATGGGCGACGAGCCCCACCCGCGGCTCCGGCGTCGCCTCGACCCCCGCCCGAATGGGCGGCTGGTTGAAGATCGAACCCATACTGGCCCGAACGGCCTTGGGCGAGTAGGGGTCGGCGCATTCAGGGCCGAGGGCGACTGGGCCGTCGAGGAAAGCATCGGCGGCCCGCACGATCGTCCCGACGTTGCCGGGATCGCCGACACCGTGGAGGTAGAGACCCGCGCCTGTCGACTTCTTCTCGGATAGCGAGAGGAAGTCGACACGGTCTTCCTGACCCAGAGGCCACACGGCGATCGCTCGGGTGCTGGAGCCAAGGGACGAGACGTCAGCGAGGAGACCGGGCGCCACCTCCTCGCCGTCGAGGCCCGAGTCCGCGGCGATCAGCACGAACCGCGGCTGCGCCCCAGCGGCGAGCCCCGCCTCGAGCAAATCCTCGCCCTCGGTCGCGAACAGCCCCTCGCGCTCGCGGTGCTTGCGGTCGCGCAGCTTGCGTACCAGCTTCAGCTTCTCGTTTTGCGGGCTCTCGATCACGGTTTGGATTTCTTCTGTTCGGCGGTTTCTTCTCCTGGAACGAAAAAGCGGGCCGATAAACGGCCCGCCCGGGGAGAGAAAGTGTGGGTTCGCCCTCAGGCGGCCGCACCCTCCCGGGCTAGCTCCACAAATCGGCGGAAGGCGTCGCGGTCGGAGACGGCGATCTCGGCCAGCATCTTCCGGTTGACCTCGACTTCGGCTTTGCCGAGGCCGTGCATCAGTTCCGAGTAGCTCATGCCCTCGAGCCGCGCGGCGGCGTTGATGCGGGTGATCCAGAGGCGGCGGAAGGTCCGCTTTTTATTGCGGCGGTCGCGGTAGGCGTACATCCCCGACCGCTGCACCTGCTCTTTGGCGAAGCGGTATGACGAATGCTTGCGGCCGAAGTAGCCCTTAGCTTCCTTCAGCACCTTGCGGCGCTTCTTGCGCGCGTGGACGGAGCGCTTGACGCGGCTCACCTGCCGCCTCCGAGCAGGGTCCGCACTTTCTTCTGGTCGCTCGGGGCGATGTCGACCGGCTTCGCCATCTTGCGCTTCCGCTTCGGCGACTTTTTCTCCAGGATGTGGCTGGAGAAGGCGCGACGGCCGCGCAGCTTGCCGTTAGCGGTCTTCTTGAAGCGCTTCTTGGCGCCCGAATGAGTTTTCATCTTCGGCATCGGGTCCGCTATTGAAGCAGACGAGGCCACCTGTCTGATTCCTGTGGGGTTCGTGCCTGACTCCCTGTCAGGTTCCTGTCATACGCTGGCGCCGCGATGCGAATCCTCTACGTCGTAGGAACGCGGCCCAACTTCGTCAAGACCGCCCCGGTGATCGGGGCGCTGCGGGAGCGTCATCCCGAGGGCCGCCACACGATCGTCCACACCGGCCAGCACTACGACCGGCTGATGTCGGAGGTCTTCCTCGAGGAGCTGGGGGTGCCGGCGCCCGACTACATGCTCGAGGTCGGTTCCGGCACCCACGCGGCGCAGACGGCGCGGACGATGGAGCGGCTGGAGCCGGTCCTCGCCGACGAGCGGCCGGACCTGGTGATGGTCCCCGGCGACGTCAACTCGACCCTGGCGGCGGCGCTGACCGCGGTGAAGATGGGGGTCCCGGTCGCCCACATCGAGTCGGGCCTGCGCAGCTTCGACATGACGATGCCCGAGGAGGCCAACCGGATCGTCGCCGACCGCTTTTCCGAGTGGCTCTTCCTCCATAGCCCCGAGGCGGTGACGAACCTGCGTCATGAAGGCATCCCCGACGAGCGCATGCACATGGTCGGCAACACGATGATCGACAGCCTGGTGGCGCTGGAAGGACGCTTTCGGGCGGCGGGATCGGCGGCGCGCCTTGGCCTCGCCCCGGGCTCCTACCTCCTCGTCACCCTCCACCGCCCCGCCCTCGTCGACGGCCCGCTGCTCGGCGAGACCGTGGCGCAGCTCGCCGCCCTGGCGCAGCAGCTGCCGGTCGTCTTCCCGGTCCACCCGCGGACCCGCAAGATGATGGAAGGCCTCGAGCCAAGCACCCCCGGCCTGCACCTGGTCGACCCGCTCGGCTACGTCGACTTCCTCTCCCTGATCGCCGAGGCCCACGCGGTGCTCACCGACTCCGGTGGCATCCAGGAGGAGACGACCTACCTCGGCATCCCCTGCTTCACCCTCCGCGACAACACCGAGCGGCCGGTCACCCTCACCTCCGGCACCAACACCCTGCTCGGGCTCGAGCCGAGCGCGATCGCCCGCATCCCTGGCCTGCTGGCCGAGCGCACCGGGCCTCCTCCGCCGCCTCCGCCCCTCTGGGACGGACAGGCCGCGCAGCGGATCGCCGAGGCGATCCTCGGCTAGGACTCGTCGGCTGCGGGCGCCTCGGCCGACGCGGTCTCGTCGGCATCCGGGGCGTCGGCAGGGGCGGGCGCGTCGCCAGCCTGCGAATCGTCACCGCCCTCGGCAGCGCCGACGATCTTGTCGACCTCTTTCGAAGGGCCGAGCAGCATGCTCATGTTGCGACCTTCCTGCAGCGGCGCCGATTCGATCACGGCGAGGCCGTCGAGATCCTCGAAGAGCTTCTGCAGCAGGTCCCGGCCGCGCTCGGGGTGGGCCTGCTCGCGGCCGCGGAACATGATCGTCACCTTGACCTTGTCGCGGTGCTTGAGGAAGCGTTCGACGTGGCCCTTCTTGGTCTCGTAGTCGTGCGTCGCGATCTTCGGCCGCAGCTTTATTTCGCGCACGTTGACCTGCTGCTGGTGCTTGCGCGCCGCCTTCTGCTTCTGCTCCTGTTCGTATTTGTACTTCGAGTAGTCGAGCAGGCGGGTGACCGGCGGCTTCGAGTTCGGCGCCACCTCGACCAGGTCGAGGTTCGCGTCCTGGGCTTTGCGCAGGGCGTCGTTGGTGTCGAGGATCCCGAGCTGCTCGCCGTCGGCGCCGATCAGGCGCACCTGGGGCACGCGGATCCGCTCGTTGATCCGAGTCGTGTCGCGCTCTGGAGGGCGCCGGTCGAACCTACGAGGTACCGGCACTATCGCGAAAGGAGGTGAGACTTCAAGAGGACGAAACCGGGGTCGGGCACGGGGCGCTCAGCGGCGGCGGTTTTTGTTCGTGCCTGCGATCAAGTTCGCCGCAGTATAGAGACAGAACGGCCGCGCGCAAATCTGGCCTCAACGAGCGTCCGTCTCGGCGCGGACGCGGGCGGCGAACTCGGCCAGCGGCATTGCCCCGAGATCGCCCTCGGCGTGGGAGCGGACCGCGACCGCGCCGTCCTCCTCCTCGCGGTCGCCGACCACCAGCATGTAGGGGTAGCGGCCGATCGCCGCGGCGTCGCGGATCTTCTTGCCGATCGACTCGGAGCGGTCGTCGACGGCAACCCGCACGCCTTCTTCACGCAGCTGCTCGAAGGCGCGGCGGCCGTAGTCGTTGTGGCGGTCGGAGATCGGCAGGACGATCGCCTGCACCGGCGCCAGCCAGACCGGGAAGCGGCCGGCATAGTGCTCGATCAGGATCCCGGCGAAGCGCTCCATCGAGCCGAGCAGGGCGCGGTGGATCATCACCGGCCGGTGGGCGGAGTCGTCGGCGCCGGTGTAGTAGAGCTCGAAGCGCTCGGGCATCTGGAAGTCGAGCTGACAGGTGCCGCACTGCCAGGAGCGGCCGAGCGCGTCGGTGATGTGGAAGTCGATCTTCGGCCCGTAGAAGGCGCCGTCACCGGGGTTCAGCGTGTACTCGCGCCCCTGGCTGTCGAGCGCTTCGGCCAGCGCCGCCTCGGCCTTCGCCCACTGCTCCTCGGTCCCCATCGACTTCTCCGGCCGGGTCGAGAGCTCGACGTGGACGTCGTCGAAGCCGAAGCGCGCGTAGAGCTCGTCGATCGCCTCGCAGATCGAGGCGACCTCGTCGCCGATCTGCTCCTCGGTGCAGTAGACGTGGGCGTCGTCCTGGGTGAAGGCACGGACGCGGAGGAGGCCGTGGAGGACGCCCTCGCGCTCGTTGCGGGAGACGCGGCCGAACTCGGCCAGCCGCAGCGGCAGCTCGCGGTAGGAGTGGCGGTCGGCGGAGTAGACGAGGCAAGCGCCGGGGCAGTTCATCGGCCGCAGCGCGTAGCCGCGGTCGTCGTCCTCCATGAAGTACATGTCGTCCTTGTAGTTGTCCCAGTGGCCGGAGCGGTGCCAGAGGTCGACGTCCATCACCTGCGGGGTGGCGATCTCCTGGTAGCCGCGCTTGCGCAACTGGTCGCGGACCTCTGTCTCGATCGTCCGCAGCAGGGTGGTCCCGTTCGGCAGCCAGAACGGCATCCCCGGCGCCTCCTTGCGGAGCATGAAGAGATCGAGCTCGGGGCCGAGGCGGCGGTGGTCGCGTTCCTTGGCCTGCTCGAGGCGCTCGAGGTGCTCCTCGAGGTCCTTCTTCGAGAAGAAGGCGGTGCCGTAAATGCGGGTGAGGCTCTCGCGCTTCTCGTCGCCGCGCCAGTAGGCGCCGGCGACCGAGCTCAGCTTGATCGCCTTGATCCGGCCGGTCGAGGGGCCGTGGGGGCCGCGGCAGAGGTCCTCGAAGGGGCCGTTGCGGTAGAGCGAGACGGTCTCGACGCCTTCGTCGCGGACGAGGTCCTCGATCAGCTCGACCTTGAAGCCCTGATCCTGGGACTTGAAGATCTCGATCGCCTCGGCGACGGGGACGTCGCGGCGCGAGAACTCCTCGTCGGCCTTGATGTGGCGGCGCATCGCCTCCTCGATCTTCGGCAGGTCCTCTTCGGTGATCCGGGTGCCGGCCGGGAACTCGAAGTCGTAGTAGAAGCCGGACTCGATCGGCGGGCCGATCGTCACCTTGGTGCCGGGATAGAGATCCATTACCGCCTCGGCCATCACGTGGGCGGCATCGTGGCGGACCAGCTCCAACGCCTCGGGGTCGCGGTCGGTGAGGATCGCCACCTCTCCTCCGCCCTCCGGCAGGGGCGCCGCCAGATCATGCAGCTCGCCGTCGACCTTGATCGCCAGCGCCGCCTTGGCGAGGCCGGGCCCGATCGCCGCAGCCGCATCGGCGCCCGTGGCGCCCGCAGGGAGCTCCAGCGGTTTCCCGTCAGGAAGGGTGTAGGTCGTCTTCTCGGTCGCCGCCTCCATGCGTGGGAGGCATGGTAAGGGGAGCGCTCAGCAATAGCGGCTCCGCCACGAAGCCTAGGAACGCTCGATCAGCGAGCGGGGCCCTGCCGCGCCTGCCGTTCGGCGATCAGCGGGCACGGCGTCTTGCCAGGCGTCGGGTGTACGACCTTCCTCAGCGTCCAGTCCTCGCCTTCGCGGATCACGAAGCGCACGCCCGCCGGCGGCTTCCCGCCCGCTTCTTCAGTCGACTGGATGCAGACCCGCCCGCCGCGAAGTTCCCAGGAGAGGAACGGCGAGCCGTGCTGTTCGGCGATCAGCTGCGGCGACGCGACGACCAGCGTCGGCCCTTCGCCCACGACCTTGCGGTAGTCGCTGAGCTTCGAGGAGAACGAGGTGGGACCGACGGGGGCGTTGGCGAGAGCAAGTAGGGAACAGGCACCCGCCGCGGCGATGAAAACCCCCGCGGTTACTGGCAGGAGCCGTTGCGGTGGGACTTTTCCTCGCTCAGCGGGGATAAGTCCCACCACTCGACCCAGAGGTGGCAGCAGTACCGCCAGCGCGACGAGCGGCGAAGCGATCTCGATCGCCTTCGCCGCGGTGTAAGGCGTGCCGCCCAAGCGGGCGGCGGCGTAGGCGAGAGCGGCGGCGGTAAGACCGGCGAGGATCGCGGCCTCCCGACGCCGCCACAGCTGCACGATTCCGTATACGAAGAGCGCAAGCCCAAAGGCAATCCCCAGGTAGTAGGCGGCCGCCGGCACCGCCCCGTCCCCCGGGGCAAGCCGAAAGTCCCCCGACGGCCAGACCCCCAGAGCCTCGAAGGGCGAGATCTGGCCGAACAGGTTCCCGAGGCCCGGGCCGTTGGGATCGAAGGTCTCGAACGAGTGGAAGTCGATCATCCGCCCGAGCTCCGGAGCGACGAGGACGAAGAAGGCGAGCAACGCCAGCCCGAGCGCCCGCAGCGACGGCCGAGCCACCAGCGCCCACAGCACCGCCGCCCCACCCAGCCAGATCAACCCCGGAAAGCTGTAGGTGTAGACGGAGCCGACCGCGATCAGGGCCGCCGGCACAAACCGGAGCGGCAGATCAGCCCACCTCCGATCCGCCTCCCGCAGGGCCAGGACGAACCCGAGGAGGAAGAGTGCCTGCATCGTCTCCTTGAAGGCGCCCTGGGCGAAATAGGAGGCGACGACATAAGCAAGGCCCACCAGCAAGGCACCGGCGGTCCTAGGTAGGAACGGCAGGTCCGCGAAAGCAGCGAGGGCCGTCAGGCAAGCGAGAACTGCGACGGCAACCGTGAGCCCGCTGAAGCCCTGAACCAGCCCCACCCCCAGGCCCTTGCTCAAGGCGACGACGATCGAGTGCGGCCCGAGCGGATAACCCTGGTTCAGCAGCTGCGACGGGTGCCCTTCGGCCAGCCGATCCGCCGCCAGTAGGTGCTGGGACATGTCCGGGTTGAAGCTCGTCCCGAGGATGCCGAAGTGCCCTTCGACCGCGAACGGCAGCGAAGCCGCCAGCAAGGCGACCAGCGCCACCGGCCACCCAACCGCCAACGCCTCCCCCGCGCCTTCAACCCTCCCCCACAGGTATGCAACCGCCGCCACCGTCAACACCAGCACCAACACCGCCGAGACCACCCCGTCTCCCGGCAGCCGCACCGTCCCCCAGCAGACTGCGCAGAGCAGCGCCAACCCCACCACCGGCGCCAACCAGGACCACCGCCGCCCCCCGCAAAGGCAAATCGCAGCCTGCCCAAGGGCCAGAGCCGAGACGCAGACCGCCACCACCGCTGCATAGGTCCCGATCACGAGGCCGCGAGCCTAGTCCCCGACGAGGCGGCCGTGGGACGCGGTCAGCCCGACGTCAAACGGGGAAACATTCGAGATAGCGAGAGCGGACTTCGACTACATCCGAGTTGAGCAAGACGGCGGCCAGTTCCACCGAGCAGCGTTCCCTAACCGTCTTTTTCTGAGTCCAAGTAGCTTCGCCGACGATCACGGTGCGGCTTTGACGGCGCAGTCCAAAGAGGTGAGCGGGCTTTTCGGCGATGTAGTCGGCTTCTGCTTCCATCTCCGCCTCCGCCCGTTCAAAGGAGAGAATGCGATCCCGCTGGCAATAGGGCCGAAGCTTGGCCGAGGCGAATATTCCTTCGCCGCGGACGATCACTCTCAGAGTGCATCTGGTTTCGAGGTCGGAGGTGCGGCCATCAGTCTGAAACCGGCAGTCGATCCGGTACTTCGATTGGCGAGAGCAGCCATTGAAGGCAACTCCTGCGACCTGACGATGAAGGCGGTCGAAGTGCAGTGCCTTGGCGCGAGCGACCCGCTTGGCAACGGCCTTCTTCAGCTTCGGCGGTTCAGGCGGCGGGGGCGGCTCGGAGGATCCACTGCCGCTTCCTCCTCCCCCACCACCACCAGAGGGAAGGTCCTCGCAGGCAATCCCGTCGTTGTCGGCATCGAGGCCGTAGGGATCTCCTGGTTCTAGGTATTCCTGCGCTTCCTCCTGCGTCGCGAAATCGGAGCAGTCGTAGTCGGTTGCCAAGGCCGATCCCGCAGAAAGGAACACAAAGGCAACGGCTAACGAGGCACCGAGCGAAAGGAGTGCGCAGAGGCGTCCGATTACGCGAGGCTAATCGCGCATTAAAAACCCTGCTGTTGGCGTCGGTGCCAGTCGCCGCTCGGCACCAGGTCAGCCTATGACCATGCCAAGATCGAACGGTGCTCCGGTCGGTTCTGATCCTTGCGCTCGGGGTGTTCCTGCTCTGGGCTCTTGCCCTCGCTGCTCTCTACATAGCTGGTAGACGCGATGCAGCGCGGACGCTGGCGACGTTTCTGCCCGACAGCCTGGTCCTGGTCAAGCGCCTGCTCCGCGATCCGGCACTGCCCCGCTCGCGAAAGGTCGCCCTCTGGGTTCTGCTCGCCTACCTCGCCCTGCCGATCGATCTGGTTCCCGACTTCCTGCCGGGGATTGGGCTGCTCGACGACGCGATCCTTGTCGCCTTGACTATCCGCTTCGTCCTTCGCGGCACCACGACGGCTCGCCTCGCCGAGCTCTGGCCGGGTCCGCCCGAGGGTCTCACCGTCATCTCCCGGCTCGCCGCCGACTAGCGATGGCCTTCGTCCCGCCCGCCCGCCACCTCCTGCGCGCCAAGGACCTCGCCGACGCGCGCTACTTCGAACCGCTGGAGGTCGACGACCTGGCGCGGGCGGCGGGGCTCTCGAAGGCGCACTTCAGCCGCGAGTTCCGGCGGGTCTTCGGCGAGTCGCCCTACGTCTACCTGATGACCCGCCGGCTCGAGCGGGCCGCGGCGTTACTGCGGACGACCGACCACTCGGTCGCCGAGATTTGCCTCGAGGTGGGCCTGCAGGGGGTCGGCTCCTTCACCACGAGCTTCAAACGCATGTACGGGATGACGCCGACCGCGTACCGGGCAGACAACCCGCCCGCCTCGGCGCACGCCCAGCTGCCCGCCTGCATCGTCCGCGCCTACGCCCGCCCGCGACACCGCACGTTTCGAGAAGACAGCGGGTCCGCCCGCACCTAGCATCGCCGTAAAGCCGAATCCGACCGAAGGAGGACACGATGAAGATCGCGACCACGCAGGTGTGGGTGCACGACCAGGAGGAGGCGCTCGCCTTCTACACCGAGAAGCTGGGGATGGAGATCCGCTCCGACGTGACGCTGCCCGAGATGGGCGACTTCCGCTGGCTGACGGTGAGCCCTCCCGGCCAGGAGGACGTGGCGATCGTGCTGATGGCGATCCCGGGCCCGCCGATGATGGACGAGCAGACGACCCGTCAGGTCGAGGAGCTGATGGCCAAGGGCTTCGCCGGCACCGTCTTCCTCACCACCGACGACTGCCGCGGCGACTACGAGCAGCTGAAGGCCCGCGGCGTCGAGTTCACCGAGACCCCCGAAGAGCGCCCCTACGGCATCGACTGCGGCTTCCGCGACCCCTCCGGCAACAGCATCCGCCTGACCGAGGTGAAACTGCCGGCCGGCGTCTAGGTCGCCGGCGTCCCGGGCCGAGTGGGCGTTACTGGGCTCGAACCAGTGACCTCCAGCTTGTCGAGCTGGCGCTCTCCCAACTGAGCTAAACGCCCGGGACGCCTGAATCTAGCAGCGAGATAGAGGGAGCGGCGGCCTCGGGCGACGGGGGTTAAAGGATCTGTTGCAATTGTCGATGCAACGGGTGCAACTTTCTCCAGGCCCTGGTGTTTATGGGCTTGAACTTCAAAAGCTCGAGGACCGACGAGCCAGGGAAATGATCGTCTTTGGTGGTACGTCCTCTCGGAAAACAGGGCCCCGGCAGGGGTCCTTTTCCGTTCCCCCTCGGCGCTTATGCTTCGATCCGATGACCAGGCCCTGGACGATCCGGCCCCTGCTGGCGCTGTTGCCGCTGGCGCTGCTGATGCTCCTCGCGAGCAGGGCGAGTGCCGCTGACGTCTACGAAGCCGCCTGGAACGGCGGCCACCTCACCGCAACTGCGAACGCCGAGCTCACCGAAGCGACGATCGAGAGTGTCTCCGTCAGCTTCGACGAATGCGGCACGGAGACGGGTGAGACGGGTTGCACCTGGGAGGCGGTCGCCACTCTCTATTCGGGGTCTCAACATTGCGATCCCGCGACGCCGGAAGAACAGGTCGTCTGGGACAGCGGGGTGCAGACGGGCAACGGCAGCGTCAGCGACGGGCCGCAGAGCTTCGCGCTCGAAGGCTGCCGTGGCCAGGCGCTCTCGATGCACGTCGCATTCCACAAGACGTACGACGAGAGCGCCGGACCATTCGTAATCGTCGGCGGCGGCAGCACCTGGCCGCTCTTTACCTTCGGCTACCACCCCGTCCAGGAAGAAGAACAGCGGATCATCGATGCGAGCCCGCCGGCAACCATTCCGCCGCCGCCCTCGCCCCATTTGGTCACGATCGCGGGCGACTGCCGCTCGCTGACGATCGACAGCGTCAGCTACGTCTTCTCCTTTCGCCGCCTCGGCTGCCACAAGGCCTCTGATCTGATGAAGATGCGGCACCTCTCCGGCAGCGCGCCCAGCGGCTATCACTGCCGAAACGTGCAGGCGAACGGCGGCGTGATCTGCTGGCGAGCCGGACACCCTGAGAAGCGCGTGGAATGGCGGCTGCCGGGAACGAAACCAGCGCGCCTCCCCGCACCTCGCTGATCTCAGACGTGGTCGCTCGGCAGGTGCCAGCGGCGGGGCGCGATCAGCTGGTCGATCTCCTGCGGCCCCCAGGAGCCGGGCTCGTAGGGAATCGCCCGCGGCGGCGACTCCAGCAGCGCCTCTGAGACCTCCCAGAGTCGCTCGACCGCCTCGGAGCTGCTGAACAGCGTTCGGTCGCCGACCATGACGTCGTGGATCAGGCGCTCGTAGGGGTCGAGCGCGTGGTCGCTGCCGCCGAAGTTGTCGGCGTAGCTGAAGCGCATGTGGGCCTCGCCGAGCTCGATCCGCGGCCCCGGGACCTTGGCGAGGAAGGAGGCGGAGATGCTGCCGGGATCGCCGAGCTCGAAGGTAAGATGGTCGTGGCCGAAGGACTCGGCGATCTGGTCGCAGTCGAGCGGGAACATCCGCCGCGGCGGCTGCTTGAAGGCAACCGTCAGCAGGTGCCGGCTCTCGGCCAGCCGCTTGCCCGAGCGCAGGTAGAACGGGACTCCCTCCCAGCGCCAGTTATCGACGAAGACCTTGACGGCGACGAAGGTCTCGGTGTCGGAATCCTCGGCGACGCCGTCCTCGTCGCGGTAGCCCTCGTACTGGCCGCGGACGGCGTCCTCGGGGCGCAGCGGCGGCATCGACTCGAAGACCTTCTCCCGCTCCACCCCCAGCGCTTTCGCCTCCAGGGAGACCGGCGGCTCCATCGCGACGAAGCCGAGTACCTGGAACAGGTGGGTGACGATCATGTCGCGGAAGGCGCCGGTTCCCTCGTAAAAGGAGCCGCGCATCTCGATCGAGAGCGTCTCCGGGATGTCGATCTGGACGTGGTCGATGTGGTTGCGGTTCCAGACCGGCTCGAACATGCCGTTGGCGAAGCGCAGGGCCAGCAGGTTCTGGACCGCCTCGCGGCCGAGGTAGTGATCGATGCGGAAGATGCAGTGCTCGGCGAAGACCGAATGCAGCCGCTCGTTCAGCTTCCGGGCCGAGGCGAGGTCGGTCCCGAACGGCTTCTCGGTGATCACCCGGGCGCCCCCTCCGAGCCCGAGCTTGCCGACCTCCTCGACGGTCGCTTCCATCGCCTTCGGCGGCAGCGAGAGATAGATCAGGGCCTCGGCGTCCTCGCTCAGCTCCTCGCGCGCCGCTGCGACCGCGGACCCGAGCTGCTCGTAGCCGTCGCCGACGCTGGCGAAGCGGAGGGACGCGGCGAAGCGCTCCCAGGCCTCGTGGTCGCCGGCCTTGCGGCCCGAGCCGCGGATCGACTCCCGCGCCAGCTCGCGGAACTCCTCCTCGGTCAGATCCTTGCGGGCGGCTCCGATGATCCGAAAGCGCTCCGGCATCAGGCCGCTGCGCATCAAGTGGTACATCCCCGGCAGCAGCTTGCGCTTGGCGAGGTCGCCGGTGGCGCCGAAGAGGACAATCACCTGGTCCTTCGGCGCCGGCATCGCTTGCTGCTGGGAAGAGGCCATCGACTGGAGCCTATGCTGCTCCCCGATGGCGCCCCAGACCAACCGCGGAACCGCCTACGACCCGGCCGCGCTCGATCGCGTCGAGCGCCGCTTCTGGCGCGACATCTGGAAGTCGATGCCGCACGAGGTGACCTCCGAGCACGGCATCGAGCTGCGCGAGTTCGGGGCGCTGCAGGTGACGCTGACGCGCGACCTCCCGCAGGTCCCGATCCTCAACTTGGTGCTCGGGGCGGCCGAAGCGCGCGAGGCAGACCTCGAGTACGCGCTCGCCTGGGGCGAGGAGCACGGGGTCTCCCCCTGCGTCCCCCTTACCCCCGGCCTGCCGGGATCGGACCGAGCCGAAGCCTGGCTGCAGGCGAGGAGCTTCGAGCCCGGCTACGCCTGGATGAAGTTCGTCCGCGACCCGCACCCGCCGCGCTTCCCGGCGCCGGATGACATCGAGGTGGTGGAGCTGACGAGCGCCGACGAGGAGCCGTTCGGGACGATCGCCGCGGTCGGCTTCGGGATGCCAACCTGGGCCGGCGACTTCTTCGCCCACCTGCCCGGCCGGGACGGCTGGCGCTGCTACGTCACCCGCGTCGAGAGCAAGGCACAGGCCTGTGCGGCGATGCTGATCGACGACGGGATCGCCGAGTTCGGGATCGCGGCGACGCTGGAGGAGGCACGCGGCCGCGGCTGCCAGACCGCGCTCCTGCACCGCCGAATCGCCGATGCCGCCGCGGCCGGCTGCCACACCCTCTTTGTCGAGACGGGAGAGCGGGTGCCCGACCGGCCCTCGGGCAGCTATCGCAACATCCTCAAGGCCGGCTTCGAGGAGGCCTACCTGCGGCCGAACTGGCGGCGCCGGGCCTAACCGCTGCACTTGGATTGAACCTCCGCCGACCCGGGTGCGTAGGCCGGGCAACCAGGGATTCACCGACGAAAGGCAGGCTTCATGTTCACCCGACGCATCGCATCGGTACTGGTCGTCGCGGCCTTGGCGCTCGGCGCCGTGGCACTCCCGGCGCAGGCCGCGATCCGGCACGTCGACGGCACCGTCGTCTCCAAGAACTCCGACAACCACAGCTTCCGGGTCAAGACCCAAAACGGCACCCTGATCCGCATCAAGGTCACCTCCAGCACGCGCTTCGAGCGGCTCGCCGGCTTCGGCGCCCTGCACAAGGGCCTTGCGGTCGAGGTCGACGCCAAGAGCACCTCCAACGGCCTGGTCGCAACCCAGGTCGAGACGCGAGGCGGTGGCGATGGAGGCGGCGCTGACGACGCCGGTGGCGACGACCACGGCGGTGGTGGTGGCGGAGCCGACGACGGCCCCAACCACACCTGAGTCCTACTAGCTAGCTAGGGCAGGGGCACCTTTTCTGCCAGCAGCTCAAGGTTCTCGACCGCGGTCCCCTCGTCCAGACGGGGGGACCCGGTGCCCTGGCCGCCGATCAGAATCGGCAACCGAGGGAACCCGGCTCGAGCAGCCTCGATGGCCTCTGCGAGCTGCGGTCTCGACTCCGGGATCGTCGCCGAGAGGCCGAGAAGGTCCGGCGAGAGCGTCTCGATCGCCTGCAGCAGCGCCGGGGTCGGGACGTCGGCCCCGAGGTAGGCGATCTCGTAGCCGCAGTCCTCGAGCAGGTCGGCCGCCATCCGCAGCCCCAGCGCGTGCTGCTCCCCCTGCACCGCCGCCAGCATCGCCCGAGGTCTCCCCGGTCGTCGCTCCAGCCCCTGTTCGAGCAACCCCGGCGGCCGCAGCGCCGCCAGCACGCGGTGGGTCACTCCGGTCGCCAGGTGCTCGTCGGCGGTCGTGACCGCCCCCTCCTCCCAGAGGCGGCCGATCTCGTGCATCGCCGGGGCGATAACCCGCTGGTAGAGGGCTGCCAGCGACATTCCCCCCTCCAGCGCCTGCGAAGCGATCCGATAGGCGCCGGCGACGTCAGCCGCGCGCAGCGCGTCGAGATAGGAGCGGGACAGCCCCGCCTCCTCAGTTGGTCCTCGGGGTGCAGATTTATCAGCCCCCGCCGATTGCTCTGACACTCCTACAGGCTAAGCGCAGGGAGGGTCAGCCTCAAACGGCCGGGGTGACTCGTTCCGCGAGGCGGTAGGAGCTCTAGAAGACGCGCCTGAACAGGTAGATCGCAAGCAGAACGAGAATGATGATGATCAGGATCGTGATGATGCTCAAAGTGGCCCTCCAATCGGTTGATGAAGATCGCCTCTTCCTCCCCGCTCTGCCGACGTGCAAACCGCGACAGCGGCTCGAGAGGATCGGCCATGGGTAGAGGCGCCTACCGGAATCGAACCGGTGTAAACGGCTTTGCAGGCCGCTGCGTAGCCACTCCGCCAAGGCGCCGGGTGTCGCTTTTGTTCGGATAGGCCGAACGAAAGCGATAGGCCGGTTGAAGGGTACCGGCGCTAAAGAGGATTCGTTCGGCGCTACTGCTCGTAGGTCTCGACCGTGCCGCCGTCGCGCATGCTGGCCTCGTCGGGGTCCTGGCCGGAGTGGCGGAGGGCGCGGCGTTGGCGGAGGTAGTCGTAGGCCTTGTCGAGCTGGACGCGGAGCTCGTCGAGGCGAGCGTGCTCGTCGTCGTCGAGGCCCTCGCCCTCGTGGCGGTGGAGGAGCGCCTCCTCCTCTTGGACCAGTTGATCTATGCGGTCTAGTACCTGCTGATCATCCATGGCGATGAGGCTACCCGCTCTCCTTGACCTGGAACCGGATTCCGGCTTTCTGCACGCGCTCGAGGAGGGCGTCGCCCATTGCCGCCGCCGTCGTCACCTGGCCGGCGCGCCGCGGCAGCTCGTCGAAGGCGAGGCAGAGACCGGACTCGGCGAGCATTTTCGAGGTCTCGCCGTAGCCGGGGTCGCCGCCGCTGACCTCGGTGACGACGCGTTTGCCGCCGCCCTCGCCGACGAAGACCACCTTGAACCAGCTGCCCTCACGCTCGGATGCGCTCGGCCCCTCCCCCGGCGCTTTCAGCTTCAGCAGCAGCTTCCGGGTCGGCGGCAGCTGCGCCAGGGTGAAGGCGGTGCCGACGCCGCCGGCGATCGCGCCGACCGTCGCCAGGTGCTTGGCGACCATGTTGTGGCCGTAGGTGAAGTCGGGCCCGTAGCGGTCGAGCGCGGCCGCCGAGCGGCGGATGATCGCGCCGTCGATCGTCGGCAGCGGCACGGTCCAGCCACCCAGGCTCTCGTCGCGGCGGATCCGGGCCGGCGCGGCGTGAATCTGCCGCCCCTCCACCCGCGGCTCGCGCTGGCGCCGCTCTTTCGCCGCGCCCAGCGTCTGGCGGGCGCGGCCGAACCCGTTTACGGCGGAGTGGAAGGTGCCGCCGGAGAAGCTGGCGTTGCTCTTGACGTAGCCGTTGACCGTCAGCGGCACTCCCTCGGGCAGCTGCTGGACGGTGAAGTAGGCGCCGAGGTCATGCGGGATCGAGTCGAAGCCGCAGCAGTGGACGAGGCGAGCGCCGGTCCGCTCGGCTTCGGCGTGATGCTCGAGCCAGACCCGGTCGACAAACTCCGGCTCTCCGGTGAGGTCGCAGTAGTCGGTGCCGGCGGCGGCGCAGGCGGCGACCAGCGGCCCACCGTAGAGGGCGTAGGGACCGATCGTGGTGATGACGACGCGGGTTGACTCGGCGGCCTCCCGCAGCGCCGCCGAGTCGGCGGCGTCGGCGACGATCACGTCCGGCTTCGGCGCCTCGGGCGCCTCCGCCGCCAGGCGGGCAGCGACGGCATCGAGCTTCGAGCGGTTGCGCCCGGCCAGCGCCCAGCGCATTTCCGCCGGCGCATGCGCGGCGAGGTAGTCGGCGGTGAGCCCGCCGGTAAAACCGGTGGCACCGAAAAGAACTACGTCGTACTGGCGAGCGCCCTCCATCTACGTCATTCTCTCAGGGTCGGCGGGCGCTCGTAGGCCGCAGGTGTAACGGGCGCCGCAGACGACCAGTCAGCGACCACGACGCCCGTTGCACGTGCAGGCCTTTAACGGGCGTCTTTGACAAATGTCAGGCCTAAGTCAAAGCAGTGGATAACTGTTGTCCCCCGACTTTGTCCGCAAAATCCGCAAAAACCGAAATAGAGCTCTTCACCCAGTTCGCCGAAGCGCGCTTGGGGGCCCGGTTCTTGGGCCCCCAGGAGTTGCATGCCTTTTCGGTTGAGAGTTTTCGCGACTTCTGGCGCCTCTTCCTCGAATGGGCCGACCCGGTGCGGGCTGGAGACTCCGAGCCGGTCTGCACCGACGACCGCTGCGAGCACGCCGTCTTCTTCCCGAACCTGCGGCTGAGCTACGCCGAGAACCTGCTGGCCGCAGCCTCTCCCGAGCAGGATGCCCAAGTGGCGCTGGTCGGACGCCGCGGGGACGGCGCGCGGCAGGAGCTGACCCGACGCGAGCTGCGCGAGCGGGTCCGGCGGGTAGCGGCGCACCTGCGCGCGCTCGGTCTCGGCCCCGGAGACCGGGTCGTCGCGATCGCCGCCAACACCCCCGAGGCCGTGATCGGGGCCCTCGCCACCGCGACCCTCGGGGCCACCTTCTCTAGCGCCGCCCCGGAGATGGGCGCCGCCGCCATCCTCAGCCGCTTCGATCAGCTCGCGCCGAAGCTGCTGCTTGCCGATCTGGGCAACAGCAACGTCGCCGAGGTCGCCGCCTCCCTCCCCACCCTGAAGGCGGTGGTGGCGCTGGGCGACGCGCCTGCTCCCCAAGGGATCGAGCTGCCCGGTCAGCGTCTCTCGGACCTCCTGGCCACGCCCCCTCCCGAGCCCCTCGCTGACGGTTGGGAGCGCTTCCGCTTCAACCACCCGCTCTTCATCCTCTTCACCTCCGGCACTACCGGCGCGCCGAAGTGCATCGTCCACGGCGCCGGCGGCACCCTGCTCGAGCACCTGAAGGAGCACCGCCTGCACGGCGACCTCGGCCCGTCGGACACCCTGTTCTTCCAGACCAGCGCCGCCTGGATGATGTGGAACTGGCAGCTCTCCGCCCTTGCCTGCGGCGCCCGAATTGTCCTCTACGACGGGCCATTGACCGATGCGGGGACCCTGTGGCGGATCGTCGCCGAGGAGCAGGTCACGGTCTTCGGCACCAGCCCGCCCTACCTGCAGCTCTGCCAGGACAGCGGCTACTCGCCGCGACGCGAGGCGCCCGCGCCGGCGCTGCGGTCGGTCCTCTCCACCGGCTCGGTCCTGCGTGACTGGCAGTTCGATTGGGTGGCTGAGGAGGTGGGGCCGGTGAAGCTGCAGTCGATCTCCGGCGGCACCGACATCGTCGGCTGCTTTCTCCTCGGCCACCCTCAACTCCCGGTGCGCCGCGGCCTGCTGCAGTCCCGCAGCCTCGGCCTCGACGTCCAGGCACTGGCGACCGGGACGACTCCGACCGACTCGGGCGTAGGCGAGCTCGTCTGCCGCAACCCCTTCCCCTCGCGGCCACTCGGCTTCCTCGGGGACGAGGACGGCAGCCGCTTCCACGAGGCCTACTTCGCGGCCATCGAGGGCATCTGGACCCACGGGGACCTGATCGAGATCGAGGAGGACGGCCAGGCGCGTATCTACGGGCGCTCCGACGGGGTGCTGAACATCCAAGGCGTCCGGATCGGGCCGAGCGAGATCTACCAGGCGTTCGGCGACGTTCCCGAGGTGCAGGAGGCAATGGCGGTCGAACAGCGGCGGGAGAAGGGCGCGCGGCTGGTGCTGCTGGCGGTGCTGCGGGACGGCGCCGAGCTCGACTCCGACCTGACCCTGCGGGTCCGCAAGGCGATCGCCGCTCGAACCACCGCCCTGCACGTGCCCGAGCTGGTGCTGGCGGTGGACGAGCTGCCGGTCACCCACAGCGGCAAGCGCTCCGAGCGGGCCGGCCGCGACGCGGTGGAGGGACGCGAGGCGGAGAACAGCCGCGCGCTCGCAAACCCGGAGTCGCTCGCGCAGATTCGTGAGGCCGTCGCAGCGGCCGAAGCCGCACAAGCGACGGGCGGGATCGAGGCCCTCCCCGAGGACGCTTCCCTACGCGAGAAGGTGCGGGCCTTCTGGGAGACGGCACTCGGCCTGGAGGCAGTAGGCGATGAAGAGGATTTCTTCGCGCTCGGCGGCACCTCCCTGCAGGCAGCCGAGGTTTTCACCTTGATCCGCGACCGCCTCGGCGTCGAGCTTCCGCTCTCGACCCTGATCGAGGCGCCGACGGTCGCCGAGCTGACCGTCGCGGTCGAACATCCCGACCGCCACTTCCAGCCGCTGGTGCAAATGCGGGCCGGGGGCGGCGCGCCGATCTACCTCCTCCACTCGATCTGGGGTGACGTCCTCGGGATGCTGCAGATGGTCACCGAGATGAAGAATGACGCCGCCGTCTACGGAATCCGCGCCCGGGGGCTGAACCCTGGTGAAGATCCGCAGGGCAGCGTTGAGGAGATGGCCGCGGACTACGTGGAGCTGATCCGCGACCTACAGCCGGAGGGGCCGTATCGCCTCATGGGGCACTCCTTCGGCGGCCTGCTCGCCTTCGAGGTGGCGCGGCTGCTGGTCGAGCAAGGAGAGGAGATCGACTGGCTGGGGGTGATCGACGCCGAGCTCGACGACGGTGCTCACGCGCCGCTCCGGCGCTGGGCCCACCGCGCGGCCCTGCCCTTCCACTACGCCCGCGCGGCGATCCGCGACCCCCTGCCGTCGCTGCGGCGGCTGGTCGGCGAATTGATCCCCAACCTGATCCGCCGCGGGCTCTCTCACCTCCAGCGCGACGCCGCCCTTGCCGAATCCGAAGCCTCCTGGATGGAGGGGACCTCGGAGGCCCAGCAGCGCCTGGCGCGCCACTCCCTCGAGCTGGCGGCCAGCTACCGGCCGCGCCCCTACCGCGGCTCGATGACCTACTTCCTCCCCACCGTCCGCCGCTTCCACCTCTTCGCCGACCCACTGCCCGTCTGGCGCCGGGTCACCGCCGGCGAGATCGCGATCGAGCGCGTGCCGGGCCCGCACGTGGGGATGGTCGCGGGCGAGGCCGGCCGGGTCGTCGCCGCCGGGATCGACCGGCGCCTGCGCGACTGAGTCAGGCTACGGTCGGGGCGGCCTCAGCGGCGCCGCTCTCGACCGGGTGACCGCCCGCTCGCCACACACCGACGCCTTTGCCGACGTGGACGACCTCGAAGCCGGCGCGCTGGAGAATCGAGGCAGCGAGGCCGCTGCGTTTGCCGCCGCGGCAGATCGTCGCGATCGCGCGATCGCGCGGCAGCTCGTCGAGGCGGCCGGCGAGGTCCCCGTAGGGGATGTGGAGCGAGCCCGGGATGTGCTCCCCCGCGTACTCGGATTTGTTGCGGACGTCGAGGACAACCGGGCCGCCGTCGCCGTCGACGCGTCGTGCCAGCTCGTCGGGATCGATCAGCTCGATCCGGTGGACCGGTCTTTCCTCCGTGCGCCAGGCGGTCATACCGCCCTCGAGGAAGCCGCGGACCGGCAGGCCGACCGAGGCGAGCAACTGGGCGGCATCGCGCTCGTCGCCGCTGGAGGCGGCGACGACGACGATGTCCGAGCCCGCCGGCGCGACCCGCGAGACCTTGGTCGCGAAGCCGGTGTCATAGGAGGAGGCGCTGAGCGCGCCCTCGATATGGGCCTCGTCGAACTGCTCGTTGGTGCGGCCGTCGATCACCACCGCGCCCTCCTCGACCAGCTCTTCGACCTCATGCGGGCTGAGTGGCGCCGGCGTCCCGAAATCCTCGACCAGGGGCCCTTTGTTGAAGCCGACGATGCGCTCGACGTTGGGTGGTTTGTCGCCGAGCGAGCCGACCTGGTCCTCGACGAACTCGGCTTCGTCGTCAATCGCGAGAGCACGGTTGTGGGCCCGCTCGAAGCCGATCGTCGAGGAGGTCTTGAGGTCGACCCCGGAGCCGCCGCAGAGCGAGCCGCCGAGGTGCCCCGGCCAAACCTCGACCTCGTCGGGCAGGGTCAGCAGCCGGTCGTGCAGCGAGCGGAACATGTCGGCCGCTCCTTCGCGCGGTTCGACCGCCAGGTCGGGCCGGGCGACGTCGCCGATGAACAGCGAGTCGCCGGTCAAGAGCGCCCAGGGGGCGCCGCCGCGGCCGGCGTCGCTGAGCAGGAAGCAGGTGTGCTCGGGCCGGTGCCCGGGCGTGTGGATCGCCGCGATCGTCAGGTCGCCGAGCTCCAGCTTCCAGCCATCCCCGAAAGGCTCGTGCGAGTACTCGGCTTCGGCCAGCTCGTTGACGTGGATCGTGGCCCCGGTACTGCGGCAGAGGCGGCCGTGGCCGGAGACGTGGTCGGCGTGGTTGTGGGTCTCGAGCACGTGCCCGATCCGCACCCCGTGCAACCGTGCCAGGCGCTTGTAGGGGTCGATGTCCCACTGCGGATCGACCACCGCGGCAACGCCGTGTTCGCGATCGGCGACCAGATAGGAGGCGCAGCCGAGGTCCTCGTGAATGATCTGACGGAAGAGCATCTTCTTGGCTTGGGATCAGGCTAGCGTGGGCGGACGGTCAGCGGAGAGCGCCGACGCGCAGCGCCACGACCTTGGTTTCTTCGCCGTAGGCCGTGAACGTCCCGCCTTGCGCCTCGCAGGTGAGCGCGACCTAGGCGGGCGCGGACAAGGAGATCGGGTCAATCAGCACCAGCGCTGCCTGCTTGCCCGCTTGGAGACGGGTCCGGGAGGTGCGTCCGATCGAGCCGTCGATCGACGGGTAGCAGACCGCGGACGCTTCGCCCGTGGTCCCTTCCGGGCTGAGGCTGGCGAAGAGAACCCATTGTCCGGCTGCCAGGGTCATCGAGGTGATCTGAGTCGAGCCGGTACCCGAGACGAGGGTTTCTTCGGATGAACGGGATGCGGTGCTCACTACCTCAGCGGGTAGCTGGATGCACAAGGCGGCGGTCGAGCAAAGACTCCGAGCCTCGGTAAACTGCCCTCCGATGCGGCTGTAGCTCAGCTGGCTAGAGCGTCTGCTTGCCATGCAGAAGGTCGAGGGTTCGAATCCCTTCAGCCGCTCTAACGAAAAGCCCCGCTCCGGCGGGGCTTTTCTGTGTCCGGGCAATAGCCACGCCACCCCCGCGACCTCTTGACTTCCGCCCCCGCTGCCCATTGCTGCCCAATCAAGCCGCCTGCCGTTCCTTCTGGGCGGCGAACTCATTTTCAAGTTCGTCCTCGATCCGGCGATATTCCGAGGCCCTCGTAATGGCGTTGCGCTCCATGATCACCATCAAGACCAAGAGACCCCCAACCCCTAGGACCGTCAGGAGATAGGTGGCCATGGTGGACGCCCCAGAGCCGAGCGCCGCCAGGGCAGCGATCTCTCCCGCTGCCCCCACTGCGAAGCAGACGTAGAGAATGAAAAGGACGGGCATCACGGAGGCTCGCTTGGCAAAGCGATCAAGTAAGCGGTGCAAGCGACTCTCTGACTCGTGCAATCGCTCCAACAAGCGTTCTGCCCGCTCTCTCTCCGAGCTTTCACTCGGCGACCGTTCTCGAATCTCGCTGACTTCTACGGTTTGCCGGTGAATTTCATCGAGAATGGTTTCCGTCTCGATCCGTCTACCGCGTCGAGGTTCTTCAAGTTGATCCATTGCCTTTCCTTCGCCACGAACCAGCAGAAGCACGGCTAGCAGCAGAACCGGAATAGCCGCTGCGATTGCTTCATAGAAGGCCGGGCGAATCGCATCTACATCGACAATCCAAAGGGAGGCGCCTATCGGGATTCCAATGCACGCGCCGATCACGCCCCCTCCATTGATGCCACCAAATAGCCACCTGACCCAGCCGTCCATCCTTGTCAGGCTATGAAGCGCACCGGCCGCTTCAAGCTGCCGCTGCAACGACCCCATCTAAGGCCGCGCCGTGATCCGTCTTGGAGGCGATTACCTGGGCGTAGAGACCAAGAGTCATCTTCGGGTCGGTATGACCCGCCTGCGCCATGACGTAGGGCACATCGGCCCCTGCTGCGAGCAGGAGGGAAATGAACGTGCGGCGCAGCGAGTGCGGCGTCACGTCCGGCATCGGCTCCCGCCCCGCTGCTCGCAGATCGGCGTTGGCGAGCTTCGCCGCCGCATCCAAGAAGCGGTTGGCCGCGACCCCGACGAGCGAGCACGGCTGAAGGCACTTGTGAGGGGCGAGCGCGTCATCGCCCGCGAGGCGCCCGAGGCACCGCTCCTAGAGCTCGAGGCTTACGAGCAGCCAATCCTGCAAGCGCTGGCCGAGCGCGGCGGCCGGGCAAGCCGCAGCCAAATCATCGCCGCGCTCGCCGAGGCGATGGCGGACCTCCACAGCGCCTGCGACCTTGAGCCCGTCCCGAGCGGGCCACCGCGCTGGCAGCCGCGAATAGGCAAGGTCCGCGCGCGGCTCGTGCAACGCGGCTGGCTCCGGACGGGCAAAGGCCGGGGTTGCGAATGGGAGCTGACCCAGCTCGGCTGGGCGAAGGCACGCCGGGAGAAGATCGAGCAGGGACTAGCAACCGAATCGACTGCCGCGACAAAGGAGCGCGGTGTTGCGACACCTGCTCGGATCGGATGACGGCCACGTTGTCGACCCGCTGCAAGCCGTCGCCATCGACTGCCATCGGCGCGCGAGCCGTGTGGAGTGAATGGCGGCGCAGAAGCAGTTAGAATAAGTCCTTGCATTTGAGCGATCTGAGCATCCGCTGCAGCTCGACCCTTCGCGTGCAAGCACCGCCTACGGACATCTCGAAATCGCCCTGCTGACCGTCTCCATGAGTGACGATGAAGAACGCGCGCATTTTGCTCGCTCTCGTCACGACCGCCGAATGGTGGGTCCTTGGCCTATCAGGCGTCGCTTTGGCAGCGGGGGCTTCGATCTGGGCCTTGGGGATCGTAGGCGAATTGGGCCCTGTGCTAGTTGGCTTCGCATTAGGAAGCGTTCCACCCCTCTTCATCGCGGTCGTTAGCCGTCGAGAGCGCCTCATTCCTCTCAACGAGGATGCGGTGAAGGTTCCCCACGAGGTGTTGGAGACCTCCGCAGTGCGCGACATGAGGGTCGGCGATGTCGCATTTTCAGTCCCTTGGGCGGTGGCGGCTGCGGCCGACGGTCGGGCATACATCAACGGCGACTACACCACCGAGCAAAGCCCTGGGGGCACTGTCGAGATGCGAATCGAACGACAGGAGAGGGGCTTTGTCATAGAGGTCCCGTCGAGCTACAAGTACCAATTGGCCGATGAGGTCCCGTGGCTGGGGGCACATCCCGAAGATGTCCTTCCCGTAATCGAAGTGCGGACGCGGGATTGAGTCCAGGATCGAGCCCCGTGGCGATGAGACTTCACTGACTCGCGACGGAAGACCCGCTATCACGACACCGCGGGCACCTGAACTAATCTGGACCCTGCGTTCCGCTTGCCGCGGGATTCGAGCGTCTCGCCGTGGCGACACACTTGCTCGCTTCGAATGAGAAGGAAGTGTTGCGGCGGGTCTTCGCTGCACTTCTGCGCCCGCGTGAGAGCAGCACCGTCGTACCGCATCGGCCCGGGACGACCCGTGGCTCGTATTTCGCAGTAATGCAATGTATAGTTGAGTTAGGCTCCACCGCGTTTACATGGCCTCGACCCAAAACAAGCAGAGCGTCAGCTTCCGCTTCGACCCCATCGTCGTCAAGCGGCTGAAAGACCGTGCTGCCGAGGCGGGCGCCGGGCAGACGGCGCTAGCCGAGCGCTACATCGAGGAGGGCATACGACGGGACGAGCACCCGCTGATCTATTTCCGGGAGGGAGAGGCGGGGCGCCGGCCAGCGCTGCTGGGTTCCCGGCTTGACGTCGCTGACGTCGTCACCACGATCCGCCAGAACGATGGCTCGGTCGAGGAGGCGGCCTCCTATCTGGAGGTGCCGGTGGAGCTGGTCGAGGCTGCCACTCGCTACTACGGCGAGTACGGCGATGAGGTCGACGCACTTATCGAGCGGGCTCGCCTTGCCGCCGAGCGCGAGCGCGAGCGTTGGAACCGACAGCGCGAAGCCCTCTCCTGAGCCCGCGCTGTGAAGCTGCTGCTCGACGAGATGATCTCGCCGCGCGTCGCCCGCGAGTTGCGCGACAGGGCATTCGACGTGGTTGCGGTCAAGGCCGACCGGCCGGAGTGGGAAGCGCTCCCCGATCGCGAGATCCTGCGTCATGCCACCGCTGAGGGTCGCACCGTCGTCAGCAACGACGTCCTCGACTTCCAGCTGATCCACAACCGGATGATGGCCGAGGGCGAAAGCCATTTCGGCATCCTCTTTACCGACGACGCGGCGATGCCGCGCAATAAGGCCTCCATCCCGCTCTGGGTGCAGACGCTAGCCAGCTTCCTTGAGACGAACCGTGATGAGGACGCGCTGCGGAACCGGGTCGCGTTCCTGTCCTGAGCGGATTGAAACCACCCCCGCCGATTTGGGGGAACTCATGGCCATTAGTTCCCGAAAGGCCGCATATCGGTTCATATCGGTGCCTATTTGACTCCGGTGTGCGCTGATCCCCTGATACAAAAGCGCTGCAAATCGTCGCTTTCTGCAACGTCTCCCCGACTCGCCAAGGGGCTTGCCATGCAGAAGGTCGAGGGTTCGAATCCCTTCAGCCGCTTCGCCTATGACCAAGGCGGAGCTTCATCAGCTTGTCGATCGCCTGCCCGAGCAGGCAGTCGACGGTGCAGCGATCCTGCTTCTCGGGGTCATGGATGGTCGGATCGACCTCGAGCAGGCTTGGCTCTGGACCCGCGAGTCCCAGGACCTAACGGCCCCCTCGAAAGCGGTCAAGGTCGAATAGTTCCGCAGTTAGTCGAACAGCTCGCCGAGAAATCCTCGGTCGCCAGCTCGCTGATCTTCAGGAGGAGACCCGCCGAGGTAGGAGCTCTCGGCGGTGATTAGGCGCTCGAGCTCGCCGCGGTCGAGGAAGATGCCGTGGCAGGTGGTGCACTGGTCGATCGTGATGCCGTTGCGGGCGTAGGTGCGCATGGTGCCGGTGCACTTGGGGCAGGTCAGCTTGGGCGAGTCGGTCACGGCTTCTCCATTGTGGCGAGACTGCCTCGGCGGCTTCTAAAGACCGAGTCCGCCGACACCGCCCTCGTCCCAGCCGAGATGGTGGGCGAGCTCGTGGTGGAGGGTGCGGTCGATCTCGTGGGCGAGGAGGTCAGGGTCGTGGCCGAAGTCGCGCTCGAGGGTGTCGCGGTAGATCACGATCCGGTCCTCGTACATATCGCGGGCGACACCATCGCCGAAGTACTGGCCGTAGGCGTTCGCCTCGGTCCCCAGCTCGGAGACGATGACGGGGACCTTCTCCAGAACGGTTTGGAATTCCTCAGGGAGCCGGTCGATGGCGTCGGCGACCATCGCCTCGAACTCGTCCGCCGGTCCGTCTTCGGGTACAGGCAAACGATAGGCGCTCGACCTTCAGTGCCACAGCTCGCGGCGGAGGACATCGTTGCCGCGTTCCAGTTGCTCGATGGTCGCGTTGGCGACGGAGCCGGCGCGGGTGGCACGGTTGATTCGGGCCTGGACCTCTCGATGCGACTTTTTGGTTCGGCGGGCAACCTTGGCGACCAGGCTGCTGCGCTCGGCTCGCAGGCGCTCACGGGCCTCGTAGGCCGTCTCGCGTACGGGCTCTGAGTCTTGCGGCGACGCCGCGGGCACGGGCGCCTGCTTCGGCCGCGGCGGGTCGTCGGTCGGGAAGAGCTGGAGCGCGGTCTCGCTCATGATCGCCTCGTCGAGCTCGGCGTCCCCCGAGGCCAGGGCGGCGAAGCCGCCGCCCGGCTCGCCCCGCTCGGGCTCGGGGTCGTCCAGCCCGACGTCCTCCTGCTCCTCCAGCGGCGTCAGGTCGAGGGCATGCCGGCGCTCGAGCTCGATCTCGTGGGCCAGCGCCTTCAGCCGCGGGTCGGCCGGCATCAGCAGGTAGCTCATCTGCCGACGGGGCTGAGGGGTAGCCCGGATGAAGCGGCCGACCACCTGGCGGAAGAAGAGCTCGGTCCGGGCCGCCGTCGCGTAGATGCCGACCCGCAGGCGGGGGATGTCGACCCCCTCGGAGACCATCAGGACCGAGACCAGCCAGCGCCGGTCGGAAGCGGCGAACTCGGCGATCCGGCGGCTGGCGCCGGGCTCGTCGCTCATCACCAGCTCGGGCTGCTCTCCCGCGATCGAGCCGAGGCGGGCCGCGATCGCCCGCGCGTGGCCCTGATCGGAGGCGATTACCAGGCCACCCGCGCCCGCGTGCCCTTCGGCCCGAACCTCGCTCAGCCTGGCGTCGCCGTCGCGCAGCACCTCCCCCATCCACTCCCCCTCCGGGCTAAGCGCCGTGCGGAGGCGCCGGGCCGCCTCGGCCGCCGGCAGGACGAGGTCGAAGTCGGCGCTGCGCAGGCGGCCGTCGGAGACCCATTCCATCTCGCCGTCGTAGGGCAGGAAGGTGATCGGGCGGCAGACCCGGTCGCGCAGCGCCTGCGGGTAGCCGTAGGCGTAGTCGGCGCGGCTGATCCCCTCGTCGTCGTAGGCGACCCAGGGGATCGCCGAGTTATCCGAGCGGAAGGGCGTGCCGGAGAGGAGCAGCCGGAAGCGAGCGCCGTCGAAGGCCCGCCGCGCCTGCAGCCCCCAGGCGGCCTGGTCGCCCATGTGGTGCGGCTCGTCAGCGATCAGCAGGGTCGCCCGGCGGCTCGCGGCCAGCCGGTGCGTCTCCGGCCCGGCCGCGATCGTCTGGTAGGTGACGGCGACGCCGTGGAAGTCGCCCGACTCCGGGCCGTCCGAGTTCGGCCGGTTCGGCTCGAGGTCGATGCCGTAGCGACCGGCGTCTGCGGCCCACTGGCGGCAGATGTGGGTGGTCGGGCCAACGACAACCACTCTGGAGACGAAGCCGGCGCTCAGCATCCGGTGGGCGATGTGGAGGCCGAAGGTGGTCTTGCCGGCCGCCGGGGTCGCCGAAGCGAGGAAGCTGGTGCCCGAGTGCGCCCGCACCGCCTCGGTCGCCTCCTCCTGCCAGGCGCGCAGGGCCCGGCTGCCGGGCCAATCCGGGAGCGATCTGGCCCGCGTCCCGGCGCCGGCCGAATGCTGGGAGGAGTCGTACAAGGGCCGGCCACAATAGGGGCGCGAGCGGTCGGGCACATTGTGCCTCGAGGACCGAAACCTGAGATAGGCTGAGTGCTCGAATCGCCTCGGCGCGCAAAATTCCGCGGAGGCCGGAAGGGGAGTGATGCGGCGGCTTGGCACGCGGAGCAAACTGAACGGGTCGATTGCCCTAGCCCTGGCGTCATTGACGGTTCTCGGTATCGCAGCGCCGCCCGCAGCGGCGGAATTTCGGGAGGTCTCCCCCACCGGAACCGACGCCGGTAACGACTGCCTGATCATGAGTGGTCCCTGCGCGACGATCCAGCACGCTGTCGACGTGGCCGAAAACGGTGACTGGGTCGACGTCCGGCCCGGTGCCTATGCCGAAAACGTGACCATCGACAAGCCGCTGACGCTCCTCGGCCCGAATGGCAGCGCCGATCCAGGGGAACCCCAAGCGATTCTCGACGGCGGTTCCGGCACGGCGATCAGACTCGAATCGCACGGCATCGACGTTAGGGGGATGACGGTCACGGCCGGCAGCGCCGGAACCCCGATCCGAACCTCGGGCGCGGACGTCGACGAACTCGACATCTACGAGAACATCCTTTCCGGCGGCTCCTCGGGCGTGCAGCTCGAAGCCGGTGGAAAAGGAATCTCCGTCTATATCAACCTGATCGAGGATGCCGGCGAGGGAATCGATCTAAGCGGCACCGACTACTCCGAACTCGCCATCGAAAACAACCGGTTCGCCGGTTCGATCGACGCCCATGCGGTGCTGGCGAGCGGGGACACGACAATCGAGGGCCTACGGCTCATGGGAAACCATGCCGCCGCGCCAATCCGAATCGCCGGCTGGATCGCAAAGAAACAGGGGGTGGAAAACGATCTCGCCTGGAACTCCTTCGACTCGGTGAGCGGACCGCAACTGGCGTTCTCCGGCGAAGAAGTGCGGGTGATGAGCAACGACTTCGACGGGCACGGCGTCGCGGGCTGTCTCCAGCTCCTCGGAACCCAGGGCGGCTCGATCCCGTCCAGCAACGTTCTCGTCTCGCTGCAGAACGAATTCGTCGACTGCAATCCCTATGGGGTCGAGCTCGGTCCCGGGGTCGACGGGATCGACATCTACGGCAACGAATTCCCCGGCTCCTACGACGGTGTCGCCACCAGCAGCGCCTCCTCCTGGAACGTCAACGGCCGGGCACGGCTTCGCGATAACCGCTTCGTCGGCACCACCCACCTCGCCGTTGACAACACGGTTGCCGGCACCCTCGACGCAGAGCAGAACTGGTGGGGCTGCAACGCCGGCCCGCAAGCCGCGAACTGCGACGGGGCTAGCGCCGGGGTGGATGCCGCCAACCCGATCACGCTGGAAGCCCTGATCGGCCCGCCCGACGAAGATCCGTTCATCGAGAGACTGCCGACCGGCCACTCGATGGTCCTCAACCCCGGCGAAAAGGCCGAAGTTGCCGCACTGCTGACCGGCGAAAGCTCCGAGCCCAACCTGGGCGTGCCCTCCGACAAGGCCGAGGTGCGCTTTTCCTCTTCTTTAGTAAGGCTGAATCTGGCCACCTCCGAACTGCATAACGGCTGGACGAAGACGCTCTTCACGGCGGGCCCGGCTTCGGGCCAAGGGTGGATCGCCGTCACCATGGACAACCAGCAGACCCTCGTCCCGGTGACGATCCGCGGCGATTCCAGCAGCGCTCCGCCAGCGACGCTGCCGACCCCTAGCGCGACGCCACGTCCCGCCGCGCCCGTGATCTTTGGCAAGCGCCATCTGCGAGCAGGTCGCCAGATCACCGTGGGCACGATCTCCTGCGCCGACTCGTGCCGAATCGAGACCGACCAGGCCTGGATCTCGATCGCCCATCACCGCTATCGCAGCAAGATCTTGCCCCGCGGCGAGCTCTCTGCCGCAGCGGCGACTCCGATCCGCCTCGCGTTGCCCGGTGCCGCATGGCAGGCGCTAAGGAGGGTCGGAAGTGCACGAATCCGGATCAAGTTGACTGTGGTGGACACCGCCGAGCAGGCGACGACGGAAGCTATCTCGGCCCGGGTACAGCGCTGAGCGTCTTCGAGGGTGGTGCGCAGAAGATGACGATCGAGCGGATGGACCACGTCGGGGTCATCGTCCACAACCTCGCGGAGGCGGTCGATTTCTTCACCGCGCTCGGGCTCGAGGCCGGGACCAAGGGGTCGGTCGAAGGCCGGGACGTGGACCGGATCGTCGGGCTCGACGACGTCCGGTCCGACCTCACCTTCATGCGAACGCCAGACGGCCACAGCCAGATCGAGCTGACGCAGTTCAGGTCCCCGGGAACCGCCGAGGGCGACCCGAAGGCGCCGGCCAACGCGCCGGGCCTACGCCACCTCTGCTTTGCCGTCGACGACCTCGATGCCACCCTGGCAGCCGTGCAGGCCAAAGGCGCCGAGCTGGTCGGCGCGGTCGTGGCCTACGGGAACAGCTACCGGCTCTGCTACCTACGCGGGCCCGAGGGCATCATCATCGAGCTGGCCGAGAAGATCGGAGAGAAGCCGTCTCGTCGCTCGGATTCGGCTTGAAAGTGGGAGTTTGCCGGGTGACATTCTCCGCACGTGATTTTGCGGATTTAGTTTTCCCTTACTGAATTATGGGTATGCTGCCGGTGTTCCCACATTGATTCATCCCCCGACGCGGCGCAGAGGAAGAGCCCTTTCCCCGTTTCGGCACCGTCGTTTTCCCTGGCCACGGTTGCCCTGACGGCTCCTCCTCCGCGCCGCGTCCTTTTTCTGTGCCCCGCGCTCAGTCGCGCAGCTCGGAGATCAGGTCGTCGAGGTCGAGCGGAAGCGTGCCCATCTGCACGCCGCCGCCCGGTGCCATCGGCCACTGGTCGCGCGGCCGATCCCAGTAGAGCTCGACGCCGTTGCGATCGGGGTCGGCGAGGTAGAGCGCCTCGCTGACGCCGTGGTCGGAGGCGCCTTCGAGCGGCCAGCGGGCCTCGCTGAGGCGACGCAGGGCGTCGGCGAGGGCGCGCCGGGTCGGGTAGCGGATCGCCGTGTGGAAGAGGCCGGTGGACCCGGGTGGCGGCGGCGAGCCGCCTTTCGAGGACCAGGAGTTGAGGCCGATGTGGTGGTGGTAGCCGCCGGCGGAGATGAAGGCGGCGTCGGCGCCCCAGCGCTGCATCAGCTCGAAGCCGAGGATGCCGCAGTAGAACTCGAGCGCCCGGTCGACGTCGGCGACCTTGAGGTGGACATGGCCGATGTCGACGCCGGGGTCGATCGGCTCGACGTTGGCGCCAGGCCCCTCCTCAGCCATCGAGCACCCCGTCGAGGGCTTCGTTGACTAGCCGGTCGGCCTCGGCGTTCTGCTCGCGGCGGACATGGCGGATCGACCAGGAGTCGACTTCCCGCAGCGCCTTCATCACCTCTTGGTAGAGCGGTTTCATGCCGGCGTTCTTGACTTTGTAGCGCCCTTCAACCTGGCGCACAACCAACTCGGAGTCGCCGCGCAGCTCCAGCTCGGTGGCACCGAGCGTGCGCGCCAGCTCGATCCCCCGCAGCAGCGCCTTGTACTCGGCGACGTTGTTGGTCGCCTCGCCGATTGTCTCCCCCACTTCCTGCAGCACGCCGCCGTCGCCCTCGCGGACGACGACGCCGATCGCCGCCGGGCCAGGGTTGCCGCGGGCACCCCCGTCGACGTTGACGGTGAGGCGACTCATCGCTTTGCTGCCCGCTCGGCCAGAGCCAGGCGGCCGTCTTCGCCAACCGAGGCGTTCCACTGCCGCGCCGGAGAGTCGAGCTCGTCGATCTCGCGGCCTTTGCCGATCTGGAAGACGGGACGCAGCTCGTCACCGATATCGACCCCCCACTGGTACCAGGAGAGCTCCCAGGCGATCGTGATCCGCACCTCGCCGGGACGGCCGGCGGCGGCGCCAACCGAGGCGTGAGGCTTGCCAAGCGTGCGGGTGAGCCCCGCCGCGGTCCGACCAGCATCGCTGGAGTTGAAGCGGGCGACGGCACGCTCGAACGGGCTCGGGACCGAAGGATCCCGCGGTAGAGGGCGGGCTCGCTTAGCTGGAGCGGCAGCCGGCTCGGCTTTAGGCGCGGGTGCCGGCGAGCCGGGCCGACGGTTGGGACGTCGGAGCAGCCCACGCAGGCGCCAGCGCCCCTCGTGGCCGTCGGTGGGCCGCTCGGGCTCGGGCTCGCCCGCAGGTCTCCAGCCGAGCCGCTCCGCGCGCGCTACGCAGAGCTCGCAGACCGGCCGCTCTTCGCCACTGTCGACGAAGCCGTGAACGCGCTCGCCGGCCAGGATCGTCCGGCCGCATACCGCGCAGGTGGCTTCAGCTCTCATGCCGGCCCAAGGTACCAACGGGAGGGCCCCCGCCCCCGCGGGCTCAGTCCTGCTGCAGATGCGATTTCAACCGCATCACGGCCTTCGTGTGCAGCTGGGAGACGCGGGACTCGGTGACGCCCAGAACCTCGCCGATCTCGCGCAGGGTGAGGTTCTCGTAGTAGTAGAGGGCGACGACCAGCTGCTCGCGCTCGGGCAGTCCGCCGATCGCCTCGGTGAGGCGGTCTTTGACCTCGGTGCTGGCGAGCGCCTCCTGCGGGTCGGCGGCGCCTTCGTCGGCGATCGTGTCGAGCAGGGAGACCTGATCGCCGGAGGAGTCGGAGACGGTCCAGAGCTCGTCGAGCGCGTAGACCGAGGAGTTGGCGATCTCCAGCAGCGCGCTCTGCAGTTCTTCCTCGGTCATGTTGAGCTTGGCGGCGAGCTCGGCCTCCGAGGGCGCCCGCTGCAGCTCGTGCTCGAGCTTCGCCTGCACCTGTTCGATTTCGCGGGCGCGGGAGCGGACCGAGCGCGGCACCCAGTCGAGGGAGCGCAGTTCATCGATGATCGCGCCGCGGATCCGGGTCATCGCGAAGGTCTCGAATTTGATCCCGCGCTCTGGCTCGAAGCGCTCGATCGCCCCGATCAGGCCGACGAGGCCGTAGGAGATCAGGTCGGCATCTTCGACGTGCGAAGGCAGCCCGGCGCCGAGCCGGCCGGCGACGAATTTGACCATCGGCGAGTAGGCGACCACCAGCCGCTCACGAGCGCCGTCATCCCCCTGCTCCTTATAGCGGCGCCACAGGTCGCGCAGCTCCACCTCTTTCACGCCCGTGTCCACTAGGCGATCCTATGCGTGTAGACGGCGGTTTTTCTCATGCGCGGGGGTGGCTGGCGGCGTAGGTGTCGCGGAGTCTGGCGGCGTCGACCCGGGTGTAGACCTGGGTGGTCGAGATCGACGCATGACCCAACAACTCCTGAATCGTACGCAGGTCTGCCCCGCCCTCGAGCAAATGCGTTGCAAAGGAATGTCTAAGTGAATGTGGGGAGACGCCGGCCGCGAGGGCGGCCTCGCGGGTCCAGAGGCCGAGCCGGCGGGTGACGTCGGAGTTGGAGAGGCGGCGACCGCTCTTGGAGAGGAAGAGCGCGTTCTCACGCCGATCGTCGGCGAGGGCGTGGCGGCCTTTGTCGAGATAGCGGCGCAGGGCGTGCTGGGCCGGCTCGCCGACCGGGAGCAGCCGCTCCTTCGAGCCCTTGCCGAGAACCCGTAGCTGCTCGGTCTCGAAGTCGAGCGCGCCGAGGTCGAGGTTGACGATCTCCTCGCAGCGCAGCCCGCAGGAATAGGCGAGCTCGAGCATCGCCCGGTCGCGCAGCTCCAGCGGCGTCCGCGCCGGGATCCGCTCCAGCAGCGAGCGCATCTGCTCGGTGGTGAGGACGCTGGGCAGCTTCTCCCCCCGCTTCGGGCTGGAGACGAGCTCGGCGGGGTTGGAGCCGGCGCGGCCGGTGCGGACGAGGAAGCCGAAGAGGCCGCGAATCGCCGCCAGCTTGCGGGCGACGGTCGCCGGCGCGGCTCCGGCGCTCGAGAGCCCGGCGCCGTAGCGGCGGACGTCGCGGTGGCGAACGTCGGCCGGGCCCACTCCCTGCTCTCCGGCCCACCCGGCAAAGCCGCCGAGATCAACCCCGTAGGCCCGACGCGTGCGCTCGGCCGACCCCCGCGCCCGCAGGTCGCGATCGTAAAGAGAGAGCGCCTCTTCCCAGTTCACGGAGTCTTGTTCTTCCCGTCTCCTCTACCTCCTCTGAGAGGTGCGAGAAGCAAGCAGCTCAAGAAGGAGAGAGGGAACGTGCTCTGCACGTGACCGAACGACGACGCCGAAATGCGCCGCTTATCGCGCCTCTCAGTTCCCTATATAGACCGGGGTCCCTACTTCGACCAGGTCATACAGTTCTTCGACGTCTGGAATCGCCATCCGGATGCAGCCGTGAGATTCGGCGTGGCCGAGGGAATAGGTCTCTTCGGTACCGTGGATCCCGGCCCCTTCGTAGATCCCCATCCAGCGCGCCTTGATCGGGTTCGACGGGCCCGGCGGGATCGTCTGCCCGGCGAGGCTGCCGGCCCAGGCGGAGTCCGGCACGTTCCAGACCGGGTTTTCTTCCTTTTCCTGAATGTCGTAGAGGCCTTCCGGCGTTTCCAGCCCTTCCATGCCGACGGCAACGGTGTATTCCTTGGCCAGCTTCAGGTTCTTCCACAGCCGCAGGGTGAAGTTGCCGCGATCGACGGTGATGAAGGTCGGGTACTGGGCGGCGACCTCGCTCTTCGTCACCTCCGGCTTGGTCGCGTGGACCGCGGCGACGATCCGGTGCGGCGCGTTGGCGTTGAGGACCGCCTCCTTCAGCTTCTTCTCCAGCTGATTGTCGCGAAGCTTGCGCCCGTCCTTGCCGGCGACGACTTCAAGCGAGTCCGGAGTCGGTTCGACGTCGGCGTTCTGCGGTTCGCGGTCGACTTCCTCGGCGACGTGGCGGACGAAGCGGTTGATCGCCCGCTGCGAGTAGGCCACTTGCGGGGTGATCTGTTCGTCGACTTCGCCGCCGGAGACGTAGCGGACGAGGCGGCCGGGGAAACCGCCCTCCTGGCTGTCTTCGACCGCTTGTTCGACCGCCGAGCCGACATCGGCGCGGATCTTCAGCTTCTTGCCGGAGAGCTTCCAGGTCTGGCCGTCGTAACTGACGACCAGCGAGGTACGCAGCGGCGCCAGCAGCTTGCGGCGGACGGCGGCAGCGGCTTCCTCTTCATTCATGCCGCCGACGTCGACGCCGCCGACCGTGACGCCGTCGGCGATCTTGTCCTTCTGGGAGCTGTCGTAGGCGTAGGCAGCGCCAACCACGACCACCAGCAAAGCGGCAGCGATGATCACGACTATCGAGGTTCTCTTACGCATCTACCGGACGAGTTCCCACCAGTTGCAGACTAGGAAACAAAAAGTCTAAGCACTACCTCGGTCTTATCGGCAGCCCTGGTGGATATCTTTCGCGCAGATGCGAACCAAGGACGAGGTCCGCGCGGAGGTTTGGGCGGCGATGGAAAGAGAGGGGGTCTCCCGCTTCCCGGGGGCGGAGGGCCGCATCCCGAACTTCGCCGGCGCCAAACTCGCGGCCGAGAAGCTGGCCGGCCACCGGCTCTGGAAGCGGGCGCGGGTGATCAAGGCCAACCCCGACTCGCCGCAGACCCACGCCCGGCGGATCGCCCTGGAAGAGGGCAAGACGATGATCATGGCGGTGCCGCGGCTACGCGACCCCCACCCCTTCCGGGTGCTCGACCCGAAGAAGCTCTCGAAAGCGGCGATGAAAGAGGCGGCGACGATCAAGGGGGCGCTGAAGCACGGCCGCGTCGTCGCCCTCGACGACCTGCCGGAGATCGACTTCGTCCTCAGCGGCTCGGTCGCGGTCAACCTGAGCGGCGCCAGGGTCGGCAAGGGCGGCGGCTACCACGACCTCGAGTACGGGATCCTCAGCGCCGCCGGCAAGATCGACGAGCACACGACGGTCGCCACCACCGTCCACCCGATCCAGATCCTCCGCCAGCACCTGATGGTCACCGACCACGACCTCCCCTGCGACCTGGTCGCGACCCCGCGCGCGGTGATCGAGATCGACCGCCAGCACCCGCGCCCGCGCGGCATCCTCTGGGACCACCTGCAACCGCCGCAGATTCGCGAGATCCCGGTGCTGGAAAGGATGGGCTATGCCTGAGCCCGAGCGCCAACCTCTGCCCGCCTTCCCCGGCACCGACTACGGCAACCCGGACCCGGAGTGGCTGAAGATCGATTGGCGACAGCACTTGCACCAGGTGGACCTGCCGGGCGCCGAGGCGGTCAACTACGTCGAGATCGGCGAGGGCGAGCCGATCGTCTTCATCCACGGGATCGCCGGCTGCTGGCGCAACTGGCTCGAAAACCTCCCCTACTTCGGCCGCACGCACCGGGCGATCGCGCTCGACCTCCCCGGCTTCGGCGACAGCCCGATGCCCTCCTGGGACATTTCGATGGCCAACTACGGCCGCCTGATCCACGACTTCTGCGAGCGACTCGGGATCGACCAGGTGGCGGCGCTGGTCGGCAACTCGATGGGCGGCTTCATCGGCACCGAGGCGGTGATCGAGGAGCCGGAGCGCTTCGAGCGCCTCATCCTCATCTCGGCCGCCGGCGTCAGCTTCGCTGACTGGGAGGGCAGGCCTTTCGAGGCCGCCGCCCGGCTCTTCGAGGCCGCGATTCCCTTCCTCAGCGGCGACCGGCGGATGTACTTCACGCGGCCGCTGGGGCGCAAGCTCGCCTTCGGCCGCCTCTTCCGCAACCCCAACAAGCTTCGGCCCGAGCTGCTGGCCGAGCAGGTACGGCCGGGCTTGCAGGCGCCGGGATTCTCCGACGCGCTGACGGCGATCTGGGGCTACGACACCCGTCAGCGGCTACCGGAGATCGAGATCCCGACGATGGTCGTCTGGGGCCTCAACGACAACATCGTCCCCGTCGAGGGCGCCCTCGGCTACCACCGCCTGATCCCCCACTCCCGCCTCGAGCTCTTCGAGCGCACCGGCCACCTGCCGATGCTCGAGCGCCCGCGACGGTTCAACCCCCTGCTCGACGAATTCATCGAGTCCTCGCAGCCGCTGCGCGCGGCCTCCGACACGGCAGTCGGCTGACGTTGGTGAACTTTCCACCGCCGAGGGTGGAAGACTCGCCAAGCGCTACGACGTAATGGCGCCTTCGGACGCCGAAGACACGGTCGCGGCGTACTTGGCCATGATGCCGCGCTCGTAGAGCGGCTCGGGCTGCTCGTACTCGGCGATCCGCTTCTCGATCTCATCATCGGAGAGGGCGACGTCGAGGCGGCGGTTGTCGATATCGACGGTGATCTCGTCGCCCTCGCGGATCGCCGCGATCGGGCCGCCTTTGGCGGCCTCCGGAGCGACGTGGCCGATCATCAGGCCGCGGGTGGCGCCGGAGAAGCGGCCGTCGGTGACCATCGCCACGCTCTCCCCCAGGCCCTCGCCAACGATCGCTGCGGTCACCTGCAGCATCTCCCGCATCCCCGGGCCGCCAACCGGCCCCTCGTTGCGGATGACGACGATGTCGCCGGCGTTGATCTGCTGGTCCTTGACCGCCCGGAAGCAGTCCTCTTCGCACTCGAAGACCCGCGCCGGACCGGTCTGCTGGCGCCGCTCGGTCCCGGCGACCTTGACCACCGAGCCTTCGGGAGCCAGATTGCCGCGCATGATCGCCAGCCCGCCTTCGGACTTCAGCGGGCTCTCGACGGCTCGCACTACTTCCTGGTCCGGGGCCTCGGTCGCCGCCGCGGCTTCCTCGCCGATCGTGCGGCCGGTGACGGTGATCGCCTCGCTGTGGAGGATCCCGGCTTTGGCCAGTCGCTTGAGGATCACCGGCACGCCGCCGGCGGCGTAGAGATCGGTGGCGACGAAGCGCCCGCCCGGCTTGAGGTCGGCGAAGAGCGGCGTCTGTCGCGAGATCCGCTCGAAGTCGTCCATCGTCAGCTCGATCTCGAGCTCGTGGGCGAGGGCGATCAGGTGGAGGACGCCGTTGGTCGAGCCGCCGGAGGCGCAGACGCAGGCAATCGCGTTTTCCAGCGCCTCGCGGGTGATGATCTTGCTCGGGCGGATGTCCTCGGCGAGGACGTTGATCACCAGCTCGCCGATTTTCTCGGCGACGGTGTCCTTGTCGTCGTCTTCGGCGGGGACCATCGCCGAGCCGCCGGCGCTGATCCCAAGCGCCTCGAAGGCGCAGGCCATCGTGTTGGCGGTGAACTGCCCGCCGCAAGCGCCGGCGCCGGGGCTTGCGACGCCCTCGAGCTCGTGCAGTTCCTCGTCAGTCATGTCGCCGGCGTTGTGGGCGCCGATCGCCTCGAAGATGTCGAGGATGGTGACGTCGCGGCCGTGCCAGTGACCGGGAGCGATCGAGCCGCCGTAGAGCAGCACCGAGGGCACGTCGAGCCGGGCCAGCGCCATCGCGCAGCCGGGGATCGTCTTGTCGCAGGCGCAGAGGGCGACGATCGCGTCGAACTGGTAGCCGCGGGCCATCAGCTCGATCGAGTCGGCGATCACCTCGCGGCTGACCAGGGAGGCCTTCATCCCCTGGGTCCCCATCGTGACGCCGTCGGAGACGGCGACGGTGTTGAACTCCATCGGCGTTCCGCCCGCCGCGCGAACGCCCTCTTTGACGTGCTCGGCCAGGGCCCGCAGGTGGAAGTTGCAGGGCATCGCCTCGGTCCAGGTGTTGGCGATCCCGACGGTCGGCCGGCTAAGTGCATCGTCGTCGAACCCGATCCCCTTCATGTAAGCGCGCGAGTGGGCGCGGTCGGGGCCATCGAAGACGACCGAAGAACGCGGGCGCGGAAGCTTGGTGGTCTGACCGTTGCTGCTCATGACGTCGAAATCTACTGAGCGCGCCCGGGCGACGTTTGGTCAGTTAGGCCGCCCATCACCGGCTCAACTCACCAGTAGCGAGACCGAAGACGTCGACCGGACCGGCGCCCGCGCCGATGCCGCGCAACCCGTCGCGCACGGCTTCGGAGGTGAGCTCACGCGCCCCCACCGCCGCTGCCAGAGGCGACCAGCCGAGCGCAAGGTAGGCGGCCAACGAAGAGGAATGCGTACAACCAGAGCCGTGAGCAGACCCATCCGGATGCCGCTCGCCCGGGATCTCGACGATCTCTCGACCGTCGTAGAAGACGTCGACCACCTCGTCACTGTGGCCGCCAGTGACGACCGCCGCGTCAGCGCCCAGGCCGACCAGCGCCCGTGCCAGATCCGCCTGCGGCGCCTCGTCCCCCAGGCCGGTCAACACGCGCGCCTCGGGAATGTTCGGCGTCACCACGCTCGCCAGCGGCAGCAGTCGGCCGGCCAGTGCCTCGCGCGCGCCGGGATCGAGCAGAGCGGAACCGCTCTCCGAGACCATCACCGGATCGATCACCACCGGCGGGTCGTTGCTCAGGACCGTGGTCAGGGCAGCCGCGACGCTCTCGATCGCTTCCGCGTTGCCGACCATCCCGATCTTCACCGCGTCGACACCGATGTCAGCTGCGACAGCGGCGATCTGCGCGTAGATCATCTCGCCGGAGACAGCCTCGACCGCATCCACCCCGACCGTGTTCTGCGCCGTGACCGCCGTGATCGCCGTCATCCCATGCACGCCCACCCGCGCGAACGCCTTCAGGTCGGCCTGGATCCCGGCGCCGCCGCCGGAGTCGGAGCCGGCGATCGAGAGAACAGCGGGGATGCGCTCGTCGGTCATAGATCCAGCCTAAAGAGAGGAGCCCCTCGGGGACGGCGCCAAAGTGCGCAGGTAGGTACCCAAGTTGGAGCAGGTCAGGTAGCCCAGCAGCTCCAGCCGCGAGAGCGCGGTGGCCGCGGCGGGGCCGGAGAGGCCGGTAGCGGAGGCGACGGCGTCGCAGGTCGCGTGGCCGGCCTCGACGGCGGCGAGGGCGGCTTCGAGGTCCGGCTCTATATCCGGGCGGACTGGTTCGAGCTTCTTGCGGCCGGGACCGAGGAGGGCGTCGAGGACGTCCTGGGCATCGCGAATGACGTGGGCCCCCGAGGCGAGCAGGGCGTTGGGGCCGGCGGAGGCGCGGGAGGTGACTGGGCCGGGCACGGCGCCGAGGTCGCGGCCGAGGTCCGCGGCCAGATCGGTGGTGATCAGGGAGCCGGAGCGGGTGGCGGCCTCGACCACCACGGTCATCCCGGCAAGGGCGGCCATGATCCGATTGCGGGCGGGAAAGGTCCAGCGCCACGGGGTCGCCCCCGGCGGGAACTCGGAAATCACCAACCCCCTTTCGCAGATGCGGCGCCAGAGGGAGCGGTGGCTGGCGGGGTAGGCGACGTCGGGGCCGCAGCCGAGCACGGCGATCGTGCGGCCGGCGTCGATCGCGCCGCGGTGGGCGCAGGCATCGATGCCGAAGGCGAGGCCGCTGACCACGACCATCCCGGCGGTCGCCAGCTCCCTTCCCAGTTCGCGGGCAATTTCGCGGCCGTAGGAGGTGGCGCGACGGGCGCCGACGATCGTCACCGTCCCGAACGGCTCGAGGCCCTCCAGCATCCTCGGGTCGCCACGGCCGATCAGCGCCCAGGGAGCATCGGCGGCATCGCGGAGCGAGTCCGGGTAGAGCTCGCCGTGGCGGCAGCAGGCCCAGCACTCCGCCAGCAGCAGCTCTTCCAGTAGCCGCTCCTCCGACATCGCTTCCACCCGACTCAGCATCTGCACCGTCACCTTGGGTGCGGCGACCTCGACAAGGTCCTGGTTCGAAAGCCGCAACAGTTCCGGCGAACGTTTCCCGACCTCGCCGGTCGCGATCTTCTCGATATACGGCCCAAGCGCGGCGAGCAGCCAAGAGCGACGTAGACAGTCCAGACAGGCGACAGGCTCAGACATGGTCGCGCCTCCGCATCTGCAGCGCCTGAGCCATCTGCTCCTCGCCGATCGCATCGGCTCCTTCGAGGTCGGCGATCGTCTGCGCCAGGCGCAACGCCCTGTCGTAGGCGCGACCGCTGAGGCGCTGGCGCGCGTAGAGGTCGGCGAGCAGCGTGGCCGCCTCCTGGCCCAGAGTGCAGCCGCGCGCCTCGCCCGGAGTCATCTCCGCGTTGCACCGCCCTGGCCCGAGTCGACGCTCCTGTCGCTCACGCGCCGCCCAGACCCGGTCTCGCACCGCTGCCGAAGACTCGCCGGGCACCCCGCCGATCTCCGCCGCGCTCGGCTGACGAACGGCCGCCAGAATGTCGATCCGGTCGGCAAGCGCCCCGCTCAGCTTGCCCTGGTAGCGCTGCACCTCGTAGGGAGCGCAGGAGCAATCGGGATCGGTCTCGCCGCGGCCGCACGGGCAGGGGTTGGCGGCCGCCACCAGCATGAACCTGCAGGGGAGACAGCGTTGCCCGCCGACGCGGGAGATCAGGACCTCGCCGCTCTCCAGCGGCGCCCGCAGCGCCTCCAGCGCATCCCGCCGGAACTCGCAAAGCTCGTCCAAAAATAGGACCCCTCGATGCGCAAGCGTCACCTCGCCGGCCCTCGGTGGCGCCCCGCCACCGACCAGCCCCGGTGCGCTGATCGTGTGGTGCGGGGCGCGGAAGGGTCGGCCGCCCGGCAAGCCGGAGCCGAGCCGGCCGCAGGCGCTGGCAACCCGCGCTACCTCCAACGCCTCTCCGACCGAAAGCGGCGGCAGGATCGAGGGCAGCCGGCTCGCCGCCAGCGACTTGCCGGCCCCCGGCGGTCCGATCATCAGGACCGAGTGACCTCCGGCGGCGGCTACCTCCAGCGCATGGCGCAGGTGCGGCTGGCCGCGCAGATCGGCAAGGTCTGGCGCTCCTGGCGGCGGATCGAGCTGGAGCGGCAGCGGCTGCGGGCACGGCGGGTCCCACTCACCAGTCACTAGCGCCGGCAGCTGCCCCAGCCCCTCCACCGGCACCACGCCGATGCCTTCGGCCAGCGCCGCCTCTGCCCCGTTCTCCGCCGGCAGGACGATCGCCTCCGCCCCGCTCTCCCGCGCCGCCTCGGCCATCGCCAGCGCCCCCTGCACCGGCCGGGTCGAGCCGTCGAGTGCCAACTCGCCCGCCAGCGCCACCCGTGCCAGCCCCTCCCACTCCAGTTGCTCGGAGGCGCTCAGCAACGCCGCCGCGATCGCCAGGTCCATCCCCGGCCCCGCCTTGCGCAGGCTCGCCGGCGCCAGGTTGACGACGATCCGCCGGAGCGGGAACTCGAAGCCGCAGTTGACCAGCGCCGCCCGCACCCGCTCGCGCGCCTCCCGCACCGCCGCGTCAGGCAGGCCGACGATCGTGAAGTTGGGCAGGCCGCGGTGGACGTCGACCTCGACCCGCACGGGGCGGGCGGAGATGCCGTCGAGCGTGAAGGTGCGGGCGGTGGCGAGCACGGAGGCGACGCTACGGAGCCAGGTCGCACGAGTGGCGCGCACAGTTCAACAATTCACGCGCGGCTTTCGCGCGAATGTGCGACGCCGCGGCTAATTCGGCCTCAAGGGGGCGAATCTCTCGCCCCGAGCCCTTAGAGCGGCATGACCGACAACCGCCGCCGCACCGGCCAAATCGCCGAGGACCTCGTCACCCAGCTCCTGATCGACCAGGACTGGGAGATCGTCGACCGCAACGCCCGCACCCGTTACGGCGAGCTCGACATCATCGCCCTTGACGGGCCCGTCCTCGTCTTCTTAGAGGTCAAGGGCGCTCGCGCCTGCACCCGCTTCGGCCCCGAGAAGCCGATCCTCTCGATCGACTTCACCAAGCAACGCCAGGTCCGACGCCTCGGCACCGCCTGGATGGCCGAAAACCGCGAGTTCCCACCCTTCGACGACATCCGCTTCGACGCCGTCGGCGTGACCCTCGACCGCGCAGGCCGCGCGCTCGAGATCGAGCACGTCAAAGGGGCGTTCTAGTCAGCCGAGCTCGAGCTGGCTGTACGCCACCGACTGAAACGAGCGGCGGTGGAGTGGCGAGATGCCGATTTCCTCGATCGCCTGGCGGTGCTCGGGGGTCGAGTAGCCGACGTGTTCGTCGAAGCCCCAGCCGGGGTGGCGCGGGGCGACATCGCGCATGTAGCGGTCGCGGGTGACCTTGGCGATGACGGAGGCGGCGGCGATCGCGGCGCTGGTCGCATCGCCCTTGACCACCCGCCGGTGCGGGACCTGACAGGCATGGAGGCGAAAGCCGTCGACGAGGCAGACCGCCTCCTTCTCTGGTGGGTAGAGCCGCTCCAGCGCCAGTGAGAGCGCTTCGACGTTGGTCACGTGGAGGCCGCGGCGGTCGATCCCGGCGGCGCAGCGGACGACGACGCTGACCCGGGCGGCCGCCCGCAGCACGCACGGGTACATCTCCAGCCGCTGGGTCTCGGTCATCTGCTTGGAGTCGTGCAGGCCGCTGAGGGCGCGGCGGTCGGAGTTCGAGAGGCTCTCGTAGTCGAGCAGCACCGCGGCGGCGACCAGCGGGCCGGCTAGGCAGCCACGGCCGGCCTCGTCGGCGCCGGCGACGTAGCGGCTGCCGAGGCCGCGATCGAAGGCGAAGAGGCGCCGGCTGCGGGCGAGCCGCCGGCGGTGGAACTTCCCCTTCGGGGGCTTAGAGGCCGCCGATTCGGTCTGGGGGCCAGTAGGTGGCAAAGGCCTCGCCGATGATCCAGTCGCGGGGGACGGGGCCCCAGAAACGGCTGTCGTCGCTGGCTCCACGGTTGTCGCCCATCATGAAGTACATGTCGGGTGGAATGGTGATCGGCTTCGACAGGTTGCACTGCGACCCGCTGCCGCAGGGGTTGATGTAGGGCTCGTCGGTCTTCTCGACGCCGTTGACGACCGGGTGGCCGTCTTTGACCGCGAGCGTGTCGCCGGGGCCGGCGACGATCCGCTTGATGAAGTTCTGGTCCGACTCGCCTGGGGTCGGTTTCCGGCAGGCTTCGTTCGGGCCGGGATGGACCCCGCATTCGGTGCCGTTGTCGGCGCCGGCCGGCGGATGGAAGACGACGACGTCGCCGATCTTCGGGTCGTTGAAGTGGTAGATGAAGCGGTTGACGAGGACGCGTTGACCGACGTCGAGGGTCGGCTCCATCGATTCAGAAGGGATCTGGTACGGCTTCACGATCCAGGCTTGAATCGCCAGTGCCAGCCCCAGGGCCAGCACAACGATGACGGCCAACTCGATGAGCCCGCCGCCTTTGGATTCCGGCTTCGGGATCAGGCGTTTCAGGCTGCCGAGTCCTCGTCGGAGTCGTCGGCTTTCGCCGGCTCCTCGTCCTCGGCTTGCTCAGATGCTGAAGTGTCCTCGGTCTCCCCGGCCTCGGGCGCCTCCGCGTCCGCCTCTGCCGCCGTCTCCTGCTCAGTCTCCGTCTCGGGCGCCGCCTCCGCTGCCTCAGCCTCAGCCTCCGGCGCTTTCTCCTCGGCCTCAGCCTCGGGAGCAGCCTCCTCGGCCTCGCCCTCGGGCTCAGCCACGGGCACGACCTCCTCCTGGCTCACGCCCTCGGCGTCTACCGCGGTGCTCTCGTCGGGAGCCGCCGCGGGCGCCGCGACGATGTCGTCGTCGATACCCCAGCGCCGCTCGGCGACGCGGGCGGCCTTGCCGACCCGGCCTCGCAGGTAATAGAGCTTGGCCCGCCGCACGTCCCCGCGCGCCGCGACCTCGAGTCTCTCGATCTTCGGCGAGTGCAGGGGGAACGTCCGCTCGACCCCGACACCGAAGGACTGTTTGCGCACGGTGAAGGTCTCCCGCACGCCGGAGCCCTGGCGACGCAGAACGATGCCCTCGAAGACCTGGATCCGTTTGCGGTTGCCCTCGACCACCTGGAAGTGGACGCGGACGCGGTCCCCCGGGTCGAATTTGGGAAGGCCCTGCTTCAGCTGGGCGCGCTCGATGCTGTCGATTACGGAGCTCATTGGGAAGTCTTTCTGACGAGAAAAAACCGCCGGACCCAGGTGCGGGAACCGCGCGGTCGCGGAATGGTAGCCCAAAGGGGCTAAGCGAGACCTGAAGAGTGCATCAAGGCTGCCTCTTTCTGTGGTGCTGGTCTTGGTGCTGGCCCCGCCGCTCGTACTCCTCCGCGCGCTGGCGGCTCTGCTCGAGGCGCCACTGGCGCACCTTCTCGTGGTCGCCGGAGAGCAACACGTCGGGAACCTCCCAGCCACGGTAGTTGGGCGGCCGGGTGAAGTGCGGGTACTCCGGCATCCCCTCCAGGGCCTGGCTGAACGACTCCTCGACCGCAGAGTCCTCGTGGCCGAGGGCACCCGGCAGCTTGCGCATCAGCACGTCGGCGACGACCATCGCCGGCAGCTCGCCCCCGGCAAGCACGTAGCGGCCGATCGAGAGCTCGTCGTCGGCGAGGTGCTGGTGGACACGGTCGTCGAAGCCCTCATAGCGGCCGCAGAGCAGGGCGACGTGGGGCTCGGCGACCAGTTCGTCGGCGATCGGATCGTCGAGGACCGGCCCGGTCGGCGAGAGCAGGACGATCCGCGGCCGCGGCCCCTCGCCGTAAGCGGCCTGCAGCGCCGCATCGACGACGTCGACCCGGAGGACCATCCCGGCGCCGCCACCGTAAGGGGAGTCGTCAACCTGGCCGGCGTTCAGCGGGGTGGAGTCGCGATAGTTGATGAACTCGAGCTCGTTCCCTTCGCGCAGCGCGTTTTGGACCGAGCGCTGGGACCGGAACCAGTCGAATGCCTCAGGGAAGAGAGTGAAGACGTCGAGGCGCACGCGGCGACTCTAGATGGTCGCCTGCGGCGCCTTAGTCGAGGATGTCGACGATGACCCGGCGGTCGATCCGCACCGCGGCGGCCTTGGCGATCGTCCGGATCGCGTTGGCGATGCGGCCGCCTTTGCCGATCACGCGGCCGAGGTCGCCCTCGGCAACGCTGATCTCGTAGACGAGGTCGCCGTCCTCTTCGAGCTCCTCGACCACGACCGCCTCCGGCTCCTCGACGAGGGCCTTGACCAGGAACTCCAGCAGCTCGGTCATCGCGCAGGCCCGGCTAGCTGCCGGAGGCTTTGATGCCCTTGGTGCGCAGCAGGGTCGCCACGGTCTCGGAGGGCTGGGCGCCGTGCTCGAGCCAGTGGCGCGCGCGCTCCTCGTCGATGTTGATCGTCGAGGGCTCGGTCTGCGGGTTGTACTGGCCGATCGTCTCGATCGTGCGCCCGTCACGCGGCGAGCGTTTGTCGGCGACGACGATGCGCCAGATCGGGTTCTTCTTCGAACCCACGCGTCTAAGTCTGATTCGGACTGCCATAGCGGCGCAGGAGGTTACAGACCCAGATCAGTCGGCGCGTCCTCCGCTTCGCGCCCGGGCGCGCCTAGTAGTCACCGACGGCGGATCTTCGGGCGCGGGGCGCGCTGGTCGCCGCCCGCCAGCTTGGCCATCTGCTGGGGCGTCGGCATCCGCCCGTTGACCATCGCTTTCATCATCACTTTCATCTGGTCGAACTGCTTGACCAGGTTGTTCACCTGGGTGACCTTGGTGCCCGAGCCGGCGGCGATCCGTTTGCGCCGCGAGCCGTTGATGATCCCGGGGTTGGCTCGCTCGCGTGGGGTCATCGAGAGGATGATCGCCTCGACCCGGTCGAGCTCGCGCTCGTCGACGTCGGCGTTCTTGAGCTGCTTCATCGCCCCCATCCCGGGGAGCATCCCGATGATCCCGCTCAGCGGGCCCATTTTGCGAACCTGCTTCATCTGCTTGAGGAAGTCCTCGAGCGTGAACTGGTCGCGCTTCATTTTCTCCTGCAGCGCCTCGGCTTCGTCCTCGTCGACCTGTTGCTCGGCTCGCTCGATCAGGCTCAAGACGTCGCCCATCCCGAGAATCCGCTGGGCCATGCGGTCGGGGTGGAACTTGTCGAAGTCCGCGATCTTCTCGCCGGTCGAGGCGAAGAGGATCGGCTTGCCGGTCACCGCTTTCACCGAGAGCGCGGCGCCGCCGCGGGCGTCGCCGTCGAGCTTGGTCATCACGACGCCGTCGAACTCGGCCACCTCGGCGAAGGATTCGGCGACGCCGACGGCGTCCTGACCGGTCATCGCGTCGACGACGAGGAGGACGTCGTGGGGGCGCGTCTGCTTGCGGATCTTGGCCAGCTCGGCCATCAGGCCCTGGTCGATGTGGAGGCGGCCGGCGGTGTCGATGACGAGGACGTCGCGGCGCTCGGAGCGGGCTTCGTCGAGCGCCCAGGTGGCGATCTCGACCGGGTCGGCTTCGGTCCCTCGGGAGTAGACGTGCGCGCCGGCGCGCTCCCCCATCGTCACCAGCTGCTCGACCGCGGCCGGGCGGTAGACGTCGCAGGCGGCGAGGGCGACGTCTTTGCCCTGCTTCTTGAAGTACTGGGCGAGCTTGGCGCAGGCGGTCGTCTTGCCGGAGCCCTGCAGGCCCGCCATCAGGATCACGGTCGGGCCGCTGGGGGCCATCGCCAGCTCCGAGCCGGTGCCGCCCATCAGCGAGGCCAGCTCCTCGTTGACGATCTTCACCACCTGCTGACCCGGGTCGAGGCTCGACATCACGTCCTCGCCGAGACAGCGTTCTTTCAGCGTCTTCGTGAAGGCTTTGACGACTTTGAAGTTGACGTCGGCCTCGAGCAGCGCCAGCCGGATCTCCCGCATCGCCGAATCGACGTCTGACTCGCTGAGTTTCCCCCGCGAGCGAACGTCAGAGAGGGTCGACTGCAGGCGTTCGGAGAGCTGGTCGAACATGTCCGAGCAGGTTACGGGACGCGGGAAGCCCTACTCCGCCAGCAGGGCTTTGGCGTAATCGCCAGGGTCGAACGGGCGTAGGTCCTCGAGGGTCTCCCCGACGCCGATCAGCTTCACCGGGATGCCGAGGTCGGAGGCGATCGCCAGGGCGATGCCGCCGCGGGCGGTGCCGTCGAGCTTGGTGAGGACTACGCCATCGACGTCGACGGATTCGGAGAAGACTTTGGCCTGGCGGAGACCGTTCTGGCCGGTGGTGGCGTCGATCGAGATCAGGGTCTCGTGCGGAGCCTCGGGGATCTGCTTCTGGATCACCCGGCGGACCTTCGCCAGCTCGTCCATCAGGTTGTTCTGGGTGTGGAGGCGGCCGGCGGTGTCGACGATGACGACGTCGGCGCCGCGGGTGCGGGCGGCATTGATCGCGTCGTAGGCGACGGCGCCGGGATCGGAATCCGCCTCGCCGCGAACCAGCTCGGCGCCCGCGCGCTCGGCCCAGGTTTCGAGCTGCTCGGCGGCGGCGGCGCGGTAGGTGTCGGCGGCGGCGAGGATTACGCTCAGCCCCATCTCCTTGCTCAGGTGCCAGGCGATCTTGCCGATCGTCGTCGTCTTGCCGGTGCCGTTGACCCCGACCATCATCAGGATCGCTGGCTCGGCTGAGAGGTCGATTGGGGCGCGGCCGGTCGAGGCGACCTCGGCGAGGATCTCGATCAGGCGGTCGCGGACGGCGATCCCGTCCATCGGCACGGCGCCGGACTCGACCTCCTGCTCCAAGCGCTCGACCACCGCGGCCGTGGTGGGCGCGCCGACGTCGGCGAGGATCAGCGCCTCCTCCAGCAGCTCCCAGGTCTCATCGTCGATTTTGTCGAAGACGCTGGCGCTGATCTCCTCCTGCAGCGCCTGGCGGCTTTTCGAGAGGCTCTCGCGCAGGCGCTTGAAGACGCCGCGCCGCTGCTCCGGCGCCTCTTCCTCAGCGGTAGCGACCCCCCCGGGGCTCCGCGTCCCGAGGTCGACGATCTCCTGCCAGGTCGTAGCCATTGCGGAAAGGTACCCGGCGAAGCGATTCCGATATCGGGGCCCTTATAGGGGACCTAAGTTCGGAGTGGCTTACGCCACAGCGGAAAGGCCCGGGGCTTCGCCCTCGTCCTCGGCGTCTTCGGCTACTTCGCGCGGCAGGCGCTTCGAAAGGACCTTCGTGACGCCGTCGCCGCCCATCGAGACTCCGTAGAGGACGTCGGCGGCGTCCATCGTCCGTTTCTGGTGGGTGACGATGACGAACTGGGCGCGGTCGGAGAAGCGGCGGATCAGCTGCAGGAAGCGGTCGATGTTGGCGTCGTCGAGGGCGGCCTCGACCTCGTCGAGGATGTAGAAGGGGCACGGTCGGGCGAGGAAGACGGCGAAGACGAAGGCGAGGGCGACCAGGGACTTCTCGCCGCCGGAGAGCAATGAGAGCTTCCGCGTCGACTTGCCGGCCGGAGTGACCTCGATCTCGACCCCGAGCTCGTCGCGCTGCTCTTCCTCCTCCTCGGGCTCCGGCTCGGGTTCGGCGTCGGTCGGCGCCTCCTGCTCGCCCGCCGGGCGCTCTTCGTCGCGGAGCGGCCGCAGGCTGACCCGGCGCAAGCGGCCGCGCCCGCCCGGGAAGAGGTGCTCGACCATCTCCTCGAAGTTTTTGGCGGTCGCCTCGAAGGTCTCCTCGAAAGCCCGCTCGATCTCCTCGTCGATGTCGCGGATCAGCGACTCCAGCTCCCGCATCGAGCGCTCGATGTCCTCGCGCTGCGCCTGCAGGGCCTCGACGTGCTCGCGCGCCTCGTCGTACTCCTGCTCGGCGAGCGGGTTGACCGGGCCGATCCGGGCCCGCCGCCGCTCCAGCCGTTCGAGCTTGCGGTCGATCTCGGCCCGGGCCTCGTCGGTCAGCGCCTTCTCGGCGGGCGGGATCTCCTCCCCGAGCCGCTCGGCGATCGAGGCCAGCTCGCGCTCTGCCTCGGCCCGTCGATCGCCGAGGTGGGCGGCCTCGACCTCGGCCCGGGTCAGCTCGTCGGAAGTCTTCTTCATCTCCGCCTGCAGCTCGAACTCCTGCTGCGAGCAGGACTTGAGTTCCGCGGCGATCTCGTCGCCGTCGTCCTGGCCGCCGACGACCTTCTGCTCGACCCGCTCGACCCGACCGCGGATCGCCGCGCCGGCGCCTTCGGCCGCCTTCAGCGCGCTGCGCACGTCGTCGAGCAGCGCCTCACCGGCCGCCAGCCGTGCCCGCATCGCCTCGCGGTGACGCTCGCCGAGCAGGCCCTCGGCCCGTTTGGCATGGCGAGACGCCCGCTCGGCCCCGGCGCGGACGTCGCCCAGGGCGGCCTCGCGCGCCGCCTCGGCCGCGTCGGAGGAGCGGGCGACGCCCAGTCCCTCGCCCGCGGCCCGCAGGCCGGCGTCGATCTCCCCCAGCTCCTCTTCGAGCTTCCGTGCCCGCTCGCCTGGCGCACTGCCAGGGCCGACGTCGAGGGTCAGCGGCCCCAGCTCGGCCCGCAGCTTCTCCAGGCCCGCCTCCACCTCCGCCTCGCGGCTGGAGAGGTTGGCCACCCGGACCGCGACCCGCTCCTGGTCGCCGCGCAGCTTCGTCAGCAGGCCCCAGGCCTGGGTCCGCTCACGGTCGCGAGCGGCGAAGCGCTCCTCGGCGGCCGAGCGGCGCTGGGAGACCTCGCTCAGCTGCGCCTCGAGCTGCTCGCGGATGCCCCGCGCCTTCTTCGCCGCCTCTTCGGCGGCGGCGGCGCGGTCGGCGCCAAAGCGCAGCTCCTCGGAGACCAGCTGCGCCCGCAGCCCCAGCTCCTCGCGCTCGATCCGCGCCCCCAGCTCGGCCGCCTGCGCCTGGCGCTTCAGCGGCCGCAGCCGCGCCCGCGCCTCGCGCTCGACGTCAAGCGCCCGGTCGAGGTTGTCGCGGGCGCTGCGCAGCTTCAGCTCGGCCCGGCGCCGCCGTTTGCGGTGCTTGCCGAGGCCGGCGGCCTCCTCGATCAGCAGCCGCCGCTCGCGCGGCTTCGAGTGGATGATCGTCTCCACCCGCCCCTGGCTGATCACCGAGTGCATCTCGCGGCCGAGGTTGGTGTCGGAGAGGACGTCGGTGACGTCGGCGAGGCGGCAGCGGGCGCCGTTCAGCCGGTAGCCGCTGTCGCCGGAGCGGTCGAGCCGGCGCTCGACGGCGATCTCGGAGAACTCGCTGGCGGCGCGCCCGTCGGAGTTGTCGATCGTCACCTCTACCTCGGCGGCGCGGCGCTGGCCGATTCCCTTGCCGCCGGCGGAGATCACGTCCTGCATCGAGGCGCCGCGGATCGCGCCGGGGCTCTGCTCGCCAAGTGCCCAGAGCACCGCGTCGGTGATGTTGCTCTTGCCGGAGCCGTTGGGGCCGACGATGACGCTGACGCCGGGTGAGAACTCCAGCGTCGTCCGCTCCGGGAAGGACTTGAACCCCTTCATCGAGATCGACCTCAGATACATCCGCGCGCTCCTTGCATCCCCGGAAGGCTCCCGCCCGGCTCGGACGCAATGGCGGGGCGATTAACCCCCAAGATGCGCCAAAGCCTCCTCGGCCGCAACCTGCTCAGCCGCCTTCTTGCTCCGACCCTTCCCCGTCCCGACCTGCTCCTCCTCGACGATCGCGGCCACCTCGAAGGTTCGCCGGTGCGGGGGCCCAGTCGCCGCGACCACCTCGTAGGTTACGCGCGCCCCGCGCCGGGCGAGCATCTCCTGCAGCGCCGACTTGAAGTCCATCCGGGTCTCGGAGGCGAGCTCGATCCGCGGCTCGAAGGCCTCGGCGACCGCCGCGGCCGTCCGCTCGAAGCCGAAAGCGATGTAACAGGCGCCGATCAGCGCCTCGGTCGCCTCCGGCAACGGCCGGCCGCCTTCGAGCAGGATCTCGGCCGGGATCGCGCCGACGAAGTCCTCCGGCTCGTTCGCCCGCAGCATCTCCGGCACCCCCAGCTGCAGGCCGATGTCGGCGCAGGAGACGCCGCTGACCGCCTGGTTGTGGACCTTGGTCAGCCCGCCCGCCGCCAGCTTCTCGAAGCCCTCGTAGACGTGGGTGGCGACGGCGAGGCCGAGGACGCTGTCGCCGAGGAAGGCGAGCCGCTCGAAGGAGTCGACCCGGCGCTCGGTCCAGGAGGAGTGGGTCAGCGCCTGGCAGCGCAGGTCTTCGGGGAGCTCGGCGATCAAGGCCGAGAGGGCGGCAACCGCTGAGTCCTGCTCCGCCGCCAAGGGCTCAGGCCGGCGCGTGCTCGACGACGAAGCCGACGGCGTCGCCGACCGTCTTGATGTGGGTCGCCTGCTCCTCGCTGACGCTGACCCCGTAGCGGTCCTCGAGCTCCATCACCAGCTCGTAGAGGTCGAGCGAGTCGGCGTCGAGGTCCTCCTTGAAGCGGGTCCCCTCGTCGATCCGCCCGACGTCGACTTCGAGCTCCTCGGCGAGGTGCTCGCGCACCAGGGTGAGGACTTCGTCGCGGTTCATCTAGGTGAATTGTCTATCACGAGCGCTCCGCGTCACCCTCGGCGGCGAGCGCGGCGCGGCCCGCCCCGCCCTGGGCGAGCAGCGCGGCGGTGCGGCCGACGGCGTCGACCTCGGCGCAGCGGGCGGCGAGACGGACGGCGTTGGCGATCCCCTCCGGGCCGGAGCTGCCGTGGCCGACAACGGCGATCCCCCGCAGACCGAGCAGGATCGCGCCGCCGGTGGTGTCCGGGTGCAGCTCGCGCCGCAGCCCGTTCAAGGCCGGTTTCAGCAGCAGGCCGCCGACTGCGGCCATCGGGTTCGAGCGGGCGGCGTCGCCGACCGCTCCGCCGACGACCTTCGCCGTCCCCTCGAGCAGCTTCAGCGAGATGTTGCCGGTGAAGCCGTCGGTGACGACGACGTCGACGGTGGCGGCGGGCAGGTCGCGCCCCTCGACGTTGCCGGCGAAGCGGATCCCCGGCGCCTGGCTGAGCAGGCGGTGGGCCTCGACGACCTCCTCGCGACCCTTGCCCGCCTCCTCGCCAACCGTCAGCAGCCCGACCGAGGGATCGCGGACGTCGAGGACGGCGGCGCTGAAGGCGGCGCCGAGGAAGGCGAACTGGACCAGGTGCTGAGCGCGGACCTCGACGTTGGCGCCGACGTCGAGGAAGAGGACCGGTTTGCCGGGAACGGGGACCTGGACTGCCAGCGCGGGCCGCTGCACGCCCTTGAGACGGCGCAGGCCGAAGGTGGCGGCGGCCATCGTCGCCCCGGTCGAGCCGCAGCTGACCAGGGCGGCGGAGTTGCCCTCGGCGACGTCGCGGGCGGCGCGGACGACCGAGGCCTCCTTCTTCGCGCGGACGGCGGGGACCGGGTCCTCGTCGTTGCCGATCGCCTCGGTGGTGTCGACGACCTCGACCCCCTCGGCGTCGCCGAGTCCGAGCGCCCGCTGCGGGCCGAAGACGCGGACGCCGATCCCGTCGGCCGCGGCCAGCCGCGCACCCTGCGCGAGGACGTCGAACCCCAGCTCGGCCCCGAATCCGTCGAGGGCGACGGTCACCGCGCGCCCGGGCGCCACGATCTACTCGTGGGTGTGGGGCGCCGTCGGATCGGCGATCCGCTGCGCGACGACCTCGCGGCCGGCGTAGGTGCCGCAGGTCGGGCAGACGCGATGCGGGAGGCGCGGGCTGTGGCAGCGCGGGCAGCTGTTCAGGTTCGGCTGTCCGGCTTTGTGCTGGGCGCGCCGCTTGTCGCGGCGGGCGCTGGAAGTTCTCTTCTTCGGTACGGCCATCGGTCGCGGGATGGTACAGGGCTCGGGCCTCAGTAGACCGCCCGCACCACCGCCAGGTCGTCCGCTTGCCAGGCGATCTCGCCCCCCGACCACTCAGCGAGGTCGGCCGCGGCCTCGGGAAAGTCGTAGCCCTCGTCGATCGGCGCCACCTGCGTCTCGGCCTTGACGATGTCGCCGATCACGAAGGAGCGGGCCTGTTCGCGGACCTGGCGGAAGAGGTTCTGCTTCTGCTCGGCGCGCAGGTGGTGGATCGAGAGGACGCCGATCACCAGGTCCCAGGGGCCCTCGGGCAGCGGGTCCTCCATCCGCGCCAGCTGCACGTCGTCGTAGTTCTCGCGCGCCCGGAAGACCATGTCGGCGCTGGCGTCGAGGCCGATCACCCAGGCCTCCGGGTAGGCCTCGATCAGGCGCTTCGTCGTTTCCCCCGTGCCCATCCCCAGCTCCAGCACCCGCTCGGGCGGGAACGGGATCGCCGCGATCGCCTGCTCCTGCAGCTCGTCGTAGCGCGGGACCTCGGAGCGGATCAGCTCCGAGTAGGTGTCGGGTTTCCAGTGGAATCGGGCCATCTCGTAACCTCGGTCGGAGCGGTCCATCGTAAGTCCCCGACCCAGCGGAGGTGCCGAAGTGGCTGATCAGCCGATGACGATCGTCGATCTATCGCGCCTCTCGCTGGCCCACGGCGAGGGCAAGCGGCTGGAAGTGCCGGTCGCCCTGGAGCCCTTCGAGCTGGCCGGGCAGACCTACAAGCCCGAGCCCTGGGCGCCGGTCGTGCGGCTCGAGGTCTCCCGCCCCAGCAACGGCTTCGCCTTCCGGCTCAACTTCCCGGTCCACCTGGAGGGGCCCTGCATGCGCTGCCTCGAGCCGGGGCAGCTCGACCTCGAGGTCGAGGCGCGCGAGGTCGACCAGGCCGGGACCGACGATCCCGAACTGCGCAGCCCCTACGTCGATGAAGACGAGCTCGACATCGGCCGCTGGGCCCACGACGCGACCATCCTCGCCCTTCCGACCCGGATCCTCTGCCGCCCCGACTGCGCCGGCCTCTGCCCCATCTGCGGCGAGAGCCTCAACGACAACCCGCACGAGCACGAGGCGGCCACCGACCCGCGTTGGTCGGCGCTGAAGGACTTGAAGCTCGAGTAGTGGCGCTTTAGTGGCCTATATGGCCACTAAGTCGACAGGCCCTACGGCTGCTGGTCGAGCTCGGGCTGCGGCTGGTCCTCCTCGCGACCGGCGAGGCGGTCGCGGCCGCGCTGGACGGCGGCGAGGAACTTCTGCAGGTTCACTTCGAGAGTGTTGAGGATCTCGTCGGCGTAGTCCTCGGCGCCGAGGCGGATTTCGCGCTCGCGGGTGCGGGCGTCCTCGACGATCTCGTCGGCGGCGCGCTCGGCCTGCTTGGTGACCTCCTCGTCGGAGATCAGGCGGGCCTGCTGCTCGCGGGCCTCGCGGACGATCCGCTCCGCCTCGCGTTTGGCCTCCGCCAGCATCTCCTGGCGCTCCTTGACGATCCACCGCGCCTGCTTGATCTCCTCGGGGATCGTCGCGCGCATCTGATCGAGGAGGTCATAGATCTCCTCTCGATCCACGCGCACCTGATCCGTCAGGGGGACGGGACGGGCGTTGTGGACGACGTCGTCCAGCTTGTCAATGAGGACCAGTACGTCCATTTTCAGGTCGTAAGCCTACGTGTATGCGGGGGTTTTGGTGTGGATGGGTTGCAATTCGCCGTTTTTTGCAAGGCGGCGCCCACTTGGACTGACTGGTCTTCCACAGCCTACCTGTCGCTCAGGCGGTCAGCCAGCGCGGCGGCAACGGGCGCTGGGACGAGGTCGGAAACGTCGCCCTTGAAGGTGGCCATCTCCTTGACCCCGGTGGACGAGAGGAAGCTGTACTGGGCCGAGGCGATCACGTAGATGCTCTCGATCCCCGGGTCGAGCTTGCGGTTGAGCTGGGCCATCTCGAACTCGTACTCGAAGTCGGAGATCGCCCGCATCCCCTTGACGATCGCCTTCGCCCCGTTCTCACGGGCGAACTCGACGAGCAGGTTGGCGAAGATCTGCACCTCGACGTTGGCGAGGTCGGCGGTCGCCTCCTCGATGAAGGCCTTGCGCTCCTCGGCGGTGAAGAGCGTCTTCTGCTTGCGGATCGGGTTGTTGACGACCCCGACCACGACTCGGTCGAAGACCCGCGAGGTGCGGGTGATGATGTCGAGGTGGCCGTTGGTGACCGGGTCGTAGCTGCCCGGGCAGACGACCGTGCCGTTGCGCTCGCTCATTCGGCGGCTCCGTAGATGGTGACGTCGGCGGCGCCGTAGCGGCGCTGGCGCAGCGGCTCCAGCGACTCGATCCGCAGTGGCCGGCGGGCACCGCTCTCGACGACGGCGCGGCCGTCGGCGGCGAGCAGGCGCGGCAGGTGGTTTTCCAGGGTCTCGGTCACGCGGTCGGCGAGTCTATACGGGGCGTCTACGAAGACGAGATCGAACTTTCCCGCTGCATCGGCGACTGAAACCCGGCTCAGCCAACGCTCTGCGTCGCTCCTCACCAGCTCGGTCCGGTCAGCGAGTCCAAGCCGCTGCACGTTGCCGAGGGCGGGCCGGGTGTCCTGGTCGACGAGGACGGCGTGCGCGGCGCCGCGGGAGAGCGCCTCGATCGCCAGGGCGCCGGTGCCGCAGTAGAGGTCGAGGACCCGGGCGCCGACGACCCGCTCGCCGAGGGCAGAGAAGATCGCCTCGCGGACCCGGTCGGAGGTCGGCCGCACCTTCCACCCTCGGGGCGCGACCAGGCGCTGCCCTTTCAGCTCTCCCGCGATTACGCGCACCGATAGAACCTAGAGCGGGATCGGATCGGCGGCGCCGGTGCCGAAGCGGCGATGGGCGGCGTCGAGGAGCGGGCCGAGGGCGGGATCGGAGAGGGAGCCGTGCTCCCGCAGCAGGGCCAGCACCTCCTGGCGCGCCTCCAGCAGCAACGGCCCGTCCTCCGGGAGCTTGGCGACGGCGAAGCGCGGCAGGCCGCTCTGGCGGGTGCCGAGGATCTCCCCCTCCCCCCGCAGTTGCAGGTCGACCTCGGCGAGCTGAAAGCCATCGCCCGTCTTGGCAACTGCTCCCAATCGCTTCTGCGCCAGCTCCCCAGCCTCTTCGGCGAACAGCAAGCACTGGCTCGGGTGCTCGCCGCGGCCGACCCGGCCGCGCAGCTGATGCAGCTGGGAGACCCCGAAGCGCTCGGCCCCCTCGATCACCATCACGGTCGCGTTGGGGACGTCGATCCCGACCTCGATCACCGTGGTCGAGACGAGGACGTCGGTCTCCTGCGCGGCGAAGGCGCGCATCGCCTCGTTCTTGTCGTTGGAGTGCATCTGACCGTGGAGGAGGCCGACCCGGAACTCGCGCAGCTCGCCCTTGCGCAACCGCTCGGCCTCGACCGCCGCGGCTTTGCCGGCGACTTTCTCCGACTCGCCGACCAGCGGGCAGACGACGAACGCCTGGCGTCCCTCGCGCAGTTGCTTGCGCAGGAACTCGAACGCTTCGCCTCGCTGCTCCTCGGAGACGAGATGGGTAGAGACGGGCTGGCGGCCGGCCGGGAGCTCGTGCAGCGCGGTCGTGTCGAGGTCGCCGTAGGCGGTCAGGGAGAGGGTGCGCGGGATCGGCGTCGCGGTCATGTGGAGGACGTGCGGCGCCATCCCCTCCACCCCCTTCTCGTCGAGGGCGCGTCGCTGGCCGACGCCGAAGCGGTGCTGCTCGTCGACGACGACGAGCCCGAGGCGGGCGAACTGGACGGCCGGCTCGATCAGCGCGTGGGTGCCCAAGATCAGTGCCAACTCGCCACTGGCGAGTTGGTTCAGGGCGCGGCGGCGGCTCGCGGCCGGGGTCGCTCCGGTCAAGAGCGCGAAGGGGATCGCCTCTTCGGCCAGCAGCTTGCCGAGGGTGATCGCGTGCTGCTCGGCCAGCGTCTCGGTCGGCGCCATCAGCGCCGCCTGGTAGCCGGCTTCGCGCGCCCGCAGCATCGAGTAGAGCGCGACGACGGTCTTGCCCGAGCCTACCTCGCCCATCAGCAGCCGCTGCATCGGCTCGCCGGAATCGAGGTCGCCCTCGATCTCGTCGAAGGCCTTGAGCTGGTCGCCCGTCGGCTCGAACGGCAGCGACTCGAGCCAGCGGCCGACGAGCTCGCCGGGCTTGCCGAAGCGGGGGGCGGGGCGGGCCGTGCGGTGGGTTCGCTTGCGGGTTGCGAGCAGTGCTTGGTGGAGGAACAGCTCTTCGAAGCCGAGGCGTTTGCGGGCCTCGTCGACTTCCTCGACCGCCTCGGGGAAGTGGACGACGCGGAGGGCGTCGCCGAGGCCGGAAAGGCCGCGGCGGGCACGCATCTCGCTCGGTAATCCCTCGATTGCGTTCGGGGCAAGCGCGACTGCTTGGGAGACCCAGTCGCGGATCTGCTGAGGACGGATGGCCTCGGTGGCTCCGTGGACAGGGACCATGGCCTCTGGCTGCGGGCCCTGACGAGGGCTGTTCGGGGGCCCCTGCGCTAAATGCTCGGGGTCCCCGGCGCCCTCGCCACCCGCAGAAGCTGCGTCGCCGAGGAGCTCCCATTCGCGAACGGCGAAGCCTTTGCCGGAGTATTTGCCGGTGAGCAGGAGGGCGGTCCCAGGGGTCAGCTTCGAAGCCACCCAGGGCTGGTTGAACCAGGTCGCTCTTACGTGGCCTGACCCATCACCGACTTTGACGCTGACCATGCGGAGGCGGCCTTTGCGGAAGGGGCGGGGCTGAGCGCCCTGCACTTCGACCGAGACGGTGGCCGTCTCCCCGGGCTGGAGATCTCCCAGCTGGCGGATGCGCAAGTCGCGGTGGCGGCGCGGGATGTGGAAGAGGAGGTCGCCGATGGTTCGTAGGCCGGCGGCAGCTGCCGCTTCGGCGGTTTTGGGGCCGACGCCCTTGAGGGCGCCCAGGCCCTGGTCGAGGACGCTCGGGCGGGGCCAGTGGACGGGGGCGTCGAGGAGCTCGGCGCGGGTCAGCTCGCGCTCGCCGGCGAAGGAGCGGGTTACTGGGCGGCCAGGAGCCACCACCAGCTCGGCTGTCCCCCCTCGTGGGTTTCGACCTCGACGCCTTCGGGTGCGTGGACGTCGATCTCCTCGAGCGGGATCGGGGCGCCGTCGCCGGCGATCACGGTGAGGATCTCGGCATCGGCGGCGAGGCGCTGCAGGGTCCCGTCGAGGGTCGAGCCGGCGCCGCCCCAGGCGACGATCTCGCCGTCGACGAAGCCGACCGCGTCGCCCTTCTTGAACCGGCCCTGGGCGTCGTCGCGGGCCGCCGGGGCGACGCCGCCGATCGCCACCTCCTCGATTGCCTCGCCGAGGCGCTCGGCGTTCTCCGCCAGCGGCGCCTCCGGGTCGAGCTCGACCAGGGCCAGCAGGCTCGCCTGCTGCGATGTCGCGGGGACGACCCGGGCCGGCTTGTCGGAGAGCTCGCAGGCGCGCTCGGCGGCCATGATCACGTTCGAGGAGCTGGGCAGGACGAGGACTTCTTCGGAGGGGACGCTGTGGATCCCGGCGAGGAGCTCGTAGGTCGACGGGTTGAGGGTCTCGCCGCCGGGGACGACGTGGGCGCCGAGCTCGCCGAAGAGCCGCTGGAGGCCGTCGCCGGCGGCGACGGCGACGACGCCGGTGCGACCGCCGGCGCCGAGGCGGGCGTCGCGTTCGGCCATCTGCTCGCGCATGTCGGCGACGTCGAGGTTGGTCACCTCGCCCACCCCGTCGAACACCTCGGTCGCCTTTTCCGGCTCGTCGGTGTGGATATGGACCTTGAGGGTGACGTCGTCACCGACGACGAGGACCGAGTCGCCGAGCTTCTCCAGCCGCGGCAGGTAGCTGCGGTCATGCAGGCCCTTGCCGGAGACGATGAAGTTGGTGCAGTAGCGGTAGCGGCTGTCCTCATGGTGGGGCAGGCTGCGGCGCGGCGGCTCGTGGTGGGCGACCTCCGGCAGCGCGCCGCCGTCCCCGCGCAAGCCGGCGACGACGCCGGCGAGGATGAGGACGAGGCCGTGGCCGCCGGCGTCGACGACGCCGGATTCGCGCAAGACCTCGAGCTGCTCGGGGGTGCGGGCGACGGCGCGCTCGCCGTCGGCGATCGCTTTCTCCAGGACCTGGGCGAGGACGGCGTCCTGCTCCTCGTCGGTGACCTGGCGGTCGAAGCGGGTTTTCTCGCGCTCGAGGTGGGCGAGCTGGCGGGAGAGCGAGTGCGCCATCTCGCGGAAGACGGTCAGCATCGTCCCCTCGGCCGGCTCGCGGACCGAGTCGTAGGCGGCGTCGGCGGCCTTCGCGAAGGCTGCGGCGACCAGGGTCGGGTCGACCAGCTCGCCGGGGCGGCTGGCGAGCTCCTCGGCGGCGCCGCGGACGATCTGGCTCAAGATCACGCCGGAGTTGCCGCGCGCCCCCATCAGCGCCGCCCGCGCCAGTGCCTGCACCAGCTCGGTGCGACCGACCTCGTCGACCGACTGGCCGTCGAGACGGTCGAGCTCTTCCATCACCGCACGCAGGGTCATCGCCATGTTGTCCCCGGTGTCGCCGTCGGCGACCGGGAAGACGTTGAGGTCGTTGACCTCCTGGCGGCGAGCCTCCAGCGAGGCGTAGGCAGAGGTGATTACCCGTCGGAACCGGGCGATCGAGGGGTCGGGCATCGGTTGAAATCTATTCCCCGAGCGCGACGGGAACACATTCCCGCCGTGGGCGTGAGGACGTTCACACGCGACCGCCTCTGCCATTGGTACGGTGCCCGCGCCAATGAGACGATTTGCAAGTTGGACCACCAGTCATCGCAAGACGGTCATCTTCAGTTGGATTGTCGGCCTGATCGTCGTCGGCATGATCGCCGGCTCGGCCGGCTCCGACTTCAGTGAAGACTTCAGCCTGCCCGCCTCCGATTCCAAGGAGGCGCTCGACCTGCTGGAACAGAAGTTCCCGGCGCAGTCGGGCGAAGCAGCCCAGATCGTCTTCAAGTCCGACCAGGGAGTCGAGACGCCTGCCGTCGAGCAGAAGATGCAGGCGGTCTTCGCGAAGGTCGAAAAGTTCCCCCACGTCAGCGAAGTCGCCAGCCCGTACGCCAAGGGCGGCGGCGCGGCGGCGATCAGCGAAGACGGCAAGATCGCTTACGCGACGGTCCAGTTCGACGCGATCAACAGCGACATCGACAAGGACAAGACCGACGAAATCATCTCGATTGCCCAGGGAGCGTCGGGCGACGGTCTCCAGGTGGAGCTCGGTGGGCAGCCGATCGCGGAAGCGACCGAAGAAGAAGGCGAAGACTCGTCCTTCATGATCGGCCTGCTCGCGGCCGTCGTCGTCCTCCTCATCACCTTCGGCTCCGTCGTCGCGATGGGGCTGCCGATCATCACCGCCCTGCTCGCCCTCGGCGTGGGCGTCGGCGTCATCACGCTCGGCACCCACGTCTTCCCCACCGCGAATTTCGCGCCCTTTCTCGCGCTGATGATCGGCCTCGGCGTCGGGGTCGACTACGCGCTCTTCATCCTCACTCGCTTCCGCAGCGGCCTCGACGAGGGATTGGAGCCGAGGGAGGCGGCGATCACCGCCGTCGACACCGCCGGTCGCGCAGTGCTTTTCGCCGGGATCACGGTGATCATCTCGCTGCTGGGAATGTTCCTGCTCGGCCTCTCCTTCCTCTACGGGGTCGCGATGGCCGCGGCTATTGCCGTCCTCTTCACGATGATCGCCGCGCTGACCCTGCTGCCGGCGCTGCTTACGATCGTCGGGCGCCGGGTCGACCGCCTGCGCCTGCCCGGATTCCGCCGCAAACGTCCTGAAGCGGAAGGCACGCGTTGGTACGGCTGGAGCCGGGCAATCCAGCGGCGACCTGTCCTCGCTGCGGTGCTTTCCGGTGGACTGCTCCTACTCCTCTGCATCCCGGTCCTCTCGCTGCGGCTCGGCACCAATGACGCCGGGACCGAACCCGCGGGCAAAACCACCCGCAAGGCCTACGACCTGCTGGCCGAAGGCTTCGGCCCCGGCTTCAACGGCCCGTTCGTGATCGCGGCCGCCCTGCCCGAAAAGGGCGAAGACGCCGCGGTGGTCGAGTTGCGCAACGAACTGAACGACGAAGCCGGCGTCGCCAAAACGACCCCGATCGTCCTCAACCAGGCGAAGAACACCGCTGTGTTCCAGGCCTACCCCACGACCTCCCCGGAAAGCGCCGACACCACCGACCTGCTCGACCACATCCGCGGCGAGATGATCCCGCCGATCGAGCAGAAGACCGGCGCCGATGTACACGTAGGCGGTATCAACGCGATCTTCGAGGACTTCGGCAACGCGATCGCCGACAAGCTGCCCCTCTTCATCGGCGTCGTCGTCCTGCTCTCGGCGCTGCTGCTGATGATGGTTTTCCGCTCCATCTGGGTGCCGGTGAAGGCGATGGCGATGAACCTGCTCTCGATTGGCGCCGCCTTCGGCCTCGTCGTCGCCGTCTTCCAGTGGGGCTGGGGCGCGAGTCTGATCGGAGTCGACAGCAGCGGACCGATCATCTCCTTCTTCCCGATCTTCCTCTTCGCGATCATCTTCGGGCTCTCGATGGACTACGAGGTGTTCCTGATGTCGCGGATCCACGAGGAGTGGGAGCACAAAAAGGACGCCACCGAGGCGGTCACTCGCGGCCTCGCCCTCACCGGCCGCGTGATCACCGCGGCGGCGGCGATCATGGTCACCGTTTTCGCCTCCTTCATGCTCGGCGAAGACCGGATCATCAAACTCTTCGGCCTCGGCCTCGCCTCCGCCGTCTTCATCGACGCCGTGATCATCCGCTCGGTCCTGGTCCCCGCGATCATGCAGCTCCTGGGCAAGCGCGCCTGGTACTTCCCCGCGAGCCTGGATCGCTTCCTGCCGCGGCTGCACGTGGAGCCGGCGGAGGGCGATCCCTCGCCGACCGGCGAGCACCCTGTGGTCGCGGCGGCCGCGGGCGACCCGGATCGCTAAGCCTCACTCCATCCTCAGTCTCCTCAGATGCGAATCTCCCCAATTTGGGAGAAGCAGTTTCGGCATCCAGAATTTGTGTTTCTCCACAACCTATGTGCCCTATCCGCCCGTTACATCTCGGAGTTTCGGAGAACGAACTTTCTTCGTTCATAGAGGTGAACTCAAGAAACTGTTAAAAGTGCTCTGCAGAGTTCTTCCGAAGCCCCTTTCGGGTTCTTGTGCCGACCTCTATAAGTACCTGTCGAGGACCGCGTGCCTCGACAGATGCTTGGCCTACCTCTCACCTCCCCGCACTCGTTCTACGAGTACACAGTCGCCCTTCTGCCAGTGGCGCTTGTCCTGATCAAGCTTGGCCACGGCGTCCTCGGCCTCTTGCGCGACTACCGCGACTTCAGGGACGGGTACTGACGGTTTTCATCCCCAGGAGGTCGTCCTGAGGTCAGCTAGCGCTGGTCAGATGCCCTCAGGCGGCCTTCTGGACCTTGCCGGCCTTGAGGCAGCGCGTGCAGACGTACGCTCTGAGGGGGCGGCCGTTCTCCTGAATCCTCACCTTTTGGAGGTTCGGGTCGAAGCGGCGCTTGGTGGCGACCATCGAGTGGCTTCGGGACTGGCCGAACGCCGGTCCCTTGCCGCAGCTGTGGCATACCTTGGCCATAAGGAGCGGAGATGGTACCGGAGTCAGCCGACCTGGCGCTTGAGCAGGGCCATGCGGGCGATGGTGAGGGCAGAGTTGCGGCCCTGGTCGCGCTTGTCGCCGCCGGAGCGGGCCAGCGCCTGGTCCATGTTGTCGCAGGTGATGACGCCGAAGGCGCAGGGGACGCCGGTCTCCAGCTGCACCTGCTGGATGCCGCGGGCTGCCTCGGCGCAGACGAAGTCGTAGTGGTCGGTCTCGCCGCGGATGACGACGCCGAGACAGGCGACGCCGCCGATCTCCATCCCCCCGCCCTGCTTGGCGTTGCGGCGGCGGACACCGTCGATGATCCCGGCGGCGGCGAAGGGCAGCTCGTAGGCGCCGGGGACCGAGTGGTGGGTGACGTTGCCGATCGGCACCCCGGCCAGCTTGAACCCGTGGTCGGCGCCGTCGAGCAGCCGCAGCGCCAGGTCCTCGTAGAAGCGGCCGACGACGACCGCGAACTCGAGCTCCGCCAGCTTCGCCTTCTCCTCGTCGGAGAACTGCTCCAGGAACGCCCCGGCTTCAGCCATTGCCGCCCTGCGCGCCGTCGCGGGCGTCGCGCTCCTCCTCGTCGCGGATCATCTCCTCGTCGAGGGCGAGGCCCTGGTGGTGGAGCGAGTGGCCCATCTTCTCCCGCTTCGTCCGCAGGTAGGCCTCGTTGTGGGTGTTGGGGACCGATTCGATCGGCACCTGCTCGCTGACCGAGAGGCCGTAGCCCTCGAGGCCGACGATCTTTTTCGGGTTGTTGGTGAGGATGCGGATGCTGGTCAGGCCGAGGTCGCCGAGGATCTGTGCGCCGATCCCGTAGTCGCGCAGGTCGGCGGGGAGGCCGAGTTTGAGGTTGGCCTCGACCGTGTCCGCCCCTTCCTCCTGCAGCTTGTAGGCGCGGAGCTTGTTCAGCAAGCCGATCCCGCGGCCCTCCTGCGAGAGGTAGAGGAGGACGCCGCGGCCCTCGCGCTCGATCATCGATAGCGCCGCTTCCAGCTGTTCGCCGCAGTCGCAGCGCATGCTGTGGAAGACATCGCCGGTCAGGCACTCGCTGTGGACGCGGACCAGCACGTCCTCGGCCCCGTCGACCTCGCCCTTGACCATCGCCACGTGGTGTTTGTCGTCAACCAGGGAGCGGTAGCCGACCGCGGTGAAGTCGCCGAAGGAGGTCGGCAGGGCGGTGTCGACGACCCGCTCGACCAGCTTCTCGGTCCGCCGGCGGTAGGCGATCAGCTCGGCGACGGTGATCATCTTCAAGCCGTGCTTCTCGCAGTAGGGGATGAGGTCGGGGACGCGGGCCATCGACCCGTCGTCGTTCATCACCTCGCAGATCACTCCCGCCGGGGTCAGGCCAGCGAGGCGGGCGAGGTCGACGCTCGCCTCGGTGTGGCCGGTGCGCTCCAGCACGCCGCCGTCCTTCGCCTTCAGCGGGAACATGTGGCCGGGGACGACGATGTCGCGCGGCCCCGAGTCGGGGTCGATCGCGACCTGGACCGTGTGGGCGCGGTCGTGCGCGGAGATCCCGGTGCTGACGCCGCCCGCGGCCTCGATCGAGACCGTGAAGGCGGTCTCCAGCGGCGCCTCGTTCTTCGCCGTCATCAGGTTGAGGCCGAGCCGTTCGCAGCGCTTCGCGGTCAGCGCCAGGCAGATCAGCCCGCGCGCCTCCTTGGCCATGAAGTTGATTGCCTCCGGGGTCGCGAACTGGGCCGCCATCACCAGGTCGCCCTCGTTCTCGCGGTCTTCGCCGTCGCAGACGACGACCATGCGACCGGCGCGGATCTCCTCGATCGCCTCCTCGATGGAAGCGAACGGGCTCTTCTCCGTCTCCACGCTCTCTTTTCCTTGGGTCTCGGCCATCTGGCTCACGCCTGCTCCTTTCCGGCGAATGGTGCCACCAAACGCTCCACGTACTTCGCCACGATGTCGCACTCGACATTCAACTTGGTTCCCGCCGCCGCCTCGGTGAGATTCGTCCGCTCCAGAGTCTCGGGGATCAGCGAGACCTCCGCCCACGCCTCCCCCAGCTCGGCGACGGTGAGGCTGACGCCGTTGAGGGTGATCGAGCCCTTGTCGATGACATAGCGCAGCAACTCGGGCGCGAGCTCGACGCGGATGCGGCGGGCGAAGCCGTCGTCCTCGACCGAGGCGACGGTGCCGATGCCGTCGACGTGGCCCTGGACGATGTGGCCGCCGAGCCGCTCGCCGGCCTGCATCGCCAGCTCGAGGTTGACGCGGCTGCCCTGGTCGACGTCGCCGAGGGCGGTCACCTGGAGGGTCTGGTTCATCGCCTCGGTCTCGAAGCCGTCGGGGGTGACCGCGGTTGCAGTAAGGCAGCAGCCGTTGACGGCTACCGAGTCGCCGTCGGAGATTTCGCTGGCGAGGGAGGTGGCGATGCGCAGGCGGGCGCCGTCGCTGCCGCGGTCGACGGTTTCTACGGTGCCTAGGTCTTCTATGAGGCCGGTGAACATGTCACCACTCCTTGTAGCGGGCCTTGATCAGGACGTCATCGCCGCTGGGTTCGGCTGACGACTCTTGGGCCTCTAGGCGCGCGGGCCCTGCCGCGGCAGGGGACCCACCATCCCCTGCAACTGCGCAGGGGATGGTCCCCCCTACAGCGTCACCCACGCGAGGAGGCTTATTCGGTTGACGGCCGAGAAGCATTGGGGCGATGAAGGTACGGGATTCGTCGATGAGGTCTTCCGACAGGAATGAGGTTGCGAGCGTTTTGCCGCCCTCGAGGAACAGGCTCGTGATGTTGCGGGCGCCTAGTTCTCGGAGGGCGGGTTCGAGGCCGTTGGTCTGAAGGACATCGGCGCCGGCTGCGCGGAGGGCAGAGATACGGTCGCTCGGGGCGTCGGGGGCAGCTACGACGAGGACGGGGGCCTGGTCGAGGGTCTGGAGCAGCTGGGAATCCAGTGGGAGGCGGGCCTGGGAGGCGAAGATGACGCGGAGAGGCTGGCGAGGCGATTTCAGGTCTGCGGGACCACCGTCGGCGACGGGTCGGGCGGTCAGGAGGGGGTCGTCGGTCAGAGCGGTGCCTATGCCGACGGCGATCGCGTCGGATTCGGCGCGCCACTTGTGAACCAGCTCGCGGCTCTCGGGTCCGGAGATCCAGGGTGAATCGCCTGAAGCAGTTGACGTCTGGCCGTCGAGGGACATCGCCATCTTCAGGACGACCAGCGGCAGGCCCGTTCGCGCGTGTTTGCGGAAGGGCTGATTGAGCCGCCGCGCAGCAGTGGCCTCGGCCCCGGTGGCGAAAACGACCTCTACCCCGCCGTCACGCAGGATCCCGGGACCTCTACCGGCAGCCTTCTCACTGGGATCGTCCGAAGCGATCACAACGCGGGAAATCCCGGCCTCGAGAATCGCCTCCACACAAGGCGGCTGCCGCCCCTGATGCGCACAGGGCTCCAAAGTCACGTACATCGTCGCCCCCGCAGGGCCCTCCCCCCGCTCCCGGCAATCCGCCAACGCCGCCCGCTCCGCATGCAGGTCACCGAGCTCCGCATGAAACCCCTCGCCGATCACCTGCCCATCCCGGACGATCACCGCGCCGACCAGAGGGTTCGGGCTGACCCGCCCGCGTCCGCCCTCAGCAAGCCCGAGAGCACGCTGCAAATGAGCCGAATCCGTGGAGGTAATCGCGGTATCCATACGGGTTGATTGACGAGTCAATCAGTCTACCTCCCTCGCGTGGGTGACACGGCAGGGGGAACCATCTCCTGGTAGTTCAGGAGATGGTGGGCCCCCTGCCGTGGCAGGACCCGCGCGCCGAGCGCATCCGTGCGCCGCCCATTCCGGCAGGCGACCACAGAGCGACCCCGAATACCCTGACGCACCCCAATATGAAGCTGATCATCCAGATCCCCTGCCTCAACGAGGAGGCGACCCTCCCGCAGACGATCGCCGACCTCCCCCGCTCGATCCCCGGCATCGACACCGTCGAGCTGCTCGTGATCGACGACGGGAGCACCGACCGCACGGTTGAGGTGGCACGGGAGTGCGGGGTCGAGCACGTCGTCCGGCTGACCAACAACAAGGGCCTCGCCGCCGGCTTCCAGGCGGGTCTCGACGCCTGCCTGAAGCTGGGTGCCGACGTCGTCGTCAACACCGACGCCGACAACCAGTACCAGGGCGCCGACGTGGCGAAGCTGGTGGCGCCGATCGTCGCCGGTGAGGCTGACATGGTCGTCGGCGACCGCCGGGTCACCGACATCGAGCACTTCTCCGGCAGCAAGAAACGGCTGCAGCGGCTCGGCAGCTGGGTCGTGCGGCGGGTCTCGGGGACCGAGATCACCGACGCCACCTCCGGCTTCCGCGCCTACAACCGCGAGGCCGCCCTGCAGCTGCTGGTCGTCGACAACTTCACCTACACGCTCGAGAGCCTGATCCAGGCCGGGAAGATGCTGGTCGCGGTCGACGAGGTCGAGATCGGGACCAACCCGAAGACGCGCGAGTCCCGGCTCTTCGCCTCGACCGGCGCCTACGTGCGCCGCAACGGGCCGGCGATCCTCCGCATCTACGCCCGCTACGAGCCGCTGCGCGCCTTCTCGCTCGCCGGGGTGGTCGTCCTCTTCCTCGCCTTCCTCGCCTGGCTGCCGTTCCTGCTCGACGCGATCCTGAACGGCGACAGCACCGGCCACATCCAGTCGCTGATCCTCGGGGCCGTCCTCTTCATCGCCGCGATCCAGCTCTTCGCCCTCGGGATCATCGGCGACCTGCTGGCAAGCCAGCGGGTGATGACCCAGCGAGTCTTCGAGCGGGTGCGGCGGGTCGAGCTGGTGCTCGGGGTCGAGCCCTCCCACTACGAGCCGGGTAGCAAGCCCGAGTGAGCAGCGAGCCGCAGGGCGCCGCGCCGCAGGCGAAAGGCGCGGCCAGCAGCGCCGAATACGGCAAGACGGCGAGCTTCCTGGCGATCGGCGTCGGCCTCACCGGCGTCATCACCTACGCCTACTTCCTGATCGCCTCGCACGTGCTCTCGAAACCCGACTACGGGCAGATCACCGTGCTTTGGTCGGCGGTCTTCATCACGATCTCGACCCTCTACCGGCCGGTCGAACAGCTGCTCTCGCGCCACGTCTCCGAGCGGCTGACCCATGGCGAACCGATCGCGCAGCCGATGCGGGTGGCGGCGACGATCCAGATCGGGCTCTCGCTCACCTTCGCGGTGGTGGCGCTGCTTCTCCGGGGGCCGATCCAAAACGACCTGCTGGAAGGCAACGAAACGCTCTACTGGGTCTTCTTCGGCGCCGTCCTCTTCTACGCCGCCAGCTACTTCGCCCGCGGCTTCCTCGCCGGCCAGCGCACCTTTGGCCTTTTCACGGCGCTGATTCTCAGCGAGTCCTGCTTTCGGACCCTGTTCGCAGTCCTGGTCGCGGTCAGCATCCTCAGCGGCCAGTCGTGGGTAGCGGTCGGGATCGTCGCCGCGCCGAGCCTCTCGCTGATGGTGGTCCCGTTCGCGTTCCTGCACCGGGCGAAACGCCAGCAGGCGCGGCAGGAGGAGGCGGCCGGCATGCCCGGAGGCGAAGCGGAGGACATGCCGGATGGGCAGGAGTTCACGATGCGCGAGGGGGGTGGGTTCGCCGCGGCGGTGCTGGTGATCATGTTCAGCGAACAGGCCTTCCTCAACGCCGGGCCGCTGGTCACCCGCGGCCTCCAGGGCGCCGCCGCGGCCGGGTTCATCTTCAACGTGCTGATGATCGCGCGGGCGCCGCTGCAGCTCTTCCAGGCGGTCTCGACCAGCATCCTCCCCCACCTCACTAGCCTCCACAGCTCCGCCGACCCCGACAGCGAGCGCGAGTTCCACCGTTCGGTCCGCGGCGTCCTCCTAGGCGTCGCCGCCTTCACGATCATCGCCTTCATCGCGATGGCAATCGCCGGGCCGACGATGATGCAGATCGCCTTCTCGAAGAAGTTCAGCTACGACCGCCCCGGCCTGCTGCTGGTGACCTTGGGGATGGGCCTCTACCTCGGCTCGGTGACCCTGAACCAGGCCTGCGTCGCCCAGGGACAGGTGCGGCGTGCGGCCGGGCGCTGGCTCGCCTGCGCGGCCTTCTTCATCCTCTGGAACTTCCTCCCGATCGTAGATAACGAGTTCCGCCGGGTCGAGATCGGCTTCGCCTTGACCGCCGGCGTCCTCTTCGCCGTCCTCTACCTCGTCTACCGCTACCCGCACGGCCGCGCCGAGGACATCCCACGCGAGGGCTCCGAGGAGGAACTCGAGCTGCGGCTGGCGTCGATCGACGAGAACACGTGAGCACCGCCAGAGTGCGTTTTTTTATTCGAATGCGGCCGCTTTATAAGTCAGGGAAAGCCTCTGTAGGGTCGCCCGATCGGAGCTCATGACGCCCACCTGATCCTGATCGCCGGCGCCCTCCTGGCGGCGGGGATCATCGGGGCGCTGGTCGCCGACCGGATGCGGGTGCCGGGACTGCTGCTCTTCCTGGCGCTGGGGATGCTGGCCGGCTCGGAGGGAATCGGCGGGATCCACTTCGACGACGCCGAGCTGGCGCGGACGCTGGGGACGATCGCCCTCGTCCTGATCATCTTCGAGGGCGGGCTGACCGCGGGCTGGTCGGAGATCCGGCCGGTGCTCGGCACCGCTGCCTCGCTGGGGACGATCGGCACGGCGCTGACCGCGGTGATCGCCGGCCTGGCGGCGAAGTTCCTCTTCGACCTCAGCACCCTGGAAGGGATGCTGGTCGGCGCCGCGATCGCCGCCACCGATTCCGCCGCGATCTTCGCCGTTCTGCGCCGAAGCACGCTGGAGAAGCGCCTGGCGCGCTCGCTCGAGGGCGAGTCGGGCATGAACGACCCGGTGGCGCTGCTGCTGGTGATCGGGTTCATCGAATGGATCCAGGACCCCGGCTACGGGCTCGCCGACATGGCCGGGCTGCTGGTCCTGAAACTCGGGCTGGGAGCGTTGATCGGAGTCGCGCTCGGACGCCTATCGGTGCTGGCGCTGGACCGGGTGCGGCTGCCCGGCGAGGGGATCTACCCGGTGGCGACGATCGCGATCGCCGGCCTCGCCTACGGGGTGGCGGAGATCGCCCACGGGTCAGGCTTCCTCGCCGTCTACCTGACCGCGCTGGCGCTCGGCACGGCGCGGATCCCCGCCCGCCGCACCGTGGTCGCCTTCCACCAGGGCCTCGGCTGGGTCGCCCAGATCTCGCTCTTCATCCTGCTCGGGCTGCTGGTCTTCCCCTCGGCGCTCGGCGAAGTGGCCCCCGAAGCCCTCGCGCTCTCGGCAGTGCTGATCCTCGTCGCCCGGCCCGTCGCCGCCGTCGTCGCCACCCTGCTCGCGCCGCTGAACATGAAGGAGCGGCTGATGCTCGGCTGGGCGGGCCTGCGCGGGGCGACGCCGATCTGGCTCGCGACCTTCCCCGTCGTCGCCGGGATCAAAGAGAGCAATGAGCTGTTCGCGATCGTCTTCTTCGTGGTCGTCAGCTCAACCCTGGTCCAGGGCGCCAGCTTCGAGCCGCTCGCCAAATGGCTGGGGCTGACCACCGACGAGCCGGCGCTGCCGCGGCGCCTGCTCGAGTCCGGCCGCATCCGCCGCATGGGCGGCGACGTGATCGCCTACCGGCTGCCCAAGGGAGCAGCGGCGGCGGGTCATCCAGTGCGGGACCTGGAACTGCCCAGAGAGGCCCTGGTCAACGTGATCGTCCGCGACGGCGACGCGATCCCCCCGCGCGGCTCAACCGAGCTACGGGAGGGCGACGAGCTCCACGTGCTGGTGCGGAGCGAGCTCCGCGACGAGGTGGAGCAGCTAACGAAGAAGTGGGCCAAGGGACCGATCGGCCGCGAGGCACCGGCGCCGCTGCCGCGACGGGGGGCCCCGCAAGTCTTCACCGTGCGCCCGGTGCGCGGCGACGGGGAGCTGGGCGAGGAGATCGACGGCATCCCGATCGTCAGGGTGATGCGGGATCGCGGCGAGCAGGGCGCCTACCTCGTCGCCCTGGCCGATGGGCGCTTCGCGGTCGTCGGTGCGGGCCTGATCGCGATCGGCGGCCGACGGGCCCTCGCAGGCTGGTGCGAGGGACGGGTTGACCGTGACGACGTCACTGCGGCTGAGCGGGCCTGGTGGCAGGAGGTGACCGGAGCCCTGATTGCGCGGGGACGAGCTGGGTCTGCGTCCTAGCAGCGCAAGGACGCAGGGAGCGTGGCGTGCTCTGCACGCGAGCGACCGAGGACGCCGCGATGCGACGGAGGCAGGCTCAGCTCGCGCCGGCAGCCGCGGCGATCTCGGCGTAAGCGGCGGCCGGATCGTCGGCTCCGAAGACGGCTGAGCCGGCGACGAAGAGGCGCGCGCCGGCCGCCGCAAGCGGTCCCGCCGTCTCGACGTCCACTCCCCCGTCGACCTCGATCCGTGCCGGCCCGGCCAGCGGCACCAGCCGCTCGACCTTCTCCGGTGAGGTCTCGATGAAGGACTGGCCGCCCCAGCCGGGGTTGACGGTCATGCAGAGGGCGATGTCGGCGAGGCCGCGCAGCTCCCCGACCGCCTCGACCGGGGTCCCCGGGTTGATCGCGACGCCGGCGAGGCAGCCGGCCTCGCGGACGGCGGCGAGGGTGCGGTGGGTGTGCGGGGTGGCCTCCTCGTGGAAGGTGATCGAGTCGGCGCCGGCTTCGGCGAATTCGCCGATCTGGCGCTCGGGCGCCTCGATCATCAGGTGGACGTCGACGACCCCGCCGGCGTCGTGGACCTGGTCGGAGATGCCGCTGAGGACCAGCGGCCCGATCGTGATCGGCGGGACGAAGTGACCGTCCATGACGTCGAAGTGGATCACCCGGGCGCCGGCGTCCATCACCTCCTCGATCTGGGCGCTGAGGCGGCCCATGTCAGCGGAGAGGATCGACGGCGCCACCCGCGGCTCGGCCAGCAGCTCTCGCATCCGGTCGCTCATATGTCGGAACCTAGACGACTAGGCGGCGCTAGGCAGGTTGCAACATCGACGCGCCGCAGCTCTGACATTCCATGTCAGCGGTGTTGGTCATCCGGGCGATCGTCTGGTGCTCGCCGCAGTTGGGGCACTGGGAGACGAGTTCGAAGCGGCTGAGGCAGTTGACGCAGCGCAGCCGGCCCGGCAGCTGGGTCGGGCGCAGCCAGGGCTCGCCGCAGTTCGGGCAGGGGGCGCGGTCCAGCAGGTTCTTGTCCCCCGAAGTTGACTGGTTCGGGTCGCTCATGGCCTAATCATGGCGGTTCAGGAATCCGTTCTGGTCAATCGGGCGATGAAGAAGCCGGTCGTGCGGTCGCGGTCGGGGCGCAGCTGTAGGCAGCGGGGCTCGGCGGAGGCGGCCAAATCGAGGGCCAGCGAGCCGAGGTCGTCCAGCTCCAGCGGCGGCACCCCCTCCTCGTTCCCGGCCGCCGCGAGCAGGGCCGCGATCCGGTCCTCGTTCTCGCGGCGGGAGATCGTGCAGGTCGAGTAGACGAGGGTGCCGCCGGGTCGCAGGACCGCGGCGGCGTTGCGCAGCAGCTTGTCCTGGACCTCGAGCAGCCGCCCGATCGTCTTCGGGGTCTTGCGCCAGCGCGCGTCGGGGCGGGAGGCGAGGGCGCCGAGGTCCGAGCAGGGGGCGTCGAGGAGGACCCGGTCGAAGCCCGGAGCCATACCGCTCTCGGTGGCGTCGGCCTCGATCACGCTGACGCTGTGGAGGCCAAGGCGCGAAGCCTGGGCGGCGACTTCGGCGGCCCGAGCCGGGTCGATCTCGACTGAGATCACCTCGCCACGGTCGCCCATCCGCTCGGCGATCTGCCCGGTCTTGATCCCGGGACCGCCACACATGTCGAGCACGTGCTCGCCCTCCTGCGGGCCCAGCACCTCGATTACGGCGGCGGAGCCGCGGCTCTGCGGGGTCAGCTCGCCGGCCGCGACCGCCGCCGGCACCGCCTCCCCGGTCCGGCCTTCGATCACCAGCATGTCCGGGGCGGCGAGCGGCCAGGGCGCCTCGGGCAGCCGCGCCTCCACCCCGGCCTCCCGAAGCCGCGTCAGCATCGCCTCAGGATCGGCACGCAGCGGGTTCACCCGCATCGCCACCTCGTAGCGCACGTTGCAGGCGGCAAGAGTCGAGCGGGCCACCTCGGCTCCCAGCTCCTGCCACCACATATCTGCCAGCCACTGCGGGGCCGAGTCGGCGATCGCGGCGGCCGCAGGGGTCGAGTCGTCGCCCAGCAGCTCCTTCGTCAGCCCCTCGCGCTCGCGGCCGGCCCGGCGCAGGATCGCGTTGACGAAGCCGGAGGCGTGGGCGGCGCCAGCGCCCTTGACCAGCTCGACCGCCTGATCGACGGCGGCATGGTCGGGGGTGGCATCGGCGAATAGCAGCTCGTAGAGGCCGAGCCGCAACGCAGCCAGCACCGGCGGGTCGAGCAGGCGAGTGGAGCGCCCGGCGAGTCGCTCGATCGCGACGTCGGCGGTCCCCCGCCGCTGCACCGCCCCGTAAGCGAGCCGCTGCGCCTGCGCCCGGTCCCGCCCCTCGAGCCCGAGTCGATCGGCCTCAGCGCGAAAGGCGCGCTCGGTGAAAGCCCCGTCCTCGAAGGTGGCGCGAACGGTGGCGAAAGCGAGAGCGCGCGCGGGCGAGACACGATCGAACTGCATCAAATCTCCTGCCCAGCAGCCCGGAGATTTGATGCGGTTCGGAGATCCTGGCTCATAGAGCCGGGGGCTCGTGGCCGCGGAGGTAAGCGTCGGCGGGCATCGGCTTGCCTCCGGGGGGCTGGACGAGGTCGAGTTGCAGGGCTCGATCGCCGCAGCCGAGGAGGAGGGCGCCGTCGCGGGCCTCCAGCGAGCCCTCCGGGACGTCCGCCTCGGTGATGTGCGCCCGGCGGACGCCGAGGCGCTCTCCCGCCGCCGTCTCCAGATAGACACCGACGTGCGGCGCCAGCGCCCGCACCTTTGCCGCCAGCTCGGCCGCCGACTGGGCTGGGTCGAGGCGCCGCTCGGCCGAGTCGATCTTCTCGGCGTAGGTGACGCCGTCCTCGGCCTGCTCGGCGAACTCGAGTGCGCCTTCGGCCTGCAGGTCGAGGGCGCGGACCAGGAGGTTGCCGCCGAGGTCAGCCAAACGCGCCGAGAGCGAGGCGAAGTCCTCCTCCGGTCCCAGCGATACCTCCTCGCACAGCGCCACCGGGCCCGAATCGAGGCCTGCGGTCAGCTGCATCACGCAGACGCCGGTGGTCTCGTCCCGGGCCATGATCGCCCGCTCGATCGGCGCCGCGCCCCGCCAGCGCGGCAGCAGCGAGGGATGGACGTTGAGGATCGGGAACTCGGAGAGGAGCGGCTCGCGGATCAGCTGGCCGAAGGCGCAGACGATGACCGCCTCCGGCTTGACGTCGCGGACCCGCTCCAGCGCCGCCTCCTCGTTGACGTTCTCGGCCTGCAGCAGCTCCAGGCCCAGCCCGGACGCCGCGAGGGCGGCAGGAGGCGGCAAGACCTTGCGGCCGCGGCCCTGGCGCCGGTCGGGCGGCGTCACCACCAGCGCCGGGCGGTGCGGCGAGTCGGCGAGGCGCCGCAACACCGTGGCGGCGAACTCGGAGGTCCCGAGGTAGGCGGTCCTCACGCGTCGGTGCGCGGCTCGCGCAGCTCGCCCTCTTCGCCGATCTCTTCCTCGGCGGAGGGGCTGTAGCTGCCGCCCTCGCGCAGGGCCCGCAGCGCCGCCTTGCGCTGGTGGCGCTCGGTGCGGTCGAGGATCAGGACGCCATCGAGGTGATCGATCTCGTGCTGGAGGACCCTCGCCTCCAGGCCGGCGGCCTCGATCACGATCGGCTCGCCCTCGATATCCAAGCCGCTGAGGCGGGCATAGAGCGGGCGCTCGACGTCCATCGTCACCCGCGGCAGACTGAGGCAGCCCTCCTCGGCGACGGTGGTTTCCTCCGAAAGCCACTCGAACTCGGGATTGACAAGCGCGCTGGGCTCGCCGTCGGGGCCGGAGTGGAAGACGAGGAGGCGGCGGAGAATGCCGAGCTGGGTCGCGGCGAGGCCGACCCCGAGCCCGTCGCGCATGATCGCGTACATCCGCTCGACCTCCGTCCGCAGCTCCGGGCCGAAATTGGAGACCGGCGAGGCCTTGCTCTTCAGCACCGGGTCACCGAACTTGACCACGTGCGCCAGCGCCGCTTCCCGGCGCTCGATCATCTCGACCTGAAGCCGCTCCTGCTCGGCCTCGCGCTCTGGAGCCTGGACCTCGTCGCTCATCGAATCTGAGTCTAAGCGGCTGGTCAGCTGCGGGGCTCGTCGCGGCGCTCGCTACTGCGGGTCGACGTCGACGCCCAGGGCGACGTCCTTCAGCGAGCGGTCGCCCGCCCGCTTCTCGACCGCCTCGCGAACAGCCGCGACCGTCCCCTCGCGGTCGTCGGCCTTGATCAGGATGCGCCGGCGGTGGCGGTTTCGGGCCCGGAACATCGGCGCCGGGCCCAGCAGTTCCGAGCCGGGCGGAAGGGTTCGGCGCAGCTCGCCCGCGACGGCGACGGCGACCTCGTCCAGCCGCGCCTCCTGCTCGGAGGCGAAGTTGATCCGGGCGAGGTGCGAGAACGGCGGGTAGTGGAGGGCGCGGCGGCGGCCCAGCTCGACCTCGAGGAAGCCGGCGGAGTCGTGGCGGGCGGCATGCTCGATGCTGGAGGCGTGCGGGGCGAGGGTCTGGACGATCACCTCTCCCCCGGCCTCGCCGCGGCCGGAGCGGCCCGCCAGTTGGGCAACCATCGCGAAGGTGCGCTCCTCGGCTCGGAAGTCGGGAAAGCGGAGGGTGGCGTCGGCATCGAGGATCGTGCTCAGCGTCACCTCGGGGAAATCGTGGCCCTTGGCGACCATCTGGGTGCCGACGAGGACCGCGCTCGGGGCCTCGTCGAAGCGGGCGAGGATGCGGGCGTGGGCGCCGCGCTCGGCGGCGGTGTCGCTGTCGAGGCGGATGACCGACATTGGGTCCAACCGCTCGGCAAGCAGTGACTCGATCCGCTCGGTTCCGGCTCCCGCCTGCGAGAGCGTGGTCGAGCCGCACTCCGGGCAAGCCCGCGGCTGCCGCTCGGAGTGGGCGCAGTGGTGGCAGGCCAGGCGGCCGCTGTGGCGGTGGACGATCAGGGAGACGTCGCAGTTGGGGCAGTCCCAGTGGTGGCCACATGAGCGGCAGGTGAGCCAGGGGGCGAAGCCACGGCGGTTGATCATCACGATCGCCTTGGCGCCGGCGGCACGGACGGCCTCGAGCGCCTCCCAGGTCTCGGGATGGACGGGGCCGCTGCGCTGATCGGCCTCGCGCATGTCGACCAGGTGGACAGGCGGCATGCGGCGGCCGTCGACCCGGCTCGGCAGCTCCAGGCGCGGCAGCTCCAGCCAGCTCTCCGGACGCGGGGTCGCCGTCCCGGCAACGAGGACGGCGCCGCTGTCGGCGGCGCGTCTGCGAGCGACAGCGCGGGCGTCGTAGGTGGGGTCGCCCTCCTGCTTGTAGGAGGGCTCGTGCTCCTCGTCGATGACGATCAGGCCGAGGTCGCGGACCGGGGCGAAGACGGCGGAGCGCGGGCCGACGCAGACCTGCGCCTCGCCGTCGCGCAGGCGGCGCCACTCGTCGTAGCGCTCGCCGGGCGAGAGGGCCGAGTGCAGCACCGCGAAGCGGTCGCCGAGCCGGGCGCGGAAGCGGGCGACGGCCTGCGGGGCGAGGCCGATCTCGGGGACGAGGACGATCGCGCCCTTGCCGCGCTCCAGCGCCGCCTCGACCGCGGCGAGGTAGACCTCGGTCTTGCCGGAGCCGGTGACGCCGTGGAGGAGCAGGCTGCGCGGGGCGCCGGCCTCGCCGTCGAGGGCGGCGACGAGCGCCTCGACCGCCTGGCGCTGTTCGGGCAGCAGCTCGGGCGCCGAGGCCGCGGCCCCGAGCCCAGGCTCTCCGGGGATGCGGCGGACGGTGGTGGTGCGGGTGGCAACGAGGCCGCGCCCCTCGAGCCGGCGAAGCGTCTGGCGGTCGGAGCCGACCGCGGTCGCCAGCTCCCCGGCCGACATTTCGCCCGAGCGCAGCGCCTCGAGGACCGAGCGCTGCTTCGACCCCAGGCGCTCGCCGCCCCCCAGCGCCGCCTCGCCGGCGGGCAGCAGCGCAACCCGCAACTCGGTCTTCGAGCGGACGGTGCGAGCGCCGCTGCCGGTGCCCGTGCCCGGCGGCAGCACCAGCTGCAGCCCGCGCGAAGGGGTCGAGCAGTACTCCCGGGCGACCCAGAGGCCGAGCCGGACCAGCTCCGGCGTCGCCCCCGCCTCCAGCGCCTCGAGCGGCTCCGCCAGCCGCTCCGGCGGCAGCTCCGAGCCCTCGGCGACCTCGACGACGACGCCGAGGATGCGGCGCGGCCCGAAGGGCACGCGGACGACGCTGCCGACGTCGAGATCGGCCATCGCCTCCGGCCGGCGGTAATCGAACGGTCCGCGCAGGGCGCGGGCGGTGGTCAGGGGCTCGACGCGGAGGATCGCCACCGGCCGAGGTTATGGGGGGCGGAAGATGCCCCACGGAGCGTTGCCGCTACTTCGGCCATTCCGTTGCCTCTCCGCCAGATCAGGCCATATGCTGGCCGCGATGAGCGTCAACCTCCACCCCGGCGAGCGGGTGATCTTCGAAGGCCACCCGTCCTGGCGGGCGATCCTCGGCTTCTACCTGAAAGGGCTGCTGGTCGCGATCATCCTCGGCGTCATCGCCAAGCTCGCCGCTGGCAGCGGCACCGCCTTCCTGGTGATCCTCGTCGTCCTCGCGCTCACCGTCCTGATCGGCTTCGTCAAACGGGTGGCGACCACCTACACGATCACCGACCGCCGCCTCAACATCAAACGCGGGATCATCTCCAAAGAGGTCCAAGAGACCCGCCTCGAGCGCGTCCAGAACGTCAACTACCGCCAGTCCGTCTACCAGCGCCTGATGCAGATCGGCGACGTCGACTTCGACACCGCGGCAAGCGACGACTACAACTTCGTCTTCTACGGGGTGGCCGGCCCGGGCGAGGTGGTCCACAAGGTGGACGAAGCCACGGGCGTTGGCGCCGCGGGCACGCACGGCTTGGGCGAGGCCCAGCCGCCGGCCGGCTGAGCGCTCCCGCCTCGCGACTCCGAACTTTGGGGGGTTATAGCCCCCACAATCTCGGAGAGGCTTCTCCAGGCGCGCAGGCGGGGGAGTACGGGCGCTTCCGGGCGCGGCTCCCTGCGCCCTTACCTGCTTAGTGAGGGTGCAGGGAGCCCCGCAGGTGCGCCTTGGTGCGACGGAGGATGTTCAAGACGTGGCTTGGTTCGTACTTGACCTGCCAGTGGGAGAAACGGATTGGGGTAAGGCCACCGGCGGTGTGAGTCTGGAAGCGCAAGGCGTCACGCGTCTGGGTGGCGGGCGTGCGGTGGTAGCGCCAGCCGTCGGTCTCAACGACGAGACCTAGGTCGGGCCAGAAGAAGTCGACCTCGAACCCGTTGACCTGAACTTTCGTGAGCGGAGTCGGCAGGCCGGCGGCAGTGGCCAGCGGGCGGAAGAGGAGTTCCAGCTCGTCGTCGGAGAGTCGGAAGGTGTGCTTGTCGAGGATGCGGCGGAGCGGACGGACGCCGGGGGCGCCCGCATGGTCGTCGAGCGCCTTGCGGAGCGCGTCCGGGTTGATGACGTCGAGGTTGTCGGCCTGGTTGATCGCGCGCTCTAGGCCTTTCGGCCCAGTGACCGTGGCGAGGTCTAGGAAGGTCTGAACTGGCTGGGTGAGGGGGATGCCCTGGCGCTTGGTGATGGCGCTTGGCGGCAAGGTGGGACGGCGGTGGCAGCGGATACCGCGGATGCGCGCTTCGGAGTCGCGCCTCACGCTGACGTCGATGTAGTCCTCGTGCTCCTTGCCGCACCCCCAGAGCGCGGCGGCACTGCGGTGACTCAGCGCCGCTCCCGGCCCACAAGCGAGCACCGCCGCCATCCAGCGCCCCTCCCGGCTCAGATGTCGGCGTCCCACGGCATAGACGCCTCGAACAACCGGGTGCAGCCGTCCAGTCCGAACCCGATGTTTGACCCCTTCGGCGCTGAAACCAAGGCCCAAGAGATCCTGCCGCGTCAGCACACCATGTTGCCGCCGAGCCAACGCCCAAGCGGCTCGACTTCGCGACTCCGAGATTTGGGGGTCCATAGCCCCCCAAAGTTCGGAGAGGCCCGCTTCTCGCCCCCTACCCAGCCGCTTTTTTGTCCCTCGGTGCGGCCCTTACGCCGCTGCGGCCTCGGCGCCCGCCGCACTCCGCAGAGCCTCGGCGCGGTCCGTCTTCTCCCAGGTGAAGTCCTGATCACCCCGGCCGAAGTGGCCGTAGGCGGCAGTCTTCTGGAAGATCGGGCGGTGGAGGTCGAGGTACTCGCGGAAGGCGCCGGGGCGCATGTCGAACTCGGCCTCGACGAGCTGGGAGATGCGGGCGTCGGGGAGCTTGCCGGTGCCGAAGGTCTCGACCATCAGGCTGACCGGGTGGGCGACGCCGATCGCGTAGGCGACCTGGACCTCGCAGCGCTGTGCGAGGCCGGCGGCGACGACGTTCTTCGCCACGTAGCGGGCGGCGTAGGCGGCGGAGCGGTCGACCTTGGACGGGTCCTTGCCGGAGAAGGCGCCGCCGCCGTGGCGAGCCATGCCGCCGTAGGTGTCGACGATGATCTTGCGGCCGGTGAGGCCGGCGTCGCCGACCGGGCCGCCGATCACGAACTTGCCGGTCGGGTTGCAGAGGAACTCACCCTGCAGCTCCGACTCGTCGAAGCGGCCCGGCACCTCCGCCTGGAGGACCGGGAGGACGACGCTCTCCCACAGCTCCGGCTTGATCTGGCTCTGGGAGTCGATCCCCTCGTCGTGCTGGGTGGAGATCAGGAGCTTTTCGACGGCGACGGGACGGCCGTCGGCGTAGCGGACGCTGACCTGGGTCTTGCCGTCGGGCCCGAGGTAACCCATCGTCCCGTCCTTGCGGACCTCCGCCAGCCGTTCGGAGAGCCGGTGGGCGAGGTGGATCGGCATCGGCATCAGCGCCTCGGTCTCGTCTGAGGCGTAGCCGAACATCATCCCCTGGTCGCCGGCGCCGGCGACGTCGAGCTCATCGTCGTCTGACGGGTCGACTTTGGTCTCGTAAGCCTGGTCGACGCCCTGGGCGATGTCGGGCGACTGCTCGTCGATCGAGACGATCACCGAGATGTGGTCGCAGTCATAGCCGTAGCTGCCGCCCCTGTAGCCGATCTCGCGCACCGTGTCGCGGACGATCTCCGGGATGTTGAGGTGGACGGAGGTCGAGATCTCCCCCGAGACCACAGCCATGCCGGTGTTGACGAGGGTCTCGCAGGCGACGCGGCCGCCCGGGTCCTCGGCCATGATCGCGTCGAGGACGCCGTCGGAGATCTGGTCAGCGACCTTGTCCGGATGGCCCTCGGTGACTGACTCCGACGTGAAGAGGTACTCGCCCTCGGCGAGCGGCTTAGAAGTAGGCATGGCGGAAGGGTAGAGGAATGTTGATCAGCAACGCCAGAATGGCAGCGGACGGTCAGTCTCCGTAGCGGCGGCGGCCTGAAGCAGGCACGAAATCGATGATCAGCGGCACGCCCTCGAGCGCGTAGGCCTCGCGCATCCGGTTCTCCAGGTGGTAGGCCCAGTCGCGGGCGATCAGGCGGCGGTCGTTGACCTGGATCGCGATCCGCGGCGGGCTCTCCCCTATCTGGGCGGCGTAGTAGAGGCGCAGGCGCTTGCCGCGTTTGCTCGGCGGCGGGTGTTTGGCGACGACGTCGCTGACGAAGCGGTTCAGCTCCGGGGTCGGGATGCGCTCGGCGGCCTTGTCGGCGAGCTGCAGCGCCCGCGGCAGCAGGCTGTTGACGTTGCGCCGGGTCTTCGCCGAAACCGTGATCACCGCCGGGCGCAGCCGCAGCTTGCGCTCGACCCGGGCGCGAGCGTAGTCGATGTCGGTCTCGCCGACGTCCCACTTGTTCATCGCCAGCAGCGAGGCGCAGCCGGCCTTCATCGCCATCTCGGCGACCCTCATGTCCTCGGTGGTCACCCCCTCGGAGGCGTCGCAGACGATGATCGCGACGTCGGCCCGCTCGACCGCTCGTTCCGAGCGCAGCTGCGCGTAGTAATCGACGGTCCCGGCGACCTTGGAGCGGCGGCGCAGGCCGGCGGTGTCGACCAGGATCGCGCGGCGCCCGTCGACCTCGACCTCGGTGTCGATCGCGTCGCGGGTGGTGCCGGCGATGTCGGAGACGATCACCCGCTCGGAGCCGAGGAAGGCGTTGACGAGCGAGGACTTGCCGACGTTGGGCCGCCCGATGACGGCAACGCGCGCCGCGTCGTCCTCCTCGGTCTGCGGCTCGCGATCGCCAAGCGCAGCGGTGATCGCGTCGAGCAGGTCGCCGGTGCCGAGGCCGTGGGTTGCGGAGACGCCGATCGGGTCGCCGAGCCCGAGCGCGTGGAACTCGGCGGTGATCGAGAAGTCGTCGGGCCGGTCGGCCTTGTTGACGACGACGATCACCGGCACCTGCGAGCCGCGCAGCGTCTTCGCCAGGTCGGCGTCGCCGCCGCGCAACCCGGCGCGCCCGTCGACGACGAGGACGATGGCGTCGGCTTCGGCGATCCCCAGCCGCGCCTGCGCCTGCACGTCGCGTGCCAGCTCCGCCTCGTCGCCGAGGTCGATCCCGCCGGTGTCGACGAGCTCGAAGCGGACCCCGTTCCACTCGGTCGCCAGCCGCTTGCGGTCGCGGGTGACACCCGGCTCCGGCGAGGTGACCGCCTCGGTCCCACCGACCAGGCGGTTGACGAGGGTGCTCTTGCCGACGTTGGGGAAGCCGACGACGGCGACGGTCGGCACGCTCATGCGATTCCCCGCTCCCGGGCGAGGGCGACGACGCGGGCGACGACCTCATCCTGCGACAAACCCGTGGTGTCGAGCTCGACGGCGTCCTCGGCGGCGCGGAGGGCGCCGTGCTCGCGCTCGGTGTCGCGGGCGTCGCGCTGGCGCTGGGCGGCCAGCACCGCCTCGAAGCCCTCGCCGGTCTGCGCGGCGCGGCGCCGCGCCCGCTCCTCGTCGGAGGCGGTGAGGAAGACCTTCAGCGGCGAGTCGGGGCTGACGACGCTGCCGATGTCGCGGCCCTCGGCGACGAAGCGGCCCTCGGCGATCAGCGCCCGCTGGCGCTCGACCATCGCCTTGCGGACCCGCGGGTGGACGGAGACCCGGGAGGCCGCGGCCGAGACCTCGGGAGAGCGGATCCGGTCGCTGACGTCCGCGCCGTCGAGCAGCACCCGCCGCCCGTCGAAGTCGATCTCGAGGCCCTCAGCGAGGGCACCGACGGCTTCGCCGTCGTCGAGGTCGGCGTTGCCCTTTAACGCCGCCAGGGCGACGCAGCGGTACATCGCCCCCGAGTCGAGATAGGTGAACCCGAGCTCGCCCGCCACCCCGCGCGCGACCGTGGACTTCCCGGCCCCGGCGGGCCCATCGATCGCGATCACCATCCCGGCAGCGTATTGAGCGCCGTTTCCTAAGTTGTCCCCGCTATAGCGAGGAAAGTGCGGAAGCGGTCTTCAGTCGCGCAAGAGCGAGGCGAGGTCGGCCTCGAAGTCGGGATAGCTGACGGCGGCGGCCTCCATGTTGCGGACCTCTACGCCCTCGGTCGAGGCTAGGCCGGCGACGGCGCCGAGCATCGCGATCCGGTGGTCGCCGTGGGAGTCGATCGTGCCGCCGCGCAGGCCGCCGGTGCCCTCGACGACCATCCCGTCCTCGGTCGGCTCGACCATGCCCCCGAGCGCCCGCAGCGCCGCGGTGACCGTCTCGATGCGGTCGGACTCCTTGCGCCGCAGCTCCTCGGCGTCGCGGATGGTGGTGGTGCCCTCGGCAAAGCAGGCGCCCAGGGCGACGAGGGGCAGCTCGTCGATCGCCAGCGGTATCTCGGCGCCGCCCACTTCGGTGGCTTGGAGCGGCGCGGAGCGGACGCGGAGGGTGGCGATCGGCTCGCCGCCGACCTCCTGTTCGTCCTCGCGCTCGATCCCCGCACCCATGCGATCGAGGATCGTCAGCAGGCCGGTGCGCGTGGGGTTGACGTTGACCTCTTCGAGCACCACCTCGCTCTCTCCCGCCAGCAGGGCCGCGACGATGAAGAAGGCGGCTGAGGAGATGTCGGCGGGGACCGCGATCGGCCCCGGCTCGAGCCGCTCGGCCGGCCGCACGACCACGGCGCCGTCCACGCGCTCAACCGCGGCGCCGGCGGCGGCGAGCATGCGCTCGGTGTGGTCGCGGCTCGGCAGCGGCTCGACGATCCGCGTCTCGCCACCGGCGAGGAGCCCGGCAAAAATGAGGCAGGACTTCACCTGGGCGCTGGCAACGGGCATTACGTAGTCAGTCGAGTGCAGGGACGTGCCCGCGATCTCCAGTGGCGGCAAGCGGTCCTCGCGGCAGCTCAGGTTCGCGCCCATGCGGCGCAGCGGCAGGGCGATGCGATCGACCGGGCGGCGACGAATCGACTCGTCGCCGTCGAGCGTCCACTCCCCTTCCGGCTGCCCCGCCAGCCATCCGGGCAGCAATCGCAGCAGGGTGCCGGCGTTGCCGACGTCGATCGTCGCCGAACGGGCGCCGCGCAGCCCTACGCCCTCGATCCGGAGCCCCAGCCCCAACTCCGTGTGGGGTGCGGGTCGCGGCCCCTTCCGGGCCGAAGGAACCGAGACGGTTCTCGTTTCCTTGCCGGGAATCACCCTCGCCCCGAGGGCCTCAACCGCTGCCAGCGTCGACCGCGTGTCCGCCGCATCGAGGTAGTGGCTCACCTGCGTCTCCCCCTCCCCCATCGCCGCGATCAGCGCCGCTCGATGCGAGATCGACTTGTCGGACGGCGGACGCAGCGCACCGCGCAGGGGTCCCGAAGGCTCGAAGCGTGCGGTGCTCACCGGGCGACCCTATTCGCCGCTGCCGTCGCCGAGGACGGTGACGGTGTGGCCGAGATCACGGACCAGCTCCGCGGCCTTGGCCGCCTGCTCGTCGCCCGCCACCCAGAGCGAAACCGCGCCCGAGGTCATGTCCGGAGCCGGGTGCAGGGCCATGTCCTCGATGTTGACGCCGGCCTCGCCGAGGGCCAGGGCGAGCTCGGCGATCGTCCCGGGCTTGTTGGCGACGACGATCCGCAGCTCGCGCAGCGGGCCGGCGGCGGACTCGGCTTCGAGCAGGGGCTGGCGCGACGCGCCGGCCTCGGCGTGCCAGGCGGCGAGCGCCTCGCGGTCGCCATCGCGGATCAGCTGGGCGGCGTGGCGGAGGCGCTCTCCGACCGAGTCGACCGAGCGCGCCACCGCCTCGCGGTTGGTGGCGAAGATATCGGCCCAGATCGCCGGGTTCGAGCCGGCGACGCGGGTCATGTCGCGGAAGCTCGGGCCGACGTCGGGCAGGCGTTCGGTGTCCTGGGTCAGCGAGTCGGCCGCCTCGCAGGCGAGGACGTTCGCGAGCACGTGCGGCAGGTGGCTGATCGCCGCCATCAGGCGGTCGTGGCCCTCCGGGTCGATCGCCTGCGGGCGCGCCCCCAGCGCCGAGAGCGCCCGCTGCAGGCGGTCGTAGAGCAGGCCGCTCGAGACCTCTGTCGGGGTCAGGTACCAGCGGGCGCCCTCGAAGAGGTCCTCGCGGGCGTTCTCGACCCCGGCCGTCTCCGCCCCCGCCAGCGGGTGGCCGCCGATGAAGCGCTCGTCGCCGCCGACCGCCTCGACCAGCTCGCCCTTGGTCGAGCCGACGTCGGTGACGACGGTCTCGGGCCCCGAGACCGCGAGCGCCTCGCGCGCCTGTTGCGGCAGCGTCGCCACCGGGGCGCAGCAGAAGACGACGTCGGCGCCCTCGCAGGCCTCCTCCAGCGACTCCCCGGCGCGGTCGATCGCCCCCAGCTCGACCGCTCGCGCGAGCCGCTCGGGGCTGCGCCCGCAGCCGACCACCTCCGCCTCCAGCCGCCGCCGCGCGGCGAGCCCGATCGAGCCTCCGATCAGGCCCACCCCGAGGACGGCGATCTTCATGAGGGATTGGCGAAACTAGCGTGCGCGACTGGCGAGCGCCGGACCAAGCGGGGCAAGGACACAGGGAGGCCGAATAGCGGCGCTATTCGGCCGACTGAGGACGCCGCACCGCGCAGCGTCCGCCGCCGCCAGACGCGTGCGGGAGTTTCGCCGAGCCCGATCATGGGACGGGGGCGGGGCCTCAAAGGCCGCGCCGCGCCTCCACCGCCGAAGCGAACCGCTCCAGCGTCGAGACGGTGTCCTCCCAATCGATGCAGGCGTCGGTGATCGACTGGCCGTAGACGAGCTCCTCGCCCGGCACCAGGTTCTGGCGTCCCTCGACCAGGAACGACTCCAGCATCACGCCGACGATCGCCTTGTTGCCGTCGGCGACCTGGTCGGCGATGTCCCCCGCGGCGAAGAACTGCTTCTCCGGGTCCTTGCCGCTGTTGTCGTGGGAGGCGTCGATGACCAGCCGCTCCGGCCGCCCGGCGACGCCGAGCGTGACCAGCGCGTCTTCGACCTCCGGCGGGTGGTAGTTGGGCTGGCCGTGGCCGCCGCGCAGGATGATGTGGCAGTCCGGGTTGCCGGTCGTGTGCAGGATCGCCGGCGCGCCGGCGTCGTCGATCCCGGCGAAGGCGTGCGAGGCCGCCGCCGCCCGCACCGCGTCGACCGCGATCTGGATGTTGCCGTCGGTCCGGTTCTTGAACCCGATCGGCATCGAGAGCCCGCTGGCAAGCTGGCGGTGCGTCTGGCTCTCCGAGGTCCGCGCCCCGATCGCCCCCCAGGCGACGCAGTCCGCGATGTACTGCGGCGTGATCGGGTCGAGGAACTCGCAGCCGATCGGCAGCCCCGTGTCCAGCACCTCCAGCAGCAGCTTCCGCGCGATCCGCAGCCCGGCGTTGACGTCGCCGCTTTCGTCGAGGTGCGGGTCGTTGATCAGCCCCTTCCACCCCGTCGTCGTCCGCGGCTTCTCGAAGTAGACCCGCATCACCACCAGGATGTCGTCGCGCAGCTGGCGCGCCAGCGCGCTCAGCTTCGTCGCGTACTCCATCGCCGCCTTCGGGTCGTGGACGCTGCAGGGGCCGACCACGACCATCAGCCGCGGATCCTCCCCGTTCAGCACCTTCCGTACTTCCTCGCGGCCGCGAATCACCGCCTTCGCCCGCTCCTCCCCGAGCGGCAGCTCCGCCAGGAGCCTTTCGGGTGGCGCCAACTCGACGATTTTCCCGATCCGCGTATCGCGGACGCCGTCTCGTTTCGCCCCCTCCATTCCGATGAACATTTTGCCTTCGCCTTTCTCCAAAGCCATGAGATCGTACTTTCTGGTCGCTCGCTGTCGGGCTGGTTCGGCGCGCGAGCAGACCATCAACGCGGGGGACGGCGCCCGGCCGGAAGATCTGAGGTCTTCGGGCGGCGCGACGCCGCCAGGCCGAACGCCTAGCTAAATCGCCAATACCGGTAGGTGAGGCGGGCTGGCGCGACGGCAGCGTCGAGCGCCCTGGTGCTGCCCGCGGATGTGAATTTGTCCAACCTCACGCTGCTGGACGTTGTACCACGGGTGAGCCGTTAGTCAAGTATTTCCGACAGGCCACGCAGGAAGCGGTCGTTCTCCTCGGGGGTGCCGTAGCTGACCCGGATGTGACCGGGGCCGCCGAGAGCCTTGCCGGGGCGGATGGCGATTTCGCGCTCGGCGAGGCCGGCGAGGACGGCGCCTTCGTCGGCGTCGCCGAGGTCGACCCAGGAGAAGTTGGCGTGGGAGTCGGTGGTCTGCAGACCGAGATCGCGCAAGCCCTCCTCGACGGTAAGGCGAGCGGCGACCGTCGCCTCGACCCGGCGCAGGACGTCGTCCTGGTGGCGCACCGCCTCCGCCCCGGCCGCCTGGGCGAGGGCGTTGACGCTGAACGGCTGGCGGACGGCGTCGACCGCGGCGCGGAAGTTGGCGGAGCCGATCGCGTAGCCGGTCCGCAGGCCGGCGAGGCCGTAGCACTTGGAGAAAGTGCGCAGGACGACCAGGTTCGGGAAGTCCTTCAGCAGATCGAGCGAGGCGTCGGGATCGTCGTGGGCCTGGAACTCGACGTAGGCCTCGTCGAGGACGATCGTCACCTGCGCGGGGATGCGCTCGCAGAAAGCGCCGACCTCGGCCGCCGGGATGTGGGTGGCGGTCGGGTTGTTCGGGTTGCAGACGATCAGCAGCTGGGTCGCCGCGGTCACCTCGGTCGCCATCGCGTCGAGGTCGTGAACGTCGCCCTCGGCCAGCGGCACCCGGATCTCGCGGGCGCCGGTCAGCGCCGGCAGGTACGGGTACATCGAGAAGGACGGCCAGGCATAGAGCACCTCGGCCCCGGGCTCGAGCAGCGCCTCGGCGGCGGCAAGGAGGATCTCGCAGGAGCCGTTGCCGACCGCGACCCGCCCCGGCTCGGTCTCGTAGCGCTCGGCGAGGCGCCGGCGCAGCAACGTCGCGTCGGGGTCCGGGTAGCGGTTCATCGAGCCGGCGGCCTTCTGGATCGCCTCGACCACCTGCGGGTGCGGCGGGAACGAGGACTCGTTGGAGGCGAGCTGGGCGAGGTTGCCGGAGGCGATTGCCTCAGGCGCCTGTCCCGTCGGGACCCCGGCCTGGTAGCCCGGCATGCGGGCGAGCTTCTCGGCGAAGGTGATCGTCATCGGCTGTCGATTCTGACGGACGAAGTTGACAGGGCACTACTGGGCCGCTTCGAGATCGACCCGCAGCTTCTGCGCCTCGCCCACGTAGACGTGAGCCGGCTCGTGCCCCTCGGGTCCATAGAAGTGCAGCATCACCCGGATCACCCGCGGCATCGACCCCGGCACCGGGATCTCCCGGCAGCACATCAACGGGACCATTGTGAGCCCCAAATCACGCGCCGCGACGGCGGGAAACTCAGCGTCCAGGTCATCGGTCGTCGTGAACAAGCAGCTGACCATGTCCTCCGGCGCCAGCCCGTTCCGCTCGATCAGCCCCTCCATCACCTCGCGGGTAGCCACAAGGATCGCCCCCGCCTCATTCGCCTCAGCCTGCGCCGCCCCCCGCACCGCGAAGAGACGCCGCTGAGGCGGCTGGTAGGCGCCGGCTTCCAGGTTGCCGTTGCGTCCATTGCCGCTCACTCCTCGAATCTTCTCAGAGCGAGGGGGCGAATCCGCAAACGGTGGGACTTATCACCGCATAGCGAGGAAAACTCCCACCACTCCCCGGCAGAAGCTCGCAGCTCTGGCCGATCGCCAACATGGCGTCGTCTCGCGAACCCAGCTAAGAGCGATCGGCTTCAGCGACGCCGCGATCGATCGGGCGGCAGCAGACGGGCGCCTGCACCGCATCTTCCGTGGAGTCTTCGCGGTAGGTCGTCGCGGGATCGGCCCCAGGGGACGCCTTCGCGCCGCCACCCTGGCCTGTGGTCGCGGTGCCGTCGTCTCCCATCGGAGCGCTGCGGCGCTCTTCGGCCTTCTAGAGGCAGGACCCGTGGTCGTGGATGTGATCGCCTCTGCGGATCGAGGGCGGAGGATCGATGGCATTCGCCTGCATGTTGTGCGGTCGCCGCGGCTCGAGGAGACGGGGACGTTCGACGGGATCCCCTGCACGAGCCCGGCGCGCACGCTCGTGGACCTCGCAGGCGTGGTCGGAGAACGGACGCTGCGCAGTGCCTTCGAGCGGGCGGCGGCACAACGGCGCTCCATGCTCGACATCCCGGCGATCGAGCGCTCGATCGATCCGCGGCGCCGAGGGATGAAGGTGCTGCTGAAGCTGATCGAGGAATGGCGCGGAGCGGCTCCGCTGCTCGGGAAGCGCGGCAAGCTCAAGAGCCCGCTGGAGGCGAAGGTGCTGCCGCTGATCGTTGAACGTGACCTCCCGCCGCCGCTCTTCAACGCCCCGGTCGAGATCGCCGACGGCCGCATCGAGGTCGACTTCCTCTGGCCCGACCACCGCTTCGTCCTCGAGGCAGACAGCCGCGACTTCCACGGCGCCCAAGTTGCCTTCGAGCGCGACCGGTGGCGCGATCGGGAACTCCTACGTGCCGGCTACGCCTGCCTCCGCGTTACGAGCCTTCAGGCCGAACGTGAAGCCGAGGCGATCGCCGCTACCGTGGCGGCTCGTCTCACCACCCAGCGCTGATGGCCCCCGGTCAGCCGCTTCCTACTCCTGGCGCCATCTCCCGTAGTTCTCAGCCGCAACTGGCAGCCAAATCCCCCTCCTACAAGCTTGTGCGAGGGGGATTTGGCTGCCCCGAGCGGCTGGAACTGGCTACTGAGCGGCCTCGCGCAATCGGGCGATCTCGTCTTGAGACAAGCGCCGCGACTTCCCCTCGCTGAGGCCGCCGAGCCGCAACGGTCCGAAGCCCACTCGCCGCAGCGCCACCACCTCGTTCCCGACCGCCTCCAGCATCCGTCGCACCTGGCGGTTGCGGCCTTCGCGTAGGACGACCTCGATCTCGCGGTCTCCTTTGCGCTTCACCTGCGTTGGTGCGGTGGGCCCATCCTCGAGCTTCACCCCGCGGGCTAGGCGCTGCAGGTCAGCAGCTGCAATCGGCTTCTTCAGCCGCGCCACGTACGTCTTCGGCACTTCGTACCTCGGATGCGTCAGCCGGTTCGCCAGCTCGCCGTCGTTCGTCAGCAGCAGCAGGCCGCTCGAATCCGCATCGAGTCGCCCCACCGGGTACAGCCGCGCCTCGGTCTCGACCAGGTCCACCACCGGCGTCCGGCTCCCGGGCTCGCGCGCGGTCGAGACCACCCCCACCGGCTTGTTCACCGCCCAGACCTCATGTGCCTCTGCCGCCACCCGTGCGCCGTTCACGCGGACGTCATCGCCGGCATCCACGCCCCGCGCCGGATCGGTCACCACCTCCCCACCAACCGTCACCAGCCCCTTGGCGATGATCTCCTCAGCTTTTCGCCTGGAGGCAACACCCCCATGGGCGAGGAACTTCGCCAGCCTCACGAACGAGGGGCCGAGGGGGGTCTCGCCGGGCCCTCCCCATCTTTGTCCGCCGAGACCCCCCTCGGCCCCTCCCCGGCCATCACTCGGCGCGTTGTTCGCCCGCTTTGAGGAGTCGCTCTCTCAAATCGCGCTCGTCCTCGGGGGTGGGGTCGAACTTCGAGGGGTCGGGGAGCTGGTCGAGGCCGGAGAGGCCGAAGAGGCGCTCGAAGAGCTCGGAGGTCTTGAAGATCGCGGCGCCGAACTGGGAGCGGCCAGCCTCTTCGATCAGGCCGCGCTCGGCGAGGCTGGTCACCGCCGACTCGGAGGTGACGCCGCGGATGCGGGCGATCTCCGGCCGGGTCACCGGCTGCAGGTAGGCGACGATCGCCAGCGTCTCGGCCTGGGCCTGGGTCAGCGGCGGGGTCCGCGGCTTGGCCAGCAGGCGACGGGCGGCATCCTCGCTGGCGGGATCGGAGGCGAGGGCGAAGCCGCCGGAGACCTCGCGCAGCACCACCCCGCGCTTGCCCTCGGCGAGGTCCTCGCGCAGCAACTCGATCGCCTCGTCGATCTGGCCCTCGGTCGCCTGCGTCGCCTCCGCCAGGTCCTTGACGGCGACCGGCTGCGGCGAGAGGAAGAGCAGTGCCTCGACGGTGCGGGAGAGGTCGCTCATCCGTTCTTGGAGATATTCGCGGCCGGCAGGACCTTCTTCACCTTGATCGGCCCGAAGCACTCCCCCTGCTCCCAGGTCACCTCGCCCTTGCGGTACAGCTCGAGCATCGCGAAGACGGTGACTGCCTGAGTCAGCCGGTCCTCCCCGCCGAACTCCTCGTCGAAGTCGAAGTCCGAGCGCCGCAGGAGCGCGTCGCGGACCGCACGCAGCCGCCGTTCCAGTGAGACCGTCGGGCGGATGTGGCTGATGTCGACGTCGGGCGGCTCGGTCAGCAGGTCGCCGAGGGCGGCGCCGAGCGCATCGGGGTCGTAAACGGCGACCGCCGCCTCGACCGCCACCCGCCGCAGCTCGCTCGGCAGCGGAGCCGAGCGGTAGAGGTAGCCGCGCTGGCTCTCGAAGCGCTCGGAGAGCTCGCCCGCGGCGTCGCGGTAGCGCCGGTACTCGAGCATCCGCGCCAGCAGCTCCTCCATCGCCTCCTCGGGCTTCATCTCGTCGAGCTCTTCGTCGGGACCGGGCAGCATCAGCCGCGACTTCAGCTCCAGCAGGGCGGCGATCAGGACGAGGAACTCGGTCGCCACCTCCAGCTCGAGCTCGCCTTCCCGCTCCAGGTGCTCGACGTAGGCGACGACGACCTCTCCCAGCTGCAGGTCGAGCAGGCTGACCTCCTCGCGCAGGACGACCGCCATCAACAGGTCGAACGGCCCGGCGAAGACGTCCAGATCGAGATCGAGATCGAGGTCCGCAACGGCCATCGCTGCAGACTACGCCAGCGCGAGGCGGCCGAAGCCCATCCGCTCGCGCACCTCCGCAACGACCGGAGAAGCCAGCATGCGCGCCTTCTCAGCGCCGAGGTCGAGGATGCGGTCGAGCTCGACCTGGTCGGGGCGCAACTCCCGGTAGCGCTCCTGCACCGGTTCCAGATAAGTGACAACCGCGTCGCCGACCGCCTGCTTGAAATCGCCGTAGCCGGAGCCCTCGAATTCCCGTTCGACCTCCTTCTGCTCGCGTTCGCAGGCGACCGAGAAGATGTCGATCAGGTTGCTGACCCCGGGCTTGTTCGGGGTGCGGGCGATCTCGCGGCCGGAGTCGGTCACCGCCGAGCGAAACTTCTTGCGGATCGTCTCGGGGTCGTCGAGCACGAGGACGGTTCCCTGCTCGGTGCCGCCGGTGGTCGACATCTTCCGTTCGGGCTCCTGCAGGTCCATGATCCGTGCCCCGATCTCCGGGATCACCAGCTCCGGCACCACCAGGGTCTCGCCGAAGCGGGCGTTGAAGCGGCGGGCGATCTCCCGCATCAGCTCGACGTGCTGGCGCTGATCGTCGCCGACCGGGACCTCGGTGGCGCGATAGGCGAGGACGTCGGCGGCCATCAGCACCGGGTAGTAGAAGAGCGCCGCAGAAGCCAGCTCGCGGTCCTTGCCGACCTTTTCCTTGAACTGGTGCATGCGGTTGAGGTCGCCGTGCGAGGTGACCGCCGAGAGCAGCCAGGTCAGCTCGGTGTGCTGCTCGACGTCGGACTGGCGGAAGAGGATGCAGCGCTCGGGGTCGAGGCCGGCGGCCAGCAAAATCGCGGCGGTGTCGTAGACGCGCTCGCGCAGTTCCTCGGGGTCATACGGGACCGAGATCGCGTGCAGGTCGACGATGCAGAAGATCGCCGGCTCCCCGCGCTCCTGTCCCTCGACGTACTGGCGGATGGCGCCGATGTAGTTGCCGAGGTGCTTGCGGCCGGTGGGCTGGATGCCGCTGAAGATGATCGGTTTGGGCATTAGAGATTGAGCCTAGTGGTGGGGCCGGGGATGGGGGTCCCTCGTTCTGACAAACGGCGGCCTAATTAGGCCGCCGTTTTGAGTATCCGCCAGCCCGAGGACCCCCATCCCCGGCTGACAGGCCGAAGTGGCCGACCTCAGGCTTGGGCGGGGTCGGCAGCCGCCCTTTGTTGATCTTGCTGCTTGCCGTCCGAGGAATCGCAGTCGGAGCTGTGGCCGCACTCGCCGGCTTGAGCCGAGCCACGGCTGGGGACAGCTGCTTCGGTGCGGCGTTTCGGGTTCTGGACGCCGAGGCCGGCGACTATGCCGCCGATGATCATCAGGATGCCGGCGATGCCGAGGCCAAGGCGGAAGGAGGAGGTGGAGGCGTCTTCGGCGGCTGACATGACGCGGTCGCTTTCGGTGGCGGGCAGGTCTTCGGTGCTTGGGACGGCCAGGGGCTTTTCCTTGGCTTCTTCGACCGCGGCGGAGGCGCCCCCGGAAAGCGGTGCCGGGCCGAGCTGGTCGTCTAGCTTGGCCCCGAAGCTGGCGGAGATGACGGCGCCGAGGACGGCGATGGCCAGGAGGCCGGCCACTCGGGAGACGCCGTTGTTGACTCCGGAAGCGATGCCGACCCGGTGTTCGTCAACCGAGTCGAGCACGGTTGCGGTCAATGGCGCCACGGTCGCCGAGAGCCCGACGCCGAAGACGAGCAGGCCTGGGAGGACGTCGGCTAGATAGCTCGTCCCGGGCCCGATCCTCATCATCATCAGCAACCCGATCCCGCCGACGATCGGGCCGGCGCTCATCGGCAGCCGCGGCCCGGTGCCCGAGGCAATCCGGCCGAAGCGGGGCGAGAGGAAGAACATCAGGATCGAGATCGGCGTCGTCGCCAGCCCTGCCTCCAGAGGCGAGTAGCCGACCACCTGCTGCAGGTAGAGCCCGACGAAGAAGAGGCCGCCGATCAGACCGGCGTAGGTCGCGAGCGTGGTCAGGTTGGTGACCCAGAAGTTGCGGATGCGGAAGAGGCCGAGCGGCAGCATCGGGTGGCGGGCGGTCGCCTCGCGGAGGATGAAGAGGCCGAAGCAGAGGATCCCGACGGCCATCGACCCCCAGACGAGGGGGTCGCCCCAGCCGCGCGAGGGCTGCTCGATCAGGGCGAAGGTCGGGCCGCCGAGGCCGATCGCCGACAGGGCGATCCCGGCCCAGTCGATGCCGAGGAAGGCGTCCTCGTCGCGGCTCTCCTCGACCGAGTGGAGGGTCAGCGCGACGGTCGCCGCGATCAGCGGGATGTTGACCCAGAAGATCGCCCGCCAGGAGGTGATGCCGATCAGGGCCCCGCCGCCGGCCGGGCCGATCACCGTCGCGATCCCGGTCCAGGCGGTCCAGGTCCCGACCGCCTTGCCCCGCGCTTCGCCCTCGAAGGTCGAGGCGACGATCGCCAGCGAGCCCGGCACCAGCAGCGCCCCGGTGACTCCCTGCAGGGCGCGGGCGCCGATCAGGAACTCGGCGGTCGGCGAGATCGCGCAGAGGACCGAGGTGACGCCGAAGCCGACCAGGCCGATCACGAACATCCGCCGCCTCCCGAACTGGTCCCCGAGGCTGCCGCCGACCAGCAGTAGCGAGACCAGCGCCAGCGTGTACGCCTCGACCACCCACTGCTGACCGGCGAGGCCGACGTCGAGACCGTCGCTGATCGCCGGCAGGGCGACGTTGACGACGGTGCTGTCGAGGAAAACGACCGTCGAGCCGAGGATCGTCGCGATCAGAGTCAGTCGCTGCGAGCGGGACATCGGGGCGAGTCTAAGCGGGCGGCTTCGCCGGCTCGGGACTTCTGAGGACGGCTCGCGCGTATCCCTTCTGATGCTCCCGTTGATCGCCGCCCTCGCGCTCCTCGTGCCCGCGCCCGCGCACCCGGACATCGATGGCGACTTCCTCGCCTTCACCCAGACGCCGCGGGGGGCCGGAAACCTGCTGGGACGGAACGGGGTCGTCGGCCATTCGGCGCAGGGACGGCCAATCGAAATGCACCAGCTCGGCGATCCGAAATGGCCCGGCGAGCTGCTGATCTTCGGCTGCATCCACGGCGACGAGTGCGACGCCAGCGGAATCGAGCCGGTCTCCTCGCTCACCGCGGGCTGTCCCGATCCGGGCTCGGACATCTACCTGGTCCCCAACCTCGACCCCGACGGGTCGGCGGCAGGGACGCGGCTGAACGCAGACGGCGTCGACCTCAACCGCAACTTCAACGCGCGATGGAGACCGCTCGGCCAGCCCGGCGATGCCGAATACTCTGGTCCCCGGCCATTCTCCGAGCCGGAAACCAGGCTCACCGCGCGAATCATCCGCGCTCTCGACCGGCGGCACCGATCTGGTTTCACCAGTACCGGGGCCGGCGTCCCTTCGTCCGCGCTTGGGGGCAGAGCGCGCCTGGCGCCCGCCACTTCGCGGCTCTGGCCCGGATGCCGTTCCGGGCGATGCGCTGGCCGGCGGGGACGGCGCCGAACTGGCAGAACCACCGCTTCGAGGCGCCGGCCTTCGTCGTCGAGCTGCCCCAGGGGCGACTGGCGCCGGAGATGCGGGGCCGGCTGAGCCAGGCGCTGGTGGGGATGGGGCGCAGGGTGAGAGAAGATTGAGATGCCGGAAGGAGGCCGGGCGTGCGAGTTGAGAGCGGTGCGGAGGAGGAGCGCCTCGTGCGCGAGGCCCAGGGAGGCTGCAGCGCGGCGATGGCGCAGCTGTATTCACTGCACTGGCGCGGTGCCTACCGCGCCGCCTACCTCGTCGCCCACGACGCGGCCGCGGCCGAGGACATCGCCCAGGACGGCTTTCTCGCTGCTGTCGACGCCCTCGACCGCTTCGACCGCCGGCGGCCGTTTCGCCCCTGGCTGCACCGGATCGTCGTCAACCGGGCGCTCGACTGGGCGCGGCGGGAGGCCCTGCGCCGCCGGGTGGACGGAGCGGAGTCGGTCTTCGAGCCGCTGCCCCCGCCCGAGGAGATCGGCGGCGAGATGATCGCGGCGCTGAAGGAGCTGCCGGCCGAGCAGCGGGCGGTCGTCGTCCTCCGCCACCTGCTCGAGTACACGCCAGGGGAGATCGCTTCGATGCTCGACCTGCCGCGGGGCACGGTCAACTCGCGCCTGCGGCGAGGGCTCGACCGGTTGCGCGAGACGGCGGAGGCGGAGCAGCTGGCGGAGGGAAGGCGATGAGCGACGGCAAGCTCAACTGCGCCCTGTCGGAGATTTCGATCCCCGAGCCGCCCGGGGCAGAGGAGCGCGGCCGGCAGATCGTCGCCGCCGCCTTCACGGAACGGACGAGCGGCCGCTCCGAACTTCGGGGGGCTCTGGCCCCCAAAACCTCGGAGAGGCGAAGCAGGCGCCCGCTGCCTCGCTTGGCGCTCGGGCTCTCGCTGGCGGCGCTGCTGGCGGTCCTGCTGCTCTCGCCGGCGGGCGCGGCGGTGCGCGACTGGGTCGATGACACCTTCACCGCATCCGCCCCGCGCCCCGAACCGACGCTGGCGCGGATTCCCGGCGGCGGCAAGCTGCTCGTGCAAGCCGGAGAAGGCCCGTGGGTCGTGCGGCCAGATGGCTCACGGCGCCTGCTCGGCGACTACGAAGAGGCGTCCTGGTCTCCTCATGGCCTCTTCATCGCAGCGACCAAGGGGCGAACGCTGAGCGCAGTCGAGCCGGGCGGCACCCCGCATTGGTCGATCACCGCTCAAGCGCGAGTCGCCGTGCCGCGGTGGTCGCCTTCGGGCGAACGGATCGCCTACCGCTCCGGCTTCGACCTGCGCGTCATCGCCGGAGACGGGACCGAAGACCATTTGGTGGCCGGATCAACGGCGGCTGGAACCCCGCCCGCGGCCCGCATCTCCCCCGCCTACGTCGCCCCCGCCTGGTCCCCCGACGGCAAGGACGTGCTGGCCTATGTCACCGGCACGGGACGGCTACGGATTATCAACAGCGAAACCGGCACCCCGCTCGCCGCAGCGCCTGCACTTCGCCGGATCACCTGGATGGGCTGGGCAGACGGCGGTCGGAAGATCCTCGAAGCCTCACCGGGGAAGCTGCGGCTGCGGCCGGTGTTGCCTGCAGGCCATCCCTCACGACCTGCATTGGGGAAGGCCCGCCTCCTGCCGCTCCCCCCCAAGGCGTCCGTCAACGACGCCGCGCTTGCCCCGCAGCGGTCGCTCGTCGCGGCGTCGATCACTTACTGGAAGCAGCACGGGACCTACAGCGAAGTGGTCGTCTTCCGCCCCGACGGCTCCCAGGGTTTGCTCCGAGTTCCCGGCAGCCTCGGCCAGGTCGAATGGTCGCCGGACGGCCGCCGCCTCCTCGTCGCCTGGCCGGGCGCCAGCCAGTGGCTCTTCCTGCCGCTCGACGGCGGCAGAGGGCGGGCAGTCGCCAACATCACGCGGGCCTTCTCCCCGGGCCGGGAGCCGACGAGCTTCCCCCGTGTCGAAGGCTGGTGCTGTTAACGCTGACGCGAGACCGTGGAACTGCGCCTATACGACGCACTTTCACGGTCTCGCGGTTCAGGTCTCCCGCAGTTGCGCCGCGGGGGTGAAGAAGTTGCGGTAGGCGAGCAGGGTCGCGGTGAGGGCGGAGATCGAGACGCTGCCGAGGAGGGTGTAGAGGAGGATCAACTGCAGGCGGACGGCGTCGGTGGGGCTGGCGCCGGCGAGGAGCATGCCGACCATCGTGCCGGGGAAGAAGATCAGGCCGGTGGTCTTGGTCGAGTCGACGAGGGCGATCATCCCCGAGCGCAGGGAGCGGCGGATGGTCGGGGCGGCGGCTTCGCGGGCGGTGGCACCGAGGGCGAGGGAGGCCTCGATCCGGGCGCGGGCGTCGCCCATCTCGTCGCCGAGGCGGTTGAGGGCGACGGCGGAAGCGGTCATCGCGTTGCCGATCACCATGCCGCCGACCGGGACCAGGTAGCGCGGGGTCGGTTCGAAGATGCCGAGGGCGACGACGAGGCCGAGCGTGGTGCCGCCGGCGAGCGCGAGGGCGATCAGCAGGGGCCGGAAGGAGCCGGGGACCTTGGAGGCGCGGTGGCGGGCGGTAATCGCGCCGAAGAGGACCATCACCGCCAGCAGCGCCAGGACCAGCCAGATCGTGTCGGCCTCGAAGATCAGCTTGATCGCGTAGCCGACGAGGGTGAGTTGGACGATCGAGCGGCCGGTGGCGACGACGATGTCGCGCTCGAGGTCGGCCTTCTGCCAATACGAGATTGCCGCCGCCAGGGCGACCAGCGCCAGCGAGGCGGCGACTTGCCAGACGGCGACGTGGATCGAGGTGGCCGCGGCGGCGAGCGGGGTCACGCCAGCACCTCCTCGCGCGGGCCGCAGCCGGCGAGGCGGCCGGCCTCCAGGCGCAGGGCCCAGTCGCTGAGGCGGCGGGCCTGTTCGGGGTCGTGGCTGACGAGGACGGTCGAGATCTCGAGCTCGCGCCGCAGCTCTCCCAGCGCCGCCTCGATCGTGTCGCGGGCGGCGTGGTCGAGGGCCGAGGTCGGCTCGTCGAGCAGGAGGACGCGGGGGCGCTGGGCGAGCGCCCGCGCCAGCATCGCCCGCTGCTGCTCGCCGACCGAGAGCTTGGTGACATCGCGCTCGGCGAAGGACGGATCGAGGCCGGCGCGGGCGAGCGTCTGCTCCAGCTCCAGCGGCTCGCCGGCGAGCCCGGCCGCGTAGCGCAGGTTCGACTCGACCGTCCCGTCGAGCAGCGCCGGCAGCTGCGGGACCAGCCCGACCTCGCGCCGCAGCGCCAGCGGCTCGTAGTCGCGCAGCGGCCGCTCGCGGTAGAGGATCTCGCCGCGGTCGGGGTCGGCGAGCCGGTTCAGCAGCCGCAGCAGCGTCGACTTGCCGGCGCCGGAGGGGCCGACGATCGCCGCCGCGCCCTCCGGGATCCCGGCGCTGAGGCCGTCGAGGACGGTCTTGCCGCCGCGGTCAAGCCCCACGTCCCGAAGCTCGAAAAGCACCCGGGGATCATCCCATCCGGGATCGAGCACAGTGGGCTGTGCCAAGAGTCGGAAGCGGTTGCCGCGCAAGATGCCTGGCGCTGTGGTCACCTCTGTTGAAGAGGTGAGTTTGGTTGAAAGAATCCGGGTAAGAAATCCAGGCGATGAAAGGGCGGCATGGCTAGAGCGATTTGGAGCGGCACGATCAGTTTCGGGCTGTTGAACGTGCCCGTGCGCCTCTACAGCGCCGTCGCCCGGCGCAACATCGCCCTGCGCGAGATCCGCGAGTCCGACAGCTCCCGGATCAAACACAAGCGGGTCGCCGAAGGGACCGACGAAGAGGTCCCCTACGAGAACATCGTCAAGGCCTACGAGCTGACCCCCGGGCAGTACGTGCCGCTGAGCAAAGACGAGATGTCGGCGCTGGCGCCGGAGAAGACGCGGGCGATCGACGTCCAGGACTTCGTCGACATCGAGGAAATCGACCCCATGTACTTCGACAGCCCCTACTACCTCGGCCCGGACAAAAGTGCCGAGAAGGCCTACTCGCTGCTGGCGGCGGCGATGGAAAGCTCGGGCAAGGCGGCGATCTCCCGCTTCGTCTTCCGCAACAAAGAGCACCTGGCGGCGATCCGCGCCTCCGACGGCGTGCTGACGCTGACGACGATGCGCTTCCACGACGAGGTCGTTCCCCCCTCCGACCTCGACGACGCGCTGCCGGACAAGAAGCCGAAAGTCGCCAAACGCGAGCAGGAGATGGCCGAGCAGCTGATCGACTCGCTGAGCACCGAATTCGAGCCGGGCGCCTACAAGGACGAGTACCGCGAACAGCTGCTGGCGCTGATCGAGCGGAAGGCCGAAGGCAAGGAGATCGTCGCGCCCGAGGCCGAGGCGCCGAAGGCGACCAAAGCCCCGGACCTGATGGCGGCGTTGGAGGAATCGATCGCCGCGGTGAAAGAGAAGGGCGGCAGCAGCGACGGGGGCGCCAAAGAAGCGTCGAAACCGAAGGCCGCCGCCAAATCCAAGACGAGCAAATCGAAATCGAAAGGGAAATCGAAACCGAAAAGCTCGTCCCGCGCCAAAGCCAAAGCCTCGAAATAGGCTCTAGCCCGTGGGCAAGACCCAGCAGGTCGAGGTCGAGGGAAAAGAGCTGAAGCTCTCCAACCTCGACAAGGTGCTGTACCCGAAGACCGGGTTCACCAAGGGCGAGATGGTCGACTACTACGCCAAGGTTGCGCCGGCGATCGTCCCCCACCTGAGCGGCCGCGCGGTGACGCTGCGGCGGTTCCCGGAAGGGATCGAGGACCTCGACGCCGCCTTCTACGAGAAGCGCTGCCCGAAACACCGGCCGAAATGGGTGAAGACGGCGAAAGTCCAGGCCGGGCCGCGGGCGGGCGTGATCGAGTTCTGCGTCTGCGACAGCCTGCCGACCCTGATCTGGATGGCGCAGCTGGCGGCGATCGAGCTGCATCCCTCGCTGTCGCTGAGCCGGGCGCCCAAACGCCCCACCTCACTCGTCTTCGACCTCGATCCTGGACCGCCGGCCGACGTCGTCGACTGCTCGCGGGTGGCGCTGCGCCTGCGCGAGGTCCTGTCTCAGCTCAACCTCCAGAGCTTCGTCAAGACCTCGGGCTCGAAGGGCATGCAGCTCTACGTCCCCCTCAACACCAAGTCCTCCTACGAGGAGACGAGGCCCTTCGGCCAGGCCCTGGCCCAGATCGTCGCCAACCAGGACCCCGAGAGCATCCTCGCGAAAATGGGCAAAAAGACCGACCGCAGCGGCAAGGTCTTCATCGACTGGTACCAGAACAACGAACGCAAAACGACGATCTCCGTCTACTCCCTCCGCGCCCGCGAACGCCCCACCTGCTCGACCCCGATCACCTGGGACGAGGTCGAAAAAGCCGCCGACTCGGGCAAAGGCGACCACCTCGTCTTCGAGACCGCGGACGTGCTGAAGCGACTGGACGAGCACGGCGACCTCTTCGCCCCGGTGCTGGAGCTCGAGCAGGAGCTGCCGGAGCTCTAGGAGCGAGGCCGCTCCTCACTGGAAGAAGCGGGCTCGCCGAATCGTTCTGCATGCTGAGCGTTCTGTTTGGCGAGGCGTTCCTCGGCCCTTTTCCGGGTCTCTTTATTTCTATCTTCGAGCGATTTGATTCCCGAACGCAGAGGCTTGCGGATGCGGTTGATGTAGAAACGATTTGCGTAGGCAAGAGCTTCTCTCACCATCGCGGCGATCTCGGTGGCTATGAAGGCAACCCCAGAAGCGGCACGTGAGAGTTCGGTCCCTATGGTTTTCGCGATCGCCCGCAGGGTCAGCCCTAGGTCTTCAATGAAGACCTTGACGCTTACCACGATCAACGCGATGAGGAAGAGCGATATCGGGACGACGAGGGCAGCGTCGAATTCGGCGACCACGACCAGGTAAGCGATCGCCATTACGTACGCGGTGATGTAGCTCCAATACACCGCTCCGGTCAACGCCGAGTCGCGATTTCCCTTGCGGGTCTGGAACCTGTAGATCAGGAACCTGACACCGTAGCCCCCAACGAGCAGCGCCGCCGGCCAAGCGGGTGGCGTCGGCCTGTATCCAACGTCGTCGGCCCCCAGCGCCTCATTGATCGCGCTAGCGACAGCGGTGCAACCTTCATCAAAGGGTTGAAGAATATTGCGAACCATCTGCCGCAGCGACGGGTCCACGTCCCAGTGTCGAAGTGCTGCCAGCGTCTCGTGAAGGAACGAACCCGAATAGATGAGGACGAAGATGGCCAGGGTGATGATGGCGCTGAGCGATGCCAACTCTCTGAGGGTTTTCGAGCCGAGTCTCCTCTCTCGCCAAAATTGGACGATAGAGAGACATAGAGCGACGACGATCAGGAACTCGATCAAGGCGATGAACGTGGATTTCACGGGCGGCAACATACTTGACCGGTCGTTTTTCGGTACTCCTGAATGCCACGGCGCCTTTTCCGGTACCGCACGTGACGAGCTCGCCGAATTCCTGGAAGCACCGATCGGCTTCCACGTGGTGCGGTCGAAGAACTAGTCGAGCTGCAGGCGCACGACCGGCTGCCTGGTGGCGCGGACCTCGTCGAGGCGGCGGACGGGGGTCGTGTAGGGGGCGTTCTTGGCCAGGTCGGGGTCGGTCTCGGCCTCGGCGAGGATCTTCTCGACGGCCGCGGCGAAGGCGTCGAGGGACTCCTTGGCCTCGGTCTCGGTCGGCTCGACCATCAGGGCCTCGTCGACGAGGAGCGGGAAGTAGACGGTCGGCGGGTGGAAGCCGAAGTCGAGCAGGCGCTTGGCCAGGTCGAGGGTGGCGAGGCCGAGGTCGCGCTTCATCGGCTTGCCGGAGAGGACGAACTCGTGCATGCAGTGGCGGTCGAAGGCGATCGGCAGGCGCTCGCCGGCTCTGCCCTCGGCCAGGCGCGCCTTCAGGTAGTTGGCGTTTAGGACGGCGGTCTCGCTCGCCTCGCTGAGCCCGTCGCCGCCGAGGCTGAGGATGTACGCGTAGGAGCGGACGAAGACGCCGAAGTTGCCCTGGAAGCCGCGCAGGCGCCCGATCGACTTCGGGCGCTCGAAGTCGAGGTCGAAGCTCGGGCCGTGACCATTGCTGCCCTCGCGACGCACCACCTGCGGTTTCGGCAGGTAGGGCTCGATCCGGTCGGAGACGGCGATCGGGCCGGCGCCGGGGCCGCCGCCGCCGTGCGGCTGGCTGAAGGACTTGTGGAGGTTGACGTGGACGATGTCGAAGCCCATGTCGCCCGGGCGCGAGTGGCCCATCACCGCGTTGAGGTTGGCGCCGTCGTAGTAGAGGGTGCCGCCGGCCTCGTGGATCAGCGAGGCGATCTCGGCGATGTTCTCGTCGAAGACGCCGAGCGTGTTCGGGTTGGTCAGCATCAGGCAGGCGACCTCGCCCTCGTTCTCGGCCAGCTTCGCCCGCAGGTCGTCCATCTCGACCCCGCCGCGCTCGTTCGTCGCAACCTTGACCACCTCGTAGCCGGCCATCGTCACCGAGGCCGGGTTGGTTCCGTGCGAGGTGTCGGGAGCGAGCACCTTCGTCCGCTCTTCGCCGCGGTCGGCGTGGTAGGCCCGGGTCAGCAGCAGGCCGGCGAGCTCCCCGTGGGAGCCGGCGCTCGGCTGCAGGCTCACGTGTGGCAAGCCGCAGATCTCGCTCAGGGACTCCTGCAGCAGCCACATCAGCTCCAGCGCGCCCTGGGCGCGACGCGGGTCCTGCGCCGGGTGCAGGCGGGCGTGGCCGGGTAGCGCCGCCACCCGCTCGTTGAGCCGCGGGTTGTGCTTCATCGTGCAGGAGCCGAGCGGGTAGAAGCCGGTGTCGAGGTCGAAGTTGCGGCGCGAGAGGCGGTTGTAGTGGCGGACGATCTCCGGCTCGGCGATCTCCGGCAGCCGCGGCGCCTCGGCCCGCAGCAAGCTCTCCGGGATCAGCTCGGCGAGCGGCTTCTCCGGCACTTCGACCTCGGGCAGCGCCGCGGCGCGGCGCCCGGCCTTCGACTTCTCGAAAATCGTCTTCGCCTTTTCGGCCTGCATCGGGGTCTCGGTCAGCGCCATCGGGCCGCTCCCTCTGCGACTGCCGACTTCCTCTCGCTATCCGAGAGGAAAGCGCCACGCTCCGCGGCAACCGCTGCGCCAAGCGCCTCGACCAGCTCGTCGATCTGCGCTCTGGTGCGGCGCTCGGTAATCGCAACTAGGAGGCCGTCGTCGAACTCGGGGTACTCGCGGCCGAGCGGGTAGCCGGCGGCGATCCCGCGCTCGGCGACGCGATCGAGCACTTTCCCCACCGGCGCCGCGAGTCGGACCGCAAACTCGCGCGCCACCGGGGCCTCGTGCAGCAGCTCGACCCCGTCGATCGCGGCCAGCCGCTCGCGCGCGTAGGCGGTCCGCTGGATCAAAAGCTCACCGAGCCCCCGGAACCCCTGGCGGCCGAGCCAGGCGAGGTGGACCATCGCCCCGAGCGCGTTCAGCGCCTGGGCGGTGCAGATGTTGTTGGTGGCTTTCTCGCGGCGGATGTGCTGCTCGCGCGTCTGCAGCGCGAGGACGAAACCGCGGCGACCGTCGACGTCCTCGGTTTCGCCGGCGATCCGCCCCGGCATGCGACGGATCTGCGCCTCGGTCGCGCAGAAAAAGCCGAAAGATGGACCGCCGAAGTCCAGGCGGTTCCCCAGCGGCTGCCCCTCGCCGAGGGCGATGTCGGCGCCGCACTCGCCCGGCGGCTTGAGGATCCCCAGGGTCATCGGGTCGCAGGCGACGATCAGGAGCGAGCCGTGCTCCTTCGCCGCCGCCCCCAGCGCCTCGACGTCCTCGACCGCGCCGAGGAAGTTCGGGCTCTGCAGGAGGACCGCCGCAGTCTCCCCGTCGACCGCCTCGGCCAGCGCCGCGGCGTCGGTCAGCCCGCCCTCGAGCCCGACCTCGACCACCTCGGCGCCGTAGCCGACCGAGTAGGTGCGGAGCGTCTCGCGGCTGTGGGGGTGGACGCCGCGCGAGATCACGAAGCGCTTGCGCTTGGTCGCCGCCATCGCCAGATACCCGGCCGAGGCCACCGACGAGGGCCCCTCGTAGAGCCCGGCGTTCGAGACCGGCAGCCCGGTCAGCTCCGACATCGCCGTCTGGAACTCGAACATCACCTGCAGCCCGCCCTGGCTGATCTCCGGCTGGTAGGGCGTGTACGGGGTGAGGAACTCGCTGCGCGAGGTGATCGCGTCGACGATCGCCGGCACGTAATGGTCGTACATGCCGGCGCCAACGAAGCAGACCTGCTCCTCGGCGTCGGCGTTGCGCTCGGCGAGCGCGCTCAAGCGCTCGTAGACCTCGGCCTCGCTCAGCCCGTCGGGCAGCGCCAGGGGCCGGCCGAGGCGCAGCGGCTCGGGGATCTGCTCGAAGAGCGCATCGACGGAACCGACGCCGATCGCGTCGAGCATCTCCTGCCGGTCATCGGGGGTGGCGGAGGTATAACGAGTCACCGGCTTGATGCTAGGGAAGCCGGTGGATCGGCTCTGCGCCTAGGAGTCCAGCAACTTGCGGTATTCCTCGACGCCGAGGAGCGCCTCGCTCTCCTCCGGCGAGGTCAGCCGCACCTTGACCAGCCAGCCGTCGCCGTAGGGGTCCTCGTTGACCTTTTCCGGCGCGTCGACCAGCGCCTCGTTGATCTCGAGCACTTCGCCCGACAGCGGCGCGATCACGTCTGAGACCGCCTTCACCGACTCGACCTCGGCGTAGGAGGAGTCTTTCTGGATCGTCGCCCCGACCTCGGGCGGGTCATAGAAGACGACCTCGCCGAGCGAGTCCTGGGCGTACCAGGTGATCCCGAAGGTCGCCTGATCCCCCTCGATCCGGGCCCAATCGTGTTCCTCGTGGTAGCGGAGGTCTTCGGGGTAAGTCGCGTCAGCCAAGGCTCAGCTCCTTTTCGCGTAGAGGGGCTTGGAAGCTATCCGGGCGGGCCGGCGTTTGCCACGCACGTCGATCTCGAGCTCGGTCCCGACCTCGGCCAACTCCGAGCGGACGTAGGCCATCCCGGCACCGATCTCGAGCGAGGGCGAGAAGGTGCCGCTGGTGACCTCGCCGACCTGCTCGTCGCCCTTCATCACAGGGTTGCCTTCGCGCGGGATCCCCTGGCCCTCGATCTTGAAGGCGACGAGCTTCTCGGCGGTCCCCTCGGCGCGGGCCTTGGCAATCGCCTCGGAGCCGATGAACCCGGTCTCCTCCTTGCAGCACCAGCCGAGGCCGGCTTCGATCGGGTTGCGCTCCGGCGTCAGCTCGTTGCCGTGCAGCGGGTAACAGACCTCCAGCCGCAGGGTGTCGCGGGCGCCGAGCCCGCAGGGGACGACGCCGGCGTCGAGCAGCTCGGCCCAGATCGGCGTCGAGACCTCCGGGTCGAGCAACAGCTCGACCCCGTCCTCGCCGGTGTAGCCGGTGCCGCAGGCAAGCGCCGGGCGACGCCCGATCTGGACGTGGGAGACGCGGAAGCGGGGCGGCAGCTCGATCCCGAGCGCGCGGCTGACGACGTCGCGAGCGTGCGGCCCCTGGACGGCGAGCATCGCGTAGCGGTCGGCGACGTCGCGGACGAGCGTGTCGAACCCGCGACTCTGGCGGCCGAGCCAGGCGAGGTCGGCCTCGTGGTTGGCGGCGTTGGTGACGACGAGGAAGCGGTCGCCGCCCAGCCGGTAGGCGAAGAGGTCGTCGATGACCCCGCCCTCCTCGTTGCAGAGGCACGAGTACTGCGCCCCGCCGATCGCGACCTTGCTGACGTCGTTGGAGAGCACCCGCTGCAGGAAGGCGAGTGCCCCGGGCCCCTCGACCTCGACTTGCCCCATATGAGAGACGTCGAACATCCCGGCGTGCCGGCGCACCGCCGAGTGCTCCTCGCGGATCCCCTCGTAGGTCACCGGCATCGAGTAGCCGGCGAAGGGGACGATCTTCGCCCCGAGCTCGACGTGCTGCTCGTAGAGGGGCGTGTGCCGCAGGGCCGCGTCGGTGGTCACGAAGCCCAGGGTATTAAGCCACGCCTCCCGGCGAGGCGTCGCCGCACGACCTACTCCTTGAGGAAGCCGGGGACGTCGATGTCGTCCTCGGACACCCTCAGTTTCCTGATCTCGGTGTCCTCGGCGGAGACCCGGGGGCGGCTCTCGTAGCGGCGGCGCACGCGCTGCGGCGAGCGCGCCAGGAGCTCAAAGCCTTCGAAGCCGGTGGCGATGACCGTCACCCGCACCTCGTCCTTCATCGACTGATCGACGACCGAGCCGAAGATGATGTTGGCGTTGTCGTCGGCCTCGGCCTGGACGAGCTGGGCGGCCTCGTTGACCTCGAACAGGCCGAGGTCCTCGGGGCCGGTGATGTTCAGCAGCATCCCGGTCGCGCCCTTGATCGACTCCTCGATCAAAGGCGAGGTGATCGCGGCCTTGGCGGCGTCGAGCGCCCGGGCCTCGCCGGTCGCCGAGCCGACGCCCATCAGGGCCGAGCCGGCGTCGCGCATGATCGTCCGCACGTCGGCGAAGTCGAGGTTGATCAGGCCGGGGATCGTGATCAGGTCGGTGATGCCCTGGACGCCCTGGCGGAGGATGTCGTCGGCCTGGCGGAACGCCTCGAGGACGCTGGTCCGCCGCTCGACTGCCTGCAGCAGCTTCTCGTTCGGGACGATGATCAGGGTGTCGACTTTGTTGCGCAGTTTCTCGATGCCCTCGAGCGCCTGCTGCATCCGCCGTTTGCCCTCGAACTCGAACGGTTTGGTCACCGCGCCGACGGTGAGGGCGCCGATCTCCTCCTTGGCGATCTCGGCGATCACCGGCGCCGAGCCGGTGCCGGTGCCACCACCCTCGCCGGCGGTGACGAAGACCATGTCGGCGCCCTTCAGCGCCTCCTTGATCTCGTCACGGCTCTCGGCCGCTGCGCCCGCGCCGACCTCAGGATTGCCGCCGGCCCCGAGGCCGCGGGTCAGCTCCTGCCCGATCGAGAGCTTGATGTCGGCGTCGCACGCTTGCAGCGCCTGCGCATCGGTGTTGACAGCGACGAACTCGACGCCGCGAATGCCGGCGTCGATCATGCGGCTGACCGCATTGGTGCCACCGCCGCCGGCGCCGACGACCTTGATTACCGCGAGGTAAGTGGATTCCATCTCCCGATTTTCTCCAGCGCGCCCGGTTTCCCTCTGGCGCTATTGAAAGCTTTCAGTTGAGTTGAGCCTTGGTTCCGTCCGAACCTTCAGCAATGCTTGAGGGTCCAAGCCGCTGCGATTCAGGCGGAATTTGCGCTTGAACGTAGGGCATTCGGGGGTTTCTGTCAAACCGCCGCAGGCGCCCGTGCAGACGAAAAGCTCAACCCATACTTTAGGGTTGCGATAGGTTCAACTTCTACTCGAGGGTTTGCAGAAGGGCATGGCAGAGCCGTTTGCGGGCCCTCATTCCCGGCTCAAGGTGCGGGCGGGAGTTCGTGTTCCGAGCCTCCGTACGAAGGACGGCCCGGACTCTGCAGGTCTACATAATCGAGCGCCGTCACTTCCGGGTCGGCGAGAACGGCAGCCGCTGCCTTCCACTTCTTGGCGGACTGCGAGTCGTCGCCGAAGATCAGCTCAATCCCGGTCGTCAGGGTCACCTTCACCCCGCCGTCGCCGTAGCCGCTGCTTTCAGCGTAGGGGCGCAGCGCGTTGGGAACCGCGGCGAGGACGTGCACTTGTTCCAGCGCCGGCCCTCTGACACGACCACCTTTCGGCGCGTCTTCCAGCGCCAGGCGCGGCAGCGGCGGTTCTTCGGGCAGCGGCAGCCAACGGACGAAGGCGCCGTCGGCGGAGACCCCGATCGCCTCCTCGCCTTCGCCGATCGTCGCCGCCAGCCGCGGCACCAGGACATGGGGTTCCGCCGTGTCCTGGCGGATCAAGAACCAATAGGCAGCAAGCAGCAACACCGCAGCAAGCACCGCCCCGACGATCCACCGCGCCCTTACAGATCCCAGCCGGCCGGCCACTGGACCTCCCCCAGGATCTGGACCTCGGCTTCCAGCTCGACTCCGAACCGCTCATGCACCCGTCGCCGGCCCTCCGCCATCAGCTCGAGCACGTCGGCAGTGGTCCCGCCGCGATCGTTCTCGACGAAGTTGGCGTGCTTTGGCGAGAAGCGAACACCGCCGTGACGAAGTCCCTGACAGCCCGCCGCCTCGAGAAGCTGCCCCGCCGACCTGCCCTCGGTACGCGCGCCTTCGGCGCCCTCGGGGTTCTTGAAAGTGGAGCCAAAGGTCTTGATCCCGGACGGTTGCGCCTCGCGGCGGCGCTCGCGCATCCCCGCCAGGGTCGCTTTGATCTCGTCCGGGTCTGCAGGCTTGAGCTGGAAGGAGGCGCGGGCGACGATCTCCCCCGGCCTCAGGTTCGACTTGCGGTACTCGAAGCCAAGCTGACCCGGGGTGCGGCGGTCGGCTCCCGTCGCGGTGCAGACGTCGACCCACTCCAGCACCCGGGCCAGCTGCCCGCCGTAGGCGTTGGCGTTCATTCGCACGGCACCGCCGGCGGTGCCGGGGATATTCACCCCGAACTCGAGGCCGGAGAGCCCCCACCCCGCGGTTTTCGCCGCCGCCGAGGGAAAGCGATAGCCACCGCCGCAAACGACCCGCTCGCCGTCCCGCTCGATCTCCGCCAGCTCGCCGTCGAGCTTGAGCGCGAGGCCGTGGAAGCCGGCATCGGCGACCAGCAGGTTCGAGCCCGAGCCGATCACCCCGACCGGGAGGCCCTCCCCGTTGGCCCAGCGGAGGGCGGCGATCAGGCTCTCCTCATCCCCCGGCCGTGCAAACCAGGCGGCGGCGCCGCCGGTGCGGACCGTGGTAAGCCGCGCCAGCGGGAAGTCACGCTGCACGCCGTCGGGAGGCGCGCTCATGACGTCGCTCCCGCCGGGTCGATCGGATCGGTCACCAGCGCCTCCCCCAGCTTGAAGATGTCGCCAGCGCCGATCGTCACCAGGACGGCGCCTCTCCCGGCTCGGCCTAGGAGGTCGGCAAGGGCCCGCTGCGCGGTCGCGGCTTCCGGCAGCCACCAGACCGGCTTCCCACCCGCTCGCTCGGCGGCGGCCTGCGCGACCTGCAGCCCGCTGACCCCCGCAAGCTCGCCGACCGGCTCCTCGCGGGCGGGATAGACGTCGAGGACGACGATCTCGTCGGCAAGGGTAAGCGCGGCACCGAACTCCTCACCCAGCGCCTTGGTCCGCGAGTAGAGGTGGGGCTGGAAGACGGCGATCAGGCGGGTGGGATCCAGCTCCCGCAGGGCCGAGAGCGCCGCCCGCACCTCGGTCGGGTGGTGGGCGTAGTCGTCATATATATGGGCCGCCCCGCGCGAGCCCTTCAGCTGCAGGCGCCGGTGGACGCCGCCGAAGCTCTGCAGGGCAGCCGCCGCGGCGGCGACATCGAGCCCGGCAAGCTCGATGGCGCCAAGGGCAGCGTGGGCGTTGCGGAGGTTGTGCTGGCCGGGGACAGCTAGTCGCAGATCCGGTGGGCCGGGCGTCGTCGAGTCAAAGCGAACCTCCTCGCTGCGCTCTCCCAGCCACCCCATCTCCTCATCGGCCGGGACGACGAGGCCCCGCGCGGGGCCGACGAAGCTGCGGAATGCTTCGTGCAGCTCGGAGAGCGAGCCCCAGCGGGCGTGGTGATCCATCTCGACATTGGTGACGAGGGCGACCTCCGGGCGTAGCCGTAGGAAGCTGGCGTCGCTCTCGTCGGCCTCGGCGACCACCCACTCCCCCTCGCCCCAGCCGGCGTTGGCGGGATCGCCGTCCGGCCCGAGCCCCGGCACCTCGCCGCCGACGAAGAAGGCGGGATCGGCACCGATCGCCCGCAGCGCCCAGACAGTCATCGCGGTCGTCGTCGTCTTGCCGTGGGTGCCGGCGATCGCGATCAGGCGCTTCTCGGAGCAGAGCTCGGCCAGCAGCGCCCCGCGGTGGATCGGCTCTACCCCGCGCTCACGCGCCAGCGCCAGCTCGGGGTTGTCCTCGCCGATCGCCGTGGAGACGACGACCTCCGCCCCCTCCGGCAGGTTGGTGGCGTGGTGGCCTATCGACGGCTCCAGCCCCACCTCGCGCAGCCGCTCCATATAAGAGGAGTCGCTGCGATCGCTGCCGGTCACGGTGGCCCCCAGCCGAGCGCAGACCAAAGCGAGCCCGCTCATCCCTGCGCCACCGATCCCGATGAAGTGCATCCGCCGCTCAGACCACTCACTCATGCGAGGCCCCCTCGCGAAATCGCAAGGGACCCGACATATGCGGGTTTTTGCGGTCTCGCGGAGCCTGGGTCACGCGGCAGCTCCCAGGACCTGGTCGGCGATGCGGCGGGCGGCGTCGGGCTTGGCGAGGCGACGAGCGGCAGCGGCCATCTCCGCCAGCCGCGCCTCGTCACCCAGCACCGACGCCACCTCCGCCCTCAGTCGCTCGGCGGTCAGCTCCGCGTCGGGGATCACCACCGCGGCCCCGCCGGCTCGCATCCACTCGGCGTTGGCGGCCTGGTGATCGGCGGTGGCGAAGGGGAAGGGCGCGAGGATCGCGGGGCGGCCGGCGGCGATCACCTCGAAGATCGAACCGCCGGAGCGCGCGAGGACGAGATCGGCGGCGGCGAGGGCGTCGCCGAGGCTCGGCTCGTACTCGAGCAGCGTGTAGCGCTCGCGATCGGGAGCGGCCTCGAGCCGCCGCTTGACCTCCGCGTAGTCCCGCCGTCCCGCGATGTGGAGGACGTGGAAATCAGGCGGACGCACTTCTCCCCGCATACCGGGGACACCTGCGTCCGCTCTCTCCGCGAACGCCCCGACGGCGGCGAAGTTGATCGTTCGGGCGCCCTGGCTGCCGCCGAAGACGAGCAGGCAGCGGGCGTCGGCGGCGATGCCGAAGCGCTCGCGCGCCTTGGAGCGGTCGCCTTCGAGCACGGCTTTCGGCACCGGCCGCCCGGTCACCAGGTACGGCTCACCCTCCCGTCCCGCGATCGGGAAGGCCAGGCAGACACGCTGCGCCCGCGCCGCCAGTAACCGGTTCGCCAACCCGAGGTGGCTGTCGGCCTCAGTCAGAACCAGGGGCGTTCGCGTCAGCGCCGCCGCCAGCCCCGCCGGCCCGGCGACGAAGCCGCCGCCGCCCATCACCACGTCCGCCCGGCGTCGCCGCAGAACCTTGCGCGCGGCCGCGACAGCGCCGATCGCCTCGACGCCCGCCCGCGCCGCCTTCAGCGGGTTGCGGCGGTCGATCCCGCGCACCTCGACGAAGTCGATCTCGTAGCCGGCTGCCGGCACCAGCTCGGCCTCCATCCGGTCGCGCGTGCCGAGGAAGCTGACCTCGGCGCCGCTATCCCGAAGCTCGTCGGCGACCGCCATGGCGGGTACGACGTGCCCCGCCGTGCCCCCCGCCGCTACGACCACCTTTGGCTTTCCTGGCACCGCTCGATCGACTCCTTTGCTTGTTCGCAGGCGCACGCCCACCGTCAACGACGCGCAGTTTGCCAGCGCCGGTGGTCGAGCCCCGCGCCGCGCTCGCCCTGCCGCCGCGGGCGACGTTGAGGATCAGGCCGACCGCGAACAGCGTCGCCAGCAGCGAGCTGTTGCCGTAGGAGACGAAGGGCAGCGGCACCCCGGTCAGCGGCGCCAACCCCATCACCGCGAAGAGGTTGATCGTCGCCTGCACCAGGACCAGCGAGGTCAGCCCGGCGACCAGGATCTTCGAGTAGTTGTCCTTCGCCTTCTGCGCGGTTTTCAGGCCGGCGTAGCCGAACATCCCGAAGAGGCCGACGACGCCGGCGATCCCGACCATGCCCAGCTCCTCGCCGATCACCGCCGAGATCATGTCGGTGTGGGCCTCGGGCAGGTAGAAGGCCTTCTGGACCCCGTTGCCGATCCCGACCCCGAAGAGGCCGCCCGAGCCGAGCGCGATCTTCGCCTGCGCGGCCTGGAAACCGGCCCCGGAGGCGTCGGCGGTCGGATCGAGGAAGGAGGTGAGGCGCGCCATTCGGTAGGGCTCGACCACCGCCATCAGCAGCGCCAGGCCGCCGATCACCAGGGCGATCTTGCCGAGGTCCACTGGCCGGGCGCCGGCGGCGATCAGGGTGGCGGCGACGGAGAAGCAGACCACCATCGTCGTCCCCATGTCCGGCTGCAGCATGATCAGCAGGCAGGAAGCGCCGGCGACGAGGAGGAAGGGCATGATCCCTTCCAGCGACTGGGCCCGCTTCGGCTTGCGCGCCAGCAGGTCGGCGCCGTAGAGGATCAGCGCCACCTTGGCCAGCTCCGAGGGCTGGATCTGCAGGAAGCCGCCGCCGATCCAGCGGGTCGCCCCGTTGACTTCGGTCCCCATGCCGAGGACGGCGACGAGGAGAAAGATCGAGCCGCCGAGCAGTAGCGGCGTCAGGTCGCGGATCGCTTTCAGGCCGTGGCGGGCGGTGAGGTGCATGATGATCAGCCCGACGACGCCGAACATCAGCGTCCGCTTCAGGTAGAAGGCGCTGTCGGAGAGGCCGCCGTCCTGGAGGACGCGGGTGGTCGAGCTGGCGGAGAAGACCATCACCGCACCAAGCGCCAGCAGGCAGAGGGTCGCCGTCAGCAGCATGTTGTACTCCGGCGAGACGCGGGCGCGCGAGCGCTTCTTCGCCGGCTTCCGCTTCGCGCCTTTGCGACGGCGGGAGGATTTAGAGACCGCGCTCATTCCTCGAGCTCCAGGACGATCTCGCGGAAGCGATCGCCGCGCTGCTCGAAGTTGTCGAAGGCGTCGAAGCTGGCGCAGGCCGGCGAGAGCAGGACGACCTCCCCCGCCGCCGCGGCCGCAGCCGCGCGGCGGACCGCCTTCTCGAGGCCGTCGCAGCGATGCAGCTCCACCCCTGCCTCGAGCACCGGCGCCAGCTCCCGCGCCATCCGCTCGCTCGTCGCCCCGATCAGGTAGCAGGCGGCGACCCGCTCGCGGATCGGGTCGATCAGCGGCGTGAACGGCTCCTCCTTCTCGCTGCCGCCGAGGATCGCGTGGACGCCGCTCTCGAAGGCGCGGATCCCGACCGTCGCCGAGGCGACGTTGGTCGCCTTGGAGTCGTCGACGAAGCGCACCCCGCCAATCTCGGCGACCTCCTCCAGCCGGTGCGGGACCCCGGCGAAGCTGCGCAGCCCCTCGCGCACCGCCTCGCGGTCGATCCCCATCGCCAGCGCCGCCGCCGCGGCGGCCATCGCGTTGGCGACGTTGTGCTCGCCGAAGAGGCCGAGCTCGCCCACCGGCAGCAGGGGCTCGTCGCCGTAGAAGATCGTCCCTTCGGCGACGGAGACCTCGCAGTCGGGCGCGGCGCCATGGCAGAAGGCGATCCGGCGGGCGCAGCCGCCGAGATCGACATCGGCGACGAAGGGGTCGTCGGCGTTGTAGACGGCAACGTCGTCGTTGCCCTGGTTGGCGAAGATCCGCAGCTTCGCCGCAAGGTAGGACTGGAGATCGTGGTGGCGGTCGAGGTGGTCGGGCGCGAGGTTGAGGAAGACGGCGCACTCGGGCGCGAAGGCGGCGGTGTCCTCGAGCTGGAAGCTCGAGCACTCGCAGACGATCGTCTCGTCAGCGGCGACCTCGCCGACCAGCTCGGAGAGGGCAGTGCCGACGTTCCCGGCCACCGCCACCGGCTCGCCGGCGCTGCGGTATAGGTGACCCAGGAGCTCGACCGTGGTCGTCTTGCCATTGGTCCCGGTGACGGCGACGAAGCGGTTGGGCAGCGCACGCCAGGCCAGCTCGACCTCTCCCACGACCTCGATCCCCCGCTCCAGCGCCGCAGCGATCACCGGCGCCTCCCGGGGGACTCCCGGGCTCTTAACGACCGTCCGGGCCCCCTCGAGCTGCGCCAATCCATCCGTATCCAGAAAGACTTCGACACCCACCCCCTCCAGCCCTGCCGCCCCCTCCGGATGCCCCGAATCAACCGCCCGCACCGCCTCCCCCCGAGCCGCCAGCAACCGCGCCGCCGCCTGCCCGGAGCGTGCAAGTCCCGCAATTAGGAACGGGCCTTCTGGCAGAGGGGGGCGAATTTCCTTGGCCGAGACCCTTAGGGACACATGCCGAAGCTTCGCGAGCGCACCGGATACCCCTCCGCCGTTGCCCATGCGATTCCAGGTAGCACTATTGCTACCCTCCCACGCATGCCCGAGATCCCACAGAAAAAGCTCCGCAACGAGATCGGGGAGATCCTGCGCCGAGCCGAAGCCGGTGAGGAGTTCACGATCACCGTCTCGGGGCGCCCCGTCGCCCGGCTGGGCCCGCTTGACGACTCCCGCCATTGGGTGCCGGCCGCACAACTCGAAGACCTCTGGAAGCTGCCCGTAGACGAGAACCTCGCCGAGGATCTCAGGGAGTTCGACATTCAGCTGCGAGATCCCTGGGCGGAGTCGGAATGAAGGTGATCCTCGATACCTCCGTTCTAATCGCCCGGCGTCCCCTTCCGCCGAACGTCGAGGCCGGGATCAGCACCATCTCTTTGGCCGAGCTCCATTTCGGCGTGCTGAAGACGACCGATTCCGTCGAGCGCGCTCGACGGATCGTGCAGCTTGGGAGGATCGAGTCCGCCTTTGCCACCCACCCGCTCGACGAGCGGGTGGCAAGAGCGCTCGGGCAGGTGCAAGCACGGGTTTCGAGCAAAGGCGGTAAACCGCGAGCCCGAACGGCGGACCTCGTTATCGCCGCCACCGCGCTGGCGCACGATTCCGTTCTCTTCACCAGGAACTACAAGGACTTCAAGCTCGTCGACGACCTGGTCGACGTGCGCGAACCGCCGAGCTGAGGATCAGCGAGCGAACTGCCTGATCTCCGCGGCCAGCGCCTCGGGCTGGTCCTCGGGGATCAGGGTGAAGCAGTCGGGCAGCTCGACGTAGCGGCTGCTGGGGAAGGAGTCGGCGAGGGCGCGGCCGGCTTCGTTGGGCATCATCTTCCCCTCCTCGTCCCAGACGACGAGGACCGGTTTCTCAAAGGTGGGCAGGGAGGCGGTTGCGCGGGCGAGGTCGTGCTTGCCGCGCATCGCGTCGCCGGCGTAGCGGCGCAGGTCGCGGCGGATCTCCTTCTTGCGCAGCGGCTCGAGCCAGTCGCGCATCAACTCGTCGGGGACGCCGCGCTTGCTCATCTGGCCGAAGACGAAGGGCAGCCGGCGCAGCCGCGGCTGCAGCAGCAGGCCCCGGGTGGCGACGTAACCGCCGGGGAGCTTCGCCGAGAGCCAGGCGGCGAAGCCGGCGAGGCCGGGCGGGTAGTTGCCGGCGGTCTCGCAGGAGACGAGGACGAGCTTGCCGACCCGGTCCATGCCGTCCTCGGCGATCATCACTTGCGCCCCGCACCAGTCGTTGAAGCAGAGGGTGACGTCGCGCAGATCGGCCGCGGCGAGGAACTCGGTGACGATCCGCCCCATCCCGACCAGGGTCAGGTCGGCGTCGGGCTTCATCGGTTTCCAGTGCGCCCCCATCGGCAGCGAGGGCGAGACACAGCGGAACTCCGGCGTCAGCTCGTCGATCACCTTGCGCCACTGCTTCCAGTCCATCAGCAGGCCCGGGATCAGCACGACCACCGGGCCGTCGCCGCCGCTGTCCTGGTAGGCGATCCGCCCGGCGGTGACCTCGACCACTGGCACCGCTCAGCGTCCGATGCTCTGCTGGTAGAGCGTAAACCCGATCCCACTGCAGACCGCGGCGATGATCCAGAAGCGGAGCATGATCTTCGTCTCCGACCAGGCCATCATCTCGAAGTGATGGTGCAGGGGCGCCATCAGCAGGACGCGGCGGCGGAAGGTCTTGAAGGCGAAGACCTGGAGCAGGACCGAGAGCGCCTCGATCACGAAGATGCCGCCGATGATCATCAGCAGGACCTCGGTCTGGGTCATCACCGCCAGCGCCCCGATCGCGCCGCCGAGGCCTAGCGAGCCGGTGTCCCCCATGAAGATCGAAGCCGGGAAGGCGTTGAACCAGAGGAAACCGATGCAAGCGCCGACCAGGCAGGCCGAGAGCAGCGCCAGGTTCTGCTGCTCGTTGGCAACGAAGGCGATCGCCGTATAGGCGAGGAGGACGATCGCGCAGGAGCCGGCGGCGAGGCCGTCGAGGCCGTCGGTGAGGTTGACCCCATTCGAAGTGCCGGCGATCACGAGGAAGACGAGGACGAAGTAGAGGACCGGGCCGAGGTCGATGCTGCCGTCGCCGATCCGGAAGTAGAGGGTGGGCTCGAGGCCGACCTCGTGGCGGGCGACCCACCAGAGGCCGAAGGCGAGGATCAGCTGTCCCAGCAGCTTCCAGCGCCCCGCAAGGCCGAGCGAGCGGCGTTTGACGATCTTGATGTAGTCGTCGGCGAAGCCGAGCGCGGCGCAGCCCATGGCGACGCCGAATACGGCGAGGCTCTGGGCGTCGCGGTCGGAGAGGACGAGGAACGGGACGCAGATCGAGGCAAAGACGATCAGGCCGCCCATCGTCGGCGTCCCCGCCTTCGTGTGGTGCTCCTGCGGCCCGTCCTCCCGAATGTGCTGCCCGAACTCTCGGACCCGCAGCAGTTCGATGAATTTGGGGCCGAGGAAGATGCAGATCAGCATCGCCGCCATCCCGGCAATCAGGACTTCACCCATCGCCGACCTCCACCAGCTCCGGCAACTGCTCGGCAACGGCCTCCAGGCCGGCCGAGCGCGAGCCCTTGACGAGGACCGCGTCACCCGGCTCCAGGCGCGCGGCCAGCAGCTCGGCGGCCTCGCCGGGATCGGCGACCAGCTCGTCGGGGTCGTACTCGCGGGCCGGCAGGCCGACGCCGACCACGAAGTCGACCCCGGCGGCGCGGGCGTGCTCGCCGACCTCGCGGTGGTAGCGCGCCGAGTCGGGCCCGAGCTCGCCCATCTCCCCCAGCACCGCGACCGAGCGCTCGGCCCCGAGGGTGGCGAGATGATCGAGCGCCGCGCGCATCGACACCGGGTTGGCGTTGTAGCAGTCGTTCACGAGGACGATTCCACCGGGTAACTCGACTCGCTCCCCGCGGAAGCGAGAGAATCCTATGTCCGCAGCGCGGTCGGCCATGCCGGCGAGGCCCGCCCCGAGGGCGACGCCGGCCGTGATCGCGGCGAGAGCGTTGGTGAGGTTGTGAGCCTCCGTAAAGGGAAAGTGGAAGCGTTCGCTGCCGAGGGGGGTGCGAACGAGCGCCGCGGTGACGCCGTCGTCGACGGTGACCTCGGTCACCTCGACGTCGCCACCCGGGCCGAAGCGCAGCAGCAGCTCGACTCCCTCCAAGTGCGGCTCCAAGACCCCAGCCTCCACCGGCGCCACCGCGGTCCCCCCCGGCGGCAGGTCGAGGATCTCCGCCTTCGCCGCCGCGATCGCCTCGACCGAGCCGAGCAGCTCGACGTGGACGGGACCGACGTTGGTGATGACGGCGACTTCGGGCTCGGCGATCTCGCGCAGTTCGGCGATCTGGCCTTTGCCCCGCATCGCCATCTCCAGCACGAGGACGTCGGTGTCCTCCGGCGCTTCGAGGATCGTCAGCGGCAACCCGATCTCGGTGTTGAGGTTCTGCTGGTTGGCGTGGACCCTCCCCGGCAGCAGCGCCCGGGCGATGTCCTTGACCGAGGTCTTGCCGACCGAGCCGGTGACGCCGACGACGCGAGCACCCAGGGCGTGTCGGTACCCCCGTGCGAGCGCGTGCAGGGCCGCCAGCGGGTCCTCGACCACGAAAACCCAAGCGCGTCGCTCGTCCTTGGAACGCCTATCCCGGTCCAAGGACGATCGCCACTCGGGGGAGACGACCACGCCCCAGGCACCGGCCTCGATCGCCTGGGCGGCGAATTTGCCGCCGTCGGCCCGCTCGCCGCGGAGGCCGAAGAAGAGGTCGCCGGGCCCCGCCTCGGCCGAGTTGATCGTCGCCTGGCGCGGCGGCTCGGCCGGGCCCTCCGCCACCACCTCCGCCCCCAGCGCGGCGGCGATCTGCGCCGGCGAGAGGTTCACGCCGGGGTTCCCAGTTTCCTGATCTCCTCGCGGGCCACCTCGCGGTCGTCGAAGGGGATCTTCCGCCCGCCCGCGAACTCCTGACCCTGCTCGTGGCCCTTGCCGGCGATGACGACGGTGTCGCCGGGTTGGGCGCGTCCCAGCGCCAGGGCGATCGCCTCGCGCCGGTCGACCACGACCTCCAGCTCTTTCGCGCCCTCGGCCCCAGCCGCGACTTCGGCGACGATCGCCTCCGGCTCCTCCGAGCGCGGGTTGTCAGAGGTGATCACGGTCAGGTCGGACAGCTCCGCCCCGGCCCGCCCCATCTTCGGGCGCTTATCGCGGTCGCGGTCGCCGCCGGCACCGAAGACCGAGATCACCCTGCCCTCGGTGATCCGGCGCGCCGCCCGCAGCACGTTCTCCAGCGAGTCGGGGGTGTGCGCGTAATCGACGAGGACGCCGAAGCCCTGGCCCTCGTCGACCGGCTCGAACCGTCCCGGCACCCGCGAGGCCCGCGCCAGCCCGGCCGCGGCGATGTCGCCGCCGACCCCCATCGCCTCGGCGGCAGCAAAGGCGCCGAGCGCGTTGGCGACGTTGAAGTGGCCCGGCAGCGCCGTCCGCAGCCGCATCCCGCCGAGGCTGAAGCTCGCCCCGAGCGCGTCGAACTCCACCTCGCCGGCGCTGTAATCGGCCTCCGCCCCCTCGGCCGAGAACGTGAGGCACTCGAATTCCTCCGCCAGCCGCCGCCCGTAGGGGTCGTCGACGTTGACGATCTTCACCCGCACGTCCATCTCGAAGAGCTTGCGCTTGGCGAGGAAGTAGTCCTCCATGTCGGCGTGGAAGTCGAGGTGATCCTGGGTGAGGTTGGTGAAGAGGGCGACCTCGAAGCGGATCGCGTCGGCCCGGTGCAGGGAGAGCGCATGCGAGGAGACCTCCATCGCACAGGCTTCGTCGCCGCCCTCGAGCATCTGCCGGAAGGTCCGCTGCAGCTCGATCGCCTCCGGCGTCGTCCGCACCACTTCCTTTTCCACCCCGCCGACCACCTGCTTGACGGTCCCGAGCAGGCCGCAGCGGAAGTCTGCCGCCTGGAGGATCTCGCGGATCAGGAAGGCGGTCGTCGTCTTGCCGTTGGTCCCGGTGACGCCGACCACCCGCAGCTCCGTCGTCGGGTCTCCCCAAAAGCGCGCCGCCAGCGGCGCCATCGCCGCCCGCGTATCGGGGACCAGGACCTGCGGCACCGCCAGTTCGGTCAGCTCCCGCTCGACCACCAGCGCCGCGGCACCCTCCTCGACCACCCGCGGGCCGAATTCGTGCCCGTCGACCTTCTCGCCGACGACGCAGAAGAAGAGCGATCCTGGCCCCGCCTTGCGGCTGTCGTAGACCAGCTCGGAGATCTCGGCCGAGCCGTCGCCGACGATCCGCGCCTCCGGCAGCTCCGCGACAAGGTCGGCCAGTCTCATCCGCCGCCGATTATTCCTGAGGGACGCCCAGGTACGGGAGGGCGTATTCGGCGATCTGGCCAAAGGCGGGCGCGGCGACCGAGCCGCCGTAGATTTCGCCCTGCGGCTCGTCGACGATCACCGCCGCCAGCAGCTGCGGGTTCTGGGCCGGGGCGAAGCCGATGAAGGAGGCGACGTATTTGGTCTCCGAGTAACCGCCGTTTTCGGCCACCTGGGCGGTTCCGGTCTTCCCCGCCAGGGTGTAGCCGGGGACGCTGACCTCCGAAGCGGTACCGCCCGCCGCCAGCACGCCCTCGAGCATTTCCCGCACCTGCGAGGCGACCTCGGGCGTGACCACGCGCTTGCCCTTCGGCTCGTGCACCTTTTCTTCGCCGATCCGCTTGATCAGCTGCGGCGGTTTCAGCATCCCGCCGTTGGCGATCGCGGTGTAGCCGGCAACCATCTGCATCGGCGTCACCGAGATGCCCTGGCCAATCGGCAGGTTGCCCATCGTCGAGCCGGAGTATTCGTCGAGCGCCGGCACGATCCCCTGCTCCTCGGCCGGGTACTGAACCCCGGTCGGCTTGCCGAAGCCGAAGCGCTGGATCCATTCGCTGAATTTTTCGGCGCCGACCTCGAGCCCGATCGTCACCGCGCCGACGTTGGACGAGCGAGCGAGGATCGTCGCCACGCTCATCGTTTCGGTCCCGCGTTCCTCGGCGTCTTCGATCGTCCGGTCGGCGACCTGGATCTGCGGTGCCAGGACGAATTCGGTCGCCGGGGTCACCAGCTTTTCCATCAGCGCCGCCGAGACCGTGAACGCCTTGAAGGTCGAGCCCGGCTCGTAGGTGAACCCGGTCGCCTTGTTGAGCAGGTCTTCGTTGCTGACTTCAGAGAGGTCTTCGGGGTTTACCGGCGGCCAGTTCGCCATCGCCAGGATCTGCGAGCTGCGCGGGTCGACGACGATCGCCGTCGCCCCTTTCGGCGAGTACGTTTCGCCGACCCCGTTGAGGACTTCTTCGGTTTTCTGCTGGATCACCGGGTCGAGGGTGAGTTCGACGTCTTCGCCGTCTTCGGCTTCCTTCACCGTTTCCAGCCGGATTGGTTCGCCGAGCGCGTCGTTGACGATCCGCCGTTCGCCGTCGCTGCCGCCGAGCACTTCTTCCTCGCCCTGCTCGAGGCCGGTCAGGCCCTGGTTCTCTGAGCCGATCGCGCCGATCACCTGTCCCGCCATCTCCCCCTGCGGGTAGGTCCGGCGACTATCTGGAAGCTCGCCGATCCCTTCGAGGTCGAGCGCTTCGATCTTCGCTGCGGTGCCGAGGTCGATTTTTTTGGCGATATAGGAGAAGCCACCTTCGGCGGTCAGCGCTTCCAGCACTTCGCCCTTCTTCTCGTCGAGGATCGGGGCCAGCTGCGCCGCGGCCTGCGGCGGGTTTTTCACCTGGTAGGGGGTGGCGTAGATAGTTGCCGCGTCTTCGGAGGCGGCAAGCTTGTTGCCACGGCGGTCGAGCAGGTCGCCGCGCAGCCCCGGCACTTCGACCACCTCGGTCTGCTGATAGGCAGCCTCCGAGGCCAGCTGCGACCCCTGCACGCCCTGCAGCCAGAAGGCGCGGACGACGATGACGAGGAAGCAGAGGAGGAAGGCGCCGAAGAGGAGGCCGATCCGTCGCTCGATCAAGCGCATCTACGGATCGTCCCTAGGTGGTCGGACGCGAGGACACGTCAGCCCCCGGCGGCAGCGAGGCGGGCGGCGGCCGCAGCGGCGTCGCCCGCTTCGTACTGGATCAGCTTCGGCTCTTCGGTGTTCGGCATAGCCAGGCCAAGGGCGCCGGCCTCGCCGCGGATGCGGGCGGTGCTGAAGCGCTCGGCCTCGCGGCTTTCCAGCATCGAGTTCTCTTTTTCCAGCGCCGTGATCTGGGCGTCGATCTTGCCCGAGGCGGCGGCGAAGCTGAGGGTGGCGACGTTGACGGCGACGATCCCCACCAAAAGGATCCCGAGAACCCCGATCCACAGCCGCCCCTGGGTCATCCGCACGACCAGGCTCGAATCGGGGAGCTGGCGAACGGCGACGGCGGTGCGGCCGGCGACTACGGCAAGCTTGGGACGGCCGGCGGGAGCCCGTTTCGTCGCCGGTTTGCTGGCGGGCGCGCGACGGGTGGGCGCCTTCGCCGGAGCGGGGACCGCCCGGCTGCGGGTCGGCTTGCGCGCTGGTTTCCGCGGTTTCGGGGGCGCCGTCGTCCGCGATGGTCGCGGTGCGGGCGCGGTGCGGCTCTTGGGGACGGCGACGGCCATCAGCCGGTCTCTCCGACGGGCTGCGCCTCGGCAATCTTCATCGCCGCGCGCAGGTGGGCCGAGCGCGAGCGCGGGTTGCTCTCCGCCTCCTCCGGACCGGGCGAGACCGCCCGGCGGGTCAGCAGCTCGGCCTCGGGCTCGTGGCCGCAGACGCAGACGGGAAGCTCGGGCGGGCAGACGCAGCCGCGCGCCTTGGCGGCGAGGAACTGCTTCACCGGCCGGTCCTCGAGCGAGTGGAAGGAGATCGCGGCGAAGCGACCGCCGAGCTTCAGCTGCTGCCAGGCCAGCGGCAGCGCCTCCTCGAGCGCCTCGAGCTCGCCGTTGACGGCGATCCGGATCGCCTGGAAGCTGCGCTTGGCCGGGTGGCCGCCGCCGAAGCGGGCCGAGGCCGGCATCCCGGCTTTGATCGCATCGACGAGCTCGGCGGTGGTCGAGAGCGGGCGGCGGCGGCAGATCTCGCGGGCGATCCCGCCGGCGTAGCGCTCCTCGCCGAAGCGGCGCAGGACCTGGGCGATCCGCGCCTCGGGCCATTCGTTCAGCAGGTTGGCGGCGGTGAACTCCTGCCGCGTGTCCATCCTCATGTCGAGCGGCGCGTCGTAGGAATAGGAAAAGCCCCGCTCCCACGCGTCGACCTGCATCGAGGACATCCCCAGATCTACATAAACCATGTCTGGGCGCACTCCTTCGCCTTGCAAGGCGCGAAGTCCTGCTGCGAAGTCGCTGCTGATGAAGAGGGTCCGGCAGGGGGCCTCGGCGGCGAAGCGGCTGAAGCGCTCCTGCGCGGCCGGGTCGCGGTCGATCCCGATCAGCGTCCCCTCCTCCCCGATCAGCTCGGCGACCAGGCGCGCGTGGCCGCCGCCCCCGAAGGTGCAGTCGACAGCGATCTGCCCCGGCTCCGGCGCCAGCAGCGAGACCAGCTCCGGCGCCAGGACGGGCTCGTGCTCGCTCATGAGGACCTCCAGCGGTCGCTCCACCGGGCGCGGCGCGATGTAGCCGCCGGCGGGCGCGGGGCTGTAGTTGAGGGCGGCATTCAGTCTCATGGTTACGCGGCGGGGCCGGCGGCGGCGAGGCCCTCGGCGATTTCGGGGGCGGCGGCGTCGAGCTCTTCCTCTTGCTTGGCCCAGGCGTCGGCGTTCCAGATCTCCAGGTACTCCCCCGCCCCGATGACGACGCAGTTGCCGTCGAGGCCGGCGTGCTCGATCAGCGGCTTGGGGATGCGGATGCGGCCGGCGGAGTCGAGCTTCTCGTCGAAGGAGCCGCCGTGGAAGCGGCGGCGCAGGGCGCGGGCGTCGCGCCCGAAGGGGCTGTGCGGCGAGAGGAAGCGGTCAGAGAGCTGCTCGAACTCACCGGTCGTGTGCACCCAGACGCAGGGGTCGAAGCCCTTCGAGAGAACGATGCCGTCAGCGAGGGGAGCCCGGAAGCGAGAGGGAACCGTGAGCCGGTCCTTGGAATCGAGGCTGTGCTCGTAAAGACCCCGGAAGGCCACCTCGGCGAGTCCTTTCTGCAACGGGGGGCGGGAAGTCAGAAACGAAAGAGACCGGGGTGATGAGGTGGGAGGAACCTCACCACCCCGGTCCTGGGCTTCAACTCGATCGCCACAATAACCCACACTCCCCCACTTTGCAACACGACCTCCCTCTGCAAGCCCATTTGCATCCGGGCGGGCGCGATAGCTTCCGCTCCGTGGCTACGGCGGACGAGGCACAAGCGGCGGCGGCAAACCTTCCCGACGACGCCAACGATCTCCGCGGCTTCCACTTCAAGCGGCTGATGCGCAAGCCGCTGACCTGGGCCCTGATCGGGGTCTTCGCCCTGATCGTCGCGGTCGCCAGCGCCGCGCTCGTCGGCCCGGCGCTCGGCGGCGCCGCCTTCGTCGTCGCCCTGCTGATCGGCGCGCTCGTCGTCTTCGCGATCGCCGACAAGCAGGCGGCCGACGCCTTCTTTGCCCTCTACTGCCAGCAGCGCAGCCTCACCCTCGGCGGCAAGGAGCACCTACCGCCGCTGACGCCGCTGCTGAAGAAGGGCGACGACCGCTACGCCGACCGGACGATGAAGGGGCAGCTTGGCGAGGGGGCCCACGGCACCCTCGCCCTCTTCACCTACGAGGAGGAGTCGACCGACAGCGAGGGCAACTCGGAGACGAACTATTACCGCTACACCCTCGGCCTCACCCAAATCCCCGACTCGGTCGCCCACTGCCCCGAGCTCTACTGCCAGCGCAAGTTCGGCCTCCGCGCCCTGGAGAAGTTCGAGGACGCCTTCCGCACCAAGAAAGAGCGGGTGAAGCTGGAGAGCACCGAGCTCGACGAGAAGTACGAGATCTTCGCCGGCAAGGAGCAGGACGCGGTCTGGCTGCGCCGCCTCTTCTCACCGACCTTCATCGTCTGGCTGAACGAAGCGGCGCCGAAGAAGTTCGCCTTCGAGCTCGTCGACGGCACCCTCTGCTGCTACGTCAACGGCCACAAGGAGAACGCCGAGGAGCTCGACGCGGTCGCCGCGGCCACCGCCGCGGTGGCGAAACGGCTGAAGGACGAGGCGCTGGAAACCTCAGAAGCCGGCTAGCAGCGTCCCGGCGTTGGCGATCAGGCCGGCGGCGATCATCAGCAGGACCGAGGGGACGAGGACCAGCGCAACGACGAGCTGGATCTTCGGAGCGGCGCGGGCGGCCCGCTCCTCGACCGCCCGGCGGCTGTCGCGCCGCAGCGCCGTCGCCTGACGGCGCAGCTGGTCGGCGAGCGGCGAGCCGAACCTGCGCGAGCGCTCGATCGCGGCAACGAGGGTCGCCAGCTCGCTGCCGGGGACGCGACGTCGGAGCGAGGCAAGGGCGGCGCTGAGCGGGACGCCGCAGGAGAGCTCGGCGACGGTCAGCCGCAACTCCTCCGCCAGCGGCCCCTCCCCCGCCCGCGCCAGCTGCTCGATCCCGGCGGCGGGGTCGCGGCCGGAGCCGGTACTGACCGCGAGCAGGTCGAGGGCGTCGGGCAGGGCGGCGACAAGCCGCCGCCCGCGCTGCCGCGCCCGCCGCTCGAGCATCGCGTTGGGGCCGAAGAAACCGGCAATCGGCAAGCCGATGAGGACGACAAAAGAGAGCCGCCCAGGTGCGACCGGCGCCGTGAGCAGGCCGAGCAGCGCGCCGACACCCGCACCGAGGAGCTTGCCGAGCAGCAGCTTCGGGACGCGTAGCTGCACCTCGTGCCCGCGCAGCAGGTCCTTCGCCGCGGCCGCGCCGAGCAGGACCGCCAGCGCCGCCAGCAGCCCGGCGCCGCTCACTCCACCACCTGCGCGAAGCGGCGGATCGCGAAGAAGCCGACGACCTGAAGCGCCGCGGCGAGCGCCAGCAGCACCGCAGCCGGGGGCGAAGCGAGCAGCGTCGCCAGAAAGCCCGGCTGCAGCAGCTCGGCGAAGAGGGCGCCGCCGGTCGGCATCGCCACCACCAGGAGGCCGGTGAAACGTGCCTGCGCCGTCGCCGAGCGAGCGTCCTCCGCGACCCGCTCGCGCTCGGCGGCACCGGCGGCGAAACGGCGCAGCAGCCCGGCGAGGTCGCCACCTGCCAGCCGCTGGCTCAGCAGCGCCGCGACGAAGGCGTCGATCCGCTCCGACCGCATCCGCCGCCGCCACCCCTGCACCGCGGCCACCGTCGGCGCCCCGAGGTCGAGCTCCGCCGCCAGCCGCGAGAGCTCGATCGCCGGCGGCCCGTCGAGCGAGGCGACCGCAGCCGGAAAGGCGGCGCGCAACGAGCGGCCGGCGCTGAGCGAGTCGGCTATCGCCGTCGCCACTTCCGGCAGCGATCGCTCGACAGCGCGGCGGTAGCGACGCCGCCGAGCTCCGATCGCCCACCCCATCGCCGCCGGCGCCGCGACCGTGAGCGGCAGCGCCAGCGCCAGCCCGCCGAGGAACCAGCCGCCGAGGATCGCCGCGCCCATGGCCAGCGCCGCCAGCCGCCGCCGCTCGACCGTCGAGGGTGCGTAGCCCTCCTCGGCGGCCCGGCGCAGCGGCTCCAGCGCGAAGCGCAACCAGCCGGCGGCGGCCGGGCTGGCGATCGCCGCCTCCCGCATCGCCAGCGCCAGCAGCCCGCCGGCCAGCGCCCCGATCGCCACCGCCGGGCTCATCCCACCTCGGCGATCTCGGTGACGCGGCGGCTGCCGTCGGCAAGCCGCTGCAGGTGAACGACGAGGTCGATGCCCCGCCGCACCTGCTCGGCGATCGCGGCGTGCGGGAGGCCGACCCCCGCCATCAGCGCCAGCGTCTCCAGCCTGCTGAGCGCGTCCTGTGGGGAGTTGGCGTGGACCGTCGAGAGGGCGCCGTCGTGGCCGGTGTTGAGCGCGGTCAGCAGGTCGAGCGCCTCGACGCCCCGCACCTCGCCGATCACGATCCGGTCCGGGCGCATCCGCAGGGCGTTGCGAAGCAGGTCGCGGATCGTCGCCTCCCCCCGCCCCTCGACCCCGGCCGGCCGGCTCTCCAGCCGCACCACGTGCGGCTGCTGCAGCCGCAGCTCGGCCGCGTCCTCGATCGTCACCACCCGCTCGCCCGGGGCGATGAAGCTCGAGAGCGCGTTCAGCAGCGTCGTCTTGCCCGAGCCGGTGCCGCCGCTGACCAAGACGCTGCGACGGGCGGCGACGGCCTCCTCGAGCAGGCGCCGCTGCTCGATGCTCAGCGTCCCCAGCTCAACCAGCCGACCCGGTCCCGGTCGGTCGGCGGCGAAGCGGCGGATCGAGAGCGCCGGCCCGTCGATCGCCAGCGGCGGAATGACGACGTTGACCCGCGAGCCGTCGGCGAGCCGAGCGTCGACCATCGGGCTGAGCTCGTCGACCCGGCGGCCGAGCGGGGCGAGGATCCGCTCGATCGCGTTGCGCAGGTCCTCCTCGCTATCGAAGCGAACGTCGGTCTCCTCGAGCCGGCCCCGCCTCTCTATATAGACGCGGTCTGGTCCGTTGACCATCACCTCCTCGACCGCGGGGTCGGCCAGCAGCACCTCCAGCGGGCCGAGGCCGACGCTGTCGCGCATCACCCGCGCCGCCAGCTCCTCGCGAAGCCCGGGCGGGAGGACCGCCGCCTGCTCGTCGACCAGAGCGCGCACCGACTGCCCCAGGCCCTTGTCGGGGTGGGCGCCCGTCGCCGCCTCGGCGCGCCGCCGCTCGATCAAGCTTTCACGCAGGTGCTCCGAGACTTCGCCGATGTTCCGCTCGCGGATATCCATCAGCGGGGGATCAGGGTGATCCGGCGGGCGAAGCTCTCGGCCTGGATCAGGCGCAGGGCCTGCGAGCGAGTCAGTGCAAGGGTGGCCGTAGCGGTCTCGCCTTCGACCCCATCAGTGCCCGGTCCGAGTCCGAGCAGCGACACGGCAGGGGCGGCCACGTAGGTGCGGCCGTCGCCGGATCCGGTTGCTTCGCTGGTCACAGCGACATCGACCTTCGCTCCGACCGACGGCGCCCCCAGCGCTTGCAAGGCCCCGGCCCCGCTGACCGCAATCTCCACCGGTCGCCGGCCCTCCGGCAGGCCGGGGGTCGACCCACCGTCGCGAGGCGGATGGAGCTGGGTGGCGAGTAGATAAGAGCCGGCCGGAATCGGCGCCGCAGGGACCAGGCCAACGGCTTCTGGTGGCGCCGCCAGAACCCCCGCGGGGACAAATCGAACCGGCACCCGTCGAACTTCCAGGCCTTCGGCGGCGAGCGCCGGGTCGATCGGTTTCCCCGCTCGCAGGTCGGCGCTGGCGACCAGAACCGGGCGCAGCTCACCGTACCCGCGGACGACGCTGTCGCCGTAGCCGTTGGCGATCGTCGCGGCGGCGGCCGCGGCGGTCAACGCCGCCAGGAGGAAGCCGAGCGCGCGCGTCCGCCGGCTCACTGCTCGCTCCTCCGCCCCGACAACGGCAGCCACAAGCTGGCTTCGGTTCGATCCGGGCCGCGCCTCAGGTTGAAGCTGCCGCCGTGACTGGCGGCGGTCCGCGCCACTACCCGAAGCCCGTGTCCTCGTCGTCGCCTGCCGCCGGATCGCCGCTCTGGCCGGCGTACATTCGTCGCCAACCGAGAACCGAAGTCGAAGACCGAGATCCGCACCCAGTCACCTTCCCGACGAGACTCGACCCTTACCTGTCGCCCACCGTGCTCGACTGCATTGCTGAGCAGATTGTCCAGTGCTTGAGACAGGCTGAAACGGTCACCTAAGACAAATAACTGGTTACTGCTTCGCTGCACCCGAAACGTTCCCCCATTGAGGGTGACGGCGTTACGCCATCGGCAAGCTGCCGCGTCGATCAGATCGGTAATCGCAACCTCGCGCGCCACTTCCTGAGGCGGCCCGCCGTTGACCTCGCGGTCAAGGCGTTCGAGCGCCACGGTTGCCAGATGGAGGGAGGACTCGACCCGCGCGGCCGGCGGCAGATCTTCGGGAAGAGAGAGGCTGAGAGCCTGCAGCGGCCGACGCAGCTCGTGCATCGCCTCGTTTAGAGCCGCCCGCCGGCGTCCCTCTCGGAAGTTCGTTATCCCGCCTGCCAAGGCCAAAGAAGCGGCCACGGGCAGGCCCGTCACGACCTCGACCAGCTCTACGGCCACGGTCAATCCATCCCTCGTGCTCGCATGGGAGGACTAAGGCTGGAGCGGCTCTTTCTCTCCCCCTATAGCCGCGGAGGAGCCGCAGCCACCTCGCACACAGCGGAAAAAGAAGCACTCGCCCCTCGAAGCGGTCTCGGCCAGGCGCCACGACGGGGCGAGTGCAACGAGATAGACCCTAATTCATTACGGTTCAGTTCCCAAATGCCGGCTACAAAGTAACTGCAGGCGGTTACATTGGTTGCTCTTTTTTAGTGCATATTCTTTCGCGGGCGCGGTTACCCTCCATCCGTTTTGGAATACTTGTCTAGTAACTCGGACGTCCTTTGCCACCCATTCGATGCGCGTCTGAGACCCCAAACTCCAGGAGGACCTCCTTGCCACAGTCCCGCACTTCTCCAGAGGGCATTACCCAACAACTGGCGAAGGCCCTTGCCCACCCGCTCCGCGTTCGCATCCTCAGCTCCCTGCACAAAGGGATCTCGAGCCCGAACCAGTTGGCGCAGGAACTCGGTGAGCCACTCGGCAACGTCAGCTACCACGTGAAAACGCTGCTCGAATACGACTGCGTCGAACTGGTGAAAACGGAGCCGCGCCGCGGTGCCGTCGAGCACTTCTACCGGGCCACCGACAAGGCCTTCCTCAGTGACTCCGACTGGGCGAAGATCCCAGCCTCGGCCCGCAAAGGCATCAGCGGCTCGATCCTCGAGTCGATCGGCCAGAGCGCAACCGAGGCAATGGCCGAGGGCACCCTCGACGCCCGCAGCGACTCGCACCTCTCCGACACCCCGCTCCAGCTCGACAAACAGGGTTGGAAAGACCTCAACAAGGTCCTCTCTGAAACCGTCGACAAATCCTCGACGATTCAAAAAGAAGCCTCGAAACGGATGGGCAAAGACAAGGACAAGGCCCTGCAGACGAAGCTGGCGATCATGCACTTCGAGGTGCCGAGCGCCAAAGGCGGCAAGAAAAAGAAGTAAGGACCACCCGCACCGCGTCTGGCTTCAGGCCCCGGTCGATCAGCTCGACCGGGGCTTTTTCGTGGCCCTGGTCAACCCTCGATCAGGCGGTAGCCGATGCCCCAGCAGTTGACGACGAAGCGGCCGTGCTCGGGGTCGAGTTTGCGGCGCAGGCGGCTCGCATGTGAGTCCAGGGTTCGCGTTTTCGAAGGACCGCGGTAGGCCCAGACCGCCGCCAGCAGCTCTTCCTTGGTGAAGACGCGGGTCGGGTCGGAGGCGAGGATGCGGAGGAGGGCGAATTCCTTGTTCGAGAGCGAGACGAAACGCTCGCCGACCGTCACCCGGCGGCGGCCGGGATCGACCGTCAGCTCGCCGACCCGGCTCGGCCCTTCGTTGGCGTGAGCGCGCCGGCGGAGGATCGCTTTGATCCGGGCCCGCAGCTCGCCATACCTGAAGGGCTTCACCACGTAATCGTCGGCCCCCGAGTCCAGGCCGCGGACGCGGTCGTGATCGCTGCTGCGGCCGGTGAGGATGATCACCGGCAGCCGCGGGTCGAAGCGGGAGCTGATCCCGTCGGCTTCGCGGATCTCGCGCAGGACGTCGAGGCCGGAAGCATCGGGGAGGCTGAGGTCGAGGAGAAGCAGGTCTGGGTGGTTGTAGCGGCAGAGCCGCAAGGCATCGGAGGCGCTTGGCGCCGGCATCACGCCGAAGCGATCTGCGGAGAGGTGGTCACAGAGCATGTCTAGGGTGACCTCGTCGTCATCGCAGACGACGAGGTTGGCGATGTCTTCTCGTGCAGGGAGCATGGGTCGTTAAGTCCCTGGCGCCGGAATCTCTCCCCCCTCCGCCGACGGAATCTCCAAAACTGCGGCCGCGCCGCGGCACCAGAGGAGGCTGCGGGACGGCACTCCGCGGTGCACGGAAAGGACGCGACCGGCGGCATCGAGGAAGTAGATGTCGAGCGCGAAGCGCATGCCGAAGGTGTGGACGCACGAGCAGCGCGGGATCAGCAGGCCCGGCCCCGCCTTCGAGCGAGGCCGCCAGGCGAGGCCGAGCAATCGCCTGCGGAAGCTGTCGGCGAGGGGGAAGCGCGAGAGGTCGAGGTCATGGCTTCCTCGGTCCACGCCCACCTAAGGCGGGAGCGCCGCGATCTCTCCCCCGCGCTCTACGCTCTGACCGTGGACCGGAAGCCGAAAGTCGCGATCTTCAGTCCCAACCCGATGGTCTCGATCGCGATCGAGAGCTTCAGCGCCGACGGCGGCGACGACATCCACATCCACCCCGCCGGCCAGGGCGTTTGGGTAGGCCGCATGGCGGCCGAGCTGGGTGCCGAACCCGTCCTCTGCGGCTTCATCGGCGGTGAGGTCGGCAAGGTCCTGCGCCGACTGTTGGAGGAGATGCCGCTGGAGCTGCGCCTGGTCGAGACCGCCGAGCCGAGCGGCGCTTACATCCACGACCGCCGCGAGGGCGAGCGCAAGCCGATCTCCCAGAGCGCGGCGCTGCCGGCCTCCCGCCACGAGGTCGACGAGCTCTTCTCGGTCACCGTCGCCGCCGCACTCGACTGCGACCTGTTGGCGATCTGCGGTCCCTACCCGGACAACACCGTGCCGCTGGAGATCTACGGCGCCCTCGTCGCCGACGTCAAAGCCAACGGCGTGCCGGTGATCGTCGACCTCTCCTCGCCGCGCCTCGACAGCGCGCTGGAAGGCAAGCCCGACCTGGTGAAGATCAACGACTGGCAGATCGCCGGCTTCGTCTCCGACGCGGTCGATACCGAGGAGCGGATGCGGGCGGCGATCGAGAGGGTGCATGAGGCCGGTGCCGAGAGCGTGATCGTCACCCGCGCCGGCGACCCGGCGCTGGCGCTGCGCGACGGCAGGTTCGTCGAGCTGACGCCGCCCAAGTTCGAGCGCGGTGCCCGCGAGGGCTGCGGCGACTCGATGATGGGCGCGCTGGCGGCGGCGATCGCCGCCGGGCGCGAGTGGGAGGACGTGCTCCGCCTCAGCGCCGCCGCCGGCGCCACCAACTTCCTCCGCCACGGTCTCGGCACCGGCTCCCGCGAGGTGGTCGAAGAGCTGGCGCCGCGGGTGCAGCTGCGCGAGCTCGATTAGCCGCTCCGAGATTTGGTCCCCTATCGGGGCCCGAAGTTCGGAGTCGCTCAGAGCTGTGGCTGGAAAGGCGGCTCCGGGGGCTCGCCCTGGACGATCGCGCGGGGCGCGGTCTCGGCGATCCACTCGAGGTGGGGCGCCAGCAGCTCGACCTCGCGCAGCTTCTTCAGGGCCGGGGAGAGGCGGACAGGGCGGCCGGCGCGCACGGAGTGGGCGTCGCTGCTGAGGACGTGGACGAGGCCCTTCTCGGCCATCGCCAGCATCCCGACCGCCATTTGCTGGCGGAGGAAGAAGTCGGCGGTCGCCTGGATCAGCGCCCCCTCGGCGACCAGCGCCGCCATCCGCTCGAACATGTCGGCCGAGAGGTGGCGCTCGGGGTGGGCGATCAGCGCCCGGTGGCCGCGCTCGTGGAGGTGGGCGACCCGGCGCAGGAGGCTGTCGCCGAGCGGTCCCGGTGCCGGCTCGAGCAGGATCCACCCGCCGCCCCCGAGCGAGACCCACGCCAGCTCCTCCTCGCTCAGCCCCTCGACCGTGGTCTCGGCGACCTCGCCGCCCTGGAGGATCCGCACCGCGATCAGCTCCTGCTCCAGCCGCGCGTTCAGCCCCCTGACCCGTTCGGCCAGCTCCTCGATCCGCACGTCGTGGTCGTGGCGGATGTGCGGGGTGGCGCAGACCGCTTCGATCCCGTCCTCCTCGGCCTGCCGCGCCATCCCGACGCTGTCGTCGGCGTCGCGGGCGCCGTCGTCGATCGCATCGAGGATGTGGCAGTGCAGGTCGATCAAGGCGTTTCCGGCGGGAGGCTAGCTGCCCGGCCGGGAGCTTCAACCATGCAACCGGCCCTTCAAGGTGCAACCGCCCGTTCAGGCAGGGGCCCGAGCAGGCACGTCTCTAGGATGATCGGCAAGATCATGGCCCTGCTCACGCCGGGCTTGCGTGGGTGGGACGGCTTCAACTCATGGATAAGAAAACGACCCGCAGAGGGAATTACGAGTCTGGCTCCGACTACGTGTTGGAGTACGGAGAGCTCCGCTTCGCCTTTAACGAGGAGGATTTCGCCCAGCGCGTCGAGCAGGCGGCCGTCAAGCTGCGCTTCGTCGACCAGGGCCTTAGCGCCGAGGAGCTAGACGACCTCCTCGACCTCGCGGTCAGCGGCGAGATCGCCGAGCCTTCCTCCGCCCTGGGCGAGCACATCAACGAGAACTGGGAGGACCTGGTCGGTCCCTCCAACCGCAGCCTCGTCCACTGGATCCGCCGCCTCGTCTTCCGCGGCGCCTGGCTCGACCAGCGGGTCAAGGAGGGTGAGCTCGACGTCGTCTTCGACGAGCGCACCCAGACCTTCGGCTACGTCCAGCCGGACCGCAGCAGCGAGCTGATCGAGCTCAGCAAAGAGCCGTCGTGGCGCCGCATCGCTTATAGGCGCTGAGCCCGCCTGACCGGCTATTTCGGCGTCCTCGCTCGCGTGCAGAGCACGCCACGCTCCTTGCGTCCTTGAACTGCTTGGTCAGTCGGACTCAGGACGCTCTAGAGCGGCTACCACCGTGAGCGACCCCCCACCGGCTGAGCCTTGGGCGCGGCCGGCGTCGAAGAACTCCTTGGCGGCCTCGGCGTCGCCCGTCGCCTCGCCGAGGCGGGTGAGGGAGTCGACGAGGAGGATCACGTCTTCGCCCTTGCCGGCCCGGGCCGCAGCCTGGGCGAGGGCATCCGAGGCGTGGCGGGGCTGGCCGGCGGAGACGATCTCCGCCTGCGGGGCCTCGCGCTTCCAGTCGGCCAGCTCCTCGGGGCTGGGGTCGATCAGCAGGGCGACGGGATCGGGGCCCTTGGAGTCGGCGGCAAGGTCGGCGGCGACGCTGCGCAGCAGCGTCGTGCAGCCCTCGCGACTCTCGGCGAAGACCAGCGCCTGGCGGCCAGCCTCGGGCGGCAGCAGCAGGGTCTGCAGGGTGACGCCCTGCTTGCGGCGGCCGAAGCGGCGGCGCCGGCGGCGGCGCGGGCGCGAAGGTTCGCTCGACTCTGAAGTCTCCTGGCGCTCTTCCCTGGCGACCGGCTCGGGGGCGGGCTCACGCTCCGGCGCCTTCTCCGGTCGGTCCCGGGGCTCGCGGTCGGAGCGCTCGCGCGGCTCCCTCGAGCCGCTCCCGCCGCTGCGACGGCGACGGCGCGGGCGCTCCTGGCGCTCCTCCGCCTTCTCTTCGGCGGCGTCGCCATCGCCGTTCCCCTCGGCGAGCCGGTCGATCAGCTCGCTCTTGGTCAACAGCCGGTACTTCTCGACGCCGGCCTCGGACGCCAGCAGGTGCAGTTCGGACAGGTGCTTCTTCTCGAGCTCGGTCTTGGTCATCGGGCGGCAGGTTATTCGACGGCGATGCTGGACCGCGTCAGCCGACCCGGCTGACCGCAGCGGCGGGGTCGACACCCTCCTGCGCCGCCACCCCTAACCACGCCTCCGCCTCCTGCGAGCGGCGCCGCCGCGACCAGCCGAGCTCCGCCCCCAGGACGTCGGCCACCGGCCGCGCCGCCTTCGCCGAGCGCAGCTCCGGCGCGGCGAGGATGCCGAGCCGGGTGCGGCGCAGGAGCACGTCGCCGACGCTGCGCGCCTGCTCGGCCCGGGCCGCCAGCGCCACCTCGGCGAGGAGGTCGGGGCGGCCGGGGACGATCGGGCGCGCCAGCTTCGGCTCGGCGCGGGCGATCTCGAGGACCCGGCGCGCTGCGTGGCCGTAGCGGAAGGCCAGCTGCGCGAGCGCCTCCTCCCCGACGCCGTCGGGCGCCTGCAGGTCCTCCGGCCGCGCCGGCATCCCCAGCGGGATCTCGTGGGTGTGGCAGGGCGCCTCGCGGCCCCCGCGCTCGACCAGGCGGTCGACCGTCTGCTTCGCCATTCGCCGCCAGGTCGTCAGCTTGCCGCCGGTGATCGTCAGCATCCCCGAGCTGGTCTCGTAGAGCTCGGCTTTGCGGGAGATGTCGACCGACTTGCGCGGGTCGCCGGTGGAGATCAGCGGCCGCACACCGGCGTAGGCGCCGACCAGGTTCGACTCGCCGAGCGAGGTCCCGAAGAAATCGTTGACGGCTTCGAGGAGATAGTTGACGTCCTCCTCCGCCGGGCGAGGGTGAGCGGTGTCGCCCTCGAAGTCGTTGTCGGTGGTGCCGACGAGGGTGCGCCCGTACCAGGGCAGCGAGAAGATCATCCGCCCTTCTCCGGCCGGGACGATGCAGGCGGCCTTGCCCATCGGCAGGTCGGCCCCGTCGATCAGCAGGTGGGTCCCGCGGCTGGGCGCGATCCGCGGCACGTCCTCCTCCCCCAGCAGCTCCTCGGGGCGCAGCTGGTCGGCGAAGACGCCGGTGGCGTTGACGACGTTGTCGGCGCCGACCTCCATCCGCTCGCCCGACTCCTCCTCGACGAAGGCGACGCCGGTGGCCTTGCCGTTGGCGGAGAGGACCTCGGTCACCTCGGCTCCGTTCAGGGTCACCGCGCCGAAGCGCTCGGCCTCGCCCAGCACGGTGAGAACGAGCCGGGCGTCGTCGGTCTGGCAGTCGTAGAAGAGGTAGGCGTCGTGGGGTTCCCGCGGGGCGAGGGCCGGCACCAGCTCGAGGACCTCGTCGCGATCGATCGTGCGGTGCCGATCCGGCGCCCAATAGGTGTCTTCTTCCGCCTCGCGGGCGGCGGCGCGGCGTTCGCGGCGGCTGCGGCCGGCGCGGGCCGTCGCCATCACGTCGTACATGTTGAGCCCGAGGCCGAGTTTGCGGTCGCGGCGCTCCTCTCCTAGGGAGGCAACGAGGAACGGGGTCGGGTAGACGAGATGCGGGGCCAGGCGGACCATCAGCGCCCGCTCGAGCAGGGCCTCGCGGACCAGGCCAAGGTCGAAGTTCTGCAGGTAGCGAAGGCCGCCGTGGACCATCTTCGAGGAGCGGCTGGAGGTGCCGGCGGCGTAGTCGCCGCGCTCCAGCAGGGCGACCGAGTAGCCGCGAGAGGCGGCGTCGAGGGCGACGCCGGCGCCGGTGATGCCGCCGCCGATCACCACCACCTCGAAGTGGCTGCCGGCGATCTCCTCGGTGGCGCGGGCGCGGGTCAGCATCAGTCGAGGTAGGTCGTGGCCTGGTCGGTGCCGGGGCGCTCGGGGGCCGGTTTCTCCTGGCGAGGGTGGCCAAGGTGCAGCAGGCCGACGAAGCGCTCCTCTTCACCAAGGCCGACGGCGGCGCAACCCTCGGGGGTGCGGAGCAGGCCGGGGGTGCGCCAGTAGCCGGCGAAGCCGCGGGCGTGGGCGGCGAGGAGGACGATGTAGGAGGCGGCGGCGGTCGCGTGCAGGTCCTCTTCCTCTTCGACCGGGTCGCCGCTGAGAACGCAGGAGACGACGATCAGGGTCGGCGCCCGGTCGAGCTTCGCCGCCCCCTCCGGCCCGGCCACCTCCTTCAGCCGCCGCAGCGCCTGCGGCCCAATCACCCGGAAGCGCCAGGGCACCGTGAGGTTGTGATTGGGCGCCCAGGAAGCGAGCTCCAGCAGCTCGTCGATCTGCTCCCGCGGCAGCGGCTCGGGCCCAAACGCCTTATGCGTGCGCCGGGTGCGGATCGCGGTCTCGACGTCCATGCGTCGAGGGTATAGGGAGCCTCGCTAAAAGAAGACAACCGCTGCGACGACAAGCATCGCCAAGGCGATGAAATTCCTGTTCATGCTCTCACTCATCCGAGTCATTGCCTGCCTCAGTTCCCGGATGTCGGCCTCTATCCCGTCCAACCGCTTGTCGATCTGGTCAAAGCGCTTGTCGACTTCGTCGAAGCGCTGGTTGACACTCGCTTTGAACTCATCGAGGCGCTCGTCGGTCCAGGTCTCTCTCGCGGTCATCACCACTATGAATCCTAGCGTAATGTTTTGGCTGTCACAAAACAAGGCGCTACTGTCAAATTTAGGCGCGACTCCGTGCCGAACCTGTGACTACAGCCCGTAGCGCCAGTGCATCCAGCCCTTGCGGCCGGCGAGGCCGATGGCGAAGAGGACGCAGCCGGCTAGGAGGCCGAGGAGGATCGCGCCGGCGGTGCTGCTATTGGAGTCCCCGGTCGATTCGGAGGCGGGTTCGCCGGTGGTCTCGCTGGGGAGCGGGGTTTCCGGGGCGGGCGCAGGTGATTCGGGCGACCCCTCCGGGAGGGAGCCGATGCCGGCGCCGCCCGACGGTTTCTTCCCCTTGCCGTTGCCACCGCCGGGACTCGTCGGGGATGCGCTGGATCCAGGGTTTTTGCCATCTTCGAACTGTTCCAGGAGTTCAAGCGGAGTTTCGCTGTCGGCGGGAGGTGAGCTCGCGGGCGGCGCGCTAGACGGGGGAACGCCGCCGCTGAGATCAGGCGAACCGGTGTCTGGCGTCGGTGCGGGCTTTGGCTTCGGCTCCCGCGGCGGGGCGGCGATCGGCAGGTGGGCGCCGGCCAGGGGGACGATCGCGTCGGCGGTCACCCAGACGGGAGAAGCCTCCTGACCCGGAGCCTGGAGGAAGTGGCCGTCATCCGCCTGCAGGCTGCGCAGGTAGGCAAGTGAGCTCTCGCCGGGGCCGAAATCGGCCGGGTCCTTGCCCACCGCCAGCAGGCCCTGGCAGGCCCAGGCGGTTGCCTGGGCGTTGGCGCCGAGGTTGTTGCCGGGCGCGTAGCCGCCGTTCGGGCGCTTGGCGCCGCGCAGGTAGGCGAGGGCCCGGTTGGCAGCGTCCGAGCCCGGCGTAAGCACCTGCAGGACCCCGCCGGTGATCTCCGGCGTGCTGGCTTCGCCGGCGTTGTTCCCCCAACCGCCGTCGCTGCCCTGCACCTTGCGCAGCCAGGCGACCGTCGGCGCGGTGGCGTCGTTGGCGCCGGCCCCCCGCAACGCCAGCACCGCGTAGGCGCTCGTCGCCGGCCAGCCCTGGTAGGAGCCGTTCTGCCCGCGCTTCGAGAGCAGCCGCTCGACCAGGTCTTCGCCGGCGAACTGGCGCGGGTCGGCCCCGGCGGCCTCGAGCGCGAGGATCGTGCGGGCGACGTCGCCGGCGTCCTTGATTTCGTCGCTGTGGGAGCGGAGGAAGTCGACGGGGGTCTTGCCGCCCTTGGCAACGTCGAATGGGTTGCGACCGGCGGAGGCGAGCGCCAGCATCGCCCAGGAGGTGATTTCGGCGCCGGCCTCGCGGCCGCTGTCGGCAGCGAAGCCGCCGCTGGGCCGCTGCTGAGCTTCCATCCACGCGACGGCCCGGCCGACCGAGGCGGCTTCTTCGGCGGCGTCGGCGCGCGCGCTCGGGGTGAAGAGCCCGGCGAGAAGAACGAGGAGCAGCGCGGCGACCGACCCACCGCGCAAAGCCCCGCCGAACCCGCGGCCGCCCCCGATCGACGGCTTGGGAGCCGAGCCACGGCGCCACTCGAAGCGCTCGCGGAAGCGGACGAGCATCCGCACCATTGCCGGCCCGGCGACCAGCGCCAGGACCACGTTGCCGGTGACGTGGGCGATTTCAAACGGGATCGCGCGACCCTCGAGCACCCAGAAGTGCTTCCACGACAGGTCTCCCCCATAGGTCGCCATCAAGGAGAAGTTCATCAGAGCCCCGTACAAAATGCCTGCAATGCCGCAGATGGCGGCGAGCGTGAAGCGACCGGCCGGGCGCGGGCCGAGCGCGACGATCGCCCCGAGCACCCCGCAGAAGCCCCATCCCGCCATCTGCCACGGCGTCCAGGGGCCCTGCCCGAACCAGAAGTTGGAGACGAGGGCGGCAAGCGCGCCGACCGCAAAACCAGGAGCGCCACCGAGCGCGTAGCCAGCGAAGATGACGATGTCCGTCGTCGGCTTGACGTTGGGGAAGGCGGCGAAAGCGATCCGCCCCGCGATCGCCAGCGCCGCCAGCGAGGCAACCAGGGCGACGACCTGCGAGGGCGGCCGCGAGCGCTCGTACCAAACGAACCCACCCAGTAGAACCAGGCCGAGGATGACGAAGCTCGTCAGCTCCCAGCTCACTCGAGCTCACCCCGCAGCACCGCCGCCCCCTGCTCGGGCGTGACGACCCCCGGCCGATCGAGCACGCGCGCCACCTCGGTCGCGAAGTACCAGCCACCCGAGAGGATCTCCTCCATCGGCCCGTCGGCAATGACCACGCCTTCGCCAAGCAGTACCACCCGCTCCGCGAACGCCGAGGCGAACTCGACGTCGTGAGTGGCAACCACGACCGCCGCTGGGCGCGTCGCTTTCCTCTCGCTATGCGAGAGCAAGTCGACATCCTCAGCGAGGCCCCGGATCAGCGCGACGAGATCGTCCTTGCGAGCGCGGTCCATGCCACGAGTCGGCTCGTCGAGGGCGACGACCGCGGGAAGCTGCTCGCCCTCCATGCGGCCCGCGAGCGCGATTGCGAGCGCCAGGCGCTGGCGCTCGCCTCCCGAGAGATCGCGCGGGTCGGCGCCGATCGCGTGCTCGAGACCGACCACCCGCAGCGCCGCCATCCCCTCGCCCCCCGGCAGCTCGTCGCCAACCCGCTCGCGCACCAGGTAGTCGCTCGGGTTCTGGGTGAGCAGCGCGATCGAGTCGAGACTCAACTTCCCCGCCACCGCCTCGAGCAGCCCCGCCGCCGTCCGCAGCAGCGTCGACTTCCCCGCACCGTTGCGTCCCATCAAGGCAATCCGTTCTCCCGGTCGCACCTCGAGGTCGATCCCCCGCAACACGTCCCGCATCTCCTCACCCCGGTCCAGCTCCACCCAGAGGTTCTTCGCCTCCAAAACCGGCTCGGAGGAACAGGGGTGGGGCACCCTCCTACTTGCAATGTGTGGAGGGTGCCCCACCCCTGTTCCCCGAAGCGTCTGCCGTGCATCCCGAACCCCGACGGGCAGCGACTCAAGACCAGCGAGCGAGAAGAGCCGTGCGGCGGGAGTAGTCAAAGCAGCATCGCTGTCGTTGGACCAGCGCAGGAAATCGCGAGGTGGCCCGTAAAACCCAACCGCCCCACCCTCCATCGCCACCACCCGGTCCGCCGCCGCCAGGCACCGCTCCAGTCGATGTTCGGCGAGCAGCACCGCCACCCCCCACTCCTCGTTGAGGCGCCGCAGCAGCCAGATCAGCTCGTCGCCGGCGACGGGGTCGAGCTGGGAGGTGGGCTCGTCGAGGAGGATCAGGCGGGGGCGGGTGACGAGGGAGGCGGCGAGGGCGACGCGCTGCAGCTCGCCGCCGGAGAGGGTGTCGACGGCGCGGTCGAGCAGGTGCGGGATCGCCAGGGCCAGCGCCACCTCCTCGACCGCGCGGGCGCGGTCGGTCGGGGCGTCGCCGCGCATCTCCAGCGGCAGCTCGATCTCGGCGGCGACGGTGGTCGAGACGACCTGCGTCTCGGGGTCCTGGGCGAGGTAGCCGACCGCCGCCGCGAGCTCGCCGGGGCCGGCCTCGAGCGCGTCGAGGTCGGCGACGCGGGCCTCGCCCTCGATCTCGCCGCCGTGGAAGTGCGGCACCAGCCCGCAGGCGGCTTTCAGCAGGGTCGACTTGCCCGAGGCCGAGCGCCCAGCCAGGAGGACGAACTCCCCCGGCGCGATCTCCAGGGAGACGTCGACCAGCGCCGGCTTCGAGGCGCGCGGGTACGAGTAGTCGAGTCCCCGCACGGCCAGCGCCGGCGCGGCGCCCCGCCTGATCGCCAGCTCAGACACGCGCCACCTCCGGCCGGCGGGACGGCAGTGGGCGTCGCTTCATAGCCCTGCGGAAGGGGGCGAGGCCGCTGAGGGTGACGATGGCGGTCACGGCGAGGGTGGCAGGGCCGAAGCCGATCGCGACCGTCGGGTAGGACTGGAAGTCGTCGGCGCCGAGGATCTTGCCGGCGATCGCGGTGGCGAGGACGAGCGCGGCGACGGCGTAGAAGCGGCGGTCGTAGCGAGAGTGGCTGCGGCGGTTGCGGGCGCGGGGGGCGTCGAGGCTGTAGCCGCGCAGCTCGAGCGTGGCGGCGACATCGACGGCGCGGTCGAGCGAGCCGGCGAGCAGCCGGCGTGCCAGCGGCGCCTTACCCACAGGAGCAGCCGCGGGGCCGCGGAGGGCGGCGGCGTCGCGGAGGCGGCCGGCGTCGGCGGCGGCGACGGGGACGAGGCGCGAGACGAGCGTCGCGGTCAGCGCCGAGCGACCGGCGAGCGGGCGCAGCGCCCGCAGCACGCGGTCGGGGTCGACGCAGGCCGAGTAGACGGCGAAGGCGACGATCGTCGCGGCGGCGAGCAGGCCGTAGGAGATGCCGGCCACGATCGCCTCCAGGGTGATGTCGACGCGGCCGAAGAGCGGCCATTCACCCAGCCGCGCCACCACCGTCTCGCCCCGGCTCGTCACCAGGGCGTTGACCACCGCGATCAGCAGCGCCAGCGAGAGCGCCATCTTCAGCGCCGAGCGCACGGCGGCTCGGGCGCCGGCGAGGATCCCGGCCATGGTTGCCGCTGCACCAGCTGCCAGAAGGACCAGGGGGTTGAGGTAGAGGAAGGCGACGACGACGATCGCGCCGAGGTAGGCGACGGCGGCACCCGGCGAGGCGTCCTGCAGCGGTCCGCGCTGCGGCTTGTAAGCGAACGGCGACCTCATTTCGCTTCCACCGGCAACGGCGTCGTTTTCCCGCCTTCGACTGCCACCGCGTAATGGTCGCGCAGGTGGGCTCCATCCAGGGAATCGGCCGCTTCGCGCACCGCTGCGGCCATGCCGCCGGTGACGAGCCAAACAGGCGGCCCGCCATAGCGGCTGGTCGCAGCGACGAGGCCGGCACGAGGGCCGAGCCGTTGCGCGGGAGCCCCGTTTTCATCAAGCGCCACAAGCTCGGAACCTTCGAAGTTCGCGTAGATCCCGCTTTCGCCGGGGCCGTCATCGAGAAGCTGCGCCGCCGAATCGCGCCGCAGGTGGTCCCAGGGACCGACGAGCATGCGAATCGCGCCCTTGGAGGAACCCGAGGCAAGCTTCGCCCCTTCACGCTCGAGCGCCTGGCGCGCCGTGGCGCAGGCGCTGCTGCCGCCCATGCATTCGAGGACAACCGGGTGATCCTTCCCCGCGACGCCATCGGTGAACGGCGCCGGCCATGAGCCCACCGCCGCCGGGACGTGGTTCGTCGCGCTCCAGTCGCGGTAGTCCCACCAGATGCGCTCGTCGCCCTTCAGCTCGACGTCGGCGGCGCCGATCGGCGACTCGACCCCGTCGACGAAGAAGAACCAGTCGTAGGGGTCTCCCCCGCGCTCGCCCTCCGCGACTCCGTCGATCGAATGAACGAAGCCACCGCCGAACCTCGTCTCGACGTCGGCGTTGGCTTCCAGCGCCCGCATCACCGTGTCGGACTCCTTCGCCTCCAGCGAGTGCTGCAGCACCGGCTGGCGGCCGAATTCCCGGGTTACCGTCAGCTCGACCGAGCCGACGTCGGCGCCCGGGCCCAAACCGCAGCCGGCGGTCGCGAGCGCCGCTGCGAGCAGCGCGATCGCGACCGCCGGGCCACGGCGAGGGGTCATCTCGGGTCGTGCCCTCCTACTTCGGGCACTTGCCGCCGATGCAGACGGGCTCGCGCGCCGAGGGGATCTCCCCCGCCGCCGTCGCCGCCAGCTGCGCCGGCTTGCTCAGGGTCACCGTCGTGCGGCCGTCGGCGCCGGTCGGCTCGCTCGCCCCGGTCACCTTCACGCCCGCTGCCGGCTTGCTCTTCCCTTTTTCGTCGTAGGAGAAGACGCGCACCGTGAACGGCATCCCCGGCTTCGCCGTGCTCGGCCCGGTCAGGACCAGCTCTTCGGGATATTTGTAGCTCGGCGCTTCGGTCTTGACCAGCGCGTAGAGCACTTCGTCGCCCGGGTGGATCTTCGCCACGTCGCCGCCCACCGAAAGCGACTTGTGGTTGACCTTCAGGTACCAGGACGAGCTGCCCTTGGCGACGCTCTTGCCGACGCCGCACAGCGCCAGCCCGAAGTCGAAGCTGTCGCTGATCAACAGCGGCCGCAGCGAGGCGACCTGCGTGGAGGCGCGGGCGAGCAGGCCCATCGCGGTGTTGCCCTTGATCGACACCGGGTCGCCGCTACCGCCGCTGCCCTTGCCGAAGCATTCGGCCTTGGGGCTGGTCTTGACCGTGGTGGTCGCGGTCGCGATCGGCTTTTCGGCCAGGACCTTGCTGCCGCTGCCGACGACGCGCAGCTCGGCCTTGAAGCCGGCCGCCGAAGCGCCCACAGTGAAAGCGAGAGACATGATCATCGCCAGCGAGCACGCGGCCGCCAGCCGGAACGGGGTGATTCTTGGCATTTACGCCACCCTTTCCTCGAGGGTTGAATTGGCTGGGCCGGGGACAGGTCTCCTGGCTTCCGGGATCAGGGAGGACGCGCCTTCCCGGAGACTCGGTGTCGCCTCCAGTGACTGACGCCCGCGGGCGCCTGCGAACTCCTCCACCCGGTCACAGTGGCGGGACCACGCCGGACTTGCACCGGACTTCCCTTGACCACCGACCGATATGTACGCGGCGAGTCTATCCCGCGGGGGCGTCAACGTATTGGTGCCATGCCCCGTGCCCACCGCACCCCCGGCCGCCACACCCACTGGCGGCTGGCGCGGCACCGGCCGCGGCTGCTGCGGCTTGGGGGCCTGGCGGCGCTGCTGGCGGTGGTCGGGCCGGGCATCCTCGCCGGGCTCTCCGACGACGACCCGGCCGGGATCACCACCTACTCGATCCTCGGCGCCCGCTACGGCTACGAGCTGCTCTGGGTGCTGGCGATCTCGACCGCGGCGCTGATCGTCTTCCACGAGGTCGGGGTGCGGCTCGGTGTCGTCACCGGCAAGGGACTGCTGACGCTGGTGCGCGAGCGCTACGGGCAACGTGCCGCCTGGGCGGTGATGGGGGCGCTGCTCGTCGCCAACACCGGCACCCTCTGTGCCGAGTTCGCCGGGGTGGCGGCGGCGCTCGACCTGCTGACCGGGGTCAGCCGCTACGTCAGCGTGCCGCTGGCGGCGATCGGGATCTCGGCCCTGGTCCTGCGGGAGAACTTTCACCGGGTCGAGCACCTGCTGCTCGCCCTGAGCTCGGTCTTCGTCGCCTACGTGATCGCCGGGATCGCCGCCCACCCCGACTGGGGCGCGGCCGGGCGCGGGCTGGTCGTTCCGAGCATCCCGCTTAACCGCGACGCGGTCCTGGTCGCGGTGGCGACGGTGGGGACGACGCTGGCCCCCTGGGGCCTCGCCTTCATCCAGTCCTACGCGGTTGACAAGCGGCTGCGGGTCGCCGATCTGCGCTACGAGCGGGTCGACGTCGTCGTCGGCGCGGTGCTGACCGGCGTGATCGGCGTCTTCGTCGTCGTCGCCTGCGCCGCCACCCTGCACCCCCAGGGCATCGACGTCAACGACGCCAGCGACGCCGCGCGGGCACTGGAACCGTTCGTCGGCGGCGCCGCCGCGACCCTCTTCGGCCTCGGCTTCCTCGGGGCGGCGCTGCTGGCGGCGGCGATCGTCCCCCTCTCCACCGCCTACTCGATGTCGGAGACGCTCGGCCGCCGCGCCGACCTCGACGACAGCTTCGAGGAGGCGCTCACCTTCTACCTCTCCTTTGCCGCGGTCATGGTGGTCGCGGCCTGCCTGGTGCTGATCCCGGGGGTGCCGCTGATCGAGATCCTCTTCCTCACCCAGGCGCTGAACGCGGTCCTGCTGCTGGTCCTATTGCCTTTCGTCCGCTCGCTCGCCGGCGACCGCGAGCTGATGGGCGAGAACGCGCTCGGCCGCTTCGACCGGGCATCGACGGCGATCGCTCTCGCCCTGGTCGCGGCCAGCGTCCTGGCGCTTGGGGTGCTGGCGATCGCCTAGCTGTAGGGCTCGTACTTGACGGCGCGCCAGCTGGCGCGGCCGCGCGGCTTCATCGCCAGCAGGCTCCGGGTCGCCTGCTCGCGCCCGTCCGGCCCTGGCCACTCGGCGACGATCTCGGTCGTCCCCTCCTGCACCCGCTCGGAGTAGCTGCCGGCCACGACCGCCGCCGTCAGCGCCTGGATCTGCCGCTTGATCTCCTCCGGGTCCTCGGAGAAGAACTCGCAGACCATGTCGTTGCGGCCGGGCGAGCAGACCAGGAGCTGGTCGGAGTCGAAGTAGACCTCGAGCGGCGCGGCCGCCAGCTTGATCGGCTCCAGGTAGAGCGTCAGACCGATCTCGGCCTCTTCCTCCCGCACCTCCGCCCAGCCCGCCGCCAACGCTTCCTTGGCCGCTACCTCGAGGATCTCCTTGATCTCGCTCGCCAGACCGGTCATGGCTGACCAGTTATACATCTTGAACCAAAGGTTGGCCTTGACTTATACGCCAAGAAGCAGATCGAGGGCCAACATCAGCCCAGCGCCCCCGAGGAGACCAAGCGTGGGACCAGCCCGGATGCGGCCGGCGTAGGCCTGAGGCAGCATCTCGATCGCGATCAGGCTCAGCATCGCCCCGGCGGCAAAGGCGAACGAGAAGGGCAGCAGGGCGGTCACCTCTTCGACCGCGAGGTAGGCGATCACGGCGCCGACCGGCTGCGGCGCGCTCGTCCCCACCGCCGCCCAGAACTGCCGCGCCCGGCTGAAGCCGGCCGTCTCCATCGGGATCGCGACGCTGGTCCCCTCCGGAATGTTCTGGATCGCGATCGCGACGATCACGAAGAGGCCCAGTCCCACCCGTTCCGAGGCGTAAGCGGTGCCGACCGCGAGCCCCTCCGGCAGGCTGTGGACGAAGAGCACCGCGAAGACCAGCGCCGAGGTCCGCGCCCCCGGGCCGCGCCGCCCCATGAAGGCGGCCTCCGGCCGCAGCCGGCGCCGCGCCACCCCGAGCAGCACCCCGCCGACGAGGAGGCCGGCGAGCACCTCCCAGACCGTGCCTTCTTCAGCCGCCGGCACCAGCAGCCCGAAGATCGAGGCGATCCCCATCACCCCGGCGGCGATCCCGAGCAGGAACGGCGTCAGCGCCGCGGCGCGATCTCCGAGGAACCAGACCGGGATCGCCCCCAGCCCGGTCGCCAGGGCGGTCCCGCAGGCGGCGAGGAAGAGGATCAGCAGGTCGGGCACAGCCCGACGCTAACCGGCCTTGGCCCCGATGTAGATGACCTTGTAGTCGCGGCTTTCGTCGACCGGGTCGGAGAGGACGACTTTTTCGTCGATCTCCTGCATGCCGAGGGCGGCGAGGCAGTCGAGGCCGGCGGCGAGCATCGCCTCGCGAACCTCGGGCTCGGAGCGGTAGCGCTCGCGGTGGACGATCGGCTCGATGTCGTCGCCTTCGATGCGGGTTTCGAAGACGCCGGGCTGGCCCTCCACCTCGCCGATGCCGTGCCAGGCCCAGCTGCGGCCGTCGTATTCGACCTCGCGGCTGCCGCCCGACCAGGCGCCGGAGTCGTAGGTGCCTTTGGAGTTGACGTCGAAGAGGAGGAGGCCGTCTCCGGCGAGGTTGGCGCCCATGCGGGCGAGGGCGCGCTCGAGATCCTCGTCGGCGAGCAGGTAGTTGACGGCGTCGTTGAGCGAGATGACGAGCTCGAACTCGCCGTAGTCGGGCAGCTCGCGCATGTCGACGACGTCGAGCTGGACCCGGTCGCCACCCTCTTCCCGCGCCCGCTCCAGCATCCCCGGCGAGAGGTCGCAGGCCCGCAGCTCCCAGCCTCGCCGCAGCAGCGGCCCGAAGGCGCGCCCGGTACCGCAACCGACGTCGAGCGCCCTCCCCCGCTTCAGCCCATGCTTCTCGAGCTCGGGCAGGAGGGTTTCGCCCAGCCACATCTCGTAGTCGTTCTGGTGGTTGAACTCGTTGTAGATCGGCGCGAAGGCGTCGTAGGTCGCGCGGGCTGGATCCCCCTCCATGCCGCAAGCCTATACCTCGAACTCTTGCCGAATAACCGTGCCGATATCCGTCCAGTCAGCCCGGCTCGGGGCTAGGGTCCGCGCCGCTTCAACCTCCTCATCCGGTGGATGGGGTCTCGTTCAATCGATGCAGCAAAAAGGAGAAACGATGAGCAGGGGAATCTGGCGCCAGGCGCCGGCGCTGGCGGTTGCGATCGTGGCGCTGGTGGCAGCCTTGGCGGGGACGGTCTACGCGGCCGGGAAGATCAACGGGCACGCGATCAAGGTGAAGTCGCTGCCGGGCAACCGGCTGGCGCCCGGCTCGGTGCCGGCGAACCGGCTGAAGCCGGGGACGATCCCGAGCACGCAGCTGGCGCCGGGCTCGATCCAGGGCGACCGTCTCGCGCCGGGCTCGGTGACCGGGCTGCAGGTGGACGTCTCCACCCTGGGGCAGGTTCCTTCGGCCATCCACGCCGACACGGCCGAGTCGGCCAAAGACGCGGAGACCGCACTCAACGCCGCCAACGCGGTGAACGCGCAGAACCTCAACGGCTACCACGCCGGCTGCAAGGCGGGGACGCGGCTCTTCGCGGGGGCTTGCTGGCAAGTGGTGGCGAGTAGTGGAGCGGCAACGTTGCTGGCAGCCGCCGAATCGTGCGCAAATCAGGGCGGCGAATTACCGGACGCCTTCTCGCTTGCGGCCTTCTCTCATCAACCGAGCATCACCCTCGCAGCGGAAGAAGAGTGGTCGCGTACCCTCGCCACCTTCACGGGCAAAAACGCCTTTAGCGTGGTCACCGTGTCCTCTGCTGGAGACATTGGCTCCACCCTGGCATCGACGAGCAAGAAATTCCGCTGCGTGATGCCCCTCCTCAGCTAACTCTCGGACGACCCTGCGGGGCAGCTAAGGCTGCCCCGCCCTAAGCGTCGAGCAGCCGCCGGTAGTACCGGTAGTCCCGCCGATCCGGCCGCAGGTTCGAGGCCAGGGCCAGGTGGTGGCGGGCACGGCGCTTCTCGCCGGTCTTGCTGAGGGCGCGGCCGAGGCAGAAGTGGGCGAAGTCGTTGACCGGGTGGGACTCGACCACGGCCTCGAACTCGACCGCGGCGGGCGCGAAGCGGCCGGCGCGGAAGTAGGCGCGGCCGAGGGCCTCGCGGATCGAGCTCTTCTCGGGGTCGCGGCGGGCGGCCTCGGCGAGCGGCGCGGTGGCGTGCTCGAAGTCGCCGTCCTCGAGCAGCTCGAGGCCGCGGCGGTAGAGCGTGTAGGTGGGCTCGGGAGTCCCCTGCGCGGGCATGCACCAAGTGTAGGAGGCAGGGCCCGCGGGCCCGGAAAACTGCGATTTAGCAGGCCGAAAGGGCCGCTCTGCTACCTTGGATACACGGGTTCGGCGGAGTCTCCCCGCCGGCCCAACCGACTTATGAGCGCTACTACCACCGCGAAAAAATGGACCTGCGACCAGTGCGGGGTGACCGTCAGCCGCGTCGGCGGCGAGAAGGTCGAGCTGCCGCCGAGCTGGGACACCTCGAAGGAGGGCACCTTCTGCCTGCTCTGCCGGCGTGAGCGCGCCGCTCAGGCCGCCCTCGCCGCCGCCCCCCAGGGCTCGATCGAGGACCGCGCCAAGCTCCGCCGCGCCGCCCTCGTCGAGTTCGAGGTCCGCCGCCGCCCCGGCCACGGCAACGGTGAGATCGCCAAAGCCTGCCGCTCCTCCGTCGCCGCCGTCGTCGCCGCGCGCAAACGCCTGAAGATCCCGGCGCCGACGAACTAGCGCATCCGATTCTCCACACACCAGGGTGTGGCGAAAATCGGTTACGCCGCTAGGCCCGGGTCCGCTTGGCCAGGTCGCGCAGCAGGCCCTCCATCCCGCGCTCCTCGTGGACGCGGCGCTGGCGGTCGGCGCCGTTGCCCTCGCTGACGATCCGCTCGATCGCTTCGAGGGCGCCGGCGCCGCCCAGCTGCTCGGCGTAGGGGCGGGCTTCGGCGAGGACGCCGCGGGCGACCTCGGCGGCGGGGGCGGCGGTGCTCTCGTCGACCATCAGCCGCGCCTGGAGGCCGTAGCGCTCGGCTTGGAAGTAGGACTCCTCGATCGCCTCGCGGGCGAGGCCGGGAGCGCCGGGGCGGTCGATCTCTTTCGCCGCCAGGGCTTGGATCAGGGCGGCGACGGCGGCATTCGCCTCCGGCGCGGCCTGGATGTCCATGCCGCGGACCTCGACCGTGCCGAGGTTCGGATGTGGGCGGACGTCCCACCAGAGGTAGGTGTAGTCGTTGACGCCGGCGGCGGCGATCAGCTGGTCGGCGACGCGGAGGAAGTCCTCGTAGTCGCGGAAGGCGCGCGGCAGCTCGAAGCGCGGGTAGCTGCGGACGGCGGCGGCGCGGGCGCTGGCGAGGCCGGTGTCGGCGCCGTCGCGGAACGGCGAGTTGCCGGTCAACGCCGCCAGCAGGGGCAGGTGATGGCGCATCGCGTTGGCAACCGCGACCGCGGTTTCGGGATCGGGCATGCCGATGTGGACGTGGAGGGCGCAGGGCGGCGTCGCCAGCAGGCTGGCCAGGTCCTTCTTCACCGACTCATAGCGGGCTTTCTCGACCAGCTGCGGCTCGCCGGCCTCGCCCGGGTAGATGCCGGACCCCATCAGCCGCGCCCCGGTCGCCGCGACCGCCCGCCGCACCTCCGCCAGCTCGCGGGCCGCCTGGCCGGCGTCCTCGCAGACGCCGGTCTTCAACTCGATCTGGGTGGCGAAGATCTCGGTCGAGACGCTGTCGCGGTGCTCGGGGGCGATCTCCTCCAGCACCTCCGCGCCCCCGGCGACCAGGCCGCAACCCTCGTCGACCAGCAGCAGCTCCTCCTCGACGCCGAGGGTCAGCGGCGCCGAGCCGCCGAAGTTGTGCTGGCGCCGGTTGCTCTCGTCATCCGCCTCGCGGGCGCTCAGAGTGTTGGACGAAATCCCCATTCCCGTGGGAGCGAGCTACCCCGCGCCGGAGCTTCCTTAACCCGGCCTAGAGTGCCTTCATGACGGCTTCGGCGGCGTTGAAGCCGTTGATGCCGTGGGCGCCGGCGCCGGGGGGCGTGGCGGCGGAGCAGATGAAGACGCCGGGGATGCCGGTCTCGTAGGGGACGGCGGCTGCGCGGGGGCGCAGGAGGGTCTGCAGCGGGGTGTTGGCGCCGGTGAGGATGTCGCCGCCGATGAAGTTGGCGTTGGCGGCCTCGATCTCGGCCGGGGTGCGGGTGGAGGTGGCGACGATGCGCTCGCGCAGGCCGGGAGCGAAGCGTTCGATCTGATCGAGGATGACCTCGGTGGCGTCGCCGCCGTAGCCGCTGGGGACGTGGGCGTAGGTCCAGACCGGGTGCAGGTCGCCCTGGGAGCGCTGCGGGTCGGCGAGGTACTGCTGGGCGAGCAGGACGAAGGGGCGCTCGGGCATGCGGCCGCGGTTGATCTCCCGCTCGGCGACGACGACCTCCGCGAAGGAGCCGCAGACATGGACGGTGCCGGCGCGGCGGGCGGGCTCGTAGGCCCATGGCACCCCACCCTCGACCGCGAGGTCGAGCTTGAAGGCGCCGGGCCCTTGCTTATAGCGGCGGTAGGCGCGGGCGGCGCGCGGCGGCAGGCGGTCGCCGGCCAGGTCCAGGGCCCCGCGCGGGGAGAGGTCGAGGACGACGGCGTCGGCGTCCGGCAGCTCGTCGAGGGAACGGACGCGGCGGCCGGTCTCGATTCGCCCGCCACGCTCCTCGATCACCGCGGCGTAGGCCTTGGCGATCGCGATCGAGCCGCCCTTGGCGACGGGCCAGCCGTAGGCGTGGCCCGAGCAGACGAGCGCCATCCCGATCGAGGAGCTGAGCGGCAGGTTGAGCGGCGCGTAGGCGTGGGCGGCGATGCCGCCGAATAGCGCCGCCGCCTCCGGCGTCCCCAGCGCCCGCGCCATAAGCGTCGCCGGCGCCGCGGCTGGCAGCCCGAAGCGCAGCAGGCGCAGCGGGTGGCGCGGCAGGTGGACGAACGGGCGGTAGATGTCCTCGGTCAGCGGCTCGTAGCCACGGGAGGGCGCGCCGAAGATCCGCCGCCAGCGCTCTCCTCCCTCCCCCAGCCCCGCCGCCGTCGCCTCCAGCGAGCGCAGCATCGTCGTACCGCCGCCGTCCAGCGGGTGAGCGAGGTCGACCTCCGGCCACCCCCACTCGAGCCCGTAGCGGTCGAGTTCCAGCTCCAGCGTCGCCGGGGCCGAGACCGCCATCGGGTGGGTGGCCGCGCACTCGTCGTGCAACAGGCCGGGGACGGTCAGCTCGGAGCTGCGGGTGCCGCCGCCGATCCGGCCCTCGGCCTCGATCACCGTCACCTCCACCCCGCGCTTCGCGAGGATCGCCGCGCAGGCGAGCCCGTTCGGGCCGGAGCCGACGACGATCGCGCTGCTCATACGGGAGATTGTCCCCGCATGCCGGGGACGACTGCACCTGGTTCGTCACACTCGACCGGGAAGGGTTCGTCGTCGAGCCACGGCTGGCGCTTCGCCATCTCGGCGACGTCGACGTAGCCCTCCTCGACCAGGCCCTCGGCCGCGTCCCAGATCCGGTAGCGCTGGCGCTGCTCGTGCGCGGGCTGGCTCTCCAGCGTCACCACCCGCACCTCCCCCGGCTCGAAGCCGCATCTCTCCTGCACCGCCGCCAGCAGCCGCTGGTCGTGGAAGTGGCCGTCGCCGAAGTTGTAGCCGAGGACGACGCCGGCGACGAGCTCGCCCTCGCGCACGTCGTAGCCCTCGATGTCCTCGACCGCCCGCGCGGTCAGCCCGTTCAGCGCTCGCCCGTGGGAGTGCATCGAGCGGAAGGCGAGGCCTTTGTAAAGGAGGACGTCGATCAGGTCGGGCTCGTAGAACTTCTCCAGCTGCACGCCGACCGTCGGCGCCGCCTTGACCAGGTCGCGGTCGAGCTTCGCCTCGGCGCCCTCCTCACCATCGCCGCCGCGCCGGAACAGCCACTGGCTCGTTGCCCAGTTCCCGGCGTAGTAGCGCATCGAGGGCAGGAACGAGACGAGGTCCGGACGCACGTTGCCGAGGATCGGCAGGCCGACGCAGGTGCAGGCGAGGATGGCCAGCAGCAGCGGGTCGTCGAGCGTCGAGAACGGGACGCTGCCGTAGTGGCCGAAAAGAAAGAGGAGGCCGAAGATCATGAAGACGTTCCACTCCAGCGGCACCGCCAGCGGGAACGTGCTGAGGATGTGGGCGTGGAAGATCACCATCCCGGCGACCGCGAGCGTCTGCACGATGCCGCCGCTGGAGAGGATCAGGACCAGCGGCAGGGTGAACTCCATCACCGTGCCGAGGTGGGCGGCCGCCGCGCCCATCCGCGAGGGCAGCAGGTTGTCGGGGTGGCGCGCGTAGAGCCGCCGCTTCATCGCCCGCGAGCGGTTCCAGGGCGTGTTGCTGATCATCACCGTGACCACGAAGGGGAAGTGGCGGTTCAGCTTCGAGCTGGCGGCGCCCCACCAGATGCAGAAGAAGACGAGCTGGGCGGCGATCGCCAGGTTGGTCAGCGGGAAGAGGAAGATCAGCGCGAGGTTGCCGTAGATCTCCGCCCGCGCCGCCAGGAACGGGACCTTGTCGCGGAGGCCGAGGGCGGCGAGGATCGCCAGCATCGCGCCGACGGCGACGGGGTCGAGGCGGGCCACTTCTCCGCTGGCCCATGGCGCGGTCCCATGCGTCCCGCCCGAGACCAGCAGGAAGACCAGGGCGGCCAGCAGCGCTCCATATAAGGAGACGTCGAGCCAGGTCCGGGTCGTCCCCCGCGTCCCCGGCACCCGCTCGGGCCAGGGCGGCAGCCGCGTCGTCCCCGGCCGCAGCCAGTAGAGGATGCCGCCGATCATCGGGCTGAAGCGCAGGGTCAGCGGTAAGGAGCCGGCGCCGAGCCCCAGCACCTCCCAGAGCATCGTCCAGATCACCGCCTTCTCGAAGACGATCGGCGCGGTCCAGTGCGGCCAGCCGCTGGTCGCGAAGATCAGGAGCGCCCCGAGGCCGGTATAGGCGATGACCTTGAAGACGTAGAGGAAGTAGACGGCGACCGGGGCCCCGAAGCCGTTCAGCGCCCAGTCCTGAGCCAGCGGCTTGATCCGCTGCAGGTGCGGCAGACGGCGCCACTCGGCAACCTCGAAGGGGGGCGGTGCCGGATCGAGGAGGCCCATTCGTCTATTCGCCTCGATTAATTTTCAAGTCGATGCACCGTCCACCGATGACTCTATGCCTTGTCCGCATGACCTCCAACCTCTGAGCGGTCGCTCGAGCCGGTTTCCCGCCGCGTTCCTCGGAGCGATGGCCTACTGCCCTCGCAGCCGCCAGCGGTAGTCGAAGCGGAGCCGGGATCCCATCAAACTGTTGTCGACGAAGCCGGGCTCGGGTAGACGGGCGTCGAAGCGGTAGCGGCGCTCCGCCCCGGCCGGCAGCGGGCCCAGCTGCAGGGTTGGCATCGCCGTCAGCAGGCCGCGATAGACGAGCGCCTGGGAGCCGCCGGTGAGCTCGCGAACGCTCAGCCGCAGCGCTCCCGCCAGCGAGGCGCCGCCGGCGCCCGGCGTCGCGACTAGATGCGCCCGCGAGAGCTCGAGCCGCCCCGGGGCGCCGAGGCTCTCGATCGTCAGGCTGCCGGTAACCGAATCCCCGGGCGACAGCGCCGGGGCTCGCAGGATCGCGGCCTCGCCGCGCGAGTCGGCGATCCGCAGGGCGCCGGTCGCCGCGGCGCCGACCTCCAGCGGCCGGTTTTCGGCCAGCCGCGGTTGCGTCTCCGCTAGCGCCGCCGCCGCCAGGGCGAGGGCCAGCGCCAGGACGGCCGCCGCGACGGTCGCGCGACCGGGCGACCCGCCCATCAGAAATCTGTGTCCGCGGTCCCCGACTCGGTGACGGCGGTGGTCGCGGTGCCGTTGCCGGCCGGGTCGGTGGCCGAGGCGGAGGGCGTCCAGCTCATCGTCCCGGTCCCCGCCGCGGTAGTCGCCGCGGCCGACTGGGTGCCGAGCGTGACCGTGATCGTGTTGCCGCTCGTCGCCATCGATGAGGCGGTGCCGGTGGCGCCGAAGGTGATGCTGGCGCCGGTGTAGTCGGTGCGGCCGAGGTTGACGCTCCCCAACGGCAGCTGGGTCGAGTTCGCCGCGTTGTAAACGGTCACGGTGTCGTTGTTGCTGCCGGCGCCGTTGTTGAGCCGGAGGACGACGCTGGTCGCGCTGCCGCTCCAACCGGAGAGGATCGAGTTGGGATCGATCGCCTTGCTAAAGCTGAAGGTGATCCTGTCCCCCGCTTCGGCCAGCCCGTTGGTGGAGCCGCCGTTCACGGTCTGGACGTCGGTCCCAGCCGGGACGGTGTTGTCAACGACGACGCTGTAGCCCGATTGCGCCTTCGAGTTCCCCGCCGCGTCGGTCGCGGTCAGCGAGTAGGGATAGCTGCCGGCGGCGAGGCTCGACCCCGCGGTCAGGGAGGCGCTGCGGTAGCCGTAGCTGACCCCGCCGGCGGTGAAGCTGCCGGCGCTGAGGCCGGCCGCGGTCGTGCCGGAGGTGATCGTGCTGACGTTGGCGGTCACCGTCGAGACACCGCTTGCCGGGTTGCCGGTGTCGCCGACGTTGGCGTAGACGTAGTAGGTCCCGCCTTTCTTGATCTGGCCGACGGTGCCGCCGGTCGTCTTCGTCAACACCGAGGCGCCGATGGTCGGAGCCCGGAAGTCGGAGGCGGCGGTGATCGAGTTGCCGGCGCTCGAGGTCGAGGCGGTGAAGCTACCCCAAACGCTTTGCCGCGCCATCGTGGCAGTGCCGAGCAGCAGAGCGACGATTGCCGCGGCGGCTATCGCGGGGCGGGTGCTCACGGCGTGTCGATCCCCGGTGGGCGAACCTCGGGTGCCGGCCGCCAGATCCGCGCCAGCGCCGCCCAGAGAAGCAGCAGGGCCGGGATCGCGATCAGCGCGAGGCGCGCCGGGCCGCTGTCGATCCAGGAGAGCGCGTAACCGATCTTCGGGATCCGGTAGGCGACGCGGCCGATGCTGCCGTTCGCGGGTACCCGCCAGTGCTCGGTCGAAGTGTTGGCGTCGCCGCGGGTGACGAAGGCGACCTCGCCGGCGGCCGGCCGCACCGACTGGACGCGGTGGGAGAAGAGTTTGCCGGTCCCTTCGGGGTCGACGAAGGTGACGACGTCCCCCACCCGGGCGCTGAGTGGGGAGATTGGCTTGGTGACGACGACGTCGCCGGTTTCGATCGCCGGCGTCATCGACCCGGACCGCACCGTGAAGGAGCGGAAGCCGCCGAGCTGCGGCGCCACCGCTGCGAAGAGGGTTCCGAACAGCACCCCGAGCCCGATCCAGAGCGCGAGCATGCGCAGGCGGCGAGCGGCGGCGCTCACGGCAGCGTCTCCTCCTCCGGCTCAAGGGAGACCCCAACATCGCGGCCCTCGTAACCGGTCTCGACTTCGGCCGGGATCCAGGCGACGACGCGAACCTTTGCCGCAGCGCCGGGCTGCAGTCGCAGTGCTTCCGTGGTTCCCTGCCGCAGGGCCTGCAGCGTGCCTTCGAAGAGAATCGTGCCCCGGCTTACCAGTCGCACTTCCGCAATCCCATCCAGAGCCGTCGAGCTCGGCCGCGCCCGCAGCCGCACGGCCAGCGCCTCGCCGGTCTCGTTGCGCAGCGCGAAGGCGCCGCGGGCGTGGTCGCCCGGGCGGAGCGGCCCGCTCGCCAGCAGCGGCTGCGGTGCTGCGGGTTCCGCCGCGATCGCGCCGTCGAGCGCCGCCGTGAAGCGCAGCGAGGCGGGCAGCACCCCGCCGTGCCCGCCGGCCGGGCGGGCGGCGACGATCAGCGCCGCGACCAGGCCGAGCCCGATCGCGGCGCCGATGGCGCGAGTGAACCTGTCAGCAGCGGAGGTGCTCATGGCAGTTCGACTGGTTCGTTACCCGCTCGGCCGCTACTGGTTGCGGGCCTCCCAGGTGAACGTGTGGGACCCGGTGGTCAGGCCCTGCGCGGCGTCCGGAGCGCTCGACTGCAGGGTCGCCGTCACCTGGTAGACGACCGATTCGTTGGCCGCCCATTTGGTGCCCGTGCCGGGGAAATCGACGACGCCGTTGGCGTAGCTGTTCCTGGTGGTGCCGAAGCTCTGCAGGGTGCCCGTGTAGAGGGCGCCGCCGGAGTCGGCGGTGAACCCGGTGCAGCTGGGGAAGCTCGGGGTGGTCTGGGTGCCGGGGGTGATCGTCAGGTCGACGTACTGGCCCAGCGAGCCGATCGTGCTGGTCGTGTAGATGCGGACGTCGGCGTCGAGGCTGCCGGTGTAGGTGACTTTGATGCATTTGCTGACCGATTCACCGGGCTTGGCGCTGGTCAGGCTGTACATCGCGGCGCCGGCGTCGTTGTCGGCGATCGCGACGGTGCCGGCGGTGATCGTGTTGCCGGCGTTGGTCGTGGTGGCGCTGAAGGCGCCGAACACGCCCATCGCGGCGAGGCTGCCGAGCGCGCCCACGCAGAGCGCCGTCAGCAGAACTTTCGTCGTCGTTTTCACTTACGTACCTCCTTGCTTGTTCACTCGTGCGCGGCGTTGGCCGCTGCGCGCGAGATCGGAGCGCTAGGTAGGAGGTCCGTCCGGTTTACGTCTGAAAAGCGTATGAATCGGTCAGACGGTGCCCGAATTGGACGGATGTGCGACGCGGTAGCGGTAGCCGAACCCGCGCACGGTCTCGATCGGGTCGACCCCTGCCTCGTTCAGCTTGCGCCGCAGGTAGCTGACGTAGAGCCGCACCTGGTGCGGGTCGGCGTCGGCGTTGCCCCAGACCTCCTCCAGCAGCTGCAGCTGGCTGACGACCTGGTTGCGGTTGCGCATCAGGAAGGCGAGAAGCCGGAACTCGGTTGGGGTCAGCGCCAGCTCCCTGCCGTCGACCTCGACCCGGCGCCCGGCGCCGTCGAGTGTGACCGTGCCGTCCTCGAGCACCTCCTCCCCTTCGTCGCCGGCGCGCGTCCGCCTCCGCAACAGGGCGTTGATCCGCGCCACCAGCTCCTCGCGGCCGAACGGCTTCGTCACGTAGTCGTCAGCGCCCCCTTCCAGCCCCCGCACCTTCTGCACTTGCTCACCCTCGGCGGTCAGCATCAGCACCGGCACCTCGCTGAGGTCGCGGATCCGTGCCAGGACCTGCCAGCCGTCGAGCTCGGGCAGGCCGATGTCGAGGACGACCAGGTCGGGCCGCTCGTCGAAGAAGGCGCGAACCCCGGCGCGGCCGTCGGCTGCCTCGCGGGCCCGCATCCCCGCCCGCTTAACCAGGGCGACGACGAGGCCGCGGATGTCGGGGTCGTCCTCGATCACGAGGATCGTCGCGTTGGACACGGTGTAAGCAATAACCGATCGGAAGGTCGGAAGGCCTTCGGGTCGAAGTCCTGGGCGTGAACGAGGTCGACGAGCGGCTGGCGATCGAAGAGATGCTGGACCTGCGGGGGCCGATCGTCTCCAACATGGGCGAGGGCGTCTGCCTCGTCACCACCGGCAACGAACGGATCGTCTTCGCCAACCCCAGCCTCGAGCGGATGCTCGGCTACGGGCCGAACGAGCTGGTCGGGCTTGACGCCGTCGAGGTGATGGTCCCCGACGACGTCACCCCGGCGGAGCAGGCCGAGCGCGAGGAGGCGAGGCGGTGCCTGCAGGAAAAGGGGCACTGCACCTACGAAGGCCGGCGGGTGAGACGCGACGGGACGACGATCTGGTGCCGGGCGACGACCACCACTTTCGAGCACCCCCGCTACGGCCTCGTCTGGGTGGCGGTGCAGCAGGACGTCACCGAGGAGCGGCGCGCGAAAGCGGCGGCGGCCGAGCTGGAGCGGGCGAAGTCGGAATTCCTCAGCTCGATCTCCCATGAGCTGCGGACGCCGCTGACCTCGATCCTCGGCTATGCCGCCCTGCTGCGGGAAGACACCGAGGGGCTCCCAGAAGCCGGCGCTCACCTCGACGTGATCGAGCGCAACGCCAGCCGCCAGCTGCGCCTGGTCGAGGACCTGCTCAGCATCGCCCGCATCCAAGCGGGTGAGTTCGAAGTCCACCGCTGCCCGCTTGATCTCGCCGAGGTGGTCCGGCACGGAGTCGAGGCGGCGCGCCCGGCGGCAACCGAGGCGGGTCTGGACCTCGAGTGCATCTGCGAGGTCTCGGCCCGCGTGCTCGGCGACGCCGACCGCCTCGACCAGGTCCTCGCCAACCTCCTCTCCAACGCGATCAAGTTCACCCCGCTTTGTGGCCGCATCGCCGTTCAGCTCGAGACCACGCCCGAGGAGGCGGTGCTCACGGTCACCGACACCGGGCCGGGGATCCAGCCCGAGGAGCGGGCTCGCCTCTTCGAGCGCCTCTTTCGCGGCGACGACGTCACCCGCCTGCAGATCTCCGGCGCCGGTCTCGGCCTGGCGATCGCCCGCTCGATCGTCGAGGCCCACGAAGGCACGATCGAAGCCCGCGCCGATCACGACGGCGGCGGCGCGACCTTCGAGCTGACCCTGCCGCTGCTGGCAGCCTCCGGCGCCCAGGGCTAGGCGGCGGCGCGCAGCCCGATCGGGCGGGCGATCCGCGGCGGCAGCTCGCGCGGGCGGGCTGGCAGCGGCAACCGGGACGGCGCTGAGGCAGCGCGCCCGACAGAGGCAACAGAGAAGAGGACGCCGTCGGGCTCACGGAAGAAGAACCAACGAGTGCCGGCGTCCTCGACCAGGCGGCTGACCGTGGCGCCCATCCCGATCACCCGCTGGCGCCAAGCCCGCTCCTCCCCCGGGGCGCAGCGCCAGGCGACGTGGTGGATGGTGCCGGCGCCCTGGAAGGGCCGGTTCGCCGGCGGCGCGTCGCAGGCGTAGCGGGCGGGGGTGCTCCCCACGTTTGTCTCGCTATGCGACGCAAAGGTGGGGGGCACTCTTGGACCGACGAGCCACTCTCCCTCGCCGAGGGCCGTGAAGCCGAGCCGACCGGCGAGCAGGTCGAAGCTCTGGACGCTGCCGGCGACGAAGGCACGAACGCCGGCTAGCTTCAGGGCCGGCGGCATGCCGGGATCGGGCTTGGCGTCGACGCGGCGCGGGTGCTCGCCGGCCGGCCGCGGCATCAATTCGTGGGCGAGTCCCTCGGGGTCTGAGAAGCGCAGCGCGACCGGGTCGCCGACGCGGTCGAAGCCCATCCCGGCTTCGATCCCGCCAAGCTCGAGCCGCGCCGCCCACTGCTCCAGGGCCCGCCGCCCCGGCACCCACCAGCGGACGCTGTGGACCATCCCCGGACCGGGAGTGCCCGCTGCAGCGCCCGGGGAGTCGATGAAGCGCATAACCGTGGGGTCGATCCCGAGAAGCCCTGAGTAGAAGTCGAGGCAGTCCTCGCGAGAGGCGGTGATCGCGGTGACGTGGTCGATGCCTAGGAGCTGCATAAACAGATTGTATACTAAATGGATCAACAAACTTCTGAACATCCTCTACATCCACTCCCACGACACCGGGCGCTACGTCCAGCCCTACGGCTTCCCGGTGCCGACGCCGAACATCCAGCTGCTCGCCGACCAGGGGGTGCTCTTTCGCAACGCCTTCTGCGCCGCCCCCACCTGCTCGGGCAGCCGCGCCTCGCTCCTCACCGGCCAGTACTGCCACAACAACGGCCTGCTCGGCCTCGCCCACCGCGGCTGGGAGCTGAACGACTACGGCCAGCACCTTGTCCACCCCCTGCGCGAGGCCGGCTACCGCTCGGTCCTGATCGGTGAGCAGCACATCTCAGAGGACCCGGAGGTAATCGGCTACGACGAGGTGATCGAGGTCGACAGCCACCACGCCGCCGACATCGCCCCGACCGCGATCGAGAGCCTCGGCGCGACCGCGGAGCCATGGTTCATGTCGGTCGGCTTCTTCGAGACCCACCGCACCTACCGCCTCCCTACCTCGGTCCGCGACACCCTCTACTCGCTGCCGCCGGCGAATCTGCCCGACACGCCGGAGACCCGCGCCGACATGGCCGCCTTCAAGGCCAGCGCCCGCTCGCTCGACCAGGGGATCGGCGCCGTCCTCAACGGCCTCCACCAGCTCGGCCTGCAGGACAACACGCTGATCGTCTGCACCACCGACCACGGCCTCGCCTTCCCGGGCGCCAAGGCGACGCTCTACGACCGCGGGATCGGGGTGATGCTGATCATGCGCGGGCCCGGCTTCCTCGGCGGCCGCGTCTTCGACGGCCTGGTCAGCCACCTCGACATCTACCCGACGATCTGCGAGCTGGCCGGGATCGAGGAGCCCCCCTTCCTCCAGGGCACCAGCCTGATGCCCCTGGTCCGCGGCGAGACCGCCAAGGTCCACGACCACGTCTTCGCCGAGATGACCTACCACGCCGCCTACCAACCCCTGCGCGCGGTCCGCAGCGAGCGCTTCAAGTACATCCGCCGCTTCTCCGACTTCGACCGCCCCGTCCTCGCCAACTGCGACGACTCCGCCTCCAAGCAGATCCTCGTGGAGGCGGGCTGGGGCGAGCAGCGCGTCCCCGAGGAGCAGCTCTACGACCTCCTCTTCGACCCCAACGAGCTGGGCGACCTCTCCTCCTCCCCCACCCGCCAACAGATCCTCAGCGAATTCCGCGACCGCCTGCTCGAGTGGATGCGAGCCACCGAGGACTCGCTGCTGCACGGGCCAGTCCCGGAGCCGCCCGGCGCCTGGTCGAACGACCCGGCGCAGGCGAGCCCCAACGACCCGACGAGCGCGGCCGAGCGCTAGCCCGTGTTGCCCTCCTGGCCGGGGGCGACGCGGATGAAGCCTTCTTCGACCGCGGCGGGCTGCTGGGGGAACAGGGCCGACTGGGTGGCGGCGACGATCGGGTCGTCCCTCCAAGTTGCGGGCGAGTCGCGGCGGGCCCAGAGCTGGTCCTCGGGGAGGGAGGCGACCTTCGGCAGGCTGACCTGCTCGGCGCCGATTAGCACCGGGCCGACCCGCACCGAGGGCCACATCGCCGCGAGGCCGGTGCTCACCCACTCGCGCGCCAGGCGCAGGGACTTGCGCGGCAGGATCCCCGAGGTCAGGTGGACTTTTCCCAGCGGGTGCATCAGCAGCGTCAGGCGGATCGTCTGGCCGAGGCGCAACGAGAGCTGGTCCTCGGCGCTGACGTAGGGGTGATCGATCTCGCCGGCTTCCCGCACGACCTTGCCCACCAACCGCACGCTCTCGTAGCCGTCTTCGACGAAGAAGCCGAGCAGGCCGTCGTCGGCCCGGGTCAGCTCCCCCACCCGCACCGGGAAGGCCCGGTCCTTCAGGGCATCCTTGAGCTCCTGCCCGGTGAGGGGCTCGGCCCCGGGGTAGAGCTCGCCGGGCGTGGAGAGCTCGAGCCGCAATAGCGCTCGAACCACCGCCACCGGCCGCCCGACCAGGCCGGAGACGTGCTCGTTGCCGAACGAGCCGAAGGCGTCGACTGACCAGAGGGTCGTATCGATCGCCCGCAGGAGCGCGCCTAGCGCCGATTCGGCGTTCTTCTCCCGCGGGTGCCCGGCGCGCTTGCGGGCGTCGGCCGCGACGAGCGCCGTCGCCCAGTCGCCGAGCAGCTTCTGCGGCGGCGCCAGCTCGTGGTCGGGTGGCGCGTCGGGAGGGCCGGGACGACCGGGGGCGATCTCCCAGATCACGCCTTCGCCCCCCGGCTCGTGCAGCAACTGCCCGAGCGGCTGGCCGGCAGTGTCGAAGACCTCGAGGCCTTCGTCGATGTGGTCCGGCAGCAGGAAGCCAGCGACCGGGTTCACCGATTTGCCTGCCGCGACCTGGTCGACGGTCGCTTCGGGACTCTCCTCGGAGCGATCGGCGGCGTCGACGAAACGGAAGCTCCAGCGCGAGGGGTGCAGCAGGCGCGGCCCGATCCGCAGCCGCCCCTTCCCCTTGCCCTGGCCCCGCACCGGAACCCGGACCCCCTTCACCGGTAGCTCGACGGTGCGGCCGAAAGCGTCGAGCAGGCGAGCTCGCTTCAGCCACACATCCCCCACCGCCTGCACCTGGCGCCCGCCGGCAACCGTCCCGACGAGGTCCTCGAACAGCGAGTCGAGCCGCGCCCCGACCACGTCGAGGTGCTCGACGTCGAGGGCCGTCGCCACCTGCTCCAGCTGCGCGGATTCCTCGTCGCCGGCTTCCCCCCTGCCTTCCTCGTCGCGCCGCGCCTCTTCCGCGACCCAGGCGCCGACGCTGTCGGCGAGGGCCCGCGCGGGACCGCTCTCGATCGGGCTGCGACCGCGGAACGGGCGCGGTTTCGGCAGCTGGAGTTTTTTCGGGGCTTCGAGATCGAGCGGGCCCAGCGGCCATCCGTCAAAGCCCTCCTCCACCGCGGCCTCCACTTCCCACTCGAGAAAGAGCGGAATCCAGGGCTGGGACCAGACCGTCGCCCCCACCGGATCAACGTCGACGGCCGGTTCGGCCTCACCCTCAAGACCAGGCATGATCGTTCGCAAGGCGGAGAGGTCAAGGGTGGTGTGCCTGCCGAAGCGCAGGAGCGCCTCCGCATCCAGCTGGTCGACGAGCAGGCGCGGGGGTCGGCCCGGTTCTTCCGGTCTCCCAGCCGCGGCAGCGGCGGCCAGCCATTCGGTCAGGAAGGGATCCTGGGTGAGGACGCTGCGGGCGAGCCGCAGCACCTCCTCCGGCAGGCCTTCGCCGAGGCTGGGGATCAACTGCGTGCCGTCAACGTCCCCGCTGCCTTCCGCGACCTGGCTCGGCCAACGGCAGAGGAGCTTGCCGTCGGCGGAGAAGCGCCCGTCGCCGTGGGCGATCAGGCTCCGCTTCGGCCCCCGCACCGCGACCAGGGGCTCGATCGGTTGCTGGAAGCGTGGCGCCGGTCGCTCCTCGACGCGCTCCTCGTCGGAGAACTCGGGCGCCGCGGCGCCGTCCTGGGCCAGCGAGCGGGCGAGCTGACCGGCTGGCAGGGGGCCGGCCTCGCCCGCCGGCAGCAGACGCTCCCGCGCCCCGCTGCCGCCCGGGCGGGCGGCGAACCCGGCCGCGTGCTCGCTCTCTTCGATGTCGACGAGGCCGTCGGGAGTGTCGAGGCGCAGCAGGAGCCCGTTGACGAAGGCGGCAAGGACCCGCTCCAGCGCCCGCCGCTCCTCCGGCTCGCTCTCCAGGCTCGAGGCGGCGAGGGCGGCGACCGCCTCGATGTCGTCCTGGGCGAGGACGAGCTCGGCCCCGGCGCCGTCGGGGATCTGGTCGGCGGCCACCTCTCCCCGCACCGGCACCCCGTAGACCTGCCCGTGCAGCAGCGAGCTGCGCGGCGGCTGCGAGCGCGGGATCCCGCCGAGCTCTTCTTCCACCGTCCAGCCCAGCCCGTCGAGCAACTCGTAGAGGGGCTCGGGCGAGCGAGAGGGGCTGAGCGGGTCGTGCGACTCGTCTGAGTACCAGCCGGCGACGAGGTAGGCGGCGAGGTCGCCGGTCACCCCGTTGGGAGCGACGGTATCGAGATCGTCGAGCGGGTCGTGGAACGAGAAGCGATTGCGGGCCGCGTCGTAAACGGCGGTCCAGGCGGGCGACCCGCCAGCCATGCCGTCGAGCTCGTCCGGCCCGATCTTCCGCCCCTGCGGCTCGAACTTGTCCGCTTCTGCCGGCCACTGCGCGAGCGGCACGGCACGGGCGCTGTCGGCCTCCAGGACCCAGCCGCTGAGAGCCGGCTGCGTCGCCCCGACCGGCGCGACGATCCGCAGGACCACCCAGCGGTCGGGAAGGAGCGGCAGCCGCAGGTCTTCGCCGCTGCCGTCGGAGTCGCGCATCTCCCCCCGCAGCAGGGCATCCGGCGGCACCCAGCGCAGGTGGGCCCCGGCGGGCCGCTGCTCGCCAGCCGCAAAGGGCTCGGGCTGCGAGGCCGAGGAGTTGCCGCTCCCGGCCAGCTCGAACGGCAAGGCGACAAAGGACTCCTCGCTGCCCTCGGCGACATAGAGCACCTGCACGTCGACCGGGATGAGCAGGCGCTTGTCGTCGGGCGGGGGTGCCTGTTCGTCGATGATCGCCTGCGGGATCACCGGCATCCGCAGATCTCTCAACGCCTGGTTGATGCGCACGCTAGGCATCGCCGAACACCTGCCGGTAGGGGTAGCGGATCATCTGCAGCGCCAGCTCCGCCCCGTTGAGCCCGCCCGAGCCCCCGATGACCTCCTCGATCTTTGCCGCCGTCTGCTGCAGGTCGATCACACCCGGCGCTCCCTCGCGGAAGTAGACGGCGACCTCCTTTCCATCCAGCTCCGACGCGGTGGCGGGGTCGCGGGGCGGGACCCAGCCGGCGAGGTCCTCCTCGTTGCCGGTGTCTTCGTCGAGCCTGACCCCGAACTGCAGCCCTGCGTGAGGTTCTTCGAGGTGGACGATCGCCGGCACGCCGTCGAAGAGCGCCAGCAGCACCGCCGGCGCCAGCCGCTCGAGGCGCATCAGTTGCAGGTGACGGGGGTCGTCCTCGGAGACGATCTCTTTGTCCCCGACCTCACTGTCGAAGGCTCTGACGTGGAGGCCCGGATAGGCGGAGACAGCGCGGCTGCGCAAGAGAAAGCCGGTGATCTCGCCGGCCGGGCCGAACCCAGGCTCGCCCCCGGGCGCCCGCAGTTGCCGCTCCGCCGCGTCGGTTTCCTCGCGGATCGCCGGGTGCATCGCCTCGAGCTGCTTGCGGTCAGCGCTGGAGACGGTGCCGACGCTGAGCGCCCCCTGTTCCAGGGCATCGGTCCAGTTGCGGTCGAGGTGGAAGAAACGGATCGACTCGGGTGGGAGCAGGTCGCTGTCGGGGACCAGGTATTCGAACGGGAGGCCTTGCAGCAGACGCAACCCGGCGAGCCATTTGCGCAACTCCTCCGGCACCACCCACACCTCGCTGCTGGCCGCGTCCGCGGCACTGCGCGAGGCGACGTCGTCGATTGCCTTCAGGTCGGCATCGCGAAACTCGGCGAAAGTGAGGTTGACGTCGCTCACGGCGTTCCTTCCTCCAGCCCCGGCCGCTTCATCAGCGCTCGGACTTCGGCGACAGGCAGGTCGAGCCCGGTCGCGAGGATCTGAACCAGCGGGCGGTCGCCGAGCTCCAACGGGCGGCCGGGGTCCACCAGCGGCCGGGTCGGCCCGAGCACCTCCCGCGGCGACTCGGCGGCGCGCTCCATCAGCGCCTTCCCGAGCACTCTGCCGATCACCAGCTCGGGGCCCCTGCCGGGCTCCGGCACCCCGGAGAGCAGCTCCGCCTTGCGCACCGGCTCGACCGCCAGCTCGGCCCTGCGGCGGGCGCTCTCGGCCCCGAACTCTTCCCGCCGCCAGCGCATCAGCCTCGCCACTACCGAGGGCCGCGCGAGGGTGAGCAGCCGCCCGATTTCAAAGGCCGCCGCGTAGCTCAGGTCCTCACGATCCTCAGGGCCCGGGCGCCGCAGCTTCTCGCTGACGTGGACGAGGGTGTTATCCCGCTTGACCGCAGCCGGCGCCAGCGGGCCGCGAAACCAGACTCGTCCTCCCTCCCCGCCGCGGTCGCGATGCTCGAGACCGACCCGCTTGTCGGGGTCGAGCTCCAGGGCGGGACGGGTCGGCGGCGTCGCCGCTGGCGGCGGCTCGGCACCGATCGCCCCCACGTCCAGGTTCTGCATCAGCGATTCGAAGTTGCCGCTGCCGGTGCAGGTGAAGGACCAGTGGGCCAGCAGCGGAAAGCGGAAGAGCTCGGGCACGCCTCCCGCCACCCCTGGCTGGGGCGGTTCGAAATCGATGTGTGGGGGCGGCAGCTTGAAGGGCGCGGCCATCTCCAGCCGCACCATGTCGGCGACCTGGGAGTCCGGCGCCTTGAGGGCGATCTCTTCGATCGCCCGGTTGTGGACGGTCAGCATCGACCTGTCTACCGCGACCTTGAAGGTCTTCTTCGGCTTCGGCGGGTCGGGGAGCAGCGGGATCTGCTGCTCGAGGTTGATCAGGCAGGCCAGGTAGCGGATCGGCTTCTGGCCCGCCCGGTCGAACTGGGGCAGCCGGTTCGCCATCACCACGGCCAGGTAGCCGTCGTCGTCCCCGAGCGCCAGCTCGGTGTCGGCGAGATCGACCTTGCGGACGTGGGTGAGCGCCCGCAGATCCTGCTTGGTCGGGAAGACCCTCTTGATCGTCTCCTTGGTCACTGCCAGGTAGAAGCCGGTTGGCGAATCGCCCGGCTCCGCCAGGGTCTTGCCGGGGGTGATGCACTCGGCCACCGGCACCTCGCCCGAGATCGAGCCCTCGCCTTCGGCGATCACCACCAGAGCCAGCCACGGAGTGTCTTTGTCGGCCGGGTCCTCGGGCTGGCGCTCCCACGGCAGGGTGCGACGGCGGAGGACGATCTGGGGGAGCCGGCTGTCGAAGGCGCCTTCCTCGTTGGCGGCGGGCCAGACGGAGAGGATCTGGTCGGGAGGCAGCCGGTAGCGGCAGGAGCGGACCGTGAGCCGCGAGCGCAGCTCGGCGGTGGCGCCTTCGGGAACCCTGTCCTCGCCGCTCAGCTCCTGGTTGCCGACCAGGTCGTACTGGCCGGCCGCCAGCTTCGGCTGGGCCGAGTCGAAGAGCTCGAAGTAGCGGGACCTGGCCATCAGCGCCCTCCCAGCTGGGTGGCGAATTCCGCCGCGGTGGCGCTTTCGCTGGCCAGGACGCCACCAATCGACCAGCCTTCACTGTGCCCGAGAGTGACCGTGAGGACGCCCCCGGCCTGCGGCTCCAGCGGGTAGACGAGGTAGGTGCGGTCGCCGCGCTCCACCGCGATCCTTTCCCCTGCCGCCGCGGCGCCGGTCAACTCGGGCTCGGGCTGCGGCCCTCCCTCGCCCACCCGGTCGAGGGCGACCGCGACCGCACGCAGTGGCTCCCGGAAGCGGGTATCGGCGAAGGCGGCGCCGCGGGTCAGCTCGACCGCGTCGACCCAGCCGGAGTCGACACCACGCCGGTCGGGAGGAAGGGCCTCGAGCGGAACGTGGATGCTGCCGCCCGGGAACAGGGCGGTGCCCTGGCCGACGTAGGCCAGCCGAGCGCCCGCGTGCCAGCCGTGCAGTCCCGACGATCCCGCCAAGGCGGCTTCCTCGACCATCGCCACCCGCTCGCCCCCCTGTGGGATCTCGACCGAGGCGGCGGCGCTGTCGGCCAGCACCTCGCCGCCGAAGCCGAGAACGATCGCGCGGGTGCCCGGGTCGGTCTCCACGCTGGGCCGTTCAGCCGCGGGATCGACGTCGCGGCGGGGGGCCAGCATCTTCCTCACCTTGATCTGGCCGCCGCTCAGCAGGGCCTCGTCCACCCGCAGCTCCAACCCCCGCGACAGCAGCGGCGACGGGCCGCCTGGTGCGGCCGGCTCTTCCGGCGGCGGCTCCAGTTTCGGTGCCCGCTTCGGCCCGCCCAGCGGCAGCGGCAGCCGCGGCTTGTCTTTGCCGAGTTCGACCTTGTCGTAGGCGACCGGGGCGGGGAGCGGTTCGCGCAGCTCGGCTTCGGCTTTCAGGTAGACGCCGTTGGCAGCGACCAGCACCTCTCCCCGAGGGACCCGGTCCGGCTCCGACGGCGGCCCCCAAACCCCGAGCGGGAAGCGGCCATCGCGCAGTGGCACCCGCTGCAGGGTCGCGATCTGCTCCGCTTCGGCAGCGTCGACCCGTTGTAGGCGCAGGCGCAGCGTCGACTGCAGTAGACCGAGGCCGAGCGGCGCGATCCCCAGCGAGTGACTCGGCGGGACCGGTTCGGCAGGCGCCACTTCAGTCCCGGGATCGCCGAAGGCGATGCTTTCGGTGGGCACCGTCGTCGTCACCGTCAGCTCGAACTCGGGCATCACTTCGAACGGGCGCTCGATCGAGCCGTCGGGGGTGGCCCCGTCGGCGGCGGGCGGCGGCGCCAGCGCGCCCCTGCCGGGCACCGCGGAGAGCACGCGAGCCGCACCGTCGGCCTCGGCCTCGAGGTATTTGACGACGAACTGCGGCCAGTCGGGATAGACCAGCTCGGGTGGGCCCTGGTCGCCGAAGGCGACCTCGATCTCGTGCGTCGCGACCTCGAAGCGGGCGACGCCGTGGAACGGCGGGCCCTCGAGCCGCACCCGGGCGCTGAGGTGGGCGGAGACGCGGATCGTCTTGAAGGGAATCTTGATCTTGATCCCGGCCGAGACGGTGGCGAAGGCCTCGGCGAGGAAGTGGCCCGGGTCGAAGAAGACGATGGCGTCGGCCCCGAAGGCGACTGCCGCCCAGGCCCAGCCGAAGTCCGCCGAGGCTTCCAGCCGTCCCCCGGCCATCACCGCCTCGGAGGTGAGGGCGAAGTAGCCCTCCCCCTTGACGACGATGCTGCTGCCGACCTTCCAGGAAACGCCGAGCCGCGGCACTTCCGGGTAGCCCTCGCGCCGGAAGTCCGGGTGGTAGCCGCCGAGGGTGAGGACGAACTCGCCCGCATGCGGGCCGCCGAACCAGACGACATAGGCGTAGCCGCCGGTCAGCTTCACGTCCCGGCTCAGCAGCCAGGAGTTGTCGGTGAGCTGGGCCTGCACCCAGAAGACCGGTTCCCGGGTCGAGAAGCGGGCGACCATGCCGAGCTCGATCGAGGCCAGCGGCGCCTCCGGCCGCGGCAGCGCCATCCGGCCCAGCCCGATGAGGGCGACCTCGGCTCCCTCTCCGACGGCGACCGAGATCACGGCCACCCCTTCGACCAGGGCGAAGCTGGTGAAGCTGATGCCGGCGGCGATCCAGTACCGGTCGGCGGCGGCGGGGAACATCTCGGCAAGGCGTTCGAAGTCCTTGCTCGGATCGGCGCCGATGCCCGCCTGGGGATCGAGCGCCTTGATGAACGGCGTCTCGGCGATCTCGGCGAAGCTCTCCGGCAGCTCCAAGCCGCGGTTGATGCCGATGCCGCCGCCGATGCCGGTGACGAAGAAGGCCGGCGGCCCTCCGATCGGGGCGTTCAGCGCCCCGAAGGCGAAGAAGGTCGCGTAGCGCCGGTCGCCGGCGGTGGCCTCGCCGTAGCCGCCGAAGATCGAGATCCCGTAGACGGCGTAGCGGCCGCTGAGCGTGCCGATGTACTGAACCGCGTCACCTTCACCGACCTTTCGCAGGCCGCCGCTGACGGAGACGCCGGCGACGTTACCGCTGAGCGCCAGCCCGCCGAGATCGATCTTCCAGCTCCCGGGATCGAAGACCGACTTCCCGGGCTCGAGGCGGCAGTCGACCGAGAGGTCGTCGAAGGCGGCCTGGAAGCCGACCAGGGCAACCCGGCCGTCGATCGCCAGCCCGAGCTCCTTCAGCCGGTTCTCGGAGTTGTCAGCGGTCAGGCCCACCCGCTCCACGTAGAGGGGCCCGAAGGCCGTCTGCACCGGCTGCCACCAGGGGCCGTTGCCGTCCCCTCCGGTCAGCTTCACGCGTACGTCCCTGCCATAGCGCTGGACCGCGAACGCGGGGCTGAGGGCGGGCTCGAGCTGCTCGCTCCCGTTGGCCTTCGCGAGCAGCCCCCGGCCGACGGGATTGCCGCCGGCGGCGCTGCCGGCCGCGACGCCGAGCTCGGCGAGCTGCACCTGGAGGCCGCCGGCGCCCTCGGCCCCCGGCTGGAGGTCGGCGAACGCCCGCACCGCCACCGAGCCAAGCGAGAGGCCGGCGTCGAGCAGCGGGCCGCCGAGGCGGTAGACGCGGATGCCGAGGCCGGCGCAGGCGAGCGCCGGCTCGAAGCCGGCGTCGGTGATACCGCCGACGAACAGCCCCGGCGGCAGCTCCTCGTCGATCCAGCCGCCGTCGGCTTCAAGCGCGACCGCCACCTCGCCGGCGACCAGCTCGAACCGTGCGCCCGGATTGACGGTAATCCCAAGCCGATCGTGGACGTTGCCGACCCCGATCGTCAAGCCCTCCAGCTCGAGCTCCGGTTCGAGGCCGCCAAGGTTGCGGGCGAGCCGCAGTAGCCGCTCGAGCAACGTCTCGAGGTCGAAGGGATCGGCGATCGGGCGATCGGGGTGTCCGGGCTCCAGCAGCACCCCTTCGAGCAGCTCGCTGACCTTGCCTTTGCCATTGCCAACTTGCTTGGCCAGCAGCTCTTTCGTCTCTTTGGCCTCGAGGACGATCCCCGCGAGCGGGTCGGCGAGGGCGCGCAGGGCACCGAGCGCGACGGCGGCAGCCTCCGGGTTCGGTTTGCCGCCGTCGAAGGCGAGCAGCTCCAGATCGGAGCCAAGGTTCCAGCGGGCGCTGAGCCGGTCCGCATCTTCGTCGTCGAAAGCCAAGCCGAGCTCGACCCGCCTGCCGCCCTCGGGCTCCGCGCCGACCGCGACTAGAAGCAACGGCCGCAGGGCCCCGCCTCCGATCCCGATCTCGGCGGGGCCGATCTCGGCCCTCACCTCGGTCAAGCGGTCGCCGCCGAAGCGGACGGTTGCGGCGAGTGGGCCAACCGGGTCGATCCGGTCAGCGGCCTCGATCTCCAGCTCGAGCGGGTCGGGCTTCAGCTCGATCGTCGTCCTCCCCAGCTTCAGCCGCAGCAGGCCGCTCTCCGCGGCGATCTCGGCTCCCGAGGGCAGCGCCTCCCGCAGGCCGGCGGCCAGCACTTTCAGCTCCTCCGCGCCCATGCCCTTGAGGGCCGCAGTCGCCTCTTTAGCGGGGCCCCGAGCGAAGGCGAGGAGACTGTCGGAATCGAAGGAGCCGGCTTTGCGCAAGCCGAGCGCGTCGCCGAAGCCGAGCACCACCCCTCGCACCTGCTCAGCCGCGTCGCCGGCACCCGCGGCCGCGAGCGCGTCCAGCACCCGCGCCAGGGCCACCCCGGCGCCGCTGCCGACGAGCTCGCCGAGGCCGGGACGGTCGGGGTAGAGCGACAGGGGCGCGCCGCCTTCGCGTCGCAGCCCAAGCTTGGTGCCGTTCGGTCCCGCTTCCAGCTCCAGCGCCCCCGCGCCGGAGACAGAGGCCGTCAGGGCGAGGCCCGCCAGCGGAGCGTCTGCGCCCAGCAACAAGTCGCCCTTGGCCTCCACCGCGACCTGGCCTTTCCCCGCCCCGGGGGCAAGGGCAGCGGTGTCCAGCTCCAGGCCGAGGCGCGGCTGGCTCTTCGTACCGGCGATCGTGACCGCGACGCCGTCCGCAAGCTTCAGCCGGCCCTCGGCGAACTCCGCCCCCAGCGCCGGCGCGAGCGCCTCGAGCACGTCTTTCGCCCGCTCCGGGGTGAGCAGGTCGGCCGGCGAACCGAGCGACAGCCCCACCCGTTCGCGCTCCAGCAGGCCGAGCGCGGAGAGGAGCGGGTCGAGCCTCGCCGCCAGCTCCTTCCCGGTGCGACGGAGCTCTTCGAGCGCTTGCCGGAGCAAGGCGGCGGGGACCAGCGCCCGCATCAGCGCGGTGAGCCGATCGGCGCTGGCGCCGGGCAGAAGCTCGACCCGCTCGACCGAGTCGCCGGAGCGATTCCAGAGCACCGCCACCTGCAGCGGGTCGGTGCTGAGATGGAGCTGCAGGGCGCCGACGGTGTCGGCATCGCCGGCGCCGAACGCCGCCATCGCCTTGACCGAGCCCCCAGCCTCCACACTTACCTCGGCGGTCCAGCGGAAGGCTTCAGCGCCGCCGGCGTCTCCGAGCTGAACGGTGAGTCGACGGGACCGCAGGTCTAGATCGACTCCGTCCTGCTTGCCGAGGAGGCCGTCGAGCGCTTTCAGCAGCTCCGTTTCGCCCGTCGCCGCAGCCTGCTTCGCGAAGCCGCGAGGGTCGCGGAGGAGGTAGCCGAGGGCGTCGTAATCGACACCGCCGTCAACGAGGAGGCGAAGGGCGGAAAGCAGGGCCGCGACCCGGTCGAGGCCAGCGAGCTCGGTGGCTGCTGCGCTCAGCAGCGCCCGGACCTCGGGCAGCAACGGCGCCGCGTCTTTGCCTTCTCCGACCTCCCAGCGCCCGCGCTGGGCGCCGAACGCGCCGGCGTCGGTGAGGACGAGCGAGGCCTTCGGCTCACCCTCGCCGAGCGGCAGCAGCAGCTCCGCATCGACCCGCCCAAGCTTCAGCTCCCCTTCCTCTACGAGATGGCCGTCGCGGCGGAAGACGCCGAGCTCGGCGCGGATCGCGCCTGCCGCCCGCAGCGCGGGCTTCGATCCCGAGAGATCGAGCTCGACCGCGCCGAGGTTGAGGTAGCCGGAGGCGACGACCCCATCGGCGCTGACCTCGAAGGGGAGGCGGGCACCGGCGCGAACCCGCTCCGCTTTGGTCGCGGGCTCGGCGGCGGGCTCGACCCACGCCACCGGCCGGGCCTTGCCGTCGTCGTCGGAGGCTATGCCGAGCGCCGCCGCAAGGGCGCTCGCGACGGTGCCCTCGGCCTCCGCGGCAACGGCGCCGAGCCACCCTAGGAGGGTTTCCTGCGGATCCTCGGCCAGCGCCGCCAGCGAGAGCCGGGGGCCGGATCCCTGCGTCCATCCCAGCGCGTTCGCCAGGTCGGCCGGGAAGGGCCCGGCCTCGACGAGGGCGCCGGCGACGCGCTCCAGCGACTGCCAGTCGCTCAGATCGATCGGAACCGGCTTGCCGTTGTCGAGGCTCAGCTCAGGCGCCGCCGCCTCGAGCGAGAGGCCCTCGGCAGCCGACCATCCGCCCCTGACCTCGAACCGGTCGGCAACCAGCCGCGCCGACCCCAGCTCGAGCGACGCCTGCGAGCTCGACTTGGGCTGGAGCCGCAAGGACGCCGACCCCGCGGGCAGGAAGTCGGCGGAGCCGGCGGCGAAATCGAGATGCACGAGCGCCGCCGCGAGCTCGGCGTGGGAATCGAAGTCTTTTCCCACTCCCTGCTCCGCGAAGGCGGCGAGGGAGAGCCTCAGCGTTCCCGCCTCTGCCACCGCCTGCAGCTCGATGCCGTCTCGCAGCGCAACTCGCCAAGGGTCGTCGTCGCTACCGGACCCACTTGCGCCGGCTGCCGACTGGGCGCTTCCGAGGAGGAGGTCGCGGCCGGTCTCCAGGAGCGGCGGGATCTCCTGCCGCTGTTTCTCCACCAGCTCCCGCCAGCGGTCCCGCAGCGCCGCCAGCGGGTCCTGGAGGAATTGCCCGATGTCCAGCAGCGGCACCTCAGGGTGGCCAGACGGCGCCCTGAGGCCCAGCAGCGTCATCACATCACTACCGGCCGGCCCGAGCCGATTGAACAGATCGGCGACCAGGGCGTCAGCGACTTTGCCCGCCGCCTCGGCGATCGCGCCCGGGCTCGTCAGGTCGAGCGTCTCGAACTCCGAGCCGTCGAGCGTGACGCCGTCGGCAGCAAGGACGACCACCGGCGTCGCCCGTTCCAGCGCCACCCCGGCACGCAGGGAACCGACTCCCAGATCGCCCTGCAACAAGGGCGCGTCGCCGGTCCCGAGCTGGGCGTAAGCGGCCAGGGACGGCAGCGCGGTCACGGACGCCGTCGCCGTCTCCAACTGCAAGAGCTCGGCCCGCAGGACCGCCTGCCGGGTGTCGGAGCCCTTCACCCGCAGGGAGAGGCGGGGGACGACAAGCGGCTGCCCGCCGGCGTCGGTGGCGAGCCCGAGGCCGATCCTCACCTCGGCGGCGCCGAGCGTGAACCGGAGCTCCTCCTCGGCGAGCTCCGCTCCCTCGTCGAGCAGCCCACCCAGCGCCGTCAGCCAGGCGCGGCGGGCGGCTTCGACGCTAGCCACCTCGCCGAACCAGCCGGCGAGCGCCGGCGCCCCTTCGTCGAAGAGCTTCGCCAGCGGCAGCGCCGGAATCTCATCAACCTCGCCGAGGCCGAGGAGGCTCGCCAGGGCGGCAACCTCGTCGCCTGCGCCCGCGGCTTGCTCCTGCACCAAGCCGAGGACGATCTCGAGCAGCTGACGGTCGAGCCCTTTGCGGTCGGCGGTCGAGAGGCGCACGTCCCGCGGAGCCGCGTCGCCCGACAGCGCCAACCCCAGCAGGGCGAGGGATACGGCCGGCTCGTCGTCTCCATCGGCGGCGGTCGGCAGGTCGAGGCTGAGCTCGAACCCGCCCACGCGTGGCTGTCCCGATTTACCTTCGCCGAACGAGATCGCCGCGCTCACCGTGACACGAGCGCCCGGCTGCCCCGCGAAGACCGTCCCGACGGTGTTCGGAGACCCCCTTCGAGCAACGCGGAACAACGGCACCTGTACCTCCACCCTCGCGTCCGGCCCGGTGCCCGCATGCCGAAGGCCCACCCCGATCGCCACAAAGCCGGGATCGCGGTCGTCGAGGACCGCAAAGACCTGGAGGTAGCCCGGCCGGGCGATCAGCGGCAACCAGACGCGCCCAGCCCCGTCCTCATCCCGCTGGCCCCCGCCCAAAACCTCGTCGCAAAACTCGAGCAGAGCCTCCCGCTGCCCGTCGTCAGCAACCACACCCCCCATGTACTCGCCGGGTTTCTCGAACCAGTCCCCCCGCACCTCACCGGCCCCATCGAGCAACCCCAGGGCCTCCGCCGCATTCCCCAACACCCCAAGATCACTGGCCTCGAACATCAATCTTCAACCTAGGCCGGCCCTCCTCCTATTGCAACCGATCTCCCTGAACGCGCGAGTTTTCATGTGAAGACGTGAAGGAGCAAGATGCGGGCCGCCGAAGGAGGCGAGTGGTTTGGGTTGGCCCTGGCGGAAGAAGGACGAGAAAGCGCCCCCATGCCCGGATGACGGGGGGCTCAGAGGGCTTGCCTGCCGCTACGGCAGGGAAGCGCGCGAACAACGCGCTGAAGCGGTGAAGTACGGGCAGCGGCACCGAAAAGCACATTTCGCTGTCGGCATCTCCGCCGTAATCGCGGGCGTGATCGCCGGCATTGCCGGCCTCGCGGAGGACGCCCCCCTGCTCACGGGGATCGCAGGCTTCGGTGCGAGTGCGCTGGCGGGGATCGGAACCAAACTCGACGCCGAGCGCCTGGCAAGGTTCCACTTCTCCCAAGCCGCCGACTACGGCGAGGTCGCCCGCCTTTTCGAAACCCTTGCGACGGCCACGGCCGAACCGACCCGAGACGAACTCGACCGCCTCGTATCTCGCCTCGCCCAGGTCCAAGGCAGGTGGCTCGACGACGCGCGCCTCACGGCATCAGCGATCGACCAAGGCAACCTCGAGCGCTAGCCCCCAGGTGACCAACCCAGAGCGATTCCGTCCAGACGTTCAATCGAGTCCGAGCCATTCCGGTGGAGTCGGAGACATATTTCGGGACACGAAATTTCAATCGTCCTCCCCCTCCGGCCTATCCTTGAAGGCCATGGAGCAGGCAACCGGTGGTCGACTGAACGCAGCGCAGCTCACCCAGAGCGAGCGCCGGGTGCTCGAGCGCTTTGCATCGCACTTGGACAATGAGCTAGGCGGCGATCTGCGCGGTCTCTGGCTATATGGCTCGCGCGCCCGCGGGACGGCACACCCTGAGTCGGACGTCGACCTGCTCGTTATCGCCGATGGCGGCCGGGATCGTTATGGGCGAACCGCCGGCGACCTCAGCGAAGAAGCCGCGATCGCCGAGGGTGAGAGCCCTTTCAACTACTCGGTCCACGTCCATGACCCCGAGTGGCTCCAACAGCGTCGCGAGATCGAGTCCTTCTTCATCCAAGAGGTCGACCGCGACAAGATCGTCCTCCTCGGGAGCGCACTGGATTGAGCCCGCGTTCGGAGGAGTTCATGCAGCAGGCGCGCGACCGCCTGACCGACGCCGAGGCGATCCTTGGAACTGCCCATCCTGCCGTAGTGGTCAGCGCCGCCTACTACGGGATGCTCTACGCAGCCCGAGCCGCCCTCTCGGAGCGAGGCGAGTTCGCCAAGACCCACAGCGGCACCTGGACGCTTTTTAGCCAGGTATTCGTCGCCCCGGGGAAGTTCGACCAGCGCCTGAGCGCCCTCGCCCGCCGCGCCAAGGACGCCCGCGAGGAAGGCGACTACGAGGCCGCGCCGGCCAGTCCAGAGGAAGCGGCCGAATTCGTCAAAGGCACCGCCGAGTTCATCGCTGCGATCGAACTCCTGCTGACGAACTGAATGCTGGGAGTCCACATGACCCGCCTCGGGTCGTCGACTAGGTCCAGCGCTCGATTGCCGCGAGAATCCGGTCCCGCTCGGCCGCCGCGGCGTTGATCGCGTGGCGTGGGTCCGACGAACGTTCGTCGAAGTACCAGCCGAGACGGAAGAGGGGGAGCGAACCCTGCGCAGCCTGGATGTCCATGTGACCCCATCCGCGACCGCCCACACTCTCCCGGGGGGAAAATGACCCATTCCCGAACTCCGAGAAGAACATGAACTGGGCATCCGTGCGCTTCTTGAGGATGCCCACTTCCCGCATGAGGACGAGGCCGACGTCGAGGACAACCAGCAGATGGGTCTTCGTTGGCGAAGCGCCGTCGGGGTCGCGATAGACCTCTACTTGGGAGATCTCGGTGAATCTCCCCAGCGTGCTGGCACTAATGCCTTGCTCAAGGCACATGTCGTCAACCAGCTTCGCCGATTGAGCCCACCCGCCCGAGTCGATGTTGGCGCGCTCAAAGGCGCTCCGTAACTCTGGCACCTCAAGGGCACCCATCGCTGAACCCCCTGCCGCACACGGAACAATTCCTACCAGAAACAAAGGAACTTAGTAGTGGGAATAACTCACGGCGGACAGCGCTATACCGCTACGGGGATTCGAACCCCGGTTTCCGGACTGAGAATCCGGCGTCCTAGTCCCCTAGACGATAGCGGCGAGGATGCGGGGCATTTTAGCGAGCCCGGGGCGGGTGGCGCGAGACGTCGATCACAGGAACGGTTTAAATTGCCTGCTCCGCGCGGCTGTGGCGGAACTGGTAGACGCGCACGGTTCAGGTCCGTGTGGGCGAGAGCCCGTGGAGGTTCGACTCCTCTCAGCCGCACTTAAACCGCTTGGGCGGCCGGCTGCTCTTGCGGCGCCCTTGCGGCGTTGCAGCTGATCTCCTCGACGAAGGTGGGCCAGAGGGCGCGGGGCATGTCGTGGCCCATGCCGTCGATCATCTTCAGGCGAGCGTTGGGGATGGCGCGGGCGGTGGCGCGGCCGCCGGAGGGGTTGACGAGGACGTCGTTCTTGCCGTGGATGACAACCGCAGGGAGTCTGAGCTTGCGGAGCTGGTGGGTGCGGTCGCCGGAGGCGGTGATCGCGTGAAGCTGGCGGGCGATCCCGGCCTGGCTGTGGCCGCGGTCGAAGGAGCGGCCGGCGATCTCGCGGATCCGCTCCTCCTCGAACGGGTAACCGGGCGAGCCGATCGTCTTGAAGGTCTTGACCACCCGCTCGATCGCCGCCTCACGCTCGCGCGGCGGTTTGCCGAGCAGGAGGCCGAAGGTCTTGTAGCTGGGGTGGCCGACCCGGCGGCTGCCGGTCGTCGACATGATCGAGCAGAGCGAGCGCACCCGCCCGGGGTGGCCGATCGCCGTGCACTGGGCGATCATCCCGCCCATCGAGGCGCCGACCACGTGGGCTGCCTCGATCCCGAGGTGGCCCATCAGCCCGACCGTGTCGGCGGCCATGTCCCGGAGGCGGTACTCGGGCTTGCCGCGGCCGACGAGGAGGTCGAGGACGTTCGGCACGCCGGCGCTGCTGACCTTGGTCGAGCGGCCGATGTCGCGGTTGTCGAAGCGGACGACGCGGAAGCCGCGCTCGGCCAGCATCTCGCAGAAGTCCTCGTGCCAGGCGATCATCTGCGTCGCCAGGCCCATGATCAGGACCAGCGGCTCCCCGTCCGGGTCGCCCATCTCCTGGTAACAGAGCTCGAGGCCGTTGACCGGCGCCATCGTTTCCGCGGAAAACTTATGCATCCCGGCAGATTACCCCGCCTGGCCAGACAGCCAAACCCGACACGCAGCGCTTGGCGTTCGTCCTTGTACCGGTATGGGCGTCCCAAGGACGAACGCCGACAGGTAGAAAGACGGGGTGCGGACGGCGATCATCTCCGACCTCCACCTCGGCGTCGCCAGCGACGAGGACGTGCTCCGCGACGCCGAGGTTCGCCGGGTGCTCTTCGAGGAGATCGCCGGGGCCGACCGCCTGGTCCTGCTCGGCGACGTGGTCGAGCTGCGGAACCTGCCGCTCGGCCCCTCGCTGGCACGCAGCCGTCCCTTCTTCGAGGAGCTCGGCGCGGCGCTCGGCGACATCGAGGTGATGCTGCTGCCGGGCAACCACGACGCCCGGCTCGCCGAGCCGCTGCTCGACGCGCTCTCAATCGCGGGCGACCCCGCCCTCGCCCTCGAGCACCTCTACGCCCCCTGCCCCGGTCCCCTGGAGATGATCGACGAATGGCTCGGGCCGGCGCGCCTGCAGCCCGCCTATCCAGGCGTTTGGCTTCGGGACGACGTCTACGCGACCCACGGCCACTACGTCGACGCCCACCTGACGCTCCCCCGGGCCGAGTGCATCGCGGCGGCAACGATGATGCGCCTACTCAAGCCGCCACCGCAACGCGCCACCCCGACCGACTACGAGCGGATCCTGCGGCCGCTCTACGGCTTCGCCTACGGGCTCGCGCAGGTGCTGCCGACGAAGCGACGCCGCAACGGGCCCTTCGAGAGATGGTGGGAGGTCTTGGCCGGCGAGCGCAAGGCGCGAACCATGCGCGGCCGCGCAGCCGCCAAGAGCTTCCCGCTCGCGATACGCGGCCTCAACTCGCTTCTGCAGGCCGAGTTCGAGCCCGACGTCACCTCGCCGGCGATCTTCCGCAGCGGCGTCAAGGCCGGCGTCGAGATGGCCGTGCACCTAGGGATCGACAACGTCCACGTGATCACCGGCCACACCCACCGCGGCGGCCCGCTCCCGGACGAACCCGAGTGGGAGCTCCCGAGAGGCGGTCGCCTCCACAACACCGGCAGCTGGGTCTTCGCCACCGCCTTCCACCACCCTGGCAGACCCCCAAGCCCGTACTGGCCGGGAACCGTCACGTGGCTAGAGGACGACCAGGCACCTCGCAGGGTGCAGTTACTGCTCGACCGCCCTCATGCGGAGCTGCTGGAGCTGGTTCAGCGGCAGTGCTAGCGGGGGCTCAAGAACGCATCCGACTTTGAACACACCAGGGTGTGGCGAAAATCGGCTGCGTTGTCTCCGGGTCTGCCCTAACGCTCCGGCAAGAGAGTGCCGGTGCCCCTCCGTAGGAATGTTCGGCGATATGCAATCTGATCTGGGGCGCGGCGGAGCCGCGCTGCATGTTCTCCCCGCAGCGAAGCGGAGGGGAGGTCAATTCCGGAGGAGGGGCACCGGCACTCTCCCCGCCTTCGCTAGCTCCTCAACCAGTCCGCGATGATGGCGCCGATCTCCGGCCCCGCGTCCTCCTGGAGGAAGTGCGAGGCGTTGGCGATCGGCCGCGGCGGCGGGAAGTTGAGCTCGCTCGAGACCCGCTCACCGACCGAGAACGGCAGGATCGGGTCGGAGTCGGCCCAGAGGACCAGCGAGGGGCGCTCGTCCTCGCGCAGCGAGTCGGCGACCCGTTTGCCCTCGGCGGCGCCGACCGCATCGGGGGTGGTCGGCAGGATCAGCGGGAAGGCGCGGACGCCGGCCTTCGAAGGGCCGTCTATATAAGGAGCGTCGTAGGCGGCGACCACCTCGTCGCCCGGGTCCTCCTTGCAGCCGCCTTTGATCAGGAACCCCACCGGCACGTCCTCGTTGTCGCGGACGAAATCGCGGAAGGCAAACCAGGCGTCGCTCATCTTCTGGCGGCCGGTGAAGGGGCCGGTCTCCATGATCACGATCCGCGAGATCCGGTCGGGGTGCTCGACCGCCAGCCGCAGCCCGATCGGCCCACCCCAGTCGTGGACGACGGCGGTCGCGTCGCGCAGGTCAAGTTCCTCCAGCAGCGCCGCCATCAGCTCGACGTGGCGGTCGTAGGTGTACCAGCCGAGGCCGGTGGGCTTGTCGGAGCGGCCGAAGCCGGCGTAGTCGGGGGCGATGCACCGGTAGCCGGCGTCCCGCACCGGCGGGATCACCTTGCGCCAGAGGAACGACCAGGTCGGCTCGCCGTGGAAGAAGATGACCGGCTTCCCCTCCCCCTCGTCGAGGTGCGCCAGCCGCAGCCCATCGAGCTCCCGGTAGCGCGACTCGAACGGGTAGCCCGGCAGACCTTCGAGGCGCTCGTCCGGAGTGCGGACGGCATCGACTGGCATCGCCTCATCCTATGCCGAAAAGGGATTGTTGACCTCAAACCCCGGAATCCCGATCCGGTTTCCAGACTTTTCCGATCGGCTTTGTGCTAGGCTGCCGCGCCACCGATTGAGCATTAAGTTGCTCAAGAACGTAAGTTAGTCGAAAAAGGAAGGAACAACCTAGATGCGGAACGCTCGCACTACCCGGCGGCGCAGCGTGACGGTCGGCCTCTTCGCCGCCCTCACCCTGCTAGTCGCAATCGTCGCCGCCGGCTGCGGAGGCAGCGACAGCAGCGCCACCGGCTCTGACACCGGCTCCAGCTCCTCCGGGGGCGGGAAGCTCGACGTGGTCGGCTACTCCACCCCGGAATCCGTCTACGCCGAAACCCTCGAGCCGGCCTTCGAGAAAACCTCGCAGGGCAGCGGTGTCAGCTTCAGCAACTCCTTCGGCGCCTCCGGCGATCAGAGCCGCGCGGTCGTCGCCGGGCAGCCCGCATCGATCGTTCACTTCTCCCAGGGCGGCGACATGGAACGCCTCGTCGAAGAAGGCGAAATCGTCGCCAAGAACTGGGAAGCCAACAAGTACAAGGGCATCGCCACCAACTCGGTCGTCGTCATCCTCACCCGCTCGGGCAACCCCGAGGGCATCAAGTCCTTCAAGGACATCGAGGACAAGGACGTCGAAGTCATTACCCCGAACCCGTTCAGCTCCGGCTCGGCCCGCTGGAACATCATGGCCATCTACGGGGCGGCGCTGGAAGAAGGCGCCTCGCCGGACCAGGCTCTGACTGATGTCAAGACCGTGCTGGAAAAGACCGTCGCCCAGCCGGGCAGCGGCCGCGACGCCTTCTCCGCCTTCGCCCAGGGCCAGGGCGACGTTCTCCTCACCTACGAGAACGAAGCGATAAAGGCCGAAAAGGAAGGCGAAGACGTCGAATACGTGATCCCGCCTGCGACGCTGCAGATCGAAACCCCGATCGCGGTGACCAAAGACGCGCCGGAGCCGGCCGCGGAAGATTTCCTCAACTGGCTCTGGTCAGACGAAGGCCAGGAACTGTGGGCTGAAAACGGTTACCGCCCGGTCAACCCGAAGCTGGTCGACCCGAAGCAGTTCCCGACCCCGGATCAGCTGTTCAAGATCGCCAAATTCGGCGGCTGGGGCAAAGTCAACGACGAATTCTTCGACGATGAAAGCGGCTCGGTCGCTGAAATCGAGAAGGAGCTCGGAGTCTCGACGAGCGGCTGATGGAGGCACACCCGGCAAACCTCCCCGCTCCGACCGCTTCCCGGGCAGGCATCCGCCTGCCCGGGATCGGCACCGGCGTCGGCGGCGGCATGGTGATGCTCTACCTGAGCATCATCGTGCTGCTGCCGCTGGCCGCCGTCGCCAGCGAAGCCTTTTCCCTCGGCATCGGCCACTTCTGGGAACAGGTCACCTCACCGCTGGCCAAGAAGTCGCTCGAGCTGACCGTGGTCTGCTCGTTGATCGTCGTCGTCCTCAACGGCATCTTCGGCACGATCCTCGCCTGGCTGCTGGTCCGTGACGAGTTCCCGGGCAAGAGCCTGATCAACGCGGTGATCGACCTGCCGTTCGCGCTGCCGACGATCGTCGCCAGCCTCGTGCTGCTGACGCTTTATGGCAACGACAGCCCGATCGGGATCCACCTTGCCTCGACCCGCGCCGCCGTGGTCGTGGCGCTGATGTTCGTCACCCTGCCCTTCGTCGTCCGCGCCGTGCAGCCGCTGCTGCTGGAGATGGACCGCGAGATGGAGGCCGCGGCGGCCTCCCTTGGCGCCGGCAACTTCACGATCTTCCGCCGCATCATCTTCCCCAACCTCCTCCCCGGCCTCGGCGCCGGCGTCGCCTTGGCCTTCGCTCGCGCGCTGGGCGAGTTCGGCTCGGTCCTGCTCTTCGCCGGCGGCCTGCCCGACACCACGGTCACCTCGGTCTTCATCCGCAACCAGGTCGAGTCCAACAACCTGGCCGGGGCGTCCGCCGTCTCGATGGTCCTGCTCTTCGCCTCGCTGCTGCTGCTCGGCTGCGTCTCGCTGATCCAGCGCTGGGCTATCCGCCACGACCGCAGCTCGAGCGAGTTCATCCCGACCCTTGCCAAGGACGTCGGCGGCCATGGAGGTGGGAACTGATGAGCGCCAATCCCGCCAGCCGCTGGGGCCTGCGCTTCCTCGGGCTCGGCTACCTGACCCTGCTGCTGCTGATCCCGCTGGTGATGATCTTCTACAAGACCTTCGAAGACGGGATCGGCCCGCCGCTCGACGCGGTCACCTCGCCCGACGGCCTCCACGCGCTGAAGCTGAGCCTGATCATGGTCGCGATCGCGGTGCCGCTGAACACGATCTTCGGGATCGGCTGCGCGCTGCTGCTGGTCCGCCACAAGTCGCGGCTGAACCCGGTGATCGACGCGGTGATCAACCTCCCGTTCGCGGTCTCGCCGGTGGTGATCGGCCTCTCGCTGTTCCTGCTCTACGGGGTCGGCGGCTGGTTCGCCTTCGTCAGCGAAGAAGGCCTGAAGATCCTCTTCGCCGTTCCTGGGATGGTGCTCGCCAGCATCTTCGTCTCGCTGCCGTTCGTGGTCCGCGAGACGGTGCCGGTGTTGCAGGAGATCGGCACCGATCAGGAGCAGGCCGCCTCCACCCTTGGCGCCAACGGCTGGCAGACCTTCTGGAAAGTCACCCTGCCGTCGATCCGCTGGGGTGTCGCCTACGGGGTCGTGCTGACGACGGCGCGGGTGCTCGGCGAGTTCGGCGCGGTGACGATCGTCTCCGGCTCGATCAGCGGCCAGACCCAGACCCTGCCGCTGTTCGTCGAGAAGCAGTACCAGAACTTCAACCAAACCGGCGCCTACGGCGCCTCCCTGGTGCTGGCGCTCCTGGCGCTGGTCACCTTGTTCGGAATGAACCTGCTCAAACGAAAGGAGGACGCCTGATGGGAATCTCAGTCGAGGGAGCAAACAAGCGCTTCGGTGACTTTCAGGCGCTCGACGACGTATCGATCGATGTCCCCGACGGGTCCCTCACCGCCCTGCTCGGGCCCAGCGGCTCGGGCAAGTCGACCCTGCTGCGGGCGATTGCCGGGCTCGAGGAGCTCGACGCCGGCGAGGTGACGATCAACGGCGAGGACGCGACCAGCAAGCCGCCGCAGCGGCGCGGGGTCGGGTTCGTCTTCCAGCACTACGCCGCCTTCAAGCACATGACCGTGTACGACAACGTCGCCTTCGGCCTGAAGATCCGCAAGTGGAAGAAGCCGGAGACCTCGACGCGGGTCCATGAGCTGCTGCAGCTGGTCCAGCTCGACGGCCTCGCCGGCCGCTTCCCCTCCCAGCTCTCAGGCGGCCAGCGCCAGCGGATGGCGCTGGCCCGGGCGCTGGCGGTCGAGCCGCAGGTGCTGCTGCTCGACGAGCCGTTCGGCGCCCTCGACGCCAAGGTGCGCAAAGACCTGCGGACCTGGCTGCGTCATCTCCACGACGAGATGCACGTGACCACGATCTTCGTCACCCACGACCAGGAAGAGGCGATGGATGTCGCCGACCAGCTCGTGGTGATGAACGAGGGCCGGGTCGAGCAGACCGGCAGCGCCGACGAGCTCTACGAGCACCCGGCCAACGAGTTCGTGATGAGCTTCGTCGGCGAGGTCAACCGGCTCGGCGACGACTTCGTGCGCCCGCACGACATGGAGATCGTTCTCGACGCCGACGACCGCACCCAGGAGGGATTGGTGCAGCGGATCGTCACCCTTGGCTTCGAGGTCCGGGTCGAGCTCGTGCTCTCCGACGGGACCGAGGTCTGGGCGCAGCTGACGCGCGCCGAACTGCAGCGGCTCGAGCTGCGGGAGGGCCAGATCGCCTACCTGCGCCCGATCCAGGCCAAAAGCTTCAACGGTTCGTCACCGTCAAGCCAGGGGGCCTCGACTCCCCCCGGCTCCCCCGACGGCGGCGACGCAGAAGTACCTGCAGCCGTTTGAAGAGGCGACGGGGTGGGGCGTCTTCTTGCCGGGTGACGCCCCGCCCCAATTCGCCACCCTCCTAAGACCGCGGAGCTCTTTCGCGGCGTGAAAGCCGCCTCAGCCAACGCGGAGTCAGGATCTCTATCGCTCGTTCAAGACTGAGCTCATGCTCGACCATCATCGGGCTTGGCCGTTCTGGCTGTGGGCCAGAGGTGACTTTTGGCTTTTTCGTCATAAGAAGAACCTAGAGCGCGATGACAAGAGCGATCATCCAAAGGACGACCTCGAGGGTTAACAGGCTGCTGCCAATTTGGAGCAAGCAGATGAACTGCTCTAGCCCGCTGCTGTTCTGTAAATAGCTGTTGTGCATGTGTATGGCGAGGTCACGATGCAGGTTCTCGATCGGCGCAGGGTGCACCGACTCGACATAGGTCTCGATCAGATCACGGGGGTTCGTCTTCCCCTCCCACTTGCGCGGCCACAGGATGGCCAGAGAAGCGGCCGCCACCGCAACGAAACAAAGCAGCGCCAACCACGAATGAGGACCTAAGGGCGGAGCGGACCGCTCTTCCCCCCGCTTCCATGACTTCTTGCCGCTCTTTACGCGCTCCTGCTATTCTTGAGTTAGATGATCAACAAATACGGAAAGGAGACAGGATGACCAGACGCGTCGAGCAGACGAGGTTCCGATCGCGGGGTCGGCTGACCGGGCTGGTGCGGGATGAGAGCCCCGCTGGGATCGGGCAGAACCGGACCACGCAGACGGACAACCGGGAGTCGGAGCTGCGAGGAGCCGACGAGGCGCTCTTCTACCGCGCCCGTTTGATCCTCGGGGACTCCCTCCCCCGCCCCCAGCGCTGAGCCATGAGTGACGAAGGCGCTGAATGTCCCGGCTGTGAAACTTGAGCCCGGGCCCGTCTAAAGACGAGGCCCGGGCTCTTTCGCTATTTCGAGCCGCCGCCGCCTTTGGTCGTGTCTTCGAGCTGGAGCGGTTCGTCGGGCTGGGGGTAGGCCTGGACGGCCAGGTTCCAGCCTTTGAGCGCAAAGGTCACGTTTTTCGCGCCGGCGTACTGGACCGCCACCGTGTGGCCGCCTTTGGTCAGTACCGCGGTCTGGACCACCGTGTGGATGACCGGGACCGGGGTCGGGCTCGATGCCGTCGACGGCGCGAAGTTGACTTTCCCGGTTGACTGGCCGTCGACCAGGATCTGGATCGGGCAGGCCTGGTCGGGACCCGGTTTCGGCGCGGTGCAGGTCGCCTGGCCGGAGAACGAGAGCACGACCGAGCTGACTTCTGCCTTGGTCGCGAACGAGGTGAACGCGGTCGGGATGTACCCGGCCGAGGTCGAGGCCGCGTTGAATTCAGCCGAGCCGGCGGCGATCCCGACGACCGGCTGCTTCGGCGCGCTCGCCTTGGTCACGTAGAGGTTCGACGCGGCCTTTTTCTTCAGGTAGAGCTGGGACGCCTTCTTGTTGCTCACGAACGTCTTCGCCGCCTTCTGGCTGGTCAGGAACGACTGGGCGACCGAGGGCACCACCGTCACCGAGACGGCAACCGCCGCCGCCAGCACGACCACCGTCGCGGCTCGAGGGGTGGACAGTCTCTTCTTCAGCAATTGATCCTCCATGTCTGCGGCCCCCTGGCGGCTCTGGTGCCCTCGGCGGCCTTTCTTTACTTAGAAGGTCAATAAACTACAGAACCTGCTACGGTTTCGCGATCAAGTTGGTCAACAAAGTCGTTTACCCGGCAGGAAAGGATTCAACCCCGCATGAGAATCAAGACCCTCGCCATAGCGGCGATCTCCCTCCTGGGGCTCGCCGCGCCGGCGTCGGCAGGCGCCGTGACCTACATCGGGTCCGGCTCCGTGGCCGCGCAGCCCGTGCTGCAGGCCCTCTTCGCGACCTACACGAAGAAGGTCAATCCGAAGGTCCACTTCGTCTACACCGCCAACGGAGGTAACGCCGGCGTCAAAGACGTGCAGAACGGGACCAGCCAGTTCGCCGGGCAGGCTCGTACCCCCCTCCCCAGCGACGCGGGGACGACCTACATCAAGATGTTCCTCGACGGGCTCTGCCTCGACGTCAACCCGAAGAACAGCATCAGCAACATCTCGGTCCAGCAGACGCATGACATCTACCGGGGCCTGCTGACCAACTGGAGTCAGGTCGGCGGTTCCAACCTGACCACGACGATCGACCCGGTCGGCCGCGACACCAACGGGGGGACCTACAACTTCTTCCTCCAAGCGGTGCTGAACAACGAACCGCCGGCGTCCAACGTCAACGCGCTGACCGCCGACGGCCTTGTCGTCAACGCGGTCAAGCAGGACCCGAACGCGATCGGTTACGCCGGGCTTGCCTGGCAGAAGAAGGGCCTCAAGCCCCTCAAGGTCAACGGCATCCCCTGCGCTCCGAGCAAGATCAGCGTCGAGCCGCTGAAATACCCGCTCTCGCGCTACCTCTTCCTCGTCCTCCCCGGCGACGGAAGCTCGAGCCCGAAAGGGCTGGTCAAGTTCGTTGACTGGGCGCGGCGCAGCTCGCTCGCCGGCTCGGTGATCGCCCAGGCCGGCGGCGTCCCCGCGTTCAACAAGAAGTAACGGGAAGTCGTTGAACGAGGACCTCCCACAGGAGTACGGGCCGAAGTGGTCTGACCAGCGCGTCGAGCGAATGCTCGGCGCGCTGGTCTGCGGGGTCGTGGCGCTGCTGCTGGCGCTGATCGTCACCGTCTTCGTCCACGCCTGGCCCTCGTTCGCCCATAACGGCCTCGCCTGGTTCAGCGCCGGCGGCGACGTCGAAGAGCAGCTGAATGCGATCTCGCTCTCCGCTCAGACGAGCGGCGACTACATCTACACCTTCCACGCCTGGCCGCTGATCTGGAGCACGATGCTGATCACCGGCGGCGCCGTCCTCATCGCCCTCGTCTCGGCGCTCTTCGTCTCCGTCTTCATCGTCGAGTTCGCGCCGGAGTGGATGAGCAACATCCTCCAGCCGGTAATTCGCTTCCTCGCCAGCGTCCCCTCGGTCATCTACGGCCTGCTCGGGGTCCTGGTGCTGGTCCCCTTCATCGGCAACCACCTGGTCACCGAGGGGCAGAAGGCCTCCGTCGCCGGCGTCATCTCCCTCACCGGCTACAGCCTGCTGGCGGCGATCCTCGTGCTCACGGTGATGATCGCGCCGCTGATGGTCTCGATCTTCAGCGACGGCCTGCGGGCGGTGAAACCGGGCTGGATCGAAGGCTCGCTCGGGCTGGGGATCAACCGCTGGCGGACGACCTGGAAGATCGGCGTCCGCAGCGCCCGGCCGGCGATCGTCGCCGGGACCGTGCTCGCCGTCGCCCGGGCGATCGGCGAGGCGGTGATGCTGGCGATGATCTCCGGCTCGGTCGCCTTCGCGCCGAACCCGGCCGACGGGCTGATCTTCATCTACGAGCCCTCGCGGCCACTCGGCCCGACGATCGTCAAGAACATCGACCAGCTCTCCTCTCCCCCCTTCAACGCGACCCTGTTCTCGATCGCCGCGGTGCTGCTGTTCTCGGCGGCGATGTTCTCCCTCGCCGGCTGGCTGGCGCGGCGGTCGATGCGGAAGTACCTGATGCCATGAGGGACGCATCGACGCAAGATCCGCCGCTGACGGTCCCCCCCGTCCCACCGCCCGACCAGCACGATCCCCCCGGCGCGCACCAGCGCAAGGGCGCGGTCGAGGGCTCCGCCACCTGGAGCCTCAGCGACCGCATCGGCCTGGCGATCTGCTGGGCGCTCGGCCTGCTGTTCTGCGCGATCGCGGTGGCGATCGTCGTCTACCTGCTGGTCCAGGGGATCAAGTTCCTGCGCCCGGAGATGCTGTGGACGCCAGCCGCCGCTGGCTTCAGCGAGACCGAAACCGGCGGCTTCTCAGACGCCCTCTTCGGCACCCTGATCGTCGCCGCGATGGGGATCGCGATCGCGCTCCCGATCGGCGTCGCGATCGCGGTCTGGCTGGTCGAGTACGGCCGCCCGACGGCGCTGGCGCGAGTCACCGAATCGACGATCGAGGCAATCGCCGGCATCCCCTCGATCGTCCTCGCCCTCTTCGGCACGGTGATCTTCTCCTCCACCGCCCTCGGCTTCCTCAGCCGCAGCTCCGAAGGCGTCGTCTTCGGCCGCTCCTTCTTCGCTGCCGCGACGATGCTCTCGCTGGTGGCGCTGCCGCTGATCGTCGCCAGCGTCCGCGAGGGGCTGAACTCGATCCCGCGCCACGTGCGCGAGGCGTCCTATGCGGTCGGCAAGACGAAAGCGGCGACGACGCGGCGGATCCTGCTGCCGACCTGCCGCCCCCAGGTCGCCACCGGCGCGATGCTCGGCCTCGGCCGGATCATCGGCGACACCGCGATCATCGTCGTCCTCCTCGGCGCGACCCAGAACTTTGCCCCGGTCGAAGGCGTCGGCTTCCCGTTCAACTACCTGCGCGGCGCCGGCACCACCCTGACCAACTTCGTCTACGAGGCCTCCCCAACCGGGAACCTCAACCAGCCGCAGAAAGCCTACGCGGCGGCTTTCGTCCTGCTGCTGATGGTCCTGGCCCTGAACGCGGCCGTCGACATCGTCCATCGCCGCGCCAGAAAGGTGGGAACGTGGAGTCACTGACCCCCGGCACCTCCGAGTTCAGGGTCGCGATCAACCCCGAGGGCTCACGCCAGCCGGCCAGCCCACCGCCGATCCGGCGGATTCCGCTCGAGGGCCCGGCGCCGGCGACCGAGGTGCTGCCGCCGGTTGGAGGCGGCGCCGATCTTCCCCAGCAGGGGAGTGGCTTCACCGCCGCCAAACGCTCGATCAAAGCGCCGCAGTTCTCGATCCGGCGGATGGAGATCGACAACGTCTCCGTCCACTACGGGGCCAAAGAAGCGGTGAAAAGCGTCTCCTTGCCGGTGCGCCAGGGCGAGGTCCTCTCGCTGATTGGCCCCTCGGGCTGCGGCAAGACGACGCTCCTGCGCTCGCTCAACCGGCTCACCGAGCTGACCTCGAGCGCCACCCTGACCGGCCGCATCCTGCTCGACGACGTCGACATCGCCGCGATCGAGCCGACCCTGCTGCGGCGGCGGGTGACGATGGTCTTCCAGCAGCCGAACCCGTTCCCGATGAGCGTCTTCGACAACATCGCCTACGTGTTGCGCGAGCAGGGCTCGCGGCGGGCGCGCAAAAAGACGCTGGAGCCCGCCGTCCACAGCGCTCTCGACCGCGCCGGCCTCTTCGAGGAGGTCAAAGACAACCTCGACCACCCGGCGCTGAAGCTCTCCGGCGGCCAGCAGCAGCGGCTCTGCATCGCCCGGGCGCTGGCGGCGGAGCCCGAGGTGCTGCTGCTCGACGAGCCCTGCTCGGCGCTGGACCCGAAATCGACGCAGGTGATCGAGGACCTGATCGTGCGGCTGCGCGACGACGTCGCTGTCGTCATCGTCACCCACAACCTGCAGCAGGCCTACCGGATCGCCGACCACGTCGCCTTCATGTACCTGGGGGACCTGGTCGAGTACAACAGCGCCACCGCCCTCTTCGGCTCGCCCCGTGAGCAACGGACCCGGGAGTACGTCAGCGGTGCCTTCGGCTAGGCACACGCCCCAGATATGCGCGACTCGGCGGCAGAGCCGGCTCGTCGCTCTGCTCCTCTGCGGCGCCCTCGGCGCCGGCAGTCTCGCCGGCTGCGAGACGACGCAGGAAAAGGCCGCCGCCCAGCAGGCCGAATCCAAGCGGATCCTGGAGGCGCGAGCGAAGCGCCAAGCACAGAAGAAGAAGCACAAGCACGGGCATGACCAACAGAACCAGAAGAAGGGGGAGGGATGAGCACGCAGCTGGAGGAAACTCGTAGACCGCAGATGTTTGAGCCTTGCGAGGAGTGCGGAGCGCCGATGGATCCCCAGCAGCGCTACTGCGTCAACTGCGCGGCGCGGCGCGGCAACGGCGCCAACCCCTCTTCGCGCTACTTCGCGGCGATGAGCAAAAGGACGCGCCGGCCGCTGGGCCCGCCCGCGGCGAAACAGGGTGTGACCAGCCGCGCCGCCGCGGTCGGCTTCTTCGCCCTGTTGCCGATCGCGGTGGCGATCGGTGTCGCGATCGGCAACAACGGCTCCGGCGGCAGCGACGAAGAGGCGCTGCTGAAGGCGCTGCAGGAACGGCAGGCGACGACGGCAAGCACCACCGCCGGCTCGGCAACCGCCGCCACCGGGGCGACGGCGGCGAAAACGGCGAAGAAAAACGCCAGAGCCGACAAGCCCAACGCCAAGCCAGAGGAAAAAGTCGTCGCCCACACCGCCAACGGCGACGTCCACGACGTCACCCACTTCCACGCCTCACAGGAAAAGGAAGCCGAGGACACCCAGCTGGTCGAAGAAAACCCCGAACAGACGGGCGAGAACTACATCAAGGCCCAGCAGAACCTGCCCGACGTGATCGTCGTCGGCGGTGAAGGCGGCGGCTCGGCGCCGGCTCCCTCGGGGGTGGAACCGTGATCGAGCGGCTGCGCGAGCTGAGGCTGCCTGAGCGTCTGAGCGGGAAGGACCGGGCGAACGGGACCGTCGCCGCGAAACCGGCGGCGCCTGAGCCTGTCCCCGAGAACAAAGAGTTGGTTGCCCAGCGCGACCGGCTGCTGGAGAAGTTCACGGTGATGCAGGCCGACCTCGGGGGCGCCTTCTACGAGATGGCGATCCGCGACCACGTCCGCCTCGACGTCCTCACCCGCAAGGCGGGCGAGCTGCAGCGGGTCGACGCCGAGCTGCTGGCGGTTGAACGCCAGCTCGAGCTCGAACGGACCGACGCCGCGGGCCACTGCCCCACCTGCAACGCCCCCTTCGGCCGCGCCGACCGCTTCTGCCCGCAGTGCGGCAGCTCCCTGGTGGTGAGCGCCGCGTGAAGGCCGTCGCCGGAGCACATCTGGGGAAGCTGATCGCCGCCGCGGGAGCGATCACCGGCAAGAAATTCGGCCTCCTCATCGCCACCTCGCTGATCGCGACCAGCGGCATCGTCGCCTCGGCGCTGACCGGGCCCGGCGGCATCGGCCCGGTCACCGCCGCTGCCGTGGCCGGCCTCTTCGACCAGCAGCCCGCGGCGGAGACGATTGCCGCGCCTCCGGCAGCGGCGCCGGAAGAATCCTTCACCCCCCCTTCCTCCCCACAATCGACGCCGAGCGCGGGAGCGGCTTCCCCCGAGCCGCTTCCCGCATCGGCGCCATCGCCGGCGCCCGAACCGCCGCCGGCGCCCGAACCGGAAACGCCGGCGCCGCCCGCAGAGCCCGAACTGCCCGAAGCGGGCCCGGTCAAGCACGTCTTCCTGATCTCGCTGGCGAGCCCCGGCTACGAGGCCGCCTTCGGGACCAGCTCGCAGATGCCCTACCTCTCCGGGACGCTGCGCCAGCAGGGCGTGCTGCTCACCAACTATTCCTTGCTCGATACCGCCTCACCCACCAACGGGTTCGCGACTATCAGCGGCCAGCCTCCTACGGAGGCGAGCAAGGCCGGCTGCCCGGAGTACGAAAAGTGCCTCTTCCCGGTCGAAACCTTGACCCTTGCCGACCAGCTCGGCACCGCCCGGTTCAGCTGGCGCGCCTACGTCGAAGGCATGGTTGACGTGGCAGGCAAACCAGCGAACTGCGTCCATCCCGAACCCGACGCGACCGAAGCACCGGCGCCGGGCGCCTACTCGGCGACCTCCAACCCCTTCGTCTACTTCCACTCGCTGCTCGACCTCGGCGACTGCGCCGCCAACGACGTGCCCTCAGAGCAGCTGCCGAAAGATCTGGCAAAGGCCGAGAAGACGGCAAACTTCAGCTACCTCGCGCCCAGCCCGTGCAACGCCGGCTTCCGCGGCCAGTGCCCGGAAGGGACCGCGGACGGACCGGCAGCCGCCGACGCCTGGCTGGAAAAGACGACCAGAGAAATCCTCGCTTCCCCCGCCTACAAGAAAGACGGGCTGCTGATCGTCAGCTTCGGCGCCCTCGACCCCGCGGCAGCCGAAGCCGTGGCGGCGGAAGGAGCGGGCCCGCTGAAAGTCGGGGCGCTCCTCGCCTCTCCGCTGCTCACCCCAAACGGCACCGACGGCGCCGCCTACACCCCTTACTCGCTGCTGCGCTCGACCGACGAACTCTTCGGGCTTGCACCGCTTGGCAATGCCGAGGGCAAGAACGTCCGCTCCTTCGCCTCGGCCTTCGTCGCCACCGAAACCGCGGCCGGAGACTGATATCTGACACGCTTTTGGGCGTGAGCCCTCAGGAGCAGACCGGCGAGCCGATCACGCAGGCCGGAATCGAAGAGCTGAAAGCCGAGCTCGCGGAGCTTGAAGGCCCGGCCCGCCTGAAGATGGCGGAGCGGATCAAGGTCGCCCGCGAGGAGGGCGACCTCAAGGAGAACGCCGAGTACCACGTCGCCAAAGAGGACCAGGCCCATATGGAGACGCGGATCAAGCGGCTCCAGGAACGGTTGCGCAACGCCGTCGTCGTCGAGGTCTCCGAGCTCGACTCAGACGTCTTCTCGTTCGGCCGCACCGCCGAGGTGCTCGACGAATCCAAAGGCGAGACCAATGCCTGGACCCTGGTCGGCTCGACCGAGGCGAATCTGGCCGAAGGCCGCCTCTCGGCCGAGTCGCCAATCGGCCGGGCACTGATGGATGCCCGGGTCGGCTCGACCGTGAAGGTCGAGACGCCCAAAGGCGATCGCGCCTTCAAGGTCGTCAAGCTCGTCTCCTGACGCCGCCGAGGCGGTCGGGAGAATGAGCGGATGCTGAGGCTCCGCTCCTCCGTCCACCACAGCCGCGCGGACGAGTTCGGTTCGCTGCTGCGCGATCTCGAGGGCGTGCGGCGGGTCGTCCAGCAAGCCGACAAGGCCGCCGCCGAGGCCTTTGTCTTCGTCGCCGACGTCGAGCCCGCCGCGGCCGATCGCCTTGCCGAGGCGGTCGGTGAATTCGGGATCGAAGACGAGGATTACGTCCTCACCCGGATCGAGGTGGTCGCCCCGCAGCACCGCCACCACCTCGGCGAAGGCGGCGTCGACGGCTTCGCCTGGATCGAGGTTCTGGGCCAGGCCCGCGCCAACTCGCGGCTGCTGGCCCGCTACCTGGCGCTGATCAACGTCGCCGCGGTGATCGCCGCCCTCGGCGTCATCACCAGCAGCTCGATCCTGATCGTCGGCGCGATGGCGGTCAGCCCGGACCTGCTGCCGATCTGCGCCACCTGCGTCGCGATCGTCGCCCGCCGCTACGAACTGGCCCGACGCGCCTTCACCACCCTCACGCTCGGCCTCGGCCTGGTAGTCGTGACGGCCGCCGTGCTCAGCTTCCTGCTCAAAGTGACCGGTCTCCTCCCCGACGGCTTCGCGGTCGAGAGCAGCAGCCTCACCAACCTCGCCCACACCGACTACTCGACCGTGCTGATCGCCCTTGCGGCCGGCGTCGCCGCGATGCTGTCTTTCGAGACCAAAGCCAGCGCCGCGGTCGGCGTCGCGATCTCGGTGACGACGATCCCGGCCTCCGCCTACCTCGGCGTCGCGATCGGAGGCGGCGGCATCGAGCATGCCCTGGGCGCTGCAGTCGTCCTGGCGATCAACGTCTCGCTGCTGATCGTCTCCGGCACCGTCACGTTGCTGATTCAGCGCTGGCTGCCGAATCGCTCGGGGTCGCCGATTTAGGGGCCGACCACGGCGCCAGCTCCGGAGCACGCTCGTCGTAAGCGACGCCGGTGGCGGAGAGGCGGTCGTCCCAGGCCCGCCGCTGGGAGCCGAAGACGATGCCGAGGAAGCCGAGCCCGAACGCCAACACAGCGAGGCCGAGGCCGATCAGGCGCTTGAGGCTGCGCCCAAGCGACAGCCGCTCGTCGAGGCGGATGCCGGCGAACCGCATCCCGGGCGTCTGCCCGGCGAGCGACCAGAAGCCGAGCAGGTAGACAGCGCCGAGCGATAGCCAGGCGGTGGAGCCGATCGCGATCGCCAGGCTGCTGCCGCCTTCGCCGTTGCCGCCGAAGGCGTTCGCGATCAGGGTGACCAGAGCGACGAAGGCCGTGAAGGCGAGGTTGACGAAAACGCCGTCGATCGCCATCGCCAGGCCGCGGCTGATCGCGCCCGCCCGATCGGTTGGCAGCTCTCGCGGCTTGCGGAAGAAGATGCGGCGAACGATCCGCTCGAAGCGATCGTCGAGCCGTCGGACCAGGTTCCCGATCGTGCGGGCGATGTCCCCGATCAGGCCCACCCCCTGGGCGCTGATCGCGGCGCGGACCTCTGGCGCCCCCGCGATCCGCTCCACCAGCTGCTGGGCCTCCTCGCTGGCCAGCAGCCGGCGCCAGACCTCGTCGACCAGCTCGCTGTCCATCGCCTCCAGCAGGGCCCGCTTGACCGCCTCGCTCTCGAGCGCACCTTCGACCGCCTCTTCGATTACCGGCCCTTCGAGGACCCGGGCCATCGCCCGCTCGACCGCTTTACTCTCGACGGCTGCGACGATCGCCTCCTCAGCGGCGTTTTCCACCGCCCGGTCGATACCCGTGGCTTTGGTGACCGTGCGCGCGCCGCGCACGGTCACGCCGAGCAGCCGTGCCGGAATCGGCGGCCTACCGTTCTGGGACGCCCCGTTCTCCACGTTCGGACTCTAATCGCTCCAGCAGGCGATCCAAAAGCTCCGCCTGGGCGGGCAGGATCTTCTCCCGCGCCGCCTCGAGGTCGAACCACCCGGCCCGGTCGACCTCGGGGAACTCCTGCCGGTTGCCGCTGCGCGGCGGCCACTCCATCTCGAAGGTGTTGCTGGCGAGAGCGCTCGGGTCGAAGTCGACCTCGGCGGCCCAGGCTTCGACCACTTTCCCGGCTTTCTGGCGGATCGAGCCGAGCTCGATCAGCTGCTCGGGATCGAGCTCGGGGGCCTCCCCCAGCTCCTCTTCGAGCTCGCGGATCGCGCAGGCGCGCGGTTCCTCCTCGTCCTCGATCTGGCCCTTCGGGATCGACCAGGCACCTGCGTCTTTCTTCGCCCAGTAGGGGCCACCCGGATGGACGAGCAGGAACTCGACCTCGCTGCCGGTGCGGCGGAAGAGAATGATGCCGGCGCTGCGTTTGGCGGCCATCGGCCCGAGTCTTACCCGACTCGGGCCGATGGGATACGCGCCGCCTATCGCAGTTGGCGCTTAACCGCCGAGTTTGTAGGCGACCAGTTTCGGCGTCTGCCCTTCGACGGCGGGCAGGCCGGCGCCGGTGACGAGCATGTCGCCGGTGACCATGACGCCGGCGTTGGTCCCCGACGGCAGCGCCGCCTGCCAGATTTCGCCGCCGCTGTTGGCGCTCAAGGCGTGGATCGTGCCTTCGGCCGAGGTCGCGAAGACGACGTCGTTGGTGACGATCAGCGAGCCGTAGGCCGGGCCCGGGAACGTCGCCTCCCAGACGACCTTGCCGGTCCGCAGGTCGATTGCCTCGACTTCGCCTTCGATGGAGGGCGATTCTTCGCTCGATTCAGAGCCGTTGATCAGGGTCACCGGATGGTTGACGATCGGCACGTAGACGCGCTTGCCGTCGCTGGCCATCGCCGAGATCACGCCGCCCAGCGCGCCGGGGAAGACTTCGCCCGGCTTGATCTTGTCGTATTCGCCGCGCATCGCGTATTCGGGGTCCTTGTCGTGGCCGTTGTGGACGCCGACCCGGGTCCGCCAGACGACCTTGCCGCTCTTCACGTCGACGGCGACGACGAAGCCGGACTTGCCCGAGCCGACCGCCACTTCCTTGCCTCCCGACTTGGTGATGATCGGCGAGTTCTGGAAGTCCCAGTCGTAGATGTTGTGCGGGGTCTCCTGGTAGTACCAGTCGAGCTTGCCGGTCTTCGGGTCGAGTTTGACCAGCGAGTCCGCGTAGCGGTTGTCGCCGGGACGGCTCGAGCCCCAGGGGTGGTTCGGCGTCCCCGGCAGCGGCGCCGGGTTGCCGGTGCCGGCGTAGACGTTGCCGGCTTTGTCGAACGAAGGCGGGTACCAGAGGCCGCCGCCGGAGTTGACGCTCGGGTCGCCCCAGAGGTCTTTCGGGACGGTGTCGAAGTGCCAGAGTTTCTTCCCGGTCTTGCCGTCCATCGCCCAGAGCGTGCCGACCGCGCCGGCTTCGTATTCGGCGCTGGTGTTCTCGGGCACGGTCGAGACGTACACCTTGCCGTCGTTGACGCCCGGGGCCATGTCGACCGGGCCGCCGAGCTGCGTCAGCCAGAGTTCCTTGCCGGTCTTCTGGTCGAGGGCGAATGCGCCGGAGTTGGTCGCGCCGTAAACGCGGCCTTCGGCGACCGCGAGGCCGTTGGGGCCGTGGCTCGGGGATTCGAATTTGGTGCTCCAGAGGACGTCACCGCTTTCGAGGTCCACCGCCGAGACGTTCGATTCCAGGTCCTGGGAGTAGATGACGCCGTTGACGATCACCGGCGTCGAGGCGTAGCTGCCGTAGATGCCCTGCCCTTCGACCGGGATCGACCAGGCTTCTTTCAGCTGGCTGACGTTGCCGCTGTTGATCTGGCTTTTCGCTTCCCGGTTACTCGCCAGATCGATGTTGGGCATACCGTCGCCGGTGAAGTTGTGGTCTCCCGACGATGACGAGGAGGAGGACGAGGAGCCGCAACCTGCGACCACCAGCGCTCCGATTACGAGCGCCAGCAAAAGCAGCGGCAACCCCTTCAACTTGGACAGCATCGACATCCAACTCCTCTCCCTAATCGAGTAATAAGGATTTGTCTTCTATCGTTTCAGAAATCCCTGCAAAAGCGGGATTCAGTTCGCTCAGAAGCGGTTGTAAGACCCGGTTGGCGAGGAGGCCGAGGCTGCCGAGGTTGGCGAAGCCGGGGCCTTGCCGGAGGCCGCCGAGGCCGGGCATGTGGAGGCGCGGCCGCACCCCTTCCAGCTCGAGGCCGCGACCGATCGGCACCTCGGTCTGGGGCGGGGCGTCCCAGAGCGGGCCGCACTGTTCTTCGACCTGATCGCGGACGGCGTCGGGGAAGAGGCCGCGCAGCTGCCGCAGGAGGTCGAAGCCGGTGCAGTTGACGACGAAGTCGTAAGGCTGCGAGCAGAGGCCCTCCGAGGGGCTCTCGAATTCGAGCAGCGCCGCCTCACCGCCCTCGGCAAGGGAGACGTGGAGGGCGCGGCCGCAGAGGAAGCTGAGGTGGTCGTCGTCGGCGATCCGCTCCAGCACGCTGGAATCGAAGACGCCGCGGTCGCAGTGCTTGACGAAGTCGCGCCGGGTTTCGATGTCCAGGTGTTCCCAGTCGACGTTGTCGGGGTCGGCGAAGACCCGGTTCTCGAGGAAGCTCTCGCCGCGGCTCAACGGCAGGGTCGGCGTGTAGACGGTGAGCCGGGCCTGCGGGCGCAGGTCGCGGAGGAAGACGAGGGCGCTGAGGGCGCTCTCCCCGCCGCCGATGATCGCGATCTCCACCGCCTCCTCCTCGGGCACGCGGGCGAGCTCCTCGCGGCGGCTGTCGCAGTGGAAGACCCGCGACTCGACCTCGGGATCGTGCGGGAAATGGCGGTGGACGCCGGGACCGGTGAGGATGAGGGAGCGGCCGGCGTGGCGTTCGGGGTCCTCGGGCCGACCACGCTCGGCGACCTCGACTTCCCAGTGGTCGTGCCCGTCGGCCAGCGAGACCTCGGTAACCCGGCCGGCGTAGAGGCTGACGCCCTCGGTCGCCCGCTCCAGGACCCAGCCCAGGTACTCGCCGTAGTCGCGGTGCATCACCGAAGGCGACCCCGAGTTGACCCAGGCGGCGTATTCGTGCCGCTCCATCGCGAAGCGCTGCCAGGTGAACGGCAAGAGCGCCGCGTCGATCTCATCGCCGCGCTCGCCGAACTGGCGCGAGCTCTGGTAGGGGAAGCCGACGTCCTTGATCGGCGGGATCGCCAGCGGCTCCTCGCCCGAGGTCATCCCGTTGCGCCCCAGCCAGGAGGCGGCGGGCTCGGTTTTCTCGATCACCGTCATCGAGATCTCGGCGAGGCCGAGCGTGTTGATCGTGTGCACCTTGGCGGCGAGCGCGGCGGCCTTCGCCCCGGCGCCGACGATCAGGATGTCGCTTTCCGCCATGCCTCCCCCTCAGACGGCCGCCAGGGTCTTGTCCCCGGCCGCCTCGGTTTCCCTCGGTTCGGCGATCACCAGCCCGCTCTGGTCAGGGGCGAAGGCGATCGCGCTTTTGCGGGCCCGCTCGGCGTCGGCCGCGACCGTGCGCAGCTCGGTCGTCTCGAGGACGAGCCGCAGCACCCGCTTCATCTCCATTTCCGCGTAGCTGGCGGCGAGGCAGCGGCGGGTGCCGCCGCCGAAGGGGATCCAGGTGTAGGTGCCGGGCTGTTTGCCGACGAAACGCTCGGGAAGGAAGCGGCGCGACTGCTCGTACCAGCGCTCGTCGCGGTGGATCAGGTGGATGCAGGGAGCGACCACGGTCCCCGCCGGCAACGCGTGCCCACCGAGCGTCATCGGCTCCAGCAGCGTGCGGACGACAACCGGGACCGGCGGGCGCAGCCGCAGCGTCTCCTTGACGGTCGCGTCGAGGTAGCTGCCGTCGCCGTGGAGGACGTCGTCGCGCAGCAGCTCGAGTTTGTCGGGGTTGCGGAGCAGCCGCTCGAAGGTCCAGGCGAGGGTGCTCGAGGTCGGGCCGTCGGAGAGCAGCGTCACCAGTTCGTCGCGTAGGTCCTGATCGGAGAGCGGCGAGCCGTCCTCGTATTCGGCCCCCACCAGCATCGAGACGACACCCAGCTCCCCCCCGTCGGGTTCGGCCTTGCGCCGCCGCACCTCCTCCATCACCGCCTCCTCGACCGCGCCCATCGCCTCGCGGTAGCCCTTGCTGCGGATCACCCAGCCGGGGCCGAAGGCGGCGAGCATCGCCAGGTTGCGCGGTTCGTTCATCCAGGTCGTGAGGCCACGGAGGCGCTCGCGCAGCGGCTGCAGTCGCGGGCTCTTCGAGTCCGGCCCGAAGACCGCCCGCATCACCACGTCGAGGGTGATGTCCTGCATCCGCGGCCAGAGCGCGAACGGCTCTCCTTCCGGCCAGCGCGAGATCTCCTCCCGCGCCACCTGGGCCATCATCTCGGCGTCCGCCTGCACCGCTTGGCCGTGGAAGGAGGGCAGCATCAGCTTGCGCCGGGTCAGGTGCACGGGTTCTTCCAGCAGCATCACCGAGCGGGGCCCCAGCAGTGGGCCGAGCAGCGGGTTGGCGGTGGCGACCCCGACCGCGCGGCCGGCGGTGAAGACCTTTTTGACGTCGTCGGGGTCGGCGAGCAGGACCCAGTCGCCGTAGTGGCGGATCCGCAGGGTGAAGGTGTCGCCGTAGCGGCGGTGGCACTTCTCCAGCCAGGGCAGCGGCCGCTGCGTCCAGCCGATCGCCTGCAGGGCGCGCGGCATCCGGGGCCCGGGCGGCAAGGTGCTCATGCCGCGCTCTTACGGTCGGCGAGCTCGTCCATCAGCTCGTCCTCGAGCCGGCAGGTGGTGGCGATCAGCAGCTCGAACAGCTCGGAGGTGAACTCCGGCGGCAGCCCGACCTCGGCACCGCGGGCGAGGTAACGCTCGCGCACCAGCTTCACCCGGTCGGGCTGCATCATCGGGATCTCGTGCTCGCTCTTGTAAACGGCGACTTCGCGGCAGATGTCGAGCCGCTCGCCGAGCAGCTTCGCGATCGCCTCGTCGATCTCGTCGAGGCGGCGGCGGAAAGGCTCGAGGCCGTCGGCGCCGGTGCTGTTGGTGGAGTCAGCGCTCACCGGTCCTCCTCCCCCAGCAGGCCGGTGGCGAAGGCGTGGCTGCAGGCGGCGAGGTCGTCGAGCGCGTAGCCGCCCTCCTGGATCACGCAGATCGGCAGCCCCGAGCGGGCGAGCAGGCGCCCAACCTCGGCGAAGATCTCCGGTTGGAAGCTCCAGTCGCCATGAGGATCGCCCTTGACGGTGTCGTAGCCGAGCGAGACGACCAGCGCCCGGGCAATCTCCGAGAGGTCGTGGATCGAGTGGGCGACCTCCTCCAGGTAGGCGTCTTCCGCCGGGCTCTCGCGGAAGGAGACGGCGCGTTCGCCGGCCATCTGCGGCAGCGGCGTCCCCGGCGGCAGGTTCGTGACCGGCGCCGCGTGCAGCGAGTGCAGGGCGACGAACGGGCCCATCCGCTCGACCAGGGCCGAGGTCCCGTTCGGGTAGTGGAGGTCGAGGTCGATGATCCCGACCGGCTTGAGGCCGCCGTCGGAGAGCCGGCGGGCCGCCGCGGCGGCGTTGTTGAGGTAGCAGTAGCCGGCGTGGAAGGCGGGCCCGGCGTGGTGGCCGGGCGGGCGGCAGACGGCGTAGGTGAAGCGGGCGCCCGCGAGCAGCCGCTCGGCGGCGGTGATCGCGGTGCGGATGCCCTCACGGGCGGCGGCGACGAGGTTGGCGTTGACCGGGATGTCGGGCTCGAGGCCGGGCGGGGCGAAGTCCGGCATCACCACCGGCTCGCTCGACCGCAGTTCCTCCAGCGCCTGCAGGTAGGTCGCCTCGTGCAGCTCGGCCAGGGTCCGCTCGACCTCCTCGTCGGGAGCGTCGGCGGCGACCGGGCGCACCCGCGAGTGGCGGACCAGGCCCGCCCGCAGCTCGACCAGGCGCCGGTTGCTGTCCTGACCCTCGATCCGGTGCTCGCCTTCCCGCACCCAGAAGGCAGCGTCGTCGCGGCCCTGCCGCTGCTCGACCATCAGCAGCTCCGACATTCAGCCGCTCTCCCCGTCGCCGTCGAGCAGCCGGCGCATCCGCGGCCCGAGGGGCTCGAACCCGTTGCGCCTGTAGAAGGACTCGGTCGAAGCGATCGCCGCGAAGGTCTCCCGCGGCAGGCCGACCTCGAGCCGGCTGACACCGCGGGTTCGCGCCTGGGACGCGATCGCCTCGACCAGTTCCGCCCCGACTCCGCGACTGCGCCAGCCCTCATCGACCCAGAGGTCCTGAACAGTCGCGTAGACGCCGGGAACGTGTATCGCCCGCTGCCAGCTCGCGGTGAGGACGCCGACGATCATCCCGTCGGCCTCCGCGATCAGCGCCGACCCGCCCTGCGGGTCGTCGAGCAAAGCCTGTACCTCCGCCTCCATCTCCGCCCGCGAGGGCATGCGGCCGCCGAGCTCGGCGAGGAGGCTCTCGACCGCGGTCGCGACCCCGCCGACGTCCTCCGCGCCCGCCTCGCGAACGGTTGCCTGCGCCGCCGCCGGCTCGGTCACGCTGCCTCCGCCTGGCGCGCGACGGGCTCGAGCTCGACGCTCCAGGCCTCGGAGCCCTCGCTGCCGGTGACGGTGCGGGCGATCGCCGCCATCGGCGCCCGCGCCTTCAGCAGGATCTCGTCGAACTCGTCCTCCGGGTCGGACTGCATGACGATCGCGCCGCCGGCGCCGATCGTCGTCCGGCCGGGCCGCATCACGATCGTGCGGATGACGATGTTGAGGTCGGTGGAGCCGTCGGCGCCGAAGTAGCCGATCGAGCCCGAGTAGACGCCGCGCGCCTCCTCCTCGAGGTCATCGATGATCTCCATCGTCCGCTGCTTCGGGGCGCCGGTCATCGAGCCGCCGGGGAAAGTGGCGCGAACGCAGTCGACGGCGCTGCGGCCGTCCTCGAGCCGGCCGACGATCGTCGAGACCATCTGGTGCACGGTCGCGTAAGGCTCGACCACCATCAGGTCGGGGACGGCGACGCTGTCGACGTCGCAGACGACGCCGAGGTCGTTGCGGAGCAGGTCGACGATCATCAGGTGCTCGGCGTAGGTCTTTTCGTCGCCTTCGAGCTCTTCGCGGACGGCGCGGTCGGCGTCGGGGTCCTCGACCCTGGAGACGGTGCCCTTGATCGGCCGCGCCATCACCTGGCGCTGGCGGTCGACCGAGAGGAAGCGCTCGGGCGATGAGCTGACGACGGCGTAATCGCCGCAGCGCAGGAAGGCGGAGAACGGCGAGGCGTTGCTGCGGCGCAGCTGCCGGTAGAGGTCGAACGGCTCGGGGCTGGCGGCGGTCGAGAACTGGTCGGTGAGGCAGACCTCGTAGGACTCGCCGGCCAGCAGTTCGGCCTGGGACTTGGCGATGTCGGAGAGGTAGCGCGCGCGGCCCCGGCCCGACTGGAAGCGCACGTGGCCGCCGGGTTCGCTCGGTGGGGCTAGCGGCCGCTCGGCCGGCGGGTTGGCGATCGCCTGCTCGACCAGGTCCCGCGTCGACTCCAGCCACAGCTCCGCCTCGGGGTCCTCGCCGTGGCAAAGGGCGAAGACGTAGGTGACGTCCTTCGTGTGATCGACGGCGACGACCCGGTTGGCGAGCATCATCGCCGCGTCGGGCATGTCGGAGCTGTGGACGTTGGGCGAGCCGCAGTCGGCCTTCAGCTCGTAGCCGAGATAGCCGACGTAGCCACCGACCAGGCCGCGGTCGACGCCCTCGGGCGGCTCGACGGCGATCCGCTTCAGCTCGCGGTCGAGGTAATCGAAGATCGACTTGTGCTCGATCGTCTCGACCCCGGCGCGGTTGACGGCGACCTCGCCGCGATCGACGTCGTAGCTGACGAAGCAGCGGTCGGCGCCGGCGGTGGTGCCCATGTAAGAGCACTGGGCGAGCCAGGTCGGGGCGTCGGCACTGTCGAGCCAGAAGGACGGGTCGCTGTCGGCAAAGAGCCGTTCGTAGACGTACTCGGTGGGCGCCTGCCCTTGGATCGTCCGCATCCGCAGCTCCAGCTCGCCGCTCTCGGCCGCCCGCGGCGCCGGCGCGCGCTTGGCGCTTTGCGGGGCGATCGTCGCCCGGCCGGCGGGGCGCTCGGCCTCGTGCCGGTGCTGCGCCGCCAGCTCGAAGAAATTCTGGGCGATCTTCAGGCCGTACTCGGTCGAGATCGACTCAGGGTGGAACTGGACGCCCCAGATCGGCCGTTTCGTGTGCTCGACGCCCATCACCACCCCGTCGTCGGACCAGGCGACGATGCTGCCTTCCGGCCCGGGCGGGCTGGTGATCGCCAGCGAGTGGTAGCGGACGACCGAGAAGCCCTGCGGCACGTCCTTGAACAGGCCCTTGCCTTCGTGCATCACCCGGCTGAGGCGGCCGTGCATCGCCATCGGCGCCCGGTTGACCGTCCCCTCGAGCAGGTTGCCGATCCCCTGGTGGCCGAGGCAGATCCCGAAGACCGGGACTTCGCTCTTGCGGAGGATGTCGCTGCAGACGCCGAAGTCGTGCCAGCGGCTCGGGTGCCCGGGGCCGGGCGAGAGCACGATCGCGTCGAAGTCCATCCTTGTCAGCACCCGCCAGCTGACGGCGTCGTTGTTGACCACCATCGGCTCCTCGCCCGAGGCCGCCGCCAGCAGGTGGAAGACGTTGTAGGTGTAGGAATCGTGGTTGTCGACCAGCAGCGTTTTCACATCAAGCTCCCTCTAGCCCCAGGCCCCGCAGGCCCTCCTCGAGCACCGGCTGCACGACCGCCTCGACCTCCGGCGCGCGCTCGTCTTCCCTGTACCAGCGCGCGAAATGGGAGAGGTACTTGGAGAGCGGAGCGACGTCGAACTCGTCGACGGCGCTGCGCAGGTGCACCCGGTAGTGCTCCGACTGGACGACGGCGAAGCGGTAGTCCGGGTCCGCGGCCGGGCGCTCACCGGCGATCGCGGCGGAGGCGTGGTGGGCCTGCGCGCGCGCCAGGTCCCAGCCGAGGCTCCCTTTGCCTTCGATCAGAAGCTTCTCCTTGCCGAACTTGACCTGCTTGGTCGTCGGCTGCAGGAGGAAGTAGCCGAGCGCGACCTGGGCGGGCACCGCCTCGGGGTGCGGGTGGCGCGCCATCTCCTGGGCCAGCTCGGGATTCTGCGCCAGCTCGCCCTCCAGCCACTCGACCAACTCGTCGATCAGCAGCGCCCCTTTCTTCGAGGAGCTGATCGATTCGTTCTCACGAGCGACCATGCCGTGGAAGATGTCGTAGGTCGGCGGCCCTCCCCCGCGGGCCGAGCCGTTGCCGTTGCCGTTCTGCAGGCCCATCTCGTCGATCAGCTTGCGGCGGCAGGTGACGTGGGCGACCCACTCGTTGCCGCAGACCTGCATCGAGATCACGTCATCGAGCTCGTCGGCGGCGGCCCAGTATGCGAGCGCCCGCATGTGCTGGGTCGGGAGGCCGTCGGAGCGGACCAGCGGCATCTCTTCCAGCTCCTCGCGTTCGGTCTCGTACATGACCATGTCGTCGCCCCATCGCTTGGTCAGCGTGCCCTCGGCGAGGCCCTTGTTCATGAACTCGGCGACCTCGGGCAGGTAGTCGCTCTCGTAGATCACCTTGTCGAAGGCGATGCCGAGACGGGCGAGCGTCTTGCGCTGGCCGGAGACGACCCAGGAGCGGGTCCGCGACCACAGTTCGAGCGCCTTCTGGTCGCCGTCGAGGACCCGCATCATCATCTCGTCGGCCTTGTCGTCGTACTGGGTCGACTCGCGGGCGACCGAGTCCTCGGCCCCGTCGTCGCCGGCGCCGCCGTTGCGGCTGGCGGTGACGTAGTCGGCGTAACAGAAGCCGACGAAGTGATCGCTCTTCTCGTTGGCGTCGGGGCCGGCGTCCTCGCCGGCGCGGGTGGCGACGCCGGCCATCGCCTCCCCCATGCTGCGGCCGACGTCGCAGATCAGGCTGCGATTGTCGACCTGGGCCCCGGCCTGCTTCAGCGCCCCGGCGATCGCGTTTCCGACCGCGAGGTTGCGGAGGTGGCCGATGTGCAGAGCCTTGGTGGTGTTGGCGCCCCAGAAATAGACCGCGTAGCGGTTGCCGGCAGCCATGTCGGCGAACGCACCGTTGCTAAAGGAGCCGGAGCGGATCTCCTCTCCCTGCGTTTCGATCCACTCGTCGGCGAGCCTGATCGTCGGCTGGATGCGGTCGCGGTCGAGGACCGCGACCCAGGGCTCGGCTTCAAGGCGGTCGAGCGCCGCCTTCGCCTCCTCGCTCTCCCGCCAGTCGGCGCCCTTCGGCAGTCGCGGGATCAGCATCAGGTCGAACTCCGGCTCCGGCCGGTACGGCGCCCGCGCCGCCCAGAGCGCCTCGCCGCCCTCGCCGGCGGCGACCCTGTCGAAAGTGTTGAAGATGTTCTCGCCCATAGCTGGTGTTCCGAACGTGCCTTGCCTTCGAGTTGTTCGAAATGCACCCGCCGGGGCTCGAACCCGGATCTTTGGCTTACAACGCCAACCCTTTAACCGATTAAGGCACGGGTGCTAGCTATGTCGTTCCCTGCCACCTGAGCGGATTCCCTGATTGCTCAGGTGCTGCGGCAGCATAAACACGATCCCTGCGCAAAGTCAAATCTTTTGACTAAAACGCTGGAAACGGCGAGGAACTGAGCTGTCAGGCGCACCGTGTCGCCTCAGTGGCCATATAGGCCACCAAGGCGACAGGCCTAGGCGCGCCCCGCCTCGAGGAGGCGGCTGAGGAAGCGACGGGTCTCGTCTTGCTGAGGTGAGGTGAGGACTCGGGAGGGTGGGCCTTGCTCGAGGATGCGGCCTTCGTGGAGGAAGGCGACTTGGTCGGCTACCTCGCGGGCGAAGGACATCTCGTGGGTGGCGATCACCATCGTCATCCCCTCCTCCTTGAGGTCGCGGACGGCGGCGAGGACCTCGCCGACCAGCTCGGGATCAAGGGCGCTGGTGACCTCGTCGAGGAGGAGGGCTCGGGGGCGGCCGGCGAAGGCGCGGGCGATCGCGATCCGCTGCTGCTGGCCGCCGGAGAGGTTGTCGGGGCGGTCGTCCTCGCGCCCGTCGAGGCCGAAGCGGGCAAGCAGGGCGCGGCCGCGCTCTTCCGCCTCCGCCCTGGAGGCGCCGTGAGCCCGCCTCTCCCCCAGGACCACGTTCTCCAGCGCGGTCATGTGCGGGAAGAGGTTGTAGGCCTGGAAGACGAGCCCGAGGCGGCGACGGACGCCGACCGGGTCGACGGCGGGGTCGGTAATCGTCTCGCCGTCGAGGAAGACATCGCCGTCGTCGATCTCCTCCAGCAGGTCGATGCAGCGCAACAGCGTCGACTTGCCCGAGCCCGAGGCGCCGATCAGCGCCACCGCTTCGTGTTCGCGCACGGTCAGGTCGATACCGCGCAAGACCTCGCGCTCGCCGAAGGCCTTGGTCACTTCGCGCAGCTCGAGGACGGGTCCGGCCGGCTCGATCACCGCACCGCCCCCTCCGGCCCACCGAGCCGGTCGACGATCCGCGCGGTCGGGATCGTCACCGCCAGGTAGAGCAGCGCCGCCGCAACCAAGGGCGTGAAATTGAACAGCTGCGCCTCGATGATTTGCGCTTCGCGGAACGCCTCCAGCGGGCCGAGGATCGAGATCAGGGCGACGTCCTTCTGCAGGGCGACGAAGTCGTTCAGCAGCGGCGGCGCCACCCGTCGCACCGCCTGCGGCAGGATCACGTGGCGCAGCGCCTGCGTCTCGGTCAGCCCTACCGCGAGCGCCGCGTCCCGCTGCCCGCGATGGACCGAGTTGATCCCGGCCCGGTAGACCTCGGCGACGTAGGCGCTGTAGGAGAGGGCGAGGGCGATCCCGCCGAGCACGATCGGGTCCGTCGGAACCCCCGAAAGCCGCAGCGCCGGCACCCCGAACCCGATCAGGAAGACGAGCAGGATCGTCGGGATCCCGCGAAAGACGTCCACGTAGATGACCGAAAGCAATCGCAGCGGGAACATCGCCGGCGAGCGGGCGATCCGCACCAGTGCGACGACCAAGCCGACGACAAGGATCGCCAGCTCGGCGATCACGAAGATCTTCACGTCGAGCCAAAAGGCCTTGGCGACGTCGGGGAAGGAGTCCTTGAAAACGTCCCAGTTGAAGAAGGTTTCCCGCACCTCGGGCCAGCCGGGGCTGGTCAGGATCAGCGCCGCAAGGCCGCCGAGGACGATCAGGCTGGAGAGTGCCGCGATCGCCTGGCCGCGGCGGTGACGGCGGCGCCTCGCCGCCTCCCGTTCGAGGCGACGGTCACTCGGCATCAGTGCAATTCAGGAGCCCCGGCGGCTTGGCTCATCCAGCGCTGGGTGATCTTTTCGAGCTCACCCGAGCTTTCGAGCTCTTCGATTGCTGCGGAGACGCAACCGGTCAGCTGCGAGTCTTTTTCAAGCAGAGCGCCCCAGGCTTCGCCGCTGCCGGCTCCGAACTGTCCGACCACGGTCGCTTCGGGCACCTGCACGGCGGTCAGGTAGAGGGCGGTTGGCAGGTCGACGACGATCGCTTCGATCTGCCCGTTTTTCAGCGCCTGGACGACATCGTTGGAGGTGTTGAAGACTTCCGGGCGGCTGCTCGGTTCGATCTCGGTTTCCGCTTCTTCGAGGCTGCTGGTCCCGATCTGCACGCCGAGCTTCGCGTCCTGCAGGTCGGCCAGCGATCTCGCTTTCGCCGCGTCGGAGTCCTTCAGCGCCACCACCGCCTGGTTGGCCTTGTAGTAGGGCGCCGAGAAATCGACTGATTTTTCGCGTGGCGGCGTGATCGTGATCTGGTTGACGTCGAAGTCGAAGTCTTTCGGGCCCGGCGCGAAGGAGGCGTTGAATGACTCCACCGTCCAGTCGACCTTCGCCGGCGGGTAGCCGAGCTGCTTGGCGATCGCGTAGGCGACCGCGCTCTCGAAGCCTTCGCCGTTGGTCGGGTCGTCGTCTTCGAAATAGGGCGGGTAGGCCGGCTTGTCGGTGGCGACGGTCAGCACACCATCCTTCTCGGTCGCCAGCTGACCCTTCTTGCAGTTCGCGCCGCCGCTGGCACTCGTGCTCGAGCTCGAATCGTCCGAGCTACCGCAGCCGACCACGCAGAGCGCGGCGAGCAGGAGGAGCGTCAGCGAAAGTCTCTTTGGGGCACCCCAACGCACGGCGGCAGCCTATCCCAGGACTGCGGCGGCGGGGAGAGAGAGCCGGCACCCTCGGCCGAAGGCACCGGTCTCTGTCCCTCGTTTGGGGCATCGACGGGTACACAAAAATACTTTACGAATGGCTGAGTACTAGAGTTCGACTCAGCCACCCCAATGCAGGGGTCCTACTGCCCTCCGGCTGCCTGCCCTGGCCGGGGGGCGGTTCTTTGTTGGAGCTCGAGATCCTCGGCGAGGGCGGCCAGTTCCGGCAGCGACACCCGCAAGCCCTTGGCGACCCTCCGCACATTCCCCCAGGTGGGGTTAACCCGCCCCGACTCCATGTGCGAGATCCAGGTCGGGTGGATGCCGACTGTCAAACCCAGCGCTTCCTGGCTAAGCCGGGCCTCGCGACGGAGCTGCCGAATGGCCTTTGCGAGGCCGATCTGAGGGTCTTCGGTGCGCGGCATCTAACACGAACGTATGTTCGCATAACCGAACACCGGTGTAAAGGGGATTCTGCTGTTTTATTCGCCCGCTTCTGCGCGGGCGGCTTCCAGCTCCCGTTCGACGGTCGAGGTCTGGTTGGGGATCGCCAGCCGCTGTTCGAGGACCGGGATCGCCTCTTCGGGACGCCCGCTCTGGCGCAGGGCGCTGCCGAGGTTGAAGAGCGCGTAGGCGTAGCTGAGGTCTTCGCTGCCTTCCGGGTAGGAGGCGACCGCTTCTTCGAGCACCGGCACCGCGGCTTCGTATTCGCCCGCCTGCATCATCGCGTAGCCCTGTTCGTTGAGGGCGGCGCCGGATTCGGAGCTGCCTTCGGCGGCGGGCGGCGGTTCGGCTTGGGCGGGTTCGCTCGGTTCGGGCTCTTCGGCGGATTCGGCAGCGACCGCTTCGTCCGTTTCGGCTGCCGCGCCGGCCGCGCCGGCCCCCGCCACCTGCTTCGGCTTGGCCTGCGCCTTCTTTGACTTCGCCTTCGCCGCGGTCGGCTCACCGCTCCCCTGCCGGCCGCCATCGCCACCGCCGCCGAGGAGGACGATCGCGCCGACGACCAGCGCCGCGACGACGCCGAGGATCGCGGCGACCGCGCTCCAGCGGCTGCCGTGGGATCCCGGCTTCGCGTAGCTCGGCGTTGGTTCGCGGGGTGGCGGCGAGACCGGCTCGGCGATCGCCTCGCGTCGTTCCCGCTCGAACGTCGGCTCGTGCTCCTCCGTCGGCTCCCCGATCGACTCCGCCCGCTCCAGCCGCACCAGCGCCTGGCGGGCCGAGGCCGGCCGCGCCCCCGGCTCCTTGCTGGTCATCCACTCGATCAGTCCATGGAGTGCCCGCGAGCACTGCCCTTCGCAAGAGCGCAGGACGATGCCGGCGGAGTAGAGGTCGGAGCGCTCGGTCGCCGGCTGCCCCTCCATCACCTCGGGGGCGGCGTAGCGCTCGGTGCCAAGGATCAGCCCGGTGCTGGTCAGCGCGGTCGCGTCGGCCGGCAGCGCGATCCCGAAATCGATCAGCTTCGCGGTCCGATCCGGTTCGACGATGATGTTGGCGGGCTTGATGTCGCGGTGGAGGATCCCGACCGAATGGATGTGTACGAGCGCCTCCAGCAGTTCCCGCGCCAGCCGGTCGCAGTCGACCCCCTCTCCCCGCTCCAGCAGCGCCGCCAGGTCCTCGCCGGGGACGAACTGCATCACCAGGTAAGGGCGCTCGCCCTCGTCGGAATAGTCATAGACGCCGACCAGGTTGGGATGGGAGAGCGAAGCCGCCGTCTGCGCCTCGCGGCGGAAGCGGGCGACGAAGCCGGGGTCACTGGCGATCGTGTCCGAGAGCACCTTCACCGCCACCGGTCGATCTAGCACCTCGTCGTGCCCGAGCCAAACCGCGGCCATGCCGCCGCGCCCGAGCGTGCGCTCGAGCCGGTACCGATCCTTTAACAGCTCCCCGGTCGCGATCGTGGCGGCCACGTTGTTCCTCTACCCACTTGAGCGGGTAACGAGGCGCATCGACGTAATCGCCTACATCTTCCTGCTGGCGCTGAGCGGTCTCGTGATCGGCGCCCTCGCCCGCCTGCTGCTGATCGGGCCCGACCCGATGAGCCTCCTCGAGACGATGCTCGCCGGCATCGGCGGATCCCTGATCGCGGGCCTGATCGCCTACTACGTCTTCGACCGCAACACCGGCCCCGGCCTGCTGCTCTCGATCATCTGCACGATGGGCATCGTCTACGCGGTCCGCAAGTACCGCCAGCGAGCCGAGCCCGACCGCCTCCGTCCAGCCGGCGGCCCGATGACCTTCGGCGGCAGCAACGTCCACACCCAGGTCCACTTCTTCCCCGGCTGCCTCGTCTTCTCCCTGATCGCCTCGATCGTCCTCACGATCCTGCTGAACCTGATCGTGCGCGCGTTCTAGCGCCGCAAGCCGGCCCCTGGCTGCTGCAGGGGCCGGCCGCGCGGCTTCGCGTTCCGACGACTCCTTACAGGAGAGTCGGGATATGAGTGTTGACCGCAGCTCCCTCCGGCAGCTCCAGGGCCTCAGGAACGAAATGTCCCGCGTCGTCGTAGGCGAGCGACATTTCGGGGGTCGCACCCCCGAAAACCACTTCGGTCTTCGGGGTGGTGACGTTGGTCACGACCGTGTTGCTGAACACCTGAGACTGCAACCAGACGAACAGGGTCGTGTAGGGGGTCATTTCCACATCCTGCCCCTGCAGGACCGGGGCAGCCGAAATCGCGTTGCCCTCTTTGGTTTCCCCGTTGACCACTGCGGCCTGAAACAGTCCGAAGGTGAGGTATCCCTGCTTGTTTTCGTAGCTGTTGCTGGAGTAGAAGGTCCCTTTTGCGCCGCTCCCCGTGGGCACGCCGAAGGTTCCCTGCGAGGAAAACGGATAGGTCTTGCCTTCCATCGAGGGGTAGGGGGTCTGCGACATCTGCGTCAGTTCTGCGCCATTTTCGATTTGCGCCGTCGACGCGTAGATTCCGTACTGCTCATCCCATTTCACATGGTTGCCTTCCAGGGGACGGATGACCTGCCAGGCGACATTGCTGCTGCCCCCTTGGGTGGGCTTGGCGACGATCACGTTCTGGCCAGTGGTATGGAACAGGTCCACCTGTTGTTTGGTCAGGTTGATGTTGAGCGTATAGTCAGGCACGCTTGATCCTTTTCTGTTGGTGTTGTTTTTTCATGCACCGTCCGCAGCGCGGACGGCAAGGGCAAGATTCAGTCGAGCGCGGTAGAGCCGGGAGCGAACCGTGCCGACGGGGACGTTCAAGTCGTTTGCAGCGGCCTCGTAGGAGCGGTCGTCGAGCACGCAGAGGACCACCACCTGACGCTGCGCCTCGGGCAGCGCATCGAGGCTGCAGAGCAGCGTTTGCGTCGCCTGGCGCCGGGCGTACTCCTCGCCGGCGTCCTCAGCCACGCGGCGTTGAAGGTCCCTCAGGCGCAGGGCGGTCGCCCGCTGGCGCTGTTCTTCGCGCCGCTGGTTGTGCAGCACGTTGCGGGCGACTCCGTACAGCCACGGCCGCAGCGGCCCTGATCCGAAATCGATCTCGTCCTGGCGCGCGCAGGCCTGCAGGAAGATCTCCCCCAGCGCCTCGTCCGCCCGGGCCGGGCTGCCGGTCAGTCGCAGGCAGAACCGGTAAAGCTCCTCGGCGTGACGGCGAAAGGCAGCGGCGATCCTCTCCCCGCCCTCCTCTGCTTCCCCCCTGCTGTGCGATGCCTCCATCGCACCGTAACTGTCTGCAGGACCCCTAAAGTTCCCTGTGAGAACTTTGGATTTCTTAAGTGGTAGGGGGTCCCTTGTCTAGTGCCGGCTCAAGGCAGGGAAGGCGGGGTCGATGACGCTCGGGGACCCCCGTAGCGAGGTGAGCTTGGGCTGCCGCTACTTGCCAGCGCGCAGAGCGCGCCAGATCATCCCCGGGCGGGCTCCCACCTTCGGGCCGAGGACCAGGGCGAAGAGCGTCAGCGCGAGCCAGGGCCGCAGGTGCGGGCCGATGCGGCGGATGCGACCGTCGGGGGCGAGCTCGAAGACCATCGCGTCGGTGAGGCGGACGCCGAGGAGGCGGGCTTCGCCGATCGCGACGCGGTCTTTGCCCTCGCCGAGGGTTTGGGCCCAGCGGAGGCCTTTGAGGCTGCCGTAGACAGCGGTAAGGAGGTGCCGGACGTCCGCTTCGCCGCGAAAGACCATGCGGCCGGAGATCGGTGAGACCAGCTCGACGTCGGGCGCAAGCGCCTCCATCATCGCCTCGATGTCGTTGCGCTCGGAGGCGTCGATGTAGTGCGCGACGGCGTCGTCCATGCCGGCACACCATATGTCGCCAGTAGCGACTCCGAAGTTTGGGGCCCTATAGGAACCCAAATCTCGGAGACGCTAGGTGCTCCCGCCCCAGGCCGTCGCCACGAGCGACCGCGGGCCGCCGTGGTCGCGGTGCTCGCAGAGGTAGATGCCCTGCCAGGTCCCGAGTGCCAGGCGCCCTTCGCGGATCGGCAGGGTCAGGGACGGGCCGAGCAATGCCGCCTTGATGTGGGCCGGCATGTCGTCGTCGCCCTCCAACGTGTGGGTCCAGTAGGAGGCGCCTTCGGGCACCGCCTGGCTGAACCAGCTCTCGAAGTCCCGCCGCACATCGGGCGAGGCGTTCTCGTTCAGCGCCAGCGAGGCGGAGGTGTGTTCGATCAGCAGGTGGAGGAGGCCGACTTGGATCTCCCCCAGCTCCGGCAGCGCCTCACGGACCTCGCCGGTGACGAGGTGGAAGCCGCGTGAGCGCGCCGGGAGCTGGACCGTCCGCTGGAGCCACACCGCTCCAGCCTAGGCGGAACCGTCCTCTTCCATCTCGACGAAGGCCTTGAACCGGTGCAGGTCGCCGCGCACCGCGCGCTTGGTGAAACGCATGCCGCGGCCGGCTTTCTCCAGCAGCGAGTCAGGCTTCACGTCCATGGTGACCTCGATCCGGGTCAGCCGCGGCGCCAGCTTGTGGAAGGTGACGACGCCGCTGTGGGCGAGGCCCTCGTCGGTGTGCCACTCGATCCGCTCGTCGCGCCGCTTCTCGTCGATTTCGGCCTCGAACTGCTTGGTCACGCCCCAGACCTTGGTCGACATCGAGACGGTCGAGTCGTCGATTTCCTGGGCGCTGTCGACCCGGTGCATGAATTTCGGCCATTCCTCGAAATTCGTCCACTGCTTGTAGGCCTCGCTGATCGGCACCGCGACGTCGACCGACTGCTGGATCGGCATCCGCCGGCCGCTGCCGTGCGCCTCCCTTGCCTCCTCATCGGAGTCGGAGTCATCGCCGTTGCCCCCGAAGAGGTCTTTGAGGCCGGCGAGTTTCTTGGCGCCGCCGAGCTTTTCGTCGGCGACTTCGCCGGCCACTTTCTTAGCGCCCTCGGTGGCTTTGCCTTTGGCTTTCTTCCCGGCGTCTTTCACCGCCTCTTTGGGCGAGCCGTTGCCTCCGGCGAGTTTTGCGATCCCCTCCGCGGCGAACGGCAGCGCCATCAGCGCGGCCCCGGCCGCGGCCATCTTCTTCGGGTCTTTCAGCTGCGCGGGCGCTTTGCCTTTCTTCCGCGCCAGCTGCACGGCGGTGCTGGTGATGTCGCTCACGTCGGGCATCCGATCCCTCCTTCGCGTTCCAGTAGTCCCACTTGCTCCGGTTCCCGGGCAGCAGAAAGGCAAACATCCCTAACCGGCGCTAGGGGGAGGGAATCGGGCTGGTGTTGAAGCTGCCGAAAGCGTTGCCGAGGAAGCGGCTGTCGCTGATCCCGGCGGCAAAGGCGTCTTCGGCAGATTCCGAAGTCTCGAGCGGCCAGTCCATCTCGTTGCTGATCGTCTCGAACCAGATCAGCGCGTCGACCTTCGGGTAGCGCAGCGCCAGCGCCTCGAACATTTCTTCGATCCAGGCCGCCTTCGAGCCGGCGGTCTCGCTGGAGGCGACCTCGCCGATCACCATCGGCTTCGTCGGCGCGATCGTCCCGGTGACCTTGGCGTAGGCCTTTTCGTAGAGGCTGTCGAAGGTCCGCCAGCCGTACCGTTCGCCCCAGTTGTAGCCGTCGAGGCAGGTCCAGTCGACGTAGGCGTCGCCGGGGTAGAGGGAGGCGTAGAGGTTGAGTTTGTTGACGTAGGGGCACCAGACCCAGGTCGCGTTGGTCGCCCCTTCGGCGGTGAAGATGTCGTGCACGTGGCGCCAGGCGGTGATGAATTCCCCGGGCTGGTTTCCGTTCACGCCTTCGCCCCAGGCGAACCAGTCGCCGTTCATCTCCCAGTCGAAACGGAGGAAGAACGGGTGGCCCCATTCGGCGGCCTGTTTGGCCCAGGCGCGGATGTAGTTGTCATGTTTGCCGGCGATGATCTGGGCGAGGCTGAAATCCGGCTGGTTGGGGGTGCCGGGAATCATCTCCGAGCCCCAGCTGAAGAACGGGATCGCGCCATGGGCGCGGACGTCGTTGAACGGGGTGAAGGGGAAGGTGTAGTAGGTGCAGGGCGAGTGCGAGCAGTCTGCCCAGGGTGAGCTGAACTCGAGCAGGGACACCGGCTTGCCCACCATCTGCTCGAACTCGGTCACCGCGTTCATGTCCCAGGGCGCGGGGGTGCCGGTCAGCTGCGACCCGATCCAGGCACCCCAGTAGGCGTTGCCCGGCGGCACGGGCGGCGGTTCTTCTTCGCCGGGGGGTTCTTCTTCCCCGGGGGGTTCTTCTTCACCCGGCGGTTCTTCACCCGGCGGTTCTTTGTCCGGCCCTTCGTTAGGCGGCGGTTCTTCGGTCGTCGGCGGCGCTGGTTCGTTGTCGACGACAGCCGGCCTCGGCGCGACGGTCGGCGAAATTTCCGGAGTCGGCTTCGGCCCCGGGACGACGGAGGCCGGTCGGACCCGGACCTGGCGGATCGACGAGCTGGCGAGCGTGTGCCCTTTCCGCACGAGCGTCGCCCGTAGCCGCAGCTGCGAGACCGCTGCCTGCGGGACGGAGAAGGAGATCCGGAACTTGCCCTGGCGGACGGCTCCTGCCCCGAGCTGCCGCCAGCCCCCACCCTGCCGGGCACGCAGCAGGACCCGGCCCCGCTGCGCTGGCAGTACCTTGCCCTTTGCGGCCGCCGAGGTCGCCGCGGTGACTTCGGCCGGGACCGAGAGCGTCACCTTTGGCGCTGATGCGGCCATGGCCTGAGAAGCCGCTGCGGCACCCCCCACGCTTAAGAACGCGCAGACGAAGACGCCGGCCAGAGCCAGCCTGAACCGAGAAGTGTCGTCTGCGTCCGCCATCTCTTCCTATCTCTTACCCGCTAACCGGCGAGAGAGCCATAACGCTCGCCGGCCGGCATCCGCGCTGCCGGGTGCAGCCGCACCGCGTCGAGCCAGAAGCGGCTGCCGAGCCGCAGTTGCAGGAGGGCCGAGCGCAGCAGCGCCTCCCGGGCGGGGTCCCAGCTGAAGCCGAAGAGGCGGCGGATCTCCGGCGGCAGCAGGCCGACCGAGATCAACCTGATCGTCTCGGTCAGCGGGATCGCAGCGGTGCGCAGCACACCGGTGAAGGGCGGCTCGAGGATCATCCGCTCCGCCTGCTCGCGGCGCTCGTCGGAGATCCAGAGGCTGCCGTCGCCGAGCCGCCCGGCGACGTACTGCCGCAGCCCCTCGTAAGTCGCCGGCATCGACTCGGGCGGCAGCCCGAACAGTTCGCCGACCCGGCGGTATTCGCTCCAGTAGCGCTCGCGCTTCTCCTCGCCGAGCGAGCCGAAGATCCGCTCGTAGTAGACGACCGCGGAGTCGGCCAGGGTCGCCAGCACCCAGAGCCCGAGCTCGGGATCGGCAGCGGCGTAGGCGGTTCCTTTGGGGACTGGGCCGTAGTCGGCCGGGGTCTTTCCCCGCACCCGCTGGTGCATCGCCTGCACAGCACGCCCGGTCTCCTCCGCTTCCTCGCGGCTGCCGAAGTAGATCCGCGACATCCGCTCGTCGGTCCGCTGCAGCCGCGCCCGCGGGTCGTCGAAGATGATCGAGTGGCGCTGGAACCCGACCACGGCCAGCGGGTCGCAGGCCTGCATCAGCAGCGCCCGCACCCCGGAGAAGAGGACCAGCCGCTCGCGGTGGAGGCGCCGCACCATCGAGTCGGCCGGGAAGAAGCCATCGACTTCCTCGGCTCGATGCGTCTGACCCGGCGCCACGCCAGGCACTAGCGAGAGCATGTCGGTGGGACGAAACACCTTTCCAAGGTATCTGTACGGGCCGGCGGGCTTTTCGGGTCAGGCCTGGCGGCCGAGCAGCAGGTAAGTGGTCATCTGCCCCTTGCCCTTCACCTCGATCGTCCCTCGATGGCGCAGCTCGTAGCGCTCGCGCAGCCGCTCGTGGACCCGCTCGGTGACTTGGATCTCGCCCGGCAGCCCGTGGGACTCCATCCGGCTCGCGGTATTGACGGTGTCGCCCCAGAGGTCGTAGGAGAACTTGGCGCGGCCGATCACCCCCGCCACCACCGGGCCGCTGTCGATCCCGATCCGGACCTGCAGCGGCACCCCGCTCTCCGCCGTGCAGCGCCCGACCTCCGCCCCCATCGCCAGCGCCATCTCGGCGATCGCCTCCACGTGGTCCGGGCGCGGCTGCGGGATCCCACCGGCGACCATGTAGGCGTCCCCGATCGTCTTGATCTTCTCGAGGCCGTGCCGCTCGGCGAGGCTGTCCCAGCGGGCGAAGATCCGGTCGAGCAGGTCCACCGTGGCGGCCGGCTCGAGCTTCTGCGCCAGCGGCGTGAAACCGACGATGTCGGCGAAGAGGACGGTCGCCGACTCGAAGCCCTCGGCGATCACCTCGTCTGACTCCTTCAGCCTGGCGGCGATCGACTCGGGCAGGACGTTGAGGAGCAGGCGCTCGGATTTCGCCCGCTCGACCCCGAGTTCGGCCAGCGCCCGCTCCCGCGCCCGGACGAAGTACTGCAGGAGGACGTAGGCGGTGGTGGTGACGCCGAGGACGTTGAGGACGAAGAAGGCGACCTGGACACCCTGCGGGATATCGGGGGCGTGGGCCGAGAGGGCGGGATCGATCGCGCCGGAGAACACCGCCAGGCCCGCGAAGGCGAGGAACCACGGCACCGCCTGGCGGGCGCCGACGAAGAGCAGCGCCCCGATCGGGCAGGTGAAAGCCCAGAGCGCGACCGCCGAGGAGGACGCGAACCCGCCCAGGCTCCACTGCAGAGCGAACGGCAGCAGCAGGCTCATCAGCAGCTGGCTCGTGCGGAAGAACCGGAAGTTACGGCTGCGCGCGAACGCATAGAGGCTGGCCGCCGAAGCCAGCTGGTAGGCGAGCGGAATCGCCGCCGGCAGCCACAGCCCCAGCACCGCGTAGGTCCCCACCCAGGCAAACGCCAGCGTCGGCATCAAGCTCGCGGACAGCACCAGCACCGACTTGCGAAGCCGCAGCTCCGCGCCGTCGGTCGGCAGGCTGCCGAGGTCGGTGAGCCGCCTCACCCAGTCGGGCACCCTCCGAGCATATGCCGCGTGCAGGTTGGAGGTGGCGGCTTACTCGTCCTGCGGCAGGCCCTTGTGGATGGTGGCGCGGAACTCGCGGCCAGCCAGCCGCAACGGCTCGCCGCCGAGGATCGGCATACCCAGCGAGCCCCTCCAGGTCCCCGGACCGCTGCGGCCACGGCGAAAGGTCGCCGAGCCGGTGAACGGGGCCGGCGGGCGCAGCGACGCGGTTCCCTTCTTCAGGTTCCAGCGGAAGGCACCGGCCCCCGCCGCGGTCTGCACCCCGCGGGCAACCGACATGCCTTCGCGCTGCTCGGTCAGGAAGGCGAAGAGATAGGACGCATGGGGACCGCGGGAACCGTCGTCGAAGACCGCGACTTCGCGCGCCCGTCTCTTGCGCCGCGAGCCGGCCATCGCGCCCAGGGTCACCCCGTCGCCTGAGTAGGTTGGGTGATAGGTCCTCGCGCGCAAGCTTCCGCCCCGGGGGGACCCCCTCTTCGTGCTGCAGGTCTTCGGTTCGGGATAGACCTGGTAGGTGCCTTCGGCGCGGTCGGTTTCGATATGGACGTATCCGTTCTCACCGGTGAAGGAGAAGGATCCGTCGAAGACGGCCTCACCGTTTTCGGAGCCGGTGCATTCGACCTTTCCCTTCGGCTTCGGAGCGAAGTGGAAGTCGAGCTCGCCGAGCCGGCCGAGCCTCGCGGTCACACGATCCGCCGTGACCGTCGCCGGCACCGAGTAATAGGCGACCTGTGCGCCGCGGCCGATGATCAACGTCGCGCTCACGTCCCCGTCGTTGTTATTGACGAAGACCCCGGCATCGAATCCTTCGACGTCGAGGCCGAAGACCAGTTCCTCGACTTCGGGCGCGGTGCCGGTCGCGAGGGCCGGGACCGCGACAAGCAGGCCCAGAACGAATATGCCCGCAAGGACGAGGCTCCGACGCATCGAGCGACCATATATGAGGCCCGACAGCCCAGCCGAGATCGAGTTTCCAATCCAGGCGGGGCTCCTAGCTATCGGGGAGACAGGATTTGAACCTGCGACCGCTCGGCCCCCAGCCGAGTGCGCTACCAGACTGCGCCACTCCCCGTGGGGTCTTCATTCTGACGAATCGGCGGGATCGCGGCTACCCTCCCTCTGGCGCGGCGGTAGCTCAATGGTAGAGCCCTAGCCTTCCAAGCTAGTTATGCGGGTTCGATTCCCGTTCGCCGCTTAAAGCGTCCCGCAGCGCTGCCGATGCAGAGACGGATGGGCGCCTTGAATTCGGGACGTGTCGCTTTTGTCTCCCTATGGGCCACTAAAGCGACACTGGCAACCTTGATCGCCGGTTTGGCGGTGGTGGGCGTGCTCGGCTGCGGTTCGGGGGACTCGGGCGGAGCCGGCTCCTCGGGCGACTCCGGCGCCGACGCCGCCGGCTTCGTCGATTGGCCGTTCTTCGGGCGGGTGCCGCAGCGGACGCATTATCTGCCGGACGAGAAGCGGGCGCTGGATCCGCCGCTGACGCAGGCCTGGTCGATCAACACGCACGCGCTGCTCGAGTTCCCGCCGGCGATCCATGGCGGGGTCGCTTACGTGGTCAACAAGTACGGGAACGGAAAAGCGGTGCGGTTGCGGGACCACAAGGTGCTTTGGGAACTGAAAGTGCGGCCGAGCGACAAAGGGAAGCCGAACTTCGTCACCGGGCCCGTCTATTACGACGGCGCCATCTATGGGGCCTTCCTGACCGGGAACCTCGCCGCCGGCGACGCCAAGACCGGGAAGAAGCTCTGGGTCCGGCACCTGAACGGGCACCTGGAATCCTCGCCGCTGCCGGTTGACGGGACGCTCTACCTCGGCACCGACACGACCAACCTCGTCGCCCTGCGCGCCTCCGACGGGAAGACCCGCTGGAGCTTCAACGCCCCCGGCGCGATCAAAGCCAGCCCCAGCTACGACGACGGCAAGGTCTTCGCCGCCGACTACCAGAGCTCGATGTTCGCGCTCGACGCGAGGACCGGGAAGCCGGCCTGGCGGACGAACACGAGCAAGGTCCCGCCCTACGGCAGCGGCGGCTTCTTCTCCTCCCCCGCGATCGGCTTCGGCCGCGTCTTCGCCGGCCGCGACGACGGCACCGTCTACGCCTTCGACGAGCAGACCGGCAAGGTCGAGTGGTCCTTCGACGCCGGCGGCTACGTCTACGGCTCGCCCGCGGTCGCCGAAGTTCCCGGCACCCCGCCGAGCGTCTACATCGGCGCCGAAAACGGCCGTCTCTTCGCTCTCGACGCCCGCACCGGCAAGCCGCGCTGGCACTACGACGTCGGCGGCCCGATCCCCGGCACCGCCGTCGTGATCGGGCACACCGTCTACACCTCGAGCTTCAAGACCCAGGAAACCACCGGTCTCGATGCCCGCACCGGCAAGCGCGTCTTCCACATCAAGCAGGCCGGCTACACGCCGATGGTCTCCGACGGCAAGCGCCTCTTCCTCGTCGGCTACTACGACCTGATCGGGCTCGAACCGGCGAAGTAAGCGAGCGGGGAGACTTATCCGCGATATATCCGGATAAGTCGCCTCGCTTAGCGGATCTGGCTCTGGGCCCGACTGACCTCGAGGTCGAAGAAGCGAAAGTCGGAGCCGAGCAGGGGCTGGGCGACGTTGTGGACCGGCGTCTCGCCGATCGTCCCGTCCGGGGAGCCGGCGTGGGCGTGGCCGTGGAGGACGAGGTCGGGACCGTGCTCGAGGATCGGCGCCGCCAGTCGATCGCTGCCGAGGAAGACCCAGATCTCGCGCGGCTCCCCCTCCAGCGTTTCCTCGATCGGCGCGTAGTGGAGGAGGACGATCCGCAGCGGGCAGAGCGCCACCTCCCGCAGCCCGGCGTCGAGCGCTTCCACCTCTTCGGTTGCCTCGCGGTAAACCGCGCGCAGCGAGGGCTCGCCGAAGTCCGGTAGGTGCCGGGGCGCGAAGCCGCCGACGAAGCCCTTGACGCCGACGATCCCGACCTCGACCTCGCCGACCTCGCAAACGGCGGCGCGGCTGTCGAGCATCTCGACCCCGCCGCTCTGCAGGCGCTCGAGGATCGCCTCGGCCTCGTCGGCGTGCCAGTCGTGGTTGCCCAGCACCGCGTAGACCGGCGCCTCGGTCGCCGCGGCGGCCTCGCAGAGGATTTCCGCCTCCTCGAGCCGGCCGTGGCTGGTCAGGTCGCCGGCGACGAGAACGAGATCGACGTCGTCACCCAACTGCGCGAAGGAGTCGACGATCGCCTCGCGATTCGAATCGCGGCAGTGGATGTCGCCGGTGGCGGCGACCCGCAGCCGCCCCTCGCCGCCGGACACCCACCCGTCACCGTTGCTGGAAGCCATCGTCGCCTCCCCTACCCGGCTCGGGTGCAGGCAAAAAACCGCGGGCGGTGCCGCGTTTAGCAGCGGGCATGCCGGGGCACGGAAAGGAAGAAGATGGCCGAGGGACTGGGCAAGAACGAGGTCGCCGCCGAGCTGACCGACAGCCTCAAGCGCTCGATTGCGGCGCTGGAGCGGCAGGAGATCCCCTACCTGCTGGGCGGTGGGCTCGGCTGCTGGGCGCGCGGCGGCCCGCCCTCCTCCAACGACATCGACCTGATGCTGAAGCCCGAGGACGCCGAGCGCGCCCAGGAAGCGCTGGCCGCGGCCGGGATGCGGCCGGAGACGCCGCCCGAGCAGTGGCTGCGCAAGGCCTGGGACGGCGACATCCTCATCGACCTGATCTACGAACCCTCGGGGATGACGGTCGACGACGAGGTGATCGCCCGCGGCGAGAGGATGAGCGTCGAGGCGATGGAGATCCGGGTGATGGATCTCGGCGACATCCTCACCACCAAGCTGCTCGCCCTCGACGAGCACAGCGCCGACTACCGCGACCTGATCCTGATCACCCGCTCGCTGCGCGAGCAGATCGACTGGGAGAAGCTGCGCGAGCGCACGGCCGTCAGCCCCTTCGCCCGCGCCTTCTTCGCCCTCGCCGACGGCCTGGAGATCAGCCCCGGCACCCCCGCCGCGGCCTCGGCCTCGGGCTAGCCGCGCCTTCGCAGCCGGCCGGGGTCACTTCCCCGAGCCGGGCCCGACCTGCGTCGTCAGGTTGACCTTCGGTTCGCCGGAGCCGATCTTCGCCGCCTTGACCGAGAAGCGCAGCGTGCCTTTGCGCAAACCGGAGATCTTGGCGACGGCGAAGGTCGAGCTGCCGGTCTTCTTCACCTTCAGCTTGGCGATCTTCGGGCGGCCGGCAGCGACGACTTTGCCTTTGACGATCAGCTTCAGGTGGCCGAGCTTGAAGACGTCGGCCGGACTCACCCAGCTGAGCGCGATCTGCAGGACCTTCGTCGAGGCGCCGACGGCGATCGTGTGGGTCTTGCTCTGGCCCTGCTTCAGCAGGTCGTTGAATTCCCGCGGCGGCGTCTGGCAGGTCAGCGCGGCGCCGATTTTGTTCATCACCGGCTGCAGCTGGGTGTTGTCATCGAGCTGGAAGACCTGGCCGCCGGTGTCGGTGGCGATCTTCTGCAGCCGGGCCCGACCTTCTTCCAGCGTTAAGCCGGTGCCGAAGCCGACCACGTAGGTCGGCACGTTGTGCGCAAGATGCGCTTCGTTGTAGCTGCCTTCGTTGTGGCCGCCGTCGGTGAGGAAGATCCGCGCCTGGGAGTTGGGGTCATCGGCGTCGGCCTTGGCGAAGGCGGAGTTGTAGTCGGTGGCGCCGCTGTCGGAGTTGACGACGGCTTCCAGCGCCGACCTCATCGTGCCGGCGTTGGGGCCCACCGGCTCGGGCGGGAAGACCGTGGTCGCGGCCGGGGTTTCGAAGCCCGCCGAGCCGAACTCGACCGCGCCGAGCAGGGTCTTCGCCGGCAGCGTGTTGATCAGCAGGTCCATCGCCTGCACGCGCAAGCGGTCCGGGTCGGTCGCGGCCATCGAGTAGGAGTCGTCGACGATCGCCTCGATATTGGTCTTCGGCGTGCAGCCCGCCGAAACGCTGGCGCCAGTCGCCGCCCCGCTCGGCGCAGTCACCACCGCGGCCGTCAACAGCGCCGCCATCATCGATGCCATCAGAACTCGCCAACTCCGCCGCATTCGTCTCCCCTTTTGCTCGATCAGGCCTGTCGGCGCAACCTAGCGCGGCCGCCGGACTGCCGCAAGGTGGTTCGAACGGGAGTCCGCCGCTCGCTCGCCGCCGCCCTACTTCAGCGAGGCGAGGATCTCTTCGGTGGCGCGTTCGCCGGATTCGACGGCGCCGTTGAGGTAGCCCTGGAAGTCGATCGAGGTGTGCTCGCCGGCGAAGTGGCAGTTGCCTTCCGGTTCGCGCTCGATCCCGGAGAACTTCGTGTACTGACCGACCTTCCAGTAGGAGTAGGAGCCCTTGGTCCACTGGTAGCCGGTCCAGTAGTCGATCGTCGCGCGGCCGTTCCAGCGGGCGCTGATCCCCGGCAGCACCGGCTCCAGCTGTTTGAGGAATTTTTTCGCCCGTTCGCTCGGCGTCCCGTTGCTGGGGCTGAAGCTGGCGCCGATTTTGCCGCCCGTGTAGTCGACGAGGATCCCGGAGCTCCCAGGCTGGGCGCGGGTGACCTCCCAGGTGTTCTGGTAGCCGGTGTCGGCATAGGTCTCGCCGTTGCAGTCGAGGCTGTTCCAGAGCCGGCGGTCGAACTGGACGTGCAGCTTCGAGTTCGTCCCCATCCCCATCTCCTGGATCGCCGTCTTCTTCAACGTGCCGAAGCCGGCGCCGCTGTAGTCGAGCGTGCGCAGGATCGAGAACGGCAGCGCCAGGACGACGTGGTCGGCAGTGACCGTTTTGGTGCTGAGTCCCGATTCGAAGACGAGCCGGTAGCTGCCGTCGGCGTTGCGGGCGATCGAGGTCAGCGCCGCTTCCTTGGTGATCTGCCCCGGCAGCGCCGCGGTGAGCAGCTTCGGGATCTGGTCGTTTCCGCCCCGGACGTGGTACTTCTCGTTCGAGGGGCCGAAGATCCGCAGCTGGCCCTGGCCCGAGTAACCGAGCAGGTACAACATGTTGAGCGAGCTCTGGACGTTGGTCTCGGCGCCGTACTCGATGTTGTAGGCGACGTCGAGCAGCTGCCCCAGCTTCGATTTCAGCCCACCGGGCACGTAGGCCTGGATCCAGTCGGCGATCGACATCGCGTCGAGTTCGCGACCGCGTTCGGTCGAGAGGTTGTAGAGCGTCGGGTAGCTGGCGGCGGAGACGTCCTTGTGGATCTGCTGCCAGATCCCCTTCAGGTCGTTCGTCGCTTCTTCGAAGGTGTAGGGAGCGCCGTCGAAGTAGTAGAAGGCCTCGGCGCCGTTGGCCTCAGCCGCGAGCAGGTTGTCGAGTTCGAGGCCCAGTTCTTTCGACAGCTTGCGGATCTGGGTGTGGCCCTGGTCGATCAGCTCGCCGCCGTGCTCGGCGATCTGGCCTTCGGCGAAGTCGCCGCGCCGGGTCCAGCAGCGACCGCCGAGCCGGTCGGAGGCCTCGTAGAGCTGGGCGTTGACGCCACTCTGCTTGAGGCGGTAGGCGCAGGTGAGGCCGGCGAGCCCGCCGCCGACCACGACCACCCGCGGCGCCGACGCCGCCAGCGCCCGCGAGACCGGGCCGCTGAGCATCGCCGCCGCCGCGAGGCCGGCACCGCCGGCCAGCAGCTCGCGCCGCCGCATGCCGGGGCTGGGATCGGCGAGAGCCTCCTCGGCGGAGGCTTCGCGCGCGGCGATCGCCGCGGCTTCCCCCAGTTTCCTGGCTAGTGGAGTCCTCCCCCCCATCCGGCCAGCGTGGCAGACGGTCCCGCCGAAGGCAAGTGACGAAAAGTCCAACTTGAGGGGGCGCTGGTGGGACAGGCGGGGGTACGCCCGCGAGGGCGACGCTCGCCCCGGCCGGTCGCGACCGACTCGCCTGTTAGACAGGCGCGCCGATGGAGGCCCACCGGTCATACGAGCGCTTCGAGCAGGGACAGCACGCCATAGACGGCGGCGAGCTGCCGCACCACGCCCAGCTGGCGGCGTTGATGGTGGCGGTGATCGCCGCCCTCCTCGCGGTGGCGACCTTCTTCTCCAACGAGGCGCTGAAAGAGGTGATCACCGGCGAGACCCACGGCGCGACCGCCCACGCCCGCCTCGAGAGCAACCGCGTGAAAATCGACATCGCCAGGGGGAACGCCTCGCTGCTGCGGGTCCTCGGCGGCCACATCCCGGCCAGCCGCGAGGCGGCCGCGAAAGCGAGCGAGCACGAGACGCACATCGGCGAGCACCTGCGCCCGGCCGACGCCCATCTCACCGAGGAGCTCAAGGCCGACCGCCACGAAGTCGACCACGCCAACTCCAAGCACCTCGCCTTCGAGCTGGCCGAGGTCGGCTTCGAGGTAGGCATAGTCCTCGCCTCCGTCTCGATCATCGCCCGCCGCCGCTGGCTCCTCGGCGCCGCCGGAGCAGCCGCCACCGCAGGCGTGGTGCTGCTGGCCGCCGGCCTGCTCTTCGTCTAGCGGGGCACCTAGGACTCGAACCTAGAATCGCCGGTTTTGGAGACCGGTGCCTTAGCCAGTTTGGCCAGTGCCCCAGGGGGCGAATCCTACTGCCGAAGTGCGGGCGGAGGGACTTGAACCCCCACGATCTTTCGATCACCAGGACCTAAACCTGGCGCGTCTGCCAAATTCCGCCACGCCCGCGTGGCCTGGGCCGGTCGGCCCTTAACGCGCGGCCAACGGCGGCGCGTCGCTCTTGGATTCTATGATCCGGGCGTGGCGGTAGGAGAGGTCAGGCCCGGCTACGAACTGTGGCGGCCGAATCGGGAAAAGGCGAGCTCGGTCTCGACCAAGTTCGTCGTCGTGCTGCTGCTGGTGGCGACGGCGGTGATCGCCGGGCTGATCACGATCGGCGGCTGGTCGCTTTTGAAGGGCGGCAGCGGGATGGGAATCGTCTGTGCGATCTACGCGGTCCTCTACGCCTTCTTCGCAATCATCGTCGCCCGCTGGAACCGCGGCGTGCTTCCGGTGGCGGCGGCGCTCTCGATGATCCTGGCGATCTTCTGCGCGGTCGGCGCCGAAAGCTGGTTCAACCGCGACCGCGCCGGCTTCGACGAAGCCGCCTTCAGCTCCTCGGTGATCGGCCTGCTGGTCGTGATCCTCGGCCTCCTGCAGATCGTCCTCATCGCCGCCGCCCTCTACGCCTTCAACCAGGAGTGGCACGTCGAGGAGGAGCGGCCGATCGGATCCGGCGAGGATTACGGCGCCGGCGCCTCCGGGCATCCGCAGCCGGCCTGATCGGCTTTATCGTTCAGCCGGAAGCCGGAGTGGCGGAATTGGCATACGCGATCGACTCAAAATCGATTGCCCTTGCGGGCTTGTGGGTTCGAATCCCACCTCCGGCATCAGCGCCCTGGCCAGGCGGCCAATAAGCTGGCCCCGTGAGCGCGGCCGAGGGAGAGCTGCTGTGGGAGCCCTCGGCTGAGCTGGTCGAGCGCTCGCGGCTGACCGAGTTCATGCGCTGGCTGACCCGTGAGCGTGGCCTCGCCTTCGACGGCTACCCCGAGCTCTGGCAGTGGTCGGTCGACGACCTCGACGGGTTCTGGTCGGCGATCTGGGAGTTCTTCGGCGTGCGGGCCGATGGCGACCCCTCCCCCGTCCTCGCCTCGCGCGAGATGCCGGGCGCACGCTGGTTCCCGAACACCTCGCTGAACTACGCCGAGCACGTCTTCGCCGGCAAAGGCGACGAGGAGGTGGCGATCCTCCACGCCTCCGAGCTGCGCAAGCTCGGGGAGCTGCGCTGGGGCGAGCTGCGGGCGCAGGTGGCGGCGGTCGCGGCGGGGCTGCGCGGGCTCGGCGTCGGCCGGGGCGACCGCGTCGTCGCCTACATGCCGAACATCCCCGAGGCGATCGTCGCCTTCCTCGCCACCGCCTCGATCGGCGCCGTCTGGTCGAGCTGCTCGCCGGACTTCGGCCCCGCCAGCGTCATCGACCGCTTCGCCCAGATCGAGCCGAAGGTCCTCTTCGCGGTCGACGGCTACCGCTACGGCGGCAAGGACTTCGATCGCCGCGAGGTGGTGGCGCGCCTGCAGGAGGCGATGCCGACCCTGGAGCGGACCGTCGTCCTCCCCTACCTGGCCCCCAAGCCCGACTTGACGCCGCTGCGCGAGACGATCACCTGGAGGGAGCTGGCGCGCGAGGGCGAGGGCGCCGAGCTGCGCTTCGAGCGCGTCCCGTTCGACCATCCGCTCTGGGTCCTCTACTCCTCCGGCACCACCGGGCTGCCGAAGGCGATCGTCCAGGGGCAGGGCGGCATCCTCCTCGAGCACCTGAAGAAGCTCCACCTCCACGTCGATGCCCACCCCGGCGACCGCCTCTTCTGGTTCACCACGACCGGCTGGATGATGTGGAACTTCATCGTCTCCGGCCTGCTGACCGAGGCGGCGATCGTCCTTTACGACGGCAACCCCGGCCATCCCGGCATGGGCGTGCTCTGGGACCTGGCGGAGCGCGCCGGGGTGACGATGTTCGGGACCAGCGCCGCCTACATCGCCGCCTGCATGAAGGCGGGGGTCGAGCCCGGCAGCGACCGCGACCTCAGCGCCCTGAAGGCGGTAGGCTCGACCGGCTCGCCGCTCTCGCCGGAGGGCTTCGACTGGATCTACGAGCACCTCGGCCGCGACACCTGGCTCTTCTCGACCAGCGGCGGAACCGACCTCTGCACCGCCTTCGTCGGCGGCGTCGCGACGCTGCCGGTCTACCGCGGCGAGATCCAGGCGCGGGCGCTGGGAGCAGCGGTCGAGGCCTGGGACGAAGCGGGCCAACCGGTGGTCGAGGAGGTTGGCGAGCTCGTCGTCACCGAGCCGATGCCCTCGATGCCGCTCTACCTCTGGGGCGACGAGGACGGCAGCCGCTACCGCGAGAGCTACTTCGAGATGTTCCCCGGCGTCTGGCGCCACGGCGACTGGCTCGAACTGACCCGGCGCGGGACCGCGATCATCTACGGGCGCTCGGACTCGACGATCAACCGCGGCGGGATCCGGATGGGGACGAGCGAGGTCTACCGGGCGGTGCTGGGGGTCGACGCGATCGTCGACGCGCTGGTCGTGGACCTCCCCCGGCCGGGGACCGACGGCTGGATGCCGCTGTTCGTGGTCCTGCGCGAGGGCGCGGAGCTGGACGAGGAGCTGCCGCGGGAGATCGCCCGCCGGGTGCGCGAGCAGTGCTCGCCGCGCCATGTCCCCGACGAGGTCTTCCAGATCGATGAGGTGCCGCGGACGCTCAGCGGCAAGGTGCTGGAGGTGCCGGTGAAGCGGATCCTGATGGGAACGCCGCCGGAGAAGGCCGCGAGCCGCGACTCGCTCGCCAACCCCGCCGCGCTCGACTATTTCGTCGCGATGGCCGGCCGGCTCGAAGATTCGAGCGGTTCAGCCAACGGCTGAGTCGTACGCTGGCCGAGCACCTGCGCCGTCGCTCGCAGGATCCCCAGCACGTGCTCAGGCTCGTAACGGACCTGCTCGTGCGTAAACCGCAGCGGGGTGAGACCAGCAGCCGTGTGGGCCTGATCGCGCAAGCGGTCCCGCGCCTGCTCTGCGGGCGTGCGGTGGTAGCGAAGGCCGTCCGTCTCGACCACGAGGCCTAGGTCCGGCCAATAAAAGTCGACTTCGAACTCGTTGACGAACCGGCCGGTGAGCGGGGCCGGTAGACCTGCCTGGCGAGCGAGCGGGAGAAAGCGGCGTTCCAGCTCCTCCTTGGTGAGGCGAAAGGTGCGGCGGTCGAGGATGAAGCGGAGCTTGGCGGCGCCTTTCTCGCCAGCGCGTTCGTCGAGCGCCTCTCGCAGCTGCGGCGGGTGGGCGAGGTTGTATTTGTCCGCCTCGTTGATCATCCGCTCGACGCCCGCGCGGTCGAGACGGAGAGACATGTCGATGAGGGTTTGCACCGGGGTGGTGACCGGGATCCCGTACTCGTGGGTGAGGTCGCGTCGCTGCAGCGAAGGTCTCTGGTGAATTTGGAGGCCAGGACGACGCCGACGGGAATAGCTGGGTAGGGAGAGCTCGATCAGATCGCGCTTCTCGGGCCCCATCCGCCAGAGAGCCACCGCGCTTGAGTGACTGATCACGCTGCCTGGGCAGGCGAGGATGGCGGCCATCCAGCGCCCATGGTCGGTCACATAGGAGCGTGCCACCGCATAGACGCCCCGGTGCAGCGGGTGCAGTCGTCCCGTTCTGATGCGGTGATGAATTGCCTGGCGGGTATAGCCGATCTCGCGCAGTTGATCGCTCGACACGACCCCATGCTGACTTTCAGCCAGCGCCCACGCCTCTCGCGCCATCCGAACCCGCTCGCGTCGGAGCTCATCCGACAACTGGAGAGTTGAACTCGTCATAGCGAGATTAAGTCGCCACTAGTGGTCGACTCTCCCCCTACCCAGCCTGTTTTTGTAGCTCGGTGCGGCTTACGGCTAGACCATGCCGAGGCCGCCGCTCACGCCCAGGGTCTCCCCGGTCACGTACGAGGCGTCGTCGCTGGCCAGGAACGCTGCGGCTGCCGCAACCTCCTCGGGCTGGCCCAGGCGGCCCATCTGGGTGCTGCTTTTCATCGTCTCGATGACCTTTTCGCCGATCTCGCCGAACTCTTTGGCGCCCATCAGGAGGGGGGTCTCGATCGGGCCGGGGGCGATCGCGTTGGCGGTGACGCCGTAGCGGGCCGCCTCGCGGGCGATCGCCTTGGTGAAGCCGATGACGCCGGCCTTGGCGGCGCTGTAGGCGGCCGAGCCCTTGGAGCCGACCCGGCCGGCCTCCGAGGCCATGTTGACGATGCGGCCGTAGCCACGCTCCTGCATCCCCGGCAGCGCCGCGTGGGTGCAGTTCATGACCCCGCCGAGGTTGACGTCGAGCGTCTGCCCCCACTGCTCGGGGGTGACGTAGACGAAGAAGCCGAAGTTGTCCATGCCGGCGTTGTTGACGAGGATGTGGAGGTCGCCGACGGCGGCGACGGCGCTGCGGGCGGCGTCGAGGTCGGTCACGTCGAGCTCGACCGCGTGGCCGGCGATCTCCCCGGCCACCTTCTCCGCGCCTTCGAGGTTGAGGTCGCCGACCCAGACCTCGGCGCCCTCGGCGGCGAGCCTGGCCGCGGTCGCGGCGCCGATGCCGCTGGCGCCGCCGGTGACGAGCGCCTTCTTCCCCTCGAGCCTCATGCGGCTCGCAGCATAGACTGCGCGGCCTTGACCCCGGGCAGCGAACCGATCCCGATCATCGGCGGCACCGGCGCCCTCGGCGCCGGCCTGTCGAAGCGCTGGGCGCGGGCGGGCGTACCGGTCGTGGTTGGCTCCCGCGACGCCGGCCGCGCCGAGGAGGCGGCAGCGAAAATCCGCGAGGCCGTTCCCGAGGCCGACGTCACCGGCCTGCAGAACGAGGAGGCGGCAACCAAGGGTGAGATCGTCTTCCTCACCGTCCCCTTCCGCGCCCAGTCGGAGAACCTCAACAACCTGCGCGAAGCGCTGCGGCCCGGCCAGATCCTCGTTGACTGCACCGTGCCCCTCGCCGCCGCCGTCAGCGGCAAAGCAACCCGATCGCTCGGTGTCTGGCAGGGATCGGCCGCCCAGCAGGCGCAGGAGATGGTCCCCGAGGGCGTGACCGTCGTCTCCGCCCTGCACACCGTCGGCGCCCCGACCCTCGCCGACCTCGACGCCGAGCTGGGCGAGGACATCCTCGTCTGCGGCGACAAGAAGGCCGACAAGGCCCGGGTCGCCCGGCTGATCGAGCTGATCCCCGGCCTGCGCCCGGTCAACGCGGGCGCGCTGGAGATGGCGCGGATCGTCGAGCAGCTGACCCCGATGCTGATCTCGGTCAACACCCGCTACAAGGTCCACGCGGGAATCCGCCTCACGGGCCTGCCCGAGGGCGACCACTGGGCGTGAGAGCTCCGCGTCGGGAGCTTCCCTAGTGCGCGTCGCGCTCCTGGCCGGCGGCACCGGCGGTGCCAAACTCGCGGCCGGGATGCAGGAGGAGGTCGGGCCCGACCTCGCGGTGATCGCCAATACCGCTGACGACGTCGAGGCGCTTGGCGTCCACGTCTCCCCCGACCCCGACCTCGTCACCTACTGGCTGAGTGGCGAAATCGACGCCGAGCGCGGCTGGGGGATCAAGGACGACAGCTTCGTCACCTTCGAGCGCCTCGAACAGCTCGGTGCGCCGAGCTGGTTCGGCCTCTCCGACCGCGACCTCGCCGCCTGCCTCTACCGCCGCCAGTTCCTCGACGACGGCGGCCGGCCAACCGACGCGCAGGCGCAGATCGCCCGCGGCCTCGGGGTCGAGGCCCGGGTGCTGCCGATGTGCGACATGCCGGTCCGCACCCAGGTGATGACCCCGGGCGGCGAGCGCGGCCTGCAGGAGTACCTGATCCTCGACGGCGGTCAGCCGCAGGTCCTCGGGGTCCAGTTGCAGGGGATCGAGGCGGCCGAGCCGACGCCGGAGGTGCTGGAGGCGCTGCACGAGGCCGAGGTGATCGTCCTCGGGCCCTCGAACCCGGTGATCAGCATCGGCCCGATCCTCGCCGTCCCCGGGATCCGCGAGGCGATCGGCGCCTCCCCCGCCCCCGTCGTCGCCGTCAGCCCCTACGTCGCCGGCGCCGTCGTCAAGGGACCGACCGACCGCTTCATGGAAGGCATCGGCCGCCCCACTACTACCGCCGGCGTCGCCTCGCTCTACGCCGGGCTGATCGACGCGATGGTGGTCGACGAGGGCGATCCCGACCCGCCGCCTGCGGAGATCCCGACGCTGATGGCGCCGACGCTGATGGACAGCGCAGCCGCGCGGGCCCGGCTGGCGCGGATCGTGCTCGACTACGCCGCTACGCTCGCTCCTTGAAGGCGATCGCGGTACTGCCGGTGAAGCGCTTTGGCGCGGCGAAGCAGCGGATGGCCGCGGGGATCAGCGGCGGGCAGCGGCGCGACCTCGCCGAGGCGATGGTCGCCGACGTGCTCGAGGCGATCGGCCGCGCCCGCGCGATCGAGCGCACGATCGTCGTCACCGGCGACCCGATCGCCCAGGGACTCGCGGGCGCGGCGGGCGCCGAGGTCGTCCCGGACCCCGAGGACGCCGGCCACGTCGAGGCGGCGCTCGCGGGCATCGCCCGGGCCGAAGCCGACGGGGCCGAACGTGTGGTGCTGCTGGCCGGCGACTGCCCGCTGCTCGACCCCCGCGAGCTCGACCGCCTGCTGACCGGCGTCCCCGGCAGCTACGTCGGCGTCGTCCCCGACCGCCACGGCACCGGCACCAACGCGCTCCTGCTCAGCCCGCCAAACGCGATCGTTCCCGCCTTCGGCGATGGCAGCCGCGACCGCCACGTCGAGGCGGCACGCCAGGCCGGGGTGCCGTTCGGGATCGAGGAGCTGCCGTCGATCGAACTCGACCTCGACACCCCGGCCGACTTGATCGCGCTGACCCGGGCGCTGGAGAAGAGCCGGGGACGGGCGAAGCGAACGGCGAAGGCGCTGGGGATATGAGCCGCGAGCTTCGGGTGCTGCCCGTCGAGGGCATGCCCGAGGTGCGCGAGGGAGATCGGCTCGGTGAGCTGATCGCCGAGCGGGCGGTACTGCAGGATGGCGACGTGGTGGTGATCTCGCAGAAGGTCGTCTCGAAGGCCGAGGGACGGGTGGTGCGGCTGGGTTCGGTGAGTCCCTCGCAGCGGGCGCGCGAGCTGGCGGAGAGGCTGGGTAAGGAGGCGGCGCTCGTCGAGCTGGTGCTCTCCGAGAGCCGCGAGGTCTTGCGGAGCGAGCGGGTGCTGGTCACGGAAACCCACCACGGCTTCGTCTGCGCCAACGCCGGGATCGATAGCTCGAACCTTCCCGAGGACGGAACCGTCTGCCTGCTCCCGGAGGACCCGGATGCCTCGGCTCGCCAGATCCGGGCCGAACTGGCGCCGACTGTCGAGGGGCCGGGGATGGGGGTCGCCGGGCCCTCCCCGCCGTTGCCCGCCGACCCCCATCCCCGGCCCCTCCCCGCCGTCGTCATCAGCGACAGCTTCGGGCGCGCCTGGCGCCTCGGGCAGGCCGAGGTCGCGATCGGCTGCGCCGGGTTGCAGCCGCTGGACGACTGGCGCGGCCGGAAGGACGCGAGCGGCCGTGAGCTGAGTGCAACCGTGATCGCGATCGCTGATGAGGTCGCTGCCGCAGCGGACCTCGTCCGTGAGAAGGACACGGGGGCGCCGGCGGTTGTGGTGCGTGGCCTGGGCCGCTACGTCGGCGCGGAGGACGGCCCCGGTGCCGCCGCCCTCCGTCGCCTCCCCGGCGAAGATCTCTTCCGCTAGTCGCGGTCCTTGCCGACGGTGTCCTTGACCTTGTCGGCTACACCCTCGACGCCGTCCTTGACGGCCCCGGTCGCCTTGTCGACCTTGCCTTCGCGCTTGAGGTCGTCGTCGCCCGTCAGGTCACCGGCCGCTTCCTTCAGGCGTCCCTTGGCGTCGTCCTTATTGCGAATCTCGTCGCTCATCCAGCCCTCCTTGGCATCTCGTTGACACCACTCAGCTACCCAGAAGGGCCAAGCGGCGAACTGCCTACGCGGATGACGCCTCAGGCAGCCGCGGGAGCGGGCTCGTAGGTCTCGACGATCTCGTAGAGCGTCGTCCGCTGCGCAGGCTCGCGCCCCGCCGCCCGCGCCGCCTCGATCAGCTGGTCGGCCTCCAGCCGCACCCCATGCTGAGACCCGGCCATCCGAGAGATGTTCTCCTCCATCAGCGTGCCGCCGAGGTCGTTGACGCCCCAGCGCAGCGCCTCGGTCGCCCCCTCGAGCCCCATCTTCACCCAGCTCGCCTGCATGTTGGTGACGCTGCGGCCGAGCGCCAGCCGGAAGGCGGCGGTGTGCTTGAGGTTCTCCTCGATCGAGATCTCCTCGATCCCGTGGGTGCGCCCGAGCATCGTGTTGAACGGGATGAAGGAGAGGGGGACGAACTCGGTGATCCCGCCGGTCCGCTCCTGCAGGGCGCGGATCACCCGCATGTGGCGGGCGAGCTCGCGCGGCTCCTCGATGTGGCCGAACATCAGGGTCGAGGTACTCCGCAGACCGGCGCGATGGGAGGCTTCGATGATCTCGACCCAGCGGTCTGCGGGGAGCTTGTTCGGCGAGATCCGCTGCCGCACGCCGTCGTCGAGCACCTCCGCCGCGGTCCCCGGCGTCGAGCCGAGCCCGCACTCGAGCAGGTACTCGAACACCTCCAGCGGCTCCTTGCCCGAGCGCTCGCAGGCCCAGTTGATCTCCATCGGCGAGTAGGCGTGCAGGTGCAGCTGCGGCGCCACCTCCTTCGCCAGCCGCAGCCAGCGCCCGTACTCCTCCAGGGTCAGATCGGGATGGATCCCACCCTGCATGCAGAGCTCGGTGGCGCCGAAGGCAACCGCCTCCTCCACCCGCGCCGCGAAATCCGCCTCGGAGACTTCGTAGGCATCCGGCGAGCGCTTCCCCTGCCCGAACCCGCAGAAGGCGCAGCCGACGACGCAGACGTTGGTGAAGTTGATGTTGCGGTTGACGACGAAGGTGACCCGGTCGCCCGCTAGCTCCTGGCGCAGCTCATCGGCAGCAACCCGCATCTCCTCGATCACCTCGGGCCGGGTCTCGGCGAAGAGGGCGGTCAGCTCGTCCTCTGAGAGCTCAGCCCCCTCGCGCCCCTTCTCGATCGCCCGGGGTGCCAGGTGGGAATCGATCTTCTCCTCCGAGCGCCGCCCCGACCCTTTCCGCGGGATGAAGCTCCAGTACTTCAGCTTGATCACGTCAAGGACCCCCTGCTCCATCCACTCCGGGTCCATGTACTGGGGGTAGACGCACAGGCGCTCCGTCAGCGCATAGCCGCGCGGCGCCAGCTCCTTCCGCACCTGATGCGGCGACGGGAATGGCTCCTCGGGCGAGATGTGATCACCGTTCGCCGAGAGCCCACCGAGATCCGTGGCGCCCGCCTCGACCAGCTCGGGCCACCAGTCCGAAAGGTTCGGAGGCACCTGCACCCCGACGTCAGGCATCAACCGCCTGCACTCCCCGATCAGGCGCTTGATCTCCTCGACCCCAACGGGGTTTGCCCAGGTCGGCAAGGGGGCCGGGGGCACCCCCTCCAGACACCCCTCGCTATGGCTCGGGGTTGAGTGTCTGGAGGGGGTACCCCCGGCCCCCTCCCACTGGAGGCGGGCAGATTGGTTCGCGATGTCGGCTACCTCGGCGCCGTAGTAGCGCGGGTGGGGAACGAAGTTCTGGAGGATGATCTCCTGGAGGTGGCCATGGCGGGCGTGGCTGGCCGCGAGGGCTTCGAGGGACTCGACTCGCTCGCCCTCCGTCTCGCCGATCCCGACGAGGATGCCCGAGGTGAATGGGATCTTCAGCTCGCCTGCGGCTTCGATCGTCTCGAGGCGGGCAGTGGGGTGCTTGGTGGGAGAGCCCGCGTGGACGGTCTCCATTAGACGCTCAGAGACGGACTCGAGCATGAGGCCCTGCGATGCCGTGACCTCGCGCAGCCGGGCCAGGTCCTCCTTGCTCAAGACCCCGAGGTTCGTGTGCGGGAGCATCCCCCGCTCCATCGCCCGTTCGCAGGCCCAGACGACGTAACTGGTGAAGTCCTCATGGCCCCAGGTGTTCAGGCGTTCGGCGACGACCGGGTTGACCTCAGGGCGCTCGCCGGTGAGGACCAGCAGCTCCTTGGTGTTCCTGCGAAGCGCGTCGTCGAGGATCTCTTCGACCTCGGCGGGCGCGTGGATGTGGGCCTGGTGGGTGGCGAAGGCGCAGTACTTGCAGTAGCACTGGCAGGTCCGGGAGAGCGAGAGGGTGTAGTTGCGGGAGAAGGTGACCCGGCGCACGCCGCCCAAGCTACTGCACCGGCCGCGCGGGCACGCCCCGCTCTAAAAGCAAAAGCGCCGCCCGGTTGGGCGGCGCTTTCGAAGAATCTGCCTTGAGGCCTTGCCTCAGTCGGCGGGCTTGTCGCTGGTCGGGGTCGCCCGTTTCGGGACCGGCGGCCGCACGTGCTCCGGCGGTTCGGTCGGCGGCAGGCCACCCGGCTCGAGGACGAAGCGGTAAACGACGGCTGCCACCAGCGAGCCGACGATCGGGCCGGCGAGGAAGGGCCAGACGCCGCCCCAGGTGTTGCTGACGAGCGCGGGGCCGAACCAGCGGGCCGGGTTGAAGCCGGCGCCGGTCAGCGGGCCGCCGACCATGACGATGAAGCCCAGCGTGGTGCCGATCGCCAGCGGCGCCCACTCCTTGAAGCTCTTCTCGGAGTAGACGGCGGTGAGGATGACGAGGACGAGGACGAAGGTCCCGATCGCCTCGACGATCGCGCCTTGGAAGTTGCCGCCGAGCAGGCCACTCACTTCCAGGGCCGCGTAGTTGGTGGCGCGTCCCTCGTCGAGCAGCAGGCCCTTGGCCAGCAGGGCGCCAAGGACGCCGCCGGACAGCTGGGCCAGCATGTAGATGACCCCGTCCAGGGGTCGGATGCGGCGGATCGCCAGCGCTGCCAGCGTCACCGCGGGGTTGAAGTGCCCGCCGCTGACGACGCCGAACATGACGATCAGCCCGAAGAGCAGAAATGCGTGGACGAGGCCGACGACGGCAAAGTCGGAGCCGAACTGGGCCTGACCGCCGGTCGAGACATACAGGATGACGACGCTGCAGATGAAGAAGACCAGCAACAACGTGCCGATCAGCTCAGCCAAATATGCGGCTAGACCTCTTTCCTGCACTCTTTCCTCCTCGATTCCCGTGATCTAGGTAAGCGGCGGCAGTGTACTCACATTCGCTGGATGAAATAGGTTTCGCGACCCATGAGACGGGCTGTCGCGCTGCTGGCGGCCGCTCTCACGCTCGCCGGGATCGCCGGCTGCGGTGAGAGCGGCGCGGAACCGGGCGCGCCGAAAGGCGCGACGCTCGTGCTCGATTTCGTCCCCAACGCGGTCCACAGCGGCATCTATGCGGCGCAGTCAGAAGGCTTCTATCGAGAGGCCGGAGTCGACCTGAAGGTGCAGGCGCCGGGCGAATCGACCGACGCGCCGAAGCTGCTCGGCGCCGGCAAGGTCGAGTTCGCGATCCTCGACATCCACGACCTCGGGATCGCCCGCGAGAAAGGCATTCCCCTGGTCGGCGTGATGCCGATCGTGCAGAAGCCGCTGGCCTCGGTGATCGCCGGCGGCGACGCCGGGATCCGCAGCCCGCGCGAGCTCGAAGGCCGCCGGGTCGGCGTCTCCGGCCTCCCCTCCGACCAAGCCGTGGTCGACTCGGAGGTCGAAGCCGACGGCGGCGACCCGGCCAAGGTCGACGAGGTGACGATTGGCTTCACCGCCGTACCCTCCCTGGCCGCCGGCAAGGTCGACGCCGCCACCGGCTTCTGGAACGCCGAGGCGGTGGCGCTGCGTGAACAGGGCGTCCCAATCCGCGTCTTCAAGGTCGACGAATTCGGCGCCCCGCCCTACCCCGAGCTCGTCCTCTGCACCTCCGAGAAGCTGCTGAAGAGCGATCCCGAGTTGGTCGACGCGGTGGTCTCAGCGACGCGCCAGGGTTACGAAGCGACCGAGCAGAAACCCGGCGCCGCACTTGATGACCTCCTCGCCGCCAACAAGAGCCTCGGCCTCAACCGCGCCGAACAGCAGGCTCAGCTGAAAGTTCTCCTGCCGGACCTTCATCCAGCTTCTTTCGACCGAGCTGTACTTCAAGCCTGGGCGACCTGGGACCTGAAGCACGGGCTGCTGGAACGGCCACTCGATCCAACCGAAGCGTTTCGGTTAGACGGGTCGGGGTGACTCCGTACGGACACTCAGCCGAAGGCGTCCGGTAGGAGTCACCCCGACCCGTCCTTTAGCAGCTTTGCGACCAGGTCCGGCAGTTCGCGTGCCATCCGCGACCGCGGCACGACCAGATCCACCCCAGCCGCTTCGGCCGCTTCCTTGGTCCCGACGTCGACGTGCGAGTAGTAGCCGAGCACCGGCATCCCCAGCCCGACCAGCGCTTCGGGGTTCTCGACGTCGAGGTCGGCGACGATCAGGTCCTTGCCGTCCCAGGTCGTCTCCTCGATCGCCGGGGCGGTGGTCACCTCGTGCCCGGCCGCGCTCAGCTGCGCCTCGACCTTGGAGCCGAGCATCAGGTCGGCGGAGATGCTGAGGACGTTCGCCATGCGGCCTCCCTACCCGCTCGGCGCTAAAGCGAGCGACGCTGGCGGAACTCTTCGCGGACGCTCTCCGGGCGGCCCCACATCTGCACGACCTCCGAGCGCCCCTCGCGCACCTCGGCGACCCGCAGCTCGCCCCGCACCCCAGCCGCGTCGAGCCGCTCGAGCACGGCGGCGACGGTCTCCGCCGCGGCGGCATGGCCGAAGCTGTGGGCGACGAGGAAGCGCCACTGCCAGCCCTCCGTCGGGTGCTGGTAGACCTGCGCGTTGACCTGACTCACCGCGACCGCGGTGTCGACGTACTGGGAGGCGTCCTCGATCCGCAGGTCGGCCTCGAGGTCGGTCCAGTCGGGCGGCAGGGTGTCGAGGATGCGCTGGAAGTCGGCGGCTAGTGCCACGGTCCAACCTTAGCTAGCCGAAGAAGACCTGGAACAGCAGGAAGATGTTGAGGGCGATGATCAGGCTCGCGAGCACCCCCGCCAGCGCGCTCAGCCAGCCCGGGTTGACGAGCTCCCCCATCACTTCCTTGTTCGCCGCGATCACCAGCAACGGGACCAGGGCGAAGGGGATGCCGAAGGAGAGGACGACCTGGCTGCCGACCAGGGCATCGGTCGGGTCGAGACCGATGGCGAGGACGAAGAGGGCCGGCGCCAGGGTGATCGCGCGGCGCAGGAAGAGCGGGATCTGGCGCTCGATGAAGCCCTGCATGACCACCTGCCCGGCCATCGTCCCAACCGAAGAGGAGGCGAAGCCGGAGGCGAGGAGGGCGATGCCGAAGATCGTCGCCGCCCGATCGGAGACCAGCGTCTGCAGGCCTTCGTAAGCGCCGTCGATCGAGTCGACGCCGGTCAGGCCGCTGGTGTGGAAGAGGGCGGCTGCGACGATCATCATCGAGAGGTTGACCAGGCCGGCAAGCGAGAGCGCGATCACCACGTCGACTTTCTCGAAGCCGAGGATCCGCTTGCGCTCGGCACTGTTACGGCCGACGATCCGCCGCTGGGTCAGGGCCGAGTGCAGGTAGACGACGTGCGGCATCACCGTCGCGCCGATGATCCCGGTGGCGAGCAGCAGGCTCTCGGTGCCGGAGAAGCCGGGGACGACCAGGTGCTTGGCGATTTCACCCCCGTCGGGGCTCGAGTCGAAGAGCTCGAAGACGAAGGAGGCGACGACGACGCCGACCAGGACGGTGATCCCGGCCTCCAGACGCCGGTAGCCCATCTGCTGCAGGCCGAGGATCGTGAAGGCGCCGACGCCGGCGATGATCCCGGCCGGGAACAGGGGGACGCCGAAGAGCAGGTTGAGGCCGAGCGCGGCGCCGACGACCTCGGCGATGTCGGTCGCCATCGCCACCAGCTCGGCCTGCAGCCAAAGGCCGATCGAGGTGCGGCGGCTGAAGCGCTCGCGGCAGAGCTCGGCGAGATTGCGGCCGGTCGCGATCCCCAGCTTCGCCGACTGGGTCTGGACCAGCATCGCGATCAGGTTGGCCGCGAGTACTACCCAGAGCAGCAGGTAGCCGAACTTGGCGCCGCCGGCGATGTTGGTCGCGAAGTTGCCGGGGTCGATATAGGCGACGGCGGCGATGAAGGCGGGGCCGAGGAAGGGCCAGAGGCGGCGGATGCCGCGGTGGTGCCCGTCGAGCGAGCGGTAGGCGGCTTCGGCGACCGCTGCCTCGCCGGGGAGAACGTCCTCCGGGCGGGCCCCGCGCGCCCGCAGCTCCTCGACTACCGCTTCCCCCGGCGGCGGCGCCGGCTTCACGCGCTCCCCCACGTCGGCGGCACCAGGTCGGGACCGGGGATCGGGGTCCCGTGCGGGTCGTGGCGCGGTTCGCCGAGCTTCGCCGCGATCAGCGCCTCTAGCTCCTCGGAGATGTAGTGCTCGAGCACCTCCGCCTCTTCGTGGACGCGGTCCTCGGGCATGCCGAGCGCCTCGGAGAGGTAGGCCTCGATCAGCCGGTGGTGGCGGATCACCTCGAGGGCGACCTTCTCCCCCGCCGGCGTCAGGCTGACGCCCTTGTAAGGCATGTAGTTGACGAGCCCGAGGTCGGCGAGCTTCTTCAGCATCGAGGTCGCGGTCGCCGGCGTTACCCCGAGACGCTGGGCGACCTCGCCGTTCAAGACGAGCCCGTCGCGCTCCTCGGAGATCGCGTAGATCGTCTTCGCGTAGTCCTCTATCGCCTGAGAGTTAGACACGTCTAAATCGAGAGTTTGACACATCTAAAAATCGGGGGTGGGGTGTCCCCTACCGGACGCCTTCGGCTGAGTGTCCGTACGGGGACACCCCACCCCCGTAGGAGCCGCTTTCTAGAATGGTCGGTAGATGGCCGTGATGGTTGAGCTCGATGGGCAGTATCGGCAGCTGCGCGAGGAGTGCGGGCTGGTCGACCGTTCCGAGCGGGGCAAGCTGCTGGTCAGCGGCGCCGAGGCGGCCGATTATCTGCAGGGGCAGCTGACCAACGACATCGAGGCGATCGGGCCGGGCGAGGGCGCTTACGCGGCGCTGCTCGACCGCAAGGGGCACATGCAGGGGGACATGCGGGCCGTGCGGCCCGGCGAGGGCTCTGACCTCCTGCTCGACACCGAGCCCGAGGCGCTCGAGGCGGTGCGGCGGCACCTGGGGATGTACAAGATCGGCCGCGAGGTCGACGTGGTCGACGTGACCGCGGAGCGGGCGCTGCTCTCGCTGATCGGCCCGCGCGCGGTCGAGATCGCCGGCTGCGCGGCGCTGCCGGAGAACTTCTGCGAAGAGGTGACGATCGCCGGGGCGCCGGTGCTCGCGGTCGGCACCGACGCCGGGATCGACCTGATCTTCGAGGCCGAAGCCCGCGAGCGCGTCGCCGCGGCGCTGCTGTCCGCCGGCGCCGCCGAGGTCACCCCCGAGGCGGCCGAGATCCTCCGCATCGAGTCGGGCCGCCCCCGCTTCGGGGCCGAGATGGGGACGGAGACGATGCCCGCCGAGGCCGGCATCGTCGAGCAGGCGGTCAGCTTCAGCAAGGGCTGCTACATCGGCCAGGAGACGGTCGCCCGCCTCCACTACAAGGGCAAGCCGAACCGCCACCTGCGGGGCCTGAAGCTGAGCGCCAGGGCCGGCGCGCAGCCCGGCGACGCGATCGTGCTCGGCGAGAAAGAGGTCGGCAGGCTCGGCAGCGCCGGGGTCTCCCCCGCCTTCGGCCCGATCGGCCTGGCGATCCTGCGGCGCGAGGCCGAGCCGGGCGCCACCGTCGCCGTAGGTGAAGATGGCGTTACGGCTGAAGTAACCGCCCTCCCCTTCAGTTAGATTCAGCCCCGATGGGGCCCGGGAGAGCCAAAGCATTCGCGGTCGTCGCCCTCGCCGGCGCCGCCCTCCTCGTCGGCTGCGGCGAATCCCGCCACGCCAACGAGCAGCGGCCTGCCGTCTCGACCCGGGTCAGCGTCGTGATCAACCCGCACGAACTGATCGTGCAGCCGACGAAGGTCGGGGTCGAAGCCGAACCGACCCAGGAAATCGAGCAGAACCAGGACCACCCGGCGCCGCCGATCAAGACGAAGGCGCCGCTCGACCTCACCGTCGTCGCCGCCAACCAAACGGCGAGGGACACGAAGCTGAAGATCACCGGCACCAAGAGCGGCGAATCGGACACGGTCTACGCCCACAGCCCCGGCACCTTTGGCTTCAACCTGCCGGCCGGGAGTTACACGATCACCGCCGTCGGCATGCCGGAGGCGCGGCCCGCCCACCTGACGGTGGGCAGCTACCGCGCCTCCTCGCAGAACGCCGTCCTGCTGCCTTAGCCGGCTAGCCGATGTCGATCGGGATCTGGGGCCCCTCCACGAACCCGAAGTCGGTGTAGCCCTTCAGTGTGTAGTTGCCTGTGACCGTGATCGGGAGCGGTTCGAAGGCGTTCGCTCCGCAGATCGCCGCCGGGCCGATTGTGCTCAGACCGTTGAACGTCGCGTTGGTTGTCGTGAGGATGTCCGGGGGCACCGCGCCCGGTGTGTTGTGGTAGATGCCGGCCGGCACCGGTCCCTGGGGAGCGATGTCGTATGTGCATGTCGAAAAGTTTCCGGCATGGGTGAACGCGTTTTCGTAGATGTGGATTTCAAGCTGCTGCCCAGCCGGGCAAGTGAGCCAGGCCTGCGTCCTCCCTGTGTTCGGCGAGACGATGCCTGTGGTCGCCGGTTTGCTGACGCCCACGGTGTAGTGGCAGCCGTTGGTTGTGACTGTCACCGGCAGCCCGCCCGGGTTCGAGATGCAGTTGCCGTAGATCGGCTTGAATGTCACCGGGTCCGTTGGGCCCATCAGTGTGGAAGTCAGGTCCGATGTGGCGCATTCGACGTTGCGATTCGCGATGTCGAAGCTGGGACCGGGCCCCTGCGCACCTGTGATTGTCGCTGGGTATTCCGGGGCTGTCAGTGCACCTGTTTCGGCGTGCGCAGCCGAGGCCATCACGGCGAGAAGCGCTGCCGCGCTGACCGCGATCCCCAGAGTTTTGAACAGACGAGTCATCGATTCATTCCTTTCCTTGAACTGGTGCGTCCCAATATGGGACTCGTCCATTCATAACCGCCCTGACCGCATTACTCAAGAATTTCTTGAGCATTTAGAGACAGCCTCGTCCTCCTGAGCCCGCTGCAAGCGGCGTTTCAGGACGGCTGTTCCGTCTGGGCGGCGCGTCAGCCTGGGTTGCATGACGATCGCCCTCGTAATCGCTGTGCTCGTAATCGCCGTCCTCGCCTACCTGCTGGCGACCCGGGAGACCGCGGAGCCGCAGGACCAGCCCGACCTCGCCCCAGCGATCCAGGAAGCGGCGCAGGAAGCAACTTCGCGCGCGCTTACCGACCTGCTCAAAGTGGGTGAGGCGGAGCGCAAGCGCGACACCGAAGCGGCGGAGGCGGCGCTGGCCAAACGCGAAGCCGAGTTCCGCCGGCTGACCGCGCCGATCGACGAGAACCTGAAACGGATCGAGCGCGAGGTCTCGACCCTCAGCCGCGAGCGCAAGGCGGCTGACGGGGCGATGCAGACCCTGCTCGGCGAGATGAAAGCCGGCCTCGGCGACCTCGGCTCCCAGACCAGCACCCTGGTGAAAGCGCTGCGCCAGCCGAAGACGCGCGGCGAATGGGGCGAGGTGCAGCTGAAGCGCTGCGTCGAGATCGCCGGGATGACCGAGCACGTCGACTTCACGATCCAGACGACGCTGCACAGCGACGAAGGGATGCTGCGGCCGGACGCGATCGTGATGCTGCCGGCGGGCCGCAAAGTCGTGATCGACTCGAAGGTGCCGCTCGACGCCTACCTCGAGGTGCTGGAAGCAGAAGACGAAAGCACCCGCAGGGGAGAGTTGATGAGGCACGCGCGCCAGGTCCGCGACCACATCACCAAGCTTGCTTCGAAGCGCTACCAGGACCAGTTCGAGAGCGGCGACTCTCCCGACTTCGTCGTCTGCTTCATGCCATCCGAGGCGGCCCTCCACGCCGCCTTCGAGGCTGAGCCAGCGCTCTACGACTATGCCCTCGAGCAGAAGATCCTGATCGCGACCCCGACCACCCTGGTCGGGTTGCTGCGGACTATCGAGCTCGGCTGGAGACAGGAGCGAATCGCGGCCGAGGCGCAGGAGATCGCCACCGCCGCCAACGAGCTCTACAGCCGGGTCGGCGTCTTCCTCGGCCACCTCTCGAAGGCCGGCCGGCAACTGAACTCGGCGGTAGGCGCCTACAACGACGCGATCGGCTCGGCCGAGACCCGCGTGCTGCCGCAGCTGCGCCGGATCCAGGAGCTGGGCGCGACCCGCGGCGAGGACGTCGAGGTGCCGAAGCGGATCGAGCGCCAGACCAAGCCCGTCGTCGCCAAAGAGCTGGAAGGGCTCGACGGTGGCGGCGAGGACTCGCCAGGCGAGCTGCCCGAAGCCAAGGCCGCCTAAGTACGGCTTTCGCGGCGCTTAACTAGGATTGACGCCCCCTTTAACGACCCGCGGAGGAGCCTGTTTTGGCCGTTGACACGAGTGCCGTCTCGAAGTTGGACGTAGAGCCCGGAACGCTGCCGGAGACGATGGCGGCGTGGGTGATCCGTCAGGAGCGCGAGGGCGAGCCGAAAGACGCCTTCCAGCTCGAGCAGATCGAGGTTCCCGAGCCCGGGGCCTTCGAGGTGATCGTGCGGGTGATGGCGGCCGGGGTCAACTTCAACAACGTCTGGGCCTCGCTGGGCGAGCCGGTCTCGATCTTCGGCTACGGCGACCACCCCGAGTACGGCCACCACATCGGCGGCTCCGACGCCTCCGGCATCGTCTGGAAAGTCGGCGAGGGCGTGACCCGCTGGAAGGTCGGCGACGAGGTCGTGATCCACTGCAACCAGGCCTCCTACGAGGACGTCGAGGTCCACGGGCTCGACCCGATGGCGGCGCCGAGCCAGCGGATCTGGGGCTACGAGACCACCTGGGGCTCCTTCGCCCAGTTCACCAAGGTGCAGGCCCAACAGTTGCTGCCGAAGCCGCGCAACCTCTCCTGGGTCGACTCCTCCTCCTACGGCCTCACCTACTTCACCGCCTACCGGATGCTGATGGACCAGTGCAACCTGCAGGCAGGCCACAACGTCCTCATCTGGGGCGCGGCGGGCGGCCTCGGCGTCTTCGCCGTCCAGCTCTGCAAAGCGGCCGGGGCCAACGCGGTCGGCGTTGTCTCCTCCGATGAGAAGGGCGAGCTGATCAAGAAGCTCGGCGCTGTCGACTACGTCAACCGCAACGAGTTCCGCGAGATGATGAGGACCGACGACAACCTCACCGACCCCGCCGCTGACAAGGAGCGCTTCAAGGCCTCCCGCGCCTTCGCCAAAAAGGTGAAAGGGATCCTCGGCGACGCCCCCGACATCGTCTTCGAGCACGTCGGCCGCGCCACCTTCCCGACCTCGGTCTTCACCGTCAAACCGTTCGGCAAGGTCGTGATCTGCGGCGCCACCTCGGGCTATCAGCTCGATTTCGACGTCCGCTACCTGTGGATGAAGCAGAAGCAGATCATCGGCTCCCACTTCGCCAACGCCTACGAGTGCATGAAGGCGAACCAGCTGATGGCCGAGGGCAAGGTGCGGCCGGTGCTCTCGGAAACGATGGGCTTCGACGGCGTCCCCGGCGCCCACCAGCTGATGCACGAAAACAAGCACCTCGGCAAGATCGCGATCCTGGTCGGCGCCGAGTCCGAGCAGGAGGGCCAGCACGAGGACGGCCCCGGCGCGATCCGCGCGGAGGTGGGTGCCTGATGGAGGTCTGCACGCTCGACTGGCACATCACCCCGATGCGGGCCGACCGCTTCCTCGACCTCTGGGAACCGATGGCGGCGAAGGCCCCGGCCTATGGCGCCAAGAGCTGGTCGCTGACCCGCTCGACCGACGACCCGCTGGCGATCCGCCAGACGATGGTCTGGGAGAACCGTGCCGACTTCGAACGCTATTGGTTCTCAGACGAGATCGAGCACGCCCGCGCCTCGGTCATCGATCTCTACGACATCCCGCTACTCCCCGCCTGGCACACCCTGCTCGCGGCCGAATGAATGTGTGTCGCTTTTGTTCGGCATAGCCGTGCAAAGGCGACACCGGCGCCGTCTCTAGCTAGCAGCGCTCCAGGGGCGCCATCGTCAGGCCGGCGCCCTCGAGCAGCTCCCAGTAGTGCTCGGCCGGCTCGCGCGGGCCGGTCCAGACGATCGCCTGGCCGCCGGTGTGGATCTGCTCGGCGATCCGGTGGCCCTGGTCGAGGCTGACCCCGGGCAGGACCCGGGAGAGGGTCTGGGCGACGTGGTCGAAGGTGTTGTGGTTGTCGTTGCGGACGATCACCCGCCAGTTGCCGCCGAGGCCGGAGTCGGGGCCGGCCGTGCGCGGGCGCTCGATCGTGCTGGTCGACATCGCAGTGATTATGCCCCGGGTAACGCTGGAGTTAAAGCGACTTAGAAGGGGCTCGGGACCCGGACGACGACGTCGTCGACGCTGGCGACGATGCCGTTGCCGTTCTTGACCGTGCCGGCGACGACGGCGGAGGCGCGGCCGGTGAGGTCGCCGGCTCCCGCGTCTTTGGCTTCGCCGACGAGTTTGCTGCCGACGTAGGCGAAGAGCCGGGCCTGGCCCTTTTCGGGGCCGCTGGTGACGTTGACCGCCCGCAGCCGCAGCTTGTTCGCTTCGTTGATGCCGACGACCGCTTTCTCGTTCTTGGCGATCGCCAGGTATTTGGTGCCTTCACTCGTCACCTTGATCAGCTGCGCCTTTTTCTGCCGCGGGAAGACCAGGAGCGCGTACTTGGAGCCGCCGCCGGCGCGGAGCATCAGCCCGAGGTAGGCCTTGCGCTGCAGGGCGGTCGGGGTGCCGCTGAGCAGGCGCTCGGTGGCGGCGATCTCGAGGTCGCGGCCGAGCACCGGGGTGCGGAAGGAGCAGGAGCTGGTTGCCTTGCCGATCGTGATCCGCATCGCCCCCGCCGAGCGGGCGCGGGCGCAGCTCTTGCCGGAGAGCTTGACCAGCTGGCTGCGCTGGGCGAGCGACTCCATGCCGTTGCGGTAGATGCCGATCATCGCCGCGCCGGCGACGGCGCAGACGAGCAGGCCGGCGACGAGCGCGGCCAGGAAGGCAGATGAGAAGCGAAGCTTCATCGAGTCGGGAGCCTAAACACAGGCAAGGCCGAAAGATGCGGCTCGGGCGGGCTTGGGCGGCGGATTTCGGTCACTGTCGGCCGCTTCCGATCCCAAATATCATTTAGCGCATGAGCGACCATCGACTTCCCCAGCCCGATCGCCCGTGGGTGATGCGCACCTACGCTGGCCACTCCGACGCCCGCCGGTCCAACGAGCTCTACCGCAAGAACCTGGCCAAGGGCCAGACGGGGCTCTCGGTGGCCTTCGACCTGCCGACGCAGACGGGTTACGACCCCGACCACGTCCTCGCCCGCGGCGAGGTCGGCAAGGTCGGCGTCTCGGTCGCCCACAAAGGCGACATGCACCAGCTGCTCGACGGGATCCCGCTCGACGAGATGAACACCTCGATGACGATCAACGCCACCGCGGCCTGGCTGCTCGGGCTCTACGTCACGGTCGCCGAGGAGAACGGGGTGAATCGTGACCAGCTGAAAGGCACCACCCAGAACGACATCATCAAGGAGTACCTCTCGCGCGGCACCTACGCCTTCCCGCCGGAGCCCTCGATGCGGCTGATCGCCGACATGGTCGCCTTCAGCGTCAACGACGTGCCGAAATGGAACCCGACCAACATCTGCAGCTACCACCTGCAGGAGGCCGGGGCGACGCCGGTGCAGGAGATCGCCTACGCGCTCTCGACCGGGATCGCCGTCCTCGACGAGGTGAAAGCCCGCGGCCAGGTCGCCGACGAGGACTTCCCCAAGGTCTTCGGCCGCATCTCCTTCTTCGTCAACGCCGGCATTCGCCTGGTCGAGGAGATCGCGAAGCTGCGGACGATGAGCGCGCTCTGGCAGCAGATCGGGCGCGAGCGCTACGGGGTCACCGACGAGAAGATGCTGCGCTTCCGCTACGGCGTCCAAGTCAACTCGCTGGGGCTGACCGAGGCGCAGCCGGAGAACAACATCCAGCGAATCGTGCTCGAGGCGCTGGCGGTGACGCTCAGTCGCGATGCCCGGGCGCGGGCGATCCAGCTGCCCGCCTGGAACGAGGCGATGGGCCTCCCCCGCCCCTGGGACCAGCAGTGGAGCCTGCGGATCCAGCAGGTGCTCGCAAACGAGACCGACCTGCTCGAGTACCCCGACATCTTCGCGGGCTCCCAGGTGATGGAGGGCCTGGTCGCCGAGCTGACCGAGGGGGCGCGGGCGGAGATGGCCGTGGTCGAGGAGCACGGCGGCGCCGTCAACGCGGTCCCCTACATGAAGGCGCGCCTGGTCGAGAGCCACCGCGAGCGGGTGGCGAGGATCGAGGCCGGCGAGCAGAAGGTGATCGGCCAGAACAGCTTCACCGAGACCGAGGACTCGCCGCTGACCGCGGGCGCCGACGGCGGCATCCTCACCCCCGACCCCGAGGTCGAGCGCGAACGGGTCGAGGCGCTGGCCGAGTGGAAGGCCGAGCGCGACGAGGACGCGGTCAAGGCCGCCCTCGAGGACCTCGCCAAGGCCGCGGCCGACGAGAGCGTGAACATCATGCCGGCGACGATCGCCGCCGCCAAGGCGGGCGCGACCACGGGTGAGTGGGCGGAAACCATGCGTGAGGTCTTCGGCCCCTACCGGGCGCCGACCGGCGTCGACGGCGCCTCCGCGCCTTCGACCCCCGACCAGCTGGAGGAGACCCGCCGCCGGGTCGACGAGACCTCCGAGCAGATCGGCCACCGGATCAAGATCCTGGTCGGCAAGCCCGGCCTCGACGGCCACTCCAACGGCGCCGAGCAGGTGGCTCTGCGTGCCCGCGACGTCGGCATGGAGGTGATCTACCAGGGCATCCGCCTGACTCCGGAGGAGATCGCCGAGTCGGCCGTGCAGGAGGACGTCGACGTCGTCGGCCTCTCGATCCTCTCCGGCTCCCACCTGGAGCTGATCCCCGAGGTCGTGCGGCTGCTGAAGGAGGAGGGCCTCGAGGTGCCGGTGGTGGTCGGCGGGATCATCCCCGTCGCCGACGCCGAGCGCCTGCGCGAGGCGGGCGTCGCCGGGGTCTACACGCCAAAGGACTTCGACGTCAACAAGATCATGGGCGAGATCGTCGAGCTCGTGGGACAGAAGGCCAAAGCCGTCGCCTGACGCCCAACCGCCCCGCTCGCAACAATGACGGGATGAGCGAGCTGAACGGCGAGCCGGGGGCCTGGCTGCGGTGCTACCGCTGCTGGTCCCAGAATCTCGAGATCCAGATCCACTACGACGCGATCCGCCGCGTCGACCCTGAGTCTGGCTCGCTGGCCGACGGCGTCGACGAGGTCCAGGAATCGGTCGTCCAGTGCCTCGACTGCATGCACGACCAGCCGCACCTCACCTTCGAAGGCGACCGCGTGGTGGCGATCGGCGACCGCTGGGAACGGATGGTCGCCGGCACCCCCTGGGTCGCCTCCTGCACCGTCACCGTCGACCAGGACCGGGTCGAGAGCTGCTCGGGACCGGAGGCGATCGAGTTCCTTACCTACGGCGCCTTCGGCGACGCCGGCGTGCGCGAGTTCTTCACCCACGTCCGCTTCCACAAGCACGACGACGAGCAGATCACGATCCACCTCCTGGTCGAGCTCTACGCCCGTTCCGCCCAGGAGGCGACCGAGGTGCTCGAAGAGGCCGCCCAGGGCCAGCTCGAGATCACCTCGCTGGCCGAGGAGTCACGCCCCCCCGCTCACGCGAGCGGAGAGGCCCACTGAGGCCACCTGACCGGCGCACCTCTGCGTCCTCCCTCGCTCACGTGCAGAGCACGCTTCGCTCAGTGCGTCCTTGATCTGCTTGGTCAGGCGGCCTCAGGGCCGTTGCCATTACTCGACGTTGTCGGCGGCGGGCTCGGGGCTCTCGCCGGGGTTCTTCTTCGGCACGAGCACCAGGCGCTTGAACTCGGCGACCAGGACGCCGTCCTGGTTGAGGACGCGGGTGTGGACCTTGACGACGCCGCGATCGGGCTTCGATTTCGAGGGCTTGACGTCGAGGACCTCGGTCTCGCAGAAGAGGGTGTCGCCGTGGAAGACCGGGTTCGGGTGGCTGAGCTCTTCGGTCGCCAGGTTGGCGATCGCCTTGCCGGAGATGTCGGAGACCGACATGCCGAGGGCGAGCGAGTAGACGAGCGGCCCGACGACCACGTTTTTGCCCTGCTGGGAGCCGCTGGCGTAGACGTCGTTGAGGTGCAGCGGGTGGTGGTTCATCGTGATCAGGCAGAAGAGGTGGTCGTCGGCCTCGGTCACGGTCTTCGCCGGCCAGTGTTTGTAGTTGGCGCCGACCTCGAACTCCTCGAGGTAGCGGCCGTAGCTGTGCGCGCCGGTCGCCTCGCGCTCTGCCTGGTCGGTGGTCAACTCGTACGTCTGGTCAGTCATCGGTGGGTGTCGTCTCCTTGGAAGTTTGGCGGCGCGGGATGCTATCTGGAGGCCGCAGCAGAAGACCGCTTGGCCGCCGCGTAGAGCGCCGTGTACTTCGCGTCGCCGCCGACCGTGAGCCCGCGGTGGCGGGAGGTGCCGAGGCGGCGAGTGCCGGCCAGCCAGCGCTGGAACCGCAGCGTCTGCCCCTTTCGGCGGATCGTCGCCGGGGCGGTTAAGGAGGTGTCGGTGCCGACGGCAAGTTCGGCCGAGAACGGTGCGGCTGAGCGCACCGCGCCGAGCCGCAGCGGCACGCCTGCCGGCTTGGAGATCAGCCGCAGATGGGCCAGCCCCGGCGTCGGCGGGACGAGCGGCGGCGGCGGCGAAAGCGGCGTGTTGCCGCCACCGGTGCTGGGCGGCTGTTCTTCCTTGGGTAATTCGTGCGGCGACGGAAGCCCGTAGTGGGCGACGAGATCGAGGTCGGTCAGGCTGGTGACTGGGTGGGCCCGCGGAAGGCCGTCCGACCAGCTGGCAAATTCGTATTCCTGCCCGCCGATCGTCGCCGTTTGCGGCGCGGAGACCGTGGTGGTACCGCCCGCCATCATCGTCACTTTGGCCGGTTCGGTGGAGATCACGTTTTCGAGCCCAAGCGGGATCCCGGCCGGATCGGAGGAAACCCCGACTTCGACCAGCCGCGGGTAGATCTCGACCTCCTCGCTGTCGGACATCCCGCGGGAGTCGGTCACGGTGAAGATCAGTTTGAGGTGGGACGGGAACTCGTGCGCCGGCGCCACGAAGCTCCCGCTCGCCGAATCGGAGCTGGTGATCGGGTGCTCGTGACATTCGGCCGGGCAGTGCTCGAGCCGCAGCTCCCAGTGCGGGGTCAGCCCGGAGCCGAAGGTCTCGCCGTCGGGATCAGTCGCTTTCGCTTCGTAGTTGACGGTTTCGCCGACTGCCCATTCGAGGCTCGACAGGGGTTTTTCGATCGTCGCATGCGGCGGGCCTTTGTCACCGGGGTAGAGATCGACCGAGGCGACCGAGGTGTGGCTGAAGTCGTCGCTCACCCGCACTTTCACGGTGACGTTGGTCGCGGTGGTGTATTCGTGGCTGACGGTCGGCGTGGTGGCGTCGTCGAATTCGCCGTCACCATCGAGGTCCCAGGCGTAGTGGATGCTGTCGCCTTCGCCGAGGTCAGGATCGGTCGAGCCCGAGGCGTCGAAGCTCACTTTCAGCGGCGTCGTCCCATAGGTCTTGTCGGCTTCGAGCTGAGCGGTCGGCGCCTGGTTGCCGGGGAAGTAGCGAAGTTCGACGATGCTGTCGTCGTAGAAGTTGGGGAAGTAGATGGCTCCGTCGGGTCCCTGGACGAGGTCCACCGGGTTGAACAATTCCCCTTCTTCCCTGACCGCGAAGTTGGCGGCCGTGGCCGGATCGGGCGCGCCCCCCGCCCCTTCTTCCATCGTCCAGATGCAGCCGCGGGCGGCGTCGGAGAAGAAGAGCGCGCCGCGGTATTTGGCCGGGAAAAGGTCTTCGGCGGCAACCCCGGTCGGGTCGTAGAAGGTGAGGCCGGCGATCGCCGACCCGGCCCAGGGCGGGCAGGCGTCGCCGGTGAAGAGGCGGCCGTTGTAGCCCGGCGTCTGCGGGTGAGGGTAGGCGAAGAACGGCGCCCTCACGCTCGACGGGTTGTTGTAGAGGAAGGCGCAGAAAGGTTTGTTCTGTTCTTCTTCGGCTGCCTTCCAGCGCGCTTGCACGAGGTTGCCGGAGGGGCCGCCCTCGTAGCAGGGCCAGCCGAAGTTGATCAGCCCCTGCCCCGGCGCGGGGGGCGAGGTCAGCCTGTCGATCTCCTCCCAGAGGTCCATCCCGACGTCGCCGATGTAGACGTTGCTCGTCCCGGGCTGAATCGTGAACCGGTAGGGATTGCGGTTGCCCTCGGAAATGATCCGCCGCGCGGCGACGTCTTCCTGACCCCCCGCGGAGAGCGGGTTGAGGGCCAGCGGGTTGTTCGGCATCGCCGCCCCGGTTTCGCGGTTGACGCGGATGATCGCGCCGTTGTAGTCGGTCGGATCGCTGTTCGTGGCCGGGGTCTTCAGGTCCTGCGACCGCAGCGAGCCGCCTTCGTAGGGAGGGTCGTTACACGGGTTGCCCTGCTGGCCCCAGTCGAGGTTCCCCCAGCTGGCGCCGTCGCCGCCACTCATCAGCAGCGCCCCTTCGCTGTCGAACTCGATGTCCCCGATCGAGTGGCTGCTGGTCTGCTGGCACCAGCTGTTGACCAGCACTTCTTCGGAGGTCGGGTCGACCGGGCCGCCGACCGCGACGTTCGTGGCGGGGTTGATTTTGATCCGCGCCAGCCGGCCGCTGACGAGGCAGTCGACGCCATTGTTGATTGCCTCTTCGCATTCGTCGCCGCCGTCGGAGTAATGGGTGTGGGTCGATAGCGAGGAGTTGCCGCCGATCGGCGCGTCGTAGGTGTAGCTGAGGTAGATGTAGGGCTTGGTCGGGTATTCGGGGTCGAGCTTCATCCCGAGGATGCCGCGGTCCCCTTTCGCCATCACCTTGTCGAGGATGCTGAGGACGAGGGTCGACGTCGAATCTTCCTTCGAGTCGAACTCGACGACCCGCCCGTTGCGCTCGGCGACGAAGATCTTGCCGTCGGGCGCGAACTCCAGCGTGGTCGGCTTCTGCACCCCGTTGTTCCAGTTGGGCGCGGTGGCCTTGGCGAAGGGCAGGGCCCGGGCCTGAAAGCCGGCCGGCAGATCGACCGCGCCCACACTCGGGCTCAGCGCGAGTAGCAGCAACCCCAACAGGAGGAGCGGAACGGATACGCGCATCGCTGACGCCAGCGGCGTCGATTGCTGCACCTTCAAGATGTCCCCCCTTTGAGCAGTACGTGAATTATGCAGACAACCCCTCGAACTGGCAAATGTCGCGGCGAGCTGAGACGCCAGCTGCGCCGGGCCTGTATCTAGACTGCCCGCGATGCAGATCGGGATCATCGGCCTTGGCTACGTGGGCCTGCCGCTTGCCGTCGCCTTCGCCGAAGAAGGCTGCGAGGTCGTCGGCCTCGACGTCGACGCCTCGAAGGTTGAGGCGCTGAACGGCGGCCGCAGCTACATCGAGGACGTGCCGAGCGAGGCGCTGGCGCCGCTGGCCGGGAAGCTGCGGGCGACGAGCGACTATGCCGAGCTGGCGGCCAGCGATGCGGTGATCATCTGCGTCCCCACCCCGCTCAGCGACTCGCGCGAGCCCGACCTCGGGCCCCTGGAGGCCTCGGCGCGGGCGCTGGCGCAGGTGCTGCGCTCCGGGCAGTTGGTCGTGCTGGAGTCGACCACCTACCCGGGAACGACCCGCGACCGCCTCCTCCCCATCCTCGAGACCTCCGGCCTCACCGGCGGCAGCGACTTCCACCTCGCCTTCTCGCCGGAGCGAATCGATCCCGGCCGCACCGATTACACCGTGCGGACGACGCCGAAGCTGGTCGGCGGCGTCACCGAGGCCTCGACCGAGCGGGCGCGCGACCTCTACTCCGAGATCTGCGACACCGTGATCGTCCTCTCCAGCCCCGAGGCGGCGGAGCTCTCGAAGCTGCTGGAGAACATCTTCCGCTCGGTGAACATCGCCCTCGTGAATGAGCTTGCCCAGCTCTGCGACCGGCTCGAGATCGACGTTTGGGAGGTGATCGAGGCCGCCTCCAGCAAGCCGTTCGGGTTCATGCGCTTCGACCCGGGACCGGGGATGGGCGGCCACTGCCTGCCGGTCGACCCCTTCTACCTCGCCTTCCGCGCCCGCCAGCTCGACTTCTACCCGGAGTTCATCGAGCTGGCGGGGAAAGTCAACCAGGCGCAGCCGAGCTTCTGCGTCGAACGGATCGAGCGGGCGCTGAACGGGGTACGCAAACCGGTTAACGGCTCCCGCGTCCTCGTCCTCGGCGTCTCCTACAAGGGCGGCGTCGGCGACGTCCGCGAATCGCCGGCGCTGAAGATCGTCGGCCGCCTGCAGGACCTCGGCGCCGAAGTCTCCTACCACGACTCCTTCGTCCCCGAGCTGCCGGGCCACGGCCTCGGCTCGGTCGAGCTGGAGGCGGCGCTGCGCGAGTGCGACCTCGCCGCGATCGTCACCGCCCACCCCGACGTCGACTACGAGCAGGTGGTCGCCGCCGCGCCGCTGACCGTCGACTTCCGCGGCGTCACCCGCGAGATTCGGTCCGACACCCTCATCCGCCTCTAGCACCTCCGAGCTTGAGACCCCTATAGGGGCCCGAAGCGCGGAGTCAGTGAACTTTCTTCAGGCGGTTGCGCGCCTCTTGTTTTTCCACGACCTGGGCGATCAGCTTGACGACGTTGGAGTCGCCGGCTGCCTTGACGTGGCCGGTCTCGACCGCGCGGCGGTAGCTTTTCAGCGTCCCTTTCTCGGCCAGCTCGTTGAACTGCGGGCGGTCGATTTCCACCAGGACCCGCTCGTCCTGCTGAAGGTCTTTCGTGATCTTCGGCCCGGGCAGCTCGACCCGGTAGAGCTGGATGTCGTGTTTGGCTTTCAGCTGCAGGCCGAAGACCAACTTGAGATTTTGCAGCGACGGAACTTCCGCCTGGAAGCGCTGAATAGCGGTCTTGATCAGATCAGCCGTCGAGGCCATGAGGGCAAGTCTTCATCAGATTTTGTGGCGTTGGAGGAGCTTCTTGCCGATCACCATGCGCTGGATCTCTGAGGTTCCCTCGCCGATCAGCAGCAGCGGCGCGTCGCGGTAGAGGCGCTCGATCTCGTACTCCTTCGAGTAGCCGTAGCCGCCGTGGATGCGGAAGCTTTCCTCGACGCAGTACTTGCCGCACTCCGAGGCAAGGAGCTTGGCCATCCCGGCCTCGAGGTCGGAGCGCTCGCCGGCGTCCTTCATCCGCGCCGCTTTGCGGGTGACGAGGCGAGCGGCCTCGAGCTGGGTCGCCATGTCGGCGAGCTTGAACTGGATCGCCTGGTGGTTGGAGATCGTCTTGCCGAAGGTCTTCCGTTCCTGGCTGTAGCGGAGGGCGAGCTCGAGGGCGCGCTGGGCGATGCCGACGCCGCGGGCGGCGACGTTGACCCGGCCGACCTCGAGCGCGTCCATCATCTGCACGAAGCCCTGGCCGAGGCCGGCCTCCTCGCCGCCGAGGATGCGCTCGGGCGGGCACTTGTAGCCGTCGTAGACGAGCTCGGTGGACTCGACGCCCTTGTAGCCCATCTTCTTGATCTTCGGCGGAACGTCGAGGCCCTTGAAGTCGCCCTCGTTGGTTTCCTTCCAGGCCTCCTTCTCGGTGATGAAGCAGGTCATCCCCTTGTAAGGCGGATCGGCCTGGGTGTCGTTCTTCATCAGCACGAAGACGACGCTGGAGCCGAGGCCGTTGGTGACCCACATCTTCTGGCCGTTCAGCTCCCAGTTGCCGTCCTCGCCCTTCTTGGCGGTGGCCTTGATGCCCTGGACGTCGGAGCCGACCTCGGGCTCGGAGAGCGAGAAGGCGGCGCGGATCTCACCGGTCGCCATCTTCGGCAGGAAGTACTCCTTCTGCTCGTCGGTGCCGAACTTCATCAGCAGGTAAGAGCCGATGAAGTGGGTGTTGACGACGCCGGAGATCGAGATCCAGCCGCGCGAGAGCTCCTCGACGATCAGCGCGTAGGTGGCCAGATCGAGGCCCATGCCGCCGTACTCCTCGGGGATCGTGACGCCGAAGAGGCCGAGCTCCTTCATCTGCTCGACGATCGGCTCCGGGAATGAGTCCTCGTGGTCGTAATGCTCGGCGTTGGGGATGATCTGCTCGTCGGCGAACTGGCGGACCATTTCGATGATCGCTTCCTGCTCGTCGGTCATTTCGCGATACGCGGCGGTGTCTACGGCCATGTCTCCTGCTTCGGTTCGGAATGGAAGTCGGATCAGCGCGGCAACGCGGCTGCGGCGGCGCTCTGGAGAGCCAAGGATATAGACGCGGGATCGAGGGCGGGGTCGATGGCGCGCAGCGGCGCCGCCGCCTTCAGCAGCATCTCCTCCCACTCGCGCTCGGGATCGGACTGGAGGACGATCGCGCCGCCGGCGCCGACGGTGGCGCGGCCCTCGGCGAGGACGATGGTGCGGATCGCGACGGAGAGGTCGGCGCCGCCGCCGAGCCCGAACCAGCCGATCGCGCCGGAGTAGACGCCGCGCGGGGCGCCCTCTAGCTCGTCGAGGATCTCGGTCGTGCGCTTCTTCGGCGCGCCGGTCATCGAGCCGGGTGGGAAGCAGGAGCGGACGGCGTCGAGGGTCGAGGCCTCAGGGCGGAGGCGGCCGCGGACCTCGGAGACGAGCTGGTGGACGGTCTCGTAGGTCTCGACCGCCATCATCTGCGGCACCGCGACCGAGCCGACCTCGCAGACCGCGCCGAGGTCGTTGCGCAGGAGGTCGACGATCATCAGGTTCTCGGCCCGATTCTTCTCGTCGGCGGCGAGGGCGGCGGCGAGCAGTGCGTCTTCGGCGGGGTTGGCGTCGCGGCGGCTGGTGCCCTTGATCGGGCGCGCTTCGGCCTCGCCGCCGCGGCTGACGCGGAGGAAGCGCTCGGGCGAGGAGCTGAGGACGGCGAGGTCGCCGAACTTCAAGTACGCCGAGAACGGCGCGGGGTTAGCGCGGCGGAGGCGGCGATAGAGGTCGAGGGAGTCCGAGTGGGCGTCGAGGCCCATTGAGAGCTGGTTTGTGAGGCAGATCTCGTAGCTGTCTCCGGCGCGGAGGTGGTCGAGGGAGGTCTCGACGTCCTCCAGGTACTGCGAGCGGGTGCGGGACAGCGCGGGCGTGCTGGGAGAGAAGTCAGGAGGAGGTCCTACTTGCAGGTGGGGACCTCCTCCCGATTTCTCTCCCGCACGCAGCGCGGTGAGGCGACGAGCGGTGGCGTCGCACCAAGCTTCTGCTGCGTCGGTTTCATCGGTGCGGTGGAGGCAGAGGAGGTAGGTCTGTTGCTCCTCGTGGTCAAAGGCGATGACGCGGTCGGCGAGGAGGAAGGCGGCGTCGGGGTGCTCGGATTGGTGAGGTGAGGCATAGCCGCACTCGGCCTTGAGCTCGTAGCCGAGGTAGCCGACGAAGCCGCAGTCGAACTCGAAGGGGAGATCCGGGACGTCAGTGGGGCGCAACTCGGCGGACCGGCGATCGAGGCACTCGAAGATCGACTCGTCGGCGCCGAGCTCGTAGGTGACCACCTCCCCGAGAGGACCCGAGGCGTCCCCCATGAACGAGAAGCGCGCGCGCTCCCCGGAGCGCGAGCTATCGAGCCAAAACGCGTTCTCGCTCGCGCCGAAAAGAGAGACAAACGCAGCCTCGGGGCCCGGGAACCCGTCGAGCCGCTCGACCTTCACCTTGGTCAAAGATCCCAGTGTCGCTTTCCTCTCGCTATGCGAGACAAAGTCGACATGCCCCCCTTGGTCCGAGGTGAGGTCGCGGAAGTTCTCGAGGAGGCGCTTGCCTTGGGGTGTGGCGATCGACTCGGGGTGGAATTGGACGCCCCATCGGGGGCGGGTGCGGTGTTCGATCGCCATCGGGACGCCGTTGGCGGTGGCGATCTCGCGGAGCGTCGGGGGGAGCGGGCGCATCAGGGAGAGCGAGTGGTAGCGGGTGGCTTGGAAGGGGCTGGGGATGCCGGCGAAGAGAGGGGCGCCGTCGTGCTCGATCTCGACCACGCGCCCGTGCATCGGCTCCGGCGCCGGCACCACCTCTCCCCCCTCCACCCAGCCAATCCCCTGGAGGCCCAGGCAAACGCCAAGCAGCGGCTTCTCGCAGCGGCGGATCGCCTCGGCGCAGACGCCGAAGTCGCCCGGCACGCCCGGGCGCCCCGGTCCTGGGGAGATGACGACGTTGTCGAAGTCCAGGCGCTCCAGCTCGTCCCAGCCCGCCTCGTCGTTCCGCACCACGAGCGGCTCGACGCCGTTCACCTCCGCCAGCAGCTGGAAGAGGTTGAAGGTGAACGAGTCGTAGTTGTCGATCAGCAGAGTCCGCATCCACCGAGGGGCGTGTCGCGTTTTGGCGCCGTAGGGACCCATAACTCGACACGCCGCTTCCTCGGTGGGCAAGATATCCCGCCGATGGCCGACCCCTGGCAGCCCGACCGCTCGCGCGGCGTCTTCGAGACGCTGCTCGTGGTCGATGGCGCTCCGGTCGAGCTCGATGCCCACCTTGCGCGCCTCGCCCGCAGCCTCAACGAGGTCTACTCGCAGCCGCTGCCGCCCCACCTCGAAGAGAAGATGCGTCAGGCAGCGACAGGCATTTCCCTGGGACGCCTCCGTATCACGCTCGCTCCCAGGGAAGACGGCCCCCGACTCGACCTACTTGCAGGTGGGGTCGAGTCGGGGGCCGTCTTCCCGGAGCGCGGCGTGCACCTCTGCAGCCACCCGGTCACAGGAGGCCTCGGATCCCACAAGTGGGTCGACCGCAAAGGCATCAACCGACCAGCCCCCGGAGAGGCCGGCGCGCTAATCACCGACGAAGGGGAAGTCCTAGAGGCAGGCTGGGCCAACGTCTTCGCAGTGAGAGGCGGAACCCTCTTCACACCCCCCCTGGACGGTCGCCTCCTCCCCGGCACCACCCGAGCCGTCGTCCTGCAACTAGCTGCAGAACAGGGCATCGAGAGCAGCGAAGGGCCGCTTCACGCAGGGGATCTACTAGCTGCCGAAGAGACCTTCCTCACCGGCTCGATCCGCGGAATCGAGCCAGCTCTGTCTCTAGACGGCGAGGAACTACCGGGCTGCGGTCAGCTCAGCCGTCGCCTCGAAGCCGCGTTGCGCCAACGCTGGGGCTTGCATGCCCCGACTGCACCTGCAGCCGCCGCAGACGCGCCGAGAGCCGGTCAGCTCTCTCGTTGAAGCTGCGAAACCGCACCTCGAACTTCGGGGAAGGTCCTTTCTGTGCGGCTTCTCCGGTGGGTGGCGTCGTAGGGGGGACCACCTCCTGCGCAGTTGCAGGAGGTGGTGGGTCCCCTGCGGCGACAGGACCCGCCGGCCGACGGGCTTGGTCCCTCGCCTCCACAGCAGCCTTCGCGCTCCGCTCCGCCGCCTCAGCCGCCCTGCGCGCCTGCCGAGCCGCGTCGAGCGCCATCTCCCCCACCTCGCGCACCCCGTCCTCAGACGCCCGCGCAAGAACGACCGCCTCGTCGATCCGCGCCTCGAGCTGATTCAGCGTCGGAACCGTGCCCCGGGGGATGACCCAGTCGTTGGTGATGTCTCTCTCAGACCCCTCGATGCAGGCAATTTACGATCGAGCAAGGCGGAAAATCCGGCCTCTGACTAGATTTACGCGCGTTCTTCCCCGAAACGAGACCCGAGGAGCCCCTTGAGACACCCACGCGACTTCTTCCTGCCGCAGGCGATCGGCGCCCCCGAGCCGCTCCGCGAGATCCCCGTCAAGCCCTCGCGGATGATCCACTTCCTCGACTTCTCGAACGAGAAGATGGTCGCCAAGGCCGGCGCGATCGCCGAGAATACGGACATCCTGCTCGGCAACCTCGAGGACGCCGTCCCGGTCGACCGCAAGGAGGCCGCGCGCGAAGGGTTGATCCGCGCCGCGAAGGAGAACGACTTCGGCCAGACCTCGCTCTGGACCCGCGTCAACGCGCTGGAGAGCCCCTGGGTGCTCGACGACTTCACCCAGCTGGTGGGCGAGATCGGCGAGCAGCTGGAGACGATCATGGTGCCGAAGGTCGAGGGCGCCCACGACATCCACTACGTCGACCGCCTGCTCGCCCAGCTGGAGGCAAAGGCCGGCCTCTCGAAGCCGATCCTCGTCCACGCGATCCTCGAGACCCCGCAGGGCGTGGTCAACCTGGAGGAGATCGCCAACGCCAGCCCGCGCATGCAGGGCATGAGCTTCGGCCCGGCCGACCTGGCCGCGGCCCGCCGCATGAAGACGACCCGCGTCGGCGGCGGCCACCCCGGTTACCGGGTGATGGAGGACCCGGTTGACCCGGAGAACCCCGAGGCCGACCGCGTCTCCGCCCAGCAGGACCTCTGGCACTACTCGATCGCCCGCATGGTCGACGCCTGCACCGCCGCCGGGATCCTCCCCTTCTACGGTCCCTTCGGCGACATCAAGGACACGGCCGGCTGTGAGACCCAGTTCCGCGCCGCCTTCCTAATGGGCTGCGTCGGCGCCTGGAGCCTGCACCCGGTCCAGATCGGGATCGCCAAGAAGGTCTTCAGCCCGCCGCCGGACGAGGTCAAGTTCGCCAAGAAAGTGATCGAGGCGATCCCCGACGGCCGCGGCGTCCACATGATCGACGGCAAGATGCAGGACGACGCCACCTGGAAGCAGTGCAAAGTGATGGTCGAGCTGGCGGAGATGCTCGCGGAGAAGGATCCCGAGCTCGCCGAGGCCTATAAGTAGACACGGAAGCCCCCTAATCCAAAAGCCGTTGGGTGCCGTAATGCATAGGCGTAGCGGGCGCATCCCCATTATTTAGGAAAGGCTATTTTTCCGGTCGAGTATCCCGTAATCTGCGGGATGAGATTCACCCGTTGCAGCAGCTCATGTCCTCCGCCGCGGCTGCCGATACGGAGTTTGCGTTGACAACCGCAACCATCGCTCCGTTTCCGCCTTAAAAGAACATCCCAGTCCACTTCCGCCTCGCAGCCAATGCACTCTTCCACTGACGTCCCTCTAGACGGACCCTTCCAGCCTCCCGCTCCGGCGCGGGAAACCCTCGTCCAGGACCGCCCCACCCTCGGGGCGATGCCGATGGCCAAACGCGGCCCCGGGCTCTGGCTACTGCCGCTGGTCGACTTCTTCTCCTCCTCGGTAGCCCTGGCGATCGTCGCGGTGATCGGCGGGGTCGCCGTCCTCCCCGCCTTCCCGATCTCGCCGGCGATCCTCGTCGGCATCTACCTGATCCTCGGCGTCTACGGCGCCGGTGCCGGCCGCGCCGAAAACGCCGCCGGCTGGACGGTCATCCGCATCCTCGTCGCTGCCGTCTTCGCCTGGTCCGCCTCGCTGCTGATCCCGTTCGAGGCCGACGAGCAGCTCGGCCTCTGGCTCGGCTTCCTCGCCCTCGACACCGGCCTGCGCAACATGCTTACCCCCTACCTCGAGCGGCACCAGCCGCAGGAGCGCTGGGTCCTGGTCGGTGACGAGGACACCGCCGACCGGCTCCGCGCCTACGCCCCGCTGAAAAAGTACGCGACCGTCGTCGGCACCGTCCCGCCGGCTGAGAAAGACCCCGGCACCGCGGGCCGCGTCGCCGCCCTCGAGGTGGTCGAGCGCTACCACGCCGACCGCGTCGTCATCTCCAGCTCTCACGCCGACGACGAAGGCCTGCTCGAGCTGATGCGCGCCTTCAAATCGATCGGCGTCCCGGTCAGCCTGCTGCCGCGCCCGCTCGACCTGCTCGAGGCCCAGTCGGTCACCACCAGCCGCGTCGGCGGCGTACCGCTGATCGGCGTCGAGGCGCTCGGTCGCAGCAGCGGCCCCTACAAGGGCCCCGACCGCCGCCGCACCCGCAAAACCAAGATCAGCGTCGTCGTCCCGGCGATGAACGAGGAAAAGAACATCGGTCAGGTTCTCGCCGAACTGCCCGGCGGCCTGCACGAGGTGATCCTGGTCGACGGCAACTCGAAGGACAACACGATCGAGGTCGCCCGCCAGGCCTACCCCGAGATCCGCGTGACCAGCCAGAGCGGCCGGGGCAAGGGCGACGCCTTCCGCACCGGCTTCGCCGCCGTAACCGGCAACCTCGTCGTCATGCTCGACGCCGACGGCTCCGCCGACCCGGCCGAGATCATCCGCTTCGTCGAGGCCCTCGAGGCCGGCGCCGACTTCGCCAAGGGATCGCGCTACATGGACGGCGGCGGCAGCGCTGACATCACCCGACTGCGGAGCGCCGGCAACAGCATCCTCAGCGGCACCGCCAACATGCTGCACGGGACCGAGTTCACCGACCTCTGCTACGGCTACAACGCCTTCTGGGCCCGCTGCCTCCCCTTCATCTCGCTCGACGTCCCCGGCTTCGAGGTCGAGACGCTGATCAACCTGCGGATGGCCTCCGCCGGGATGAAGATCGTCGAGGTGCCGAGCTACGAGAAAGAGCGGATCCACGGCGAGAGCAACCTGAAGACCTTCCGCGACGGCTTCCGCGTCCTCGGGACGATCTTCCGCGAGGCCCGCCGCCGCCGCAGCCTCCGCCAGCATCCCGATGCGAGCGCCGCCAAGGTGTCCGAGCGCGAGCGCGCGCAGGCCGCCGCCTAAGCCGCGACCGCTAATCGGCCTTAAAGCAACCCCCGCGCCTCCGCCGCCCTCGTTAGCCTCGCGGGCATGAGCAACGGGGAGCCCCGAACAGACCCCGACCGGGAAGCCAACGCGCTCCTAGGAGCGGCGGTCGCCGAGCTTCGCCAACAGGCTGGCCTCAACCAGGCGCAACTGGCCGAGCGGGCGCAGCTGCAGGCGGAGAAAATCGCCGACCTGGAGGCGGCAGAGCTGGAACCGACCTGGGGAGACCTGCGCCGGATCGCCTACGCGCTCGAGGTGCCGCTGCCGGACCTGCTGGCGCGGGCCGAAGGCTAGGCAGGCGGGTGGCCCGCTACTGCGGGGGCTGGATGGGGCTGGCCTCGATGCCGCCGTACCAGTTGGGGCGGTAGGCGTAGGGCCGGATGCCGGCCCGGAACGCTTGGCCGTCCTGGGGACGGCGCTCGATCGGCCAGTGGGTGCCGCGGTCGTCGACGTCGTACCAGACGACGGCGCGAATCATGCGGTAGCGATGGCGCAGCTTGCCGAGCATGTCCAGGATCCACCCCGGCTTGTCGCCACCGCGCTCGTTCGAGGCCACCTCCGGCAGCATCATCGGCTTGCCCGGCGCAATCTGGGTGACGACTTCCCTGTAGGTGCGGTGGAAGACCTGGTTGAAGGTCTGCCAGCCGGGCGAGCCGATGTGCTTGCCCCAGTTGAAGCCGTCGAGCCCGGTCCAGTCGACGTATTCATCCCCCGGGTAGAGCTCCCGCAGCGGGGTCAGCTTGCCGTACTGATCTACGTTCGGGCACCAGACCCAGGTCGCGTTGGTGGCGCCAACCGCGGTGAAGATGTCGTGGACGTGGCGCCAGGCGGGTACGAACTGGTCGGCCGAGTTGCCGTTGACGCCGATGCCCCAGGGGAACCAGAACCCGTTCATCTCCCAGTTGAAGCGGAGGAAGAAGGGGTGGCCCCACTCCTTCGCCTTGAGCGCGAATTCCTCAATGTAGGCGTCGTAGCGGCCGCTGGCGACGACCGCGAGGGAGAAATCTGGCTGATCCAGTTGCGGCGGGCTGGAGCCGGAGTTCCAGCTGAGGACGGGGATCGCCCCGTAGCTGCGGATGCCTTCCAGAGGGGCGTCGGGAAAGCTCGTCATCTGGCAGCCGTCGCTGCCGCATTCGGCGAAGGGGGTGCCGAACTCGACCAGGGAGAGGCCCTTGCCGGCGAGTTCCTCGAAGCGGTAGACCGGGCGCATGTCCCAGGGGGCTGCCGTACCGGTCATCTGGCTGCCGATCTGCGCCCCCCAATAGAGAGAGGCGGGAGGCCGCTGGGCGGCCGACGCGCCCGACGCCGGGAGCAGGGAGACGCCTACGAGGCAAGCCAGCGCGGCGAGATCAGCGCGGTGCCGGGATCGGGCTGCTCGCCAGTTCGCCAAAGCGGTTCCCTGCATAGATGCCCTTTCGGATCCCAGTGGCAAATGCCTTCGCCGCGTCGAGAGATGTCTCCAGCGGCCAGTCGATGCTCCGGTCCACGGTGTTGAAGTAGACGAGCGCCCGGACCTTCGGGTAGCGGCGCGGGACTTCCCCGAACATTTCCTTGATCCAGAGCGCCTTCTTGCCCCCGAACGAGCTGGTCCCCAGCTCGCCCAGCATCATCGGCTTGCTCGGGGCGATTTTCTTCGTCACCAGCTCGTAAGCGGGATCGAAGATCTGGGTGAAGCTGCGCCAGGGCCGCGGGTTGACCGGGTTCTTGCCCCAGTTGTAACCGTCGAGGCAGGTCCAGTCGACGTAGGGGCTCCCCGGGTAGAGGCGCTTCAGCCGCTGCTTGCGCAGGCGCGTTTCCGTATCCGCATAAGGGCACCAGACCCAGGTGGCGTTGGTGGCCCCTACCGCGGTGAAGATGTCGTGGACGCGGCGCCAGGCGGCGACGTACGCGCCTGGGTAGTTGCCGTTGCCGCCCTCGTACCAGGGGAACCAGTTGCCGTTCATCTCCCAGTCGAAGCGGAGGAAGAAGGGGTGGCCCCAGCTGCGGGCTTCTTCGGCGAATTCGCGGACGTAGGAGTCATAGACGCCGTTGATCAGGTTGCTGAGCTGGAAGGCCGGTTGGGCGGCCGAAGTTCGCGGTGAAGATTCAGACCCCCAGCTGAAGAGCGGGATCGCCCCGTAGTTGCGGACGTTGTTCATCGCTTCGAGCGGAAAGCGGTAGGGAGCGCAGGGGCTGACGTTGCAGTCCTGCCACGGCGAGGAGAACTCGATCAGCGAGAGGCCTTTGCCGACCAGCGTTTCGAACTGGGCCACCCGGCTCATGTCCCAGGGCGTGTCCCGTGGCTGCGAGGCATCGCTGATCCAGGCGCCCCAGTAGAGCGACTTCGGCTTCGCCTTGCGCTGCTTCTTCGCGGTCGGGACGGGCTTGTCAGCGGCGCCGGCGGCTGCAGGCAGCAGCGCGCAACCCAGCATTGCCAGGAGCAGCAGGACGACAGGTCGGGCCCCGCGAGGGCGCTTGGGGTGGGACCGCGGAGACAGAGCGGTCAGTGTAGGGAACCGCGCCGCGGTCATCGGAGGGCGGCTCAACTCGGTGGCTGGATCGGGCCGTCCGGCAGCTGGCCGTAGTTGGCGCCGACGTAGGAGGACTGGCCGATGCCTTTGGCAAAGGCCGCGGTGGCGTTGGCCGAGCTCTCGATCGGCCAGTCCATCCCGTCGTCGAATTTGTCGAACCAGAGCAGGGCGCGGGCCTGGGGGTATTCGGCGGGCACGCGAGCAAGCGCGTCGCGGATCCAGGCCGCCTTGTCGCCGCCCTGCTCGCTCGAGCCCATCTCGCTGATCATCAGCGGCTTCGAGGGAGCGATGTCGGCGGTGATCGCTTCGTAGCTGTCGGCGAAGAGCTGGTCGAAGCTGCGCCAGCCGCGCGGGGCGGCGGGGTTGGTCCCCCAGTTGTAGCCGTCGAGGCCGGTCCAGTCGACGTAGGCATCGCCCGGGTAGAGCGAGGCGAGGTCGGTCATCGAGCCGGCGGGATCGACGAACGGGCACCAGACCCAGGAGACGTTGCTGGCGCCGACCGCGGCGAAGATGTCGTGGACGTGGCGCCAGGCGGCGACGTACTGCCCGGGAGCGTTGCCGTTGACCCCCTCGGCCCAGGAGAACCAGTCGCCGTTCATCTCCCAGTTGAAGCGAAGGAAGAAGGGGTGGCCCCAGTCGCGGGCTTCTTCGGCGAATTCGCGGATGAAGCCGTCGTAGCGGCCTTCGATCACATCGCCGAGCTGGTAGTCGGGCGAGTCGACGTTCGAGGGGATCGCCTGCGAGCTCCAGCTCAGCACCGGGATCGAGCCATGGGCGCGGATGCTTTCCATCGGGTCGTGCGGGAAGGGGTAGAAGGAGCATTCGCCGCTGCAGTCGGCGAACGGCTGGAAGAAGTGGACCAGCGAGGCCGACTTCCCTGCCTCGTTCTCGAAGGTGGTCAGGGCCGACATGTCCCAGGGCGCCTGTTCGCCGGTCACGTGGTCGCCGATCGCCGCTCCCCAGTAGATCGGCTCGGGAGTGCGGCTGGCCTCGGCGGGCTTGCGAGCACAGCGACGGCGGGCCCCGTTCGGGTTGATCCGCTTGGCCCGCCCGCTGACCCGCCCGCGCACGCAGGTTTTAACGCCGCCAAGCGCCCGCGCCTCGGCCAGCTTCGCCTGCTTGCGCGGGCCGAGACCCGGCTTGCCCGAGCTGGCCAGGGCGATGCCGGCGCTGAGCAGGAAGATCGCGGCTGCCGCCCAGAGAACCCGGACGGCGAAGTGGCTGGTGGGACGATTGGCCATATAGGGCCATCGGCTCCCTGGCCGCTTGTTTCAGCGACCGTCCACCCACCTGGACATATGTCCAGGTGGGGTTGAAATCAGGCGCTCAGCTAAGCGGCTGAATGGTGTTGACGCTGAGGCTGCCGAAGGTGTTGCCGACGTAGGCGGAGTTCTTGATGCCTTCGGCAAAGGCGCTGCTGGCGGTGCCCGAGGTCTCGACCGGCCAGTCCATGCTGCTGTCGAATTTGTCGAACCAGAGCAGGGCGCGGATCTTGGTGTATTCGGTCGGCACCTTGGCCAGCAGGTCCTTGATCCAGGCCGCCTTCGAGCCGCCGTACTCGCTGGAGGCGATCTCGCCGATCATCATCGGCTTGCTCGGGGCCACCGTTTCCACCAGGTAGCGGTAACTGGCGCGGTACAGTTCGTCGAAGCTTTGCCACTTGCCGGGGCGGGCGGGGTTGGTCCCCCAGTTGTAGCCGTCGAGGCCGGTCCAGTCGACGTAGGCATCGCCCGGGTACTGTTTGCTCGTCGCCTGCTGGAAGTTCGAGAAGCTGCCGTTCCAGCTGACGTTCGGGCACCAGACCCAGGTCGCGTTGGTGGCGCCGACCGCGGTGAAGATGTCATGGACGTGGCGCCAGGCGGCGACGAATTCACCGGGCTGGTTGCCGTTGACGCCCTCTGACCAGGGGAACCAGTTGCCGTTCATCTCCCAGTCGAAGCGGAGGAAGAAGGGGTGGCCCCACTGCTTCGCCTTGCCAGCCCATTCACGGATGTAGGTGTCGTAGCGGCCGGCGACGATGTCGGAGAGCTGGAAGTCTGACTCGTTGACGTTGGAGGGGATCGACTCCGAGTCCCAGCTGATCACCGGGATCGAGCCGTTCTTACGGACGTTTTCCACCGGGGTCCAAGGGAAGTTGTAGAAGCTGCAGGAGCTGCCGCAGTTCGCCCAGGGCTGGAAGAAATGGACCAGCGAGGGAGCGCGATCAGCCGTTTCTTCGAACTTGGTCAGCGCGGTCATGTCCCAGGGGGCCGGGGTGCCGGTGAATTGATTGCCGACGGTGGCGCCCCAGTAGACGGGGCCACTGGAGCCGGCGCCGGGCAGCGGTTCCGGAGTGGGTTCGGGGGTCGGTCCAGGTTCAGGCGCGGGGGCCGACGCGGCATTCGACACCTTCACGGTCACGCTCGTCGTTGCCTTCACTCCTCGGGAGCCGTAAGCGGTGGCGCTGAGGGTGTGGTTGCCGTTGACGAGCTTGGTGGTGTCGAGGCTGCCGCTGTAGGGGGAGGAAGAATCGGTGAACATGGCGCTGCCGTCGACGAGGAATTCGACCTTGCTCGGGGAGCCGGCGGTGACTCCGACTTCCCAGGCGATCGTGCCGGAGACGGTGGTGCCGCTGACCGGCGCGAGGGTGGAAAGAGTGAGGACTTCCTTGCTGCCGCCGGTGGTCTTGGTGGTGCCGCTGGTGGTACTGGTGGTGCCGCTGGTGGACGCCGAGCTGGTGGTCTTGGTGCCACCCAGGGCCTTGCCGGGACCGACGCCTTCGGCGGCCAGAGCGCTCGGGGCGGACAGCGCGGCGAGGAGAAGAAGGGCGGTGAGGGTTTGGGTGAGGAGTCGAGTGGGAGCCATTGCCCCGCTCTCATCGACTCACCCCCCTACCGGTTCACTGTCACCCGGGCGATCTGGACGTTCGTCCACGGCCGGCAGATCGCTCACTGGACGTTACGCCGACATTCGGCATCCCATTTTTGAGTAGCGACGCGTAGAGATCGAGCAGGGCGGCGGCGCACTCGTCCCAGGAAGTAAGGCTCGGTGCCCGCTCTGGCTGCGGCTTTGCCAGCTCCTCGAGCGCCGCTGCTGCGATCTGCTGCGGGGTCGAGTCGAGCGGGATCGCCCGGCCGAGACCCTCTTCGGCGATCTCAGAGAGGCCGCCGGCGTCGGCGACCAGCAGCCGGCGGCGGCCGGCCGCGGCCTCCAGGGCGACCAGGGGATGGCTCTCGAACTCGCTCATCAGGACGACCAGGGAGACGCCGCCGAGCAGCGTCGCCATCGCCCGCGGGTCCCCGGCCGGGACGCTCGTCACCTCGACGCGGCCCCCCAGGCCGAGCTCCTCCGCCTGGCGGCGCAGCTCCTCTTCGTAGGGCCCCTTGCCGACGATCAGCAGCCGAGCCTCCGGCTCGCGCTCGAGCACGAACGGGAAGGCCTCGAGGACGCGATGGTGGCCCTTGTAGCGCTCCAGCCGGCCGATCGAGGCAAGGGTTGGCGTCGCCGGCTCACCGGCAACGACGTCGCCGGCGGAGAAGCTGAGATCGGTGCCGTTGGGGACGAAGGCGAAACGCTCAGGCGGGACCCCGAGCAGCGCCCCGTAGCGCTCGATCTCGAAGCGGGCGATCGCGACCAGGCGCGCCGCCCGGCGCAGCAGGGGCCGCAGCAGCCGCATCTGCAGGCCGCGTGCCTGGTTGCGGTGCTCGAGCGAGTGGCCGCCGCCGTGGAAGGTGACGACGTAGGGGATGCGGAGGACCAGCGCCCGCAGCATCGCCAGCGGGGCGACCAGCGTGTGGTAGCTCTGGACGTGGACGAGGTCCCACTTCTCCCGGCTCATCGCCCGCCAGAGGCCGGGGGCGAAGTACCAGTCGCGGCCGCGTGGCCAGGCGCGCAGGGTGCGGATGCGGACGCCTTCGTGGGTCTCCTCGCTGGCGCCGTCGGCCTCCGGGTCGGTGCAGATCACCTCGACGTGGACGCCGGCGGCGGCCATCCGCGTGCTCACCTCCCGCACGTGCCGCTCCACCCCGCCCTGCTCCATGGGGCTGCGCGGGGTCACCATCAGCACCCGCGGCGCGGCGCCGTTGGAGCTGGGATGGGCGGCGTCGGTCTCGTCGGGCTTGGCGAGGCCGGTGCGGACCCGCAGGTAGTCGGTCGTGGTCGCCGCCAGGCCGACGAAGATCATCGTTGCCCGGCCGAGCCCACTGGCGTCGCCCTTGAAGAAGGCACCGAGGTCGCGGAGGACGCCAAGCGGCAGGGTTCGCCGCACGTAGGAGCGCTCCGAGGAGAGGCCATCCTGCGTCCCCACCATCCCGCTCAGCACCGCCTTCGAGCGGCCCTCGGCGCGGCAGCGGTCGAGGAAGTAGCGGACCTTGCCGCGGGCGGGCGGCACCACGTGTTCGACCGCGGCGGCCGGGTCGTAGAGGATCTCCGCCTCGGGCCAGCGTTGGTGGACGCGGATGCTGAGGTCGGTCTCCTCGCAACCGACCGGCAGGGCCCCGACCCGGCCGAGGTCGTGGCTGAAGCCGCCGACGTCGATCAGTGGCTGGCGGCGAAAGGACATGTTGGCGCCGACCAGGTTGCGCACCGGCTCCAGCTGCTGCGGCATCCCCGCGTGGGTGCAGCCGACGACCCAGTCGAACTCGGGCGGGAACCACCCGGGCTTGCCCTCGAGCCAGCGCGGGCTCACCGTCCCCCCCGCCCCCAGGACTTTCGGGTCGGCGTAGGCGGCGGCGAGGCGCTCGAGCCAGTCGGGGGCGGCGATCGCGTCGTCGTCGAGGAAGGCGATGACATCACCCGTAGCCTCGGCGACGCCGCTGTTGCGCGCGCCGGAGAGACCCTTGCGCTCGCGGTTCTCGACGATCTTCAGGTCCGGCCAGAGGCCGCGGACCTCCTCGAGCAGCTCAGGGGCGTGATCGATGACGAGGACGATCTCGTGGGCGGGCCGGGCCTGGGCGCGCAGCGAGCCGACCGATTCGCCGAGAACCTCGAGGCGATCCCGGGTGAAGGCGCAGACGACGACCGAGATCGTCGGCGGAGCCGCGTCGGAAGCAGGGGTGCCCGGCACCGCGCGGATTCTGCCACGGCCAGGTCTTCTACGACAAAAGACTGACAAATCGGCCCTGGGCCACGTTGAGGGGTTGAAGATGCTGCGGGAACCAGTCGAGCAGACGACGGCGGTCGTGGGCCGTCGCCTATGGCCCACCGTTGCCGCGGCGACCCTGCTGCTGTTCGCCGCCCGCGCCCTGCTCTCGCTGATCCGCAGCGGCCCGGTCCTGGTCGCCGACGAGATGGGCTACCTCGGAAACGCGCGGGCGCTGGTCGGCGGCATCGACGCGCAGATGCAGCTCGCCCCCTTCTACCGGGGCGGCTACTCGCTGCTGATCGGGCCGCTGCTCGAGCTCTCCTCCAACCCGACTACGCAGTACCACCTGGTGCTGCTCCTCAACGCCGCCCTTGCGGCCTCGGTGCTGCCGCTGCTCTACCTCCTCCTCAGCCGCTTCGCCGGGGTGCCGCCGCGGGTCGCCCTGTGGGCGTCGCTGGCGGGCGCGGTCTATCCGGCGGTCACCGCCCTTTCGCAGGTGGCGATGTCGGAGAACGCGCTCTTCCCGCTCGTCTGCGTCTGGCTGATCTGCTTCGCCGGCCTGCTTCAGAGCGATGCCCGTCGCTCGCACCTGCCCTGGGCGATCGGTCTTGGGGCGGCGACGGGTGGGCTGTGGCTGGTCCACAACCGGATGATCGTCGCGGTGGTCGTCGCCGTGGCAGGACTGGGCTGGCTCGCCTACAGGCGCCGCATCGGCCCCGCGGCCCTCGTCGCCGGCCTGGTGACGATCGCCTGCTTCTTCATCGGCACCCACTTCCTCGACTCGTTCGTCACCGACCACAACTACGGCGGCAGCGCCCCCGACGAACTCACTTCGCGGATGGACGAGCTGTTCCAGTTCGTCGGCATCCGCACCGCCCTCGCCAACCTCCTCGGCCAGACCTGGTACCTGCTGGTCGCGACCTTCGGGCTCGCCGCGGTGGTGCTCGGCGATTTTCTGTCCCGCCACGGTGGCGACGAGGAGAGCCGTTCCGGGGATCTGTCCCGGCCGATCGTCGGGGTGCTCCTGGCTCTGACCGGGCTGCTGCTGCTGATCTCCGCCTCCGCCTTCCCGGAACGAACCCGGCCCGACATGCTGATCTACGGTCGCTACGTCGAGGTCGTCTCTCCCGCCTTGATCGCCTTCGGCGTCGCCGCCCTCGCCCGCGCCCGGGCGCCCCGCGCGGTCGTTTGGCCGCTGGCCGGCTTCGCCGCCCTCACCGCCCTCGTCGTCCTGATCCGGGTCACCGCCTCCGATCCCGATCCCGCCAACCGCTGGAACATCACCGCGCTGCCGTTCGTGACGATGCAGCTCGGCGCCGCGGTGCTGATCGGCGCCGCGGTCGTCGCCCTGGCCGGCGCGGCGCTGCTGCGCTCGGCGTCCTCCCGCGGCACCACCGTCCTCGGCGTTGCCGCGCTCGCGCTGTTCGGCGCCGTTGTTCTCTACAGCGCCTGGAATCCCGTCCGCAGCAGCGAGCGGGCGATCTACCCGAGCGGCTGGAGCAGCCCCCAGGCAGCGGCGGAAGCGAGCGGGGCCGATCGCATCGCCTACGACCTCGACGATTACGAAACGGTCGGGTTGTACGTCTTCCAGTGGTTCCTCCCCGATCAGCGGATCGTCCTCTTCCACGGCGATCGGGAAGCACCGCCGGCGCCGCTGGTGATCGCCGGCCGTGACTTCGGCCGCCAGCATCCCGGCACCGGCGCCGAAGCAATCTGGAGCCCGGGAGGCCGGGACCAGCTGCTCTGGCGCCTGCGGGATCGTCAAGCTCAGTAGCCGAGATGGCCTCATCCCCTAGCGCGACGACCCGCCAGGGCCGGCTGCGGACGCACCTCGACGACCGCATGTACCGGACCGGCTACTACCTGATCCTCGGCACCGGCGCCTCCGGCGTGCTCGGGGTCGCCTTCTGGGCGCTGGCGGCGCGCACCTACAGCGCCCACGTCGTCGGCCTGATGGCCGCCGCGGTCTCGGCGATCGCCCTGATCTCGGGCATCTGCTCGCTCGGGCTCTCGGCGGTGCTGGTCCGCTACCTCCCGGTCGCCGGGCCCTCCGGCCGGCCGCTGGTCGCCCGTAGCTACGCGCTGACGATCCTGCTCTCGTTCCTCGTCGCCGGCGCCGCCGCCCTCACCACCGACATCTGGTCGCCGAGCCTCGGCTTCCTCGGCGAAGACCTCTGGCCGCTCGCCTTCGCCCTCTCGACCGCGGCGATGACCACCTTCACCCTCCAGGACAGCGTCCTCACCGGCCTCCACCGAGCCTCCTGGATCCCGCTCGAGAACACCCTCTACGCCGCCGCCAAGCTGGTCCTGCTGGCGCTGCTCGCCGGCCTGCTCCCGTTCGCGGGGCTGTTCGTCGCCTGGAACCTGCCGCTGCTGCCGGCGGTCGTCGTCGTCAACTACCTGATCTTCCGCCGCTTGATCCCGCAGATGTCGAAGGAGGGCGGGCTCGACCGGCGCAAGGTGATCGCGATGGCCGCCGGCAACTACGGCGGCAACCTGCTCGGCCTGCTCGGCAACATGTACCTGCCGATCCTCGTCGCCAACCGGACCAGCGCTGCCGAGGCCGCCTACTTCTACGTCCCCTGGATGATCTCGCTGACGGTCGAGCTGGTGGCGCTGAACATGATGACCTCGCTGACCGTCGAGGCCGCCCTCGACATGCCGCGCCTGCGCCAGCTCTCGCGCCAGGCCCTGAAGCAGTCGATGCGGCTGGTCGTCCCGGTGGCGGCGCTGACCGCGCTGCTGGCCCCGCTCGGGCTGCTGGTGTTCGGGCGCGAGTACGCCGACGAGGGGACGACGCTGCTGCGGCTGCTGGCCCTCGGCGCGATCCCCAACGTGATCGCCGCGCTCGGCGCCGGGGTCGCCAGGATCGAGCACCGGGGCTGGATCGTCACCGCGATCCAGGGCTTCCAGCTCGTCTTCGTCGTCGCCCTCAGCGCCGTCCTGCTGCCGAGCGTCGGCATCACCGCGATCGGGATCGCCTGGACGGGCTGTCAGTTCCTGCTGGCGGCCGCCCTGCTGGTGACGATCCTGCGGCCGGTCCTCTTCTCCGACGAGGGCGAAGCCCTCCCTGGCTAGCTAGGCCGCGCGCGCCGCCCGCCAGGCGATCAGCCGCCGCAGCGCCAGCGTCCCGTTGGCGACCGCGCGGGGGCCGATTAGGCCGAGGATCAGCGTCACCCAGGCCTGCGGTTCAAGCGGGCGGCGGCGCAGCGCCGCGATCGCGTAGCGCACGCCTTGCCGACGCTTGCCCAGCAGGAAGGACTGGACCGAGGCGACCCGGAGCATCGACGTAAACCCATTCGGGCCGAGGCGCCGCAGGGCCGCGCCGTGGCGTTGCAGGGTTGTCTCGGCCATCCAGAGCATGTCCGGCGCGTCGCTGAACAGGCGCGGCACCAGTTCGCTGACCGCAGCGCTGCGCAGCCAGCTGTTGGGGGCGTCGGTGTGCTCGTGGCCGAGCACGTCATCGACGTAGAGCGTTTGCTCGTTGCTGGCCAGCTCGAGCTCCCAGAGCGTCTCCATCGCGCCGCGGCGGTCGGCGAAGAGCGGCGTCGTCTCGAAGACGGCGCGGTCGATGCAGTGGGTGGCGTCGTTGCCGCCCTCGGCCTCCGCCCAGCTGATTCGGCCCTCATAGCCGATCGGCTCCGGCGGCGTGAACCCCGGGGTGACCTTGCCGTCGTCCCAGACCAGGCGGCTGCGCACGACCCGGACCCCCTCGGGGAGGCCAAGGACGATCTCGTGCATCCGCTCCAGCGCCTCGGGGAACAGCTCCCAGTCGCTGTCGACGATCACCACCCAGCGGCCGCTGGAGTTGAGGACGCCAGTGTGGCGCGAGGGGGTGATGCCGCGGTTCCGCTCGTGCTCGACCACCCGCAGCCGGGGGTCGTCGTAGGCCTCCAGGGCCGCCAGGGTGGCGTCACTCGAGTGGTCGTCGACGATGATCAGCTCGAAGTCCTCGAAGCTCTGCCCGAGAATGCTGTCGACGCAACGGCAGACGATCTGCTCCCGGTTATAGGTCGGCACGACGACGCTGAAGAAGGGCGATGACATCGCGGAGCCGGCAATCCTAGAGCCCCCGCGGGGCAAGGCTCCGTGCGGGGATCAGGCACGGCAGCGACCTGCCGATCTCTATCTATGCTCAAGCCGATGGAGACCCAGACCGCCCCGCCGCCCGCCGCGACCGCGCCCTCGCCGGCCCCCGAGACGATCCGCCTGCAGCCCACGACCGGGTTCAGCCGGGTGCTCTCGCCGCGCGAACTCTGGCGCTACCGCGACCTCGCACTCCAGATCGCGATGCGCGACATCACGATCCGCTACCGGCAGACCGCGCTTGGCGGCGCCTGGGCGGTCCTGCAGCCGATCGGCTTCATGGTCGTCTTCTCGCTGATCTTCGGCAACGTCGCCGGCATTTCCTCGAACGGTCTGCCGTATCCCCTGTTCAGCCTCTCGGCGCTGGTCCCCTGGGTCTTCTTCGCCAACTCGATGCTGCTCGGCTCCGAAAGCCTGGTCGCCAACGCGGGGCTGGTCTCGAAAATCTATTTCCCGCGGATCTTCATGCCGGCCGGGGTGATCGTCGCCGGCTTCGTCGACCTGGCGATCTCGATTGTGATCCTGCTGGCGATCGTGCTGTTCTGGGGCTACGCGCCGGGGATCGCGATCCTCGCCCTGCCGCTGCTGGTGGCGATCGCCGCGATCACGGCGCTCGGGGTCGGCTCGGCGCTGGCGGCGGTAAACGTGCGCTTCCGCGACGTCAAATACGTCGTCCCCTTCTCGATCCAGCTCTGGCTCTTCCTCACCCCGATCGTCTATCCGAGCAGCTCGATCGACGAGCCTTGGCGGACGCTGAGCGCGATCAACCCGATGGTCGGGGTCGTCGAAGGGTTCCGCTGGGCGACGCTGGGGACGGGCAACGCCCCCTGGGACCTGATCGGCATCTCGGCCGTCGCCGCGTCGATCATCCTCGTCGCCGGCCTCGCCTACTTCGACCGCGTCGAGCGCGCCTTCGCCGACTTCGTCTGACCGATGCCTGAGATCGCGATCGACACCAACGAGCTGGGCAAGCGCTACACCCTCGGGGTTCGGGGCCGCGGCTACGGGACCCTGCGCGAGAGCATCATGTCGGCGCCGCGGCGGCTGCTCTCGCGGGAAAAACAGGAGCAGGGCGATCAGCTGTGGGCGCTGCGCGACCTCTCGCTGACCGTCCGCAGCGGTGAGGTCGTCGGCCTGATCGGCCACAACGGCGCCGGCAAGAGCACCCTGCTGAAGATCCTCTCGCGGATCACCGAGCCCTCGGCCGGCTACGCAGACGTGACCGGGCGGGTTGGCTCGCTGCTCGAGGTCGGGACCGGCTTTCACCCCGAGCTGACCGGACGGGAGAACGTCTTCCTCAACGGGGCGATCCTCGGCATGCGGCGCAGCGAGATCCGCGCCCGCTTCGATGAAATCGTCGAATTCGCCGAGCTCGAGCGCTTCCTCGACACGCCGGTGAAGCGCTACTCGAGCGGGATGTCGGTGCGGCTCGCGTTCGCCGTCGCCGCCCACCTGGAGCCGGAGATCCTGCTGGTCGACGAGGTGCTGGCGGTCGGCGACGCCGCCTTCCAGCGCAAATCGCTGGGGAAGATGAACGAGGTTGCGAAGGAGGGGCGGACGGTGATCTTCGTCTCCCACAACCTGGCGATCATCCAAGCGCTCTGCACCCGCGGCATCCTGCTCGAACGCGGCGAAGTCAAAGCCGACGCGCCGATCGTCGAGGCGATCGACAGCTACCTGCGGACGCTGGAGAGCGCCGCCACCGACGACCTGCTGGAGCGCCGCGACCGCGACAACCGCGCCTACGACGAGACCCTGGTGCGGCGCCTGGAGATTCTCGACACCGGCGGCGGCCCCCCGAACGTCGTCGTCGCCGGCCGCCCGGCCCGGATCGTCGTTGACGTCACCGAGCACCTGCCGAAGATGGAGTGCCAGCTGACGATCGTCAACAGCCTCGGGCAGCCGGTCAGCACCCTCGACAGCGAGATGTCAGCGCCGGTCGACGTGCGGGGCCCGGAGCCGGGGACCCGCCTCGAGTGCGAGATCGAGACGCTGCCCCTGCTGCCGGGGCGCTACCGGATCGACGTCATCGTCAAAGGCAAACGCCACATCCAGGACGGGCTGCAGGCGGCTGCCTTCTTCGACGTCGAGCCAGGCGTGGTCGGCGGCCGCCCAATTGCGGTTGAGGCCGACGGGGACGTCTCCCTCCCCCACTCCTGGCGGTTGCCGGCATGAGCGAGCCGAGCTTCTCGATTGTCATCACCGCCTACCAGGCAGCCGAAACGATCGCCGCCGCGGTCGACTCGGCGCTGGCTCAGACCCTCCCGGCCGACGAGGTCCTCGTCGTCGACGACGGCTCGACCGACGACCTCGCCGCGGCGCTGCGACCGTACGAGGGTCGGATCCGGGTGGTCCGGCGCGAGAACGGCGGCGGCGCGGCGGCCCGCAACACCGGCGCCGAAGCGGCGAGCGGCGACTTCATGGCGGTCCTCGACGCCGACGACGCCTACCACCCGCGACGCCTCGAGACGATCGCCGAGCTGGCCCGGCAGCGCCCCGACCTCGACCTGATCACCACCGACGCCCGCCTCGTCGTCGGCGGGGAGGGCGTCGGCACCTTCGCCACCCACACCCCGTTCGTCGCCGATCATCAGCGGACGGCGATCTTCGAGACCTGCTTCGTCGGTGGCTGGCCGGCGATCCGCCTCAGCCGCCTGGAGGCGATCGGCGGCTTCGACGAGAGCTTTCGCATCGCCTACGACTGGGACTGCTGGCTGCGGGCAATCCTCAGTGGCGCCGAGGCCGGCTTCTCCGCCGAGCCCTTCTACGACTACGTCCTCCACGAAGGCAGCCTCTCGGCGAGCCGGGCACCGAGCCTCTGGGAGCGGGCGCGGCTGCTGGAAAAGGCGGCCCGCAACCCGAACCTGCGCGAGAGCGAGCGGCCGGCGCTGGAGCGGGCGCTGCGGATGCACCGCTCCCGCGCGGTGATGGCCGACGTCCAGGACTCTCTCTACGCCGCCACCCCACGGCGGCGCCTGGCCCGCCACGCCCTCTCCCGGCAGCTCGAGCTGCGAGCGCGCGAGACGGCGCTGCTGGCGGCCGCGGCGCCGCCGCTCGCCAGGCGCCTGGTGCCGCAAGACCGGCCGGCCGAGGAGCGCCTGAGCGCGAACGGAGGTCGCGGATGAGCGAGGGCCAGGTCGGCGCGCCGGCGAAAACTCCGCGCTTCAGCATCGTCATCCCGACCTACGAACGGCGGCAGCGCATCGTCCAGCACGTCGCTGCGCTCGACCGGCAGAGCCTGCGCGACTTCGAGGCGATCGTCGTCGTCGACGGCTCCAGAGACGGGACCGGCGAGGCCCTGCGGGCCCTTGACGCCCCCTTCCCGCTGAGTGTGATCGAGCAGGAGAACAAGGGGGTGGCCGAGGCGCGGATCGCCGGCGCCGCGGCGGCCCAGGGCGAGATCCTCCTCTTCATCGACGACGACATGGAGGCCGAGCCGGGGATGCTGGCCGAGCACGACGCCTCCCATCGCGAGGGCTACGACTTCGTCCTCGGGGACCTGCCGCTGCACCCCGAATCGCCTCGCAACATCCTTTCCTGGGGCGTCGGCTACTGGGCGGATTCGCGGCGGGAGCGCCTCGAAGCCGCCGGCAACGACCTCGGCATCGACGACCTCCTGACCGGGCAGATGTCGGTCTCCCGCGCTGCCTTCGACGCGGTCGGCGGCTTCGACGCCAGCTTCACCCGCGATGGCCTGGTGCCGAGCGGCGACGTCGACTTCGGCTACCGAATCATCAAGGCGGGATACCGCGCGACCTTCAACCCGCGGGCGATCAGCCTCCAGTACTACGACGTCGATCCCGGGGCCTACCTGCGGCGCGCCTACGACATCGGCGCTTCCGAGCAGGAGCTGGTGATCAAGCATCCCGAGCAGGCGAAGAAGCTCGACCGGGCGCCGGCTTTCCACACCCGCCGCAGCCGCTGGACCTTCGGGGCGCTGGTGGCGGCGCCGAACGCCCTGGCGCGGCCGCTCAGCGAGGCAGTCGCGAAGCTCGTGCGCGGTGGCCGCCACGGCGAGCGCCTGCGGCGCCTCTTCTTCGCGATGCGGACGCTCGAATACCGGCGCGGCGCCCGCGCCGCCCGGCGCCAGCTCGGGACCGGCAGCGCCGTCGTCCTCGGCTACCACGCCGTCGACGATCTTCCGGGGGACCCATTCGAGGAGTACGCGGTCTCGGCCGAGAAGCTGGCGGCGCAGCTCAGCCACTTCCAGGGGCGCGGCTGGCAGTTCATCGACCTGGGGACGCTGCTGCGGGCGCTTCGGGGCGAGGAGAAGTTGCCGCCGAAGGCGATGCTGATCACTTTCGACGACGCCTACGCCGACCTGCTGGCGCGGGGGCTGCCGGTGCTGGAGGAGCGCGGGGTTGCCGCCGTCGTCTTCGCCGTCGCCGGCTCGGTCGGGGGCATCAACGAGTGGCGTCGGGAGGGCGCCCGCGAGCTGCCGCTCCTGGACGCCGAGGGCCTGAAACGGCTGAGCGAGCGCGGCATCGAGGTCGGGTCCCACTGCCTCACCCACCGCCAGCTGCCGAAGGTGCCCGCGGAGGAGCTCGAGCGCGAGTTGAGCGGCTCGGCGGAGAAGCTCGAGAGCCTCGGCCTCCCCCGGCCGCGGGCGCTCGCCTACCCGCACGGCGAGTGGTCGAACGGGGTCGCCGCCGCGGTCTTCCGCGCCGGCTACGAGGCCGCCTTCACGGTCGATCCCGGCCGCGCGACCCGCGCCGGCAACCGCTTCGCCCTGCCGCGGATCGAGGTCCTGGCAAGCGACACGCCGTTGACGATCGAGGTCAAGATCGCCACCGCAGCCTGGCCGCCATTGCTGCGCAATCGGATCCTCCGCTACCTGGGCACGCGTCGATGAGCTCGCTTCGCGCGAAAGCCGCCCCCTTCGCCCAACGCCTCGCGCAGGCGATCGGCTGGCGGCTGGCGGTGCCGCTGCTGCAGGCGCGAGCGCGCCGTCGCAAGCTGACCCCGGGGCAGGCGACGGTGGTGACGGTCAACTGGAACTCGTGGCCGCAGTGCAAGGTCCTGATCGACGTGGTCCGCCGCCGCAGCCCCGCCGACACGCGGATCATCGTCGTCGACAACGGCTCCGAGGACGACTCGCGGGCGGGGCTCGCCGCGCGGGCGGACGTGACCACGATCAAGCTGCCGCTCAACGTCGGTCACGAGCTGGCGCTCGACATCGGCGTGCTGCAGTGCGAGACCGAGTTCGTCGTCGTCCTCGACGTCGACGCCTTCCCACTCCACGACCGCTGGCTCGACGAGCTGCTGACGCCACTCTCCGAGGGCGCCCAGGTGGCCGGGGCCAGGCTCAACCGCTCCTACGTCCACCCCTGCTGCTGGGCGATGCGGGCCGACCGGTTCTTCTCCCAGCGGCACTCCTTCCGCTCCCACTACCAGCCGCGCACCGAGGAGCGCGATGCCTCCGGGGACTCCGGCGAGGTGATCTCCGAACGCGAGGCGCCGGCGCTCCACTTCTTCGAGGTGACGAGCCAGCGCGGCCCCGGCGACGTCGGCACCGTCTTCGGCGACCTCGTCTACCACAACTTCTACGCCACCCGGTTCAACGCCACCGAGGAGGCGACGCTCGACGGCGTCGTCGCCGTCGACGACCCCGCCGCGGCCTGGCAGGAAGCGCTGGAGCGCTACGTACGGTGAGCGAGGGCGAGCACGGCGCTGGGCGGGCCCCAGGTCAGCCCCCACCACTCCAATCGCGTCGCCAGCGCGAGGAAGGGAAAGGCGAGCAGGCGCACCGGCAGGGCCATTCCTTTGATCCGGTCGCGGATCTCCTGGGCGGCGGCGGCGAGGCTGCGGTAGGTCGGCCGCATCGCGACCGGCTCGAGCCCCGCGTCCCGCAGCATCTCCGCCAGCTCCTCTTCCCCGTAGCCGTGCCGCACCTCCTCGCGCCAGATCCCGGAGCTGCCGGGGAGGACCGGCTTCCAGTCGCTTCGCGGGACCTGCAGCGCCAGCAGCCCGCCGGGGCGCAGGGCGCCGGCCATCGTCGCCAGAGCGCTCTTGTCGTCGGGAATCTCGTGCAGGCACTCCAGCGCGACGACGGCGTCGTAGCCCGACTGCGGCAGCGGCTTGGTCAGGTCGGCGGCTTCGAAGTCGACGTTGCCGAGGCCGCGCCCGCGAGCCCGCGCCCGGGCGCCGCTCAGCATGTCGTCGCGGCGGTCGATGCCGAGGATGCTCCAGTCCCGGTGCCGCTTCGCCAGCGCCAGCGAGAGCAGCCCGTCGCCGCAGCCGGCGTCGAGCAGGCGCAGCGGCCCGCCCCCCGCCTCCGCGCTCAGCACTTCGTCGGAGAGGGCAAGCCGCAGGCGCCGCGAGGGTGCCATCAGCGCGATGCGCTCCTCGAGCACCGCCTTCGCCGTCGCCAGGAGTCCCATCGCCGCATCATTCCCGATCGCTCGGCGGCGCCCCGGTGAGCGTGGACTGGTGCGACGCCCCCTGGCGCACGCGGCTGCTGCGGCGATTGCGGCTGCCGCCGGTGCTGCTGCGGCCGCTGGCAGCAGTCTCGCCCCGCTGGGCTGAGCTGGCCCGGGACCTCGGCTACTGGCGACAGGTTCGCCACGAGGCGAGCGCGGCCGAGTGGCGGCGCCTCAGCTCCTCTTACTCCGTCCTCGTCTACCACCGCTTCGCCGGTGAGCTGAAACCCGGGCAGGAGCGGATCGACATCTCGCCGCGGCGCTTCCGGCGCCAGCTGCGGGCCCTGCGCCTGCTCGGCTTCCGCCCGCTCAGCCCCGAGCAGCTCCTCGCCTTCCATCGCGGCGAGGGGGAGATCCCGCGCCGGGCCTTCGTCCTCACCGTCGACGACGCCACCGCCGACAGCGTCGAGCCGCTGCGCGAGGCCACCAACTGGAAGCCGCAGCTCTTCGTCCCGACCGCCGAGCTCGGCGCCGGCGCCCACTGGATCGACGGCGAGCCGGTTGCGACCTGGGAGCAGGTGGCGGAGTTGGCCGCGGCGGGGGTCGCGGTCGGCTCCCACACCCGCCACCACCGCCGCCTCAGCGAGCTGCCGGCACCGGTGCGGGAGGTCGAGCTGGCCGGCTCGCTGGCCGACCTGCGCGAGCGCCTACCGCAGTCGCTGGCGGTGATCGCCTACCCGAACGGCGACCACGACGACGCGGTCTGCGCAGCAACGGCAGCGGCCGGATACGAGCTCGGCTTCACCACCGAGAAGGGCCGCAACGGCGCCCGCACCGATCGCTACCGGCTGCGCCGGGTCAGCATCCACGGCGCCGACGGCGCCCTGGCGGCGATCTGGAAGGTGATGACGGGCGAGGCGCTGCCGCGGCTCTGGTTACGCCTGCGCGGCTGAGCTCAGCCGGAGGCGCGCTCCAGCTCCTCGAGCAGCAGCCCGAGGAAGGGGGCCTGGCGGAGGTCCTCGATCGAAGGTTCGCCGGCGGCGGCGAGGCGGAGGTGCTCGTGGTCGGAGCGGCAGTGGACCATCCAGCAGAGCTGGCGCAGGGCGCGCGCCAGGGTCGGGTCGATGCCGAGCGCCTCGCAATAGCGGGCGGTCTCGGCGGCGGCGACGGCGCCGTAGGGCGTCGTCGGGTCGAGCAGGCGCCGGTAGGAGTCGCGGGTGCTCCCGTCCTCGAGCGCCTTGTCGAGAACAAAGGCGGCGTTGGCGAGGAAGTAGACGAGGTCGAGGCCGGGCAGCCCTTGCGGCTCGGCCGACTCCCAGTCGAGAAGAGCGGGCAGGTCGCGCGCGGCGAGGACCAGGTTCCAGGGAGAGCAGTCGCGGTGCTCGCAGACCACCGGCAGCGCGCCGGCGGCCTCGACCGAGGAGCGCAGCGCCTCCAGCTGGTTCGCCTCCAGTGCCGGGCCGAAGTGCGCTTCGAAGAACTCGAGGTGCTCGTCGAGCGTCGTCCGCTCGCCGCCGGCCTCCGCACCGCCACCGGCCAGCTCGATCAGCAGGTCGGTCACCCGGTGGGCCATCTCCGGAAAGCTCTTAGGGGTCAGGCGGTCGAGCATCGAGTCGCCGTTGATCGCCGCCTCGGCCACCCCCTCGCGGCCGCTGCGCCGCAGGCGCTCGCGGAAGTCGGGGACCCCTTCGAGCCCCGGCCGCGCCTCGGCCAGGTGGGCGAGCACCGTCGCCTCGCGCTCCAGCCCCGCCTCGGCCTCCGGCACCCGGGCGAATTTCGTCGCCGCGGGCGGGCGCACGCTCCCCGGCTCGAACTCGAGCCCGACGACCTTGTTGATGCTGCGGCGGCCCCCGGTCAGCAACATCGGCGACCGCTCGCCGTCCGCGCGCTCCTCCTCGTCGCCGGGAAGCCGGGCGATCACGTACACCGGTGCCAGGGCGCCAACCCGGGCAGCCCATCCCCAGACGCGGCGCAGGCCGGTATCGACTGCGGTCTTTGCCGGGCGCTTGGTCAGCATGTGGGTGACCGCCTCGCGCGAATCGAGCGGCAGCCAAAACTGCGGCGCCCGGCTCGGCTGCGGTCCGGGCCAGTAGATCCTCACGTCCGCGAATCCGGCCTTCTGCAGCCGCCGCTTCGCCCGCCGGGGACCGGCCAGGCGCGGCGACCACCAACGGCAGACGACCTCACCGCCCGGCGCCAACGCGTCGCGGACCAGGCGCACGGACGACCGCGTGGGAAAGCCCGCGAGAACAACATCGGCCTCGCCCGGGCCGGCAGGGTGGGAGACCAGCCGCAGGGCGTCGGAGTCGCGGCCGGGCGCGAGGTCGATCACCCGCGGCGGGTCCTGGCGGCGCAGCAGGAAGCGCCAGTCGACCTGGCGCAGCTGCTGATTGCGCTCCGGCTCGCGCAGCTCGGAGTCGAGCGGCCGGGCGCCGAGTGGACGCTCGCTCATCGCAAGAGCTCCTCGTAGACGCCGCTGACCCGGGCGGCCATCCCGGCCCGGGTGAAGTTCTCCTCGACCCGCTGGCGGGCCTGCGTTCCCAGTTGCCCGCGGAACTCGGGGTCGCCGAGCAACCGGCGCAGCGCCGCCGCGAGGGCGCGGTGATCACCGGGGGGCACGAGCAGGCCGCTGCGGCCGTCCTCGATCAGCTCTTCGGTGCCGCCGATCGCCGAGCTGACCACGGCGCGGCTTGCCGCCATCGCCTCCATCACCGCCAGCGAAGTCCCCTCGTATAGGGAGGGCAGGGCAAAGACGTCGCAGGCGGCGAGCAGCTCCGGGACGTCCTCGCGGCGGCCGAGGAACCGCACCCGCTCGGCGACGCCGAGCCGCTCGGACAGCCCTTCCAGCTGCGCCCGTTCGGGACCTTCCCCGGCCAGGGCGAAGATCGCCTCCGGCACTTCGGCCGCCGCCTCGAGCAGGACCGGCAGCCCCTTCTGCTCGCTGAGCCGAGCCGAGGTGAGGACGAGCGGCCGCCCGCTCGCGCCGAGCTCCTCGCGCAGCCGCGGCGCCGCCTTGGCCCCAAAGCGCTCGACTTCGACGGCGTTGTGGACGACCTCGATCTTCCCCGCCGGCCATCCCCAGTCGTCGACCAGGCCGGCGGCGATCTCGCGCGAGACGGCGAGGTAGCGGTCGACCCGGCTCGCCAGCAGCCGCAACTGCAGCCGCGTCGAGCGGTCGGGGACGTAGGTGGAGATCACCTGGACCGTCCCCAGCACGGCCCGCACGCCCGCGAGGACGGCGGCGGTGAGGCCCCACTTCGCCGCCACCGGCGAGCTCATGTGAGCGTGGAAGACATCGGGTCGCTCCCGCCGCAGCAGCCGCCGCAGCTCCGGCACCTGCCTGGCGCCGGCCAGCCCGAGCGGCAAGGGCGCGATCGCCCGCACCGGGACGCCCGCCGCTTCGGCCCGCTCGCGGATCGGCTCCACCCCGGCGGCGTCGTCGAGCAGCAGGGTCGGCTGCCAGGCCTCGCGATCGAGCGCTTCCAGCAGCATCAGCATCGCGTTCTCGGCCCCGCCAAGGACACGGCTATCGGTGTAGAAGAAGGTAGATCGGGCCATGGTGCAACTCGCTGGCGAGCTCTGCCAGCTCGCCCGAGTCCTCTGATTCGGCAAGGGCAGCGTCCGCCCCTGCCCAGAAGGCGTAATCGAGGCTGGCACGGTAGAAGAGCGGCGAGCGCCAGGCGCCCAGCCGCTCTAGCAGCGAAGCAAGCGCGAAGACCGCGGTCGCGGTCATGGGCAGCCGCCGGGTCGCCGCCAGCAGCAGCGAGCGCGCCGCCAGCCAGGGCCGGGAGCTGTCGTCGGGGGCGGCAAGGCGCAGTTCGCCGAAGACCTGCGGGTGGCGGCGGGCCAGGTGCACGGTCGTCCGCCCTTTCGCCAGGGTGTCGCGCTGCAGGCCGCCGAAGTCCTTGTCGTAGGTCTGATGGGCGAGCGCCCGCGGGTCGTAGCCGAGCTCCACCCCGACGGCGCGCAGCCGCAGCGCCAGCTCGACGTCCTCGTTGCCGTAGATGCCGAAGGACTCGTCGAAGCCCCCGGCCTCGCGCATCACCTCCGCTCGCAGCGAGGCGTTGCCGGTGTAGAAGGAACGGGTGCGGCCGAGGTGCTCGGGGTCCTCGGCGAGCCGTTGCAGGTGGAGGTCGAACTTCTCCTTCACGTAGTGGGCGGCGCGCGGGCTGCCGGGCTCGAGCTCGACCGGGACCGCGCCGAGGACGCAGCGGCGGGAGCCAGCCGGGTGGTGGGAGCGGTGCCGCTCTATGAACTCGGGGACGACCCGCATATCGTCGTCGAGGATGACCAGGACCTCGCCGCAAGCTGCGGCGATCGCGGCGTTGCAGGCGGATGCCCTCCCCCGCCCGGCCGGTTCGACCCGGCGCAGCTCGTAGGGCGCCGCGAAGTCGTCGATCATCTCGGCGCTGCCGTCGCTGCACGCGTCGGTGGCGACCACCACCTCGTAGCCCGACGGCTCGACCGACTGCTCCCGCAGCGACTCGAGCGTCCGCCGCAGCGTCTCGCGGCGCTGGTGGGTCGGGATCACCACCGATACGGCAGGGCTAGCCACCGCCGGCTCCCGCGCGAATCGCGACCGCCTCCTCGTAGACGGCGGTCATCCGCCGCGCCCAGGGGCCCGGCCCGAGGTAGCGCTCGGCGAACTCGCGCGCCCGCGCCCCCAGCTCGCGACGGCGCGCATCGTCAGCGAGGAGGGCCGCGGTGGTCGCTGCGATCTCGCTCTCGTCGGCGGCAATCGCCAACGGCGGCTCCTCGTCAAAGCAGTCGTAGCCCTCGCGGCCGCGCGGGGTGGTGACGACGGCCTTGCCGGCCGCCATCGCCTGCAGGACCTTCATCCGCATCCCGCCCCCGGTTCGCACCGGCGCCAGCACCACCGCCGCCTCTTCGAGATGGGGCAGGACGCTCGGGGCGTCGGCGATCACTTCGACCCCGGGCCCGGCGAGGCCGGTGATCTCCGGCGGCGGCGCGGTGCCGACGATCCGCAGCCGCGCGGCCGGGAACTGACCCCGCACCGCCGGCATGATCTCGCCGGCCAGCCAATGGGCCGCGTCGCGGTTCGGGGCGTGGGCGAAGTGACCGACGAAGAGGACCGTCCCGCTGACCTCGCGGTCGGGGCCCACGACCGGCGGCAGCTCGAGGCCGAAGGGGTCGACCCGTACCCGCGGGCCCACCTCCGGCGCCAGCTCGGCCAGCGTCTCCGCATCGCGGCGGCTGAAGACTTCGACCAGGTCGAACTGGTGCCAGGCCCGGCGCTGGAACCCGGCCCAGCGACGCCAGTCGATTTCGCCGAAGGCCCAGCCCGGCCAGGCCCCCGGCGAGGCTGGCGGCGGGGTGAACGGCCGCGGGCGCAGCACCTCGTGGTGGGTGAAGACGCTCGGCAGCCCGGCCGGATAGCGGAAGACCGACATCGCGCTGTCCTCGATCGCGACGACGTCGAACTCGCGCTCGCCGGCGAGCCGATCGAGGATCGCCTGGATCCCGGGGTCGGCATACCAGACGGTCCGCCACGGCCAAGGGCCGCGCGCCCACTTCATCGCCATCCGCAGCTGCCGGCGCCGGCGCCGACCGCCCGGGGGCGGTCGGCGGCGGTCGGCGGCGAAGACCTCGACCTCCTCGCGCAGCCGCTCGACCGTCCCCGCATGCCCCGGCTCGTCGCCGACCGCCGTCACCAGCGTCACCTCGTGCAGGCGGCGCAGCCCCAGCAGCTGGGCGTTCAGGAGGACCGGGATCGCCCCTCCTCCGTCCGCCTGCGGCGGCACCGGCGTGACCAGCAGGACCTTCACACCTGGACGCCGACTTCGGCGCGCCGCAGGCGGCCCAGGAGGCGGTTCAGGGTGCGGCGCCGTTCGGGGAAGAGGAAGAGCTCGGCCAGGTGCTGGGCGAACGGCCGCGGCAGCGTCGCCTCCAGCGTGAACCAGACCAGGAACATCGCTTTCATCGACAGCGAGATGTCGAAGCGGCGGCGCATCGCCCGCAGCGAGTCGCGCAGCAGGCTCCAGCGGGTGTCGCCCGGGATCGGGTGCTCCTCCGGCGCCAGGCGCAGCGAGATCAGGCGGTTGCCGAGGTCCGAGAGCGAGAGGATCCGGTCGGGTCGTTCGAGCCCGATTTGGTCAGCCCGGCGCTCGAGTGAGCGGAAGGTCGCCGCCGCGTAGGCGATCGCGTCGCGGACGTGGCCGAGGTCGAGTTGGGTGGCGTCGAGTTCGTAGCCGTTGCCACCGTGGATCCGGTACTCGGCGCAAACGTCGTCGAGCGCCCCGGAGCCGCCCGAAAGCGCGGTCAGGTGGACGAGGTACCAGTCGGCGCCGTGGCGGGGGTAGTCGGCCTCGGGGATCGGCAGCAGCTCCCGCAATGAGGAGAGGCGGAAGGAGGTGCCGCCGCCCGGCAGCCAGGCGAGGTCGAAGGGAAAGGCCAGCTCGGCCCGCCGCACATCCCCGGTCGGCGCCAGCAGGTGTTCGAAGGGCTTGAGGATCCCGGTGCGCCTGCCGTCGGCGTCGATCACTTCCATCCGGAACTGCACCTTGACCAGGTCGGGATCGGCTGCGAACGCCGCGGCGACGAGGTTGGCGGCCTCCGGCCGCAGCACGTCGTCGGCGTCGAGCACCAGCAGGACGTCCCCCTGGCAGCGGGCGATCCCGGCGTTGAGCGCCGAGGCCTGGCCGCCCTGCTCCTTCAGGATCACCTCGATCCGGTCTTCGTAGCCGGCGAGGATCTCGCGCGAGTCGTCGTCGGAGCCGTCGTCGACGACGATCACCCGCACGCCCGAGCGGGTCTGGGCAAGGGCGCTGTCGATAGCGGCGGCGAGAAACCGGCCGTAGTTGTGGTTGGTGATGACGACGTCGACACCGAGGTCGCGCCCGACCTCAGACATGCCTGTGGCGATGTTCGAGCCCGTGCCGAATCAGGAGCGCAATGTATCCAAGCGTTCGGCGACGAACGTCCAATATGCGAATTGGCCGGGGAGGCGAGCACTAGTATCGCCCGCCATGGAGGCTGCAGCCATCCGCCGCAAGACGTCCGCTCGGAGCAGGGGTTTCCTGAGCTCGAACCGGGTCGCGCTGATCGTCCTCGCCTGCGCGGCGGGGATCTTGGTCTGCTCGATCGCCAACGCGATGTCCCGCGCCGGCGAAGATCCGACGCCGCTGCTCTACTGGGCCGGCGTCCTCGTGATCGTGGTGCCGATCTTCTACCGGCTGACCTCCGAGGAGGCCTCGCCCGGGGAGCGGCTGGCCCTCGTCTGCCTGCTCGGCCTCTCCCTCTACGGGGTGAAACTGGTCCGCGACGCGCCGATCTTCACCTTCGCCGACGAGTTCCTCCACGGCTACAACTCAAACCAGGTCAGCCAGTACCACCACCTCTTCCACGACAACCCGATCCTCGAAACCTCCAAGTACTACCCGGGGCTGGAGGGGGCGACCTCGGCCCTGCGGAGCCTGACCGGCCTCTCCGGCTACACGGCGGGCGCGATCGTGATCGGCGCCGCCCGCCTGCTCGCGATGAGCGCGATGTTCGTGCTCTTCTGGCGAGTCTCCGACTCGGCCCGGATCGCCGGCCTCGGGACGGCGATCTTCACCGGCAACTTCAACTTTCTCTTCTGGAGCGCCCAGTTCTCCTACCAGTCGATGGCCCTGCCGATGCTGCTGCTGATCCTGCTGGCGGTGGTCGAGCTGGAAATCGCGCCGCGGGCGGCGCGGGGCGCCTGGCGGGGGCTGGCCGCGCTGACGATCGCGGCGGTCGTAGTCACCCACCACATCACCTCCTACGCGGTCGTCGCCACCCTCTTCGTGCTCTCGCTCCTGACCGCCTTCGTCGAGCGGGCCCGCAAACCCGCCGGTCCCTGGAAACTGGCGCTGCTGGCGTTTGGGCTGACCGTCCTTTGGCTCGTCTTCATCGCCAGCGCCACCGTCGAATACATCTCGCCGACCGTCACCAACGCGATCGAGTCGAGTTTCCACACGGCCGCGGGCGAGGCGCCGACCAGGGACCTCTTCCAGGGAGCGACGTCGAACATCCAGCCGACCCCGACCCCGGCACGGGCCGTCGCCCTGCTCGCCGTCCTGGCCCTGATCGCCGGGCTGCCATTTGGCCTGCTGACGGTGTGGCGTCGCTACCGTCAGCAGCCGGTCGCCCTGCTCTTCGGCCTCTCCGCGATCGGCTTCTTCGGCGCCCTCGCCCTCCGCCTCACCCCCGCCGCCTGGGAGACGGGCAACCGGGCGAGCGAGTTCCTCTTCATCGGCCTAGCCTTCGTGATCGGCTGCGTCGGGCTCGAGCGCTGGCGCCCGGCGCCCGCCAGGTGGGCCGGCCGGGCCCTCGCCGCCACCGCCCTGACGGTCATCGTGATCGGCGGTGCAATCTCCGGCTGGCCGTGGGACTCCCAGCTCGCCCAGCCCGTCCGCACCCACTCCGAAGAGGGGCCAACGATCTCCTCACCGCCGCTGGCGATGGCTGAATGGGCCCAGGATCACCGCGCGGAAGGGAAAATCGGCGCCCTCGTGGCGACCTCCCGCCTGCTGCTCGACCCGGGCGACCGCAGGGTCTACAGCGACTTCACCGCCAACCTCGTCGAAATCATCCCCGACGACGCGTTGCTCAGCTGGCAGCGGGAACTGCTGCGGGAAAAAAACATCCGCTTCGTCGTCGTCGACCGCCGGGAAGTGGGCGGCGACGGGATCCGCGGGTTCTTCTTCTCTGAGCAAGGCGCCTCGACGGACGGATGGCTGCCGCGCTCGTCGGTGACCAAGTTCGGAACCTTCCCCGGCGCCACCCGTATCTACGACAGCGGCTCGATCGTCATCTACGACCTCGAACCCGGCCGCGACGGCGAGGCGGAAAAGCGATGAGAGGCCACCGCGACCTGAGACTGCTGTTCGCGCTGACCGTCATCTGCGCGCTCGGCTCGCTGATCACCCCGCTCGGGGCGGCGAGGGTGATCTTCGCCGTGCCGCTGACGCTGATCTTCCCCGGCTACGCGATCGTCGCGGCGGCCTTCGCCTCGCGCCCGCTCGCCTGGCCGGAGCGGGTACCGCTGACGCTCGGCATCAGCCTCGCCTGCCTCGCCCTCTCCAGCCTCGTCCTCAACTACACCCCGGGCGGCATCCGTGGCCTTCCCTGGGTGCTGATCCTCGTCCTGGTCGTGTTCTTCTGCTGCCGGAGCGCCGCCACGCGCCGCGGCCGCAGCAGCCGCCGTCGCAACCGCGTCGACCAGGAAGCCGATCCCCTGCCGAAGCCCGGAAAGCCGCGCCCGGCGACCGTGCTCCTCGCCGCCGTCGCCCTGGCGATGATCGCAGCGGCGCTGATCCTCGCCCAGGCGACCTTCGACAACAACAACGCAGCCGGCTACACCCAACTCTGGGTGTCGCCGCCGAAACCGACCGACACCTCCGCCGAGATCGGCGTTACCAGCGAGCAGCAGACGACGAGGGGCTACCGGTTGGTGGTCGAGGTGGAAGGCGAAGACAGCCCGCTGGTCCAGACCTTCGAGCTGGAACCGAGCCAGACCCATCTGACCACGGTCAACGCCGCGACGGAATCGCCGGTCGGAGTCGAGGCGAAGCTGTACCTGCGCAGCAACCCGGACAGGGTTTACCGCCGGGTTTCCACCCAGCTGAACCCGGCTGGGGCGTCTGCACGATGACGCGCCCGATGCGGATCCTGATGCTGACCCAGTCCTACGCGCCGATAGTCGGCGGGATCGAGCACATGGTCGAAGACATCAGCGGCGAGCTCGCCAAGCGCGGGCACGAGGTCGCCGTGGCGACGTTGCGCCAGCCGCAGTCGGAACCTGTCGGTTCCGAGAGCGTGCCCGCCTACGGCCTCGACAGCTCGGTCCGCAGCATCCCCGGCCTCAAGCTCGACGAGGAGCGCACCCACGCTCCTCCCGTGCCCGACCCCTGGACGACCCGCGAGCTTCGACAGCTGATGAAGAGCTTCCGTCCCGACGTCGTCCACGCCCACGACTGGCTGATCCACTCCTACCTCCCCCTCGACCGGCGCTCCTCCCCGGCCCTGCTGCTCTCGATGCACGACTACGGCCTGACCTGCGCGACCCGGCGCTTCATGCACCGGGGCAAGGAGCTCTGCAGTGGCCCCGGGCCGGTCAAGTGCCTGCAGTGCGCCTGCGAGGTCTACGAGAGCATCCCCAAGGGCGCCCCGGCGGCGGTCGGGACGCGGACCTTCGAAGGCCGCGTCCGCAAGCACGTCGACGTCTTCCTGCCGGTCAGCACAGCGGTGCGGGACCTCTGTGAGCTCGGGCCGGGGGACACCGTCCAGGTGATCAACAACTTCGTCATCGGCCAGCCGCCGCCGCTCGGGAACGAGCCGGAGCTGGCGCAGCTGCCGCAGGAGCCCTACATCATGTACTTCGGCGACGTCAGCCGGGAAAAGGGCGTCCACAACCTCGTCGCCGCCTACCGCGAGCTCTCCTCGCCGCCACCGCTGGTCCTGATCGGCCGCCATGTCGGCGAGATCGAAGAGGCGCCGGGCGTCCTCGCCCTGGGACGGATGCCCCACCGGATCGTCCTCGAGGCGCTGCGGAGGTCCCTATTCACCGTCGCCCCCTCGATCTGGTCGGACCCGTTCCCAGTCGTCGCCCTCGAGGCCGCGGCGGCGGGCAAACCGACGATCGCCTCACGGATCGGCGGCCTTCAGGACTCAGTCGTCGACGGCGAGACCGGCTTCCTCGTCCCTCCCGGCGACCGGCCGGCCCTTACTGCCGCAATGCGGCGCCTGCTCGACGACCCCGCGCTGAGGGAGCGGCTAGGCGCCGCTGCCAGCGCCCGCCAGGCGGAGTGCTACACCCCCAGTGCGGTGATCCCGCAGTACGAAGAGGCCTACGAGCTCGCCCTGGAACAGCGCCGGTCACGGGCTGCCCAGTAGCCGTTCGATAGGCAGGGGACCACCGCATCCCGACGAAGAAGCGGGTGTTCCTGATGAACCGACCGCCGCGCGGCGGCGTATTGAGATGACGAGCATGAACGTGACCAGTTACAGCCTTCAGGCACCCCCGACCCACCGCCTCCGCGCCCTGACGCTGTTCTCGCTCCTGCTCGTGATGGCACTCGGCGCCGGCCTCGGCAGCTCCCGTTCGGCCAGCGCAGCTGGCGGCGGCGGGCGGGCGATCTACTGGGGAGCCCAGATCGGCGACCACCTGACCGGGGAACAAGCCCCCTGGGACATGAACGCCCTCTACAAGTTCGAGCGGCTGGCGGGCAAGAAGGCCTCCCTGGTCAGCTTCAACGCCCCCTTCGCCACCTGCGCGGGCTCGAGCTGCATCTTCAACGCCTTCCCCTACACGCCGTTCGAAGACCTGCGCGCGGCCGGGGTGATCCCCGTCTACGGCTGGAGCACCTCTTCGATCTCCGAAGGCACCCACGACCCGAAGTTCGCGCTCTCGAAGGTCATCCACGGCCGCTACGACAGTTACATCCGCAGCTTCGCCACCACCGCAGCCGCCTGGCAGCATCCCTTCTTCCTCCGCTTCAACTGGGAGATGAACGGCGACTGGTTCCCCTGGGCGGAGGGAGTAAACGGCAACCGCCCGGGTCAGTTTGTCGCCGCCTGGCGCCACGTCCACGACATCTTCACCTCGGTCGGCGCTACCAACGCGACCTGGGTCTGGTGCCCGAACATCGATCGCGACAAGAAATTGAGGGGGCTCTACCCGGGCAACAAGTACGTCGATTGGACCTGCCTCGACGGCTACAACTGGGGAACGAGCTTCAGCTGGGCACACTGGGCCTCCTTCAAGAACGTGTTCGCGCGCTCCTACCGGGCGGTCCGCAAGATCGCCCCCGGCAAGCCGATGATGCTGGGCGAGGTGGCCTCGACCGACCAGGGCGGATCGAAGGCCAACTGGATCAAGGAAATGTTGAGCTCGCTGCCGCGGGCCTTCCCCAAGGTCCGGGCGCTGATCTGGTTCGAGGTCCACGACCGCGGCACCAACTGGCCGATCGAGAGCCCGGCCAGCTCAAAGAAGGCCTTCGCCAAGGGAATCCGCAGCCCGCTCTACGCCGGGAACGAATTCAGCAAGCTCGAAGCGAGCCCGATTCCCCCGCCCAGCCGCTGATCACGGCACCGCCAGCTTGCCGGCGGTATTCGGGGTCGCGGTAAACGGCGCCCGGGACGATCCCGAACGGTAGGCGCCTTCCGCCGCCGCCGAGGTCTCGAGCGGCCATTCTTTGCCGCTCCCGAGGGTGTCGTTGTAGTAGACCATCGCCTTGATCGCGGGGAAGGCGGTCGGGACCTGGGCGAAGGCTTCGCTGATGTAGGCGGCCTTGCGCCCCGCCTTGTTCGAGGCGGCCCACTCGGGCAGGATGATCGGCTTGCCCGGCGCCAGTTCCTGGAACAGCTTGTAGGTCGGCCCGAAGACCTCGGAGAAGGTTTCGGTGTCGTAGCTGTAGCCGTCGGCGCCCATCCAGTCGACGTAGTTGTCGCCCGGGTACCAGGGAGTCGGGTTCGCCGGCACGCCCGGGCCGGGCCTTGAGCCCGGGTCGTAGACGTTCGGGTTCCAGATCCAGGACACGTTCGGGGCAGTCACGAGGTCGTGGATGTGGCGGTAGGCAGCGACCCACTGCCTGGCCTGCCCCAGCCCGCCCCACTCGTACCAGTCGCCGTTCATCTCCCAGTTCCAGCGGAACAGGACCGGGCCGCCGTAGGCGGAGAGGGCGGCGTTCATCGCCCTGATCGCGCCGTCCTGGGAGCCGTTGATGACGTCGTTCAGGTTCGCGTGCTCGGTGACCAGCATCGGCACGGCGCCGTGCGCCCGGATCCGCCGCAGGACGTCCGGGTAAATCGAGCCCCAGTCCTGGTGGACCTGGAGGATCGCGACGCTGCGGCCGCTGTGCGCCTCGAAGGTTTCCAGCGGCCTCATGTTCCAGGGCGGGTTGCTGGTTTCGCCGTAGACCGCGCCACCCACGGTGGCGCCGACGTAGATCTGCCGGCCGGCGGCAGCTGCGTGCGGCTTGGCGCGCTCGGCGGGTACGCGGGGTGAGCTCGTCAATGCAACCCGCGGAGCCACCCCCAGCCGACCGCTGTGCGCCTGCGCGCTATCGATGCGGTTGCTCATCACGGCGACAACCGAGAGCATCGCAGCGAAGATCGCGAACAGGTGCTTGTGGCGAGAGCAGGCGGAAGACATCGAGGCACCTATCCCGTCGTCGCCTATATCCGGTCCCTTTATCGCATGGGCCGCGCCTGGACGAATTTTCGGGAAACCCCCCTGCTAGGGTCCGCCACCCTTGAGTTCGTCCCCCAGTCACGCGCTGCTCCAATCAGACGACGAGTGGGATGTCCGTAACCGCGTCCTCTCGGAGACGCTGACGACGCTGATCCGCACCGAATCCAGCGCTGAGGCCAAGCAGGCACTCGACATCGGCTGCCAGAACGGCTGGACGACCGATCGCTACGCGCAGCTGACCGGCCTCGACTGGGTCGGCATCGACCCCACTCTGGAGGCACCGCAGAAATCGCCGACCGGGATCGACCTCTATCCCGGCTTCTCCAACAAGCTCGACTTCCCCGACGACTCCTTCGACGTGGCCATGCTGGCCAACGTCTACGAGCACATCTTCCCGGAGGACCGCGTCGCCTCGTTCCGGGAGATGCGCCGGGTCCTGCGGCCCGACGGAGTGGTCGTCGGGCAGATCCCGAACCCCTACTTCCCGATCGAGTCCCACAGCCGGCTGCCGTTCATGGGATGGCTGCCGATGCGGGCCCAGAAACAGTATTGGAAGCTCTCCCCGGTCTCCTGGGAGCACGACTTCTTCGTCGTCACCCCGAAGCACCTGCGCCGCGACGCCGCCGCCGGCGGGATGACGCTGGCGATGGTCCGCAAATTCAACTACCCGCCCGAGGTCATCCCCGAGCGGGTGCGCGGCGTATACCGGGCGCTGAAGCGGCCCATGCAGGTCTTCCCATGGGCCTGGCAGTTCGTTCTGCGCCCGGCCTAGCCGGAGCCTGATCTACCCGAGGCGCTGTTCCAGCGCCTCGAGCTGGGCGCTGACCTCGGCCGGCAGCTTGTCGCCGAACTTGGCCAGGTGCTCCTTGACCTGCGGCAGCTGCGCCTTGACCAGGTCGAGGTCGACGCTCAAGAGCTCGTCCATCGCCTCGGAAGAGATATCCAGCCCCTCGGTGTTGATCTCGCCCGCGGCCGGCAGCAGCCCGACCGGGGTCTCGACCGCCTCGCCCTCTCCCTCGCAGCGGCGGAAGACCCACTCGAGGACGCGGCTGTTCTCGCCGAACCCGGGCCAGAGGAACTTGCCGTCGGCGTCTTTGCGGAACCAGTTGACGTAGAAGACGCGCGGCAGCTGGGCGCCCTCGCGCTGGCCGATCTTCAGCCAGTGGGCGAAGTAGTCCCCCATGTTGTAGCCGCAGAACGGCAGCATCGCCATCGGGTCGAAGCGCAGCTGGCCGACGGCGCCGGCCGCGGCGGCGGTCGTCTCCGAAGACATCGTCGCCCCCATGAAGACGGCGTGCTCCCAGTCGTAGGCTTCCTGGACCAGCGGCACCACGGTGGCGCGGCGGCCGCCGAAGAGGAAGGCGTCGATCGGGACGCCGGCGGGGTCCTCCCACTCCGGCGCGATCGAGGGGCACTGGGAGGCCGGGGTGGTGAAGCGCGCGTTCGGGTGCGCGGCGGGCGTCTCGGACTCGGGCGTCCAATCGTTGCCGTGCCAATCGATCGCGTGGGCCGGCGGCTCGCCGGTCATCCCCTCCCACCAGATGTCGCCGTCGTCGGTTTTGGCGCAATTGGTGAAGATCGTGTTCCGCTCGATCGTGTCCATCGCGTTCGGGTTCGTCTTGTGGCTCGTGTTCGGAGCCACGCCAAAGAACCCGGCCTCCGGGTTGACCGCGCGCAGGCGGCCGTCCTCGCCGAATTTCATCCAGGCGATGTCGTCCCCGACCGTCTCGACTTTCCAGTCGGGCAGGGTCGGGACCAGCATCGCCAGGTTGGTCTTGCCGCAGGCCGAGGGGAAGGCGCCGGTGATGTACTTGACCTTGCCCTCGGGCGAGGTCAGTTTGAGGATCAGCATGTGCTCGGCCAGCCAGCCCTCGTCGCGGGCCATCGCCGAGGCGATCCGCAGCGCGAAGCACTTCTTGCCGAGCAGGGCGTTGCCGCCGTAGCCCGATCCGAACGACCAGATTTCCCGCGTCTCGGGGTAGTGGACGATGTACTTGTTGTCCTCGTTGCAGGGCCAGGAGACGTCTTCGACGCCCTCGGTCAGCGGCATCCCGACCGAGTGGACGCAGGGGACGAACTCGCCGTCGGCGCCGAGCACGTCGAGGGCGCCCTTACCCATCCGGGTCATGATCCGCATGTTGGTGGCGACGTAGGCGCTGTCGGTCAGCTGCACGCCGATCTCGGAGATCTCGGAGCCGAGCGGGCCCATCGAGAACGGGACCACGTACATCGTGCGGCCCTTCATGCAGCCCTGGAAGAGGCCGTTGAGGGTTGAGCGCATCTCCGCCGGGCCCTGCCAGTTATTGGTCGGGCCGGCGTCCTCCTCCCGCTCCGAGCAGATGAAGGTGCGGTCTTCGACGCGGGCGACGTCGGCGGGGTCGGAGAGGGCGAGGTAGGAGTTGGGGCGCTTGGCGTCTGAGAGCTTCTCGAAGGTGCCGGCGTCGATCAGGACCTGGGCGAGGCGGTCGTACTCCTCGGCGGAGCCGTCGCACCAGTAGACGGAGTCCGGCTCGGTGAGCGAGGCGATTTCGTCCACCCAGCTGAGAAGTTTGGCGTGGGTCGTCAGCTCGTCAGGGGCAGTCGTCAGGTCGCTCATTCGCCTCTCTCTAGTTCTTTGGTTTGAGGCTGATCATCGAGATGTCTGCCTCCTCGTTGCGGATCTTCAAGGTCGCTACTTCCCGCCTGTCATCGGAAAAAATCACGTCGCACGTGAACGTCGCGCCCGGGTCAATCGACTCATCGGAAGGGCATTCGACGCCCTTGATCTTTTCATGAATCGACTTTTCCAGGCTGCTCTGGATCGTGTCCTGGAGCTTTTCGCGGTCGACGACGGTGCCGCATCCGGACAGCGCCACCAGCGCCAGGAGGGAGAAAACGAAGGACCGGAAGCGCTTCTTCCGGCCGGAAGGGGCGGGAAACACCGGCCGCAGTAAAGCAGGGATGTGGGACGACTTCGACCCAGCTGCGCCGGGCGGGGCGACGAGCTTCCGGGAGTCTGGGATAGGGTTCCGCGCCGCTGATGCGCTTTTACGAGTACGAGGCACGCAAGATCGTCGAGCTGGCGGGGATTCCCGTCACCAAGTACGGCTTCTGCACGTCTGCTGACGAGGCGCGCAAGGTCGCCGAGGAAATCGGCGGGCCGGTCGTGATCAAGAGCCAGGTGCTGACCGGCGGCCGGATGAAGGCCGGCGGCGTCAAGTTCGCCGACACGCCCGACGAGGCGGCCCAGCATGCCGAGGAGATCCTCGAGCTCGAAATCAACGGCCACATGCCGCGCGGCGTCCTCGTCGACCCCAAAGCCGAGGTCAAGCAGGAGTACTACGCGAGCATCGTCTGGGACGGGACCGCGAAGAAGCCGCTGATGCTGTTCAGCGACATGGGCGGGATCGACATCGAGGAGGTCGCGGAGACGCATCCCGACCACGTCGGCAAAGGCCACGTCTCGAACCTGCTCCCGGTCGGCGACTTCGAGGCCAAGCAGGTCGTCGCCGCGACCGGCGTCACCGGCTCGCAGCTGAACCGCGCCACCCCCGTCCTCGCCCGCCTCGCCCGACTCTTCCGCGACAACGACATGACCCTGGCCGAGATCAACCCGCTGGCCGAGCTGACCGACGGCAGCTTCGTCGCCCTCGACGCCCACATGGAGATGGAGAACGAGGCGGTTGGCCGGCAGAAAAAGCTTTTGCGCAAGGAGCTCGCGATCGCCGAGGACGACACCCGCGAGACCTACGAGCCCTCCGACTTCGAGAAGAACGTCAGCGCGATCGACGCTGCCGACCACCGCGGCGTGATCCAGGGCAAGGACCACGGCTTTACCGGCAACCTCGGCCTCGTGATCGGCGCCGGCGGTGGCTCGCTGACCCTGACCGACGCGGTCCGCAACCAGGGCGGGCAGCCCGCCAACTACTCGGAGATCGGCGGCAACCCGTCGGTCGCCAAGGCCTGCGGCCTCGCCAAGGAGGTCCTGCAGAAGGACGGCGTCGAGAAGATCGCGGTGATGATGTCGATCGTCTCCAACACCCGCGTCGACATCGTCGCCCGCGGCGTCATCAAGGCCTGCCTCGAGCTCGGCAAGGACCCCGGCGAGACGATCGCGATCTTCCGCATCCCCGGCGCCTGGGAGGACGAGGGCTTCAAGATCCTCGAGAAGTACGGCGTCGAGTATTGCGACCGCTCGGTCTCGATGTGGGAGGCCGCCGGCCGCGCCGTCTCCAAGATCCAGGGAGAGGGAGCCGCAGCCTGATGTCCCAGATCAATCCCGGCAAATGCTCTGCTTCGCGTCCGCTTTGCCGGGGAGGTGCCCGCTGACATGTCGATTCTTCTAAGCCGCGACACCACTTTTATCGTCCAGGGAATCACCGGCCGCGAGGCCGTCAACCTGACCAAGGAGTGTCTCGACTACGGCTCCAAGGTCGTCGGCGGCGTCACCCCCGGCCGCAAGGGCCGCGAGGTCCACGGCGTCCCGGTCTTCGACACCGTCGCCCAGGCGGTCGAGCACCACGGTGGCCCGATCGACGGCTCTGTCGTCACCGTCCCCCCCGCCTTCACCAAGGACGCCGTCCTCGAGGCAATCGAGAACGGGATCAAGCTGATCGTCATCGTCACCGAGCGCGTCCCGCGCGGCGACGTCGCCCAGATGGTCGAGCTGGCCGAGATGCGCGGCGCCCGGATCATCGGCCCCAACTGCCTCGGCCTGATCGTCCCCGAGGTCTGCAAGATGGGCGGCATCGGCGGCCCCGCCAAAGACGCCGCCAAGGCCTACCAGCCGGGTCGCGTCGGCGTGATGAGCCGCTCAGGCGGGATGACCACCGAGATCTCTTCCTCGCTGACCCAGGCCGGCCTTGGCGTCTCCACCGCGGTCTCGATCGGCGGCGACGCGATCATCGGCTCCGCCTACGCCGAGCTGATGCCCTACTTCGAGGCCGACGAGCAGACCGAGGCGATCGTCATCTACACCGAGCCCGGCGGCCGCATGGAGGCCCAGCTGGCCGAATGGGTCAAGGACAACAACTCCCGCCTCCCGATCGTCGCCTTCATGGCCGGCAAATTCATGGACGACGAGGAGATGAAAGGCATGTCCTTCGGTCACGCCGGCACGATCGTCGAGGGCAAAGAGGACACCGCGACCGAGAAGATCGCCCGCCTCGAAGCCGCCGGCATCCGCGTCGTCGAGCGCATCGACGAGATTCCGGGCGTCGTCAAGGAGAAACTGGGAGCCGTCGCCTGATGCCCGACCAGCTGAACAAGGTCTTCATCGACATCGAGGTCGACGACAGCATCAAGAACGACGCCGCGATCGCCGCCAAGCTCGAGGAAGTCTGCCCCGTCGACATCTACAAAGACGCCGGCGGCACCGTCGAGATCGTCGACAAGAACGTCGACGAGTGCGTCCTCTGCCGCCTCTGCATCGAAGCCAGCCCCCCCGGCACCGTGCACGTCAAGAAGCTCTACGACGGCACCGAGCTTCAATAACCGCACCTCCAACCCCTTAATCACGAAGACCCGCCGAAGCGGGTCTTTTTCGTGCGGGGGAGCGACCCCCGAACCGCCTGATAACCGTGGAACTAGCGTACTCCTCGTGACTCAAGGCGTCAAAGAGGGGCGAACTCATCGCTTCCTGGGCTTAGACAGGCGGAGGACGAAGCGGCGAGGCGCCGCAACCGCTTGATAACCGGGAGTCCGAAGTAGCACTTCGGATGGGGTTCGAGTCCCCCGTCCTCCGCACAACTTGCTGCTGGCGTTGGATCAACTGGAGAGGTCGCGACGATCATGCGGCCGGCGGGTAGCGCCCGCCTGGATCTCCAGCCGGCGCCAGCAGCTTGATCCTCTGTGGGATGCATCACGTTACTTGCATATAAATTTATATCCGCGTAACGTCTACATCGATGGATGCATCGGTACGAACGCGGCTTTCTCGGGACGACCGCATGGAGCAGACGCTCGGCGCGGCTCATGAGCTGTTCGCCGAGCGGGGCTATGCGGCGGTGACGATGGATGAGATCGCTGCTGCGGTGGGCGTGACCAAGCCGCTTCTCTACAACTACTTCGGCAACAAGGAGCGGCTGTACATCGCCTGCATGGAGCGGGCTGGCGACTCGCTGATCAACACGATCGCCGAGTCGGTCGGCGAGAGCGCCAACCCCGGCGACGCGCTCGGGGCCGGCGTCCGCGCCTTCTTCGGGTTCCTCGACTCCGACCGGGCCGCCTGGGCGGTGCTCTTCGACGAGACCCTCCCCCACGGCGGCGAGGTCTTCGACCGGGTCGCCGCCTACCGCGGCCAGATCGTCGACCTCGTCTCGGCGACGCTGCTGCCGCAGCTGCCGGACACCCGCCGCGTCAAGGTCGAAATCGAGGCCCTCTCCACCGCTCTTCTGGGCGCCGCCGAGGCGCTCGCCCGCTGGTGGCTGCGCACCGAGGCGATCTCCGCCTCAGACGCGGCCGAGCTCCTCGTCTCCACCGTGGAGCCGGGACTGCGCACCCGCACCACCCCCACTTCCAACTCGACTTCCAAGTCCCCCCAAGGAGGAAACACCCCCTGATGAACGCCAAAACCCGCAAAGTCGCCGTCGTCGGCGGCAACCGGATCCCCTTCGCGCGCTCCAACAGCGTCTACTCGCACGCCAGCAACCAGGACATGCTGACCGCGGCGCTCGACGGGCTGATCGACCGCTACGGCCTCCAGGGCGAGCAGCTCGGCGAGGTCGCCGGCGGCGCCGTCCTCAAGCACTCGCGCGACCGCGACCTCACCCGCGAGAGCGTGCTCAGCACCCGCCTCGCCGCAGAGACCCCCGCCTACGACGTCCAGCAGGCCTGCGGCACCGGCCTCGAGACGACGATCCTGGTCGCCAACAAGATCGCCCTCGGCCAGATCGACTCCGGCATCGCCTGCGGCGCCGACACCACCTCCGATGCGCCGATCGCCCTCAACGAGGACCTGCGCGAGACCCTGCTCGAGGCCAACCGCGAGCGCTCGACGGTCGGCAAACTGAAGCAGTTGACCCGGGTCCGTCCCGGCCACATCGTCCCGGCGATCCCCCGCAACGAGGAGCCGCGCACCGGCCTCTCGATGGGCGAGCACTGCGCGATCATGGCCACCGAATGGGACATCGGCCGCGAGGAGCAGGATGAGCTCGCGGTGAAGAGCCACAAGAACCTCGCCGCCGCCTACGACCGCGGCTTCTTCGAAGACCTGCTCACCCCGTACATCGGGCTCGACCGCGACCAGAACCTGCGCCCCGACTCCAACGTCGAGAAGCTGGCGAAGCTGAAACCGGTCTTCGGCGGCCCCGAGGGGACGATGACCGCGGCCAACTCGACGCCGCTCTCAGACGGCGCCTCGGCGGTGCTGCTCGCCTCCGAGGAGTGGGCGAAAGAGCACGACCTGCCGATCCTCGCCTACATCACCGAGGCGCAGACCGCCGCCGTCGACCACGTCCACAAGCGTGAAGGCCTGCTGATGGCGCCGGCCTACGCGATGCCGCGGATGCTCGACCGCGCCGGCCTCGAGCTGCAGGACTTCGACTACTACGAGATCCACGAGGCCTTCGCCGCGCAGGTGCTCTGCACGCTGAAGGCCTGGGAAGACAAAGAGTTCTGCACGGAGAAGCTGGGGCGGAAAAAACCACTGGGGCCGATCGACCGCAAGAGGCTCAACGTCAACGGCGGCTCGCTGGCGGCCGCCCACCCGTTCGCCGCGACCGGCGGGCGGATCGTCGCCAGCCTCGCCAAGCAACTGAACGAAGACGGCAAAGGCCGCGGCGTGATCAGCATCTGCGCCGCCGCCGGCCAGGGTGTCGTCGCGATCCTCGAGGCCCCGGGAGGTGCCAAGTAACCATGGCTGACCGCTACTCGCAACTCGTCAACGCGCCGGTCGTCGGCACCGTCGCCAAGCAGCTCGGGCTGCCGCAGCCGGTCTCGCTCGACCGCTACCGGGAGGGCCAGCCGGCCATCGCCGGCCCGGTCCTCGCCGACGGCGCGCCAGCCGGCCGCCTGGGCAAAGCGATCGCCAAAGTCCTCGACAGCATCGGGGCCGAACGGGCCGGAGCCGAGGGCAAGGCGAAGGCGCTCGTCTTCGACGCCACCGGGATCGCCGACTCGACCGAGCTGGTCGAGCTGCAGCGCTTCTTCTACCCCGCTGTCCCGCGCCTGCAGCGCAGCGGCCGCGCGATCGTCCTCGGCACCCCGCCCGAGGAAGCCGGCTCCGTCCCCGCCCACACCGCCCAGCGGGCTTTGGAGGGCTTCACCCGCTCGCTCGGCAAGGAGATCGGCGGCCGCGGCTCGACGGCGCAGCTCGTCTACGTCGAACCGGGCGCCGAGGACCAACTGGAGTCGACGCTCCGCTTCCTCCTCTCGCCGAAATCGGCCTACGTCTCCGGCCAAGTCATTCGGATCGGGGCAGGCGTCGCCGCCAGCCCGAAGATCGACTGGACCAGGCCGCTCGCCGGCAAGGTGGCGCTGGTCACCGGCGCGTCTCGCGGCATCGGCGCGGCGATCGCCAACACGTTGGCGCGTGACGGCGCCGAAGTCGTCGGCCTCGACATCCCGCCGATGGCCGATGACCTCAAGGCCGTGACCAGCGCGATCGGCGGCCGCTCGATCGAGCTCGACATCACCGCCGACGACGCCCCCGAGGCGATCGCCGCCGAGCTGAAGGACGGTGTCGACATCGTCGTCCACAACGCCGGCGTGACCAAAGACCGGACGATCGCGAAGATGCCGGAAGAGCGCTGGGCGCAGCTGATGGAGATCAACCTCTCGTCAGAGGAGCGGATCAACGACGCCCTGCTCGGCGGGAAACTGCTGAACGGCAACGGGCGGATCGTCTGCGTCTCTTCGATGTCGGGGATCGCCGGCAACTCCGGCCAGACCAACTACGCCGCCTCGAAGGCCGGCGTGATCGGGATGGTCGAAGCGATGGCGCCGGAAATGGCGAAACGCAAAGCAACGATCAACGCGGTGGCGCCGGGCTTCATCGAGACCCAGATGACCGCGGCGATGCCGATCGGCCCGCGCGAAGCCGGCCGCCGACTCTCCAGCCTCTCGCAGGGCGGGCTGCCGGTCGACGTCGCCGAGACGATCGCCTGGTTCGCCAGCCCCGCCTCGACCGGCGTCAACGGCAACACGGTTCGCGTCTGCGGCCAGAACCTGCTGGGGGCTTGACGCCGATGGCCAGGACCATCCAGAGCTCGCCCAGCATCCTGCCGCTCTACGCGCGGGCGGCGCTGCCGATGATCCCGGGCGCCTCGCTGCTGCCGTTCGTCCCCGGCGGCGGCGGCGAGATCCCCGAGGGGCTCGACCTCGAGCTCATCGGCGTCAAGGCGGAAGCGGCCGACGTCGCCGCGTACGCCAGGGTCTGCGGCTTCTCGCTGCGCGACACCCTGCCGCCGACCTACCCGCACATGCTCGCCTTCCCGCTGCACATGGCGGTAATGAGCGACGGCTCGTTCCCGTTCGGCGCCGTCGGCCTCGTCCACGTCGAGAACTCGATCGCCCAGAAGCGGCCGATCGGGATCGACGAGGAGATGACGATCCGGGTGCGGCCGACGAAGCTGCAGCCCCACCCGAAAGGCAAGACCTTTTCGCTGCAGACCGAGGCCCTGGTCAACGGGGAGGTCGTCTGGGAGAGCACCAGCACGATGCTGCGCCGCGGCAAGTCGAACGGCGACGCGTCGAAGGGCAAAAGCGCGAAGGGCTTCGAGTCCCTCGACACCGACGCTCCCTCCAGCGCCGAATGGAAGCTGCCCGGCGACCTCGGCCGCCGCTACGCCGGCGTCTCCGGCGACCGTAACCCGATCCACATGCACTCGCTGACCGCGAAGCCGCTCGGCTTCCCCGGCGCGATCGCCCACGGGATGTGGACGAAGGCGCGGGCGCTGGCGCAGCTCGAGTCGGAGCTGCCCGAGAGCTTCGAGGTCGAGGTCCGGTTCCGCAAGCCGGTCCTGCTGCCGGCCCGCGTTCTCTTTGCCGAGCAGACGAACGACAGGGAGATCCTCTTCGCCGTCCGCGACGCCCGGAAGGGCACGCCGCACCTCGACGGCAGCGTGCAAGCACTTAAAGCCGCAACGAAATCCAAGACCGCCAAGACCACCGGAAGGACCAAGACCAAGTGAGCACCACGACCGAGAACAAGGGGATGGCGGAGCGCGGGATGGGCTACGGCCTGCGAGCGCTCAACCGCCTCGCCGGCTCCGACCTGCTGGATCGCATCCGCATCCGCAAGCAGGTCGAGAACGCCCTCTTCCAGGGCACCAAGAACGGCTTCCGCACCGCCACCGCGGCCGGGCGCACCTTCAAAGCGGCCCAGTCGCTGGGCAAACCGGCGCGCCAGAAGAAGGGCAAGTCGACCGGCCTCTTCGACCTCACGCCTGATGACGAGCAGCAGATGTTCCAGGAAGGCGGCCGCGCCTTCGCCGAGGAAAAGATCCGCCCGGCTGCTCTGAAAGCTGACGACGAGCGCGAGACGCCGAAGGAGATCCTCGATCAGGCGACCGAGCTAGGCGTCGCGATGCTCGGTGTCCCCGAGGAGCTCGGCGGCGTGATGACCGAGCAGTCGGCGGTGACCAGCGTCCTGATCGGCGAGGCGCTCGCCCACGGCGACCTGGGCATCGCCTACGCCGCCCTCGCCCCCGGCGCCGCCGCAACCGCGATCGGCCTCTGGGGCAGCGCCGAGCAGGAGGCCACCTACCTGCCGGCCTTCACCGGCGAGAACGTCCCCGCCGCGGCGCTGGCGATCCTCGAGCCGCGGCCACTGTTCGACCCCTTCGAGCTGGAGACGAAGGCGAAACGCAAAGGCGAGGAGTGGGTGCTGACCGGCGCCAAGTCGCTGATCGCCCGCGCCACCGAGTGCGAGCTCTTCGTCATCGCCGCCGACGCCGAGGGCATCGGCCCGTCCCTGTTCGTGGTCGAGTCCGGCGCCAAAGGCCTGACGGTGGAGGACGAGCCGGCGATGGGCCTGCGGCCCGCCGCCACCGGCCGCCTGCTGATCGACAAAGTGAAACTGCCGGCGAGCGCGCTGCTCGGCGAGGGCGGGATGAAAGCCAAGGACTACGCCGCCTGCGTCAACCGCTCGCGGATCGCCTGGTGCGGGCTCGCGACCGGGACCGCGCAGGCGGTGCTCGACTACGTGATCCCCTACGTCAACGACCGCCAGGCGTTCGGCGAACCGATCTCCAACCGCCAGGGCGTCGCCTTCGTGGTCTCCGACATCGGCATCGAGTCCAACGCGATGCGGTTGGCGACCTACCGGGCCGCCTCCCGCGCCGACCGCGGCGAGAGCTGCGCCCGCGAGGCCGCCCTCGCCCGCCGGCTCTGCTCCCAGAAGGGGATGAAGATCGGCTCCGACGGCGTCCAGCTGCTCGGCGGCCACGGCTTCGTCAAGGAGCACCCGGTCGAGCGCTGGTACCGAGACCTGCGAGCCGCGGGCGTGATGGAGGGCGCCCTGCTCGTCTAGGCATCCGCCTAGAGAGCAGAAAGGACTGAAGATGACGATCAACCTCGAGATACCGAAGAAGTTCAAGCCGCTGGCGAACCAGGCCAACCAGGTCGCCACGGAGGTGTTCCGCCCGATCTCGCGCAAATACGACGAGGCCGAGCACAGCTACCCGAAAGAGCTCGACATGCTCGCCTCCCTGATCGACGGGATGAACGAGGGTTCCGACATCGGCGGCGCCGGCGCCGCCGGCGTGCGGCGCGAGAAAGGCGCCGACGGCGAGAACCGCAACGGCTCCAACCTCTCCACCGTGCTCGGGATCATCGAGCTCTGCTGGGGCGACGTCGGCCTGCTGCTCTCGATGCCACGGCAGGGACTCGGCAACTCGGCGATCGCCTCGGTGGCGACCGAGGAGCAGCTGAAGAAGTACGGCGGCAAGTGGGCGGCGATGGCGATCACCGAGCCCGAAGCCGGCTCGGACTCCGCCGCGATCCGCGCCACCGCCGAGCTCGATGGCGACGAATACGTCCTCAACGGCGAGAAGATCTTCGTCACCTCGGGGGACCGGGCCGACCTGATCGTCGTCTGGGCGTCGCTGGACCGCTCGAAGGGGCGGGCGGCGATCAAGTCGTTCATCGTCGAGCGCGACAACCCCGGCCTGAAGCTCGACCGGCTCGAGCACAAGCTCGGGATCCGCGCCTCCGACACCGCCAACTTCACCCTGCAGGACTGCCGGGTGCCGAAAGAGGCGCTGCTCGGAGACCCGGAGGTGAAGGAGAAGGGCTTCGCCGGGGTGATGGAAACGTTTGACAACACGCGGCCGCTGGTCGCCGCGATGGCCGTCGGCGTCACCCGGGCGGCACTGGAGGAGACCCGCCGGCTGCTCAAACAGGCGGGCGTGAAGATCGACTACGACAAGCCCGCCCTCTCCCAGCACGCCGCCGCGGCGCGCTTCCTCGAGATGGAGGCCGACTACGAGGCCGCCTGGCTGCTCACCCTCCAGGCCGCCTGGATGGCCGATAACTCGAAGCCGAACTCGCTGCAGGCCTCGATGGCGAAGGCGAAGGCGGGGCGCACCGGCGTCGGCGTCACCCTCGGCTGCGTCGAGCTCTGCGGCTCGGTCGGCTACGGCGAGAACGAGCTTCTGGAGAAGTGGGCCCGCGACTCGAAGATCCTCGACATCTTCGAGGGCACCCAGCAGATCCAGCTGCTGATCGTCGCCCGTCAGCTGCTGAAAAAGACCTCCGCCGAACTTCGGTAGCCAGGAGGCAGGAATAGGGGGCCGGGGGACACCCCGGCCCCCTTTGTCATCGGTACATAGACTCGCTGCCGGTGACTAAGAAGGCGGATATCAAGCAGTTCAGGCAGGCGTGCGCGGAGCTGCGTATGTCTGCACAAGAACGCCGTAAAGCGAGTCTCGATCTTCATGCCGACAAGCGAATGACCGGCAGCCGCGAGCACATGGATTATGGAGATCTGCTGGCTTGGTTGCGACAATGGAGAGAGGAGCACTGATGGCAACTGTCGTAGCCCTAGATTCCTCGCCTGCGAACGTCCTGCGCTCGATGCGCGGGGCGATTGTCGATGCGCGCCTGGGATATCCCGAGGTTCTGCATGTCGAAATCAAGGACTTGGCGGGTGAGACGTGGCAGCTTGCTACTCAGGATGCCGACTGGACTCCTAGTGATCCCAGCGAGTTAGTCGGGCAGTCGATCGAAGATGCTCAAATCGACGAGGAAAGCGGAGAGCTTCGTTGCAAGCTCTCAAATGGATCTCTTCTCGATGTGAAGCCTGCACGCAAGGAAGCCGACGCCGATCCACCGAACTGGGAGTTGATCACGCCCGGAGGAGTTCTCCTCGAGTTCGGTCCCGGTGTCCGCTGGCAGATCAGCAGCGCTGAGGAGCCGACTTCCTTTCGGCGTTGAGTAGCTCTATCCGAGTTAGCTCAATGTGATCGAGGCTTCGATGGAGCAATCCCCGGCTTCACGGGTGGCGATCGTTTGCATTAACGCCGAGGCGAACCGGCGCGACCAGCACTTCGGCGAATGGCCACCAACCCTAGTTAGTCGCTGCCTTTTGATTGCGGCGGGGGTGGCGACGACGGTGTTTTCGACTGAGTGATTTTGTTTCCCAACGCGATAAGAGTCGTCGGCCCGGCTACTACCAGGGGCGCCACGATCTCGGTAGCAATGCCGTGCTCTTCGAGGTGCGTTCGACTGATTGCTTTGTCTTCTGGCTTCATCGATCCTCCTTTCTAAAGCCAAGATGTAAGCGGCTGTCGCGGACAGACCCAGAAGCCGCGTGGTCCCGCGAACTGCTGATCGGCAGAGATCGCGCGTCGTACTCGGCTCCCATCAAGCCCTGATCTTCGTTCATCCTTTGACAGCATCAGCTCCTCAGCCGTCAAGTTGCGCCGTGTTCCGGGCGAACATAGAATTGGCGGATGCGTAGGGGTTTGGGGATCCTGTGTCTAGTGGGCGCGTTGCTACCCCTATTGAATGGGTCCGCAAGGAGGTAAGAGTCGACAGCGGCAGGCGTAGACCGTCTAAACCCCTAAATAAGGTTGGGCACCAGAGGATGCGCCCACCGCCTGCACCAAGCGATAGGTGCCATCCGGAACCGTTCCCTCACCACCACATCGTGGGCATGGACCAGCTTTAACGTTCGCTATCCCGACGCTTGCCCCCGACTCCATGCCGATGCCTGAGGGAAAGACCTCACCGCAGTGATCGCATACCGCTGGAATCTGCACGTGCACTCGCCGAACATAAGCGGCTTCTCGGCGGTAACTTCGAGCACGCTGTCGATAGTTTGCAATCCGTGAATCTGATCGAGGACTTGATGGAACGATCCCCGGCCTCGCGGCTGGGGATCGTTTCTTTAGACGCCGAAGCGAACCGGCGCGACTGGTACTTCGGCGAACTGGTCGCCAAATCCGCTGGGCTCTCGGGAGCGTTTGCCGCCCGTGGCGTCGAGCGGGGCGATGTGGTGATGACGCTGGTCGGGAACCGGATCGAGTGGGTGCTGAGCTTGCTCGCCTGCTGGCGGATGGGGGCGGTGGCGCTGCCTTGCAACACGATGCTGCGGCGGCATGATCTGGAGCACCGGGTCGCGGCGGCGAATCCCAAACTCTGTGTCGGCGAGGAGGCGCTGCTGGCGGAGATGCCCGACGGGGTGCCGCTGATGACGATGGCGGACGTCGACGCGGTGATGGACGAGGACCGCCCGCAGGAGACGCCGGCGGCGCTCGAGGAGATGAGGCCCGAGGACCCGGCGCTGATCGTCTTCACCTCCGGCACGACCGGGGAGCCCCGTGGGGTCGTGCACGCCTACCGGTATCTGATGGGGCAGCGGACGCAGGCCGAGCACTGGTTCGGCTCGCGCAAGGGCGACCTCGCCTGGTGCACCACCGCTACCGGCTGGTCGAAGTCGGCCCGCAACGTCTTCCTCGCGCCATGGATCACCGGCGCCGCCGCGGTCATCCACGACGGCCGCTTCGACCCGGCCGAGCGGCTCGACTTCGCCGAGGCGCTCGGGGTCAACGTCCTCTGCCAGGCGCCGTCCGAGTACCGGATGCTGGCCCGGCGCACCCAGCTGCGGCCGCTGCCGGCGCTCCGGCGGATGGTCTCGGCCGGCGAGCCGCTCGACCCGGAGACGATCGCCGCCTTCCGCGAGGCGACCGGCCTCGAGCCCGCCGACGGCTACGGCCAGACCGAGACCGGCCACGTCACCGCCAACCTGGTCGGCGAGCCGGTGCGCCAGGGGTCGATGGGCAAGACGCTGCCGGGGGTGGACGTGCGGATCGCTCCGGCCGGGGAAGCCGACGGCTCCGGGGTCGGCGAACTGCAGCTGCGCGCCGCCTCCTCCCCCACCTTCTTCTCCCGCTATCTCGACGGCGAGCGCTTCGAGGGCGAGTGGTGGCGGACCGGCGACCTGGTCCGCGAGGACGAGGACGGCTACCTCTTCTTCGAGGGCCGCGGCGACGACATCATCCTCTCCTCCGGCTACCGGATCGGCCCGACCGAGGTCGAGGCCGCCCTCCTCTCCCACCCCGCCGTCGCCGACGCCGCCGCGGTCGCCTCCCCCGATCCCGAGCGCGGCGCCGTCGTCCGCGCGATCGTCGTCCTCCGGGCTGGCGGCAGCGACGAGGCGCTCATCAGCGAGCTGCAGGAGCACTGCAAACGCGAGACCGCGCCCTACAAGTTCCCCCGCATCATCGAGTTCGTCGAGGAGCTGCCGAAGACCAGCAGCGGCAAGATCAAGCGCGCCCAGCTGCGGGCGGCGAAGTCCCTCTAGACCGCCTCCGCCGCGAGCTCGGCGATGTCGGTCGGCCTGCCTAGGTGGAACCCCTGGGCCATGTCGACGCCATAGTCGCGGAGCATCGTCCTCGTGTCCTCGTCCTCGACGAACTCGGCGATCGTGCGCTTGCCGAGGCCGCGGGCGATCTCGACGATCGCTTTGACGACGAGCTGGTCGGCGTCGTTGTGGGACATGTCGCGGATGAAGGCGCCGTCGATCTTGATCACGTCGAAGGGGACCTTCTTCAGGTAGGCGAAGGGGCCGAAGCCGGCGCCGTAGTCGTCGATCGCCACTTCGCAGCCGAACTCGGTGAGGCGGTCGGCGAAGCCGGCGGCGGTGTCGTAGTCCTCGACCCGCGCGGTCTGGGTGATCTCGAAGGTGCAGCGGGCCGGGTCGGCCTCGCCTTCGTCGAGCCGCCGTTCGATGAATTCGAGCACCGAGAGGTCGGTCATCGAGGCGCCGGAGAGGTTCATGTGCAGGGATACGGGGCTGCCGGCGCGCTCGCGCTCGGCCATCAGCTCCAGCGCCCGCGCCACCACCCAGCGGTCGAGCTCCTGAACCATCCCCGAGCGCTCGGCCACCTCGATGAAGGAGGCCGCCGGCAGCAACTCGCCGTTGTCCCCGGTCATCCGCAGGAACAGCTCGTAGCGCTCGATGCCGCCGTCGGTGAGCGAGCGGATCGGCTGGGTGGCAAGGCGGAGGCGGTCCTGGGTGAGGGCGTCGCGGATCCGGGCGCTGGTCGTCTGCGCCCGCTGCGCCGGGTCGGCGGCCTCGCCGGGCGCCTGGAAGAGCATGATCCGGTTGCGTCCCTCCTCCTTGGCCCGGTACATCGCCTGGTCGGCGGCGAGCAGGACCGCTTCGGTGCCGGCACCGGCCTGGCCGCCGAACATCGTGATCCCGACGCTGATCGAGGCCGGCGCTATCTCGGCGCTCTGGGAGAAGCCCTCGGCGACCTGCGACCGCAGGTCCTCGCCCAGCTGCAGCGCCCCGGCGGTGTCGGTCTGCGGCATCAGCACCGCGAACTCGTCGCCGGAGAGGCGGGCGACGATGTCGGTGGCGCGGACGCGTTCGCGGAGGACGTCGGCGACGCGACGGATCAGCCGGTCGCCCGCTTGGTGGCCGAGCCGGTCGTTGACCTCCTTGAGGCCGTCGATGTCGATCACCATGACCGCGCCGCGGCCGCCGTAGCGGGCGGTGAAGGAGACGTACTGGTCGAGCTCGGCGCGGAAGCGGCGGCGATTCAGCAGCCCGGTCAGCGAGTCGTGGTCGGCGAGGAATCGCAGTTCGGCCTCGGTATTCTCGGCCCGCTCGAGGGCGCCCTGGACCACCGCCCGGTCCTCGGGCTCGAGCTTGGCGAGCACCGCTTCAACCGCCGGGTCTGACCTGCCGGCTCTCTGCTGGTTCTTCATCGAGGTGACCGTAGACAAGTACCCCGTCGGAGGACCCCTGCTTTCAAAGAACCTACATGTAGACCCAAATTTCAGTGACCCAAGCGGGACGAATAATTGACTTGCCCGTCGCCGGGTAGGTTCATGGCGATGGCCAACCGCCTCGCCCAGGAGACCAGCCCGTACCTGCTCCAGCACAAGGACAACCCGGTCGATTGGTTCCCGTGGGGCCCGGAGGGGCTGGGGCGGGCGCGCGAGGAGGACCGGCCGATCCTGCTGTCGGTCGGATACAGCGCCTGCCACTGGTGCCACGTGATGGAGCGCGAGTCCTTCGAGGACGACGCGACCGCGGCTTACATGAACGAGCACTTCGTATGCATCAAGGTCGATCGCGAGGAGCGGCCCGACGTCGACGCGATCTACATGGAGGCGGTGCAGGCGATCAGCGGCCACGGCGGCTGGCCGATGACCGTCTTCCTCGACCCCGACGGGGTCCCCTTCTACGGCGGCACCTACTTCCCGCCCGACGAGAGCCGCGGGATGCCGAGCTTCCGGATGGTGATGGAAGCCGTCGTCCACGCCTTCGAGACCCAGCGCGAGGAGATCCGCGAGCGGGCGCCGGGGACGCGGGCGCGACTGAGCGCGATCGGCGAAGTCGAGCCGCGGCCCGACCTGCCGGGGGCGGCCGACCTCGAGGGCGCGGTGCAGCGGCTGCTGGGCGCGGCCGACCGCCGCAACGGCGGCTTTGGTGGCGCCCCCAAGTTCCCGCCCGCCTCCTCGCTGGAGCTGTTGCTGGCCCGAGGCGAGACCGAGCACGTCGAGCTGACCCTGGACAAGATGCTCGCCGGCGGCATCTACGACCAGATCGGCGGCGGCTTCGCCCGCTACGCGGTCGACGCGATCTGGCTCGTCCCCCACTTCGAGAAGATGCTCTACGACAACGCCCTACTCGCCCGCATCTACCTCCATGCCTGGCAAGAGCTCGGCCACGAGCGCTACCGCCGCGTCTGTGAAGAGACCCTCGACTGGATGCTGCGCGAGATGCGAGGCCCCGAGGGCGGCTTCTACTCGGCCCTTGACGCCGACAGCGAGGGCGAGGAGGGCAAGTTCTACGTCTGGGCCCCCGACCAGATCCGCGAGGCCCTGGCCTCGGATGCGAACTGCATCGAATTCTCCACCGACGTGAGAGAGAATTTGATGCAGTTCTGGGGGGTTAGCGAGGAGGGGAACTTCGAGGGGGCGAACATCCTTCATCGCGCGGAGGGGGCCGCGGCTGGGGAGCCGGAGGGGCTGGCGGAGGCGCGGCGGGCGTTATTCGAGGCGCGCTCGCAGCGGGTCTGGCCGGGACTTGACGACAAGCGGCTGACGTCCTGGAACGCTCTGGCTATCGCCGCGCTCGCCGATGCCGGCGTGGTGCTGAGGAGGGACGACTACATCGACGCCGCCCGCGCCTGCGCAGCGTTCCTGCTCGAGCAGATGCGCGACGAGCAGGGCAATCTCCTCCGCACCTACAAGGACGGCCGCGCACACCTCAACGCCTACCTCGAGGACCACGCTTTCCTGCTCGAGGCGCTGCTGATCCTCTACGAAGCGACCTTCGAAGAGCGCTGGTTCAGCGAGGCGCGGGCGCTGGCAGACACCATGGTCGAGCGCTTCGGCGACCCCGAGCGCGGCGGCTTCTACTCGACCTCTGCCGACCACGAGGAGCTGATCGCCCGCCGCAAGGAGGTCGGCGACCACCCGATCCCCTCCGGCAACAGCTCCGCCTCGATGGGCCTGCTCCGCCTGGCCGCCTTGACGGGCGAGCGCCGCCACGAGGAGGCCGGCACTGCCGCCTTCGCCCTCTTCGGCAAACCGGCCGTCGAACACCCGGACGCCTTCGCCCACATGCTGAGAGCCCTCGACTTCCACCTCTCCCCCACCCGCGAGGTCGCCCTGGTCGGCGACGACCTAGGCGATCTGGAGTCGGTTGCCCGCGAGCACCCGCTCTTCCACCTCGTTCTCGCCGGCGGCCCCGAGGGCACCGAGCAGCCACCCCTGCTGGAGGGCCGTACCACCGTCGACGGCAAACCGGCCGCCTACGTCTGCGAGAACTTCGCCTGCCGGCTGCCCGTAACGAGTCCGGAGGAGCTGCGGGACCTCCTCCCCGCCGCGCCTACTCGTCGCGCGGGGTGATGCGGAAGACCGAGACCACCTCTGCCTGGTGCGCCTCGGGGTGGGCCACATAGGCGCTGGGACCGCCCCCGAACCAGCCGGAAGCTTCGTTGTCGCCGACGAAGATCCCCGGGTGGCGGTTGCCGTCGCCGTCCTGGACCCAGACCTTGTCCCCCTCTTTGAACCCGTGCTCGATCGCGTCCTCGCTCATCATCCAGCCCCCTTCAGAGAATCGGTAGGAAGTTTTCGATCTCGTACGGGGTGACCTGGACGCGGTAGTCGTCCCACTCCTGCCGCTTGATCTCGACGAAGCGGCGGAAGGTGTGCTCGCCGAGCGTCCGCAGGACCAGCTCCGACTCGGCCGCGAGCTCGATCGCCTCGCCGAGCGTCGCCGGCAGCTGCTCGATCCCCTGGTGCGCCAGCTCCTCCTGGGAGAGGTGGTAGAGGTTCTGCTCCATCGGCTCGGGCAGCTCGTAGCCCTTCTCGACCCCTTCCAGCCCCGCCTGCAGCATCCCGGCGAAGCAGAGGTAGGGGTTGGCGGCGGGATCGGGGCAGCGCAGCTCGGCCCGGGTCGCCGACTCCTTGCCGGGGTGGTAGAGCGGCACCCGGATCAGCGCCGAGCGGTTGCGGCGCGACCAGGCCAGGTAGACCGGCGCCTCGTAGCCGGGCACCAGGCGCTTGTAAGAGTTGACCCACTGGGCGAAGAGCGGGGAGATCTCGCGCGCGTGCTTGAGCTGGCCGGCGATGAAGCTCTTCGCCACCGGCGAGAGGTAGTAGGGGTCGTCGGCGTCGTAGAAAGCGTTCTTGCCGTCGCGGCTGAGCGACTGGTGGACGTGCATCCCGGAGCCGTTCTCGCCGAACAGCGGCTTCGGCATGAAGGTCGCGTGGTAGCCGTACTTCATCGCGTACTCCTTGACGACGATGCGGTAGGTCATGCAGTCGTCGGCCATCTCGAGCGCGTTCTTGTAACGCATGTCGACCTCGTGCTGGGAGGGCCCGACCTCGTGGTGGGTGTACTCGACGTGGATGCCGAGCTTCTCCAGCGCCAGCACCGTCTCGCGCCGCAGGTCGGAGCCGGCGTCGAGCGTGGTGAGGTCGAAGTAGCCGCCCTCGTCGAGCGGTTCGGGCGTCCCGCCCTCCGGCTTCGCCGAGCGGAAGTAGAAGTACTCGAGCTCGGGGCCGATGTTGTAGGCGTCGAAGCCCATCTCCTCGGCCCGTTTCAGCGCCCGCCGCATGATCCAGCGCGGATCGCCCTCATACGGCCCCCCGCCGGGGACGCGGATGTCGCAGAACATCCGCGCGACCGCGTCCTCGTCGGGGCGCCATGGGATCAAGGCGAAGGTGGTCGGGTCCGGCACCGCCAGCATGTCGGACTCCTCGATCGGGTTGAAGCCGGTGATCGAGGAGCCGTCGAAGCCCATCCCGCCTTCGAAGGCGTCGTCAAGCTCGGTGGCGTTGACCGAGAAGCTCTTCAGCTGGCCGAGGACGTCGGTGAACCAGAGGCGGATGAAGCGGACGTCGTGTTCCTTGACCAGCGAGATGACGTCAGCGGCGCTGCGGGGTTGCTCTGCCATGCCTCATGCCTCCTTGGCTTTGAAGAAGGCGCAACCGTAGCCCAATGAACCGACTGGGTGCCGAAAGCCGTAATACGGGTAGACAACGGACGCTGGGCCCAGCTTGAAAGCGTCCGCAGATCCCGGTATAACTTACGACAGGTAAGTAAGCGGCTAAAAGTAAAGTAAAGGCCACGTAACGGCTCTGTAAAGCGAAATGCCGCCCCGAGAACAGGGCCAGAAGCGAGAAGCAACGTGACGGTAAAAACCGCAGTAAGCAGATTTCAAATCCACGACGAGCTGACGGCGCCTGATGAGAGCGCTCCTCTCATCAAGAGCATTCAAGCCGCCGGCGGCGCGGTAACGAAGTTCGTTGGCGTGCTTGCCGGAGCGCCGGCTGTGCTGCGCGCGTACACGCGGATGCGCTCGGAGCTGCGCGGCGGAGTCCTGCCGCAGGCGACGAGAGAGCGGATCGCGCTGGCTGTGGCCGAGCACCGAGAGGACGACTACAGCATCGCCCAGCACGCGAAATCGGCGCGCCGGGCCGGCCTCGGACTTGACGAGGTCTCCAAAGCCCGCAGCTTCACCTCGGGCGACGAGAAGGAGGCGGCACTGCTCGCCTACCTGAAAGAGGCCCTCGACGCCGAAGGCCCGCCGCCGCTCCACCTCCACGAGGAGGCGCGTGAGATCGGCTGGACCGACGAGGAGATCCTCGAGGCGGTCGCGCACCTGGCCCTGAACGAGTTCCAGAGCCTGATCGCCAGCGCCGCAGCGCTCCCGAAGGACCAGGCCGGTCCTCGGGTCCTCCCCTCCGCGGCTTAAGCGGCAGCGTCGAGGGCCGGGTTACCGGCCCTCGATCAGCGTCGCCGTGTAGAGCAGGCGCGCGGTGGTGTATTTGCAGCCGTATTCGCGGCGGCTCCCGACCTTCTGCTGCGGTTCCCCCTGGCGGATGTCGGTGGCGTTTTTGCAGGCACCGGCTTCGCGGCTGGCCCGCCAGACGTTGCTCGCATCGAGTTCCTGCGCGAAGGCGGGTGCCCAGGTGGGGACGGTGAGGCCGACGATGTCGCCCTTTTCGACTTTCAGGTTGGAGCCGAACTTGACCGTCTGGCCGAGGTAGGGCGAGAGGACTTTGATCGAGCCCTGGCGGCGCAGGGTGTAGCGCGGCGGCTCGGTGCCGGGGACGCGGTGGAGGATCGCCAGCCGAGCCTCGGGCGGGGTGCCGAAGAAGCCGTTGAAGAAGGAGCGCTGGCTGTTGGTCGGCTGCGCCAGGGTCAGAGTCCAGGCCTTGATCGTGCCGTCGTGGGGAACCTCGAAGGGCAGCCGCGTCTGGCCGTTGTTGACCTGGAAGCCGGTGACGCTGCCGATCGCCTGGCAGGGCAGCTCGGGGCAGGAGGGGTCGGGCTCGGTCGAGGTCTGGCCAAGGATCACGGTCGTCTGCGGCACCCGGGCGGCGTCGCTGTCGGAGACGAGGCTGACGAGCAGGGCCAGCGAGCCGGCGAGCATCCCAAGCGCAAGCCAGCGCATCCTCCACGCTTTCGCGACGGGAGTCCCTGCGGACGAAGACCTCGACATAGACGCTGCTCCTCTCGTTGCTTGCACTGCATCGGACCCGGCAGCCTAGCCGCGGGAGCGGCCGGAGCAGCGCTTAGGAGGTGCGCGCGTAGCTGAGGGCGACCGCGTAGCGGACCCGCCCCACGCCTTCGAAGTGGAGCGCTTCGCTGGCGGCCTTGGTGAAGTCCCAGGCCCGCCCCTTTATGTATGGGCCGCGGTCGATCACCTGGGTGACGAGGACATGCCCGTGGTAGACGAACTTGACCGTGGTCCCGCACGGCAGGGTCTTGTGAGCGACCCCGAGGGTGCTCGGTTGCAGCGTCGCGCCGCAGGCGGTGCTGCGCCCCCACATGCTGGGACCGCCGTACCAGCTGGCGCCGGCGTAGCGGAACGGGCTGAAGGCGAGATCGGAGCCGGGGGCGCTGGCCGTGGTGCTGGCGGCGCCGCCGGTCGAGGCCTTGGCGCCCGTCGCGGCGCCGGCCATCAAGGCCAGGAGGGCGGCGAGGAGCAGGGCCCAGCGCAGGGTGTTCTGTTTAGCGGTAGTCATCTCTTTGGCGACGCTTGCGGGGTTAGCTGACGGGCTCGCGCTGAAAGAGCTGCGCTACGCGGCAACGGCCGCGATTCGCCCCAACTGCTTGGGTCCCCCGCTCCTCGCGTTATGTGGCGAAGATTCAGCGGAAGTTGTGCGGCATGTTAGCAACCGCTAAGACAGAAAATGGTGCAGAGGACGCGCGTGTCGGTTTTTGCGTCCATATGGGGGCAAAAAGCGACAGACGTAGAAGAGGCCCCCTCGCGGGAGCCTCTTCCGTAGCGGGCCTGTAAGCCGGATCCTGTCGTGAGCGGCCATCTATCTCTGCGGCCTACCTGGACCTCGCCGAGCCGGGTCGACGGTCCTGCTTGGCCTTGCACCGGGCGGGGTTTGCCTGGCCGTTACGTCACCGCAACGCCGGTGCGCTCTTACCGCACCATTTCACCTTTGCCTGTACGCGACGCAGCTGCAGTCGCGCCATCGGCCGTGTCATTTCTGTGGCACTTTCCCGCGGGTTTCCCCGGGTGGGCGTTACCCACCGCCCTGCCCTGTGGTGTCCGGACTTTCCTCGAGGGGTTTTCTCTCCCCCCGCGGTCCGCTCGGCCCGCCCTTCAAGGGTAGCTCGGCGCGGCCGGCGAGGCACAAATTTCGCCCCCCTGGGAGAGGCTCGACGTAGACTCGGGCGCGATGCCCACCGCCGTCGTCACCGGGGCCGGCAGCGGCCTCGGCCGCGCGATCGCCGCCGAGCTGATCGAGCGCGGCTACCGCATCCACGTCACCGACGTCGATGCCGGAGCGGCCGAGCGAGCGGCGACGGAGCTCGGCAGCGCCGCGCAGGGCGCCGCCCTCGACGTACGCGACGAGGCGGCCTGCCGCGAGCTCGCCGATTCGGTTGGCGCCAGCGAGGGCCTCGACCTCTGGGTCAACAACGCAGGCGTCTTTTTCAGCGGACCGCCCTGGGAGCAGAGCGCGGACACCCGGCAGACGATGCTCGACGTCAACGCCACCGGCCTGATCAACGGGACGGTCGCGGCCCTGGCGCCGATGCGCACGGCCGGCCGCGGCCAGATCATCAACGTCGTCTCGCTGGCGGGGATCGTCGCCGCTCCTGGCGAGGTCGCCTACTCGGCGAGCAAGCACGCGGCGATGGCCTTCACCCTCGGCACGCTCTTCGACCTGCGGCGCGCGGGCGTCAAAGGCATCGAGCTCTCCGCCGTCTGCCCCGATGGGATCTGGACGCCGATGCTCGAGGACAAGCTCGACGACCTCGACGCCGCCCCCTCGTTCTCGGGTCGCCTCCTCACCGCGGAGGAGGTGGCGAAGGAAGTCGGCAAGCTGACCGAGCGCCCGCGCCCGATCCTGATCATCCCCCGCTGGCGCGGCCCGATGCTGCGCTTCTTCGACCTATTCCCAAGCCTAGGCCTGCGAATGCTGCCGCTAGTTATGTGGGACGCGCGCAGAAAGCAGCGGGCCTACAAGAAGAAGATCGAAGCCGGAACCTGGCCCTAAGCCTCCTGTCGACTTGGTTACCTCAGAGGTAACTAACTCGACACGCGTACTAGACGGCGCGGAAGACGCCGACGACTTTCCCCAACACCTTCGCCTCGGTGGTGAGGATCGGCTCCATTTCCTCGTTCTCGGGCTGCAGGCGAATGTGATCCTTCTCGCGGAAGATCCGCTTCACCGTTGCCTCCTCGCCGATCAGGGCGACGACGATCTCGCCGTCGTTGGCCGTGTCGCTCGGCCGCACGATCACGTAGTCGCCTTCGAGGATGCCGGCGTCCTTCATGCTTTCGCCGCGGATCTGGAGGATGTAGTCGCCGTCCTCCCCACCGATCACGTCAGGCACTTCGAGGTACTCCTCGATGTTCTCTTCGGCAAGGATCGGCGCGCCGGCGGCGACCTGGCCGACCAGTGGCAGCCCGTTCCCCGGCTGGATCGCGTTCTTGGCCTTGTCGAAGAGCAGCTCGATCGCCCGCGGCTTCGAGGGATCGCGACGCACCAGACCCAGCTTCTCCAGGTTGGCCAGATGCGCGTGCACGGTCGAGGACGAGTGCAGCCCGACGGCTTTGCCGATCTCCCGCACCGTCGGTGGGTAGCCGGTCTTCGCCGCGTATTTGCGGATGAAGTCGAAGATCTCCTTCTGGCGCTTGGTCAGATCCAAATCCATCGTCTTTCCGCTTTCCTCCGTGGCCGGGGTTTCCTCAAAAAGCGCAGCTTGCCGTGGCAAATTGCCTTCGAACACTTGTTCGTAGAGTACCGCCCCCTCCGGACGACCGCAACGTGCGCCCTCCCCCTGCACGCAAACATCTAGAATCGCCGTTCCCTCAAGCGGCTGTGGCGGAACTGGTAGACGCGCAAGGTTGAGGGCCTTGTGGGTGGAAACACCCGTGATGGTTCGACTCCATTCAGCCGCATGAGAAACCCCCGGAAATCGGGGGTTTCTTCGTTCAGGCGCTCGTTGGCGGCATCACCCCATTTGCCGTCTGGTGGCCAATTAGTGGCCAATTTCGCCGCAAATTGCGCTCTTTTACGCGTGCGAAAAGGCTCCGCCTATGTGAGCTAGACGCCAAGTACGGGGCTATGACAAACCTTCTGGACCAGCGACACGCAAGCCAACCCGTTCCGCGTCGTCCGCGGGATCGCGGTCAGCCGCGCTGCTCGGCAACAAGAGCGGAGACCGGGCCAGCGGCCTTTATCCGCGCCGAGCGAGGTGAGCGCTCGCGGCGCGGCAACCGCACCAAGCCTCGGCGTGTAAGGGCCTCGAGCGGCCGCTCGCCAAGACCACTCTGCCGAGCCACCGGTCGGCCGCCACTCTCCGTCTGTCCAGTCTCATCAGGTCTCAATGCAGAGGGCCGAAATCCGAAGTTCACCATCCGGCCATCTTGAAAAGACGCCCGTCTTCGCCTTCATCGTGCAGGGGGAGCACGATGTCCTTTTGGGAGAGCGTAAGAGAGCTTTCGCCCAACGGGGCGGGAAGATCGCTGTCCAGCAGGGACACGATTGGCTGGAGCCCAGACGCTGCATATTTCCGGAAGACGCCAACCAGCTTTTCCTGCTTGCGCGGATCTAGCTGCTCAAGCGCGCCGTCCAGATAAACAAACCGAGGGAACTTCTCGCCCTGGTAGGCCCGAATAACTGCCAAGTCGAATGCAATGCATAGGAGCTTCCTATAAGACGTGCCTCGATCCTCGCTCGTCGCCACGCCCGGTTCCCTTACGAACTCGGCTCGGAATTCAAGACCGCCCTTCGAGTTCGTGGAGATCGCAAGAATCGCGCCCTCTCCCACCACCTCGGTCACTATTTCGGAGAAATACCCGCGAATCTTGGCGAACCGGCTCGTCTCGTCCTTGCTTGCGGCATCTACGAGATTTTCAACGGTGGTCTGCAGATGCCCGAAGTCCTCTTCCAGCGAGCGCTGTTCGCGTCGCAACTCAACGAGTCGAGACGCAGCCACGCGTTTCGCCTCCAAAGTCGAAAGCTCGGCCTGAGCGGAAGCAAGCTCCTGAGTCAGATCCTTGTACTTGGTCAGATCATCGGACTCGCGCAGGAACCCAAGCGATTTCTTCCTCTCCTCGTTCAAGGCCTCCAACTGCGTTTCGATTTCCGCAACGCGGCTTTTTGCATCAGACCGCTGCTTGACCAATGCCTCACGTCGCTCCTTCGTAATTGCACGATTGAAAGACAGGAGCTGCTCGAAGTCCCTCTTGATCTGTCCGTCGAATGCCACGCCGGCTTCCTCGAAGAGCTTTGAAGCCGCGTCAGGCGCGAAGACAACCTTGTGCTCTTCCAACGAGGCATCGAGTCGGGCCATGAGCTGAGCGAGGCGATATGACTCGTCATTGAGAGCGACAATCCGAACCTCAATGTCATCGACAAGTCTCGCGATCGTCTCACGATCCTCCTCGGCGAAGTTGAAGGCGTTCATTGCCTTTTTCTTCGTCTCTACTTCGCGACGCTTTACCGAGATCAACCCATCCAAGAGTGACGGATCAATGTCGTCTGCGCCCCACTCTTGGTTGAGAGTGCGAAGCTGATCTCCCGCTCGATCGATTTCGTCTTTCTTCTCGTAGAGATCAATCACGGGCTGCGCAGGAATCCCCATCAGATGAGCAACGAATGGCTTCCAGTCTCGGTGCTTGCCCGAAAACTTGCCCAGCTGAAAGACATCTCGATAATCCTGCTGTGACCGGATTAGATAACCGACCAACTTCCTGAGCCCCCAGGGCTGGAGCACGGTGAAGTCGAGGATTCCATCCAAGAGCAAGTTGGCTTTCTCGAACGGCAATTCAAGGTGGTCCCATTCCTCACGATCCAGGTCATTCGCATCCGGCAATGAAACCTCGCTGCGCTTGAAGTCAATTTTGGAGCCGGGGTCGACGGGTCGACGGATCGTTAGAAAATCGCCCGCGCCAACTTCCATCTCCAATAGAAAGGCAAAATCCGAGAACCGCTCGGGGTAGCGGTAGAGGAAGTAGTCAGGATCCTTGCCTTTTAGAAGGCAGAAGTCGATCAACTCACCAAAGATCGACTTGCCGAGATTGTGCGTATCGAGTTGTCGATTCTCCGGGATCCGGATCTCTGCGAAGACGGCAGACAACCCAGCGTTGAACTCGACCGGTTGGAAGATCTCGGGCCGATTGCTGTAGAGGCGCGTGAGTTTCATTGTCCCCGATACTCGAAGGCGTCAACCGTGGCCTGATACTCCAAGAGGTCCAGGAGAAAAAGCAGCGACAACGCGGGAGCGAACAAAACCTCTGAGGTAGGTCCCGATTTCTTGTCGACAAGAGACTTGAGATCGTCGTAGCTCAGGACGCGCCGCTTCCGCAGCGCATTCAAGACGACAACGGCAACCGCAACGACGGTTCGGTCAGGATGCGCGTGCTTACTTGGACGCAGCATCAACGCCCATCCCTATGTCGCAATGCCAGTACATGTAAAAGAGCATTGCCCGAACCAATGACGGCCTTCTGGCCAGAACGCCGTCTCGGGAGACCAAGACCTCTACGAGATGGTTGAAGACCTCATCGAAGGTCTGATGGCTTTGTCGCTTGGCGATGATCTTCAGTTGGAAGTCCTCAACCGCAGCTTCGTATCTGGCGAGGTGCTCTGCATTGCCCGGGTCTGCCAGGAATTCTTCGATCTGCTTGGTTCGCCCCATGTACCGACGGGAAAGCTCGTCCGCGAATTCAGGAGTCATCGAGTTGATTGCGTTCTTTGTCTCAAAGGAGACTCGATCCACTGGCTCGGCAAAGGAAGCCGGCGTTCCAAGCTCGTCACCAATCGCCAAGATCAGCTCGGCGAGGTCAGCACTTGAGACCAATAAAGGGCCGTCAACGGGATCGATGTTCGCAAGCGCAACGACCTCCGGAAACTCTTTAAGCAGATCGTCCAAATGCTCGATTCCGACCAGAAAGACCCGCTCTTTTGCGATGTTCGCCTCTTCGGCAATTCTGGCGGTCAACTCTGGACCGAAAACCCCGCCTAGACGGCGGTTGCTGAAGAGGATGTAGTTCGTGAGTTCTCCATTCTCGGCGAGCTTCTTGATCCTAGGGAGCTCTTCCGAGATCGCAGAGGAGTCTGCGGTCCCGCCAAAGCTCGGTTCGCTGAAGTGGCGATTGGTGCCAAGCGTGTGCTTAGCCTGGCCGACAGTCGTTCCCTCCCAGGGCGAGGCCGTACTTGGGAACCGCTCAGCCGTGCCCTCAAACAGAGCGTCCCGGCCCCCATCCCGACCCGCAGCAAAGGCCTGCACTCCGGGTCCAAAGAGCTTCCTCATGCACTGGACAACCAAGCGCTCAAACTGCTTATCGTCAAGGTCTTCGTAGGGGTAGGACATCAGTCAACCCTAGCGACGCCACTTGATCTCGACCGAGCAATGGAGGCCCGCAAAATCCGACGATTCCGAGGGCTTGCGACCTGCAGTCCATCGGGTCCTCGCAAGCCCTAGCTGACGAACCGCAGCCAGCCTGCCATTTGGATGGACGGCGACCGCACGGAAGGATCCCGCATTGGCTTGGTGGCCAATCTGGTGGCCAATCTCCCGCGATCTTCCGTAACTGAGGGCCGCTAGGATCGCCTCAGATCACTGAATGGAACGGAGATCAGTCCCACCCACGCAACTGAGGGCCTTGTGGGTGGAAACACCCGTGATGGTTCGACTTTATTCAGCCGCATGGGAAAGCCCCCGGAAATCGGGGGCTTTCGCGTTCCGAGGAGCATTAGGCGGCTGAGCGGAGCATCGCTCGTGCGCCAGTCCGTGCGCCAGTCACAGCCCACTACCGTCCGGGGCCTCTGGAACGGTGGGGAAATGCACGATGAGTCTCCGGAGCCGCTCGGAAACCGGGAGTCCGTTGACCTACTGCTCGCCCTCCTCAGAGACGTCGTTCTGCCTGACGAGACCGAGCGGCAACGGAACCTAGACACCAAGGCGGGGACGCTTGCCGGGTTCGTAGCCGTTGCTCTCTCCCTGGAGGCTGGCCTGGGTGCCTCAGTTCTTCTGAAGCAGGATCTCGCTTGCGGCGCCCGCGGCCTGTTCATCTTCTTTTTCGTAGTAGCAATCCTCGGGCTCGCGGCGGCGGGCCTTTTCGCCCTCCTCGGGGTCTTGGCGCCGAAGGACTACGAGGTCATACACGACGATCAGGTCGATCAGTTCGCGACCCAATCAGAAATGCAGCGTCCGCCGGATTTAGTTCGCGAGATGCAGCTCGCCACCCTGGCAAAGGTCGTCATAGGAACTCGCGACACCGACGCTAAGAAGGCGAAGGCGCTCAAGTGGGCTTCGGTGTCGCTCGGAATTGCGGTATTTGCAATTGCGGCTCAGGGTCTAAGCCTGCCCTTCGGGTGAACATCGGCGCCTACGCCTATCCTCATTTTCATGTCGAAAAAATCAGGTGGCAATGCCACCGGAAAAACGAGCGGCTCTGGCGCTAATCGGCCGCCAACCTTCATGACCGGCACGGTCCAAAAGGACGCCGGAGGAGGAAACCGGCCGAAGCCATACGGCACCGGCAAGGTGCAAGAGGGCGAGACGCGGAGCTAGCCGGGAGCGTGGGTGCCGCGACGCGGCACCCACGCGACCTGCTACCCGAGGCTAGGCGACAGCGCTAGCCAGATAGGCGTCGGCCAATTCACGGGCCTGGTCACGGGCACCCGGCATCAGGTGCCCGTATCGAGAGAACGTCTCCTCAATCGTCGCGTGTCCCATGAACTCCTGGATCGCCTTGGGATTGACGCCCGCATCGATCAGTAACGAGGCAAAGGTGTGCCGGCACTCGTGAAGCGTCATGGGTCGAAGCGCCTGGTGAAGGTCGCCCCTCTCCGCGTCCCTTTCGTTGGCCTGGGTCCATGACCGCTTCGCCCGGTCCCCTACCGTCTTCGGATCGAAGGGCTGATCGGGGCTTCGGCCGAAGACAAGGCCCGGCTTGACTGCCGCATCCTTGAGGAAGGGGCGCAGGACTGCGAGCAAGGGAACCGTCCGCGTGCCAGCTTTTTCATGCGCGCCTTGAAGCCCTCTTCCGTAAGCCGCAAGGTCATGCGTTCCTCAATTGCTTCACGGACGAACTCCGAGACCGGCACCCCTTCGGTGCGGGCTATGGCAGCAAGCTGCGCCGCCATAGCTTCCGGAAGCCTTATGGTCGTGACCTTGGTGCCGTTCATGCCGCACTCCCGACCGAGAAGCTGCCCCGAGGGGGAGGGCCGGGCGGCAGCCATTCGATCCCCTCCACCAGCGCTTCCACCCGAACTTCCAGGGCGGCGGCGAGCTTCATCAGCGTGTCGATCCGCGGCAGCCGCTCGCCGTTCTCCACGAAACCGATCTCGGTGCGGTGCAGCCCGCACAACGCGCCGAGCGCTTCCTGCGAGTAGCCGGCACGGCGCCGCGCTCGCCACAGGTTCTTTCCGAGCTGGCGGGCAGCCCCTCTGTCTACGTGCCTGCCGTCCATCAGAGTTCCACCAGTCGGTTAAAAGCGGTGGCGGTCCGCGTCGGTAGGACGAGCGGGCCGACTTGATGGAGCAAGCCGACCCTGGTCAGGTCGCGCACGGCCCGCTCGATGCGGTCGTGGTCGCCAAACGCATCGGAGGCGAACGTCAGCTCGCGGGTCAGCTCATCGAGCGTCAGAACCTCCGGATAGATGTAGAGGACTTCTCGCAGGACCGCCGCCTGATCGCGGTCGTCCTGGTCGGCGGTGGTGAGACGCTCGGCGGCGCCCGCACCCATAGGGTACTCATCAGCCATGGGGAGTGCACTCTCCTCGTGGTCAGGCCCTCGGTTGGTGTTCACGCACCGCCGGGGGCCGCTTTCTGGAGCCGGTAGCCCGCTACCGTTCCCGCTGCGGTCGGACCTCGGAAACTTGGCCGACCGCCACGGGGCCGGCGTTCCAGCGCGCGGCCCCACTTATGTACCGGTCAGGGTAGCAGAGGTGTCGCGGCTACCCCGACAGAAGCACTACTTACCGCGAGCTATTTCAGCAACCGTGCTGTGGTGCAAGCCGGTCTCCTCGGCAATCTCCCGCAGGGAAAGTCCCACGGCGAGCGCACTAGCGAAGGCTTGGCGCCTGGCCTCGCGTACGGCCTCGGCATCACGCACGAAGGTTGCTTGGGCCTCGCGGACTGCTCTACGAGCGGCGAGACGCTCTCGATCGTCCGGCATGGCCGGAGCCTATTGCTTCGAAGTGAACCGCCGAAGATGCGGGTACCGTTCGAATGTGCCCTTCGATGTTCCCGAGTACGACACGGCCTTTCGAACCTTTTTCGGGGAGGCAGTCCACGAAGTCGCGATCGTGCGAGACCCGATGATCTCCGAAGTTCCCTTCGAACAGTCCCCGGGTGCCTTGGGCTCGGTCATCCAAGATCAAGACGGGAACGACGTAGATCTGGTCGCAGGCCCAATTTCAACCGAGTTCAGCATGAGCCGCAACTCCGCAATACGCGGAGACGTAGAGGCATTACTCCTGCTGGTCGATTCGCTTTCCGAGGGGCTTGCAAAAGGGCTCGCAGAATCATTTATCGGCTCGCTCAACACGGTGACCGAGGCAACCGGGAATGTGATTGACGCTGCAGGGAAGCCACCAGTCGAGGCGATCATCGAGGCTCTTGAAACCATCGAACTGGGGCTCACGGACGACGATCAGCTATCGCTGCCTAGCATCTTCCTGAACCCGTCGACGTACGAGAACCTTCCGACGCCTACGCCAGAACAAGAGGCTCGGATCGAGAAGCTCAAAAAGGAAAGGCTGGCAGAACTCCTTGCTCGACGACGCCATCGGCGCCTTTATTGATGGCGTTCCAGAGAGGGCGTTTGACGAGCCCCTGATGGCCTTGCTGCGGGCGGAAGGCTTTGAGGAGGTTCGACTCACTCACGGGCCGGCTGAGTTCGGCAAGGACGTGATCGCAAAGCGCGATGGCAAGCAATGGGCGTTCCAATCGAAGGCCGGAAATATCGGTCAGCCGGAATGGCGGTATCTCGAGGGCCAGTTCAACGAACTGCGGCGAAGCGCGTATTCGGGGCCGGAGTTCGATACTGGCCTGCCCCGCGAACCGGTCTTGGTCCTCACTGGCCGCCTCGTGGGGAACGCTCCACTGTCCGCCGATGAGTACAACCGACAGGCAAAGGAGCGAGGCGAGCCGGAACTCACGATCTGGAACCGCGACGAGCTACTTTCGCGGTTGTCCGGCAACCCAGACGCGGTGCTCAGGGGCACCGTGGACGGAGGAATGCTCTCGATGCTGGGCTCGGTGGCGGAAGGGGACGCCGCTATGGACTCGGTCGAGCAGTTCTCCCGCCGGTGGGACAGCTTCCCGCCGGACGAGCTGAGTAGTAGAGGGATCATCGAAGCCAGCGTCGTTTGTGCAGCCCTACAGGCCGCGTCACGGCTCGATCTTGCTTGCCACCTAAGCCTTTGCCTCGTTCGAGCAGCTTGGGCGAATGACCGAGCTGGCGAGGAGGCTTTTGTGATTGCAGACGCGGGCGGAGAGTTGTTTGATGCTTACGCCCGCGAGTTGTGGAGTTCCTGTGACGACGACCTGTTGCGGAAACGTGGCGTGATCAGCCGGTTCGCTTCCGGAGGATGGGCGTCCTACCCAGTCTTCTGCTCCCGGCTCGCGGAGATTCTCGGCCTCTTAGGGATCCGTGCAGCGCTGCATGAGGATGAAGCCTCCGAGCATGAGATAGCCGACTGGCTAGCTCGCTTCATTTATACCCAGCCGGGTGCATCTCATCCGTTGAGCGACCGCTTTGCCGTTTCAATGGTTCCATCAGTTCTTCTGCTTCAGAAGCACAAGCCGCGTGCCGCCAAGAAGCTCCTTGAAAAGACCACTGTGTGGCTTTCCGAACGATACGAACGTGGAGATGGTCTCGCGGGGTGGGGATTTCCTCCGATCGATGAGATCGAGCGTGTATTTGGGGGTGCCTTCGAGCACGTCCGTCTCCGTGGCCGGCGGACGCAATCCCACGTGGCGTCAGTAACGCTGGATCTTGCGGCTCTGTGCGGCTATAGGAAGCTCTACGCCGACATACGCAATGACCACTTGGCGGCGCGTCTTGTACCGGTCGTGCTTCGTTGCCCCGACGGTCCCGATCAATACATCCTCACGGGCGAAGCGAACCGGTGGGAACTCAATCCAGAATACCCAGACGCTCTCCCGCGAGACCGGCTTCTGAGGATTCCGCATCATCGGGAAGCCAGTAGTCCGCGGCAACTGGTTCGCAATGGGCGAGCGTGGGACCTACTTGCGATTTCGGCTGCCTTGCGAGACCGCCATTTCTTAGATGCGATTGGCGCCATACGAGACAGCCTCGGCAAAGCCGGGTGAACCGAGGAGTTAAGAAACGCATGTGGACCGAAGCATTCCAAGGAGGCCTTTGAGCATGGCGCGGCGCACTCGATCACAGCAAGAGAAACCGAGCCCTGACAAAGGTCTAGCGCCCGAGAACTACCTCGACCTGAATGCGACCTTCTATGGGATGAGGCCCCATATCTATCTTCGCCGTCGTCTGAGGAGTCTGTGGCTGTGGCACGGAGATCCTCCCGGTTTGGCGGCACTCTTGAACGAGAAGTTCATTGTTGAGGACATAGCTGTGACGGTTGGGACGGAGGGAGACGATGAGGCGGAGAAAGCCGAGCGGGAACGCTTCGTGGTCATTGAGGCGGAGGTGCTGCTGCACCATGTGAGCGAGACCTTGCTGCGCCTCTACCTGGTTCACGCCCAAAAATCGTCATGTCCTTGGCTCGACGTTTCACGCGAAAAGAACTTCGGTCGCCTTAAGAAGGATGTCGAAAAGCTCCGGAAGCGGCTGAAAGCGGGAGAAGAGAAACCAGGCATCGAAGCAGCCTTCTTCCCTCCCGGCGATCGCAAAAAAATGATTCCGGATCATGGGGATGAGGTCTGGGAGGAAGCGGCTCAAAATCTTTCCGAATACTTGGAGTACTACGCCTCTCACTTCCTCGACTCCGCGCCTTACAACGCGGCGAAGCATGGCCTGGCTCTATTGGCAGGGGAATCCCGCCTTGAGTTGACTGCTGGCGACGATCCTGTCCCATTCCTCAAGAGGTCTGGATCGGCCTTGGTTTACCTAGAAGTCGAGCGAGACGAAGGATCAGGCGACCCACGCTGGGCCAAAGTTACGAAATGGATCGTTCTCCGCAGAGCCCTGGTGATGATCCACATCGGGTGCAGACTTGTCGAGGAAATCTGGAAGATCGGCGCTGGGCATCGAACCCCCAATAAACCCGATGATCTCCGCCTCTTCGTAGAGCCAAAGTGCGCCGAGATACTAAGGCGCACGGAACAGGAGGCCGAAGGTGGCATCCCGGGCGTAACCACGGATCGCATCTCGGAACGCTTGCTCTACCGCTGAGGCAAAGAAGCCCCCCTGCCTGAGCCAACCCAAGCCGTTTCCCAAGCTCAGGCGGCGACGTGCTCGCCAGCTGGAACGAAATGCTCCAGCTTGGCGTCGTGCTCAAGGGCAAATGGGATGCCCTCTTCGGCCAGCTTCACGACCTCCGCGTAGCTGCCGCCAGCGGCAGACCAGCCCTCGACATCGGGGGACTCAGCCCACCAGCCGTCGCTTTCGTGGTGATAGATGACGCGGACGATCTCCATAATTCCTCCGACTCAGAGTAGCTTCCGGGGCTCGTCTTCGGCAAGCTCAACGTCGCGGACAAGGATCTTGCGCACGAGGCCGGCCGGGATGGTCGCGTTGTCATGGAAGGCAAAGGTCAGCGGCGGATAGCTCGGCGACTGCATCCGACGATGCGAGCCGGACTGCCGCACCACGCGGTAGCGGAGGGGCTTCCGTTCCAGAATCGCGAGCAACTTCTTGGCCTTCATTGACGGAAAGGGACTCATGTCAGCAGACAAATAAGTTCACCGTCGGACTCCAGGCCCGTGCGCCAGTGGTGCGCCAGGGGCACCCCAAGATCACCGGGAACAGCCGGAGACAACCGGGGAACTGCTCGTTCTGAGGCGCGGAATCCGCCCTAGGAAGTGACCCCTTTTTCAGCTTGAGGGCCTTGTGGGTGGAAACACCAGTGGAGGTTCGACTCCTCTCAGCCGCACTTCCTCGCCCCTCGAACGAGAAAAGATACTCAGGGGTTCATGTGCTACTGAGCATCGCTGCTGGTAGGTTGGCCGCGCTTAGTAGTCCACGAAAGGTCAAACTTGATGAAGCAGCTCCGCAGTGTCTTTACCTACTCCAACGTGGTCGCCACCATTGCCTTGTTCCTGGCGATCAGCGGTGGGGTTGTTTACGCCGCCTCCACTCTGGGGCGCAACTCGGTGAAGTCGAAGAACATCGCTGCCCATGCGGTGAAGACGCGCAACATCGCCAAGAACGCGGTCAAGAAGGGGAGCCTCGCCGCAAACGCCGTCACCACCGCAAAGGTGAAGAAGGAAGCGATCACCGGCGTAAAGGTGAAGGCCGGGACGCTGACCCGGGCGAACCTCGCGACCGGCACCCTGGCCGGGCTGCAAGTGGTCGACGCCGGCGCCAGCCCGATTGCCGGCCTGACCGAATTCAAAGAAGAAGGCACCCAGCTCCCCCTCAGCGGCACGACCAGCTTCACCCCTGCCGCGGGCAAGTCCTACGAGCTCCTCACCGAACTCAAGGGAACCCCGACCGATGCGAACGGCACCGAAGGTGGGCCCTGTATCGCCTCAGTGCTGATGCTCGTCAACGGCGAACCCTTCACGCGGGCCTTCATCTACGACGACGCCGAAGAAAAAGCGCCGTTCAACAAGGAATCCGTCGGCAGCACCTCGACTGCGATCGGGCTACAGGAGGCAGGTCAGCAGCAGACCATCTCCGCGCTGGTCTTCGGCAGCGCCAACTGCAGTCCCGCCACCACCGCATCGCTGCGGGTGACGGTCGTCGAACTCGGCTAACCAAACCCGAACCCGCCGTCGTCGCCGGATGGCGGCGGGTTCTCGGTTACTCGGCCGAGGTGCCGAGCGCCTGGTCGATGAAGGGGCCCATCAGACCCGCCACCGCCTGGGCAGTGTCCTCGGCCGACCCACCGGGGGTCGTCACGTAGCTGATCCCGAGCCGGACCAAGGTCTCCGAGAGGGTTTTGACGTCGTCGCTTGGCGCCTCCGGCCAGCCTTCTTCGATCACCGCGGTCAGCCGGCTGGTCGCCCACTGCACGATCGGCAGGCCCTGGGTGGTGACGAAGGGCAGCATCCCGCCGGTGCCGTCGTCGCTGAGGAGGATGCGGATCAGCGGGTCGCCGCCGGCGGCGCTGAGGAAGTGCTCGAGCGCGGCCAGGACCGCGGCGCGGGGATCGTCGCGGTGCTCCAGCACCGCTTTTTCGACGTCGTCCATGAACCGTTCGGCCTCGTGGATGACGAAGGCGAAGCCGAACTCGTTGCGGTTGCCGAACTCGTTGTAGAGGGTCTGGCGGCTGACCCCGGCGCCGCTGGCGATGTCCGCCATCGTGATCTCCGACCAGGGCCGACCCCCCAGCTGATCGCGGGCGGCGTCGAAGACGGTCTTGCGCAGCAGCTCTCGCGCCGCCTCCTGGTAGGGGGTGCGTTGAATGGCCACCCCCGTATCGTGCCAGCTAGAGACTCAGCCGTCTCCCGCGACCGCTTCGAAGTCCACCTTGTCGCGGACGCCGCAGTCGGGGCAGGCCCAGTCGTCGGGCACCTGCGACCACGGCGTCCCCGCCGGGAACCCCTCCCGCGGGTGGCCCGCCTCCTCGTCGTAGACGTAGCCGCAGGCGGGGCAGCGGAAGGCGCTCATGCGGGCCGCCCGTAGCGCTCGAGCACCCGGCCGAGCTTACGCGGCTGGATGTTGCAGCGGGTGACGTCGCCTTCGTAGTGGTCGAGCAGGATCGGGTCCATCACCCGCCGCCACAGCGGCGGGAACCAGGCGAGGACGATCATCCCCGCGTAGCCCGTCGGCAGCTGCGGCGCCTCTTCCATGTGTCGCAGCGCCTGGTAGCGGCGGGTCGGGTTGGCGTGATGGTCGGAGTGGCGCTGCAGGTGGTAGAGGAGGACGTTGGAGGCGACGTTGTTGCTGTTCCAGCTGTGCTCGGGGCGGCAGCGCTCGTAGCGGCCGTCCTCTTTTTTCTGGCGCAGCAGCCCGTAGTGCTCGAGGTAGTTGACGACCTCCAGGAGCGAGAACCCGATAATCCCCTGCGCGATCAGGTAGGGCAGGACGACCGGGCCGAAGGCGATCGTCAGCACCGCGAAGAGGCCGACGGTCATCGCCCAGGCGGTGAGGATGTCGTTGTGGCGGCTGATGTGGCGCTCGCCGAGGCGGTCGAGCCGGGCGGCCTCGATTCCCCAGGCCGAGCGCAGGCTGCCGATGACGGTGCGCGGGAGGAAGGCCCAGAAGCTCTCCCCCAGCCGCGAGCTGGCGGGGTCCTCGGGGGTGGCGACTTTGACGTGGTGGCCACGGTTGTGCTCGATGAAGAAATGGCCGTAGCCGGTCTGGGCGAGGGCGACCCGGCTGAGCCACTTCTCGGAATTGGCGCGCTTGTGGCCGAGCTCGTGGGCGGTGTTGATCGCGATCCCGCCGACGACCCCCATCGTCATCATCAGCCCGATCGATTCGACCAGGGTGAGGTCGCCGCTCGACCACATCCAGCAGGCGAAGACGAGGCCCGCGTACTGGATCGGGATGAAGAGGTAGGTGCACCAGCGGTAGTAGCGATCCTGCTCGAGGAATTTGAGGACGCTGTCGGGCGGGTTGGTCGAATCGAGCCCGATCGCCATGTCCAGCACCGGGAAGATCCCGAAGACGAGCACCGGCCCGAGGAACCACAAGCCGCCGAAGCCGGTAACGGTGACCCAGAAGAAGGCGAGGAACGGCGAGAGCGGGACGATGATCCCCATCAGCCAGGCGTAGCGCTTGCCGTCCGTCCAAGCCGCCGGGTTGACCTCGACGTCGTCGTGATGGTGATGGTGAATGTGCTCCGCGTGCGCCTCCAAAACCCCTCCTTTGTCAAACCCGAGCGTTCGGTCGCGCACTTTGACAGATGTCTCGGATATGTCAAGGGGAGCTACAGAGAACGCAGAATTGTCCGCAGCCTGCGGAGAGGGAACGGCGCTTTAGTTACCTCGGCGGTAACTAAGTCGACAGGCCGAAGGAGCCGCTTAGATCTTCAGCAGTAAGAACGTGTTCAGCACAAAGACCACGGCGAAGAAGACCGTCGCCCTGTCGAGGTTGCGCTCGACCATCGAGCCGCCGCCGATCGAGCTGCCGCCTCCGCCGATCCCGAAGGCGCCGGAGAGGCCGGCGTCTTTGCCCGAATGGAGCAGGATCAGGAAGATCAGCACGGCGGCGACGATCACCTGGATGATGCTGAAGAACGTGAACACGGTCAGGGAAGTCTAGCCCTGCTCGACCTTTTCCGGCTCGTGGGGGTGGGCGCCGTTGCCGTTGGAGCCGTTCCCGTTCCCATTGACCCCGACCTTCTCCCCCTCCTCGCGGTCGAGGATCTCCAGCGCTTCTTCGCGCAGCTCGGCGTCGACGGCGGCGAAATCCTCGTCGGAGAGCTTGCCGACGGCGTGGTCGAGCTCGGCGTCGCGGATCTCGCGGTACTTCGCTTCCTTGCGGGCGTCGGCCTCGGTGTGGACGAGAGCGCCGCGGCGCCTACCCCGGGCCGGCCAGATCGCGATCAACGCCCCGGCCAGGGCGATCAGGCCGCCGATCCACATCCAGGTGACGAGCGGGTTGACGATCACCTTGAAGGTCGCCGGCGCGGTGTCGGTGAGGTAGGTCTTGGCGACGTTGGCGGCCGCCAGGCCCTGCAGCCTGTTGACCTGCTCCAGCGCCTGTTCTTCCAGCCTGGGATCACCGACCGAGCCGCGCATCAGCGCCCCGAGCGCTTTGCACTGGGGCGGCGTCCCCGGCCCGCCTTTGATGCAGGCGGTGAAGCCTTCGTCGGCGTCCCGTATCCGCCCCTGGATCGCGGTGATGTTCGGCCGCTCGGCGATCCAGAGGTCGGCGCCTGGCCCTGCCCGCAGCCCCACCTCGCTGGTCGCCTCGCCGGCGAAGAAGCTCGAGATCAGCCCGGATTCCTGGCCGGTCGGGCGGAAGAAGCGCTGGCTCGGCCGCAGGTAGCCGACCACCTTGCCGTCTTCTTCGACTTTGAGCAGCGAGCCGAAGGTGAACTTCTCGCTGTCGACGGCGACGGTCGGCTTCACGTAGGTGATGGTGCGACCGTCGATCGTCGCGCTTTCGCCGGGCTTGAGGTTGACGTCGCGGTTCGTCTGGAAGCTCGACGAGGCGGCGATCCCGATCAGCAGGACGGCGATGCCGGCATGGACGATGTAGCCGCCGTAGCGGCGCCGGTTGCGAGTGACGAGGCTGACCAGCGCACTCGGCGTCGACTCCCCCGTCAGCTTGCGCCGCGCCGCAGTGCCGGTCCAGAACTCCTGCGCCAGGCCGGTCAGGGCGAAGGCGGCGAAGGCGAACAGGGCCAGCGCCCACGGCTTGTGGCCGGCGTCGGTGATGACCGCCAGCACCACGAGCGTCACCGCGGCCACCGCCAGCGGCACCCGGAAGACTCGCTTCGCCGAATCCCAGCTGACCCGGCGCCAGGCGAGCAGCGGCCCGATCCCGGTGAAAAGCACCAGCAGGATCGCCAGCGGGGTCGTGTAGCGGTCGAACCAGGGAGCGGCGAGTGAGGCCTTGTTGCCGGTGAAGAGTTCGGAGATCAGCGGGAAGAAGGTGCCCCAGAAGATCACCGCGGTTAGCCCGACCAGGAGCAGGTTGTTGACGAGAAAGACCGCCTCGCGCGAGGCCAGCGAGTCGATCCGCTTCGGCGAGCGGAGGTCGTCGAGGCGGCTGACGATCAGCAGCGCCGAGCCGATCACCACTACCCCGATCAGGCCGAGGATGTAGGGGCCGACGGTGTTGTCGCCGAAGGCGTGGATCGACTGCAGGACGCCGGAGCGGACGAGGAAGGTGCCGAGCAGGGCCATCGAGAAGGTGGCGACGACGAGGCAGGCGTTCCAGACCTTCAGCATCCCCCGCTTCTCCTGGACCATGATCGAGTGCAGGAAGGCGGTGCCGAGCAGCCACGGCATCAGCGCCGCGTTCTCGACCGGGTCCCAGGCCCAGTAGCCGCCCCAGCCGAGCTCGGTGTAGGACCAGCGGGCGCCGAGCAGGAGGCCGAAGCCGAGGAAGGTCCAGGCGATCAGGGCGAAGCGGCGGGTGGCGCGGATCCACTCGGCGTCGAGGCGGCGGGTGATCAGCGCCCCAATCGCGAAGGCGAACGGGATCGTCATCGCCACGTAGCCCGAGTAGAGCATCGGCGGGTGGATCATCATGCTCGGGTGCTGCAGCAGCGGGTTGAGGCCGACGCCGTCGGTGGCGCCGCTGACCGTGTCGAAGGGCTGGACGTCGGGCGCGAACAGCATCAGGCCGGTGAAGAAGGCGGCGACGCCCATCATCACCGCGGTCGCGTAGGGGACGATCTCGCGCAGCTTGTTGCGGGTCGACCAGAGGGCGAGGCTGGAGGCGATCGAGAGCACCCAGGCCCAGAGCAGCAGCGAGCCTTCCTGGCTCGACCACATCGCCGCCAGCTTGTAGAAGGGCGGGGTCTCGATCGAGGAGTGTTCCTGGACGATCTTGAAGCCGAAGTCGTCGCTGGCAAATGCGATCTCGATGATCACCACGCAGGCGGTGAGCAGGCCGCAGAAGGCGTAGACGGTGCGGCGGGAGAGGTCGACCCGGTGGCGGTCCCCGTTGCGGCCCCAGAGCGCCAGCGCCGCCGCGGCCAGCGCGGTGACGAAGGCGAGCGCCAGCAGGGCGCTGCCGAGGCTAGCCATCAGACTTGGTCGTGAACTTCGACGGGCACTTCGTGATCAGGGTTTCCGGTTCGCCGACGAAGGTGCCGTTCTCGACCGCGCCGGTGAGGACGATCTCGCGGCCGCCGCGGAACGGGTCCGGGACGGTCCCCTGGTAGGTGACCGGCAGCGCCTGGCCGCCACCGTCGCGGTCGACCACCCGGAAGGCGATGCCGTTGCCGACGTGCTTGATCGAGTGCGGGACGACCTTGCCGGTCATCTCGTAGCTGCTGCCGGGGGCGGCGCCGGCGATTTCGGAGGGCTCCTTCGCCTCGGTCGAGGCCGAGAACGAGGTGTAGATCAGCGCCACCGCGAGCAGCACGGCGACACTGAGCGCGACGACAAGCCGAATCTTGCGCTTCCGCTGGGGATCCACGAGCACCCGGGATTATCGCAACTGGCGGCATGGGACAATGGCTGCGTGACCGATGACCGCGTCCTCCTGATCACCGGCGCCAGCAGCGGGATCGGTGCTGCCACCGCTCGCGCGGCCGCCGGCAGGTACCGCCTGGTGCTGGCGGCGCGCCGCCTGGAGGAGCTGGAAGAGCTCGCCGAGGAGCTGGGCGGCGAAGAGCGGGCGGTCGCCGTCCGCTGCGACGTCACCGAGTGGGACGAGGTCCAGGCGCTTGCCCAATCGGCCCAGGACCGCTTCGGCCGCATCGACGCGGTCTTCGCCAACGCCGGCTTCGGCGCCACCCGCGGCTTCCTCGAGGAGTCGCCCGAGCACTGGCGCTCGATGGTCCTGACCAACGTCTACGGGGTGGCGCTGACGATCCGGGCGACCCTCCCCCACCTGCTCGAGCGCGGCGACGGCCACTTCCTCGTTACCAGCTCGGTGGCGGGACGGCGGGCGCTGCCGGGCTCGCTCTACTCGGCGACCAAGTGGGCGGCGACGGCGATCGGCGAGAGCCTGCGGCAGGAGCTGCGCCAGATGCACGACAACCACGGCATCCGCGTCACCACGATCGAGCCGGGAATGGTCGACACCGACTTCTTCGACAACCGGCCCGGCAAGTCGGCCCTGCAGGACGAGGACATCGCCCGCGCCGTCACCTACGCGCTCGAGCAGCCCGAGGGCGTTGACGTCAACGAGATCCTGATCCGCCCGACGAGCCAGTCGAGCTAGCGCATCCGATTCTTGCCACATCAGGGTGGGGCAAAAGTCGGCTACGGCAACAGCAGCCGGGCCAAGCGCCAGTAGGAGCGCAGCGCGAGGCGCGCCGGCCAGGTGCGGACGAGGGGTGAGATCAGGTCGGAGTCGAGGTCGGGGGTGAGCGCGGCGGCGAACTGGGCGGCGCTGATCGTGCGCTGGCGCTGCAGGGCTTTTCGCTCGCGCATGATGCGCGGCAGCCAGCGGATGAAATCCCGGTTGGCCCGCAGCTTCTGACGCCCCCAGCCACCGGCCGCCGCCACCGCCAACAGCGCCAGCTCAGTCGCCAGCAGCGCCGGCGCCAGCAGGGCCAGCAGCGGCCCGGGGTAGGTCCGGACGAGGAAGGCGAGGCGGTTGCGCTCGAGCCAGCGCCACTTGTCAGCGCTGGCGCTGAAGTCGTAGTCGTGGGCGACGACGGCGGTCGGCTCGATCCCGACCCTGCCCCCCGCCATCCGCAGCCGCACCGAGAGGTCGACGTCCTCGTGGTACATGAAGAAGTCGGGAGGGAAGCCGCCGACCCGGCGCCACTCCTCCATGCGGACGGCGAGGCAGGCGCCGGAGGCGGCAGGGACCTCGCCCGCGACCGGCGCCTCGGCGAGCGCGCGGCCGTGACCCCCGGCCCAGACGATGCCGGTGAAGTGGATCGGGTTGCCGGCGGAGTTGATCGTCTCCCCGGCCCCGTCGGCGACGAGTGCCTGCCAGGCGGCCCAGCTGCCCTGTTCGAGCCACGGCGTGCGGATCGCCTCGCCCCAGCCGGGCTGCGGCACCGCATCGGGGTTGAGGAAGACGAGGAGGTCGCCGCGGGCTACCTCGGCTCCGGCGTTAGCGCCGCCTGCGAACCCGGTGTTCCGCCCCGGGCTGACGATCCGCGCCGCCGGCGCCAGCTCGCCGACGACCTCGAGGCTGCCGTCGCCGGGCTTGTTGTCGACGACGATCAGCTCGTCGCCGTCGCCCAGCTCACCGAGCAGGGCGGGGAGGGTCTTTCTGAGATCGTCGCGGCTCTCGTAGGCGACGATCAGGACTGAGAGCGTCGGTCGCACCGGCGCGGAGGCTATTGGACCTCCGCGCCGGTGCTCGCGACTCGTTCAAGCGAACCTGCGGGTTACTTCTTCTTCTTGCCGCAGTTGGTGACGTTGAGCTTGAACTTGTTGTTCCTCACCTTCTTGCCGTTCTGGCCTTTGATGTTCAACACGGCCCGCTGCGGCTTCGCGCAGGTGTTGGTCGAGTTGACGAGCAGGCTCTTCTTCCCGCCCTTCATCTTCAGCGCGAACCGGCTTACCGGGACGTCGGGCACGTTGTTGAAGACCGTCTTCAGGCCTCCGTTCTTGCCGCTGATGACACCCCGGAGGTAGATCTCCACCTGACCGCGGAGGTCGACCAGCAGGTCCGGCAATTCGTGGTTGGAGGACACGAGGAACACCTTGCCCTTCAACTTCTTGTCGAGCAGCGGCGATTTCGCTTCCGCCTGCCCGTAGACCGAGGCCTTCGGGCAGTTGTGTTCGGCCAGCTGCGGCCGGGTGCACACGGTGCCGATGTGGCTCTGGTCGAGGAACAGCGAGTGCGGCATCGTCAGCGCCGTCCGGAGCACGTTCGCCTGCCCCTTCTTGGCGTTGAGGATCGCCGTCAGGCGCGGGTTCTTCGCCCGCTTCGTCGGACCGAACAGCTTCACCTTCAGCTGCGGCTTGAAGCCGAGCTTGTTGCATTCGGTCGCCTGGAACGGATCGCTGACTGCGTAGGAGCTGAACGTCGCCGGGTTCGCCGGGTCCGCACCGCCCCCCTGAATCGTCCCAACCGTTGCCTGCGCGCTGCAGTTGGTCGGGTTGAGCATGAATTCGTCGCGGTTGACGTCCAGGTCGATCGAGCGCAGGTCCAGCTTCGCTCCGCCGTAGATGTCGGGGAGGACGTTGGACATGGCGTGGATCTGAGCCGTTTCCGGGTTGACCTGGAGGGCCACCCGGACGACCACGTTGCCGAGGTCGAACGGCCCGGCGATCGCCGGGGTGATCGTCACCATCGAGAGATCGGCTCCACGGTACGGGCCGGCGAGGTAGGCGTTGCCGCTGAGCTCCAGCGGGTTCGGCCCGGTGCCGGTCTTGGTCGTAACCGTCCCGATCCGGCTCGCGGCCGGGCAGCTCGGGTTGGCCTTCTCCTGCGCGCCGGTTAGCCCCGGAGGCGCGTCGATGCCGGTCTCCGGGCAGTAGGGGATCCCGGCGAGCTTGCCGGTCAGCCCCTTCGGCAGGGTGACGTCAACCACTTTCAGCTCCTGTTCCCCGTCCTTGCGCGTGATGAGCACGTGGAAGGGGCTGTAGGCGCCTGCTTTGGTGCTGTTGGTATTTGCTTTGTAGCCCGGCGCGAACTTCCGTTCGGCCATCGTCTTCGGGCAGTCGCCACCGGCCGGGTCTTTGGTCAGCGTGACCGTTGAGTTAACCGGCTTTTGTTCGCCCGGGCGTGCCCACGGTTCGAACTGGCTCGTGCTTTCGGTCGAGCAGATCGAGGGGCTCGTGAGGACGTCTTTCGAGCCATCGATGTGGACTTTGATTTCTTCGAAGGGAACCTGCGGCAGCCCCAGAGGCTGATCCGTGAATTCGCCCTTCAGTTCGTCATAGATTTCGATGTTCAGCTGCCCGGTCGTAGCCCGATCCGCATGGACGCGGCCGACCAGCCGGGCGTCGATGCCCTCGTGTTCGCTCTTCGCTTCGAGCAGGATCCGGTAGAGATTGCCCGACTCCGGATCGGTGCCCTTCGGTTCGCCGAGGTAGACGTTGCCGGTGAGCGGCTCCGCCAACGGCGGCGAGAGGACCTCGACGGTGCCGAGTTTCGACCCGTCCGGGCATTCGTTCGTGTAGGTGCGAACGCCCTTCTTGAACTGGGCGTCGGTGCAGGCCACCAGGCTCTGGGCCCCGGAGGGGTTCAGCCCCATGCCGACCGGCAGCTTCACTTCCGCTTTGCGGACGTGCGACTGGGAGATGCCTTCGGTTTCTCCTTTGCCGTTGACCCGGACTTCGCCACCTTCCCTAGCCGGGTCGAAGGGCACCGTCGTCGTCACGGTCGCCGGAGAGGGCGAGTCGACCTCGGCGGTCCCGGGGTTGATTTGAACGGCGGGTTCGAACGGAACTTTGTCGCAGCCGGTCGGGCTCGGCAGTTTCGCCTCGGCCGGGGTGGAGCCTTCCGGGAAGGTGGGGTTCTTTTCACCCCAGGACTCTCCCCGGAACCAGGTCGAGTAGAGATGGGGCCACTCGGCCTGGTTGAGGCAGGTGGTCGGGAGCGTGATGTGAGTGCCGTCACCAGACTGCCCGAAGGCGACCAGGCGGCTTTTCAGGCTCGAGAACGGGACCGAGGGTTCAGGGAGCTTGATCGTGAAGTACTCATGGAAGTCACTCTCCCAGGCAACGCCACCTTCGAGTTCGATGACTTTCGATCCGGCGATCACGAAACCAAGGCGAGCCGGTTCCCCAGGGTTCGGCTCGAGGTTGTAGAGGGGGACCCGCGTTCCTTTGGCGGGATCCGGCGAGATGACGAACCCTTTGGGGAGGGTGCTCCCCGGCGGGAACGGAGGCGACGGCGCCGGCACGACTCCGGCGGTGTTCACCACCAGCCAGGTTTCGTTGCGCCCGACGATCGTGCTGGGGTCGCATTGCGGAACGAAGGTGCCCGGTTTGACTTCAGTTCTGAATTTATCCTGCGGACACTGAGGGCTGCTCTGCGGGTCCTCGGTGAACCCCGGGGGAAGATCGACTCGCTCCGTTTTCAGCACGCGGTCTTCGAAGGGGAGCCCTTCGGTGTCGTCGTCTTCGATCAGCGGTTCGAGGTTTAGCCCAGGCAGGAAGGGAATGGTTTCGTGCCTGATGATGTACTGGTCGAATGCGATCGGTGGATGTCCGCCTGCCTGCGTGAAGAAATCTTCCGGGGTTTCCGGTGAGCAGAAAGGTTTCGTTGGGTCCGTCGGTTTGCTGGGGGGAGAGGTTTCCGGCACTTCCCCCACCTGGTTTTCGTAGCAGGGCCCCGACTGCCAGCCGTCTCCAGCCGTAGGCGGTTCGTGCTGCGGTTCGATCACATCTCCAGTGTCTGCTGCTGCCACCATCGGCATTGCAAGCAGAGCCCCGAGACACATCAGAAGCAGCGCGAGCGATCGCTTCGCCATCAAGTTTTTCCTCCTCGTTTTCCCTTAACGAGGACGCCCCCCTGAAAGCGCCCCACAAAACCCTCCCGCGGAAGAACATACAGGGCTTCGCGGGTGTTTCAAGTAATCCCCGGGTACCGACCGGTATAAACCACGTCACCATTCTGTGACGTAACACTTTTCGGTGTCACGTCGACGAGACGCAGGGGAGAAGCGGGGCTACTTCTTGTGGTGCTTCTTACCGTGCTTCCCGTGCTTCTTCTTCTTGCACGGGGTGCGCAGCTTTTGCCGCTTGTTGGCCTTCTTGCCGTTCTGGCCTTTGAGCTGGATGATGCCCTTGACCGGCTTCGCGCAGAGGCTCCGTGAGTTGACCAGCAGGCCCTTCTTGCCGCCGGGCAGGATCATCACGAACTTGGTCACCGGGACGTCGGGGACGCGGTCGAAGGTGGTGCGGATGCCGCCCTTGAAGCTGTCGATCCGGCCGACGAGGTCGATGTCGACCTGACCCTGCAGGTGGGCGACCATGTCCGGCAGCGTGTTGTTGGACGAGCGCAGGTAGACGGGGCCTTCGAGCGGCTTGCCGAGCAGCGGGGTGAAGGCGCGCGCGCGGCCGTAGATCGATTTCTTCGGGCACTGGCTGGCAGCGAACTGGACCCGGGTGCAGACGGTCCCGAGGCTGGCCTGGTCGAGGAAGAGCGCGTGCGGCAGCGCCACCGAAGCGCGGGCGATGTTGGCGTCGCCGGGGCGGGCGGTGAGGATCGCCCGCAGTTTCGGGTGCTTGGCGCGGCGGGTCTTGCCGAAGAGGCGGATCTTCAGCTTCGGCTTGAAGGCGAGCTTGTCGCAGTTTTTCGCCTGGAAGGCGTCGCTGACCGCATAGGAGGAGAAGGCCGCCGGGTTGGTCGGGTCCGCCCCACCGCCCTTGATCACGCCCGCGGTCGCCGCCTTGTTGCAGTTGGTCCCGTTGAGGGTGAATTCCTTGCGGTTGAGGTTCAGGAAGACCGAGCGGATGTCGAGCTTGGCGCCGCCGTAGACGTCCGGCAGGGCGTCGGTCTTGGTGTGGACCTGGGCGGTTTCCGGATCGACGAAGAGCGGCACCCGGACGACGACGTTGCCGAGGTCGAACGGCCCGGCAACCGCCGGGGTGACCACAGCGACGGAGAGCGGCGCGCCTTCAAAAGGCCCGGCGAGATAGACGGTCCCCTCGATCTTCAGCGGCGAGTCGCCGGTGCCGGCTTCGACGTTGGCCACACCGATCCTGCTGTCGCCCGGGCAGCTCGGGTTGCTCTTCTCCTCGGCCCCGGAACGACCCTGCGCGGCAGCGATCGCGTTCGGCGGGCAGTAGGAGACGCCAGCCAGTTTCGCGGTGGCGCCCGGAGGCAGGGTGATATCGAGGCCCTTCAGCTCCTGCTGGCCCTGCGGGCGGCTGACGTGGGCCATGAACGGGGTGAACGCTTTCGCCTCGTCGCTCTTCGGCTGCGCGCTGAAGCCGGGCGAGAACGGCCGCTCCCCCATCGACTTCGGGCAGTCGCCGCCACCCGGCAGCTTGGAGAGAGTGAAGCCGCCTTCCTGGGGACCCTGGTCCGGGCTCCCTGACCACGCGGTCATCGCGTGCGTGGCCGCGTTCGGCCCGCACGTGGGCGGGCTCGTCAGCAGGCCCTTGTCGAGCTTCACCTTGGCAGCGGTGAACGGCACCTGAGGGCTGTCGGGGAAGACCGCCGTCAGCTGGCCGGTTTGGGGATCGGCCTTGACGTTGCCGATCAGCCGCACGTCGACGTCGTAGCGACTCGAGGCGGCGTCGAAAAAGGCGCGGTAGACGTTGCCCGACTGCGGATCGCGGCCCAGCTGCTGTCCCAGGTAGAGGCTGCCGGCCAGCGACCCGGCTGGGAGCGGAGGCGTTTCGATCGCGGCGGTACCGATCTTGGAAGCCTCCGGGCAGCCGATCGGGTTCTTGGTCCCCTTGCCGAACTGCTCGTTCGTGCACATCTGCAGACCCGGCGCGGCGGCGGGGTTCAGGCCCATCCCGCGCGGCAGCGTCACCACCGCGTCCTTGACGTTCGAGTTGGCGATGTCGGCAGTGGGGTCGAAGGGAACGAGCACTTCGACCCCGGCGCTCGACGGCGAGTCCACCTGCTGGCTCGCCGGATCGACCGAGGTCGTCGGGTTGAACGGCACTTTGTCGCAGCCGGTCGGCGCCACTCCCGGCGGCAGACCCGACTCGAGGACCTGCGCGCCGGCGGGGAAGGCCGGCGCTTCTTCCTCATAGGAATCGGCGTGGAGGAAGGTGGAGTAGGTGTGCTGGTAGTTGGGGTCCGCAGGGTTGAAGCAGGTGCTGGGGTTGGTCAGGAAGGCGCCGCCACCACCGGCCGTCATCCCGAGGCGGCCGTTGAAGACGAGGCGGTTTTTCAGCACCCGCACACCTTCCAGCAGCGGGATGTCTGGCAGGCTCAATTTCGGCACCCGGATGAAGAAGAACTCGTGGTAGTCGCCGGACCATTCGATGCCCGGTTCGAGGAAGACGTCGTTGCCGGCGGTGCTGAAGCCGAACCGGGCAGGCTGCCCTTGTTTCGGCACGAGGTTGTAGACGGGCGAGGCCGGCAGCGTCAGCGATTTGCCGATACCGGCGACGACCAGCGCTGCAGTCAGCGAGCTGGTCCCGACTTCGCTTGCCGGCTCCCGCGAGCCGCAGACGGTCGGGCTTTCGCCTTCTTTCAAATCGCAGCGAGGCGTCGCCTGCGGGTTGACGCTTAGCCCCGCCGGCAAGTCGACGAGCAGGTTGCGGACGTTCCCCACCGGCGTTTCCGCTCCGAAGGCGCCGCTGCCGTGCTTGACGATGAACTGGGTGATGCCGACGTTCGGGTGCCCGGCGGCCTGGGTGAAGAACTGGCCTTTGGTCTCCGGGGTGCACGGCGGCACGTCGGAGGTGCAGGTTCCCGCCTGCCAACCGTCTTCGGCGTTCGGCGGGTTGTGCTGCGGAGCGATGATGTCGACCGCCTGCGCCGCCGGCGCGAGCAGCAGGCCCGACAAGACCACGAGCAGCAGCATCTGTGCGATCGGCTTCCTCACCCTGGCGGGTCCGTACCCCGGTGGACGGGTTGTTAATCGCATCTAGTGCCGGTGCTTCTGCCGATGCTTGTGGGCCTTGCGGCAGGCCGGCGTCCGCAGCGGCAGCTTCTTCACCTTCAGGCTCTTCCCGTTCTGGGCCTTGAAGTTGAGGGTGGAGCGGTTGCGGCCTTGGCAGAGGTCGCGCGAGTTGATCAGCAGTCCCTTCTTGCCGCCTTTCATCTGCAGGGTGAACTTGCTCACCGGCACGTCGGGCACGGGATAGAAGACCGTCCGCATCCGCGCCTTGGCGGAGCTGATGACGCCGCGCAGCCGCACGTCTACCTGCCCGTGCAGGTCGGCCAGCAGGTCCGGCAGTTCGTGGTCGGAGGAGACGAGGTAGACGGGGCCGGCGACTTCGTCGCCGAGCAGGGGTGACTGCGCCCGCGCGTATCCATATATGGAGCGGGCGGGACAGGCGGAGGCCGCCAGCTGGACCCGGGTGCAGATCGTGCCGATGTGCCCCTGGTCGAGGAACTGGGAGTGCGGCAGGGTCAGCGCCGCTCGCTTGATGTTGGCGTCGCCCGCCCTGGCGACGAGGATCGCGCGGAAGGCGGGGTGACCGCCCCGGCGCATCGCCTTGCGCTTGCCGATCAGCTTCGTGAACAGCTTCGGCTTGAAGCCGAGCTTGTCGCAGCCGCTGGCCTGGAAGGGAGCGTTGACGCCGAAGGCGCTGAACGCCGCCTGGTTGGACGGGTCCGCGCCGCCGCCAGCGAGGCTGCCGGTGGTGGCGAAGGGTTCGCAGCTGGTCGGGTTGAGGGTGAAGCCCGGCCGGTCCATCTTCAGGTCAACCGAGCGGATGCTCAGCTGGACACCGCCGAAGACGTTCGGGATCGGATCGGAGACGGCGTGGATCTGAGCCGTTTCCGGATCGACGAACAGGGCCACCCGCACCACGACCGTGCCCAGGTCATACGGGCCGGCCGTGGCGGGGGTGATCACCGCGAGGGAGAGAGGAGCCCCGCGGTAGGGACCTGCGAGGAAGACCTTGCCGTCGATCTTGTAGGGGTCGGGGCCGGTGCCGGCGGCGACCGCGGCGGTGCCTACCTGGCTCGCGGCTGGGCAGCTCGAGCTCGCCTTCTCGGCGGCCCCTTCCTTGCCGGCGGCGGCGGCGATCGCCCCGTCCGGGCAGTAGGGGATGCCGCGCAGCTTGCCGGTCATCCCCGGCGGCAAGACGAGGTCGGCGCCCTTCAGCTCCTGCTGCCCGTCGGGCCGGGCGATCTGGATCGAGACCGGGCTGAAAGCGCCGGCCTGCGAGCTGGCGGGGCCGGCGCCGAAGGAGGGGCCGAAGGGGCGCTCGCCCATCGATTTCGGGCACGCGCCGCCGCCGGGGTTCCCGCTGAGGCTGAAGCTGCTGGCGGGGGTAGCGGGCGGGTTGCCCGACCACGGGGTCATCACCGCGGTGGCCTGGTCGGGGCCGCAGGTCGGCGGGCTGCTGAGGACCGCGTGGGCGCCGCCGTTGAAGCTGAGGTCGAAGGAGGTGAAGGGCACCTGCGGCGTTTCGTTAATCGTCGTCGTCAGCTGCCCGGTCACCGGGTCCGCACGGACATTGCCGATCAGCCGCACCGAGATCCCGTAGCGATCGGACTTCGCCTCGATGAAGATCCGGTACTCATCGCCGGAGGCGGGGTCGCGGCTCAGCTGCTTGCCGGCGTAGACGTTGCCTTCGAGGGCTTCTTCGGGCTGTGGGTTGGTCTGGTCGACGAGCGGCGGCGATTCGATCCGCGCGCGGCCGACCACCGATGCCGGCGGGCATGAGACCGGGTTCCGGGCCCCTTTGCCGAACGCGTCGTCGGTGCAGGTCTGCAGCCCGTTGGCCGCCGAGGGGTTGAGGCCGAAGCCCTGCGGGAGCGCCACCGTGGCGCTCTTGGTGTGGGAGCTGTCCTGACCGTTTTCGTCCTTGAAGTGCGGGACGTCGACGTTGACCTTGGCCGCCGCCGGCGAGTTGACGTTGGTGGTCCCGGGATCGACCTCGAGCTGAGGTTCGTAAGGGATCGTGTCGCAAGCTTTGGGCGAGGTCCCCGGGCCGTGGGCTTCGCTCAGCGGCGGGATCGGCGACTCGAAGAAGGAGGAGCCGACCGGGAAGGTCGGGTTGGGGTTGTGGACCGAGTCGGCCCGCAACAGGGTCGAGTAGATCGAGCCGGAGGGTCCGCCGGGGAGTTCACCGGCTTTCCAGTCGTCCTTGTAGGCCGGGCCAAAGCAGGTAGTGGGCGTGGTGATGAAGGTGCCGTCGCCGGAGCGGCCGTCGAAGACGAGGCGGTTTTTCAGGATCAGGCCGCGCTCGCCGCCGAGCAGTTTGAACAGCACGCCGAGGTCTTCCGGCAACGCCGCCGGGACGTGGATGGTGAACCCCTCGTGGTAGTTGCCCGCCCAGTCGACGTCGCCTTCGAGGAAGACTTCGTTGCCGGCGAGTTCGAGGCCGAAGCGGGCCGCCTCGCCCGGCTTCGGTTCGACGTTGTAGACGGGGACTTCGGTAAGCGGTGCTTTCGGTTCTTGAGGAGTGCCCAGCGGCGGCAATGAGACCGTCACCTGGCTGAAGCCGACTTCGGACTGGGGCGGGCAGCCGGAAGCGCCCGCTTCGAAGGTCGAGAGTTTGCAGCGCGGAGTCGCGCTCGGGTTGACGCTGAGACCGACCGGCAGATCGACCCGCACGGTCTTAAGTTCGTCGACCGGAGTTTCGCCGGGCGGTTCGTTCTTGATGATGAACTGGGTGAAGCCGACGTTGGGGTGGGCGCCGGCGGTTTCGAAGAAGAGGCTGGGAGTGGCGATCGAGCACGGGTCTGCCTTGCAGGTTCCCGCCTGCCAGCCGGAGTCGACTGCCGGGTGGGTGACATCGCTCGGGGCGATGATGTCGCCGGTATCGGCTACGGCGGCCGTGCTCGGCGAAAGGAAGATGCAAAGACAAACAGCAAAGGCCGCTCGGACGGCTCGATCTCTCATGCGGAATTTCCTCCCAAGAAGCTCCCGTTAGCAAGTCTCAGCGCATGTTCTACCCGAAAGTAATGAGTTGAATCAACATTTTTGGGTAATATCGCTTCATGGCAACCCTCAATGGACATTCCCCCAACGGTCTCTCCGAACACCCCAAAAGCTTCGGAAATGCAGGTCAAAACGGCCGACCAGGCAGCCGGTCGATCCCCGTCAACTGGGAGCGGCTGGCGCGGGCGACCGCCCACCCTCTCCGCGTCTCGGTCCTCGAAATCCTCGGGATCGACGGCGGCCGAGTCCTCTCCCCCAGCGATCTCAGCCGCGAGCTGCAGATCCCCCTCAGCAACACCAACTACCACGTCACCGAGCTGGCAAAATCGGAACTGATCGAACTCGTGCGCGAGCGCCAGGTCCGCGGTGCGACGGAGCACTTCTATCGCCTCCCCGCGGAAGACCATCAGGCTCAAGCTGAGGTTGAGAGTGAAGATGAGCTTGCGGAGGTGCGCGCCGCCGCCTAAACCGTCTCAACCCCAGGACTAAATTTTGGTCGCTCAGGCACCGATATTCGAGCTGTGAGTCCTTCTGGTTCGACTGAGCAGCTACGGGCGATCATCCGCATCCAGACGGAAGTGGTGTCCGGCGACCTCGAGCCGGAAGCGATCATGCAGCTGATCGCCGAGCGCGCGCAGGAGCTGACCCGCGCCAGCGCCGGGCTGATCGAGCTGGTCGAGGGCGATGAGATGGTCTAGTCGGTGGCGACGGGGGAGGCGACTCCCTATCTGGGGATGCGACTGAACAAGGCCGCCAGCCTCTCCGGCCGCTGCGTGATCGAAGGTCGCGTTCTGCGCAGCGACAACACCGGTGAGGACGAGCGGGTCGACGCCGAGGCCTGCCGACGGGTCAACGCCGGCTCGATGATTTGCGTGCCCCTCTCCCACCGCGAGGAGACGGTCGGCGTGCTCAAGGTCTACGCCCCGGAGGTCAGCCACTTCGATGACGGCGACGTCGAGACGCTCGAGCTCCTCAGCGAGCTGATCGCCGCGCACCTCTCCCACGCCAACCTCTACGAGACCGAGAGCCGCGACAGCCGCCGCGACGCCCTCACCGGCCTCCCCAACCGCCGCGCCTTCGAGGAGAGACTGCCGATCGAGCTTGCCCGCGCCGCCCGCTCCAAACAACCGCTGGCCCTCGTCCTCCTCGACCTCGACGGCTTCAAGGGGGTCAACGACCGCCTCGGCCACCCCGCCGGCGACGAGGTTCTCCGCGCCGTCGCCCGCATCCTCGACAGCTCCCGCACCGCCGACGACTGCTTCCGCATCGGCGGCGACGAGTTCGCGATCCTGATGCCGGAGACCGAAGCCATCTACGCCCGCACCGCCGCCGAACGCATAGCCAACGAAATCCGCTCAGCCCACCTCGGCGACGGCGCCATCGGCGCCTCTTACGGCATCGCCGCCAGCACCAACCGCGACAGCGACATCCTCTTCGCCGCCGCCGACCGAGTGTTGCTGGCCGCGAAGGACCGGCTCTACGGCCGCGAGGGCTGAGCTAACTAAGGACGGAGATCTCGCAGTTAATCCCGGACGCCCGCTTGATTCTGCCGTCCGCCGTCACCAGCACCGCGTCAAGGGCCACGTAGGAGGCGTCGTCGGCGCTGAAGTTGTCGCGTAGCTTCCAGACGCGGGCGAGAAGCGGCAGGTGTGGAACGCGGCGTAAGGGCAGCGTGGCGAGGTCGGTGGGAGCCTGCATCGAGCGGTGCTCGTCAAGCCTCTTTGCCCTGGCCGCGACGCAGGATGGAAACAACCTCCAGGTCGATCAGCTCCGGTGCGGCGAGCTGCTCGTCGTGCAAGCTCTCGCGTGCTCGGTGGCCGTCGGCGTCATCGTCGGCCAGGGCGGGCGCAAGAACGGATGCGTCGACGACGATCACGCCGCGCCCTGACGGTCGGCGCGGAGGCTTTCGGCAGCGAAGTCAAAACCGAGCGAGCGGCCGGCGCCACCCCCAGCTCGAACCTAGACTTCGTCCAGCGTCTCCGCCTCAGCCTGTCGCGTCAGCTCGACAAGCAGGTACTCCTGCAGCGACTGCCTGCAGCAGTGGCGTGCTGCCGTAGAACCCGGTGCACCTTGGGCAGCACGTTCTTGATCTGGACGCTGGACATGCTTAAACCTCGAGAAGCAGCGTAGCGCCATTTTGGCGCCAGCACATAAATTGTGGCGCTCACATAAACTGTGGCGCTGTTGCTTGAAGCGGACGACGGTGGGTTAGGGACGGATCGAAGCTTCCCGGCTCCGCAGTCTCTTAGGGCTCCCTGATTTCTCGCGCAGCACACGGAACTTAGGCGGGGCAGAAGAGCCGTTAGGTCTCGGTGCTGGCGTTGGTGCACGAACCCTCTGACGAGAGTCAGCGCCGACACTCCTTTGAGGGGGAGGACCAGACCCCGACGTAACGGCGATTACGCCTACCGCGATAAGCACGGCGGAGAGAAGAACCAGAATCACCCTGAGGGCCTTAGAAAGACCGATAGTGATCTACCCCGCCTTTTTCGGTCGAGGCGGCACCCATCTCGGAGGGTCAGGGATGGGCATCTGTCTCGCTCTGAATTGTAAATGCCGGCTCCGGACTCGGATTTGGCGGTCGAAGCGGCCGACATCTCTCAGCCCGGTACGCACTCTGCCTAAACTGGACATGCCTTGCCGGTGGCTGCTCTGCAAAAGGTCTGTTGCATTTCTACCACTATTTTTGCGGCTTCATGCCATTGCGCTTCAGTGTGGTATTGAGGCCCCGGATGTACACTTTCATTCTTACCCGGAACCTCCATGTCGTCGTTGAACACGAACCCTGCCGCACTCGAATAGTCGTAGGGATCTACGGTTCCGACCCCTGGAACGGGTACGGCTTTCGGATCCTCACCGAAAGAAATCCCAAAGCGGAGGATGGTCTTGTGTTTTCCAAACACCGTTCCCGCTATCGCGCCGCTGGCCCCATCAGGAAGCCGGACATCACGAAACTGAAATCGATACGGGAGGTGGAGAAGGAGGCGCTTCCCCTCCCCGCTGCTAAGAAGACGCGGTGTATTAGCGGCACTGGCAGTGGGATGCACTGCTCCGCATCCGCTACCCATTAGCACCGTGCCCATGGCCATGCACAGAAGCACAACGCTTGCCCCCTCCGCCAACCGCCGATAACTTCGCCCAAGGCATGATGCATTGCGTAACCTCTTCCCCGCAGCAATGGCGCTGACGTCTACGGAGGACAAGGTCTGCCGGTAGATGCTTTACAGAGCTTCTCCTCCATTTCCACCTCCATGTAGTTGGCTTCACGCCACTGAGCCGCAGTGTGAATCTGGTTCGCGCCTTCTCCGGCAACAATGATGTCGTCGGTAAATACAAACCCACCCCCGGCTGCGTAATCGTAAGCGCTCCGGGTTCCGGACTGCGGGACAGGCACAGCCTGCGCATTGGTTCCGAAAGAGATGCCAAAAGGAAGCTTGGTCCTGTGTTTACCGATTGCGGTACCTGCTAGCGCGTCGGTAGCGCCATCCGGAAGGTTAACCCGCCGCCAATGATATTTGTACGGAAGGCTAGTCAGCAGCTGCTTAGCCTCTCCGGCGCTAAGCACCCGTGGGGGCTCGCTCCGACTCGACTCCGTTACAGATACTCCCTTTGCCGATGATCCACAGCCAGCTGCGAGACAGAGGAACAAAGCCAGCACCACGTGGCCAGCCTGGATATTTCTTATCAGTCGCAGCATCTTTATCCTTGGAAAACCCCATTGCCATTATAGAGGTTGGCCGGGTCATGCTTTTTCGCTCCTTGTTGGTTCCAGATGGCAAAACGATGCTTGGGAACGAGTGGCACGCGATTCCACCCCTGCTGATTCTCATTATCAATTCGTGCCTTAACTCCGATCCATGCTTTTTCCGAATAGTTTGCATCGGCTGGTTCCGACGAATTGGCAATCAGAGGTTCCCTGGCACCGCCAGGAGGGGTCCACGTTCCCGACACGAACTGAACGTGGTTGAAGTCGCCTCTCCCATCGTAGTACCAGTCCTCAGCCAGGATATCTCCGGTCTGCCAGCCCGATGGCTGGTTCGAGGAGTCGATATCCGCCAAACCGTATTGCCAGAGGTGCCGGGGAAACACATCCGCTTGTCGCCACGACTCAGTGTCGTCGTAAACAAACACCCCGGGTTCCCGGATGTCCCGCATCACCCACCAGGAGCCATCTTGGTGTTCGCCGTAGCGCATGTAAGCCATTCCTCCGTGGGCCATGATCTGGCTGAGAAAGTTGGTGCAGTTGTTGGCACCATAGTTGGGGTAACTTAGGTTCCTTTCCGGTTTTCCCCACCGTTTTGCGTAGGCGACTGCTTGCTGGACGTCGAACTGCCCACAAGGACTTTCGATGCAGTTGTAGGTCGAACTCGCCGTGGCTCCACCGGATTCCTCCACTTCGGCCACCACGGCTTCCGGCGTGAAGTTTATTTCGAATGCCGGCATGGTGTAGACGAGCGTGAATTCCGTTGGTACTTCTTTGTCTGGTTTAACTTTGATTTCCAGCGGCATTATCGAGCCCTCCCTCAGCACGACCCACGGTTTCGGGATTACAGCGACGACTTCTTCGGTCGTTGCAGACTCGGCTTTGATGAGCTGATAGCGACTGGTTTCGAGCTGGAGTTCGGCGTTCTTCAGGACCGCCGGGGAGCGCATTCCTTCGGGTTCCTGGACTTCCGGCGTTTCGCCCGTCGCTTCTCCCGCGCTTCCGGCTCGAGTGATCGCGATCGCACCGGAAGCCAGTTCGACCATGTTCTCGTCCGGATTCAAGGTGACGTTCCAGGAGATGGTGGTCGGGGCATTGGAGCCACGAAGCGATTGCACCATCGTCATTCCGGCCGCGTTTGGGCGTAGGAGAGTATCGGTTTCCGGCGCGGTATTCGCGAAAACGGCGGCATCTGAATTCGCAATTTTTGCTTCGGTTGCCGCGCTGGTAACTTCGACCGGCGCGAAGCAGGCTACTCCGGCGATGGAGAAGCCTCCATGTGGATTCACCTTCGTTTCTGCTTCGGTCGGCGTTTCCTCGGTCGCTAAGTTAGGTTGGGGCTGAGAGAACGTAGGATCGATTTGTTCTCCGTTGTCTTCTAGGACGGTAGCTTCAGATGGGGCGACCGCCTGTGGCAGCGAGTTTTCCAGGGTCGTAGTTGCCTGGGCTGCGGTCACGGTGGGTCCGACGGATTTCGAAGTCGCGGCGGCGTTGCATTCGGGCGTTTTCGAGATTTCTTCTGGCACGTCAACGGAAATGCTCTTGTTTTCGGCGTTCCCATACCTGTCGACGGCTTCGATCGTCACGGTGTGGTCCCCTCCCCCCGTGCCGCCTTCACGCTCGATCAAAGCCTGGGTGCCGGTGGAGGTGCGGCTGCCGACCTCAGTGCATTCGAAGGATGCAGAACAGCCAACCGATATCAGGCTTGCGCTTTCGGTTCCGCTGGGAATCGCCGGAGGTTGCAACGCCCATTCCGAGCCGTCCCAGCTCTCGACCAGGGGCATCGTTTCGTGGGAGGTACGCCTGACGCCGACGGCGGTGCAAGCGGTCGCCGAAGGGCATGAGATGCCTTCGAGGTTCGACGAGGTGACTTCTTCGACGAGTCCGACCGGATCGGGAGTCGCCTGTACGCTCCAAGAGCTGCCGTTCCAGCGCTCTAGCAAAGGTGCGCTGTGCCCGCTGACGGTGTAGCTGCCGGCCACGGTACAGGCGCTCGAGGAACTGCAGGAGGCCCCCATCATCTTCGTCCCGGTGCCACCGCTCGGGGTTGCCATGGTCTGCGGAGTCCAACTCGTCCCGTTCCAGCTCTCGGCCACCAAGCCGGAGAGGCCGCTCACCGCCATGCATGAGCTGGCCGATGGACAGGAAACGCCCTTCAGCTGGGTCGGAGCACCGGGCACGGAGATCTGCGCCCACGCACTGCCGTTCCAGTGCTCAAACACTGCAGACGCTTGTTTGCCTTCGCCCGCTTGGCTTAGATTGGGAACCACGCGACCGACCGCCCAGCAATCGATGCTCGTTCCACAAGAAACTCCGTAGAGATATGCCTTGGCGAAACCTACAGGATTCGCAATGGAGGTCAGTGACCACGCCGTACCGTTCCAGCGCTCCGCAAATATGGAGAACGCTTCGGTCCCGGTCTTGAGATAGCCGACGGCCGTACAGCTCGAGGGAGAGGTGCACGACACCCCTTCGAGCCGGCTTTCCAGCGCCCCGGGCGGGTTCGGGGAGGCCTGAACCGTCCATGAGGTGCCGTTCCAGCGCTCTGCCAGGGTGACGATAGTGCCGCCGCTATTCTTGTAATAGCCGACTGCCTGGCAATCGGTTTTCGTCGAGCACGAGACGTTGTTGAGGCTGGTCATCGTCGAGCCGGAGGGCAGCGCCGCTGCCTGAAGCGAACGTTCAGGACCATCGCGCTGTGCTCGGTAGGTGTAGGAAGTCTGAACTTCCTGACAGCTGCTGGAGCAGTCAAAGGAGTTCGTCGCCACTCGCTGGTGGTCAAGTTCGACGTTGATCTTCTTGACGCCTGAGCTCGGGAGATCGGTCTCGCTCGCGACAATCTGCAGTTCACCGGTTGAGGCGTTCAGGGGCAGTCCGGCACGTTCGGCCAGCGTGCCGGATAGGGAGATCTCTGGCGGACCCGGATCGAGGGTGAAAATGCGCCCGATGCTGGTGGAGTTGCCGGCAGCGTCCTTTGCTTCAAGCGTGAGGATGTAGTGGCCGGGTGCGAGTTCGGAAAGGTCGAGGTGTTCAAAGACGCCGGTCAAAGAGCAGGCGCCTTTCGGACACGTCTGGGTCTTCTGAACAAGCACCGTGGTTTGATTGGCTGCATTGGCTAGCTTCAAGGACAGCGAGGTGACACCGGTATAGCTGTCACTTGCGTTTGCGCTTATCGATTCCAAGGCTCGGCCGGCTCCGACGGTCGGCATTGCCCATTCCGCCACCCTGTCGTTCGCCGAGTCGGCCACCCAGACGTTGCCTTTGGCGTCAAAGCTGAGGCCCTTCGGTTCTGAGAACTGGCCACTGTTGTTGCCCGGACTGCCAAATTGCCCCACATAGCTCCCATTGGATGAAATGCTCTCGATGCGGTTGTTGCCGGTGTCTGAGACCCAGATGTTGCCGGCGGCGTCGGTGGCGATGCCTTTCGGCGAGCGGAACTGCCCGTTGGCGCTGCCTTCCGAGCCGCTGGTGCGGAGGAAGGCCCCGGCGGAGCTGAGCTCGGCAATCCGGTTGTTGCCGGTGTCGGCGACCCAGAAGTTCCCGGCGGCGTCGATCGCGAAAGCCTGGGGACCGGAGAGCTGGCCGTTTTGGCTGCCCTTTTCGAATTCGAACTTCGTCAGGTAGGTGCCTGCGGAGCTGAACTTCTGCAGGCGGATTTTGCTCAGGACTTCGCCGCCCTCGAGGGCCCAGACGTTGCCCTGGGGGTCGATCGCAACGTCTACCAAGGACTGGAACTGGCCGTTGCCCGACCCCGAGGTGCCGAAGGTGCGGATGAATTCGCCTTTGGAGTTGAACTCCTGGATGCGGCTGCCGGTGGCGACCCAGACGTTGCCCTGGGCGTCGAGGGTAAGCGCCCGCAGCCCGGTGAGCTGCCCGTTGCCGGTGCCGGCGGCGCCGAACTGCTGGATGAATTCGCCTTTGGAGTTGAACTCTTGGACCCGGCTGTGGCCGGCGTCGGCGACCCAGACGTTGCCTTCTTTGTCGGTGGCGGTGTCGAGGGGGCCGGAGAGGTTGCCGGCGCCGGTGCCGGTGCCGCCGAACTGGCGGACGTAGGCGCCGGCGGCGATCTCCTCTACCCGGTTGTTGGCGGAGTCGGCGATCCAGATGTTGCCGGCGACGTCGATAGCCAGGCCCTTGGGTTCGGAGAACTGGCCGTTGTTGTCGCCGGTTTTTCCCAACTGGGCGAGGTAGACGCCGGTCGAGGAGAGCTCCTCGATGCGGTTGTTGCCGGTGTCGGAGACCCAGACGTTGCCGGCGGCGTCGGTGGCGATGCCTTTCGGCGAGCGGAACTGGCCGTTGGCGGTGCCTTCCGAGCCGCTGGTGCGGAGGAAGGCCCCGGCCGAGCTGAGCTCGGCAATCCGGTTGTTGCCGGTGTCGGCGACCCAGAAGTTGCCGGCGGCGTCGATCGCGAAAGCCTGGGGGCCGGAGAGCTGACCGTTTTCTTTGCCCCGTTCGAATT